>Ga0208156_1000002_pt1 | contig 1056274 bp, 950 predicted proteins | sample 1_EtaG_FD_184073 | JGI IMG/M metagenome (GOLD analysis project Ga0208156, IMG submission 184073) | Marine viral communities from the Subarctic Pacific Ocean - 1_ETSP_OMZ_AT15124 metaG (SPAdes) (version 2) | ecosystem: Environmental > Aquatic > Marine > Oceanic | place: Pacific Ocean...
CGATTACATCGAGATGTTTTATAACCCGGTTCGCCGTCACGGCAACAACGGTGGCTTGTCGCCGGTGGACTTCGAAAAGCAGTACTTCACAAAGCTGTCAGGTGTCTAAGATATCGGGGGCTTGCCACACTGACGGTATTGACCTTAATCGCTACGTGCATCCATTGGTCGTCAATTACGCCTTTAGTTGTGAGTTGAGCCTCAAGGCATCAGAAGGTTTGGTGAAATTTTCAGAAGTTACTCCCGAAGGACTTTTGAAAGCTGTAAATACTGAGTCGGCTGTTCGCGGGCATGACCTGTATACGATTTTCACTAAGTTAAAGCCAGATACCCAAAAAGCAATTTGCTCAGAGTTTTTTGCATCCACAGAAACCGAGCTGGCTCCATTGTTGAAGGAGTGCTCGAAATATTTTGAGCAGGGGCGGTATTCTTTCGAGCAAATCGGGGGCTCATACTCACTGACAGGGGTGCGCACGCTTGCAAGAGGCCTACTCGATGCAGTTATGGCATACGGCAAAGGCAATGCATAACAAATCGCAGCAGTACGCGGCCTACGGCCGCCGGACGTCCCTGACGGGCCGCCGCTGTGCTCCGCGTTAAAAACCAAATGGGAACTTGGGCTAATGTCACCTATTTATAGAGGTCTTGTTACTTTCCTCTTACTGCATTCTATGTCCTCGCTAGCAGAGGATCGCGAGACACCCTCGTGCGAACTGGTCGGATATTTAGCGGAAAATATTATGCAGGCCCGTCAAAATGGCGTGCCTGATGATGAGATGATTGAAATGTCTGAGTCAGTGGCTTTTGCGAAAGTGGTGGTCGCGGATGCTCTTCTAGTTCCCGTGAACAGAATGGTGTCGAACCGGAACGAGGCAGTTAAGGACTTCAAGGAAAAGTGGTTCACGACATGCCTTGGGCTTCGGAAATCGTTTGCTGCCGACCAAGAATCACTTCTATCTCAGTCCAATAATTCTCCTCCACAGCTTTGGTCGCATCACAACTTATTGAATTTAAATGCAAAAATTTGCTCAGATAGGGGAGTTTCGACTCTTAAATCTCTAAACTTTACCGCTGTTGTTCGTAGTGGCACCTACGTATACGGTAACTCTGGGCCCAACAGGGCCGCAGTTAAATGCGTTGACCAGAAGGGAGAGTCTTCGTTTCTCTATCTTGCCGTTGCAGGCCCAGATAAAGAATCCGTAGAGAAATTGCGCAATGAAATTGCACGACTTATGTCACCATCGGGGTAAACGTCAGACATTTTGAACATGGCCAGGCATGGCGACTGGCAATTTTGGATGTGGTTAATAATGATTAAAATTTTGTCGTTCTCGTTCATTCTCGCCGTGCTTAGCTTTGTGTTGATTTTTGTGGTCCCAAGCTCTGTAACGGAGAGCGGACAAAGGCTTGGGCCGTCTCCTTATGCGGAACAAATCGATGAACTCTCTAAAAACATGGATAGAGGCATTTCGCCACACTCTGAGAAATGGCAGGAATACAAGGAGTTGGTCAGAAAAAATAATGAATGGTTTGAAGAGCGTCGAGGGAAAACGGAGGGGGCTCCTTCGCTCGACTACTTTGATGTATTGCAGGAGATGAGCTCCTCCATTTCGGGCCTTTTACTTGTGGTTTGGGTTGGCGGTTTTCTGTTGGCTTTCAGGTTCTTAGATAGCTACCGTTCTCCGCTGGTTTTGGCTTTCCCAGTGATTATGGTTTCATTGAAGTTGATCTCTTTTGAGACTTTTTTTCTGATAGTTGCTTCAGTTCTTTTTCTATACGCGGTTTTTATTCTATGGAAGACACAGCGGGCCTAGGAAGGCGTGTGTACCAGCCACTGGAGGACGACGCTTAAAACACGAGAGGTAGAGCAGAGAAAGATGAAAGAGTTCTCTTCACCGATCGTAGAGGCCATGTGACGACTAACGCGCCATTCGGTCGACGCACCTTAATGTCCGCTTTGCGACCAACTTGAAATTTCACATTGCTACACTACTTCGCGAAATGGCGGCGTCGTGCAGCTTGAAGCATCGCGTTCCGACCCCGAAAAATCTGCATTTGATGTTTAAGGATTTCAAACCAGAACGTGTACTCGCCGGGACTGTCGTTCCTCGTCTGAAACTTTCCGGTTGCCAAACCATATGCTGTCGAAGGCAATGAAATCCCTCCCTGATACCGCACAGTGTGCCTTCGAGATGCGCTGTGCGAACCTGGTACCAGAGGCCGAGCAAGTCCTGGGTTTAACCGGTGACTTGTGCCCCCTCAGTCCGTCCCGGCTTAGCGAAAACCGAGGAAGGAGAGAATTGCCAGAACGATAACGACTGCACCAACGATATAAACGATATTGTTCATAATTGATGACCTTTTCTAAATTCTATAATTTTAGTGCGACGCGATCCCTGCGTCGGATGATGCAACTCCCTGTACTGGCTGATCCATTGCCACATCGGGGGTTAGATTGAGGTATCAGCGTCGCCGGGTCTGTACGCTGGCCCACAGAGCGCAGAAAAAATGGTGGTGGGTATGGTTTGGTCGTTGAACTGCTGCCTGCAAAACAAGCCTGCAGGCAGCCAAATCAGAGTTAAGTGGGGCTATATTACTGCTTGCTGATTTGTTCGAAGTCCTTGATTTGCTTGTCCGCTTCGTCTCTGGTGACGCCATAAGCCTGCTGAATCTCGCCCGCCAGCTGTTCACGCCGGCCTGCAATCTCATCGAGGCGGTCATCCGTTAGCTTACCCCATTGCTCTTTCACCTTGCCCTTTAGTTCTTTCCAGTTGCCTTCGATGGTGTCCTTGTTCATTTCAGCTCCTTTGGCCCTCTGGCCAGATAATGGTTTCATGCAACGGCGGCCCATTTCCCGATAGAACCTGTGCCACCAGCATTTCATCCTTCGTTGAAACCGGGTCGCGGTCTGTGCGTTAACAAACACAGATGTGTTCAAGTGGGATAGCGCACAGAGGCCGGTCTGTTTCTCTGGCAAATTGGTTCGCAGGAATGAGCTTTTGAACCCTTATGAGCCTGAGGTAGTCATTTGAATAACGCCGTCTGGTTTGTCGCGATCGGGACTCTGCTGATTCTTATGGGGACGCGCCCGCCGGTGCTTCAGCGTCTGAATCTGACACCGTCCATGGTCTATTTGAGTGTGGGCGTGCTTCTGGGCCCTTCGATTTTCGGTGTATTTCATTTTAACCCGCTGAAACAGGCGCATTTGCTGGAAGTGCTTGCGGAGCTTGCGGTGTTGTTGTCGTTGTTTATTGCCGGCACGAAGATGCCAGTGCCGTTCGGATGGGGAGGATGGCGCGTACCTTTGCGTCTGGCATTTATCTCCATGACCATCAGTGTCGTGCTGACGGCAGCCTTTGGTTACTACCTGCTTGGACTTCCTGTGGGGGCGGCGATTTTGTTAGGAGGCATACTGGCGCCCACTGACCCAGTGCTGGCGACGGATGTCCAGGTGAGGCACATGGGGGATACCGATCCCCTGCGGTTTACTTTGACGAGTGAAGCTGGAATGAATGATGGCAGCGCCTTTCCTTTCGTAATGTTGGGGCTGTTGTTACTCGGTTCCCCGGTTAGTGACGAACTGCTTGGAAGATGGGTTCTTAAGGACGTCTTGTGGTCAACGGCGTCGGCCATTGTGGTCGGGCTTGTCACGGGTCGGTTGCTGGCTCAGCTTGTGCGATGGCAGCGATCCCATGAAAGAACGGTCCCGTTGTTGGACGATTTCCTTGGTCTTGGACTAATTGGCCTGACCTATGGCGTGTGCCTTCTGATCGATGCCTGGGGATTTCTGGGTGTGTTTGTTACCGCCATTTCCCTGCGGCAATCCGAAATAACGCTGGCCCGGGATGAAGAATCTAGCCTGCGCCCGGGCGCGTCTTCAGCCTCTTCCCATCAGCCGCGCGAAACCACCCCTCATGGCCCCAGCGAGGTATCGGAAGGTTCTTTGAGGTTCAAGGAGCCCCTTGAGCGCTTGTCCGAACTGGTATTGGTGGTCCTGCTGGGTGGCATGTTGTTTACCGACTCCTGGAGCCTCCGGGCTGTAAGCCTGGGGTTATTCCTTTTTCTGGTTGTTCGGCCGGTCAGCGTATTCCTTGGTTTGCTTGGCTCTGGCGCATCTTGGCGGCTGCAGATGTTGGTGGGCTGGTTCGGGGTTCGGGGAATCGGTTCTCTCTACTATCTGATGTTCGCCGTTGTTTTCGGCCTGCCGGAAGAGCTGGCCCTGGAGCTTATCCATATCACGCTGGTGGTCGTTGTACTCTCGGTAATCATTCATGGGTTGACCGTCAAACCGATGATGACGCGGTGGTGGGGGCCCTGAAAGTCTCTTTTCATCCTGTGTGTGCTTGCGAACAGACAGCGCAGCCGTCCAAACCTGATTCTGGGAAGGTGGGCTTGCACCGAACCGACGTTAGACCATTCGCTGCGCCACAACCCGCGTCCGATCTTCATTGGCGCATTATGGAATTGCAATCTCAGTAATGTAAGCAAGGAGCTTCTCATGATCAGAATCAGGACTACTGTGATCACTTTATGTCTTCTAGGTGGCTTGGCCCCGGCAGTATCCGCACAATCCGCCGAGTTTGGCCCTCGCGAGGGCGACCGTGAATTTTCCCTATCGGGAACAGGCAGTAACGACCGGGATTTTAAAAGCGGAAACTTCGGTGTGACCGGTGATCTGGGCTGGTATCTGCGGAAGGAGGTCGTGGCCGGTATCCGCCAGAGTCTCAATTATGCCGATATTGAAGGCGAGGGCGTCACTGATGATTTCTGGAACGGCTCAACCCGGGGTTACCTTGACTATCAGTTCCTTGACGATCGGGCCCGCCCCTTTGTTGGCGCGAGTTTAGGCGGCATTTATGGTGATGGTGTCAAGGACAGCGCCTTTGCCGGCCTTGAAGCCGGGTTAAAGTACTATGTGCAGACCAAGACTTATTTCCTGGCGCGCGCCGAGTACCAGTTCCTGTTCAGTGACACCGACGATGCCACGGACGCGTTCCAGGATGACGGCATCTGGGCCTATACCGTGGGTCTGGGTTATAACTTCTGAGCAAGGTTACAGAGCTGATTCGGTAAGATCGGTGTCGGTCTCGGTGCCGGTGACCAGTTGACGGTCGCTGGCCCGATTTCCATCTACGTTGGACCAAGCCGTTGGTCTGTCACTCGACCACCTTACCGGGTACTTGACTATCTCAAATTTCGGCCAGGTTTTGGCGACATGACCAGTGGATATTGAAACTCGGCCCCGCGTAACACACAATCAGGCTTACCGAAGTAAACAAACGCTCACTTTAATTCCGGTAGAGAGGTAGAACAGGTGACTGATCTGGTAAGTTATGATTTGAAAGACGGTGTTGCGACGATTGCCATCAGCAATGGCAAGGCCAATGCCCTGAGCCAGGAAGTGTTCGAGGGGCTCAATGCCGCGCTGGATCGCGCAGAGCAGGATAAGGCCGTTGTGATCCTGACCGGCCAGCCAGGCGTGTTCTCTGCCGGATATGACCTGAAAGAAATGCAGAAGGGGCCGAAAGAGGCAGCTGCGCTGGTCAAGACCGGCTCTACCTTTACCCGCCGTCTGGCGGCGTTCCCGTTGCCGATTATCGGTGCCTGTAGCGGTCATGCCATTGCCAAGGGCGCGTTTATTCTGCTGTCAGTGGATTACCGTATTGGTATTGAGGGGCCCTTCAGACTGGGTCTGAATGAAGTGGCCATCGGCATGACCATGCACCATGCCGGGATTGAAATTGCCCGCCATCGGCTGGCGCCGGCTCACTTCTACCGTTCCGTAGTGAACGCCGAAATATACAATCCGGAAGGCGCCGTAGAGGCGGGTTTCCTGGATGAGGTGGTTGCCCAGGACAAGCTGGTTGAGCGGGCCACCGAACTGGCGCTCCATTTCAAAACCCTGAACATGCGCGCCCATCGTGAAACGAAGGTGAAGGCCAAGGCAGACTATCTGGCGCTGCTGGATCGTTGCATCGAGCAGGACGCCGAGCACCTTGGCCTGAACGGCTAGTTCAGGTTTCCGAACTGAACTGCGGTGCTTCACGAAAACGGAACAGTTTGGCCAGGATCACGTCCGGGAACGACTGGATCCGCGTGTTGTAGATCATGGCACTCTCGGCAAAGCTGTTTCGCAGCAGTGAAAGGTAGTTTTCCGTCTCTGCCATGATCGACATGAATTTCTGAATCACCTCATTGTTCTTCAGGTCCGGGTATCCCTCGATCCGGGCCTGAAGCGCATTTGTTACCTTCTTTTCAAACTGCATCAACTTGTCTGCCTGCCCGTTCGAGCTCATTTCGACAGGGTCTGCGCTGCGTAACTGGGCAATGGCCTTCAGCAGTTGCTTTTCATGTGCCAGAGACGCCTTGACGACTTTCTCTAGGTTGGGCCAGAGCTCATGGCGTTGCTGGAGAATGGTGTCGATATTGGCGGCTGCCCGGTCCACGCGGTTTTTCAGGAACACAATGTCGTTGTAGTGCAGTATTCCGGTGTAGATGAGCAAGATGATCGGTACCGTAAGAGCCGACAGAATCAGGTTGTCCGGGCTGAAGCCGCCATCCGCGGCAAACAGGGCGGTGGTGGAGAACAGGAATAGGCCGAGCGTCAGGGCTATGCCCGCAAAACCCCGTGCCCCCCGATCCAGCACAATGTCCTCTTCTTCGTTCCCACTGATCAGGAAGGGTGAGGCTTCGTCCTTCTGGATGGTGAGTCGGTCCGGCTGATCGCGATCCAGGCCGGCAAAACCCAGGCAGTAGACGTTCACGAAGGTGTCGAGGAAGCGGACGGTGTAACGCCTGTCGCCCCGGCGCTCCGAATGGTACTGCGGGTATTCGATCTTCGCACCGTCTGGCTGGACCAAAACCTTTCCCTCGCTGTCTTCCAGCCAGAAAGGCGCTCGTTCTTCCCGATGCTCGATAACCCGCCACTTTTCGTTTTTTCCGGAACCCCGCTTTTCTTCAACCTTGTAGTCGAAGGCCACGCATTTCTCGTTTTTTAGTGGATCCCTGAGCGGGGGATGGTCTTCATCGACATCCACCATGGCCTTGAGCTCGGAGACACCAAAACTGAGTCCCCGGGTGCTGCTGGTAGGTACCGCTTCGATCAGGCGCTTGAACTTGACGGTCCGGATCGACAACCACAAGAGCAACAGGGCGGCAATAATGCTGGCTGCTGCGAGTCCGCGGCTGGTCCAGGCGTGCTGGTATCGGCCCTTGGGCTGGCTGGCCACGATGGACCGGGCAATGCCGGCGGTCTGCTCATCAAGCTCGGGTACTGGCAGGCGATTCTGGACCACGCTCCGGAACATCCAGCGATCCAGCCAGCCACTAGTACTTTGGCTGATCAGTTGCTGCAAAGCCGCCACGTCGGCAAGCACCAGTGAGCGTTTGCCGGCTTCATCAATCTGTTGGTAGCGGGCCTCATACAAATCGGCGATGGCAGACCATTCCTGCCGGAGCTTGTTGATGCCAAGCACCGAGAGCGTGCCGGACACCGCAATCGTCATTACCAGGACATAGACCCAGAACCGGTGAATTCTGATCAACGGAAGCGAGAGCGCGATACCCAGAGCCAGAAGGCCAGTTGCGATGGAAATGCGGATGGCTGCTTCGAAGAATCGGTCGCCACTGTCCACGGTCAGCGTGTTACGGGAAACCATGGCCGGCAGGCTGAAGTCCTCGAGGCCATTAAAAGTAACTGCTCCAATTTCGCTGCTGTACTGGCCGATTACCCGCGCAGTGTGTCCGGGAATAAGCGCCCACTCCGAGTAGATTCTGCGGCCGGACTGATTGCGATAGGTTCGCTCCAGGTTCCATTCGAGCGCTTCCAAATCGCTGCCCGGAGCTACAACGACTGAGCCGGTCTGGTCCCTGAGCTGGAAGTCGCCGCCGCGGGCGCCGGAATCCAGGGTGCGGATACGCAGATCACCGTCGGAGTCGCGATATTCCTCCTCAAGTTTGTAGCGATAGTAGACCGCCTCGGTGTTGGAATAGGGCGTTTCGAGAGTTCCCAACTGATCCGTGACTTCGCCTGCGATCACATAGGGGCCTGTGGTCAAAGCGCCGACGGGCGTTTCAGGTAGCCGTTCCAGTTGTCGTGCCTCGGTGAGCTGGCTGAGCCCGGTCGTCATTGCATAGTAGCTGCCGGCCAGGCAGGCGACTGCGATAATGGCTGTGATAATCCGGCCGGGAATGCTGGCGATATTGAAGCGCCCCATGGCGGGAGAGTCCTTGTTCTGCTGGCTTTCAGGGGCAAGAGTATAAAGTATCGGGCTTTGTCATTCCCCCCGGCTCCACCCGAATTGGGATGGAACGCAAGTCAGGCAGAAATCGGTGATGCCTGCAGCGCTGGAGTCTTTCAGCCGAAAACCACCGCATGCATCATCCGGCCTGGCAGCAGGGTAAAAACCCCGGCGCCAATCAAGGCGAAAACGAAGAGGGATGCCATTGTGATGCCATGCCCCCTCGAGTTTCCTTTCCGCCCCTGGCGCACTCCCCACCAAAGCATGATCAACGTGTAAACAGAGAGAAGATGGATAGGGCTCCAGGGGCCCACCAACTGAATGGTGTGGATAAAAAAGGATGACAACGCAACAGCGGCCATCAGCCCGATCCATACCCAGCCGGCCATTTTGTGGTGCGCCGTGCCCTTTCTGAGGAAAAATTGTAGAAGGCCCAGCGTAAATGCCAGAACCGCTGCGATAACGTGAAGCTGAATGGCAGTCGATGTGTTGGTCAAAGGATCAAGATTCATGGCACTGCTCCTATATGCAACTTGTTGCACATGGTAGCGCGTCTTTGTTGCTATATGCAACAATGCGCATATTGGAGGATTGAGAATGGCGCTTCGGTATGCATTACTTGCGAGTCTTTATGAATCACCCGCAACCGGGTATGAGTTGACCCGACGGTTCAGAGAACGGATGGGAAATGTCTGGAATGCCAGCCACCAGCAAATTTACCGAGAGCTGGCAAAGGCTCTCGATGATGGCCTGGTAAAGGTTGAGCTGGTTGAGCAGTCTGGCAAGCCGGATCGCAAGGTTTACCATCTCGCTGATTCAGGAAGAGCTGAGTTGGGAGAATGGGTAAATGGCTTTTCCCCACGACCGGCCACCAGAGACCCGCTGCTGCTCAAGCTGTTTGCAGGAGATCTCTGGTCGCACGACAGGCTTTTCGAGGAGCTTTCTCGCTATGAACTGGACTGGCAGGAAGAGCTGGAGCGCTATCGCGAGATAGAACAGGACTATTTCCAGGATGTGCAAACGCTGCCGCGGCATTATAAATTGCAGTATCTTGCTCTCCGGCGCGGAATCATGGCAACGGAAAGCTGGCTCGCATGGGCCAGGGAAGTGCGAGACGTGTGCGGGGCTTCGCCTGAAGGTTCTTGATCAGTGAGAGTAAGCAATTCAAATGGAAGGAGAGTGAATTTTGTCCCAGTCCGAGCAGTTTGCCAGCGACAACTACAGTGGTGTATGCCCGCAGGCATGGAAAGCCATGGAAGCGGCCAACCGGATGGATGAGCCAGCCTACGGCGAGGACAGCTGGACGCAGAAGGCAGCGGATGGTCTGAGGACGCTGTTCGATACGGATTGTGACGTTTACTTCGTGTTTAATGGCACCGCCGCCAACTCTCTGGCGCTGGCCTCGATCGGTCAGTCGTTTCACAGCGTGATCTGCCACGAGCTGGCCCACATTGAAACCGATGAATGCGGCGGCCCGGAGTACGCCTCCAACGGCGCCAAGCTGCTTCTGGGGCAGGGCGAAAACGGCAAGCTGACACCGGAGAGTATCGAGCACCTGGTAACCAAGCGGACCGATATTCATTACCCCAAGCCCAAGGCGCTCAGCCTTACCCAGGCCACAGAGGTTGGCACGGTCTATACACCCGAGGAGCTCAGGGTTATTCGGGAGGTCGCCGATCACCATAAGCTCAATATCCATATGGACGGCGCCCGCTTCGCCAATGCGGTGGCTGCGCTGGACGTGCATCCATCGGAAATTACCTGGAAGGCCGGTGTCGATGTTCTGTGCTTTTCAGGTACCAAGAATGGCCTGGCGCTTGGTGAGGCGGTGGTGTTCTTTAACCGGTCTCTGGCGGAGGACTTCGAGTGGCGTTGTAAGCAGGCGGGCCAGCTGGCCTCCAAGATGCGCTATATCTCGGCACCCTGGTGCGGGCTTCTGGAAGGCGATGTGTGGTTGGAGAATGCCCGCCATGCCAATGCCTGCGCCCAGCGTCTTGCCGCGGGCCTTCCAGGTATCCAGCTACGCTACCCGAGACAGGTCAACGGTGTTTTCGTGGAGATGCCGGAGCCTTTGCAGGCGGCACTGCGGGCCAAAGGCTGGCGCTTTTACAACTTTATCGGTGGCAGTGCCCGCTTGATGTGTTCCTGGGCAACGACCAATGAGCAGGTAGACCGCTTCCTGTCGGATGTTCGTGCCCTGGTTAGTTAAGATCTATCGATTCCGGGGCGAAGTCGTGGTATATCAGCAGCCCCAAAACCCCAATTTTTACGGAAACAGAAGACATGCCCAGAGCCAGTGAAATCAAGAAGAATTCCGCCGTTGAGTACGATGGTCGGGTGTATTTTGTGAAGGATATCGAGCGTTCAGTGCCCCAGGGCCGGGCTGGCGGCAGTCTTTACCGCATGCGTATGTACGATGTGGTGACTGGCCAGAAACTGGACGAAACCTTCAAGGACTCGGACATGCTCAACCTGGCCGACCTTACCCGCCGGGAAGCTACCTTTTCCTACGCCGATGGCGATGAGTATGTATTCATGGATACCGAGGATTTCACCCAGTACAGCCTGAACCGCGACGCGATTGCTGACGAGCTGTTGTTCATCTCTGAAGATACCCAGGGTGTGATGGTCATCCTGCTGAAGGATTCTCCGGTTGCACTCGCACTCCCCCCCACCGTTGAGCTTGTAATTGAAGAGACGGATCCGTCTGTCAAAGGCGGCTCGGCGACGGCCAGAACCAAGCCAGCCCGCTTCGCCACGGGACTGGTGGTGCAGGTTCCCGAGCACATCTCAACCGGAGATCGTATTCGCATTAACGTGGAGGAGCGCAAGTTCCTGGGCCGCGCCTGATCTGAAGCCGTTCCGAAGTAAGGAAACCCTGTGAAGCCAATAGAAACAATAAAGGTGCTGGTCGCCAGCGTGATTGCTGTTGTGGTCATGGTGGGAATTGCCCGGTTTTCCTACACGCCGATGATCCCGGAAATGGTCGCGGCACTGGGGCTGAGCAAATCCGTTGTCGGTATGCTGGCAACCGTGAACTACGCAGGCTACCTGACTGGCGCGGTACTCATTACCCGCATCAGCGATCTCGGTCTCAAGGTAAGGCTTTACCAGCTCGGGCTGGTGGTTGCGGTGGTTTCAACGGTTCTCATGGGGTACACCACCAATGTGTGGGTGTGGTCCATTCTGCGTTTTATCTCAGGTCTGAGCACCTCAGCGGGTATGTTGCTGGGTGCCGGTCTCTTGATGAGCTGGTTGATCAAGAATAACCAGAAGTCCGAGCTTGGCGTGTTCTTTTCCGGTATCGGGCTCGGGATTGTGCTCACCGCAGTGGTGGCGGAGCTGATCAAGGATCCGTTCACCTGGGATCAGCAATGGGTGATCTACGGGCTGGTGGCCCTGGGGCTTCTATTGCCCGCCTGGCGTTGGATGCCGGACTACCGGGCCTGTGCGTTGCCAAAAACAGGTGCGGCCAAGGCCGGTGATGAGCGAAGCCGGTTCATACGGATCCTGCAGCTGGCGTATTTCTGCGCCGGCGTAGGCTATGTGGTGACGGCTACTTTCCTGGTGGCGATTGCTGAATCTATGCCAGAGCTTCAGGGGCAAGGTTGGCTGGTCTGGTTAATTGCAGGTCTTGCTGCAACGCCGGCCTGCTGGCTGTGGGATGTGTTTTCCCGGCGTTGGGGGCAGTGGCTGGCGCTTTATCTGGCCTACACACTGAACTCCGTGAGCATCCTGATGCTGATTGTGAACACCAGCTTCGCCAGCGTGATGCTCAGCTCCGTGATTTATGGCGCCAGCTTTATCGGTATCGTCAGCATGATGCTGGCGATGGTAGGGCGGGTTTTCCCCGAGAACCCCTCCCGGCCCATGAGCCGGTTGACCTTCAGCTACGGTATCGCCCAGATGATCGCACCTGCGGTGGTCGGCTACCTCGCGGATGTGGAAGGTAATTACACTAACGGCCTCTGGCTGACCCTGGTGGTGATGGCGTTAGGCGTTTTGATGCTTCACCTGGCAAGGAAGGCGCAGCAGCGTCAGGGCGAAGCCGCCGTTGCCGGATGAGTTGAGTCCCCGATCGAAATTCAGTCGAAGAGGAAAGGAAATCATGCCAGGAAAGCCCTCAAAACCCGCATCCGCATCCGCGATTGAGAAACACGTTTACAAGGTGTTTCCGAACGACATGAATTCCCACAACACGGTTTTCGGCGGCATGATCATGGCGAAGTGCGACCGGCTGGCTCTGGTGGTTGCGGAGCGCCACTCCGCCCATGTCTGTGTGACAGCTGCTGTGGATTCGATCCATTTCAGGGCGCCGGCGAAGGGTAACGATACGCTGCTATTCAGCCTGTCGCTGAACCGGAGCTGGGGATCGTCCATGGAAATCGGTGCCAGGGTAGAGGCCGAAAACAGTTACACCGGCGACACGCGGCACATTCTCTCGGCTTTTTTCACCTTTGTCGCTCTGGACGAGAATGATCGGCCGGTGGATGTCCCGGAAGTGATACCGGAAACGGACGAGCAGCAGCGCCGGTATGACAATGCCGAAATTCGCCGGGAGGGGCGTCTGAAGACCCGAGAACAGCTGGCATCCTCTTCCGGGTCGTCAACGGACTGAGCGGGCGCCTACAGAACTTCTGGTTCTGTCGTCGAATTTGTCTGGATGGCAGTATCCCGCAATCCACCGAACCGCTTGTAAAACTTCTCGCCGGGACCTGGAAGGGGGCCAGAGGCGTTCTCCAGGGTTTCGTCCAGCCACTGCTCAGCCCGCGCGTAGATCTGACGATACAGGTTCCGACACAGCTGCTTGGCGCTTCGGCCTTCCCAGTCGCCGGGTAACAGCTCATCAGGCAGCAGAGGGTCTCGCAGAAGAATTTTCCGGTATTCGTGGATCAGCAGGACCCGGAGAATCAGGCACTCTTCGGGGCTGAGTGTGTCCTCGGTCTGCAGTTCACGCCACAAGGGGCGGAACTGGCTCAGGAAGCGACGATAGCGGCCGCCCAGCTCATCCAGGTTCCAGCTTTCGCGAACCTGCAGTCTCAGCGCCCTTGGGCTCTTCTGCTCCATGGGCATGGTCTGCATCACAATGGTATCTTCCAGCGCACCCCATTCCTGAAGCATGGGGATCAACTCGCTACGGGTGAAACGCGGGTGCTCCATCAAGCCTGGCGCCATGCTGCCAAAACTTAGCCACTTCAGTTCCTCCCTGACTTTTTGCCTCAGCTCCGGGGACAGCTGGTTCAGGTACACCAGGCACCAGCTCCCGCTCCATTCCTCAGTGTCCAGGTTGTAGACGTGCTGGAAGGCCTGTTCGAACCGCCGTAGTCCAGGGCCGGTGAGGCTGTAGTAACTGCAACGACCCACTTTCTCGGTCTGCAGCCAGGATTCCTGAACCAGGCGATACACCGAGGTGCGGACCAGCCGCTGACTGATACCCATGGGTTCAACCAGCTTCATCAGGCTCCCAAGCCAGACATTGCCGCCGCGGGGAACGATGGCATCGCCGTAGATGGTGATGATGAGGGAGCCTGCGCGCAGCGGCCGCTTCTTCTGGAAATTCTTGACGAGCAATTCGAGCTGGCTTTTTGCAGTCATGGCCTGAGTTCGCAAATAAGAATCAATGAAACACGTTGGACGTATTATGCGGGTCTTACGTGTCAGGTAAAGGTTTGTCTTTCTATTTGCCGTGCTGGCGCGTTGCGGCAGTGTCGGCTTTACTGAAAGAGCTGTGTCGATGCTCCCCTAAATCTGTTGACACGAGAGTTATGATACAATAACTTCGTTTGATATTCGTCAATGGTATCGAATTTTACCGGGAGCGAAGAATAGGGACTGCAGTAGTCACGGACGATGAAACAAAAACATACTCATGCCCCTGCACAATTCGGGAGAACAAAAACAATGTTTAAAACAGTGATTCGTCGCGCAGGAAAATGCGCAGCCGTTGCAGCAGCCAGTCTCATGATGATGAGCGCCCAGGCAGCTGATCCCATCAAGATCGGGTCGTTCCTGTCTGTCACAGGTCCGGCATCCTTTCTCGGCGATCCCGAGCTGAAGACGCTCGAGATGTACGTCGAAAAAATCAACGAAGAAGGCGGTGTTCTTGGTCGTCAGCTGGAGCTGATTCACTACGACGACGTTGGCAACGCTTCCTCTGCCCGTAACTTTGCCAGTCGCCTGATCCGCTCGGACCAGGTCGATATTATCGTTGGCGGCAGTACTACCGGTGCCACTATGGCGGCCGTTCCTCTGGTTGAGCAGGCTCAGGTTCCGTTCATCTCCCTGGCCGGCGCTGTGGTTATTACCAATCCTGTCAAGAAATGGGTCTTCAAGACGCCCCAGACCGACCGCATGGCGGCTGAGCGGATTCTCGCGGACATGAAAGACCGTGGTATCACCAAGTTTGGTCTGATCTCCGGCACTGGCGGGTTCGGCAGCTCCGGTCGCACCCAGACCCTGGAAGTGGCCGAGCAGATGGGCATGGAAGTGGTCGCCGATGAGACGTACAGCGGATCTGATACAGACATGACCGCCCAGCTGACCAATATCCGTAACACAAATGGTGTGGAAGCGGTTCTGAACTTCGGTTTCGGCCAGGGTCCAGCCATCGTAACCCGCAACTATGCCCAGCTGGGTATGGAGCTTCCGTTCTACCAGTCACACGGTGTCGCATCTGACAGCTTCCTCGAGCTGGCTGGCTCTTCTGCCGAAGGTCTGCGCCTGCCTGCCTCTCCGCTGCTGGTGCCGGACTCCCTTCCGAACGACGATCCGCAGAAAGAAGTGGTTCAGAACTACAAGGCTGAATACGAAGCTCGTTGGGATTCCAAGGTGTCCACTTTCGGTGCCTACGCATACGACGGCCTGATGCTGGCAGTCCGCGCTATGGAAGAGGCCGGCTCTACCGATCCGGAAGCCGTTCGTAACGCACTGGAAAACATCAAGGGCTATGTCGGAGTCACCGGTGTGTTCAACATGTCGCCGGAAGATCACAACGGCCTTGATCCCGAATCCTTCCGCATTCTGGAAGTCCAGAACGGCGAATGGAAACTGATCGACTGATACCCCTTTAACCTGTCTCGCGGCTGGCGATGACCCCTTTTCAGGGTAAGTCGCCAGCCGATGTTCGACCGGAACCACCGCTATGCTCGCAGAATTCTTACAGTACCTGTTCACCGGGATTACTATCGGTGCGACTTACGCCCTGATAGCCCTCGGATTTACCCTCATCTATAACGCCAGTCACGTCATCAACTTCGCCCAGGGCGAGTTCCTGATGATTGGAGGCATGGCTACGGTTTCGCTTACGGCCATGGGCGTGCCCATGATCCTGGCGGTCGTGTTGGCCGTGATCCTGGCCGGCATTCTTGGCGTCGCCCTGCAGAGGTTCGCGATTGCACCTGCCAAGCAGGCCGATGTTGTTACCCTGATCATTATCACCATCGGCGCGTCGATCTTTATTCGCGGTATTGCCCAGGTAGTCTGGGGCAAGGAATACCACGTGATGCAGAATTTCAGCACAGACCAGCCCATTCAGGTCTTTGGCGCCGTGCTGAACAGCCAGAGCCTTTGGGTTCTGGGTATCGGTGCGATCCTGGTAGTGGGGCTGGTACTGTTCTTTACCAAGACGCTGATTGGTAAAGCCATTCTGGCCACGTCCATGAACAAGGAGGCGGCGCGCCTTGTTGGTATCCGGACTCAGATGGTGCTCATGCTGGCGTTTATGGTGTCAGCACTGCTGGGATCTGTAGCCGGTATTGTGGTTGCTCCGATCACGTTCACGTCGTACGACATCGGTATCATTCTCGGGCTCAAAGGCTTTGTGGCCGCTGCCATTGGTGGCCTGGGTAGCGGTGTTGGCGCGGTTGTAGGTGGTCTGTCGCTGGGTATCGTTGAAGCCATGGCAGCCGGTTACATCTCATCAGACTACAAGGATGCTGTGGCATTCTCCATGATCCTGCTGGTGCTGTTCTTCATGCCCCGCGGATTGTTTGGTGCCAAGGTAGTGGAGCGCGTCTGATGTTGAATACGTTTATGCAGTCGCGCCTCCGGGGGCTGATGATCCTTGCCCTCATTCTCATTATTCTGCCCGCTTTTCTCGGTAACCCGTTCCACTACGAACTGGTTACCCAGATGGCGATCATTGCCGCTACGGTGGTTGGTCTTAATCTCCTGGTGGGCTTTGCTGGCCAGATCAGTCTTGGCCATGCCGGTTTCTTCGGTCTTGGCGCCTACTTTACCGGCATCGCGACCGGCACTTACGGCTGGTCTTCAGTACCTGCGCTGGTGGTGGGAGCGATCGTTGTAGGCTTTATTGCCTGGATTGTGGGTCGTCCGATACTGCGCTTGAAGGGCCACTATCTGTCCATGGCGACCCTCGCCGTAGGCTTTATTATCGCCATTATCCTGAACAACGAGCGGGCGCTGACAGGCGGGCCGGACGGCATGCCGGTTCCTGCGTTCGAGGTGTTTGGCTGGGAGCTGAGCGCTTTTGGTAGTTATTCACTGTTTGGTATCGAGATCGAAGGCTTCCAGGCCTGGTATATCTTTGCCAGCGTCGTGCTTCTGGTGGCGGTTTGGTTTGCCCTGAACCTTATTGAGTCGCCCATTGGCCGGGCACTGCGTTCGGTGCACGGCTCGGAAGTGGCCGCCAGTGTTGTCGGTGTAAACACCGCGAAATACAAAAGCCTGGTGTTCGTGATCTCGGCGATCTACGCCAGCCTGATGGGCAGCCTGTACGCCCACTTCCAGGGTTTCATTACCCCCGCAGTGGCTAGTTTCGAATTCTCCATTCTTTTCATCACCATGGTCGTACTGGGTGGCATGGGGTCTACCTTCGGTGTGATTCTCGGTGCCGTGGTGCTGAAGTTGTTGCCCCAGGTCCTGGCGGATTTCCAGGAGCTGGAGCACGTCATGTTCGGCCTGATACTGATGCTTACCATGATATTTATGCCCAAGGGCCTGTTGCCCACACTGACCGCGTTTGTGTCCAAAAAGATGCGCAAGAAAGCGGGAGGTGAGGCATGACAGCACTGGTTGAAGTAAAGGGGCTGGATAAAGCCTTTGGTGGTGTCCATGCGGTGGAAGGCGTCAGCTTTTCGGTTGAAGCCGGACAGGTCTATTCTGTTATCGGCCCCAATGGTGCCGGCAAGACAACGCTGTTTAACCTGATCACAGGACTTTATACGCCGACCAAGGGCGAGATTCTGCTGAACGGTGAGAGCACCGCTAAACTGGAGCCGAATGAGCTGGCAGAGCGGGGCATGTGCCGCACGTTCCAGCAGATGCAGATCTGCATGAACATGACCGCCATCGAAAACGTGATGCTGGGTCGGCACCTGCAGCTCAAAAGCAGCCTGTTTACCACCCTTTTCCGTTTGCCGTCCCTGCGTCGCAACGAAGCTGCTGCCCGTAAGCGTGCGGCGGAACTTATGGAATATGTGGGCTGTGGTGACTACCTCGATACGGATGCCTCGGCCATGTCCTATGGCGCATTGAAGCGTCTGGAAATCGCCCGGGCGCTGGCGGCTGAACCCAAGGTTATTCTTCTGGATGAGCCAGCCGCCGGTTTGAACGCGGTTGAAACTGCTGCCCTGGAAGAGCTGATCCGGAAGATTGCTGATCAGGGCACCACGGTAATGCTGGTTGAGCACGACATGAAGCTGGTGATGGGCATATCCGACCGGCTGCTGGTGCTTAACTACGGCCGTGTTCTGGCTGAAGGAACCCCTGAGGAAATTCGCCAGAACCCGGATGTTATCGCCGCCTATTTGGGTGGCTGAGCAAGGAGACATTTCACATGAGCGAGCAAAACACTGAAATGGCGCCTGCCCAGTCACGCAGTGAGCAGGCCGTACGGATTATTGTTCATGAACACCAGGCGCTGTGGCGGATTCTGGATCTGCTGGATCAGCTTCTGAGTGATATGAATCTCAACGATCAGCGGCCGGATGAGCGGCTGCTGACAACAATTTTCGATTACATTCAGCACTTCTCCCAACGGGTCCATAGCACGCCCACGGACATCGAGCTCTACAAACGGCTCAGTGAGAAATCACCTGAGACGGCGCCTCTTCTGGAAAAGCTGGCGAAGGGCTATGTCATCGGTCATGAAAAACTGGTGGAGTTACGCCGGTTGCTGGCTGAGTGCGAGGAAGGCTGGCCGGAAGGTCGCGAAGAGTTCAGCCATGCTCTGGCCCGTTTCACGGAAGCCTTGCGGAAACACATTCGCAAGGAAGAGGGCGTGGTTATTCCACGGGCCCGTAAACTCCTGACCGAGGAAGACTGGCAGCAGATCATTGAAGCGCGGGACGTGGAAAACGATCCTCTGTTCGGTGAGCGCGTCCGGGAGGAATTCCGGGAATTGCGGCACCAGATTGTCAGCTATACACCCGAGAAATTCGGTGGTCTCGGCCTGAAGCATGCGGACCGGGTTACTGCACCTCATGCCAAAGAAGAGATGCTGTCCATCAAGGGACTGGTGACGTCTTACGGCCAGATTGAAGTGCTGCATGATGTGGACATCCACATCAACAGTGGTGAGATCGTGTCACTTGTCGGCGCCAATGGTGCCGGCAAGTCCACCTTGCTGATGACTATTTCTGGTTTGCAGCCCACCGACCGTGGTGCCATCACCTTCGAGGGCAAGGATCTGTCCAAGATCAGCGCGGATCAGCGGGTGGCTGATGGCATTGTTCAGGTGCCAGAAGGCCGGCAGGTGTTCAAGGACCTGAGCGTTCACGACAACCTGCTGTTGGGTGCTTATACCCGGGGCAAAACCCCCGAGGTAATGGACGATCTGGAGCGGATGTACACCAAGTTCCCGATCCTGCGTCAGAAGCGTCATAACCTGGCGGGTGAGCTCTCCGGCGGTCAGCAGCAGATGTTGGCCATGGGGCGTGCCCTGATGGCCAAGCCGAGGCTGCTGCTTCTGGACGAGCCCAGTATGGGTCTGGCGCCGTTGATCATCGAAGAGATCTTCAACATCGTTAAAGAGCTCAAGGAAGAGGGCATTACCATCTTCCTGGTAGAGCAGAACGCCTCCCAGGCGCTGGCCCTCGCAGATCGTGGCTATGTGCTGGAGACCGGCAAGGTGGTGATCGAAGGCACCGGCCGTGAACTGCTCAGCAATGAGAAGGTTCGTGAGGCTTACCTGGGCATGTAAACGCCCGGAACTTTCCTTGCACCAATAAAAGGGGGACAGGTCTTGCGACCTGTCCCCCTTTTATTTGCCTGACGCTTTCCCCCTGGGGTCCAAGACAGGGAGAAAGCAGGGAAGCCCGGTGTTACTCGGGCTTCTTGGCAACCAGTGTCAGGATGTCGTAGCTCGCAACCAGCTCGTCGTTCTGGTTGGTCACCTGGACGTCCCATACAACCACACCCTGGGGGTGGCCGTCGGGGGATGTCCGACCCTGATCGATCTTGCGCTTGCACGTCAGCCGTGCGCGGATGGTGTCACCCGGCGCTACCGGTTCAATGAACCGCAGTGTGTCCAGGCCGTAGTTCGCCAGTACCGGACCTTCACCCGGGGAAACGAACAGGCCGGCAGCGGCCGACAGTACAAAGTAACCATGGGCGATGCGCTTGCCGAACTGGGATTCGCGCGCAGCAAGCTCATCGAAATGCATGTAGAAATGATCGCCTGAGAGGCAGCCAAAGTTCACGATGTCTGCTTCGGTCACCGTGCGGCGATGTGTCAGCAGGGACTCGTTGATCTGCAGGTCCTCAAAGTGGCGACGGAACGGATGTACCTCGGTTTCGATAACGTTCGCACCGCGCACATACTCGCGGGTAACCGCTGCTAGCATGCTCGGAGAGCCCTGGATGGCGGTGCGCTGCAGGTAGTGGTGAACCGCACGGATACCGCCCAGTTCCTCACCGCCGCCGGCGCGCCCGGGGCCGCCATGCTTCAGCATGGGCAGGGGCGAGCCGTGACCGGTCGATTCCTTCGCGGCTTCAGCGTCCAGCAGGTGCAGGCGGCCATGGAAAGCGGCCAGCAGTGGCGCGATCCTGCCGGCAATGGCGGGGTCCCGGGTGGTCAGGGTAGTGACCAGGGAGCCGCGGCCTTTTGAACACAGCTCAACGGCATCCTCGATGGTGTCGTAGGGAATCACGGTGGCCACGGGGCCGAACGCCTCAATGTCGTGGGCGCCACAGCCATTTTCCGGGTTCCGGCACAGCAGCAGGTGGGGCTCAATGAAAGCGCCTTTTTCTGTGCCATCGCCAGTGGCCTTGAAGTTGCCTTCGCCACCCACAACCAGCTCACTGGTCTTGAGCAGTTCCTGGATATTGGCTTTCACATCTTCCAGCTGGTCGACGGAAGCCAGGGCGCCCATGCGAACGCCTTCTACTGCAGGATCGCCCACTGTGACCTTGGAAAGCTGCTCTTTGAGCTTATCGCAGACCGCGTTCACCTGATCTTTCGGCACCAGGATACGACGGATGGCAGTACATTTCTGACCGGCCTTGGCGGTCATCTCGCGGCGTATTTCCTTCACGAAGATGTCGAATTCTTCGTGCTCCGGGGTGACGTCCGGCGCCAGAATGGCACTGTTCAGTGAATCGGCCTCGGCGTTGAACGGAATCGAACGGTTAATGATGTTCGGATGGTTCTTGAGTTTGCGGGCGGTTGCGGCGGAACCGGTAAAGGTCACTACGTCCTGCTCTTCCAGATGGTCAAACAGGTCGCCGGTGCTGCCGATGATCAACTGCAGGCTGCCTTCCGGAAGCGCGCCGGATTCCTGCATCAGGCGGACGGCAAGTTCGGTCACGTAGCAGGTTGAGGTGGCCGGCTTCACGATGGACGGCATGCCTGCCAGGAAGGTGGGTGCAAACTTTTCGAGCATGCCCCACACCGGGAAGTTGTAGGCATCAATGTGAACGGCGACGCCGCCACGGGGCACCAGGATATGGGTGCCTGCAAAGTGGTTGTTCTTGCCCAGCGGAGTCACCGGGCCTTCGTGAACCACGTTGCCCGAGGGCAGTTCGCGGCGGCCCATGCTCGCGTAGGAGAACAGTGTGCCGAAGCCACCATCGATATCGATGCCGTTATCGCCCTTGGTGGAACCGGTATGCATCGACAGGGCGTAAAGTTCTTTCTTGTGTTCCTGGAGATACAGGGCCATGGCCTTCAGGGCCAGGGCGCGCTCCTGGAAATCCATTGCCATCAGATTTTTGCCGCCAACCTTGCGGCCATACTCAACAGCGTTCTTGAAATCGAGGGTGTCGTCGTGGGTGTGAGCAACGATCTCGCCATTCACCGCACTGGGCAAAGCCTTGGCAGGCTTTTCACCGACCCATTGGCCGGCAATGAAACTTTTCAGGACTGACATGGGGAACTCCATTCGTTTCTGAAACGCGAAGGCAAGCCCCGTTGCTGCGGGACTTGCCTTGCTCTTGTCTTGTTTTGGGGGCGGAAACTACATTTCGTCGTAGTCCAGAACCACCTTGTCGCTGATCGGGTAGCACTGGCAGGAAAGCACGTAACCGGCTTCCACCTCGTAGTCTTCCAGAGCAAAGTTCTGGTCCATCTCCACTTCGCCTTCCACCACCTTGGCGCGGCAGGTCGAGCAGACGCCGGCCTTGCACGAGTAGGGCAGATCGGCGCCTTCCTCGTTCCCGGCATCGAGGATGCTCTTGGTATCGCGCACCAGCGGGAAAGTCAGGGAGCGGCCATCCGCAATCACGGTCACTTCGCTGATCGACTGGGGATCGACGTGGGCCGGATCCCGGTCTTTCCGGGCCTGGGGAACACCGCCAGCCGGGGTAAACAATTCGAAGTGGATCTTGCTCTTTTCCATGCCGTGGTTCAGCAGGGAGTCCCGCACGGTTTCGGTCATCAACTGTGGGCCACAGATGAAGGCGGCTGTCAGTTCCTTGGCATTAATCCAGTGGTCGAACAGCTTGTCGCACTTCTCGTGATCGATGCGACCGTTATACAGGTCAATGTCCTGCTCTTCGCGGGTGAAGATGTACACCAGGTTCAGGCGTGACATGTACTCGTTCTTCAGGTCCTGCAGCTCGTCACGGAACATGGTGCTGCTGGTGGCCTTGTTGCCGTAGAACAGGGTGACCTCACTCTTGGGCTCGGTCTCCAGTGTGGTTTTCACGATCGACAGAATCGGTGTGATGCCACTGCCGGCGGCAACGGCCAGGTAATTGCCTTCACGCTCCGGGTCCAGATCGATGAAAAAATGACCCTGGGGAGGCATGACTTCGAGTGTCTGGCCGGGCTTGAGCTGCTCGTTGGCAAAGGTGGAAAAGCGACCACCGGGAACCTGTTTGACGGCAATACGCAGTTCCTGGTCGTTGACGCTGCGGCAGATCGAGTAGGAGCGGCGGACTTCCTCACCATCCAGCTTGGTGCGCACGATCAGGTGCTGGCCCTGCTGGTAATGGAACTTGTCTGCCAGATCTTCTGGCACGTCAAAAGCAAGTGATACGGCGTTTCTTGTTTCAGGTCTGACCTCTTTGAGGGTCAGTGAGTAGAATTTGTTCATGATCGTATCGGCTCTAGATGCATTTGAAATAGTCGAAGGGCTCGAGGCATTCCTTGCAACGGTAAAGGGCTTTACAGGCGGTGGATCCGAACTCGCTGACCCGTTCGGTGTCCTTGCTGCCGCAGTGGGGGCAGGCAATGACTTCCGGCTCCCCGAGCAGGCTCATCTTGCTCGAACTGCCCTCAGGCGGCGCGATGCCGAATGCCCGAAGCTTCTCTTTGCCTTCGTCTGTGATCCAGTCGGTGGTCCAGGCAGGGGTCAGCACCTGTTTGATTTTCGGATCCCGGAAGCCTGCGGCCCGCAGGGCCTCGGCAATCAGTTCCTCAATCAATTCGGTGGCTGGGCAACCGGAGTAGGTCGGGGTCACATCAACGGACAGCTCTTTGCCATCCCAGTGAACCGCCCGGACAATACCGAGCTCCACGACACTGACTGCCGGCACTTCAGGGTCTTTGACCTCTTCAAGCAGTGCCCAGATGTCGTCCTCTGTCAGCAGATCGGGGCGGGCATTGGCCGGCACCCGGTCACTGGCAATCAGAATGTCGACAGCTGACCGGCTGTCTGAATCACCATGTTGTGGCATCGGGATAGGCCCTCTGCAGGAACTGCATTTCTGCCAGAATGAAACCAAGGTGTTCGGTATGCTCGCCGTGCTTGCCACCCATGTACATCCAGGCGTCTTCCGCGCCCGGCGTCAGGGTTGCCTGGGTGAGCACCTCGTTGACCATGCCGCGCCAGTCTTTGGCCAGCTGGTCAGGATCCGGGCCAATGCCCGCCTCAGCCATCACACGATCGGTGTCGTCTGGAGTGATCAGCTCACCGGTAAAGCGCCACAGGATATCGACAGCCTCCTGCATGCGGCGGTGGCTTTCTTCGGTGCCATCGCCCAGACGCTTCACCCACTCCGAGGAACGACGCAAGTGATAGGTCGCCTCTTTCAGAGCCTTGGCGGCAATGCCTGCAATACGCTCGTCGCTGGATTCGGTCAGGCTCTTGAGCGTGAAGTAGTGGTACACGTCGAAGAAGAACTGACGACCCATGGTGACCGCGTAGTCCTCGTTGGGCTGCTCGGTCATCAGCAGGTTGCGATACTCATGCGCATCGCGGCGAAATGCCAGTTTGTCGGCATCACGGCCATCATTGATCAGCTCAGCTGCGTACTCGTACCAGTTGCGGGCCTGGCCGACGAGGTCGAGGGCAACGTTCATCAGTGCCATCTCTTCCTCAAGTGCCGGAGCCTTGCCGCACAGTTCGCACAGGCGCTGACCCAGGATCATGTCGGAATCCGCCAGGCGCAGCAGGTATTCCTTTAATGCTTCTGCTTGTGTCATTGGTACCGCTCCTTACATGTGTCCGACTTCATCGGGCAGCTTGTAGAAGGAAGCGTGCCGGTAAACCTTGTCTTCCGACGGATCGAAGAGTACTTCCTTCTCATCGGATGCGGAGGCCGTGATAGCGTCGGAGGGAACCACCCAGATACTTACGCCTTCGTTGCGGCGGGTATAAAGGTCACGGGCGTTTTCCATGGCCATCTCGGCGTCAGCGGCATGCACGCTGCCCACGTGTTTGTGGTTCAGGCCGTGCTTGGACCGTACAAAGACTTCGTAAAGGCGCCATTCAGACATGTTGTGTTCCTCCGGTATCAGGCGGCTTGTGCGCGCTGTTTTTGTTTTTCGGCGTAGGCGACGGCCGCTTCACGGACCCAGGCGCCTTCGTCAATTGCGTTTTTGCGAGTTTTGATGCGCTCGCGGTTGCAGGGACCGTTGCCCTTGAGAACGTCGTAGAATTCCTGCCAGTTGATCTCACCGAAATCGTAGTGGCCGGTTTCTTCATTCCACTTCAGGTCCGGATCCGGCGCGGTGCAACCCAGGAATTCAAGCTGGGGTACGGTCTGGTCGATGAACATCTGACGCAGTTCGTCATTGCTCTTGCGCTTGATCTTCCAGGCCATGGACTGCTGAGAGTTCGGGGACTCGTCGTCGTGCGGTCCGAACATCATCAGGGCGGGCCACCACAGACGGTTGATCGCGTCCTGCACCATGGCTTTTTGCTCCTCGGTGCCTTCGCGCATCATGTCCAGCAGGATCTGGTAACCCTGACGCTGGTGGAAGCTTTCTTCCTTGCAGATGCGGATCATGGCGCGGGAATAGGGGCCATAGGAGGTACGCTGCAGCACCACCTGGTTAACGATGGCGGCGCCGTCTACCAGCCAGCCAACGGCACCCATGTCCGCCCAGTTCAGGGTCGGGTAGTTGAAGATGCTGGAATACTTGGCTTTGCCCTGGTGCAGCTTTTCGATCTCTTCGTCACGGTCGGCACCCAGGGTTTCCATGGCGCTGTACAGGTACAGGCCATGGCCCGCTTCGTCCTGAATCTTCGCCATCAACTGGAGTTTGCGCTTGAGCGTCGGTGCACGGGTTACCCAGTTGCCTTCCGGCAGCATGCCAACCACTTCAGAGTGAGCGTGCTGGGAAATCTGGCGGATCAGGGTCTTCCGGTAGCCTTCCGGCATCCAGTTTTTGGGTTCGATCTTGGTTTCGGCGTCGACCTTTTCCTGAAACTCGCGCTCTTCGGGCGACATTTCCTCTTTGGTCTTCAGGCGCTTGGCGCCGGTTTCAACGAGCTGGGCGTACATAAACAATTACCTCCGGATCGGGCTTGTTGTTCTGTTGTCCGTGAACAGAGATCCCTCAGTAAGGACTGAAGGCCAATGACTCCATATTATATGATACTGAATAAATATCAAGAACTGTCTTTGTGTGTCATGTTATATCTTAAAGCTTCCTTTTAGGCTCTTATATTGCTGATTTGCATAATAAAAAAAGTGATACGTGAGAAAATGCTATTGAGATCAGCAAAAGGAGAGTCAAATTAAATCGGCAATTCTGAGGTAAGGAAGACAGATAAAGGCGCGAGAGTCAGTGGCATACGCTGCCGGCTGACTCTCCGCTGGTCGGTCGGGTTTACTTGTTACGGCGATCAAAAACGCGCTTGGCCTTGCCCTCTGAGCGAGCCAGACGATTGGTTTCCACCACCTCGACACGGGTGCTGATCCCGATGTAGGACTTGATGTGGTGCGCCAGTTCCTTGGCTGCCGCGGCACGACTTTCGGGGGTGTCGGTTACGCCCGGTTTCAGCTCGGCACGGATGTCCACGCAGTCCAGGTTGCCATCCTTGTAAACCTCGATCTCGTAGTGAGGCGCCAGGGACTCGCACTTCAGAACCTGTTCCTCGATCTGGCTGGGGAACACGTTTACACCGCGGATGATCAGCATGTCGTCGCTGCGGCCGGTAATTTTGTCAATCCGGCGCATCGGACGCGCTGTGCCCGGGAGCAGGCGGGTGAGATCTCGGGTGCGGTAGCGCAGAATCGGCAGGGCCACCTTGGTCAATGATGTGAAGACCAGCTCACCGTATTCACCGTCAGGCAGTACTTCGCCGGTTTCCGGATTGATGATTTCCGGATAGAAGTGATCTTCCCAGATGGTCGGGCCATCTTTGGTTTCAATGCATTCCATGCCCACGCCCGGACCCATAACTTCCGACAGGCCGTAGATATCGAGAGCCTCGATGCCCAGGCGCTCCTCGATCTCTGATCGCATGGCGTTGGTCCATGGCTCTGCGCCGAAAATGCCGAGCCGCAGGGGCAGTTTATGGGGATCAATGCCCTGACGCTCCATTTCGTCGGCGATGTTCAGCATGTAGGACGGCGTTACCAGGATGATGTCCGGTTCGAAATCCTTGATCAGCTGGACCTGCTTCTCGGTCTGGCCGCCAGACATCGGAATGACCGTGCAGCCAAGGCGTTCGGCGCCGTAGTGGGCGCCCAGACCGCCGGTGAAAAGGCCGTAGCCGTAAGCTACATGGACCTTGTCGCCACGGGAGCCGCCACCGGCCCGGATGGACCTCGCCACAATGTCGGCCCAGGTGTTGATATCACTCTGGGTGTAGCCGACCACGGTTGGCTTGCCGGTTGTACCACTGGAGGCGTGTACCCGCACCACATCGGACATGGGTGTGGCAAACATGCCGAATGGGTAGTTGTCCCGCAGATCCGCCTTGGTGGTGAATGGCACCTTGGCCAGGTCTTCCAGCGAGTTGATGTCCATGGGTTTCAGGCCCAGGTCATCAAACGCTTTGCGGTAAAAAGGCACGTTGGTGTAGGCATGGACAACGCTCCAGCGCAGACGCTGCAGCTGTTCGTGGCGCAGCTCATCAATGCTGGCGGTTTCCATGCGGTCAAGTTTGCCAAGTTTTTGCAGTGGTAAGGTCATGGTTCTGTCCTGCGTTGTTCTTGTCGAATAATGGTCTTTGTTCTTGTTGACGGGTGGCTTCAGGCCACCGTATCCGTCCGTTCAATGATCAGGGCGATGCCCTGGCCAACGCCGATGCACATGGTGCAGAGGGCATACCGGGCTTTCTGGCCGGCGGCGTGGCGACGCTCCAGTTCGTTCAGGGCAGTGGTTACCAGCCGGGCGCCGCTCATGCCCAGGGGGTGGCCAAGGGCAATGGCGCCACCGTTCGGGTTTACGTGCTCGGCATCATCCGGCAGGCCGAGATCCCGGGTTACCGCCAGGGCCTGGGCTGCGAAGGCTTCATTCAGCTCAATCACATCCATATCTGCCAGTTCCAGACCAGCCGTGGCCAGAACCTTTCGGGTGGCCGGTGCCGGGCCAAAGCCCATGATCCGTGGCTCCACACCGGCGGTTGACATGGCAACAATCCGGGCGCGGGGCTTGAGGTTGTACTGTTTGAGGGCGTCGGCTCCGGCCAGCAGCAGTGCGCAGGCGCCGTCGTTCACGCCGGAGGCATTGCCAGCAGTGACCGTGCCGTTTTCGCGGAAAGGGGTCGGCAGCGAGGCCAGCTTTTCAAGGCTGGTCTCCCGGGGATGCTCGTCGGTGTCCACCACCAGTGGGTCCTGCTTGCGGCGGGGAATGGTTACCGGCGTGATTTCAGCGGCCAGCCGGCCTTCTTTCTGGGCAGCCGCGGTGCGCTGCTGGCTGCGCAGGGCGAACGCGTCCTGGTCTTCCCGGGAAATGCCGAAGTCGGCCGCAACGTTTTCGGCCGTCTCGGGCATGGAATCAATGCCGTATTGCTTTTTAAGTACCGGGTTTACAAAGCGCCAGCCGATGGTGGTGTCAAAAATCTCCGCCTTGCGACTGAATGCAGAGTCGGCCTTGCCCATAACGAAGGGAGCGCGGGACATGGATTCGACGCCGCCGGCAATCATCAGCTGGGTTTCGCCGGTACGGATGGCCCGGGCGGCGCTGCCGACCGCATCCATACCGGAACCGCACAGACGGTTAATGGTGCTGCCCGGTACGTCGACCGGCAGGCCTGCCAGCAGCAGGGACATGCGGGCAACGTCGCGATTGTCTTCACCGGCCTGGTTGGCACAGCCATAAAGAACGTCGTCAATTTTCGACCAGTCCAGATCCGGATGGCGTTCGGTAAGCGCCTTGATGGGAATGGCGCCCAGGTCATCTGCCCGCACGGCGGAAAGGGCACCGCCGTAACGACCGATGGGGGTGCGGATGGCATCGACGATGTAGGCGTCTTTAAGGGTATTGTCGGTGCTCATGCAGTTTCCTCCGAATTACGTACGGTGCCACGAACCTCATAGGAGCGGCCCCGGAACAGGGCAACCTTGCGGCCGTCCTGATTGGTTAGTGTGATGTCGTAAACGCCTGTGCGGCCGCCGCGGGCCTGTTCTTCGGCGGTGGCGGTCAGCAGGTCGCCCTCCTTGGCGCCGTACATGTAATCAATGCTGCAACCGGAGGCCACGGTGGCCCGGTCATAGCTGTTACAGGCAAACGCAAATGCCGAATCGGCCAGGGTGAACAGGTAACCGCCGTGGCAGGAGCCGTGGCCCTGGATCATGTCGCCGGTGACCGTCATGGTGAGCACTGCCTTGCCCGGGGCAACGGACTCGATGTTCATGCCCAGTTTCTGGCTGGCGCGGTCCCGCGCGAACATGGCCTTGGCGCATTCTTCGGCGAGTACTTGCGGATCCATCTCGCTCATGAATAAAACCCCTTCTGTGCAAATGCGTTCTTCCGGAGCAGCAGGGCAGGGCGATAGCGGTCCTCTGCGTAGCTGGTCTGGATGTTGGTGAGCACCTTGAACACGTGGCCCGCGCCCAGGCGGTCGCTCCAGCTTAGAGGGCCGTCGGGATAGTTCAGGCCTGCTTTCATTGCCAGATCGATATCCGCGACCGTTGCAACACCGTGAAGAGCCGCATCGGCCGCTTCATTGGCTAGCATGGCGACGGTACGCATGATGACCAGCCCCGGCCGGTCCGCGATCAGGCTGACTTCGATACCCGCTTTTTGCAGTAAAGCACAGGCACAGGAAACCGCTGCGTCGGACGCCTGATCGGCCGGCGCCAGGGCAAGCCGGCTTGCTTTGCTGTAGTCAAACGCAAGGTCGAACAGCACCAGATTGGCGACGCCCTCACTGGCTGCACGCTCGGTAGCCATCCGGCCGTCGGTAAGTGCCAGTACCGCATCGCCGAAGCGAATCTGGCCCGGGCCGTCGCGCTCGATAATGGTCAGGCCGGCTGCCTTCATTCGCTCCAGCAGCGGTGCGGCTACGCCGGGATTGCCTTCGGCAATGACCACGGACTCATCGGATTGATGTGCCGGCTCGGTCTTTGGCTGCGGCTTTTCCGCACTCTCGCCATAGGGATAGAACCCCTGGCCGCTCTTGCGACCCAGGCGGCCGGCCTCCACCAGTTCCTTCTGGATCAGCGACGGCAGAAAGCGCGGGTCCTGGTAATAGGAATTGAAGACAGAGCTGGTAACGGCGTAGTTGACGTCGTGGCCGATCAGGTCGGTAAGCTCGAAAGCACCCATCCGGAACTGGCCGGCTTCGCGGATGATGGCATCCAGTGTGGCGGCGTCGGTGGCCTGTTCCTGCAGCAGACGGAGGCTTTCCGCGTAAAACGGACGGGCCACGCGGTTGACGATAAAGCCGGGAGTCGATGTCGCGTAGACCGGTTTCTTGCCCCAGGCGGTTGCCGTGGCATGAACGGTATCGGCGACGGCCTGGCTGGTCGCTAGCCCCATGACGACTTCTACCAGAGCCATGAGGGGCGCCGGGTTGAAGAAGTGCATGCCTACCAGTCGCTCAGGTTTTTTCATTTCAGCGCCGAGAGCAGTCACAGAGATGGAGGAGGTGTTGGTGGCGAGGATCGCATTGCCGGTACACAGATCTTCAAGGTTCGCCAGCAGCTGACGTTTGATCTGGAGATCTTCGATGATGGCCTCGATCACCAGCCCGGCGTCTGCGACGTCATCAAGCTTTGCAACCGGGTGAATCCGGCCGATAACATCGTCCAGCTCCTGCTGCTGCATCTTGCCTTTGTCGACACGACGTTGAAGCTGTTTGGCGATACCGTCACGGCCCGCCTCGGCGGCACCCTCTCTCTGGTCGTGCAAGTAAACTTGGTGGCCAGCCTGTGCGGCCACCTGAGCAATGCCAGAGCCCATGGCTCCGGCGCCGACGACGGCAACTTTGGTTTCGGTGTCCAGTGCCGGCATGGCTTATTTCCCCTTGAAGTTCGGCGTACGTTTTTCCATGAAGGCGGCAACGCCTTCGCGGTAGTCTTCGGTCTGCCCGGCCATGCGCTGAAGATCGCGCTCCAGATTGATCTGTTCTTCAAAGGTGTTGCTGGCGCTGGCGTGCAGTGCCCTTTTGATAAGAGCAAGGCCCTTGGTGGGTTGGGTCGCGAAATGGCGGGCAAGTTTCATGGTTTCTTCCATGAGCTGCTCGTTATCGACACAGCGCCAGATCATGCCCCAGTTTTCGGCCTGCTCGGCGCTGATCTTGTCGCCGAGAAGCGCCATACCCTTGGCTCGCGCCATGCCGGCCACGCGGGGCAGTGTCCAGGTGCCGCCGGAATCGGGTACCAGGCCCAGCTTGCAGAAGGCCTGAACAAAATTGGCTGAGCGGGCCGCGAGGGTGATGTCGCAGGCCAGGGCGATATTGGCGCCGGCGCCCGCCGCAACACCGTTCACGGCACACAGTACCGGCATGGGCAGATCACGCAGGCTACGCATCAGCGGGTTGTAGTAGTTCTCCAGTGAAGCGCCCAGGTCCGGCATTTCCTGATCCGGCGAGACGCTGCGGTCGGAAAGGTCTTGCCCCGCGCAGAAGCCCCGACCTGAGCCGGTAATGACCAGTACACGGACAGACTCATCCTTGCGCACGGTGCTGATGGCATCGCGCATGCGTTCGTGCATTTCGACATTGAAACTGTTCAGGTTGTCCGGACGGTTCAGGGTAAGCAGAGCCACGCCCTGATCGATTTCAAGAAGAATGCTCGGCTGAGTCATGGCGTTGTTGTCCTGTTGTTTGTTGTAGGGGGATAGCGTGAAAGGTGTCCTTGATCGGCACGGTGCTATCGATCGTGGAAAATGAGTATATCTTAGAATTGATACTCGTCAAGGATTGTGCTGCCCTGGTTTTGTATCACGTTAGTCGATCGTGCTAGAGTTCAAATTCTATGTCTCTGAAAAATAAATAAAAATTTTTACAGGCTTTGGGTGAGGCAGGCAAAGGATGGTGGATTACGGACTGGAAACAGCTGCCAGGGTATGAAAAAACTCCCGGAAAAGGATAATGTGATACAGAAAATGAATCACAATAGCTTTTCGGGTCCCACGTTTCAGTCCGGTGTATGGCTGATCACTGCCGGACCTGGCCAACCAGGAGATCGCTATGCCCAGCTACAGTATAGAAGGCGTTGTTCCCGTCGTTCACCCGTCCGCCTATGTGCATCCCACTGCCGTTCTGATTGGCGATGTCTGGATTGGGCCGGATTGCTATGTTGGGCCGGCGGCTTCGTTACGTGCGGATTTCGGACGGATCGTTCTCAAGCAGGGTTCCAATGTCCAGGACACCTGCGTGATGCATGCCTTCCCGGGAATGGATACGGTTGTCGAGGAGAATGGCCATATCGGGCACGGGGCGATTCTCCACGGCTGCATCGTCGGCGAGGATGCCATGGTAGGAATGAACGCGGTGGTGATGGACGAGGCCCATATTGCCCCTCGTTCCATCGTTGGCGCCTGCGCCTTCGTAAAAGCGAAGTTCACCTGTGAGCCAGGCTCACTGATCGTTGGCTCACCGGCCAAGGTAATGCGGATGCTCAGCGATAAGGAAATTGCATGGAAGAAGAAGGGGACTGAAGAATACCAGCGGTTGACGCTTCGGTCCCTCGCCAGCTTGCAGGAAGTTCAGCCACTGGAAGAAGCAGAGCCTGATCGGGCCCGTGTCGATGCAAGTGGCTACAAGCCCAAGTACGAGCAGTCCGAGTGACAGCCGACGCCGGGTGGTGCGAGGGGCCTACAATCCGGCGTCCTTGACGTTCTCCATCACCACAAAGGTACTCGTCTGCAATACATGGGGCAGGGCCGAAATCTCTTCCCCCAGAACCTGCCGATATTCTTGCATGTTGCGGGTTCTGACTTTGAGCAGATAATCGAAATTTCCGGCAATCATGTGGCATTGCTCCACCGCCGAGACATTCTGGACGGCCTTGTTGAAGGCGGAGAGAGCGCCGCTGCTAGTGTCATTCAAAGTGACCTGGGCAAAGGCAATATGGCTGAGGCCCAGCTTCGTCTGGTTCACCAGGGCCGTGTAGCCGGTAATGAACCCCTGTTCTTCAAGGCGACGCATCCGAACCTGGCAGGGGGTTTTGGAGAGGCCCACCCGGGACGCAAGCTCGGTTACCGTAATCCGGGAGTTCTTCTGCAGCTCGCGGATAATGGATTGGTCTATTCGATCCAAATCGGCCATGTTGTCTGTTCCGGGTTAAATTAACGGCTAAATGATGTGCCAAATATAATCGAAACTCCTCTAATCCGAAACTATATGGTCTAAGTGACTTTCTGGGCTTGCGTATACTGGTAGCTCAATCAGCCCAGTGTGAATGTTGACCAAGTCCGGAGAGTTTCGATGACCGATTCCCGCGCATTACAAAAACAAACCCTGCTGGAACAGCTTGCCGACGTCCTCCAGAACCAGGCGTCTGACAACGACGACTCCCTCGAGCTCCGGGAGATCGTGGCCCGGATGGTGGAGGAATCCCGATCCTGGGACGACGACCTGCATGGCGAGCTGGTCCGGAGTTTTGGAGATTCGATTGGCGGGCGCTACGCCCAGGTGTTCAGTGGCGGTTTTCCCTCCGCCTACCGGGCAAGATTTGCGGTGGCTGAAGCCCTGGCCGATATCGAGCAGATCCAGTCCATCGCGGTGAGCACCGATGTCCCCATGCGCTTTTACCAGCCGCGGGATCCGGCCGAGACGGGATTCCACTTCAAACTCTACAGTGAAGGCCAGCCGGTCGTTCTCTCAGACGTTATCCCGATTCTGGAGAACCTGGGAATGCGTGTTCTCGGTGAGCATCCCTATCGGGTCCGTCGCCGGGATGGCGAAACCTTCGGGGTCAGTGATTTTACCGTAGAGCTCCACGACAGGTGCCGAGCCGCCGATCTGGGCACTGCCAGGCCGTTGATCCAGTCAGCGTTCCGGGAAATCTGGAACGGCTTTGCCGAAAACGACGATTTTAATCAGCTGATCATGTTGTGCGGCCTCGGCTGGCGTGAAGTGGCGTTGATCAGGGCCTATGCCCGCTACATCAAGCAGATTCGATTCGGTTTCAGTCAGCCCTTCATTGCAGAAACACTTGCCCGTCATCCGGATATTACCTCGCGGCTGGTTGCATTCTTCTTCAGTCGCTTCGAGCCCGGCATAAAAGGACGCAAGGGGAAGGCTGAGCGGCTGGAGTCTGAGATCCGGGACGCCCTCGAGGCTGTGGCAAGCCTGGACGACGACCGCATTCTCAGGCGCTTCTTTATGCTGATCCGGGCAACGCTTCGAACCAACTATTTTCAGACTCGGGAGGATGGAGGGTTTCCTTCCTACCTGTCGCTCAAGCTGGATCCGTCGTCGATTCCGGATATTCCACGCCCGACGCCGAAGTTCGAGATTTTTGTCTATTCGCCGCGGATTGAAGGCGTGCACCTGCGCTCGGGGCCGGTGGCCAGGGGCGGGCTTCGTTGGTCTGACCGGATTGAGGATTACCGCACGGAGATTCTTGGTCTGGTGAAAGCCCAGCAGGTGAAGAACTCGGTGATCGTGCCCGCGGGCGCCAAGGGTGGCTTCGTGGTGAAACAGCCGCCACGTGACGGCTCACGGGAGTCTCTGCGGGAGGAAGGTGTCGCCTGCTATCAGACCTTTATAAGAGGGCTTTTGGACATCACCGACAACCTGGATGATGGTCAGGTCGTCCCCCCGCATAATGTGGTTCGATATGACGGTGACGATACCTATCTGGTGGTCGCCGCCGATAAAGGCACTGCCACGTTTTCCGATATAGCCAACACACTGGCTGCGGAGTACCGGTTCTGGCTGGGCGATGCTTTTGCCTCTGGCGGCAGCGAGGGGTATGACCACAAGAAAATGGGCATTACAGCCCGGGGCGCCTGGGAATCGGTAAAGCGGCATTTCCTCGAAAAAGGCACGGATACCCAGTCCGATGAGTTCACGGTGGTCGGTATCGGTGACATGGGTGGGGATGTGTTTGGCAACGGGATGCTGCTGTCAGACCGGATTCGCCTCGTGGGTGCGTTCAACCACCAGCATATTTTTGTGGACCCGAATCCGGATGCCGCGGCGTCGTTTCGCGAGCGACAGCGACTGTTCAATCTGCCTGGCTCCTCCTGGGCCGATTATGACACCGGGTTGATCAGCGATGGCGGCGGGGTTTTCTCGCGTTCCATGAAATCCATCCCGGTGTCTGCGCAAATGCGTAAGGTGCTGGGCATAAAGGCTCGAAGCCTGTCGCCGGCGGATCTGATCAGCGCCCTGCTGAAAGCACCCGTGGACATGTTGTGGAACGGTGGCATTGGTACCTATGTGAAAGCACCCTCGGAGTCCCACGAGGATGTGGGCGACAAAACCAATGACGCTCTGCGTATCGACAGCACCGAGCTGCGCTGCAAAGCTCTTGGTGAAGGCGGCAATCTGGGTGTGACCCAGAAGGCCCGGATCGACTTCGCCCGTCGCGGCGGCTCCGTGAACAGCGATTTTATCGACAATGCCGGTGGCGTCGACTGCTCGGACCACGAGGTAAATATCAAGATCCTGCTCAACGACCTGGTGCATCGGCAGTTGATGTCGCTTCCGGAGCGAAACCGGATGCTCAGGGCCATGACCCCGGAAGTGGCTGAGCTTGTTCTCCGCAACAATTACCGGCAGGCCATGGCGCTCAGCCTGGCCCAGAACCCGGCGGTTGCCACTGTTGACCAGTATGATCGCCTGATGCGCAGGCTTGAAGCTGAGGGCAAGCTGGACCGTGGTCTTGAATTTCTGCCTTCTGACGAGGAGTTGCAGGCCCGCCGCGAACACGGGGGAGGTCTTACACGGCCGGAGCTGGCGGTCCTGGTGTCCTACGCAAAGATTGAGCTCAAGCAGGCCCTGGTTGCATCGCCAATCGTCCATGACACGCGTTTTAACTCGGCGCTGCACTCGGCCTTTCCTGCCTCCCTGCTGGCCGCTTTCCCGGAAGCGGTCGAGTCTCATCCCCTGCGTGCAGAAATCTCGGCCACGCAGATTGCCAACGATATGGTGAACCGTATGGGTATCACCTGGTTCGACCGTATTCGAAGTGCCACGGGGGCAGATGTCGGCCGGATAGCTGCGGCCTACCTGATCTCCCTGCGAATTCATGACGTAGACGCCCATTGGGAGGCTATGGAATCACTGGATGGAAAAGTCAGCGCAGACGTTCAGGCAGATCTGTTTGCCGATGCCATCCGACTGGTTACCCGCAGCACCAGTTGGCTGCTGCAGAACCGCCGGCAGGCATTGGACCCGGTTTCTTGCATTGATCATTACCGGGCCCCGATGTCGGACGTTTTGGCCTCCAGAAGCCGTCTTGAATCGGTGATTCCTGCAAGTCGGTGGTATGACCGCTATGCTGAGTACTGTGAGCGGATGGTTCCCGAGGACTTATCGGCCTGGTGTGCGTCCGCAGAAAGCCGCTACTGGCTGATGGATATGATCGAGATCTCCCGTCAGCTGGGTGAGGATCTGGAATCCGTAGCCTGGGTCTATTTCACTCTTGGTGAAAGTCTGAAACTGACCTGGCTGGACCGGCAGATGCGAGCGTTCCGGGCGAATGGCCACTGGCAGGTACTGGCGACCATTCACTTCCGCGACGAGTTGGATCATCAGTTGCGGAACCTGACGTTCAGCGTGTTTTCCGAACCGGTGGAAGGTGAGGGAACGCCGGAAAGCCGTCTCGAGTCCTGGCGCGAGGACAAGCGGATGTTACTCGCCCGTTGGGAGCGGATGCTGAACGACATGCAGGCCGCCAATGATGTGGATTGTGCTGTTTTCTCGGTGGCACATGGCGTCCTCAGAGAGCTGGCAATGAAAGCCGCTTAGAGGGCGAAGAGAGGCAAAACGCCCTAAAGATAAGGTTTTGGAAGAAAAATATTAAATTTTTATTATCTAAAAAAGCCGTAATGGGGCGCTTGTCCGAATTTTATAGAGAAATAGTCTTTGTTGATCTCGGTAGAATGCGGGAGAGACAAACAACTAAGAGGGTACAACTATGAGACCGCAGCAATCACAGACGCCCGAGCTTGTCGATAGCCGGCAGGCGATTCGTGATTATTATCTCGCTGACGAGCACAAGGTTATCCACGAGATGATTGCTGGTGCCCAGTTGTCCCAGGCCGAGCGCGATGCTATCTCTGCCCGTGCGGCTGAACTGGTGCGCAGCGTTCGCAAGAATGCCAAGTCCACCATCATGGAAAAATTCCTGGCGGAGTATGGTCTGACCACCAAGGAAGGCGTGGCCCTGATGTGTCTGGCGGAGGCGCTGTTGCGTGTGCCTGACAACACGACCATCCATGAATTGATCGAGGACAAGATCACCTCCGGCGCCTGGGGTACCCACGTAGGCAAGGCGTCGTCTGGACTGATCAACACGGCCACGGTCGCCTTGCTGATGACCAGCAACCTGCTGAAGGATTCAGAGCGCAATACCGTGGGCGAAACCCTGCGGAAACTGCTCAAGCGCTTTGGTGAGCCGGTCATCCGCACCGTTGCCGGCCAGGCCATGAAGGAAATGGGCCGTCAGTTCGTGCTGGGCCGTGATATCGAGGAAGCCCAGGATGAAGCCAAGGAATATATGGCCAAGGGCTATACCTATTCCTACGACATGCTGGGTGAAGCCGCCCGCACCGATGATGACGCCAAGCGTTACTACGACTCCTATTCCAATGCCATCGATAGTATTGCCAAGGCGAGCAAGGGCGATGTCCGTAAGAATCCCGGCATCTCTGTAAAACTCTCTGCCCTGTTGGCCCGTTACGAATACGGCAACAAAGAGCGGGTGATGAATGAACTGCTGCCCCGGGCCCGCGAATTGGTCAAAAAGGCAGCTGCCGCCAATATGGGTTTCAACATCGACGCCGAGGAGCAGGATCGTCTGGATCTTTCCCTTGATGTGATCGAAGCACTGGTTGCCGATCCCGAGCTTGCGAACTGGGATGGCTTCGGCGTGGTGGTCCAGGCCTACGGCAAGCGTTCGTCGTTCGTGATCGACTGGCTTTACGGCCTGGCTGAAAAATACGACCGCAAATTCATGGTGCGACTGGTGAAGGGCGCCTACTGGGATGCCGAAATCAAACGTGCCCAGGTAATGGGCCTGGACGGCTTCCCCGTGTTCACTCGCAAGGCCTGTAGCGACGTGTCGTTCCTGTCCTGCGCCACCAAGCTGCTGAACATGACGAACCGCATTTACCCGCAGTTCGCCACCCACAACGCCCATTCAGTTTCCTCCATTCTGGAAATGGCCAAAACCAAGGGTGTGGACAACTACGAGTTCCAGCGTCTGCATGGCATGGGTGAGTCCCTGCACAATGAGGTTCTGAAAGTCAGTGGCGTGCCTTGTCGCATCTATGCGCCTGTTGGCCCACACAAGGATCTGCTGGCATACCTGGTGCGTCGCCTGCTGGAGAACGGTGCCAATAGTTCCTTCGTGAACCAGATCGTGGACACCAGCATTACCCCCGAGGAAATTGCCAAGGATCCAATTGTCAGCGTTGAGCAGATGGGTAAAAACATCTCCAGCAAGGCGATCGTTCATCCGTTCAAACTGTTTGGCGATCAGCGTCGCAACTCCAAGGGCTGGGATATCACCGATCCGGTAACGGTTAACGAGATCGAGAAGGGTCGCGGAGCCTACAAGGACTATCGCTGGAAGGGCGGTCCGGTGATTGCCGGCGAAGTGGCCGGCACCGAAGTGCAGGTAGTGCGCAATCCGGCGGACCCGGACGATCTGGTCGGCCATGTAACCCAGGCTTCGGACGCTGATGTGGACACCGCGATTACCGCTGCTGCAGCTGCGTTCAAAAGCTGGTCCGGGAAGTCCGCTGAAGAGCGCGCAGCGTGCGTTCGTAAGGTCGGCGACCTGTATGAGGAGAACTACGAAGAGTTGTTCGCCCTCACCACCCGTGAAGCGGGGAAATCGCTGCTGGATGCGGTGGCGGAAATCCGTGAAGCGGTCGACTTCTCCCAGTATTACGCCAACGAGGCCATCCGCTATAAAGACAGTGGCGATGCCCGCGGTGTCATGGTGTGTATTTCCCCCTGGAACTTCCCGCTGGCCATCTTCACCGGGCAGATCCTGGCCAACCTGGCCGCAGGTAACACCGTGGTGGCCAAGCCGGCGGAGCAGACTTCGCTGTTGGCCATTCGCGCAGTGGAACTGATGCACCAGGCCGGTATCCCGACGGATGCCATCCAGTTGGTACCGGGCACCGGCGCCACCGTGGGTGCGGCCCTGACCTCTGATTCCCGTGTCAGTGGCGTATGCTTCACCGGCTCTACCGCCACCGCTCAGCGCATCAACAAGGTGATGACCGAGAACATGGCGCCGGACGCGCCGCTGGTGGCGGAAACCGGTGGTCTCAACGCCATGATCGTGGATTCCACGGCACTGCCGGAGCAGGTAGTGCGCGATGTGCTAGCCTCCTCTTTCCAGAGTGCCGGCCAGCGTTGTTCGGCCCTGCGCATGCTTTATGTGCAGAAAGACATTGCCGATGGTCTGCTTGAGATGCTGTACGGCGCCATGGAAGAACTGGGCATCGGTGACCCCTGGTTGTTGTCCACGGATGTGGGGCCGGTGATCGACGAGAATGCCCGCAAGAAAATCGTGGACCATTGCGACAAGTTCGAGCGCAACGGCAAGCTCCTGAAGAAGCTGAAAGTTCCCGAGAAAGGGCTGTTTGTTTCTCCTGCGGTCCTCAGCGTCAGTGGTATTGAGGAACTGGAAGAGGAGATCTTCGGGCCGGTATTGCATGTGGCCACGTTCGAGGCGAAGAATATCGACAAGGTGGTGGATGACATCAATGCCAAGGGCTACGGTCTGACGTTTGGTATCCACAGTCGTGTTGATCGCCGGGTTGAGCGCATCTCCAGCCGGATCAAGGTGGGTAACACCTATGTGAACCGGAACCAGATCGGCGCCATCGTGGGCTCCCAGCCCTTCGGTGGTGAAGGCCTTTCCGGCACCGGTCCCAAGGCTGGTGGTCCCCAGTATGTTCGTCGTTTCCTGAAAGGTGAAACGGTTGAGCGTGAGGCGGATTCCGGCGCCAGGAAAGTGGATGCCAAGCAGTTGCAGAAGCTGATCGGCCAGCTGGATAAGCTAAAGGCGCCCAAGCCGGATGCCCGCATGGAGGCCATCAAGCCTATCTTCGGGGACGTTCCGGCGCCGCTCGACGCTCACGTGGAAGAGCTGCCCGGGCCAACCGGTGAGACCAACCGCCTGACCAACCATGCCCGTGGTGTGGTGTTGTGTCTGGGGCCGGATAAGGAAACCGCTCTGGAGCAGGCCGGCACCGCGTTGTCACAAGGTAATAAGGTGGTGGTGATTGCGCCGGGTGTTCAGGACACCGTGGACCAGGCCGCCAATGCCGGACTGCCAATCACTGGCGCGGAAGGTCTGCTGGAGCCGGAGGCGCTGGCAACCGTCGACGGCTTCGAGGCGGTGGTCAGCTGCGGCGTTCAGTCTTTGCTGAAGGCCTATCGTGAGGCATTGGCCAAGCGTGATGGCGCGTTGCTGCCGCTGATTACAGAGCACACCCTGGATCAGCGGTTTGTGATCGAACGTCACCTGTGCGTCGACACAACTGCAGCGGGCGGTAACGCCAGCCTGATTGCCGCCTCCGAATAATCGGCAGCAATCAGTAACAAACGCGCCCGGCGTCAGTCAGCCCTGATTCCGGGCGCGTTTGTTTTTAAGCGTTGGTTAAACAGCATCCGGCGGCCTTCGGCCTCGGCGACGTCCGAAAGATAGAAACTCACCGATGCCCCCGGCCCCCTCTGAGCCAGAAGACCCGCATCCAGGGCACTCAGGCAGCCGATTTTCGGGTAGCCGCCAATGGTTTGCCGATCCTTCATAAGAACAATCGGCTGGCCGTCGCTGGGCACCTGAATGGCGCCATAGGCAATCCCCTCCGAGACAATCCCGTTCAGGTCCGAATGAATGGCGTCGCCCTTCAGGCGATAGCCCATGCGGTCGATATTCTGGCTGATTTCATAGTCGCACGAGAAAAATTTCATTCGCTGAACGGCAGGGAAGCTTTCGTATTGGTAGCCTGGAATAACGCCCAGACGAAGATGCTGCTGGTAATCGGGGATGTCTGATTCGGACAGAAACGCCTCAACAAATGCTGCGTTTGTCTCAAACTCCAACCTGTCACCTTTTGCCAGCTTCGCTCCCTGGCCATTGATACCGCCCAGGCCTTCACGGCTGACGGTAGCGCAACTGCCCAGTTTCATGGCTGGCTTGAATCCGCCGCTGACCGCCAGGTAGGCCCGCAGGCCGCTCATCGGCGCGGTGAAGTCCAGCCGGTCACCCGCGCTGATCTGATGGGTGCGCCAGGGCTCAATGGCCCGACCATTGATGCGGGCGCCCAGATCGCCGCCGGTAATGGCAATGCAGGCATCATGGTTCGCCTTCAGGCTGAACCTGCCAAAGGTGATTTCGATCTGGGGGGCATTGAGATCGTTGTTCAGCAATCGGTTCGCCCAGAAAAACGCAAACTCGTCCATGGGGCCGCCGGTTGTCACCCCCATATGCTGATAGCCGTAGCGGCCGGCATCCTGAACAAGGGCGAGCATTCCGGGTTCGAGGACTTCAAAGCTCATCAAGGTTGCCTCCCAGCTCGAGGAATTCGTCCCGGCTGATGGCGCGAAAGCGGACCTGATCGCCCACCTGTACCAGCGCCAGCGAGTCGCTGTCCCAATCAACCATTTTCTGCGGCGTGCGACCAATGATCTGCCAGCCACCGGGCGTGCAGCTCGGGTAGATTGCGGTTTGAGTGCCTGCGATGCCGACACTGCCGGTAGGGACTTTCAGTCGGGGCGTGGATTTCCGGGGAATGGCAATCCGATCATCGGTACTTCCCAGGTAGGCAAACCCCGGAGCAAAGCCGATGGCGTAGACCTGATAAAGCTGTTCACTGTGAATGCGAACGACCTCCTCCCGGGACAGGCCGGCATGCTCGCAGACATCCTTCAGGTCCAGCCCCACTTCCGGATCATAGTAGACGGGCAGCTCGACGATCCGGGCTGAATCGTCCTCGGTGGAATTATTGTCGTCGGCGTCTATCACTTCGCGCACCCTGCGGGTGATGGCAAACCGATCAGCCTTTTCCAGATCCCAGGTCACCAGGATCGACGTGTAAGACGGCACCAGGTCGATGATGAGGTCTGACATATCGCGCCGCAGCCGGTCGCTGGCCTGTTTGACCAGGCCCGCAGATTTCGCCCCAATCTGGTCGCCAAAATACACCATGCAGGTGTTTTCGTTGACCGACTCGATCTTCATAGTGCCTCAACAACCTTCCGCATGTGCCGCGCCGCATCGACGGCATGGTAGCTGTCACCGTGAATACAGATTGTATCGGCCTTGATCGGAATGCGTTTGCCTGAAATTGAGGTGACAGTGCCGTCCCGGATAATCTGGGTGACCTGTTCTTCAATGGCTTCTGTGGTTTCGTGGACGGCACCGCGTACCGACCGTTTTACCAGTTTGCCCTCGTCGCTGTACGCGCGATCGGAAAAGGCCTCGAACCAGACCTCAATACCGTACTCATCCGCCCGGTCCTTGACCTGTTGCCATTCGGGGGTTGCCATAACCACCAGCGGGCATTGCGGCGCATAAGAGCGCACTGCGGACATAACAACGGATAGCGTGGTGTTGTCCACCATCATCCGGTTATAGAGAGCCCCGTGGGGCTTCACGTAGGAAATGGAGGTGCCATGCACCTGACAGATCCCGTTCAGTGCGGCCATCTGGTAAACCAGGATGGCCTTGAGCTCGTCCGGCCGGCAGTCCATGTCGCGGCGGCCGAAACCGAGAAGGTCCGGGTAGCCGGGGTGGGCGCCGATGGTGACGTTCTGGGCCAATGCCAGCTTGACCGTGTGATCCATGGTCAGCGGGTCGGATGCATGAAACCCGCAGGCAATGCTGGCCATATCAATGTAGGGCATGACTTCGGCATCCATACCCTTGGTCCAGGTGCCGAAGCTCTCACCCATATCGCAGTTGAGTTTCATTGTGTACCTCCGAAAAACGTTGTTGCCTGCGTCATCCCTGGCTCATGGTCTGGGGCAGGTAAGTGACAATCTCCGGGAACCAGCCGATCAGGAAAAGCGCCGCCATGATCAGCAGGAAGAACGGCAGGGCTGCCCGGGCCACATAGAGTATGTCCTTTCCGGTCAGGGCCTGGATGACGAACAGGTTGAAGCCAACCGGGGGCGTAATCTGTGCCATTTCAACCACCAGTACAATAAAGATTCCGAACCAGAGCAAATCAATGCCAGCCTGTTGAACCATTGGCATTACAACGGCAACAGTCAGAACCACAACTGAAATTCCGTCGAGAAAACAGCCGAGAAGGACGAACAGCACTGTCAGGCCGATCAGCAGCTCGAACGGCGACAGGGACATGCTGCCGATCCAGGCGGCCAGCTCCCGCGGAATACCCAGGAAGCCCATGGCCAGGGTCAGAAAGTGGGCGCCGACGAGAATCAAGCCGATCATGCAGGAGCTTTTCACAGCCCCCAACAGGCTGTCCTTGAAACTCTGGATGCTGAGTGAACCGGTTGCGGCCGCGATGATCAGCGCGCCGAACACGCCCAGTGCAGCGGCTTCGGTTGGCGTGGCAAAACCGGTATAGATAGAACCGAGTACGAAAATGATCAGGCCAACGATCGGGAGCAGCATCTTCAGGGCCTTGATCTTGACCGAGAACGCCAGGTTTTCCTTTTTGGTGGTTGGCAGCTGATCCTTGTTGAGCTTGGCCCAGATCATGGTGTAACCCATGAACATGGCAACCAGCATCAGGCCGGGCAGAGCACCGGCAATAAACAGGCGGCCAATGGAAACTTCCGCGGCCACGCCATAAACAATCAGAATAATAGAGGGCGGAATCAACAGCCCCAGCGTGCCGGAGCCGGCCAGGGTGCCTACCGCCATCTTGTCGCTGTAACCCTGGGCTTTCAGTTCTGGCAGAGTCATGCGGCCTATCGTTGCGGCAGTGGCTGCGGAAGAGCCGGAAACAGCCGCGAAAATGCCGCAACTCAGAATGTTTACATGGAGCAGTTTGCCCGGTAGCCCGCCCATCCAGGGGGCCAGGCCTTTGAACAAATCCTCGGACAGTCGTGTACGGAACAGAACCTCCCCCATCCAGATGAACATGGGCAGGGCTGTCAGAGACCAACTGGTACTGGCGCCCCAACTGGACGTGGCGAACAGCAGGCCGATCTGATCGTTGCCGGAGAGCAGCAGGCCCAGAACGCCGACACCAACCAGGGTCAGGGAGACCCACACGCCTACGGCAAGCATCAGGATCATCGCAACTGCCAGGACAATCGAGAGAAATGCGATATCCATTACACTTCCTCCAGATTGAGCTCGTCTTCATGCTGCTGGTAGGACGGTGTGCGCTTGCGAATCACGGCAACCAGGTCGTCCAGGATGGCAATGTTGAGTGCCGTCATGCCCAGTGCAACCGGAACCTGCGGTATCCAGATGGGGATCGGGATATAGCCGTGGGACACCTCCTCGAAGATGTAGGATTCCCACACCATGTGCCAGCAATAGAACGTCATGTAGCAGGCGAGCCCGAACCCGAAAACAAGTACGACCAGCTCCTGCCAGAATCTCGGCCGTGCCGACCACTTCTGGATAACCAGAGTGACGCGGATATGGCCGCCGTTATGAAAGGTGTAGGCAAGACCGAAGAAAGTGGAGGCGGCAAGAGCCCAGCCGGACACGTCTTCCGCTGAGGGAATGATAAAGCCGAACAGGCGGCCGACGATCTGCGCCAGAATAACGACCATGATCAGGGCGATGCAGAAACCAGCAGCGTAGCCGGATGCCAGATAAAATTTCTCTCGAAGAGAGTTCATAACGGATGCCTCCCGGAACAGCCTCCCGAAGACTCAGGAGGCTTCCGTTGAGTGAACTTTTAGCGGTAGTTGGACAGGATGGCGCCGACTTCCTCCGGTGCTTCCTGTTCCCACTCTTTCACCATGATGTCACCGATCTTCTGGAGCTCGGCCATCAGTTCATCAGACGGCTCGGAAACCGTGATGCCATTTTCAGCCAGGGTGGCAGTGTCCTCTGCCGCGGTCTTGCGAACGCCTTCCCAGCCTTTGGCCTCGGCAGCGGCGGCCGCATCCAGGATGACCTGCTGCTGCTCATCGCTCAGGCGACGGAAGGCGCGCTTGTTGACGACTACGACGTTCTTGGGAATCCAGGCCTTGATGTCGGTGTAGTGGGAAAGGTAATCCCAGGCCTGCCCGTTGGCACCTGTTGACGGCGAGGTGATCATGGCGTCGATGATGCCGGTGCTGAACGCCTGCGGGATCTCGGGTACCTGAACCGTTGTCGGGGTGGTGTTCATCAGGTCAGCCAGACGCGACGTAGAGGGGCTGTAAGCTCGCATCTTCAGGCCTTCCAGATCTTCCAGCGTGTTAATCGGGGCTTTGGTATACAGGCTCTGTGCGGGCCAGGGCACGGTATACAGCAGGGTCATGCCCTCCTTGTCCAGTTGCTTCTCGATCTGTGGCTTGGCGGCTTCCCAGAGTCGTTTGGCATCTTCGAAGCTGGTTGCCAGGAACGGAATATTGTCGTGTTTGAACACCGGATGGGTGTTACCCATGATGCCGATGAAGATTTCACCCAGTTGTACCTGGCCGGTTCTCACGGCCCGGGGGATCTCCGGGTGCTTTACCAGGGATGCACCGGAATGAACGGTGATGGTGATATCACCATCGGTGCCGTTTTTGATGTCCTCGGCAAAACCGTAGGCGATCTGGGTAGGCAGGTTGGCGTCGCCGTAGGGCGTTGGCATGTGCCATTGATCGGCCTGAACCGCTGAGGTAAGCAGCGCCCCGGTAACCAGGGTGGCTGTGGCGAGTTTTTTGAACATAACGAATCTCCCGTGTTTCTGTTTTTTATCGTTTAAAAGGAACTGGGGCTTCAGAGTACCGCCAGTTCTTCATTCAGCCGCTCGGTAAGCAGCATTTTTCCCGGTACGTGGGTTATTGCGAAAGGCAGGCGCGCGTTCTCGAGGGCCAGTTGCGGGGTAACCCCGCAGGCCCAGAACAGCGGAAGCTCGCCCGGCCTGATCGTTACCGGATCTCCAAAATCAGGCTGGTTAACGTCCCGGATGCCAATGAGGGCCGGATCGCCGATGTGAACCGGTGCACCGTGGGCCTTTGGCAGGCGGGTCGTGATCTGTATCGCGCGGATCGCATCCGCACCGTTGAACGGGCGCATGGAGACCACCATGTTGCCACTGAACCGGCCCGCGGGCCGGGTAGCTATGTTCGAGCGGAACATGGAAACGTTCCGTCCCTCGTCCACGTTCCGGACAGAGAGGCCGGCCCTGATCAGGGCATCTTCAAACGAGAACGAGCAACCCAGGACAAAGGTCACCAGGTCGTCCTGCCAGAGGCTCTTGAGGTCCGTGACTTTCTCCGCCCGCTCGCCATTCCGGAATACCTGGTATTCCGGTACATCAGTCCGGATATCCAGATCGTGTCCCAGGTCTGGGAGGCTGGGGTCACCGGGTTGAGACATGCCAATCAGGGGGCAGGCAACCGGGTTATTCTGACAGTATAGGAGAAAATCGCCGGCCCATTCGGACGGCAGGATGACCACGTTCCCCTGGAGCAGGCTGTTGGCCAGGCCACTTGTGGGCGCTGTGTGGGCGCCCGAACGAATGCGGGCGCGTACTTCTGAGGCCTGATCAAGCAGGTTGTTCTTGAAATCGGAATACGCACCGGTGTGCATGACGGTAACCCCTGATTGAAATTGTTTTTTACAACTAAATTTCAGGGTATACCGGCTGGTGAAAAAGTCTAATTATCGTTTTTTAGGTCTGGTGATAAGTTTTCGTGATGTGTTGTCCGGTTGTATTCGTCGGAAACCATCACGCCAAGGTTTGCTGCGAGTTCGGCAATCGGGTTGAAAGGGGCACCGGAATAAGACGCGGTGAAGGCGAGCTCGGAGGGCGTCCACGAGGTGTTGAGCTGGACCAGACGACCGCTTTCCAGTTCATGCTTGATCACGCTCAGCGGAAGCGTGGAGATACCAATGCCATCCAGGGTCAATTGCCGGCAGGCTGCCAGCGAGCTTGACGAATAGAAGCGCGCTGGCAGGTCATCCAGCTCACTGAATTTCTGGCTGATTTCAGCAAAGGGTTTGGTGTTTCTGGCATAGGTTATGACGGGCCACTCGGCGAGCTCTTTGAGTTTCAAAAGCCTGTCTGGAAGATTCAGCTCCGGGCTGGCCACCCAGATCAGCGGGAAACTGCACAGCGCCCGATTCTCAATTTTCGGCTCGGATACGGGGCCCATCAAAAAGGCCAGATCCAGGCTCCGATCCAGCAAGCCGGATCGAAGGTTGCCGGAGACATCCACCGTGATTTCCACATCCAGATTGGGGGCCGTTTCATGCAGTTCCCGGAAAAAACGTGGCAGCCAGGAGTGAACGATGGTTTCGGAAACTCCAAGTCGAAGAATGCCTGACAGCGAGGCCCCACGGTCTGCCCGCTTGCGCAGCTGCTGGGCCATAAAGACGATCTTCTCGGCGTAGGGCAGGAGTTCCTGGCCCTTGCTGGTCAGTTTGCTGTGGCCGGATTCGCGCTCGAACAGCCTGACTCCCAGCTCGTCTTCAAGAGCAGCGATACGGTTGGAAATGGCCGGCTGGGTCGTGTGCTGATGCTCGGCAGCCTTGCGAAAGCTACCCAGCGTGGCAACCCAGATAAAGGTCTCCAGACGCTTGAAGTTCATTGATTCCCGGACCTCAGAGGGGCCTAAAGCGCCGCATAGCGCTCGTGAAGGATGCCAACCCGTTCAACATAGGCCTTTGTTTCGGCGTAGGGCGGTACGCCCTGGTAGCGGCTCACGGCACCGGGCCCTGCGTTGTAAGCGGCAGTAGCCAGCCGGATGTCGCCATTGAACCGGTCGAGCATCTTGGCCAGATAATGCACCCCGCCACGGATGTTCTCGGCCGCCGCCAACGCATTGCGCACACCCAGTTCTTCGGCCGTACCTGGCATTAGTTGCATCAGCCCTTGTGCGCCCACCGGAGACAGGGCCTTTTCGTTGAATGCGGATTCGGCGTGGATCACAGCGCGAACAAGCGCGGGATCAACCCCGAATTCCTGTGCAGCGGTCTGGATCTCGGAATCGAATGGCTTTGTGAACAGTGGCGTCTTGCGCCAGTCGACGCTGGATTCCGGGTCGCAGGCATAACAATGGAAGCGGATAACGTCGAACTCGGCACCGGCAGGCTGCACGCTGCTATAGGCCACCACACCGTTGTCATCGGTGTAGCGATAGACGGTATCGTTGCCCGTGGAGGCCCTGGGCTGGCTGGCACTTTTTACGTTGGTGAATTCGACGGTGCCATCCGGGTGCACGATACGCTTGATGCCGTCCGCCAGGGCGGATGCGGACAGGGCAAGCACAAGAGCTGCGATGGATGGGATCAGAAGTGATCTGCCGATGTTCATTACTCACTCGCGAAAGATGCCGTCTTTGGCCGGCTTCAGGTATTCTTTGAAAACCGCCGTTGGCTGAATTATACGGGCTTGCGGGGCGGAATAAAGCGCGCGCTCTGTCGTAAAAATGTTACGTTCTGCATTAAATGCCGGCCAGTTCCCATTCTCCGTGGAGGTCACACAAGAGCATCATGGTTACCCAGACCGACGCAGGCAACCTCGTTCTCATCGGTATGCCCGGCAGTGGCAAGAGCACGGTGGGTGTTCTGCTGGCCAAGCGCCTGGGCCTCGGGTTTGTCGATACCGATTTGCTCATTCAGGAAGAAACTGGCCGCACCCTCCAGGCAATTGTAGACCATGACGGCTACGAAGCCCTGCGGCGAATCGAAGAGCAGGTGCTTCTCAAGCTGGATGTCCGGCACAAGGTGATCAGCACAGGAGGCAGCGCCGTCTACAGTGCCCGCGCCATGGAACACCTCAAGACCAACGGTATCGTGGTATTTCTCGACATCCCGCTGGGCCTGGTTATCGAACGAATCGGCGATCACAGCATGCGGGGCATTTCCCGGCGGCCGGATCAGTCCCTGGAAGCCTTGTTTGAAGAACGGTTTGATTTGTATTCCCGGTATGCGGATCTGACCGTGAAGGGGGCAGGTTTGAATCAGGATCAGGTCTGCGAAGCGGTCGTCAATAGCTTGTTTTCAGATCAGCGGTGAGCCCCAGTATTAGGTTTCGTTAAGGTGCATCGAGCCAGATCTCGCTGCTACAGTCCAGATATGTGTTTGGAGGATTGAACAATGAAGAACTGGACTTACGTACTTGCGATCACTTTTTTTGGAATCTTTTCAGGTGCCGCTCTGGCCGAAACGCCACCGGCGGATTCCTCGACGGATTCTTCCGTGGAGTCGCTTAAACAGGAAACCCGGGAGTTGGGCGAGGCGCTTCAGGACTATGGTTCTGACCAGAAAGAGCAGGCTGAGGATTCGATCAACAAAACATTGTCCGCCCTGGACAAACGGATCCAGGAGCTTGAGCAACAACTTTCCGAAAACTGGGACGATATGAGCGACACCGCTCGGGAGCGGGCCCAGAAGAGCCTGGAGTCTTTGCGGGAACAGCGGGCTCGTGTTCAAAGCTGGTACCAGGAGCTTAAAGAAAGTTCCGCGTCAGCGTGGGAACGTGCCCGCAAGGGATTTTCGGAGGCCTATGAAGCGCTTTCGGAGCAATGGAGTGACACCGAGAAAGAGCTGGATGAGGAATCAGAAAGGCGCTCTGACAGTATCTAGTCAGGCTCTTGTTCCGGCGTGAGATCGAGTTCCTCGTCGGTCAGGCTCCGATACTCGCCTTCAGAAAGGGTTTGGTCCAACTGGATCTTTCCCATGCATTCCCGATGCAGAGCAGTCACGCGATTACCTACGGCATGGAACATTCGCTTTACCTGATGGTAGCGGCCCTCGTAAATGGTCACTCGGGCTTCGCAGGGAGCCAGGAGATCCAGGTGCGCAGGTGAGGTGGTGAGTTGCTCGAACTCGAACCAGATGCCTTCCGCGAATCGATGAGGGGTCTCTGGAGAAATCGGATAGGCGGTGCCGACCCGGTAGACTTTCGGGATCTTGATTCGAGGCTCGGTGAGCTGGCGTGACCAGCGGCCATCATTGGTAAGAATCAACAGGCCAGTACTGGCGCGGTCGAGCCGTCCGGCAATGTGCAGGTTCTCGCGCAGTTCCGGCGCTATCAGCTCCATCACGGTCCGGTGGGTGTCGTCGAGCGTTGCGCTCAGAAAGCCTGCGGGTTTGTGGAGCATGAGGTAATGGCAGGCTCCAGCCTCTTGAATGATCTCGCCGTCCATCCGTACCCATGAAAATCGATCCACCTCGGCAGCAGGGTCTCGGCAGATTACGTCATTAACGGCCACCCGACCGGAAGCGATCAGGAAATTGGCGTGGCGACGACTGACGCCGTTTTGGTTGCTGAGAATTCGGGAAAGCTTCATGGTGTGAATCGGCTATGCTGAATATTAACCCCCGACAATAATACGAGGAAATGCCATGCCATTCTCTGTTGATCACCTTGCCGAACTCAATCTGCTGGGCCAGTTTCCCTCAACGTCTACTCAGGAGGGCCTCAAGGTGCATGCCCATTCGGCGGCCCCGGAAACGGTGAGGGCCGCTGAAAGCCTGCACGCCAAAGGTCTGATCAGCCAGAAAGATGGAGGCTACCTTACCCCGCTCGGAGCGGAAGCCGTAGACCTGACTCAGAAACTCCAGTCGATTCTCAGTAGTCCCTGAATCGGGGAGGAACCTGCCCACTTTGAGACCCGGTGTCTTCCCGCGTTAGGGTAAGGCCATGAGCAACTGGAAGAAATCGCCCGTTCTCTGGATGGGCGGCAGCATTGCCGGAGTCGGGCTGATTGTTGGTCTGCTCTATGCGTTCGGGGTTCATCAGCAGGTGGTTGACCTGTTGCGCTGGTTCGATACCCAGGGAGCCTGGGCGGCTTTGCTGTTTATCGGCATCATGGTGCTTGCCATGGTACTGCTGCTTCCGGGAGTGCTGCTTACCACCGGCGCAGGCTTTGTATTTGGTTTGCTTGAGGGCACGGCCTACGTGGTGGTGGGTACCACCCTGGGAGCTGCCATTGCCTTTCTGATCGCCCGGCATTTTCTGGGTGAACATGCCCATGTATATATTCGCAGCCGTGCGCGATTGTCCATGGTGAGCAATGAAATGGCGCCCCATGGCTGGAAAATCGTGCTACTCACCCGTCTGATTCCTTTCTTTCCGGGCAAACTGTCCAATTTCCTGTTCGGTCTCACCAATTTCTCGTTCGGCGGATTCGTTGCCGGGACCTTCCTGGGAGTTATTCCCTTTTCGCTCCATAACGTTTATCTGGGGTCGCTGGCGGCTGATCTGTCCACACTGGGCGTACGGGAGACTGGTCGTACACCGTTGGAGTGGACCATATACGGTGCCGGCTTCGTAGGCACCGTATTGGCGGTCGTGTTTCTTAATCGTCTGGCCCGCCGGGCATTGGCCCGTTACAAAGTCGAGACTGAGCCAACGGAACAGGAGGCAAATGAATGAGCTGGATGAAGTGGTTGCCTTGGCGCTACCTGGTGAAACGCATGGCCCATCGTCACGGCTTTCTTGATCCGATTGCGCTGCTCGGGAAACTTCACAGTTTTGCTCAGCCTTCGGAAGTCGGCGAGCCCATCGAACTGCTCAGGGCCGGCGTGGTTTTCCACGCGCGGGGGCTGATCAACAGCCGGGTTATCCAGCACAACCTCGATTGGGTCTGGCCCTACTGGGTGGAGCGTCAGTTTGATCCCCAGGACGTTTCCTTTATTCCCAGGGCGTTCTCCATCACCCACATTAATCTGAGCAACCGTAACTGGACGGCCATTGGCCAGCCGGATGTGGATGAACTGCCGGTTGTCGATCCCCGTGGGTTGCTGACGCCGTTCCATGACGGCTGGTCGCTCGATGCCTGGCTGCTTGCAGACGATGGCCGATGCCTGTTGCCTTCGCGCAGCAAAACGGCCAGCCAGCGCCAGGAGTTTTCGGATGGCCCCTGTGTGGTCACTGAGTCCGAACTGGACGGTCTGGCCCTGACCAGTCGTTCCCGTGTTGTGGTCGAAAATGGCCGGCCGGTTTGCGAGATGGTTGTGACGGCGCGGGCAGAGACCTCTGGCTCACTGGTGCTCGCCTTGCGACCGGCCAATCCTGAAGGGATCAGTTTTATCAACAAGGTCCGGCTGTCCGAGCAGAGAGACGCTTGGACCGTGGATGGCAAGCAGGCGGTGTTTTTCAGCCGTCCGGCAGAGCGTCATCATGTGTCGAATTATCGCGAGGGTGATGTTCGGATTCACCTGCAGGACAAGGAAGACCAGAGCGAAGGACAGTGCGACGTCGGCATGGTCACCGCAGCGGCCCTGTTCCGGGTCGAAGCAGGTGAGGAGTCGGAGCTCAGGCTCAGAGTGCCGCTGCAGGATGAGTCGGCGCCAGTCATTCGCTCTGACGGCTGGGCAGCCGCCCTTCATGGCTATGCCCGCCTGGAGTGCCCCGACGAAAACTGGCAGTTCCTCTATGACGCCGCCCTGAATTCCCTGGTGCTGCATTCGCCGGAGGATGTATACCCCGGGCCATACACCTACAAGCGCTTCTGGTTTCGCGATGCTGCGTTCATCATCCACGCACTGCTCTGCGCCGGGCTTACCGAACGGGCCGAACGGGCGTTGAACCAGTTTCCGGCGCGGCAGCTGAAAAATGGCTATTTCCGTTCCCAGGAAGGGGAGTGGGATGCCAACGGTGAAGTGCTCTGGATTCTCAGGCGGTTCCATGAACTCACGGGCCTGCCGCTGCACCGTGAATGGCAGGAGCCCGTGCGTAAGGGCGCCCACTGGATCGAGAATAAGCGTCTCAGTGACACCCTTGATGAGCCTCACGCCGGTCTGCTGCCCGCCGGTTTCAGTGCCGAGCATCTGGGGCCCAATGATTATTACTACTGGGACGATTTCTGGGGAATCGCCGGCCTCAAGGCCGCCGAAGCACTGCTTGCCCCCATTGACCGGGAAACCAGCGAGCATTTTGGCGCCGGGGCCCGGGAGTTCAGTCAGACCGTTGATCGCAGTCTGGCAACCTGTGAGGAACGCCTGAAGCGACCGGGAATGCCGGCCTCGCCCTATCGTCGGCTGGATGCCGGCGCTATTGGCTCTCTGGCGATCGGTTACCCAACCCAGTTGTGTGAGCCGGATGACCCCAGGTTGCTCGACTGTGTCGAGTTCCTGCTCGACAAATGCTTTGTGAAAGGGGCGTTCTATCAGGACATGATTCACTCGGGCCTTAACGCCTACCTGACCCTGCATGTGGCACAAGTACTCTTGCGCGCGGGTGATCCACGGTTTCTCGATCTGGTGGATGCCGTTGCCAGACTGGCATCGCCCACCGGGCAGTGGCCCGAAGCGATCCATCCAGCGACCGGGGGCGGCTGCATGGGCGATGGTCACCATGTCTGGGCATCTGCCGAATGGGTGTTGATGGTTCGCAACTGCTTTGTTCGGGAGGAGGGCGACCGCCTGATTCTCTGTTGCGGCATTCCCCCGCGTTGGCTTGAACAGGACAAACCAATCCGCTTTGGTCCGGCACCGACCAGCTTCGGAAGCATTTCCATCACTATTACGCCGCGGCCAGGTGAGGTGCATGGAGTAAACTGGGAGGGCAACTGGCACAAGGCAGAACCCACTATCGAGATCAGGCTTCCGGAGACTGAAGGCTGACAATCTGTACTGGTCATGAAACCGGTTTTCTGTATCTGTTTTGTTTGCCTGCTAACTTATAAAGTAAGCTGACTGACAAATACATCGAATCCGGTTGGGGTCCATGCGTTCACTGTTCTTCTCGTTTTTCGTGCCCGCGCTGTTTGTCTGGCTTTGGAGTACCGGTTTTATCGGCGCCAAGTACGGTCTGCCGTTTGCGGAGCCGTTTACGCTGCTGCTGATCCGCATGCTGTTGACACTGGTGTTGCTGGCGGGGCTGGCCTGGATCATGAAAACCCGTTGGCCGGGCTGGCGCGGTGCCGGGCATCTTGCGGTCACCGGAATGCTGGTGCATGGCTGCTACCTGGGCGGGGTCTACTACGCGATCCAGGACGGTATGGCGTCCGGTATTGTGTCCCTGATTGTTGGCTTGCAGCCACTTGTAACCGCGGCTGCGGCAGTTGTCTTCCTTAAGGAATCTGTCACTGGTCGGCAGTGGGTCGGGTTGGCCCTGGGCCTTGTCGGTGTTGCCCTGGTGCTTCTGGAAAAATTTGGAGTCAACGGCTCAGACTCAATGTACTCACCCTGGAGCCTGCTCTGGGCCGTTTTTGCACTTGCCGGCATATCCATGGGCACCGTCTATCAGAAACGATACGGCACCAACGCGGATCTGGTGGCGGGCTCGCTGATTCAATTTTCGGCAGCGGCCGCCTTGTTTGCGGTAGGGGCTTTTGCCCTGGAAACCCGAGAGGTTGAGTGGACTCTGCAATTGCAGTTGTCCATGGCCTGGCTTGTCGTCGGCTTATCCATCGGCGCCGTGTTGCTACTGATGTGGCTGATCCGCCAGGGTGCGGCTTCCCAGGTCGCCAGCCTGTTTTATCTGGTGCCACCGGTTACTGCACTGGAGGCGTTCCTTCTGTTCGACGAGCGTCTGGGCGCGCTTGCCATGACGGGTGGCCTGATCGCCATTGTTGGTGTGGCGTTGGTGGTTACCCAGAAAAAACCGGCTTAAAAACTGTTCCCAGGGGTAGTTAACACATGACGGAAGTGACCAAGGGCGTCTGGTATGGTTTGGGCGCCTATACCATCTGGGGCTGCTTTCCTCTTTTCTTTGCCCTGTTTGAAGGCGTGCCGGCGTTTGAAATCCTGATTCACCGGATTATCTGGTCCTGCGTGTTCCTGGCCCTGGTCATCAGTGGCTTGCGGCGGTGGCCTGCGGTTCGGGCGGCGTTGGCAAACCCGTCCCAGCTCTGGCGGGTGCTTGCCTGTGCGTTGCTGATTGCCGCCAACTGGGGCATCTACATCTATTCCGTTGAAACCCGCCATGTTCTCCAGGCCAGTCTTGGCTATTTCCTGACTCCGCTGGTGAATGTTGCCCTTGGCATGATCGTGCTTCGTGAACGTATGGGGCCATGGCAGATGGCGGCTGTCGTCCTTGCTGGCGTCGGTATCCTGATCCAGTTGGTGATCCTCGGTGAGCTGCCCTGGATTTCTCTGGCTCTGGCCATCAGTTTTGGCACCTACGGCCTGGTTCGAAAACAGGTGATGCTGGATGGTCTGTCCGGACTGTTTGTTGAAACCATGTTGCTGCTCCCGGTCGGCCTGCTTACCTTTGGTTGGCTTGCCAGGGAAGGAATGTCTCACTTTGGCGATAGCGCTTACCTTGGTGCCTTGCTGATGGCCAGCGGGATCGTGACTGCCATCCCGTTGCTCCTGTTTGCCGGTGCTGCCCGGCGCCTGCGGTTGGCGACTGTTGGCTTCCTGATGTACATCAACCCGACTCTGCAGTTCTTTATTGCCCTGCTGGTTTTCGGTGAGCCATTAAGCGACGTTCAGTTGATCAGTTTCGTGGTGATCTGGATCGCACTGGGACTGTATAGCTGGTCTTCCTGGCACTACCGGCCACGGGTGCCGGTCGGCCAGGATTAAATCTGCCACCCTTAGGACTGCATCACTCAGGAGAAGGTGGCGAGCAGATCATTAATGGCCCGGGCGAAGGGCACGGGTGAATCTTCCTGAAGAAAGTGTCCGCCCTTGAGGGTTACATGGGGCTGGTCTTTCGCGCCCGGAATCCTCTTCTGCATATACGCATCGCCGCCCCGGGTGATCGGGTCGCCGTTGCTGAAGGTGGTCAGAAACGGCTTTTCCCAACGTTCGAGCACTTTCCAGGCGTTGCGGTTGGCCTCACTGGCGGGGTCGTTCGGGTGCATTGGCACCAGCCGGGGGAAGGCCCGGGCGCCGGCTTTGTACTTTTTGCCAGGGAAGGGTGCGTCGTAGGCCCTCATTTCATCGGGCCCCAGCTTGCGAAAAGAGCCGGTGTTGATGATCCGTGCAATGGGAAACCAGGGACTGTGCAGGGCAAAATTCTTCCAGATCTTGAACGCCGGCGGGGCTTTCTGATCGCCGGTAGGCAGCATGCCGTTGCCGACCACAATAGCCCGGAATCGGTCAGGATTCTCCGCTGCCAGCCGCAGCCCTAACAGGGAGCCCCAGTCCTGGCAGACCAGAGTAACGTTCGTCAGGTCCAGTTGATCCAGGAACGATTGCATCCAGTCCATGTGCTGCTGGTAGGAATAGTCGTCGATGGCCGTGGGTTTGTCTGATTTGCCGAAACCGATCAGATCCGGGGCGATAACCCGGTGCCCGGCCGCCGCGCATATCGGAATCATATGGCGGTAGAGGTAGGACCATGACGGTTCACCGTGCATCATCAGAACGGGGTTTGCCTCGGAAGGCCCCTCATCCACGTAGTGCATTCGCAGACCGCCCACCTCCACATAGTGGGGCTCAAACGGATAGTCCAGCAGTCTTTCAAAGCGGCTTTCCGGGGTTCTGACAAAATCCATCGCGCTTGCCTTGTTGTTCATTATTGTGAGGGAATGGTTGCACAGAATTGTGCTGGAGCGAGGGGGCAGAGACAAGCGCAATGACCTATTGGTTGATTTGCAATTCCAGGGCAGGTGATGGGGAGCGTGGCAGGGACTTCTGGCTGGACCACCTGGCATCCGCCGGTATCCACAATCCCCAGTGCCGTGACTTTGAAGAGGCGGACTGGAGCGAGAATCTCGGCGCCAGGGACACGGTTATCGTCGCAGGCGGCGATGGCTCGGTAAACCGGGCCGCTGCCATCTGTCAGAACAAGGGCGCCACGCTGGCTATCCTGCCCTCAGGTACGGCCAACGACTTTTCCCGGAATCTCGGGCTTCCTCACCAGCCACAAGCCCTGTGCGAGCTGATTGCCAGGGGCATTACGCAAACGGTCGATGTTGCAGACTATGGTGATGGCATCTTTCTGAATGTCGCCCATGTTGGCATGGGGACTTTGCCTGCACGGGAGTCCCGGGGTACCGAGAAGAAAATCCTGGGGCGTTTCAGCTATGCTGTCGAATTGCTGCGTCGGTTGAACGCACAGCGAGGTTTCCGGGCAACGATTCAATGCGACCGGGGCGTCGTGAAAGGACGCTGGCTTTCCATTGCCGTCGCCAGTGGCGCTTTTTTCGGTGGCGGCAATGAGATTCCAGAGGCGTCGGCCAGCGATGGCCAGCTGGATATGATCGCTGTCCGTCCGCGCCCGATGCTTCAGCTTCTGTTTACGTTTCTGATGGTTCGCCTGAACAGGCAGGCTCCGCGGCGCACCAGCACTCTGGTCCATATCAAGAGCCAGCGCTGCCTGGTACACACCGGCAAACCAAAAACGGTGACGGCCGACGGTGATGTGGTCTCCCGAACCCCTCTCTACGTAGTGTGTAGGCATGGCAGCCTTCGTGTTATCGGTTCGAAGGTCGTCAGCACCGCCGCAAGCGGTGGCAACAACAACGTGATTCCCGGCACTGCCTGACGATGGTGGTGGGTTTCAGATACGTTTTGTCACTGACTTTTCCGGCAGGAAGCGTAATCATGGGCTTTGCTGGCATAATCAACCACAATGGCTGACATTAAATGCCAGAGTATCGCTTTTGCAACCATATCCTTGGTTTGTGGCCTCTTAATTGCGGCCGCCTGACTCCCGTTCCAGCTGAATCGTCGAAAAGGACTAGAGAATGCCCACAGAAACTGCATCGGTCTCCTCGAAGATAATCAAAGGCATAAAAACCGGCATCATTGCGTTGACCCTGTCGGCCATCGGTCACCCGGCTTTTGCAGCCGAGCGTTTGTATATCTTCACTGAAAATTACCCTCCCTATAATGCTTCTGAAACCGGAAAGGGATTTGCCCATAAGGAAGAGGACATTACCGGCATTTGCGCAGATATGGTGAAAGCAATGCTGGCCAGAGTCGACTATGACTATGTCATGAAAATGCGGGACTGGAGTTACGCCTATAACTGGGTTCAGGATCGGGAAAACCATGGTCTGTTTTGCACCGCGCGCACCGACGAGCGGGAAGATCAGTTTCAATGGGTAGGTCCTCTGGCATCGATCAAGTGGACGTTGTTTGCCGCGCCAGATTCCGATATCACCCTGGACTCCCTGGAAGACGCCAAAGACCTGAGAATCGCCGGGTACAAGGGCGATGTGATGTCTGAGTACCTGGTTGACCAGGGATTCAACGTGGTGATGGGAGTTTCAGGTGATGTGAACACTCGTCGCCTTACCCTGGGCCAGGCCGATCTGTGGGTGACTGATGGCCTGGTAGGCCCCCTGATGGCAGAAGAAGAGCACGGCATCACCGGGCTGCAGCCGGTGCTGGTATTCCGCGAGACGCCCATGTATCTGGCGTTCAGCAACAACACAGATCCGGCTGTGATCGAGGATCTCCAGCAGGCTCTGGATGAGGCTCGTGAGGCTGGAGAGATCGAAAGAATCGCTGCCAGCTACGAGTAAGCGCGCCGATGCAGAAAAGCGGATAAGTGGTATTCGCTATGCCTGAAGCCGTGTGTGAGCAAAAAATGATCTACACTCCCGACTAGAGCGTTGCAAAATGGCAGGCTTCGTGATCGCCTGCCCGCTCATCGACCGAACGGGAGGATGGACTATGGAAGATCCGAAAACGGTTGTTAAGCGCGAGCCACGCAAAAGTCTGATAATTCTGTTTTTGTCAGCGATGTACAGCATCATTATCGGTATTGTGGTGCTGATAGGCCTGGGAAGCGGAGATACGCAGATGGCCGAGGGAGCAGGCTGGGTGATGATTGTTTGTGGTGTTGCCAGTCTCGTCTATTACTTCCTGGCGCGCAAGCAGACTCCTCCGCTCAAATAGCGCCCAACTCAGAACCAGAGCCCGATCTGCGGATCGGGCTCTTTACGTTCGATCAGCAGTCCCTTTTGTTCGAGCAGGCCGATGAGCTTCTCTGTGTCCTCAATATTCAGGAAACCGCCAATCGAGACCTCTGTATCCCGGTGGGTGAGGGACAGTCTGGCAGGTGTGAACGGGTGGGGTGGTGAATGCACTTGGAGCCGCGCATAGCGGGTCGGGAGGGTCCATTCCGCCAGCTTGCGCTTTCTGCCTTTCTCCAGATGAATGTCGTCGGTGTCGATGGACAGCACCTCCTGTCGCTGGCACTCGCGGGAGGTGAGGTAGATTCCACAGGCGAGGGCAATAAGCTCGAGCCCGGCAAACGGGATGATCACCCAGGCGCCCATAAGCGTGAAGCCTGTTGCTATGAGGGCTGAGAGGACAAACAGGGCTGCCCAGATCCTGACATTGCCATGCCAGCTGAGGGAGCGGTTGGGGGTCAGGACCAGCCGGAAACCATCCGGGTGTGGCAAGCGTTCCACCATGGAATCTGCCTCAGTAATCGCGCGCAGCTTAACTTGATGATAGTCAATTATACGGTGAGTGCGACTGAATCAGATCTGGCAGTTGGTTAAGGGGTCTGGGCACAGTATCGTCGCTCCGGGCGCCCGACACTACCATAGGTCACTTCAGCGGACAGCTCTTCGGTACCCACCAGGTATTCCAGATAACGCCGGGCGGTCGTTCGGGAGGCCCCGATGGCACCACCGACATCCTCGGCACTGAGGTGGCGGCCGCTTGCCATCACTGCCCGGATTTTGTCCAGAGTCAGGGCATCAATACCCTTGGGCAATCGCTGTTCTGTGCTCTGGGTGCTTTCGCTAGTGGTTCTTGGGAGCAGTGCATCCACCTCTTTCTGGGCAACATGGTGCAGTGATGACAAGCGCTCCATGTGTTCGCGGTAGCGGTTGACCGCCTCCTGCAAACGTTCGAAAACCAGAGGTTTCAGTATGTAGTCGAAAACACCGCCTCTCAAAGCGCTGCGCAGGGTTTCGACCTCTTTGGCGGCGGTTATCAGAATGACATCGCTGCCGCTGTCTTCAGCCCGCAGTTCGCGAAGCAGTTCGAGTCCATTGCCGTCGGGAAAGTAAACATCCAGCAGAATGAGGTCGGGTGTCAGTATCTCGATCTGGTCCCGGGCATCGGCAAGCGTATGGGCGATGCCGCAAAGTTCAACGTTTTCCAGCCGTTCAACGAAACGTCGCTGTATTTCGGCGATTTTCCGGTCATCCTCGACGATCAGCAGGCGAATGGTGTTCAATGTTCGAACCTCCGCTCGGGCTTTTTCGGTAAGTATAAGGTAAAGCGACTGCCGCCTTCCGGGATGTTATCGACCGTTACCGAGCCGCCCCAGTACCCCAGAAACTGTTGGACCAGATGCAGGCCATAGCCACGGGCTTCTCCTTCCTTGCTACTGACCCCTTTCTCGAAAATCCGTTGCCGCTCAGCCTCCGGAATACCGGGGCCCTGATCCTGCACCTCGAAAATCAGCTCCTGTCCGAGGTCGGTCATGGAAAGCTGCACTCGCCCACCCGCCCCTGTTTCAAGGCGTGTGGCGTCCAGGGCATTGTCGATCAGATTGCCAAGCACGCTGACAAGCTGATCCCGGGGCAGGGCGGCGGGCAGGTCTGCCATCTGGCTGTCAGGATCAATGTCCAACCGTAGCCCCATCTCGCGGGCGCGATTGTATTTGCCGAGCAGGCAACCTGCGATAACCGGATCGGGCACGGCCTCCAATAACAGGTGAATTAACGCCTGGTGATCACTTACTTCACTGCCGATCAGGCTCAACGCTTCCTCGTTGGCGCCTATCTGGATGAGTCCGGCAATGGTGTGGAGTTTGTTCGAGTACTCGTGGGTCTGGCTGCGCAGGGTATCCGCGTATTGCTGGATACGGGTGAGCTGACGGCTTACCTGATCCAGTTCATTGCGCAACCGGAAGCTGGCAACCACACCAATGATTTCGTCGCCCTGTCGAACGGGTAGCCGATTGACCACCATCTGGCGCCCGCGCAGCCAGATCTCCCGGTCGAAATCCGGGTGACCGGATGACAGTACCGACATCAGACTGCTTTCTGGCAGAACCTCCAGAATGGGCCTGCCGGCAAGTGTTTTGTCGGTTGGCAGGTCCAGTGTTTCATAGGCGGCGCGGTTTGCTGTTGTGATTATGCCGTCCCGATTGACGGCAATGATCCCTTCCCGCACCGATTGCAGCGTTGCCTCCCGTTCCCGGAATAGCCGGGCGATTTCCTCCGGCTCCAGCCCGAAGATGGCCTGCTTGAACCGGCCGGCAATGACAATGGCCGACAGGATGGTGACCAGCAGCATCAGCCCTACCACGCCATAGAGCACAAAGTTGTAGCGCTGAATCGTGGCCTCTACCTGTCCAAGGCTGTAGCCAACCGACACGATGCCGACGATCTCCCCGGTTTCTGGAACGGTTATAGGAGCCTTGCCGCGCATGGATTCGCCGAGGCTGCCTCTGGCAAGGGCCACATAGGCGTTGCCTTCCACAAGGGCCTTGTGGCCAAAGTCGCCGTCATCATCACCCATTGAGTGGCCAATACGGTCCGGGTCCGGATGCGCCAGGCGTACGGCGTCGTGATCGCCAATCACAATGAACAAAGCCTCATTGGTCTTCGTCAGTCGCGTGGCGAGGCGGTTCAGACCATCCACATCGCGGGAGCGCACGCCATCAATGACGGCGGGGGTGGCGGCCACGGTCTTTGCGACCATAAGTGCCCGCTGGCCGATCTCATCGTACAGGGAATCGCTGAGGTAATAGCCGGCAAAGCCACCAATGAGCATGGTTTGCAGCGCGCCGAGCAGACCCAGCGTGAGGATCATTCGGGTTTTGAGTTTGGTTTTTCGAAACACGGATTGGTCATGGCTTGTTGTCGTTTGGTTTTCAGGGTACTGCATGATCGCCCGGGTTGCCCGTAATCAATATGAACAAAATGCCCGTTAAGCCCGTTAAAGGCGTTACGTGCACAAGCTTCCGGGTCTCGGGTTTCACCTATTAACCTGCCTGCAATCGCTCCTCTGGCCTGCCATAGCCAGGGACCCGGCCAACACGGTCCTGCCTCAGGAGTGATCACAAAAACAAGTTGATGAGGTGACAACCATGATTATCAAACGAACCCTGTCCTTTGTGGCGGCCGCGGCCGTCTCCATGTCTGCCATGGCCTGGCAGCCCTCCGGGAAAGTTGAATGTCTTGCCCCGGCTGACCCCGGCGGCGGTTGGGACTTTACCTGTCGCAGCGTCGGCAATGTTCTGCAGGACCTCGGCCTGGTTGATGGTAGCGTGCAGACAGTCAACATGGCGGGCGCCGGCGGTGGCGTGGCCTATGCCCACACCGTGAGCAAGCGGGCGGAGGACAACAAGCTGCTGGTGGCCGCTTCGACGGCAACCACCACCCGCCTGGCTCAAAAGCAGTTCCCGGGCATGAACGCGGATATGGTCACCTGGGTCGGGGCCCTGGGGGCCGATTACGGCATCATCGCCGTTGGCAAGGATTCCGAGTACCAGAACCTCAGCGAGTTGATGGCCGCAGTGAAAGCCAACCCGAAATCCGTGAAATTCGCCGGTGGCAGCGCCCGTGGCGGCTGGGATCATCTCAAGGTGCTGATTGCGGCCAAGGCGGCCGGCGCCGACAAGCTCCCCTCCATTCCCTACCTTTCCTACAACAACGGTGGTGAAGCCATGAGCCAGGTTGTTGGTGGGCAGGTGGATGCTTTCACCGGAGATATTTCCGAAGCCACCGGCTTTCTTGAATCGGGTGACCTGAGAGTCGTCGCGGTGCTCGCCGAGGAGCGTTTGCCCGGCAAGTTCAGCCACCTCCCAACCGCAAAGGAGCAGGGTATTGATGCGGTTGGCCCGAACTGGCGTGGCTTTTACATGCCCAAAGGCGCCAGCGAGGAAGCCAAGTCCTATTGGGTGGAGGCCGTCGATACGCTGTATGCCAGTGACGAGTGGAAAAAGGTCATGAAGAGCAACGGCCTGATCCCGTTTCATCCGCCGGCAAGCCAGTTCGATGAGTTCGTGCGCAACCAGGTGCAGGACATCGAAAACCTTTCACGGGAAATAGGGTTACTGAAATGACCAGCTTCGGTGATCGCATTCTCGGCCTGGGCCTTCTGGTCCTCGCCGTTGCCTATGGCTGGGCAGCCCAACAGTGGCCCGAGCCGTTCGGTGGCGCCGAGACCGTGGGTCCGGAGACCTTTCCTACCATGCTGGCAGTCGTACTGGTGGCAGGCAGTCTTTACCTGATGATCAAACCGGATCCAGATGCCCAGTGGCCTGTTGGCAAGTCCGCCGTTGAGCTTTTGATCTCGTTGGTGGTTCTTGTGGTCTATACGCTGCTGCTGGAACCCCTTGGCTTTGTCATCGCCACTACCCTGGCTGTGGGTACACTCAGTTGGCGCATGGGGGCATCGCCAAGGCCGGCGTTTCTCACCGGTCTGTTGAGCGCCGTCGTGGTCTTCGTGCTGTTTAACTATGGCCTGTCTCTGAGTCTGCCGGCCGGCTTGCTGGAGGTGCACTGATGGAAACTCTAGGCTTCCTGATGGACGGTTTTGCGGTGGCCCTGACTCCGTATAACCTGATGTTTGCTCTGTTCGGCGCTTTCGTGGGCACGTTGATCGGGTGTCTGCCCGGTCTGGGGCCTGCCAATGGTGTCGCCATTCTTATTCCCTTGGCCTTTACCCTTGGCTTGCCTCCTGAAACCGCGATGATCCTGCTGACAGCTGTCTACGCTGGCGCCATGTACGGTGGACGGATTTCCTCGATTCTGCTGAACATTCCGGGTGACGAGCCGGCGATGATGACCTGCCTGGATGGCTACCCCATGGCCCAGAAGGGGCGGGCAGCGGATGCACTGGCAGTCTCGGCGATCGCATCCTTCGCCGGCGGTCTGATTGGCACCATTGGTCTGATCATGCTGGCCCCGGTGCTGGCGAAGTTTGCCCTTACCTTTGGACCGGCCGAATACTTTGCCCTATTTCTGCTGGCGTTTGCCACTCTGGGCGGAATCACCGGCAAGAATCCCATGAAGACCGTGGTCGCGGCGACACTGGGGATCATGATCTCCACTGTCGGCATCGACATCTCAACCGGAACCCAGCGCTATACCTTTGGTGTTCTGGAGCTGTATGAGGGTATCGATTTCATCCTGGCCATTGTCGGGCTGTTTGCCATCTCCGAGCTGCTGTTTTTCGTGGAATCCCGGATGGGGCGTGGCCGCGACAAGATGAACGTGGGCAAGCTGACTCTGACCATGAAAGAGTTGATGATGACGATCCCGACCCAGCTGCGTGGTGGTGTGCTTGGTTTTATCTCCGGTGTTTTGCCTGGGGCCGGTGCTTCATTGGGCAGCTTCATAAGCTATACCCTCGAAAAGCAGGTGGTCGGTAAGAAAGGCAAGTTTGGTGAGGGCGACATCCGGGGTGTTGTGGCGCCGGAAGCGGGCAACAACGGTGCATCTTCGGGGGCCCTGGTGCCTATGCTGACCCTGGGGGTTCCAGGTAGTGGCACCACCGCGGTTCTGCTTGCCATGCTGATCTCCTTGAACATCACGCCGGGACCGCTGATGTTTACCCAGAACGCGGACATCGTCTGGGGCGTCATCGCAGCCCTGTTGATCGGTAACGTCCTGCTGCTGGTGTTGAATATTCCGCTGGTGGGCTTCTTCGTGAAGCTGCTGTCGGTGCCACCGATGTATCTGCTGCCCATCGTTACGATGGTGGCGTTCGTTGGCATCTATTCGATCAGCCACAGCACTTTCGATCTGTACTTCATGGTGGCGTTCGGTGTCGCCGGCTACTTCCTGCGCAAGCTGGAAATTCCCCTGGTGCCGATCATCCTGGGCCTGCTCTTGGGGCCGGAGATGGAAAAGAACCTTGGCCATGCCCTGGTGCTCTCCGATGGCGACTGGAGCGTGCTCTGGGCAAGCCCGCTTGCAATGGGGCTCTGGATCGTTGCAGGCCTGGGACTGATTCTTCCCTACCTGGTAGGCCCCCTTTTGCGTCGGCGAATGAACGCCGCTATGAAAGAGAGCCCGGTCAGCGATTGATTACTCCCACCTGACGATCTGCAGTCAGTCTTTGCGCCGGGCCTGTCCCGGTGCTTTTTTGTGTGTCATAAAGAAAGTCGGGAATACGACTCAAAAGGTGACAGACCTGCTTTGACCGTCTTTGGTAGGATGGGCATAGAGAATTCCGAGGGAAAGACTGTTATGAGGGTGATGTTGCTGGGCGCTACCGGCCTGACTGGTGGCAAAGTGCTACAGGGTTTGCTGGGCAGGGATGAAGTTTCGCAGGTGGTGGCGCTGGTGAGGCACAAGCTGCCGACGCTGCACGACAAACTCGCACAGCATGAAGTCGATTTCGATCGGTTGGAAGAGCATGCCGAACTGTTCGATGTGGATGTGATTATCTGCTGCCTGGGCACAACCATCAAAAAGGCCGGCTCACAGGATCAGTTTCGGAAGGTTGATCTGGGCTACCCCCTGAAAGCTGGGGAGCTGGGCCGCTCTCATGAGGTGCGGGCTTTTATCCTGATGTCTGCCATCGGTGCCTCATCCTCGTCGACCATTTTCTATAACCGGGTGAAGGGCGAGCTTGAAGATGCCCTGAGAAATCTCGGTTACCCCTACCTGTCCATCTATCACCCCAGTCTGTTGTTGGGCGACCGGAAAGAACAGCGCACCGCCGAGGCCCTGGGCATCAAGGCGATGCCTCTGGTCAACCGTCTGCTTATTGGTCCCCTGGATAAGTACCGCGGCATTGAGGCGCAAACAGTGGCCAGTGCCATGGTCAATGAGGTCTGCCGTTTGGCGGCGGAACCCACCGCCGAGCAAGTGGTCCAGACGCGCGAATACGATGAGATCGTCCAACTGGCAGACTGAGCCAGCTATTTGCCGTTCAGAATGCCGACCACCAGACGGCCGGCAAGGCCAATGAGAATGGCCCCAAAGATACGCTCGAACCACACAGCTTTCTGTCTGAGCAGGGTCAGCCATTTCGGGTTGGAGAACAGCCAGGCAACGATCAGGTACCAACTGGTATCAATGACAAGAGCCGTTGCGGCGTAGCCGAATTTGGCCAGCAAGCTGGTTTCAGTGCCGACCACCTGGCTGAACAGGGCCAGAAAGAACACGGCGATTTTCGGGTTGAAGAACGCGATCAGAAAACCGTCGCGGGCTGCACTTTTGGTGGTGGGCGGCTCGGGCAGTTCGTCATCCGACTGCCGCTTTGCCATCAGTCCCTTCACGCCCAGCCAGGCCAGGTACAGGGCGCCGCCCCACTGCAGGATTGAAAACGCCGTTGGCGAGGCGGTGATGATGGCGGCGAGCCCGAGGATGCTCAGAAAGGCATAGATGCCGACACCGATACCATGGGCAAGGGCGGTGATCACACCGTTGCGGCGACCGCCGGTAAGCGTCTGCTTGAGCACCAGTGCCAGAGACGGGCCTGGTGACATGGCGCCCAGAATACAGATAGTGACAACAGCCAACCAGGTGGCAAGCGTCATGGTGGATCCGTCCTTTGCAAATGAAACAGGCCGCCAATTCTAGCAGCCTGATCATTGTCAAAAACCTGGAAACTGCAATCAGTTCAATGCTCAATCACCCGCCAGAATCCAGCGGGCGGCCTTTTCAGCAATCATCAGGGTTGGGGAATTGGTATTGCCGCTGGTGATGGTGGGCATCACGCCAGCATCCACCACACGCAGTCCGGAAACGCCCCGAACCCTAAGGTGCGGGTCCACCACCGCCTGGTCATCATCGGCACGCCCCATGCGGGTGGTGCCCACTGGATGAAAGATCGTCGTGCCAATATCCCCGGCCAGCTTGGTCAGTTCGTCGTCGGTCTGGTACTCCAGACCGGGTTTGAATTCCTCCGGCTGGTACTGCTGAAACGCCGGCTGGTTTGCTATAAGCCGGGTCACCCTCAATGAATCTGCGGCCACTTTCCTGTCTTCCGGCGTGCTCAGGTAATTGGGAACGATGGCCGGTGCCTGTTTAGGATCGTTACTGCGGATACGCACCGTGCCACGGCTGGTGGGGTTCAGGTTGCAGACGCTGGCGGTGATGGCCGGGAACTTGTGCAGTGGTTGGCCGAAGGCATCCAGGCTCAGGGGTTGAACGTGGTATTCAATGTTGGCGTGTTTGTACTCCTCGGAGCTGCGGGTGAACAGGCAAAGCTGTGACGGTGCCATGCTCATGGGTCCGGAGCGTGTGAGGAGGTACTCCAGACCTATACGGGCCTTGCCAATCAGCGAATTGGCCATGGTATTCAGAGTGGTGACACCCTTCACCTTGTACACGGAGCGGATCTGCAGATGGTCCTGAAGGTTCTCACCCACACCGGGTAGATCGGCAACCACGTCAATGCCGTGCTCTTTCAGAAGATCGGCGGGACCGATTCCGGAGAGCTGCAACAGTTGCGGTGAGCCAATGGCGCCGGCAGAGAGAATGACTTCCCGCTTCGCCCTCGCCGTGACTTTGCCTTCACCGGGCCGTTCAACGCGCACACCCGTGCATCGGGGGCCGGTTTCAGAGATTTCCGTTTCCAGACCGAGCACGTGAGTGGAGTGCCAGAGCGTCAGGTTGGGGCGTTTTTCTGCTTCCCGCAGAAAGGCTTTGGAGGTGTTCCAGCGCCAGCCGGAGCGCTGGTTCACCTCGAAGTAATCCACGCCCTCGTTGTCGCCGCGATTGAAATCCCGCGTTCGCGGAATACCCGCCTCAACACAGGCCGTTGCGAAGTCTTCCAGAACCTTCCATTTCAGCCGCTGGTGCTCTACCCGCCATTCACCGCCGTGGCCGTGGTATTTGTGGTGCTCCGGGTCGGCATCGCCGCCATCATCAAGGCGGTAATGATCCTCGTGGCGCATGAAGTCTGGGAGGCAGTTGTCCCAGCTCCAGTCGCTTTCACCGGTGATGTCGGACCACTGGTCATAATCCCGGGCCTGGCCACGGATGTAGAGCATACCGTTAATGCTGGAGCAGCCGCCGAGGGTCTTGCCCCGGGGATAAATCAGGGAACGGCCATTCAGGCCGGGGTCCGGCTCGGTGCGGAAGCGCCAGTCGGTGCGTGGGTTGTCTATGCAATACAGGTAGCCGACCGGGACGTGTATCCAGTGGTAGTTGTCCCTCCCTCCTGCCTCAATAAGCAGTACCCGGTTGTCGGGGTTTTTGCTCAGGCGATTGGCGAGCAGGCAGCCGGCAGTGCCGGCGCCTACCACGATGTAGTCGAATTCCTGCTGTCCCGTCGCGTTTTTGTTGTCGGACATGGCGCTTTCTCCGCAGCTGGTTCCGTTGTTACTTGGCTGTTGGCATAACAAATTCCGCACCGGCATCAATGGAATCGGACCAGCGCTGCATGATGGATTTCTGACGGGTGTAGAACTTCACGCCTTCCTCGCCATAGGCATGGGTGTCGCCGAACATGGAGCGTTTCCAGCCGCCAAAGCCGTGCCACGCCATTGGGACGGGAATGGGAACGTTAATCCCGACCATGCCCACCTGGATTCTGCGACCGAATTCCCGGGCGACGGTGCCGCTTTCGGTGAAGCAGCTGACACCGTTGCCAAATTCGTGATCATTGATCAGGCGGATGGCGGTAGCAATATCCGGCACCCGAACGCAGGCCAGAACGGGGCCGAAGATTTCTTCTTTATAGATCGTCATGTCGGGCGTGACATGATCGAACAGTGAACCGCCCATCCAGAAACCTTCGGCACAGCCCTCACCGGTGGTCGATGCATCGAACTCGCGGCCATCTACCAGCAGTTCGGCACCTTCGGCCACACCCTTGTCAATGTAGCCGGTAATACGCTGGTGTGCGGCGGCGGTAACAATTGGTCCCATCTCGGCATCCAGCTGTTCGCCGTTCTTCACTTTCAAGCTTCGGGCCCGCTCGGCCAGTCTTGGCATAATCTTGTCCGCAACATCCCCAACCAGTACCGCAACGCTGATGGCCATGCAGCGCTCGCCGGCGCTGCCATAAGCCGCGCCGATCAGGGCGTCGACGGCTTTGTCCAGATCGGCATCGGGCATCACCACCATGTGGTTCTTGGCCCCGCCAAGGGCCTGGATGCGCTTGCCGTGTTTGGCGCCTTTCTCGTACAGCAGGTTGGCGATCGGTGTGGAGCCGACAAAACTCAGGGCCTGGACATCCGGATGCTCGATCAGTGCGTTCACTGCGTCCTTGTCACCCTGGACCACATTGAATACGCCATCGGGCAGGCCGGCCTGTTTCAGAAGATCGGCGATCATCAGGGAGGCGCTGGGGTCCAGCGGGCTGGGCTTCAGAACAAAAGTGTTGCCCGCTGCGATGGCCACCGGGAACATCCACATCGGCACCATGGCAGGGAAGTTGAAAGGTGTTACCCCGGCGACCACGCCCAGCGGCTGGCGGGTGGTCCAGTTGTCGATACCCGTGCTCACCTGTTCCGTGTAATCGCCTTTGAGCAACTGGGGAATACCACAGGCAAACTCGACAATGTCGATGCCCCGGGCCACTTCCCCCTGGGCATCGGTGAAGACCTTGCCATGTTCGGCGGTGATGGCGCGGGCAAGGTCATCCTTGTGCGTATTCAGCAGCTCCAGAAACTTGAACATCACCCGTGCCCGGCGGATGGGTGGTGTGTCGGCCCAGGCCGGGAACGCCGCATCGGCGGCAGCAACAGCGGCATTCACATCGTCGCCGCTGGCCAGGGCGACCTGTCCGGTTACCTGGCCGGTGGCCGGGTTGAACACATCCTGTGTCTGACTGCCAGTGCCTGGTGATATTTGGCCATTGATATAATGCTGGATGGTCGCGTCGGTCATGGGTGCCTCTGTCTTTTCGTGTTTAGCCGATGGAAAGTGGCAGAAATTTCGATTCTGCGGGCTAAAGATGCGCATTGGTTAATATATGACCATGTAGGATAGGGCTGGCTATTGGGTAAAGCAATTGAGATTTTTAAAAGCAAGATATAAGTTAATCTTATATTGTTGCCCTGGAAACGAGGTCTTGTATGCATCCCCTTCAGAGCCTTCGGGCATTCGTTACCGTAGCGCGGGAGGGTAGCGTTTCCCGTGCTGCGATTCGCCTTCACCTGACCCAGCCGGCAGTTAGTCTGAAACTGAAGCAATTGCAGGACGAGTTGGGCCTGAAGCTGTTTCTGCGCAAACCTCAGGGGCTGGTCCTGACACCGGATGGCCAGGCGCTGCTGCCCACGGCAGAGAAAGCGCTGGCGGCCGTGGCGGCCTTTGAGCAGAGCGCCCGGGCACTGCACAGCACCCTGAGAGGGCGTTTGCGAATCGGCACTATTGTGGATCCGGAATTCATCCGTCTGGGGGCATTTCTGCACCGGCTGGTCGAGCGGGCGCCGCAACTGGAAACCGAGCTGAGGCAGGGTATGAGCGGCAGCGTATTGGAGCAGGTCCGTGATGGCCGGCTCGACGTCGGGTTTTTCCTGGCGCCGCCGGGTGTTGGGCCGGGTCCCCTGGCACCCGATGTGACTCATCGTGAGCTGACCCGGTTCAATTACTATGTCGTTGCCCCGGCAGGCTGGGGGCCGAGAATTCGATCTGCGAAATGGTCTGATCTGGCCACCATGCCCTGGATTGTGACACCCGTGGACTCCGTTCATCACCGGCTGCTCAAAGGCACTCTGGAACCACTTGGGTTAATGCCCCGGGGCGTAGCAGAGGTCGATCAGGAGGCCTGCATGCTGGACCTGGTTCGGGCCGGTGTGGGTTTGAGTCTCGCGCGGGACGCACTTGCCATGGCTGAGCGCCAGGAAACCGGCCTGGAAATTGTCGACGGAGTGCAACTGCCCTGTGCGCTCAGCTTTATATGGCACCGCGACCGCCAGGACGAGCCCCTGATTGCGGAAGCGCTGGAAGCCTTGTCGGGCGTCTGGGCTGTTAGCCCAGTGTAGCATCCAGAAACATCATCACGGCGAAACCACCCATCAGGCAGAAGGTAGACATGATTTTCCATTGCCGATGGTGGGTTTCGGGGATAATTTCGTTGCTGATGATGAACAACATAGCGCCCGCTGCAAAGCCCAGAGTCCAGGGCATCAGGGGCTCGGCCAGCCACACCAGGGTGGCACCGAACAGGCCGCCCAACGGTTCGGCGAGGCCGGTCATCAGAGCAATGCTGAAGGCCTTGATTCGGGAATAATCGATGGCAAGCAGTGAAAATGCTACTGCCAACCCTTCGGGAATATTCTGAAGCCCGATCCCGGTGGCCAATACATACCCGTTATTCACGTCGCCGCCAGCAAAACCGACGCCCACGGCCATGCCCTCGGGAAAGTTGTGAAGGGTGATGGCGACGATAAAGAGCCAGATGCCGCGAATGTAGGAGGCGTCCGGTCCCTCCCGGCCAAGCTCGAAATGCTGGTGTGGGAGTTTCTGGTGAACGAAATAGAGTGCGGCGGCGCCGGAGAGCAGGCCAAAGATGACAATCAGCGCGGCGGTCCAGGTTTCGCCGGTAATCTGCTCACCATACTCCAGACCCGGCAACAGCAATGAGAAAAATGAAGCTGCCAGCATCACACCTGCAGCTGAGGCCAGCATTCCGTCCCGTAGTTTATGGGTGAGGGTACGGACAAGGAATACACCCAGAGCGCCCACACCGCTGGCGAGGCCTGCCAGCAGGCTGGCAATTGTGCCCAGCCAGACAATACTGATGTCTGAGGTCATTCAGTCTCCCGTTGGCTTGTGATGTCAGCATAGCAGCTTGAAGTAGCTACGCCGGAGGAACCCTGTTGGGTTCCTCCGGCTGCATTAATCGGGAGGGAGAGGTCAGGCGGCGTTTTGCTTGCGCCATGCCAGTTCGTTGGAAATGGTGGCCTTCGGCTGCAGCATCGTGAAATCGATGTCTGCAATCTCTTTGCCGTCCTTGAGGCGCTGAACAAAGTCAGGGTTTGCGAGCGCTTTCTTACCGACCGCCAGCAGTGTGCCTGGGAAATGATTGGCCACGTCCTGGCAGTTGGTTTCGTTAATGTTGCCATTGAGGATCAGACCGACCCCTTCAACGCTGGCGGCCACGCCAGCCAGACTCTCATCACCCTCTACAAAATGCTTCCGGTTAACGTCACCGTCGGTTGTATGGACGAAATCGGCACCTGCATCGCGGACCGCTTCCACAATCTGACGGAATCCGGCTTCACCTTCCGGAAGCTGGTAGTCAGGGTCGGTGACTGTGCCCTGGGACAGGCGAATCCCTACTGTGAAGTCCTCGCCGACGGCCTCGCGAACCGCACGGACCACGTCAACCACCAGGCGCAGCCGGTTCTCCAGTGACCCGCCGTATTCATCGTCGCGTTGGTTAAAGTAGGTACTCAGGAACTGATTCAGCAGATAGCCATTGGCACCGTGAATTTCAATGCCGTCAAAACCCGCGGCTTTCGCATTGGCGGCGGATTTTGCGAAACCGTCAATCGCCGCCTGAATGTCAGCTTTTGTCATGGCGGTGGGGCTTTGCCACTCGGTCTGATCTCCGTAGAAACCGAGTGGAGCACCTTTGGGGGTGACTTCGCTGGGTCCCTGGGGCTGTTCGGTGAAACGGTTGGCCTGGAACTGCGCGCCGGCATGCATCAACTGCACAATGATTTTGCTGCCTGCGGCGTGCACCCTGTCAACAATGGTCTTCCAGCCATCAATCTGATCCTGGTTGATGATGCCGGGCTGATTGGCATAGCCCTGGCTTGCCTTGTCATCGGTATAGGTTCCCTCAGTGATCACCAGACCGAAGCCGCCCTTGGCGTAGCCTTCATAGTGATCGGCCATCAGGGCATTCGGAGTGCCGTCTGGCTCCGCGCTGGTGCGCGTCATCGGTGCCAGGGCGAACCGATTAGGTACCTCGATAGATTTGAATTTGATGGATTGCATCACGTCGCTCATAGATACCCTCACATTTCAGTGAATTGCTGGGCATCTACTATCGGGCCGTGCCGCGGACTCTTAAAGCGAAGAATATCGACACAGCCTGTCAGTATTTTTGAATGATTATTCCGGAGCGCCAGTTTTTGCGTCGGAGTGGCCAAGCGAACGTTCCGGCGCAATCTGGTCCCGAACCAGTTGCTTGAGTTTGGTGATTTCCGGGAAGCCGCCGTCTTCTTTGCGGGACCAGATACGCCTGTCATTAACCCATACCTCGAAAATGCCGCCAGAACCCGGGTGCAGGCTCAGTTCACTGATCTCGCCATCGAAGGTTGTCAGCAGCTCCTGCGCCATCCAGGCGGAGCGCAGAAGCCAGCGGCAACCGGTGCAGTAGTGGATATCGATTTTGCTAGTCATGATGAATCAGTCCGTGTCGTAGGTGGGATAGACCGAGCGCGACAGGGTGGGCTCGCAGCCGACAACGCCACGGGCCTGTTTATGGGCGTGGAGATACCAGCGCTGGCCGGGTTTTGCGAACGTGCTTCTGTTTACGGCAAAGTCCGCGTTTTCCATGGTTGCCGGAATAGGCGAGCCGTCGGCGTGGCGATAAACGCAGCTGACTCCGATCGTCAGCGCCGTTGCAGCCGGGATTTCTATGAAGCCGTCTTCCCGGACAGCCGGCTCCTCGCCGTTGATAGCGATGACCTTGAGACAGGGGCCGTAATGCACCTTTTCGAGATCATCCAGGTATTCGTTCAGGCAATGACTGGCGCTGAGATAGACAGCGTCTGCTTCGATGCCATCCTCGGCAGAGGGCAGTGACTGGCATCCGTAGAGTAACAGTGAACCGAAAACCACGAGCAGGGCCTGTTTCATGGTATCTCCTCAGCTTATCCACTTGCCTTGGTTCATTGCGGGCCAGGTTCCTGAACCAACCCAACAACCGGTGTATTGTAGCGTGCGTCTCCGTCGGGTGTTCCCCTGAGCTGATCGATCAGGCGGGCATCCCGGTTGTACAGATCATTTCGAAATTGCAGGCGGCCTTCACTATCCACCCAGGACGTCCAGTACTGGATATGCACCGGCACCGGTTCGGGCAGCAATACGGTCCGGGGCTCGGCTTCTGAAACCACACGGTCGATTTTCTCACGGGACCAGTCAGGTGATCCCGCCAATAGGCGCTGGGCAAGATCAAACGGCTGTTCAACCCGGATGCAGCCGGAGCTGAACGATCGCTCGCTCCGTGTAAACAGGCCCCGGCCCGGGGTGTCGTGCAGGTACACATCATACTGGTTCGGAAACATGAATTTTACCTGCCCGAGAGCATTCTGAGGGCCGGGTTCCTGAACCAGTTGATAAGGAAAATTGTTCCGGTTCAGTGATGACCAGTCAACGTCCAGCGGATCCACTTTCTGTCGATCTGCGCCCCAGCCCCGGTAGACGCTGATGTTGAGTCGGGAGAGGTAGTCCGGATCCCGGACAATCTGGGGCAACTGGTCCTGAATCATTACCGTCCGGGGTACGGTCCAGTCGGGGTTGAATACCAGGTACCGGATGCGATCACTGAACACCGGGGTTTGTCGGAAGGGCTGGCCCACGATAACGCGCTTTCGCAGCACCTCCTCGCCATTTTCCACCATCTGTAGTTCGAAACCGGCGATGTTGACCAGCACGTAGGTCTCGCCGAGGGATTCGGGCAGCCATCGCCAACGCTCGAGAGTGGCATCAATCTGGCGCAGGCGCTCCACTGGCATCAGGTTGAGCGCTGTCACGGTGTCCGGGCCAATGAGACCGTCGGGTTCAAGGCCGTGCCGGGCCTGAAAACGGGTTACCGCCGATTCAAGGCCTTCATCATACTGGCGCGGGTCTTCGCCTGTGGCGGGTTGCTCCTTCAGTTCCCCCAGCCTGGAGAGTCTGTGGCGGATTTCAGGCATCCGGTCATCCTGGTCCCCGGGCCGGATTGTCGGCCGCACAGCCAGCGGCAACCACGGCTGGCCAAGCAATTCTGTCAGATCCTGCCGGGCTGCCATCAACTTTCGGTAGGCAGGATCGGCAGGCCGCAGGGAATCCAGGGTGACGGCAATATCCCCACGTTCCAATGCTTCAGTCAGAATGGATTCCATCTTTCGCTGGCGACGATTGGCGGTCCACTCGGCGTGAACCGTCTGTGGATTGACCTTGCCCTCCAGCATGTGTGACCCGAGCATGAGAAAAGCGTCTGAGAAGAGCAAATCCAGATCGGCCCTAAGGTCTTCGGAAAAATCGCTCATGGGCCTGAGCGCAAGGCCAGAGAGAATATCTGCGTGATAGTCTGCCGGGTTCAGCCCGTCACCGGCGGCCTGTTCAACCGCATCAATGAGTTGGCGGCGAAGATCGGGCGATTGCCAGGCGCGCTGGTATCCGTTGGCCCCATAAAAGGCCGACAGTGCCTTGTGGGCCATTAGCCTGCTTCCAAGCACCTGCACTGGGAAGCCGGCCTCCATGGCCTCAATCCTGGATACAATGGCTTCATCTGCTGCCAGGCCGACGGGGTGCCAGAGGGCGGCAAACAGGGCAAGAAATGTTGTGGCGAGGTAAAAACGTCTGATTCCATGCATGGGTGTTCTCCACCTCATCCCTGAGAGGCATTAAATTGCAGTGGTAGGTGGGGCAATACTTTGATGCTACCACAGAGGCATTTGTTCCCCACCTGGCCGCCGGAAAAGATCGTTTCGCAATGGTTCCACTTCATGGAGGTTGAGTCCCAAGCGCCGTGATTTCTTGGTGAAACGCTGGCGAATCAGGTCCGAGTAGGGGCCCGTGCCCGTCATTCTTCGGCCGAAGGTGGCGTCATAACTCTTGCCGCCCCTTAAGTCGCGCATCCGGTTCATTACATGCTCGGCCCTTTGCGGAAAGTGCCGGTGCAACCAGTCCTGGAACAGCTCGTCCAGTTCATGGGGTAACCTAAGCATAATCCAGCTGGCCCGGGTTGCCCCCGCCTCTGCGGCAGCCTCCAGGATCGACTCGATCTCGTGATCGTTAATGAAGGGGATGACCGGCCCGAGAATAATGCCGGTCGGAATGCCGGCCTCCGAGAGTTGGCGGATCATTTTCAGGCGCGTTGCCGGGGCCGCTGTTCTTGGCTCCATTCGTCGTTTCAGGTCGTTGTTCAGACTGGTGAGGCTGATGCGCACAGAGCAGAGCCCATCAGAGGCCATATCGGCGAGAAGATCAAGGTCCCTGAGAATGAGAGCACCCTTGGTAATGATCGACACCGGGTGACGATACTCGGCCAGAACCTCCAGTACCTGTCGGGTAATCCTCTGGTCCCGCTCAAGTGGCTGGTAGGCGTCGGTATTAACGCCCAGAGCGATGGGCGAAACCCGGTACCCGGGCCTGTCCAGTTCTTCTCGCAGCCGCACCGCAGCGTTGGGTTTGGCGATCAGTCGCGTCTCGAAATCCAGGCCCGGCGACATGTCCCAATAGGCATGGGTGGGGCGGGCAAAACAGTAAATGCAGGCATGCTCGCAGCCGCGATACGGGTTTATGGACTGATCAAAAGGTACATCCGGTGACGTGTTGCGACTAATGATGGATTTTGCGGTTTCCTGAATGACTTCAGTGGCCATGGTGTCGGGGTTCAGGTCGTCTTCGGGATCGTTATACCAGTCAGGGTCGACTTCACGGTCCGTGACAATCGGCTGGAAACGGTTATGGGGATTCAGGGCGGTGGCGCGAGTTTTCATGGGGAATCCATATACTGTATGTATGAACAGTAATTCGATGGTACCCTTGCCGTTTGCTCTCATCAACCAGAAAATTTCGCAGACTTGCTCCCTGGGCAGGTAACATTCGCTGATCTTTTATTCTTGACCGGGGAGCCGATGTCGGAGCTTTCGTTTGTACAGTATTTTCTGATTGCCCTGATTTTCGTCTGGAGTGGTTTTGTCCGCTCCGGATTGGGGTTTGGTGGTGCAGTTCTGTCCCTGCCATTTCTGTTGCTGGTTCTTGATCAGCCACTGGTATTCCTGCCGATTATTGCGGTCCATCTTCTGGTGTTCTCGTCACTGACGATCTGGATGAACAATCGAACCGGGAACGGAGAGCAACGTCAGGAGGGATCGGGAACCGTCGACTGGCAATACCTGTGGCGAATTCTGGGCATCATGATCGTGCCCAAGCTGATTGGTGTTTTCGGTCTGATAACCATGCCCTCTGACATACTCAGTGCCATCATCTTTGTGATCGTGGCGCTCTACTCCGTCTCGTACATCATCAACCGGCCGTTTCGCAGTGGCAGTAAAACGGTGGATGCGATATTCCTGATGGTGGGCGGTTACATCAGTGGCACTTCCCTGATCGGTGCACCCCTGATCATTGCCGTGGCAGCTCAGCACCTGCCAAAGGAGAAACTGAGGGATACGTTATTTGCGCTATGGTTCATCCTGGTGCTGATCAAGATGGCCGCTTTCGTCTGGGCCGGTGTCGATCTCCAGCTTATCCATCATCTCTGGCTGCTGCCCTGCGCAGCCGTGGGGCATATCATCGGGCTCTACGCCCATGACCGCATCCTCCAGGCTGAAACCCCGGTGTTTTTCCGGTTGCTGGGAGCGGTACTGCTGCTGGTAAGCAGTATCGGGATTGTCAGCGTCTTGTGGTAAGCGGGGCGGCGGGCTTCAGCCCGCGCGCCCGAACACCCTTTCGAAGAATCCAACCTCCCGCACGTTCGGTATCGGCAGGCTGTCGACCTCTTCCATGGCCCGTCGCCAGAACTTCTCGGGTTCATCCAGGTGGGCCACTTTGGCCCGCTCGTCAGGGCTGTAATGGTTGTGTTCTCCTGCAATGCCTTCGGCCATGAGTTCCTGGGTCCAGAGATAGATGGCGGCCCGGACGGTTCTCAGCAGGCGGCAGTATACGTCGCGGCTCAGGTTGATAGCCAGTTCGGCCGTCAGGTTGATCTGTTTCTGCAGCACCGCCATCTCGTCTTTTTCCAGGAGAACCCGGTTGCCGTTGCCCTTCTTGCAGTTCACGCAAATTTTCTCAAGGGCTTTTACACCCTCGAGCAGATCCATGTAACCGAACTCTTCCTTCTGCTGATCGTCTACTGGCGCCGGAATCCAGCCGTACTGGGGCGATTTGGCAACGATGTGTCCGTGTAGCTCCCTGCGGTAGGGTGGGGCGGCAGCAACATCCTGGTAGCCATCAAATTCGGTACGCAGCCAGGCGGCCATTTTCCGGTGGCGAAGCATCATGGCAAGGGTTATGGCTGAGGGCATGATCTCTTCGAGCAAGTCGGAGGAATCCCGCGTGCGCTCGTCGAGGTGGTTTACGGATGTCGACATTTCGCCTCCTCGGCAACGGGTTTCCTGATGATTCATCCCGTTGTCCGTTTGTTGTTTTTGGCGTTCGGTGGTTGTATCTGTCATTGCCGGTGACTAAAAAGTAGTCAGATAATGGCGGGGGCGCCGTTGTAAAAAAGTTACTGCTTTGTAACGGCCGGTAAGCAGCCAGACCACCGGAAGGAAAACAGGCAATGAATCGGGACAATGGCTTTGAATCACAGAGAGCGTCCATGGTGGATTATCAGCTCCGTTCCCGTGGAATCGAGTCGCCACTGGTACTCGAGGCCATGGGCCGGGTAGCACGCGAACAGTTTGTTCCCAGGCGCATGCGGGATTGCGCCTACGATGACGGCCCCCTTCCCATAGGGGCAGGGCAGACCATTTCGCAACCTTATATTGTTGCGTTGATGACGGAAGCTCTGGATCTGGAGGGCGGGGAAAAGGTTCTCGATATAGGGACCGGCTCTGGTTATGCAGCGGCGGTTCTGGGCTGTATTGCTGGCGAGGTGTTCAGTATTGAACGGGTACAGGAGTTGGCCGATCGCGCTGCACGCACACTTGTCGCTGAGGGTTTTGATAATGTTGAGGTTCGCTGTGGCGACGGCACGATGGGCTGGCCGGAGCACCAGCCCTATGATGGCATCGTCGTGGCTGCCGGTGCGCCAGCAGTGCCGGATTCGTTAAAGCATCAGTTGGCAGTTGGCGGGCATCTGGTCATTCCGGTGGGCTCGGAACATTCGGTGCAGTCATTGATGCGCGTTACCCGTTTGGCGGAGGATGAATTCCGGACCGAGAACCTGGGCGCGGTGCGGTTTGTACCCCTGCTCGGCGAACAGGGGTGGTCGTAACTGTCAGACCTGACGTGCTGAATCAGCTGCCGGCGTTTGTGCTTTCAAAGATCTTGTCAGCCGATGCCGCCACGAAACCCGAGTAGAGCTGGCCATCCGGCTTCGGATAACGCAGGGCAAACTCGTAAAAACAGCTGGGGATGGTCACCGTCTGGTCGGAAAAGGCCACTGGTACACGATCGGCCATGGTTGAGGATTGCTCCAGCAGTTCCGCCGGCGAGCCCTTCACCTCGCCACCTGATGCATTTACCGTGTAGCCGTGATTTTTCAGCAGTTGATTGATTTCCGGCACCGAGCGGAACTGGTCCAGGTGGTTGATGCTGACTGTGAAATGGTTGGCGCGATAGCCCCAGGCGGCCATCCAGGCCGCGTACTCGCTCTCCTGCATCAGTTTACGGTAGGTTTCGTAATCAACCTCCCAGTGGCGCCCGGAATAGAGAAAATCATCAGCGATTACCGCTTCCGGCCTTACCTGTTCGACAAGACGTTTCACCACAGACTGCAACTCCGGTGAACATTTCTCCACCAGCAGTTCGGAGATAAACACCTTCGGAAGTTCCCGGGAGGGATGCTCATAGTGCCTGGCATAGAGTTTTTTGGCCTCGAAATGGTATTCACCACCTTCTTTGTAGCCGAGGCTGAGGAAGTGCTCGGCCAGAGCGTCCAGACGAACCGGATCCAGGTTGAAGGTTCGAAGCGCTATATGGTCGTTGACAATGGCCTGCTCCTCTTCGGCGCCCAGGATTTTATGTATCCGCTCGGCAGAGGGGGTTACCTGCCGGTAGGACTCCCAGAGCCGCGCAAACAGGGTATCCGGATCAGTATGCATAGCGAATCTCCTCAGTAGCCGGTTCTTGGCGGGGCTGTTGGCGCCCCTGCGACTGTTGGCTGGTCCGGCCGAGTGGCAGGTAGCAGGCCAGACTGCCGTCGCCAAGGTCCAGTTGCCTCGCCAGTAGCTCTTCCACAACCAGATTACAGCTATCTGGAGCAGGCCAGACCTGGCTGGTCACCGTGGCCCTGAATTCGGAACAGCCGGTATTGGCAACTATAGCGGATTTAAAGGTTTCTCCCGAATCAACCGCCGGATTCCGAGGCGTGCCCCGAAGCACGGCGCTGGCCAGCAAGGTTTCGCGGACGCTGGCGATGTCTGACCTGGGACACTCCAGAGTTGGCCCACCGTCCAGAAGGTCCACAAACCCCCGGTGTCGAAAACCTTCGCGTTCCAGCATATGCCGCGCCGCGCGCGTGTCCTCATGCACCTGGCCGATAACCGCCCTGGCTTCACTGGTCATTTGCCGGGTATACAACGGTTTGGCAGGGATGAACTGATCAATGAAGCCACTCTGGCCGCAGCAGGCCAGTTGTGTTGCGGACATGAAGTCCAGATCCGCCACATGATGCTTTAGCCAGTCCCAGAACGGAGATTGGCCCGAAGGATCCGAAACCCCGCGCATTTCTGCGATCACTGTGTCCGCGAACCGCTCCGGGTGCAGGGCCATGAAAAGAAAACGCACCCGGGAGAGCAGCTTGCCTGCATTGGCACGGCGAAATTCGGGCCGAAGATACAGCGAACAGACCTCTGTGCAACCGGTGTATTGCTGGCAACGGGTCAGGCTTTCCTCGGTATGACGTTTTTGCCGGTCGCCCGCATGGCGGATAACGGCATTGCGGCGGAAATGGACGAGCGGACGGGAAACGCCTGCGGCGGCCTCAATACCCGTGGTTCCCATAATGTCACCGGTCGTAATGTCCTCCAGCACGAAAAGATAATGTTCATCGCCGGGCTTCGTCACGTTCCGGGCGAAGCTTTCGACCGAGTGATCAATCTTGCGACTCAGGGCATCGCGATCCGGCATCAGGGAGGTGAAGCCGGGTCCGGATTCATTGGCGATCTGCACCAGGGCATCAAGATCCTTTGGGGTAATCGGTCGAATTAGCATGGCGAGCGTCCTGAGCATTGTTTCGGCTCAGTATGAAAGCCCTGGATGCCAAATTGCAGCTGCATAATGATCGAAATGATCTACAATTAGTGCAAATTGACAAGAGGTTTAAGCAAAATGATTGGTGCCCAGGATCAGAAGCTGTTAATGCTGCTGAGGCAGAATGCCCGGGCCAGTATCACTGAGCTGGCGAGGGCCATGCATGTATCCCGATCAACGGTACAGAACCGCATTGCGCGTCTGGAAGCCAGCGGGGTGATACGGGGCTACTCGGTGCAGTTGGGTGGGGAATTCTCTGCCAGACAGGTTGAGGCCCACGTGTCTATCAAGGTTTTCCAGAAGCTGACCAGCCGGACAAACGCCTCACTGGAGGGAATCAGCCAGGTGTCGCAGCTGTTTTCCGTAAGTGGAGAGTACGACCTGATTGCCATCGTTGAGGCCCAGTCACTGGAGGAACTGAGCGCCGTGCTGGACGATATTGGCAACCTGGAGGGGGTCGAGCGGACCAACTCTGCCGTGGTCCTCGAAACCCGGTTCCGGCGCTAGGCAGGCCCGAACAGATCAGGAGCCCAGCATTCCTGCGTAGGCACTGTAGAAAAAGGCACCCGAGCCCAGAAGAATGATGCCCCAGGCGGGAAAGATCAAAAACGAACGTTTTGCTTTGCTCATGGCCATACCCAATATGCTCGGAAAGTAGCTTTACACTCTTCACAGTAGCTCAAACTTGACAAATGTTACGAAAAATTTTGAGGAACAGTTCTCGGGCGAGGATTAATTTGCCAATTGCGCGGGCACTAAATGCTATTGAGCGGGTCTGAAATGACGCTAGTATGAACAGGAATTGCAAACCCAAACATAAAGTAAAATAACAACAAGGAGCCGTTTATGGCGGTAGACCCCCGGAAGCAGACCTCACTCCATTGCCTGTATTACTGGGCAGAGGAAACCCCTGACAACGTTTACCTTACTCAGCCTTTCCCGGATGGCCGTGTCGAAGACATTACCTGGAAGCAGGCTGCCGACCAGGTGTCCAGGATGGCCGCTTACCTGAACAGCCTGGAACTGCCCGAGCCCAGTAACATCAGTATTCTGGGCAAGAACAGCGCGCACTGGATCCTCGCCGATCTGGCGATCTGGGCTGCGGGACACGTTTCGGTGCCGCTCTATCCCACGCTCAATGGTGATACCGCCGCCTACGTTCTCGAGCACAGCGAGGCAAAGCTGCTGTTCCTCGGCAAACTTGATGGCACTGCGGACGGCTGGAACGACATCAAGGACCACATTCCGGACGATTTGCCCCTGATTTCCCTGCCCATGTCGCCACGGGACGATACGCCCAAATGGCTTGAAATTGTTGCCAAGCAGGAGCCCGCGGAACCAAAGCTGCCGGATCCGGACAACCTGGCCACGATTGTCTATACCTCGGGCAGCACCGGCCGACCCAAGGGCGTTATGCACAGTTTTCGCACCATGATTTCGGTGGCCGACGGCCTGCAGCAGCTGTTCCCGGTTTCCTCTGAAGAACGCATGCTTTCCTATCTGCCCCTGGCTCACGTGGCGGAGCGGGCGGCGGTTGAAACGCAATCCCTGTATTACGGTTTCCATCTCTATTTCGCCAATTCCCTGGATACCTTCCAGGAAGACTTGCAGCGGGCAAGGCCGACGCTGTTTTTCTCGGTCCCTCGCCTGTGGATGAAGTTCTATCTGGGGGTTAACGCCAAGCTGCCGCCCAAGAAACAGAGGTTGTTATTCAATATCCCGATCATCAACGGTCTGGTCAAAAAGAAGGTCCTGAAACAACTGGGACTGGACTATTGCCGGGCAGCCCTGACCGGTGCCGCGCCGCTGTCAGCGGATATCGTCAACTGGTATCGCAGCCTTGGGCTGGAGCTGCTGGAAGTGTATGGGATGTCTGAAAACTTCGGATATTCCCACGCCAATCGGCCTGGACAGGCCAGGGCTGGCTCTGTGGGTATGGCCAACCCAGGGGTTGAGCATCGCATCGGCGAGGGCGGCGAAGTGCAGGTGAAAAGCCCCGGGCAGATGTTGGGTTATTACAAGAATGAGGAGAAAACCAAGGAGGATCTTACCGAAGACGGCTTCCTGAAGACCGGAGATATGGGGGAAATTGACCGGGATGGCACCCTCCGGATCACGGGCCGGGTAAAGGATCTGTTCAAAACCTCTAAGGGCAAATATGTGGTTCCGGTGCCCATCGAGAATCGCTTCAATCATCCCAAGGCCGAGGTGGTCTGTGTAGCCGGTGCCAACCAGCCACAGCCCTGCCTGATGGTACTGCTTTCCGAGGAAGCCAGGGACGAACTGGAAACCGGAGCCGACCGTGGTGAACTGGAGCAGGAGCTGGCGGCCGAGCTGGATGCGGTGAATGCTGAGTGCGAGTCCCACGAGAAAGTGGCCTTCGTGGTGGTGGTTCGGGAACCCTGGACCATGGAAAATGGTATGCTGACGCCGACCATGAAGATCAAGCGGAATGTGATTGAAGATTTCTACAACCGGAAGATGGACGACTGGTTCAGCCAGAAGAAGAAAGTCGTCTGGGAATTCTGATTTCCTTTCAGTTTCCTGGTTCTTTCCACCTTCTTTCTTGCGTTCAAACGCAAAACGCCGGTGCTCCCTCGGAGCCACCGGCGTTTTCAAATCCTTATGTTCTGTTCTCAGCCTGAGCGATCCCCTCGCTCATGCCAGATTCGGCTGCCGGTTTAGTGGCCGCCCTGCATCTGGCTCATGTCCGGAGCAACGGTGGCTGCTTTCCGGTTGAAGCTCCGCATCTTGCGACTGAAAAACTGTACCGCCTGCTTTGCCGCAGCACGGGTATACTGGCGCCTGACCTCAGCACTGTTGTGGAGGATACTGGACGGCAGCGGGTTTACGGTTGCGATATGGTTCTGAGTCATAGCGCCTTCCTCCTTTTTAATAGGTGTATTGATTTTGGTAGGTAGGTTAGTTAGGGATCTACCTTTAATTTAAATGCAATTCTAAGGGTTCTTATTTGCAGTTTGAATACGTTAAAATCCGTACTCACGTTGCAAATATGCAGTAACTATGGATTGGGATTATCTTCGATATATACGGGCTCTGGCAATAGGCGGAACGCTTGCCAAGGCCGGAGAATTACTGGGTGTGCACCAGACCACCGTTTTACGGCGACTCGACCAGATGGAAGAGTCGATGGGTGTACAGTTTTTTGAACGCAGCCGGGATGGATTGCAGCTCACCCCAGTCGGGGAGACCGCGTTCCGTGAGGCGGATCGGCTGGCCATCGAGATGGAAAATCTCGAGCGCAAGCTGGTCGGGCAGGATTCGGCGCCGGTGGGCAAGGTAAGGCTGGCGGCAGAAGACGCGATGATGAACGCGTTGCTCAGCCCGATCCTTGCCGAGCTGGTGCGGGAGTTTCCGGATATTGAGCTGGAAACCCTGACCGACAACGACGTTGCCAATCTGAGCCATCGTGAAGCCGATCTGACGCTTAGACCCGAGAACAAGCCCCAGGCGACCCTGGAAGGCGAGCGGATTGCGGCCATCGAGTCCGCAGTTTACGGATCTGCCCGCTATTGCCGGCGGCACCGCGATATGGACATTGAGAACCACCCGGAAGGTTGCCTCTGGATCCTACCCGATGAAACCTTCAGCCATCTGGCCACCGGCCGGTGGTATCGCAAGCACCTGAAGAATGTCACTTCCCTCATTCGCTGCAACAGCTTGCAATCCATGCTTGCTCTGGCGAAAGCTGGTGCCGGCCTGGCAGTTTTGCCCTGCTATCTGGGAGAGGGCACCCGCGAACTCCGCCGCCTGTCGGACCCGCTGGAGGGTGAGAGCGTTGATCTCTGGCTGCATGTCAACCAGGACACGCAGCACATGGCCCGGGTCCGCATCGTAATGGAATACCTGGTTGAACGTTTGCAGGCTCTGGAGCCCCAGTTGGAGATATCTTCGACGTTCTAGCGAGCATCAGCCGCAGAACGGCCAGAACTGATACCAGCGCCAGCACTGGAATTCCTGCTCGCAGGTTTTGAGTTGATTGTCGTAGCGGAACGCCCGGCTCTGTACCCGGGCGGCCAGATCCATGACGGCCGGCTTCTGTTCGTAGCTCCTGCGGGCGTATCCGCCCCGGCCCTCATGGTAGGCAAGATACAGTTTCCTGGGCGCCGAATAGGAAATGCCCAGCTGTCGGTGGCTTAGCTGGTTGTACCAGCCCACGAAATCAAGCGCGTACTCCATATCGGTCCGCACGGTAAACCAGCCCTCGCCGTTGGCCGCGAGATATTCCCGCCAGGCCGGGTCCAGGGCCTGGGCATAACCGTACGCTGTTGTGGGCCTGGTCCAGGGAATAAAGCCCCAGAGCAGGGTGCGTGGAGGCCGGGCATGGCTGCGGAACGAGGATTCGTAATAAACAAACGCTATCTGGGTGGCAATGGGCGTGCCCCAGCGTTGCTCGGATTCGCTGGCGTAGTCGTACCAGACCGGATGTTCCCTGAAAATTTCGCAGACGTTCTCCGGGTTTGCCGGAGGGTCCGGTGCCAGCAGGCTGAAGCGCAGCGTTGCCCAGGTGCCCATCAACAATCCCAGTAGCGGGAGCCCGTACCATCTGGCCCGGCTTTTCCAGATCTCCAGTGCCGTGCGCCGGCCTCTGCTTTTCCGGCGAGGTCTTTTTCGTATTCCTACCAAACCGTCATCTCCGGCATCCAGGGATTGCTTGCTGCATGCATCGTACCCATGGCATAAGGGAATCAACGACACGTTCGGGATGATAGGTAAATGACGCGATTTCCCCTAATTAAACCTCTTTTAGTCACCGCCCTGCTAATGACCGGTACTGCCCAGGCGGCACCGGATGCCCGCCAGGTACTGGAAGTATCCCCTGTTGACGATATCGTGGCCCGCTACCCGGCGATGATGAGCCAGGGCATCCGCGAGGGGCTCAAGCAAAATGGTCAGCTCCCGCCCATGGTGGCCAATACCATCGGCAACATTGTCAGCAGCGGTTTCAACTCCGTGGATATTGAGCAGCAGATCATTACCGATCTGCAAGCAAGTCTCACGGACTCGCAGCTTCGGGCGGTACATGACTGGTACGAGACCCCTGTGGCCAGAAAGATTTCTTCTGCTGAGATCGCGGCTTCGGAACCTTCTGCATGGAAGGAAATCCAGGCGAGCGCCGCGGAACTGAACAGCCAGTACAAGGGCACTCGCAGAGCGGAAATGTTCGACCGGTTTGATCGGGCGGCCCGGGCAACAGAAAGCGCGGTGGATACCACAATTGCCGTCCAGCTCGGGCTGGCAACCGCCATGGCGGCGTTCAGCAGTGATTCAGCCAATTATGAACAGCTGAGGCAACGCATTGAAAGCCAGCGCGGCATGCTCAGGGGCGTTGTTGGGCAGCAGGTCTACGACAGCTATCTCTATACCTACCAGAACATCGGTGCCCAGGAGATGGACCTGTACCTGCAGTTCCTGGAGAGCCCGGCCGGTTCAGCCTTCTCGAAGGTTGTGACCAGCAGCATCCAGCAGGCCATAACCGAGCCCGTGGAAACCATCGGCAAACAGATGTCCCGGTTTCTCAGTCCGGAATCGCCAGGCGGTCAGTAAATGCCCGGAGCTCCCGGTAGACCTGGTCACGTTTGCGGTCATAGCGATGGGAAAAGTGGAACGCAATCAGTTGCCGGACCTGTGCCGCCTCGGCGATACCGGCACAGGCCCTGGTGGTGAGATGGTGGGTGTGCCGGGCCTGCTCCTCATCCGCAGCCATGAATGAGGCCTCACAGAACAACGTGTGGGCACCCTGAGCCAGTTCCGTCATTTTGCTGATGTTATCGGACGTATCGGCGAAATCCGTGCCGTAGGCGATCTTTTCTCCCGGCGCCTGGATCAGGAGTTTGCGGGCCAGGTCTTCGGCGCGATACGTGCATCTGGCGTCTGGCGAGATGAGTTCATCCGGCCGCTGGCGCAGCACAGCCATTTTCAAGTCGTGTAGCCAGGGGCCGGGTTTCAGGCCTTCAGCCTGTATTTGCTCATTGCGTACCTGCAGCTTGCCGAAGGGTTCCCAGGCGAAAGCCAGTACAGGCGTGCCGTGGTCCAGCAGGGCAGCACGAACCTGAAACTCCGGTTCCCGCACCAACACCCCGTCAGGGGTGGCCTGGTCCTCCAGAGCAGTGGGCGCCGGGTCGCCGGCAGTAATTCTCCAGCGCTTCAGGTGGTCTCCGTGCCATTCGTGGACCACGAACCTGGGCCCTCGATCCTCCACGCGATCCCACAGGATACCGCTGACCATGCCGGCAATGTGCTGCATTAACCCTGGAGGTCCGAACAGCCGGCACGGCGGAAAGTAACCGATCCGGCTGCGCAGGAACCACAGGAAACCGCCGATGTGGTCGGCGTGGCAGTGACTGATGAAAACGTCGGTCACCTGATGCGCAGACCGGAGCGGCATGCGACCGGTATCGCCCAGATCGAACAACAAGCTGCGGGACTGATGCAGTAGCCTGAGCTGCAACAACGGGTCGCCGCATACACCGTTCACCAGGGAGGCAACCACGGGGCCGACCCGCACTGCCACTTGCGGGTCGTCGGCAACGCTGGTCAGCGCCCCCAGCTCGACGCTGACCTGGACGGCACCATCGCTCTGTTGCTTGCGGTTCATAGGTTCTCCCGATTATTGAATTATTCGGTGAGTGCGATTTGTGCAAAGCCAGAATAGGGTCCAATCTCCCTAGTATATGCGAGTGAGGAGTGTCGTTATGGATTTCAATGCCTACCAGAAAGCCTTGTCCTCACAACTGAGGGGCCTGGAGTGTCCGTTTCCGGAGCAGGAATTTGCGGAGCGTCTGGCTCGTGTGCGGGATCGCATGGCACAGGAGGATTTTGGCGCCCTGCTGCTGACCGATCCTTCGGATATTTTTTACCTGACCGGTTACAGCACCTTTGAGGTGTCTGTGCATGTGGCTCTTGTGGTTACACAGGAGGACATGCTCTTGCAGGTGCCCTCCATCGAAATGGGCCCGGCCATGGTGACCACCCGGGTTGCGCGGGTCAGCGGATACCGGTGGGAGGGCATCGGTGAAGTGCTGGAGCCCCTGGTGCAGGTTCTGAACGATGGCGTTGAAACGGTCGGCATTGATGCCTGGCACGGCTCCCTTCGTCAGGGAGTGCTGGAAGGCCTCAAGGCGCGAATGACGGGCGTGCGATTTCTGAACAACGGCGGTTTGTTGAAGCAGATCCGGATCGTCAAGTCTGACGCAGAGATCCGTTTTCTGAGGGAGAGCGCGCGGGTAACTGCCGAGGGCCTGAAGGCTGCTGTGGCGTCGGTCCGCCCGGGAGTCACTGATAATGATATTGCTGCAGAAGGCGCCCGGGCATTGCTGGAGGCCGGCAGTGAATTCATGAGCATGCAGCCGATTGTCGTTACCGGCCGGCGCAGCAGCGTGATCCATTGCAATCATAAGCGCACGGTGGTGCGGGAGGGCGATCCGGTGTTTCTGGAATTCGGCTCAACGTGGCACCGCTACACCGCACCAATGATGCAGACCGTGGTGGCCGGAGCCAGGCCCTCTTCAGAAATGCAGAAGGTTCACGACGGCTGCCGTCGGATTGTGGATACTCTCCTGGCGTCTGCCCGGCCTGGGGTCACCTTTGATCAGGCCGCCCAGGACGCCGAAAAAGCGCTCCAGCCTCTGGCAGGCAAGGTGTTTTTCTCCGGCGTGTTCGGCTACACGGTTGGCGCCCAGTTTCCGCCCTCCTGGGTGGAGGGCTCGGGCTTTATCGCCAGGGGCGGCAATATGGAGTTCCGGCCCGGCATGGTCTTTCACCTTCCCATCTGCTTGCGTATCCCCGGGCAGTGGGGCATTGGCTGCAGTGAAACCATTCTGGTTACCGAAGACGGAGCGGAACCGATTACCGACAACCCGTGGACGCTCGGCTAATCCAGTCGCAGATCTGACAGGTAAACGGTTCGCGGCTCGGGCAGACGAACGGCAAACAGACCCATTCGCCTGATTTGCGACATGTCTATGGTCCGGCCATCCGGTGCGTTTTCGATGGCAGCCAGATTTCGCGTGAAGGTATTGAAGCCGGGCGCAAGGATCAGACGCGTGTTGTAACGGTCATTGTAGGCATGGTTGCTGCGGTCATGGGCCACGTCATTGATTCGCAGAGTGAGTGCCAGAGGTTCCGTTGAAGGATTGAACAGCGTTATGGTCAGCCTCTCGAAACCCCGCCAGTTGGCTGGCAGGTTATTGAGCGAGACCCCCGAGTAGGTGTCCGTGCCCAGATCGATCTTCAGGCTGTGCGGGTGATTCACTGAATGATTGGCAGAGACCGCCAGACTGCCCGCCCAGAAGGGTTCCGGGTTCTGATGACTGAAGTCATAGAGCAGGGGAAGCTGGTGATGAACCTGCCACTGTCGGGCCGCGACCATCCCGGTGGTGCCCAGCTCGAAACACAACAGCAGCGTGGCTGTTGCCGCAACCAGAAGCTGGCGAACGGAGGCCTGTGGTCTTGCAAGAGCCGCGGAGCGCCAGGCGATAATCAACCAACCGCCGATAAGATTGCGCAGCAGATCCCGTCCGTCCATTTCGCGGTTGTAGTCGTTCTGGATCAGTTCGATACCAATTCCGACCGCCAGCAATACTGCGGTAACAACCAGCCAGAGACGCCAGTCGCTAAACCAGCGCCAGGGCCTGACAGCCAGGGTCAGCAGTGCAAAAAGAAGGATGTGTCCGAGGTTCCAGGCCGATTTGAGGAGTGGCCCGGAGGCCCAGTCCGGCCCGCCAACAAAGAGGAAAGGCGCGATGAGCAGAGAAGCAGCACCGGCCAGCAGCGGTAGCTGCCGGCCGGTGGTGGGCATTCCCGGTATGAAACCCGGAATCATCAGCTGCGGCTGGTAACTTCCAGCAGGTGATAGCCAAACTGGGTCTTGATCGGACCGAGGACGGTGTTCACTTCGCCGTTAAATACCGCCTTGTCGAACTCCGGAACCATCTGGCCCGGGCCGAAGGAGCCCAGATCACCGCCGTTCCGGCCGGAAGGGCAAGATGAGTGCTGCTTCGCCACTTCGGCAAAGTCCTGACCACCTTCGATGGCTTTCTTGAGTTCTTCACATTTTGCTTCGCTGTCTACCAGAATGTGGCGCGCTGTTGCCTGTGCCATGATCAATGTCCTTGTGTCGGATGAATGGGTACATCAGAACGGGAATGCTGCCCGCACAGCTCGCCAGAGGCAAGCCTTTTTATCCGTGTTTCTGCGGCCTCACGGTCTTGTCTGCAAACCTGTACAATGCCGGCTTTCTTTTCGCCGGCGCCTTGCCGGCCCCACATCGACAGGTTTGTTTCTTGATCTCCACTGCCAATATCACCATGCAATTCGGGGCTAAACCCCTGTTTGAAAACGTCTCCGCCAAATTCGGTAACGGCAACCGCTATGGCCTTATCGGGGCCAACGGTTGTGGCAAGTCCACACTGATGAAAATCCTGGGTGGCGACCTTGAGCCTTCGGCCGGCCAGGTCATGCTGGAGCCCAATGTCCGTCTGGGTAAACTGCGCCAGGACCAGTTTGCCTACGAAGACTGCTCAGTCATCGATACCGTGATCATGGGGCACGAGGAACTCTGGAACGTCAAGAGAGAGCGGGACCGGATCTATTCCCTGCCGGAAATGAGCGAAGAAGACGGCATGGTCGTGGCAGACCTGGAAGTGCAGTTCGCCGAAATGGACGGCTATACCGCCGATGCCCGCGCCGGCGAGCTCTTGCTTGGCCTCGATATCCCGCTGGAGCAGCACAACGGCCCCATGAGTGCGCTGGCACCGGGCTGGAAGCTGCGGGTATTGCTGGCCCAGGCTCTGTTCTCCGATCCTGATGTGTTGCTGCTGGACGAGCCTACCAACCACCTGGACATCAACACCATCCGCTGGCTGGAGAACATTCTGGTGGCCCGTAACAGCACCATGATCATCATCTCCCACGACCGCCACTTCCTGAACAGTGTCTGTACCCACATGGCGGACCTGGACTATGGCGAACTGCGCCTGTTCCCCGGCAACTACGACGAATACATGACTGCCGCCACCCAGGCCCGCGAGCGGATGCTGTCGGATAACGCCAAGAAGAAGGCCCAGATAGCCGAGCTGCAGCAGTTCGTCAGCCGCTTCTCGGCCAACGCCTCCAAGGCCAAACAGGCCACATCACGCGCCCGCCAGATCGACAAGATCCAGCTGGAAGAGGTGAAGCCCTCAAGCCGCGTGAGCCCGTTCATCCGTTTTGAGCAGGGCAAGAAACTGCATCGCCAGGCGGTGACCCTGAAAGATCTCTACAAGGGCTTCGGGGAAGAGTGTGTATTGTCGAAACTGAACCTGCAGATCGAAGCGGGTGAGCGGGTCGCCATCATCGGCCCCAACGGCATCGGCAAGACCACCCTGCTGCAATGTCTGGCCGGCAAATATGAGCCCGATTCCGGAGAGGTAAAGTGGACCGACAGCGCTGAAGTGGGCTACTTCGCCCAGGACCACACGGCAGACTTTGCCGACGATGAGACCCTGACCGACTGGATGTCCCAGTGGACCAAAGGCGGCGAACAACTGGTGCGCGGCACTCTGGGTCGCATGCTGTTCTCCGGCGATGATATTGGCAAATCGGTGCGGGTGATCTCGGGCGGTGAGCAGGGGCGGATGCTGTTCGGCAAGCTGATTCTGCAGAAGCCCAATGTGATGCTGATGGATGAGCCTACGAACCACCTGGATATGGAGTCCATCGAGGCGCTGAACCTGGCGCTGGAGAACTATCCGGGTACACTGATTTTTGTCAGCCACGATCGGGAGTTTGTTTCTTCGCTTGCGACCCGGATTATTGAGCTGAAGGCTGATGGCATCACTGATTTCAGTGGCAGTTATGATGACTATCTTCGGAGTCAGGGTTACCTCTAAGACTTCAGCTCTGGGTGCTGGCGGTCATGTGGGACTGGCTTTCCAAAACACGCTCCTTACGGCACATCCATGTGACGCTTGGGCTCTGCCATCCCTGGCTCCGCACAGTTTTGGAAAGCCAGTCCCACACGCCCGCTCAAACCTGTGAGTGAGCCTCAAATAAAACAACGGATACGGAAAAATGGGCGAGACTGAAGTAATTAGTGCTACCCGCAAATGGGTCGAAGAGGTTGTCGTGGGCTATAACCTTTGCCCGTTTGCCAAACGTGAACTGGTCCGGAACCGGGTTCGGTTTGTGGTGTCGGAAGCCGAAACGGAAGACGAGCTTTTACAGGCCCTGCACTCAGAGCTTCAGCGGTTGGAAAACGAGCCGGAGATTGAAACCACACTGTTGATTCATCCGGGTGTATTGCAGGATTTCGAGCCCTACAATGAATTCCTTGATGCGGCCGATGGGCTGTTGGCGTATCTGGAGATGGAAGGCGTTTACCAGATTGCCAGTTTCCATCCGGATTACCAGTTTGAAGGCACCGCGCCGGATGCGGCGGAGAATTACACGAATCGGTCACCGTTTCCCATGCTACACCTATTAAGGGAAGCGAGTCTGGAAGCCGCGATTGACAGTTATCCGGATGTGGATGGAATACCCCAAAGAAACATTGAGTTGATGGACAAACTGGGCGCGTCGAAGATGCAAGGCATTTTAAGGTCGTGTCTGGATGGATCTTTGCCAGAGCGGACCGGGGAGTAAATGGTAGGAGCGGCCGGGAGGGCCCTTTCAAAACTGTGCGGAGCCATGGATGGCGGAGCCCAAGCGCCCCAGGGATGGGCCGTAAGGAGCGTGTTTTGAAAGTGTCCTCCCGGCCGTTCCTTGCACATACTTAAAGGCTGGGGACGGAAAACTCAAAGTTATCGTTTCCACCGCGTAATAGAAGAGCCACGCAACATGGGACTGCTTTTTGAGCAAATTGACAGCCAGCCTTCGGTGATTGGTGAGATCACCCTGCGCCGGCGGCGGATTCCGGCCATTGGTGACCGGGATATCTACGAGGTGAAGCTGGGCGAGGAATTCCTGATGTCCAGTATGTTCGTGGATGCCGAAGTGGCCCTCTCGGATATCGGGCTGGGGGAAACCGAGGGTGACGACCTCAGTGTGGTTGTCGGTGGTCTGGGCCTGGGTTACACCGCGGTTGCGGCGCTCAGGCATGAGCGGGTTGCCGAGTTGCTGGTGGTTGAATACCTGGAGCCGGTCATCGGCTGGCATCAGCAGGAGCTGGTGCCTCTGGGTAAAGATCTGAATGCCGACCCTCGGAACCGTTACGTACATGGCAGTTTCTTCGATCTTGCGGTTGCAGATCCTGAGGTTGGTGGTTTTGAACCGGAGAATCCCGGCAAACAGTTCGATGCCATCCTCCTGGACATCGACCATTCACCCCGGGCGCTGCTGCACGATTCCAGTGCCAGCTTCTACACCACCAACAACCTGCGCCTGATGGCCCGGCAACTGAAGCCCAGAGGGGTGTTTGCCATGTGGTCGAACGAGGGCGAGGATGACGAATTCATGGCCGTTCTCAACGAGGTGTTCACCGATGTGGCCTGCCATGTCGTATCCTTCTTCAATCCATTTCAGAACAGGGAATCGTTCAACACCGTGTATGTGGCCCGCAAGCCGGGTTGAGAAACCGGAGTCTGTATGTCTTTGACCACGCACCGCAGCCGACCCTTCAGCTCCAGCCAGCGTCTGCCTGAGCCGGATCAGCCGCCGGTGCTGCATGAACCGAACGAGGCCGGGGCCCTGCTGGCGGAGTTTATCCATCGCCACCCTCGCTTGCTGATTCTGACCGGTGCCGGGGTCAGTACGGATTCCGGTATTCCGGACTACCGGGATGGCGATGGCGCCTGGAAGCGCAAGCAGCCGGTTCAGCACAAGGCGTTCATGGAAGATGTTTACACCCGCCAACGCTACTGGGGTCGCAGCCTGATTGGCTGGCCGGTGATGCGTAATGCCAGGCCCAACCCTTCCCATCATTACATCTCAGACCTGGAACTGCTCAACCACAGCAGCCTGGTGGTTACCCAGAACGTGGATCGGTTGCACCAGAAGGCAGGCACCCGGGCGGTGACGGACCTGCACGGGCGGGCCGATGAGGTGGTGTGCATGAGTTGCGACTACCGCTGCCCTCGGGATGAAGTGCACGATCGCTGCGCGGATCTGAACCCGGGGTTCCAGAAGTATATCGCCGATACGGCACCGGATGGCGACGCCGATCTGGATGTGGATTTCGAGGATTTCCGGCTGGCGGACTGTCCGAAGTGCGAGGGGATTCTGAAGCCGGATGTGGTGTTCTTTGGTGACTTTGTTCCCAAAGACCGGGTTTATTCGGCCCTGGATACGCTCAAAGCCAGTGATGGCCTTCTGGTGATTGGTTCGTCGTTGATGGTGTATTCCGGCTTCCGTTTCTGCCGGTACGCCAAAGAGTGGAGCAAGCCCATTGCGACACTGAATCTGGGGCGGACCCGGGCTGAAGAACTGGTGGATCTAAAGTTGAACGCAAGGATCGGGGAGACCCTGAAGGCCTCCCTCGACCAGTTATAGCGGTGGTTACATCAGGTTGTAGATAAATACTACAGCCACGGCCACCGGGGTTATGAACCGCACAGTGATCAGCCACAGGTTGAACATGCCCGGGGACAGCGCCAGTTCTTTCTCCATGGCCTCGCGCGACATCACCCAGCCTGCAAACAGGGCAACCAGCAAGCCGCCCAGGGGCAGCATGATGTTGGCAGTGAAGAAGTCCAGCAGGTCGAAAATGGTCTTGCCTTCCAGCATAGGCACAAAGCCCAGGGGTGCGAAGTCGGACCAGAGGTTCAGGGACAGAATCGAGGCGATACCCAGTCCCCAGCAGACAAAACCTGCGCCCAGTGTGCTGACGGTGCGGTTCATGCCTTTACGCTCCTCCAGCCATTCCACAATGGGCTCCAGCAGTGAAATCCCCGATGTCCAGGCGGCGAAGATCAGCAATACGAAAAACAGGGTGCCGAACAGGGAGCCCATGGGCATCTGGCCGAAGGCCAGCGGCAGGGTCTGGAAGATCAGCCCCGGGCCAGCGCCTGGTTCAAGACCATTGGCGAAGACGATCGGGAAAATGGCCAGGCCTGCGAGCAGCGCCACACCGGTGTCGATGACCGACACAGTGATGGAGGTCTTGGCGATGGAAATATTCTTGGGCAGGTAGGAGCCGTAGGCCATCATCACCGCCATACCCAGGCTAAGGGTGAAGAATGCGTGGCCCAGCGCCACCAGGATCCCGGACGTTGTGAGCTTGGAAAAATCCGGCTGAAACAGGAACGCCGCAGCCTGGGCAAAGTGTCCGGTTGTCATCGCATAGCCCACAACAATCAACAGAAGCACGAACAGGGCCGGCATCAGGATGCTGACCGCCCGCTCAAGGCCCGAGCGAACACCCCGCACGACCACAACCATCACCAGCGCCATGAACAGCGTATGCCAGGCGAGCAGGGTGGTGGGATCACTGAGAAGTCCGGAGAAGATCGCGCCGACAGCGTCGGCAGTCTGGCCGGTAAGTTGGCCGCTGGCGGTTGTGCCCACGTAGGAAATGGCCCAGCCCCCAATGACCGAATAGAACGAGAGAATCAGGAAGCCCGCCAGAATACCGATGGCACCAACCAGCTTCCAGGCCGGGTTGAGGCGGTCCCGTTCGGCAATCAGGCTCAGGCTCTTGACGGGGCTTCGGCCACCGCGACGGCCAATCATGACTTCCGCCATCATGATGGGAATACCGACGACTGCGATGCATAGCAGATACACCAGCACGAAGGCGCCGCCCCCGTTTTCGCCGGTCACGTAGGGAAACTTCCAGATATTTCCAAGGCCCACGGCGGAACCGGTAGCGGCAAGAATAAAGGCCAGGCGTGATGACCAGAGCCCGCGTTGGGCGTTTGAACCTTCAAGCGCCGCAGAGGAGCCTTCGAGCGCCCCAGAATGGCTGGCGGAATCTGATGAAGTAACAGACATAACTATCTCCCGGAGTATTTGTTTTTGTATCAGGGTTTAAGAGGGAAGCTGCAGCTATCTGCAGCTTCCTGAGGGGTGCGCCGGTGTCAGCTCAGCCGGTGCGAGCCAACCGCTCGGGCGCCAGGCTGGCTCCGGCGGTGTGCTTTTTGAACCGTTCTTCGGCCAGTTCGTTGGCGATCTCCCCGGTGGGGCGCTCCGAGCGGTCGGAACGGTTGAAGATTTCGGTCAGGGTGTCGCCAATGGTCTCAACGTGGGCACGAACCGTTTCCGGTGTGGCCCCGGTGCGCTCGTAGAACACATCGATGATGCCGCCGGCGTTGATGGCAAAATCCGGCGCATAGAGAATGCCCCGGTCCCGCAGCATGGCATCATGCTCCGGGTGTTCCAGCAGATTGTTGGCGGCGCCGGCGACAATGCGGGCCTGCAGTAGGGGAATGCTGTTGTCGTTCAATACCGCGCCCATGGCGCAGGGCGCAACCACGTCTACCGGCAGGGACAGAATGTCCTCGGCCGCTGCCGGTCTGGCCCCCAGCTGATCCACCGCCCGCTGCATATTGTCCTCGTGGATGTCATACACCCAGAGTTCAGCGCCGGCGTCCCTCAGGTGTCTGGCCAGCCGGAAGCCGACATTGCCGATGCCCTGGATGGCCACCTTCAACCCGTTCAGGTTTTCGCGGCCGAGTTTGTGTTTTACCGCTGCTTTCAGGCCGATAAAGGTGCCGTAGGCGGTTGCCGGTGATGGATCGCCGTTGCTGGGGTTGCCGTCGAATCCGGTGCGTGAGGCAATTCCGGCCACGTGGCGCGTATGCCGGCCCATGACCTTGAGGTCGGGGACGCTGGTGCCGGAATCTTCAGCCGCTATGTACTGGCCGCCCAGGCTCTCAAGATGGCGCCCCATGGCTTCCATCAGGGCTTCGGTTTTTTGTTTGCGTGGGTCACCGATAATCACGGATTTTCCGCCACCCAGATCCAGATTGGCCAGGGCGGATTTGTAGGTCATGCCCCGTGACAGTCGCAGGACATCGCGCAGGGCTTCTTCATCAGAGGCATAGGGAAACATCCGGCAGCCGCCCAGTGCAGGGCCGCGGGAGGTGTTATGGATAGCAACTATGGCCTTGAGACCGGTTTCGGGATCGCAGAAAAAGGACAGATGTTCGTGGTTATCGAACTCGGGATGGCTGAATAGCATTGTGAAATCCTCTCCCACTGGGCCGGATCTCGGCATGAGCGGGTATCTTGTTCTTGTCGACCGGCTTGTGGCCGGCGTTCCGATTTCAGGTGTCCGATATTTCCATCGGGATTTCCGATGGAGATGCCCTTTTGGGGCTGGACGAAAAACAAACTAGCCGCAATTGACGTTAACGTCAACATGCAAAAGTGAACGATTAGAAACAGGCGGCATATGCTGTCCCGGCTTATCGTAAAACGGTTCCAGCAATCATGGGGTTACCGGCTCTGGTTAAATTATAATCAACGCAGGGTGTCTTTCTCAGATTTGCTCAGAGGAGGTGAATCATGAAACGGCTCTTTTATCTTGTGGACTCCATCGACAGTCTCGAGGAAATCTCACAAGACCTGCACGAACGCGGGATCACAGACTGGCGTTTTCACATTGTCAGCAAGGATGAAGCCGGCCTGTATACCCACCGACTGCATTCAGCGAGTGTGCTGGACAGGACCGATCTGCCAAGGTTTGTTGAACGCGGTATGATCATTGGCGCACTTTTCACGCTGTTTTTCGTCGTACCCCTGGCAACCTGGGGAGGTCTTGGGTGGCCACTCGCAGCCTATGTGGCCATGGGTGCGTTCGCCATCATTGCAGGCGGCTGGCTCGGGGGCTTTGGCGGCATTGGTACCGAGAACTACCGAATCCGCAAATACCACAGTGACATTGAGGCTGGCCGTCATCTGGTCATGGTTGACGTGCCACGGCCCGACTTACAACAGATGAAGCGCCTGATGGCCCGGAATCATCCGGAAGCAGAATTGCAGGGCGAGGGCAGCAGTTTCAACAATCCGTTTGCAGCAGGAGACGGACGCATACACCTCGTCCATTAGTCTCAGATTTGGTGGTTTCTTCGGGAACTACCTATACGCGTATTGGGGAAACTGGCCTAGTTTCCCCTGATGTCTGTCGCTTCCTATTCTTATCAGCTTCAGCCGGCCCGGGTGCGGGTGGAGTTCTTCCGGCTACTTCCCATCTCATTGTTTGTGGTGGCGTTTGGCGCTGCCTTCGGTTTGGCAGCTACCCAGAAAGGCCTTGAACCGCTCCAGGCTGTGCTGATGAGTGCCACGGTCTTTGCCGGGGCGTCCCAGTTTGCAGCCGTCGACATGTGGGGCGCCGAAGTATCTGTCCTCCCGATGATTGCTGTGGTCTTTGCCATTAACTCCCGCCATCTGCTCATGGGCGCTTCGCTTTACCCGATGCTGAGGGATGTCTCGCCAGGCAAGCGTTACGGTCTCTTGTTGCTGCTGACAGACGCCAACTGGGCTGTCTCTGCCCAGGAATACCAGAGTGGCCGGCGTAACCTGGAGGTGATCCTCGGTGGTGGCCTGGCGCTGTGGCTGGCCTGGATTATCGGCACCGGCCTGGGTGTCTACTTTGGTGGGTTGCTACAGAATCCCAAAGCCCTCGGGCTGGACATGGTCCTCGGCTGCTTCCTGCTGGCAATGGCGTTGGGTGGGAAAAAGTCCCCAAGGGTACTTGTAGCCTGGGCCGTTGCGGCGTTGGCCTCATTGGCGGCCTGGCGATGGCTACCACCCAACACCCATGTGGTGGTCGGTGCCCTGGCGGGCGGCGCGATTGGCTTCTTCTGGCTTGAACGCAAGCAAGCTGCAGGTGTGGAGGGAAGCGACCATGACCGTTGAAACCACCACGGCCGGCATTCTGTTCCTGATTGCGGTCATGACGGCCGTCACACTGGTGACTCGCTTCGGTGGGGCGTTCGTGATGTCGTTCGTGAAGATCAATCCGCGGATTGAGAGCTTCATCAATACCATGGCCAGCTCAGTCCTGATTGCCATCATCGTGCCCATGGCGGTGACCGGTGACGCCGGAGCACTCGCGGCGCTGATTACGACTGCGGTTACCATGCTGGTGTTACGCAAGCCTCTGCCGGCCATTGCCGCAGGTATTGCTGCCGCCGGAATCGTTCGTTATCTGGCCTAACCTCTCGAATCTTAAGTGATTAAAAACTGCTCAAGTCTGGCGCTGCCCGGCCGATACACCTGTGTAGTGATAACAGGTACCCGAAGCCATGATTTCCTCCAGCCAGATTTCGTTTTTTCAGGACAGTTCCCGCCAGGTATCGGCTTTCGACAGCACCCAACTGCGCATTAACCGACAAGCGCCGGCTGCGCCCCAGGCCAACGAGAATGCGGTGGGCTCAGAGTTGACGCTTATGCGCCAGGCTGCCTACCGCTACAGCAGCGAGGAGCTGCTGGCTTTCAGCGGCAGCAGTACGGTGACCGGTGACGGTCAGCAGAGTGTGTTCACCAGTGCCCAGCTCGCCGAGAAAACCTCGGAGCTGTTTCTGATGGGCCAACAGGCGCTGAGTGTGAGCCGTGCGGCTCTGGGCGGTGATGCCGGCGTCGAGGGTCGCGGCAGCCTCTCAGTTTCAGCCGGGCGCTACATGTTCTACTCCGAGAGCGAATCCAGAAGCTTTGCCTCCACCGGCACCATAAGCCTCGAAAACGGCGAAACCATTGATTTCACACTTTCCCTGCGACAGTCCCAGTCCCGGACCTACGAGTACTCGGAGCTGGTCCAGATCCAGGAGCGGCCGCTCACCGATCCTCTGGTGATCAACTTCGGCAATGCCACCGCGCGCCTGACCGACACGCTGTTCGAGTTCGATCTGAACGGTGATGGAGAAACCGGCCAGTTTGCCACCCTGGGCAGCGGCAGCGGCTATCTGGTGTTGGATCGCAATGGCAACGGCAAGGTAGATGATGGCAGTGAGCTCTTCGGTCCCCGGAGCGGTTCCGGTTTCGGCGAGCTGGCCAGGTTCGATGACGACGGCAACCGCTGGATCGATGCCAATGATGAGATCTTCGCGTCGCTGTCCGTATGGGTGCAAACTGCGGACGGCTCGCAGGCTCTGAAATCCCTTGAGGAGGTCGGGGTTCAGGCGCTGTACGTGGACAATGTCGAAGACCGCTTCACCCTCGCCAACAGCCAGGGTGTACCCCTCGGCCAGATCAAGAGTTCCGGCATTTACCTGACCACCGACGGGGAGGTTCGCACCCTGGAGGAAATCGACCTCGCGGAGCAGAACACCGCCGACGCGCCGGCTGCGGAGACTGTGCTGAGTAGCGATCGTGGTTCGCCGGATCGGGGTGGTAACGGCCTTGTCGAGGCGCGGGTGGAGGCGATCCGTTCGGCGCTTGAGAAGCTCAACGAGATTCGCGAGAAGCAGAAGGCGTTTATCGAAGAGTCGAAAGAATCCGGCAAGCCCGAGTCGCCGATCGTGGATTACCTGAAGCTGATCGACAAGATGCGTTTGGAAATGCTGAATAGCCAGGACGAAAAGAAGCAGGCGGCGAGCCGGTATCTGGAGTTTGCCAGCTTGTAGCGATCGACTCCGAGGCAGGGCCGGTCGGGGGCAAGGCTCCCAAAAATGTGCGGAGCCAGGGATGGCGGAGCCAAGCGTACACGGACGTATTCACAGCGTTTTTTGGGAGCCTTGCCCCCGGCCGGACCGTCTGTTTACTCCATGGAGGGCTTGGGCATCGGATTGGGGTTTCTTAGCGCTAATTCGCCGATGCCCGGCAATTTGACCCCCAAAGCCAGCGGATTGATACCGAAGGAAAGGCCCAGAAGATTCAACTCCAGGCCTTCCCGAATACCCGCTAGTACACCAAAGTACCCTCCCAGCGAGAACTGATAACCTGCGCCACCCGGAACCTCTGCTATCACCCGGTCGCCGAGGAAGTCCTTGCCAATGGCATGGTTGGGCAAGGCAACATCCAGCCCCGGAACGTCCCGTATTACCCAGGCCACGAAGGTATTGCTGTTCGGGCCAGGCCAGGCTTCGTATTCGGTCGGGTAGGGGTAGGATTCCACCGCCTGGTAGATGTCGGGAATAAACTTTTCGGCCTCTTCTCCGCGGATGTCGGCATAGAGTTTCGGTTTCGCTCCGTACCAGTGCCTGTCCGGCTCGCCCGGGCGGGAATTGACCACGTAGCTACGCCATCCGGTTACCTCATGAACCCGGTAGTAGCTGGCGCCTTTTTCCTTGGTGGCTATCCAGGTATGGACGGCAAAGTAACCCCTCCAACTCCAGGCCCGGGCGCCATACACCTGAACGATGGCTTCCTCGGCCTGCTCTGGCAAAGGCGCAATCCGGGCACTTTCCCGGGTTGCTGTTTGCCAACTCTCCGCCCCCTGCAGGCTTCCGCTGGTGGCAAGCAGGATCGGGCCGGAGAGCAGCAGGAGTACGGCACCGACCAACCAGCCGGTGCATTTCAGAAATCGTTTCATGAACCCAGTCCCAAGCGTGAGGATATCCGGGACCCTTTGGGCCGTAGAAAGTTCCGGATCACTGTATTGATTGTAGCGAAAAGATACGTCACCCGTTAGTTGACGGATGAGGACGGCGCCGGGCCTTGGTTTGCCGGCATCCCGCTTCTCTTCTAGGCTCAAAGGTACAAGCTGCAAGTTTCAGGAGGGTTTTATGTCTGACCATCACGTGTACAAAAAAGTCGAAATTGTCGGTTCTTCAAAGAAAAGCATTGAAGATGCAATCGAGAACGCGCTTGAGGAGTGTGGAAAAAGTGTCCGCAACATGGAGTGGTTTGAGGTAACCGAAACCCGCGGCCATATCGTCGACGGCAAGGTAGGCCATTACCAGGTTGTGATGAAAGTCGGGTTTCGTATCGCTAACAGCTGAATAACCGAGTTTTAGCTGCTTCGAATTGCCCGGTGCCGGATGGACGAAGCCAGCTGGTTCATCAGTTCCCGGGCCTCGCCCTCATGCAGACTGTGGCATTTGTCCTGCAGTACCCGGCGGTCGTGGTTGGATGAAGCGCTGGAGACGTCTTTGAGCAGATCCAGATACTGGCAGGCCGCCAGGTGTGCCTTGATCTCGGCATCGATGAGCCGGGTCACCAGTTCTTCGACGGATTCGGTACAGAAGGGACGGCTCCTGTTTAATAGATTGCGTGCCTCCAGGGCTGCATTGCGGGCTTCCAGCCTCAGTTCACCCGCGGCTTCGCCCGCTTCAACCGCCCTGAGGAACATGCCCAGGCGTTCGTGGAGATGCCAAACCTGGGGCCAGATCTTGCTGTAGGCTTCCACTTCTGTGTGGTAGCGGGCTTCCTCGACCGACGAGCCCGTCCCGCCGTTACCCGCCTCACCGGGACGGTTGAATTGCGCGACCCGAATGTCGTCAACTTCTCGCCAGAGGGTGTCGGAGCGCTCGCGCAGTGCTGCCATCTGATCCTGGTGGCGGCGCCGTGCTCCCGGGCCGAGCAACAGCGCGATAAGCGCAAGCACCAGGGCTCCCGCAGCCAGCAGCAGCGGGAGGCTGCCTGCCGATATCATGCTCCATAATGGGTCTGTATCCATAGTCTCTGACCCCCGCGCAATTCTTGTATGGTAATTCAGTATAGAAGCTAATCCTGCTCCTGCTGACGGAAGGGCAGAACTGATTTGGCGTCTTCGAAATAACCGAGGACGTGTTCCGCTTCTTCATGGGTGAAATTCTCGATGGCCTCGCGGAAGCCGGGGTGCCGAATTCCATGCCATGAATGGGTAATTACCGGCTCAAAGCCACGTACCAGTTTGTGTTCACCCTGGGCGCCGGCGTCGATATGGCTCAGCCCCAGGTCCATGGCCAGCTCGATGCCCTGGTAATAACAGGTTTCGAAGTGCAGGTGGTTGTATTCATCGAGGCACCCCCAGTAGCGCCCATAGAGGGTGGTTTTGCCCGCCAGAAACAGGGCTCCGGCAATCATTTCGTCTTCGTGCTCGGCAATGACCAGGTGCACATGCTCGGGTAACTGCTCCAGAAGCAGCTCGAAGAAGCGCCTGTTGAGGTAGGGCCGCTGGCCCCGTTTCAGATAGGTGGCCTGGTAAAATACGTAAAAGGCAGACAGCACATGTTCCGGAATGCCCCGGCCATGGAAGCGGGTAAAGGAAATGCCCTGTTCGGCAACCTGGCGGCGCTCCTTGCGTATGGACTTTCGCTTGCGGGAAGTCAGCGCTGCCAGAAAACCATCGAAGTTCCCGTAATCGTGATTGTGCCAGTGGAACTGGCATCCGATCCGGTGCAACTCCCGGTCGTGGTGGAGCAGTTTCTGGTCCTCGCTGTCGGGGAACAGAAGGTGCCAGGAGTGGGCGCCCAGTTTGTCGGTCAGCGTGTCCAGAAGGTCATGAATCTGTTCTGGTGTCAGTTGTTCTCGCAGGCCCGGATCCAGCAGCAACCGGGGGCCGGCAGAGGGCGTAAACGGGATGGCGATCAACAGCTTCGGGTAATAGGCAAGGCCATGTCGCTGGTAGGCATCGGCCCAGGCCCAGTCAAAAACGTATTCGCCCATGGAGTGGCTTTTCAGGTAAGCCGGTGCCAGGCCGACGATTCTGCCATCCGACTTGAACACCAGGTGTTTCGGAGACCAGCCTGTGGCTGCCGATGTGCATCCGGACTCTTCCAGAGCCTGGAAGAACTCGTAGCGAAGAAAAGGGTTGGTGCATCCTGCCAGTCGCTCCCACTCTCGTGCGGGAATGTCATTGATACTGGAACAGGTTTCCAGGGAAAAAGTCGCTGGTCCGGATTCTGGCATGGTGCGGGAAAACTCCTTTGTGTACCCGATACCATACGTCAGAACACAGGTTCTGATCATCCTTCATCACGCTCTAAAGCCCGGGATACGCCTGTGTAAAGGTTCTGCAAAGTGGGAAAGGCTGAATCAGCGACTTGCCTCGAGCGTGTTAGACTTCAGGCAGCAACGGTGGCCGGCACGACAGGTGGAGACGCAAGATGCAGAACAGGGTGTTACTGGTCGAAGACGATGATGAACTGCGGGAACTGCTTGCCCGTTACCTGACCAATCAGGGTTTAACCGTCCGCGAGGCGGCAAACGGGCGGGACGGATTGGCCCTGGCGCTTGGCCAGGACTGCGATATCGTCGTGCTGGACATCATGCTGCCGGACATCAGCGGCCTTGAGGTATTGCGTGAATTGAGGGCTGAGACTCACCTTCCGGTTGTGCTGCTGACCGCCCGGGGCGATGAAACAGATCGCATTGTGGGCTTTGAAGTCGGTGCCGATGACTACATTCCCAAGCCCTGCAACCCACGGGAACTGGTGGCTCGCCTGCAGGCACTTTTGCGACGGATTGCCTGGGACCAGAAAACCGAAGTCAATGCTGCCCGGACCTATGGTGACCTGAGGGTCGAGCCCGGTCATCGCCGGATATACCAGAACGATGTTGTCATGGAGCTGACGGCCACCGAATACGAAGTTCTGCAAGTGCTTCTCGCGCACGCAGGCAGCGTGGTCCGCAAAACCGATCTCATGCAGTGGGCCCTTGGCCGCCGGCTGGAGGCTTACGACCGCACCCTTGATATGCACATCAGTAACCTTCGCAAGAAGCTGGGGAACGACGATCCGCCCCGTATCGAAACCGTTCGCGGGCTGGGTTACAGCTATCGGGTGCCCGAATGAAGCAGCGGCCCATGTTCCCCCTGTTCTGGCGGATCTTCCTCTCGATCTGGCTGGCCATGGCGGTCACCGTGGTGGCCAGCAATCTGGCAACCAGAATGCTTCTCGACCGGGAACGGGAGGCGATCGAGCGGCAGGCAGGTCTCAGGGATCTGGCCGAAGAGGCGATCGCAATCCGTGAGTCCGGTGATCGAGGTGCTGCCTGGCGCTTTCTGCGGGATGAGGGCGAGCGCCTTGAACTGTTTCTGGTGCTGCTCGAACAGGATGAGAACGATGGCAAGCTGCCTTCTTTCATTCGCGACCGCATGAAATCCGGATGGTATCCGCAGAAACCGGCGGTTCTGGACGTTGGCAGCGGTTACAGGTTGGTGGCCTGGCCCCGGGTGCAGGGCGCTGGCTGGCTCAACCCCAGGTTCTTCAGGGCTATAGAGTTCGGGCTGGCCTTGCTGATGATTTCCCTGGCGTGCTGGTGGATCGCCCGCCTGGTATCAAGGCCGCTGCGGCATATGGAGAGCACGGCCCGGGCGATTGCGGGCGGGGATAACTCTCTCAGGGTCAGCGAAAAGATCGCACAACGCAGGGATGAGGTGGGGCAGTTGGCGACCGCCTTCAATGCCATGACAGAGCAGCTGTGCAGCCTTCTGGATCGTCAGAAATACCTGCTCCGGGATATTTCCCACGATCTCCGAACGCCGCTCACCCGCCAGCGTATCGCCATTGAACTGGCGAACGAGTCCGGCGCTGATGAGGAGCTGATGGCCAGTATCCTGCGCCAGAACGAGCGGCTTGAAACCATGACCGGACAGATCCTGACCCTGTACCGGGTGACTGAAGCTGGCGGTGATATTGAGCGGGAACCCCTGAGGCCCGTGCACGTAATCAACCAGGTGCTCCAGGATGCTGCAGACTACGCCGAACACCAGGGTGTGGACTGCAAGCTGGTTGTGTCACAGGAAAGCGCACGAGTATCCGTTCTCGGCGACGAGGGCCTTCTACAGCGAGCCATCGACAATATCCTGCAAAATGCCCTTGATCATACGCCGCCGGGCAGGGCCGTCCATCTGGGTGTGACGGTCTCAGGTGGCTGGCTCAGTCTGGCGGTGGATGACGAAGGGCCGGGCGTCCCGCCGGAGCTTATGGATCAGCTTTTCGAGCCGTTTTTCAGGACCGATAAGTCCCGCGGAGGCAAAGGCTGGGGACTGGGGCTGGCTATTGCCAGGGACATCGTTGCTGCCCACGATGGTTCAATAGCCGCGGAGGCCGGCGAGCGTGGTGGCTTAAGGGTGACGGTTCGTCTGCCGGTGTTTTTCGGGGGCGGCTGATTCGGGCTCCGAATCGGAGGGTTTCAGTTTCTCTGCCCCTGAAAAGTCGATACCCTCCTGCAACTCGTCCTCGTCAAAGCGGATTCCGCAGGCTGCTTTGCGAATTTTTGCGGGTTTGGCAGTGCCCGGGTTGTTGTACTCGCCGTCAGAGGCCATAGGTCGTTGTCCATGAAAAAAGATTACCCCGTTCCCGCAGGATACCTCGAGCGTGAAACGGAAGTGAAGAAAAGCCGGTTCATTGCTCGGGTGGCCACGGTGGGTTCCCGGGAGGAAGTAAAGGAGTGGCTGGAGCAGGCGCATCAGGATCATCCGGACGCCCGTCATATCTGCTGGGCCTACCAGATCGGCCGCCCCGGTTCTGCCGCCGAGGCCGCCATGAACGACGATGGCGAACCCTCAGGAACAGCAGGCAAGCCGATTCTGAATGTGATTCAGCACAAGGATATGGGTGATGTCCTGGTGATGGTGATCCGGTACTTTGGCGGTATCAAGCTGGGTGCCGGCGGATTGGTGCGGGCCTACGCCGGGGCAGCAGAGAGTGTTCTGTCAGCGGTTGACCGCGTGGTGCAGAAACCCATGACGGATGTGCTGGTTTCCCTCTCCTTTGCCGATGAACAGCCCCTGCGCCATTGGTGCGAGGTTAACGGTGCATCGGTGGAGTCTGTTAATTATGGGGCATCCGTTCGTGCGCGGGTACTGGTTCCGGAGGACTGCCAGGCAGAGTTCGGGGCTTTCTGCGATGCCCATAAGCTGGATTACAGTTTTGAAAGATGATGGATCCAGGGGGCATCGTCACACGTCTGCTACGCGTATACTGTTTAAAGAGCGTTCTTCTGAATTGAGGGCAGAAATCATGATGCGTTTTCTGATGTTGGCGGTTGTTACATTGGCCATGACCGGTTGCGCCAGCAATGTAGTGACCGACTATAACTCGTCTGTGGTTTTTGGAAATTATTCATCCTGGGCGTTTGCCAGTGGTAACGGCTCGTCATCCTTTACCTCACTTGACGGCACTCGGGTGCGTAGTGCCGTTGAGAGAGAGCTGAATCGCAAGGCTCTGCGCCAGGTACCTGAAGCAGAGGCGGATTTGCTGGTCAGCTGGCAGATTGTGCCAGAAGAGCGGCTTGAGCAGACCGGCCTGGGGCTCGGGTTTGGTTTTGGCAGCGGTAACTTCGGCTGGGCCCTGTCCGCGCCGCCACCGGTGCGTGAGATTGAAGAAGGCAAACTGGTGGTAGAACTGGCGGACAGCAAGTCCAAGGAAGTTGTCTGGCGTGCGGCCAGTCGTCGCTATCTGAATGAAAACCAGTCACCCGAGACCCGCAGGGAACTGATTGACGAGGTCGTGGCTGAAATGTTTACCAAGTACCCTCCCGGTCTTGATTGAAAAGCCGGGCAAGACCGGAATAGCACGGAGACGGAATGAAGAAGCGATCTGAGGGCGGTCTGGTTTTTTCGACCGAGCAGGGGCGTATGTGCCCGGATTGTCGCAACCCGGTGAATGAATGCACCTGCACTGCGCCATCACGGCCCGCCGGAGACGGTATCGTAAGGGTGAGCCGGGAAACCAAGGGTCGTAAAGGCAAGGGTGTCACCCTGATTACCGGCATCCCGCTGGATAACAAAGAACTCAAAGCCTATGCCAAGGTGTTGAAAGCGAAATGCGGCACCGGAGGCACGGTAAAAGACGGCGTGGTCGAAATCCAGGGCGACCAGAGAGATCTTCTGATTCCATTGCTGGAACAGAAGGGGTGGACGGTCAAGCGCGCTGGTGGCTAATGGTATAACACGCAATTCCCCCTTGCTCACGTTACAATAGAGCCCTCGAACAACGAATCCCGAGTTTTACATCAACCGGAATCTGGCCGGAAATCCCCGGGGTATATCCCTGGGGATGGCAGGATCCGTTCGACCGGAGGCAAGCATGCATATACTGGTTTTGGGCGCAGGCGTTGTGGGCATTACCACGGCCTGGTATCTGCAAAAGCAGGGACACCAGGTCACCGTGGTTGATCGCCAGAATCAGGCCGGCCTGGAAACCAGTTATGCCAATGGTGGTCAGATCTCGGTATCCCATGCCGAGCCCTGGGCCAATCCATCAGCCCCCCTGAAGGTTTTGAAATGGCTCACCAGGCCGGACGCGCCGTTACTGTTCCGGCCAAAGCTGGATCCGGACCAGTGGCGCTGGGCGCTTTCTTTCCTGGGACAATGCACGTCGGCCAGGGCCGCTCACAATATCCGCCAGATAGTGAACCTTGGCACCTACAGCCGAAGCCAGTTGCAGGCTCTGCGTAAGGAAGCCGGCATAGAGTACGACCACCTCGAGAAGGGGATCCTGCATTTCTATACCAATCCCGCCGAGTTTGATGGCGCCATGGAGCCTACCCGGATCATGCAGGATCTGGGTTGTGACCGGCAGGTTATTGATGCCGATCGCGCGGTTGAACTCGAGCCGGCACTCAAGCCGATCCGCGATCGGATTGCAGGGGCAACCTACACTTCCGAAGACGAATCCGGTGATGCACGGTTATTCACACAGAATCTGGCCACCCGCTGCGCGGAAGCCGGAGTGGAGTTCCGCTACGGCACAGAAATTCTGAGTTTTGAACGCGCCGGCGAGCGGGTGCTTGGAGTCCAGACTCTCCGTGAAGGCTATCATGAGACGCTCCGGGCGGATGCCTATGTACTTAGTATGGGCAGCTTCAGTGCGGCTCTGGCCCGGCAGCTGGGTATTTTCCTCAACATCTACCCGGCCAAGGGCTATTCGATTACCGTGCCGGTGAAAAACGAAGAGGCAGCGTTCAAGGTCAGCCTGACCGACGATGAGTACAAGCTGGTTTACTCACGCCTTGGAGATCGTATGCGAGTTGCAGGTACAGCGGAGCTCAGTGGCTACAGCCGAAAACTGAACTACACCCGTTGCCGCGCCATCGTCCGAAGGACGGCGGAAGTCATGCCCGAAGCGGGCTACTGGGACCAGGCGGAATTCTGGACGGGTCTGCGGCCTGCGACCCCCTCCAATGTGCCTTACATCGGAAAAAGCCACTTTGCCAACCTGTATCTGAATACCGGGCACGGTACCCTGGGCTGGACCCATTCCTGTGGCTCTGCCGCGGCACTCGCGGACATCATTGACGGCCGCACGCCGGACGTGGATTTTACCTTCTCCGGGTTATAAAATCGAAAAGGGGCCAGATGAAAGCCTTCATCTGACCCCGGTTTCCAGCGTTCGGACGGTTTACTGCAACTGATCCCGAATCAGCTTTTTGTTGATCTTGCCAACGCTGGTCTTGGGAATATCCTCCACGAAATCAATATGCTCGGGGATCGCCCATTTATTGATCTCGCCGCTTTCCACGAATTGCTTCAGGTGGTTCTGGATATCCCCGGCACTGGCTTGCTCACCAGGTTTCAGAGTCACCAGCGCGTGCGGCCGTTCGCCCCATTTTTCATCGGGTACGCCAACCACGGCAGCGCCGGCGACGGCCGGATGCTGGCTGATCAGGTTTTCCAGGTCCAGTGACGACAGCCACTCACCGCCGGTCTTGATCACGTCCTTGATGCGATCCTTGATGGTGATGGTGTTGTCCGGCTCCATGGAAGCCACGTCGCCGGTGTGAAGCCAGCCTCCTTCCCAGAGCTGTTCGCCTTTCTCGGGTTCCTTGAAGTAACCCTGGGTCAGCCAGGGTGCGCGGGCCACGATTTCGCCCTTGGCCTCGCCATCATGTGGAACCGGGTTACCGTCGGGGTCGACGATTTCCAGCTCAACCATGGGCGTTGCAATACCGGTTTTCACACGGATTGCCGTTTGCTGCTCAAGAGGCAGCTCCAGATCTTCGGGCTTGAGGTGTGAAGCGCAGAGCAGCGGGCAGGTCTCAGACATACCGTACGCGGTGTACATCTTGATGCCGAGCTTGGCCCCGGCATCGCAGAGCCCTTTTGTGAGTGCGCTGCCGCCGATCAGCACGTGCCAGTTGCTCAGATCGGCTGTCTTGATGGATTCGGTGGCCATCATCATCTGCATGATGGTGGGCACGCAGTGGGAGAAGGTCACTTTGTGTTCCTTGAGCAGATCGACCAGCAGCTCTGGCTCATAGCGGCCGGGGTACACCTGTTTGATGCCCATCATGGTGGCGGCATAAGGCACACCCCAGGCATGCACATGGAACATGGGGGTCACCGGCATGTACACCGACGAGGAGCGCATCAGAGGCATCTCATCGAATGACGCCACGGTGCCTGTCATGGCCAGCGTGTGCAGTACCAACTGGCGGTGACTGAAGTAAACGCCCTTCGGATTACCTGTGGTACCCGTGGTATAGAAGGTGGTTGCCACGCTGTTTTCGTCGAAATCCGGGAAGTCGAACTGATCATTGGCCTTGGCCAGCAGGCTCTCGTACTCGCCGATGGTTTCAACAGGAGCCTGTTTCGCGGCCTCGCTGTCGGTGAGCTGAATCCAGGTCTTGACCGTTTTGATCTCGCCCTTGACCGCCTCAATGATCGGGAGGAAGTCATCGTGCACCAGAACAACATCGTCCTCGGCATGGTTCATGGTGTAAACAATCTGGTCCGGAGACAACCGGATATTGACCGTGTGCAGAATGGCACCAATCATTGGAATGGCAAAGAAACACTCCAGATAGCGTGGGGTATCCCAGTCCATTACCGCAACGGTATCGCCCGGTTTTACACCGGCATCGGTCAACGCGTTTGCCAGGCGGTGGATGCGCTCGACCAGATCGGTGTAGGTGTACTTGCTGCGGTTGGAGTAGACAATTTCCTGGTCAGGATTGTACCTGGGGCCTGAGAGCAGGAGTCGTTTGATCAGCAGCGGGTACTCATAGGCGTTTTCAGCCGGGGGTAGAATGCGGGTCTGTGCCATTGCTTGTTTCCTCTTTCCCAGTTGTTGGTGTTATCGCGAGAAACAGGAATAAATCTGACACAGTTTGGCTGAAACAGGAACCGGTAATAGTGAAAAAATGCAGAGCGAACGGTGGCTTAGATGCAAATTCCGTTTCGCTCTGCGGACGCGCCTTTTAGGGCTTCAGTCTTACTCGTAGGTGCAGAGGTAAGCGGTGTCAATGTCGGTCTTTGCCTTGAAGCTGGCCTGGCCCGCGACGTCAAAGCTTTCGCCAGCACCATAGGTCATCCACTCTTCCATGCCGGGGAGCAAGACAGTGAGGGCGCCGCTGATGACGGTCATGGTTTCTTTCTTGCTGGTGCCGAACTCATACTCGCCCGGGCTGATAACTCCGACCGTAGCAGGCAGAGTGGACGTCTGGAAGGCGATGGATTTTGCCTTGCCGTCGAAATATTCATTTACTTTCAGCATGTGCTGGGCTCCTGGAATAAGTTTGGAGGCCTACTATACGGGAATTTCGTGCACTTCCAATGACAAATCATCAGTCTGAGGCGTTCTCGTCCCTGGACGAAACTGCTCGCTCTGTTTTGTTCTCAAGCCCGCTACTGAGCTTGTGACTGTCTGGATCGTACCGCTCACGCAGTTCGTCTTTGGTTGTACCGCTCCAGAGCGTTATACCGGTGAAATAGCCGGCTCTGCCGATGACATGAGCAGCAATCGGCGCCGTTAACAGAATAAACGCGATGAAGGCGATTGCCCGGGCGGCCACAGCGCTGTCGGAAAAATGCAGTGCCACTCCGGCCATCGTCAATATTGCGCCCATTGCTCCTGCTTTGGTGGAAGCATGCATGCGGGTTGGCAGATCAGGCAGCCTCACGATGCCGATGGCCGCAAGCACCATGAACGAAGCGCCTGCCAGCAAAAGTATAGAAACGAAGATTTCACTCATCCTTGACGCCTCCCCGTTCCAGGAATCTGGCGAACCCGATGGCGGCGAGGAAAGCCGTGAGGGATATTACGATAGCCACATCGAGAAAACTGGAGACGCCGGTATCAATGGCATGAACCCCGACGTAGCCAACCACCACGGATGCAATCAGTTCCAGTGCGACGACCCGGTCGGCCAGGGATGGGCCGCGGGTTAACCGGATGAAGGCAAAGAGCAATGCCAGGGACAGCATGAGATAAACGATGTTAATGGCGATTCCAAGCATGGCGGCCCCCTAGCGCATAACCTTCAGGATTCGGTGCTCCAGTTCCTTCAGGTCATTTCTGAGTTGCTCCTCGTCCTGAAGAAACATGGCATGGATAAATAACACCCGTCGATCATCGGAAACATCCAGGCTTAGCGTGCCGGGAGTCAGGGAGATGACACTACTGACAAACATGATCTCCATATCGGTACTTGCCTCGAGTGGAAACGCGATAACACCCGGCTTCATATGCCAAACCGGTGTGGCGACGTCGTAAGCAACGCGCAAGTTCGATTTCACCAGTTCCTTCAGGAAAAAGGCCAGGAAGGCGACCAATCGCGGAATCCTACGGGAGTAGCCCTTCAAAGCAGGAACCTGGTTTTGCAGAACCATGAGCGCAACGTAGCCAAAACAGAAACCGGCCAGCAGGTTCATGGCAGTGACGCTGCCACTGAGAACCACCCAGGCGATTGCGAGCAGCACGTTCCAGAACAGACCGATCATTTCGACTGCCCTCCCAGAACAGCTTCTATGTACAGTTGCGGGTTCATCAACTGGTCTGCAGCGGTTTCGGCCAGGGCGTAAATGGGCTGCCCATAAAGGCCGATAATCAGCGTGCATGCGGCGAGCCCGACTACAGGCACATAATAGGCCCAGTTGTTTCTGTCCTTTACCTCGCCATTGAGCCTGCTCGCATCCGTTATATGATCTGGCAGTTTTTTCCAGAAAACCTCCGCCCAGATCTTGATCATTGAATACAGGGTCAACAAGCCAACCAGCAGGGCGATCGCCGAGACCACATACTCACTGGCTTCCAGGCTGGCACGAACCACAATGAATTTGGCGAAAAAGCCGGACAAAGGGGGAATGCCGGCGAGCGATAATGCAGGAATCAAAAACAACAGAGCGAGGTAAGGGCGCTGACGGTAAACGCCGCCCAGGTCTTTCAGCTCGTAGCTACCCAGCAGACGGTAGGTGATGCCGCTCACCAGGAACAGGTTCGTCTTCACAATGATGTGGTGCATGATATAGAACACCCCGCCTATTAGCGCCAGAGGCGTGAATAGCGCAAGCCCAAGAAGCATATAGCCGATCTGGCTGACGATATGGAAAGACAGGATACGCCGGAATTCGAACTGCGCCGCGGCCCCGAGCACGCCCGTTAACATCGTGAAGGCGGCGGCCCAAAGCAGTATGGTATGAGTGTACGCGACATCCTGCGTAAAAATCAGCGTAAACACCCGGTACAGAGCGTATACACCGACCTTGGTAAGCAAACCCGCGAACAGCGCCGAAACGGCGACCTGGGGAGTGTGATAGGACGCAGGAAGCCAGAAAAACAGCGGGAACGCAGCGGCCTTGATGCCGAACGACACCATGAACAGCAGGGAGACAACGGTAACCATGCCGGGGTCGTCAACGCTGTTTACCTTCTGAGCGATGTCCGCCATGTTCAGGGTGCCCACCATGCCGTACAACAAGCCCACGGCAGAAAGAAAGATGGCCGACGAAAACAGGTTCAGGGTCACGTACTTGATGGCGCCTTCCATCTGGGCGCGCTCCCCACCCAGGGTCAGAAGGGCAAACGATGCGAGCAGCATCACCTCGAACCAGACGAACAGGTTGAATATATCGCCAGTCAGGAAGGCCCCGGCCACGCCTGCAAGCAGCAGGTGCATCAGGGGGTAATAACCGAATTTCTCATGACCTTTCGGCGTTGAGGCCAGCGAATAGATCGCGATGGCAAGGCCGATAATGCCGGTTAGCACAATCATGATGGCGCCGAGAACGTCGGACACCAGCACGATGCTGAAGGGCGCTGGCCAACTGCCCATTTCCACCACCAGGAAGCCGTGCGCGATGGTTGAGCGTAGAAGCCAGATGCCGGCCGCGAGCAAGAGCCCGGTGGCAATAACTGCAAGGACCCGCTGGAGCTTGATGGAGCGCCAGAACGCCAGGGACAGAGCTCCGGCTGTCAGGGGTATCAGGATCGGGAGAACGAGTTCCGGGTTCAAGTATCCGTATCCTTCATCTTGTCCAGGTCATCGGTTCCGACCACCTCGTAGGCACGACGGATCAGAACCACGGCGAACGCCAGGACGCTGAAAGCAATCACAATGGCGGTGAGGATAAGGGCCTGTGGCAGTGGATCAGCTACTGATCCGGCTATTTCGCTCGCCCCCTCGGGAATCAGCGGAGGCGCGCCCCGGGTCAAACCCGCGACGACGAAAATCAGAAGGTTGGCCGCGTTGCTCAGAATAATCAGGCCAATGACGAGTTTGACGATAGAGCGGCGCAGCATCATGTATATGCTGGCTGTAAAAAGCAGCCCAACGACGTAGGCCATCAAGGTTTCCATAACTGAGCTACCTCCCTGTCAATGAATGCACGGTTCATTCGTCCGACTCCATCAGGCTGATCACGAAGGTCATCAGCGTGCCCAGAACCGCCAAGTAGACGCCAATGTCGAAAATCAGAACGGTTGATAGTTTCAGATAGCCGTCACCGGGGAGCGGAACCTCCCACCAGAGTGCTGTAAGCATGGCTTGGCCCGTCCAGAAGGCAGGGATGGTTGAGGCGAGACCGAAAAGCAATCCGGCTGCAAGAATATCCCGCGGGCTGACACGCAGAAGCTTGCGTGTTGACTCTGCCCCAAAGGCGAAGGCATAGAGCACAAAAGCGCTGGCCGCCACCAGCCCGCCAATGAATCCGCCGCCGGGTTCGTCGTGTCCCCGCAGGAGCAGGAAAACCGAAAACATCAATTGCAGCGGCATGATGGCCAGAGCCGCGGTGTGGAGTATGAGCGTGTTCGTCTTCATGCCTTGTGCTGGTCCTCCGCCCGGAGTTTGACCATCGAGTAGACACCCATAGCGGCAAGGCCCAGAACAAAGATCTCTCCCAGAGTGTCCAGTTGGCGGAAGTCCACCAGAATTACGTTGACGATGTTCTTGCCAAAGGCAAGGCCGTAACTGTTTTCAATGTAATAACTGGAAATGCTGTCGAAGTACTGGATGTCCAGTGCCGCAAGCATCAGCAGGGTCATAATCGCGCCGGCAAAGACTGCGACCGTCAGGTCCCGGTAACGTTCCCAGGGCGATGACAGGTTGACGAATGGCGGCAGTTTAAAGAGCACCAGCACCAGCAATATGACGGTGAGAGTCTCCACCAGCAGTTGGGTGATCCCAAGGTCCGGTGCGCTGAAGTGGATGAATATCAGGGCCACCCCGAAACCGAGCACACCGACCGAGGCCACGGAGCCCAGCCGGGACAGGGTGACACTGGCAAAAACGGTTGCCGCGACGATAAGAAGAGCGATGCCAAACTCATAGAAGTAGCCATTGCTGAAATCGAAATCGAGTTGGAAACCGTGCCGGGTAAAGAGTGTGTAGCCGGTCAGACCGAAGGTCACAAGCACAAGGATCAGCAGGTAAACACCGAGTACCCCGTTCTGCAACACACGTGTTTGCCAGCTTGCGATCTGAGTAATCCCGAGCATGAATCGGAAATACCCCGCCTCTGGGCCAACGCGCCCGCCAGCTGTGTTGACCGCATGAAGTGTCGGATGCAGTCGCTGCCAGGCTACGAAAAGCAGTGAGCCTGCCAGCAGGCTGATGCCAGACAGTATCAACGGGACATTCACTCCGTGCCACAGGGCCAGGGCGGTCTGTACGCCGCTGCCATAGACTGAGGATACGGCTGCATCCAGCACGAGCGGTGCCGGCAAAAAAGGCGCTACGCCGAAAATCAGAGCCAGTAGCGTCAATACTGCGGGGCCAATCAGCATGGCGAAGGGTGCATCGTGGGGCTGTCTCGGGGTAGTGCGAGCGGGACCGAAAAACGGCTTCAGGAAAACCAGTCCCGCCACGGCCACAACCAGGATCGAAGACGCGACAGCGGCTGCCAGCAATCCCCAGGACCACGCTGGCGAGTTGATGACCGACTCAAACATCAGTTCCTTGGCAACAAAGCCAAACAGTGGGGGAAGCCCTGCCAGAGAAAGTGCCGCCATGCAGGTAATGAGTGCAGTCCTCGGCATGCTGCGCCAGAGACCGCCCATTTTCGTGATGTCTTTGGTGCCGGTTTCATGGTCCAGTGCACCTGCGAGCATGAACAGCGCTCCCTTGTACAGGGAATGGGCCACCAGAACGCACACGAAGGCGATGATAGCCTTTTCCGTTCCAACACCGATCAGCATGGTAAGGGTGCCCAAAGCCATAACCGTGGAGTACGCCAACACCTTCTTGATGCCGGTGCTGCTGAAGGCGAGGTAGGCGCCAGTGAACATGGTTGCCGCGCCAAAAAACATCAGGGAGTTGCTCCAGAGCGCATCCCCGTCCATGGATGAATTCAGTCGCGCCAGCAGATAGACACCGGCCTTGACCATGGTCGCCGAGTGCAGATAGGCAGAAACGGGTGTGGGCGCAGCCATGGCATTGGGTAGCCAGAAATGAAAAGGGACCTGGGCGGACTTGGTGAAGGCTCCGACAAGTATGCAAACTGCCGCAGCGGTGTAGTAACCGTGTTCGTGAATAGCCAGATCGGATGCGAGTATTTCGGAAAACGAGTAGCTGCCGGTGATAAAGATCAGCAGAATCAGTCCGGCCATTAATACCAGGCCACCTCCCGCTGTAACGAAGAGCCCTTGCAAGGCACATTTTCTGGCTCCCGCGTCCTCGTGGTTGAAGCCAATTAACATGTAGGAGGTGATGCTGGTCAGTTCCCAGAATACGAAGAAAGTAATGAGGTTGTCGGACAGCACCAAACCGAGCATCGACGCCATGAACGACAGCATGACGACGTAGAAGCGAGCGAGGTCTTTATGGCCTTTCAGGTAGGAGCCGGCATAGATCAGGATGAACGTGCCGATTCCGCTGATGAGAAGAGCAAAGACCAGCGACAGGCCATCAACCATGAAATCAAGGGAGACGCCGAGGCCCGGCATCCACTGGTTCCGAATCAGGAGACTTTCACCGCCGCTGATCGCAGGGATCAGGCTGGCAAAATAGGCTGTGAGCAATGCGGGGAGCAGGGCCAGCACCCAGCCGATGTGTCTGCCTGCCACGCGATAGAGCGCTGGGACCGCCACCGCCAGCAAAAATCCCGAAAGAACAGCCAGTAACATCATGCAAGGGTGCTCCTTTACGACCCAAGTTAAAACGTCCTGCGGTTAACGGTGTTTTTCTAAAACCAGTATTTAATACGACTCCTTGGTGAAAAAGGTTCTTAAAAAATAGTCGGTAGACTCATTGGTCCCAGGGTTGGCCTCGAGAATTTTCTGTCGTCTTAACCTTTAGATGCATGGCTGATTTTGCCAGGAAGTTGGCACTTATGGGGGCAGTCATAAACAGAAAGGCCGTAATCAGGAATTCCTCAATGCCGATGCCCTGTCCAACTGTACTGAAGTAGATCACCGAGCCGATCACGATGGCACCTACTCCGACCGTGGTGGCCTTGGTGGGCCCATGCAGGCGGGTAAAAAAGTCCGGGAGGCGAGCAAGTCCAATGGCGCCTATCAGGGTGAACGCACCCCCGATCAACAGCAAAAGGGCGATGGCGTATTCAGCGTATGGGTTCATCTGATCTGTCCTCCCAAAAACAGGGTTTTGTCTGGTGCGGGCTCACTCAATGACGCTGCCCCGTTTCAGATATTTGGCCATGGCAACGGTTCCGACAAAGCCCATAACGGCAATAAGTAGGGCTGCCTCAAGGTACATACGGGTTCCCAGTGTGATGCCCAGCAGGATTATCAGAGCGATGGCATTGATATAGAGCGTATCAAGGGCCAGCACTCTGTCCGGCGCGTCCGGGCCTTTGAACAGGCGGTAAACGTTTAAAAGTACCGCCAGCGTGACCATGGCAATGGTGATGTAGAGAGCGGTAACCATCATTGGAACATCTCCAGCAGAGGCTTCTCGTAACGGGCTCTTATCGTGTCGATGACCTCCTGGTCATCTTCTGCGTCCAGAGCGTGAATCAGCAGCAGCTTGTTATCATCACTGACATCAGCGCTTACGGTTCCTGGCGTCAGCGAGATTGTGCTGGCCAGAATGGTGATGGCCAGAGGGTGCTCCAGTTCCAGGGGATAACAGACGAATGCAGGGCGTGCCGGACGCGGGCTGAGAATGAGTTTTGCCACCTGGAAACTGGCCACAACAATGTCACAGACAACTCGTACAAGGTACGCAGGCATTCGCCAGGCCTTGATGAATGCAGGCGGATCAGGCCAAAAACCCTGTGTCATCTGGGGTATACCCCACGCCAGGATGATGCCGAGGACAACACTGCCGCCGCTGACGCCGTCACTCAGAAACTGCCAGGTAATAAAAAGGGTCAGACTCAGCCAGGGCTGGGGAAAACTGAGGCGATCAAGCATTAGCTATCCTCCCTGACCATCTTGGTTTGCAGGATCTCAGTATAGGCATCTCTATCGTGCAGCTGTTCTGCCGTGGCATCGGTGTAACGGGTAATCGGGCCGGCGAGCACAACTATCACCACTGCCAGTGCGGTAAGTGCTCCGGCTGCAACAGAAATCCGGCCGTTGAGCGGGTCTGGCTTTTCCAGATGGCCTTCCACGGTACGCCAGAAAACAATACTTCCAGCGCGGCTGTACGCGATAACGGTCAGGAAACTGCCGATCAGAAGTACTGACCAGAGCCATGCCATTTCGGTTCCCGACTGCACGGATTGCAGAATAAGTACCTTGCCGAAGAAGCCACTCAGTGGTGGCAGACCGGCTGCGGCAACGGCGCCAATCAGGAACAGCACGCTCAGGAAGGTGCGGTTCTGCATTTTCGGGGCGGTAATGATGCGGTCCCGGGCAGTGCCTCTCTGGTTGGCCACCAGCTCCGAGACAAGAAACAGTCCACCCACCGTCCAGGTCGTGCTTAACAGATAGAACAGGGCAGCAGAGAGGCCGGCTTCGGAACCTAGCGAAATTGGCGCCAGCAATGTGCCCACGGAAATGATGACCTGCCAGGCGACCAACGTCTTCAGACTGCCGGATCCCAGCGCGCCGATAACACCCATGGCGAGGGTAGCCAGGGCAACCGGGAACAGCCAGTCCATACCAAGATTGGCCAGTTCGCCGGCATCGTCGCCGAAGATCAACAGATACACCCGCAAAATGGCGTAGATGCCAACTTTAGTCATCACGGCAAACAGTGCGGCAACCGGTGCAGTGGCTTTTGAGTAAGCCCGGGGAAGCCAGAAGCACAGGGGCAGTATGGCTGCTTTCAGACCGAAGACCACCAGCAGCAGCATGCCGCCTGCCTTGACGATATTCAGGCCCTCGCCGGAAACCTCGGGGATCTTGATCGCCAGGTCTGCCATGTTCAGGGTGCCGGTGACGCTATAGATCATGCCGACACTGATGAGGAAAATCGCAGAGCCAATCAGGTTCAATACAACATAATGCAATCCTGGAACGGTTCTGATCGTCCCCCCGCCATGCATCAACAAGCCGTAGGAGGCAATGAGTAGCACCTCGAAAGCAACGAACAGGTTGAACAGATCGCCGGTCAGGAAAGCGATGTTCAGGCCCATCAGTTGGAACAGGAAGAGAGCGTGGAACTGGCGATTGCCTTCGTCGGCACCGCCGATCGAATAGATGTGGCAGAACAGGCCCAGAACGGCCGTCATGATCAGCATCAGTGCCGCCAGGCGGTCCAGGACCAATACAATCCCGAACGGTGGCTGCCAGTTGCCGAACGCATAGATTCGATAGCTGCCGTCGTCTGCCAGCACCAGAAGCACGATGGCAGAAACCAGCATCAGGACGGTTGTTGCCAGTGCCAGCGTGCGGCGAAGGCTGATGGGCGCATAGCCCATGAAAGCCTGAAGAATGCCGCCTAGCAGCGGAATCAGAATAGGAGCGGTGAGCCAGTGGTTCATTTACCGGTCACCTCCTCTTCTTCCGGAGCAGGCGATTTGTAGGGTTGTTTGCCATCCACATGGTCGTCCTCGTTGTCGGCCAGGTTGCGCAGTGACAGGACGACAACGAACGCGGTCATGGCGAAGCCAATTACGATAGCCGTCAATACCAGTGCCTGTGGCAGCGGATCGGAATAGCTTGCCGCGGTACCGAGGACCGGTTGCTCGCCCGTTGCCAGGCGTCCGCTGGAGAAGAGAAAAAGGTTCACCCCGTAGGACAACATGGTCAGTCCCACCACCACAGGGAAGGTGCGAGCCCGCAGAATCAGATAAACGCCGGATGCCGTCAGGGCACCAATGACCAGCGCGAAAACAAGCTCCATTATGCACCCTCCTTTTTACTCTTAATGGCGGAGTGGGGAGATATCCGGCCGATACTGACCAGCGCAAGCAGGGTAGCGCCGATCACGGTGAGATAGACACCCAGATCAAATATCAGGGCGGACGCGACCTCAAACTTGCCGACCACCGGCCAGGTTATGTAATCGAACGTGGAGGTCAGGAACGGATAGCCAAAGGCCAGGCTTCCGGCACCGGCAACGGTTGCGAACAGCAGACCCAGACCGATGACGTTATGGTAGCGGAAGGAAATTCGATCCTGAGTCCAGTTCATGCCAGCGGCAATGTACTGAAGGATCAAGGCAACCGAGGTAACCAGACCGGCGATGAAACCACCGCCGGGCAGATTATGGCCCCGCAGGAAAATAAACGCGGAAACCATCAGTGCCAGCGGCAGCATGGGCCGGGCAATCAGCCGCAGCATCAGCGGGTGGGAGTCCCGCGTCCATGCGTGGCCTTCGCCGTCGCTAGGCGGCGGCGTCAGGGCGGTGTTCTTGAGCATGGCGTAAATACCAAGGGCCGCAATGGCCAGAACGGTGATCTCGCCCAGGGTATCGAAGCCCCGGAAGTCCACCAGAATCACGTTGACCACATTGGTGCCGCCACCGCCGGTTTTGCTGTTTTCCAGGAAGAAATCAGATATTGAACTGAACGGTTGGGTCAGCATGGCCAGAGTGACCAGTGTCATGCCAATACCAGCGACCGCTGCAATAGCAATGTCCCTGAGACGCCTTTTCAACGGTGTTTCAATTGGCGTCCAGGAAGGCATGTAGAAGATGGCCAGCATAAGCAGAACAATGGTCACCACTTCGACAGACAGCTGGGTCATAGCCAGGTCTGGTGCCGAGAAACGGGCGAAGGCCAGGGCCACAAAAAGTCCCACCACGCTCAACAGAACCAGCGCGTAGAACCTCTGCCGGTGCAGGGCGGCTGTTGTCAGGGCGCACAGGATAAGCAACCCGGCCGCAATAGCTGTCGGCAGATCTACCGGGCCAAGCCCGTTTTCACCGATAAAGAGACCCATGCCAAGAAGCGGCATGGCCGCGACCGCAATGGCACTTACCAGAAGGAACATGGCGTATCGCTGGAGCGAGCCGTTCTCGACTCGCGCTGTGAACCTGTTGGCCAGATCGACAACCCTCAAAACGGCCGCTTCGAAAACAGCTTTTTCATCAATCTCCTTGAACCGGGCGTGGAAGTCGAAGAAGCGCTGACGCTGACTGTACATGAGCAGGCCGCCAAAAAAGGCAACGAAACTCATAAGCAACGGAAGGTTGAAGCCATGGTAGACAGACAGGGTGTATTCCGGAACATCACCGCCAAGCGTGGCGGACGCGGCCATATAAAGCAGCGGCCCGATAGAAACCGCCGGGAAGACGCCCACCATGATGCAGGCAAAAACCAGGATCTCCACTGGAAATTTCATGTAGCGCGGCGGCTCATGGGGTGGATAGATAGGAAGATCCACCGGCTTCCCATTGAAGAAAACATCGTGGACAAAACGGGCCGAATAAGCCACTGCGAAAATCCCGGCGAGGGTTGCAACAATAGGCGGCAGCCAGGCTATAAGCCCAGGGAGATTCAGCTCCAGGGATTCGGCAAAGAACATCTCCTTGCTCAGGAATCCGTTCAGCAGTGGAACACCGGCCATGGACGAAGCGGCCACCATGGCCAGGGTCGCGGTGTGAGGCATGTAACGCCAAAGGCCGTTGATGCGGCGCATGTCCCGGGTGCCGGTTTCATGGTCGATGATGCCGGCGGCCATAAACAGGGAGGCCTTGAATATGGCGTGATTGATAACGTGGAAGACGGCTGCCACTGCGGCAAGCTGAGTACCCATGCCAAACAGCAGGGTAATCAGGCCCAGGTGGCTAACCGTTGAATGAGCCAGGAGGCCTTTCAGGTCATGCTTGAACATGGCGACGTAAGCGCCAATGAGCAGGGTGGCCATGCCGGTAAAACTGACCATGTAGAACCACTGCTCGGTGCCTGCCAGCGCCGGATAGAGCCGGGCCATCAGGAAGATGCCGGCTTTAACCATGGTGGCCGAGTGCAGGTAGGCCGATACCGGGGTAGGCGCCTGCATGGCATGGGGTAGCCAGAAATGGAACGGAAACTGTGCTGATTTGGTGAAGGCCCCAAGCAGAACCAGCGTCAGGGCGACCGGGTACATGGCATGGGCCTTTATCTGGTCACCGGCTGCCAGCACAGCATCGAGTTCAAAGCTGCCAACAATGTTGCCGATAATCAGGATGCCGGCCAGCAGCGCGAGACCGCCACCACCGGTCACCGCAAGCGCCATCCGGGCGCCCCGGCGGGCGTCCTGTTTGTGGGTCCAGAAGCTGATCAGCAGGAACGAGGTCAGGCTGGTCAGCTCCCAGAAAATCATCATCAGTAGCAGGTTGCTGGAGAGCACGATGCCCAGCATGGAACCTTTGAAGCAGAGCAGCAGGGCGTAGAATTTGCCGACGTTCTCGTAAGCCTTCAGGTAATAACGGGCGTAAAGAATGATCAGCAGCCCGATGATCAGGATCAGTAGAGCGAACAGCAGGGACAGCCCGTCCAGACGAAAACTGAAGGAGAGACCGAGCGCGGGGAGCCATTCGTAGCTGTGCAGCACAACGCCGCCGTCAGCAAGGGTTTCCCAATGCGGGAAAAGGGCTGCGAGTGCGATCAACGCGGGTACAGAAGATGCAACGGCAATCGCCGTTCTGCCGCCCTGGGCGAACAGGGGTGCGGCTATAGCACCCAGAAAAGGCAGTAAAACAACCAGCGGTAGCGACATCGCAACCTCGTTATTGGTTTTCTTTTACGTGAGTATTGAAGGCATGTTTGCCTGAGTCTAGTCTCCGGCCGGCCACCCTGCATATTGAGCACCGATGCCATTACGGCATGGAGGGTGGGGTGGATCAGCAGAAAACGGGCGGGTCCGGGAAGTACGGTAGACGACCCCGGTGCCGCGCGATGTCAGCGGTAACAGGTGGGCGGGTAACTCTTGTGCAGCCGAAGGACCTTGCGGTCATGGTTGCTCCGTCAGTCAAACTTGATTGCCGATGATACGTGCCCCGTCTGGAAGGTCAAGTCAACTTGCCATTGATCAAGTGTATACTCCCGATAAATATTCCATGAGAGAGCCCCATGAGCGACACCTATCCCAACCTTTTGAAACCGCTGGATCTCGGCTTCACCGAACTCAAGAACCGGGTGCTGATGGGATCCATGCACACGGGCCTCGAAGATCGGTTCTGGAACATTCACAAGCTTGCCCGCTACTTCGCGGAGCGGGCGGAAGGTGGTGTGGGGCTCATGGTAACGGGCGGTTTCTCGCCCAATCTGGTCGGCCAGTTGGCCCCGCTTGCCTCAACCATGAACAACCGGGCCACGGCGCTGCTGCATCGTCATGTGACCGGTGCCGTGCATGAGGCAGGCGGGAAGATCTGTATGCAGATTCTGCACGCAGGGCGTTATGGCTATCAGCCGTTGATTGTCTCTGCATCCGCAACCAAGGCGCCGATCAGCCCGTTCAAGGCTCGCGCTCTCTCGTCCAAGGGGGTTGAGCGACAGATCAACGATTTCGTTAGTGCCGCGAAACTTGCAAAGTTCGCCGGCTACGACGGTGTTGAAGTGATGGGCTCTGAGGGCTATTTCATCAACCAGTTCTTGTGCGAGCGCACCAATAAGAGAACGGACAAATGGGGCGGTCCCTACGAGAACCGTATGCGCCTCCCGGTGGAGATTGTGCGGCGCATGCGAGAAGCCGTCGGGCCGGAGTTCATCATTATTTACCGGTTGTCGATGCTGGATCTGGTTGAGGGTGGCCAGACCTGGGACCAGATCGTAACTCTGGGCAAGGCCATCGAACAGGCTGGAGCCACTATCATCAATACCGGTATCGGGTGGCACGAAGCGCGTGTTCCCACCATCGTCACCTCTGTGCCCCGTGGCGGCTTCGCCGATGTAACCGCCAAGTTCTATGGCGAAGTGGATATCCCGGTGTGCACCACCAACCGCATCAACACCCCGGAAAAAGGGGAAGAGATCCTTGCGGCGGGTAAGGCCGATATGGTTTCCATGGCGCGGCCTCTGTTGGCAGATAGCGAGTTCGTGCGTAAGGCCGAGCAGGGTCACAGTGATGAAATCAACACCTGCATTGCCTGTAACCAGGCCTGCCTGGACCACGCTTTCCAGGCTAAGCGGGCCTCCTGCCTGGTGAACCCGCGAGCCTGTCACGAAACCGAGCTGGTATTGACGGTGGCGCCCGTTGTGCGCCGGGTTGCCGTGGTAGGCGCCGGTCCTGCGGGGCTGGCCGCGGCGACAACAGCCGCGAAACGCGGCCACAAAGTGACGCTTTTCGAAGCGGATGGCCAGATCGGCGGCCAGTTCAACTACGCCAAGCGCATCCCGGGTAAGGAAGAGTTTTACGAAACCCTTCGCTACTTCCGGCGCCAGATCGAACTGCTGGAGATTGATCTTCAGCTCGGTACTCGCGTGAATGCAGAATCATTGAAGGCACAGGGTTTCGACGACGTGGTGATCGCCACCGGCGTGAAACCAAGAACACCGAAAATCGAGGGTATTGATCACCCGAAGGTGCTCGGTTACCTTGATGTGCTTCGTCACAACAAACCGGTGGGCAAGAACGTGGCGGTCATTGGTGCCGGCGGCATAGGTTTCGATGTCAGCGAATTCCTCACCCACGACTTCAGCCATCATCCGGAAGGCGAACAGGTCAGCGTTGCCGACTGGCAGGCGGAGTGGGGCGTCAACCCGGACTTTGATGGCCCCGGAGGGCTGGCCGAGCGCCAGCCGACTCCATCTCCCCGCAAGATCTACCTGATGCAGCGAAAAACCGGCAAAGTGGGCGGAGGCCTGGGCAAGACCTCGGGCTGGGTTCACCGCAACAGCCTGAAACATCGCGAAGTGGAAATGCTCAGGGGTTGTCGCTACGAGCGGATTGACGACCAGGGGCTGCATATTTCCGTAACCGACAAAGACGGCAAAGTGACTGAAAACCGGGTGTTGGCTGTGGATAACGTGATTATTTGCGCCGGCCAGGAACCGTTCCGGGAACTTTTCGACCAGTTGTCGGACTCTGGGGTGAACGCACATCTGATCGGCGGCGCAGACGTTGCCGAAGAACTGGACGCAAAACGAGCCATCCGGCAGGGAACGGAAGTCGCAGCCAAACTATGACATTACTTATTGCCTTCGCCGTACTTTCGATTGGCTTTTCCTTTTTGTGCTCCATTCTTGAAGCGGCGCTGCTTTCGGTGACTCCGAGCTACATCGCTTCATTAAAGAAAGAGAAGCCGCAGCTCTTCGCCCGGTTGCGCAAACTGAAGGACGATGTGGATGATCCGCTGTCTGCAATCCTTACACTGAACACCGTTGCTCACACGGTCGGCGCGACCGGTGTCGGGGCCCAGGTAACGGTGGTATTTGGTGAAGCCTGGCTCGGGATCGCCTCCGCCGTGATGACCCTGGCGATCCTGATCTTCTCAGAAATCATTCCCAAAACCATCGGTGCCAAATATTGGCGCAGCATTGCGCCCCATCTGCCGGCCATCCTGGGGTTCATGATCAAGTCGCTATTGCCGTTCATCTGGTTGTCCAAACAGGTCACTCGCCGCATTGCATCGGGTGAGGCAGACACGGATATCCGCGCCGAGATCAGCGCCCTGGCAGAAATAGGCAAGGATCAGCAGGCCCTGGACGAAGACGAACGACGGATGATCCATAACGTCCTGCGATTCCACGAGATCAAGGTCAGTTCAGTAATGACGCCTCGAACGGTGTGCAAATACGTCGACCCGGACATCACTTACGAACAGTTCAGGGAGCAGGTCAGAAAATCACCGTTCTCCCGCTATCCGGTAATCGATGAAGAAGGCGAGGCGCTTGGATACCTGCACAGGGCAGATCTGATCAACCTGGATGCCGATGTCGACCTGTTGGAACACATGCGCAAGATCAAGCGCGTGAAAGGCAATACCAACATCGAATTCCTGTTCTCGGACATGCTTAGAGAACGGCAACACCTGGCCGTGGTCTATGACGAACTGGGTACCTGGCTGGGAATAGTGACGCTGGAGGACATATTGGAGACACTTTTGGGCACCGAAATCATGGATGAAACCGATAATGTCTCTAATCTTCGCCGGTATGCGAAGCAGCGCTGGAGCCGTCGTCTGAAGAAGTATGGCTCCGGATAGACGGGGCTGGAATGGTTAACGGGCTGCTTTCAAGGCATTGAAAATAGCCTCGGCTTCCGCTTCAAGTACCTGACACCGAAGGCTGTTTCCTTGTTGCAATGCTTGCTCGATCTGCTTTCGCTTCATATTGTACAGCTTGCTCAGAATGTCTGCCTGGCTTTGTCTGATCGGTGCGTTCATGGCGGACCTCCCCATAGTGACACCTGTCGGTATTCTTTACGTTTCAGGCCGGATGTTGGCCTTCAATGAAAACCGATGCATAACCCGGGCCATTCATGGGTATGCGGACATTACCTGACAAATCGTGATCGGTAGGCGCCCGGGGACAGCCCGGTATGTTTGCGGAACAGGCGAGTGAACGAACTCACGTCCTCATAGCCTACCAATTGCGTGATTTCATCAATTGGCAAACGCGATTTCTCCAAATGCTGACGGGCCACCTCAATCCGCAGAAGCTGCAGGTACCCGGTAGGCGTGTCGCCGGTTGCAGCCTTGAATCGGCGAATCATAGACCGCTCGGTCAGTCCGCCTAATGAGGCCAGGCGCTGGAGGGTTATGGGTTCACTGTAATGGCCGTCCAGCCAGTCCTGTAGCTTAAGAATGGCCGCGTCAGAATGGTAACGGCGAGCCTGCAGGGCGCTATAAGGCGCCTGACTGGTCCGCCCCGCATCAATCACAAACGCCTTCGCCAGCTCCCGCGCCACCTGCGCCCCTGCGTAGCGCTCCACCAGGTAAATCCCCAGATCCCACCAGGCCATCCCGCCCCCGGCACAGGCAATGTCGCCGTCCACCGTCACCAGCTTGTCCGGCTGCAGGTTTACTGCCGGGAAACGCTGCCGGAACTGATGGCTGAAGCCCCAATGTGTCGTCGCCTGACGCCCGTCCAGCAGCCCGGCTTCGGCAAGCATGAATGCACCGGTGCAATTGCTCGCCACCCGCACTTGCCCGGCGTCTGAAGACCGAAAAGTGCTGAGCCACTCAATGAGCTCTGAATTTCCCGCCAGAACGACATCAATCGGGCCGCCAATAGTCGGTATCACCACCAGATCACTCTCGTCGCCCGGCAGCAGATCATTCCAGGCCCCGTCTGGCTGAATGGTCAGCCCGTTAATGCAACGGCAGGGGGCTCCATCTTTTGTCAGAAGTCGGGTTGTAAACTGGGGTTCCGGCGTTTCATCGTTAATCCGCGCCCAAGTGACTCCGGCAAGACGGAAAAGATCAATAATGCCAGTGATGGCGCTGGCTAAAGCGCCATCGAAACCAATAACTGAAACTGTTCGCATGCAAACTCCAAAGCAGGCCACCAGCGAGGCATTCCCTCCCGGGACTGTCTGCAGCATGGATGCTGCAGTCAAGCGTACAGGGATGTATTTACAGCGTGTCCCGGGAGGGAATGCCTCGCTGGTGGCCGGTCGCCAAACATGGGTTCAACTAGAAAAAGAACCGCGTGTGGCAATATCGACCATAATTATGTCATAAACGCCGGTTCCCAGAAAAAACCAGTTGTGAGAGGCTGTCGACAACAAACAGGAGACCAAGCATGACCGACACCCTGATCGACCGCCGCGACCTGGCGTTCCAGCTATACGAAGTCCTCGATACAGAAAACCTCACCAGCCGCGAGCGCTTCAGCGAACACAACCGCGACACCTTCGATGCCGTCATCGAAACCGCCGACAAGATGGCCCGGGAAAAATTCGCGAGCCATAACAGCGCCGCCGACAAAGACGAACCGAAGTTCGTCAACGGCCAGGTTGAGATGCTGCCGCAGGTAAAGGAAGCCTTTGATGCCTATGCGCAGGCAGGCTTTATCGCAGGACGTTACGACTATGAACTGGGTGGCATGCAGTTGCCCGAATCGGTCATGGCCGCCTGCAACGGGTTCTTCACCGCGGCCAACCCGGGCACCGCCGGTTATCCGTTCCTGACCACAGCAGCCGCCAACCTGATCCGGGTTTTTGGCAATGAACAGCAAAAAAACACCTTCCTGCCGAACATGCTTAGCGGCCGGTTCAGCGGCACCATGGCCCTGACCGAACCCCACGCGGGCTCCTCACTGGCGGATATCCGGACCTCGGCGTCGCCCACCGATGAAGGCCACTACCTGATCAAGGGCGCCAAGATTTATATTTCCGGCGGCGAGCAGTCCATCACTGATAACATCGTTCACATGGTGCTGGCCAAGATCAAAGGTGCGCCGGCAGGCGTGAAAGGCATCTCCCTGTTTATCGTGCCCAAGTACCTGGTGGATGACGAAGGCAACCCCACCGAGCGCAACGGCGTGAGTCTGGCTGGCCTGATCCACAAACTGGGTTACCGGGGAACCACGTCTACCGCACTCAGCTTCGGTGACGACGCCCCCTGTCACGGCTATCTGGTCGGCGAGCCCCACCAGGGCCTGAAATACATGTTCCAGATGATGAACGAGGCGCGGGTTGGTGTCGGTTTTGGCGCTGCCGTAATCGGCTATCGGGGTTACATGCACAGCCTGGAATACGCCAAGGACCGGCTACAGGGCCGCAAGGCCAGCGAGAAGAACCCGGAAAGCCCGCAGGTACCGATCATTGATCACGCCGATGTCCGGCGCATGCTTCTGGCTCAGAAAGCCTACAGCGAGGGCGGCCTGGCCCTGTGCCTCTATGGCGCCCGACTGATGGATGACCAGCACACCCACCCGGACGAACAGAAACGCCAGGAAGCCGGAAAGCTGCTGGACCTGCTTACCCCGGTCATCAAGGCCTGGCCCTCTGAATACGGCCCCAAGGCTAACGATCTGGCCATTCAGGTATATGGTGGCGCCGGCTACACCCGTGAGTACCCGGCAGAACAATGCTGGCGCGACAACCGCCTGAACCCGATCCACGAGGGCACCAATGGCATTCAGGCCCTCGACCTGCTGGGCCGGAAGATCTGGCAGGATCAGAGCCACGGTTTGCAGCTGCTGATGCAGGAGATGCAGGTGGATTTGCAGGCAGCCACCACCGATCGCTGCCAGCAGTGGGCCCTGTCCCTGAGTGAAACCCTGCAGCAGGCGGTGAAAGTCACCCAGAGTTTGGGTAAATCGCTCATGGAAGGTGACCCCGACAGAACCCTGGCCAACGCCTCCTGCTACCTGCACCTTTTCGGGCACATCATCGTTGCCTGGATGTGGCTTCGCCAGGCGAATGCTGCAGCCCATGCTCTGGGTTCCGCGAACACCGATGACGAGCGCAACTTTTACCAGGGCAAATTGCAGGCGGCCCAGTACTTCTTCCACTGGGAATTGCCAACCGTGGCTCAGGATCTGGTTCTGCTGCGCAATCAGGACGATACCTGCTTGAACATGAAGGCCGATTGGTTCTGACTTCTGAGTAGGCACAATCGGCCGGGATCGCTTTCAGGGACACGCTACAAGCACATCCCTGTGCGCTCGACTGTGGCCATCCTTGGCCACAGACGGTCCCTGAAAGCGATCCCGGCCGCTTGCGCCGAGACCCGGGTGCAGCCTGCGGATATGCAAAATATAGAAAAGGTGAGAGCAATGGCTCTGGTAAACGTTGAGAAGAAAAATCACATCTTGCTGATCGGGCTGAACCGCCCTGAAAAAATGAACGCCATGAACCGCGAGATGTATCACCAGATCGCGGCGGCGTATTACCAGCTGGAAAACGATCCGGAGCTCCGGGTCGGTCTGATTTACGCTGAAGGCGACCACTTCACCAGCGGCCTGCAACTGGACGACTGGGCCGGTGTCTTTGCCAATGGCAAAGGTATCGAACCGGGCGAGGGCGAACTGGATCCGTTCCATATCACTGGGCCCTCGCTTAGCAAACCCGTGGTCTTCGCCGCTCAGGGTATCTGCTTCACCTGCGGCGTCGAGATGATGCTCAACACCGACGTGCGCATCGCCGCCAAAGGCACTCGTTTCGCGCAACTGGAAGTAAAACGTGGCATCTTTGCCTGCGGCGGAGCCACCATCCGCCTGCAGCGCGAAATCGGCTGGAGCAATGCCCAGCGTTACCTTCTGACTGGCGATGAGTGGACCGCCGATCAGGCGTGTCAGTGGGGGTTGATTCAGGAACTGGTGGAACCCGGCGAGCAATTCAATGTTGCGTTGGAAATCGCTGAAAAGATGGCCAAGGCCGCACCGCTGGGTGTGCAAGGTAGTCTGAAATCCTCGAAGATCGCTGTCAGCGAGGGACAGGAGGCTGCGAAACAGCGTTTGTTCCCGGATCTGCAGCCGGTGATGGCCAGTGAAGATGTCAAAGAGGGAATCCAGTCTTTCCTGGAACGGCGCGAAGCTGTTTTTAAAGGTAAGTGACTTCTAAATTTCCTCGGGAAACACGGCCTCTAGGGGGCTAAGCGAAGGTGGCGAATTCATCAGACCTATGGGCTGCCGACCGGGATCTTCCTTCCGGGAGTGTGAGCAGCAGGGATGCTGCGATCAAGCCCCCATGGATGGGTTCACGGCGTCTCCCGGAAGGAAGATCCCGGTCGGCTGCATGCACCAGACCCCGAAGGCTGGGGCCCCAAAATAGCAGGCAGCCGAATTCAGGCGGCCTCGGAATTTCCGGATTCGCGGCGAGCCTTCGCCTCAGCCGCTACCTCCGCGGCATAATCCGCATACTTGGCCATCAGCTCCTCTTTCCGATCCGGATCCCAGTTGATTTTGCTCAGATCCCCTTCGTAATGATCAATGACCCGCTTATCCATGGTTTCGTACCACCACTGGGGCAGATAGGCCGGCAACAGCATAGAGGCATAACCACCGGGTAACTGTGGTGCCATCTCGAAATGCCGCAAAGCCTGGTAACTGCGCTGCGGATGCGCGTGATGGTCTGAATGCCGCTGGAGCTGATACAGGAACAGATTGGTCACAATATGGTTGCTGTTCCAGCTGTGTTCCGGTTGGGTTCGCTCGTACTTGCCGTGCTTGTCCTTCTGGCGCAGCAGGCCATAGTGTTCAATGTAGTTCACGCTCTCCAGCAGGCTGGCACCGTATACCGCTTGCGCCGCGAGGAACGGAACCGCTCTCGGGCCGCAAACCAGCGTCGTCGCGCCAAAGAAGCCAGCGCTCATGGCCCAGCCCTGAAGCAGCTCGTTGTCCAGGGTCCAGAAACCCTTGCCTTTGCGGGCAAGTCTTGCCTTCTCGATCTTGATGGACGATTTGATACCACCTACCACTGTGCGCGGCAGGAACTTCCAGAAACTCTCCCCCATGCGGCTGCTGGCCGGATCTTCCGGCGTTGCCACCCGTTTGTGATGGCCGAAGTTATGCTCAACAACAAAGTGGGTGTAGCCCGTGGGCGCCAGGGCTGCCATCGCCAGCAACTTGTTCAGTCTGTTCGACTTGTGGCCGAGTTCGTGGGCCGTGTTAATGCCCACACCGTTGATGGCGCCGACCGTCAGCGTCAGCCCTATCTTGTCGTCCAGCGGTGTGCTTTTGCGGCTGGCAAGCCAGGCACCCATGAAGGTCATGGCGTACTGGGTGGGAATAAATGCCTTCACAATCCGGTCGTAGTACTTGTCCTGCTCCAGTGTCTTCACTGCGGATTCTGGAGGGTTGCTCTGATCCTCCCCGATGGCACGGTCCAGGGCAGGAATAATGCCGTGCACCAGGGCCGGTCCGGTCCAGGCCAGGGCCTTGAGTTTTTTCGGGGCCAGGGCGTAGCCGGTCAGCGCTGCAAGCCCGATTCCCGGCAGGGCGGGACCGAGCAGCCACATGTAGCGTTTCGGGTCTTTCCAGGTGCCAGTAGCGTCTTTTTCGACAGGTGATGTGATCTGGTGCGATTGCAGATTGTCTGGGGTTTTGGCGTTCATTGTTTTCTCCCGTTCGGTGCGCGTCTTTGTAATTTATGTCGGACAATCTTGCAATGCAACGGTCGTCCAGCGCCTGAAAGAACCTTGGCTCGAAATGACAAATGGCATTTCTTTGGCAGAAAGCGGGTTTCTGGGCCAGACTGATTTAGACAAGAAGAGCTTGATCACAAGGAAGAATCAGCCATGCCTAATCCTTCTTCTGCCACTGCTTCGTACTCTGTTCAGGGGATACTTCGGGAGTACCTGTCTTCTGGCAGGCTGACCGAGGTTGTCTACCGCGACAGCGCCGGCCAGATTTGCCTGGTTCATGATGTTATTCGCGAGCTGTTCAGTCGGGCCGGTCAGGACTTTCTACTACTCGGGCGGGGGATCATGCTCCCGTTTGATCACGTGATCACCATTGATGGCCAAGTGCTCTCTGACAGTGCCGGGTAACGAAAGGGTAATCGGCCGGTAATTGTGTTTATCAGAGCTCTCGCCGTACCCTGTGCTCCGTTGTAAATACTTACCAACAGAGGGAAATGGTATGAACAAGCTCACACTGAGTGCGCTTTTAATGATTCTTACACTCGGCCTTGCTGCCTGCAGTTCGGAAGACAACGAAGGGGTGGATGTCGAGCAGGCTGCAGATAACGCCGGAGACATGATGGAGGACGCGGCCGATTCCACGGAAGAAACTGTCGAGGAAGCCACCGGCCAGGATGAAAGTGCAATGGGCGAGTTGCAGGAAGGCGCAGAGGAAGCCGGTGAAGCCATGGGCGATGCTGCCGAAGAAGCTGGCGATTCAATCGAAGAAGGCTATGAAGAAGCCACCCAGCAGTAACTGAGTAGACTGACCGCTCCGACGCAACAGTTTGCACGGAGCGGTCGGTACCCCGGCGTCAGCTCTTGTAAACTAATGTTAACGAATTTGTCTTTTTAACTTCCGCTTACTGTCATATTTCCCGCCGAAACTGGCCTCTCAACAACATTGACCCGCTGTTTTTTTGAGAGAGGCAATAACATGGCTAAGCACGACCTTGATCCCAATTATCTGGATCCCAACTACGAGCCGGTAGTCAACCACACTGAAAACACCCCCTTTCACCAGGTCCTGGCCGCGCGCATGCAGCGCCGTACCGTGATGAAAGGCAGCGTAGGTGCTGCTCTCGCCAGCGTCATGGGTCTGGGGCTGGCCGGCTGTGGCAGCGACAGCGACGACAGTACCACCAGCAGCAACGTGTCCAGCACGGATATTGGCTTCAAGGCGGTCCCGACATCAACGGCCAACGAGGTGGTTGTTCCGGAAGGCTACTCCTCCGAAACATTCCTCCCCTGGGGCACTCCCATCACCGGGTCTTACCCTGAATATAAGCCTGATGGCACCAACACCGGTGCGGAGCAGGAGCAGCAGGTGGGCATGCACCACGACGGCGTGCACTTCTTCCCGATTGACCAGAAGGCTGGCGGCAACAGCTCAACCGAAGGCCTTTTGGTGATGAACCATGAGTACATCGCCCAGGGCGCGTTGCATGCCAACGGAGCCACCTATGTGAACGATATGCGCCCTGCGGACGAAGTTCGCAAGGAAATCGCAGCTCACGGTGTTTCTGTCGTACACATCAAGCGGGACACCAACGGCAAGTGGGACATTCTGTTTGGCAGCCCATTCAACCGTCGTATCACCGGTAACACCGAGATGGATATTCGTGGACCGGTTCGCGGCTACAGCAAGCTGATCACCAAGTACAGCCCGGATGCAACCGAGACCCGCGGCACGCTTAACAACTGTGCAATGGGGCCGACACCTTGGGGAACCTACCTCGCGGCTGAAGAAAACTGGCACGGCTATTTTGCCAACAGTGACGAATCACAGCCCCGCGAGCAGACCCGCCACGGCGTGGGCAGTTCCAGTCGTTATGACTGGGAATTGGCCGACAGTGCTGAGGACCAGTACGTTCGATTCAATGTAAGCACTATTGGCGCAACAGCTGCCGATGACTATCGCAACGAGGCCAACACTTACGGCTACATGGTTGAAATCGATCCGTTTACTCCTGAAAGCAAGCCGCAGAAGCGCACTGCTCTGGGCCGATTCGGCCACGAGGGTGTGATCTTCGCCCCGGTCAAGGAAGGCGAGCCGGTGGTTTGTTACTCAGGCGATGACTCCCGGTTCGAATACATCTACAAGTTTGTATCGTCCAAGCCTTACTACGCCGCCACAGCGGGTGGATACCTCCTCGATGAAGGCACCTTGTACGTTGCTCGCTTCAACGATGACGGCTCCGGCGACTGGTTGTCTCTGGACCTCGACGATGCCGAGTTCAAGGCCAAGGTTGATGCTGCGGTTGGAACCACGGTTGGCGACGTCGCCTTCGACGGCTTTGAGAACCAGGCTGATGTTCTGTTGAACACACGTCTGGCCGCCGATATTGCCGGTGCAACCCCGATGGACCGTCCGGAATGGGGTGCGGTTGACCCGAATTCAGGCCAGGTGTATTTCACCCTGACCAACAATTCCCGCCGGACAGAGGAACAGGTTAACGCGGCCAACCCGAACGCCAATAACCGCACTGGCCACATCATCCGCTGGAGCGAGCAAGGCAACGACCACACCGCCACCAGCTTCGACTGGGATATCTTCGTGTTCGCCGGCGAGCAGGGTACGGAAACCGTGGTTGATGACGAGGTCATCGTATCTCTTACCGACGACAACATCTTCAACAGCCCGGATGGCCTGTGGTTCGACTACAACGGTCGTCTCTGGATCCAGACCGACGGCTCTGATGCCGCGCCGTACCAGAACAACATGATGCTGGCTGCCAACCCGGAGACCCGTGAAATCAAGCGCTTCTTTGTTGGGCCCGTTGGTTGTGAGGTTACCGGCGTTGTCTCCACGCCGGATGTGAAGACCATGTTCGTCAACATCCAGCACCCTGACGGTAACTGGCCGGATTCCAATGATCCGCGCCCGCGTGATGCAACTGTCATCGTTACCAAGGACGACGGAGGCATTATTGGCGCCTGAGCCAACGCCGAAGTAGTCATCTGAACACCGCAAACCCGGCCCGCTCGGTAACAGAGTGAGTCGGGTTTGCGGTTTTTTGTTTCAGAAACGCTATTCCCCGCCGATATGACTAATAAATACACTAAAGTATGAGTTATAAACTCATGTCAATTCTTTAGTCTCCACAATGGCCTTTAATAACAAAATGTTTGCAGAAGCAACGAAAAAGAAGAGGTTTCTATGGGCTTACTGGATCGGGCTTCAGTTCTATGGGGGGTGGCGGTTGCCGTTGTTCTTGCAGTCGTCTGTGCAGTGGTGGCGCCTTTGTTAGGCCTGGAACCTGCGTCGATTCTGATCGGGCTTGTCGTCGGCTTGGTGGCTGCTGGCGGCTTCCTCATTGTCAAGGTGTTGGAGCCAACGGAGCGAGGCCTCAAAGCGCTGAATGATGGCACTCTGGCTGATGATCATCCGCTGCAGGCCCAGTGCCGCCAACTGCTTGCCGATGCCAGGGCGGGGCGTGCGTTGGTGGAGACGCTGTCCGGGAGCGCCGATAAGAACGCTATCTCCGCGGCCCAGGTGTCTTTTGCAGCCGATCAACTGAAGCTCCGGCTTGACCGACAGGTTGAAGAAACCGCCCAGATGGCCGAATACGCCGGCCAAATCACCGAGACCGTCCGGGAGTCCTCGGAGCAGGCCACGGATGCAGCCACCATGGCACTGCAGAACAAGCAGGTCAGCACCGAGGGTCGTGAAGCCCTGATCTCTGCCATAGACAGTGTGCGGGCGGTGCACCAGCAGTCCGGGGAAAACCTGCGCCTGATCCAGGAGCTGAACGAGAAGTCCAACAAGATCCAGGGTGTGACCACCACGATCCAGGGCATTGCCGAGCAGACCAACCTGCTTGCCCTCAATGCCGCCATCGAAGCGGCCAGGGCAGGTGACCAGGGTCGCGGCTTTGCGGTGGTGGCCGACGAAGTGCGCCAGCTCGCTGGTCGAACCGCCCAGGCGACAGGGGAAGTGGCGGAAACTCTGGAAGAAATAAGGTCCGACACCACGCTGATCGTGTCCCGCATTGAAGACCTCGCCCGCAGCATCGAGGAGGGGCTCACTTCTGTTGAGAGCGTGGGCGAGCGATTGGACCAGATCAGTTCTCAGTCGGATCGGGTTCAGCAGCAAGTAGCCCGAATTGCCGAGATCGACCAGAACAACGAGCAAAGTCTGGCCCAGGTGTTTTCGGCCATTGAAACGGTGCGGGACCAGATCTCCGAAAGTGATACCAGTGTTTCTTCACTCGCAGAACAGGCTGCGACGCTTATGGAGCTGGCGGAGAAAGCCAATGCTTCATTTGCCTTGAACAGCGAAGCCAGCTATCACCGCCCCTTCTTCGATCAGGCCAGGGCCGGTGCTGACCAGATTGGTCAGCTCTTTGAGCAGGCCATCCGCGAAGGCAAGCTTTCCGAAAGCTCGCTGTTCGACAAGAAGCGCACTCCGATACCGAACACGCATCCTCCGAAATACTCCAGCAGCTTTGACACGTTTACCGACCAGTATCTGCCGGCCATTCAGGAGCAGGTGAAGAATGCTCATGAGGCCATCGTCTTTGCCATAGCCGCTGCGCCTGACGGGTATGTACCGACCCACAACCGGGATTTCGCCCACGCACCGACCGGAGATCCGAAGGTGGATCTGGTGAAGAGCCGGAGCAAACGGCTGTTCAACGACCGGACAGGCATCCGTTGTGGAACGCACACCGAGAACATGCTTTTGCAAACCTACCGTCGAGATACCGGCGAAATCATGCATGATCTCTCAGTGCCGATCTATGTGAATGGCAAGCATTGGGGCGGTTTCCGCCTGGGTTACCGTCCGGACAATCACTGACCGCGGCAGGATTTTCGGTCACGGGGCCTGTGGTAGACTCGGGTTAACAGATCAATAGGAGACTTGTCTTGGCCGAACCGGAGTTTATTCCTGCCGACACGGACCCCGCCTCCCGCCGAAGTGACCCGGCGCGTAACCTGGCGGTGGTGGTCTACATCCTTCAGGCGCTGTCTTTTTTCGTAGGAGGCATCACCGGTCTGGTGGGCGTGATCATCAACTACGTCAAATTGGACGACGTACGTAATACCTGGGTGGAGCGGCACTTCCGCTGGCAGATTCGCACCTTCTGGATCGGCCTGCTCTGGACCGTGATTGGCATAGTGACCACGCCGATTATCATCGGCTGGTTTATTCTCCTTGGTGTTTCTATCTGGATCATCTACCGGATTGTGAAAGGGGCTCTGGCTCTGAATGACGGTAAACCCCCCGCCTGAACGAATCGCAACGTTTGGAAAGCATTTCGAGTAATATTGTCAGGCAATGTAAAATTTCGTTTGCCTGACAGTATTCAGTTCTAGAAAGGGCATTCCAACTCCCCGCTTGCCTGTTACCACATCCATTTGACAATCAAAGCCTTATTGTTTTGGGCCTCCTCGACATGAATCTTCTTGGCCCCACAGGGTGTCATTTTTGACGGGAATCCTGGAAATTTCGGCCATCGTGCCACCACACCAGCTTTCTTAACCTCGAAGCGCATTGATCGCATACCTCTCTTCCGGGGTGGAGACAATGACAACAAGAGAGGAATTGAGAGCATGAGTAAAGCACGAAAACTATCCACCCCGCTGCCAATCCTGTTCCTTGCGTTCGCTTCAGCCGGGCTTGCTGCAGAGACGCTGGAATACCGAAACGACCTGTCGATCATGGGATCTTACATCATCGCGGATGATGATCGAACGGATGAATACGGCACGGCGTTCAGAGTCAGCTACGGTAAACAGCTGGGAGAATACTGGTGGCTGGAGCCAACGGTTTCTGCCGGTATCTTTGAGACAGGGCGTACCGGATTGACGGACTATTACCATCAAGCTGCTGGCATCGATATGTCTTATCGGCTGTTTCGAAACAAAGGCTTCACGCCTTTTGCACTCGCCGGGCTTGGCGTCTCCAGGAACGATGTGGCGAATCATGACGAAAGCGAAATTGGCGGTTACGGGAACCTCGGTGCGGGTTTTCTGACGTCGCCCACTACTGACTTCGGGCTGAGGTTTCGGGCCGAGGTCAGATATCTGTACGACTCCTTTGACGATGGCCTTTCAGATGTCCACCTTTCAGCCGGAATAACCCTCCCTCTGGGGGCTACGCAGCGCCAGGTTGTTGAAAAGATCCAGTACATCGAGAAACCAGTGGTTGTGGAGAAAGAGAAGCTTGTCGGAATGGCGGATTCAGATGAGGACGGGGTAGTGGATGGCGTAGATCAATGCCCGAACTCGCTCAAAGGGCTGCAGGTGAACTCGGTTGGCTGTGTTGAGACTGACAAGGCGCAGAGCGTTGTTCTCCTGGGTGTCTCTTTCGAGTTTAACTCTGCTCGCCTGACGGCCAATGCAAAGGACATCCTGGTTAAGACCGCGGATGCCCTGAAGGGCCAGCCTGATCTTCGGGTTGAACTTGCAGGGCATACAGACAGCGTCGGGGCGGAGAGCTATAACCTCACGCTTTCCCAGGAACGGGCTGACTCTGTCCGCAACTATCTGGTTGATCTGGGGGTAGCCCCGGAACGATTGGAAGCCAAGGGGTATGGCGAAGCCAGACCAGTCCGGAGTAATGGAACCGAAGAAGGACGAGAGCGCAATCGTCGTGTCGAGTTCAACGTGATTTCCGAGTGAGCGTGGGGTGGAAAAGATGAATTCAAGAACAATGAGATGGTCCTTGGTAGTTCTGGTTGCTCTTATCTTCGGCTTAACGGGATGCCGATCCGACAGCAGTCCAGCCGAGTTAGCCGATGATTCCGGCTCCGATGGTGGCACGACGGTATTTGATGCAGATCAGGATGGTGTTCCCGATAATGAGGATTCCTGCCCGACTGTTGCCAACACCGGCGTAGATGCGGACGCTGACGGAGTCGATGACGCCTGCGATACTGATATAGGGACGTCAAATGATCTGGACAGCGATGGCATCCTGAATAGCTCGGATAATTGTCCCGATATTGCTAATAGCGATCAGGCGAACCGGGATTCAGATCTGTTTGGCGACGTTTGTGACACCGATGCTGACGGCGACGGCGTTGACGACAAGGTAGATAATGGGGACGGGAGTTTCTCAGCACTGGCGCCTTCCAGCGGAGGAGACAATTGCCCTTTGGCGCCGAACGATGGTCAGTCCGATCTTGATGCTGACTCGATCGGAGACGTCTGCGACATCGATACCGACGGCGATACGGTCGCGGACAAAGCCGATGATGGCGACGGAACCTTCAGTGTTATTGATTCCGCTGACGGAGGCGATAACTGTCCTCTGGTAGCAAACGTGAGTCAGGAAGATGCTGACGGTGATGGCGTTGGCGACGCCTGTGAAAATGATGGCGACAGCGATGGTATTCCGGACGGCGCCGATAACTGTCCTGCCATAGCGAATCCGGGGCAGGAGGATCTCGACGGCGATGGTATCGGGGACGTCTGCGATTCTGATGTAGATGGTGACGGTATCAATAACGAGGACGCATTCGGTCAGTCTCTAGACAATTGTCCTAGAGTCGCCAACTCCGATCAGTCCGATACCGATGGTGACGGCATCGGAGATGCCTGCGATCTTGTAAACGATGCAGAATATGCCTGCGGAATTAACGGTGAACAGTTTACACCGTTGCTCGCCAATGACTCAGATCTGTCAGCCCAGGCCTCCAAAGACCTGTCCGGATGCCTGCTCGGGTTTGGGCTTCTTTGCGACGTCCAGTCTCCGGGCAACGTGGTGGACAGTGATCTCTCCAATGTGGCGACGATGCAGAACACCGATCTGCTGGGACTTTCGACTGTGACTTTGCGGGTAGCGACGACCACAGGTTTTGCCTACCCTGGTGCAAATGCTCTTGGTGTGGCCTTCAGCGAAAGTGCTCAGGCTTTGCAGGCTGACTTGTTGGGCGGCGATCTGATCGTGAGAACCAGGCTTAACGGGGAAGTTCAGGAAGAGAGCTCTGGTGCTGGTGTGCTGGATCTCGATCTGCTGGGTGCGTCCGGTCTTCTCGCAGGAGCAGACACGAGCTTCCTTGTTTTCCAGACAGAGCAGCGCTTTGATTCCGTTGAAATTGAGTTTGCGCCATCGCTATTGTCTTTGCTCAATGAAGTTAATGTGCACGCGGTTTGCGCGAGCAAAACGGACGTGTCAGTGCCCTGATACACATTCAGGTAAGAATGAAAAGAGCCGCTACCAAAGCGGCTCTTTTCGTTTCAGTCTTCGGTGACTTCTTTCAGCCGTATGGCACTGACCATCCCGGCCAGCCCCATCAGGCCCAGGACGATAATGACCGCCACCTCTGAAATCATTGATATGAGGGCGGTCAGGCCGCCGGTAACAAGCAGCAGAACACCGATGACCGTGTTGCTCACTGCCGTGTAATCGGTGCGCTTGTTACCCCCTGCCATATCCACCAGATAGGTTTTGCGCCCCAGCCTGACGCCCGCATGGGCAATGCTCAGCACAAAAAAGGCGATCGGGTAAAACCAGACGCTGCCAATTTCCGTCCCGATAAAGAGCGCGGTGAAGCCGACGATCAGGCACACACCGCTGGCCATTGCAGCGCCACGGATCATGACTTTTCGACTGGAGGTGTCCGCCGCCCAGCCCCAGAAGCTGGCACTGAGCGAACTGGCAAGACTGCTGGCCAGCAGGAAGATACCCAGCATCCAGCCAATGTCGGATTCTTTCTGCGCAAGGACCACGAAGTAGGGCGACGCCAGGGCCGAGCAGAGCAATAGCGCTCGGGTGATCACGAAGTTTCTGAAGGGTACATCGTCGTGGAGCAGGGAAAGGCTCCGTAACGCCTCGTTGATGGCGTTGCCGCCACCACCTGTTTCACCTTCGTACTCTTCCACTCCGGCAAACAGAAAACCGGCAATGACCCAGAGCACACCTGCCAGAAGCAGGAGCACTGTGTAAAAGGCAATCGTCGGGTCGCCGCGTTCCCAGAACAGCAGGGCGGTCAACACAACGGTGGCGGTGCCGCCAATGGTGGACGCCAGCCCGCCGAGTCTTCCCCGCCGGGTTTTCGGGATGCATTTGCCCTGCACATCTTTCATGGACACCGAGCAGAATCCGCGGGCGAGGGAAAACATAATGAGGGCTGCAATGATCCCGGAACCTGCGGCATAACCCTCGAAAAACCAGATGCTGGCCGCCATGGCCACAACACTGGCGGCCTGGCCGAAGCTTCCGAGGGTCCAGAACCACTTGCGGACAGGTTTGCGGCGCACCCAGGCTGCAATCACCATTTGTGGCACGAGAGAGCCGGATTCCCGGATCGGTACCAACCAGGCCACCAGGGCGGGTGCTCCGATGGCGCTCATCAACCAGGCCAGTACGGTTTTGGGGCTGATCAGCAGGTCGCCCAGCTTGGTCAGGACGTTGCTGGCGAGAATCAGGAAGAAATTACGGGGTACCTCGCGACAGGCCTCCTCCGGTATGTCTTTACAGACCCGTGCATCTTCTTCGTTGGCAATCAGGCTGTAAAGCTGGTCGATGGTGTCCTTTCTGCTCTCGGGCAAACCGCTGTCCTCCGGAAAATGAGTCGGAAGGATACCAGTGTTGCCCGGCATCCTTAAGCCCGGAGTACGGCAGTTGCGGGCAATCAGACCAGATGGTGGTCCCAGTGAACGGGGAGGTCTGCAAGTTCCCTGGCGGGTGTGGCCGCGCCCAGCTGAACCAGTTTTCCCCGGCCAGAGGAAACCAGAAAGTCGCCTCCGGCAAGGGCCTGGATGCCAGCGCAATCGGCTATGGAGACGCGGTTGACGAGTTCACCGGTACTGCCCCTGAAGACAATGGCTGTGCCACCAACAGGCGAGGCAGCAGCAACGAAGTCGTTTTCCGGGTGGGCAACCACGCTGGCAATATAGTTGGCCAAGGCTATCTGGGTGTCTTCGTCAAACCGGTATTCGCGCAGTGTTCCCTTCTCAAGACGCGCCAGCAGAGGCGGCGTTTCATAGAGAGGCCCCTGGTACTGATAGGCCACGTACACACGTCCGCTGTTGCTGACGCTTACATGACGGGCGCTTTGCTGATGATGGGGCGGCTTGAAGCGGCCAACGATGTTGCCAGAATGACGATCCATCAGCAGCAGGGCAGGATCCATGGTCTCCAGATTGAGCTTCATGCGGTCGTAATCCGGGTGGGTCAGGATTCCGCCAAGCCCGATCACCAGGGTTTCGCCATCCGGGTGCAGGGTCAGTTCATGGGGGCCGATGCCATTCAGATCAAAGGTATCGGTTCGCCGGTAATCCTGTTCGGCGTCATAGACCGCAATAATTCCCTCGCCCTTTTCGTACCGGCTGGCCGTGACGTACAGCCAGCGGCCATCGGTCGAGAAAATCCCGTGGCCGACAAAGTGTTCGCCGGCTTTTGCGCCTACACGGTGTTTTCTGGTGCCGGCAGTGGCATCGAACACGTAGAACGACCATCCGGGGCGGCGCTCGAAGAAGACGGTTTCACCCATGCCAGGCCGGTTGCATCCACTGTGGCAGCGGGTTTCGACCGGAGTCTGCCAGAGGATGCTGCCGCTGCGGTCGAAGGCGCTGACTCCAAAACTGCCGTCCGGCAAGCCAACGGCGCCGACATAGCTGTCAGGTTGGCCCGAGGCTTTTCCGGGAAGCAGGGAGCAGCCGGTCAGGCCCACGGAAATACCGCCGGCAAGGGACGCTTTGACAAGGGCCCTGCGGTTCAACAGCATACGATCAGCCTCCTCAGTCGCCATCGCTTGAATTGAAGCCTCTTACCACGCCAAGAGCAACCGCCGCCTGGTCATTGACCAACGTGGCCAACTGGGAAATATCGACATAGAGGCTCTGCAGGACCCGGAATTGGTCTTCTTCGTTCAGGGCGGTTGCCATGGGCAGATGGGCGCCGGGAAAGTTCTGCTGAACCTCGCTGAATTGCTTGCGAATGCGCGTCGCCAGATCGGACTTCCCCATCGCTTCCAGTAATGTAGCGAGCCCCGGCAAAAAGAACTGTCGCAGCCCATCCACAGTGGCTTCAACGGTCATCAGGGTGTTGCCGCTACGCCAGGCGTCCGTGATGTAGGGATTGCGTTTGCCGTTGCCGCGAAGCCCCATGGGCTGGGCCAGACGGCGTTCTTCCAGGATTTCCAGCGCAGCCATCCCCGCGCGGATTGTGGTGTCGTGGTATTGATCGGTCTCCAGGTAGTGCGGCCGAAAAGCCTGCCATCCGTCCATCAACTCGTCGCTGTTGCTTTTCGCATGCCTGGCCACGTTGGTCAGCAGTTCGCACGTCCGGGCGGCAGGCAGTGCATGGTCCCCGGCATTGAGCTGCTGATCGAACAGCAGGTATTCCATCATCGGGAAGCCCTGCACAGCGACACCGGACTGGCTGATCACCTGGGGAGTGATCGGTTCATCGTTTCCGATCAGGTAAGCGGCTTTTCGTGCGATCAGATTCTTTGGATCCGGCCAGAACTGGAACTGCCAGGATAGATTGTTGTTTTCCACCGGGCCGAAATCGACGAAACGCACCCGTTGCCAGGCCAGGAAAGCGTCAAGCCAGGCTGCTTCCAGTAGTTTCCTGCTATCTGGTGCAGGCGCGTTGCAATATTTTCGGGCCGCCATGTTCAGGTCGGCGGTCTCCGATGACAACGCCTCGTAGCCGTTTGCAATGCCCTCATGCCACTGATGACGGGCCTGGGCGTTGGCATCGTTTGCCCACGTCAGAGGCGAAAGCACGGCCAGAATAGATGTACACATAAGTCTGGTGATCGGGTGCATGGCGGATCCTCAGAGTGAATTCAGGAAATCGATCAGGGCCGTGCGATCCTCCGACGACATCTGGCGGTAGCGATCGGCGGCCGCCTGGGCCTCGCCACCATGCCAGAGCACGGCCTCTTCCAGTGTGCGGGCGCGACCGTCGTGCAGGAACCCGGCCTGCGGGTTCACCACCTGGGCCAGGCCAATGCCCCAGAGCGGCGGCGTTCGCCATTCGTTGCCATTGGCCAGGAATTCATCACGTCCATCCGCCAGGGCTGGGCCCATATCGTGGAGCAGCAGATCCGTGTAGGGCCAGATGGTCTGATTGCTCAGGTCCGGGCGGTCAGCAACCTCACCCGTCTGGTGTCGCGGAGTATGACAGCCCGCGCAGCCAATTTCGTTGAACAGTTCGGCCCCTCGTTGAACGGATTCGGACTCAAGATTGCGCCGGGCCGGAACGGCGAGGCTCTTGGCATAGAAGGTCACGAAGTTGGCGACCTTGTCACTTACCTCCGGATCGCCGCCGTGGGTGAATCGCTCACAATTCTGCTCGGACATGCAGTCGGTTGTGGGTTTCAGAGTAGAGGTCAGGCCCATATCTCCGGCGAAGGCACCCATGCTCTGTTGATGGACATCTGGCTCTGCCGCCTTCCAGCCGAATCGGCCGGGCAACGTCTGTTCCGTTGCCAGATCCCAGACCTGGTTAAGCTTTCCGGAGATGCCGTTGCCGTCCGCATCATCAGGGTCATGGCGAGCTTGCAAGTGTTCAATGGGGATGGCTTCCAGCAGACCCATTCCGATCATCTGAGGCGCTACCCGGGGTGACACCAGCAGGTCCTCGGGCAACGGTCCGTAGTTTGGGTTTTCGATGCGGTACACAGGCTTGCGCAGTTCAACAACAGTGCCGTCCGCAAGGGTTTTTTTCACCGGCGTCCATTCGATAATCAGATCGGCCTCCGGTTTTGCAGCGGGAAGCGCAGCGGTCTGCAACTGGCTGCCGTATACCGGCGCCGGTTTAAAACCGTGCTTGCGCAGAATCTCGGCGTCCCGTTCCGGGTCAGCGGGAACTGCCAGCCTCAGAAACAGGGAGACCGGCGGTTCGTCGACACCAGGGGGATGTCCACGACCATCCTTGATATGACATCCCTGGCAGGAGTTGGTGTTGAACAGTGGGCCCAGGCCGTCACGGGCATCGGTGCTTGCCGGGGCTTCGACCCAGGGGTTCCGGAAGAAACTGTTGCCGACGCTGAAATCCAGACGCCTGGTCATGGACAGGTTGCCCTGGGGAAGCGAGTAAGCGTTGGTGTCTGACTGTTGTACCGTGCCATCGCCCCCTGTTGCCGGCGATGTCTGGATTGGGTAGCCCGCGTGGGTCTGGGCGGTAACGTGGGCGCTGGCGATTGCCAGCGCCCCGATTAAAGCAAGCTGCCTCATCATGCTCAGAACGCGTGACCGGCATCATCCGGAGACAGGGCTTCAATACCCAGGTCCCGCGCGGCCTGCTCGATGGAGCCGGTCTGTGCAACCAGCGCCATGATGGCACCGTTGACGATACGGGTCCCCTCTTTATTACCCGGTGCAATCATGGTGTCGAAGGCCATCGGATTTTCGCTGCTCTCTGCACGAGCCTTCATCAGAGCCAGGGCTTCCATGGAGGCGTCCAGCTGGTTGTTCAGGCGGGCGTCCAGTTCCGGATTGCTCTGTTGAACCAGATCAGAGAGGGAAGGACCTGTTACCAGGCTGCCATCCACACGACGGTAGGTGCCGGTATAGACATTCTGAATGCCCTGGCCGTTGTAGTAATGGGAGTTGTGGGTGTTGTCGCTGAAGCAGTCGTGTTCGTCCTCGTAAGAGTTGGCTTCCAGGGCTACCTTCATGCGCTCACCGGCCAGCTCACCGAGGGATAGGGAGCCCATGCCGAACAACATCTTCTGAACACCCTCGTTGGCGTCAGCCGCCGTCAGCTGGGCGCGATAGTTGTCGCCGGCGCCCGGCGCCCACTGGGCTACCATCCACTCCAGATCCGATACCAGCAGGTCGGTCACTGCATCCAGAAATTCGCCACGACGCTCGCAATTACCATTGGTGCAATCAGCACCCCTGGCGTAATCCGTGACCGGACGCTCCCCGGCACCGCTTTCAAAGCCATGCAGATCCTGGCCCCAAAGCAGGAATTCAACGGCATGGTAGCCGGTAGCGACGTTGGCTTCAGACCCGCCCACTTCGTTCAGATCGGCCAGCAGGCTCGGAGACAGTGAGGACACGTCCAGAGTTTCCCCGCCGACGTTGATGCTGTCCCTGGCGATGATGTTGGCGGTTGCTCCGGCGTTACCCAGTTCGTGCTGGTATCCGTCCGCCTTCACGTAGTCGATCAGGCCTTCGTCCAGCGGCCAGGCGTTCAGTTGGCCTTCCCAGTCGTCGACAATGGCGTTGCCAAAGCGGAACACTTCGGTTTGTTGGTAGGGGACTCGCGCCGCAAGCCAGGCTTCTTTTGCGGCGGCCAGGTTGGCTTCGGTCGGGTTGGCAATAAGTCGATCGGTGGCTTCGTCCAGGGCTCGTGCTGTGGTCAGGGCATCTTCATAGTTGGCGTGAGCCAGGTCGGCGTAGTGATTGACCACTGAGGCTTTGGTTGCCGGCTGAGAGTCTTCGGCGGACCAGGGATGATTGGCGCAGCCTGCAGTCAGCAGAGCGGTTACTGTTAATGCCAGCGGGGCTGGACGAAACATGGACGTCATTCCTTTCTCCAAGTTTGGGTAATCGTGGCGCGAATGATAAATATTAGCGTTCAGGATTATGGTTGCCCGTATATGAAAACGCAAGCGGGAAAAGGACCAGTGTGATCAGGATTGACGATAGTGCTCTTGCCCTGGGCAGCCGTGATCGGGCTTAATGGCCCCGTCACCAGGGAGCTATTCTTGTATGTTGAGTTATCTGCACGCCTTCCACGCCGGCAATTTCGCTGATGTCCAGAAACATGGGGCCCTGGTACTGGTCCAGACCATGATGCAGGCGAAGTCATCCGGCATTGCCTGTTTCGACACCCATGCCGGAAGCGCCATATACGATCTGCGAGGTGAGCGGGCCCGGAAGACGGGAGAGGCCGACGATGGTGTCCAGAAGTTGTGGAGCGCCAAAGATCGGCTTCGGTCCGAGGATTGGAATCCGTTTCTGGATGTCCTGGCAGGATTCAATGCCGGTAGTGGCGAACTTTCCGTTTACCCGGGGTCTCCGGCCTGGTTCCAGCACTTTCTCAGGGCCGGGGACGCGCTGACGCTTTTCGAACTCCATCCGAGCGAGAGCGAGCAGTTGGCGGGTTGGGCTTCCGAAGCACCCGTTCGCGTGCTCAGGCAGGATGGCCTGTCTGGGCTGCTCAAACAGTTGCCACCAAAACAGCCGCGGCTCCTCACGCTTATCGATCCCTCCTATGAGATCAAATCTGATTACGTTGAGGTTGCTGAAACCCTGGGAAAAGCATGGCAGAAGTGCCGGCATGGGGTTTATCTTGTTTGGTATCCGATACTAACCAGTGGCTCGCAGGTGCAGCTGAAAGAAGCCCTCAAGCGTACCGACGTACGCAAGGTGCTGTGCAGCGAGGTGCATCTGCGCAACCCGCCGGCGCGCGGCATGGTCGGCTCAGGGATGCTAGTGGTGAATCCGCCCTGGGGCTTTGATGGCCGGTTAGCTGCAATGATTAACGACGTTGCCGGGTCGGACGTTTTGAATCTGTCCCATGATATTGGTTGGCTGGTGCCGGAGTAGTTGGAGCGAGAACACGCAGGGGAGCGATGAGGTTGAAGGATAATCCAGCAAACGAGGCAGAACCCACGTGGATGCCGGGAGGTCTGATCCCGGTTGAGCAATGGAAAGTGCCTGAAACATCCGTAAGGCGCTCGCTTAAAGATGCCTTGCGCCATGCCCTTGCTCAGATCCGGGCAGGTGTAGTGGCAGAAAAGGAGGTGTTTGAAAGCCTCGATAACCTTCCTGAACTGTCAACAGCCAAGCTTGAATCCTTTGCGCCTCGACCCGACCAACGCGCGCTCGCGGATACCCTCTCAAGAGCCCTTGAAGAGACAGACTCCAGCCACGACTCAGGTAAGAGAGTTAGGTTACTGGTGGCTCCACCGTTCTCGGGCATTCGTTCTGCCCTTGAGTGTTTTCCCGAACGTGAACCGCAGCTAGAAGGCAAGGCAGACCGATGGTCGCTTATCCTGCCTCCCGAGAACCTGCTTCTGGATGACCGCGGGGCCCGGGAATGGTGGGACAAGCAGGATCTTTCCAGGCCGTGGGTAATTTCCGAAATGGCTGATTTCTGGTTGCGCCATCTTTCCGGCCTGGCTCTGGTTCGGGAATTACTCCGTCGGGTTGCCGCCGGAGGTCTTGCTCCTGGCGTTATTGGTTGTTCGAGCTGGTGCTGGCAATTCTGGTCCTCCTACTTCAAGGATGCGCACTTTTCGCCGACGACACCGTCACCGATGGCGGCAGTGGATCTTGGTGAATGGTTCGAATCCCTTGCTGCCGGTGATAGCGATCAGTCAATCACTGCCCGAATGGCAGACGATGGTTTATGGGTTTTGCCGATGGCAGATGAGAGTGATGGGCAAAAACGCAAACATAGCGGCTTTCTCCGGGATCTCGCCTCCGTTGCAAGGGGAAATCCGGGCGTTGCGTTGTCGATCTGGCGGCGCGCGCTCAGAGCCAGACCCGAAGAAGATGCAGACACCAAAGAGTCAGGCCAGGTTTCCGGTAACAGCGGCGCAGTCGCCAAGGTTTGGGTTGTACCTTTTGATAAATTAGGGCTTCCGACAGTACCCCAGAGCCAGGGCGATAACATTGGCCTGCTTTTGCATGCCTTGCTTCTGCACGATGGCCTGGACATTTCTGATTTGCAATTGGTAACCGGCGTTGCAGAGCATGAGATGGGATTTGTTCTGGCGCGATTGGGGCGATTAGAGCTCATTGAGTACGAGGCCTCTGATGCTTGCTGGAGGGTTACTGCACATGGATACCCGTCGATCCGTCGTCACTTGCAGAGCTGGGGCTTCCCGGTCGACACTTTTTAGGAGATGAGCCATGGGTGATCTCGGCATTCGAGAGGCGTTTTCAGCGATTACTTCCCAGGCATTGCTGGAATCATTATTGGTTGTGCTGCTGGCAACGGGCCTGATCATCGTCATCCAGAAGCTGTTCCCGCGAATCGCAGGTAAACTGGGGGGCAAACCCCGGTTTTATATCCTGGCGTCGGTGCCTTTGTTGAGGCTGGTCATTATTGTTCTGACCATCATCATTGTGGTTCCGATACTGGTGGAGCCTTCGTTTGAAAACATGGTCGCCATTTTCGGAGCGCTGGGGCTGGCCCTCGGGTTTGCCTTCAAGGATTACGCGAACAGTCTGATTGCCGGCATTGTAACCCTCTATGAAATGCCTTATCGCCCCGGAGACTGGATCGAAGTGGACGGCCAGTACGGGGAGGTACGCTCGATTGGCACCAGGGCTGCGGAGCTGGTCACGCCCGATGACACCGTGGTGGTAATACCCCACAGCAAACTCTGGGCGTCGCTGATTGCCAATGCCAACGACGGTACTGACAACCTGATGTGCGTGGCGGAGTTCAATCTTGAGCCTCATCACGATGTCGGCCGGGTTATGAGCCTTCTCCGGGATGTGGCATATACCTGCCCTCTGACCCGGACGTTTCGTCCTGTCGTTGTGGTGGTCTCCAACAAGCCGTGGGGTATGTGTTACCGGCTAAAGGCCTATCCGGTCGAGTTGAAGGATCAGTTTCGCTTCATTTCCGAATTGACGGCAAAGGGAGCAAGTGCGCTTGCCTCCGACGGCGTCAATTTTGTCTCAGCCCCCGTCGCCGGAACCCGCTGAACCCTGACTTCCGGTTTCGGTGTCGTTAATCAACTGGTATAACCGCTCAAAAATTCGCTGCCCACTCTCGCCAGTGCGCTCCAGATAGATGTCACGCACCGGCAAGCTGGCTCGCCGAAATGCCTCCCGCTCTGCATCGGTGAGGCGGACGACCTTCAGGTGGCCTTCTTCCAGCATTTTTTCCAGCCGGGTCTGATTGAGTTCCTCCTGGGTCTCCCAGGCAACCTGTGCAACATCATTGAGACCATTATCCAGCCATTGTTGCTGGTTTTCCGGTAATGCGTTGTACCACTCAAGATTCGAAACCACTGAAGCAACGAACTGCGCTGGCCTTGCGAGCGTCATGGTGCTCTGGACTTCATAGAAGTCCATTTCCTCGATGGCAAAAACGGGGTTGCTCTGGCCATCAATCTTGCGTAGTTGCAGATCGCTGTAGACCTGCGAATAGGGGATCTGGCTCGGTTCGGCGCCATAGGCGCGAAACGCTTCCTCGGCCATATCGGATGTCATGGTGCGGATCCGTTGGCCATCGAAGTCTTCCGGTGTGCGGAGCGCCTTGTTGGCGGTCCACGCCATCCAGCCCTCGGGTACAAAGCCCAGAAGTTTCATGTTCTCCCGGGCGTAGGGCTGCTCGAACAGATCGAGCAATTCCGGGCTCGCGAGAACCTGTCGGGTTACGTCAGCGTTGTCCGGTAGAACATAGTGCAGGGTAAACAGGCCGACTTCCGGGATGGTGTTGGCAAGGTGTCCGGGGGAGGCGAAGGCAAGGCTGACCGAGCCATTCCGTACCAGCTCAGTAAGCTGAGCTGAAGTACCCAGAGACCCATAGGGAAAGATATCAACCTCGATCCTGCCATCGGAGCGCTCTTCAATGCGTTCTTTTAATGCTTCAGCATAGGCATGCTGAACGCTACCCTCGATTTCCTCCAGCGCAAAGCGCCAGGTTACGGGGTATTCAGGGGGGGCCGGAGCCTCGGACGTCTTGTCCCCACGATCGGTCTGGCTGTCTGAGCAACCGGTCAGTGCAATGGCCAATGCGAGGCTCAATGGCCAGAACCTGAAACGGGTGTTGGGCATAGCGGGGGACTCCAGTTTTCTCAATCCTTGTTTGATATTGATATACAAGGTAACACAAGAATGCTCACTGCCATGGGTAACAGGGTTCGATTGGATTACACTGTCGGCCAAACAATCCCGTGGAGAAAGGAGAAAATCAATGGAGTGTCAGTGGCTGGCAGGAGGCCATGAATGAAAAACCAGAAGCAGGCGATGCTCTATGGCCTGGGTACCGTGCTGTTATGGTCCACGGTGGCAACCGCGTTCAAGCTCTCCCTGAGAGAGCTGGCTCCCGTTCAGATGCTACTGATTGCCTGCACCGCGTCGGTAGTCGTGATGGCCATTATTCTGATGCTTCAGGGGCGCTGGCATCTGGTGTTTTCACTCAGTCGCAAACAGTATGCCCAGTCCTTTGGCATGGGGCTGATCAATCCCTGTCTGTACTATTTTTTGTTGTTCGGCGCGTTTGACCGGTTGCCGGCCCAGGAGGCGCAACCGCTGAACTACACCTGGGCACTGGTGCTGGCCTATATGTCGGTACCGTTTCTGGGGCATCGGCTGCGCAAGCTGGATATTGTTGCAGGTCTGATCTGCTATGCCGGGGTGGTGGTGATTGCCACCCGTGGTGCCGTGACTTCCCTGAGTTTCGAGGATCCGCTCGGGGTTTCTCTCGCCCTGGGCAGTACTGTGGTCTGGGCGTCCTACTGGATTATTGCCACCCGGGATACCCGTGATCCGGTGGTTGGCCTGTTCCTGAATTTTCTGTGCGGGCTGCCGGTGATTCTTCTGATTTGCTGGTGGACGGAGGGCCTGAACTTTACCACCGGAACGTCGCTTGCTGCTGCGTTGTATGTTGGCGTGTTCGAGATGGGCATCGCTTTCGTGCTCTGGTCCTACGCCATGAAGAAGGCGGAGAACACCTCGAAGGTCAGCAACCTGATTTTTATCTCGCCATTCCTTTCACTGGTGTTTATCTATTTTATTCTGGGTGAGCATATCCTGCCTTCCACCTACATCGGGTTGGTCCTGATCATGATGGGGCTCTGGATCCAGCAGAAAAAAGTGAAGGACCGGGAAGAGGCCCTGAACCTTGGCTAGCTGGTTTGTTTACATGGTGCGAACCGCACGGGGGGCCCTGTATACAGGCATAACCACTGACGTTGACCGGCGTTTCAATGAACATCAGGGAGGCGCTCCCCGGGGAGCGCGTAGTCTGAGGGGCAAGGGGCCGCTTGAGCTGGTGTTCAGCGCGCCGGCCGGAGACCGAAGCCGTGCTTCACGGTTGGAGTGGCACATAAAACAGTGGCCGCGGCCCAGGAAAGAGGCCTTGGCGCGGGGTGAGCTCAGCCTGCCAGATGACGTTTGATGTGTTCACCGGCGGTCTCTATCGCGGCCGTGGCCCGGTCGAGTTGCCCGCTATGCACCTGAAAAACGTGCCAGAGGCTGTTATAAACCTCAAGGCGGGTTTCCACATCGTGCCGGTTTGCGGCCTCGGCCAGCCGTTCGGCATCATTGAGCAGGATTTCCTGGCTGCCCACCTGGATCAGCATGGGTGGCAAGCCGCTCAAATCGCCGAACACGGGTGAGATCAACGGATTGGTCAGGGATTCCTGGCCGGCATAGAGATGGGCTGCCTTGCTGGTCCAGCTGGCCTGGAGCACCGGTTCACATTCGGGTGCGTAGAGCTTTTCCTGAGTGAGGTCTACCCAGGGTGAAAGCACCGTGAGCGATGCCGGAAGCGGCTGGCCCTTGTCACGCAGCCGCATGGCGAGGGCAACGGCGAGGCCCCCACCGGCGGAATCGCCGGCAATAGCAATCTGCTCCGGTTTGAAGCCCTCCGCCAGCAGTCCGTTCCAGCAAGCCTCCGAATCATCCAGAGCGGCGGGAAATGGGTATTCGGGCGCCAGTCGGTAATCCGGTGTGACGATGGTGCAACCGCTGGTTTTGGCCAAGTGTCCGGTTATGCCCCGGTGAGTGCTGGAGGAACCGATAATATAGCCACCGCCGTGCAGATAGAGAACAGCGCCGTGAGGGTTGTTGCCAAAACTGGTGCTGATGGCCGGAATGCCGCCCACTGTGGTGTTTTCGAAGCTTGCCCCCCGCGGTGGCATGGAACTCCGGTAAGCCTGGCGCACAATGCGTCGCTGGAGTGAAACAGGTACTGCCGGGGTGAGAACCGGTCTGACCAACCGGTTCATGGTCTGGCGCAACGCAGTCTCCAGAAGCTGTTGCAACATCTGTGTCTTTCCCCTGCTATGGGTTAGGATTGGAAGCCAAAATTCATAACTCATTCATGACAGGCGTTTAACTCTACGTGTACTGGAAAACAGATACCATAGAAATACCGGATTGGGACAGACACTCGCTCCTGGACAGACTCGAACCGTTCGACCCGGCCTGCTCGCGGGATCTCAGTGATGAAATGGTGGCCTATTGCCGCTTTTACGGCCTGGATCTCTGGGTAGAGCATCCGGATGTGGCATACCACCAGGGTTATGTCAAAGCGTGCGATCATGAGGTCATGGTGCACTATTTCCGGTTGCCAGAGCAGGCAATTGAGCGTGGCACAGTGTTTATTCTGCACGGCTATTTCGATCATGTCGGATTGTACAGCCAGTTGATTGATCGTTGTCTGGGAGCCGGCTTTGATGTGCTCGCCTACGATCAGCCGGGGCACGGCCTTTCCAGCGGCACGCCGGCGGCGATTGGTAGTTTTCTGGAGTACCAGGGGGTTCTGGCAGACGTTATGGCTCAGGTCAGGGAAAAGGTGCGTCAGCCCTGGTTTGCGGTTGGCCAGAGCACCGGCGGCGCGATCCTGATCGACTACCTGTTGTCCAACCAGCACAACCAGCAGACCTCCGACTTCCGGAAAGTGGTGCTTCTGGCGCCCTTGGTCAGACCTGCGGGCTGGCTGGGAGCCAAGGTACTTCACAGCATCGCAAAACCGTTTATATCCCGGTGGCGGCGGGTGTTTGCGGAGAACAGTGGCAATAGTCGATTCCTCCGGTTTTTGCGGGAGCATGATCCCCTCCAGGCCAGGGCGGTGCATGTGGATTGGGTGAGTGCACTGCGAAAGTGGGTGCCCCACATCGAATCCGCCCGGCCTGTCGACTTTCCGGTAACGGTCGTGCAGGGTGAAAAGGATCTTACCGTCGACTGGCAGCACAATTTGCGCATAATCCGGAATAAATTTTCCTCGGTGGAGGAACTGAAGATCCCTGACGGACGTCATCATCTTGTGAACGAAGCTCAGGATTTACAGGCAACCGTATTTAATACCATCATTGATACATTCACGAACTCGGCATCACAGACCCGCTAGCGGTCTCTGCCAGGAACATCAGGCACAGGAGATAGTTGTGAAAAAGACAATACTCGCGTTTGCAGTGGCCACTGTCGGTCTCGGTGGTTGCATGACTTATGACCCCTACACCGGCGAGGAGAAAACCTCCAGTGCGACCAAGGGCAGTATAATTGGCGCCATTGGCGGCGCTGCCATTGGTGCGGCAACCTCCAGTAAGAGTGATCGTGGAAAAGGGGCCTTGATCGGCGCAGCCAGTGGTGCGGCCATTGGCGGCGGGATCGGTTACTACATGGACAAGCAGGAAGCCGAGCTGCGTCGCCAGCTGGAAGGCACCGGTGTTCGTGTAGTGCGCAACGGTGATGAGATTGAGCTTGTGATGCCGGGCAATATCACCTTCGACCTGAATGAATCGACGATCAAACCGTCATTCAGTGGCACCCTGGAGTCTGTGGGGCTGGTTCTGAAGGAATATGACAAGACCATTATCCAGATCGAGGGGCATACCGACAGCTCTGGCTCAGACAGCTACAACCAGTTGCTCAGTGAGCGTCGCGCTTCTTCTGTGCGTGACTTCCTGCTGAATCAGGGCATCGAGCCCAAGCGTACCCGTGCTGTTGGTTACGGTGAGCGCTACCCTGTGGCGTCCAACGATACCGCGGCGGGTCGCGAGCAGAATCGTCGTGTTGAGCTGACGCTGGTGCCCATGCAGTAAGCAGGGCGCTTCGTTGGCATAAAAAAACCGGAGCATTTGCTCCGGTTTTTTTATGCCAGGCCGTGAATCAGAACAGGACGCGGCAGCGAATTGTTCCCTTCACCTTGAGCAGCTTTTCCAGTGCCAGTTCGCCGTACTCTTTGTCCACATCAACTACCACGTAACCGATGTCTTCCTTGGTCTGCAGGTACTGACCGCACACGTTGATGCCGTTCTCGGAGAATACCTGGTTGATTTCGGACATCACACCCGGCACGTTCTCGTGAATGTGCAGCAGGCGATGCTGGTTGGGGTGTGACGGCAGGGCCACTTCCGGGAAGTTCACGGAAGAAACGGACGTGCCGTTGTCGCTGTACATGGCCAGTTTTTCCGCCACTTCCCGACCGATGTTTTCCTGGGCTTCGATGGTGGAGCCGCCAACGTGTGGGGTCAGGATCACATTGTCGAATTCCCGTAGCGGAGACACGAATTCCTCGTCGTTGGACTTGGGTTCAACCGGGAATACGTCGATTGCTGCACCCAGCAGCTTGCCGCTGCCCAGAGCGTCGGCCAGGGCGTCGATGTCGACAACCGTGCCACGGGAGGCGTTCATCAGAATGCTGCCGGGTTTCATCTGGGCGAATTGCTCAGCCTTGAACATGTACTTGGTGGCCGGCGTTTCCGGCACGTGCAGGCTGACCACATCGGCAATGTTCAGCAGTTCCTGGAGGGTGCCAACCTGGGTGGCGTTGCCGATCGACAGTTTGGAGACAACATCGTAGAAATACACATCCATGCCCAGGCCCTCGGCCAGGACACTGAACTGGGTGCCGATGTTGCCATAACCAATGATGCCCAGCTTCTTGCCACGGATTTCGTAACTGTCCTTGGCGGACTTCAGCCATTCACCGCGATGGGCCTTGGCGTTCTTCTCCGGAACACCGCGCAGGAGCAGGATGGCCTGGGCCAGAACCAGTTCGGCAACGCTCCGGGTGTTGGAGAAGGGCGCGTTGAATACGGCAATCCCTCGGCGGGTCGCTGCCTGCAGATCCACCTGGTTGGTGCCGATACAGAAGCAGCCCACGGCCACCAGCTTCTTGGCGGCTTCAAATACCTTCTCGGTCAGCTGGGTGCGCGAGCGGATACCGATGAAGTGCGCGTCGGCAATCTTCTCGACCAGCTCATCCTCGGCCAGCGAGTGAGACAGATACTCGATGTTGGTATAGCCCGCGGCGTTCAGGGTATCAATGGCAGATTGATGCACGCCTTCCAGCAGCAGGATACGGATTTTGCTCTTCTCAAGAGACGTATTTGACATGGGCTTGCTTCCGAACCTTTCGTCACGTGAAATGACCTGTGGCCAGTGATCGTCAGGGCTGGCTCACAGAACAGGGGCGGTATGATACCATAAACGCAGATTTTCACAGCGCGCCGGTTTGCCTGAATCAACTGTCTGTGATTCCTGTTGCAGGATGCTCCGGCCCAAACCTGACGAGACCGAAAAATCCATGAATTCTGAACAGATCATTGCTTCCCTCAAAGAGCTGATGGCCACCGGCGATGCGCCTGGCAAGGTGCTGACCGACCCGGCGGATCTGGACACCTACGGCAAGGACTGGACCAAGATCTATCCACCCAAGCCGTTGGCGATCGCGTTGCCCAAGACCACCGAGCAGGTTCAGGCTCTGGTGAAGTTTGCCAACGAGAATCAGGTGGCACTGGTGCCCTCCGGCGGCCGGACAGGTCTGAGTGCTGGCGCGGTGGCCGCCAACGGTGAGGTGGTTGTAGCGTTCGATAACATGAACCAGATTCTGGATTTCAACGCCAGTGATCGGACAGTTCGCTGCCAGGCCGGCGTTGTGACTGAGCAGCTGCAGAATGCGGCTGAGGATAACGGCCTCTATTACCCGGTGGACTTTGCCTCGGCCGGTTCCAGTCAGCTTGGCGGTAATCTGTCCACCAACGCCGGCGGTATCAAGGTGATTCGCTATGGTATGAGCCGGGACTGGGTCGCCGGTCTCAAAGTTGTGACTGGTAAGGGGGATATCCTGGATCTGAACAAGGATCTTGAGAAGAACAACACCGGTTACGATCTCCGGCACCTGTTTATCGGCGCAGAGGGCACTCTGGGCTTTATCACCGAAGCTACCATGAAGCTGTCCCGGAAACCGGACAACCTCACGGTACTGGTGCTGGGGCTGAACGACCTGACCAACACCATGGATGTGCTGCAAACCTTCCAGAAGAAGATTGACCTCACCGCCTACGAATTCTTCTCCCATCAGGCCATGGGGCATGTGCTGGCCCATGGCCAGGTACAGGCGCCCTTTGAGACGGAGGCACCGTACTATGCGCTTCTGGAGTTTGAAGCCGTTTCCGATCAGGTGATGGACGACGCCATGGCGCTGTTCGAGCAGTGCGTGGAGAACGGCTGGGTGCTGGACGGCGTGATAAGCCAGAGCGAAACCCAGGCCCAGAATCTCTGGCAGTTGCGGGAGCGGATTTCCGAGTCGATCGCACCCCGAACACCATATAAGAACGACATTTCCGTGGTGGTTTCCAAAGTGCCCGGTTTCCTTCAGGAAATCGATGCGGTGGTCACCGAGCATTATCCGGACTTCGAGATTATCTGGTTTGGCCACATCGGCGACGGTAACCTGCACCTCAATATCCTCAAGCCCGAGGGTATGGCCAACGAGGATTTCTTCGAGAAGTGCCAGCAGGTCAACAAGTGGGTGTTCGAGATCGTCGAGCGCTACCAGGGCAGCGTCTCTGCCGAGCACGGCGTTGGCATGACCAAGAAGCCTTACCTGAAGTACACCCGCAGTGAGGCCGAAATCGCCTATCTGAAAGGGATCAAGCAGGTATTTGATCCTAATGGCATCATGAACCCGGGCAAGATCTTCGACTGATGCAGGACCATATCGTTGTACTGACAGGCGCTGGCATCAGCGCCGAAAGCGGCCTCTCCACCTTCCGGGATAACGGCGGATTGTGGGAGCAGCACAGTGTCTACGATGTGGCGACACCCGAGGCGTTTGCCCGGAACCAGGAGCTGGTACTGCGGTTCTACAACGACCGCCGCCGCCAGCTGGCATCCGCCCAACCCAACCAGGCCCATCGCTTGCTGGCGGAACTGGAGCAGCGCTACCGGGTGACGGTTGTTACCCAGAACGTGGACGATCTCCATGAGCGCGGTGGCGCCAGCAACGTGATTCATCTCCACGGGGAGCTGACCAAGGCCCGGAGCTCAAAGTATCCTGAGCTCGTCTACGACATCGGTTACCGTGATATCAATCCCGGTGACACCTGCGATCGCGGCGCCCAGCTTCGTCCCCATATCGTCTGGTTCGGTGAGGAAGTTCCCATGTTGGAAAAAGCCGCCGAAATTGTCCGTACGGCCGATCATCTTCTGATCGTTGGGACCTCTCTCCAGGTCTATCCTGCGGCCGGTCTGGTGTATGAAGTGGATTTGGATGTGCCAATCACGGTAATCGACCCGGGCGAGCCGGCCTCGGTTTCGAGAGCCAAGGTTATTCGCAATGGCGCTTCTGAGGGCGTTGCCGAGTGGGTGGATAGTCTGAAATAACTCTCCTCATTGCGACGCAATTTGCTCAGAAGTCTGAAGGTATTTCTCCAGCTCTTCCCGAAACGCCGCCTGAACCCCCAACCGCTTCAGCATCCAGTAGTGACCGGCAATCATCCGGTCTATAAAGATGCTTTCCACCGGCGGCTTGAAGTAGTCCAGGTATTTGAACACGGTGCTGGTTTTCTCGGCCACGCGTTTATGGATATCGGCCTCGGCAAAGTCGTAGGGCACATCGCGCTTTTCAAAAGGCACCACCAGAATATCACGCCACATGGCGTAGTAGGCTTCGTCCACGGCTGGCTGGCTGCCGACCCTCGCGCCAAGGTCAATCAGGTGGCGATCCAGCGCTTCGTAATCCTCATCCAGGGCTGAAACCAGTGCGTTCCGGTAGGCTTCGATGATCTCCGGTTTGAGTTTTTTCACGCAGCCGAAGTCGTACATGATGATGGATCCATCCGGCCGATAGGCGAAGTTGCCGGCATGGGGATCGCCATGGATGCACTGGAAGCGGAACAGTTGATCCGCCATCAGGGTGAAGATCCGGTGGCCGATCAGGTTGATGGTGTCCTGGTCGTAGCGTTCTTTTGTGATCTTGCTGACGTGATCGCCCTCAACCAGCTCCATGGTGAGAACCCGGCGGGTTGAGTGGCTTTGCGCGACTTCAGGTATCAGAACCCAGGGCTGGTCCTTGTGGAACTGGCGGAACAGCTCAATATTTCTGGCTTCGTTCTCATAATCCAGTTCTTCCTTGAGCCGCTCCCGAATTTCAGCGAACAACCGGTCGACAGACTCCTTGGGCATTTTAAGCAGGCCGCCGAGTCTCAGGGCCATGCGTAGTTGTTTGAGATCGGAATCGCAGGATTCGTCGACGCCCGGGTATTGAACTTTTACAATCACATCGGTGCCGTCGTGAAGCCGGGCCCTGTGCACCTGGCCAATGGAAGCGGCGGCGTAGGGTTTTTCCTGCAGGTATTCAAAGAGCTCGGATACCGGTTTACCCAGTTCCGATTCGATCTGGCCGACGATGACTTCGAACGGCATGGGCGGCGCTTCTTTCTGGAGCTTTTCCAGCGCGTCCGAGAATTCCTTGGGTAGGAAATCCTGAGTCTGGGAGGCAATCTGTCCCACCTTCATGACCGCCCCTTTCAGTTCGCCCAGGGTGTCGGCAATCTGGTCGGCCATGCGGGTATAGCTTTCGCTCTGGGCGCCTTCATCGTTCTCTGAGCGGAATAGTCGTCGCGCCCGCTGTCCTGCATATTGCCCTGCGACAGAGGCAGTCATGCCAGCGAGTTTGAAGAAGCGACCACGTCTGGAGGTTACCGGTTTCTTTGCCATAAACAGATGTACGCCTTTGACCGGATTTGGGTTTAGCCGGCCCTGCACGTTAAACCACTTTGGTCTCCACGAACAGCAGGTCCTCCAGTTCAAGGGAAAGCGTCTGGCCGGAGCTCAGTGGACCAACACCTTTGGGCGTGCCGGTCAGAACGACATCGCCCGGCAGAAGAGTGAACTGGCTGCTGATGTGAGCGATCAGGGGCACGATCGGGTTCAGCATGTCACCGGTATCGCCGGTTTGTTGGCGGCTGCCGTCAATGTCCAGCGTGAAGTGGATGGGACCCTCGGCAAACTTATCGGCGGAGACGAACGGTGACAGGGGGCAGGCGCCATCGAATCCCTTGGCGCGTTCCCAGGGCTGACCTTTCTCTTTCAGCGTGGTCTGGAGGTCCCTCAAGGTGAGGTCCAGAGCCAGGCCGTAGCCGAGGATGGCGGTTTTGGCCTCACTGGCCGATGCCCGGGTCAGGGGGCGACCGATAAGAACCGCCAGTTCGGTCTCGAAGTGAACTGCCCCCTGGTTCCTCGGGAAATTCAGGGGGCGGGTGATATGTACGGCCGAGGTGGCGGGCTTGATGAACAGCAGGGGTTCATCCGGCACCGGGTTGTTGAGCTCCCGGGCATGCTCGGCGTAATTGCGACCAATGCAGACTATCTTCCCCAGTGGCAGGTGAACGGGGGTGCCGTCTTTCCAGTGGTGTTGGTAACCCGGCATGGTCGCCTCCTGTTTGCTGTTGGTCATTCCCCTTCAAACGAGCAGACAGTATAAACCTGAAGCCCTTCATCCTGCAGCTTGCGTGAGCCGCCGAGATCCGGAAGATCAATCATGGCTGCCACTTCCACAATCTCTGCGCCGATCCGGCGGATCAGGCGGGTAGCCGCCAGCATGGTGCCACCAGTGGCAATCAGGTCGTCCACCAGGACCACTTTGTCACCCGGCTTGAAGGCATCCTTATGCAGTTCAACAGAGGCGGTACCGTATTCAAGCTCGTAGTCTTCCACCAGGGTATCGAAGGGCAGCTTGCCTTTCTTGCGGACCAGCACCAGGGAGGCGTTGAGCTCATAGGCCAGTGCCGAGCCGATGATGAACCCGCGCGCGTCTACCGCTGCTACCGCATCAATCTTGTGGCCATGATACCGGTGTACGAAGGCATCAATCAGCTTCCGGAAAGCGGTTTTGTCCTGCAGTACCGTGGTGATATCGCGAAAGGCCACGCCGGGCTTCGGCCAGTCCGGGACCGTGCGAATAGCCTTTTTGATGCTCTCAGAAAAATAATCCATAGACGTTCCGGTTAATGCTCTGGATGCGGATCAGGCCGCATCCAGGAAAATGAATTTCAGAACAAAGACAACGGCAATGATAACAACACTGGCGTTCAGATCCGCCCAGCGACCGCTCAACGCCTTCAGGATGGCGTAGGTGATGAATCCCAGCGCGATGCCGTTGGCGATGGAGAAGGTCAGCGGCATCATCAGGGCGGTGACCACAGCCGGGGCCGCGTCGGTTACGTCATCCCAGTCAATCAATTTGAGGCCGCTGGCCATCAGAACCGCGACGTAAAGCAGTGCCGGAGCAGTGGCGTAGGCCGGAATGATGCTGGCAATGGGTGAGAGAAGCAGACACGCCAGGAACAGTGCGGCAACAACCACAGCTGTCAGGCCGGTACGCCCGCCGGCGGAAATGCCCGCCGTGGACTCGATGTAGCTGGTGGTGGTGGAGGTACCGAGGGCAGCACCGGACATGGTCGCAACCGAATCTGACATCAGGGCACGGCCAAGACGCGGCAGTTTGCCGTCCTTGTCCAGCAGCCCGCCGCGCTGGGCGGCACCGATCAGCGTTCCGGAAGTGTCAAACAAATCGACAAACAGAAACGCAAAGATCACGCTGATCATGCCTATATTCAGGGCGCCGGCAAGATCCAGCTGCATAAAGGTCGGTGCCAGGCTGGGCGGGGCGGAAACAAAGCCTTTGTACTCCACCATTCCGAGCGCCATGGCAGCGCCGGTAACCGCGATAATGCCAATCATGACGGCGCCGGTGACCTGACGGAACGACAGCGCGCAGATCAACAAGAAGCCGCCAAAGAACAGCAGGCTCTCTGCAACCTTCACTTCGCCTAGCCCCACGAGCGTGGCTGGGTGATCCACCACAATGCCGGCGTTCTTGAGCGCAATCAGAGCCAGGAAGAAACCAATGCCTGCGGATATGCCAAAGCGCAGGGACATGGGAATACTGTTAATGATCCATTCGCGGACCTTGAAAATGCTCAGCAGGAAGAACAGGAAGCCCGAAATGAACACCGCTCCCAACGCCACCTGCCAGCTGTAGCCCATGCTGCCAACAACCGTAAAGGAGAAAAAGGCGTTCAACCCCATGCCCGGCGCCAGAGCGATCGGGTAGTTGGCCCAGAGTCCCATGATCAGGGTGCCGATAACGGCTGCAAGGCAGGTAGCAACGAAGACAGCCCCGAAATCCATACCGGTGGACGACAGGATGCTCGGGTTGACCACGATGATGTACGCCATGGTCAGGAAGGTGGTAATGCCCGCAACCACTTCTTTACGAACAGTGGTGCCGTGGGCCTGGAGTTGGAACAGTCGTTCAAGCATGACGGGTGTCTGCCTCACAGGATGCTGAAAGTTAGTGTTTGGAAGTCTGGTCTGTGCGGAAATCGTGAATTGCGTGAAAAAACGGCAATATTACCGGCTCATCTGTCTCAGGCCAAGGGATGATTGACAGTTCGTCAGACTGACTGAGTGGCTAGTTACTGCGAGGATCCCGCTGCAGCCGGATATCAAACCGCACGGCCAGCATGCGCACTATCACGATGAAAAGCAGGCCAATGGTCAGGGGCAGAGCTTCGTTATCAAGGAACCACTGGCACACGAAGTACAGCCAGCAACCGGCAAAGGAAATGGACGCGTAGATCTGGTCTTTGCGGAATATGTAGGGCACTTCGTTACACAGGGTGTCTCGTAGTGCACCGCCAAAGGTGCCGGTCATGACCCCGAGCAGGGAGGCGATAAACCAGGAGTGCCCCAGGTCGAGTGCCAGCTGGGCACCAAGAATGGAAAACACCCCGAGTCCGATAGCGTCCGGAAATACGATTCTGGACTCCCGAAGCCGCTCCGCCCGCTTCCAGTAACTGAAGACAATTGCCATCGCCAGAATCAGCATGGGCTGTTCTTCATGCTTGATCCAGTAGAGCGGGTGGTTGTCCATGATCAGGTCCCGCAGGGTTCCGCCGCCCAGAGCCGTGATAAATCCGATGGTAAACACGCCCACAGGATCCATATTCTTGGAGCGCGCCACGATCATGCCCGAAATCGCGAACGCGACGATTCCTATCATTTCAAGTACGTAGATGATGTCGAGCATGGCGAAACCCGGGAGAGGCGGAGAATGGCCTGATGGCCTGGTTTTGAGCGCCGAGGATAGCGGAAAAAGCGCCTCCTTTCATCTACGGATCGGACCTGTCAGGTTTGTGGCCACCCGGAACTGTGATCCATAACGACACGTTCAGACGTATCTTGGATTCATCTTACGTCTATCCTGTTGTACGGAGTTGCTATGTCCTTGATGCGTCTGGCCTATGCCAGTGAAGCCACGTTCGAAGCCAAGCCGGTGGAAAAAGGGGTGGAGCCTCACGTTGCGCGAATCCTGATGACCTCCCGAAAAAACAACGCCAAGGACCAGCTGGTCGGCGGCCTGTATTACGGTAACAATCGTTTTTTCCAGTACCTGGAAGGTGATGAGGATGCGGTACGGAGGACCTACGAACGCATTTTGAAAGACGAACGCCATCGGAATATAGTGACTCTTATTGAGGAACCGCTGTCCGGTCGGACCTTTAGCAACTGGTCTATGAAGTATGTGCCGCTGTCCCGGGATGTCCGGAAGTTTCTGGACGAGCAGGGGCTGGAATCCTTCGAGCCTTCCTCTTTCACATCGGATCAGTGTGAGAAAATGATCGAACTCATACGCAACTCCAGCCAGGATCAGAATCTGGGTAGCCGTGATGATCATAAATCCGTCGGCGATGCGCCCCAGGTGTTGTCCTCCGGGATGAAAGTGGGCCTGATTGTGGCCGGCCTGGTTCTGGTAGGGGCTTTGGTGATCGGCGGGACCATGCTCTGATGGAATCGCTGTAAGAAATAAGCCCGGCTTATGCGTTTGGATAAAAGAACTTTATTTGCTTCATGATAAGACTCTGTTTAGCTTGACGGATAACAATCGCAGGCGAGTGCCGCCTGGAACCCGTTCAAACAAAAATGGAGAGTTCATGAAAGCAATCCTCTGCAAGGAATATGGTCCGGCCGAGACGCTGGTCATCGAAGATGTTCCCAGTCCTGAGGTGAAAGGCCGCGGCGTGAAAGTACGCGTAAAAGCCGCTGGCCTGAATTTCCCGGACACCCTCATTATTGAAAACAAATACCAGCTGAAGCCGAGCCTGCCTTTTTCCCCGGGTGGTGAAATGGCGGGTGAGGTTATCGAGGTTGGCGACAAGGTAACCCGTTTCAAAGTGGGCGATCGTGTCGCAGGGCTCACCGGTTATGGCGCCTTTGCAGAAGAAGTAATCGTGCCGGAGCAGAACCTCCTGCCGGTTCCTGATGGCATGTCTGATGAGAAGGCGGCCGCCTTCACTATGGTTTACGGAACCTCCTATTACGCCCTCAAACAGCGCGGCAACCTTCAGCCTGGCGAGACGCTTCTGGTGCTCGGTGCCAGTGGTGGCGTTGGTCTGGCAACGGTCGAGCTCGGCAAGGCCATGGGTGCAAAGGTGATTGCGGCCGCCAGTTCCGCCGAAAAGCTTGCGGTTGCCAAGGAAGCCGGTGCTGACGAGCTGATCAACTACACCGAAGAGCCTCTCAAAGACGCGGTCAAGAAGCTAACCCACAGCAAGGGCGTGGATGTGATCTACGACCCGGTTGGCGGTGACTTCACCGAGCAGGCCCTTCGTGCCATGGGATGGAATGGCCGTCACCTGATCATCGGGTTTGCCGCCGGTGACATTCCGAAGATCCCGGCAAATTTGACCCTTCTGAAAGGCTGTTCCGTGGTCGGTGTGTTCTGGGGCAGCTTCACCCAGCGCGAACCAGAGGCCAGTGCCCAGAACATGATGGAGCTGATGAAGCTCTATGCCGAGGGCAAGATTGATCCGAAGATCAGTGCGGTTTACGAATTTGAGGATTACGCAAAGGCGCTGGGTGCTTTGACCGAGCGGAAAGCGACCGGCAAGGTGGTTTTAAAAGTCGGCTCCTGAGTTTGGTCTGGCTCCTGCCCCAGCCTTCTGAGGCTTGGAGTGGGTGAGAGTGGGCGGCCCCTCCCAAAAACCGCTACGAGCACATCCATGTTCGCTTGGCGTCGGCCATCCATGGCCGCCGTCATTTTTGGGAGGGGCCGCCCACTCTCACCATCCAGCTTTGGAGTTATAGTCTGTAGGTCGGATTAGACGAAGTCGTAATCCGACAACGAATCTAATAGGTCGGTGTGTTTTTTGTCGGATTACGGCTGCGCCTAATCCGACCTACTGGACTTTTAATCCGATGTGAAAATTCCTTGGACTATAACTCTGAGCTTTGATCGCCGGCTTCGGGCCGTCTGCCCAAAAATGTCGCCGGCCATGGATGGCCGGGGTCAAGCGCACATGGATGTGCTCGTAGCGGTTTTTGGGCAGATGTCCCGAAGCTGGCAGCCCCCGAATCAATGAGGCTAGGGCCAAAACGACCGGTCTAATCTCAAAAGCTAACATTCCCACCATCAATCTCCGAAACCAACTCCGGAGTGAGCAGGGTGTAACCGTCAGTCCGAGGCAGCCAAGCGTATATGTTGTCACTGGAGTCTCCCAGCGAATAACCCGCTTTCTGGATATCCACCTTCCGGTATTTGAAGGTCCCGGTTTTCTCGATGGCGTGGGTTACTCGCACGAACACCGGCACTGCGTAGGCAGGCAAGTTATCCCGGAGATACGTGAACAGTTTGTTGACGTCGAACGGGGTGCCGTTGCTCTTAGGAACCAGCGTCACCATGCCAGCCTTGCCGTTGGTGCCGGGAATCTCCACGCCGTAGACGATAGCTTCCTCGACCAATCCTGAGCCGTCGATGATGTTTTCCACTTCTGTCGTTGAGACATTCTCGCCCTTCCAGCGGAAGGTATCGCCCATGCGGTCAACGAACTGCAAATGGCCGCAGCCGATTTCTTTCAGGACATCCCCGGTATTGAACCAGGCGTCGCCTTTCTTGAAGGCGTTGCGGAGGATGGATTTTTCCGTGGCGTCTTTCTGGGTGTAACCCTCGAATGACCACTTCTCGGTGATTTCTCCGATCAACAGGCCGGGCTGGCCCTTGGCCACTTCCTTCATGAAGCCTTTGTCGTCACGAATTGGATCCCGGGTGCCATCGTGGAATTTCACCAGCTTGTACGGGGCGGTGGAGAAACCCACGGTGTTATCCATGTTGAAAAAGTTGCTGAAGCCGATGTTGCCTTCGCTGGAGGCATAGAGTTCCGCCACGGTTTCGATGCCGAAACGCTCCTTGAATTCCTTCCAGATGGAGGGCCGCAGGCCGTTCCCGATCATTTTGGTGAGATTGTGGTTCCTGTCCTGCTCGCTCGGTGGTTGATTCAACAGGTAGCGGCAGAGTTCGCCGACGTAGCCGAAGGTGGTGGCGTGGTAGCGGCGAACATCGTCCCAGAAGGCGCTGGCGGAGAACCTACGGCGCAGGGCAATAGCGGAGCCGCCGGCCAGTACGGAGCCCCAGCAGACCAGCAGTGCGGTGCCGTGGTAAAGGGGGAGGGTGCAGTAGAGAACATCCTCCGGCTTCATCGCCAGAGACATCAGACCGAAGCCGCCATAGGCCTTGATGAACTTGCGGTGGGAGCCCGGGGCAGCCTTGGGCAGGCCGGTGGTGCCGGAGGTGAACAGGTAGATGGCTGTGTCACCCATTGTCGGGAGATAGCTCAGAACCGGCTCATCGCTATTGAAGGTGCTCACCTCTCCGGCCATGTTGGTGTAGCCGGCCGGCGCTTCGCCAAAGGCGTTTAGCGTGTTGGTATCTGCCAGAAACTGGAATGGTTGCGGATGGTCGGTGTTGATCTCTGCCTTGATTCCGTCAAAGGCCTCCATCAGCTCTTCGCCGACAACAACCATTTTCGGTTGAATCAGGTTGATGCTGTGTTCGAGTATTTTGCCTTTCTGGGAGGTGTTGAGCATGGCGCAGGCGACACCGAGTTTGGCGGCGCCGGCCACCACGGCCAGCAGTTCGGGACGGTTCTCCAGAAATACCGCGATGGCATCGCCTTTGGCGAGCCCCCGGTCCTGCAGGTAGCGGGCGATTCGGTTGGCCCAGCCATTAAGCTCGCTCCAGGTGATCGAGCGGTCTTCAAACAGGATGGCGGGTCGATCGCCGACACTCCCGGCGTTGCTTTCGATGAGCGTGCCCAGGGTCAGTTCCCGACTCTGGTTCTTCAGGGAGTAGTAGTACAAACCCCGGGTAATCGCCGGCAGTCGGCGAAAAACCCCGGGAAGGCTGCGGGCGATGTCCAGTGCGGATACGTTGTCTTGGCTCATGGTCTTTCCATTGGTCCCTTTTATTGTGTGGACTATGAGCCCGTAACAACGCATGCCTTGGGCTCAGTCCAGAAACAGATCCGGCATCAGGGGCTTGTCGCCCGGCTCGTACCGGTAATGCTCGAAGTCAGTAATACCGTCCTGCCGGAGCAGGTCCTCGTCGATCAGGTTCTGCCCGGTCATGGTGTCAGGCGACCGGTTCAGGATGCTGACGGCGGCATCGGCCATGATGTCCGGCTTCCTGCCCTGGGCCATCATCTTCGGGCCGCCCACTTCAAACTCGATGGCCGCCGTGGCGATCAGGGTTTTCGGCCACAGTGTGTTAACTGCGATGCCGTAACGCTTGAATTCCTCCGCCATGCCCAGGCTCAGCATCGTCATGGCGTATTTTGTGGTGGTGTAGGGCCCATACTGGGCGAACCACCGGCTATTCAGGTTGAGGGGCGGCGACAGGCTCAGGATGTGGGCCTGGTCCGACTCCTTTAGCCAGGGCAGGGCGGCCTGGCTGCAGGCCATGACTGCCCGGGCGTTAACCTGATGCATCAGGTCGTAACGGCTGACTTTCAGGTTTTCCACCCCGGTCAGTTTTATTGCGCCGGCGTTATTGACCAGTGCGTCAATGCCGCCAAAATGTTCGCCAGCTTCATCGATACGCTGACGAATCTGCTTCTCATCCCGGACATCCAGAACCAGTGGCAGTGCCTGGCCGCCGGCTTCACGCACTTCCTCTGCCACCGTATGAATGGTGCCGGGCAGTTTGGGGTGTGGTGTGTCCGATTTCGCGGCAATCACCACGTTGGCGCCCTGCCGGGCACAGGCGAGGGCAATGGCCCGACCAATGCCCCGGCTGGCGCCGGTGATAAAAACGGTGCGGTTACGCAATGTGCTCATGCGTTGCTCTCCTGTTCGGCCGTCTCGTTGGCGGTAATCTCAACCAGCAACTGGCTTCGTTTCACCTGGTCGCCCTTGCTGGCCTGGACCGCGCCGACAATGCCGTCGCGGTCGGCTTTCACCGGATGCTCCATTTTCATGGCTTCCAGAATCACCAGCGTATCGCCCTGACGAACACTCTGGCCAGCCTCGACCAACACATCAATGATGGCGCCATCCATGGTTGCCTGGATTCGGCCACTGCCGGCACCCCCAGCACCCTGCGCAGGCTGGTGGGTAATATCCCGCACCGACCAGGATTGCCCGAACGCCTGCAAATATAGAGAATCGCCCTGGCGGTGATATTGGCAAGTCTGACGAACGCCGTTGTCGATAATGCATAAAAGGCCATCGCGCTGGCTTTCAAGTACCAGGGAATGCCGGGTTTCACCCATACTGACAGACAACCGGTTGCTGCTGCGGGTAACCAGTAACTCGACGGTGGTTTCGCCGGTTTCCAGCTTGATGGGTGTCATGGTGGCCGGCGCATTGCTCCAGGCGCTCTGGCCTGAACTGCCATGGTCGAGCACGCAGGCGGCCAGGGCCAGTTGGCGAATGTCCAGAGTCTGCGGCTGCAGCGATGGATCATGGCTGAAGGCCTGCTGAAGGAAGGCGGTGGTGGCCTCGCCGGCGCCGAAAGTGTCGTTGGCGATGATCCGGCTCAGGAAGTGGCGGTTGGTGGTAACGCCGAACACAGTGGTGTCCTCAAGGGCCCGGATCAGGCGGCGACGGGCTTCGTCTCTGTTATGTCCCCAGGCAATGACCTTGGCCAGCATGGGATCGTAATGGGGTGTGATGCTGTCCCCGGAGCGAACGCCCGTATCGTATCGAAGGCCTTCCCCCTCGGCGGGTTCAAAGGCATAAAGGGGACCGGTCTGGGGGGTGAAACCCTGGGCAGGATCCTCCGCATAGAGCCGTACTTCAATGGCGTGGCCATTCAGGCGGATGTCATCCTGGGCAAGGGGTAACGGAAGCCCCTCGGCAACGGTGAGCTGCCAAGCCACCAGGTCCTGGCCGGTAATCAGCTCGGTGACAGGGTGTTCCACCTGCAGGCGGGTGTTCATCTCCAGGAAATAGAAGTTCCGGTGCTTGTCCACCAGGAACTCGACGGTGCCGGCACCTTCGTAATTGCAGGCCAGAGCCGCTTTGACCGCGGCCTCGCCCATGGCCTGGCGCAGTTCCGGTGTCACAAAGGGGGAGGGGGCTTCTTCGACTACTTTCTGGTGTCGGCGCTGCACGGAGCAGTCTCGCTCGCCCAGATAGACGGCGTTGCCGTGGCGATCGGCGAACACCTGGATTTCCACGTGCCGTGGTTCAATCACGGCTTTCTCGAGGATCAGTTCGTCGTCGCCAAAGGCCTGCTTCGACTCGGAACGGGCCCGTTTGATGTTGTCGGCCAGCTCGGATTCGCTTTCAACCAACCGCATACCGCGGCCACCGCCGCCGGCCGAGGCTTTGATCATCAGGGGGTAGCCGATGTCTTTGGCGGCTGCGATGAGTTCGTCGTCGCTGGCGTTGTCGCCTTCATAGCCGGGCACCACCGGCACGCCGGCGTTCTGCATGGCGATTTTGGATCGGCGCTTGCTGCCCATCAGTTCGATGGCGGAGGCTGGCGGGCCAACGAAGACCAGGCCGGCGTCTTTGCAGGCATTGGCGAAGGCAGCATTCTCGGAGAGGAATCCGTAGCCGGGGTGGATGCAGTCGGCGCCGGTTTTGCGGGCGGCCTCAAGAATAGCATCGCTGTTCAGGTAGGAGGCGGACACCTGAGCTGGGCCAATGCAGACGGCCTCGTCGGCCAGTTCAACGTGCATGGCTTTGGCGTCGGCTTCGGAATAGACGGCCACGGTGCGGTAACCCAGCGCTTTCGCGGTGCGGATGACCCGGACTGCGATTTCTCCTCGGTTGGCTATTAACAGTTTTTTTAGCATGGTGCTGGTCTCATTGTTTTGTGCCAGTCCGCGAGCGGGTGTGGGGAGGCTTTCAGGAAACCGCTACGAGCACATCCATGTGCGCTTGACGTCGGCCATCCTTGGCCGCCGACATTTCCTGAAAGCCTCCCCACACCCACTCGCTCCCCCGTAACTTAGTCGTTGGATTCTGCCCAGGCTGGCTGCCGCTTTTGCATGAAAGCCATGGTGCCCTCCGTTCCTTCGCTTCCACGAATAGCTTCCGCGAATTTCTCAGCCGCACTGTCGAGAAGGCCGCTCATCGGCTCATGACCAACCCGATGCAGCAACGCCTTGGTTTCAGATGTAGCAACCGGAGCGCAATGGCGAGCACGATCCAGAGCGCTGGCCAGCATCTCTTCAAGTTCATCATCCGAAGCTGCCGCCTGGTGAACGATGCCAAGACGGCAAGCCTCGTTCGCATCGATTCTCAAACCGAGCAGGGCCAGTCGCCGGGCCTGTGTGAGGCCGATTCGTTCAACCACGAACGGTGCGATCTGGGCGGGAATGACGCCTAGGGAGGTTTCCGGCATGCCGAATTTTGCCGTTGGCCCGGCGATGGCAACGTCGGAAACGCAGGCCAGGCCGAAACCGCCGCCCATGACCGCGCCCTCGGTGACCGCGACAACGACTTTCGAAGATTCGTTGACCTGTTGGATCATCTGGCCGAAGGCCCGGTTCAGGCGGTAGAACGGATCGGCCTCACCTTCGGCTGCTTTCTGGCCCCGGGCACCTGCCATGTCTTTGATATCGCCACCGGCACAGAAATGACCACCGGCACCCCGGATTACGACGGCGCGGATGTGCAGGTCGCTCTCGATCTGCGTAAACACGGCCGAAAGCTCCGCCACCATTTCCAGGCTCATGGCGTTGCGGACGTCAGGCCGGTTGAGGGTGATGAACAGGGTGGGGCCCTGTTTCTCCAGTAAAAGTGTTTCGCAATGTGGTAGCTGGTCCATAAGTGACTCCACGAAAATTGTTCGGGGGTGATCAGGCCGGGCGGGCTTCCGGGACTGTGAGCAGCATGGATGCTGCGATCAAGCCTACAGGGACGTATTCACGGCGTGTCCCGGAAGCCCGCCCGGCCTGATTGCCCCTCCACCAAAGCTAAAGGCGTCAGTCGCGCTTCTTGCCCGGCAGAGTCCCCATCATCTTGCAGATAATCCCGAGCATGATTTCATCGGCACCACCGCCGATAGACACCAGCCGAACATCCCGGTGTGCCCGGGAAATCGGGTTATCCCACATATAGCCGTTGCCACCCCAGTACTGCAGGCAGCTGTCCGTTACCTCACGCCCCAGACGCCCGGCCTTGAGCTTGGCCATGGAAGCGAGGCGGGTTACATCCTTGCCGTCAACGTGTAGCTCGCAAGCCTGATAGGTGAGGGCACGCAGGGCCTCGACTTCGGTTTGCAGTTCGGCCAGGCGGAAGTGAATGACCTGGTTGTCGATCAGCGGTTGGCCGAAGGTCTTGCGCTCGCGGCAGTACTCGATGGTCTTGGTGATGCAGTTTTCCAACGCCTTGATCACGTTGGCGGCACCCCAGAGGCGCTCCTCCTGGAACTGCAGCATCTGCATCATGAAACCGGTACCTTCGGCGCCAATGCGGTAACGCTGGGGCACACGGACGTCGTCAAAGAAGATCTGGGCGGTTTCCGAGGAGCGCATGCCCAGTTTGTTCAGGTGCGGGCTGAAGGAGATGCCCGGGGTTTTGGTGGGCACCACGATCAGGGATTTGTTCTTGTGGGGCTTGTCGTCCGAGGTGTTGGCCAGCAGGCAGATGAAGTCGGATTTGGGGCTGTTGGTGATCCACATCTTGGACCCATTGATGATGTAGTCGTCACCGTCTTTTTTGGCAGTGGTTTTCATCCCGGCCACATCAGAACCCGCGCCGACCTCGCTGACGCCAATGCATCCCACCATGTCGCCGGCAATAGCCGGGGCCAGGAAGCTGCGTTTCAGTTCATCGGAACCAAACCGGGAAATGGCCGGGGTACACATATCGGTCTGAACCCCGATGGCCAGCGGAACACCACCACAATGGGCCATGCCCAGTTCTTCCGCCGCTACCAGGTTGTAGCTGTAATCCAGCCCCATGCCGCCGTACTCTTCCGGCTTCTGGATGCCCAGGATTCCCAGGTTGCCTAGCTTTTTAAACAGCTCATGAATCGGGAATTCCCCGGCGGCTTCCCATTCGTCGCAGTGGGGATTGATTTCCTTCTCCACGAAATCGCGGACGGTTTTTCGAAGGGCTTCGTGTTCTGCTGTGAATTTCACGTTCTTGTTCTCCTGCTGGTAGAGAGTCCGTGCCTTCTTGGTGTTGGTGCACGTTCTTTAGCTTTGGACGCGGCTGTGTGGGATCGGTTTCAGAAAACCGCTACGAGCACATCCATGTGCGCTTGGCGCCGGCCATCCATGGCCGCCGACATTTTCTGAAACCGATCCCACACAGCCGCTTATGTTTGCAAACTGTTTGCTGCCTGCTGGCAGTTTTGTTGTTTTTGTAGGTCGGGTTAGCCAAAGGCGTAACCCGACAGATTGGCGGGGTGGCCTGGCTTTTTTTGTCGGATTACGCCTTTGGCTAATCCGACCTACGTTTGTTTCTCGCATACTTCTGAAAAGCGCTCTCACTGAAGGCGTTAACTCCGAATCCTGAAGAATCGGTTGGGCCCCTCTGTCCAAAAATGTCGACGGCCAAGGATGGCCGGCGCCAAGCGCACATGGATGTGCTCGTAGCGGTTTTTGGACAGAGGGGCCCAATCGGTTCCTGCAGCTCATTCCGAAGACCAATAGGCGGGCCCCACCAAACCCAGAAAGCCTAAAGGCGGGCCACCCCAAACGTATTAGGCCGCAACTGCCGAGCTTCAGCCTCCCGGCAAACATCAAGAACCAGGGCCAGAACGCGCCGCGTATCCCGCGGGTCGATCAGCCCGTCATCCCACAATCTGGCCGTTCCGAACAGCGCCGTTGAACCTTCCTCCAGTTTCTTCGCCGTGGCCTGCTCCAGAAAATCCAGTGTCTTCGGATCCGGCTCCAGGCCGCCCCGGCGCTGTTTGTCTTCCGCCACGATGCGCATAACCTTGCCGGCCTGTGCCGGGCCCATGACTGCGGTACGGCTGTTAGGCCACGCGAAGATGAACCTTGGGTCCAGGCCGCGTCCGCACATGGCGTAGTTACCTGCACCATAGGAACCGCCGATGACAATTGCGACCTTTGGCACTCGGCAATTGGCCACCGCCTGGATCATTTTTGAGCCGTGTTTGATGATGCCGTTCTGCTCCGAATGGGTGCCCACCATGAAACCCGTGGTGTTATGCAGGAACAGCAGGGGCGTTCCTGCCTGGTCGCAGAGCTGGATGAACTGGGCGGCCTTGGCCGAGCCTGCCGGGGTGATCGGGCCGTTGTTGCCGATGATGCCAACCGAGTGGCCCTCGATACGGATGGTGCCGCACACGGTCTGGTCGTCGAACTCGTTCTTGAAATCCATGAACTTCGAACCGTCGGCGATTCGGGCAAGGATTTCTCGAACGTCGTAGGGTTTCTTGGAATCCGCCGGAATCACGCCCAACAGTTCATCGGCCGGGTAAAGAGGTTCCTCCCACTGAAGCTCTCGCTGCGGGTGTAACTGCTCGTTCCAGGGCAGGGCTTCGAGGATGTTTCTGGCCTGGCGGATGCCATCGGCGTCGTCTTCGGCCAGGTACTCTGCTGTCCCTGCCACCGTGGCATGCATCTCCGCACCGCCGAGCTCTTCGTCGGTGGCAACTTCACCGGTGGCAGCCTTGAGCAGTGGCGGGCCGGCGAGGAACATCTTGGCTTGCTCGCGCACAACGATCACATAATCCGAAAGGCCCGGCTGGTAGGCGCCGCCTGCCGTGGCGTTGCCGTGGACCACGGTTACCTGGGGAATGCCGGCGGCAGACATCCGCGCCTGGTTGGCAAAGCCCCGGGCGCCCAGCACGAAAATGTCGGTCGCATAATTCAGATTGGCGCCGCCGCTTTCGGACATGGACACGACAGGGAGCTTGTTCTCCATGGCGATCTGTTGCAGCCGCAGCGTCTTGTCCAGGCCGGCCGGAGTAATGGTGCCGCCCTTGATGGCGCTGTTGCTGGCAACGACGAGGCAGCGAATGCCGCTGACATAGCCAATACCGGCGATGATCCCGCCGCCGGCCATGCTGCCGTCCTTGTCGTCGTGCATCTTGTAGCCGGCCAGGGAGCAGAGTTCCAGAAACGGTGTGCCACGGTCCAGCAACCGGTTGATGCGGTCCCTCGGGAGTAGCTTGCCTCGCTTGGTGAACTTCTCCCGGGCGGCCTCCGCCAGATCCAGCACCTTCTGTTCCACGTCTCGAAACGCGGTGATGTGCGCTTCCATGGCTTCGGCGTTGGTGCGGAAGTCGTCGGACTGGGAGCCTACGGTGGATTCAAGTACCTGCATGTTCGGCTCCTCAGTCGTCGCTCAGAACTTTCGGGGTGACGGCCCGGTGAAAGCCGTTGTAGGGCTCGTTGTTCTTGGCCTTCGGCAACGGCCACACCCGGCCGCCCTGGGAAGCGCCGCCGTCGATTCGCAGGCAGTCGCCACTGATGAACGCCGCCCCCGGACTGAGCAGAAAGCAGATGGCCGAGCTGACTTCGGATTCGGTACCCATTCGCTTGATGGGAACATTGTCGCCAAGGCTGCGGATCCACTGCTTCATGTGCTCGGGGTAATTGTCCATGCCACTGGAAGCAATCCAGCCCGGAGCAACCGCGTTCACCCGAACGCCGGAAGCTCCCCATTCAACTGCGGCCGTCTGGGTAAAGTTCACCATCCCGGCCCTGGCGGCACCCGAGTGCCCCATGCCGGGCATACCGCCCCACATATCGGCCACGATATTGACGATGGCGCCCCCAGTTTTGGACAGTGCCTGAGTGTAGGCTTCACGGGCCATCAGGAAGCCGCCGGTCAGATTGGTCCTCACCACCGTCTCCCAACCCTTCTGGTTGATCCCGGTCAGCGGTGCCTGAAACTGCCCGCCGGCGTTGTTCACCAAACCGTTCAGACCGCCATGTTCGGCAATAATCGCCTTGACGGTGGCTTTCACCGATTCCTCTTCCCGGATATCGCAGACATGAGCCGAGGCAATGCCGCCGTCCTCAGTGATCTCTGCTTTCACAGATTCCACTTTCTCTGACTTTCGACCCACCAGGGCAACCCGCGCGCCCAGGGCAGCGAGTTCATGGGCCGTACACCGGCCGATGCCAGAACCACCACCGGTAACAATAAACACCTGGCCCTTAAACAAGTCGGGATGAAAAACAGACTGATAGCTCATATCTCAACGACCTTTTCCAATGTTCGGGCGCTCTGGTGGGTCGGGCGTTCCAGGACTGTGAGCAGCATGGATGCTGCGATCAAGCCTACAGGGACGTATTCACGGCGTGTCCTGGAACGCCCGACCCACCAGAGTGCATGCACCTATGATTCAATCTTTAACCAAGCTAGCGGGAACCGGCACCGGAAACTCCAATAGCTGTTGCGCAAACGCCTTCCCCTGGGGATCAATCCGCAGGCTGGCAACGCCACCGCCACCCAGACTGTGCTCCAGCAGGAAATTGATCGCATACAACCCGGGCATGGCCCAGCGGGTGACACGACCGGTTTCCGGATTCAGGGTATGGGCCATCCAGTCCGCAACGGCCGCTTCCGTCAATGCTGACTCGATAAACGGCAGAAATTCCGGTTTCCGCGCGATCACGCCGATGTTGGTGTGGTCGCCCTTGTCGCCACTCCGGGCCCAAGCAAGTTTCACCAGCGGCACAGTGGTATCCGTGGCGCCTGTCTCGTGTGTGAACGATTGGGGCTGGAGGTCGCTATCGATGAAACCGCCGCTGGTCTCAACCTCAACGGTCTGCCGCTCGCCACCGAGATCCACCGATACCTCGACTTCTGTCTTCGGCACCAGACAGGAATACAACCGGATCTTCGGCCATACCGTGGGCCGCCCCCCGACAATTCCGGTAATCCCCGGCGCCATGCCCGTTGCCGCCTGGGCAATTTCCCGGGAAAACAGCACCAGGGCCTCTTTCTTGGGATGGGCCGTACTGATCTTCACCACCACTTCCCGGCAATCCTCGCCACGGCCGTGAGCGCCATAAGTGGTTTCGGTACCCAGAAGCTCGATACTGGTCTCGCTGTAATCGGGCAGGCCACGTTCGCTGAACATGCGTGAAGTCTTGGCCAGAATGGCCTGGGCGACTGTCTGAGCCTTGGCCCTGGCGTTCATGCCGGCCAGAAGGAAGGTGACCGTGCACTTGAACCCATCCGGCCAGGTGCCCGATGCCTTGTAGCTGTCCGTGGGCGGAAGCCCTCGGGCGCCCCGAACCTGAACCCGGTCTTTACCGGTTTCCTCCAGCTCAACCCCCGTGAAATCGCAGGTAACATCCGGCAGCAGGTAGGCTCTGGGATCGCCAATCTCGTAGACCAGCTGTTCGGCCACAGTGCCCCGACTGACCAGGCCGCCGGTGTCTTCGGGCTTGGTGATGAAAAAGCTGCCGTCGCCGCTCACCTCGGCGATCGGGAAGCCCATGTTGGCGTAGCCTCCGGCTACCTCTTCCCAGTCGGTAAAGTTGCCGCCGGTGGACTGGGCACCGCACTCGAGAAGGTGCCCGGCCAGGCTGCCCTGAGCCAGTTTGTCGTAGTCCTGCCAGCTCCAGCCGAATTCGTGCACCAGAGGCGCCAGCACCAGGGCGCTGTCGGCAACCCGGCCGGTAATAACAATGTCGGCACCCTGTTCCAGGGCGGCAACCAGGCCAGGCGCACCGAGATAAGCGTTCAGGCTGACCATCATCGGTGGCATCGCCTGGCCGGAACCCATCTCCGTAACGCCCATGTCGGCGAGCTTTTTCTTCTTCATCAGCAGATCGTCGCCCAGCACCAGGGCAATCTTCATCTCTACGCCTGCCTTTTCGCAGAGGGCCTGCAGGGCGTCGCGGCAGGCGACCGGATTCACGCCGCCTGCGTTGGCCAGAACGCGGATGCCTTTTTCCTTGATGTCACCAAGCAAGGGGCCCATGACCGTCTGGACGAAATCCCGCGCATACCCCTGGGTCGGGTCCTTCATTTTCTGGCCAGCCATAATGGACATGGTGATTTCGGCCAGATAATCGGCCACCAGATAGTCGATGTTGCCCTGATGAACCAGTTGCCCGGCGGCGGTTTCCGTATCGCCCCAGAAAGCGGAGGAGCATCCGATTCGAACGGTTTTTGGGGATTCAGCCATGTTCCTGTGCCTTGTCTATGCCCTGTCTATGGTTGCCGGTTCGATACCTGCGGCAATCGCGGTTTTGTCTCACGATGAACCTGACAATACCAAGCAAGCGCTTGGTTTGTAAATAGGCAAGTTTGAGGTAGAATTAAAGGCCTCTTATGCCAACCGGATAGCGTTAGTGAGCCAGAACCAGATCCTCCAGTCCCTGATCGCCGAAAACCTTGTGTCAGACCCCAGTGGTGCCCGTGGCCGCCTGCTCACTGAGGCCGCCCGGCTGTTCCGGGAAAAAGGCTATGAACGGACCACAGTTCGCGATCTGGCAGCCGCCGTCGGTATTCAGTCTGGCAGCCTGTTTCATCACTTCCGGACCAAGGAAGAGATTCTCAAAGCGGTGATGGTCGAAACCATCCGGCTGAATACGGCGCTCATGCAGGCGGCTCTGGAGGCTGCCGATACCAACAGAGAGAAGCTGCGGGGTCTGGTCCGTGCCGAGCTGGAGTCGATCAATGGCCAGACCGGTGAGGCTATGGCGGTATTGGTATTCGAATGGCGGAGTCTGTCGGCCGCTTCCCAGGTTGAAGTGCTGGAACTCCGGGATATCTACGAGAAGCTCTGGCTGGATGTACTGGAATCGCTGAAACGTGAAGGTGCTCTGGAGGCGGATCCCTTCGTTGTTCGAAGGATGTTGACTGGCGCCCTCAGCTGGACCGTAACCTGGTACAAGCCAGAGCGGGGAGGCCTGACACTGGATGGCCTGACCGATCAGGTGATGGCGATGATGGCACTGTAAGCGGACTGGTATTTTCAAAAGTCATTGTTTTAAATCAAGAAAATCGTGCGAAATCCATTTCCTTCCGGGCCATTGGCCCGATCGGCATAACAAAATCGGCATTCGAGCCATTTTTGTAGGACAGTTTTCACCGCATTCTTGCACCCGTTGACAAAAACCGAGTTCAGATCGGGCAAACAAAAATAACGTGATGCAGGGTGAAATATGATCTCCTCTCTGGCAAAGCTCGGACCGCACCTTATTGCGGCTCGCCTCAAGGCTCTCTCGCTGGCGGCGGTTGTCGTTCTCGCAGGATGCTCGGCAAATCCCATCTACACCACCACCGGCGTTGTACTCTCCAATTACTCGGAGGGCGAAGCCACGCCCTATGTACTGCAGATGTCAGACGCCCAGATGGCTTGTGCGCTGGGTGAGGGCATTGACCCGTTACTCTATTCTTTTTCACGGGTGACCGATGCCCCTGACAGCACCGGCTCCTTGCTGATGCTCCTGGCAGGCAATTGCGCCGAGTATGAAGCCTGGGAGGCTGAACTAGCCTACCTCAGAGCGGATTACGAGGGCGATGTCGAAGCGGCCAAGGACGCCAGGGAAGTGGCAAAACGCCTGAACGCACTGACTGCGAAGCGTCGCTATGCGTCCTTTCAGCGAGCGATGGCCGCCTACGAGTTCGATCCCGGCGCTGAACCCCTTGAGTGCCCATTCCTGTTTAGCGAGCAGGATGAAATTACCTTTCTGCTCGGTTTGCTGACTGGCATGCAGGCCATCGTGAACGATGCCAATTCCGGCGCCATGGCCGGAGTACCCAGGAACATAGCTCCCCAGGCCGAGCGTGCCGCTACCTGTCTGGACAATGAAAAGTGGGGCGGCATGCCCAATGCCATCCGGGCCCTGGTCTGGCTACTGCTGCCAGATACCCGTCCGGCGCTGGCGCCGGATCCCTGGCAGGTGCTCGAACACAGCAGGGAGCTGGGCGTTGAGAAAGGCATGCGGGTTCCGCACGCGCTCCAGGCTGTCGCCGCCGAAACATTTGGCCGGCCGGAAAAGCTTGAGGAAGCCATCGCCAGTTTCGCCGAGGCCGATGCAACTATTGAGGTCTGGGACGAGTACCGTCTGGTGGATGAAGTCGCGGCCGGAGTGGTTCGCTTTTCCTCCGACAAGCACTGGACCGCCAACTACGGCTATCGGACGCCGCAATCCTTCTTCGGCAGGATGAGCCCGGAGCGGCAAACCGAAAACGTCGAAACCATGAATCTGGACGATCTGCTGTAAAGCAGGTTGCCGACATCCTCTGATAACTGACAAACACAAGAATGACCCGGAGGTCGTTATGATCCGCAAATCCCTGACAGCCATGGCCCTTGTCGCCGCCGCTCCTCTGGCATCGGCGCAGTCTGTATCCATGTGTGTGTTCGATGTAATCGGCGCCAATGGAGACTTCTACAACTTCGTCAAAGACTATGCCCTGGAGATGAAAGGTCACGGCGTGGATTTCCAGCTGAAACCCTACACCGATGAAGGTGTGGCGATTGGTGATTTTAATGCCGGGCAATGTGATGCGGTTGCCGCCACCGACATCCGGATTCGTCCATTCAACAAATTCACGGGCAGCATCAGCGCCGTGGGAGCTCTTCCCACCTACGACAACCTGAAAACCCTGTTGGCCACTCTGGCGCAGCCCAAAGCAGCACCATTAATGAAGGATAACGGTTACGAAGTGCTCGGGATCATTCCTGTCGGTGCCGGCTATCTGTTTGTAAACGATCGCAGTATTGATACCGCCGGCGAGCTGGCCGGCAAGCGTATGGCAACCCTGGACTACCAGAAAGACGCAATTCACATGGTGAACTTCGTCAAGGCCACGGTCGTGCCCTCCGACATCACCAACTTCGCCGGCAAGTTTAACAACGGTTCGGTGGATACCGCCTATGCGCCGGCTTTTGCTTACGAAGCTCTGGAACTCTACAAGGGCATTGGTGAGAACGGCGGGGTTGTGGACTATCCGCTGGCACAACTGACGCTTCAGATGGTTGCCCGTGATGACGTGCTGGACGACGAAACGGCCCAGAAAGCCCGGGAAGTTGCCTGGAACATGTTCCCGCAGGCCATGGGCCTGATCGAGGGCCAGGAAGCGGCCATTCCTGAAGAAAAATGGGTACGCATTCCTGAAAAGGACATCCGCGGCTATCAGGAAATGTTCCGGGAGAACCGTATCGAGATGCGCGATGGCCTGAACGGTGCGCCGGATGTGTATCACCCGAAAATGATGGGACTGCTCAGCAAGATCCGGTGTGCAAGTAACCCGGCTGCTGCCGAGTGCACTGCGGCCAACCGCGAATAACAGGGCGGAACCATCATGAACTGGCGAGCAATTACCGCTCCGGCCGCAAGGACCCTCTATCCCGTACATCGGATGTACGGGGCCGTTCTGCTGCTCTTGCTGTTGTTTACGTTGCTGTTGGGGATGGGCAATTCCCTGCATTCCCGACTTCTCTGGGTCGGCGAACAGGCCTGGCCAAACTACTATTTGCTGAATCCGGATGCCACGGAGCCCACGTGCCAGCTGGAGATGGATATCGACGCCGAGGTCGCCCGTCGGGTGGCCAATTACAAGCCGGACCCGGATGACCTTTTCAGTTCACCGCCTAATCCGGAAGCCATTCGCAAATCCCTCCAGAGCAATCTGGAACTCTGCCAGCAGCAATACGATGTCTATGAACAGAATCAGGTGCACGCCACGCCAGCTGTCGGGGCCTTCAAGACCGTAGAGCAGGGGCTGGCGGACTTCCTGCTTGAGAACATTGAGCTTACCAAGTACCTGTTTATCGCAATGTTCGCCATGGCTGCGGCAATCGCTGCACTGGATACCGACCACATTGCACTTCGCCTGCCTCGCAACCGTGCCGAATGGCGGTTGAGCCAGGGTGTGCAGTTTGTGGTTAATGGCCTGATGGTGCTGTCGCTGAACGCTTATCTTGGGAAACTGGCCACGTCGCCGGGTTCGGAAGACACCATGAGTCTGCAGTACGCCTGGGGTGGGGTCTTCGGCCTGTTCATGGTGATTAACGCCGTCCGGTTTCTGAACGTTCCGAAACGAATTCGTCCCGGCGGTCTTTCCGCCTCGTCTGGTCTCGTGGTGCCGCTCTACTGTGCCATGGGCCTGATCGCCATGAGTTATTTCTTCCTGGTGGACGGTTACGCCTCGGGGCTGGCCATCTATTTCGGGATGATGTCCAACCTGTCGTCCATGTTCATCAACATTGGCCTTTACGTGCTGGTGGGCATGATGCTGAAGCAGACCCGCATTCCCGAGCTTCTGCTTAACCTCATCAAGCCCTTCAATCTTCCTGCACCGCTTCTGGCTTCGGTGATCATCTTCGCAACCGCGTTTCCGACCGCGTTCACCGGCGCATCGGGCATTTTCATCCTGGCCGTGGGTGGCGTTGTTTATGACGAACTCCGCCGTGCCGGGGCAGGGCGCCAGCTGTCCCTGGCAACGACCGCCATGTCGGGCAGCCTCGGCGTAGTGCTGAATCCTTGCCTGCTGATTGTTGTCGTGGCTGCACTTAATAAAGAAGTCACGACCACAGAGATGTACAGCTGGGGTTTCTGGGTCTTCATTATGTCGGCAACCCTGTTCTCGCTGATTGTCTGCAAGACCCAGGGCAATTGGAAGCCTCGTCCGGCGCCGGGAGCCTTCCGTGCAGCCCTTGGTGAAAGCCGGGCATTGCTGCCTTATGTGGTTGTGGCTGCTTTGGTCATCCTGTCGATCTGGATTGTTCTGGGTTTGAAGTTCAACGAGTACAGCGCCCCGTTGATCCTGCCCTTGGTCATGCTTGCTTTGGTCCTCCTGGATTCCGGCCGGAGCAGTGAGGACCGGGGCCAGACCCGCTCTCAGGCATTCTGGAGCCGAAGTTCCGCCGCTGCCAGCGATTCAGCGGTGCATATCGGAGCCCTGCTTGCGCTCATCGGGTTTTCGATCTGCCTCGGGGGTATCCTCGAACGCTCGGATATAGTTCACGCGCTCTTCCCGGAGGACCTCACCAGTCCCTGGATCGCCATGCTGGTGATTGTGGTTATGCTTACGGTAATCGGAATGGTCATGGACCCGTTCGGCGCGGTAATCCTGGTGTCGGCTACCATTGCCCAGCCGGCAATCCAACTGGGTATCGATCCGCTGCACTTTTGGATTGTCTGCCTGGTGGCGTTCGAGCTTGGCTATCTGAGCCCGCCAGTGGCACTGAACCATCTGCTGACCCGTCAGGTTGTGGGCGAGACGGAAGTGCTGGCTGCAGAGCGTACCGGTACGTTCTGGCATCGCTATGAGCGCCTGTTGCTACCTCTGGCTGTGATGGGGCCAACACTATTGTTCGTGGCCTTTGTGCCGATGCTGTTCTACGCGTTGTAATGTTGAGATGAGATAAAGAAAGCCGCCTGAGGGAAACTTCAGGCGGCTTTTTGCATCTGGAATACAAGAGGAAACGTAGTTTGAACGAAACCGAACACTCGCATGGAGCGTGTTTGGTATACCCTAGGAAATAAAATCGACTTGCTGCCAGTGGCCTGACATATGAATTCACTTGCCCCCTCAAAATTGGTCCCGGTTTTCTTGGCTCTGCTTTCACTGGTGGGTTGTGGGGGTGGTGGCGATGGCCTGGATTCTCAGGAGCCCGGTCTGAGCGGCACCATTACAATCGAAAGTGGAACGCGAGTGGACTCGGATACGGCGGATGACAGTCGGCTTAATGAGGCGATTTCAAACGATTCATCCACCACCGCTCAGTTAGTGCCTTCAACTGGTATCCTGGGAGGCTATTTGAGCGCTACCTCTGGCACCTATCCCGGTTCCGGCGAGTTTGTATTTGAGTATGTAACCGATGCACAGGATTATTTCCGCGCTGATCTCGTAGCGGGGAGCACGGTTGCCGCGCAGGTTTTCAGGGATTCGGATTTTCCAACCCCCGAGATTACGCTGTCAGTTGAACAGGGCGGTGCCTCGGATTCAGTTTCGGGGGCAGGCGATACGCCTTTGATGGTAAGTGCGCCTGCTGATGGGGCCACACAGATAAGCCTCAGCACCACCGGTGGCGGTCCTTTCCGATACGTATTGTCTATTTCGACTGCCGGCGTCACCAATTTCCAGAGTTCTCACTACAGCCAGCCGGAATTCGTGCCGGACCAAGCTATTGTCCTGATGTCACCGGAAGAGCAGGGTAGCATGGGGCCGCAGGGCCTCGCCGGAGCCTTGTCGGCCTCTTCCGCGAAATCACTGGGGCAGGGCGCCTGGTTGGTAAGGCGTGATTCTGTTGGCGTAGTCGCTTCCCAATCGTCCGGCTCTGCTGATGGCCTGCGGCGTGAGACGCTTCGTTGGATCGCCGAACTGAAAGCGGAGCCCGGAGTTCAGGTCGCAGAACCGAATTATATCTACCGGGCCCAGGCGGACCGGGATCTCTCATCTCTGCAGTGGAACTTGCCACTCATCAGTCTGCCGCTTGCCTGGCAGGCCGCACCGAGCCAAGGCAACTCAGTCGGGGTCGCTGTGATGGATACCGGCCTGTTTACGTCCACTCCCCAAACCTACGGCGATTGGCATCTTGATCTGGATGCGAATGTCGTGCCGTTCAATTCCGGACGCATACTCGATTACGTGTCAGCCGATGTGGATATAGATCCTCAGTTCAACGATCCGTTGGGATATGACAACAACCCGGCTGACCCAGGCGACGGCAAACCCCAGAGCAGTAACTTTCACGGAACTCACGTCGCGGGCATTGTAGCTGCGTTGAGGGATTCTGCCGGCGTAGATGGCGTTGCGCCGGAGGCGACACTCTGGCCCGTCAGAGTGCTTGGGCGCGATGGAGCGGGCACTCTCGATGATCTGGTTGCAGCGATAAACTGGGCTGCCGACAACCCGGATGTCGATGTCATAAACCTCAGCCTTGGGGGCGTCGGCCCAAGCACCGTGTTGGAGGCGGCCATAAACCGGGCAGATTCAAATGGAAAACTGGTCGTCGCTGCGGCAGGCAATCAGGGCACCGATGAGCTGACCTATCCAGCCGCCTTTGAGCGAGTCATTGGCGTTGGCGCAGTGGATGCGGGCAAGGTACGGGCTTCATACTCCAATTTTGGCGGTTCCGTGGACCTTGTTGCACCGGGTGGAGATGCGACCAGGGACGCGAATCTGGATGGCAATGCCGATCTGGTTATCAGTACCTGGGGTGTTGACGATGGTGGCGAATTCATTCGCTCTTATGCCGGATTGCAGGGAACCTCAATGGCTGCTCCGCACGTTGCGGGCGTTTATGCCTTGATGAAAGGGGCAAACCCTGGTGCAGTTACGCCCGGCCAGTTTCGAGCCTGGTTGGCCAGCGGTGTGCTGACAGAGAACGTTGGCAACAATACCGAATATGGAGCCGGTCTGATAAACGCGCTCAAGTCAGTCGACGCGGCCCTCGACGGGTCAGTGAGCACGATCGTATTGTCTTCGCCTTCCGCCATCGAGTTCGATCGGGCGCGCTTCAATAGCGAGCTTGATTTTACTGTTTACCCCGAAGGCCAATCGGTTGTGGTTAATGACATTGCCTTCGATTCCGACCTGATTTCTCTGGATCCGGCGCTTTCGGCTGGCAGCCCTCTGCCCAGCTCGGTGTCCGTCTCGGTGGTGGAGCAGAATGTCGTTGACGGGCAGAGTTATGCCACGACGATTCAGATTGACTACAGTGCCGGTGGCGAAACGGGAACCCTGGAGATTCCAGTGTCGATAGACCTCAGGGAATTGGCTGATGAGCGAGACGCTGGTCGCCATTACGTATTGCTGGTAAGCCCTGATGAAAGCCGTGAAACCATAGAGCAGCGCGTGGTGACCGCTCGTGATGGAAGCTACAGCTTCTCGTTCGATGACATAGAGCCCGGGGAGTATTTCCTGGTGGCTGGAACGGACATGGACAACAACGGCTTTATCTGTGAGAGCGGTGAAGCTTGCGCCGAATATCCGGTAAATGGTCTGCCAGAGAAGATCGTTATCGGGGAAGAACGGGTTACCGGAGTCAGTCTAAGCACAAGCTTCCGGCGCCCTACCATTGCTTCGATGGGTTTGCCTCGCATCGGCTTCGAAGGCTATCGTTTGAAAAATGATGAAAACCAAACTGCTCAACCAGTGAGAACCCTGGAGACCAAACGTTGATGCCCAATCACATTCGCGCTGTTTGTCTTCTGGTTGCAACGCTTTTGGCATCCGGATGTGCGAGCAGTCGCTCGGAAACCGCAGAAGGTGGGCCATTGGCACGCCAGATTACCCAGTCAGCACACTGCGGTCTTACGGCTCCCGGTCATGTTCACCTGAAAAGTATCGAAGACGTGGAGAAGCTGGAAGCTTTGCCGGCGCGCAATCTCTCCCTTGAGTCTTTGAAGAATATAGAGTTTGAGAGGGAGCACATCGTTCTGGCGGCTATTGGTCAGAAGCCAACTGGGGGTTATAGCGTAACCCTTGACTCTTCTGAGATCCGTGGCGGAACCCTGGAGCTGAGGGTCAGAGTGGCCGAACCGGACCCCGGAACCATCGTCACCCAGGCGCTCACCACCCCCTGCGCAGTCATCGCTGTGACTGCGGAAGGCTGGGACGATATCCAGATCACCCGCGCCGAAAACAACCGTTGATCTTTCGTCACGAATCCCTAAGCTATGGCTCAGCTTTTCACATCAATCGCGGAGTCAGTTCCTGCCCATGAGCCAGCAACAATATAACGCCGATGCTATTGAAGTACTGAGCGGCCTGGATCCGGTGCGCAAGCGTCCGGGGATGTACACAGACACCAGTCGGCCCAATCACCTGGCGCAGGAAGTTATCGACAACAGCGTGGATGAGGCGCTGGCGGGGCACGCCAAACGAATCGACGTGGTGTTGTACAGTGATGGCTCGCTAAGCGTTGAGGACGACGGCCGGGGCATGCCGGTGGACCTTCATAAAGAAGAGGGCCTGCCTGGCGTCGAACTGATCCTGACCCGCCTCCACGCTGGCGGCAAGTTCTCCCAGGGCAACTACAACTTTTCCGGTGGCCTCCACGGTGTGGGTGTTTCCGTCGTCAACGCACTGTCCACCCACCTGGAAGTGACTATCAAGCGGGATGGCCAGCTTCACCGGATGACCTTCGCCAACGGTGACAAGGCGTCTGAGCTCGAAGTGATTGATACCGTCGGCAAGCGTAATACCGGTACCCGCCTGAAATTCACGCCAGACGTGACTTATTTTGATAGTCCCAATTTCTCTGTCAGCCGGCTTCGCCACAACCTGAGGGCCAAGGCGGTTCTATGCCCGGGCCTGACGGTGACCTTCCTGCAGGAAAAAACCGGTGAGAAAGACGAGTGGTTCTATGAGGACGGCTTGCGGGACTATCTGCGCACGGCTCTGGCGGACATCGAAGTGGTGCCGTTGGAACCTTTCACCGGGAGCTTTTCCGGAAACAAGGAAGCGGTGGACTGGGCCATCCAGTGGCTGCCGGAGGGCGGCGAAGCCATCATGGAAAGCTACGTTAACCTGATTCCCACGGCCCAGGGCGGAACCCATGTGAACGGGTTGCGTACCGGCTTGTTGGAAGCCATGCGTGAGTTCTGTGAGTTCCGTAACCTGTTACCTCGTGGCGTGAAGCTCTCTCCGGAGGATATCTGGGAGCGGGCGGCCTATGTTTTGTCCTTCAAGATGCAGGAGCCTCAGTTCTCCGGCCAGACCAAGGAACGCCTGTCTTCCCGGGAAGCGGCTGCTTTCATCTCTGGTGTGGTCAAGGATGCCTTCAGTCTCTGGCTTAACCAGCATACCGATGTCGCTGAGGCGCTGGCGGAACTCTTTATCAGCAATGCCCAGCGCCGCCTGCGAGCCAGTAAAAAGGTTGCCCGGAAGAAGGTCACTTCGGGCCCGGCACTGCCCGGCAAGCTGGCAGACTGTTCCGGCGGTGATACCGCCCGCTCCGAGCTGTTCCTGGTAGAGGGTGACTCGGCCGGGGGTTCTGCCAAGCAGGCGCGGGACCGGGAGTTTCAGGCGGTTATGCCGCTGCGAGGCAAAATTCTCAATACCTGGGAAGTGGACTCCGGCGAGATCCTGGCGTCCCAGGAAGTGCATGATATTGCCGTTGCCATCGGCGTGGATCCCGGTTCTGACCAGCTGGATGGCCTTCGCTATAACAAGATCTGCATCCTCGCTGATGCCGACTCGGATGGCCTTCACATTGCCACGCTGCTGTGCGCGTTGTTCGTAAAACACTTCCGCCCTGTGGTTGCCGCCGGCCATGTGTTTGTGGCGATGCCGCCACTTTATCGGGTGGATCTGGGCAAAGAAACCTTTTACGCCCTGGATGAGCACGAAAAGCAGGGCATTATCGACCGTATTGCGGCTGAGAAGCGCAAAGGCAAGATTTCGGTGACCCGCTTCAAGGGCCTGGGTGAGATGAACCCCCTTCAGTTGCGTGAAACCACCATGGCGCCGGACACTCGCCGCCTGGTCATGCTGACCATCGAAGACGGTGACGATACCGACAGCCGTATGGATATGCTGCTAGGCAAGAAGCGCGCATCGGATCGAAGGGCGTGGCTTGAGACCTATGGCAATATGGCGGACATTGAAGTTTAATATTCTATAAGGTGCTATAAACAGCATCCTTTATTCTTTCTCTGTATTCCGTAAACTCGTTATCCTGCCAGTTTTCTGATCGGGAAGAACCGTTGATGGACTGGCAGGGCTGGTTTGCGCTGGGCCTCGCAGGCACCGCGCTGATACTGATGAGTGCAGGGCGATTTGCGCCCCATCTGGTGATGATGGGTGTGCTTGTGGTGCTCAGTGCCAGCGGAATTGTTTCAGCGGATCAGGCTCTTGCCGGCTTCAGTAACAGTGGTCTGATCACCGTTGTCGCCATGTTCGTGGTGGCAGCGGGCATTCATCATTCCGGTGGTGTCGATCTACTGGTGCATCACCTGCTTCGCAATCCCAAGACTGTCAGATCTGCCCAGGCCCGGATTGCGCTCCCGGTATCCCTTCTGAGTGGTTTTCTGAACAACACCCCGGTCGTCGCCACCATGATTCCTGCGGTGCATGCATGGTCCCGTAAGATCGGTATCTCGCCGTCGAAATTGATGATTCCACTGAGCTATTCCGCCATTCTCGGGGGTACCCTCACACTGATCGGAACCAGCACCAACCTGGTCGTTAATGGTCAGTACCAGCAACTGACCGGCGAGCAGGGTTTCTCGATCTTCTCCATTACGGCCGTCGGACTGCCTGTGGCCATCATCGGTGTTGCGGCCCTCCTGCTGGTTATGCCCAGAGCGTTGCCGGACCGCAAGGACCAGCAGAAATTCGGTTCCATGAGGGAATTTACTCTGGAGGTCGCGGTGTCGTTCGACGGCCCCCTGGTCGGGAAGACCGTAGGTGAGGCCGGGCTCCGGGAGTTGGAACGGCTGTATCTGGTCGAGATTGAGCGGGATGGCAGCGTGGTTACCGCTGTGCCGTCGGAAGAGCGGCTTCGGGGTGGCGATCGACTGGTGTTTGCCGGCGATACCCAGGCGATTTCAGACCTTCTGCGGATTAATGGCATTGTACCCTCGGTCCACGAGGATGAGCCGAGTCTGAGCAAGGACAGGGCCGAGCGGCGGCTGGTGGAGGCCGCATTGTCGCCCCAATCCGACGTACTTGGCCTGACCATTCGGGACGCGCGCTTCCGGGACCGATACGGTGCTGTTGTCCTGGCCGTTGCCAGAGGCGGGGAGCGGGTCTCCGGGAACCTTGGGAATATTCGACTAAAACCCGGCGATGTTCTGCTTCTGGAAGCTCGTCCCGCGTTTGTCAGCCGTCAGCGCTATAACAAGGACTTTCTGCTGATCAACGATCTGGAAACCGAGACGCCCCGGCATGACCGGGCCTGGCTGTCCTGGGGAATCCTGTTGGTGCTGGTGGGCCTCGCTGCCTGTGGCACCCTGAGTATGCTCAACGCGGCACTGTTGGGCTCAGCGGGAATGATTCTGACCGGCTGCTGCTCGGTTGGCCAGGCGCAGAAGTCGGTGGATGTGCCGGTCATTCTCACTATTGCCGCTTCCTTTGCCATGGGCGCGGCCCTTGAGCAGACCGGCGCGGCAGGCTTTGTTGCCGAAGGCATTCTAGAGTTCAGTCAGGGCAACGTCTTGTTAACCATCCTGCTGGTCTATCTGGTGGTGTCGGTGCTGACTGAGGTTATTACCAACAACGCAGCCGCTGTGCTGGTAATCCCCATCGTTCTCTCAATGACGACCAGTATGGGCGTGGCTGCCGAGCCGTTTGTAATAGCCGTCATGATGGCAGCCTCGGCGAGTTTCGCCACGCCACTGGGGTATCAGACCAACATGATGGTGTTCGGCCCCGGCGGTTACCGGTTCAGTGATTTTGTGCGGGTAGGGCTGCCGATGAACGTGTTTATTGGTGCCGTCACGGTGGTGGTTATCGCCCTGGTGTACGACATCGGCCTCGGCTTATGAAGAGGGTTCCGTCGGGTTGGCGAGAATGTCACAGCACAGCACCTGAAGCTTGCCATCCTGATAATATCCCAGTGACAGAGTGACGCACATATAAGCCCCGGTAACGCAGAGATACGGTGCGGTGACGTGCAGGCTCTCCGGTTGGGCCAAAGCCTGGCGAAGATACTGTTGGCGGTACCAGTCAGCGCTGCTGGTGCTTTCCAGGGGTTTGAAGCGCGGGTCCATGCTGCGGGTGCCGGCGTCGGAAACCAGGGTGTCATCCATCTGGACGCCCTTGTCATCGACCAGATAGCAGCGGGAGACCGCAGGATGGTTCAACAGCTCCAGACAGGATTGTTGCATACTCATTCCGCTGCGAAGCTTCGTGATGGCATGGTCAAAAAAGCCACTGAAAAAATCCACTAATTGCCGTGTCGGGTCCAGGGTAACCTGGTTGCGGGTCTTGTATTCCTGCAACAGGTGGTCGAAGTCCGCGGGCGCATGGGTCAGCTGATCCAGGTCGGTGCTCGGCCTGCGGAAATAGAAACCCTGTACGAAGTCAACGCCAGCATCAATGGCAATCATTGCCTGATCCCGGGTTTCCACACCTTCCAGCAGAACCAGGCAGCCCGACTGGTGCAGCAGTGACACAATGCCGTTCAGAATCTGTCGGGCCTTGTGATCGTCTGTCGCCCGGGTCAGAAGTTTCCGATCCAGTTTCACGATGTCCGGCGACAGGTTCCAGATTCGCTCGAAATTGGAGTGGCCGGCGCCGAAATCATCGATGGCCGTAAGGCAGCCCAGCTTTTTGTAGTAGGCAACCGTTTCCCGCAGCCTTTCTGCGTCGTCTGTTGGCTGCTCGACGATTTCCATGACAATGCGGTGCGGAGGCAGGCCGGTTTTAGCAAGCAATTGACCAAAAAACGAATCGGCCTGACTACCGCTGGTCACCACCTGCGGCGATACGTTGAGGAAGAGCCAGTTCAGTTGGTCACGGATGCCGCTGTAATTGCGTATATGCAGGTAGCGGCAGAGGCGATCAAGGAGCAGATTCTCCGCTTCCGAGGCCGGTAGCTGGAAAAGATGGAGCGGGAGGACTGCAGAGTTATCGGTATCGAAGGCCCGGATCAGCGCCTCATAGCCAACGATGCGCTTGTGCGAAATGCTGTAGATGGGCTGGAGCGCGGTTCTGAGAGTCAGTCCGCGAAAATCGGCGGTCCATGTGTCACCTTCCCTGTTCAGCATAGGGGATAACAGTTCCACTTCCGGAGCTGTCAGCTTTTCAGGGAGCCGTTTCGACATAGACGATTCTGGTTAATTAAACGAACGCATCAGCCGCCCCAGTCTGGCGTCTGAACTGTCTTTTATCAGTACAGATGGCGTGTGAAATCGCGCGAAGTTACTGATAGTTGGAGGGAAGATTGCCAAAAAAACGCGTTTATTACCACTGTTTCATGTAGAAACTGGAAACGGTTTGTATCTTTCGCTGTCTGGAAAGGGAAAGGGGAAGGAAAAGCCCAGCGGTCCGGGCGGACCGCCAGAGAATCAGTTATTGCTGGGTACAACCACGCTTTCGTCGAATTCGAGTTCCATGTCCTGTCCTCTCGGTCAATGAGGCCCCAGACGGGGCATCCAAATATGTAATAAGTCTATCGTTGCTATAATTTTGAACAATCCGTAAAACCCGTATGCGACCAAAGGCAAAAGGGCGGGGCATGATCAGAAATTCTGATGTAACGCTGCAAAAGATTTTGATTTTCTTCGTCGGTCCGAGTTTCTAGACTTGGGCTCATCGTTTGACCAGGGAACAGGCTAATTTTTCATCATGCAAATCAGGAACACTCCGGCCAGCTACGGTCTCGTAGCTATCACTATTCACTGGCTTGTTGCGCTGGTTGTCCTTGGCCTCTTCGGGCTTGGCTATTGGATGGTGGACCTGTCGTACTACGACGACTGGTATCGCAGGGCACCGGATATCCACCGCAGCATTGGCATCCTGCTCTTGATGGTCATGCTCTTCCGGGTTGTCTGGAGAGTGGGCAACGTCTCGCCGGAGCCACTGCCAGGCCATAAGCGCTGGGAGATCCGCAGCGCGCACATCGCCCACCTTCTGCTGTATGTGCTGATTTTCGTTGCAATGGTGAGTGGCTACCTGATTTCGACGGCGGATGGCTCTTCAATCAGTGTTTTCGACTGGTTTGAGGTGCCATCAGTCACCGGCCAGATCAAGGGCATGGAAGACATCGCCGGAACCGTTCACTACTGGTCTACCTGGGCAATCGTGGACCTGGCTGCGGTTCATGCGGCCGGCGCCTTCAAGCACCACCTGTTTGATCGTGACCGCACATTACGGCGTATGTTAGGGAAGTGAGCGCCTGCCGGTTGTTTATCCATCGTCTAACGCCCGGGAGTCGGGCATCAATGAAATAAGGGAGAAAATTATGAAAAAAGTTCTGCTTGCCTCTGCCGTGTCGATGGCGCTTGTTGGTGCAGTTCATGCCAACGAGCACAGTGGTACCTATGCTTTTGATACCAAAGGCGCCCACCAATTCGTCACCTTCAAGATTTCCCATCTCGGCTACAGCTGGTTGTACGGGCGTTTCAACGATTTTGACGGTGAATTTGTATATGACGCCGAAAATCCGGAAAACAGCACTGTTAACGTGACTATTGATACCGGTAGCGTGGATTCCAATCACGCTGAGCGCGACAAACACTTGCGCAGCGAAGACTTCCTTTATGTTGACGAATTTCCGCAGGCAACTTTCAAGAGTAAGAGAGTGGTCCTGGATGAAGAAGGCGAGGCCGATATCATCGGCGACCTGACTCTCCGTGGTGTGACCAAAGAAGTTACCCTTGATGCCGAAATGCTGGGCCACGGCGCAGACCCCTGGGGTGGCTATCGCATGGGTTTTGAGGCGGAAACCGAGCTTCGCCTGAAAGATTTTGGTATTCCGATGGATCTCGGAAAGGCCTCCGAGACCGTTGAGATCATCATTTCTGTCGAGGGTATCCGGCAGTAATCCTGGCTGACCCTGCCAGCGGCAGATTCCGGGCCTAGACCCGGAATCTGCCTGTTTGACTTTCCAGTTCCCTCGCATAGCCCTCAAGGGATTCACTTATTCCGTCAATGTCCCGTGACCGGTTTGCGCTTTCCGTCGCCAGATCGTTGATCTCGGTGATGCTGCGATTGATCTCGTCCACCACCTGAGTCTGTTCTTCAGTGGCTGACGCCACGCTGGTGTTTACATCCGCGATGTTGGCCATCGCCTCGAGAATGGCCTTAAGTTCTTTTTCCGCATCGGTGGCCAGCTTTTCGGTTTCGGTTGCCTCTTTGCTGCCCGTTTCCATCACCGAGACAATGTCGGCAACGCCAGTCTGCAGGGTAGTGATCATCGTCTGAATATCTTCTGTCGATTGCCCGGTGCGTTTTGCCAGGGTTCTGACTTCATCGGCAACAACCGCAAAACCTCTTCCCTGTTCTCCGGCACGTGCTGCCTCGATAGCTGCATTCAGTGCCAGAAGGTTGGTTTGCTCTGCGATGCCCCGGATCACGTCCAGAACGGATGTGATGTTGTCGGAATCATCAGATAGCTTGCGGATTACGTCCACTGCTTTTGAAATCTGGGCTGCCAGCCGGTGAACCTGTTCTGAAGAACTGCGGATAATACGAGCGCCGTTCCTGCCTTTTTCTTCGGCCTCCCGGGTAATTTCGGCGGCTCTTGAGGCATTACCGGCAACCTCCTCGATCGCACTCTGCATTTCGTTGATGGCAGTGGCGACCATGGAAATTGAGTCGGTCTGTCGAGTCACGCCATCGTTGTTGTCCTTCGCCGCCCGGGCAAGATCTGTGGCTCCGGTTCCAAGTTCGCGGGTCAACTGCTGAATGGAGCCAATCATGGATTGCAGGTTCTCCAGGACCAGGTTGAAACTTTTCGCGAGTTTGCCCAGGTCATCATCCATTTCCAGGGGAATCCGCTGCGTAAGATCGCCTTCTCCTTGGGCAATATTGTCAAGCTGATCCCGCAGCGCCGTGATAGAGCCTATGATCATTTTCAGGAATACAGCAAACAGTCCAATACTGATCAGGATGGCAATCGCGGTTATCAGAAGAATCGTGACGGAGCTGCTCTGGCCCTCCGAAGAGGCTTCACCGGCCCGAATCTGGGCCTGGGCATCAGCGTGGGCGCCAACCTCGTCAAAGTATTGCCTGAGATCGTCGAAGAGGTTGTTGGTTTCACTGGCTGCCAGCGCCCTTGCCTGTTCTGGATCCCCCGCTTCTGCAAGCTCAAGAATCCGTTGGGCGGATCCCAGCCAGCGCTGATAGGCGGCATCGAATCCTCTAGCAACATCGGAGACGCCCGTACCCTCAAGCCTTTCAACCGCCTTGTTGAAGCGGTCTAAGGCCTGTCCGGCATTTTCATCAAAACTGGCCAGGTAATTCTCACCTTCCTCATTGTTGAACTGGGCGTCCACATAGGCCATCTGGGCAACCAGCGCTTGATATAGATCCCGGTCACCGTTGAGGATTTCGCTGACGGAAGGCAGATAGGTTTCGGCAATATTGTCAGTGTCGGATACCAGGTTTCGGACGGTGCTGACGGCAAACAGACCGATAACAACCAGGGCGACAGCCGTAATAGCGAAAGGCAAAGCAATTTTAACCCGGAGTCCCAGGCGTTTACCAAAATCCATACGTCTCTCCCGCGTTGTCGGAATGGCCTATTGCCAATCAATATAGCATCGGGAGGACGTTTGATTTGAGAAACAGTAGAGTAATTGCTCCCGGTCAATGAGATGGGATTCTCGCCGGGAGCGGGGATAAGCTATCAGGAAGGGTCCGGTGATTCCCGGTGGGTGTCACCGGATCGGCAAAGGTGCCTCTGGCGCCAGAACTGTCCCGCGAAAATAACGACCCAGATCAGTAATCCTGCCCAGAGATAGGTCTCGGGAATCTGGAAACTCCCGCTGATAGCAAACTCGACCAGAAGCATCAGCGTCACCGCCAGAACTGCATTTACCAAGGCTGTCACCATGGCTTGCCCGCAGGCTTTGATGTTGGGTTTCATAGTGTTCCGCTTGTTAGAGAAGTAAAACGGTCTTCTATTCACTGGAGTGGAGAATACGGCCCACCTTACGGACTCTCCATGCGGGAATTCCGCTATTGGAATCAGTTGTCTGTGCGACAAGTGGCCGTTTCTGGCCAATAAATCCGCAGGTTGTTGGTGTATCGGCGCCTCGCTCCATATAATGTGCGCTCCTGTTAACCGGTGATTAATCCGGGCGCAGGGAGTAGGATCACGGACATTATTCCAATCAGGCAATACAGGCAATCAAAGAGGCATCCATGCCAGAGTTTCAGACAACGGATGAAGGCTTCGAGCGGGTTTCGCTCCGGGATTACACGGAAAAGGCCTATCTCGATTATTCCATGTACGTCATTCTTGATCGGGCACTTCCAAATGTCGGCGATGGCCTGAAACCGGTTCAGCGGCGAATTGTCTATGCCATGTCCGAACTGGGGCTGAAATCCACCTCGAAGTACAAGAAGTCCGCTCGCACCGTGGGCGATGTACTGGGTAAATTTCATCCCCACGGTGACAGCGCCTGTTATGAAGCCATGGTGCTGATGGCCCAGCCGTTTTCCTACCGCTACCCTCTTGTAGACGGCCAAGGGAACTGGGGCTCCCCGGACGATCCCAAGTCCTTCGCGGCCATGCGATACACCGAATCCCGTCTGGCGCCGTTCGCAGAAGTGCTTTTGGGCGAGCTGGGGCAGGGCACCGTAGACTGGGTGCCCAACTTCGATGGCACTATGGAAGAGCCTTCGGTACTGCCTGCCCGGCTGCCCCATGTGCTTTTGAATGGCACCACCGGCATTGCTGTTGGTATGGCCACGGATATCCCACCGCACAACGTGCGCGAAGTCACCGCAGCGTGCATACGCCTGCTGGACCAGCCGGACTCGACAGTTGATGAACTCTGTGAACACATCAAGGGCCCGGATTTTCCGACCCAGGCGGAAATCATTACCCCTCGGAAGGACATCCGGCAGATGTACGAAACTGGCCGCGGATCCCTGCGGATGCGCGCCCGATGGATCCGGGAGAGCGGTGAGATTGTGGTTACGGACCTCCCGCATCAGGTATCTGGCAATCGGGTGCTGGAGCAGATCGCCCATCAGATGCAGACCAAGAAACTCCCGATGGTGGCCGACCTTCGTGACGAATCCGATCATGAAAACCCGACCCGCCTGGTGATCGTGCCCCGGTCCAACCGCGTTGATCTTGATGGCCTGATGGCGCACCTGTTCGCCAGCACCGATCTTGAGAAAACCTACCGGGTCAACATCAATGTGATCGGTAACGACGGCAGGCCGGGCGTGAAGGGTTTGCACCAGATCCTTACGGAGTGGCTGACTTTCCGGCGCACTACCGTTATCCGCCGGCTCCAGCACCGTCTGGACAAGGTTCTTGCTCGGCTGCATATCCTGGAAGGCTTGCTGATTGCTTATCTCAACATTGATGAAGTGATCGAAATCATCCGTACCGAAGACAAGCCCAAGGCCGAGCTGATGGCCCGTTTCGGGTTGTCCGCCGATCAGGCTGAAGCCATCCTGGAGCTCAAGCTGCGCCACCTGGCCAAGCTTGAGGAAATGAAAATTCGGGGCGAACAGGATGAACTGTCGGCTGAACGGGATGAGCTCCAGTCAATCCTGGGTTCTGAAGATCGCCTGCGTGAGTTGATCAAGAGTGAGCTGCAAGCGGATGCCGAAACCTTTGGCGATGACCGCCGTTCGCCGATTGTCGAGCGTGAGGAGGCCCGGGCATTCAGCGAGGTGGATCTGGTTTCGAACGATCCTGTGACCGTCGTGTTGTCTGAAAAAGGCTGGGTTCGCGCCGCCAAAGGGCATGACATTGAGCCGGAAGGCTTGAGCTATAAAGCCGGCGACCGTTTCTCCCTGGCGGCCCGGGGACGCAATAACCAGCAGGCGATCTTCCTGGATTCTACCGGACGCGCCTATTCCTTGATGGCTCACAGTTTTCCGTCTGCCAGAGGCCAGGGCGAGCCGCTGACCGGGCGGATCAATCCACCATCTGGTGCCAGTTTTTCCGGTCTGTTGATGGGGGATCCTTCCCGCAAGGCCTTGTTGGTTACGGATGGTGGCTATGGGTTTGTGACATCGCTCAACGACATGATCAGTAAGAACCGCAATGGCAAGGCGGTCGTCAGTGTTCCCAAGGGGGCGAGGATCATGCCTCCGGTGACCATACCGACCACCGAGAAAACGCTGTATCTCGGAGCGGTGTCCAACGAGGGCCGTATGCTGGTGTTCCCCCTGAGCGAACTGCCAGAACTGGCCAAGGGCAAGGGCAACAAGATCATCAGCATTCCTTCTGCCCGGGTCCAGAACCGTGAAGAGTACGTGGTGGCAGTGGCGGTATTTGCCGAGGACGACCAGCTGGAGATACGGGCGGGCAAGCGCAAGATGGGGCTGCAGTTCAGTGACCTTGAACACTATCTTGGAGAGCGGGGCCGTCGTGGCCACAAGCTGCCCAGGGGGCTGCAACGGGTTGATGGCATTGACGTGATTCCTTCCGCTGCCCGGGCGCAGGAAGAGGCAGGCTCTGACAGTGAGGGTGCCGACGGTGAGTGAACTGGTACTGATTAATGTTTCCGGGCGTGACAAGCCCGGCCTGACGTCGGAAATAACCGGCATCATGGGGCGCTACGATGTGCGCATCCTGGATATTGGCCAGGCGGTCATTCACGATCACCTCACCTGGGGCATCCTGATCGAGATTCCGGATGAATCCAAATCCTCGCCTGTGATTCGGGATCTGCTGTTCCGGCTCCATGCCCTGGATCTGCAGGTACGGTTTGCGCCGATCACGGTGGAGGAATACCAATCCTGGGCCGCGGCCCGGAACCGCGCCTGTTACATTGTCACCCTGCTGGCCCGTGATATCAAAGCCGAGCAGATTGCCAGGGTTTCCGCCATTACTGCTCGCCATGGTCTTAATATCGATAATATCTCGCGGCTGTCTGCCAGGCCTTCGCTGAACGCCTCCGACAACCGCATTGCCTGTGTCGAGTTCTCGGTGCGGGGCACGCCATCGGATCTTGAGCAGTTGCGAGCGGATTTCCTTCATATTGCCGGCGAAATGAATGTGGATATCGCCTTTCAGGAGGATTCCATATTCCGGCGTAATCGTCGTCTGGTGGTCTTTGACATGGACTCAACGCTGATCGAAGCTGAGGTGATCGACGAGCTGGCCACCGAAGCCGGCGTGGGCGAGCAGGTGGCGGAGATTACCGAGCGGGCCATGCAGGGCGAGCTGGATTTCAGTCAGAGTTTCGCCGAACGTCTCGCGCTTCTGAAAGGGCTGGATGAGTCGGTGCTCGAAGGCATCGCCTCCCGGCTTCGAATGACCGAGGGGGCCGAGCACCTGATTCTCAGCCTGAAGGCGCTGGGTTATCGCACGGCCATACTGTCAGGAGGGTTCACCTACTTCGCCCGCCATCTGCAGCGCAAACTGGGTATCGATTACATATACGCCAACGAGCTGGAGATTGAGGACGGCAAGGTGACCGGTCGGGTGTCCGGGCAGATCGTGGACGGCAAACGTAAAGCGGAGTTGCTGCTGGAGATCGCCGAGAAAGAGCACATCTCAAGGGAGCAGGTCATCGCGGTAGGTGATGGCGCCAATGACCTTCCCATGCTGAGTCAGGCCGGCCTGGGTGTGGCCTTCCGTGCCAAGCCCCTGGTGAAGGAGTCTGCCCGTCACGCCATTTCGACCCTTGGGCTGGACGCAATCCTCTATCTGATTGGTTTCCGTGAGAGCGAAACCAACCAGAGTCTGGAAAACGCCGACTTCTGAGCCGTTCAGGCTCAGTTGTCGCCGAAGTCGTAGTTCATTTCGGGTACCGGTGCCTGCAGGTAGTAGCCCTGAATATAGTTCACGCCCGCCTGCCAGAGGGTGGCAAGAACGCCGGCATTTTCCACCAGCGGAATGATAGTGAGCTTGCCGTTGGACTGCAGGCTCTTGACCATTTCCTTGACCTGTTCCTTGGCCTCATCGCTCTTCTGGATTTCTTCCGTAAAGGAGCCATCGATTTTCACGTAGTCTGTATCGATGTGCTTCAGGGTGTTGAACGGATTGAGGGCGCAGCCGAACTGGGCGATGGATACCTTGCAGTGAAGCTCGTGGACCGCTTTGGTGAAGTCTTTCGCCTGCTTCATGTAATTGTTGGCATCGCCTTCACGGATCTGGAAGATCAGGGAGTCGCCCGGCAAGCGCGCGGCTTTCAGGGCAACGCTCAGCCAGGGCGTAAAGGTTTTGTCCTGAAGGGTTTCGGCCGTCACATTGAGGAACAGGCGCGTATCGTGACCCCGTGAACGATGGCTGGACAGCTGCTTGATGGTCTGCAGGATGACCCAGCGGTCGATCTTGATCGCGGTGTCGCTCGGGCCCATTGGCGGCAGGAAGTCATAGGGCGAGACTTCCTCGTCGTCCTTGTCGAGCATACGTACGAAGGCTTCGTAATGTTCTTCTCCTTCGCCGCGCAGGTTGATGATCGGCTGGAACAGGAGTCGGAAGCGGTTCTCTTCCAGGGCCTTCTGGATGGCTTCTACCGAATTGCTCTGATCCAGTGTTTCGAAGTCGGCGGGGTTGTAGACCACCACACCGTTGCCCTCGGCATGCCCCTCAAGCTTGCGCACTTCCGCCGAGGCGGTATGGGCCCGGGCCATGAGTTCTTCAGCTTTCGGAGAATTCTCGGTAATTGCCGCAACACCGATGCTCACAGTCAACTGGACCGTGCGACCATTGATGTCGAACAGATGGTCTTCTACCGCCTTTCGGATGCGCTCGGCGTGTTCTTTCATGGTGCCTTCGTCGCAGGGCTGGCACAGCAGACTGAAGGCATCGTCGCTCAATCGGGCCAGGGCAAGGTCGTCACCGGCCTGCTCCTTGAGCAGGTTTGCCAGATCGCCCAGCAGCAGGTCTGCGCCGGAAATTCCCACCTGGCCCTTCATGCTCATGAAGTTATCCAGGGCGATGTAGGCGAGTGCACCGGTTTCATTCTTCTTGCCGGCGTTGGCAATTGCTTCAGCGAGTGCATCCATCAGGTACTGACGATTATACAGCCCGGTCAGAAGGTCTTGGCTGCTGATCTGGCGCAGCTTTTCTTCCAGCTCTGCATCGCTGTGCTCTGGTTGCAGAACGATCTGCGTGCATTCCTCGCCGTCGTAGGTGGCAGCCGAGACTGACATGGTCACGTTCAATTCGTGGTCGTCACTGCGTCGTGCTGTGCAGTTCAAGGTCATGCCGTCTTCACCCTTTTCGGCAAATGACTTCGTGAACTCCTTGTACTTCTCCTGACTATCCGGAGTAAGGGTGTCCAGGACCGGTACGCAGATAAGATCGTCAATATCGTCGTACCCGAGGAACTCCATGTACGACTGGTTGGCATAGATGTGCATGCCATCATTAATGTAGGCAATCGCATCCTTGGAGCTTTCGAGAAGTAACTGGCAACGCTGTTCCGCCTCCCGGAGGTGGGATTCCAGGACACGACGCCTTCTGCGTTCGTCGAGGGCTGCCAGCTCACGGTTAACCTTCAGCACTATCAGGTCCCTATGCTCGGACGACACGGTGTCCTGGGCGCCGGCCTTCATTATTCCGACCGTGCGTTCGCGGCTTTCCTCCTCCGTCAGGAGGATAAACGGAATGTCTTTGTCCATCCGGCGGATCATGGCGAGGGCATCATCGGCCGAGAATTCCTGGTCCAGGTCGCGGGCGAGAAGGAGATCCCAGTTACCGGCCTTCAGCGTCTCTTCCAGGTCCTCTTCCGAGGTGATTCTGTGGGCTCGGGTGGCCTTACCGGAGTTGCGGAGCAGGCTGACCAGGGATTCGGCATCGTTTTGCGATGGGTCAAGAATCAGCAGGTGTACGGTCGCGTTCTTTTTCTGCATTCGAAGGGCGTCTCGTGATACACGGTTCATTCACTAACGCTGAATGATGCAGGGGTTGCCGATCAATAACAACCCTCTGCGGGCTTCCGGTGTCTCAGTTTGGAGACCTCACAGAGATGGCCAAAGCGAGTCGAATTCGTCCTCGCTGGCTCCGGATGATGCAGGCGGTGCGCCAGCATTCAGCGTTGCCGCGTTCTGCAGCTTGAGTTCGAACTGGCTGATGCTGCCAGTGGAGGACACCTTGCGAGACAACTGACCCTGATCTTCCCGGCCATCATGGAGCAGGGAGATGCGGCTCCCGGACTGGAATGGCAGGCGAGGCGTGATCAGCGTGGCAGACTGGTTGACTACGCTGATTTCAGGTAAAAGCAAGCCACGCAGATACTCGCTGCTGTTGCCCACTTTCTGGATAAGGCGCACGCCACAGGGTGAAGCGCTGGGGGCCAGTAGTTCAATACCGACCTGGGTGCCCTGGTTCTTGATCTGACGAATCCAGCGGACAACAGCCACGCTCCAGGGGTGGGTGCTCTGTTCCCGAACGCCCAGCACTTCGCCGGCCTGCAATGAGGGGGGAACATTGCTTTCCCACGCAACGCAGTAGCCCCCGGGGCTGGTATTGATCAACAGGGAATGGTGAGATCTTGGCCGGTTCCTGTCCGTCGATGGCGCCTGCGAGTTGCCATAGGAACCCTTGAAGTTGATAGGCGTATCGGCAGCATGGAGCCTTTCGTCGCTTGGACCTGCATCGTGGGCACCCGACCAGGCGTCCTGTTTCTGGCGTGATGACCGCACGAACAGATTCTCTTCCTCATGATGGCCGTTGTCATTGCCATTCACGAATTCGGTAAAGGTTTTCTCGCCGGCGATGAAGTAGTGGGCAGCTGTCAGTCCTACGCAGACTTCCAGGGACCCCTGGCTGGCGATTCGATTGAAGTTTCGCTTGGCGAGAATGCCCAGGGCCTGGCTGAGATGGGTGAGCAGGGTGTCGCTGACCTTTGCCGGCACCCTCAGCTCGTGATCGGTTTCTTTATGCTCGCGCCGGGCATGCAGCGTTTCCGAGAGCATAGCCGAGAGATCCCGGGTGTCGAAACCGAAGCTCTCATCGCCGGGCTTCTGTTCGAGAAGACTGCGGTAAAACGGTGGATTGTCCCGCTCCATGTTGATTACGAAGAGACTGTCGTCGCCGATATCCGGCCCACATCGGGTGTGGTCAGTCCACGATTCGAAAAGTTCATAGACATGCAAGAGTTCAGCCTGGCGCAGCTGATTGGGGCGGGCGCAGCCGAGCAGGAGAATTCGTTTATAGGCGTCGGCGACCGAACTGGTACGACGATGCTGAAGCGTGTCGTCCTCCACCTGAACCACAGAGAGCTTGTTACGATGGGCGAACCGGTACAACCGGTGACACTCAAGCCAGCTCTGTGCAGGGCTGGGGCAATAAAGCTGATGTGATCTCAGAATGGTCGCCGAAAGCTCGGAAATGGCTCGATGCGCGGCGGTGGCAATCTGGCGGCGATTCTTGTCCAGACCACCATTGTCGATGAACTCCAGAACGCACAGCTTGTAACCGCCGGCCAGATGCAATTGAAGCGCCTGGGACAGATTGGCGATTTTCCGTTGTTTTTCAGGCAGTGCCACGGCCAGACCGAGGTAGTGCCGGGAAAGCTCGTTGCAGACGAAATGAATCTTTTCCCGGATAAGTTCCAGGAACTGCATGCGCTGCTGGGGTGCCAGGAAGAGGTGATTCAACTCGATAATGGCATGGTAGAGCTGCCGTGATACCTCACCGATATTGGCCATAGGTAGCTGGTCGATCCAGACCCGGAACGCCTTGGGCGTCGTGTCACAGAACGACAGGCTGGCCGTTTTCTGTTCGGGAACGCGGAGATCAGGTTTCAGGGTCTTACCTTCCATGAATGCATGCCAATGTCTGGACCACAGGTGGTATTCCGGGGTTGGCCCTGCCCGGCCGGGGGCTACTGAATGTCCGCCGGCCTGTCAGGAAAACGCCGTAAATACATGTTTTTATCTTCAACGTTACTGGACTTTAAAGTAGCAAACCAGTCGTAAAAAGCGAGAAGATCATGAGTTGACAATCTTTGACAAGTGAATTTGGGCCGTTTTTTGCGAAACCGGTCACGGGAACAGGTTGATCGGGGTCTTGCTTTCCTTGCCTGGCTCCTCTCTCACCAGCTTCGGCACGAGGAACCCCGGCAAGCGCGACAGCAGTTCACGCATCAGATTTCGCGCCTCTTCGTCCGGCACATCGTAGTGGTGGGCGCCTGCCACCGGGTCAAATGCGTGCAGGTAGTAGGGCAGGACGCCTGCTTCAAACAGAGCCTCGCTCAATTCTTCAAGCACCGACGCACGATCATTCACGCCCCTCAGGATAACGCTCTGGTTGAGCAGCGTTGCGCCTGCTGCGCGCAGGTACCCCAGGGCGCGGCGCGTGGCGGTATCTAATTCCGCCGGATGATTGATGTGCAACACGATAATAACCTGCAGTGGCGTCGTTGAAAGCCATTTCAAGAGCTCGTCGCAGACTCTTTGTGGAATAACGACTGGCAGGCGTGTATGCAGGCGCAGGCGGCGAATGTGGGGTATGCCACTGATTGCCGTTGCCCATTGAGCCAGAAGTCGGTCATTGACAGCCAAGGGGTCGCCGCCGCTGAAAATAACTTCATTGATTTCCGGGCTGGCGCCCAGGGTGTCAATCACCCGTTGCCTGTCGTCCGGGCTGAGACGTTGTTCATCATAGGGAAAGTGTCTGCGAAAGCAGTACCGGCAGTTTATCGCGCACTGCCCGGTCACCATAAGCAGAGCGCGGCTGCGGTATTTGCGGATGAGCCCGGTGGTGGCAATGGCGCCCGACTCTTCCAACGGGTCACTGATAAAGCCGGGCGCGTGCGCGGTTTCTTCCGCAAGGGGAAGCACCTGCCTGAGCAGGGGGTCGGCCGGGTTGCCCTTTTCCATGCGTGCAAGAAACGGTTCGGGCACGCGAACCGAAAACAGGCGGTGACCTTGTCGTGCCGCCGACAGCCACGGCTCCTCGGGTAACTCCAGGCGACGGAGTAGCTCTTCCGGTGATGTCACGGAGTCCGACAGCAATTGCTGCCAGCTGCGATGTTCATGGTCGCAAAGGTGGGCTTCTATACGGGCGGGGGTTCGCTGTATCATAACGCCCTTCGAATTCTAAACAGCTTTTTGTCAGGTGGACATTTCATGGCTTCATATTCTACCAATGAATTTCGCGGCGGTCTTAAGGTTTTGCTGGATGGCGACCCCTGCATCATTCTCGAGAACGAGTTTGTCAAACCCGGTAAGGGGCAGGCCTTCAACCGCGTAAAGCTGCGTAACCTCATGACCAACCGGGTCTGGGAGCGCACTTTCAAGTCCGGCGAAAGTCTGGAAGCCGCAGATGTCATTGATCAGGACATGGAATACCTCTATACCGACGGTGAGTTCTGGCACTTCATGCTCACTGATGGCTCCTTCGAGCAGTACCCGGCGGATGCCAAGGCGGTTGGCGATGCACTGAAGTGGCTGAAAGAGCAGGACGTCTACACCGTAACGCTCTACAACGGCTCTCCGCTCTCGGTAACGCCCCCCAATTTTGTCGAACTCGAAGTGGTTGATACCGACCCGGGCATGAAGGGCGACACCGCCCAGGGTGGCTCCAAGCCCGCGACTCTCTCAACCGGTGCTGTGGTCAACGTACCGCTGTTTATTACCATCGGTGAAGTCCTCAAGGTTGATACCCGCTCCGGCGAATACGTGAGCCGGGTGAAGAGCAGTTGATCCGGTCATGACCCGCGAACCTGTCTGGCAGCCCTCTGCCTCGCAGGCTGCCCTGAAAAGCCGTGCACAGCAACTGGAGTTTGTGCGCGGCTTTTTTGCGCAAAGAGGGGTCCTGGAAGTGGAAACGCCGGTACTGGGCCGGTGCGGCGTTACCGACGTCAATCTAGACGGCATTCATGCGCAGGTCACTGCCGGTTCCCGGACCGGGGGCTGGCTCCAGACGTCTCCCGAATACCACATGAAGCGCCTGCTTGCGGCCGGCTGTGGATCGATCTATCAGGTCTCGAGGGTATTCCGCGATGGCGAGCAGGGGCGTCGTCACAACCCTGAATTTTCCATGCTGGAATGGTATCGGACGGGATTTGATGACCTGGCTCTTATGGAAGAGGTGTCGGATCTTGTCTGCGGCTGGCTGGGGTGTCAGCGGCCCGTCGTTATTCAGTATCGGGACGCATTGAAGCACTGGGCAGATATCGATCCATTTGTCGCAACCGATCGCGAACTGATGCGGCGCTGTGAGCAATGGCTGGAGCCTGAGCAGCTGGCGGATCTTGGCCGCGATGGCTGCCTCGATCTGCTCATGAGCTTTGCGGTCGAGCCGCATCTTGGCCGGGATAAGCCCATGTTCATAACCGGCTATCCTGCGTCGCAGGCGTCGCTGGCCAGGGTCTCACGGTCACATGGTTATGAAACGGCGCACCGCTTCGAGCTTTATATTGACGGCCTGGAGCTGTGTAACGGCTACTGGGAATTGACCGATCCAAAAGAGCAGAGGCTGAGATTGGAGGCCGATAATCAGCAGCGCTTGCGCTCCGGTAAGCGTGAAATGGCGCTGGATGAGGCGTTTCTCGCCGGGCTTGAGCAAGGATTGCCCGAGTGCTCCGGCGTGGCGCTCGGGCTGGACCGACTGCTGATGCTCAAGCTCGGGGCTCAGGATATCAGTGAGGTTTTGGCGTTTCCGTTCGAACGGGCGTGATCAAGCGAGGGCGCCGAATGCCTCGCCCATGCGAACGGTTTTTCCTGCCACCTGGTCGCTGTTCCAGGTGACGGCTCCTTCGGGCATAACCATAATAACCGTGGAGCCAAGGCGGAATCGGCCCATCTCCTCGCCCTTGGCGAATCTGATGGCCTGCTCGCCTTCATATCGGGTTGAGGTAACCTGCTTACTGCCGGGCACAACGACACCTGCCCAGCTGGTTTCCACGCTGCCGACAATCATGGCGCCAACCAGCACCAGGGCCATGGGACCGGAATCGGTGTCGAAGATGCAGACAACCCGCTCATTGCGGGCGAACAGATTCGGGACATTCTCGGCAGTCACCGGGTTCACCGAGAACAGTTTGCCGGGAACATGGATCATCTGTCTCAGCGTACCCGCCATCGGCATATGGATGCGGTGATAGTCTTTCGGCGAGAGATAGATAGTCGAAAACTCGCCATTGGCAAACGGGGCCGTAGTCGCTTCGTCGCCGCCCAGCAACTCACTCAGGCTGAAAGACTGGCCCTTGGCCTGGAAAACCCGGTCTCCGGTCACCTGCCCCAGCTGGCTGATGGCACCGTCGACAGGGCTGACGAGCGTTTTTTCGCCGTCCGCCAAGGGGCGGATGCCCGGTTTCAAAGCCCGGGTAAAGAACGCATTGAAGGTGGAGTAGGCTTCCGGATCCGGTTCGGCGGCTTCGCTCATGTCTACGCCGTAGCGGCCGATAAACCATTTGATGACCCGGTTCTTGAGCGCAGGGGATCGGTTATTGTCGGCCAGACGGCCGGCCAGGTTGGAAACCCCCAGTTGCGGCGTGATGTACTGGCTCAGAACAAAAAGCTTGTCGAACATTAAATGTGATCCTTTGCGCTCAAAGGCGCGAAGTTTACCAAAGACTGCCACCTGTATAGAAATTGTTTCACGACTTCGCGGTTCGGGCGAGGCCTTGCTATTATCAGGTCACCTTTTACGTGACAGCTTCCGGCTCCGGCCGATAACCAAGAATATAAGGCGTGTTTAGTTACCATGTTACTGATCATCGGCGGGATTATTGTTCTGGCCAGCGTACTGACTGGCTATGTTCTCCATGGCGGCAATTTGATGGTGCTCTGGCAGCCAACCGAAGTGCTGATCATTTTCGGGGCGGCTTTGGGGTCGTTCATTATTGCCAATCCCATGCACACGCTCAAAGAGGTTTTCGGTAGAGGGCTTCAGCTGCTTACCGGCTCACCCTATAACAAATCCTTCTACATGGATCTTCTCAGCCTGATGTACGAGATTTTCGACAAGTCCCGTAAACAGGGTGTGATGGCGATCGAGGAAGATATCGACAATCCCGAGTCCAGCCAGATTTTCAGTCGCTATCCGGCCATCATGAAATCGAAGGAATTGCTGGCCTTTATCACCGATTATCTGCGCATCATCAGCTCCGGCAATATGGCAACCCATGAGCTGGAAGGCATGATGGAGAACGAGATCGACAGTCGTCAGCACGAGCTTGAGGAGCCTGCCCACGCGGTCAACAAGATTGCAGATGCGCTGCCCGGTCTCGGCATCGTTGCCGCGGTGCTTGGTATTGTGATTACCATGAACTTCCTTACCGAAGGGCCGGAAAAGATCGGTCTCAGCGTGGCCGCTGCCCTGGTGGGGACGTTTCTGGGTATTTTTATGGGCTACGGCTTTGTGGGCCCCACGTCCATTGCCATGGAGCATGCCGCAAAGTACGAGCTGAAGGCTTACGAGTGCGTCAAATCGTCAATTGTCGCGACCGTTTCCGGGCAGGCACCCCAGATGGCCATCGAGTTCGGCCGGAAAGCATTGCCGACTGATAAACGCCCCGGATTCCAGGAACTGAACGATCACGTTCGCTCCAAGTAATACCGCCAGAACCTGACCCCGGAGCCGATTCGTGGAAGAACAGCCGATCATCATCAAACGCAAGAAGAAGATTGTCGGGGGCCATCACGGTGGTTCCTGGAAAGTCGCGTTTGCCGATTTTGCCACCGCCATGATGGCGTTCTTCCTGGTGCTCTGGCTAACCGCGACGGCATCGCCAGAGCAGAAGAGGGCGGTTGAAGGCTATTTCAAGGACCCGGTCGGTTTTACCGAGGGTGGATCCCCGAACCCGGTTGATCTGGAGGGCAGTGCTTCGGTGGTCAACGAGGCAAGTCCGGACATCGAGTCCAGTCAGATCCAGATCGAAGACCAGGTGGTAGATGAGCTTTCTGAAACCCTGGAGCAGCGGCGGATGGAAGAATTGTTTCAGGAGCTGAAGGATCGCATCGAGCAGAATCAGACCCTGCAGGAGTTCAAGGATCAATTGCTGATCGATATCACCGACGAAGGCCTGCGCATCCAGATCGTCGATCGTTCAGGCCGCCCCATGTTCGACAGCGGCCGGGCCGAGCTCAAGTACTACTCCCAGGATATTCTGTTTGAACTGGCGAAGACCCTGGGCTCCGTAAATAACAAGCTCAGCATTACCGGGCACACCGACTCAACACCCTTCGGCGGCCGGCCCGGCTATACCAACTGGGAGTTGTCAGCAGACAGGGCAAATACTGCCCGAAGAGCCCTGGTTGCCGGCGGAGTCCGTCAGCAGCAGATTGCCCGCGTTGTGGGGCTGAGCGATTCCGTGCTGTTCGATAAGGAAGACCCGAATGCGCCGGTGAACCGCCGCATCTCCATCATCGTCCTGAACAAGAAAACCGTCGATAACATCCAGAGCAGCGCCGGCCAATCGGATGAGCCCCTGATCGATCTGACCCAGCCGACTGAGGAAGAGCGGGAGGCGGCCCGTGAGCGCCTGGAAAGCGGTGAATGGCTGCAGGAGAAGGAGGAGCCTGCGCCGGGCGAGCTGAACTGGTAAAGCCGGGGACCTCAGTCCAGTTTAAGCCCCCGGGCCTGTTGCTCTGTCATGTCCTGCAGAATCCGGTGGAAACTTTTCAGCCGCTCCGGGCTGATTTTCCCCTCATCAGCGGCCTTGTCGATGGCACAGCCGGGGTCACCCATGTGCCGGCAATTGCGGAATTTGCAGGTGCCAATCACCTCCCGGATTTCCCGGAACCCATACTCGATTTCCTGCGCCGTCATATGCCAGAGCCCGAACTCCCGGATGCCTGGAGAATCGATCAGCTCGCCACCGAGCGGAAGGTGGAACAGTTTGGCCGTGGTTGTAGTATGAATTCCCTTGCCGGTGCTCTCTGACACAGCTCCAACGCGAATGGCTTCATCCGGCATCAGAGTCTGGATGATGGATGACTTGCCCACCCCGGACTGACCTACGAACACACTGGTCTGATCCTTCACCAACGCCTCAACCTCCGGCGAGGGTTTATCCCCCGACTCGGCAGCAGACGTCCGCACCACCTCATAACCCAGGCTCGCATAGCGGCCCAGAAGCGCATCGATACTTTCCTGATTCCTCTCGTTGATCAGATCCGTCTTGTTCAACAGAATCACCGCCGGAATGTCCGTGATCTCGGACGCCACCAGATACCGATCAATCAGGTTATCGTGAGGCTCCGGCTCCGGCGCGATCACAAGAATAATATGATCAATATTGGCGGCTACCGGCTTCAGGGCGCCAAAATTATCCGGCCGCTGCAGCAGATTGCGACGCTCACTCCGGGCGACAATCACCCCGGTTTCATTCTTGCCCGGCCGCCAGACAACCTTGTCACCGGTCACCAGGCTATCAATGTTGGCCCGAACAAAGCACCGCACCACATCACCGACCTGATCACCCTCCAGGGCTTCGACATCCAGCTGTTGCCCATAGTGAGCAATGACTAACCCTTCCTGCTCCGGACCAAGCTCCCCGGCATCAGCCTGCTCCTGAACCTTCTTCTCCTTGCGCGCCGCCCGGGCCGCCCGCTCTTCCTGGACTTTCTTGATGCGGAATTGCTGCTGTTTGTTCAGTCGCCGTTTTGCCATGTAGTTAGCTGGTGCCAAATTTGGTGTGCGTGAGGTGTTACATCATACGTTAATCGTCCACAATACAAAGACAAATCAAACCGACGCAATCCCGATAGTATTGGCCGGAAGCGGCGCCTATTTTGTGTATCTTCCAATTTGCACGCGGGCGTGGGGATGTCATTCCGGGAATGTCGGCGGCCATGGATGGCCGACGCCAAGCGCACATGGATGTGCTTGTAGCGTTTCCCGGAATGACATCCCCACGGCCGTGAACTCGAATCTAGAAGGCTAGGAAAACAATGGCAGAGAGCAATAATCGCCTCGTATGGATCGATCTGGAAATGACAGGCCTGGATCCCGAAAAAGAACGGATCATCGAAATGGCCACAATCATTACTGATTCAGAGCTCAATGTAGTCGCGGAAGGACCAGTTATCGCCGTCCATCAGCCACAATCCTTTCTGGATGCCATGGACGAATGGTGCACCCGAACCCATGGTGAAAGCGGCCTCACCAAGCGCGTTCAGGAAAGCGACATCTCCGAATCCGAAGCCGAACAGCAAACCATCGAATTCCTGAAAAAGTACGTAGAAAAGGGTCAGTCACCCCTGTGCGGCAACAGTATCGGCCAGGATCGCCGGTTCCTCGTCAAATACATGCCCGAACTGGAAGACTTCTTCCACTACCGGAATCTCGACGTATCCACGGTGAAAGAACTTGCCCGTCGCTGGCGCCCGGATGTCCTGGCCGGGGTTAAAAAGAAGGGCAGCCATCTTGCCCTCGACGACATCCGGGACTCCATCAACGAACTGCGCCATTACCGGGAACAGTTCTTCAAGCTATAGGCCGTGCCGCTGCAACGCCCACTGAACATGCTCGCGGACCATCTCTGAAGGGTGGTCTGCCCGCTGTTTCAGGGCTTCGATCACCGGAATGGTTGAGGGCGCGTTGCCCAGCCCGACCGCCAGATTGCGAAGCCAGCCCTGATAGCCCGTTCGCCGAATCGCGGATCCCTCAGTACGTTTCAGGAACTGCTCCTCGGTCCAGAGAAACAGTTCTGCCAGGGAACTGTTGTCCAGCCCGTGCCGGGGTTGAAAATCCTTCTCGCCGGTGGGCTTGCTGAACTTCTGCCATGGACACACCAGCTGGCAGTCATCGCAACCGAAGACCCGGTTGCCCATTAATGGCCGCAGCTCCTCGGGAATGCTTCCCTTCAGTTCAATGGTCAGATAGCTGATACAGCGCCGGGCATCAAGCTTGTGAGGTCCAACAAACGCGTCCGTCGGGCAGAGATCGAGGCAGGCGGAACAACTGCCGCAATGATCGGTTTCAAAGGGCTCATCGATGGGCAGGGGCGCGCTGGTAAAGATTTCACCAAGGAAAAAGAACGAGCCGGCTCTCGGGTGGATCAGCATGTTGTTCTTGCCGATCCAGCCCAGACCCGCCCTCTGCGCCAGGGCGCGCTCCAGCACCGGCGCACTGTCCACGAACGCCCGATAGTCGTATCCGCGGACGCCTTCATCAATCCTGGCTGCCAACTGTGCAAGCCGTTTTCGAATCAGCTTGTGGTAATCCCGCCCAAGAGCGTAGCGCGTAACATAGGCTCCCTCGCGGTTAGTAAGCGCTTCTTTCGGGCTGTCCGCTGAGGGCAGGTAGTCCATTCTCACAGAAATCACCCGAGTCGTGCCCGGCACCAGGGAGGTGGGCGTGTAACGCTTGTCACCATGGTGGGCCATATAGTCCATTTCGCCCTGATAACCCGCAGCCAGCCAGTTCTGCAAATGGTTCGCGTGCTCGCCGGTATCTGCGGTGGTAATGCCCACATCGGCGAACCCGAGCTCGGCCGCCCACTGGCGGATAAGTGCTGGCAGGTCAGCGAGTTCCGAGTGTGTTGTGGTGCTTGATGATGTGGGGCTCATAGTCACTGCCGGTGCTGGAGTTCGTTCGCGAACCCGGGTACGGATATTTAATCTGATTAAGTTATGACCTTTTCCACTGTTTTGCTATGCTTTACAGGTATCTGGCCAATTTTCTTAAACCGGTTTCTGTAACGGGAGCAAAGGTTCATGCCGCCGTCCGCTGGGCACAGTTTACCAGACGCACTGTTTTCCGCCGATGCGGTAAGGCAGATTGATCGCTATGTGATTGATCAACAAGGTGTTGATGGTTTTGAGCTGATGCAGTCTGCTGCCCATGCAGCCTTTCGTTGTCTGGTGCGGCATTGGCGTAACTGTGGCTCGGTTCTGGTACTTTGCGGTGCGGGTAATAATGGCGGTGACGGCTACCTGGTTGCAGCCAGTGCGAGGAGGCACGGCCTGGAGGTGAGCTGTATCGCCGTCGCGCCAACCGAAAAACTGTCCGGTGACGCCCGTAAGGCCTGTCAAAAGGCCCTGGCGGACGGTGTTGAAGTCCTCGAGCTGGAGGCTCTCAGCGAATCATCACTGGATGATCTGTTTGCTGGTGCCGGGCTGATTGTAGACGCCATGCTCGGTACCGGCGTGTCCGGCGCACCCCGGGAGCCGTTTGCCACTCTGATAGGCCGGTGTAACAGTGCGCCTGCTCCAGTCCTGGCGGTGGATCTGCCATCCGGGTTGAACGCCACCACCGGAGCAGCCGAAGGGGATGTGGTCAATGCGGCCATGACGGTGACCTTTATCGGGCTCAAAGCCGGCCTCTTTACAGGGCAGGGCGCAGCGGTTTGCGGGGAAGTGGTTTTCGAATCCCTGGATACAGAAGATGGTGTCGCCGGTAGTGGGCAAAAACCCGTGGCGTGCCGTCGTGACTGGGATTCCGTCATGTCCTGGTTGCCGCCCCGGCCTGCTAACGCCCATAAGGGGCGTTTCGGGCATGTACTGGTGGTAGCCGGCGATCGGGGCTATGGCGGCGCCGGTCTGCTGGCGGCAGAGGCCGCTGCGCGCTCCGGGGCAGGACTTGTCTCGCTGGCAACACGCCCTGAGCACGTGACGGCCGCCCTGGCCAGATGTCCGTCTGTCATGGTTCATGGCCTGATCCATGGCTCTGAATTACCGTCGCTGCTGGACGCCGCCTCGGTTGTAGTGTGCGGTCCTGGTATCGGGCGAAGTGCCTGGGGCCAGCAGATGCTGGAGCAGGTGATTGCCAGTGGCAAACCAAGGGTGCTGGATGCGGATGCCCTGAACCTGTTGTCCGGTCGGGTTGCCGTACCGGCAGATAATCACGTTTTGACACCTCATCCGGGTGAGGCGGCCAGGCTGCTGAATTGTCTGGTGCCGGAGGTAGAGGCGGACAGAATGGCCGCCGCCCGAAAACTGCAGGGACTTTATGGCGGAACCGTTCTGCTGAAAGGCGCGGGCACCATTGTCGCCTCTGAAGGCGGCGCTCTTGATGTTATCAGCGGCAGCAATCCCGGCATGGCCACCGGCGGTATGGGGGATGTGCTCTCGGGTATTATCGGCGCGGTTCTGGGACAGATTGGTGATGGGCAAAAAGCCGCCGTGCTCGGGGCAGTGGTGCATCTCGCTGCTGCTGACAGAGCTTCAGAAGACAGTGGGTTCATCGGGTTGATACCGACCGATGTTATCGACGCGCTGCCATTGGTTTTTCGGGAGTCTGAAAAGACTCCGGGGGCGGAACAGTCATGAGCATTATGGGTAATGAGCGTCGGGTTTTTCTGGAAGACGAGGCGGAGACCGAACATCTCGGTAGGGAACTGGCGAGAACCGTCGCAGAATCTGGCCACGGCCTGGTGATCTATCTGGATGGTGAGCTCGGTATGGGGAAAACCACCATCAGTCGTGGTGTCATGCGTAGGCTGGGGCACGAAGGGGCTGTCAAGAGCCCGACTTACACACTGGTGGAACCCTATGAGAACCTGAATCCACCGACCTACCATTTTGACCTTTATCGCCTGGGCGATGCTGAAGAGCTCGAATATATGGGCATCCGGGATTATTTCTCCGGTGATAACCTGTGCCTGATTGAGTGGCCTGAGCGAGGGGTAGGTATATTGCCCGAGCCGGATCTGGAAATTCATCTCGAGACTCAAGGCGAAGGACGTTCCGTGGTGATCAGGGCCCGCTCAGAACTGGGCGCCCAATTGCTGAATGAACTGGAGTTGATTGGTCCGGCGCATTAGCGAGTCCGAGACCGGCAATAGACTGGCAGGTAAGCTTTATGAATTTTGCAAAGCTGAGTAAAAAACTGATCTGGCCGATTGCGATACTACTCGCGACAATGGCGTTTCACGGTTCGGCTGCAACGCAGGTCGAGAGTGCGCGTATCTGGCCCGCGCCAGATCATACCCGGCTGGTTCTGGATACCGGCGGGCAGGTAGAGCACAACATTTTCTCCCTGAGCAGTCCGGCGCGGCTGGTTATCGATTTGAAAAATGCGAACCTGAAGACCGATTTCTCCGGTCTGGATCTTTCCGGCAGCCCGATCAAACGGATCCGGAGCGCACCAAGGAACGGTACAGATTTACGCGTGGTCCTGGATCTCAAGGCCGACATCAAGCCAAGGAGCTTTCAGCTTGAGCCAAACCAGCAGTATGGCCACCGGCTGGTGGTCGATCTGATTGACGAAAGTGGCAGCCGTCTGGAGAAGGCCACAACGCCCACCGTGACCCAGGATTCATCCGGGAAGCGGGACGTTATTGTGGTCATCGATGCCGGGCATGGTGGCGAGGACCCTGGTGCCATTGGTCCCCGGGGAACCCGTGAAAAGGATGTGGTTCTGAAAATGGCGAAAACCCTGGCCAACCTGATCAATGATCGGCCGGGATATACCGCCAAAATGACCAGGACCGGTGACTATTATATTGGCCTTCGCAATCGAACGATTCTGGCCAGGAAATACAATGCCGACCTGTTCGTATCGGTACACGCCGACGCTTTCCGGACACCACAGCCCAAAGGGGCCTCGGTGTTCGCCCTTTCCCAGCGAGGTGCCACCAGTGAGACGGCCCGATGGCTGGCCAACAGTGAGAACCGGTCTGATCTGATCGGTGGTGCGGGCGGATTGTCTCTGGATGGCCGGGACGACATGCTTGCCGGTGTTTTGCTGGACCTCTCAATGACAGCCAGTATCAATGCCAGCCTTGGGGTTGGCAGTTCGGTTCTCGGCAAGCTTGGTAGCGTGGCGAAGTTGCACAAGCCCGGCGTCGAGCAGGCCGCTTTTGCGGTTCTGAAGTCGCCGGACATCCCCTCCATTCTCGTGGAGGCTGGATTCATTTCGAATCCCCAGGAAGAGAAAAATCTGGCCACCGAGTGGTACCGCAACAAGCTGGCCGGCGCCATCATGAAAGGCATTGATGACTACTTCCAGAAGACTCCACCTCCCGGGACGCTTCTGGCCTGGCAAAAACAGAATCGCCAGGGCGGGAACAGTATCAGTCACTACCGCATACAGCGCGGCGATACGCTTTCCGGCGTAGCCCGGAAAAACCAGACCACCGTCAGTGAGCTGATGCAGTTTAACGACCTTCGGGACGACCGTGTTATGGTAGGGCAAACCATTCGTATTCCCGCGTCCTGATCAAGAGGTTTTTCCGTAACATGCCCCCCATTCGATTGCTGTCACCACGGCTCGCGAACCAGATTGCCGCGGGTGAGGTGGTGGAGCGCCCCGCGTCGGTCGTCAAAGAACTGGTTGAAAACGCCCTGGATGCCGGTGCCAACCGGGTCGATGTTGAAGTCGAGCAGGGCGGCGTCAAGCTGATTCGCGTCAGAGATGATGGCAGTGGTATTGAGGAAGACGATCTGCCTCTGGCGCTGAGTCGTCACGCCACCAGCAAGATCGCCAGCCTTGACGACCTTGAGGCCGTGGCCTCACTCGGTTTTCGGGGGGAAGCGCTGGCCAGTATCAGCTCTGTCTCCCGGCTCACTCTGACTTCAAGAACCGAGTCGCAGGAAGCGGCTTCCCGGGTGGAAGTTGAAGGCCGTGAAATGGACGCCCGGATTTCGCCTGCCGCTCATCCGGTCGGAACGACCGTGGAAGTGCGGGATCTGTTCTTTAACACCCCGGCCCGGCGTAAATTCCTGCGCACCGAAAAAACCGAATTCAATCATGTCGAAGAGTGCGTGCGCCGGCAGGCCTTGAGCCGGTTTGATGCCGGTTTTACCCTGCGCCACAATCAGCGTGTTGTTCAGAGTCTGAGGCCGGCCGAATCGCCTCTCGACCGGGAGCGGCGCATTGGCGCCCTGTGTGGCCAGCAATTCATAGATAACGCGGTGGTTATCGATGCTGAAGCCACCGGGTTGCGGCTCTGGGGCTGGGTCGCCCTGCCTACGTTTTCCCGCAGTCAGGCCGACCTGCAGTATTTCTTTGTCAATGGACGGGTTATCCGTGACCGCCTGGTGGCCCACGCAGTGCGCCAGGCCTACCGGGACGTACTCTATAACAACCGGCATCCGGCGTTTGTGCTCTATCTCGAAGTGGATCCCGCCACCGTAGACGTGAACGTCCACCCGACCAAGCATGAAGTCCGATTCCGTGACGGTCGCCTGGTCCACGATTTCATTTTCAGAACCCTGCACAAGGCGTTGGCCGATGTTCGGCCGGACGATCATTTTCGCGGTGCGGTGGCCCAATCCTTCGGTCGCGAAGCGTCGGCCCAGGCCCATGAACCGGCTCCTGCAGCAGGCGTTCCGGCGGAGGCTTCCTGGAACGGCCAGCCAGCGATGCCAAATTACGGCCATCCGGGTGGCTCCGGTGCCGGCTTTGGTGGTCAGTCCCAGCCGCAACAGGAATGGCGCGCCAGTGATCAGATGGCGTTCTACCAATCCCTGAATGCCGGCGGCGGTAGCGAGGGGCAACAGCCCATGCCCTCCGGCGATGGCGTTGCTACGCCAATGCCCACGCCGCCCGTTGATAGTGATCAGGAGCCGCCGCTGGGTTATGCCATTGCCCAGCTGCATGGGATCTACATTCTTGCCCAGGGTCGCGCGGGTCTGATCGTGGTGGACATGCACGCGGCCCATGAACGCATTACCTACGAGCGGATGAAACGTGCTCTCGTCGAGCAGGATCTGAAAAGCCAGCCGTTGCTGGTGCCGCTATCCCTGGCTGTCAGCCAGAAAGAGGCAGCTCTCACCGAGAGTCATGGTGAAGAACTGCAAAAACTCGGCCTGCAGATTGAGCGCATTGGCCCGGAAACCCTGGCGGTGAGGCAGGTGCCTGCTCTTCTCCGTGGCGCCGATACCGAGCAGTTGGTGCGTGATGTGCTGGCGGATCTGATCGAGCATGGTCAGAGTGACAGGGTTGAAGCGGTGACCCACGAATTGCTGGGAACCATGGCGTGCCATGGTTCCGTTCGTGCCAACCGGCAGCTGACCACTCCTGAAATGAACTCGCTGCTCAGGGATATGGAGGCGACCGAGCGGAGCGGCCAGTGCAATCACGGCCGGCCGACATGGACCCTGGTGACCATGTCTGAACTGGACAAGCTGTTCCTACGGGGGCGTTGAGGTGTCGCTGCCCCCTGCCATTTTTCTGATGGGCCCCACGGCCTCGGGTAAAACCGACCTGGCCATGGCGCTCTGTGACCACCTGCCTTGCGAAATTATCAGCGTGGACTCTGCCATGATCTATCGTGGTATGGACATCGGTACGGCCAAACCAACCGCTGCCGAACTGGCCCGCGCACCCCATCGGTTGATTGATATCTGCGATCCGGCGGAAACGTACTCCGCCGCGGATTTCCGTCGGGACGCCCTGGCAGCGATGGCGGAAGTAACGGCTGCTGGCCGAATTCCCCTGCTCGTAGGCGGCACCATGATGTATTTCAAAGCGCTGCTCCATGGTATGTCCGGTCTGCCTTCGGCAAGTCCTGCCGTGCGACTGGCCCTGGAAAAAGAGGCCGAAGATCGGGGCTGGGAGGCCCTGCATGAGGAACTAAGGGGCAGTGATCCGGTCGCAGCGGAGCGCATCCATCCCAATAACCGGCAGCGTCTGATGCGGGCCCTGGAAGTCCTGCGTCTCACCGGTAAGCCGATTTCCGAATTCTGGAAGGCCGAATCCGATTCGGGCGGACAACCCACGGCAGCGGCGGAAGGCGGCGATATTGAGGATTACACCTATTTCACTCGCTGGCAGGCAGACGAAACATCTTTGCTTCCGTATACTGTGATTCAGCTTGCCATGATGCCGCCGGAGCGGCGAGTGCTTCATGAGCGAATTCGTCTGCGTTTTCTGAAAATGTTGGATGCAGGCTTTCTCGACGAAGTGCGGGCACTGATGCTCAGGGAAGACTTGCACCCTGATCTCCCTTCCATGCGTTGTGTCGGATATCGTCAGGCCTGGAGTTATTTGTCCGGGGAAGATGATTACGAGACATTTGTCAGCAAGGGAGTGGCAGCAACACGCCAGCTGGCCAAACGGCAGTTGACCTGGTTGCGCAAGTGGTCGGATGTGGACTGGCTGGACAGCGACGACAAACTTATCGCTGAGGCAGCCTTGAAAAAAATCCGACTTCGCACCACATTTAAATTTGACAAATGACGATCTGCATTTACTAAAAACAGGAGAAAACACATGTCAAAAGGGCATTCGTTACAAGACCCTTACCTTAATGCATTGCGCAAGGAACGCATTCCGGTTTCCATCTTTCTGGTCAACGGCATCAAACTGCAGGGCCAGATCGAGTCTTTCGACCAGTTCGTGATTTTGCTGAAAAATACTGTCAGCCAGATGGTCTACAAGCACGCTATTTCCACTGTGGTACCTGCCCGCAATGTTCGCATTCCGCAGCAGGCGCCGGGAGGAGAGGGCGAGTCTGAAGACTGATTCATCCGCTTCCCGGTCTTGCCACCCGCGCTCCATAAGGTCCTGTTGAGGGGTCTTGTGGCCGCGGGTGTTTGTTTTTATGACACTCATAGTCTGATTGCCCCGGAGTTGATGCCAATTGTTTGAACGTCCTGATGTCGGTGAGCGCGCAGTACTCGTCCACATCGATTTTACTGCCCACGATGGCACCGAAGACCCCGGTGAATTCCGGGAACTGGTAACATCTGCCGGTGTTGAGCCGGTTTGCACCGTTACCGGGTCCCGCAAGCAGCCCAGCCCGAGATTTTTCGTCGGTGAGGGCAAGCTGGAAGAGATTCGCGATGCGGTCGCTGCGAATGGAGCCGACGTCGTGCTGTTCAATCACGCGCTGAGTCCGCGTCAGGAGCGCAACATTGAGCATGAGCTCAAATGCCGTGTGCTGGACCGCACCGGTGTGATTCTTGATATCTTCGCTCAGCGGGCACGGACTCACGAAGGCAAGCTTCAGGTGGAGTTGGCGCAGCTTGAGCACATGTCCACGCGCCTGGTTAGGGGCTGGACCCACCTTGAGCGACAGAAAGGCGGTATCGGGCTTCGCGGGCCTGGTGAAACCCAGCTGGAAACCGACCGCCGTCTCTTGCGGGAGCGGATCAAGTCCATCCACAAGCGCCTCGAGAAGGTGCGTCGCCAACGAAACCAGGGTCGAAGAGCTCGTCAGCGGGCCGACATTCCCACGGTATCACTGGTTGGTTACACCAACGCCGGTAAATCGACATTATTCAACCGTATTACCACTTCGTCCGTATATGCTGCAGATCAGCTATTTGCCACGCTGGATCCGACTCTGCGGAGGTTGGAACTTCCGGATATCGGGCCGGTCGTAATGGCGGACACCGTAGGGTTCATCCGCCATCTTCCGCACAAACTGGTTGAGGCGTTCCGGGCCACGCTGGAGGAAACCACGCAGGCAACTCTGCTGCTGCATATCATCGACAGCCACGATCCGCGTCGCGACGAGAATATTGAGCAGGTTGAAGAGGTTCTGGCCGAGATCGGGGCAGATGAGATTCCCATGCTGCAAGTGTTCAACAAGATTGATCTGTTGGAAAACTTCACACCACGGGTTGAGCGCAATGAAGACGGTGTTCCGGTGCGGGCCTGGGTGTCAGCGGTAACCGGTGAAGGTCTCGACGGCCTGTTCGATGCAATCGTTGAACGGGTGGCAGAAGATGTTGTTCACCACTTCGTTCTGCTCGGTCCCTCGGATGGCAAGTTGCGCGCGCTGCTACATGAAGCGGGATCGGTACTGAGCGAGGAGTACCGCGATTCCGGCGATACGGTTGTCGAGGTGCGATTGCAGAATCGGGACTGGCAGCAACTGCTCAGCCGGGCCGGAGTTAACGAAAAGTCAGTAAGGCTGGACGCTGGACGCGCATGAAACCGCCACGGCTATTGCCGGGGCGGAGATAAATCCCTAGTATTTGCAGCCATTCTATCTATAAGTCAGTAACGGAGAGCACTATGGCCTGGAACGAACCGGGTGGAAACCGTAACGACAATGACCCCTGGGGTACCGGTGGTGGTCGACGCGGCAATGATCAGGGGCCGCCAGACCTCGATGAGGCGCTGAAAAAGGGTCTCGACAAGCTCAACAAGATGCTCGGCGGAAAGGGTGGTAAATCCGGCGGCAGCGGTGGCAGTGGCGGCGGAAGCGCCGGCGGCTTCGGGGCCATCCTCGCGCTGGCAGGCATCCTGGTGGTCGGCTACGTCATCTTCCAGTCGTTTTACACCGTGGACGAACAGGAAAGGGCGGTTGTGCTTCGATTCGGTGAATACCACCAGACCGCGAATCCTGGTCTGAGATTCAAGGTGCCATTGATCGACAGTGTGACCAAGGTGCGAGTAACCAGCGTTCGGACTGCTGAGTCCAGCGGCCAGATGCTGACCCAGGACGAAAACCTGGTGACCGTTGATCTGCAGGTCCAGTATCGCGTTGGCGATGCTGAAGCCTATGTGCTGAACGTCAGGGACTCGAATCAGGCGTTGGCGTTCGCGACCGACAGCGCGATTCGTCATGAGGTCGGCAGTTCTACTCTGGATGACGTTTTGACTGAAGGTCGTGCGGAACTGGCTGTTCGTGTTGAGCAAAGACTGCAGACATTCCTGAAAGACTATGGGACTGGTCTTGAGCTGGTTCGAGTGAACGTGGAGAGCACGCAGCCTCCCGCGCCGGTTCAGGATGCCTTCCGTGAGGTACAGCGTGCCCGTGAGGATGAGCAGCGAGTCAAGGAAGAAGCCGAAACCTACCGAAACAAGGTCGTGCCGGAGGCTCGTGGTCAGGCGCAACGCATGATTGAAGAAGCAAACGCCTACAAACAGGAAGTTATTGAGCGGGCGCGAGGTGAAACTGCGCGCTTCAACGAGCTGCTGGCGGTTTACCAGATGTCTCCGACCGTTACCCGCGAGCGGATGTATCTGCAGACCCTTGAGACAGTGCTGGCCAACAGCAGCAAGATCCTGGTGGATACGGAGAGCAGCGGCAACATGATGTACCTGCCGCTTGATCGCCTGACCCAGGGCTCCCTGCCACGCACCGGCGGATCTTCTTCCGGCAGCAACCAGGGCAGTGTGGACATCCAGACCCTGACTGATCAGGTTCTTCAGGAACTGCGAACCAGGCAGGATACTACCGTTCGGAGGAGCAGATAATTATGGGACCTAAAGGTGTAGTGGGCCTTGCAGGCGCCCTTATCGTTGTCCTGTTGGTGCTGTCCAGTGTGTACATCATTCCGGAAACCCATCGGGGCGTTCTGCTAAGGTTTGGTGAGCTGGTAGAAACCGACATCCAGGCGGGTATCCATTTCAAGGTTCCGGTCATCGACCAGGTGCGTGAATTCGATATTCGGGTTCTGACCATGGATCTGCCATCGCGGCAGTATCTGACCGTGGAGAAGAAGCCGCTGGATGTGGACTCCTATATTGCCTGGAAGATCCGGGATGTAGACCAGTTCTATCGGGCGACGGGCGGTGACGAGTTCCGTGCCCAGTCTCTGCTTGCCTCCCGTGTCGATAACGGGCTGCGTGACGAGTTCGGTATCCGGACCATGGTTGAAGTGGTTTCGGGTCAACGGGATGAGCTCATGCATACCCTCCGGGACAGGGTAAACCAGACAGCCCAGAGCGAATTTGGTATCGAGGTATTGGATATCCGGGTCAAGGCCATCGAATTCCCGGGTCAGGTCAGCGAAAACGTCTACCGCCGGATGGCGACAGAGCGCGAGAAACTGGCTCAGGAATTTCGTTCCCGTGGTCGTGAGTTGGCCGAAGGTATTCGGGCTGATGCAGATCGCCAGAGAACCGTGATTCTTGCGGAGGCTTTCGCCCAGTCAGAAGAAACCCGGGGTGAAGGTGACGGTGAGGCTGCCAGAATCTACGCCGATGCTTATGGCTCCAACGCGGAATTCTACAGCTTCTACCGCAGCCTGCAGGCGTATCGCAACACCTTCATGAGCAAGGATGACATCATGGTGATCGATTCCAACAGCGCGTTTATGAAATTCCTGAACGACCCCCAGGGCGCCCAGTAAATCGGAGCCCGACAGCAAAAACCGGAATACCTCGGTATTCCGGTTTTTTTGTGCCCGCCAACCGTGTAAAATTCTGGCGGTTTTGTGTCGGGCTTTTTAACGAGTGCCGCCTTAAATCCTGTGTGATCCCCCGCCGACTGCGCCGGAGCGGATATAACGGACAACGGAATCTCATGACAGTATCTGATCGCTGGTTACTGCCAGACGGGGTAGAGGATATTCTGCCTCCCCTGGCCGGACGGATCGAATCCCTGCGTCGGGATGTAATGGATACCTGCCAGCGCTGGGGTTATCAGCTGGTAATCCCACCGCTCATTGAATATCTCGAATCCCTGTTTACCGGAACCGGGCATGATCTGGAGCTACAGACCTTCAAGCTGACCGATCAACTGACGGGTCGCATGATGGGTGTGCGCGCCGATATGACGCCTCAGGCCGCCCGCATTGATGCCCATACACTGGGTCAGGAAGGGATCACTCGCCTGTGCTATGCCGGGCACGTACTCCATACCCGTCCAAGGCATATGCTGACAGGCCGCACCCCCATCCAGGCCGGCTGCGAACTGTTTGGCAGTGGCTCGGAAGCGGCGGACATGGAAGTGATCAGCCTGATGCTGGAAACACTCCGGGTGGCCGGTTTGCCGCGTATCCATCTGGATCTGGCCCATGTGGCCATCTACGAGAGCCTGATCGGCGAGGCGGATTTTGACAGGGACACTGAGAGCGCCATTTTCGATGCCATGGCCCGCAAATCGGTTCCCGAGCTTGACGAACTGCTGGGTCAGTGTGCGTCTGGCTCTGCTGGCGCTCGCCTGCGAGACCTTGCCCGTGTCAGCGGTGGCCCGGAAGCCTTGAGCGAAGCACGCAGGATCCTGCAGGGGGCGTCCGACAGTCTTGATGCCGCACTCGATCAGCTGGGGCGTGTATCTGACATGCTGGGACGCGATTACCCGGACATCAGTTTCGGATTCGATTTCTGTGAGCTGCGTGGCTACAACTACCACACCGGGCTGGTGTTTGCGGCCTATGTGCCTGGCCATGGTGATTCCGTTGCCAAGGGCGGTCGTTACGATGCCATTGGCAGCGATTTTGGCCGGGCCCGTCCGGCAACCGGGTTCAGTCTCGATATTCGGTCATTGGTCTCCCTTGGAGAGCGGGTGGCACGCAAAGCCGGCGCCGTCTGGGCGCCGGCGGATGACGACCCCGCCCTGGAAGGCGTAATTTCCGGTCTGAGAATGACAGAAACCGTCGTCCGGGCCCTGCCCGAAGACGAGGGTGTTGATCCGGCCGTCAGAGGCTGTGACCGGGAGCTGGTGAAACAGAACGGCCAATGGGTCGTGCAGAAGCTGGGCTGATGCCCCCGGGCCTCGGTGAATTCATTTACAGGTAAACTTGCGAAACGCCTGTCCTGCGGGGCAGCCGCATTGAGAGAGAATCATGGGTAAAAACGTTGTTGTGCTGGGCACCCAATGGGGTGATGAAGGCAAGGGTAAGATTGTTGACCTGCTGACTGACAAGGTCGCAGCGGTTGTTCGCTTCCAGGGCGGGCACAATGCCGGTCATACCCTGGTAATTGACGGCAAGAAAACAGCGCTTCACCTGATTCCTTCCGGCATCCTGCGGCAGCACGTCTATTGCCTGATCGGTAACGGCGTCGTCCTGTCTCCCGAGGCTCTGCTCAAAGAAGTACGTGAGCTGGAAGCCAATGACGTGGCGGTTCGCGATCGCCTGCGCATCAGTCTGGCCTGCCCGATCATTCTGCGTACCCATGTCCGCATTGATCAGGCCCGGGAACGAGCTCGGGGTGTCGACAAGATCGGCACGACCGGTCGCGGAATCGGTCCCGCCTATGAAGACAAGGTATCCCGCCGCGGTCTGCGGCTGGGTGATCTGTGCAATCCTGCTGACTTCGAAATGAAGCTGCGGGAGATCATGTCGTACCACAACTTTATCCTGACCGAGTACTTCAAGGAAGAAGCTGAAGACATTGATGCAGCCCTGGAAGAGCTGAAACAGATGGGTGAGGAAATCCTGCCCATGGCGGCGGATGTCACTGACATGCTGCACGATTTCCGCAAGCGTGGGGAGAACATCCTGTTCGAGGGCGCGCAGGGCTCACTGCTGGATATCGACCTGGGTACCTACCCGTACGTGACTTCTTCCAACACCACCGCCGGCGGCACGGCCACCGGTTCGGGCTTCGGCCCGCTGTTCCTCGACTATGTGTTGGGGATCACCAAGGCGTATACCACCCGTGTTGGTTCCGGTCCGTTCCCGACCGAACTGTTTGACGATATGGGCAACCACCTTGCAGTAAAGGGCAACGAAGTCGGTACCACAACCGGGCGTGCCCGTCGTTGTGGCTGGTTCGATGCGGTGGCTCTGCGCCACGCTATCCAGATCAACAGTGTCTCCGGTATCTGTCTGACCAAGCTGGATGTGCTGGACGGACTGGAAACCGTGAAGGTGTGTGTCGGTTATAAGACCCCGAACGGCGAGATTTTCCGGCCGCCCATCGGCTGCGACAGCTACAAGGACATCGAGCCTGTCTACGAGGAGCTGCCGGGTTGGAGTGAGAGCACCGTTGGCCTGACCAGCGTCGATCAGCTGCCGGAGAATGCCAAGGCCTACATCCGTTTCCTGGAAGAGCAGATCGAGGCGCCAATCGACGTGATCTCCACCGGTCCGGATCGTATTGAAACCATCACGCTCCGTCACCCATTCGGCGAGTAATCGCTGAAGGATGAAAAAACCGCCCTGCCGAAAGGCACGGCGGTTTTTTCGTGTTCAGGGCTTCTCGGCAATCACGGTGGCCCGAAGTGGTCCCGGGTATCCTTCCACGGTTTTTGAAGGGTCGTACGGATCCAGAAAGTCCTGTAGGGAATTGAAGCGCATCCAGTCAGTACTGCGCTGTTCCTCGGTGGTGGTCTCGGTTACATCCACCACCCGGGCATTGCGGAAGCCGGTGCGGTCGAGCCAGCGCAGCAGTGTGTCGCAGCTGGGCAGGAACCAGACATTTCGCATCTGGCCATAGCGATCCTCGGGCATCAGGCTGAAGCCCTCGGGGCCTTCCACCACGAGCGTTTCCAGCACCAGCTCGCCACCCTGGCGAAGTGTTCCCTTGAGCTCCAGCAGATGGTCCAGCGGCGAGCGGCGATGATAAAGGACACCCATGGAAAAGGTGGTGTCGAAGGTTTCAAGGTCTGCCGGCAGGTCTTCCATCCTGATCGGCAGCAGGTCGACAGGGACATCGCCGAGGTAGTCCTTGACGCTGAAGAACTGGAACAGGAACAGGAGCCCCGGGTCGATGCCAATCACCCGGCTGGCACCTTCTCCCAGCATGCGCCAGCAGTGGTATCCGGAGCCACAACCCACATCCAGTATTCGGCGACCGGCCAGGTTTGAAAGGTACGGAGACACCCGGTCCCACTTCCAGTCAGAGCGCCACTCGGTATCGATGCAGGTGCCGAAAAAATCGAACGGGCCCTTGCGCCAGGGCATCAGGCCTCGCAGTCCGAGCTCCAGCTGTTCCTGCTGTGTCGCGGTCAGGGGCTGAGGGGGATTCAGGGTAACGGCAGAGCGGTCCAGCTGCGCCTCCACCTGGTCAAGGTCGGGCAGGCGATCCAGGGCGGCCTGCCAGCGATCCAGATCGCCATGGGGTCGGTCTTCGAAGCGGTGAACCAGTTGCTGCCGGAGCAAAGTGGCCCAGTGATCCAGGCCGTCTTCGGCGAGTTCATTGATGATTGGCCCGAACCGGGCTTTCCAGTCAAAATCTGCCATGGTCATTCGGTGGTTTGGTTGGCCTTGATGGCGAGCATGGAAACAAAGTTGAAGCACTGGTACCACACCACCACATCATTGAAGCCCGCCGCCAGCAGTCGTGCCTTGTGAGCCGCCAGTGTCTCGGGGATCAGTACCTGTTCGATGGCCGTGCGCTTCTGGCTGATTTCGAGATCCGAATAGCCGTTGGCGCGCTTGAATTCGTGGTGCAGTCGGGTCTGAACAGCCTGCTCGTCCTCGGACTCAAAGCGGATTTTCTCCGACAGGATCAGGACGCCGCCGGGACGTGTGGCATCGGCAATTCGCTTGAGCAGACTGGCCCGTTTTTCCGGATCGACAAACTGCAAGGTGAAATTCAGAGTGGTTACCGAGGCGTTGCTCAGTTCGGTGTCCAGAATATCCTCACACCTCAGGGTAACAGGAAGGGCGCTGTCGTCCAGGGCAATGTAATGCTCACAGCGTTCGATCATGGCGCTGGAGTTATCCACGCCAACCAGCGTGCAATCCCCATGGGAAATGCCGTGACGCATCGCGAGGGTTGAGGCGCCGAGGGAGCAGCCCAGGTCATAGCAGTGGGAGGCTGGCTGGGCGTATTGTTCGGTGATCACCTCGATCATCGGAATGATGGTGGTGTAGCCCGGCACAGAACGGCGAATCATGTCCGGGAACACCCTGGCTACCGATGCATCGAACCGGAAATCCTCCGGCCGGCGTTCTGTGGCAAACAGCCGGTCCGTCACCTGCTCGGGTGCCTCCGACGGCTTTCGGGATTTAGCCATTGGAATCTGGTACCTCTGGGGAGGGTGGAACGGCAGGCCCTGTTGGTGACGGCCGGGAACAGCGTACACCCCGGTTTTTATAGTCCACCAGAATTCCCCGGAACGACGGGTCCACATCGGCGGCAATGGCAAGATAGCCATTCTCGCAGACCGCATGTAATTCCGACGCTTTGGGTGACATCCGGAACGGATCGTCCTCGGTCACATGAATGGCCTGGAAATCGCCAACCGGCATGTGGTCCTTGTTGTCGCTGTGGCTGATCCTGCCACTCATTTCCAGCGCAAGAACGGTACCGATGACCGCAACCAGAGCGGTTACGATCAGGCTGCGGACGGTGTAACGGGCCTCATTCTGGCTCATGCCTACCTCGAATCAAACGAATTTAAAGTGTTGTTCAGTACTGCCCCGGCACCGTGATGGACGGGGACTGCAGGGCGGATAGCTGTTCCCGAAGCGAGAGAACCTGGTCTGACCAGAAACGTGGCTGGGCAAACCAGGGGAAAAAGCGTGGAAAGGCGGGATCATCCCAGCGTTTGGCCAGCCAGGCACAGTGCGCGATCTGTCGATAGCAGCGCAAGGGCTCAATCAGATGGCGTTCACGACGATTGAAATCACGAAACATTTCATAACCTTCCAGCAATTCGCCAAGCTGGGCGCCGCGCTCGAACTCGTCGCCGTTCAGTAGTAACCACATATCCTGAATAGCAGGGCCCGTTCGGCAATCGTCCAGGTCCACGAACAGCATTTGCTCGTCGCGGCAAAGAATATTGCCGGCGTGGCAGTCGCCATGAAGCCGCAGGGTTTCCACCGGGCCGGCTTCATCAATTCGAGCGGCACAGAGCCTTTGCAGGTCCGGGATCAGACTGTCCCAGGCGGGCCTGAGATCCGGCGGAATCCAGCCGCCTTCCAGCAGAAGCCGGTTGCTGGCGTCAATGCCGTCAAGCAAGTCCATGCTGGAGCGGTGGGTAAACGGTTTGCTGGCGCCAATGTTGTGGATCTGGCCCAGCCACTGTCCAAGCCGGTACAGGGTGTCCGTCACGCTGGTGTCCGGCGCCTGGCCGCCACGCTGAGGAAACACCGCCAGCAGAAATTCGCCGTGACGTCCCAGGGTGTCTCCGGAAGCCAGTTCCATCGGGGCTACAACTGGAATATCCGCCTGCAAAAGCTCCAGGGTGAAGTCATGCTCCTCCCGGATTTCCGCCTCGGTCCATCGACCGGGACGGTAAAATTTGGCTATGACCGGTGCCCCCTCATCCAGCCCCACCTGATAAACCCGGTTTTCATAGCTGTTCAGTGCGAAAAGGCGGCCACTTACTGCAAACCCGGCTTCTTCCATCGCATCCAGAATGGTATCTGGCGTCAGGGAGTCATAGGGGTGGGAGGATGCCGCAACTGTGGGGTCATGGGTCATAAAGGGACGTTTCAGAGCCTTGTATCGTATTTGGATTTCATGGATTGCAGGTGGTACCAGTTTTCATCCAGTTCCCAGCGGATACGGCTGATGCCAGACGCCCCAAGAACCACGTCCCCGGCACGGGCCTGCACCTGCGCCAGCTCGCGTTCTGCCCGCTGCCAGTCCCGATGGCTGTCGCCAAGATTGCGCATGCTCGGAAATACCGCACTCAGGGCCTTGTGGGTCGATGTCGTGTGGGACCGCAAAGAGCTCATAATGGCAGTGTCACCTTCCACCCGGAGCACCCGGTGCTTGTAGGGATAGCTGGCAACTACTTCATCGGATTTCAGTCGCTCATTAAGGCTGATTACTTCAAAGCCACGCCAGCCGAGCCACCCGACAAACAGGGCGGCCACCACCATTACCAGAACAAACTGCTTCCTGTCAGACATCATAAGCCGGGCTCCATGCACTACTTTTCGGCTGCAAGTATAACCGGTATGGGCTCTCGAGTAATGTGTTGAGCCTTCCCGGGCCGGTTTTTGCAGGGATGGCAGGATGGGGTAAGCTCAATGCGTTGTCAGTTGAGCCGGGGCAAGCGTAAGTGTCGACAGAAGTCCTTGAAAACCAGACCGTTGTAATCGGCGCCGGTGTCGTTGGGCTTGCCATTGCCCGCGCCCTGGCCAGAGCCGGACATGAGGTGATTGTACTGGAAGCTGCGGGCCGCTTTGGTGAGGGCATATCCTCCCGCAACAGCGAAGTCATTCATGCCGGCATCTACTACCCGGAAGGGTCACTGAAAGCGGAACTGTGCGTTGAAGGCCGACAGCGGCTCTACGAATATTGCCGGAGCCATAAAGTCGAACACCGGAAATGCGGCAAATGGATTGTAGCGGCCGACGAATCACAGAATAGTAAACTCCGGGATATTCAGGCCGCTGCAGCGCGCAACGGCGTAGAGCTGGCTCTCCATGGCCCAGACAGAATCACCCGGGAAATGCCGGAAATCCACGCCAGTTCGGGACTCTGGTCGCCGGAAACCGGAATCGTCGACAGCCATGGTTTGATGCTCTCTTTGCTCGGCGAGCTCCAGGATGCCGGCGGCCAACTCGTCCTCCGGTCGCCCGTGGTGGCCGCTGAATCGGACAACCACTGGCATCGTCTTCACGTGGGAGGCGACCATCCGCTGACTCTGAAAGCGAAAAACGTCGTTAACGCCGCCGGACTCGCCGCTGTCCCGCTGGCAAAGTCCTGGGCCGGCCTGCCGGATGAATACAAACCCCGGCAGTGGTTCGCCAGGGGCGTCTACTTCAGCTACAGCGGCCGAACACCCTTCAAAAGCCTGATCTACCCGGTCCCGGAACCCGGTGGTCTCGGTGTTCATCTCACCCTCGACCTCGCCGGCCAGGCCCGCTTTGGCCCCGACGTGGAATGGATCGAAACGGAAGACTACACCGTTGACCCAAACCGCCAGGAAACCTTCGCCAGAGGCATCCGCCAATGGTGGCCACACCTCGACCCCGCCCGACTTCAACCGGCCTATGCTGGCATCCGGCCCAAGCTGGCCGGGCCTGATGGTGGCTTCGCAGATTTCCGAATTGATGGACCTGCGCAGCACGGCCTGAAAGGGTTGGTTAACCTTTTTGGCATTGAGTCGCCGGGATTGACCTCGTGTCTGGCAATTGCCGAACGTGTCTCAAAGATATTGGCCTAACCGGGTGTCCGCGCCAAAGCCCAAACCTGAATTTCCCTGGCCCCGGCCTCCCGCAGAACCGAAGCCAAAACCCGAACCGTCGCCCCCGTCGTTACCACATCATCCACAATGGCGACCCGCTCAGGCACCTCCGAAACGACCTCAAACACCCCGCGCAGATTCGCAAGCCGCGCCTGACGGTTCAACTCCCGCTGCGCCCGAACCCGCCGGACGCGCTCCACCAGCCCGGTAGCCACGCATATGTCCAGTTGGCCCCCGATAGTCTCGGCAATGTCCTGAGCCTGATTGAATCCCCGTCGGCGTCGTCGCCGGGCATCCATTGGTGCAGGCACCAACGCCGAGGGCCTCGTGATGCTGCCATCCATTAATGCCTGCTCAAGCAAGCCGGCGAAATCCGACATCAGCGGCCGGCCAAATTTACGTTGGCCATTGTATTTGTAACGGCCAATCATGCCATCCAGCGGGTACTGGTAACGCCAGGGAACAAAGGACGTCTCGAAGGGTGGAGGGTGCTTCAGGCAGTCGCCACAGAGAAGTTCCGAGGATGGATAAGCCAGGGGCAGGGCGCAGCAGCGACAGTGCCAGCGGTTAACTGGTAAATCGTCCCGGCAAGGCTGGCATAACCCATTGAAAGCGTTGGGGGAAAGGCAGGCGACGCAGAGTCCGCCCTGCTTTACGCTGTTAACCTTTTGTTCCATGAAGGTTGACAGCCAGTTCAGTCCCTTTATCATCTGATTCATCCGTAAACCCAGAGACCGGGAAAGGTTAACAGGACTTTTACATGACCGCTACAGAACTCCGCCACGACTGGACACTGCAGGAAGCCCGCGAGCTTTTTGAGCTCCCCTTTAACGATCTTCTGTTCCGTGCCCAAAGCGTGCATCGCCAGCACTTCGACCCGAATGAAGTGCAGGTAAGCACTCTGCTGTCAATCAAGACCGGTGCCTGCCCGGAAGACTGCAAGTACTGCCCGCAGAGCGGTCACTACAACACTGGCCTTGAGAAAGAAAAGCTGCTGGAAATTGAAAAGGTGGTAGCGGAAGCCAAGGCCGCAAAACAGAAGGGGGCTTCCCGGTTTTGCATGGGCGCCGCCTGGCGCAGTCCTTCCAAGAAAGACATGCCTTATGTTCTGGACATGGTCAAACAGGTGAAGTCCCTGGGGCTTGAGACCTGTATGACGCTTGGCATGCTCAAAGAAGAGCAGGCGGTGGAACTGGCCGATGCCGGGCTGGATTACTACAACCACAACCTGGATACCTCTGAGAAGTACTACAGTCACATCATTACCACGCGCACCTACCAGGACCGTCTGGACACGCTCGACAATGTTCGCAAGGCCGGCATGAAAGTCTGCTGCGGCGGCATTATGGGCATGGGCGAAGATGAAGATGACCGGGTTGGTCTGTTGATGCAGTTGGCAAACCTTCCTCATCATCCGGAGAGTGTGCCGGTGAACATGTTGGTGAAGGTGAAAGGTACGCCCATGGAGGATGTGGAAGATCTGGATCCATTCGAGTTCATCCGCATTATTGCGGTGGCGCGGATCATGATGCCGGCTTCCCACGTTCGTCTGTCGGCGGGCCGTGAGAACATGAATGAGCAGATGCAGGCTCTTTGTTTCATGGCTGGCGCCAACTCGATCTTCTACGGTGAGAAGCTGCTGACCACCGCCAACCCTGAGGCTGATGCGGATATGCTGTTGTTCAAGCGTCTGGGAATCCGGCCTGAACAGCGGGAGCAGTGTGCGTCCGAGGAGCAGGAAGAGGAGGCGATTGCCGAGGCCGTGGAGTATGAGGCGACTCGTCATATGTTCTATGACGCTACCCGGGAATCTGCCTGATTTTACAATGAATTACTGAAGCTCGGGGGAGCAGGCTGCGCGCAGGGCTCTCCGGGATACGCTACAAGCACGTCCCTGTGCGCTTGTTTCGGGCCATCCCTGGCCCTCTACAATCCCGGAGAGCCCTGCACGCAGCCCGCCCGAACCTTCGGGTGCCTTCATGGCATCTAATCTGATCCAAAGTGCAACGGCTAACCTGGAGCGATGCCCGTGCGGGACTTTGCCCTTGAACTGGAAGAACGTAAACACGCTGGGCTTTACCGGACGCGCCGACAGGTAACCGGCCCCCAGAAGCCTTCTCTTGTTGCTGACGGCAAACCTCTGCTGTCTTTCTGCAGCAACGATTATCTTGGCCTTGCCAATAATCCTGCCAATATCGACGCACTTCGCAATGCGCTTCCGGAGACAGGGCTCGGGGGCGCAGCTTCTCATCTGATCTGTGGGCACCATGATGCCCATCACCAGTTGGAGCTTCGTTTGGCGGAGTTCACCGGTCGCAGCTCTGCGCTGTTTTTCTCGACCGGCTACATGGCGAATATGGGGGTTATTTCGGCGCTGGCCGGGCGGGGCGATACGATTTTTTCGGATCGGCTGAACCACGCCTCCATTATCGATGGCTGTATTCTTAGCCGTGCCCGGGTTCGGCGTTATGCCCACGGTAATGTAGCAGCGCTGGAGGCGATGCTGGCAGAGACGTCCGGGCACAAGCTGGTGGTAACAGACGGTGTGTTCAGCATGGATGGTGACATTGCGCCTTTGGCGGAGTTGGCTCGGGTTTGTCGGGCTCATGATGCACTACTGGTTGTTGATGATGCCCACGGAATTGGTGTGCTCGGGCCTGAGGGGCGGGGCAGTGTTGCTGAAGCGGGGTTGTCCGAAGAGGATATACCTGTGCTGATTGGCACCCTGGGCAAGGGGGTCGGAACCAGTGGCGCATTCGTGGCCGGACCGTCGATGCTGATGGATTATCTGGTTCAAAAGGCCAGGACCTATATTTATACGACGGCGATGCCGCCAGCGCTTGCCGTGGCGACCATTTCGAGCCTGGATCTCATTGAGCGGGATCAGGGGCGTCGTGATCATGTGTTGGGGCTTGTGTCGCGGTTCCGGCGGGAGGCTTCCGCCATGGGGTATGAATTGATGCCGTCGCGTACGCCGATCCAGCCGATCATGATTGGCGATAATCACGATGCGCTGGCACTGAGTCAGGCGCTGGAGGAGCGAGGTCTTCTGGTCTCGGCGATTCGCCCGCCCACGGTTCCGGTAGGTGAGGCGCGTTTGCGGGTTACGTTCAGTGCCGCACATTCTCAGGAGAATCTCGATTGTCTGTTGAGCGTACTCTCCGAGTGCCGTCATCTGGTTCAAAAGACGGACGTGGCGATATGAGTTCCGGTAAGGTCTGTCCACGCCTGGTGGTGGTTGCCGGTTGGGGTGTTCGCACAGAGATGCTGTCGGAGCTCTATGGTTACTGGCCCGGGGAAGTGGTGCCGGTGTCGCTCGACGATGAGTTACTGGCCCGTTGCGATTCTCTTTCAGAAGTCACCGATGAGCTGTTGTCGCTGTATTCGGAGCCGTCGGTCTGGATGGGTTGGTCCCTGGGCAGTCAGGTTGTGATGGAGGCCGCCGCGCGGCAGACCGGCGCGGTATCCTGCGCCATAACGCTGGGTGGTTTTCCCAAGTTTGTTGCCGATGAAAGCTGGCCCCATGGAATGCCTGCAGGGGATTTCCGGGCTTTCGCCCTGGGTATCCGGCGGGACCCCCAGCGGTATTGGTTGCATTTTCTGTTGTTGATGATTAACGGCGCTGCCCATGAAAAAGGGGAGCGGCAAAGACTCAAACCCTGGCTCGAAAAAGGCACCCTGGTTTCTCACGAACACCTCTGCAAGAGTCTTGCCTGGTTGGAAACAGGCGACCAGAGGGCTTTATGGCGTTCACTTGTCACGCCGGCCCTCCATGTGATGGGTGAAAACGACATTGTGGTCAGGTCCGGGGCCAGTGATCTTTCGCTTCCCGCTTCAAGTGGCCATGCGGTCATCCCCGGGATGGCGCACTGGCCAGGCGGCTGCTCGGCGTCGGACTGCTGGGGCGCTATTCAAGCGTTCTTTGCCTCGCAAAAGGCTTTGTCATGGGCGCTTTGAACTGTCCGCCGGGTGCATCGGCCGGTGTTTCTGAAACGCTGAAGTCGGATATTGCCCGAGGGTTTGGCACTGCAAGTGACACCTATGAAAGTGCCTCAAGGCTGCAGCGTTTCATGGGCAATACCATGCTGCAAAAACTCCAGTCCCGCGAAGGCCAGAAATTCGATTCGACCGTCCTGGACCTTGGTTGTGGCACAGGCTGGTTTACCCGCAAGTTCGCTGATACTGAGCTCATTGGAGCGCTGGTCGGTGTTGATCTGTCACTGGGTATGCTGGAGCGGGCTCGTGAGAATGGGCCTGGAGGAATTGACTGGATTGTGGGCGATGCGGAGCATCTGCCTTTACTCAGTGACAGTGTGGACCTGATCTTCAGCAACCTGATGATTCAGTGGTGTGATGACCCCCGTGCGGTGCTCAAGGAATGTCAGCGGATTCTGCGTCCCGGTGGATTTCTCATGGTCTCCACGCTGCTGGATGGCACACTTCGAGAGCTGAAAGCGGCCTGGCATGCGGCGGACCCTGATCATCAGCACGTAAATCGTTTCGAGACCGAGCTTGCCTTGCAGGCCAAGGTGCGTGCCGAGTTGCCGGATGCCGTTGTTGAAAGCCGCACCATCAGTTTACCCTACGAGTCGCCGATCGCCCTGGCTGGTGAGCTTCGCCATCTTGGGGCGGGTTTTCGCGGCGCTGGTCGGCGAAGAGCGGTCACGGCACCCGGGAGATTGCGAGCAATGTGCAGGCAGTACCCCAAAGAGCCGGACGGCACTATCATGGCAAGTTATGAAGCTGCCTGGATTTACTGGCAGAAACCATAGGACTCGTTGACTGGGAATAATAATGGCCAAGCAATCCTTTTTTGTAACGGGCACCGACACGGGGGTTGGAAAAACTCTGGTATCCGCAGCCATTCTTCACGCGGCCAGGGCCATGGGGAAGCACACCCTGGCGATGAAGCCCATTGCGTCTGGTTGCGATCGAACGCCCGAAGGCCTTCGCAACGAAGATGCCCTGATTTTGCAGAATGCGATTACGGAGCCATTAGCCTATGAACTGATCAACCCGGTGGCGTTGGAACCGGCCATTGCCCCTCACGTGGCCGCTGAGCAGGCCGGGCGTCACATTACCTCCGACCGCCTTGTCGGGTTCTGCCGTGGTTTGCAGATTCGTCCTGCAGACATGCTGCTGGTGGAGGGCGCCGGCGGCTGGCGAGTCCCTCTCAACGATCGGGAAACCTATTCGGAGTTTCCGCGCCAGCTGAACATGCCGGTTATTCTGGTGGTTTCGCTCCGCCTGGGTTGTATCAACCATGCCTTGCTGACGGCGGAAGCTATCAGGAATGACGGTTTGCGGTTGGCGGGGTGGGTTGCGAACCGGACCGAATCCGAGCCCATGAGTTGTGAGCAGGACACCTTGAATTACCTGGTTAACCACATGGGGGCGCCCTGCCTGGGTATTCTTCCGTGGTTGGAGCAGGCGCGGCCGGAAATGCTTGCTGGTTATCTTAATATTGATGGGCTGTTTGAAAATTGACCAAATATGTGGCTTAATCAAGTCAATTAATGGTCATCGGGCAGCGCAGTTATGATCAGTAACACTCTTGCAGTTGGGATTCAGGGTATTCAGGATGGCATGGTCGGCATGGAAAATGCCGCCCGCAAGATTGCCCGTGCTGGCACCGATGGACCACAGGGAACCGCAGAAGGTGCGGGCAGTCTTGTTGAGCCCATTGTTGATCTCAAGATCTACGAGCGCAGTGTTGAAGCGTCCGCCCAGGTGGTAAAAACTGCAGACGAAACACTGGGAACACTCCTGGATATAATGGCCTGATAGCTGAAAGGGCGCCGAGTTCGTGCTTTCCTCTCTTCCTCCCATTTCCCCGCCTTTTTCTCCGGGGGCCTCCTTTCAAGGGCAAGTCTCGCCACGAGTCCAGCCAACCGGCTCAGCAGCGGCAGAGCCCGAGGCTCCGGCAGCCGGCGCGAGATTCACTGAGGCTTCTGGAAAAGCCGAGTCTGCTCGAGATAATCCGGAGTCAAAGCCCCGCGGCGAGGGTTCCGATAACTCGAACGCGCAGGGATTGACCGAGCAAGAGCTGAAACAGCTCACCGAGCTGAAAGCGCGGGACCGTGAAGTCCGTGCCCATGAAGCGGCGCACCAGGCGGTTGGCGGTCAGTATGCGGGTGCCATGTCTTTCACCTACCAGCGCGGGCCCGACGGTGCGCAGTATGCGGTAGGTGGTGAAGTCTCTATCGATTTGTCTCCCGTTCAGGGGGATCCCCGGGCGACTATCGAGAAGATGCGGATTGTCCGGGCGGCGGCCATGGCGCCGGCGGAACCCTCCGGTCAGGATCGTGCGGTAGCTGCTCAGGCGATGCAGATCATGCTTCAGGCCCAGTCGGAGCTCGCCGCCGAAACAGGAACTTCATCAAGGGCTGCTAGCGATGCCTATCGTGAGGTTTCCGCCATGGGAGAAGCTGATCAGAGCGGTGACGAAAACCGTGCTCCCTCCTTCGAACCGGTGTCTGCCTGACCGGTTATTTTCCAACTCCCAGGTCCTTCCATAGATATCCGGCACTTATACCTGTGATCCGGCTGCATGCACTGCTGTGGCGCGTGATTCGGTGACAGATCGCAACACAAATTTTGCATCCGGCTATTGACAATTCTGTGCCTGTAAACGTATGTTTCAAACAAGTGTTTAATTAAGGCTGCAGCGCACTGCGTTGCGGTGTCTGAGCAAACCCAAGGCCAGAAGCTGTCAAACCTGATTCAGCTGAGACCGAGAACCGAGGTGGATTCCATGCCTGAGTACAAAGCGCCCCTGCGTGACATCAAATTCGTAATGACCGAGCTGCTGAACAGTGAGCAGCACTACGCCAACCTGGAAGGTGCCGAAGACGCTACTCCGGATATGGTGGATGCCATTATCGGGGAAGGTGCCAAGTTCTGTGAGCAGGTTCTGTCTCCGCTGAACCAGGTGGGTGATAAGGAAGGCTGTACCTGGAGCGAAGACGGTGTAAAGACACCGACTGGCTTCAAGGAAGCTTACCAGCAATATGTCGAGGGTGGCTGGCCGTCCATGACGGCCGATCCCAACTACGGTGGCCAGGGTCTGCCGCATTCCCTCGGTCTGGTCATGAGTGAGATGGTCGGTACCGCCAACTGGTCATTTGGTATGTACCCGGGCCTGAGCCACGGCGCAACCAACACCATTGAAGAGCATGGTACCGAAGAGCAGAAGCAGACTTATCTCACCAAGCTGATCAGCGGCGAGTGGACCGGCACTATGTGTCTGACCGAGCCGCATTGCGGTTCCGATCTTGGCACCCTGCGCACCAAGGCAGAGCCGAATGCCGATGGCACCTACGCCATCACCGGTACCAAGATCTTTATCTCTGCCGGTGAGCACGACATGGCCGAGAACATCGTCCACATCGTTCTGGCACGTCTGCCGGGCGCACCGGAAGGCACCAAGGGCATCTCCCTGTTCATCGTGCCCAAGTGCCTGCCGAACGAAGATGGCTCTGCTGGTGAGCGCAACGCCGTTTCCTGCGGTTCTATCGAGCACAAGATGGGTATCCACGGCAACGCTACTTGCGTTATGAACTTCGACGGCGCCAAGGGCTGGCTGATCGGGCCGGAGAATAAAGGCCTGAATTGCATGTTCACCTTCATGAACACCGCCCGTATCGGTACCGCGATCCAGGGGCTGGGTGCCGCCGAGCTGGGCTTCCAGGGTTCACTCGCCTACGCCAAAGAGCGTCTGGCCATGCGTTCACTGAGCGGTCCGAAGAATCCGGAAGGCATCGCCGATCCGATCATTGTTCACCCGGACGTTCGTCGCATGCTGCTGACACAGAAGGCGGTTGCCGAAGGCGCCCGTGCCCTGATTTACCTGACCGCGCAGCAGGCAGACGTTGTTCACAGCGGCAAGACCGAAGAAGAGCGCAAGGCGGCCGATGAGGCGCTGGGCTTCCTGACACCGATCGCCAAGGCGTTCCTGACCGAAATCGGTTACGAGGCAGCCAACCTGGGCATGCAGGTATTCGGTGGTCACGGCTTTATCTCCGAGTGGGGCATGGAGCAGAACGTTCGTGATGCCCGCATCGGCATGATCTACGAAGGCACCACCGGCATCCAGGCGCTGGATCTGCTGGGCCGCAAGGTTCTGATGACCCAGGGCGAATCCCTGAAGGGCTTCACCAAGCAGGTGCACCTGTTCTGCAAGGAAAACGCGGAAGACGAGCAGCTGAAGGAATTCATCGAGCCGCTGGCGGCCATGAACAAGGAATGGGGCGAGCTGACCACCAAGATTGGTATGTCTGCCATGAAGAACCGCGAAGAAGTGGGTGCGGCCTCCGTGGACTACCTGATGTACTCCGGTTACGCGGTATTCGCCTACCTGTGGGCCCGTATGGCCAAGGTTGCCCTGGACAAGATGGTTGAGGGCACTACCGAGGAAATGTTCTACAACGCCAAGATCCAGACCGCGCGCTTCTACTTCAAGCGTATGCTGCCCCGGGCCAAGGGACACGCTGAGAGCATGCTGGCTGGCGCTGACAGCCTGATGGACATGCCGGAGGAAGCCTTCGCCATCTAAGGCGCGGGCACCGAAGGAGGTTCCAGAGGACAGAAAGCCCGCGCTCCCCGGAGGCGGGCTTTTTTCATGAGTTGCGGTCCGCTTTTGGGGTAGAATAGGCGCCCATAAAAATAATCTTCAGCGGACACATAGCCCGAGCAGGTGTGACTGGCCGGAATGACGGCCCCATTGCCACCTGAACAGACTGACAGAATTTTTGGAGAGTTTTAGATGGCTGATTATCAGGCACCCCTACGTGACATGCGTTTTGTTCTGAATGAGGTTTTCGATGCCCCCGCGCTGTGGGCCTCACTGCCCAAAGTTGCCGAGCATGTGGACCCGGAAACGGCGGACGCGATTCTTGAAGAAGCCGGCAAGATCAGCAGTGGTGTACTTGCGCCTCTGAACCGTGAGGGTGACGAGCAGGGCTGCAAGTGGAACGACGGTGAGGTGACCTCGCCGGACGGCTTCAAGGAAGCCTACCAGACCATCGTTGAGGGCGGCTGGAACGGCCTCGGCGGCAACCCGGATTTCGGCGGTATGGGCATGCCCAAGACCCTGGTCGCCCAGTTCGAAGAAATGATGCAGGGTGCCAACATGGCCTTTGGCCTCGCTCCCATGCTCACGGCAGGTGCCTGTCTCGCCCTGGATGCCCACGGTAGTCAGGAACTAAAAGAAAAATACCTGCCCAACATGTATTCCGGCGTCTGGTCCGGGGCCATGGATCTGACCGAGCCCCATGCCGGCACCGATCTCGGTATTATCCGCACCAAGGCCGAGCCCAATGATGACGGCTCCTTCAACGTGACCGGCACCAAGATCTTCATCACTTGGGGCGAGCACGACATGGCGGAGAACATCATCCACCTGGTGCTGGCCAAGCTGCCGGACGCGCCCAAGGGCCCGAAAGGCATTTCCCTGTTCCTCGTGCCCAAGTTCCTGGTAAATGAAGACGGTTCCCTGGGTGAGCGTAACAGCTTCAGCTGCGGCTCCATTGAGAAGAAGATGGGCATCAAGGGTTCCGCAACCTGTGTCATGAACTTTGATGGCGCCAAAGGCTGGCTGGTCGGCGAAGAGAACAAGGGCCTGGCGGCCATGTTCACCATGATGAACTACGAGCGTCTGGGCGTGGGTATCCAGGGCATTGGCGCTGCCGAGGCCTCCCTGCAAAGTGCCCGTGAGTACGCCCTGGACCGTATCCAGAGCCGCGCTCCAACCGGCGCTCAGCAGCCTGAAAAAGCAGCAGATCCAATTCTTGTGCATCCGGATGTGCGACGCATGCTGTTGACCATGAAAGGCTATGTGGAAGGTGGTCGTACTTTCTCAACCTACGTGGCCCAGTGGTTGGATATCGCCAAGTACGCAGAGGATGATGAACGCCGCAAGCACGCTGAGGGCATGGTGGCGTTGCTGACCCCGGTCGCCAAGGCATTCCTGACCGATCGCGGCCTGGATGCCTGTATCATGGGCCAGCAGGTCTTCGGTGGCCATGGTTTCATCCGCGAGTGGGGCCAGGAGCAACTGGTTCGTGACTGCCGCATTACCCAGATCTACGAAGGAACCAATGGTATCCAGGCACTGGACCTGATGGGACGGAAAGTGGTCGGCAGCCAGGGTAAGCTCTATGAGCTGTTTGCCCAGGACGTCGCAAACTTTCTCGAGGAGAACAGTGGTAACGAGCATCTGCGCCCGTTCCTTGAGCCACTTGCCGCAGCGGTCGAGCGGCTCGACGACGTGACCGAGCATGTGATCAAGCAGGCTGGCGATAACCCGAATGCCATTGGTGCAGCGTCTGTGGACTACCTCGATTTGTTCGGCCTGACCGCACTGGGATATATGTGGGCGAAGATCGTCAAAGCGGCTGCGCCCCAGGCGGATGCAGATACCTCCGGGTTCTACAGCGGAAAAATGAAGACAGCGCGATTCTACTTTGATCGCCTGTTGCCAAAGACCGTTTCATTGGCTGAAGGTATTCGTAGCGGTAGTGACTCCATGATGGCGCTGACTGCAGAGGAATTCTGATTCCGACAGTAATTAGCCACGTAAAAAAAACAGGCCCTCGGGCCTGTTTTTTTGTGGTTAACGAATTATCAGCCTGATGCTTCAAAACCTTATAGTCGCTCCATTCGGTCCGGATTGGTAACGAAGGGGTTGTCGTTGCCCTGGATTTCGGCGATGCGCCGGTGCCGGGTGAGTTCGCCATCATCTGGCGGGTCCAGCCGGTTCCAACCCTTGAATACCGCGGATGAGCCAAGCCAGGGCAGGTCATAGGTGTCGACCATGTAGGCCACCGTGCGCGCCACATCACCCTTGACCCGCACCGGCGGCTCAAAGAACTGGGCGCTCTGGCGAATGCCGCATTCGTCTTTGCTGACCGATGAGCCCAGGTCCTCGTAGCGGGCGTTGCGCCGGCCCATCTCCGTCCGGCTGCGCACAGGTATCATGTTATGCATGTCAGACGCGATCTGACGATAGCGATTGTCCTGTTCGCATTCACGCGAGGTGCCACAGTCGAGTGCGCTTCGGACATCAGCCAGCGGGTATACGTAGCCGTCTGTCAGCACGAAACCTTTGCTTGTGAAAGCAGTGTTGCAGAAGAAGGAGTTGCCGCCACTGGCGTAGAGGTCGCCCCAGAAGTGATCGGAAACAACGGTCTCCGGATCGCTGAACCGGGTATTCTGGCCAATCACGAGGGTGGTGGTAAGTAACAGACAGAGTGCAGTGGGTATCAGTAAGAATTTTTTCATACGCCTTTTATACCTCGCAGTGTGCTCAAGCGTCCTGGTAATTCGGGCCCTATTGATCAGGGCTGGTCAGGATTTGATCAGGCGGGTCAAAACTATGACGCTTTGTTCACTGATACTGTGAAGTATGGCACAGAGGCTCCAAAGCGCGGAGCCTCTGTGGTAGAAATTTGTGGCGTAGTGTTAACGGGTTAACAGTTTTACTTCAGTTTGTTGCGAATGTTCTGGTAACCGGTTTTCAGGTCTTCACCAAGTTTTGATGCGGTCTGGCGAGCTTCCTGGGAGGCGTTCTCGGCATCGTGCAGCACTTCATCTATCTTGCTTTTGAAACGATCCCAGTCCTGTTCGAGATCCTCCCATTCGTCCTTAACGTCTTCACGGGCCAGATGCATCTGGACGCGTGCTTCATCCCGGTATTGTTTTACCTTTTCCGACAGCTTTTTGAGTTCTTCTTGAAGACTCATATCAAGCACCTCCTTGGATTGTTGGTGTGCTTACAATGCGCCCGATTGTAAAAAACTGTCAAGGGGCTGGGCCCGCCAAAAGAGTACAAAGGGAGCGGAGTTTGATGCAGATCAGGAACGGCCCGCGAGCAGGGCGGACATGTCCCGCAAATAATGCCAGGGCGACAGGGGATCGAAACCTTTCGCGGCCCGATCGATCTGGCTGCAAAGGGTGATAGCCTCATTCAGTTGGGAGCGGTTCAGTCGGCGTGCGGCCTGCTCCAGTGCCCGGGCCCGTTGGGGCTGGAACACTCCTCGCTTTTTCAGGAATGCCGCGGGATTCTCCGACTGACCGGCTGAGGACTTTAGCTCCAGCAAGAGATTCAGGTCGCGGCTAAGGACAGACAAAAGGCCCAGCGGGTTTTCTCCCTCCTGCTGCAGAACGGTGATCATCTTGCCGGCGTGAGGTGCCCGGCCGCTGATCAATTCCGTCACCAGTTCAAAGCCATTGAACCGGGAACTATCCTGGACCGCCTGTTCAACGGTTTCCTCATCGATGGTGTTGCCGTTTGCCAGCAGAGACAGCCTGTCAAGCTCCTGGCTGGCGGCGAGCAGATTGCCTTCCAGGCGTTCGCTCATGATGGCCAGGGCGCCCCTGGTCAGGCTGAGGCCGCGGTTGCTGGCCCTCTGCTGGAGCCAGCCCTGGAACTTGTCAGCATCAACGGGCCACACCGGTACGTGTACGCCTTTACCTTGAAGCTCCTTGTACCATTTGCGGCGGGTCTCCGCGGCGTCCAGGCGAGCGCTGATCAGCAGCAGGATGATATCTTCGGGGGGATCAGCCAGCACCCGTTCCAGAACTGCACGACCGTCGCCAAGCTTGCCAGTCGGCAGATGAATTTCAATACGCCGTCTCTCTGCGAACAGGGACATAGCACTGAACTCTTCGCCAACGGCATTCCAGTCCAGCTGATGGTCGGCGTGGAAGGTCAGGCGGTCATGAAAGCCTGCGTCTTTTGCGGCCTTTCGAACCTGATCACAGCATTCCTGCACTAACAGGGGTTCATCACCGGAAATGAGATAGACCGGCGAGAGGCCCTTTTTCAGAAGCTGGGATAACTGTCCCGGGTTGGTCTTCATGGCTGGCCTGTGGCTGGGGCGTCGGCTTCCTGTTTACGCTGGTATTCTGCCCGGATGGCGTCGATTCTCTGCGGGGTCAAAGGTGCCAGCCGGAATATCACCTGCTGTGCAAGGCGATCGTCCATTTGCTGGCGCAGGGTCTCCTCTTCCCGCTGTCTTGCCAGAACGTTCGTTTCGTCGTACCGGTAACTTTCGCTGGTGGTCAGGCGTGTTGCGGCTACCATGGGAACCCGGTCTGCGCTGATCACCTCAAGGTCAACGGAGTGACGCAGGGTGTATTCTGCAGCCGCCGCCTGGGCCGTGATGGCACTTGCGCGACGGTCCCGCTCGAAGTTCTTCAACCGTAGAATGTAGTCGGCGTCCGCAACCGGCGCGAGGCTGACGTTGCCAAGGCTGAGCTGTTCCCGTAATGACCGGCAAAGGGTTTCGGGCACCTGTGATGAGCAATCCACGGCCAGCGGCTCAAGGGCTGAAGAAACCGGTGGCGCACCCCGCAACTGGAATCCGCATCCTGCAAGCAGCACCGCCATCACAGCAATCAGCATCAGGTTTGCCAGGGATTTCAGAGCGGAGTGCCGGAACATATCAGTTAGCCACCACGTTCACCAGTTTGCCAGGCACCACGATAACCTTGCGTACCGTTGCGCCCTCGGTAAAACGCATAACGTTCTCGTTCTCCAGCGCCAGTTTTTCCAGGTCCGCCTTGCTGATATCGGCAGGCACATCTTCCTTGGCTCGTACCTTGCCATTCACCTGCAGTACTACCTGGATCTGGCTGCGAACCATGGCGGCTTCATCGGCTTTTGGCCAGGCAGCATCAACAACTGGCTCCTCGTGCCCGAGCGCCTGCCAGAGGGTATGGCAGATGTGCGGAACGATCGGCGACAGTACAAGCACCGCGGTGTCCAGGGCTTCCTGGCGGACCGCCCGGGTCTGTGGTTCGTCACCCTGCAACTTGCCAACATCGTTGAGCAGCTCCATCACGGCCGCAATGGCAGTGTTGAAGGTCAGCCGACGGCTGATGTCGTCACTGACTTTTGCAATGGTCTCGTGAGTCTTGCGCCGCAGGTTTTTCTGGTCATCGTTCAGGTCGGCAGCGTTCACAGCCGGCGCATCACCAGCCGCGGCGTGCTCGTTCACCAGGCGCCAGACCCGTTTCAGGAAACGGTGGGCACCTTCGACACCGCTGTCAGACCACTCCAGGGACTGTTCCGGGGGCGCAGCAAACATCATGAACAGGCGAACAGTGTCGGCGCCGTGCTCGTCAATAATGGCCTGGGGATCGATACCATTGTTCTTGGACTTGGACATCTTGGTGACGCCGCCGGATACCACCGGCTCGCCATCTTCCTTATGCACCGCCCGAACAGGCTGGCCCTTTTCGTCACGCTCTACGGTCACGTCGGCGGGCGAGATCCATACTTTGCCGCCCTTGCCATCTTCGCGGTAGTAGGTCTCCGCCAGGACCATGCCCTGGCAAAGCAGCCGGTTGAATGGCTCGGAACTGGTTACCAGGCCCACGTCCCGCAGCAGCTTGTGGAAGAAGCGGGCGTACAGCAGGTGCAGAATCGCGTGCTCTATGCCGCCAATATATTGATCCACCGGCAGCCAGTAGTTGGCGGCGGACGGGTCCAGCATACCCTGATCGTAATTGGGGCTGCAGAACCGGGCGTAGTACCAGGAAGACTCCATGAACGTATCAAAGGTGTCGGTTTCCAGAGTCGCCGGCTGGCCGTTAAATTCGGTCTTGCACCACTCGGGGTCGGCCTTGATCGGGGACTGGACACCGTCCATTTCCACATCTTCTGGCAGGCGAACCGGCAGCTTGTCATCGGGCACCGGCATCTCGGTGCCGTCTTCCAGTGTCATCATCGGGATCGGCGCGCCCCAGTAACGCTGGCGGGATACGCCCCAGTCGCGCAGGCGATAGTTCACAGTGCGCTTGCCGATTTTGTGTTCTTCCAGGTAGCTTGCGATTTCGTCGAAGGCTTCTTCGCTGGTCAGGCCACTGTATTTGCCCGAGGACACCAGCGTGCCTTTCTCGGTAAACGCCTCTTCCTGAACATCAATTTCACGGCCATCGCGGGCGGCAATAACCTGCTTGATGGGCAGCTTGTACTTGCGGGCAAATTCATGGTCCCGCTCGTCATGGCCCGGAACCGCCATCAGGGCGCCGGTACCGTAATCAGTCAGAACAAAGTTGGCGACCCAAATCGGAATCTCTTCCTGAGTCAGCGGATGGACAGCCTTGAAACCGGTGTCGATGCCGCGCTTCTCCATGGTTGCCAGCTCGGCCTCCGCGGTCTTGCTGTTACGGCACTCCTCGACAAACTCAGCCACATCGGGATGACGCTCCGCCGCCTCTTTGGCCAGAGGATGCTCTGCGGCTACGGCCATGTAGCTCACGCCCATCAGGGTGTCGGGGCGTGTGGTGTAAACGGTCAGGCCACTGTCACGGTCTTTAAGCGGGAAGGTCAGCTCGGTACCTTCCGACTTGCCGATCCAGTTGCGCTGCATGGTCTTGACCTGCTCGGGCCAGTCTTCCAGCTCATCCAGATCGTTCAACAGTTCTTCGGCGTAATCGGTAATGCGGATAAACCACTGGGGGATCTTCTTCTGTTCCACCAATGCTCCGGAACGCCAGCCCCGGCCGTCAACAACCTGCTCGTTGGCCAGAACCGTCTGGTCCACCGGGTCCCAGTTCACCGTGGACATCTTTTTGTACACCAGGCCCTTCTCATACAGGCGGGCAAAGAACCACTGCTCCCAGCGGTAGTAGTCCGGCTTGCAGGTCGCCAGCTCCCGGTCCCAGTCGTACCCGAAACCCAGCTGCTTTAGCTGGTTCTTCATGTATTCGATATTGGCATAGGTCCACTTGGCCGGAGCAGTCTTGTTGGCAATGGCAGCGTTCTCAGCGGGCAGGCCGAAAGCATCCCAGCCCATGGGCTGCATTACGTTCTTGCCCTGCATACGCTGGTAGCGGGAAATCACATCGCCGATGGTGTAGTTACGGACATGCCCCATGTGTAGCTTGCCGCTGGGGTAGGGGAACATGGACAGGCAGTAGTACTTGGGTTTGCCCGGTTCTTCCTTAACCGTGAAGGTCTTGTTCTCTTCCCAGAAATTACGGGCATTCTGTTCTACGTCACGGGGATTGTATTGCTCGTCCATTCCTGCCATTACCGAAATTACCTTGTGTGGAAAAATAAAATTCTGTATCAAAATCACGTCCGGAGCGGGCCGAACATTCTAACGCACACTAGCCTTTACAGGTAGTCTGCCAATTTTCTGTTCTTGTGCCAGACTTATAGCTATGGGGAAGGTTCTGGCGGGTATGGCTCCCCGGGACACGCCGTGAATACGTCCGTGTAGGCTTGATCGCAGCATCCCTGCTGCTCACAGTCCCGGGGAGCCACACCCGCCAGAACCCCAAACAAAGTAAGTGGATCCAACAGGCGTGTTCCCGAGGTTTGGGAGACGTGGTGGGGGCGTTCTTGCCGGGACTGTCTGCAGCATGGATGCTGCAGTCAAGCGTACAGGGATGTATTTACAGCGCGTCCCGGCAAGAACGCCCCCAGCGCGGCTCTTGCACCCAGATTTGCGGTATCAAGGAGTCAATATGACACAACCAGAAAGAAGTCATCTCTCAGGCAAGGCACTGGAAGTTTACGACCGTATGCTGGAGCGGGTGAAAGCGCGTCTCCACGACCTGGAGGAAACGTCGCTCCAGACCCTTGAGGAAGAAGTGCAGAAGGCGGTCGAGTTTGAGTATGAGCTCGAGGAAATGACCCGCGAAGAAGCAGACCTGCTGGGTGCCTATCTTCAGCGGGATCTTGAACATCTTCTGCATTTTGTCGAGGAGACCGGCGAAGGCCTGAGTGAATGGTTGCAGCTTGATATCGCGCTGTTGGAGCACCAACTGGCCGACAGTTTGTTATCGGTTGCTGATAAAACCGTCGTCGACTTCCTCGAGCTCAAACAGAAACTGGAAAACAAGGAAGTGGGCCAGTATATCTCGGGCGAGGTGGCCACCGCTGGTATGTTCCAGTGCCTCAACTGCGGGCACATGCGGTGTCTGACAGCCACCAGCCACCTGGAACCCTGTGAAGCCTGCGGCTCCCACTACTACGAGCGGGTTACGAGCCGCTGGCCGAAACAGGAGGAATGATCCGCTCCCGGACAAACACGATCAAAATAACTGCGAGGGTCAGGACTGGCCAGGAGCCTGTCTGCATGTAGGGCGTGCTGCCAGTGGCGGTGAACACCTCGCCGGTCAGGGTGGCGCGCTCGAACTGGGGGATGGTTTCGGTCAGCTCGCCCCGATTATTGATGATCGCCGTTACGCCATTGTTGGTGCCACGAAGCATGTAACGGCCGGTCTCCAACGCCCGCATTCTGGCGATCTGCAAGTGCTGCAGCGGGCCAATGGAATCGCCGAACCAGCCGTCGTTGCTGATAGTGAGCAGCAAGCCCGCGCCCCGGGCGTTGAAGGCCACGAAATCCGGGTAGGCGACCTCGTAGCAGATGAAGGGCATCACATTGACGCCATTGGCCTTGAGCGGATCCTGCCACTCCGGCCCCCGGCTGAAATCACTCATGGGCAAATCGAAGAAACCTATCAGTCCCCGCAACACACTTTGAAGTGGCACGTACTCCCCGAATGGCACCAGCTTTTGCTTGTGGTAGATGCCCTCGCCGTTGCCGATGGCCATGATGCTATTGTGAAACGTGAAATCTTCAATTCGGTCGCTGAATCCGTACCAGGGTATGCCGGTAATCAGGGTGCTGTTGTCACCCAGTTCTGTACTGATGTGGTCGATGATTTTACCGGCCTGATCCTGGGGGATGGGAATAGCGGTTTCCGGCCAGAGAATCAGATCCGTGTCCCAATGGTCTTCGGTCATGCTCAGATAGGTGACGATCTGGTCCTTCAGGAACTCCGGGTCCCATTTGATCTGCTGGGGAATATTGCCCTGCATGGCGGCAAAGGTTGTAGCGTCTTCGCTCAAATCTGTCCAGTCGAGGCGGTTCATGGCCGGGGCAACCAGCCAGGGAATCAGGGCAACAACGAGGGTAACGCCCGCAGCAACCGATTTTAGGTGTTTCAGCAGCCACCAGCCGCCGTACAATGCGGCACCGGTTGCAGCAATCCAGAACGTGATGCCATGGACGCCGGTCAGAGGTGCCAGCCCGGCCAGGGGGCCGTCAGTGTGTGCGGTGCCCAGATACAGCCATGGAAAGCCGGTGAGCAGCCAGCCCCGGAGCCAGTCGCCCAGAATCCAGATGGCCGGAAACAGGATCAGGCGCCGGGCCGGGCTGTCCTTGGCCAGTTTGCCCCAGAACCAGAAGGCCAGACCATGGAACAGCGCCAGGCCCGCTACGAACAGAACCGTCAACAGGATGGCGACGGGAATCGCCGTGTTGCCATGTTCACTGATGCTGATGTAGACCCAGCTGGCGCCGCTCCCAAACAGCCCCAGGCCAGTAAGCCAGCCAGCCCGGAAAAGTTTCTCCGGTGCCAGTGGTACGGTAACCAGGAGGATTAGCAGGACCGAGACCGGGCCCAGCCACCAGAGGTTGAACGGAGAAAAGGTCAGGGTTTGCATGGCGCCGGCAACCACAAGGGCGGCCGCGCCCAACCAGGCGTTGGAGGAAAGCGGGGTTTTCAGCGCTCTGGTGTTTGTGGCGTCACTGGTCACTTCGGGTTACCTGCAGCAGACGGATTACGCGGTTATCGGCGTTGGCAATGGTAAAGCGCAAGCCGCCGAATTCAACCGATTCGCCCCGTCTGGGCAGGTGTCCGAATTCCTTGAGAACCACGCCACCAATGGTATCGAATTCCTCTTCGTCCATTTCGGTTTCGAAGAACTCATTGAAATCATCAATGGGCGTTACTGCTTTTACGGCGTAGCTGCCATCGCCCCGGGCCTTGATGTGGGTTTCCTCATCAAAATCGTGCTCGTCCTCGATTTCACCAACGATCTGTTCAAGCACGTCTTCAATGGTGATCAACCCGGCGGTGCCGCCGTATTCGTCCACCACAATGGCCATATGGTTGCGATTTTCCTTGAACTCCTTGAGCAGCTGGTTCAGACGCTTGCTCTCGGGCACAAAGGTGGGCGGGCGCAGAATTTCCCGGATACGGTTCCAGTTCAGATCATTGTTCAGGGCCAGGGGAAGCAGATCCTTGGCCAGAAGAACGCCAATCACGTCGTCCTGGCTGTCCCCGATGACCGGGAAACGGCTGTGTGCGGAATCCATGATTTCGCCCAGAAACTCTTTGGGCTCCTGGGATGCCTTGACGGTGACCATCTGCGAACGGGGGATCATAATCTCATCGACCCGCATGTCGATCACCTGCATGGCACCTTCGATGATGCTCATGGCATCAACATCGATGATGTTCTGGGACTCGGCGTCCCGCAGGATTTCCAGCACGTCCTCGACGGACTCAGGCCCGCTGGAGAAGGCCTGTGATATACGTTCCAGCCAGGACTTGCCGCCCTGACTGCGACTCGACTGATCGTCGCTCATGAGTCTTGTTCCGTTTCCTCTGCTTCGTAGGGATTGCCAAATCCAAGCTGCGCAAGCAGCCGGATTTCGAGGGCTTCCATGACCTCGGCATCATCGTCTTCAATATGATCAAAACCCTGGAGATGCAACATACCGTGCACCACCATGTGAGCCCAATGGGCGTCCAGGGTTTTGTCCTGTTCCCTGGCCTCTGTCTCGACAACCGGCGCACAAATCACCAGATCTCCGGCCAATGGCACCGTTATACCGGCTGGCGCCTCAAATGGGAAGGACAACACGTTGGTCGGATAGTCCCGCCCCCGGTACTGATGATTCAAGGCCTGACTTTCTTCAGTTCCAACAATACGGACCGTCACCTCGGACGGATCCTCACCCTGCCAGGCCAGTTGCGCCCATTGTTGAACCTGCGACTCCGAAGGTATACCCGGCGCTTCAAAAACCTGTTGAAAATCCACAGTCAACTTGCTCACTGGCCAGTCGCACTCCCGTCATCAAAGGAATCGTAGGCTTCGACAATGCGCTGTACCAGCGGGTGACGTACCACATCTTTCGCTTCGAACCGGGTAAACCCGATGCCCGGCACCTTGTTGAGAACACTGGCGGCATGAATCAGCCCGGAATTCTGGCCGCGGGGCAGGTCCACCTGGGTGGTGTCGCCGGTAATAACGGCGGTAGAGCCAAAGCCGATCCGGGTCAGGAACATCTTCATCTGCTCCCGGGTGGTGTTCTGGCTTTCGTCCAGAATGATGAACGAGTTGTTCAGCGTACGCCCCCGCATGAACGCCAGCGGCGCAATCTCGATCACGCTTTTCTCGATCAGCCGTGTGACATGGTCAAACCCGAGCATTTCATACAGCGCGTCATACAGCGGGCGAAGGTACGGATCCACCTTCTGGGCCAGATCGCCGGGAAGGAAACCAAGCTTCTCGCCGGCCTCCACCGCTGGCCGAACCAGCAAAATCCGCTTCACCTGCTCGTCTTTCAGAGCCTCAACCGCACAGGCCACCGCCAACCAGGTCTTGCCGGTACCTGCCGGCCCGATCCCGAAGTTGATATCGTGGGTGCGGATGTTATGAACATACTTCTGCTGGTTTGCGCCCCGGGGCTTGGCCTGCAGCTTAGGCGTCTTGATAACCGTGACAGCGCCATCGTAGGGAACATCCTCCGGCAGGCGTTCAAAACCCGTTTCCCGTATAAACAGATGCACGGTATCCGGCGGAATGTCATCCGTGGCCTCGGTTTCCCGATACAGATGCCGGATAACCTCAACGGCCGCCGCCACATGCTCGGTTTCCCCTTCCACCCGAAAATGATGACCCCGCCTGCCGACTTTTACATGCAGGCGCTTTTCAATCATCTTCAGGTTTTCATCAAACTGGCCACAAAGCGTCGCCAGCCGACGCTGGTCCACCGGGTGCAGGTCAAATTGTCTGTGATCGTTGGCGTTCAAAAGTGCTCCGTTTTGGTTTGGGAGAACGAGTATCTGATGTTGGCGAAACGGGCGAGGGCCGGAAGGTGTTTCCAAAAAGCGCCCGTGAATACGTCCCTGTAGGGCTCGGTCGCGCCATCCCTGGCGCTCCACGTTTTTGGAAACACCTTCCGGCCCTCGCCCTGATCAATCTATGTGCAGGTCCGAATGTGAAAAAACAAGTAGTCTGGCTTCGCCCGAGGCGTAATCCGTAAAATTTCTTGGTTACAGGCACATTATTGGATTGCGACCCCGTCTAACCCTGCCCACGCATACGAAGCTTGCACCAGGCAGACGGCTGTGCAGCCGCCGGAGAGTGGTGGGGCTCCCCTCCCAAAAATGTCGGCGGCCAAGGATGGCCGACGCCAAGCGCACATGGATGTGCTCGTAGCGGTTTTTGGGAGGGGAGCCCCATCACTCGCCCCACTCCAAGTCTCTGACGAATACGAAACCAGGCCTAAAACAACTCCGAGCTCACAGGCACCCCGCGAAGAGAATTGGGATAGGCCTCCACAATATCGACATCAATAAAGTGCCCAACAACCTCCGGATTCTCATGCCGGAAATTCACGATCCGGTTGTTCTCGGTACGCCCCGCGTACTCGCCAGGGTCCTTCTTGGACAGGCCCGTCACCAGAATCCGCTGGGTGCTGCCAACCATCTTGCGGCTGATATCCATCACATTCTGATTCAGGCGATCCTGCAGGATGCTAAGCCGCTGCTTCTTGATGTCCATCTGCGTATCGTCCGGCAGATCTGATGCCGGCGTGCCGGGCCGTGCGCTGTAGACGAAGCTGAAAGACATGTCGAAGCCGATGTCGTTGATCAGCTTCATGGTGTCTTCAAAGTCCTTCTCGGTTTCGCCCGGGAAGCCGATGATGAAGTCCGACGAAAAACTGATATCCGGGCGAATCTTTCGAAGGCGCCGGAGCTTGGATTTGTACTCCAGGGCCGTGTGGCCACGCTTCATGGCGGCCAGGATACGGTCGGAGCCGCTCTGGACCGGCAAGTGCAGGTGGCTGACCAGCTCTGGAACACGCTCATAAACGTCGATGAGGGCGTCCGAGAACTCTACCGGGTGGGACGTGGTGTAACGGATGCGATCGATACCGTCGATGGTGGCGATCAGTTCAATCAGTTCCGCCAGGTCCATGGTGTCGCCGTCGTGGGTTTCGCCCCGATAGGCGTTCACGTTCTGGCCCAGCAGGTTCACTTCCCGAACACCCTGGCTGGCCAGATGGGCAACCTCGGCGATTACGTCGTCGGCCGGGCGGCTAACTTCTTCCCCGCGTGTGTAGGGCACCACGCAGAAAGTGCAGTACTTGCTGCAGCCTTCCATGATCGAAACAAACGCGGAAGGGCCGTCTGCGCCGGGCTCGGGCAGGTTGTCGAATTTCTCGATTTCCGGGAAGCTGACGTCCACCACGCCAACACCGTTACCCTTCGCCCGCACTTCGGTAATCATGTCCGGCAGGCGATGCAGGGTTTGTGGGCCAAAGACCATATCCACGTAGGGTGCGCGGTCAATGATGGCCTGGCCTTCCTGGGAAGCCACGCAGCCGCCGACGCCGATGATCATTTCGGGCTTTTTGCTCTTCAGCTTTTTCCAGCGGCCAAGCTGGTGAAACACCTTCTCCTGGGCTTTTTCCCGGATGGAGCAGGTGTTTAGCAGCAGGATGTCGGCGTCATCGGGTGAATCGGTCATTTCGACGGTTTCACCTGTTTTGAGCAGGTCTGCCATGCGGGCAGAATCGTACTCGTTCATCTGACAGCCGTGGGTTTTGATGTACAGCTTTTTGGCCATGGGTCTCACGTAATCTGGTGGATGTTGCGCCGGGAACAGGGTTTTTGAAACGGGGCGCCAGCAAAAAGGAACTGCGTATTATAACGGGGTGCTTAAACTTCAACCACCTTTGTCTCGGCTAGTTGCTAGTCCGCTTGTGGTATTATTTTTGATTCTTTAAATCGACAATCAAGCCCGAACACGATCATGACCCCCGAACGCCTCGCCCGAATCAAACAAACCCTCAACACCCGGCAACCGGATCTGAGCGTCCTCACCGACCAGGTGCACAAACCCCGGAATCTGTCCGCCATCATCCGCTCCTGCGACGCGTTTGGCCTTGCCAACATGCACGTGGTCTGGCCGAAGGAAGGCTTCCGGGCGTTCCGCAAAACCGCCGGTGGCAGCTATAACTGGGTCACCACTCACACTCACCGGAGCATGGATGAAGCGATTGAAAGCCTGAAAGGGCAGGGCCACAGGCTTTATGCCGCGCAGCTTTCCGACCGGGCGATTGATTTCCGGGAGGCGGACTACACGGTGCCCTGTACGGTGATTATGGGTAACGAGGTGGATGGCGTTAGCGCCGATGCCGCGGCCCAGGCCGACGAACATATTGTGATCCCGATGATGGGGATGGTGGAGTCGCTCAACGTCTCGTCCGCCTGCGCCATTATTCTGTCCGAAGCCCAGAGACAAAGAAAACTGGCCGGTATGTTCGACCAGCGCCGGTTGCCGGACGACGAATACAACCGTCTACTGTTCCGCTGGTGCCAGCCCACGGTTAAACGCTACTGCGACGACCGCAACCTGCCTTACCCGCCCATCGATCCCGAAACCGGCGAATTGATCGACGGCGTAGGGTGGATGCAAGAAGTCCGCAAACTGCGGGCCAATCGCCGCAGATGGGACGACACGGCAAATATTACTCCTCGCGAGCCTCAAGATACCGCTGAAGCTGTTCCCGCAAAGCCTTGGGAAGCCGGGTAATCGTCAACGCGTCTTTGTCACGGTCATAGTAAACCGCCTGATTCACCAAGTCGGATGAAAACGACACACTCATGCCACCCCCGGAGCCTGCAATACGCACCAGTTTCTTAACCTTGCGATGGTCCGGATGCAGAACACCACTTTCCGGCAGCTCGGCGGTTTTCGATGCAAACTCCTTGAACCGCTGCGGCTCGCTCTCGTCCAGGTAGCCTGAGAGCGCCTCGATTTCCACCGGCTCGCCCAGTGCATGCTGCTCCTTACAGAACTCGTAGGCCTTGTTGCGAACCTCGCCGGCCTTTTCTGGCTCCGAGGATTTCGCGAAGGCCTCTACGGCATCCAGGAAGGTCATGGTTTCCTTTTCCACGTCCACCTGATTGGTAAACCCGCACAAACGGATAAACAGCTCTCCTGGCTCCCCGGTGCCACGACCGTGGACCAGGGTCAGGTAGTTTTCCGCCGGGTTGTTACCCCGCCAGTCGTCCAGCTCGATGCGAACGGCCAGATTCAAACGGGAAAGGCTGAGGACGTCGGTGGCATCCAGTGACTGGTTGCCATCGAAACGCATGGCGCTGTCGGTTTCCAGAATAAACAGGTAGACCACCTCGGCATCCGCCAGAGCATCGTGGACAATCATCAGGTGACCATCGAATTCTTCCTGGCTGCCCGTGAGCAGTTCCTGCCACTGTCCGAACAGGCGGTCGGTCATGGCGCCGAAGGTTTGTTTGTCTTCCAGGTAGTCCTTCAGCCAGGCACTGAACGGGCACTCGCCCAGGTCTTCGGAGAACCGGCCATACTTCTTACCAGGCTTGCTGTTGAACAGCCTCTTCATCTGCTTGTGCAGCCCTTCGTAATCGCCACCGGGCTCCTGCAGGGCCTCGCCGGTCACTAGGCGGGCAGGCTGGCCCGGCTGGTACTGGCTGGCGAAGGCAGTGCGGAGGTGTTTGATGGCCATTTTTTGGCTCCTGTTCGTTAAGTTTCGGTTGACTCAGAGAGGCGGGATTCTGCCACGATTTGGTGGCGGATTCATTGGTAGCCTGAAGGTTTGCGGGAGGGCCGCAGGGCAGGTCATTCTTTTTCTTACGAAAAAACAACTCGCTTCGCTCAGACATCTTTTTTCTAGAGAAAAAGAATAACCTACCCCACGTCCACGGGCCTTTCAGTGGTCCGCCAAAAAAGAACGGGTGGTTTACCGTGCTTTGGTTTTGGGAATTAACACCAAGGTATGTCGGCGACGGGGTGGGGGTATCTTTTTCTGCCGGGAAAAGATGTCTGAGCGAAGCGAGTTGCTTTTCACAAAGAAAAAGATACCCCCACCCCGGCGCCAGCCACCGAAGTAGGGATATCTCCAGTCAGTTCAAAGCTCAGACCCGCTTGCTGCGAATCAACTCCTGAACAAGTTTGTTCACAGCCTCAGGAATCTCCTGTTCGCTGTCCGCAGTTGCCCCCGCGTTGGCTACGTCAGTGCCGAGGTTAACGGCAATGGCAACCAATCCATGGGAGGTCAGAAGCTGGGCCACGCGGCGGCGTTCGTCAGCATCGCCGGCGTTTTCTTCGGTGACCACCACGGCCGTTTTGCCCTGGTCGAACAGCGCACGCTCAACGGCGAGGGCCAGTGCCGGCGCCTGTTTGCCATTGCAGGCAATGATCGCCGGCTTCTGGGCCAGGCGGCGTTCGCGTTCTTCTACCGAGACCGGATCGAGGGATTCGCCGGAATCAGCCAGGCCCGCAACCATCCCTGCGCCGATGGTGACGTTGGACAGCCGGTCGATCACGATGAAGCTGCCGGTGGCATGGTTTCGCTGGTAGGCGTCGAAGGCGATCGGCTGGTTCAGCGTCAGCTCACACAGACCAATTTCGTTCAGCTGGAGCTGGCTCGGGTTGGCCTGCTGTTCCAGGGTGTTTACGTCGGTCTGGTGGTGAATCTTTTTCACCGTGCCGGAGGTAAAGGTTGGTCCCAGCTTGATATCGTAAAGACGGCCGGTTTCCAGTTGCGCATCGGTCATCCAGACGATGTTGGCGTTGAAGCGGTTGCCCACTTCCGGCTCGTCCTCGACTTTTACCAGCATATCGCCGCGACTGATGTCGATTTCGTCGGTCAGGGTGAGGGTGACCGCCTGATCGATATAGGCCTCTTCCAGATTACCGTCGAAAGTTACAACTTCTTTGACTGTACTGGTGCGACGTGAGGGCAGGGCCATGACCTGTTCGCCCGGGCGGATCACGCCGGAGGCGATGGTGCCGCAGAAGCCGCGGAAATTGAGGTTCGGGCGGGTAACGTACTGAACCGGGAAGCGGAAATGCTCCAGGTTTTTGTCCCGGCCTACTTCCACCGTTTCCAGAATTTCCATCAGGGGCTGGCCGGTGAACCAGGGGGTGTTCTCGCTCTTGTTTACCACGTTGTCGCCTTCAAGGGCAGACAGCGGCACGAAGCGGATATCCTTCAGGCCCAGCTTGGCGGCAAACGCCAGGTAATCGTCTTTGATTTCGTTGAAGCGTTCTTCGCTGAAATCCACCAGATCCATCTTGTTCACCGCCACCACAATATGGCGGATACCAAGCAGGGAAGCGATGTAGGAATGCCGACGGGTCTGGGTCAGCACGCCGTGGCGGGCATCGATCATCAGGATCGCAACCTGCGCCGTGGAGGCGCCGGTGGCCATGTTACGGGTGTACTGTTCGTGGCCCGGGGTGTCGGCAATGATGAACTTGCGCTTGTCGGTGGAGAAGTACCGGTAGGCCACATCGATTGTGATGCCCTGTTCCCGCTCGGCCTGCAGGCCGTCCACCAGAAGGGCGAGATCAAGTTTCTCGCCGGTGGTGCCCATCTTGGCACTGTCGGTTTTCAGGCTGGCCATATGATCTTCGTAGATCATCTTGGTGTCATGGAGCAGGCGGCCGATCAGGGTGCTCTTGCCATCGTCCACGCTGCCACAGGTGAGCAGGCGCAGGAGCTCCTTGTTCTCGTGCTGTTTCAGGTAGGCCTGAATATCTTCTGCAATCAGATCAGACTGGTGTGACATCTTAGAAATACCCTTCCCGCTTTTTCTGTTCCATGGAGCCGGCTGAATCGTGGTCGATTACCCGACCCTGGCGCTCGGAGCTCTTGGCCAGCAACATTTCCTGGATAATGTCCGGAAGCGTGTTGGCTTCGGATTCGATGGCGCCCGTCAGCGGGTAGCAGCCCAGGGTCCGGAAGCGGACCGATTTCATCATCGGTTTCTCGCCTTCCTTAAGGGGCATGCGGTCGTCGTCCACCATGATCAGGGTGCCGTCGCGCTCAACAACCGGACGCTCGGCGGCGTAATAGAGCGGGACGATGTCGATGTTCTCAAGGTAGATGTATTGCCAGATATCCAGTTCCGTCCAGTTGGACAGTGGAAACACCCGGATACTCTCGCCCTTGTTGATCTTGCCGTTGTAGATGTTCCACAGCTCCGGCCGCTGGTTCTTGGGGTCCCAGCGATGGTACTCATCCCGGAACGAATACACGCGTTCCTTGGCCCGGGATTTTTCCTCGTCGCGGCGGGCACCGCCGAAGGCTGCGTCGAACTTGTACTTGTCCAGCGCCTGTTTGAGGGCCTGGGTTTTCATGACATCAGTATGTTTCGCGCTACCGTGAGTAAACGGCCCGATTCCCTGGTCCACGCCTTCCTGATTGGTGTGCACGATCAGGTCGAGGCCAAACTTCTCAGCGACGTTGTCCCGGAACTTGATCATGTCCCGGAATTTCCAGGTGGTATCAATGTGCATCAACGGGAAGGGTGGTTTGCCCGGGTAGAAGGCCTTCAGGGCCAGATGGAGCATTACCGCGGAATCCTTGCCGATGGAGTACAGCATTACCGGATTGTCGAACTCGGCTGCCACTTCCCGGATGATGTGGATGCTTTCCGCTTCCAGCTGTTTCAGGTGCGTGAGGTTGTATGTGGTCATGATAATCCGTTGCCGCCGTGCGGGCCGTTTTGGCTATGCGAATGAATACGGCAACTATACCAGAGGGGGTAAGGGCATAAGAAGACGGCCAACTAGACATTGGCGTTATAACAATATAGCAGTGGCGGGCTCTGGGCTTAAGGGAACCGTGGCTGGAAGCTCAGGCCGGATTGCGGGAGTCGGCCAACAACTTGGCGACGTAGCGGTCGACGTAATCGAAGCCGTTGCCTTCAAACTCTGCGAACTGGATGCCGAGCTGAAATTCATCCCGTGCGATACGTCGCATGTGGACAATATTGCCATCGGCAATAATAGAGACTGGCTGTGTGGCAACCACCGGTACGGCGAACCGCGTCTTCACGGCAATCCAGTTGCCGGGAGCCGGCGCCTTTTGCTCGGGGATGAGCTGCTTCACCGTTTCCTGGTTACAGGAAATCATCACGCCGGTGCGGGAGAGATTGGACACCGAACAAGTCAGGCAGCAGCCGTCCGGTTTCTCAATAGTAATGTCGGTGGCTACGTCCACCCGCTGTTGGTTGCGCAAATTCAGTTTGGCGGCGACAGGTTTCATGTTGACTCTTCTGGCGTGTCTGGTTGCAAATGAGGCTGCCTTTCCCATAAATCTCTTCCAGAAAAACACTTAAACGCATGAAAGTGTAGTTGTTTACTTTGTGATCAGCAAGAAGCCTGCCGTCTATAGTGGCAGATTTGTTAAATCTTTCTGAACAAGACGTCACAAATTTTGACGTCTGTCAGATTATTCCGATGGATTTGCTGGTCGGACTTTTGCTGCAGCCGGTCCCGTAGCTGGTGTAAAATTACTCCCTTCATTCATTTGTGGGCTCTCGCCGAGCTCCGGGAATTCCAAATCTTTTATGACAGATAACACCCAGAACCCCGTCGCTTCCGGTAACGGCAAAGTCGGTTTCATCAGCCTCGGCTGCCCCAAGGCTCTCGTAGACTCCGAACGCATCCTCACTCAACTGAGGCTGGACGGTTACGATGTTGTCCCCACTTACGACGACGCTGATATCGTTGTCGTGAACACCTGCGGCTTTATCGATGCCGCCAAGCAGGAATCCCTGGACGCCATCGGCGAGGCCATCAGCGAAAACGGCAAGGTGATTGTCACCGGGTGTATGGGTGTGGAAGCCGACAAGATTCGCGACACTCACCCCGGTGTATTGGCCGTTTCCGGCCCCCACGCCTATGAAGAAGTGGTCGGCGCGGTTCACCAGTTTGTTCCCCAGAAGAAACAACATGATCCCTTTACCGATCTGGTTCCGCCCCAGGGGATCAAACTGACCCCGAGGCATTACGCGTATCTGAAAATCTCCGAGGGCTGCAACCACCGCTGCACCTTCTGCATCATCCCCTCCATGCGCGGCGACCTGGTCAGCCGGCCCATCGGCGATGTGATGGATGAGGCCCAGCGCCTGGTGGACGCCGGTGTGAAAGAGCTGTTGGTGATCTCCCAGGACACCTCGGCCTACGGCGTTGACACCAAGTACCGCACCGGCTTCTGGCAAGGGCGTCCGCTAAAGACCAAAATGCAGTCCCTCTGCGAAGCCCTCGGTGAAATGGGCGTGTGGGTGCGCCTGCACTACGTTTACCCGTATCCCCACGTGGATGAAATCATTCCCCTGATGGCCGAAGGCAAGATCCTTCCGTACCTGGACATCCCGTTCCAGCACGCCAGCCCGAAAGTGCTCAAGGCCATGAAACGCCCGGCCCACGACAGCAAAACCCTGGAACGCATCCGCAAGTGGCGGGAAATCTGCCCCGAGCTCACCATCCGCTCCACCTTCATCGTCGGCTTCCCTGGTGAAACCGAGGAAGACTTCCAATACCTGCTGGACTGGCTCGATGAGGCTCAACTGGATCGTGTTGGCGCGTTCAAATACAGCCCGGTGGAAGGTGCCAAAGCCAACGAACTGGAAGGTGCAGTGCCCGAGGAAGTCAAAGAAGAGCGCCTGGCCCGTTTCATGGAAAAACAGGCAAAGATCTCCGCTGCCCGCCTGCAGGCCAAAATTGGCCAGACGATCGATGTGCTGATTGATGAGGTCGACGAGGAAGGTGCCATTGGTCGCTCAAAGGCCGATGCGCCGGAGATCGACGGCATGGTTTACCTCAACGATGAGACCGATCTTGTACCTGGCGAGATCGTTCAGGCCGTTGTTGAGCATGCTGATGAGCATGATCTTTGGGCTCGGCTTGTTTGATCGGCTTGGGCGCCTAGCCTTCTGAGTTTGGTGGAGGGCTTTGGCGGGAGGAGCTTCCCAAAAACCGCTACGAGCACATCCATGTGCGCTTGGCGTCGGCCATCCTTGGCCGCCGACATTTTTGGAAGGCTCCTCCCGCCAAGGCCTCAGAATCTTCAGATATAGGGAGCAAACAGGCCGGATTAATGAGATTAGTAGGTCGGATTAGGCAAAGCCGTAATCCGACAAAGGAGTCTGTCATTCAAAGGTGTCGGATTACGCTCCGCTAATCCGACCTACGATTTTGTTTTGATGGTCTGTCTTCGCGAGGACACGCTGCCAGTTCGAGTGCCGTGGTGGGTAGAGCCTCCCAAAAATCTGGAGCGCCAGGGATGGCGCGACGAAGCCCTACAGGGACGTATTCACGGGCGTTTTTTGGGAGGCTCCACCCACCATGGCAGCCCTCCAAGCTAGCAGGCTAGGGCCGAAGCCAGAAACCACGACCCAATCCAAAAGGGTCACCCACCAAGCTTGCGAACAAGAATCTCGTTGAAAAGCTTCGGATTCCCTTGACCCTTCGAGGCCTTCATCAGAGGCCCCATGAAGCCACCAAGCATCTTCTTGCGCTTCTTCGGGTCTTCTTCATTCTGGTATTGCGCTACCTGATCCGGCATACCGGCCAGAACCTCATCCACCATGGCTTCCAAAGCGCCAGTGTCAGACACCTGCTTCAGACCCTTGGCATCGATGATGGCGTCAACGCTGTCGTTCTCACCGGACCATAGCGCCTCGAAGACTTTCTTGGCGCCGGCCGATGAGATCGTATTGTCGGCAATCCGCACCACCAGATTACCCAACTGGGCGCCGGTAATAGGCGAGTCGGCAACCGATTTCTCTTCCGCATTCAGGCGCGCAGAGAATTCGCCCTGGATCCAGTTGGCGACCAGTTTTGCGTCTTTGCCCTGGCTGGCAGCTTCCTCAAAGAAAGTGGCCAGTTTCGAGTCGCCGCTTAGCAGGCCGGCGTCGTAGTCATTCAGACCGTACTGCTCCATAAAGCGGGCTTTGCGAGCGTCCGGCAGTTCCGGAAGGCTGTTGCGAGCTTCCTCAATAAAGGAATCATCGATTTCCACCGGCAGCAGGTCCGGGCAGGGGAAGTAGCGGTAGTCGTTGGCTTCTTCCTTGGTGCGCATGGAGCGGGATTCGTCACGGTCGCCGTTATACAGGCGGGTTTCCTGCACTATGCTGCCGCCGTCTTCCAGAACGTCCATTTGCCGCTCGACTTCGTGGGCGATAGCCTGCTCCATGAACCGGAACGAGTTCAGGTTCTTGGTTTCGGTACGTGTGCCCAGAGTGTCGGACCCCTTCGGTTTCAACGAAATATTCACGTCGAAACGCATGGAGCCCTGGGACATGTCGCCGTCGCAGATGCCCAGGGATGTCACGATGCCGTGCAGCTTTTTCGCAAATGCTACGGCTTCTTCCGCGTTGTTCATGTCCGGTTCCGTGACCACCTCGATCAGCGGTGTGCCGGCCCGGTTCAGGTCGACGCCAGTCATGCCATGGAAATCCTCATGCAGGGATTTTCCGGCATCCTCTTCCAGGTGGGCGTGGTGAATGCGAACGCGCTTGGTCCCACCGTTCGGCAGATCAATATCCACGTAACCGGGACCGACAATCGGCCGCTCCAGCTGAGTGGTCTGGTAGCCCTTGGGCAGATCCGGGTAGAAATAGTTCTTCCGCTCGAAAACCGATCGGCGCTCGATCTCGGCGTTCACTGCCAGGCCGAACATGACCGCATAGCGGAACGCCTGCTCGTTTGGCACCGGCAGAGTGCCGGGCATGGCCAGGTCAACGGCATTGGCCTGGGTGTTGGGCTCGGCGCCGTAAGCGGTGCTGGAGCCGGAAAAAATCTTGGTCTTGGTGGCGAGCTGAACGTGAATTTCCAGCCCGATCACAACGTCCCACTGCATACTCGTTCTCCTGTCCCGGGCTTATTGCGGTTCACGCTGGTGCCAGTCGGTCACCTGCTGGAATTGATGGGCGGCGTTCAGCAAACGTGCCTCAGAAAAATAATCCCCGATGATCTGCAAACCCACCGGCAGACCGTCCACGAAACCAGCCGGTACCGACATGGCCGGAACGCCCGCCAGGTTGATGGCGATGGTAAACACGTCTTCCAGGTACATGGTCACAGGATCACTGGTCTTCTCGCCCTGAATGAAGGCAGGCGAGGGCGTGGTCGGGCTCATCAGCACGTCCACTTCCTTGAAGGCATTGATGAAATCCTGCTGGATCAGCCGGCGAACCTTCTGGGCCTTGAGGTAATAGGCATCAAAATAGCCGGCAGAGAGGGCGTAGGTGCCAACCAGAATCCGACGTTTCACCTCGGCACCAAAACCCTCCGCGCGGGAGCGGGTGTAAAGATCCAACAGATCCTTGGGATCCTCGCAGCGGTAGCCATAACGCACACCGTCAAACCGTGACAGGTTGGCGGAGGCTTCTGCCGGCGCAATCACGTAATAGGCCGCAATCGCCAGCTTCGCGTTGGGCAGCGACACCTCCTTAACGGTGGCGCCCAGCTTCTCGTATTCGGCTACCGCGTTGCGAACCTGCTGCTCCATCGCCGGGCTGAGCTGGTCGCTGAAGTACTCCTTCGGCAGGCCGATCTTCAGGCCCTTCAGTGGCTCGTTCAATGTGGCCGTGTAATCCGGCACCTCGCGGTCAATCGACGTTGAGTCCTTCGGATCAAAGCCTGCCATCACATTCAGCATCAGCGCATTGTCCTCTGCGCTCCGGGCAATAGTGCCGCCCTGGTCCAGGCTGGACGCAAAGGCAATCATCCCGTACCGGGACACCCGGCCATAAGTCGGCTTCAGCCCGGTAACACCACACAGTGCCGCTGGCTGACGGATCGAGCCGCCGGTATCCGTGGCGGTAGCCGCCGGGACCAGTCGAGCAGCAACCGCCGCAGCCGACCCGCCAGACGAACCGCCCGGCACTCGCTTGTTGCCCTCACTCAGGCCCCAGGGGTTGGTGACCGCGCCAAAAAAACTGTTCTCGTTGGACGACCCCATGGCGAATTCGTCCATGTTGGTCTTGCCCAGACACACCGCACCCGCCTGGCGGAAATTCGCCGTAACGGTGGCGTCGTAAGGCGGAACAAAGTTCTCCAGCATCTTCGAACCGCAAGTGGTACGAACGCCGTTGGTACAGAAAATGTCCTTATGGGCAAACGGAACCCCCGTCCAGGGCGTCGCATTCCCCGCCGCCCGCTGCTCGTCCGCTGCCCGGGCATCGGCCAGGGCCTGCTCTTCAGTTACGGTAATAAAGCTGTTGTACTTCGAATCTTCCCGCTTGATGCGGTCGAGGAACTCCTGGGTCAGCTCCACGCTGGAAACCTGGCCGCTCCCCAGCTCCCGGGAAAGCTCTGCTACGGATTTGTTATGCATGACGTGTCCTTTCACTCAATCACTCTGGGAACCAGATAAAGCCCGTTCTCGGTAGCCGGCGCAATCGCCTGGAACGCCTCCCGCTGATTGGTCTCGGTTACCTCGTCAGCGCGCAGGCGCTGGACCGCATTCAGTGGATGGGCCATGGGCTCAACCGAATCGGTGTCGGCAGCACCCAACTGATCCACCAGATCCAGGATATTGCCCAGATCCTTCTCCAGAGCCGAAACCTGCTCGTCATCCACACGAATGCGGGCGAGCACAGCGACTTTCTCAATGTCCTCACGGGAAATGGTCACGCATTGCCTCCCAGATAAATGAAATGTCGGTAATAAATCTTTAGAAATTGAAGGCACTTCTGAAGTTCGGGGTCGGTTGGAGATTCCCTTTCAAAACTGTTGAGGGCCAGGGACGGCCCGAAACAAGCCCACATGGATGTGCTCGTAGCGTGTTTTGAAAGGGAATCTCCGAGCGGCCCTCCACCCAAGCCAAAAAATTAAAGCGACATGGTAACAGATTCGAACAATGGCGGGAGGCCCCAGCCCATAAGGTAAATGTGTGAACCGTAAGGCGTGAGGCCCGTTAGCGCCTTGCCTGCAGGGGTGCTCACTGCTAAAGTTGCCGCATCTTTTCTTTGCGACTGCAACTCTCAGGTTGAAACTACACGAATGTTGATAAAAAGACTCCGAGGCATCTTCTCCAGCGATCTGTCCATCGACCTGGGCACCGCCAACACCCTGATCTACGTGCGTGAGCGCGGAATCGTGCTGAACGAGCCCTCGGTAGTGGCCATTCGCACCAACAACTCCCAGAAAATGGTTGCCGCTGTTGGCGCCGAAGCCAAGCGCATGCTCGGCCGTACCCCGGGCAACATCACCGCCATCCGCCCCATGAAAGACGGCGTCATCGCAGATTTTGTGGTAACCGAAAAAATGCTCCAGCACTTTATCCATAAAGTGCATGAGAACAGCTTCATTACCCCGAGCCCGAGGGTGCTGGTGTGTGTTCCCAGCAAGTCCACCCAGGTAGAGCGCAAAGCCATTCGCGAATCCGCCCTTGGCGCCGGTGCCCGGGAAGTGTTCCTGATTGAAGAACCCATGGCTGCCGCCATCGGTGCCGGCCTGCCGGTCGAAGAGGCCAGTGGCTCCATGATCGTCGACATCGGTGGTGGTACCACCGAAATCGCCATTATCTCCCTGAACGGCATCGTTTACGCAGAATCCGTTCGGGTTGGCGGCGACAAGTTCGACGAAGCCATCGTTACCTACGTGCGCCGCAATTACGGCAGCCTGATCGGTGACTCCACCGCCGAGCGCATCAAGCACGAAATCGGCTGCGCCTACGAAGGTCTCGACATCCGTGAGATCGATGTTCGTGGCCGCAACCTGGCTGAGGGTGTGCCCCGGGCATTTACCCTTAACAGCGAAGAAATTCTCGACGCACTGCAGGAATCCCTGGCGCAGATCGTTCAGACCGTCAAAAGTGCTCTTGAGCAATCTCCGCCCGAGCTGGCCTCCGATATTGCCGAGCGCGGTATCGTTCTGACCGGTGGCGGCGCCCTGCTGCGCGGGCTGGACAAGCTGATCAGCGAAGAAACCGGCCTACCGGTGATCATCGCTGAAGACCCGCTGACCTGTGTTGCCCGTGGTGGCGGCAAGGCGCTGGAAGTGATTGATCGGGGTGGCATCGGAATGTTCTCCCAGGAGGGATAATCCTGTGGGGAGGGCTCGCCATTAAAACCATCTTCGTCCAGGGGCCTGTTCCCGGCTTCAGACTCCTCATTGTTCTACTCGTATCGGCAGCCCTGGTGGTTGCCGATGCGCGTTTCGACAAGCTCTCAACCGTGCGAAGTACCATCGCAACCGGCCTGGCGCCAGTGTACTGGCTGGGCAATGCACCCTACGAGTTCACTGACTGGGTCGCCGGACTGTTTGAAAACAAACAGGATCTTCAGGAAGAGAACGAAGATCTCCGGGCCCGTTTGCTGATTCTCGAACGTCGTGCCCTGAAATACGCCGCTCTTGCATCTGAAAACAACGAACTTCGCCGCCTGATGAACTCGTCTGAAGTGCTGGATGACCGGGTGATTGTTGGCGAGGTGGTCGGTGTCTCCCCGGATCCTTTTTCTCACGAGATTATTATCAACAAGGGCCGAAGTGACGGCTTGTCGCCAGGCCAGGCCATTCTTGATGCCCATGGTCTGATGGGGCAGGTGGTGCAGAGCAGCCAGATCACCTCTCGCGTGCTGCTGGTCTCCGACAGCAGCCACGCCGTGCCGGTGGAGGTAGTGCGCAATGGTTTGCGGGCAATCCTGCTGGGCACCGGCGATACCGATACCCTGGATCTCGTTCATGTGCCGGATACGGCCGATATCCGTGAAGGCGATCTGCTGGTCAGTTCCGGCCTTGGTGGCCGGTTTCCGAGGGGCTATCCGGTCGCCGAAGTCAGCCGCATTTCCAAGGAGCCGGGCGAGCCCTTTGTGTCTATCGAAGCCACCCCAAAGGCGCAGCTGAACCAGAGCCGTCTGGTGCTGGTGGTTTTCCCGCCCGAGAACGCCGCCCCGATTGAAGCTGAGACAGATGAAGGCCAGCCTGCGGTCAATGTTGGCGCAGAAAACAGCCAGGGAGGGCAGGACTGATGTTATCGGTAATCAGCTATCCGGTTTTCGTGCTCTCAGTGGTTGTTGCCCTGGTGTTCAGCATTTCCCTGTTCCCGGTGGGGTGGTTCGAATTCCGCCCAGAGTGGCTGGGGCTCGTCGTTTTCTACTGGACATTCAGGGCTCCGGCCCAGTTCGGCATCCTGCTGGCGTGGTGTCTGGGCCTGCTGCTCGATGTGCTGGAAGCCACACCCCTTGGCGTGAACGCCATGGCCATGGCGCTGATCGCCTTTCTGGTACTCACCGTTCATCAACGGTTGCGCATGTATCCGATGCCCCAGCAGTGCCTGATGGTGTTCCTGTTGCTGGGCATCAATCAGATGCTGGTGCATTTCGTGAAGCAGCTGCTGGGTGCCGACGATGCCGGTTTCAGCTATCTCTGGCCGGCCCTGACCAGCGCGTTGGTGTGGCCGGTATTCTGTATTCTGCTGGACAACATTAACCGCAAACTGGGTTAGCCATGCCATCAATCATTCTCGCTTCGGCTTCGCCGCGCCGGGCGGAGCTGTTGCAGCAAATCGGCCTGAATTTCTCGGTTCGTCCTGCAGACATCGATGAAACACCGGAGCCCGATGAAACCCCGGAACACTATGTAGAGCGATTAGCCCGGGAGAAGGCGCTGGCTGTGGCCGGGTCTTCGCCGGAATGCCTGGTTCTGGGGTCAGATACCTCCGTGGTGCTCGAAGGCAAAATCCTGGGTAAGCCGACAGACCCGGCCGATGCCAGGGAAACCCTGGCCCGACTCTCCGGTGCGACTCACCAGGTCATGACTGGCGTGGCGCTGGCCACCGAAGGCCAATGCCAGTCGGTTCTGGTCATTACCGAGGTTTGTTTCAGGCAGCTTTCTAGCGCAGAGATCGACGCCTACGTGGCCAGCGGCGAACCCATGGACAAGGCTGGAAGTTATGGAATTCAGGGCCTTGGTGGTATTTTTGTTAATGAGCTCCGGGGTAGCTACAGTGCCGTGGTCGGTCTGCCGCTGCAGGAAACCGCCACATTGCTGGCTGGTGCCGGTAACCCGGTCTGGAAAAACTGGCCGCGCAGTCTGGAGAGCCAAACATTATGAGTGAAGAGATTCTTATTAACGTCACGCCGGTGGAAACGCGGGTGGCCCTGGTTGAAAACGGCATGCTGCAGGAAGCCTACATAGAGCGCACCAGCAGGAAAGGCATAGTCGGGAACATCTATAAGGGCAAAGTGGTGCGTGTTTTGCCGGGCATGGAAGCGGCGTTCGTCGATATTGGTCTGGAACGGGCTGCATTTATCCATGCCTCCGATGTGGTTCCGAGTCAGTCCAATGGCGATGAGCCTGCCGACACCCCCAAAACCGTTCCCGATATCCGCAGTTTACTCCGGGAGGGGCAGTCCCTGGTGGTCCAGGTTACCAAGGACCCGATCGGCACCAAGGGCGCCCGTCTGACCACCCAGCTTTCAATCCCGTCCCGGTATCTGGTGTTCATGCCCGGTGTCAGCCACGTTGGTATTTCGCAGCGGATTGAGGACGACGCGGAGCGGGCGCGCCTGAAAACCCTCGTTGAGGAGGCCGCAGCGGAAGATCAGGATGTTCAGGGTGGTTATATCATCCGGACGGCAGCGGAAGCGGCGTCACCTGAAGACCTGATCGGCGACATGGCCTACTTGCACCGGTTGAGCCAATCGATCCATGAGCGGATTGCCCGGGTTCAGGCTCCGGCCGTTGTGTACCAGGATCTGCCGCTGTTTATTCGCACAATCCGGGACCTGATCCGGCCGCAGACTGAAAAGGTACGCATCGACAGCCGGGAGAGTCACCAGCGGGTGATGGAGTTTGTTGAAGAGTTCGTTACGGAATTTGCCGACAAGGTCGAGTACTACCCGGGTGAGCGGCCCATCTTTGACTTGTACTCGGTGGAAGATGAAATCCAGAAAGCCCTGAGCCGAAAGGTCCAGCTCAAGTCCGGTGGTTATGTGATCATCGACCAGACCGAAGCCATGACCACCATCGATATCAATACCGGCGCGTTTGTGGGGCACAGGAACCTGGAAGAGACCATCTTCAAGACCAATCTGGAGGCCGCCAGGGCCATCAGCCGTCAGCTGCGTCTGCGAAACCTGGGTGGCATAATCATCATCGATTTTATCGACATGGAAGATCCGGAGCATCAGCGCCAGGTGCACCGGATGCTGGAGAAAATGCTGGAGCGGGATCACGCCAAGACCAAGATCACCGGGGTGTCCGAGCTGGGCCTGGTGGAAATGACCCGCAAGCGTACCACCGAGAGCCTTGGCCAGGTGCTTTGCGAACCCTGCCCGATCTGCGACGGACGCGGTTTCCTGAAAACCACGGAAACCGTGTGCTACGAAGTCTTCCGGGAAATTCTCCGGGTCAATCGCGCCTACGATGCCGAAAGCTATCTGGTCATGGCCTCCCAGAGTGTGGTGGATCGCCTGCTGGATGAAGAATCCGACAACGTCGCCGATCTTGAAACCTTCATCAGCAAGACCATTCGCTTCCAGGTGGAGCCGTTCTACAGCCAGGAGCAGTACGATGTTGTTCTGCTCTGAGCCCGGGAAACTGCGCCGGTTACTGGATTAAGGGGCCCGGATGTCCTCTGCTGATCACGAACCGCCGCTTCCGGAGAACTTGCCTGAGAGCCCTCCGGTTCGGCTATTAGCGCGGCTGGCCAGCCTGATCTGGTGGATGCTTTTGGCGCTCCTGGTGCTCCTGGCCCTATACGCCGGGCTCGGTCGCCAGCTGACACAGAATGTGGACAGCTTTCGCGATGACCTGGCTCGGGAGCTGTCAGATCGGCTGGGCCATGATGTCAGTATCGGACGCCTTTCCTCCCAGTGGTACTGGCTGGATCCTGCATTCACAGCCCGCGATATTCAGATCAGCCATCCTGACACCGGCGTTGTCGTTGCCAACCTCCAGCATCTGAATATCCGCTTTGATGCCCTCGCCTCGTTGACCCGTCTGAGAATCGTCTTTGAGGATTTTCAGGCAGACGGTCTGGAGCTGACCGTCAATCAGGAGCGGGGTGGCGATGTCGCTGTCAGAGGGGCAGAAATGCCGGAACCGGTGAGCAATCAGTTGCAGGAGTGGCTGGAGCTTGCCGGCAACTGGCTGTCTGACCCCTACGTGAAGATTACCCGCGTCAATCTGGGCATCCGGGACAATCAGGGGAATCTACGCCACCTGGATATTCCCCAACTGGACCTGGATTACCGCCGTGGCTTGTTCCATGCCTCGGGCCGCGCCATGCAGTCGGGAACCACCCAGCAGCTGGCCAGCTTTGCCCTCGTAGGTCGACACTTTTTCAGGGGCGACTTTACCGGTCAGCTGTACCTTGATGTGGATTCCGGCCGGCTGTTTGATGGACTCATCGACGAGTACCAGTGGCGGACGCTCCGGGTGGAAGGGTTTGATCTTGGCGGTGAGGCCTGGCTGACGTTCCGCAATGGCCTTCTGCAACAGGTGACCGGAACGGTTCGAACACCCTATTTGCAGCTGGGTGTCGGGTATGAGTCCCTGGCGCCCCTGGAAGACATCCAGGCAAGATTTGGCTGGCGTCGCCACGATACGGTGATGACCGATGAGACAGTGGTTGAGTCCGGCGCCTTCGCCCTCGGCGAGTGGCATCTGAAGCAGCTCCAATGGACCTGGGACGGGGACGTGGTTTCCCGCTTCAGTCTCCGTCTTGCGCCCTCGGAGGGCGGTATGTCTGTGATCGCTGATGCCCTGCCGCTCGCGCCTACCCGCCGCCTGGCGGCCAGGCTCCCGATATTGCCGGAGCGTGCACTCAGAGCTTTGCGCAACTATCGGCCTGGCGGCTTCCTGGATCAATTGAAAATATTCTTTCCCGAGGGCGCCCCGGAGGACTTTGAACTCTCGGGACGTTTGCGCGAAGTCAGCATCCGGGCCCACGGCGGTGCACCGGGCGTCACCTCGGTCAACGGAGACATCTTTCTCGACCGACAAAAGGGGTATGTTCGCGTTGCAGCCGGAGAGTCGCCTGCCTCACTGGAGTTCCCGGAGCTTTTTGGTGGCGCCTGGTCATTTCCGCAACTGGACGGCCAGGTGGCCTGGCAACTGGATGGCCCCATTACCCGCGTGTTTTCAGACGGCGTTCGGATGCGCTATGGCGAAGCCACAGAGCTCGACGGTGCTTTTGACCTGAGAATGGACCGCGAGGGCGAGGATAACCTTGGCCTCAGGGTTTCAGTAAAAAACGGCAACGCCGGAATGCTGGCGGATTTTGTTCCGGTCAAAGCCGTCGACCCCGGGCTATATGATTGGCTTACCACGGCCATTCTCGAAGCAGATATCACTTCGGGGACCTTCTTTGGCCACGGCCAGATAGGCTCGGATGCGCCGAAGGGGGCTTTTGTCACCTCCATGATCTATGAATTTGATCAGGCATCCGTCCGCTATGATGACGCATGGCCGGAAGTCACTGGTGCCCGGGGCAATGTCAGGGTTCACAATGGGAACACCCTGGTCCGTCTTGAAGCCGGCCGGACCGGGGGCCTGGATCTCGATCCCGGAACGGTTCGCGTGATTCCCTCCGATCAAGGCACCCGGATAAGAGTGGACACCTCGGCACTGGTGCCCGGGGAGTCGGTTGGTTACTGGATGGCAAACAGCCCGTTGGGTGATATGGCAGGGACAGAGGCCCAGAAGCTGCAATATGGTGGTGAGTATCAGCTGGATCTGGGCATTGATCTACCGCTGGGCTCGGAACAGCCGCCTGTGGTTGAGGCCAACATTGCCGTTGAGGAGGGCTCCGTAACCTATCCGGCTGCGGGGCTGGCCTGGCAATCGGTTCGTGGTGAGCTGGCCTATCACAGTGAAGACGGATTCTCGGGTGGTCCCCTGACGGCGGAGTTTTTCGGTGAGCCGGTAGCCATAGACTTCAGCAAGGCCCGCGCCGGCAATGCACTCAGCATCCGCCAGTCCGGCTCGCTCCCGGTACCCGGCGTGTTCGCCAAAGCAGGGTTGTCCACCGACTCCGGATTTGGCCTGCAGGGCAAGGTTGCCTATATCGCCGAACTGGATGTGGGGGCCCAGTCAACATCCGGCATTCGGGTGCGCTCCAGTCTGGAGGGCCTGTCGGTGGACTGGCCGGAACCTCTGTCAAAAACAGCGAGTGAGGCAGCGCCGCTGCGGGCAACCATCAATCCATCGGCTTCTGGCGGTCTCGGCATTGCCGGTGATTGGGAAAACCGGGCCACGTTCGATCTGTTGTGGAAAGAAACCGGATTCGATCTGCGCCTGGGTCGCCTTTATCTTGGTAACCAGGCGCTGACCGACATCGATATCAATGCGCTCGATCTTGATGACCGATGGGTGGTTAACACCCGTTCGCAACGCGCCGAAGGCCGGCTGGTAATCCCGCAGAACGGCGATACGGTGAAGGCCGATTTTCAGGTGCTACGGCTCGTTCGCAGCGAGACACCCAGTGATGATTCGCCCGAACTACTGACGCTGGAAGAGCAATTGGAAGCCTTCCGGGCGCTGGACATGGGCAGCTGGCCGGATATTGATGTGTCGATCGCTGAACTTCAGCTGAATGAGGAATCCCTGGGTCAATGGGCTTTCGGGCTTCGTCCCGAACCCTTCCGGCTGAAAGTGAACGACATTGAGGGTCGCCTCAATTCCCTGACACTGCTGGGAGATATGACCTGGAGCATAGTCGGAGACCGTGAAACCAGCCGGTTCAAGGGTTCAATCACCGGCGGCGCCCTGGCGGATCTGAATGAATTGTTGAATGCAGAAATGCCGGTCACCAACGAGGGTACCAATATCGAGCTGGATCTGGACTGGCCCGGCCGCCCGGATGAGTTTTCCATCCCGGAACTCAGTGGCTCTGTAAGCCTGAGGCTGGATGAGGGCGTGATCCTTGAGCGAAACAATACGGCCCAATTGTTCCGGGTTTTCAACCTGCTGAACTCCGACACCCTCTGGCGCCGGCTGAAGCTCGACTTCTCTGATCTGTACGAACGGGGGGTGGCCTTTGACGCGATCTCGGGCAAGGCGCAGATCATTAATGGATTGCTGACCATGGATCCGGAGTTGCAGATTGTCGGCCCTTCGGGAGCCTTCAAACTTAGCGGCACAACCAACATGGCCAGCGAGGAGCTGGATATGCGGCTTGTGGTAGTGTTACCTCTGACCCAGAACTTGCCCCTGGCCGCTTTGCTTATGGGGGCCGGAGCGCCGATTGGCGGCGCCCTGTTTGTGCTGGACAAGATTCTGGGTGATCCTCTGAGCAAGCTGACCAGCGCAACGTACAGTGTGACTGGTACATGGGATGAGCCTGAAGTGGATCTGCAGCGGGTATTTGATACCGGCGAGTGATTTTTCTGATCGGCAATAGTGGAGGCAGTTATGAGTAAGCGTGTTTCCAACCGGGTCGCAGCCATTCAGATGGTCAGCGGCCATGATATTGAGGCCAACCTGGCCGAAGCGGAAAAACTGCTGACCGAGGCCGCCGCAGAGGGCGCGTCTGTTGCGGTTCTGCCGGAAAACTTCGCGGTCCTGGCCACTTCCCAGATGATTGATTGTGGTCGCCGGGAAGCGGGCCCGAAACCCATCATCCGATCATTCCTCGCGGAACAGGCCCGAAAACTGGGAATCTGGATCGTTGGCGGATCAATGCCTGTGGCCAAGCGACCGGATGGTTCAGAGATCGGCGATCGTGTCCGGGCAACCTGTCTGGTGTTTGACGACCAGGGCAGGGAAGTTGCCCGCTACGACAAAATCCACCTGTTCGATGCCATGGTAGAAGACGCCCATGGTCAGTACCGGGAATCCGACACATTCGAACCTGGCGACCAGGTGGTGACCGTGGATACGCCCGCCGGAAAGCTGGGCCTGGCTATCTGTTACGACTTGCGCTTCCCGGAACTGTTCCGGTTATTGCGAGAGCAGGAAGTGGACTGGGTTTGCCTGCCGAGCGCCTTTACCTGGCAGACCGGTGATGCCCACTGGTATCCGTTGATTCGGGCGCGAGCCATCGAAAATCAGGTGTGGGTGGTGGCGCCGGGCCAGGGTGGCCAGAACAGCGAGCGCCGGCGCACCTATGGCCACAGTCTGATCTGTGATCCCTGGGGCCGCGTGGTGACGGAAATGGGCGAAGGGCCGGGCCTGGTTGCCGCCGAGCTGGATCTGGATCAGGTGGCGAATCTGCGCACCCGTATGCCGGTGTGGGAGCACCGTCGGCTCAAAGGCTGAAATTAGCGTTACATAGCCTCGGCGTCGTCGATGCACTCCCGAAGGTAGCGGAACAGTTTCCGGGCCTGGCCGGTGTTCTTCTGTTTCTCCACATCCTTCCGGGCGTTGCGGGCAAGGTTGCGCAGATGCTGCATGTCGGCGCTGGGGCAGTAGCTGAAGAATTCGCCAACGACTGAGTCGCCCTCGGCAATCATCCGGTCCCGCCAGCGCTCCGCCAGGTGATGCCTGCGGGTGTGTTCCTCGCTACCGGCGTCAAAGGCGTCGATGGCTTTCGCCAGGGCCTCGGGATCGTCCTCCTGGCGGATGACCTTGCCGATATATTGCAGGTGCCGGCGTTTGGCCTCGTTTTGGCGGATACGCCGGGATTCTTCTATCGCGGCACGAAGGGTGTCGCTGATCGGCAGCGTTTCCAGCTGGTCGTTGCTCAGGTCCAGCATCCGTTTGCCGAGATCCTGCAGGGCGTGCATTTCCCGTTTCAGCTGGGATTTGCTGGGACCGTCGTATTCTGGCGCGTCGTTTTCTTGGTGGTCTTTCATAAATCCGACATCCGCTTAAGCATAGAAAATCGTCGCAAGGCCAAGAAAGGCCATAAACCCGACTACGTCCGTAACGGTCGTGAGAATCACGCTGCCTGCCAGGGCCGGGTCGATATTACGCGATTTGAGAAACAGTGGCAGAACCGTGCCCACCAGCGCCGCGGCAACCAGATTGATCACCAACGCGGCGGCGATGATGGCACCGATCAGCACATCCTGGAACCAGAGCATGGCGGCGCCGGCTACAACGGCGGCCCAGAGCATTCCGTTCATGATGCCCGAGAGGAACTCCCGGTTCAGCAACCAGCGGACGTTGGCACCGCTGATCTGCCCCACAGCCATGCCGCGGATGACGAGGGTAAGGGTCTGACTGCCCGCAATGCCGCCCATGCTTGCGACGATGGGCATTAGTACCGCCAGGGCCACGACCTTGGCGATGGTCTCCTCGAATAACCCAATCACAGCCGATGCGATCAGGGCGGTGATCAGGTTGATCCCCAGCCAGATGGCACGGCGGCGCGATGTCTTCCAGACCGGCGCAAAGGTGTCCTCGTCTTCGTCCAGACCCGCCATACTCATCAGGGAGTGGTCCGCATCCTCCCGGATAACGTCAACCACGTCATCGATGGTGATGCGACCCAGCAGGCGGCCTTCCTCGTTCACCACCGGCGCCGAGATCAGGTCGTAGCGTTCAAACAATGTCGCTACCTTGGTGTCGGAGAGGCTCACGGGAATGGGCTCGATGTCGGTATCCATGACTTCCCGCACGGTGGAGGCGGGGTTGGAGACCAGCATTTTCGTGATGGGCAGCATGCCAATGAAATCGTCCCGCCGGCTGACCACGATCAGGCTGTCGGTCATGGGTGGCAGGGTGCGGTGCCTGCGCAGGTAACGCAGTACAACGTCAATGCTGATGTCCGGGCGCACCGTAATGGTGTCCGTGTTCATCAGGCCGCCTGCGGTGTCCTCCGGATAGGAGAGCACTTCCTCCACCCGCTGGCGGTCCTGCTCGTCCATGGTGTCCAGTACTTCCTGGATCACCGTGTCCGGCAGTTGCTGCAGCAAGTCGGCCAGGTCGTCCGACTCGAAATCCTCGATAATATCCGCCAGTTCCTGGGCGTTCAGCTGGCTCAGGAAGTAACCACGGATATCGTCGCTCAGGTACTGGAGGACTTCCCCTTCCAGCTGCTTGTCGACGAGGTTCCACAGCAGGGCACGCTGCCGGGGCGGGGAGGATTCCAGCAGATGGGCAATATCACTGGGGCTCAGGCCACCGTTCAGGATGCGGGCAACCTGCTTCAGTGCGCCACTGTCCAGGGCTTCGCTCAGGGAGCGAAGGCGCTGGCGGGCCTGGCTTTTTTCCAGAATATCGGTCATGAATCACCCGGCGTCAGAAAACGCCTGTATTATAGCGGAGTTAGGCGCTATCGGTGAGAAAGAGTTGTAGGTGAATGCCGTACGGAAGGGGGATTACTCGCCCTCGCCGAAATAGTCGTTGATCAGTTCAACCAGTGCCTCAACGGCCTGTTCCTCGTCCGGACCGTCGGCAATTAGCTCCACATCGGTTCCCTGGCTGGCTGCCAGCATCATCACCTGCATGATGTTCTTTGCGTCCACCTCCCGGCCCTTGCCGCTTATTCGCACGCTGCTATCAAACTCGGACGCCGTGGCAACCAGCTTTGCGGTGGCGCGCGCATGCAGGCCGAGTTTGTTGATAATGGTAATCGGGCGGCGAATCATGGTGCGATCAGATCTCTTCCCGGGTCTGCAGGTGTGGCAGTTCGGTATGGCGCACCTGCACATTGTTGTAACGTTGCCGGAAGTGCTCACCCAACTGCTCGCACACATACACCGACCGGTGCTGGCCGCCGGTACAGCCAATGGAAATGGTCATATAGCTTCGGTTGCTGTCTGCGAAGGAAGGCAGCCAGGTATCCAGAAATGCCTTCAGATCATCAATCATTTTCCGGCTTGCCGGTTCTTTTTCCAGAAATTCGATCACTGGCTGATCCGTACCGACGTATTTCCGGAGGCTCGTATCCCAGTAGGGGTTCGGCAGGCATCGGACATCGAATACGTAATCGGAATCCAGCGGAACACCGTGTTTGAAGCCGAACGACTGGAATAGCAGGGCCAGTTCCTGGTCTTTCCGGCCAACCACCCGTTGCTTCACCATGTCCCGGAGTTCGTACATGGACATGCCGGTGGTGTTCACATACAGGTCGGAAAGCTTGGAGAGCGGCTCTAGAAGCTTCTTCTCGCTGGTAATGGCTTCCCGCAGGGAGGTCCTGTCGTCACTCAGCGGATGCTTTCTGCGGGTGGCATGGAAACGCTGAAGTAGAGACTGCTCGTCGGCATCCAGGAAGATAATTTCAACGGTAACCCCGGTCTCCTGAAGGCGCCGGTAAATTTCTTCGAAATTGGCCAGTTCACCGGAAAGGTTGCGGGCATCGATACTGACGGCCATCTTGCCCAGCCGGCCAGGCTTGGTCTGGCTGGCCGCTTCCCGGGTGAGGGGGAAAAGCAGGCCAATGGGAAGATTGTCGATACAATAGAACCCGAGGTCCTCCAGCACATGAAGCGCGGTACTCTTGCCTGAACCAGACCTGCCACTGACGATGATCAGCTTCATGACCAAACTACCTCCACTGCAATGAATATCAGCCGCCTGAGGCGGTCATGCGCTGGTACAGCGTGCTGGCGTCCTCGCATTGCCGGAGGCGATCACAGAACGACCGCTCATTGAACTTCTCCGCCAGTTGGCTCAGCAGCTCCAGGTGTTCGCTGGTTGCCTCTTTTGGGACGATCAGGGCAAAAATCAGATCCACCGGCTGATTGTCGATAGCATCGAATTCAACGCTTTCTTCAAGCGTCATCAGTACGCCCACCACGTGATCAAGGCCTTCCAGGCGGCAGTGGGGAATGGCGATTCCCTGGCCAATGCCGGTGCTGCCCAGGCGCTCACGGGAAATCAGGTTGTTGAAAAGCTGGGTCTCGCTGAGCGTGTTGTCCTGATGGTTTATCTGCTCGGCAATAAACTCCAGGGCCCGTTTCTTGCTGGACGCAGCTACCCTGCAGAGGGTGAGCTCCGGCGCAAGAATGTTGTCTATGGTCAGGGATGTGTCGCTCATGGATCGACTGCGTTTCCGTTAAAAAAAAGGCTGCGACATGTTGCTCATGTCGCAGCTCGATTAGATGAATTGCATGAAAACAGCCAGTTAGCGAGAGCCGTTTCCGTGCATCCGGTCTACATTCTTTTCCTTGTGCTTGAGAATCTGGCGGTCCAGCTTGTCGATGAGGGCATCGATGGCTGCGTACATATCCTCGTTTTCTGCCTTTGCGTGAATCTCACCACCAACCACATGCAACGTGGCTTCCGCAATCTGACGCACCTTTTCCACTTCCAGGGTCACCTGGCAGTTACTGATGTGGTCAAAGTGACGCTCGAGCTTTTCGAACTTCTCGGAAACATAATCCTTCAGTGCGGGAGTCAGTTCTACGTGATGGCCTGAAATATTGAGTTGCATAGGCGTCTCCTGTTGTCATCATGCCGGCTCCCGGGAGCCGGTCTGGGTGCTGGCGCATTGTGCGCCGGCGAATACGGTGTTGCGTCCCGCCCCGGGGTATTCAGACCAGCCGCTTGCGCTCGTTGGACGGCGGAATGTGCATGGCCTCCCGGTACTTGGCAACGGTGCGTCGCGCAACCTTGATTCCCTGTTCCCCTAGCATGGCCGCAATTTTACTGTCGCTCAACGGCTTTTTGGGCGTTTCCGCCGCAATCAGTTTCTTGATCATCGCGCGTATGGCCGTGGAGGAGCATTCTCCACCCTCGTCAGTGCTGACATGGCTGGAGAAGAAATACTTCAGCTCGAAAATGCCCCGGGGCGTATGCATGTATTTCTGGGTGGTTACCCGTGAAATCGTCGATTCATGCATTTCTACCGCCTGGGCGATGTCCGAGAGGATCAGCGGCTTCATGGCTTCCTCGCCGTGATCCAGGAATCCCTGCTGGTGCTCGACAATACGGGTCGCCACTTTCAGCAGGGTCTCATTGCGGCTCTGCAGGCTCTTGATAAACCATTTGGCCTCCTGCAACTGATCACGCAGGTAGGTGTTGTCTGCACTGCTGTCCGCACGTCTTATAAGTGAAGCATAGCTGGCATTGACCCGGATGCGTGGTGCAATTTCCGGATTCAGTTCAACGCGCCAGCGGCCATTGTGCTTGCGAACGATGACATCCGGAATGACGTAGTCGGGTTCGGCGCGGTCAATGACGTCACCCGGCCGGGGGTTCAGACCGGTAATCAATGCCAGGACTTCCCTGAGCTGATCTTCTTTCAGGCGGCTGCGACGCAGCAACTGTGCATAGTCCCGGTTGCCCAGCAGGTTAATGTAGTGGGTGATCACCAGTCGCGCCTGGGCCAGCCAGGGCGTGTCTGGCGGCAGCTGGTTGAGCTGGATCAGCAGGCATTCCTGAAGGTCCCGGGCAAACACACCGGGCGGATCAAAGTGCTGCAGGCGGTGCAGGACGGCCTCCACTTCATCCAGTTCAAGAGGGTCTTCCTCGTTCTCATCCAGCAGTCCGGCGTGGATTTCCTCCAGCGGGCTGGTGAGATAGCCCCGCTCATCCACCGCGTCCATCAGGGCATGGGCAATGGCCTGGTCCCGTTCACTCAGCGGGGTCAGATTGAGCTGCCATTCCAGGTGATCCTGAAGTGTTTCGGTGGGCGAGTTTCGGGTTTCGAAATCGTGATCGTTTTCGTCGTCATTGCGGGCGGCCGGGGCGGGTGCAGACTGGTATATGTCGTCCCAGGCAGTGTCTACCGGCAGGTCGTCCGGAATGTTGTCCGGGATGTCGTTTTCAGAAGACCAGTCCGGGCCGTTTTCTGATTCGTCCCAGTCGCTGGACGGTTCCGGCGCGGTTTCAGCAGCTGATTCGGTGGCGTTGGCTTCGCGCTCATCGTTCTCTGTAGCTGCATCGTTCTGATCGTCGTCCTCGGAAGTCTCCAGCATTGGGTTTGATTCCAGTGCCTGCTGGATTTCCTGCTGGAGGTCGAGGGTGGAGAGCTGGAGAAGCCGGATAGCCTGTTGCAGCTGGGGCGTCATGGTCAGGCTCTGACCCAGCTTTAACTGTAAGGAGGCTTTCATAACCATGGTTCAGGATCCGTCACTCATCAGCGCTTTGTGTCATAAGTCGTGAAAAAATCTATATATGCCGGTTACTTGCCGTAGTTTTATTTTACCCTAGCAAGTTCTTTGCCGAGTTTACTTGCTACAGATCATCAAAACAATGAGCCATTCGGTGTCACAGCCTGAATTCGTCGCCCAGGTAGACTTCCTTGACTTGCTGGTTGGCCAGGATCGCATCGGCATTGCCAGAGGCGATGATATGGCCGCCGGACACAATGTAGGCGTTTTCGCAGATGTCCAGGGTTTCTCGCACGTTATGATCGGTAATCAATACTCCGATACCTTTGTCCCGCAGGTGCCGGATGATGTGCTTGATATCACTGACGGATATGGGGTCGACACCGGCGAAGGGTTCATCCAGAAGAATGAAGGCCGGTTCCATGGCCAGCGCCCGGGCAATCTCTACCCGTCGCCGTTCACCGCCGGACAGGGCCATACCAACGCTGTCCCGGATGTGGGTTATGTGGAACTCCTCCAATAACTCCTCGAGTTTTTTCTCCCGCTCGGCCTTGCCCATACCCTGGCGGGTTTCGAGGATGGCCATGATATTGTCGCGTACCGACAGTTTGCGGAACACCGAGGCTTCCTGGGGCAGGTAACCAATACCCTGGCGGGCTCGGCCGTGCATGGGCAGGGGCGTAATATCCCGGCTGTCGATCGTGATACGGCCACGATCAGCAGGGACCAGCCCGACGATCATATAGAAGCAGGTGGTTTTACCGGCGCCGTTGGGGCCAAGCAGCCCGACAATTTCCCCACTGCGGATTTCCAGGGAAACGTCGATTACCACTTTTTTCTGTTTGTAACTCTTTGCCAGATTACTGGCTCTCAGAACTGCCATCGGTTTCCTGTCTATCAGTGCGTCTGTCGGCTCTGCGTGGCTGAATCACCATCTCGACACGGCCGCCACCCTCGCCAGTGTCTGCCCCGCCTTCAGCGGTGACAACCCGACCAGCGGTATCATAGTGAATGACGTCGCCACGGAACAGGTTGCCATTCTGCTCGATGACTGCTTCCCGTTCAAAGGTCAGTCGGCTGTCTGTAGCCGACCAGGTAATGTTCATTGCACGGGCGTCGGTTTCGCCCTCGCCATCCCGCGCCGGCTGCCGGTACCTGGCAGGAGTGCCAGAGGCTTCGATCCGGCTCAGGCCGTCTTCTGTGCGATACAGCACCACACGGTCCGCACTCAGGCGGGTGTTGCCCTGCTCGAGCTCCACAGTCCCGGTATAGGTGGCAATACCCTGGCCGTCATCCAGGCGGGCATTGTCGGCGGTGACCTTGATGGGGGTGTCGGAATCAAGATCGAAAGCGGCCGCCGGGCCGATCATTGCGACCGTCAGCAGAGCGGCCAGCAGGCTCCGGTATCGGTTAGTTTCCGGTTTCATAGCGTCCTTCCACCTGGGAGTTCAGTTCCAGAATCCGCTCGTCTATCCACGCTTTCATGCCCGTGGCCCGGGTAATGCCGGTAACGTCGCGTATTTCTACGGGTGCGTCTGTATAAACCATGCCCCGGTCGTTATCCAGGGTCAGGCTTGATGTTGTCAGGGTGGCGTCCCGTTCGCCAATAGTGCGCTGAATCCGGACATTGTCCGTCAGGTACACCAGATTCTGGTTCTGCAGCAGGCTGCCATTCTCGGCTTCAACAATCCAGGGCAGGGCACTCTCGCCGCCATAAAGTTCGGCGCGGGGAGATTCCATGGTGGCCAGGTTACCTTCCTCGAACTGTTCAATGCGGGGGCTGGAGAACCGGATCTTCAGGTTGCCCGATTCGTTGAAGGATGTGTACTTGCCATTCACCACGAAGCCGTCTGGCTCGGCATCGCCTCGCAGCGCCGCGGCATCATCATCAATGACCGGTGGCTCATCGCTTTGCCAGAGCAAAAAGACCGCTGCCACCACGGTGCCGGCGAGTGCCAGTGTTCGCAGCCAGGGCCGGTCCGGGAGCCAGTTCATGCCTCGGGCTCCAGGTAGGGCGCAAGTGCAGAATCAAGCTTGCCATGGGCAGTCAGCAGCAGGTCGCAGGCTTCCCGCACTGCCCCTTCGCCACCCCGGGCATGGGTGCAGTAGTCGGCATGTTGCTGCACCAGCCAGTAGCCATTGGGCACGGTGATGCCGAGCCCGGCGAACCTCAGCGCCGGCAGGTCTGGAAGGTCGTCGCCCATATAGGCGATGGCTTCGGGGCTGATATCCATGGTACTGACGAGTTCCTGCAGGGCTACTTTCTTGTCCTCGCGGCCCTGCATCAGGTGCGGGATGCCCAGATCCCGCATGCGCTTCTCGGTCAATGGCGACCGGCGGCCGGTAATAACGGCCACGGTAATGCCGGCTGCCATAAGCTGTTTCAATCCCAGACCGTCCAGAATGTTGAATGCCTTCAGTTCATCACCGTTGGCGCTGAAGTAAAGCTTGCCATCGCTCATGATACCGTCGACATCCAGGGCAATCAGGCGGATTTTGGCGGCTTTTGCCAGCAGGGAGTCCGGCCATTGGTGCTTCATGTCAAATAGCTCCTCATAGCCCCTAGATTACGCCGGCCCGCAGCAGATCGTGCATATTGATGGCGCCAATGAGGGCGCCGCCATCGTCCGTTACCGGCAGGGCGTTGATCTTCATTTCCTCCATGATATTCAGCGCTTCCGCCGCCAGGTGGTCGGCCTGGATGGTTTTGCCATTCCGGGTCATCACCTCATTGATAGGCGTATTATGGATATCCACCGATCGATCAAGAGTCCGGCGCAGGTCACCGTCCGTAAATATTCCGGTAAGAGTGCCTTCTTCGTTGACAACGGTGGTCATGCCGAGGCCTTTTCGGGAGATCTCAAGAAGTGCGCCACTCAAGAGCGTTCCCTCATTGACCACCGGAATCTGGTCACCGGTGTGCATGATGTCGGACACCCGGAGCAGCAGCCGGCGTCCCAGGCTGCCACCGGGATGGGAGAACGCAAAATCCTCGGCACTGAAGCCGCGGGCCTCAAGCAGGGCGACTGCCAGTGCATCGCCCATGACCAGGGTGGCCGTTGTTGAGGAGGTGGGTGCCAGGCCCAGGGGGCAGGCTTCCACCATGACACTGACGTCCAGGTTGGCGACGGCTTCCCGGGCCAGGGTGGAGCTGGAATTGCCGGTCATGCTGATCAGTGGGGCGCCCATGCGTTTGATCAGCGGCAGAATGGTGACCACCTCGCTGGTGTTTCCGCTGTTGGAAATGGCGATCACCACATCCTGAGGCGTGATCATGCCCATATCCCCGTGGCTTGCCTCACCGGGATGCACGAAAAACGATGGTGTGCCGGTACTGGCCAGGGTGGCAGCAATCTTGTTGCCAATGTGGCCGGATTTCCCCATGCCGGTCACGACCACGCGGCCCTTGCAGTTCATGATAACTTCGCAGGCCCGCGTGAACTGGTCGTCGATCCGGCCCTCAAGGGCATCAATGGCGTCGCGCTCGATGCGGATGGCGCGGATGGCGGAAGATCGGAAATCGCTGGGAGTCTGTTCGGTCATCGGGCTTTCAGCCTGGCTGTCGGGACATTGAAAAAGTTGGGCAGAGTATACCATTTTCACCCGGCAACGATGCCCGGTTACTGAAAGTTCAGTCAAACTGATCATTGCTATCAGTACATTTTGCGCTCTTTGGATTGAGCTCGGGCGCTCCTTGGCATAATGTAGCCCCTCTTTAAAAGGTAAGGACTATGGATTCACCGGCTTACATATCGCTCAAGGATGTCGTGTTCTCCCGCTCCGGGCGCCGTATCTTCGACGGTGTCAGTCTGGATATTCCCCGTGGGAAAATTACCGCCATTATGGGCCCCAGCGGAACCGGCAAAACCACACTGCTGCGTCTTATTGGCGGTCAGCTCAGGCCGGATTCCGGCAGTGTTGTGGTGGATGGTCATGAGGTGCCGAAGCTCAAGCGCAAGGCTCTTTACAGTCTTCGGGAAAAGATGGGCATGCTGTTCCAGAGCGGGGCCCTGTTCACCGACCTGAGCGTGTTCGAGAATGTGGCCTTCCCGCTGCGGGTGCACACAAAGCTACCGGAAGACATGATCCGCGACATCGTTCTGATGAAACTGGAAGCCGTTGGTTTGCGTGGTGCCCGCGAGTTGATGCCCTCGGAGTTGTCCGGCGGCATGACCCGCCGGGTGGCCCTGGCCCGCAGTATTGCCCTGGATCCGGAGCTCATCATGTACGACGAGCCGTTTGCCGGCCAGGACCCGATTGCCATGGGCGTTCTGGTAAAACTGATCCGCGATCTGAACAGTTCCATGGGGCTGACCAGCGTCCTGGTCTCCCACGATGTCCCTGAATCCCTGAGCATCTGCCATTACGCCTGCATCATCTCGGACGGCAAGGTGATTGGTGAGGGCACGCCGGAAGAGTTGCGGGCGCATCCTTCCGAGCAGGTCCAGCAGTTTCTCCAGGGGCAGCCAGATGGCCCGGTTCCATTCCATTACCCAGCCGAGGGCGCCGCCCAGGACTTTGGGTTGTCCGGAGGTGTGTCTTGATCGAGAGAATCGCGGCATTTGGGCGTCTCGGGCTTGATATTGTTTCGTCATTCGGCCGCTCAGGTCGTTTCCTGGCGGGCGTTCTGGGCGGTGTGCCCAGGCCTGCGACCGGTTTTCCGCTTCTTCTGAAGCAGCTGTACGCCGTTGGCGTGCTGTCCCTGGCCATAATTGTGGTGTCCGGTCTGTTTATCGGCATGGTGCTGGGGCTGCAGGGGTACACGATCCTGAGCGATTACGGCTCTGAAGCGGCCATTGGCCAGATGATAGCCCTGACCCTGGTGCGCGAACTTGGGCCCGTGGTGACTGCGTTGTTGTTTGCGGGCCGGGCGGGTTCGGCGCTGACGGCAGAGATCGGTTTGATGAAGGCCACAGAGCAACTGTCCAGCATGGAAATGATGGGCGTGGACCCACTGCGGCGGGTCATTGCGCCTCGGCTCTGGGCCGGGTTTATTGCCATGCCGGTGCTTGCGGTGATTTTCTCGGTGGTCGGCATCTGGGGCGGTATGCTGGTGGGTGTAGACTGGCTGGGCGTGTTCGAAGGCTCCTTCTGGGGCAACATGCAGTCGTCGGTGGATTTTGTCGATGATGTCCTCAACGGCGTCATCAAAAGCGTTGTTTTCGGCTTTGTCTGCGCCTGGATTGCGGTTTACCAGGGTTATGACTGTGTGCCGACATCGGCAGGTATCAGTTCGGCGACCACCAAGACCGTGGTGTACTCATCGCTTGCGGTGCTGGGGCTGGATTTTGTTCTGACCGCTGTCATGTTTGGCGATTTCTGAATCATCGATTAACGAGATAATACCGGAGCCGGAAATGGCACAGAGAACCACTGAAATTATCGTCGGCCTTTTCATGATCGCAGGCTGTGCAGCACTGCTTTTCCTTGCCCTGCAGGTTAGCGGGCTGTCGCCGAAATCGGCCGAGAGCACCTACACCATCTACGCCAATTTCAACGATACCGGTGGGCTTACGCCACGGGGGCGAGTTTCCATGGCCGGTGTAACGGTCGGCACCATCGAATCCATCAGTCTTAACAAAGAGACGTTTCAGGCCCGGGTGGAAATGTCGATTCACTCGGACGTCGACAATATCCCCTCGGACAGTTCCGCAGTTATACGTACATCCGGCCTGCTCGGAGAGCAGTACATTGATATATCTATTGGCGCCGAGATGGATTCGCTGAAAGAAGGCGACACCTTCTATTCGACACAGTCGGCCATGAATCTGGAACGGCTTATCAGTAACTTTGCATCGGGCCGCTGATTCGGGCCGGGAAGATTCAACAGGAGATCCTGATGTTTGCACTGAAACACCACATTCTGCTTGGCCTTCTGATGGCCCTGGTGCTGGTTACGCCGGCACAGGCGAACGAGGCGGAAGATCTCCGCAGATATGTGGATGAGAACACCCAGCGGCTCGTTGAAAAGCTCAACGAAGAGCGAGGCCTTTACGAGCGTGACCCTGAAGCGTTTTATGAGAGCATGGATCAGGCCCTGACGGATTTCGTGGACTTCCGCCGCATTGCGGCGCGGGTGATGGGACGTTATGCCCGCCAGACCACGCCCGAACAGAGGGACGAGTTTGTGGTCAAGTTCAAGCGCAGCCTGTTTGACAGCTACGCGCAGGCTCTCGTCAATGCGGAAAATTTCGAAATACAGGTCAAGGAAGCGACCATTAACCCCCAGAGCGACGACCGCGCTTCTGTCCAGATGGAGGTCATCAGTGCATCCGGGAACCGTTACCCGGTGACCTACTCGATGTACAAGAACTCCGAGGGCAAATGGTTGATGGAAAATGTCATCGTTGAGGGCGTGAACATAGGTCTCGCTTTCCGGGATAGGTTCAGTCAGGAAATGGAAGAAAACCGCGGCCAGATTCAGGTAGTCATCGACGGCTGGAGCGATGCGGTTGAGTCCCTGAACCTTGAGCAGGAAGTGGACAACTCATGACTGCGGGGCTACCTCGGGTCCAGCTCGCCGACGGAGCTCTGGTCGTCTCGGGCGAGGTGACCACAGATACAGTCATTGGCCTCAGAAAAGAGGGCGAGAAACTGATCCGATCGGTTTCTGCCGATCTGGTGGTCGACCTCGATGGTCTGATCACCGCCCACAGCGTGGTTCTTTCCATGTTGCTCTGTTGGCAACGCCTGGCCCGTCAGACAGGTATTTCGTTGTCGTTCCGGGGTGTCAGCGGCCGTCTTGCCTCTCTGGCGGCCCTGAGCAACCTTGATGACCAGTTCGCGGGGTTCGGTCCGGAATCCGTCCATCCCGCCCACTGACTCTTCCGGCCCCAGCCCCTTTGTTTACCGGACAGTAAAGCTGACCCGAGCTCCGGAATTGGTTACAATCTCGCCCCTGATTTCAAAACACCCGAGGATTTTCTATGGATGCCACCCAAGTCACCGAGCTGGTCAAGGAAGCATTGCCCGGCTGCGAAGTTCAGGTACAGGTTGATGGTACCCATTATCTGGTCGTCGTGGTGGGTGATGTCTTCGAAGGCCTGCCGACCATCAAACGCCAGCAACTGATCAACAAGGCGCTGTTCCAACAGATCATGGACGGCTCAATTCACGCACTTCATCCGAAAGCATTTACTCCGGCTGAATGGGCTGAGCGCCAGGGCTGAACGGCCCGAACAAAAACAGGACATTTATTGTGGATAAACTTCTGATCAGGGGCCGCAAGCCCCTGGATGGCGAGATCCGGATTTCCGGTGCCAAGAACGCCGCACTGCCTATATTGGCAGCAACCCTGCTGGCGGACGAGCCGGTGACTGTAGGCAACCTGCCGCACCTGCACGACGTAACCACCATGATCGAGCTTCTTGGCCGCATGGGTGTTGAAGTGATTATTGATGAGAAAATGAGCGTGGAGATTCACGCCAATACCATCAAGCATTTCCATGCGCCGTACGAGCTGGTTAAAACCATGCGTGCCTCTATCCTGGTGCTGGGTCCGTTGGTTGCCCACTTCGGCGAGGCAGAAGTATCCCTGCCGGGCGGCTGTGCAATCGGTAGTCGTCCGGTGAATCTGCACATCCATGGCCTGGAAATGATGGGTGCGGATATCAAGGTCGAAAATGGCTATATCAAGGCCAAGACCAACGGTCGCCTTAAGGGTGCCCATATATTCCTGGATACCGTCACCGTAACCGGCACCGAGAACCTGATGATGGCCGCTGCCCTGGCAGACGGAAAGACCATCCTGGAGAACGCCGCCCGCGAGCCTGAGGTTGTCGACCTTGCCGAGTGTCTGATTGCCATGGGTGCAGACATCAAAGGTCACGGTACCGCCACCATCGAAATCAACGGTGTTGAGCGCCTGCACGGTTGCCATTACAACGTGCTGCCAGACCGGGTTGAAACTGGTACCTACCTGGTGGCTGCGGCTGCGACCGGCGGTCGGGTCAAGCTGAAGGATACCCGGGAGGACCTGCTCGAAGCGGTTGTGCTCAAGCTCGAAGAAGCCGGCGCCCACATCAATACCGGCCCGGACTGGATTGAGCTGGACATGAAAGGCAATCGCCCGAAAGCGGTGAGCCTTCGTACCGCGCCTTACCCGGCGTTCCCCACGGACATGCAGGCGCAGTTCGCCGCCATGAATGCGGTGGCCGAGGGCACCGGCACCATCGTGGAAACCGTGTTCGAGAACCGGTTCATGCACCTGCAGGAGCTGATCCGCATGGGTGCGGATATCACGCTTGAGGGCAACGCCGCCATCATCAAGGGCGTGGACCACCTCACCGGCGCTCCGGTCATGGCCACGGACTTGAGGGCCTCGGCCAGTCTGGTTATTGCCGGACTCATGGCTGACGGCGATACCATCGTAGATCGCATCTATCACATTGACCGCGGTTACGAGTGTATTGAAGAGAAACTGCAGTTGCTGGGTGCCACTATCCGCCGCCTGCCAGCGTGAAAGACATCCATCCAGACAATACGGGAAACCGGAAGAATCCATGACAGATTCCATAACCATCGCCTTGTCGAAGGGACGAATCCTGGAAGAGACCCTGCCGCTGCTCGCAGAAGCGGGCATTGAGCTGATCGACGACGTCAAAAAGTCGCGCAAACTGGTGTTCCCGACAACGGATCCCCATGTGCGGGTATTGATCATCCGTGCCACCGACGTGCCGACCTATGTTCAGTACGGCGGGGCCGACCTCGGGGTAACCGGCAAGGATGTGTTGATGGAGCACGGTGGCGAAGGTCTTTATGAGCCACTGGACCTGAATATTTCCCGTTGTCGCCTGATGACCGCCGGCCCGAAAGATCAGACTCCGCCATCCGGTCGTATCAAGGTGGCCACAAAATTCGTCAACCTGGCCCGCCGGTACTACTCGGCCCAGGGACGGCAGGCGGACATCATCAAGCTCTACGGCGCCATGGAGCTGGCACCGATTCTTGGTCTGGCTGATGAGATCGTCGACATTGTGGATACCGGCAATACGCTGAAGGCGAATGGGCTTGAAGCCCGAGAGCTGATTGAGCATATCAGCAGCCGGTTGGTGGTTAATCGTGCGTCCATGAAGATGAAACACGAGCGTATTAACCCCATAATTGAAAAGATGTCGATTGCAGTGGATAAGCGCAGGCAGGCTCCGGAGTAAGAATCGGTCAGGGGTGGCTTCCCAAAACACGCTACGAGCACATCCATGTGCGCTTGTTTCGGGCCGTCCATGACCCTCAACAGTTTTGGGAAGCCACCCCTGACCAATTCCCGAGCCTTTGAGCGGCGCCCGGCAGCGTCACGTAGATAGCCAACCTAGGATCTGATTCATGACCGTGAACATCAAACGACTGAACGCCTCACAAAGTGACTTCGACAGCGCCCTGGCCAAGCTGCTGGCCTGGGACGACAGCGTTGATCATCAGGTGAACGAGTCGGTGCGTCATATCCTGCATGAGGTGAAAACCCGTGGTGACCAGGCGGTTCTGGAGTTTACCGAGAAGTTCGATCGCCTGAAGGTTGGCTCTGTCGCCGAGCTGGAAATGGACCAGAGCCGACTGCAGAAGGCTCTGGAAGCGATTCCCCGGGACCAGCGCGTGGCCCTGGAAAAAGCCGCTGAGCGGATCCGTGACTATCACGAGCGCCAGAACCAGAAGTCCTGGCAGTATGAGGACCAAGACGGAACCGTGCTCGGCCAGAAGGTCACGCCGCTGGACAGGGCGGGTTTGTACGTGCCCGGCGGCAAAGCCGCTTATCCGTCATCCGTGCTCATGAACGCCATTCCCGCGAAAGTTGCCGGTGTCAGCGAAGTGGTGATGGTCGTTCCGACACCGGATGGTGTGGTCAACGACATGGTTTTGGCCTCCGCAGCGATTGCCGGTGTTGACCGGGTCTTCACCGTCGGCGGCGCTCAGGCCGTCGGCGCGCTTGCCTATGGCACAGAAACCATCCCGGCCGTTGATAAAATCGTCGGCCCCGGCAACATTTTCGTTGCCACCGCCAAGCGCGAAGTCTTCGGCGTTGTCGGCATCGACATGATCGCCGGACCCTCGGAAATCCTCGTGATCAGCGACGGCAAAACCGACCCCGACTGGATCGCCATGGACCTGTTCTCCCAGGCAGAGCACGATGAGCAGGCCCAGTCCATCCTGATCAGCCCGGATGCCGAATTCCTGGATGCGGTCGAAGCCAGTATCAACAAACTGCTGCCAACCATGGAGCGCGCCGACATCATCCGCACCTCCATGACCGACCGCGCCGCGTTGATCCACGTCGCCGACCTGAAACAAGCCGCCGAAGTGTCCAACCGCATCGCCCCGGAACACCTGGAGTTGTCGGTCGAAGACCCCGAGGCCATGCTCGAAGACATCCGCCACGCCGGCGCCATCTTCATGGGCCGCTACACCGCAGAAGCCCTCGGCGACTACTGCGCCGGCCCGAACCACGTGCTGCCCACCAGCGGCACCGCACGGTTCTCCTCGCCCCTGGGCGTCTACGACTTCCAGAAACGGTCCTCCATCATCGGCTTCAGCGCTGCCGGTGCAGACCGCATGGGACGTGTGGCGTCGGTTCTGGCCCGTGGCGAGGGCTTAACCGCTCACGCCCGGTCGGCGGAATATCGTATTAAAGATTAAAAAGACTATACCCCCTATGTATGCAGGGATGGTGGTGACCGCCTTTCCGGGAATGTAGAGGGCCATGGATGGCCCGAAACAAGCGCACATGGATGTGCTTGTAGCGTTTCCCGGAAAGGTGGTCACCACCAGACCGTCAGCTCGGAGTTTAAAATGAGCAAATTCTGGAGCCCCCTGGTAAACGATCTGGTTCCGTACGTACCGGGCGAACAGCCAAAAATGGCCAACCTGGTGAAGCTGAACACCAACGAAAACCCCTTCGGCCCCTCACCAAAAGTCATCGAAGCCATCCAGGCCGAACTGAACGACGGCTTGCGCCTCTATCCGGATCCGGAAGGCGAAAGCCTGCGCCAGACTATCGCGGCTTACCACAAGGTAAAGCCCGAACAGATCTTCCTCGGCAACGGCTCCGATGAAGTCCTGGCCCACATCTTCTTTGGCCTGTTCCAGCACGGCGAACCGATCCTGTTCCCGGACATCACCTACAGCTTCTATCCGGTTTACTGCGGCCTCTATAACATCGAGAGCAAAAAAGTACCGCTGACAGAAAGCTTTGAAATCAACCCGGAGGACTTCAAACAACCCAACGGCGGCGTCATCTTCCCGAACCCGAACGCGCCAACCGGTCGGTATCTCGAGCTGCAGCATGTGGAAGAAATCCTGGTTGCCAACCCGGATCGTGTTGTAGTGGTGGATGAAGCGTACATCGATTTCGGTGGCGAGTCGGCGATCACCCTGGTCGATAAGTACCCGAACCTGCTGGTCTCACAGACGCTATCCAAGGCCCGTTCGCTGGCCGGTTTGCGAGTCGGTTTCGCAGTCGGCCACCCAGACCTGATCGAGGCCCTGAACCGGGTCAAGAATAGCTTCAATAGCTACCCGCTGGACCGCCTGGCCCTGGCTGGTGCGAAAGCGGCCTACGAGGACGAGGCCTGGTTCCGGAAGTGCTGCGATGGCGTGATCTCCGAGCGCGAGCGTGTAACTACCGCTCTCGAAGATCTTGGATTCGAGGTGTTACCCTCCAAGGCAAACTTTATCTTTGCCCGTCATAAAGAGCAGCCTGGTGAGGTTTTGGCGAAGAGCCTTCGTGAGCAGGGCATTATCGTTCGGCACTTCAACAAGCCCCGCATTAGCGAATTTCTACGCATCACCATTGGCACTGTTGAGCAGAACGATGCGTTGATTGCTGGCCTCGAACTACTCTAGCCTGCGTATTGGCGGGTAGAGCGGGGTAGGCGCCCCTCTCCGGGAACCGCTACGAGCACATCCATGTGCGCTTGACGTCGGCCATCCTTGGCCGCCGACATTCCCGGAGAGGGGCACCTACCCCGCTCGTCTAGCTTCCATGAAATAGTCGGAGCGTAGCTTTATGGCGAATCGAAACGACATCCTGAAGAAAATCGGCGAATGGCTGCAGCCAGAGAACTTCCAGGATTACTCTCCCAATGGCCTGCAGGTTGAAGGCAAATCCGAAATCAATACCGTCATCTCGGGCGTAACGGCGTCAAAAGCGCTCATCGAAGCCGCCATCGAAGCAAACGCCGATATGATCCTGGTCCACCACGGTTACTTCTGGAAAGGTGAGGATCAGCGCATTCAGGGGATGAAACGAGAACGTTTGAAGCAACTCCTGGACAACGACATTAATCTTGTCGCCTACCACCTCCCGCTAGATGACCATCCCGAATATGGCAACAATCGTCAGCTGGCGGACATTCTTAACATCAAGAATCCGCGCCCGTTAGGCGGCTTGGTTTGGGAAGGCGAGCTGGAAGAAGCAATGTCTCCCGAGAAATTCGGTCTTCACATCGCCAGACAGCTACATCGCGAGCCGCTCTGGGTTGGCGAAGGTCCGACTGCGATCAAACGGGTAGGGTGGTGTACCGGCGCTGCACAGGGGTTTATTAACACTGCTCTCGATGCTGGCCTGGACGCCTATATTAGCGGGGAAATCTCTGAACCGACGACGCACACAGCCAGAGAATGTGGCATTCATTATTACGCTGCCGGGCACCACGCGACCGAGCGTTACGGTGTACAAGCGCTCGGGAGGGCGTTAGCTGAGGAGTTTGGCGTTGACCACAAATTCATCGATTGCGATAACCCGGTCTGATCGCGAATAGGTGGTCAGACGAAGGCTTGATGCGAATTGCACAGAGTCGATGGAGCGGGGTAGTCACCCCTTTCCGAGAATGTCGGCGGCCAAGGATGGCCGACGTCAAGCGCACATGGATGTGCTCGTAGCGGTTCTCGGAAAGGGGTGACTACCCCGGTCCCTCGCCGAACTTAGAAGTCTTATCGAGACTAAACTCCCAAGTTTCCGCTAGAACAAAAAAAGAACTCAGGCCTGCTGAGCCTTATCACCCTTCTTGAGCCCAAAGTCCTCAGCAAGCGTGCCGGAATCCTTCGGATCCGTCTTTGGTGCATAATCCCGTGGCGGCTCGGAAGCGTCCTCGCGGACTTCCTCCAGGCGCTTCTTGGAAGTCTCCTGCGCCAACTCCTCCATCCAGTCTTCGTCATTGCAAAGACGGTTGGCACCGCGGGCCATGTGCTGGTTCACATCGCGGTAGGCATCGTTGAAGCGGCGCAGCAAATGGGCCGACTCCATGAAATGCTCATTCACCTGGGCCTGGTAGCGGGTATATTCGCTTCTCAGTTCCTCAATCTGCTGTTCCGCCCGGCGCTGCCGAAGCGTCGTTCCCTGCCCGGAACGGCCAACAAATACCCCGATGACAATGCCAACAACCAATGCGGCAATCGCTGCCAGAATCAGGTTTGTCATATGCTGTGTCGTCCTTTTACCTAGAAGTGAGCCAAGCCCCTGTCAGGCCAGTATAACGCCCCAGGCTCCATCATCCCATGATTGTGGCCTGCGCCAATCGTCGTATTGCTGCACAGGCGGCCAACGTGGCGAAAAATCGCCAAATGCGAGACAATACGGCGCCCAAATTTACGATCAACTTCCGGGAATACCTTGATGACAGCTGCGATGTCCTCCGAAACCAGTGCGACCATGACCCCTTGGCAACGTTACCAGAAGGATCTTGAACGCCCGGATTTCCAGAAGGACTCGGCCCAGGAAGATGCGGTCAAGCGCCTTCAGTCACTGTACGACAAACTGGTGGACGCCGAAAGGGATCGTAGCAAGCCCAAGGCCAAACTTTTCCGCAAGCTCAAGAAAGGCAAGGAAGAGCCGGTCAAGGGCCTGTATTTCTGGGGCGGGGTAGGCCGGGGCAAAACCTACCTTATGGACACCTTCTACGAGTCGCTGCCCTTTGATCGCAAGATGCGGGTTCACTTCCACCGCTTCATGCAGCGGGTACACAGCGAGCTCAAATCGCTCAAGGGCGAGAAAAATCCCCTGGAGCTGGTCTCGAAAAAATTTGCCGACGAAACCCGGGTTATCTGTTTCGACGAGTTCTTCGTGTCCGACATTGGCGACGCCATGATTCTCGCCACCCTCATGGACGGTTTGTTCAGCCGCGGCGTCACCCTGGTGTGTACCTCCAACATCGTTCCGGATGGTCTTTACAAGGATGGCCTCCAGCGCGCCCGGTTCCTCCCGGCTATCGAACTGGTCAAAAAGCACACCGACGTGGTCAACGTGGATGGCGGGGTAGATTACCGCTTGAGAACCCTGGAGCAGGCGGAGCTCTTTCACTCGCCACTGGATGAAGATGCGGATGTCAGCCTTCGCAAAAGCTTCGATGCCCTTGCGGTTGAGGCGGGTAAACACAGCAAAACCATGGAAATCAACGGTCGTAAAATTCCGGCCCAGGCCCACGCAGACGACGTGGTCTGGTTTGATTTCAAAGACGTCTGCGATGGCCCCCGGAGCCAGAACGATTACATCGAAATGGCCCGGCAGTTCCACGCCATCATCGTCAGCAATGTGCCTGTTCTTGGCAAAGAGAAAGACGACCAGGCTCGCCGATTCATCAACATGATTGACGAATTCTACGACCGCAACGTCAAAGTCATTATCTCGGCAGCGGCACCTATCACCGAGCTCTACACCGGGGGGCGCCTCGGCTTCGAGTTCGAGCGCACCGAATCCCGCCTGCTCGAAATGCAGTCCCGGGAATACCTTGAAGCGCCGCATAAACCATAAAAACTACCAGACAACCAACAGAGAGATTCAGAAATGAGCACAGACAACGTCGTCATCGTAAGCGGTGTCCGCACCCCCATGGGCGGATTTCAGGGTAGCCTGGCCAGCGTCAGCGCCACCGACCTGGGCGCCCTTACCATTACTGAAGCCGTGAAACGCGCTGGCCTGCAGCCTGCGGATGTGCAAGAAGTCATTATGGGCAACGTTCTGCCCGCCGGCCTCAAGCAGGGCCCGGCACGCCAGGCCATGCGTAAGGCCGGTCTTCCGGATCACACCGGCGCCACCACCATCAACAAACTCTGCGGCTCCGGTATGAAAGCTGCCATGTTCGCCCACGACCTGATCAAAGCCGGCAGCAATGACATTATGGTGGCCGGCGGTATGGAGAGCATGTCCAATGCCCCCTACATCCTGCAGGGTGTTCGCAGCGGCTACCGCATGGGCCCGGGCCAGGCGCCCCAGGATCACATGTTTCTGGATGGTCTGGAAGACGCCGAAACCGGTCGCCTGATGGGCGCCTTCGCCCAGGAAATGGCCGACAAGAAAGGCTACACCCGGGAAGAAATGGATGAATACGCCATCACCTCCCTCACGCGAGCCAAGAAAGCCATTGAGGAAGGCCTGCTGAAAGACGAAATCATTCCGGTAACCGTAAAAAGCCGCAAAGGCGAAGTAGTTGTCGAGGACGACGAGCAGCCTCACAACGCCAATATCGACAAGATCCCGAGCCTGCGCCCGGCCTTTGCCAAAGACGGCACCGTTACAGCCGCCAACGCCTCATCAATCTCCGACGGCGCGTCTGCGCTGCTGCTGATGCGCGAGTCCGAAGCCGAAAAACGCGGCCTCAAGCCGGTCGCCCGCATCGTTGGCCACAGCACCCAGTCCCAGCATCCTTCCGAGTTCACCTGCGCTCCGGTTGGCGCCATCGAAACCCTGTTCGGTAAAACCGGCTGGAGCAAAGACGACGTAGACCTCTTCGAGATCAACGAAGCCTTCGCCATGGTCGCCATGATGCCCATCCGCGAACTCGGCCTGGACCCCGAGAAAGTTAACATCCACGGCGGCGCATGCGCACAGGGCCACCCGGTCGGCTCCACCGGCTCCCGCCTGCTGGTAACCCTTATGTACGCCCTCCAGCGTTACGGCAAAAAGAAAGGCATCGCAGCTCTCTGCATCGGTGGTGGTGAAGCGACTGCCATGGCAATCGAGATGCTCTAAGCTTCGGAGTCTGGCCGACGCCAAGCGCACATGGATGTGCTCGTAGCGGTTCCCGGAAGCCGCACCCCGGCGGCAGTGCTTCCACCCAAGTTGAAAACATCACGAAAGCCAGAAAAACCACCAAAACCAAAGTGGTTGCATCCAAATTTGTTGTCTATAGTGATTCTGTGCGAAGAAACCCGGCAGCAAGCGGCGGTAATAGAGGTGTGAGAGCAAAATCATACTTTTGACTGATCAAAGCGCCCGAAGGCGTTAGCTATAGTGCCAACATCACGAGCACTGTGCATGAAGCCTCCAATACATCGTGAACACCAATAATCAGAGCAGCGACTCAGAACAACAATGGAGTAGCCTTCCAATGACAAGAAAAACACATCAATGGCAGCGTTGGACCAAATTACCGCTGGCCGTGGCAGTTGCAGCCGGCATGTCCGGTCAAGCGACAGCCTATTCGTTCTATTTGGGTGATGTGGAAGCCCAGTTCAACACCACGCTTTCTGCGGGTGCGGGTTGGCGGGTCGAGGATCGCGACAAGCGTCTGATCGCACAAGGCAACCTAGGTCCCGAGTACGCCCCCGGTGGTTCCCTCGAGAATATTGGTGCCTCCACAAATAACTATGACGACGGTAACCTCAACTTCGAAAGTGGGGATACCTACTCCAAAATCGTCAAGGGCAACAGTGAACTTTATCTGAACTATTACGTCGACAACCCCTACCTGACCCGGGTCGGCGGTCTTCTGCGTGGTCGTTACTGGTACGACTTCGAACTTAAAGACGAGAGCAGGGCAGTAGATTACGTTGGCCAGCAGCGCGAGCTGAACCCCGAGGCCAAGGACAATGCGTCCGGTGGTGAGATTCTTGACGCCTACGTCTTCTCTGATTGGTATTTTGGCAACGTCCCCGTGAGCCTTCGCTATGGCAAACAGGTGGTAAGCTGGGGTGAGAGCACCTTTATCCCGGGTGGTATCAACGTAATCAACCCTGTGGATGTCCCTGCCTTCCGCGCACCTGGTTCTGAACTGAAAGATGCGTTGCTGCCGGTTGAAATGTTTTACATGTCTGCCGGTATTACAGAGAACGTAACCATCGAAACCTTCGTTCAGGCTGACTGGGAACCGGTTCGTCCGGATGACTGCGGTACGTTCTTCTCAACCAATGACTTCGCAGCTGATGGCTGCGGTCCGGTGCTTCTGGCTGGGCAGCTTCCCGACTCCCAAGCCCAAGCCCAAGGTTTTATAGCACCTCGACTCGGTGACAAGGAAGCTGATTCAAAAGATCAATTCGGTGTAGCGTTGCGCTGGTACGTTCCAGAGCTAAATGATTCTGAACTTGGCTTCTACTACATCAAGTACAACAGCCGGCTGCCCTACGTCAGCGGTACCATCAAAGATACGAACGAGCAGTTTCCGTCTTACTTCATCGAATACCCAGAAAACATCAACCTCTATGGCATCAGTATCAACACAACGACGCCTGGCGGATGGTCGTTGGGTGCTGAATATTCATTCCGTGACAATGTGCCTTTGCAATGGAACGCTTTTGAGCTGATTTACGGGGGATTGCAACAGAGGAACCCGATCGATGGAAGCGTGGTGAGTCTGCTAGAGCAACAACGCTTGGAAGAAGCGGGCGGCACGATAGCTCCAGGATCCGAGGTCTCAGGCAATGATCGTTTCAATGTTTCGCAAGCACAGTTCACGCTGATCAAATTCTTCGACCAGGTTATGGGTGCAAGCCGTCTTTCACTGATAACAGAGTTTGGCGCCACTTATGTTCACGACCTTCCCGGCTATGATGAAGCCCGTTACGGTCGCTCAGGAACATTTGGCATAGGCCCTGTTCCCAGTGCAGGCGGTGCTGATGCGTGCCCTCTTCTCAATATAAACGACACATATTGCGAAAACGATGGCTTCACAACCGACTTCTCCTGGGGTTACCGTACGCGTCTGGTTTGGAGCTATCCGAACGCATTGGCTGGTGTGAACCTGTCGCCGCAGCTGGCCTGGAGCCATGATGTGGAAGGTTACAGCCCGCAACCGGGTGGTGCTTTCAACGAAGGCAGCAAGGCCATTGGTCTGTCGCTGGAAGCGGTCTACCAGAACAAGATTACCGGCAACATCGGTTACACAAACTTTTTCGGCGGCAAGCCGTATAACGAGTTGACTGACCGCGATTTCGTGAGTGCTAGCGTTTCATACTCATTCTGAACCCGGAAAGAATTCGTTGAACGAGGGAATTTAAATGAAACTGAACAAGAAACTACTGGCCACAGGCGTACTGGCAGCGAGCATGTTTGCCGGCCAGGCCTGGGGTGCGGTTTCTGCTGAAGAAGCGGCCAAGCTGGGAAACTCGCTGACACCGATGGGTGCAGAAAAAGCTGGTAACGGTGGCGCCATTCCTGCCTGGACCGGTGGTCTGACAACGCCGCCTCCCGGCTACAAGGGTGATGGTATCTATGTAAATCCGTTCGCGGATGAGCAGCCTAAGTTCACCATTGATCAGAGCAACGTCGAGCAGTACAAAGACAACCTTTCCCCGGGTCAGGTTGCCATGATTGAGCGATATGACGACTACTTCATGCCGGTGTACGAAACCCATCGTACTGCCGCCTACCCTGACGAGGTGATGGAGCAGACTGTCGAGAACGCAACCACGGTTGAGCTGATCAAGGATGGTAACGGTCTCGGCAACTATCAGTCCGCCACTCCGTTCCCGATTCCCCAGAACGGTCTGGAAGCGATCTGGAACCACATTACCCGCTACCGCGGCGGTTCGGTGCAGCGTAATGTTGGCCAGGTAACCCCGACCGAGGGCGGTGACTTCTCAGTAGTGAAGTTCCAGGACGAGCTGACCTGGCGAACTTACCTGGCAGACTACGAGCCGGGAATGGATCCGAACGTACTGTTCTACTTCAAGCAGGCCATCACCGCGCCAGCACGTCTGGCAGGTAACGTCCTGCTGGTACACGAGACCATCGACCAGGTTGCCGAGCCACGCCGTGCGTGGGTATACAACGCCGGTCAGCGTCGTGTTCGTCGCGCACCGCAGGTTGCTTACGACGGACCAGGTACCGCGTCTGATGGCATGCGTACCTCGGACAACTTCGACATGTTCAACGGTGCTCCTGACCGCTACAACTGGGAGCTGGTCGGCAAAAAGGAAATGTACATTCCGTACAACTCCTACAAGCTGACCGATCGCAGCCTGAGTTATGACCAGATCATCAAGGCTGGCCACATCAATCAGGACTACACCCGCTACGAGCTGCACCGTGTATGGCACGTGCGGGCAACCCTGAAAGAAGGCGCCCGTCACATCTACGCACAGCGTGACTTCTACATTGATGAAGACTCCTGGCAGGCATCCGTCATTGATCACTATGACGGTCGTGGCGAGCTCTGGCGCGTTGCCGAAGCCCACAACATGCAGTTCTATGATCAGAACGTCCCCTGGTACGCCATTGAGACTCTGTACGACCTGCTCTCTGGCCGCTACCTCGCGCTTGGTCTGACCAACGAAGAAGAGAACCCGTACGAGTTCGGCGTTGAGCGTCGCTCCAGGGATTACACGCCGGCCGCACTGCGCCGCGCAGGTACCCGGTAAGCGTTCTTCAGAAGACTCTAAAACGGCGGGCCCCTGGGCCCGCCGTTTTTTTTACACCTGAGAAAACCCTTTCACGTCAAAATTTTGCAGCCCACCCCTCAATTGGTTTAACCTTCCTATCATACTAAAGGCGTACCCGATGTTGGTCGTCGATAAAAAGAGTTAGCGAGATCCACTTTTCCGGCGTTTCAAGGCAGTACAGGCCGGAGTTAAATGGGGCAGTGCGTGAAACCATTCAATGATGGCTGTGCAGCCAACGATGAATTTCAGTCGGCGAATAGTGGTCTTCAGCGAGGTGAGCTGGTCAGGGATCTGCTCAGGCAGCGAATTCAGATCCCCCCGGTTCCGTCGGATTCACTGGCCCGGCCCAGGCTCAATGGCAGGATTTCTGAAGCACTGACCTCCAGGAGCGTGCTTTTTGTAGAAGGGCCCTGTGGCTACGGAAAATCCCACGCCGTGGTCAATGCCTTGGGCAGCGCAGACATGACCGCTGATCAGGTTCGGTGGGTTGCCCTTAACTCCCAGGATAATGCGCCCTCCCGCTTTCTGACCTTGCTTGCCATCGCCCTGGACCTGCCAGAAACCCCTGAACAGGGCTTGCAGAGTGGCGCGACCTTCTCGGATACCCTGTCGATGATGCAAGTTGCGCTGGCCCGCAAAACTTCCGGTCAGCCACGGGTACTGGTGCTGGACAACCTCCAGAACCTGAGCAACCCCGCGGTTGTGGATCTGCTTCAGCAACTGGTTACTGATTTTCCGGCAGGCTCATCCATTGTGCTGATTTCGCGCAAGGCACTGCCGTTCGAAACACACAGTCTCGAGCTGGAAAATCGTTTCATCCGCATAGGGCCAGAAACGCTCGAGTTCTCCCGTTCGGAAACCTTCGAGTTTTTCAGGTCGGCCACGGCAAACAGCGAACTCACCAGTGTTGCTGTCGATAATCTCTATGACATGACTGAGGGCTGGGCGACGCCGTTAGCGCTATATCGCCGAGAGGTCTACCAGAATATTGAAAGGAAACCGATTCAGGAAACACCAAGCGTTGAACGCTTTCTCAAGGAATCGGTCCTTGGCAACCTGACGCCGGGTCAGATGCGTTCCATGCGCGGCATTGCCGAACTTGAGCTTTGTTCCGATGAATTGTTCCTGTCGCTTGAGCCGCTCCTCCCAGAAACCGGTTTCGTTCCCTCTCAGGCGGTTGAGCGGGGGCTCCCGCTGAAGTCCATGCCGGGCCGTGGGCGCTGGTACCGTATTAACCCTTTGTTGCAGGAATGGCTGAAGTCACCGGTAATGGCCGGTTATTCGGAGCGAATGCTGCAGGCGAGTCGGTGGTTTGGCGTTCGCGACCAGTTCCCGGAAGCGCTCAAATACGCGCTATTGGCTGGCGATGCCGAGGAAGTTATCCGCATCGCTTCTGAAGGGTCAGAGGCTTTGTTGTTGGGGCAGGATACCGCGTCACTCCTGCGCCTTCGCAAGAGTCTGCCGGCACAGCTGCTGGAACGGAGCGTGCGTCTCAGAATTGTCTATAGCTGGGTTCATGCAATTGGCGGCCAGTTCCGCCAGGCTCGAGCCCTGATTGATGGTCTGCCTGAGCCCGACCAGAAAGAGCAGGCCGCACGCATCTGTGCTCTGAAAGCCTTTATCTTGCGGGGTGAGGGTAGTGTTGGCCCGGCCCTGGAAATGGCGGATCGGGCCCTGGCCGAAGGCGAGCTCAGTACCCAGGGCCAGTTGGTAACCCAGATGGTACGCTCCAGTGCCCTGTGTGCAGCGGGTCGGTTCCAGGAAGCGCGGGAAGCGAATCGCGCAGCGTCGAGACTTGCCAGGGAAGCAGGGGATTCCGGTTCGGAAGCCCTGGCGGTTTACGCCCATGCCCGGATCGAACTGGGCAAAGGCGCCCTGAAACACGCAGAGCAGTTGTTACGCACTGGCCTCGATACTGCCATGCAGGAGCTCTCTCGCCCCGCCCGAATTGGGGAAACCCGGCTGCAGTTGAATCTGGTGCTGGTGCTCTGGCACCAGGGCCGGGAAGCCGAGGCCGACCGGTTGCTGGTTACCTGCGGGCGCCATGCCGAACAGACCCGCGATCTGGGTCTGCTATTGGCAATGACAATCCGCGTGTTGATGTGCCGTGCCCAGGGCCGGCTTGAAGATGCCTTTGTATGGATTGGCCGGGCGGAACGTACCATGCATTCCTGGCAGGTTGACGAATCGTTGTTCGTACCCGTGCTTGAGGCCCTGAAAGCCAATTGCTGGCTATCCCAGAACCAGATCGACAGTGCCCATCAGGCAGTTCGTAAGCTGGCCCCGTATAGGGAGGCTGGCTGCGTGCCAGAGCTGTTCCCGATGATGCCGGGGCTTCTGGATTGCCTTCAGGTGCGGGTCGACCTGGCTCGCGGTGACCTTATTAAAGCCAGGGAAACCCTTCAGGGAATCCGGGAGCGTTACGAAGGAGCCATTCCCTGGGGCGTGGAGTTGCACATGCGCCTGCTGGAGGCGGTGATCGTTCTGGATGAAAAGGGGCCGGTGGTTGCCGTGAAGATCCTGTCCACCGTGGTTACCGAGGCGGGGGCAGAGCACTTCATCAGTCCCTTCCGGGAGCTGCGTAGTGAGCTGCAGGAACTGATGGCAAAAGGCTTTGGCCAGTTGCCGGAGAGTGCTTTCAAGGAGGCATTGGGCGAGCTGTTCGAGTTGCGGGTCGGTGCAGCCGGTGCTGACACCCTGGCGGAACCGATCAGCGAGCGGGAGCAGGGCGTGCTTGAATTGATTGCCAAAGGACTGTCAAACCAGGAAATTGCCGACAAACTGCACATTTCCCTTCACACGGTGAAAACCCACGCTCGTCGGATCAATGCCAAGCTGGAAGTGAAATCCCGCACTCAGGCTATTGTCCGGGCCCGGGAGCTGGGGCTGCTTTAAGCTCATCAATCCGCGCATCCTTCTCGGCCCAGATCTCACTTACCCAGCGCTGAAACGCGACCCGGGTCTCCCGGTTGTTTTCGTAATCCATCCCCAAAAACTCGGCGGGAATTTCGCGCGTACGCACTTCAATAATAATCCTCCGAATCCGCCCACACAGGTAATCCCAGAAGCCCGCGCGGCCGTCCGGGTACACAATGGTGACATCCAGCATGGTATGGATCATCTCGCCCATAGCGCCCAGCACAAACGCGGTGCCACCTGCTCTTGGTTTTAACAGGTGCCGGTAGGGTGAGTTCTGGCGGTCATGCTTCTCTGGTGTAAAGCGGGTGCCTTCCATAAAATTAAAGATCGTCACCGGGGTGTAGCGAAACTTCTCGCAGGCTGCCTGGGTGGCCGCCACATCCTTGCCCTTGAGCTCCGGGCGTTTGGCAATCTGTTCCTTGGTGTGGCGATGCATGAAGGGAAAGTCCAGTGCCCACCAGGCAACCCCTAGAAACGGCACCCAGATCAGCTGTTTCTTCAGAAAGAACTTCAGCAGGGGGATCCGGCTGTTGAGCACATACTGAATGGCGGGAATGTCGGCCCAGCTCTGGTGGTTGCAGGTGACAAAATACCAGTGCTCCCGGCTGAGGTTTTCAACCCCACGCACATCCCAGTCGACCTTGTGCAGAAGATCCATCAGCAGGTTGTTGAATCCGATCCAGACCCACGCGATGTTGTTCAGGATCACCGTGCAGCCCTTGCGAATGGCGGTAATCGGCAGCACGAGTTTAAGCAGGGCGAATACCAGAAGAACAGGAAACAGCACCAACGTGTTACACAGGATAAGCAGGGCCGCCAAAGTCCCCTTCAGCGGCGCGGGAAGAAAATCGAGCATGGGGTAGGGTCTCTAACCTTCAGCCGGGTTGGTAGTCAGTGATGATTGGCGGGGCAACAAGCCGGTTGCCGCTTCCGTGGAGGCCAGTTGCTCAAGGCTGCCCGGCTCCAGGTTACGGACCACGTTGCGGAAATCGTCGTCATAGAATTCCAGGTTGTTGTAATGAATCATTGCCCGGATCTCTTCTATATATTCTTCGCCCCGTTCGGAATAGCCGAGCAGGCCTTCAGCAAGTTCCAGGCCGGACAAAGGGGCATTGTTACGACGGTCTTTTAGCCGAACGTCCCGCAACAGCTGGTAGGTGGGGTGGCGGTTCAGATTCTGGATGTAGGCCCGAACCGACCGGTAAGGCGAGGAGAACTTGGCCACCTCATGGCTGGCGCCATCGGCACGACTGAGGGGGACCAGACCGCAGCCTTTGGAAAAACACCACTGGCCAAAAAGATTGTTGCCCTTGGTGGCAAACCGGGAGGTGCCCCACGCGGATTCGTTGGCAGCCTGGGCCAGGATCAGGGACGGAGGAATTACGTCCAGGCGCTTGCGTAAAAGCGCAAACTGCTCGTCGCTGCCAGGCTCGGCGTCCACCCTTAACCGCTCGGATTGCTGGGCCAGCCAGTTGTATTCCTTGCTGGTCAGCTTGTCCTTGTCAGCAAGGCTGTCCAGGTAGTCGCGTTCAATCAGAATCCGGGAATTAGCCAGCACAATCCTTGGGTATAGAAACGAGAAGAACGCGGCTTTTTTCTCGGTGGTGTCCTGGTACTGTGAGAAGTCGGGCAGATCGTCATTGGCCCAATGGGGCAGCGGTGGCAGGGAGGATAATGCAGGTTCGGATCCAGAGTTATCAGAATTGCCCTGGTCAACGTTCGCCTGTGGCGTATAGAAACCACCCCCGATCGCAAACGCAATCAGGGGAACAATCAGCATGACCGCCCGTTTACCCGCAGACATAAAACCTCTCGTTAAAGTCGATATGGCAAGAATTATAACAGGTTATACGAGAGCGTCTGCCTGTTGGGTTTGGTCGGCCGGTTCTGCGGTCAGGGCAGGCGGGTCGCAATGACCAGGCCGATCTGCTCCTCGTTGTCATCTATGCCCCCGGTGGTTCGGAAGCGCAGGTAGAACTGATCCTGGCTGTCGGTATGAAAGCCCTCCAGTACAAGGTTCCCGGCGGTGAACTGCACCTGGCCATCGCCGGACTGACTGTAGGTCAGGGCGATGTCCGGCAGGTTCTCAAGAGCCGGCTTTGTAACTGTCTCGTTGGCGACCGAATGGGTACTGGTCAGGGCGACCGGCGAAAGTGTCGCGGCACTGGAGGAATCAATGGTCAGCAACGCATTGTCAAAATGCCGGATGCGGTTTGTATCCGGTGACAGGGCGAAGGCTATGCCCTGAAGCCGGAACTGACCCGTGGCGGGTGCACTGTTGCCGGTTTGCTCTGCCGCGATCAAAAGTCCGTCACCGAGGGGGCTGTCGTCCAGATTGAACGCCATCAGGGTGCCGTCCGGTGTGCTGGCGCCTATACCGATGTCTGGTTGCGAGAAATCACCGGATGCGGTGGTGATGTCCAGGTTGAGCCGGCCAATATCCACATCGCCTTTGCTGAGCCGCGAAGTTCGGTTGCTCAGGGTCCAGGATTCTGTTCGCGTTCCGGTGGGGTCGGTGGTGACATTGCCTGAGTTACCGCGTTGCACCGTTGTAAAGCTCTGGGATTGGCTGACCGTGCCGGCATTAATCTGCCACTGGCCCACGCCTGCTTCGATAGCCAGGGGCGTTGTCTCGTCGCTGAACCGGGTTCCGAGGTACAGGGTGTTGTATTCGCGCCCACTCAGGGCGTCCGCGTCGAAGCCTTCCTTCCGAAGCAGATTGATTTCAAGAACCGACAGATACTGGTCTTCCAGAGTAGCCAGCCGCCGCAACTGGTCGCCGTCAGCTTCCAGCTCGATAGCCTTGCCAGCACTGAAATAGCCGGTGATTACCCGGTCCGGGCCCGAGGTTTCATCCACGGGAGCGCTGGTGAAGGCATCCAGGTAGTAGGGATTGCGGGTCCAGCCAATGATTTTCGAGCTGCCACGGCCGGTAATGCTCTGGAACAGCGCCCGGCCGGCCAGCAAGCGGGTATCTTCCAGTAATGTGGCCGCCCCGGGTGAGGATGAGTGGGTGTTGCGTTCCCAGTCTTCGGAGCCACGCACGAAGAAATTGTTACCCTCCTGATGAATCAGGGCTTCCCGGTCGTAAGGGATATCGTTTGCCAGAGACGTAACGCGGATATTGAAAGCATCGAAACTGGTGAGCGTCAGGGCCGGGTAAACATAGCCGGTGCCGTTAACGTCCGTAAGCACCTCTTCCTGTGCGGTGCGAACGCCCCACTGTCCCGACCCACTGATGGATGGCTCCAGAAACGTCTGCCCCAGCTCAATGCCCAGGAATACCGAGTTGTAGTCCGCGGAACTGGCGCTGATCTTGCCCGAGGAGGTCTCGTCCAATACCGCGTAATCGGCCATGGCGCTTACGTACCGGGCGAAGTCTCCCCGGTTTTCCAGAACATCCAGGGCACCACCAAGGCCAACATTCGAAGGAATATCAATTTCAAAGTCGTGCACCTGATCGGCCAGGGTAGACCAGACATACTTGTTCAGGCACAGCTCGCCACCCTCATCGGCAACGCAATCCATAATGGTCTGGAACTCACCTGCCGTGTACCTGCTGAGAGTGTTGCGCACCAGATACTCGGAAAATGGGTTCACCTTCACATCCCGGTCGGCATCGGCGGCCAGGGCACGCATGCGGGTATTGCCGTAACTGGCATCAATAATCACATCCGGCCCCAGGGGCAGACCGTTGGTGAATTCGATAATGGTGAAGCCTTCGCTGTCGGTGCGGGTGGAAATCGCGGGTTCATCAAGCACAGCCAGGGCCTGGTTGGTGTAGTAAACACTCACCCTGTCCGGCTGTACGATTCTCAGGTTGCGGCGGGTAGGCTCGCCCTCGCTGGTGACACCACCCGGTACTTCCATGGTCACCCGGACTTCATTGCTGGCAAGGCCACCGGCGTTGTTGGAATCGCCGGTGCTACCGGAGCTGAAATCATCAACCGGATTCTTGTTTCCAGCGAAGTCGTTGGGCTGGCTGGCCGCGCCCTCAATGGCGTCTTCGCCGCTTCCGCATCCGGCGGTGAGCAACAGAGTTGAGGAGAGCAATAAACCGAGTGTGAAACGCATGCCTGGCCATCCGTGCAGAAAATACAGGCAAACAGTCTAACAGTCGGATTCTCGGGAAAGCGTGAGGAAAAGCACGAAAGGGTTATGGAGAGAACAGGAAACGGGCCTACAAGGCGAGGCCCGTTTCGGAAAGGCCGGGAATCAGAAGAAAATCTTCATGCCCGCCATAACGCCTTCATCAAGGTTGACGTCTCGTGAGGAGTTCTCGATATCGGTGTTCAGATAACGGTAGCCGGCAAAGAGCTCGGCGTTACGGATAACGCGATAGCTGCCACGCAGCTCCAGGCTGGTCATATCGTCGGAATCACCAAACGAGAGAATGCTCGGCGCGTAGTGCAGGCCACCGGTAAAGGACAGGCCGGGCACATTCGGGATGTTCACGGTGGCGAAACCACCGAGACCCAGAGCCCCACCGTCGGCACGGCTCTGATCCCAGAAGATGCCACGCATACCGATGCCGGCGGTCGTCGGCAGGTTACCGATGGCAGTGCGGCCCTGGGCGTGGAAATCCGCGTTGAAGATGTCGCGGCCACCTTCGTGATAGGTGTAACCGGTGCCAAGCTGGACATCATTGTTGGTGTTGAAGAAATTCACCTGGCCCTTCACCGAATCGTTGGTGAGGCTGAGGTCGACATCACCTGCAAAAGCAGGCGCGGCAGCCAGTGAGAGAACCATCAGGGAAATCCGGGACGCTTTCATATGTGTGCACCTTTGTTACGTTTTTAGCAGAATTGGCGGTATGTTAACGGGGTGTACCGGGCCACTCAACTTAAATGCCAGTAAGTCCCCGTTAACTTTCATTTTTCGCAGGTCAGTGCCGGGTGGTCTCGCCGCCCTGGTCCAGATCCTCTGGTGATGCGTTCTCTGCGGGTACCCGGTATTCCTCGTTGGCCCAGGCCCCCAGGTCGATCAGTTTGCAGCGCTCGGAACAGAAAGGGCGCCAGGGGTTGGTCTCGGTCCATTCCACGGACTTTTTACAGGTTGGGCATTCAACGTTCATGGTTGCCTTCGGGTATTGGAAACGTGTCTGGATGTCTGTGCCCTGATTCAAGCAAACAGCTTTCAGGAGGCAGCAGACGCCTGACAATATTGTTCCAGTACTGCCCGCAGCATTTCAATATTGACAGGCTTGGCAACGAAAGAATCCATACCGCAACGGCGGCAGCGTTCCTCATCTTCTTCCATGGCACTGGCGGTCAGGGCGACCACGGGGATTCGCACGCGGTTGTGGGTTTTCTCCCACTCCCGGAGGCGGCGGGTGGCCTCAAAACCATCCACGCGGGGCATTACACAATCCATGAATACCAGATCGAAGGGATGCCACTGCCACAGGCTGGCTGCGGCCTCGCCGTCGTTGGCGGTCATCACGTCGCAGCCGAGCTTCTCGAGCAGTCGGCGAGTCAGGGTACGGTTAACTGGATTGTCCTCAACCAGCAACACCTTCATGCGGCCACAGGGAAGTTCCCGGCGCCGGGCAGTGTCGCTGACCGCCTGCAGGGAAAACCGGGTCAGGAAGCGCCGTTCATCCTTGGCAGCATCGGCAAACAACTGGTTAAGAATGGGAGTCAGGCAGGATTCCCGCAGAGATTTGCTCAGGAAGGCATCGGCGCCGGCCTGCCGGAAATGCTCGGCATCGCCCCTTTGCGGGTTGGATGACAGAATCAGCAGGCGCATATCTGACCACAGGGGATTGCTGCGGATCTGCCGGCACAGCAGGTCGCTGTCCATATCCGGCACGAAACCGTCCAGAATTATCGCGTCGAAGGGCTGCTGGCCATCGAACGCCGTGCGCAGGGACGTTAGTGCTTCGCCGGCGGACTTCACCGCCTCAATGTGCACCTCGTGCCGGGACAGCATCTCGAGGGTGATCTTGCGGGACAGCTCATAGGAATCCACCACCAGAATCCTGCGATTCTTCACCATCCGGGTGTCCGGCCGAACCCGGGCAGCGTTCTCCGGGGCCACGGGCAGGGTCAGCTCCATCCAGAAAGTGGAGCCCTCGCCCGGGCGGCTTTCCAGATCCATAGAGCCGTCCATCAGGCCAACCAGCTGGCGGCAGATGGTCAGGCCCAGGCCCGCACCGGGTAATTGGCGCTGGAATTGCTGGCCCAGCTGCACATAGGGCTCGTAAACCAGCGGAACATCTTCCGGATTAATTCCCACACCGGTATCTTCCACGGCAATCCGAAGGCGTGCCTTGTCGTCCCGGCGACCCAGCACCTCGATACTGATCAGCACATGGCCGGAATCGGTAAACTTGATGGCGTTTGAGGTGAGGTTCAGCAGGATCTGGCGGAGTCGCACCGGGTCGCCCTTCAGGGCCCAGGGCAGGTTCTCGTCAATTCGAAGCTCCAGCGCCAGCCCCTTCTCCCGTGCGCGGGCGCCAAGCATGTGCACCAGATCATTCAGGGTTTCCCGAAGATCAAAGGGAATGTCGTCCAGTATCAGCTTACCGGCTTCCATGCTGGAAATATCCAGCAAGTCATTGATGATGGCAGAGAGGCTTTCGGAGGCACTGAGCAGCGTTTGCACGTATTCCCGCTGCTCCTGATCCAGGGGCGTGTCGGTCAACAGGTTGGCGTAACCCAGCACGGATTGCAGTGGAATACGCAGCTCGTGACTGACATTGGCCAGGAACTGATTCTTCGCGTGATTGGCCCGCACCGCCTCGTCCCGCTCACCCTGGGACTGGATCGTGGTCTGGCGCAGGGAACGGGTGTCCTCCAGGATTTGAAGGCGCATCTTATTCAGGGCCTGTTCCAGCTCTGAGAGTTCGTCCGGCGTCTTCCGCGCCTTGCGTTTCAGCTTCAGTGGGTCCACCAGGGCGTCCAGGTTCAGGCGGGCGGCGTAATCGGCCATGGCTTCCAGGTGCCGGGATAGCGTCAGACGAACGATTACCAGCAGCCCCAGGGTGCCCAGCATGACCACGATGGACTGGAACAGCAGGTTCAGCAGGGCACGGTTGCGCAGATCTGTGTATATCTGGTCGATGGAGGAGGTAACTGTCAGTGTACCCACGTTCTCCGGGCTGCGGGTGCTGGAACGGTCGAACACAAGGGGGAAAGTCTGGGAAAGCACCCGACCCTCGGGGTAGGTGCCGGTACTGAAGGTTTCACCAGTGCTGGTCACCACCCGACCGTACTGGACAGCGGGTACCGCCTTCATATCATCCAGGCTGTTAGCCACCTCGCTGAAATTCATCAGCCAGATGTTGTTGCTCATACTCCCCGAAACCAGCTCCGCGGCTCGGGTCTGGTCGTTCAGAAGATCAGTCTTCCGCCGCTCGAATTCGCCGATCAGCTGAACGCCGGTTGCCACCAGAGACAGAAACAGACTGAACAGCAATACGTAGGCGAGCAACCTTGCCGCCAATGGCCGTATTCCCAATCGTTTGAAGAGCCGTTTTGAAGGCAAGGCACAAATTCCCTGTGTCGACTACAAAATCACCAAAAGCAGTTTAACAGACCGTCAGCACTTCGACACGTTTCCGTGAATGATCATTCACGAATCGAAATCGCACGTTCAGATCGTACAGATGCGCACCGTAAATGCGCTTTTCATCCCGCCCTCTGCGAAAGGAGGGGCGTGGATCGTAAGCGACCACATCCTCGATCAGCGGGCGCAGTTCCGGATAGTCTTCCGATGAGAGCTTACGGATCTGCGTCTCGGCTTCCGGCAGAAAAACCACCTCCAGCCTTTCCGTGGGCGGAGAATCTGCCCAGCCCAGGGTGGCCTCGGGCACGGAATCGGCAAAGGGAAGGTAGGGTTTGATATCGAGGATCGGTGTGCCTTCGATCAGGTCATGATCGCTGATGCGGAGTATGAGTTCGCCATCTCTGCGAATCAGCCCCTCATTGCGCACCACCGACAGACCAAGACTGTTGGGGCGAAAGGGAGAACGGCTGGCAAACACACCCATCTTGCGATTGCCCCCCAGGCGGGGAGGGCGCACCACCGGCCGCCATTCAGCGCGTACAGCTTCGTGAAACTGGAAGGTCAGCCACAGGTGGCTGGCGGTCTCCAGCCCCCGGAACGCATCTTCCCGGTCAAACGGTGGCTGGATGATCAGGTCGGCCCGGGCATGACGGGTCAGCCCCGGCTGGCGGGGCACCCCGAACTTGTCCTGAAAGCAGGAGCGTGTGACGGCAATCGGCGTAAGGGTAAGGGCCTCGGCCGCTGGCTTTGAGGGGTGTCTTGGCATTACAAACGATCATCCTCGATAGTACCGGAGAAAAACATCTCCACCCGGAACACCACAGAAGCCCGGTCTTTGAAACTGTCCTCCCGGGGGAATTCCAGAGCGGGAATCAGCTCCGCGTATAGCCAGTTGCTGTGCAGCCGGTAGCGAAACGTAAGATCTGTGAACGCGGAGGTGGTGCGCCAGGAAGGTTTGCTCTCCCCCAGCAGGCCCAGCCTCGGTGTTACGATCAGCCGGTTATTCATGCGCTTACGCATGCTGAAGATCTGGCCCGCCACAAATTCCTTGTCGTTGTGCACCCACTCCAGTTCCGATGACGAGCGGAAATACCAGTCATTGCCAACCGGGCGCCCAACGCCAATCCAGGTTCGCTCGCCCCAGCCGTCCTGATGAAAGTAATAAAACCGCTGCTGAGCGTTCAGAATCCACTTGTCGTCCAGGCGCCAGCGTTTCTCCGCCGTTGCCCGCCAGAAGGCATCCGGAGGGAGCCGCAGGCGCACACCCACATCGTTGGAAAAATTGATGGCATCGCCAATCTGGGTCAGATACCGCAGCGCACCTGTGGCTTCCGTATCGGAGCGTTCCGGCTCGGTAAGCTGCCGGTCCCGCTGGCGCTCGCCGAGTGGAATCAGGTCTTCGCTTTCGCTCTCAATGACCAGCCGCAGCTTTCGCTCGGTGGTGGGAATATCCAGCCGAAATCGCGCCTCCGGCTCAAACTGTGCCGGGTCTCCATATTCGGATTCCGTTGCAAAGCCAACCCTCAGATAGCTCTCATTATTGGGGAGGCTCTGGGCGCTGCCGGAAAGCGTCCGGTCTGCCCACTGGCCAACCGACTGGATCTTCTGCCCGTGAAGGCGCTCCTGCCGCAGTACCCAGTTGCTGAATTTGAGCCAGTAGGAATCCCGCGGATCGGCCCAGTATTCATCTGGCTCAAATGTGTAGAAGCCGATCGGGAGCTGTGCCGGAGACAGAATCTCAGCCACAGAGCGCTCCCGAACCTCAAACACCGGCTCGATGCTGTGGGTTGGGGGAGAGAGTGTCAGGAAGAGTGCAGCCGCAAGACCTGCAAAACGATAGCGGAAAAACCAGTCAGCCAAAGTCCACCAGCAACCTTTCATGCAGCTCCCGCACCTGACGCGTTACATCATCCAGAGGGCGGTCATTATCAATCACCTCATCGGCGCGCGCCAGCCGATCTTCACGGGACATCTGAGCCGCAATGATCCGCTCAACCTGTTCCCGGGAGTTGGTGTCACGAGCCATGGTGCGTTCAAGTTGAACGTCCCTGGGCACGTCGATCACGATAATGCGGTCAACCAGTTCGTGTTGATCGGTCTCGAGGAGGAGAGGGGAAACCAGAAGCACATAGGGGAGCTGGTAGTTTTCCGGATTCAATTGCCGAATCAATTCCTCGCGGATGATCGGATGCAACAGCGACTCCAGCCAAACTCGCTCTTCCGGCTCCTGAAAGACAATTGCGCGAAGCTGCGCACGATCCAATGCACCCTCGGGCGTGAGAATCTCCTCCCCAAAGTGCTTGGTAATCTCAGCAAGCGCTGGCGTACCGGGCTCAACCACCTCCCGGGCAACATCATCGGCATCCACCCAGTGCACGCCAAGTTCGCCGAACAGGCGAGCCACAGTGGATTTCCCGGAACCAATTCCGCCGGTGAGGCCAGCAATCTTCATGAATCAGACTCCCAGGAATCCGTACCAGAACGCCTGAATTTCAGTCCCGAACCACAAACAGAGTAGCCCGGCAGTTGCCAGATACGGCCCAAACGGAATCGGCACCTCGCGCCCATGCTTCTTGAACACCATCAGGCTGATACCCACAACCGCCCCAACCACCGAGGAAAGCAGGATAACCGCTGGCAACAATTGCCACCCCAGCCACGCACCAAGCGCGGCGAGCAACTTGAAGTCCCCGTGCCCCATGCCTTCCTTGCCGGTAACCAGCTTGAACAGCCAGTAAACCGACCAAAGCGAGAGATACCCGGCCACTGCGCCCCAGAAAGCACTGTTGAAGTCCGTAAGCACACCAAAGTAATTCAGCACCAGGCCCAGCCACATCAAGGGCAGGGTGATGCTATCCGGCAGAAGCTGAGTGTCGAAATCAATCACGGTCAGGGCCACCAGAGCCCAAACCAGCAGAAGGGCCCACAGCGCCGACTCGTTCGGCCCGATGACAGCAATGGTCGCCACTGAGAAAATCGCGGTAACGGCCTCAATGATCGGATAACGGGGCGAGATAGGCGCCTTGCAAGAAGCGCATTTGCCCCGAAGAACCAGCCAGCTCACCACCGGAATATTTTCCCACGCCCGAATGCCATGGCCGCAGGAAGGGCAGGTGGAAGCCGGTTTGGAAAGCGTAATCCGCTCTTCTTCCTTACGCTGCTTCTCAGGCAGCTCCAGGAATTCCTCGCACTGGCAGCGCCAGTCCTGGTGCATCATTTTCGGCAGCCTCAGAATGACAACATTCAGGAAGCTGCCGATGCAGAGGGAGAAGAATATAACGGAAACGTAAAGAAGCCAGGGTGTCGTCAGGAATGTGTCTAGCGCCGGCATCAACCCACAACCTGACCCATCTGGAAGATCGGAAGGTACATGGCAATGATCAAACCACCTACCAGCACGCCCAGCACCGACATAATGATCGGCTCCATCAAGGCAGTAAGGTTATCGACCATATCGTCTACTACCGCCTCGTAGTGTTCCGCTACTTTGCCGAGCATCTCATCCAGATTACCGGATTCCTCGCCGATAGCGGTTAGCTGAACAGCCATTACCGGGAAGAGATCCTGTTGGCGCATGGATGCCTGCAGTTGTGTGCCGCTGGCCACATCATTCTTAATCCGCTCGATAGCGTCGCGATAGACCGCATTGCCGGTAGCTCCGGCTACAGAGTCCAGAGCATCCACCAAGGGCACACCGGCCGCAAAGGTTGTGGAAAGAACTCGGCCAAATTTCGCAACAGCACCCTTGTCGAGAATTTCGCCCACAACTGGAAGTTTAAGAACGTATTTATCTACCAGGTCAGAAAACTTTCTGGAGCGGTGTTTCGCTTCTTTGAAGAGGAAAATGGTGCCCACTATTCCAAGCAGAACAACAAACCACCAACTCTGCATCCATTCAGAAAGCCTAACCACCATCTGTGTGAAAACAGGCAGTTCGGCCCCGAAGCCCTGGAATAGGCTCTCGAACTGAGGAACGACTTTAACAAGAAGAATCGCCGTAACAATGATCGCGACCACGATAATGGCCACAGGGTAAGTCATTGCTTTTTTGACTTTCTTCTTCAAAATTTCAGTCTTTTCCAGGTAGGTTGCGATCCGGTCCAGCATGGCCTCAAGTGCACCGGCCTTCTCACCTGAATCGACGAGGTTGCAGTAGAGATCATCGAAATGCCGCGGGTACTTGCGAAGCGCGCCGGCAAAGCTAGTACCTGAAGAAATGTCATTTCGAATACCCATCACCAGCTCTTGAAGACCCTTGTTTTCAAGGCCATCGGCAACAATGTCGAAACTCTGAACCAGCGGCACACCCGCTTTCATCATAGTCGCCAGTTGGCGGGTGAGCATGGCAATATCAAAGGGCGTGATTTTCTTGCTGCCGCCGAACAAGGGCTTGGGCTTTTTCTTCACCTTGTCTGGAATAATGCCCTGCTTGCGCAGCTGCGCTTTCACCAGCGCAAGGTTAGAACCGGTGAGTTCACCTTTGGATTTATTACCCTTACGGTCCTTGCCTTCCCAAATATACGATTCCAGCTTTTGTGCTTTCTCTGCCATGCTTAATCCTTCGTCACGCGATTGGCTTCCTCAAGGCTTGTCACGCCCTCGATTACTTTCATGAGTGCGGACTGTCGCAAGTTGCGGAAGCCTTCTGCCTGAGCCTGCTTTGCAATTTTGATGGAGCTGGCTTCTTCCATAATCATGTTCGCCAGCTCGTCTGTAATCTTGACCACCTCGTAGATACCAACGCGGCCCTTATATCCTCCATTGCATTTATCACAGCCCTTGGGGCGGTACAACGTGAAGCCTGTATCAATTTGTTCCTGTGTGAACCCCTCCTCCAAAAGCACGTCTTTGGGAACATCGAAGGCTTGCTTACAGGAATTGCAGAGCCGCCGGCCCAGGCGCTGGGCAATAATCAGGCTTACGGAGGTAGCGATGTTGAACGAAGGCACGCCCATGTTCATCATCCGGGTGAGGGTTTCGGCCGCACTGTTAGTATGCAGGGTTGAAAGGACCAGGTGGCCAGTCTGCGCAGCCTTGATAGCGATATTGGCCGTTTCAAGATCCCGAATCTCACCCACCATGATCACATCGGGGTCCTGGCGTAGGAAGGCTCTCAGGGCCTCCGCGAAACCTAGCCCGACCCTTGTGTTCACGTTTACCTGGTTGATGCCCTCCAGGTTGATTTCCGCCGGGTCTTCAGCAGTGGAAATATTGATGCCCGGCGTATTCAGGATGTTCAGGCCGGTGTAAAGGGAAACGGTCTTACCAGAACCGGTAGGACCCGTTACCAGAATCATGCCCTGGGGTTGAGCTAGGGCATCCATATAGAGTTTCTTCTGGTCTTCCTCGTACCCGAGCACGTCGATGCCCAGTTTTGCCTGGCTCGGGTCCAGAATCCGAAGCACGATCTTTTCACCCCACAAAGTAGGGAGCGTATTCACCCGAAAATCGATGGCCTTGGTTTTGGATAGCTTCATCTTGATGCGGCCATCCTGGGGTACTCGACGCTCGGAAATATCGAGCTGCGACATAATCTTCACGCGGGCGGAGATCTTCGGTGCAAGCTTGATAGAGGGTCGAGAAACTTCCTTGAGAATGCCATCCGTGCGGTAGCGCACGCGGTAGATCTTCTCGTACGGTTCAAAGTGGATATCCGACGCGCCACCGCGAATGGCATCAAGCAACATCTTGTTCACATATTTTACGATTGGAGCGTCATCGACATCGCTGGCAGTTACGGCGCCATCGTCATCTTCCTGCTCGCCACCTTCCGTCTCGACCCCTTCAAGGTCAGCATCGTCAAGATCACCCATCGTCGTGTCATGGGATTCCAGGTACTTGTCGATGGCTTCCCGCAGCTTTGCGTCGTCTACCAGAATGCCATCGGTGCTCAGGCCGGTATTGAACTTGATCTCATCCAGTGCCTGGATATTGGTCGGGTCCGAAACCGCAATAAACAGTCGGTTCCCTCGTTTATAAAGGGGAAGCGCATTGTGTTTGCGGATCAGCTTCTCGTCCACCACCTTGTCCGGCATCATCTCCGGCGTAAATGCCGAGAGGTCCAGTACTGAAACCCCGAACTCCATCGCTGCGGAAAAAGCAAGCTTCGAGCTATCCGCCAGGTTGTTCTGAGTAAGGTAGGTGATGAGTGGAATACGATTCTGCGAAGCCTGGAGAAATGCGTCCTTGGCGGTGGCTTCATCAAGAAGCCCATCATCTACGAAGCGCCTGGCCAGCCCGGTTAGAGTCACGTTGGTTTTGTTGGTAGACATAAATCGATTAAAAAAAGCTGCCTAAGTTGCTGAATCGGGTGTTTTGTCAATGCCACTGAGTTTAGATGTCTGGTGTTAGTTTGGAAAGGCGCTTTCTGTATTCATTGAGTGACGATTATCTGGAATGAATCAATCAAGCGCTCCTCGGAACTGACAAAAATCGTCACCTGGTGACGCATCCTGTCGCTGCGGATCCGTTTCCATAGGGTCGTGTTCGGCGACACTGGAGAGCGTAGAGGACTGAAAATCAAGCCTTAAAGCAGTAATTTTCAAAACTGGCACGCCAGCTGCTTTGAATCGCTCAGGCTCAAAGACCGGTCGCGGGGCACGGCTCCACCGGGCCCGGGCCATTGAGAGTTGATAACCGTCAAACACAGAGGTCGACAATGAAGAATATTCAAATCAACCACGCCCAGAAGGGTTTTACACTGATCGAACTGATGATCGTAGTTGCGATCATCGGTATCCTGGCTGCTGTTGCTATTCCGCAGTACCAGGACTACACCGCCCGTACACAGGTATCTCGCCTGGTGGGAGAACTTAACGCGCTGAAATCCAACGCCGAAAGCATCTTCAACAGCGGCGGTGTTGTTGCCAACGAGGATGATCTTGGCGTTAACCCGCGTGAAATCGGCATTGGCTGGACTGGTTCTAACCTCGTCGCCGGCGCAAACACTGCTCCTAACTTTGGTTTGACCATCAACGACGGCAACCTTGCGACCCTGTCCTGGGAAGCCACAATGGGCACCGATGCTTCTACTGCAGTTCGCGGCGCAGTCGTAACTGTATCTCGTACTGCTAACGGCGCATACACCTGCACCATCACTGCCCCTGCAGCTGGTGGCGGCTGGAAAGACAGCTACGCTCCTGCAGGCTGCCCGGTATCCTAATGTAGGATAGCTGAGAAGTAGTCTCCGCCACGATTCGCCAGAATCAGCGCGGAAATAAAGAAAGCCCGGGACTTAGGCCCCGGGCTTTTTTGTTGCAACGACCACCACATCAGTTAATTTGTGTTGGGGGTCACCAGCCGGCTAGCTGGAGGGTTAAAAAGTTGAGAGCTGATCATATAGTACCCGTAGTGGCAGGGTGCGTAGTAGTCCTCTGTTTGTGTGCCGTGATGTTCGCGGATTTTCTCCCCACCCATGGCGGTTCGTATGCGGATCAGCGTTTTCTTTTGGTGGGTTTAATTGGATTTGTTTCGTGTGCCGCCACTATTTGGTTCCTATTCAAAGCATTACCGTCGGCGAAGCTCTCGCTACACTTGTTACCTGCGATTGCGTTTATTCTCGGCTTTTCTGTTCTTTCGCTTGGTTTTTTTGAAAAGGATTATGTTTTTGTGGAGCCAGGCCTCTACTCGTTTTATTTCGCTGCAATTGTATCTTCTGGTTTAGTTCTGGCTATGCAGGGGCGGGTCCATCGCTACCTTGAGATTTTCGTTTCCGTTGCTGCGGCTTCGTGCTTTCTCTATGGCGCCATGTCGGTCAACGTGTACCTGTTTGCATTGGCAGATGGCCAGGCAGATCTTTCAGATTTGATTCCCTGGGGCTTCGTAAATATTAGGTACTGGAGTCATGTCGCCACCTGGCTTTTGCCAATTCTGCCACTGGCTGTGCTTATTGGGCCATTGCGAGAATACCGGCTTTGGCGTTCCCTCGTCGCTATAGGGGCCGGGATTTGGTGGTGGATTATTTTCTTGTCTGCTTCTCGCGGATCAATTGTTGGTGTTGTCACTGGTGTGCTAATCATAGCGCTTTGCTTTGGCCGGCAAAGCTGGCCCTGGTTAAGGCAATTCACCGCCTATCTTTTGGCAGGTGGGGCGATTTGGTTAGCCCTTTCCGTTTTGGTGCCATCGCTTATTTTGGGCGAAACAGAGTTACGTTCCGTCCACGCCACCAGCTCTGGGAGGCTGCCGCTTTTTATTGAGGCGTGGCAAATGAGCATTCAGCATTTCCCATTCGGTATGGGGCCTCAATCCTGGTTAACCCACGATCTTCTTACTCAGGTGTATGTTGAAAGCAGCAAGTTTGGGCATCCCCATAACATGTATCTGATGTGGGCCGCTGAGTATGGGTGGCTGCTAGTCTTCCTGCTCGCCATGTTTGCGGGTCAGTGCGCTTTCCTTTTCTGGAGACGCCGAACCGCTTTGCTTTTGGTGGGCAAAACACAAGATATAACTGTGTTGTGCGGCGTTGCTGCCTCCGTCATTGGAGCGCTGGTACACGCAGGCGTTTCCGCAGTATTCATAGCGCCTGGGTCAATGTTGATTGGAGTATTGGTACTGGCTGGCTTCTGGGCGTTAATTGTCCCGTGCGGCTTGCTTGAAGTGCGAGGAGTGCAAACGAATTTGAAATCGAATGGGAGACTTGTGGTTACAGCCTTTTTGGCGCCACTGATTGTCCTACTTTGGCTTTTATGGCTGGGCCAAGTGTATGACTATTATGTCGATATGAGGACCGATGAGATTTACTACAAAGAGGAGTTAAAGCAGCCCACAATGCCGCGCTTCTGGTTTCATGGAAATTTTCCTCGAGCTGACGCTCCGTAAATCCAGTCTGGACGCTTAGTAAGAGACTCTTTTCTGATTTGCAAACACTTTGGTCCGATCTTTGCTCAATCTAAGATGTCGTAGAGTCTGTGGAATACAAGGCATGTCTGCAAAAAATAAAGGTTTTACCCTCATTGAGCTCATGATCGTTGTTGCGATCATAGGGATTCTTGCGTCCTTTGCGTTGCCAGCCTACCAGGGGCACGTGATGCAATCTCAAATTAATCAGGCGCTTGGGGAACTAGCCGCCTACAAGTCGGCCGTGGAGGAGCGCCTTGTCCGGAACGGTACGCTCGCAAACTCCGATATCGGTTATTCCCCTTCACCCTTAACTACGGGTACCCCGGCGACTGATGTAGCAGTGTTAAATCCTGACGGTTCTGGGCACCTCCAGGTGACCATGGGCGGCAATGCACACGGCGACCTTTCGGGGTTGGTGTTGAGGCTCGAACGCACGGTCAACGGAACCTGGAATTGTGTGGTTGATACAAGCGGTGCCTCAAACTGGAGAGACAGGTATAGCCCATTAGGTTGTACTGTTATTTAAACCTCCACTTCTTCAAACAGTTCAGGCACCTCTGCATCCCAGCCGAATTTTTCGCAAATCCGCTTGCGCATTACGTCACTCGCAACCAGCTCGCCGTGAGTGACGTACACCTTCTCCGGCTTAAGTGAACCTTGCTCCAGCCAGGTTAGAATCTCGTTGTAATCACCATGGGCGGAGAGAGAGTCGAGGTTATGAATTTCGGCTTTCACCGGCCAGTACTCGCCATGAATCTTCACCGATTCCGCGCCGTTAACCAGAGCATCTCCACGAGTACCCGGTGCCTGGAAGCCAGCAAACACGATGCTGTTCCGAGGATTGGGTAGCAGCGTTTTCAGGTGGTGCAGCACCCGCCCACCACTGGCCATCCCGCTGGCAGAAATAATCACGCAGGGGTAGCGCACCGCGTCCAGTTCGATCGATTCTTCCACCTTGCGAACAAACTGGGTTTTCTCATCAATCAGCTCACACTGGGCCGCATTCAGCTTGTGTTCCTTATGGTGCTTGCAGAAAATCTCTGTAGCCTTGATGGCCATCGGGCTGTTCAGGAACACGGGCAGCTTGGGAATCTTCCCGTCACCCATGATCTTGTGAATCACATAGAGCAGCATCTGCGCGCGGCCAACGGCGAACGCCGGTAAAAGCACAATGCCGCCGCGCCCGGCGGTTTTCGTGATGATTTCGGCCAATTCCGCTTCCGGGTCCGTCTCGCCATGAGCGCGATCGCCGTAGGTAGATTCGCACACCAGCACGTCAGCCTTCTGCAGCGGCTCCGGCGGCCGCATAATAATGTCGTTTTGTCGCCCTACGTCCCCGCTGAACACAACCGTCCTGTCCGTGCCCGCGTGATGAACATGTACGCAGGAAGAGCCCAGAATATGCCCGGCCGGGGTAAAGGTTACCTGGAACCCTTTTGCCGGCTCGAACGTCTCATGGTAGTGCAGGGACTCAAAATGTTTGAGCGCTTCCCAAGCGTCTTTCTCGGTGAACAGCGGCTCCGGCTTCTCGTGCTTTGAGAACTTTTTGCGGAAGGCGTATTTCGCATCTTCCTCCTGCAGGAAGCCGGCATCCGGCAGCAGTACCTTGCACAGTTCATGGGTGGCCTTGGTGCAGTATACCCTGCCTTTGAAGCCGTTTTTTACGAGGGCTGGCAGATAGCCGGAATGGTCAATATGAGCGTGGGTAAGCACCACCGCATCGATGGTGGAAGGATCCACCGGAAACTTCGCCCAGTTACGCCGGCGCAGGGTTTTCACGCCCTGGTACATGCCGCAATCCACGAGCACCCGGTGCTTGTCATCCGAGAGCAGATAGCGGGAGCCGGTGACTGTTCCTGTGCCGCCAAGGAAGCGAAGTTTCATAGAGGCGTCCTTCTGGTTCTTTGTTAAGGGAGTGTTACTATTACCCATCATAGTTCATAACGTTTTGATCTGAAGCAGGAAGCGAATCGCATGCATTACAGCTCCGTTCTCCCGGATGTCATCAAGGTAGCAGACGAAGCCAGCGAAAAAGTGCTGCATATCTACCAGTCTGATTTCAAGGTGAGCTACAAAGCAGACGATTCGCCCATTACCGCCGCAGACACCGCCGCCCACGACATCATCACCCACGGGCTGCGCAGAATCAGCCGGGATATCCCCATCCTTTCGGAAGAGGGGAAGGATATCCCCTGGGAAGAGCGCAAACACTGGCGCCGGTTCTGGCTGGTGGACCCTGTCGACGGTACCAAGGACTTCACTCAACGCACCGGCGAGTTCACCGTCAACATCGCCATGATTGAGGACGGTGAGCCGGTTATGGGTGTGGTCATCGCGCCGGCCCTGAAAGAAGCTTACTGGGGAGTGGTCGGTGAGGGTGCCCACATGCGTGATCGAACTGGCAAAGTTCACCGAATTCGGGTGGCGGAGCCCAAGGAAGTAAAACGTGTGGTGGCTAGCAAGAACCACCTCAACCCGGAAACCAGAGCATTTATCGACAAGCTTGGCGATCACGAGTTGGTGCAGGCAGGCAGCTCGCTCAAGTTTTGCCGTATTGCCGAGGGCCACGCCGATATATACCCGCGTATGGGGCCAACCTGCGAGTGGGACACGGGCGCAGCGCAGGCGGTGCTGGTGGCTGCCGGCGGGAAAGTGCAAACGGTAGATGGCCAGCCATTGAAATACGGTAAACAAGATGTGTTAAATCCGTATTTCATTGCGGCGGGAAGTTGGTACCTTCCACAGCCATGACATGGTACGCACTTCAGTACAAGCCCGCGCAGGGTGACCGCGCCCTGCAGCATCTTCAAAATCAGGACATTACCTGTTTCTACCCGAAAATTACGGTGGAGAAAATCAAGGCTGGCAAGCGCACCAAGAAGCTTGAGCCGTTGTTTCCGGGTTACCTGTTCGTGAATCTGGAACAATCGGATCCCGTGTGGGCAAAACTGCGCTCTACTCGCGGTGTGTTGAGGATTGTGGGTTTTGCTAACAAGCCCGCGGCCATCGGTGACGATGTGATCCATCATATAAAGGATAGTCTCGATTCCGTAGCAGAGCAGGGCGGTATCAAACCTGGCCAGGCCGTGCAGCTGCATGAAGGGCCATTTGAAGGCATCAATGCCATTTTTCAGGCTTACGACGGTGAGGCGCGTGCCATAGTGCTCATCAACTTTATGCAGAAGCAGCAGAGGGTAAGAGTTCCGATCTCTGCTATAAAAAATTAAAGGTAATGCCATGCAAGCGCCACTCTGAGTGTGGGAGCCCCGGGCAATATCCATCTATGGGTTGCCCGGATAATAATAAAAAGGATGAACCGATATGGAAGAAAGGCAGCGTTCAGCTCAACACATCCCTAACGACGAGATCAGCCTTGTGGACCTGGCCTCCACTTTTCTGAAGCGTCGACGAATCTTCTATATTGTGTTTCTGATTACACTCGCTGCGGGCGTTCTGTATGCCATTCTGATTCCGGAGAAATATGATTACGTCAGCCTGTTCAAATTAGCGGAAAAGGAAGCAGGGAGCTTTGTTGAAAAGCCTGCCACAGTTATAGCCACGCTTGAAAATCGTTGGCTCCCTGAAATTCAGGCCAAATACCGTGCAGAGCAGGATCAGTCAATTGCTTTCGATGTGATCTTTTCTAATCCCGAGAATACGGGCCTTGTCCGAATTGTCTCTGAAGCTTCGCCAGCGAGTGCTGATGACGTTAAGCAGATTCACGGCCAACTTATCGAGAAACTGGAGCAGACCCAATCTGTTGCGGTGGCTACCCTCAAAAGTAACCTGGAAAGACAAATCGAATCTTTGACCTCAACTATCGAGAGGTTGGAAGGTTCTCAGGATGTGGGGGCAGCCATAGCCGACGCAGTGAATAAACGCCTCTCCCTTGAAATGCTTCTCCATTCAATCCAGCCTGCAGAACTTCTGGTGCTTAATCGCCAAATGGCAGAACGAAAAGGGCCCGCACGGAGCCTGATCGTGGTTTTGGCTGCCATGTTGGGTTTGATGGGCGGTATATTTCTTTCGTTTTTTGCCGAGTTTGTAAGCTTGGTTAGAACAAACCTGAACGAAATGTAGACGGAAAAATTGAGATTCCGAACCTTTAACAATTCTTTACCCCCATAACCTCCTGATAACCCATGTGTCAGACTTTTTGTCACTTGCTTGTCATAGACATTGCCGTAAAATCGTCACGCTTCTGAAACAGTACATTCATCTACCGACAAGGATACAGTTGGGAGTCAGTTGTCCCCTTCCTTTTGCCTGTTTCCTGTCGCTTTTCAGATAATCCAATTTTATGACCTTAAAACACTGGGCCCTGGTCGGTGGGGCGGTAGCGTGTCTGACAAGTGTTGCTTTATCGGCTGCACCTTGGCTCGAGCCGGGAGATTCGCGGGCGCGATTTGCGGCCCAGAAACTGGCAGACCGCGGCCATATGGATCGCACCATCAGCACCTGGCCGATGATGTGGAGTGCGGTCCACAGTGGCTTGGAGGACAGTGCCAGTTCTGATCGGGCTTCGGTGGGCTCAGCAGCCGCCTACCTGCGCTTCGAAAAAGAACAGCAGGCCCAGCAGGGTTTCCGAGGCGAGTACAGCCTCTATGGCAGCAGCGAGATACCCGGAGTTCGCGGTTTTGATCAGAACCCGCTTGCGAAAGCCGGAACGGCGATTAATCTCCAGTGGCAAGGCGAAGTATGGGCCTTGGGGCTCAAGCCTTCATACGCCTATGAAAGCGATGATGACGAAGAGCTTCGCCTGGATGGCAGCTACCTGGCTGCGGCTGCAGGTAACTGGGTGTTCGGCGCTGGGGCCATTGACCGGTGGTGGGGGCCGGGCTGGCAGTCCAGCCTCATTCTCTCCAACAACGCCCGCCCCATGCCGGCGCTTTGGATTAATCGGAACAATACCCACGCTTTTGAAACCCCTTGGTTAAGTTGGGTCGGACCCTGGCAGTTCACAGCGCTAGCCGGCCAGTATGAAAGTGACCGTGCGGTGCCCGATGCCAAACTGATTGGCATGCGCTTCACGTTCCGCCCGATCGATGGCCTGGATATTGGTCTTTCACGGGCCATCATGTTTGGAGGAGAAGGGCGACCTGAAGGCGCGTCGACCATATGGAACGCGCTGATCGGCCGCGATAACGGCCAGCTCGAAGAAGATGACCCGGGCAACCAGCTTGCCAGCATTGATGCGCGCTACGGATTCGCAATTGGTGAGCAATCCATGGGGCTATACGCCCAGATGATGGGCGAAGACGAAGCTGGCGCTTTCCCGGCCCGTAAGTCCTGGCTTTTGGGCACGGACTGGACCACGCAGCTATTCAACGCTGATCAGCAATGGTTTGTAGAATATACCAACACCCTGGCGGACGACTTCCTGGGCGATGCCATGCCCAACATCACCTACGATCATTCTCGTTATCGCTCCGGCTACCGCTATTACGGCCGCAGCATGGCCGCAAGTTTTGATGGCGACTCTGAAGTGCTCACTCTGGGTGCCTTAAACTTTCTCGACAGCGGCACCAACATCAGTGCCAAGGTGAGTTTCGCGAGACTCAATAAAGAAGGCGTCATCCGCAGTGAAGCACCGAACGACGATATCTTTTATACCGTGCCCGACGTCGATCAGAATGTAACCATTCTCGATGTAGGCTATGGAACGCGATTGCTTAGCGGCTGGCTGGATCTGAACTTCCAGGCCTCCGATAAGAAAATTCAGTATCAGGGTGGCGAGAAAGACCTGTGGTCTCTCGGCGCCACCTGGACTTACCGCTTCTGAACCCTGTTTATATTTAAACGTCCGTAAGCGTACGTGGCATACATTTCAAGACTTAAACCGGAACATAACCAGTGAACCTGAAATCCCTGCTCATTCCTCTGGCCATGCTGCTCCCCATGGCAGTAACCGCCCAGTCCATCAGCCAGTCCCAGATCGAACAGTTTCAGAGCCTGCCCCGGGCCCAACAGGAAGCCTTGGCCAGCCAGTACGGTCTCGATCTGGACGATATACAATCCTCGGGGCAACGCAATCAGCGCCCTCAAGACGTTCAGGTAGTAGAGCCAGTCGCGAGTATTACCGACGAAGACAGGGAACAGGCGCGCAGAGAGAAGGAAGAAGACAAGAGGGAGCAGGAAGCTGCGGATAAAAATGGAGGCCTGAAACCATTCGGCTATGATCTCTTCAGAGGCAGCCCAACAACCTTCGCTCCTGTGACGGAGATCCCTGTTCCCTCCGAGTACACGTTAGGCCCGGGTGACGTATTGCGAATCCAGCTCTGGGGTAAGGAAAACCAGAGCCTGGAACTGCCCGTCAGCCGGGATGGCACCATCAGCTTTCCCCAATCCGGCCCTATGAGCGTGGCAGGGCTGAGCTTTGATGAAGCGCGGCAGCAAATTCGCAAACAGGTATCTGAGCAATACATCGGCGTGCAGGCCAGTGTCTCCCTGGGCGAATTGCGCAGCATGCGAGTATTCGTGCTTGGAGAGGCTCGTAACCCCGGTTCTTATTCAGTGAGTTCACTCTCTACCATCACCAATGCCCTGTACGTCTCTGGTGGCATCAAACAAACCGGCTCCTTGCGAAACCTTCAGCACAAACGTGACGGCAAGCTGGTGGGCACGCTGGATCTTTATGAACTACTGCTCCAGGGCGACAGCTCCAACGATAACCGCTTGCAGCCGGGCGACGTAATCTTTATTCCCCCGGTGGGCGAGCGCGCTGGCATTGATGGTGAAGTATATCGCCCCGCACTGTACGAGCTTAAGAACGAGAACAGCCTGGCAGATCTGGTTAGCATGGCTGGTGGCCTTACCTCCCAGGCCTATCCCCAGCGTATAAATATAGAGCGGACTAATGAAGATTTTCTCAGGATCATCGCTGAGGCAGATTATACAGCGGCCAAAGGAAAGAAAGCGCGAATCCAGGCCGGAGACAGGGTGAATATTCCGTCGATTTCAGATATCACTGGCCAGTACATAGAGATCAGCGGCGCTGCCACCCGCCCCGGCCGTTTTGCCTGGGTGCCAGGCATGCGGGTAAGTTCAGTTATCAGGAATATTGATGCGGATTTGATGCCCATTGCTGACAAGCGATATGCGGCCATCGTTCGCACCGATAAATCCACTGACACGATTTCAGTATTGAATCTGAGGTTGAGAAACGCCATCCAAAATCCAGGGAGTGAATTCGATTTTCTGCTGGAGGAAAAAGACAAGCTGCTAATTTTCTCAGATGCTGGAAAAGTGGAGCGCGATAAGGAGCTTCTCGAGAAGAGCGACGACATCGAGGATGAGGAGCGACGCAAGTTCACCCGTGAACGTCTTTTTGAACCCGTGCTTCGTCGCCTGAAGAGCCAGGCAACACCTTCATCACCGCAGAGGACCATTCAGATAACCGGGCCGGTACGATATCCTGGCGAATATCCCCTGCCTGCCTCCAGGCAGCTTGCGGATGCAGTTTTCGTGGCCGGAGGTTTGAAGGACTCTGCATCGCTGTTCAATGCAGAAGTGGCGCGTTACACCACCGATGAGAATGGCATTGGCAAGACCAGAATTCTTAACGTGAATCTGGCCGATGCCATGGACGGTAATGGCACCCTGGCCCTCCAGAGTCGAGACCGGATATTGATCAAATCAATCCCGGAGTTCGCAAAAACCAGCACCATTGAACTGCAAGGTGAAGTGCGTTATCCGGGCGTATACACCTTTCGCAATGGTGAAACGCTCAAACAAGTCATCGAGCGCGCTGGTGGCCTCACCGGGAACGCCTTCCCCAGAGGTGCGGTATTTACCCGTGAAAAGCTGCGCCAGTTGGAGGCACAACGTCTGCGTGAAGCGGAAGAGCGCCTGCAGGGAGATCTTCTCGGCGTTCAGCTTGAAGGCGATGGGCTAGGCGGCGAGAGTGCTGATCGGGCGCAGCAGGTCGAGGAGCTGCTTGAAGATGTTCAAAGCAGCCGACCGGTTGGTCGTATGGTGGTTGACCTTGAGGCGGTCGTGAACGATGAAAGCTATCAGGCGATCCGCCTTCAGGATGGCGATAGGCTCACCATTCCAACCGTTCCCCAGTCCGTCACCGTATTCGGCGAAGTGCAATTTCCCACCAGCCACCTGCACCAGGCCGGCTTGACCGTGGATGACTACCTTGATCGTTCTGGCGGGCCGACGCGCCAGGCCGATGAGAGTCGGGTGTATGTTGTAAAAGCAGACGGTTCGGTAATGCTTCCTGAGAAAAGCCGCTGGTTTGGAAGCCGGAGCCAACAGTTGGAACCGGGGGATACGATCATCATGCCGATTGATGTGGACCGCCTGAATCAGCTTGAACTTTGGTCCAATGTGAGCCAAATCGTTTATCAAATGGCCTTGGGTGCAGCAGCGGTAGGAAACCTGTAATGACTAAATACGAACCCCACACGTATGAGCCAACAAAGGAAGTGGCCCATTACCCGGATGACGAAATAGATCTGCGGGAACTGTTCCTGACGCTTTGGCGGGGCAAATGGATAATTCTGGCCACTACAATCGCCTTTGCAGCCGCAGGTGTGTTCTATGCCTTAAGCCAGCCCAACATTTATCAGGCCAGTGTGCTCCTCGCTCCCACCCAGGAGGAAGGCGTCGCAAACGGGATTAGTGGTCAACTGGGTGGATTGGCAAGCTTGGCGGGTATTAACTTAGGCGGTGGAGGGACCAATAAGACAGTCATGGCGAAAGAAATCTTGAAGTCTCGCGCCTTTCTCACAGATTTTATTCATCGGCACGATCTGGTAATTCCTCTAATGGCAACAAAAGCCTGGGACATGAGAGAAAATCAGTGGGTGATTGACCGAGAACTCTACAGCCCGAGCAACAATCAGTGGCGCACCAATGAAGACGGTGAGGTTTTGGAGCCTACTGATTGGGATATGGTAAACAAGTTTAAAGCCAGCCATCTTAGTATTTCTGAGAATAAAGAGAATGGCATGGTGACGTTGAGTGTCAAAAGCCAATCTCCCCCAGTTGCCAAGGCCTGGGCTGATATGTTGGTTAAAGACATTAACGAACACATGCGTCAGCAGGATGTAAGAGAATCAGAGGCTCGCATTGCCTATCTGGAAGAAAAGCTCAGTGAAACCAATATTGCGGGAATGCAGCAAGTGTTCTATCAGCTTATTGAAAGCGAAACCCGCACGGTAATGCTCGCCAATGCGCGGGATGAATACATATTCAAAACTGTGGACCCCGCAGTAATACCCCAGGAAAAGAGCAGTCCCAAACGCGCGTTGATCGCAATCGTTGCGGTAATGTTGGGTGGCATGCTGGGCATTTTTCTGGTGTTCGTAATTGCTTTCATTCGAAACAGTAAAACGCCTGTCACATAAAAGATCTGTTTAATTATCAGAGCGCCAGTGATGCAGCGTCTAAGCCCTCACATTTCAATTCACTAACTGAAATCGTTAATCAAGATGCAAAAAGATCAGCGCACCATTGCCGTTATAGGTCTGGGCTACGTAGGCCTTCCTTTAGCTGTTGAATTTGGAAAAAAACGCAACGTAATTGGTTTTGATATTGACCAGAGCCGAATTAATGAACTTCAGGCCGGGCACGATTCCACTCTTGAAGTGGAGGACGAACTTCTCGTCGAGGCGAAGGGGCTTAGCTTTACCACGAACCCCGCAGATTTGGCCGCCGCGAATGTGTACATCGTTACGGTTCCGACTCCGATTACCGAGCACAAAACACCGGACCTTACTCCATTGGTCAAAGCCAGCGAAACCATTGGCAAGACACTAAAAAAGGGTGATGTCGTTGTTTACGAATCGACAGTATACCCAGGGGCTACAGAAGAGGATTGCGTGCCCGTTCTAGAGAAAGCGTCTGGCCTTAAATTCAACCAGGATTTTTATGTTGGTTACAGCCCTGAGCGAATCAACCCTGGGGACAAAGAGCATCGGGTTACCAACATAAAAAAAGTCACTTCGGGCTCTACACCTGAAATCGCCGAGCTGGTAGATAACCTTTACAACGAAATCATCACGGCAGGCACTCACAAAGCCAGCACCATTAAGGTGGCTGAAGCCGCCAAGGTTATCGAGAATACCCAGCGCGACCTGAATATTGCTCTTATCAATGAATTGGCGGTTATATTTAATCGAATGGATATTGATACTGAAGCCGTATTGGAAGCTGCTGGCACGAAATGGAACTTTCTTCCGTTTCGACCCGGGCTCGTTGGCGGCCATTGCATCGGGGTCGACCCGTACTACCTGACCCATAAAGCGCAGGCCATTGGTTACCACCCTGAAATAATTCTGGCAGGCCGACGCCTGAATGACAGTATGGGGGAGTATGTAGTATCCCAACTGGTAAAAGGCATGCTCAAAAAACGCATTCACGTTGAAGGCGCGCGGGTGCTCGTTATGGGACTAACCTTCAAGGAAAATTGCCCTGATTTACGCAACACCCGGGTTATCGACATTGTGCGCGAACTAAAGGAATACAACACTCAGGTAGACGTGTATGACCCCTGGGTGTCGAAAGAAGAGGCTGAGCAAGAATACGGCATTGCGCCAGTAAGCGAACTTGAACACGGCGTCTACGATGCGATTATTATTGCCGTTGGCCACCAGCAGTTCGCAGCAATGGGCATGGGGAGCATCCGCAAATTAGGTAAACAAGACGACCACCTTGTTTACGACCTGAAGTATCTGTTTCCTGCGAACCAGACCGATCTGCGTCTCTGACTATCCCTGGAAAATTTACACACATCGTTATTGGAGTAATTGAAGCGTGAGCAAGAAGTTTGCACTTATCGGCGCTGCCGGTTATATCGCCCCTCGACACATGAAAGCCATCAAGGAAACCGGAAATGATCTTGTGGCGGCATTGGACAAAAATGACTCGGTTGGCATTATCGACAGCTTTTTTCCGGACGCGGATTTTTTTACCGAGTTCGAGCGATTTGACCGGCATATTGACAAGCTGAGAAGAGCGAACGGCGGTCGCGCGGTGGACTATGTAGGCATTTGTTCGCCGAACTACCTGCACGACTCCCACATGCGTTTCGCACTACGCTCCGGTGCTGATGCTATTTGCGAAAAGCCATTGGTTCTGAACCCCTGGAACATTGATGGACTTCAGGAAATCGAGCGGGACACGGGGCAGAAGGTAAACACTATACTTCAATTGCGTCTGCACCCTTCCATTATCGCGTTGCGGGAAAAAGTGCAGAAAGAGCAGAAAGCGACCAAGCACGAAGTGGACCTCACTTATATCACCTCTCGTGGTCACTGGTATCTGCAGTCCTGGAAGGGCGACGAACACAAGTCCGGTGGCATTGCCACCAACATCGGTGTTCACTTCTACGATATGCTGCATTTTATCTTTGGCGAGCTTCAGGAGAACGTGGTCCATCACAGTGACGACACTATGGCTGCCGGCTATTTGGAATATGAGAAAGCCCGGGTTCGCTGGTTCCTATCGGTGGACTACAAATATGTTCCTGAGAGCGCGAAGGCGGATGGCCAGCGCACCTACCGTTCGATAACAGTAGACGGCGAGGAAATCGAATTCTCTGGGGGCTTCACAGACCTCCACACCCGTAGCTACGAAGAAATTCTCAAAGGCAACGGGTTTGGTCTGGAAGAAAACCGCGTAGCGATTGAGACCGTTGCCGCCATCAGAAATGCCAGTCTCGCAAGCCTGACCGGCGATTATCATCCCTTCCTCAAAAAAGTCTGATCGTCTGCCTCCCTCTCCTCCGGCGGGATAGGGGGGAAGTACTCGCGGTTTCACAATAAGAGGATACCTTATGCCCGTAACCATTCACCCCAGTGCCATCGTTGACGACGGCGCGGAAATAGGCGAAGGCTCCCGCGTATGGCACTTCGTTCACGTATGCGGTGGCGCCAGAGTTGGTCAAAATGTATCAATGGGCCAGAACGTGTTCATTGGTAACAAAGTAACCATTGGCGACAACTGCAAAATCCAGAACAACGTTTCCGTATACGACAATGTTCACCTTGAAGAGGGCGTATTCTGCGGCCCTAGCATGGTATTCACGAACGTCTACAACCCACGCTCCCTCATTGAGCGTAAGGACGAATATCGTGACACGCTGATTAAAAAAGGGGCTACTCTGGGGGCCAACTGCACCATAGTATGCGGTGTAACCGTTGGTGAATACGCCTTCGTTGGCGCTGGTGCGGTCATTAATAAGGATGTCCCGGCATACGCGTTGATGGTTGGTGTACCTGCCAGGCAGATCGGTTGGATGAGCGAATTCGGCGAACAACTGGATCTACCCGTGCAAGGAGATGGCGAAACCACATGCCCTCACACCGGCAGCCGATACGTGCTTAAAGACAACCAATTGGTCAAATCCTGAGAGTGCTCTCAGATAGTTCAAGTAGAAAGGTACCTGCCAAATGCAATTCGTAGACCTGGCCGCGCAACAAGCCCGAATTAAAGACCAGATAGATCAGAACATCCAGAAAGTGCTTGCCCATGGTAAATATATCCTGGGCCCTGAGGTGGCTGAACTGGAGGAGAAGCTCGCTGCTTATTGCGGAGCCAAGCACTGTATCTCGGTGGCAAATGGGACAGATGCGCTGCAAATTGCCCAGATGGCTCTTGGCGTGGGGCATGGCGATGAGGTGATTGTGCCGGGCTTCAGTTATATCGCCACAGCCGAGACACCTGCTGTGTTGGGCGCCCAACCCGTCTACGTGGACATTGACCCAAGAACGTATAACCTGAACCCCGAAAAACTGGAAGCGGCCATTACCCCGCGCACCAAAGCGATTATTCCGGTATCGCTCTACGGCCAGTGTGCCGACTTTGACGCTATTAATGCCATTGCCGGAAAGCACGGAATTCCCGTGATCGAAGATGGTGCGCAGAGCTTCGGCGCCAGTTACAAAGGCCGCAAATCCTGTAATCTGACGACGATTGGGTGCACCAGCTTCTTCCCGAGTAAACCGCTGGGTTGTTACGGCGATGGTGGCGCTATCTTCACCAACGACGACGAACTGGCAACCATTCTTCGCCAAATCGCCCGCCATGGTCAGAACAGGCGATACCATCATATCAGGGTAGGGGTGAATAGCCGACTGGATACTCTGCAGGCAGCCATACTGTTACCGAAGCTGTCTTTGTTGCAAGAGGAAATTGAGCTGCGTAACCATGTGGCTGAAGACTATTCGCGATTGTTGAGTGATGCGGGCATTCAGACGGCGCCCTTCATAGAGGACCATAACGTGTCCGCTTGGGCCCAATACACAGTTCGAGTAAACAACCGTGAGTCCGTTCAAGAGGCGCTTAAAGAAGCGGGCGTTCCTACAGCGGTGCATTATCCGATCCCCTTGAATAAGCAGCCCGCTGTGGAAGATACAAACGTTGAATTGCCTGTTGGTGATGCAGTGGCAGAGCTGGTCCTGAGTCTGCCGATGCATCCGTATTTGGAAGAGGTTTCTCGGGAGCGCGTGGTCTCTGCATTGAAATCCGCGGTATGCCCATGAGCCAAGAATTCTCCAAGAAAGTCGTTTTTTTGGGGACATCAAACTCAGTCTTCGTAACACGAACGGCAGAAGAGCTTCACGCTCGTGGCGTCGATGTAAAGATTATTGATCCCTATTCAGCGTCTGCCCGATTAGTGGGAAAAAGCTCACCGGTTAAGTTACTGCGCCTGTTACGCCGTATTTTTTTTACGCGCAAGACAATTCGTCAGCTAGATCAAGGGCAAACTGTGGTGATTCATTCACTTGGCCTTGATCTTTTCTGGATTGCCCCGCTGCTAAAACGGCATTTCAAGAGAGTCGTCGGGCTCGCTTATGGTAGTGACATACTGCTGCGCCAGAAACGACTGGATAAATTACTGGGTAGGGGGCTGCGGCATTTGGATTGTGTTGCAGCTACCAACGCTAACGTGCGCGATGCCATCTTGGAAGATTTTCCTTTTGTTGTCGGAAAAGAGTCGCGCGTTATTCGTTTCGGTCTTTCCGTGTTTGATGAGTTGGAAAAAATTGGGGCCAAATCAGCAGCCGAAGCTCGAGTTAAGTTGGGCTATAATGCTGATAAGCCATTAATTTGTTTGGGGTATTCAGCATCAATCGGGCAGCGCCAGCGAGATCTGATTGCTTTTTTCGCAGAGCAGGCTGAGGTTGTCGGTGATTATCAATTTGTTGTGCCAGTCCAGTATGGTTCACCGGAAGTGAGGCGGGCGGTTGAGCGAGATTGTCAGATTGCAAATCTGAAAGTCGGTGCCGAGATATTTCATCCACTCTCCGAGTTCCATGGTCCCGAAACCTCTGCTCTGATGCGTCTGGCAACCACGGTGTTGATTAACCATTCCGTTTCCGATGCCTTCAGTGGCACTGTTCAGGAAACTGTCTATGCGGGGAACATGGTTCTGGCTGCCAGCCATTTACCCTATGGCAACATGCCGGGATTCGAGACCGCAATAAAGCCTTACGATAATCTGAAGGAATGTGTTTCAGCTCTTCATCCTGATTTTCTCTCACACTGGAAGGGCACCGCAGAGGCTGCACTACCCAAAAACCGTTATGATTTAAGGAAAACCAGTTCGTGGGATGGCGTCATTGACGATTGGTTTACTCTTATCAACGTGAATACCTGAGAGTTATCTAAATGCACTCTCTGTCATGCCGCAACGGCGACTATTCTCTATCGTGGACTCGATCTAACGACAAAGCACGAATGCTGCTACTCGAGGCTGCCGGAAAGGCTAATAAAAACGTAGTGTTTGAGCGCGCGAATGGAGATGCAACTTGACGCCAAGAAAAATCGCAGCGTTCGCTTTGGGGCCAATTGCAGGTGCGTTGCTTGGTCTAATAACTCTCCCCACGATTACATGGTTTTTTGCTCAGGAAGATGTGGGAAGGATAGCTATGCTGCAAGTGACAATAGGCTTAAGCACATTGCTGTTCAGTTTGGGCCTGGATCAAGCCTATGTGCGGGAGTTTCATGACGTAGCCAATAAACCCGCGCTCTTGAAACAATCCTTCCTGCCAGGGTTCCTCTTACTTTTCGCATCATTGGTTGGGCTGCTGAGTCTTGGTGACTTCATGGCAATGTGGCTATTTGACTCTTCAAGCTTTCAGCTAAGTTTATTAATAGCCATAGCGTTACTGGCGGCATTTGTATCTCGGTTTCTGTCCCTGGTTCTTAGAATGAATGAGCGTGGCTTGGCCTTTTCGATGAGTCAGGTTCTTCCCAAGCTACTTTTGCTCGGTTTTATTGGTCTATACGTCTACGCAGAAGTTGATAAGACATTAACCAATCTTATTTTGGCTAACACCGCAGCATTGGTATTTGTCAGTGTTGTATTTGCGTTCAATACACGGAAAGAATGGGTCGCTGGTGCTGCTTCAAAAATCGAATTCGAGCACCTAAAGCACATGTTGAGATTTGGCATGCCGCTGATTTTTGGTGGCATCGCCTTTTGGGGTTTGACTGCCGTCGATAAAGTTTTTCTCAGAGCATTGGCAAGTTTCGAAGAACTTGCAGTTTACTCCGTTTCAGTTAGCTTCGCTGCGGCCGCCATTATTTTGCAAAGTGTCTTTTCAACCGTATGGGCTCCAACTGTTTATAAATGGGCTAGTAAAGGGGAAGGGCTGGAAAATGTACATAGAGTAACTCGATATGTTCTTGCATTAGTAGTCGTACTCTTTTGCTTCGCAGGATTACTTTCCTGGATTGTCGAGCTGTTCTTACCACCTCATTACTCCGAAGTTCAATGGATAGTGGTCTCGTGTCTGGGGTACCCCTTGCTCTATACTCTATCTGAAAGCACCGCTGTAGGAATCGGAATCTCAAAGCGAACTGGCTTTTCAATGTTAGCCGCTGTTATTGCATTTTTTGTTAACACCCTAGGAAACTGGTTATTGATTCCAAAGTATGGGGCGGCAGGTGCAGCAGTAAGTACCTGTTTTTCGTTCTGGGTCTTTTTCTTGCTACGAACCGAATTTTCAATATTTCTTTGGAAGCAAATGCCAAGGTTGGCTATTTATAGTTACTCTGGGTTGGTAGTGTTCGGCGCTATTGTATTTACATTGTTTGGAAGTCGGCTCGGATTGATAACGGTTGGATTTTGGGTGATGGTTCTGGTTTTGGCGATGCAAAGCTTTAGAAAAGAGTTCGAAACAGCGTGGCGTTTTTCTTGCGGTATAGTAAAGCGTAAGGCATCTGGAAATAGTTATTAATTGATATCGACTTTCTCCTGAAGTAACTGTTTTTCTTCACTGCTGCGATCTCCCTGAATTAGCGGCAAAGGGGTACAGTCAAAAACAATCGTGAGCTAAGCGTCTACAAAGCTGTCGCTAGCCGACGACCCTAGATTTTCGAAGTGAAATAAAAGTTGAGTAACAAAGTGAAAAAATTAGTAGTCGCTTTTTTAATATTTATCTGTTCTGCCATCACTGTCCATTATCTTGAGGATGACCTTCTACCATATGTAGTGGAATTAAAGACTTTTATAAGCGGAGATCAACCATTCACTTCAGCGCTCAAAGGATGTAATCAAATTCAAGGTGAAGCCAAAGACTGGATTCATCCAGCCACTTTGTCGCTGACCGTTTACGGAACCGCGCAAACTATTTTCGAGCAAAACTCAAGTCAGAGCCTTCGGGAAGTACTGCCTGCTTATCGCGATAAAGCGCCTGATTTTGAGGAATTAATCTGTGTTGCGGATTATTTGAAAGCTCATTCCAAGGAATTTGAAGGCACCCTACATGGTGATTCCGAGAAATCCAAAGTTCTAGCGTTTCCTTACAACATGGACAAACCTCTTTACGAAATGAAGGCTCCATGGGTGTCTGGTTTGGCTCAGTCATTCGCAGGCCAGGTAATGTTAGCGGCTTATCTAAGAACTGAAGATGAAAGCTATCTCGATGCTGCTCGCTCCATCGCCAATCTTCTTTTCTTGCCAATTTCGGAAGGGGGGGTGCTAGTGACATTTAATGATGGATTCTGGTATGAAGAGTACGCAAGCCCAAACTCTAAACCTCCCTTAGTTTTGAATGGGCATTTGTTGAGTTTGGATTTCCTTTATTGGATGAATGAGTTTGACAGATCAGATAGGTGGAAAACTGGATTCGATAAAGGGCTTGAGTCAGTAAAAGGTAAAATAGAAAATTTTCATTCATTTGCCTGGAGCTTTTATGACCTCGACGGCAACCTTGCGAATAAAAAATATCATCTTTTTCATATTAGGCAACTTGAACGTTATTCAAAGTTTGATAATAGCGGAGAGCTAAAAAAAGCAGCGTCGCGAATGCAATACCATCTTTTATTTCCTGCTGGAGTTTTCGAGCGTTTAATAATTCAGCCGTCTAACCTACTTTTTTTTCTTGTCGGGTGTTTTTTTGCAATATACAGTTTAATTCTGTATTTTTTATTAAATTTTCACTCGATCTTCTTTAAAAAGTCTGTTTAGCTACGCCTGTTGTAGTGTTGTCTCTATTCCTTCTTTTCGATGAGCTAAGTTATGCGCGCTATGTTAGCGTTGTGTAAAGTGTGGACTAGGCGCAAGTTTGTAATCTTTAATGTTGAGTGCGAAGTCTAACACCTGTTGTTTCTCTAAATGGTGATTGCTCTCCATTTAAACTTCGGTCCGAAAAAAATCGACCTGAACTCTAAAATTCATCTTCTGATTTAAAAAAATGTTCTGGATAGTCTGGACCGTATTCTTAATTTTAAATATTTCAGTGCTCTTTAAGTTGAGGTCCCACCCAATCTACGAGCCACGAGTGCTGTTTTCCCTCTCGTCTTTGCCTTGGCTAATCACAGGCTACGGCTATTCCATCGATTACGAGGGATTTTTGGCTGCCAAAGCAGGCTTCTATAGTGCCTCATTAGAGGTGCTTTCAATTAAGGCTATGTCTCTCTTCGTCCTAGGGTATTTGAGCTTTATTGCTGGAGCTTCTGTCAAAACCGGGCATCCGGCAGCAGGGCATTTTAACTCCCATCGGAATCCCTCACTTATCTCCAGTTTAAAAATTGTAAGTTGGGTTATGATTTTGCTGGCAGCTTTAAATTTTTCTGTAAATGTAGTGATGATTTCTGGTGGTAATATTCTTGATTATTTGAGTAATACGGCAGGCCGAAGTTACCAAGTCGCAGAAGGGCAGGGTATCAGTGCAATCGGATATATCTTTGGTCTAGTTGGTGTCAACTTTATATTTTATTTTGCAGGAAAAGAAAATACCTCCAAGAAGGCGATGCTATTTTTGCTTATGCTCTTGGTTATCTTTATTCTTGTGAGAGCGTCGCAGGGCCGAATTTTTCAGACTCTCGTTTTTATCGGTTCAACATATGTATGTTACCTTATTGCGATCCATCAGTCGGGTAGAGTCAATGCTAGCTATGTAAAAAGCATTCCAGTGTTCCTGTCATTGGCGTTGCTAGGCGTGGCACTTTACTTTCTGCGGATTCTAAGTGCATACTTTTATTCCGGAAAAGATCTTGCGTCAGTTGATTTCGATTTCATTTTCTCGGGTTTCATGCATTTTGCAGTCGAACGTGGGAATGTTCCCAATGTTCCAATACTTCTGACGCTGATTGATAAGATTCCAGAAGAGACATTCTACTTCGCGGGCTCGACCATTCCAAACTTTCTTTTATGGTTGATACCGAAATCTCTCTTAGCACCAGATTATCTTATTTCATTACGTATCAAAGAATTGTGGTATTTAGATATTCCCGGCGGTGGGTTGCCCCCTACTGGAGTAGGTGAGTGGTATGCAAATTTCGGTATTGCTGGCGTGTTTGTAGGTATGTTTTTGGTAGGTTTTACTTTGAAGTACATTTATTCTAAAGCCCTGAGCGGGAGTAGTCCATATTTGAAGGTTATTTGGGCCAACCTGTCCATTGGTTTTATTGTTATTTACCCAAAGACTGATTTATCGCAGATTCCATCTTTTATAATTCTGGTTGTCGGTATTTTTTGGTTGTGCGCTGGAATTTTGCATACAATTGTTCGACCTAAAAATATTAGATAGAAAAGGGTTTGATTTTGTATTCTATTGATTCATTATGCTTTCAACAGATAATCTGTGGCAGCAAATCTGGTAGTGTCTCCATTGTCGTATTAGATAGAAATAAAGGTTTGCTCTAGCGCTGTTACTTTTTCTGGCTTTTCCAATATTGTGGCCTCATTCAATGAATAATCAACCTAAAGTAGTTCACTTAACTTCGGTTCACAGTCGAAAGGACATCCGGGTATTTCTGAAACAATGTGTCTCGCTTGCAAAGGAGTTCGACTCTGTATCTTTGGTAGTGTCGGATGGAAATGGAGATGAGACACTGAGCTCCGTGAATATCTTTGATGTTGGATCTTTCGACAATCGGCTTGCTCGTATTTTTTGTGCCCCGCGGCAGGTTTATCGAAAAGCAATATCACTTGATGCAGATATTTATCACATACATGATCCTGAGCTTATTCCCATAGGCCTTAAATTAAAACGGCAAAACAAGGCCGTTATCTTCGACGCCCACGAGGATTTTCCGAAACAATTGCTTAGTAAACCCTATCTTAATCCAGTGTTGAGGCGGTTATTTTCAGAGTCGTTTAAGTTTTTTGAGCGATTAGTTTGCCGCAAGCTCGACGCTGTCGTCGGAGCCACACCTTTTATAAGCGAAAAGTTTGCAAGGATGGGGGCCCGCTCCGTTAACATAAATAATTATCCATTGTTGGGTGAGCTCTCTATTGGCGGGGTCGATTGGTCAGAGAAGCAAGATTTGGTCTGCTATGTTGGGGGTATAGCTGAGATACGAGGAATACATCAAATTGTTGAGGGGATTGGGTCAGTTAAATCCCAAGCGCGATTAGCGCTGGCGGGTAAATTCGCTAGTAATGAATTGCAGGATGTTGTTTGTCGCGAATCGGGCTGGGCGAACGTCGATAATCTTGGCTTTCTGGGTCGAGAACAGGTTCGCGACTTGATGGGCAGATGTAAAGCCGGATTAGTTACTTTCTTGCCTACGCCGAACCATACTGATGCACAGCCCAACAAGATGTTTGAGTATATGAGTGCGGGCTTGCCTGTGATTGCTTCGAACTTCACATTATGGAGGGAAATCATTGAGGGTAATCAGTGTGGTATTTGCGTAGATCCACGTGATCCCAAGGCCATTGCCGAAGCTATTGATTTTATTGTTGAGCATCCCAAAGAAGCTGAGACAATGGGGCAAAATGGTCAGCGGGCCGTCCAGGAAAAATATAATTGGTTGATCGAAGAGCAGAAGTTGCTCGATCTTTATATGTCTTTGGTAAAGTGAAATTCCGTATGAAACGTTTGTTAACGATAATTGGCGCTCGACCACAATTCATTAAGGCTAGCGTAGTTTCCCGGGCCATTAAGGAAACTGATGGCGTAGAAGAGATCATGTTGCATACGGGCCAACATTTCGACGCGAACATGTCGGACGTCTTCTTTAATCAGTTGGCTATCCCAAGGCCGGATATTCAACTGGACATCCATGGCGGCAGTCATGGTGAAATGACGGGGAGGATGCTAGCAGAAATTGAAAAGGCGCTTATTCAGCATAAGCCTGATCGTGTTCTTGTCTACGGCGACACTAATTCCACATTAGCGGGTGCGTTAGCTGCGGCCAAGCTGCATGTCCCGGTGGCCCACGTTGAAGCCGGCCTGCGCAGCTTCAATATGCAAATGCCTGAAGAGATTAACCGCATTCTTACTGATCAGGTTAGTGATCTGCTGTTTTGCCCAACAAACACCTCAGTCCAGAACCTTGAGAACGAGGGTTTTGCCAGTAAGCCTGCCAAAGTAATTCAGGTTGGGGATGTCATGCAGGATGCCGCGCTACTGTTTGCGGAGAAGGCGGCTGCCCCTGCTGACGGTGAGCTGCCAGAAAAATTTGTTCTGGCGACATTGCATCGAGCCGAGAATACGGACAATCCCCAGAGGTTGTCGAATATCGTTCACGCACTGAACCATATTCATAAAAATGAGGCGCCTGTCGTTTTGCCCCTCCATCCGCGCACCCGTAAGCTTATTGCTGAGCAGGGCCTGGAGCTTGATGTTCATCTGATTGACCCTGTTGGATATTTTGAAATGGTCTGGTTACTCGATCATTGTCAGCTGGTGTTGACAGATAGCGGCGGTGTGCAAAAAGAGGCGTTTTTCTTTGGCAAAGCGTGCGTGACCATGCGCGACCAGACTGAATGGGTGGAGCTTATTGAGGCCGGGGCCAATGAGCTGGTTGGTGCAGATCAGCAGAAGATCGTTAGTGCTACGAGCAAAAATCTTGGGCGTACGGTCAAAGATACTGATCATTTGTATGGCGGAGGAGAGGCCTCGCAGCGAATTGTTAATGAGTTGGTAAAGGCAAACTCATGAGCAAGACCGTATGGGTTATTAATCAGTATGCCTCCACTCCTGCCACAGCTCTGGGGGGGCGGCATTACTACATGGCCCGTGAGATGGCAAAGAAGGGATGTAAAGTCTACCTCATAGGCTCTGCATCTCACCATTTGCTGCGAGAAAAACCGGTTTTTGATGCCACTTTCAAGTTGGAAGAGGTAGAAGGTTTTACATTTGTTTGGGTGAAGATGCCATCTTATGAGCATGCGCACAGCAAAAAGCGCGTGCTTAATTGGCTTCTGTTTCCATGGCGGTTACGCAAACTCGGGCAAGTAATACCGGACAATCCGGATACGATACTTTGCTCCTCGCCTTCGCCATTGGCATTTCTCGGCGCCCAATCGCTGGCAAAGAAGTTTAACGCCAGGTTGGTTTTCGAAGTACGTGATATATGGCCATTGACTCTTACTGAGCTGGGCGGGCATTCCCCTAAAAATCCGTTGATCCAGCTTATGCAATGGGTTGAGGATCGCGCCTACCGCGAATCAGATGCGGTGGTATCCAATCTGCGAAACTCCGTTGAACACATGGTTAGTCATGGAATGGCCCGTGGCAAGTTCACCTGGGTCCCGAATGGCTTTTCCATTGACGAAGTCAGTCTGAAGAGTCCGCTGAACTCCAAGGCACGGAGTCAAGTGCCCGAGGGCAAATTCACCATTGGCTACACTGGCACTCTTGGAATCGCAAATTCCCTGAACACTCTGGTCTACGCAGCAGAGCAGCTGAAGGGCCATCCTGATATCTGCTTTGTTCTGGTCGGCGACGGCAAGGAAAAGCCTGGTTTGCGGCAATTGGTTGCAGAAAAAGGGTTAACCAATGTCTATTTCGTTGATCCAATTCCGAAAGTTGAAATACAGGCTATGTTAGCGCTTTTCGATGTGTGCTACATCGGTTTATCAAAGGATCCATTGTTCCGCTTCGGAGTTTCCCCTAATAAACTTTTCGATTATCTTTATTCTGGAAAGCCAATTATTTACGGAATTGAATCAGGTAGTTATAAGCCAGTAAAGGACATAGGTGCGGGTATTCAGATTGCTGCGGAGGATGCAGAGCAATTGGCTGATGCTGTACTGAAACTGTATTCCATGGCTCCCGAGGAGAGGGAGACTATGGGAGCAAAAGGGCGCAAAGCCGCTCTTGAGCAATATGAATATGGGCAACTAGCAGATAGATTGTCCGATGTGCTATTCGAGTAAGTTCGTTATTGATTAATTATTTCTGTGTGAATGTAGGTTTCCTACGTATGCTTAAAAGGTTATTTGATATTTTTTTTTCGAGCCTTTGCCTTGTGTTATTGAGCCCGATCATTGCAATTGTGGCATCTCGAATTCGCAAAAAGCTTGGTTCCCCGGTTCTATTTCGGCAGTCCCGCCCCGGCCTCTCCGGTAAACCCTTTTCTATGGTTAAGTTTCGAACAATGAAAGATGCGGTTGACGAAAGAGGCAACCTTTTACCCGATTCGGAACGAATGACCTCTTTCGGACAGTTTCTGCGGTCTACAAGCCTTGATGAGCTGCCCGAGCTTTGGAATGTGCTCAAGGGAGATATGAGCCTGGTAGGACCTCGCCCCCTTTTGATGGAGTACGTGTCTCTATATTCTGAGGAACAGTTTCGCCGTCATGAGGTTAGGCCCGGTGTGACTGGCTGGGCACAGGTGAATGGTCGAAACGCTATTTCCTGGGAAGACAAATTCAAACTCGATATCTGGTATGTAGATAATCGTTCATTTTGGCTGGACATTAAGATTCTGTTTCTTACGGTCAAAAAGGTGCTGGTTCGAGATGGCATCAGCGGTGAGGGAGAAGTCACAATGTCGAAGTTTACTGGGAACGACGAATAATGCGTTTGGCCATTCTTGGCGCGAGTGGCCATGGCAAGGTTATTGCCGACGCTGCAGAGCAACTCGGCTGGCAGGATGTCATTTTTTTTGATGATGCCTGGCCGAGCGTTAAGGAGAACGGGCCCTGGAGTGTGAATGGCCCAACGGAACGGTTGATCGAGCGGGTATCGGAATTTGACGGCGTTGTGGTTGGCATTGGCAACAACCGAACCCGCGAAGAAAAACAATGTGAGCTAGCGAGAGCTGGCGCGAACTTGGTTTCTATCGTTCACCCGGCTGCGACCGTTAGCTCTCGCGCATCCTTTGGACCTGGAACTGTTGTTTTTGCCAATGCAGTCATTAACCCTTGTGCCTACGTCGGTGGTGGCGTCATTGTCAATACCGGTGCAGTAGTAGAGCACGATTGTGTCGTTGGTAATTTCGCTCATATTAGCCCAAACGCGGTTTTAGCCGGTGGCGTCAAGCTCGGCCAACAAGTTTGGGTGGGTGCCTGTGCCTCAATAAAGCAGTTGGTCTCCGTCGGGGATGCCTCGATTGTTGGAATGGGAGCTGTAGTGACTAAAGATGTCGGGTCTGGTGTAACCGTGGTGGGAAATCCAGCGCGAATCCGCCGCCAATGAATTCTTCAATTTTTCAAGTTCAGGATACAACTGAGTAAACCATGTTAAACGGACCATTTTCCCCCTGGCCTTCTTTTACTAACGAAGAAGCCAACGCTGTGCGTGATGTTTTGCTATCTAACAAAGTCAACTACTGGACGGGGCGGGAATGCCGGGAGTTTGAGCGAGAGTTTGCCACTTTTTCTGATTCCGAATATGCCGTCGCTCTGGCTAACGGTACAGTGGCGCTAGACTTGGCTTTGAAAGCGCTTGGTATCGGGGGGGGCGATGAAGTGGTGGTAACGCCGCGGACCTTCCTGGCGTCTGCATCCAGTATTGTGACTTCTGGGGCGGTGCCAGTGTTCGCGGATGTGTCTCCCGACTCCCAGAATATTACGCCGGAAACTGTGCGCGAGGTTATCACGCCTCGCACCCGCGCAATTGTGTGCGTGCACTTGGCAGGCTGGCCCTGTGATATGGATGGGTTTATGGCGCTGGCGGAGGAGTTCGGGCTGGCTGTAATTGAAGACTGTGCCCAGGCTCACGGCGCGCGCTATAAGGGGCGCTCTGTAGGTTCCATTGGCCATGTAGGATGTTGGTCTTTTTGCCAGGACAAGATTATGTCTACCGGCGGTGAGGGTGGCATGGTAACAACCAACGACCGGGAGCTTTGGTCGAAGATGTGGTCTTTTAAAGATCATGGGAAAAGTTGGGAAGCGGTCTACGAGCGTGAGCATCCCCCTGGGTTCCGTTGGTTGCATGATTCTTTTGGCACCAACTGGCGGATGACTGAAATGCAGGCGGTGATCGGCCGACTACAACTGCGCCGAATGCCAGAGTGGCACCGGGCCCGAACCAATAATGCGGAGCGCATTTGGGCTACTGGTCGCGAATTGCCAGCATTGCGAGTGCCTGAATTCTCCTGTGGTGTCAGCTGTGATTCAGGGTGCCCAGGAAGGAATGGCTGCTCCCACGCCCATTATAAATGCTATCTGCAGGTAAGGCCGGATCGTCTCGCGCCGGGATGGTCACGGGACCGCATTGTTGAGGAGGTGGTCGCCCAAGGGGTGCCGTGTTTCCAGGGCTCTTGCTCAGAGGTCTACCGTGAGCGCGCCTTTGATGGCACTGACTGGCGTCCGTCGAAGTCACTTGAAGTGGCGCAAGAGTTGGGTGAGACCAGCTTGATGTTCTTGGTGCACCCGACTTTAACGCAGGCAGAGATAGAAAAAACCTGTACGGTTCTTCGAGCCGTAATGGAACAGGCCACCCGCGGCTGAGCCTCTCCTCATCCTGTTGTCCTTTGAGTTTTCGGAGTTTTCTCTTTTATGTGCGGTATTGTCGGCGCAGTATGCGCTCGAGATGTAACACCTTTTTTGTTAACCGGTCTTCAAACACTTGAATACCGTGGGTACGACTCGGCTGGACTGGCTCTGCTGAACGGCGGTCTTAAACGGGCCCGTTCCGTCGGTCGTGTGTCCGAGCTGCGGGCGTTGGTTGATCGCGAGCAGTTACAGGGGCATATGGGTATTGCTCACACCCGCTGGGCAACACACGGAGTGCCGGCGGAACGGAATGCGCACCCACATGTGTCTGGAAAGCTTGCGGTTGTTCACAATGGCATTATTGAGAACCATGTTGAACTGCGGGCTATGCTTTCGGGTCTGGGGTACGATTTTACGTCGGATACCGATACGGAGACGGTTGCTCATCTCGTTGAGGCTTGCCTGGCAGGGAAGGTGGGTGAAGCGTCGCCCTCGCTCTTCGAGGCTGTGGGGGCTGCGGTCCCTTACCTGAAAGGCGCGTATGCCCTGGCTGTGGTTCGGGCAGACGAACCAGAAACTCTGGTTGTAGCCAGGGAAGGTTCGCCGCTGATGCTGGGGCAGGGTGATACTGGTTTTTATGCAGCCTCCGATGCCTCCGCTTTGATTTCGGAAACCCGTGAGTTGATGTATCTGGAGAACGGAGATGTTGCCCAGCTTACCTTGGACGGCGTAACGATACGGGATGCAGAGGGTCAGTCGGTTACTCGCCCTGTGACCACCTCTACGCTGAGAGCAGATGCGGTTCAGTTGGGCGAGTATAAGCACTACATGCAAAAGGAGATCTTCGAGCAGCCCCAGGCCCTTGGCAATACCCTTGAAATGCTTGGCGGTACAGGAACGCTTCAGTCGGGCTTGTTCGGTGCGGATGCCGCGCGAATTTTTGATGAAGTGGACTCAGTACTTATTCTGGCCTGCGGTACTTCCAGCTATGCCGGGATGGTGGCGCGCTATTGGATTGAGGCGATTGCAGGCGTGCCCTGTAATGTGGAGATTGCTAGTGAATATCGGTACCGGAAATCAGTAGCCCGGGAATCCCAGTTGGTTGTGGCCATATCCCAGTCGGGAGAGACCGCTGACACCATTGCGGCCCTGCAGTATGCCAAGTCGTTGGGGCACCGATACACTCTGGCTATCTGTAATGTGCCCGAATCCTCCATCGTTCGCGAGGCCGCGCTACGTTTTATTACGCGTGCGGGTCCTGAAATTGGTGTGGCTTCTACCAAGGCGTTTACCACGCAGTTGTCGACGCTGTTCCTGCTCGCTCTTCTTTTGGCCAAGGGGCGTGGCGCGCTATCGGCTGAGGATGAGGCCACCTACCTGAATGAAGCGCGCCATTTGCCGGTCGCCGTTGAAAAGGTTCTGGCGCTGGAGTCGGCGATTCGGGATCTGGCTCAGCAGTTTGGTAACAAGCAACACGCGCTGTTCCTTGGTCGTGGCCGGCATTACCCGATTGCACTGGAAGGTGCCTTAAAGCTTAAGGAAATTTCCTATATACATGCAGAGGCCTACCCGGCGGGAGAACTGAAACACGGCCCTTTGGCGTTGGTTGATGCCGAGATGCCTGTGGTGGTTGTGGCGCCCAATGATGAACTGTTGGAGAAATTGAAGGCCAACATGGAAGAAGTTCGGGCCAGAGGTGGCGAACTGTTCGTGTTTGCCGATGGTGACAGCCAGATCGCCTCCGAACCCGGAATACAGGTTCTTAAAATGCCCGAGCATTACGGAATCTTGTCGCCGGTTCTTCATGTTGTTGCATTGCAATTATTGGCTTACCACGTGGCTCTAGTGAAGGGCACTGATGTGGACAAACCCCGCAATTTGGCCAAAAGTGTTACTGTTGAGTGACCGTGGCGATCATCTTTTCTGGTAAAGGAACACCATGTTTGAAAAATTCCTGAATTTATCTCGGGTCCACAAGCGGCTGGTGTCGGTTTTTGCTGATGTGGCGGTTCTGTTTTTTGCTTTGTGGGCGGCGTTTTCGCTGCGCCTGGAGCAGCAGTTCTGGGTGCCTGATCAGGGGCAGCTTATTGTCTCTGGGTTAACGGTTGTCTTCACGATTGCCGTGTTCATAAAGCTGGGTCTCTATCGCGCGGTCATTCGCTATCTGAGTGACAGGGCCTTTATCACGGTGATAACCGGGGTGGTGATTTCGTCGATCACCTTGATCTTGTTGGGATATTGGCTTGAGGTACAGGTTCCTCGTTCCGTGCCTATCATTTACGGGGCGCTGGCTTTTATCTTTGTAAGCGGAACCAGAATGACGGTCCGTATGCTGGTGAATCGTCCTCGGCATCGCAACAAGCAGTTTGTGGCGATTGTTGGTGCAGGCGAGACCGGCCTGCAACTTGCGAACGCGCTGGATCAAGGCACCGAATATCATCCTGCGGCTTTTATCACGTTGCTGAAAGCAAACCACCGGGCCTTGATTAATGGAATCCCGGTTTACGACATCAGTCACATCGAGCGTGTGGTGAGGGAGCATCGTATCAAGCGTTTGTTGCTGGCTCTGGATGCCGATTCTGGTATTGACCGTAAGCGCTTGCTGAAAAAGCTGGAGCCGCTCGCCATTCCGGTGCAGACCGTTCCAACCATGTCCGAACTGGTAGCGGGCCAGGCACGCATCAATGATATCCGGGATCTGGAGCTTGAGGATTTGTTGGGTCGGGACCCCGTGCAGCCAGACAATGCACAGGTCGCTACCAGCCTGTATGAGCGCGCAGTAATGGTAACCGGGGCTGGTGGCTCAATAGGTTCCGAGTTGTGCCGCCAGATCATTCAGCACCGTCCTTCCAAATTGGTGCTTTTTGAACAGTCTGAGTTTTCTCTTTACGCCATTGAGCGCGAGCTTCAGGCGATCAATCAGATTGAGGCACTTGGGGTAGAAATCCACCCGTTGCTGGGCAGTGTTACCCACCGTCGGCGTTGTGAGACCGCGATGCGGAGTTTTGGCGTAGAAACCGTATACCACGCCGCAGCTTACAAGCATGTGCCTCTGGTTGAACACAATGTTATCGAAGGTATTCAGAATAATGTGTTTGGCACCTTTCACGTTGCGGAAGCGGCCATTGCGGCCGGGGTGAAGCGCTTTGTGTTGATCTCCACCGACAAAGCGGTGCGTCCCACTAATGTGATGGGTGCCAGTAAGCGTCTTGCTGAGCTTGTGCTCCAGGGCCTGGCTCAGCGGCAGTCAGACACTATCTTTTCCATGGTGCGGTTTGGCAACGTGCTCGGCTCTTCCGGCTCTGTTGTCCCTCTGTTCAGGGATCAGATTCGCGATGGCGGGCCAGTTACCGTGACGCACCCGGATATTATCCGTTACTTCATGACCATTCCTGAGGCCAGCCAGCTTGTCCTTCAGGCTGGCAGCATGGGGCAGGGTGGCGAAGTGTTCGTTCTGGATATGGGCGAGCCCGTAAAAATTGCCGACCTGGCCCGGAAAATGATTCACCTGATGGGGTTGATGGAGAAAACAGACGATCGGCCGGATGGGGATATCGAAATTGTATTCTCCGGGCTGCGGCCCGGTGAAAAGCTCTATGAGGAGTTGTTGATTGGCGACAACCCGCAGGGTACGGCTCACCCCCGGATCATGATGGCAAGGGAGGTCTCGATGCCCTGGGATGAGGTGGAACAAACGCTCAACCGTCTGATGCGGGCAAGTCATGACTTTGATTGTCAGGAGATCATTCAAATCCTTAAAACGGCACCGACGGGGTTTGCCCCCAATGGGGATGTGGCGGATCTGGTATGGTGCAATGGTGATCGACAGTTAACTGTGGCTTCTCAAGAGTCCGATAAGATAAGGCGCTTCCCGGCCTGAAACGATTTGTTCGGTAAGGCCGGTGAGGTTTTTAAAGAAGGGGCGGATCGGGAAGATCTTGCCCCTTTTTTCTTCTATCATGCAGGGATACTTTTGGCTGACCATTTGCGCCGAACTACAAAGACCAGAGGCACCTGACACCCGATGTTTGAAAACAGCTCCATACTGATCACCGGCGGTACAGGCTCCTTCGGCCATACCTTCGTCCCCATGCTCCTCGAGCGTTTCAATCCCAGAAAAGTGATCATTTTCTCCCGGGATGAAATGAAGCAGTGGGAGATGGCCAAGAAGTTTGCCGGCGATCACCGCGTTCGCTTTTTCATCGGCGACGTGCGCGACAAAGATCGCCTTTACCGGGCGCTGGATGGGGTCGATTACGTGGTGCATGCCGCAGCCACCAAGATTGTTCCAACCGCGGAATACAATCCCTTCGAGTGCATCAAGACCAATATCAATGGCGCCATGAACCTGATCGATGCCTGTATCGATAAAGGCGTGAAGCGTGTTGTGGCTCTTTCAACAGATAAAGCCAGCAGCCCGATCAATCTGTATGGCGCTACCAAGCTGGCCTCAGACAAATTGTTCGTTTCTGGCAATTCCTACGCGGGTGGCCATGAGACACGCTTTGCGGTCGTGCGCTATGGCAATGTAATGGGATCCCGTGGGTCGGTTATTCCGTTTTTCATGTCGGTTAAGGACCAGGGCGTGTTGCCCATTACCGACGAGCGCATGACCCGCTTTATGATTTCGTTGGAAGAGGGTGTGGAGCTGGTGTGGCACGCCTTTGAGGATATGGAAGGTGGGGAAATCTACGTGAAGAAAATCCCTTCCATGAAGGTGACCGATCTTGCACGGGTGGTCGCTCCGGAAGCCAAACACGAGATCGTTGGCATCCGCCCCGGCGAGAAGCTGCATGAGCAGATGATTGGTGCCGAGGATTCCTATTACACCTATGAGTACCCGGAGCACTTCAAGATTCTGCCAGCCATTCATGACTGGAGCGCCGATGCTGCGCGCATCAAGGACGGCAAGAAAGTGCCTGAAGGATTTGTTTATTCAAGTGACAACAACACAGAATGGATGTCTCAAGATGATCTGCAGGCCTGGATTGATGCCAACCGGGAAAAGATCGGGAGTATCTGATTGATGATTCCTTACGGGCGCCAGGAAATCACGCAAGAGGACATTGATGCCGTTGTTGAAGTTCTCAAATCGGACTTCCTGACCCAGGGCCCGAAAGTTCCAGAGTTTGAGAACACGGTGGCCAGCCATGTTGGTGCGAAGTTTGGCGTGGCTGTTAACAGCGCAACGTCGGCCTTGCACGTTGCCTGCGCGGCTCTTGGTTTGGGAGAAGTGGACTGGCTGTGGACTTCGCCGGTCACGTTTGTGGCCTCGGCAAATTGTGGCTTTTATTGCGGCGCAAAGGTGGATTTCGTCGATATCGACCCCCGCACCTACAACCTTTGCCCGGATGCGCTTGAGCGGAAGCTGGAACAGGCCAGGGAGCAGGATCGTCTGCCCAAGGTGGTTGTGCCTGTTCACCTGTGTGGCCAGCCTTGCGACATGGAACGGATCAAGGCGTTGTCTGATCGTTATGGCTTTCGCATTGTTGAGGACGCGTCCCATGCCATTGGCGGCAAGTATCAGGGCGAGTTTATTGGCAGCGGCCGGTTCAGCGATATCACGGTGTTCAGCTTCCATCCGGTAAAAATTGTGACAACTGCGGAAGGCGGCATGGCTGTCACCAACGACGCTGAACTGGCGCAGCGTATGGAGATGCTCCGCAGCCACGGCATATCCCGCGACCCTGCCCGCATGACCCATGAGCCAGACGGCCCCTGGTACTATCAGCAGGTGGACCTGGGCTTTAACTACCGTATGACCGAGTTGCAGGCGGCCCTGGGTGTCAGCCAGATGGCACGGCTGGACGACTTCGTGAAGCGTCGGCATGAACTGGCCCGGCGATACGATGAACTGTTGGCGGATTTGCCGGTACTGAGCCCATGGCAGCATCCGGACAGCTATTCAGGCCTTCACCTTTACGTGATCCGACTGAAATTGGGAGAGATTCGTGCCAGCCACCGGGAGGTATTCGAGTCGCTGAGGGAGCAGGGAATCGGTGTAAACCTGCATTACATCCCCGTCCATACTCAGCCCTTCTACGAGGCCATGGGGTTCGCACCCGATGATTTTCCGGAGTCCATGCGCTATTACAACGAAGCGATCAGCATTCCCATGTACCACGGCCTGACGTTTGAACAGCAGGACGCGGTGGTTGGAGCGCTGAAGCAGGCCCTTTCGGTATGAAGGTTGCGGTAATTCCCGCCCGCGGAGGCAGCAAGCGGATTCCGGGCAAGAATATCCGGGATTTCTGCGGCAAACCGATGATTGCCTGGTCCATTGAAGCGGCCCGCGCGAGTGGCTGTTTTGACGATGTGATCGTTTCAACCAATGACGAGAAGATCGCCGAAGTAGCCAGGAAGTTTGGAGCGACCGTTCCTTTCATGCGTCCTGAGTACCTTTCAGACGATTATACCGGAACACTCCCGGTAATCCGTCACACGGTTGAGTGGTTTGGTAATGCCGGCCATGTCGTCGATCTGGCTTGCTGCATCTACGCGACAGCTCCTTTCATCACGCCTGCGGACATTCAGGAGGGCGAAAAGCGGCTTCAATCTGCGGGCTGCAGCTTCGCGTTTTCTGTGACCAGCTACGCTTTTCCTATTCAGCGTGCACTTCGTCTTGCCGATGGCGGCCGGGTAGAGATGATGCATCCCGGGCAGTTTGCAACACGATCCCAGGATCTGGAAGAAGCCTGGCATGACGCCGGTCAGTTTTACTGGGGAACCGCCGAAGCCTGGCTTGAGGAGCGCATGATCTTTGGGAGGGACTCTATCGGAATCCCGATTCCCCGCTACCGTGTTCAGGATGTTGATACTCCTGAGGATTGGGAGTCGGCCGAGTATATGTTTGAAGCATTGAGAGCCCGGGCGCGCAATGGCTGAATCGCTTGCGGTTGCTTTCCGGGTGGATGCATCCACGCTTATAGGGTCTGGCCATGTGATGCGCTGCCTCACTCTTGCAGACGCTCTGGCAGAAGCCGGTGCCCGATGTTTTTTCGTAATGCGGCAGAAGCCGGGAAGTCAGGAGGGCGCGGTGCGCAGCAGGGGGCATCAGGTATGGATGCTTTCATCGGGCGGGGCGGAGCAAAGCGCGAACGATTCTGAAAATGAGCCACCCCACGCCGGCTGGCTGGGAGTGAGTTGGGAAGCCGATGCCTCTGACACTCTGCAGGCATTGAAAGGCATCGAGTTAGACTGGCTGGTGGTCGACCACTACGCACTCGATTATCGCTGGGAGTCTAAGGTTATTGGTTGTTGTCGGCGCCTGATGGCTATTGATGACCTTGCAGACCGAAAGCATCAGTGCGATTTGCTTCTGGACCAGAATCTGGGGCGTGAACCGCATGATTACGATGGCCTGGTACCGGGCCACGCCAAGCGGCTGATTGGCTCTGATTACGCTTTGCTCAGGCCCGAGTTCTCACGGGCACGTGCCCTGTCTGTCGAAGAAAGGAAAACCCGGGAGCCCGGGAACATACTTGTTAGTATGGGGGGCGTGGATGCGGCCAATGTTACCGGCAATGTTTTGATGGTATTGGATAGCATCGAGGTTGTTGCCCCTTGCCGGGTTACCGTCGTTCTCGGGGCGGCCTGTCCTCATATCGACGAGGTGATAGAGCAAGCGGAATCAATGCGTCTGGATACACGGGTGGTCGTAAATGCCAGCAACATGGCGGAGCTGATGAGCCAGGCAGATCTTGCCATTGGTGCCGCTGGGGGCTCTGCCTGGGAACGCTGCTGCCTTGGTTTGCCCAGCTTGCTTGTGGTGATGGCAGACAACCAACGGCCGGGCGCTGAGGCGCTGAAACGGGCTGGCGCATCACTCAGTTTGGGGTGGCCGGGCGCTATTGAAGAGACATTGCCCAGGGCGATGCGTGAAGTATTCGCGCCCGGAAGGTTGCTTGAGATGAGTCAGAATGCTGCCGCAATCTGTGATGGCCTTGGTGTGCAGCGTGTGGCTGATGCCCTCCGGGAGGTTTCGGATGAGTAGTGGGCGCCTTAGATTTATGCGCTCCGGGGACCTGGCGAGGGTTCGGAATTGGCGGAATCATCCCGATGTGCGCCAGTTTATGTACACCAGCCATGAGATCTCTCCCGAAGAGCATGAGCAGTGGTTTGCCCGGAACAGTGAAGCCCCCGGTGTGTGGCTGCTGATCTACGAGGTTGATTCGGCCCCTGTCGGCTTCGTTAATATCTCCTCGACCCGCTGTGCCCAGGTTGCAGACTGGGGCTTCTATCTGGCACCGGATGCAGAGCCAGGAACCGGGCGGTCGCTTGGTGAGGCTGCCTTGAGGTACGCCTTTGAAGAGCTGGAATTGCATAAACTCTGCGGGCAGGCGCTCGGTTTTAACGAACGGTCAGTCCGCTTCCATGAGCGTCTCGGGTTTGCCCGTGAAGGTGTCCTCAGGGAGCAACACTGCGATGGCGAGGGTTATCACGACGTTATTTGTTTTGGCCTTTTGGCTGCCGAGTGGAAAAACGCGAAATAAAGGTTTAAGGGCGTGATTATGAGTGAAGCAAAAGTTGTCATTGACGGTCGTGAAATTTCATCATCTCAGACGCCTTACATAATTGCGGAGCTGTCCGCCAATCATAACGGCAAGCTTGAAACGGCTCTGAAGATCATTGATGAAGCGGCCGAAGCCGGGGCAGACGCGGTAAAATTGCAGACTTACCGTCCCGATACCATCACCCTGGACTCCGATGCTGATGATTTCAAAATCAAAGGCGGGCTCTGGGACGGTCGTACCCTCTACGAGTTATATGAAGAGGCTCACATGCCCTGGGAGTGGCACAAGCCTCTATTTGAGCGAGCCCGGGAGCGGGGGATCACCATTTTCAGTTCGCCGTTCGATACCACCGCTGTTGATCTGCTTGAGGAACTCGGCGCCCCGGCCTACAAGATCGCCTCGTTTGAGGCTGTAGATCTGCCATTGATTGAGTACGTGGCCCGAACCGGCAAGCCGATGATCATTTCCACCGGAATGGCGGATGCGGAAGAAATCCGGGAGGCCATTGATGCGGCGAGAGGAGCTGGCTGTAAACAGCTGGCGATTCTTCACTGTGTAAGTGGCTACCCGGCGCCAGCGGAAGACTATAACCTGCGAACCATTGTGGACATGCAGCAGCGTTTCGGCCTGGTAACAGGGCTTTCGGATCACACCCTGGACAATACAACGGCGATTGCCAGCGTTGTACTGGGTGCATCAATCATTGAAAAGCACTTCACGCTCGACCGTTCTGGCGGTGGTCCGGATGACAGTTTTTCCCTTGAGCCTGAGGATCTCAAAGCGCTTTGCCGGGATAGCAAGACAGCCTGGAGGGCACTTGGCGAGGTGAATTACGGTCGAAAATCCAGCGAGCAGGGTAACGCGCTGTTTCGCCGTTCCTTATACTTTGTGAAGGATATCAAGGCGGGGGACGTCATATCCGGCGAAGATGTACGGAGTGTTCGCCCGGGCTTCGGGTTGGCGCCCAAGCACCTGAAAGCCGTTGTTGGCAAGGTAGCCACGCATGACATAAGCAGAAACTCTCCGGTCAGGGAAGCGGATTTTCGGTAACCGTTAAACGAATAAAAAACCTGGCCGGGGACTGGGCCGGGTTCAGAATTATTAACAAGGACGTTCAAGCATGATTTCAATATCTCACCACGGCGCCACCTCCGGCGTAACCGGCTCCTGCCACGAACTTACCCTTGGCCAAGGGGCCCAGAAAAGCGGCATCCTCATAGACTGCGGCCTGTTCCAGGGCCAGGACGAAGGCCGCGGCGCTTCGGCTTCCGATCTCTCCATTGATTTTCCCATCGAACATATCCGGGCCCTGGTGGTCACCCACGTGCATATCGACCACGTGGGGCGCATTCCCTATTTACTGGCTGCGGGTTTCGACGGGCCCATTATTTGTTCCGAGCCTTCAGCCATTATGCTGCCGGAGATTCTGGAGGATGCGCTGAAAATCGGCTTCACCCGCGACCAGCAGCTGATTGAGCGGGTTCTGGGGCTGATCAGTTCCCGCCTGGTGCCGGTGCCTTATGGCCAGTGGCATTCGGTGTTTGCTGAGGATGATTGCTCGCTGTCGGTTCGGCTGCAGAGAGCAGGGCATATTCTGGGCTCGGCCTATGTGGAATGTGATGCGGTAGATGGGGATGTTGAAGAGCGGATTGTGTTCAGTGGCGATCTTGGGGCGCCCCATGCACCCTTGCTGCCGGCGCCCCAATCCCCGGAGCGGGCGGACCGGCTGGTGATTGAGAGTACTTATGGGGATAAGGACCATGAGGATCGGGAAACGCGGCGCTATCGGTTGAAGGCGGTGCTCGAGCACGCCCTGGAAGATGGCGGCACGGTGTTGGTGCCGGCGTTCAGTATTGGGCGGACGCAGGAGTTGCTTTATGAGATTGAGGGCCTGATTCATGAGTTTGGCGGAGAGCTATGGAGCAATCTGGAAATCGTTGTGGATTCGCCCCTTGCTGCGGAATTCACCCGAATCTACCGAGACCTGAAGCCCTACTGGGATGCTGAGGCCACAGACCTGGTGCGCCAGGGCCGGCATCCGCTCTCTTTTGAGCAACTCACGGTCATCAATTCCCACGAAGACCACCTGAATGCGGTGGATTACCTGGCCCGCTCCCATCGCCCTTGTGTGGTTCTGGCCGGTTCTGGTATGTGCGCCGGTGGCCGGGTGGTGAATTACCTGAAGGCGATGCTGGGGGATAAGCGGAACGATGTACTCTTTGTGGGCTACCAGGCCGCAGGAACGCCAGGAAGGGATATTCTTACTTATGGGCATCGTGGTGGCTGGGTTGAGTTGGATGGTGAACGCTACGATATCCGGGCACGGATTCATCAGGTCGGGGGGTATTCGGCCCATGCGGGGCAATCGGATCTTGTGGCGTTTGTAGCAGGTATACCTGTACCTCCCCGTGAGATTCGAATTGTCCACGGTGATTCGGTCGCCAAACTGGCGTTGAAAAGGTGTTTTCAATCCCTGGCTGGTACAGACATAATTATTCCATCAGAGTAGGGCGAATGATCGCCGGGCTATACTTTCTGGGAAAGGATTTCAAATGAAGAAAATTGCAGTTATTGGTCTGGGTTATGTGGGGCTGCCTCTCGCCGCGGCCTTTGGTGAAAAGCGGGAAATTGTCGGTTTCGATATCAATAAAAAACGGATTGCCGAGCTGAAAGATGGCGTTGATTTCACCCGTGAGGTGTCCCGGGAAGAATTGGCTGCCGCGTCGGGTTTGTCTTTTACCGATAATCTTGAAGGCATTCGTGATTGCCAGATTTATATTGTCACGGTGCCTACCCCGATTGATGAATTCAAAACTCCGGATTTAACCCCTCTGGTAAAAGCCAGCGAAACCGTAGGCAAGGTTTTGAAGCAGGGCGATATTGTGATTTACGAATCCACGGTATATCCCGGCGCCACGGAAGAGGTTTGCGTGCCGGTACTGGAGAAAGTCTCCGGTCTTGCGTTTAACAAGGATTTCTTTGCCGGTTACAGTCCTGAGCGAATAAATCCGGGTGATAAAGAGCATCGGGTAACCAGCATCATGAAAGTGACTTCTGGTTCCACTCCGGAAATTGCCGATGAAGTGGATGCGCTTTATGCCAGTGTTATTACCGCAGGCACTCATAAAGCCAGTTCCATCAAAGTGGCCGAAGCGGCGAAGGTTATCGAAAACACCCAGCGTGATTTGAATATAGCGCTGATGAATGAGCTTTCGATGATTTTTTCGCGTCTGAAAATTGATACCCATGAAGTGCTGGCGGCAGCGGGCACAAAGTGGAATTTCCTGCCGTTTAAACCCGGCCTGGTAGGTGGCCACTGTATTGGTGTTGACCCGTATTATCTCACTCACAAAGCCCAGGCTATTGGTTACCATCCTGAAATTATTCTGTCCGGCCGGCGGGTAAACGACAATATGGGCCCCTATGCAGCAGCCGAACTGGTTAAGGCAATGATTAAAGCCGGGCATACGGTGGCATCATCAAAAGTGCTGGTAATGGGTCTTACCTTTAAGGAAAACTGCCCGGATTTGCGGAACACCCGGGTGATTGATGTTATTCGGGAGTTGGAGGATTTCGGCTGTTCCGTGGATGTAACGGACTGCTGGGCGGATAATACCGAAGCCGATCATGAATATGGTATTTCTCTGGTGGAGTCACCGAAATCCGGAGATTATGATGCGCTGTTTCTTGCGGTGCCCCATCGTGAATATGCCGCCAAATCTTCAAAAGAGCTGCGAGCTTATTTGAAAGACAATGGTGTTCTGTTTGATCTGAAGGGGGTTTTGCCGTTGGGTGAAGCGGATCTCAGGCTGTAAGTACAAAATTTGTACAGAGTGTGATTTAAAAGCCGGTCAACTTGACTGGCTTTTTTTATTAAAGGCTCGTAAATAAATAATTTTGCCAGATCACATTTATTTGATTATTATCTTGGTTGACTTTTGGTCAACTCCAATTAAGTTTTTAAAACCCCTATTTGAATAAGGTTTTAATTCCATGGCAAAGATTAACGACTATTACCAGAAAAAACAGCTTATGGAAAAGCTTGCTGCAGAGCTGGAACAGCTTGAAAAAGACCAGGCTCTGAAAGGTGAACTGGAGTTTGAAAACAAGGTTCGCGCCTTGATGAAGGAGTATGACAAGTCGCCGAAGGATGTACTTCAGATTCTCTCTGCGATTGATCCCTCAGTGGCTGGCGGCAAGACCGATTCAGCTGCTGGCAGCCGCCCGAAGCGCCCGATGAAGACTTACAAGAACCCGCACACCGGTGAAGTGGTCAAGACCCGTGGTGGCAATCACAAGACGCTTAACGAGTGGCGTCAGAAGCATGGTAAGGAAGCCGTGCAGAGCTGGCAGCAGGACTGATGCCAGCTAGCCCTTCTCCTTTCAGGGAGAGGGGCTGTTAACCCACCACGACCCGATTCCGACCACCTTCCTTCGCCGCGTACAGCGCCTCATCCGCCTTCTGCATCCACTGCATATAGTTCTCAGGCTCTTCCGTTAACTGGGCAATGCCAATGCTGATGGTATAGCGGATCGGTGCCACGCTGGTTTCCACCACGCTTTGTTCAATGGTTTCCCGTATTCGCTCACAGATGATGCGTGCGCCCTCGGCATCGGTTTCCGGCAGTATTATGCCGAATTCCTCACCACCGTAGCGGCCGGCGCTGTCGGATTGGCGGATGGCATTGCGGGTGATGCTGGCGGTGTGTTTGATTACTTCATCCCCGGCCAGGTGGCCGTGGGTGTCGTTCACCGGCTTGAAGTGGTCGATATCAAACATTACCAGGCTGGTGGTGTGGCCGTAGCGGCGGAAGCGTTCGAATTCAGCATCCACCAGGTTTTCCCAGGTGCCCCGGTTGAGTAGGCCGGTGAGGCGGTCTGTCATGCTCAGTTTGGCCAATTGTTCGTTGGCTCGTTCCAAAGCCATTTTACTGCTGGCGATGTCGGTAACGTCGTACACCATCAGGCACACTTTCTCGACTTCCCCGTTGGTGCCGGAGAGCGGGCTGATGGTCAGGTTCTGGAACATGTACTCTTCGGTACCAGTGATGGGCCGGGTATTGCGGAACTGGAACAGGTAAGGGCGTTGCTCCCAGGAGGTAAAGGCTTTGGTGTTGAGCAAAGCTACGGCGTCCACTTTGCGGGTCAGCCAGGCTTGGGGGATATCCGGGAATACATCAAACAGTACCTGGCCCTGGATCTTGCTGGCGGTGATGCCGCTGTGGTTTTCCATGAATCCGTTCCAGACTTCGACTTTGAAATCCAGGTCCAGCACCACCAGGCCCACTTCCACGGATTCCAGCATGTCCATCAGCCAGTGAAAGGTGTTGGCTTCAGATTCTTCTATGGCCATGAGTCAGTCCACCAGATATTGCAGGCGATCTTCGAGAAAAGGCACTGAATCCTCGGTGAGGAGGATCAGCATGTCGCATTCGATGTCCCGGTCTTCCAGGGTGTAGCAGATTTCGATGCACAGCAGCTGTTCTTCCCTGGAACTGTGGTGTTCAAGCAATTCGGTAATCTGCCGATGCTGGCCAAGCACCGTTGGGTGGCCCAGGCCGAGTTTCAGGTCCAGCTGGTCGCCGATGCCTTTGAGGAAGGCGCCGAAGAGTATGCTGGACATGTCCATCAGCACTTCCACATTCACCGCTTCACCCTCAAGGGTGTCGTAGTGAAGCATCTCTGCCATTTCCCGGAAGCTGGCATCTGCGAACAGCAGAAGTGCTTCCCCGGCGATTCCGGCGCCGGTGAACCCCTGGCACACGGCCGAATACGTGTCGCTGTCGCTGACTGAGGAAATGGCCATGTGCAGTTCGGAGTTGGCCAGGAAGGCTACCTTGGGAATCGGCTGTTTTACGAAAACGCGCAGCAGGCGAGCCAGGAGATCCGAGGATCGGCCCATGGCGACGTTGGAGATTTCCTGCAGGTAGTCGTTCAGGGAAACGGAGATTTCCGGGGCGGGGCTGCCTGTGCTTTTGAGACTGGTGTCCTGCAGCGCCGTGTCTTCGAGTTCTCCGGGGCGATACACCCCGTATTCCACCAGCAGGTCGAGCACAATGCACGTCTCGGTGGGTTTCTTGATAAAGTCGAGGGCGCCGAGCTTCTTTACCCGCTCCCGGGCTTCAGGCTGGATATCGCCGGAAACCACGATGGTCATGACCGGCAAATCTTCCCTGCGAACCTGCTCCAGAACCTGATAGCCGTCCATCTCCGGCATGTTCAGATCCAGGAACATCAGTTCTGCCTCGTGCCGACGCAATTTCTCCAGCGCTTCCACACCGTCTTTCGCGAAGCTGACATCCCCACGCAATCCTTCTGGCAGGGCTCGGGCCATTTGCTTTCTGGCAAGGGCAGAGTCGTCGCAGATCAGAATGCGGGTGGTCATTGATGGGGCCGTAGAGGGTTGGTCATAAGGTGCGAAAGTATACCAGTAGTCTTTGTTATGTACACGTTTGCTACATCATTCGTAACAATCGGTAAGGTGCTGTAAGTATATTAAGCCAAAGGTTTTGTGACTGTATTCAAAGTTGGTTGAGTATTACTGAATTGTAAACGGCGATTGTGACTCTGCTCACTCTATTGGCCGATCTGCCTTGGTTATAGTGTGTCTGCGGCAAATAAAAAATAATGTAAAACACTGCCGCCTGTGAGCACCGGGAAAAACAAAAACAAACCGGGCTGCAGTGGAGTCGGGCGTCGGAAACTGGCTCAAAAATATTACTTCAGAGACACGACATTATGAGACAGCAGGCGTATGGATACGCTGCCGTCACCCTGTTCTGCCTGGGTATTGCGCCCGTTGCCCAGGCCGAGCTGGAGCCCATTTCTGAGGAAACAATGGGTGAGGTGACCGGGCAGGCTTTTATGCAGATCGAGAACATACCGGGGGATACCCACGCGTTCACGCGTATGACGCTGATCATGGATGTGGAAACCCGGATGAACGTGGACGACGTGCAGGCCGGCCAGATTGATGGCGGCGTGGACTTCGCGGCACAGCATGTGGCGTTGGGCCATATTGCACGTAATGACGGCGAGCAGTTCAACGGCCGAACCTACAGTGCCGGAGACACCGTTCATTTCGAGGCGTTCAAACCTTATATCGAGCTGGCGGAAGACCCCGCCGAGGGGAAGCTTTCGGGCTTTCGTATGGGGTTCGGGCAGGCGAGAGGTTCGGTTTCCTCGCTGACCAGCAGTTTCAGTGGCGATATTGGCCTGAAGCTGGTGGACGGCTCCGGGCAGGAATTCGACGCTACGCTTTTTGATGAGAACACCCAGGCCACCAATTATCGGGCCAGCCATATCGGCATTGATGATGGAACAGCGGACTGTACCTCTGGCACTAACTGCGCACCTCTGACGCACCTTCAGTCCCTGTATGTGGGCGAAGAGGGCGTTGATGGCGTTACCGATTTCACCAGCGATTTCTTCATTGGTTTCCAGCGAGAAGGGGTGGACTGGCAGAGCCCGGACGGTGCCAATGTAATCAACGCTGGCAAAGGGGTGTTTATCAATCTGCCCACGAGCATGAAAGTGGATATGAGCCAATTGATTACCCAAGGCGTGGATCGGCTGCAGACCCATCGGGACGATATGGGTACCCAATTGTTTTAAATGCTAAACTCCTGCCAGTGTTTAACCCATTCGGCAGGAGCTTAGTCCCTTGATCCGCTCGTTTTACTGGCACGATTACGAAACCTTCGGGGTAGACCCGATTCACGACAGGCCTTCCCAGTTTGCCGGCGTGCGAACGGATGCGGATCTCAATATCATCGAAGAACCGCTGGTAATCTACTGCAAGCCTGCCGATGACTACTTACCAGCGCCAGAGGCCTGCCTGATCACCGGCATTACTCCTCAAAAAGCCCTGGAAGACGGTTTTCCGGAGGCCGAGTTTATCGCCCAGATCAACGAAGCTTTCAGCCAGCCCGGCACCTGTGTTGTGGGTTACAACAGCCTCCGCTTCGACGACGAGGTTACCCGTCACACCCTGTACCGCAACCTGCGCGACCCTTACGCCCGTGAATGGCAGAACGGCAATTCCCGCTGGGACATCATTGATATGGTGCGCCTGACCTATGCTCTGCGCCCGGAGGGTATCAACTGGCCCCGCAAGGAAGATGGCAGCCCCAGTTTCAAACTGGAGGAGCTGACCGTTGCCAACGGCATCGCTCACGAAGCGGCCCACGATGCCATGTCGGATGTTGAGGCAACTATTGCAGTGGCTAAGCTGATCAAGGAGAAACAGCCAAAGCTCTTTGATTTTGTTTTGCAGAACAAGGACAAACACTCTGCCCGAGCGATGCTGGACACCGCCACCATGAAGCCGGTGTTCCACATATCCGCCAAGTACCCGGCCAGCCGGGGTTGCTGCGCAATGGTGGCGCCGGTGGCCGAGCACCCCACCAACAAGAACCTGGTGATTGTTTACGACCTGCGTGAAGACCCCTCCGAGTTGATAAACGCCAGCCCTGAGCAGATTCGTGAGCGGGTGTTTACTTCCCAGGCGGAATTGGGGGAGGGCGTAAGCCGCTTTCCACTGAAAGGGGTGCAACTGAACAAGTGCCCGGTAATGGCGCCGGCGAACATGCTTTCTACCCTATCGCAAGAACGCCTGGAAGAACTAGCGCTGGATGGTGATACTTTGCGGGCCAATCTGGCCATGTTGCGCAAGGCCCCGGATCTACCAGCCAGGATTGCCGAGGCCTTCGACCAGCCCCACGAAAGCGACCTCACGGACCCGGACGAACAGCTCTATGCTGGTGGCTTTATCAGCAAAACCGACCGAGAGAAGCTGAACTGGGTGCTCGAGCAGCCGGTGGAAACCCTGGGCGAGCTGGATGTGACCTTCGAAGATGATCGCCTGCAGGAACTGTTGTTTCGTTATCGGGCGCGGAATTATCCGGGCAGCCTGATGGGTGAGGAACTGGAGCGATGGGAGGATTTTCGCGGCCAGAGGCTAATGCACCCGAAGAAGGGGTGGCGGTCTTTGGAGGCTTATGCCCAGGAGCTACAGCGTCTGGCAGCAGACCCGGAATTGACGCCGGAGAGGCGGCATATCCTTGAGGATTTGCATTTGTATGGGGAGTCTTTGATTCCTTATATCTGATAAGGATGTTGGCTCCTTTGGAGCCGCCATTGTTTAATGCGCCTTCGCCTGCAAGAGAAGGCGCTTTTGTGTCGGATTACGGCTTTCGCCTAATCCGACCTACATGGCTTAGGCATAAGCCCAGATTCCAACGCGTAGGTCGGATTAGGCGAAGCCGTAATCCGACACCCCACTAAAGCCCGTAGGTCGGATTAGGCGAAAGCCGTAATCCGACACCCCAAGCACGAAGCTAATTCACCGCCGCTTCACAAAATAAACACTCAAACTCTGCCCCATCAGACTCTGCACCTCACTGCCCAAAGCCTCCGCCTGAATTTGCTTCTGAACCGGCCCGGTTGCCAGGCTGTGGCCATCCACATCCCGCGCTTTCACAAGCTTCCACTCCACCTCGTTACTCGCCATGGCCATCAGCTCTTTCAGCTGGGCTGTGTCCTGGGGCCGAAACCATCTGTCCCGGCAGCCGCCGAGGCTGTAGAAATCGGCGTCGGCTGTCAGTTCCTGCCAGGCGCTATCGTTTCGATTGGCCAGAACCATCCGGCGAAGCTGGCGCAGCGTCTGGCGGGTGGGTTGAAGCTTGTGCTCGGCAACCAGCTTGCGAATCTGTCTGTCGCCGGAGGTTTGCTCGGCAATGGCGGTGTGCATGTGCACCACAGCGCCGGAGCCGGTGGCCTGGTTAACCAGAGCCGCTAGAGACAGTGTGGTCATGGCCGGTGAGGGCAGGCGGCCGACTTCGATCCAGTGCACCTGGTGGCCATCGGCCACGAAACGCTGGGCAATGGACCAGGGCCAGAACACGATGTTGTCCATACCCATCTCGTTCGCCATGCGCGTGGCTTTGGCGATGTTGGCCAGGGATTCATCCACCGCGATCACTTCCACATCGTCCAGATAGCTGGCCAGCTCCATAGCACGCTGGCCGGACTGCGCACCGCACACCATGATGCGAAGAGTGGCCGGGAGATATTCGGTGTCCAGCCCCAGCTCGGTGGCCATCAATGTTTTAAGACTGCTTTCGGTGCGGTAGGCCAGCTGGGACCAGGACGGCCATGCCTGGGGAACATCGGTCTTATCCAGACAGAGTTCCTCGGCCTTCTCATCGAAATTCTGTTTGATCGCCTCTTCCTCGGCCCGATCGTAATAGCTGGCGGCTAAGACTGGCTGCAATGCCAGAGGCCAGTCCACCAGGTTCCATTGGCCAAGTTGGACGGCGAAGGGCTGGTGGAAGAGGGCGCCATACATTGCGCTGATCATCAGTGAGCCGATGAGTCCGTCCTGCTCCTCGCCAAGGGCAAACTGGGCCTGGATGCTATCGTTGATGGCAGAGATCAGTCGCTCTTCATCATCTTCTGCTGCCAGGGCATAACCGGTTCTGTCGGCGTATTGAGCGATGGCCAGTGTCAGGCGCTGCAGTTCGTCCCGAAGTTCAACGGTTTGTGCGACTTCGGCAATGATCGCCCGACGCAGCATGGTCACCAGCTCTTCCACGGCCGGATTGGGCATCAGGGTTTTCTGGAGGGCGAGGATCAGCAGTTCATCTTCGCTGGCGGCATCCAGGAAAATCTGAGCATCCGGGTTATCCAGATCGTATTGCTGATGAATAATGGCGCTGACAAACTGGCCCAGCTCCTGATGCGGCAAGCCGTCCCGCTGGATAAGGGCGATAGCATCACGGGCCAGTGCAGAATCCGCCTTGCTCACTTTCAAGTGCTGGGCACAGGTTAGCATGCCGCTGTAGACGGAATCCCATTCGGCGCCGGTTTCCAGTAGCTTGCGATAATGCAGGTAGGCTACATCGAACTGGCCCTGCAACCGTTTGGCGTGGGCAACACCGCAGAAAGCGGCGGCAGATTGCCGCTCGCAGTCCAGAGCCTGCAGGAAATACTGCTCTGCAAGCGCCGGCCGCTCGGTTTTCAGGGCCCAGTAGCCCAGGTTGCAATACTGCTGCGCCTGGTCCGGTTCATGATTCAGGCTGGCATTGAACAGGGTATGAGCTTTCTCGAGCTGCCCGTCGTCCATCTCCACGCGGCCAAGCAGCCCCAGCCCACCGGCATTCTGCGGCTCCAGAGCCAGCGCTTCGTTCAGATAGTCCCGGCATTCCTGACGGGCCTTCAGCCGCTGAATATGGCTGAGGCCGTTGCTGTTGGACTCTCCGTAGGCAAGATTGGCCTGCAGAAGCAGGCGGGCAACCTGGGCCTGTTGGGACTGGGATACCTGGACTTGATGCTTGGCTTGCATGGGACACCTCGTTGTATTTGCCGCAATCCAGAGCGGCAAAGGTCTGCAGTTTTTTGACGGTTTGCCGTGCTTTGAGGGTGGTGCTGCGAAAGATGTGCCAAGATATCGAGTGTGGAAAAGGCATGTTATTTGCGTATAGAGTTCAAGATGTCACTTTACCGTCAAATGGCCGTCGCTTATGAAAGTTCTCGTAACTGGTGGAGCTGGGTTTATAGGCTCTGCATTTATCCGTCACCTGATGAGTGATGGGGCCTATCAGGTTGTGAATGTCGACAAGCTGACGTATGCGGGAAGCCTTGATTCGTTGGCCGACATCAGTGAGTCTCCGAACTATGTCTTCGAGAAGGTCGACATTTGTGATCGTGCGAGTCTGAACCGGGTATTTGCTGAGCATGCGCCGGATATGGTGGTACACCTCGCTGCGGAATCTCATGTGGATCGCTCCATTGACGGCCCGGAGACATGTATTCAGACCAATATAATGGGCACCTTTCATCTGGTTGATGTTGCGCTCCGCTATCAGCGGGAAACGGGCCGGCTTCGTTGCTTTCATCATGTGAGCACTGATGAGGTTTTTGGTGATCTCGGTCTGGAGGATGCGCCGTTCAGCGAATATTCCTCCTATCGTCCGAGTTCACCTTACGCAGCAAGTAAGGCTTGTGCGGACCATCTGGTCAGAGCGTGGGGGCGTACGTATGGAGTACCGTTCGTTATAAGCAACTGCTCCAATAACTATGGTCCATACCAGTATCCGGAAAAGTTGATTCCACTCACTATAATGCGGGCAATGGCGGGCCGGTCGCTGCCAGTCTATGGTGATGGCCAACAGGTTCGTGACTGGCTTTATGTGGAGGATCACGCCCTTGCTCTCGAGAAAATCATGATTGACGGTCGGAATGGCGAAACCTACCTCGTTGGTGGGCGTGCAGAGCGAACCAATCTTGAGGTCGTCCGGGGTGTTTGTCGGGTCCTCCAGAAGTATCAGCCGAGGGAAAACGGATACGAAGAACTGATTACATTCGTGGGTGACCGGCCGGGGCATGACCGCCGCTATGCGGTAGATCCGACAGGTTTGGAGCGGGAGCTGGGCTGGAGGCCGCTCAGGTCGTTTGAAAGCGGGCTGGAGAATACGGTCCGCTGGTATCTGGCTAACTTCCGATGGCTGGAAGCCAAAGAGACGAACGGTGAGCGTCTGGGACTTGGCGGAGATATCAGGGTATGAAGGGCATCATTCTGGCTGGCGGCACCGGGACTCGCCTGTATCCAATTACTACGGGTGTTTCCAAGCAGCTTCTGCCCGTATACGACAAACCGATGATTTACTACCCTTTGTCCGTGTTAATGCTTGCGGGTATACGGGATATCCTGATCATTACTGCGCCGGAGGACCGGAAGAGCTTTGAGCGGGTTCTGGGCGATGGTGGCAATTTTGGTATCCGGCTTTCCTACGCCGTGCAGGAGGCGCCAGAAGGACTGGCGCAAGCGTTCATTATCGGGGCGGAATTTATAGGTGACGACAGGGTTTGTCTGGTGTTGGGCGACAATATTTTTTATGGCCAAGGCTTTTCGCCAAAGCTGCGACAAGCGGCTATGCAGGAAGCGGGCGCTACCGTGTTCGGCTATCAAGTTCGCGATCCGGAACGTTTTGGAGTTGTCGAGTTCGATAGCAATAGAAAAGCAATTTCTATCGAGGAGAAACCAGCGTATCCGAGGTCAAATTATGCTGTGACGGGTCTGTATTTTTACGACAACCGCGTGGTCGATATCGCGCGTACGGTAGAGCCCTCGCATCGGGGCGAGCTTGAGATCACAAGCATTAACCAAGTTTACCTCCGGAATAGCGATCTGCGTGTCGAACAACTGGCTCGCGGTTTTGCTTGGCTGGATACCGGCACCCATGAGAGCCTGCTGGAAGCAGCACAGTTCGTTGAAACGATTGAGAAACGTCAAGGCTTCAAGATCGCCTGTCTTGAGGAGATCGCGCTTTCACAGGGATGGCTCACGACGTCCAGGATTCGAGAGCTCGACGCCTACCGGGCAGCGAATGGATATGGTGAATATGTAAGAGAGTTGGTGGTTGAGTATGATTCCAGTCACTAAGCCTTATCTACCCCCGCGCAGCCGTCTGGATCGCTATATCAGTCGGATCTATAAGACTTGCCAGCTCACTAACCAGGGGCCTTTGGTGCGTGAGCTGACAGAGCGTCTACAGGCATACCTGGAAGTCGACAATCTGCTTCTAGTTGCCAACGGTACGCTTGCATTGCAGGTTGCATTCGAAACACTGGGTGTCTGCCGCTATGCAGTCACCACCCCCTTCACATTTCCGGCAACCAGCTCCGCGTTGGCATGGCAGAACACCACGCCCGTTTACGCCGGTATCTCCAATGCCACCTTGAACCTCGACCCGAAGTGCGCGGAACGCGAACTGACAGCGGACACCAGCGCCATTGTGCCCGTGCACACCTATGGCAATCCATGCGAGGTTGAGGCGTTCGAGCGTATCGGTGAAGCCAGGGGAGTCAAGCTAGTTTACGATGCCTCCCACGCCTTCGCGGTTCGCTACAGCGGGAGCAGCGTGCTCAAGTGGGGTGATGCAGCTACGCTTAGCTTCCATGCCACCAAACTCTTCCATACATCGGAGGGCGGCGGTATTGTTTTTAGGCATCCAGAGGATCTGGAGTTGGCAGAGTCGATTATCAATTTCGGTCTGGTTCGGGGCGTGCCCGAGCGGATTGGGATCAATGCAAAAATGAGTGAGTTACACGCTGCAATGGGCTTGGCGGTACTTGACGATATTGACGAGATTCTTGCGCAACGGATGGAGGTGGTCAACCGGTACCGACAACGGCTTGCCGGAATTGTAAATGAGCCGTTACGGGCTTCAAAAACCAGCGAAAATGGTGCGTATTTTCCAATTCTCCTCGATAGTAGGGTGCTGAGAGATAGGCTTCTTGCGGCGCTCCGTAGCCGGAAGGTGGAAGCCCGGGCCTACTTTTCGCCCTCTCTGGATTCGCTCCAACTTTACAATGGCATTCACTCTGAACTTGCCACACCTTTGGCCCAAAGGGTGCTTTGTCTGCCAGTTTTTCCGGGATTGCAGCGAACAGAAATCGATGAGATTTGCCGCGTCGTTGAAGCTGTTGTTGGTGACAGAGGAACTACAGGAGCTGCCGGTCTGTGGGAGGAACGCGAGTGAGGCTTTCCATAATGCAGCCCTACTTTCTTCCTTATGTTGGTTACTTCCAGCTTCTGGCAGCCACGGACGAATTTGTCGTTTATGACGATGTAAAATATACGAAAAAGGGCTGGATCAATCGCAACCGGATGCTCATCGCCGAAAAGGAAAGGACCTTTTCCTTGCCCCTGGCAAAGGGCTCGGACCAGTTGCTGATCTGCCAACGAAGACTTGCCGACGATTTTTGTCCAGATAAGCTTCTGAATCAGTTTCATGGTGCCTACGGCAAGGCTCCTTATTACGACCGGGTCTTTCCGTTATTGGAGCGGATTCTGCGGTTCGATAAGAGGAATCTGTTTGAGTTTATCCTCAATTCCATTTGCATGATTCGGGACTACATAGATATTCGCACACCGATTACCGTCTCCTCAGGCATACCCATTGAGCCTGGCCTAAAGGGGCAGGACCGAGTAATCGAAATCTGCCAGGCGCGGGGAGCGGATGAGTACATCAACCCGATCGGCGGGCAGAAGCTGTACGCGAAAGAGGATTTCGCGCTGCACGGTATCTCACTTAGCTTCATACAGTCCAGACGCCTGGAGTACGATCAGGGGCAGAATGAATTCGTGCCTTGGCTCTCGATTATTGACGTTCTGATGCATAATTCGCCGGAGCAGGCCAACCATTACGTGCACGCCGGCTACGATTTGGTATAGAACATGTTCTACTGGAAGAAACTTGGAAAGGTTTTTACTCCGCAGGGCATTGTCGGGCGCAGCTGGATGAGCGAGTTTGCCCAGGCGCCGGCAACTCTGGTATTCGATGACTTTGTTAGGGTCTATTTCTCATGTCGCCCACCTGCGGACGAAAGAGGGCAGTATGTCAGCTATTCAGCCTGGGTCGATCTCGACCGGCGCAACCTGCTCAAGGTTATTCGGGTAGGTGAGCAGCCGGTGCTGGGGCTTGGTCAGAGGGGGACGTTCGATGAGTTTGGAACCTATCCTTTTTCGGTTATCCGGGATGGGAACAGAGTGCTTGCCTACTATGGTGGCTGGACCCGATGCGCCTCGGTACCTTTTAACGTTGCCATAGGTATGGCGACCAGTAATGACAATGGCGAGAGTTTTGTCAGGGCGGGGACCGGGCCGGTTCTTTCCTACACTCCCAATGAGCCCTTTGTGCTCAGCGGTCCGAAGATTCGGTGCTTTGATGGCCTCTGGTACCTCTGGTACATCGCCGGGCGGAAATGGAAGCTCGTTGACGGCCGGCCCGAACCTGTCTACAAGATCCGAATGGCGCGTTCCGAAGATGGCCTGATATGGGAACGGGAAAATAGAGACCTGATTAAAAGCCGTCTGGAGGAGGACGAAGCACAAGCCAGCCCCGACGTGATTCAGGCAAATGGCCTTTACCACATGTTTTTCTGTTATCGGTACAGCAGCGACTACCGAGGTAAAGAAAAAGGTTACCGGATCGGATATGCGTCCAGCGCTGACCTTCTCCACTGGGAACGCGACGATGACAAGGCCGGTATTGAACTATCCGGAACCGGTTGGGATTCGCAAATGCTTTCCTATCCACACGTCTTTCACCTCGATGGCAGTACTTGGATGTTGTATCTGGGAAACGATGTGGGCCGGGAAGGCTTTGGTCTGGCCAGGCTTGAAGGAAAACTGGGATAGGGCAGCATATGAAGTGGAAAAAACTGGGAAAGATCTTTGATCCGACCGAACACCCGCTGCCTAATGGTTGCGTCGAATATGCTCAGTCTCCCCAGACGCTGATATTTGATACGTTTGTCCGGGTCTATTTTGCCTGTAGGCCTCCGCGAACTTCCGGTGGCCAGTATACCAGTCATATAGCCTACGCGGACTTCTCAAAGGATTTTAAGAACCTGTTGAGGGTTTCTCGGCACACCGTTTTGCCACTCGGCAGCCTTGGAACGTTTGATGAGCATGGTATTTTTCCGCTGAATCCACTTCGTTTTGGTGGGCGGGTCATGGGTTATACCTGTGGCTGGAGCCGTCGGGTATCAGTACCGGTCGAGACATCCATCGGTCTGGTCACGAGTACCGACAATGGTGAGACGTTCCAGCGCTATGGCACCGGTCCGATAATGTCTAGCAGCCTGAACGAGCCTTACCTCGTCGGAGATGCCTTTGTGAAGTATATCGAAGGCCAGTTCCACATGTGGTACATGTTCGGAACAGACTGGATCGACGACGACAGGGGAGGAGAGCCTGAGCGGACCTACAAAATTGGTCACGCGACTTCAGATGATGGCATCGCCTGGCGCAGGCAGGAGGGGGAGCAAATTATCGGTGACAAGCTTGGAGTGCAGGAAAGCCAAGCCTTGCCGACTGTTATCGGGATCAAGAACCGATACCATATGTTTTTCTGCTATCGTGAGTCAGTGGACTTCAGAACCAACGCCAACCGAGCCTATCGCATAGGTCATGCCTGGTCGAAGGATCTGAATACCTGGCACAGGGACGATTCGAGGCCCGGGATCGATGTCAGCGACATTGGCTGGGACTCTGAAATGCTCTGCTATCCCCACGTGTTCGAATGCGGGGGGCAAGTCTATTTGCTCTACAACGGCAACCACTTCGGCCGCTACGGATTCGGTCTGGCCGTCCTCGAAAAGGATTGACCGTGATTGAATACCGCACGAACCAGTCAGGGGCTCGCGACGTTGCGATCCACCTTGAGCGTTGCGATGCAGAGTTTGTTCCGCCCCTGGGCGACAGGGTCTGCATTGACGAATACGCGGTGAAACTGGTGAGCAATGCACAGCGGTTCGAAGCCTGGCAGGATGAGACTATGGTCGGGCTTGTGGCCATGTATTGCGGGGGCGGGCGCTTCCGCTCCCGAACTGCCTTTATTTCTAGCGTAAGCGTTTTGCCGAAACTCTGCGGCCAGGGCCTCGCCTCAGCTCTTTTAGACCGGGCAATCCAGTTTGCTCGGCACGCTGGCATGCGCAAGATTGAGCTTGAAATGGATCAGCGGAACTTTGGTGCGTGGCGGTTGTACCGGAATAAGGGCTTCGTGATTAAAAGCGAGAGCGGGGTGGCCCGCCTCATGCAACTGATGCTTTGAGGACAGGCGTATGTCACAGCAGCGTGAATTTGACGAAGAGATTAAGGATACCTCCGACCATAAGTACGCTTATGATTTTGATTTTGAGGTTATGCATCCGTTTATGCTTCGTGCCTTTGGGGCTTTTTTTCGGCCGGGAAATGTTCTCGAGCTCGGCAGTTTCCGCGGCGACTTTACTCAACGGCTTACACATCTGTTTACTGACATTACTTGCGTGGAGGCTTCGTCGGTGGCCATAAACGATGCCCGGCGGCGACTGCCTTCTCATGTAACCTTGATAAACGGTGCTTTTGAAGACTTGCAGCTCAAGGAGCGCTTCAGCAACATCGTCTGCACACATGTTCTTGAGCACCTCGATGATCCGGTCGCCTTACTCGCACGTGTCAACCAGGAATGGCTCGCTGAAGAGGGGCTGCTTTTTCTGGCCTGCCCAAATGCCAATTCCCCTTCACGCCAGATTGCGGTCAAGATGGGACTCATCTCCCACAACGCGGCCGTGACCCCTGCGGAGCGCGAGCACGGTCACCGTTGCACGTACACTCTTGATACGCTGGAACGGGACGCATTGAAAGCCGGGCTCGAAGTTGTGCACCGTTCCGGGATCTTTTTTAAAGCACTGGCGAACTTTCAGTGGGATCGCCTGTTGGCGACAGACATTATCAGTGATGAATATCTGGAAGGGTGTTACAAGTTGGGTCAAGTGTATCCTGACCTCTGCGCGAGTATTTTTCTGGTATGTCGCAGGGGTTCTGCCGGGGGAAAGATCTAAATCCGGCGAGCCATTGAGGCGGATTGTATGGATCGCTATCTCGGCGTGTAACGGGTATTTTAGCTCGCCCCGCCCAAAATACGCTTTATCCCCCGCGTGAAATAGTGCTCGGTTGGTTCCGGCGTAGTAGCTGCGGTAGAAAGCCGCTCGACCAGTCGTTCCCGCATACGCAGCACGCTCTCAACTGCGGTGGCGTGAGCGTTTGGATCATGGATCCAGATAATTGCTGCTGCGACAAGTTCCAGTTCGGAGTCATAAGCATAGCCGCCCTCTTCGTCAAACCTCAGGAAGGTCGAATAATCTGTCTTTTCTGCCAGCTCGTCACCGCCTTTCAAGTAAAGCTTGGGTTGGCCCAGTAGAATGGAATCGATGTTGGTATTGGTGCCGCCGAAAGGAAACGTTCCAATGGCAAAATGACAAGACGCCAGGGCGTTCTGATAGATCTGGTAAGCTCGGGGAGGGTGGATAACACTGCCGAAACCCAGTGCGTTAGTGATTTTTTTCTCTAACGCCAGCAGCTTAAAGGCCCGCTCGTGACTCGGGAAAAAATGGAACTCCACGGGTGTCGAGGAGTTATCCTTGATAAGTCTACAGGCCTGAAGCACGCGATCGCTTATCTTCATCAGAGAACTGTTGACGGCTATTCGTACCGGTTCGTTGTCACCGGCGGTTCGGGGCGACCTCAGCGAGAAGTCGGTTTGCGGATGAAGTTCAATATCTTGACCGTAATCGAGGTCGAAGGAGATAACCTTCTCCTGACACATCGTCTGGTAGCCGGGCCCCGGCTGAAGCCCGACCAGTAGGCCGTAGTCAATCACATCACTGAACGCGGAGGCAGGGTGCCCGTAGCTCATGATCTGTATTGGAGCCAAGCGGAAATTCGACAAAATGACAGACCAAACGCTCATGCCCAGGGAGGGATACAGCACCACATCGGGTTTAAATGCCGTGATCTTTTTTGCGATAGACTCGATGCTTTCTGTTTTCGTATCGAAGGTGACGGATTGGTCGCCGTCCCGGCGACTGAAATCGTCAAGATCGCGAGCCTCGGCAAAGAGGCAGGTATGAAATGACTTTTTGAGGTCTAAAAGGTGTGCATGGTAACAACGATAAACCGCATGATCTGAACGGTACTTCTCGAGCAGGATTGCTACTCGCGGATTGCCGGGAAAGTTTCGCTTCTTTACCTCGGCGATGGTGGGGTAAGCGTGCCGGAAAAGTTTGTTGATCTTTTGCTTGACCCGGTGACGGGAATCAATGTCCCAATAGGAGCACCCCATCCAAATATTGACCAGTACAATAGTAGAGAGGTTTAGCTCAATATCGTCGGGAAGTTGGCAGAACTCATCGATCACGAGCGGCATTGCTTCAAACGCCTGCGGTGTCTGGAGTTGCTCCAGTTGATATAGTGCCGACGTCAGGGTCAGCATGAGGGGGCCGGGCAACCGTTCGCGCAGCACCTCAAAGGGCAGCATGAACCGGGAGTTTATTGTCCAGACAATTAGTAGCAGGAAAACGTCCGAGTCCTTCGCAATGCTAAACCCATCCTCTGGGCTCCAAAGACCCCGATAGATCAGGATGTGGTCCAGTGATCCGTAGTCGGACAGGTAAAAGAGGTCGCTGAGAATGTGCTTGTGGAAGATCAGCTGATTGATCTCCTGAGCGTTTAGGCTGAGCTCCCGGTGACTCAGAAATGCGGTCACAAGAACAGCGAGCTGGTGCGCTGCATTCTGATTTTCAAAAAACGTGCGATCACTGGAAAAGGGATAAATCCCCGGTGTCTTGGCGGTTGTTCCGTTGGCTCGATCCCGTTCCGATGTTGTAAGCTTGCGTCCTTGTTCCAACTCACCCAACAGTTTGAAGAGCTCGGCTTTGAATTCCCGGTGGTTCCCTGTGAACAGGTACTGCTCTAATGCATAGATGTTCATTCGCGTCTCTCAGTGAGAAAAGAGGGGCGATTGGCGCCCCTCTTTGTAACCCGGTTCGATGCGCTGAGACTAGTTTAGCCTTGCAACAGCTGCAATACCTGCTGAGGACGGGCGTTAGCCTGCGCAAGTATAGAAAGGCCCGCCTGCTGGAGTACCTGAGTTCGTGCCAACTCTGCAGTTTCGGCCGCGAAGTCGGCATCTTGGATCCGGGATCTTGCAGCGCTGAGATTTTCCGAGGTAGTACTCAGGTTGGCAATGGTAGACTCGAACCTTGACTGTACCGCACCCAGATCTGCTCTGATTCCATTGACAACAGCGAGCGCGCCATCCACAACCGATATTGCGGCGCCGGCTCCATCAACCGTGCTTATGTCTATGGTAGCAACGGTGAGTTTCTCTGAGCCAACAGGGGTGTCTGCGGCGACGTTGAAAATGGATTTTTCAGTGGCGTTATTTGTTGCATCTGAAGCAACCGTATATGCATCAGAGGAGGAGAAGTCAACCACGCCTGTCACTACCAGTGAATCCTGAGTCGCATCATCCCCAATCAGGTCAGTAGAAGCACCGCTCCCATTGGCCCCCGAGACCGTAAGGTTGCCAGGCCCACTGTGCGTGAAATTGTCGATCTGGATGTCATCGCCACCATCCTGGGTCAGTTTGATAGTGCCTTCGTCAACTTCTGCATTGATGCCGGTCTGTCCGGCTGCCCTGTTGATGACTGAAGCAAGTTCGCTCAGATCGTCAGGATCAGAAACTGTCGCGGTAATCCGTGATGATTCCCCATTTGGGCTCACCAGATCGAAGGAGACTGTTCCAGCCGCATCGGTTGAGATTTCTGCGGTAGTCCTGGCGGTTGCGGAGACACCAGTGCTTTCAGATCGCTCGTTTACCTCTGCTGCGATAGTCCGGGCGCTCGATCCGGCGTCAATTTCAAAAGTTTCTTGGCCAAGAGCGCTGGCCACTGTGAGATTCTGAGCCCCGACGGGATGATTGGCCTGCGCCAGGGTCAGATTGGATTCGGCCGTGGAGGGAGATCCTGATCCGACATTGTCAACCGCACTTGATTCCTTGATCTCGTAGTTTCCAAGATCTTGATTCGTTGCGCCGGTCACTGAGACGGAGATGGTTTGATTCTCGTTTGCCCCTACTTGAAAGCTCTGCGCCTGAAAGGAGCCGTCAAGAAGTTTGAGGCCATTGAACTCCGTGGTTTCAGCAATGCGCTGCAATTCTTGTTTGAGCTGATTCACCTCGGATTGAAGGGCAGCTCGGTCAGAGGCAGAATTCGTTGAATTCGCCGATTGGATTGCGAGTTCGCGGATCCTTTGGAGAACCTGTCCTGATTCATCCAGAGCACCCTCTGCAACTTGGGCGAGAGAAATGCCGTCGTTGGCATTCCGCTGCGCCTGGTTCAGGCCGCGGATTTGGGAAGTGAATCTCTCGGAGATCGCAAGCCCTGCCGCATCGTCTTTTGCCGAGTTGATTCTTAAACCTGACGATAGTCTTTGAAGCGCTGTGTCTGCGTCTCTTTGCGACGCGTTGAGGTTTCTTTGGGCGTTCAGTGAAGCGATGTTTGTATTGATAATTTGTGGCATGGCGTTTCTCCCAGCTCAGAGATGCCGATGCTCGATTGTTTTAAAGTGATCAAGTACCGGCAAAGATTGCTCGTTTGCCGGTTGGTAAGCGAGCGCTGTGCCAATATTATAAAATTTATAAAATACAGTTGCTTATAAATTTTTATCTGGTCCGCGAGTGAGGTAGAGGGATAGGCTGTTGCCGGTTTCCTGGCATCGATTTGCCGTTTTTACATTCATTTACAAATATTTTTTCACTTTTCCTAAAGGTACCGCTACGGGTGCCGTTAAGTCAGGTACAGGGCGGCGCTTCCAGTAACTAGAAAGAGCGCCAGACCTTTTCCATGCAAAGACGACAAATGTCGAAAAGGGGAAGCAATATGGCTCTCGGAATCAACACTAATGTGGCATCTCTGTCTGCCCAGAATAACCTGAATAAATCACAGTCTCTGTCTGATCAGGCTTTGGAGCGTTTGTCTTCTGGCCTGCGGATTAACTCTGCAAAAGACGACGCGGCAGGTCTGGCGATCTCTTCACGTTTCGAGGCGCAAGTCCGGGGTCTGGGCGTAGCACAGCGGAACGCGAACGACGGTATTTCTCTCGCACAAACAGCAGAGGGTGCTCTTGGTCAGGCTGGCGATCTTCTTCAACGTATTCGAGAACTTGCTGTTCAGTCTGCGAACGACACCAACTCGTCTTCCGATCGTAAGTCGCTGCAAGCCGAAGTTACTCAGTTGCAGGCGGAACTGAACAGGGTTGCCGACACCACGAACTTCAACGGTCGGACTTTGCTTAACGGCGACTTCACCAATGCACAGTTCCAGGTAGGCGCCAATGCCAACCAGACGATCAACGTAACGCTCGGGAGCGCCCGGGCAACCGATATTGGCAATTACACTGCCGATACCGATAACGGAACTCTTTCTGGAAACCTGACTGCGGCTGCCGGCACCGTTCCGGCAGGAAACGGCACGACTGCTGCCAACATCACCATCTCCGGTAACGGTGAGACAGAGCTCGCTGCCTACGGCAACAACGCGACTGCTGGTGAAATTGCTGCCGCCGTCAACGACAAAACCTCAGAGACTGGTGTTTCCGCCGATGCTTTCACCGAGGCCACGATTTCTGGTTTAGCCGCAGGCACTTTTTCTTTTGAACTGACCGCGGAAAACACCACCGCAGTCACTATTTCAGCGACTGTTGAAACTGGCGATAACAGCGCTCTGGTTTCCGCTATCAATGATGCCTCCGCGACCACCGGCGTAACAGCGCAGCTGAACGACGCTGGCGACGTTCTGCTGAGCAGCGATGCAGGAGACGATATCGGAATAGGTGCGGCCAGCGCGAACGTTACGGTGACCTCTGGCGATGGTTCGACGGCTAGTCTCATTGCCGGCGGTAACGACAGCACCCTGGTGCAAGGCGAGATTGAGTTCAGCTCAAGTTCGGCGTTCACGCTGGTTGGCGATAACGCCGAGATCGTAAGCAGCACCGGCGAGAGCGGTGATCTCCAGAGCGTGGCAGCAATCGATATTACTACTGCCTCAGGAGCCAACAGTGCGATCCAGGCAATTGATGCGGCTCTTACTTCGGTGAATAGCCAGCGCGCGGATCTCGGTGCCATTCAAAACCGCTTCACCTCTACCATTGAAGCGATTGCGACTACCTCCGAGAACCTCTCTGCAGCCCAGAGCCGTATCCTGGATGCAGACTTCGCAGCAGAAACTGCCAAGCTCTCCAAGGCTCAGGTTCTGCAGCAGGCTGGTATCTCTGTACTGGCGCAGGCTAACGCCCGTCCGCAGCAGGTTCTGTCCCTCCTGCAGTAAGGGGCTAGCGGTAACGGCCGGAACCTTTGGGTTCCGGCTTTACGCCGTATAGGATAGCGAGGTGAGCTATGAATGACGTTAACCTGAACAGCCCGGATCTGAAGCTGGTTCGCTCCAGTGAGCAATCTCCGGCTCGGGCAATTTCGTCATCTCAGGCCGAAGGCAGGAATGCCTCCGATCTTGCTGTTTCGTCGTCCGCTATAAGTCGTGCTCCGAACTCTCAAGTTGCCTCAGAAGTGTCCAAGGCTGAAAAGCTTCAGGTGCGGAACGAAGCGCAGAGAGAGGAGCTGGATGAGGCGGTTAGTCAACTGAACGATTTTGTTCAGAATGTGCAGCGGGATCTGCAGTTTGAGGTTGATAACGATCTGGGGCAGACCATTGTGAAGGTGGTTGATCAGCAGACTCAGAAAGTGATTCGCCAGATTCCGGACGAAGTGGCATTGAGGTTGGCAGAGAACTTGCAGCAGGATGAGCCGCTGACGTTGTTTAACATCAAAGTGTAAAGCCTTGCCGCTTTTGCGTTGATGGAACAATGGCATTTCAGCACCGCCGCACCCGAGAGGGTCCGGCGGTGTTCTGCTTTGTGGGCTATGCTTTCGTTTTACAAGTTGTTACAAAATTGGCAGGCGAGAAGGCAAAGTTTTGCCGCTTTCTGCCGATACATTGATCAATAAACAAGTTCGCTCCCTCGAGGAGACATGGTTATGGCAGGAATATCTTCATTAGGCATTGGATCCGGGGTCCTTAATTCGGACCTGGTAGATCAGTTGGTCTCTGCAGAGCGCCAGCCCACAGACCAGCGCCTCAACTTCAATCAGCAGCGCACTGAGGCGTTGATTTCTGCCTATGGAACACTCAAGAGTGCGATCACCGATCTCCGCTTGCCAATGCGGCAGCTCAGTGCCCCGGATAACCTCAAGGCATTTTCGGGTAGTTCTTCCAACGATGGTGTGAACGTAAGCGTTGATTCATCGAAGGCCAGCCAGGGTACTTATACGGTCACCGTTGATAGCCTTGCCCAGGCTCAGTCTCTTGCATCTGGCAACTTTGCTGATCGCGACTCGACGGCCGTCGGAAGTGGTTCGCTGACGATCTCTGTTGGCGGCAAAACCACCACCCTGGATATCGATAGCTCGAACAACACGCTGCAAGGCATCGCGCAAGCAATCAATGACGCAGATACCGGTGCCAGCGCAGGCATTATAGATACAGGTAATGGTTACAGGCTGGTTCTGTCATCTGACAAAACCGGGGCAGATAACGCCGTATCAATAGCCGTCAATGATGCCGACGGGAACAACACGGATACAAGCGGCCTGTCGCAGTTCGCCTTTGATGGCGTCACCAACAATCTCACCGAAACGGTTGAAGCAAAGGATGCGGTCGTTCAGGTGAATGGTATTTCTATCAGCCGGCCGACGAACAGCATCGAGAATCTCATTGATGGCGTTTCGCTCGAAGTTTCTGAGGCGGGCGTTACTTCTACAGTCAAGGTCAGTCAGGATCTCGGCAAGGTTGCAGATCGGGTTGGCGCATTTGTTGAAAAGTTCAACGCACTCCAGCAAACGATCAAAGGGCTGTCCGGATTCAATGCGGAAACCGGTCAGGGAGGAATTCTCGCTGGCGATTCAGCTATCCGTGGTATCCAGAACCAGATGCGTCAGATTATGGGGCGTGTTTTGCCCGGGCTGGAGAACGCGTCCGTTCGAACCCTCGCGGATGTTGGCATCACCACGAATTATGAAACAGGCGGGCTCGATTTTGATCGCACCAAATTTACCGAAAAGCTGCAGGCTAACCCGGATGATGTAACTGCCCTGTTTGCCGAGCAGGGGCGTGCCTCTGACGAGCAGATCGAGTTTATTCGCAGCAATGTAAATACCGAGCCCGGCAATTATTCCGTCAATATCTCTCAACTGGCGACCCAGGGCTCGCTGTCCGGTACTAATGTAGGCGCTGGTGATGTAACGATTGGTGCCGACAATGATGAGCTATCCTTCCTGGTAGATGGTGAGACTTCGGTGTCTATCCAGTTGACAGCGGGCACATATACGCGGGAAGCCCTCGCCGCAGAAATTCAGGCGCAGTTAAATGACAGTTCTGCCCTTTCAGCTACCGGGCGTTCGGTGACAGCTGAATTTGACGCAACGGCCGGAGCCTTCACGTTTACCTCTGAGGCTTACGGAAGTGAGTCCAATGTAAGCCTCACCTCGGTGGATACAAATTCCGCTGCTACTCTGGGACTGGATGTTGCGACAGGTACTGCGGGGGAAGATGTCGCCGGAACCATTAATGGGCAAAGGGCAACGGGAGAAGGGCAGGTCCTGTTTGTAGAAGGTACCGGCGGTGCTGCTGGTATGCAGGTCAAGGTCACTGGTGGCTCGGTGGGCAATCGAGGAGACATCAATTTCATTCAGGGCGTGGGTGATCGGATGGTAGATCTGATTTCCGGAATCGTTGGCCTGGATGGCTCTCTCGAAGCCAAAACAGACGGGCTTCAGAAGGATCTTGAGCGGATTTCCGAGGACCGGGCACGTCTTGATTTGCGGATTGAATCCTACCGCGAACGGCTAGTTGCGCAGTTTTCGGCCGCCGACTCACTGATCGCGCAGTTGAACAGTACTCAGGACTACGTAAGCCAGCAGCTTGCCGCGCTTGCACCCCAAAATAACCGGAACAACAACTGATCGGCGTTAGCCGGTTAGCGAACAAAGAGGTCTGATATGAACGGTTTACAGGCATACCAGCGCGTAAACACCCAAACCAGCATCACCGATGCCGATCCTCACAAGCTGATTCAGCTTTTGTACAACGGTGCTCTTGAGCGCATCAACATGGCCAAGGCGCGGATGCAGGCGAAGGATTACGAAGGCAAGGGCAAGCTGATCTCCAAGGCGATTGAGATTATTGGCGGCTTGCGCAGCTTCCTGGACTTTGAGAAGGGTGGCGATCTGGCTGTTCGCCTGGAAGGTCTCTATGACTACATGGAGCGGACCTTGTTCGAGGCGAATTCGAAGAATGATGTTGCCAAGCTCGATGAGGTTGCTGATCTGCTCCGGGCCATCAAAGAAGGCTGGGATGGCATTCGCGAGGAAGCTGTAAGCGGCCAACAGCAGGCTGTGTGAAGCGACGAGCTGATTGCTATGCTATCCCCGGTTATTGGGCTGGGTAATACCCCGGCCCAATAGCCATTCCCCCCGCTCTCCCGTACAATACTGCCCTTATTTTCAACACATCCATTCTGTTCAGTCTGGAGCAAGGGCATGTCTGATATTAAAAAGGTGGTGCTGGCCTATTCCGGTGGCCTCGATACTTCCGTCATCGTTCGGTGGTTGCAGGATACCTACAACTGTGAGGTAGTGACGTTCACCGCCGACATCGGCCAGGGCGAGGAAGTCGAGCCGGCGCGGGCGAAAGCCGAGGCGTTGGGCGTTAAGGAAATCTACATCGAGGACCTGCGCGAGGAGTTTGTGCGCGATTACGTGTTCCCGATGTTCCGCGCGAACACCATCTATGAGGGTGAGTACCTGCTGGGTACGTCCATTGCCCGTCCTCTGATTGCCAAGCGTTTGATCGATATCGCCAATGAAACCGGCGCCGATGCCATTTCCCACGGCGCAACCGGTAAGGGCAACGACCAGGTGCGTTTCGAGCTTGGTGCTTACGCGCTGAAGCCGGGTGTAAAGGTGATTGCACCCTGGCGTGAGTGGGACCTGAATTCCCGCGAGAAGCTGCTGAAGTACTGCGAAGAGCGCAACATCCCGGTGGAAATGAAGAAGGGCAAGAGCCCGTACTCCATGGATGCCAACTTGCTGCACATCTCTTACGAAGGTATCAATCTGGAAGATCCCTGGGCGGAAGCCGAGGAAGATATGTGGCGCTGGAGTGTGTCTCCGGAAGCCGCGCCGGATGAGCCGACCTACGTTGAGCTGACTTATAAGAAGGGCGACATCGTTGCCATCGATGGTCAGGACATGAAGCCCCATGTGGTTCTGGAAACCCTGAACAAGCTGGCGGGTGCCAACGGTATCGGCCGTCTGGATATCGTCGAGAACCGCTACGTGGGCATGAAGTCCCGCGGCTGTTACGAAACCCCGGGCGGCACCATCATGCTGCGTGCCCACCGTGCCATCGAGTCCATCACTCTGGACCGCGAAGTGGCGCACCTGAAAGACAGCATCATGCCGCGCTACGCCGAGGTGATCTACAACGGTTACTGGTGGTCGCCAGAGCGCGAGGCTCTGCAGGCGCTGATTGATCAGACCCAGCACTATGTAAACGGTACTGTTCGCTTGAAGCTCTACAAGGGCAATGTGGATGTGGTTGGCCGTAAGTCTGAGGATTCTCTGTTCGACGAGAAGATTGCCACCTTTGAGGAAGATCAGGGTGCGTACGATCAGAAGGATGCCGAAGGCTTCATCAAGTTGAATGCGCTGCGTCTGCGGATTGCTGCAGGCAAAGGCCGAAAGCTTTAAGTCTGCTCTACGGACGCCCGGAACTCTCCGGGCGTCTTCCCCGTGACCGCTTTGAACTTCCGGTGAAACGACGTGGTTTCACTGTACCCCAGCCTCAGTGCAATATCCGGAATAGCCAACTCGCTGTTTCGTAGATAGTCTTCGGCCATTTTTTGCCGCACTTCATCTAACAGTTTCTGGTAAGACACACCTTCGTGGCCGAGTTTTCTCTGCAGAGTGCGGCTGGTCATGCCCAGGTCTTCGGCCACCATGTCTTGTCGGGTGATACCGTGCATCAGTTGTTGCTGGATGCTGTGGCGGACTTTCGAAGTCAGGTCGCTGTCGGTATCCAGGGAGGCGAGCTGGCTCAGGGCGTGGGCTTCCAGGGTTTTGCGGAGTAGGGGGTCGGGTTGTCTCAGTCGTGTTTCCAGCAGGTTTTTCTTGAGCGTAAGGCTGTCTTCATCGGCTGAGAAGGTGACCGGGCAGTGCCAGCGCTCCTGGTAGGCCTTTTCAAATTCTGAACCTGGCGAGGATCGGCGGAGTTTTACCGAGCTGGGGGAGGCTTCCTGATTATCCGCAAGCCAGCGGGCATAGTTCACCCAGGAGGCAAACACGTTATCCACCAGTTGCGGCCGAACGACGGGATCGGTGTAGTTGCAGTTCCAGGTAAGTTTGATGTCTTCGCCTTTCATGGCGAGGCTGGTGGTGCCCATGTCTCCGACGAGTTTTTCGAACGGTGCAATGCGTGCCACGGCTTCGCCCAGGGTGGCGCAGCTCATGGTGATGTAGCCAAGCACGCTGTAGGAGCCGGGTTGAACGAAGTCGCCGGTTTCCAGGCCCAGGATCGGGTTGGCGGTTTGTTCGCACAATAAATGAATAAAGTGCTGGAACTGCTCGCCATTGATGCGGCCGTCGTCGGTATCGAGGATGTTCTGATCCAGTTCGGCCTGGTCGAAAAGGCGGTTGATGTCCACGCCGGCAGATTCGGCAGCACGAACGTATTGGCGCAGGGCAGCGACGGAGGCGGTTCCGAGGGTTTTCATGGTTACAGCACTGTTTTTGGAGTCGTTATCGTTGGAGTATAACGGAACTGGTGCGTAAACGTCTGGAGCAGATAATAAAAAGGCCAGCTAAAAAGCTGGCCTAAAAAACAAGGAAAGAACGAAAGTGCCTGAAAAATTCGTTAATCCGGTGGATTCGATTCCCCATATGGCGGCGGAGGTACTACTCGGCTCCTCCACCATGGGGGATACTGCTTAAATCCACAATTGCAGAATAAGTCTTCCGCGCCTTCCTGTCTGTTTGTGAAGTGTGTATCAGTGTTACCGAATGTGATGCCGCCTCAGGCGGTCGCTCCGATGTCCGGCGCAGTCTCGGTAAACCGCCGGGTATCGTAGGCATCCACCAGCCCCTGCACCGCTGCCCGCTCCATATCCTGGATTGAGGGGGTGCCGTTCTGGGCGTCGGCTTTGCACAGCACCATGCCGGCTTCCACAGAAATATAGCCGGCCGTGGTTTTCAGGGCCTTGTGGTTGATACCGTCGAACACGCGGCGGAAGGCCGTGGTGGTGCAGTGGTCGCTGTTCGGGAAGTAGGCAATGATGGCGAACTGGTTGTCGCCCACGCGGCACAGGGCATCAATAGGGCGAATCAGCGTGCTCAGCCGGCGGGCAATGCCGATGGCCAGTTCGCTCATCACCGTGGGCGGGTGTTTGCGCTTGAGCTCCTGCCAGTTGCGAATGCCGCACAGCACGTAGGCAGAGCAGCCGCCGCGGGATTCGGCGTGGCGCAGCATCTTGGTCAGCCGCTCGCGGCCGTATTTGGTGTTGCAGAGGCCGGTTTCCAGATCAATGATGTTGGTGGATTCCAGTTCCCGGTTGTTCTCGATCAGCAGGGAGTTGGCCCGGAGCAGGGTGTTCTGGCGGTCGGCCATTCGGTCTGCGGCAAAGATGCGGGGGATCAGTTGCTTGGTCATGTCGGACTTGTAGATGAAGTCGTCCACGCCCCGGTCGAAGGCTTCTGAAAGAGCCTCGACGCTTTCCCGTGCCGTGAGCAGGATCACGTAGGTGTAGTGATTGTTCTGCTCGTCCTGTTGTCGCACCTGGTCCGTCAGCTCCAGGCCATCCATCTCGGGCATCAGCCAGTCGGCAATCAGAACGCTTACCGGGCGCTGTTCGATCAACTGCAGGGCTTCCGGTGCGTTATTCACGATGCGTACGTCGCGATATCCGGCATTTCGCAGCGTGCGGCCAACCACCATACTGCTGAATTTCGCGTCGTCTACTACCAGGATGGGAAGGTCCAGATTTGGCATTGTTATCTACTTTTAGCAGTCCGTTGTCAGGTGCGAGAGATGCCGGGGGTTGGTATCATCCCCAGCAAATTGAAGAAGTATACCTTCTTACCCTGTTGGAGAATAACGACCATGCCTTCTTTTGACATTGTTTCAGAAATCGATATGCACGAAGTCACCAATGCGGTTGACCAGGCCAAGCGCGAACAGGGCAATCGCTGGGACTTCAAGAACGTTGAAGCCGACATTGAGCTGGACGACAAGGGCATTACCATCAGTGCCGAGCAGGAGTTCCAACTTGAGCAGTTGCTGGACATGCTGCGTATGGCCTTTGCCAAGCGTAATATCGATGCTCGCGCGCTGGCCGAGGACGGTGACAGCAAGTCCGGCAAGTTGGTTAAACAGCACCTGCTGCTGAAGCAGGGCATTGAAACCGATATGGCCAAGAAGATTGTGAAGATGATCAAGGACCAGAAGATGAAGGTCCAGGCCAGTATCCAGGGCGACAAAGTGCGAGTGACCGGCAAGAAACGGGATGATCTCCAGGAAGCCATCGCCATGCTGCGCGAAGCTGAGCTGGATATCCCGCTGCAGTTCAATAATTTCCGCGACTAATCCGGAGGCTCCACCATCTTAACCGGCACCCGCCTGACCCTGATCCGGGATACGCTCTACACCTACACCCGTTGGCAGGTGATCGCCCTGTTGTTCCTGGGCTTCTCGGCGGGTCTGCCGTTCCTGCTGGTGTTTTCCACTCTCAATGCCCGGCTGGCGGATGTGGGGGTGGAAACCGCGACCATCGGGTTTTTCAGCTGGCTGGGTATTACCTATTCCATCAAGGTGTTCTGGGCGCCGGTTGTGGACCGCCTGAAACTGCCGCTGCTCGACCGTCTGCTGGGCAAGCGGCGAAGCTGGATTATCTTTGCACAGGCGGGTATCGCCACGGGGCTGTACCTGATGGCTCATGTGGATGCCACGGCAGCGCCTGAAATGATGGCTCTTTGCGGCCTGCTGGTGGCTTTTTCCTCGGCCACCCAGGACGTGGCGATTGATGCCTACCGCATCGAGATTGCCGAGGAACGGCTGCAGGCGGCGCTGGCTGCGACGTATATCTTCGGTTATCGTCTGGCGCTTCTGGTGGCCGGCGCCGGTGCTCTTTACCTGGCTGAATTCTGGTCCTGGCAGGTGTCCTATGAGGTCATGGCGGCCCTGGTGGGAGTTGGCGCGCTCACAGTGCTCATTGTTCGCGAGCCCAGCGTGAACCACTTTGCCGCCGCCCAGGACATTGCGCACAAGATCGAGCAGGAGGCCGCCAAGCTCACCCATCTGAATCCCCGCCTGGCGAGACTGGTTGGCTGGTTCTACGCCGCTGTCGCCGGTCCGTTTCTGGATTTCTTTCGCCGGTACAAGGAATTGGCGCTGATCATCCTGCTCATGGTTGCCGTGTACCGGATCTCCGACATCGCCATGGGCGTTATGGCCAATCCCTTCTACCTGGACTTCATGGGCTTCAGCAAAACCCAGGTGGCGGACGTTACCAAGATCTTCGGCTTCTTCATGACCATTGCCGGCTCCCTGGTTGGTGGGGTTATGGTGGTTCGCTACGGGGTTCGCAGAATTCTCCTGCTTGGCGCAATCATGACCGCCGCCACCAATCTTCTGTTTGTCGTTCTGGCCCAATACCCGCCCAACATCATTACCCTGGCCGCGGTGGTGAGCGCCGATAACCTCAGCGGCGGCATTGCCAATGTTGCCCTGATTGCATGGCTCTCCAGTATGACCAGTGCCTCGTTCACGGCAACGCAGTACGCACTGTTCAGCTCTCTGATGACCCTGCCAGGCAAATTTCTCGGTGGGTTCTCAGGTATTGTCGTGGCGGGCTTCGGTTATGCAGAATTCTTCCTGGTTGCCGGCATAATGGGCGTCCCTGCCATTCTGTTGGCCATGTTCATGATTCGAAATGGCCATCGATTGGATGCGTTAGCGCCACGCAATGAATCAAAACCGGATGCAGAAGCGGTAAGCCCTTGATGGTCGAACCAACCAAAGACCAGAAAATCTGGCAAGTCTTACTTGCCGTCCCAAAAGGGAGAGTGGTCAGTTACGGCCAGGTTGCGGAGATGGCAGGACTGGGCCGGCAGGCGAGATATATCGGAAAGGCGTTGGGCAAGCTGCCAGAAGGGCATGCGGTGCCCTGGTATCGGGTGATTCGCAGTAACGGCCAGATTGCATTTCCCGAAGGGTCCGAGAAATACCGGGAGCAGGTAAGCCGGCTTGAGGCCGAGGGTGTCGAAGTCATTGATGGGCGGGTTTCGATGTCGCGGTTTCGTTGGCAATGAGCGTCTGGAGGTGAGCCAACAGCTCCGCTTTTTCTCCGGCAGGTTCCCGTGAAAGCCGGTCCCCAATATAGAGCTGAACCTTCGCAATTGCCCTCAAGCACTCCTCGTACAACTCTCTGGCTTTGATCGCACTCAGGTCACAGACCTGAACTCCAAACCGCTCCATATGTTTTCTGGGCCACCATTTCTTGCTGCCCATGACGGTGAGAGCGGAGATATCCTGCCTGATATAGGCGGTTGTGCACACGACATCGTAGGCGGGCGCCAGTCTGATGGAATCGATGCTCTCGTAGACCAGGCCAAAGTTCTTCAGGTGGGCGTCGCCATTTTGCAGGATATTGTTCAGGACCATCATCTTGAAAAACTGTTCAAGGGAGGCTTTCTTGTTCTCTGCGCTAACGAAAGTTTTGATGGTTTTGGCAATTTGCTCGTAGCTGCCGGTGTACTTTTCTTGCCGCTGTTTTGCCTGAAGCACACACATGTCTTCAAAGCCAAGCGCCTCGCCGCCGTCTTTCAAATCGAACCGCTTCATGATGAACAGGGATTCGTCATCCGATAGATAGAATTCGGGAACGGGAATTCCGGCGTGTTGGCAGGCGAGCATGCAGCAGTATTCGTTGAGAGCCAGTTCGGGATAATCAGGGCCCCAGGCTTTGACGATGTAGTCTTCGAGCCGGAGTGTCGCCTTGTTTTCGAGTGTTGCCAGGACTTTGGGCTGTACACCACTCAGCGCAGAGCGAAGCGCAAACCGTGACACCAGCTCCTCGAACAGGGTGGGGTTGTCAGAGTGCAAGAGTTTCTCGAGACTCAATGAAGGTTCGCCAGACTGGTCATCAGGGTTGAACTCGACTCTGCCACGAATATTCGGCGCAAGGAGTCGAAGAAGCCCAAAGTCGTCGGTATCCGTAAGTTTGGCAAACTGCTTTTTGATTACCGACAGCAGGTAGCCCTCCGGCAGATGCATCTCGAAAACCGGGTGCAGCTGGGGGTGGCTATAATCTTTTTTGCGGACCGGCATGGTCAGCGAGACGAAGGCGGCGGGACTGGCTTTCTCGGAGTAGCTGAAGACAAATTCGCCTGACTCGCGGAACAGTTTCCCGGCAGGCCTGTGATTTACATGAACGTCCAACTCATCGCTCATCACGCAGCTCCTCCAGGGTCGGGAATGGAGACTTGTCCCGGACAGCCAGCTCCTTACCCAGGTAGTCGAGTATTTTCATAACCTTGCGGATGCCAATGTCGCCAGACCGCCCGTTTTCCAGCGCATTGATGGTGGCGCGAGAGATGCCGAGGTGGTCTGCCATTTTTTGCTGGGAGACGCCTTGTTGTTGGCGGAATGCAGAGATTTCGTGTCCGAGGGTCTGAAAATCCATTGCCGGCCTGTTTTTGACTAAAATAATTTACATTATAGTCTCTATCTTTCGTTATGTAAAGTATTTTAGCTGTATGCCGGCTCGTCCCTGAGCTGGTCTCACTTCTCTGATGGATCTGAGGGATTACAGCCTCAGAGCCCCATCCACTTCAAGCATCCGCCCGGACATATAGTCGTTCTCAAAGATGAACGCCGCAGCCGAGGCAATCTCTTCCGGCTTGCCCATGCGCTTCAGCGGAATGCCGGCGGTCATTTTTTCCAGGGCTTCCGGTTTCATGGAGGCGGTCATTTCGGTTTCGATGAAGCCCGGGGCGATGCCGGCACAGCGGATGCCGTAGCGGGCGAGTTCCTTGGCCCAGACGGGAACCAGGGCGGAGACGCCGGCTTTGGCGGCTGAGTAGTTGCTCTGGCCCATGTTGCCGGCGCGGGAGATGGAGGCGATGTTGATGATCGCGCCCTGGTCGCCGTTCTTGATCATCTGGGTAGCGGCTTCGCGGCCGCAGAGGAATACGCCGGTGAGGTTGACGTCGATAACGGCCTGCCACTGGGACAGCTCCATGCGGCGCTCAACTTCGCCATCCTTCACTTTGACCATCAGGCCGTCCCGGAGGATACCGGCGTTGTTGATCAGGCCATTGAGGTGGCCGAAGTCTTTTACGATGGCTTCAAAGGTTCTCTCCACGTCTTCTTCTTTGGCGACGTTGCAGACGTAGCTTCTGGCCTCGGAGCCCGCGGCCACGCAGGCGGTGACAGCTTCGTCCAGCTTCTCCGGCATCAGGTCGATCAACGCGACTTTTGCCCCTTTGGCGGCAAGGTATTCGCCCATGGCGCGGCCAAGGCCCTGGCCGCCGCCGGTAATTGCAATCACGGAATCTTGAAGTTTCATGTTTTGCCCTAACTACTGTTATCAGGTGGTTTTACGGTTGCTGTGCGTCTTAGTTTATTCTGACGCCTTCTGCATGGGTGCCAGCGTCACCAGAGCAGCCCCTCCGTGGAACCGCTACGAGCACGTCCATGTGCGCTTGTTTCCGGCCATCCTTGGCCTCCAACATTCCACGGAGGGGCTGCTCTGGCGACGCCTCTTGACCTGTGCGAGCCGCCTTTCTAATTTCGAGGGTGTGGAGTATACCAGACCTTCTTAAAGCCACATTCAGACCCTGAGGTCCCGATGTCTGTGTTTCTGTTCTTATTCATTATCATGCCAATCGCCGAGATGGCGGTATTGATCCAGGTCGGCGGCATGATTGGTGTACTCAACACCGTCGGGCTGGTGCTGCTGACCGCCGTGATTGGTGCGTGGCTCCTTCGCCAGCAGGGCCTGGCAACGCTGTTGAGGGCCAATCAGCGGCTGAACAGTGGTGAATTGCCCGCCAAAGAGGTAGCCGAGGGGCTGATTCTGGCCATTGGCGGTGCCTTGTTGCTGACGCCGGGGTTTATTACCGATACGGTCGGCTTTCTGTGTCTCATCCCGGGAACCCGCCACTGGCTTGCAGCCCAGGCTCTGAAGCGCATGGTCGTGGCTGGTCAGAACCGTAGCAGCCGCTTCTATTTTCGTGCCGGTGGTGGTTCGAATCCGTTTGGACAGGATCCGTTTGGTGGCCGTGAAAACCCGTTTGGCCGCCAGCGGCCGTTTGACCGGGACAGTAACGGCGACATCATCGAAGGCGAGTATCAGGACGAGACGGAATCCGATCGGAACCGGATCGAAAAAAAGTGAAAAAATTTTCTCTCCGGGGTGTTGAAAACACCTGCCAGCTACCCCAAATAGGAACCACAAGTTCGCTGCGGGCTGATTTCCACTGAAAACAGTTGGTTATCCAGCCGGGCAATTTGTCGGTTCAGGCTTTGCCTGTCCGACTTACATCAACAATGTCATTGCCACATTAATCTGACTATTGGAGAAACCGAGCAATGAAAATTCGTCCGCTACACGATCGTGTTGTCGTGCGCCGTAAGGAAGAAGAAGAGAAAACTGCGGGTGGCATCGTGCTGCCGGGTAACGCCAAAGAGAAGCCTTCCCAGGGCGAGGTGATTGCCGTTGGTAACGGTCGCATCCTGGAAAACGGCGAAACCCGCTCACTGGCGGTCAAGGTGGGTGACACCGTGGTCTTCGGCCAGTACGCCGGTAACACCGTCAAGATCGACGGCGAAGAGCTCCTCATCATGAGCGAGAGCGATATCTACGGCGTGCTTGAGTGATCGCTGAGGCGAATCGCACGAACTCTCATTAATCCGATTGATTCAACGACTTCGGTTTAACGAACAGGAATAGAAGACATGGCAGCAAAAGACGTTAAATTCGGTGATAGCGCGCGTAAGCGCATGGTCGCGGGCGTCAACGTTCTGGCAGACGCGGTTAAAGTGACCCTCGGCCCGAAAGGCCGTAACGTGGTTCTGGAAAAATCCTTCGGCGCGCCGACCATCACCAAAGATGGTGTTTCCGTAGCCAAGGAAATCGAGCTGAAAGACAAGTTCGAGAACATGGGCGCCCAGATGGTGAAAGAAGTGGCTTCCCAGGCCAACGACACGGCTGGTGACGGTACCACCACTGCAACCGTTCTGGCCCAGTCCATCGTTAACGAGGGCGTGAAGGCTGTTACTGCCGGCATGAACCCGATGGATCTGAAGCGTGGCATCGACAAAGCCACCACCGAGGCTGTAAAGGCGATCCGCGAGATGGCCAAGCCCTGCGATGACAGCAAGATGATTGCCCAGGTCGGCACCATCTCTGCCAACGGCGACGAGACCATCGGTAAGATCATTGCCGATGCGATGCAGAAAGTTGGCAAGGAAGGCGTCATCACTGTTGAGGAAGGCCGTGGCCTGGAAGACGAGCTGGACGTGGTTGAAGGTATGCAGTTCGACCGTGGCTTCCTGTCTCCGTACTTCATCAACAACCAGGACAACATGTCTGCCGAGCTGGAAGACCCGTACATCCTGCTGGTAGACAAGAAGATCTCCAACATCCGCGAACTGCTGCCGGTGCTGGAATCTGTTGCCAAAGCTGGCAAGCCGCTGCAGATCATCGCTGAAGATATCGAAGGCGAAGCGCTTGCTACTCTGGTAGTGAACAACATGCGTGGCATCGTGAAAGTCAACGCCGTTAAGGCGCCTGGCTTTGGTGACCGTCGCAAGGAAATGCTGCAGGACATCGCGATTCTCTCCGGTGGCACCGTAATTTCTGAAGAGGTCGGCCTGACTCTTGAGAACACCACCCTGGATGACCTGGGCACAGCCAAGCGTGTGAACGTCACCAAGGAAAACACCACCATCATCGGCGGTGCCGGTGCGCAGGCGGACATCGAAGCTCGCGTTGAGCAGATCCGCAAGCAGATCGAAGACAGCTCTTCCGACTATGACAAGGAGAAGCTGCAGGAGCGTGTTGCCAAGCTGGCTGGCGGTGTTGCCGTCATCAAGGTTGGTGCCGGTTCTGAAGTGGAAATGAAAGAGAAGAAGGCCCGCGTTGAAGACGCGCTGCACTCTACCCGCGCTGCGGTTGAAGAGGGCATCGTGCCGGGCGGCGGCGTTACCCTGATCCGTGCCATCGCGGCTCTGGACAAGGTAGACGCCATCAACGAAGAGCAGAAAGCCGGCGTGAACATCCTGCGTCGTGCCATGGAAGCGCCTCTGCGTCAGATCGTTTACAACGCAGGCGGTGAGTCTTCTGTTGTGGTTGCCAAGGTTCGCGAAGGCGAAGGTTCCTTCGGCTACAACGCAGCAACTGAAGCCTACGGCGACATGCTGGAAATGGGTATCCTGGATCCTGCCAAGGTCACCCGTTCCGCTCTGCAGGCTGCCGCTTCCGTAGCTTCCCTGATCATCACCACCGAGGCGATGGTTGCGGATGAGCCGGAAGACGACAAAGCCGGCGGCGGCATGCCGGACATGGGTGGAATGGGCGGCATGGGAGGCATGGGCGGCATGATGTAATGCCGGCCTGATCCTGGCCCCTGAAAAACCCCGCGTTGGTTCACGCTAACGCGGGGTTTTTGTTTTTTTGTCATGAACTTGCCCCATGCCTTTGCTAGACTCGGCTTCCGGTCCATTATCTGTGCAACGCCGAATGAGTGACGCTGAACCCAAATCCTTTCTTCGCCCCGGCAAGGTATTCCTGCTTCTGCTGCTGGGCGCTCTGGTTTATCTGCTGTCATTGGTCTTTCTGGTACCGGCGGGATGGGTCTGGCAGCAGGCCTCTGCCCATGTATCTTTGCCTCCCCAAGTGCAGGTCCAACAGGTTGCCGGGAAACTCTGGGATGGAGAGGCCGGAGTTGTTGTTGCCGGTTTTCCGCTACGTGTTGACTGGCGTCTTCACATGCCTTCTGTTACCCGTCTCGAGTGGCCCGCCAGAATTTCCGTGGAATCGTCACAATCGTCGCTCAACGGTAATGTTACGATCGGCTGGCCTGCCAGCGCTAAGTTGGATGCCAACGGTCGGGTTATGGTTGCCGAGTTTGAAGACCTGATCCGCCAGAGTGGTGGTGCAATGATCGAAGGCGAAGTCATGATCGACCGGCTGAATATGGCCTGGGTCGACAACCGGATTACCCGGGCAGAAGGCCTTGGGCGCTGGGATGGCGGCCTGGTGACCTGGCCAATGGGAGATCAACGCGGGCAGGCGGAATTTCCGCCCATGCAGGCGAGCATGGATACCACCCAGGGTGGTGTTGCCTTGACCGTTTCCGAGCAGGGCGGGCAGGGGCCGGCGGCGGATGCGACGGTAACGTGGAACGGAATGATGGAACTGCGTGTCTACAAGCGGATGGTGGATCTGGCCGGTCAGCCATGGCCGGATTCTGCCAGCCCCGGCGATGTGGTTTTCCGGGTACGCCAGCCTCTTGTACCGGGGGCGCGATAGTATGGCTCTGTTGAGTACCCCGGCCCAGAGCCGGATTTCGCGGGTCCTCGCAAACCTGTTGCTGATGGTGCTGGTGGTGTATCTGGCTGTCGCCCTCGCCCGTGTGACCTGGCTGTTCGCCTGGGACGACAGGCCGGTTCCCAGCGCGCCAGCGTCAAGCAGCGCCGGGAACATGGCTGCGGGCAGCCGTCTGACCACCTCCATGTCAGTCTATGATTTTTTCGGGCGTTCGGAGCGGCCGGTTGAGGTGGCGGAAGCCGTTCGGCGTTCGGCCCCGGAAACCCGCCTTCGGCTTCGACTCGAAGGGGTACTGGTAGCACAGCGCCCGGAGGACTCCGGTGCTATAGTTGCTGGAGGCAATGGTGAAACGGCGTATTACCGGGTAGGGGAAATGTTGCCCGGCAGTGCCGAGCTGGCGGAAGTAGAGCCGGGGCGAATTCTGATTCGTCGGGGTGGACGATACGAGACCCTGACGTTTGAAGAGCAGGTATCGTCAGATCTGGTTGCAGAGGTGGCCGCCGAGCCGGCAGAATCATCACCGGACGAGTTCCTGGCCAGCGCCCGCGAACAGATCGACAGTCAGGGCATTGCCGCACTGGCGCCTTTCGGGTTGAGCCCGGTGGATGACAGCGGTATGTCTGGCTATGTATACGACGGCTCCAATGCCATGCTGAATGCCGTCAACCTGCAGGCCGGTGATGTCATAACAGCGATCAACGGCCAGCGGCTGGGTGATATCAGCCAGGACAAGGCCCTGCTTGAGAACTGGCGTGGCCAGGCCCAGCTGGAGATAGAAATAGAGCGTGACGGATCCATCCTCACCATCAGTTATGCCATACCCGAACAGTGGCGCTGATCGGGTTCATCGAAACAGGACGAAATCGCCAGATGTATAACCATAAGATCAATCTTTTGCGGGCCATTGTCCTGCTTGTTCTCCTTCCCTTTATGTCCATGGCGCATGGGCAGGAAGCCGAGAAGTGGCGGCTTAATCTTAAAGACGCCGATATCCGCGCCTTTGTGACCCAGGTGGCTGATATTACCGGGTACAGTTTTGTGGTGGATCCGAGGGTGAAGGGCAAGGTAACCGTGCTCTCCAGCGCACCCATGAACAAGGATGAGATTTACGATCTGTTCCTGGCGGTTCTGAATGTTCACGGCTTTACCGCCATTCCAGGCGAAGAAGTGATCAAGGTGGTGCAGCAGGTTGATGCCAAGCAGTCAGCGGAAATCCTGGAGCGGTTTCCCGAAACGCCCTCTGAACAGCTGATTACCCGGGTCATCCAGATCGACAACGCCAATGCCCTCGAGTTGGTGCCCATTTTGCGCCCATTGGTGGCGAAATATGGTCATCTGGCCGGAGTGGCCGCTGCCAACGCGCTGATCATCAGCGATCATTCTTCAAACATCCAGCGTATCGAGCAGATTGTCCGGGAGCTGGATAGCCCCTCCAAGTACGAAGTGGAAGTCATTCAGCTCCAGGAAGCCTGGGTGGGCGATATGGTGACGCTGCTACAGGAACTGGCCCCCGATGAACTGGGCCGGGCCGGCGGCGACAATGCCGCCAGAAAATACAGCGTAACCGCAGACGAGCGTAGTAACCGTCTTATTTTGCGAGGCGATGAGACCTTCCGGGACAAGATGCGCGGTCTGATCCGGCAACTGGATCAGCCTTCGGCAACCGGCGGCACCACCAAGGTCCTGAGGCTGAAACACGCCGACGCCAAAAACCTCACTGAAATTCTCAAGGGGGTCATGGGCGAGCTGGTGAAAGAAGGTGCCGGTTCAGGAGGCGGCGGTGCCGCCAAACCGCAGAGCAGCTTCGCCGTCTTTGCCGATGAAGGGCTAAACGCGTTGGTGGTTCGAGGAGAGCCGTCTCTGATGCAGGAAGCCGAACAGATTGTCGCAGCGCTGGATGTGCGTCGTGCTCAGGTAATGATTGAGGCTGCCATTGTCGAGATCAGTGACGAACTGGGCGAGGATCTGGGCGTACAGGTTGCCGTGGGTGACGAATCTGGCGAATCCACGCCGGTCGCCGGCACCAACTTCGGTAACGTCGGTCGCAGCCTGGGTGAAGTGCTTAGCGCGATCCTGACTGGATCCGCCATTACTCCCGCAACGGGTGGTATCACTGTCGGCGCTGGCCAGCGCAACGAGGATGGCGTCAGTTGGGGGATTCTCCTGCAGGCACTTTCTACCTCGGCGGCTGCAAACCTTCTCTCCACGCCCAGCATCATTACCCTGGATAACCAGGAGTCGGAAATTATCGTGGGCCAGAACGTGCCATTCCGCACCGGGCAGTCCACCGTCACTGGTGATGGCACCACCAATCCGTTTACCACCATCGAGCGTCGAGATATCGGTCTGACTCTGAAGGTTACCCCGACCATCAGTGCCGATGGCCTGGTGCGACTGGTGGTGGAGCAGACCACTGAGAGCGTGGCCGACAGTATCGAGAACGCCTCGGATATCGTCACTAACAAACGGGAAATCAAGACCACGGTGCTGGCGGATGATGGAGAGACCATCGTGCTGGGTGGTTTGACCCGGGATGATTATCAGGTCAACAAGAGCAAGGTGCCTCTTCTGGGTGACATTCCGTTTGTCGGGCGTCTGTTCTCGTCGGAGTCGGAGCGCCGGGTGAAGCGTAACCTGCTGGTGTTCCTGCGCCCCAAGATCATGCTGGGTAAGGAGGAAGCCGTTGCGGCCACCTCCGACAAGTTCAATCAGCTATGGGATGTCAATCTGAACATCCGTGAGAAGCTGGGTATCCCGACGGAAGAGCAGCGCCCGACTGTGGACGCGCTGTTTGAAGACGGAAGCTCCCGGGTCCAGTAAGCTCTCAGACAGCCAGTGGCGGCATCGGACAGTCCATCTGGTCCGCCACCAGACGCATCAGTTCATACTCCCGGGTTTCCACTTTGCCGTCGCGGGTGATGCAGTGCCCGCAGGCATCAATGATCGCCGGTTTCAGTAGCGGCGAGAGGCCGTTCAGCGCGGTCAATGCCTCCCGCAGCTGGCGCATGGTGACTTTCTCCAGAACCGGTTCCACAGCATCCTTCGCATTCATGAAGCCTGCCATGGCTTCCCGATACAGTTTTTCGGCGTCAGCCTGGGACCCAGAGCCAGCCCGTGCCATCAGGCTGAGGAGGCGTTGCAGGGCCGGCATGACGGGCTTGTAGCTCTTGTAGCGGACCGGTACTACTCTGGCTGCCTCATCGCCCAGATGGCGGGAGAGGAAGCTTGTCAGGGCCAGCTCGAACAGGGTAACCCGGTTATCCGCTGCAACCAGTTTCTGGACGTTGGTAATCAGCATCTCCCGTTCTTCCGGGTCCAGCTTGCGGAGCGCCGGCATGGCCAGCTCAAGAGCAGGGAAGCGGACGCCTTCACCAATGGTTTTCAGGGCGGGCAACAGTTTCTCCAGAAGTTCCGGCTGGCTGCCCAATACGGGGTGAGCCGGCAGCAGGTCCAGTCGTTCCGTTTGCTGTGGGCGTGGCAGCTCACTGATCAGCATGGCATAGCAAAGCTGGGCGGCCCCGGCACGGGTGTACAGCAGGTTTCGAAAGGTGGCTGGCAGGCGCTCGAGGAAGCGCAGTGCGAAATCTTCACTTTGCCGGTTTATGGTTCCCACCTGATCTGAAAACTTCCGGCTCGGCTTTATGGTCTTCTCCGGGCTGGATGCGAGGGGTGATGTCCTCCCGCTCTTACCGGTGACCGGCCCGAGGATGTCGGATGCCGCGCCGGTGAACCCCGCTGCTCCGGCTTCCGGTGCAGGCGCAGATCCGCGGTAAATGTCGGCACCTGGCTCGGTATCCCGAAGCCGGCTGCGCAATCTGGCCAGCATGCCCGGCTGAATGGCATTGATTCGCTCGTCGATCGGCGGATGGGATGCCAGAAGCGAGGTAAACTTCATCCGTGCACTCTCGCCAAAACACATGTGGTTCATGTCGCTGGCGTGGCTGGTGGTGTCCAGATAGCCACCCTTCATGCCGATCTTGAACAGGGCGCCGGCGATCCCTTCAGGGTTGCGGGTAAACTGCACTGAAGAGGCGTCCGCCAGCATCTCCCGTTGTCTGGAAACAGCTGCCTGTATCAGGCGGCCAAAGAATACCCCCACATAGCCAATGACGAACAGGGCGATGCCAATGATGCCCATGGCCGCCTGGGCCCGCCCGTCCCGGGACCGGCCCACTCGGTGACCACGGTAAAAGGACGCCCGAAGCAGGAAGCCGCCGATCTGTCCGATCATCAGGATACCGGCAAGAAGGGCAATGAGCCGGACGTTCAGCCGCATGTCCCCGTTGAAAATATGGCTGAATTCGTGGGCAACCACCCCCTGCAGTTCGTCCCGGGACAACTGGGTGATGGCTCCGTGGGTGACGACCATAACGGCTTCGCCGGGCGTATAGCCCGCCACGAAGGCATTGATGCCGGTTTCCTGGTCCATTACGTAGAGCTCCGGCACCGAAACTCCGCTGGCAATGGCCATTTCCTCGACTATGTTACGCAGCTTGCGCTCGTCACTGTCCCGGGTATCGGGATCAATCGGTCGCGCGCCAACCATTTTGGCAACCCGGTCGCCGCCGCCGGCCAGGTCGACCCAGCGGAGCAGGGAACCCAGTACAATTAGTCCGACAACGGTAACGGCCGTTAACAGACCGTGATTGGAGAGCAACCAGTGATGGAATGCGAGGCCGGAGGATTCGCTGCGGGTCACGAAATAGCCCACCAGGCAGACGGCGAGCGTAATAAACGCGACCGCCGTCAGGAACAGGAAGACCAGCAGACTGGTGTTGCGCCGGGCATGGGCCTGGCGCTGAAAGAAACCGGGGTGAGCCATGCCTCAGGGCCTCAGAAGGCCACTTTCGGTGCCTGACGGGCTTCCGGTGATTCCAGTTCCAGTTGCGACGTTTCCTTGAACGCAAACATGCCGGCTATCACGTTGTTGGGGAACTGCTCTCGGAAAATGTTGTAGCTCATTACGCCATCGTTATAGGCCTGGCGAGCAAAGGCGACGCGGTTCTCGGTGCTGGAAAGTTCTTCCATCAGTTGCTGGATGGTTTCGTTGGCCTTCAGCTCCGGGTAGTTCTCCGCCACGGCGTAAAAGTTGGCAAGCGCCTTGGTCAACAGATTTTCGGCACTGCCCAGGCGCTGGATCTTGGTTCCGTCGCCTGGATCCTTGGCGGCATCCTTTTGGGCGCTGACCGCATTGTTGCGGGCTTCCATCACCTGGGTGAGGGTGCTTTTCTCATGGGTCAGATAGGCTTTTGCTGCTTCCACCAGGTTCGGAATCAGGTCGTGCCGGCGCTGCAGCTGCACATCAATCTGGGCAAACCCGTTCTTGAACTGGTTGCGCAGGGAAACCAGGCGGTTGTAGATAAAGACCAGGTAGAAAACAACGACGGCAATAACGATCAGGCCGATAACGGTAGTTCCCATAGCAACTCCTCAGGGTAATGGGTCAGGCGTTATTTTCCACGATTTGCTCGTGGAAACCTTTTACGAAGGTCTCAAATTCACGCGGTGGCAACGGTTTGCTGAAGAAATAGCCCTGGGCCAGCTGGCAGCCGCGCTGACTCAGGTAGTATTCCTGTTCTGCCGTTTCCACACCTTCAGCAACCACTGACAGATTCAGACTCTTGCCAAGATCGATGATGGTGTTTGCGATTCGGGTGTCTTCCTCGTTAACCAGCAGGTCCCGGATAAACTGTTTGTCGATTTTCAGATGCTGCACTGGCATCTGTTTGAGGTAGGTGAGGGAGGAGTAGCCGGTTCCGAAGTCGTCCACGGCGATACTGATTCCGGCCTTGTTGAGCCTGTGGAGTTTGGCCACAGCATCTGAGAGGTTGGTCATGAAGCTGGTTTCGGTCACCTCAAGCTCTAGTCGCCCGGCAGGAATCTTGTGTCGTCGCAAGGTGTCGAGGATGTCATCGACGATGGTTTCCTGGCGCAGTTGAACGGCTGAGAGGTTAACCGCAATGCGCAATGGAGTGCCATCCGATGCCCAGCGTGCCGCCTGCCAACAGGCCTGATCCAGAACCCACTGGCCAATTTCAACAATGGAGCCGTTCGCTTCGGCGACCGGAATGAAAAAGTCGGGAGGAACCATGCCGCGAGCCGGGTGTTCCCAGCGCAGCAACGCCTCGGCCCCGATTACACGTTTGCTTTCAAGGTTGATCTGGGGCTGGTAAACCAGGTGCAACTGGTGGTTTGCAAGTGCCTGGGACAGATCCTTTTCCAGTTGCTTTCGGTCCCGGATTTCCTGGTCAATGCTGGCAACGTAGAACTGGAAGTGGTTGTGGCCGTTCTGCTTGGCCAGGGTCATGGTCTGCTCGGCACTTTGCAGCAGCCGGTCTGCCTGGTTGGTGTCAGACGGGTACAGCGCAACACCCATGGTAGCAGTCATGGAAATGCTCTGCTCTTCAACAAGCATGGGGGCGCTGATACAGGCAAGAATTCGTTCGGCCGTGTCCGCCGCCTGGAATCCGTCCCGAAGTCCTTTCTGAACAATCACGAACTGATCGCTGCCCAGGCGTGCAATGGTAAACCTGGCGTTGTCCAGTTTGTTGGTCAGCCGGTCTGCGACCGTCTGCAGGATAAGATCGCCAGAGCGGAAACCGCACTGCTCGTTCACCGACTTGAAGTCGTCGATGCCGCAGACAATCAGGGACAGCTGTGAGTTGCGTTTGTTGGCCTCCTCAATGTCCCGCACCAGCAACTCCATAAAGGTATCCCGGCTGGGCAGGCCGGTGAGCTGATCGTAGCGGGACAGGCGGCTTACCCGATCCTCTGCCTCGCGATGACGTTTCTGGCTGTCACCAATGGCGACCAGCAGATTATTGGTGGCGTTTACCCACAGCCCCAGCTCGTCGCTCTGGTGGCCGGGTGGCGTAGTGACCAGGCGGTCATCCGGGTGAGCGGGGTCGACTTGCTTTACGGAGCTGACAATTCTGAGAAGTGGGCGCGTCAGAAGCAGATGGAAAACATAGAACAGCACCATCCCGAGGATAAGGGCCGTCGCTATGCCGGAAGCGAAGGTGACCGCCGCCCGGTCCAGCCAGGTACGCGCAGCCGGTGCCGTATCGTAATGAACATCGAGGTAGCCGTAGACATCCTCCGGATTGCCTTCACGGAAGAGTGGTTCCCGGAACATGCGCTCAGCATCGAAGAAGGGATCGGTAACCGGGCGAAAGGCGGTATGCTGCAACGGGCGGTCGCGATTCCCGAGTGGCTCGCCGTCCGGATGAACAATTCGGGCTGTATGAATAGCTTCCTTCGCAAAGAGGCCGTCCACCACCTGCTGGGCGAGTTCGGCATCTATGCTGAACACTGCCTGGGTAGCGGCGTCTTTTACCATCGCGATGGTCTGCTCGGCGTCGTTGTCCAGCCCCCTGGACACGCGTTGAGCATCCAGTATGACCTGTATGGTGCTGACAATTACGCCACTGACAAGGGCCACGGCAAGAATCCACCGTAAGATTCGATAGCCCAGGCGATGTTCAACCTCGAAGGAGTTTTGCATTCAAGCCTGTCTTATTCCGGTTATGCAGGACGAGCGTTCCGCACTGTTCAGGGCGAAAATGTCGCACTTCGGGCGATGTGCTTGGGGCCTCACCCTGATTATTGTTGCTAAGTATGGTTCAGAGTTTCGATATCTTCATGGAGTATCGGCGATTTTTTCAAAGATTTCAGGGTGTGGTTGTATCAAATTGTAATTGCTTTGGTATGACAGACACGAAAACGCCCGCCAGGGGCGGGCGTTTCAACGCAGCCTAAACAGGCTATGTCTGGGAGCGAAACCTGGATCAGGCCAGGTTTTCGTTCACGAAATCCCAGTTGACGAGGTTCCAGAACGCTTCCAGGTAGTTCGGACGGGAGTTGCGGTAGTCGATATAGTACGCGTGCTCCCAAACGTCGACGGTCAGCACCGGCTTGTCGGCGCCGGTCAGCGGCGTTTCGGCGTTGCTGGTGTTCACAATGCCAACACTGCCGTCAGCTTTCTTCACCAGCCAGGTCCAGCCAGAACCGAAGTTATTGGCGGCCTTGTCGTTAAATTCTTTCTTGAAGTCTTCGAAAGAACCGAACGCCTTCTCAATGGCTTCCTTGGCTGCGCCGGTCGGCTCACCGCCACCGTTCGGGCTCAGGCAGTGCCAGTAGAAGGTGTGGTTCCAGACCTGTGCGGCGTTGTTGAACAGCGGGCCGCTGGCACTCTTGATGATGTCTTCAAGAGATTTGTTGGCGTTGTCAGTACCTTCGATCAGGCCATTGAGCTTGGTGACGTAGGTGTTGTGATGCTTGCCGTAATGGTACTCAAGAGTTTCCTGAGAGATGTGCGGTTCCAGTGCGTTCTTTTCATAAGGCAGTGCGGGAAGTTCAAATGCCATGAGGTCGTTCTCCCTGTCTCTCTGTTTATGTTGATGTACGTGAACCCAATATAGGGTCGATTTGCTTCAGATCAACCCTTTGGTGTTAAAGAACTTTTAAACTCGGGGCTGCCGGGCAGGAACTGCGCGCAGTTCTTCACCCGCCACACCAGTTCTTCGTAGCTGTCGGCCAGTATGTTCACATGGCCTAACTTCCGGCCCGGCCGCTCGCCTTTATTATAGAGGTGAACATGGGCATAGGGCAGTTCGAGGATGCGGTCAATGTCGCCATGCTCGCCGATGATATTGATCATGCAGCTTACGCCACGGGGCGCGACATTCCCAAGAGGGTGTCCGCTCACCGCACGGATGTGGTTCTCAAACTGGCTGGTCATCGCCCCTTCAATGGTCCAGTGCCCGGAGTTATGAACCCTGGGGGCCATCTCGTTGGCTACCAGGCCATCGGCTGTCTCGAATAGCTCCAGAGTTAATACGCCGACATAATCCAATTCGTTCAGCAGGGCCTTGATGTAGCGCTCGGCATCTTCCTGAATATGTATGTCGAGCTTGGGGGCCGGAGCAATCGAGTAGCGAAGGATGCCTTCATGGTGGGTGTTCTCCGCCATCGGGTAGAACGCCAGCTCACCGTCTTCAGCGCGCACGGCTATAATCGATACTTCCCGGTGGAAGTCCACAAACTTTTCCACGATCAGGCGCGGGTGGCCGATGGATTCCCAGGCGGCTTCTGCCTCCTCGGGTGTTCTAAGCACAGCCTGGCCTTTGCCGTCATAGCCTTCAGTATTGGACTTTGCCACCACCGGGCAGCCAAGTTCTTCGGCAGCGGCTTTCAGGGAAGCCGCGCTGTCGGCAATTTTCCACTCCGGCGTCGGGATGCCTAACTGGCCGAACAGGGTTTTCTCGGCTTCCCGGTTCTGGCAGACCTGCAGGGCCCGGGGGCAGGGATGCACGGGTTTGTGGGCAGCAATTTTCTCGGCGACGTCCACCGGCAGGTGTTCAAACTCATAGGTAACGCGGTCAACCCTGGAGAGGAAGTCGTCCAGATATTCGCCGTCCCGGTCGATGATGACTTCGCCAAGGCCGGCACTGGGGCTGCCGGACATGTCATAGAAAACAAAGGTCTTGGCCAGTGGGTATCCGGCCAGTGCCAGCATTCTTCCCAGTTGGCCGGCTCCCAGTACACCAATTCTCATTTGTGTTCTCCTGCCTGGTTTCCGCGATTAATCTTCTGGCTTCTGACTGTGCTGGTGACAAGGTTGGGGATGCCACCAATAGCTGGGGGAGCCTTTGGTGGGGGCTTTTCCAAAACTGTAGAGGGCCAAGGATGGCCCGAAACAAGCGTACATGGACGTGCTTGTAGCGTGTTTTGGAAAAGCTCCCGCTTCACCCAACTTGAATCATTGATCTCGGGGATCAGGATTGTCCAGAATCGTTTCGGTCTGTGTTGCCCGGAACTGTTCCACGGCTTTGCGAACGTTGTCGTCGGAGGTGCCGATAATCTGTGCTGCCAGCAGCCCCGCATTAGTGGCTCCGGCTTTGCCAATAGCCAGGGTGCCGACGGCGATGCCGCCGGGCATCTGGACGATGGACAGCAACGAATCGAGACCGTTCAGGGCTTTCGACTGAACTGGTACGCCGAGGACCGGCAGGGCGGTTTGTGACGCAACCATGCCCGGCAGGTGCGCTGCGCCCCCGGCGCCCGCAATAATGACTTTCAGACCGCGGTCTGCGGCTGTTTTGGCGTAGTCAAACAGCAGATCCGGGGTGCGATGGGCCGAGACGACTTTGGTTTCATAGGCCACACCGAGTTTTTCGAGCATGTTGGCGGCGTGTTCCATGGTGGGCCAGTCGGATTTGGAGCCCATGATGAGTCCTACAAGCGGCTGCATATGCAACAGTCCTGTGATAATTGGAAAGCCGGCCATTGTATGTTTTGGCTACCTACCATGCAACAAACCTCGGCGGAAGGCGCAGTTGAGAGGCCTTTTCCGGAAACCGCTACGAGCACATCCATGTGCGCTTGACTGAAGCCATCCTTGGCTTCAGACATTTCCGGAAAAGGCCTCTCAACTCCGCCCCGAACGCTCTGGAAGATTCAGCATGAGCGCAGCTTCATTTTTACCTGCGAGTAAGTACAGGTATTATCGGACCTTATTGTTTTAACCGTCCATAGTCAGGAGCTGTAATGGAACCCATCCGTCCAGATGATGATGAGCTGAGGGCTGAACGACCGATTGGTAGTGCCGAGACGAAGAAGCCGGCGGAGAGAAAGTCCAGACCAGCGTCCGGAGGGAAAGGCGAACCGTTGACACCAACGAAGCCTCCCAAAGGCGGCAAGGGCGGTAATGGGGGCAGCGGCGGCAATGGTCGCGGTAGCTCGCCAATGCTTTGGGTACTGCTGATTGTGCTGGCCGTTGCCGCCGGCGCGGGTTGGTATTCTCAGGAACAGCGGGTTCAGGCTCTGGAAGGTCAGCTTGAGGAAGCGGATTACTGGGCCCGGCAGAGCAAGCTGGCGCTGGCCCGGTTTGAGGGTGAGCTTTCGGAGACGGGGGAGAACCTGCAGGAGCGGGGAGCGTCGCTGGAGGACCAACTGGCAGCGAATAAAAAGCGTCTTGATACGGCGGACAGTGAGATCCGGAAGCTTTGGGCGATTGCCAATGAGCGCAACAAGAAGCGTCTGGATGAACAGCAGGAGCGGATTGCTGCGCTGGAATCCGGCCTTGCGGAGGGTAAGAAGTCTATTGGCGCTCTGGAGACGTCGGCAGAGAAGGTTCGGTCGTCGCTTTCAGCGGATATTGCTGCTCTGAAGCAGCAGACGGAGACGTCGATCACAGCACTGCAGGATGCCAACCGGCAGGCAACGGATCAGTTGACGAAACTGAGTCAGCAGCTGGCGGATGTGGATCAGGTCATCGAAAGTCGTATCCGGCGGTTTGAGCAGGAGCAAAAGCTCGGTATCAGTGGCATGGAAGGGCGGATTTCGGCCCTGGAACGGGAGACGGATGAGTTGGCCGGCGATGGCAGGGTTCAGGCACTGAGGAATGATGTGGCCAGCCTCAAGCGAACGGTCGAGTCCATCGATGCTTCCCGTTCACAGCTGACTTCCCGTCTGGTTCGGCTGTCTGAAGAGGTGAATCAGCTGCGGAGTCAGGTCAGTGGGCAGTAACTGGCCCGCAGAGCATTTTGGTCTTAGGCATTTCGGGTTTTGTAACGGTTTGTAGCCATCCCTTGCGGTAGCTCTCATTTCTGGCGATTTGCAGTTGTTATGATCAGGCAACTCGCAATCAGGATGAAGAGTTAACAACAATGAAAACCCGAGTGCCTTCCGTTATTCCCATTCTCCGGCCGCTGGTGGTGGTATTTCTGTTGCTGGCGGTGTCGGGGTGTACGGTTTATCAGTCTATTGGTAAAAGCGTCGGTTCGTTCCTGCACCCGGTTTCCGGCCATGATTTCGTCCACATTGATAATGACAGCTGGGACCGGCGCAACGCCGTGTTGTATTTCTACCGGACCCATTCCCAGTGGGCGGCCGACGAGATCGAAGCTCCCAGTGTCTACATTGACGACACCCACTATTTCAACATCCGCAACGACAGCTTCACCTGGCTGGAGGTAAGTCCCGGAGAGCGCCATATTGCCATGCGCCGGCCGTTGCTGGGGCTGGAGGGGATGAACTCTTTCAGTCTGAGCCTGATCGCCGATGCGACGCTGGAAGTCGAGCCAGGCCAGATCTATTACCTGCGTTATAACGAGCTTTCAGAGCCGGGCCAGCGACATCCGGACCTGGATCCGGATCACCCGCTGACTCAGGGCGACCTCCAACTGGTGACGCGGGAATATGCCATGCAGGCAGAGGAGATCGTTTCCACGCAATTCCTCAACAGTGATTTGTTGGCACCGAACCACGCGGCTACCTCGATTGTGGAAGTGAACGAAGACCAAGATTACGAGCGGCAACTTGTATTGCTAGAAGAGGAGCGGGAGCTTGAAATTGAGCGCTTGCGGGAAGAGGGCAAGTACGAATCCGCTTCCTGGTTCTGGCCATTCGGCGGTGGCCCCACGGTTCCTCTGGAGACAGATCGCAAGATTAAGAAACTGGAGCAGGAATACGCGGAACTGGAGCTGGAGCGTGAGCGGCGGGAAGAAGCAGAATCCGGCGGTGGCTGGTGGATTTTCTGAGTGCTGACTACACTGACGACAGGTGAAAGACTCGGGATATTCGAAAACAATGGCGCTCAAGGATTCTCTCAGACTCAGATTTGAAAAACTGGCAGACGATGTTGTCCCTCAACTTCTCGATAGCTGGGGTGATCTGCAGAAGCGGCTGGATGACCTGAACTGTTCCCTGGCCAACCGGGCCGTGCCAGAGGACAGGCGTAGCCGTGTCAGCGAGTTGTCCCTTCAGGAGAAAGCGCAGCAGGCGGGACAGGATCGTCCGGTTGTGCGTGCAGTTAAAGCGGCGGGCAAGGGCTCGCGGCCAAAGTGAATTTGCTCAAAAACCGTACGCTTTTGAATGGCTTGCAGGTTTTTTCAGAAAATTAAGGGAAAATATTTGACACCGCCAGCTAAATGCTTAAAATGCGCCTCTCACTTGGTTGAGACAGCAACGCTGGCCAGCAAGTGAGGGCCTTTGAAAGGCTTGAAAGTGGGTGGTTAGCTCAGCTGGGAGAGCATCGCCCTTACAAGGCGAGGGTCACTGGTTCGATCCCAGTACCACCCACCACTTTCGAATGCATCACCGGATCACCCCATCCGGTTTCAGGTTCGGGCCCTAGGGCCGGAATTGATGCGGAGCGGTAGTTCAGTTGGTTAGAATACCGGCCTGTCACGCCGGGGGTCGCGGGTTCGAGTCCCGTCCGCTCCGCCACTTTTATTTAAGAAGTATACCCGGGTGGTTAGCTCAGCTGGGAGAGCATCGCCCTTACAAGGCGAGGGTCACTGGTTCGATCCCAGTACCACCCACCAAAATTCCGAAAAAAGGGCCGATCCGTAAGGATCGGCCCTTTTTTTATTTACCAATCAAAGACTGCCCGCAAACCCGCACAACATTCCCATTCACTCCATTGGACGCAGGGCTGCAGTACCAGGCGATGGCTTCGGCCACATCCACCGGTTGTCCACCCTGGGACAGGCTGTTCATCCTGCGACCGGCCTCGCGGATGGTGACCGGCATGGCCGCCGTCATCTGGGTTTCGATAAATCCGGGGGCAATGGCGTTGATGGTCACGCCGTTTTTCAGTTGCCGGGCCATGGCCTCCACATACCCGATTACCCCGCACTTGGCGGTTGAGTAGTTGGTCTGCCCGAAGTTACCGGCAATTCCGCTAATGGAAGAAATGCAGACAATGCGTCCGTTTTCTTTCATGAGCTCCCGCTTCATCAGTTCCTCGTCGATCAACTCCTCGGCGGTCAGGTTCACTGCGATGGTCATATCCCAGAAGTGCTCGGGCATGTTGCCCAGGGTTTTGTCGCGGGTAATGCCGGCATTGTGAATGACCAGGTCAACCCCGCTGAAATGCTCTTCGATGAAGTCGGCGATCAGCTTTGGTGCCTTGTCGTCGGTAATGTCACAGGCCAGAGCCTTACCGTTAATCGCGGATGTGACTTTCTTCAGATCCTCCATGGCCGGCGGAATATCCAGCCCGATTACGGTGGCGCCATCCCGTGCCAGAGTCTCTGCAATGGCCGCCCCGATGCCACGGGAGGCGCCTGTGACCAGCGCGACCTTTCCGGTCAATGGGGCGACGGGGTTGGTTGCGGGTGCTGCATTGCTTTTGCCGATCTTGACGACCTGGCCGGATACATAGGCAGAACGGGCAGAGAGGAAGAATCGCACGCTGGAATCCAGCTGGTTCTCTGCTCCGGGCGCCATCCAAAGCAGGTTCGCCGTGGAGCCTTTTTTGCCAATTTCCTTACCCACGCTGCGAACAAATCCTTCGAGGGCCTGTTGTGCAGCGGCCTGGGGCGCTTTTCTGCAGGTGGCGGGGGTCTGGCCAATGACCAGAACGCGAGCGTTACTGCCGAGTTTTTTGATGGTGGGGTGGAAAAAATCGTAAAGGGCCCGGAGGTCGTCCGGCCCTTTCAGGCCGGTGGCGTCGAACACCAGGGCCGAAAATTTATGGTCGATTTCCGACCCCAGATCCAGTGGTCGGGCTTTGTTACCGGCTTTGGATGAGTCTTTCAGGCGGTCGTTGCCGCTGGCGTGGTGCAGTGTGGCGGCACTGGCGCTGAGGGTGCTGCCAATGGTCGCGATGGCTTTGCCGCCGGCTGCCGCACCAATTAGCACGTCGCCTTCAGTAAAGGGCTGGTCGGTCCGTTTGAGGCGTTTCAGGGGGACTGGAGCGGGCAGGCCCAGGGATTGTGCGGCGGTTTTGCCTACCGGGGTGTTTACTATTCTAAGATAGAGGTCAGACATGGGTGGCTTCCTTGTGTTTGCATTCGGGTTGCTGGATGCGAATCGTCCTACAGGGTAAAGAATCGGATAGTTTTTGGATTGACTCAATGCCTGTAGGGTGTTGTCAGGGGTGCCAATGAGGCATTGTCGGTTGTCGCTACACTTGTTTTCAGGTTGGGTGCAGGGAGCAATGGGTTTGGGCTTTCCAAAACACGCCCATGAATACGTCCCTGTAGGGCTCGGTCGCGCCATCCCTGGCGCTCTACGGTTTTGGAAAGCCCAACCCCATTGCTCCTTTGGGCATCGCAGATATCTCATAAAAGGAATGGATTGATCATGGCACAGGCACCGAAAACGACTCAAAAGAAAACCGCCACATCGAAGAAGACCAGTGCTGCGCCTTCGGGTATTCGCCGCGTGGCGGTGCTGGGTGGTAACCGGATTCCGTTTGCGCGTTCCAATACAGCGTACAGCAAGATCAGTAATCAGGAGTTGTTGACGTCGGCGCTGCGTGGGCTGGTGGATCGGTACGGTCTTGAGGGGCAGCGGCTGGGTGAGGTGGCTGCCGGGGCTGTTATCAAGCATTCGCGGGATTTTAATCTGACCCGGGAGGCGGTGATGAGTTGTGGCCTGGCGCCGGAGACGCCGGCGTACGATATCCAGCAGGCCTGTGGCACGGGGCTGGAGGCGGCTATTCTGGTGGCCAACAAGATTGCCCTGGGGCAGATCGAATGTGGCATAGCCGGAGGAACCGACACCACGTCCGATGCGCCGATTGGCGTGGGTGAGGGGCTACGGGAGATTTTGCTGGATCTGAACCGGGCCAAGACCGCAGGCGAGCGGCTGAAGATTCTGGCCAGGTTTCGGCCGGGCCATCTCAAGCCGGAGGTGCCGGAAAATGGCGAGCCCCGCACCGGTATGTCGATGGGCGAGCATGCCCAGGTGACAGCGAAGGAGTGGGATATTGCCCGGGAGGATCAGGATAAGCTGGCCTTTGAGAGCCACCAGAAGCTGGCAAAGGCCTATGAGGAGGGTTTCTTCAACGATTTGCTGACACCAATGGCGGGCCTGGAGAAAGACAATATTCTGCGGCCGGACACCTCTTTGGAGAAACTGGCGACGCTCAAGCCGGTTTTTGATCGGGAGAATGGCACCATGACCGCGGCCAATAGCACGGCGTTGACGGATGGCGCCTCATGCGTGTTGCTGGCCAGTGAGGAATGGGCCAAGGCCAATAATTACGAGGTCAAGGCTTGGTTGACGTTCTCCGAAGTAGCTGCGGTCGATTTCGTGGACAAGAAAGAAGGCCTGCTGATGGCACCTGCCTATGCGGTGCCGCGGATGCTGGAGAAGGCGGGGCTGACCCTTCAGGATTTCGATTTCTATGAAATTCATGAAGCCTTCGCTGCTCAGGTACTCTGTACCCTGAAAGCCTGGGAAGATTCGGCCTTCTGCAAGGACCGCCTGGGTCTGGACAAGACTCTGGGCAGCATTGACCGCGACAAACTCAACGTCAAAGGCAGCAGCCTGGCGACCGGCCATCCCTTTGCGGCCACCGGTGCCCGCATCGTTGCGACGCTGGCCAAGTTGCTGGAGGAGAAGGGCAGCGGTCGAGGCCTCATTTCCATCTGTGCCGCCGGTGGACAGGGGGTTACTGCGATTCTGGAAAGGTAAGTTTGCGGAAAACTGGAACTTTCCTTTGACAGTGTCGGTCACACCCCTTATCATGCGCGCCACGTTGATCAGGGGTTCCCTGACAAACAACCAGTTTGATGCGGGGTAGAGCAGTCTGGTAGCTCGTCGGGCTCATAACCCGGAGGTCGTTGGTTCGAATCCAGCCCCCGCTACCAACATGAGAAAAGCCGGCCTAGAGCCGGCTTTTCTCGTTTTTACTCTAGAGATTATCTAGAAGCCCTCGGGCCTCAAAAACCCAGCCAGCCCGGCCTCTTCCAGCAGTCCCGCAAACCCGATCGTGGTCAGATCCATCCCCGGTGCCCCAATTACCTGGACATTGAATGGCAGGCCCTCTTTCGTCCGTCCGATGGGTACAGATGTCGCGGGCAGGCCCAACAGGGTGGCGAGGGCGATCCAGCAGAACTGGTCCATGTAAGCCCGTGGCTGGCCGGCAACGGTTATTCGGCGTTTGAAGACCGGGTGGGTGTGGTCATGCCGGATGGCGGTGGTTGGTGTTACCGGGGTAAGCAGGACATCCACTTCCTGAAATAACGATTCAATTTCAGCCCGCATTTTCTCGCGCATTTCGCTCCAGGCCATCCACTGGTAGACCGGCTGATTCACGCCTCGTCCGTATTCACCGATAAACGGCGTCATAGGGCCAAGGAACTTGAGCCAGGGTTCCAGTCGGGCGATCCATTTCATCTGCCTGCGCTGGGCGGGTTTCAGGGATGTGCTGAGTAGAGCGCCGAGCAAATTGAAGTAAGCGGGCAGGATGTGCTCGAGGCTCAGTAAAGGATGGCTGGCTTCAGTGACCATTGCGCCCCGTTCAGACAGTGACTTGCCCAGTGCCTGATAGCCCTCGGTCAGCTCCTGCTCTACCGGGCACAGTGGATCCTCCAGCCATAAAGCCACCCGAGCCTGGTCGAGGCTTTGAAGTGCTGATGGTGCCATTCGAAGCGTCCAACTGCGCTCTTCCGCTGGCCGGGGCCCGGCAATGACTCTCAGCAGGAGCTCCAGATCCCGGGCGTTACGCGCCATCGGGCCGCCCTCGACCAGGTCCGGTCGGGATTGGGTGCCGGGCGGTCCGGGAATGTGACCGCGAAACGAGACCAGGGAACGGGTGGGCTTGTGGCCGAAAACGCCACAAAAATGGGCCGGTGTGCGTATGGAGCCTGCCAGGTCGCTGCCCACTTCCAGGGGCGTCATGCCGGCGGCCAGGGCAGCCGCCGCGCCGCCCGAGGAGCCCCCGGGAGTGTGCGCCGGGTTGTGGGGGTTGTTGGTTACCCCGAACAGTTTGTTGTAGCTCTGCAGGTCGGTGGCATAGATGGGCACATTGGTTTTGCCCAGGATAATGGCACCCGCGTCTTCGAGCCTCTGGACAACGTCAGCGTGGTATTCGGGTTTATGGTTTCTGAGGGCCGGTGCGCCTGCAGTGCAGGTCAGGCCCGCCACTTCCCAGGTGTCTTTCAGGGTGAGTGGCAACCCGTGCAGGGGCCCTTTTACCGCGTTGGCTGCACGCTGCTCATCGGCCTGACGGGCACTGGCGAGTGCCCGCTCCTCATCCAGGGTCACAACGGCATTGATGGCCGGATTGTGTTCGCGGATCTGGTTCAACAGGGCAGTGGTCAGAGCCTCGCTCGTCAGGGTACCGGCCTCAAGCTGTGCCAAAAGGTCATGGGCGGATTGGTAGTGCAGTGGCAATTGCGATGCATCCATGGATGTTCTCTTTGTTGTTGGTTTTCTTGAAATCTCGCCGGTTTGTCAGGGTAACTCGGATCGCCAGTGTTTTACGTTTACTTGCCCCTTGATTGCGTCGATGATCTCGATAATCAGATTGATGAGCGCTTCGTTCTGGGCCTCGTCGGCTCTCACTTCACCGGGTGTGGGCAGGAATACGTTCACGATGTCTTCAATGAACGCGTGGTTGGAGGCCGAGGCCAGATCTTCGAGAATCTGGTGTATAACGTGGGCGACGATATCCCCCACAGCCTCTTCCAGGGTTTCCTGAATGGTGGGGCCCACCACCGGCAGATATTTCAGTCGTGATAGTTCGAGATTTTGTTTGAGGGCGTTATCGACCCGGTCCTCCAGATAGCTGCGCAGCGCTCCGCGATTGGGTACATAGCCTTCCTGGGCCGCCTCGGCAACCCGCTTGGAGATCCAGTCGGAGAGCATGTCCCTCCGGGGGTAGAGAATGTCCTCCTGGATCTTGTCGAACAGCGGTGAGCCCCGTTTAACCTCCTGCTGCACGCCGCTCAGCACCTTGAGCACAATGCGGTCCGAAAGCTCTTCCATAAAGGCTTCGTAATAGAAATTCACGAATCGATAGATCTTGGTGCTGGTGATATCGATGATCTTGTACTGGTGCAGGCGGTAGATGATTGAGATTACCCGCAGAATACGGAGGAAGCGCAGGCTTCCTACCGGAATACAGCCCACCAGGTCATACCAGTGTATGAACGGGTAAAAGTACCAGCGGTCATAGACTTTGGCCTTGATGGCGTAGCCCCAGCGAACAAAGAACTCGGTCAGGAAGATGCTGACAAAGATCAGATCGTAAAAGATGAAGCGTTCGTGAATGGGGTGGTAAGCGGACTGGATGGCCGGTGCATGTTCTTTAAGCAGGTTCTGGACGGCGACAAAATTATAGATCGAGTCCCAGATGATGAACGCCAGGTTGATGATCAGTAGCCCCAGCATCAGGAAATCAATGATGAACCAGATAAGCTGGTGGCTGGATTTCAGGTTTTCTCGATTTATCTTCAGCATTCGCCAAGGTCCGGTCTGTTGCTAAGTATCTGACAGGTTAGCTTATTTCGACGCCACAAACGACTCGCCCTGACGCCGCTCAAAGAATGCCGGAGGGCCAACCATGGATTAACTTGACCGTCTACCATTAAACTCCCACGCTTGAACGGAAATCCTTCTTGTTACCACCAACATTGAAATAGCCGGATGCTATCAATCTACCAAGTCGTGAATTCGGGCCGGGTCCGGCTTCTCATCACTTTGCTGTGCTGTCTGCCTGCGTGGGTTGGTGCGCAACAGGTGGTGGTGAACATGGAGGGGGACTATCCGAAGCTGAAATCAAACGCTCAGGCCTTTATTGGTGAAGTTGAAGGTCGCAGCGCCGGAAATCTGAGACGGTATGCCTCCACGGCTGTCGGTCAGGCTCGGGAAGCCTTACGAGCCCTGGGATATTACGGGCCCATGATTGACTGGCGGATTGAAGAGGGCGACTCGGATACAACCGCGACTCTCATCCTGTCCATTACCCCCGGAGAGCCAGTAAAAGTCACGTCCCGGAACGTCCAGATCCGAGGGGCTGCTGCGTCTGATGCAAGGCTTACCTCTGATCTGCCGGCGCATCCGGCAGAAGGCGATATTCTCAATCACGGCGACTACGCTAACCTGAGGGACACCATCCAGAACCGTGCCCGCCGTAGAGGGTATTTCGACGGCAGGTTTGTCACCCGCACTCTGGAAGTGGATCCGACGAAGCGCAGCGCCGAAATTACCCTCATTTATGAGAGCGGTCAGCGATATCAGCTGGGGGAGGTCACTTTTGAAGAAGGGCACTGGTTCGAGATTGAGCTTCTGAGGGATTTCGTCACCTTCGAACCGGGAACGCCCTATCACGCCGACGAAATTGCGCGGCTGAACAAGGATCTTCTGAACAGCGGTTACTTCAGCAATGTTGATGTCAATATCTCACCGGCGGACGCCGAAAATGGGGTCATTCCTGTTCGTGTTGGCCTGTCTCGGCGCGACGCGCGTTCTGTTGCTGCAGGTGTCGGGTTTTCGACTGACGTTGGCCCCAGGTTCCGGGGTACCTGGCGGGAGCACTGGATAAATCCCATGGGCCACAAGCGGGGGGCGGAAACAGAGCTTTCGGTGCCCCGTCAGAATCTGAGCACCTGGTACGAGTTGCCTCTGGATCCTCCCATGACTGATCTGATCCGTCTGACTGCTGGATATCAGCGGGAGGATATCGAAAATGTTGAATCGGAGCTTCTGACCCTGGGCCAGCAGTGGCAGCATGAGCTTGATAATGGCTGGCTCCAGGTTCTTTCATTACGTTGGGAAGGTGAACGGTTCAATATCGGCAACGATGAGAAAGGCACGAGCACACTTCTACTCCCGGGTGCTGGTTACTCGAAGATTCACGCGGATTCACCCCTGGACCCGTCCCGCGGCTACCGTTTGCAGTTGGATGTTACCGGCTCTCATCGGGCTTTACTCTCCGATGTGGACATTCTGCACGTAAACGCCCTGGTAAAGGGGCTGTTTACCATTGCCGGCAGGCACCGCTTTGTCGGCCGTTTTCAGGCAGGGGCCGTTGCCACAAATCGGTTCTCAGATGTGCCGCCGTCCCTGCGCTTTTTTGCCGGTGGTGATCAAAGCGTCCGGGGCTACGGTTATGAAACCCTGTCGCCTGAAAACGATAACGGTGTGCCGGTGGGCGGCCGTTTTCTGATGGTGGGCAGCGGTGAGTATCAGTACCAGTTTGCCGATAAATGGCGCGCCGCCGTGTTTGTGGATCATGGTAATGCCATTAACGATCTGAACGATCCCCTGGCCACTGGCGCCGGGATCGGCATTCGCTGGATCAGCCCGGTCGGTCCGCTGCGGCTGGATATTGCCAAAGGGCTGGATAGGGAATTTGGTGGGGACTGGCGGATTCACTTTTCCATGGGGCCCGAGCTTTGACGCAGACACCAGAGAGATCGGAAGACAACCACCAGGAACAGCCGGCCAGACCGCGCCGCCTTCGTTTCTGGCTGCTTGTGTGTCTGGGAGTCTTGTTCCTCGTACCTGTACTGGTGCTGGCGGCTGTTTTGTTGGCCCTGCGGTCCGAGGCTGGAACCGCCTGGGTGATTGAGCAGGTGCCGGGGCTGCAGGTTGAGAATGACCGTGGCTCGCTTTTTGGCCAGTGGCAGGCAGACCGCCTGCAATGGCGTGGCTACGGGGTTGAAGTAATCGTTGTATCGCCACTAGTGGACTGGTCGCCTTCCTGCCTGTTCAGAAAGCAGCTGTGTGTTGACAGTCTGAAGGCAGAGACGCTCGAGGTCACCCAGTTGCCCCCGGCCGACAAATCCGGGGCTGGGGGCGCCATCACGCTGCCGGGTGTGGACCTTCCGCTGTCCCTGAATATCAGCGGCGTCCGGATGGGGCCTTTCACCTTCAATGGCAACAGGATCTGGGACCGGTTTGAGCTGGATGCCGGTGGATCGGGCGCTGACTGGACTATTGAGCGCGCCTGGTATCAGTTGGGCGATTACACGGTCTCTGCCGACGGCCGAATAGAAACCCGACGTGACTGGCCCATCAATCTGAAGGTCATGGCAGATATTCCACCACCCTATGGTGACAAGTGGGCTCTGGACGCGACACTCTCAGGCAGCGTGCGAGATCTGATGGTAGCGGTCACCAGCCGTGGCTACCTGAATGCCGAACTTGCGGGGGAAGTCGAACCGCTGGATCCAACCTTGCCGGCAAGACTTCGGATAACCTCGGATCAGTTCCGGGCTGTTGAGGCGCTGCCGGAGACCCTGGTGCTCAACGACTGGTCTGTGGAAGCCCGTGGCAGCTTGCAAAAAGGTTTTCGCACCCAGGGCCAGGCCAGGTTGCCCGGCACAACGGGGCCGGTGAACCTGGCGCTGGAGGGCCTCGTGACCACGCAGGCGGCTGAGAACATCCGTATTGAACTGGCCACTGATGGGGAGAATGGCGGCGAACGGGATACCTTGGTGGCCAACGGACGTGTGGCATGGAGCCAGGGCCTGGACGCCAGCGCGGATGTCCGCTTGCGCGGGTTTCCCTGGTACACACTGGTCCCGGACCTTGAGCCGCCGATAGTTGCGCTTCGGTCGCTGGATGGCACCATTTCCTGGCGGGAGGGAAGCTACCACGCGGAGCTCGAAGCCGGTGTTGATGGCCCTCAGGGTCGTGCCGAGCTGTCGACCACTGTCGATGGTGACACCGAGCAAACCACACTGACCGATCTGAGCGTCAGCACCGGCGCCGGGTCGCTTGCCGGAAAGGGATCGGTGAACTTTTCCGGGCCGCTATCCTGGCAGGCGGCTCTGACCCTTCAGAATTTCAACCCGGGTTACTGGGTGCCCGTTCTTGAAGCCAGCCTGAGTGGAGATGTGACGACCGAAGGGCAGCTCGGGGATGGCCCCATACCTGCCATGAACGCCAACTGGAACCTTGAGGGTGAATGGCGTTCCAGCCCTGCGTCGCTCGAAGGCCGCCTTGATACCTCATCCGGTAGCTGGGAGTTGTCCGGGCTGAGTCTGGCCATTGGCGACAACCGGGTGGAGGGAAGTGGCACCTGGGGCAATCTGTTACGGGGTGATCTGGTTTTGAACCTGCCCGATCCGGAGATCGTCCTGCCTGGTCTGAGTGGCAATCTGGAAGCGACGCTGGTGGCAGAGGGAACGCCGGAGCGACCATTGGGAGAACTGAAGGCGAGTGCTCAAAACCTCGCCTGGCAGGATCAACTGAGTATTGAAACACTGAGCCTGGAGGCCGAGCTGGAAGACGGGCTAAGGCTTGCAAGCCGATTGCAGGCCGAGAACCTCGGAGGTTTTGGTCAGGAGCTTGAAACGCTGACGCTCCAGGCGAACGGCACGCAGGGGCGGCACACGTTGAACTTGAGCGCTGAGCATTCCGACGCAGACCTGGAGCTGGCGCTTCAGGGTGGGGCTGGTGCTGAATGGAAAACCTGGCAGGGCCAGCTTTTACGCGGTCTGATAAATCTTCCGGAACAGTCCCAGCGATGGCAACTGGAGTCACCAGCGACACTGGCCTATGGAGCCGACGGTGAGCTGACCTTTGGTAACCATTGCTGGCGGTGGCAGCAGAGCACTGTTTGCGCCGACGATCAGACATTGCTGCCTGTACCCAATATTGCCTACCGAATTGACCGGTTCCCGACGTTGGCCCTGGCACCCTTGTTGCCGGAAACCGTGCGATGGAACGCGCGGTTAAACGGCGAGGTCGACTTTACAACCATGGCTGAAGGCCCGGACGGTCGTATTTATCTTGATGCCGGTGATGGCGAATTTCAGCTGCTGGTAGACGGTGAATGGGAATCGTTAGTCTATGATGCCCTGACCACGGAGGTTACGTTCAAGCCAGAACAGGCCGATGTTGCTGTTCGTCTCTCCGGCCCCGAATTGGGCAGGTTTTCTCTGGATATGGGGTTGGACCCGAACTCAGAAAGTCGCAACGTCGAGGGTTCTTTCAGCCTGGAAGGGCTGGATATCGCACTTGCAGGTCTGCTGTCTGGGCTTGATGAGGTCGCGGGTCGGGTGAACGGCCAGGGTAAGCTTTCGGGTCCCTTGATGAAACCGGCCGTGACCGGCGAATTGCACCTGGTGGATGGCCGGGTTTCAGATCCCCGTTTGCCGGTGCCCATCGAAGAGATGATTGCCAGTATTCAATTCTCGGGCTATTCGGCACAGATCAGCGGCAGAATCCAGAGCAATGCCCGGAGTCAGACCATTGTCGATGGCGAGGTTGACTGGCAGCAGGCGCCGAAGGGAAAAATCACAATCTCCGGGAAGCGGGTGCCGTTCAATGTGGAACCCTATGCCCAGCTTGAGGTGGAGCCGGATCTGACCCTTGTCTTCAGTGAAGGAGCGCTGGAGATCGCCGGGCAGATTGCAGTCCCGAGAGGGGACATTGAAATAAAGGGCTTGCCTGAGCAGGCCGTGTCGGTTTCTGAAGACGAAGTCATCGTGGGTGTTGAACGGGAGGAACCCGTGGTCCGTTCACTCAACATGGATGTGAATGTCGTGGTGGGTGAAGATCAGGTGACTTTTTCGGCCTTCGGGGTGACCGGCGATCTCGAGGGCTCCCTCCGGATCAGCAACGATATGGACACCCGGGGAACGCTCCAGCTGGTCAATGGCCAGTATGAGGCCTATGGACAGGAGCTCGAACTCAGGCGTGCCAGGCTGCTGTTTGTTGGTAACCTGGCTCAACCCTACCTCGATATCGAAGCAGTGCGGCGGGTGGATACCGTGGTTGCCGGTATCCGTCTGACTGGCCCGGTGCAATCGCCGGAGACTGAGGTGTTCTCCAATCCTGATATGCCACAGACTGATGCGCTTTCCTACGTGATTCTTGGCAGGCCTCCCCAGAGCCAGGGTGACGAAGGCCAGATGAGCCGGGCTGCGCTTTCACTGGGGCTGACCCAGGCCAGCAAGGTGACCGGGCAGATTGGTGAGGAGTTCGGGATTCGCCAACTCACCCTCGAGGCGGAGGGGTCGGGTGATCAGACTTCGGTGGTAGCCAGCGGCTACCTGACCGACGAGCTGAGCGTGCGCTATGGTGTCGGCATCTTCGAGCCGATCACGACCGTTGCCCTGCGCTACGATCTGGGCCGGTACTTTTACCTGGAGGCTGCCAGCGGGCTGGCGGCCTCCCTGGATATTTTCTACACCCGGGATTTCTGACCTCAGTCCAGTTCGAAGGTCGCACTCACCGAGGCACGGATCTCGCGCTCGCCCACGCTTGAAACCGTATCTGACATTGATTTGGCTTCCGACATCATCAACGGCACCGGCCGATGCCCGCCATTAATGTTGATGGTGACTACATCGCCGCAGGTCTGGTCGAGCCGGCTGGCTACAAATCTGCATCTGGCCTGCGCGTCGGCAATGGCTCTGGCCAATGCTTCCTGTTCCATACCGGTTTCATCCGAGTGGAAGAACTGATGGGGCCCAAGCTGGTAATCCAGACCCACGTCCTGGGCTTCCCGGATCAGCGGGTTTAACAGGCTCAGATCATTGATGCTGAAGCTTATGGTCTGTGAGGCTACCGCCTGTTTTTCTGGTTCCTCGCCGCGCTCCTGCGCAGGCAGCGTGCGGGTGTACAGGTTGACCGTTGCGTCGGAATAATCGTTGAGTTGATCCCGGTAGTCGGTAATGCCCTCACGCCACTGCGCCATCAGTGCAGCCACCCGCTCGGTAGCCTTCTGGGGAAGGGCGTGCTCGGCACTGGCAGTAAACTGCAGCCGGGCGCTGTCGGGCTCATAGCGAACACTGCCCTCGCCGGTCAGTGTGACCTCGCCCGCCAGGGCTGCAGCCGGCAACGTGAGTGCCAGGGAAAGAAGAAAACAGGATTGTCGGTTTAAACGGGGCTTGGGGTTCCGTCCATTCATGGTTTTTCCTCCTTTGGAGACAGTTAGATTATCAGGCATCGCCGGTTTGCGGCTCCAGGCGGGCCAGTTTGAATCGGCGGGCGGCATCCACGAACTGGCCAAAGATGCGCCGGTGCCCACCATGGTAGAGCAGATATTCAGGATGCCACTGTATACCTGTCAGCCACTGGCCTCCTGTGCTTTCAATGGCCTGTACGAAAAGGTCATTATCCACGGCGGTCACACGCAGATTCCGGCCCAGGCGCTTGATTGTCTGGCTGTGAATCCGGTTTGCGCCGATCACCGGCGAGCGCATGGCTTGTTCAAGCCGGCTGTGCGTGACCAGACGCACGGTTTGCAGGGGCAATAGCAACGGGCGATGTCGGGTATTGAACCTCAGCGGTGTCACGTTCTGGCACAGGGATCCGCCATGAAAAACGTTGATGAACTGTGCACCGCGGCAAATCCCGAGCACGGGAATACCAATGGCCTCAGCCTGCTCAAGCAGCGACTGATCGGTTGCATCCCGTTTGCGGTCATAGTGAGCGGTAACCCGGGGTTCCTGGCCGTATCGCTCTGGATGGACATGGGTGCCGCCGGAGAGTACCAGGCCATCCAGCATGGCTACGGCTACCCGTGATCCGGGACGAATGTAATGGGTACGGGCGCCGTGAAGACGCAGTCCAAGGCTGATCAGACGATGGGCCAGGCTTTTGCGGGCGGGGCCGCTGATGCCGATGGTCAGGCCGGGAACCTCAAGCTCCTGTTCCGAATGCTGTTCAGACATACCCGTTCTTGGCCAGCCAGTCTTCGGTAGTTTCCTGCCAGCTGTGGGTCAGGTTATGCAGGTTGAGTTTCCGCCGCTCCCGGAACAGTCGCCGCATGTCGGCCAGGTCGTCCGGATTGTTGGCCAGTTGCTCCAGTACGGTCCAATCGTTCCACACGGTGGAAAAATGCCAGTCGGGATTATCGATGTCGCAATCCGGCAAGCGGTAGTGCAGGGTTGGCCGGCTCTTGATCCTCGGGTCCTGAACATGGCGTTCAAGGCGCTCCCTGTCCAGATGGGCAAAGAGCGGGAGCAGATCAAGCGCACGGTTGCGGGTTGGATTGAACTCCAGGTAGTCCTCCATCAGTTCGCCGAGATTTGGCTGGTAGTTATCTTCCATCAGAAGCTCGGTGTAGCGACCATGCCAGGGTTCGATGTAGGTCGTGAATTTGCGGCTGACATCCAGTTGATGCCGGTGCTTGAGCCAGTCGTACAGCGCAGCAAACGCCTGAAAGTAGCGGACCAATGTCTCCGGGCTGAGATCCGGCAGTTCCGGGTTCAGCTGCAGTCCGAAGGCAAAATAGATGGCATCCCGGCTGCCCAGCGCACCGGCCTTCCTGAGGTCGTCAACGAGAGATTCGATGGCATCCAGGCTGGAAAATGGCAGGGGTGGACTGATGATTTCCAGGGGCACAACACGCTCTGCGGCCGCATCAATCACATCCATCGCCTGGCCACCCAGTTCCCTGATCGATTCAGGAAGTCGCCCATCGGTCAGATCCAGATCCTTGATAGGGTCGGAATCAAGCTCCACCGTGAATTCGCCGAGTTCTGTCTGCAGTGCTGTCACGTACCGTGACTGGAGTACCGGGGTACCTTTCAATAGTTTGGCGGCCAATGTGACCAGCTCATCGTAGCCCAGGCCGGATAGCTCGATCTCGACGCCAACCCGGCGTTTCTTCCCTTCGTTTGTCTTCAGGATGTCAGGCATCCTGCAGGCACTGGCTTGGGTCATGGTGCTCCCTGATTCGTGAGGACTCGTGCGTTAACCATATCACACGGCTGGAGATCATCATCGTTAAGCGAATGCAAGAAAATCATGGGCCTGACTTTACACTGGATAAAACACTGTATATAGTCAGTTTACTGTATAAAAAAACAGGGCGCCCGGTGCGGTTTTTCCGGAAAGCGAATTCCGGCCCAGGCCCCGATATAGCGGAGTAGCTTGATGAAGCTGACAGCAAGGCAGTCACAGGTACTGGATATCATACGCCGATACGTCGATGAGACCGGCTATCCGCCAACTCGCGCTGAAATCGCGGCGGAACTGGGTTTCCGTTCGGCCAATGCAGCAGAGGAGCATCTTCGCGCGCTGGCTCGTAAAGGGGCCATCGAGATGGTGCCCGGGGCCAGCCGCGGTATCCGTCTGCCTGAGGCTGAAGAAGATCTGGGTTTGCCGGTTATCGGGCAGGTTGCGGCCGGTAGTCCGATCCTCGCCCAGGAGCACATTGAGGATCACTGCACTCTCCGGCCTGAGTTCTTCTCGCCCTCGGCAGACTACCTGTTGCGGGTTCGGGGCATGAGCATGAAGGATATTGGCATTCTTGATGGCGACTTGCTGGCGGTGCACAGCACACAGGATGTTCACAATGGCCAGGTGGTCGTTGCCCGGGTTGGCGATGAGGTCACGGTAAAGCGTTTCCGTAAGGAAGGCTCGAAAGTCTACCTGATTGCCGAGAACGAAGAATTCGAACCCATCGAAGTAGACCTGACAGAGCAGGAATTGTTCATCGAAGGTCTGGGTGTCGGTGTTATCCGCCGCTCTGATCTGCACTGATCAGTCCGGATAGCCTCAGATAGATTGAAAACGGGTGAATTATGGAACAAATGAGCTTTAATCAGAATCTGGCCTACAATCCTAATGCTCTGTCCTGTTCAGTGCCGGCAACCGCCGCCCGCGAGCGACGTTCTGTCATTCGCGCCCGACGTTCTCCGGAACCCACCGAAGCCAAGGTCGCCGGCAACGTAACGGAAATTATCCTGCCGGAGGGCCAGGTAGAAAACTTCCAGCTGCTGCTGCCCATGCTGACCCAACTGAACCAGGAAAAGCGTTGGCTGGCCTGGATCGACCCGCCTCAGGCATTGGTCAGCAAGTGGCAAAAAATGCATGGGATCGTGGCTGGCGAGTTGCTGGTGCTTCGTTCAACACCGGACTATCCAGCTCAGGAGCTGGCCGAGCGAGCCCTCAGCGCGGGTACGTGCCATGCGGTGGTCATGTGGACCCGTAAACTGGGGCGAGCTGCCCTGGAATCCCTGCAAAAAGCTTCTGCCGAAGGCAGCAGTCACGGGGTCGTTCTCAGGCAGCGTTAGTCGCTCAGTGGAGAGTGTAGGAGGGCTGGGCGTCTGAAGCGTCCAATTCGTCATCTTCCCAGTCGATATCGTGGGCAACATTGCCCACAGCCTCAATGCCTGCGGCGATCATTGCTTTGGCGACGGACATATCACGGTCTTCCATCATTTCCCGGGCTTCTTCCGAGAAAGAGATCTTTACCAGCGGCGCACTGTCATCATCAATGCGGCGCAGGGCGTAATCGCCGTTGGTCAGTTGCACGATTTCAAAAAACGATGGTGACATTCAGTAAACCTTCAAGTTAAAACGATCTGGAAAGCAGGCGATTGGAGTGATTTACCACTCGCTGTGCTGGTCTTCCAGATCGTCGGCAAAATGTTTGACGGCATTCAGTGTTTTCAGCAACGCCGTCGCGGATCGATCCGGGCCGGAATCGGCGGACACCGCAATGATGTTCTCCGCGCTGACGGTTTTTTTGGTCGCCGGTGGTCGGCTCTGTGAGCGTTCCAGTTGTTCCATGTGGTTCCACCAGCTTCCCGAGCGCTGTTCCAGCTCTCTCAGCCGACCTATTTCATTCGGTTCCGGTCCGATCAGAGAGGCCAGTTCATCCAGAGTTGCAGGTTCTTCGGACTTTTTCTGGTACAGCCTGGCGATCATCACCAGCAATAATTTCCGGGATCTGAGGAGGAGTTCAATCGCTCCTTGAATCGCTGCCTCTCTACGCAAGGCCTGTTCTGCTTCGTTAGGAGATTGCCCTTCAGCCTCGACGGTTGGCCGGTCCAGTTGCCCCAGCAGGGTGCGGGCGAGAAAGAGCTTTTGCGAAACCAGTGAGTGCCATTGCGAGGCCATGGAATACCTTCAATCCCCCAGCGCGGGTGTAACCCCGGAAAATTAATTCGCCACTATACCATTTTCGGTGGCAAATTTCTTCAACTGTCTGTGCAGACAGGTTTCACAATAAAATACAAACATTCACTTGAAACGACCGTTTGAATTTGGCAAAAAGGCGCCCGGCTGTGCGAGTTCTGATCGTTGCGGCTACCCAACAGCATGAATTTCTGGAGGTGTAAGGGATGCGAAGCCACATCGTTGCAGGTGTCGCCCTGGTTTTTCTCGGTTTTTCCGGACAGGCTCTGTCCAAAGTCACGACCGCCGAAGCCGAGCGGCTGGGTGGGGACCTCACCCCGGTTGGAGCCGAGAGGGAGGGCAACCGTTCAGGCAGCATTCCAGAGTGGACCGGAGGTCTTGCCACACCTCCTGAGGGCTGGCGCAAGGGTCAGGTTGAAATCGATCCGTTTCCGGGAGATGAGGCCCTCTTCGTCATAACGTCCGACAATCTTGACCTCTACCGGGACAAGCTCTCAGATGGTCATATCGCGATGCTGGAAAAGTATGGGCCTGACTTTTTCATGCCTGTTTACCAGACTCGCCGCACGGCGGCGTTTCCGGAGCATGTCTACGACAAGTTCCGGGAGAATGCCCTCACGGCGCAGTTGCTGGACAATGGAAACGGCGTCCGCGACACCATCATGACCAGCCCGTTCCCGATCCCCAAAGACGGCCTGGAAGTCATCTGGAACCACATCCTGCGTTACCGGGGCGAAGAGATTTCCCTGCGCAGTGCATCTGCGACGCCCCAGAGGGATGGCTCCTACAACCCGGTGATCAATGATTACGACTACTTTTTTGCGTACAGCCAGAAAGGAGCGGAACTGGCGGAAATCGATAACAAGATTTTCTACCTGAAGACAGACACCATTGCGCCGTCGTCGCTGGCTGGCACCATTACGCTGGTCCACGAAACCCTTGATCAGGTGCGGTCGCCGCGTCTGGCCTGGCGGTATGATTCCGGCTCCCGCCGGCTCCGCAGATCGCCGAACCTGGCCTACGAGACCGACCTGCCGAATTCATCGTCACTGCGTTCGGTAGACCAGAAAGATATGTACAACGGTGCGCCTAACCAGTACGACTGGGAGCTGAAAGGCAAGCGAGAGCTGTTCGTACCCTACAATGCCTACAAACTGCACGGTCCTCAGGTGGAAGCCGATGACGTGATTCGTCCGGGCCATATCAATCAGGAGCTGACCCGGTATGAGCTTCATCGGGTGTGGGTGGTGGAAGCGAAACGTCGGACTGGTATCAGCCACATCTATGATCGGCGCGTGTTCTACGTGGATGAAGATAGCTGGCAGATTCTGGCCTCTGAGGAATACGATGCGGACGGAAACCTGTGGCGTGTGTCCGAGGCCCACAACATCAGCTATTACAGTGAGCCGGTGTTCTGGACTACCATGGAGATGACCTACGACCTGAAGGCGGAGCGTTACTACATTGATGGGTTGGATGATGGTTTCCCGGCGTATGATTTCAGTCCCGGGTTCCGGGGCGGCGAATTTACTGCCTCAGCCGCCCGTCGTGCTGCCCGCCGTTGATTCCCAAGGAGACCGACATGGCAGACCCGCAAACTCACCTCGATCATCTCGACCAGTTGATGGCCGATCTTGGTCGTGCTCTCGCAGACAAAGACTGGGAAACGATGACCAGTCTCAACGAGAAGGTGAAGCCGGCAGTCGAGCCCCTGATGGCTGCCCTGGAGGCGGGAGAGGTCGAGGCGGAGCCGGTGAGGCTCCGCTTGCAGGAGTTGCAGCAGTTTATTGACGCAGCGGATGAATCTGCCCGCATTGCCCGCAAGGAAGCGGAAGACGGACTCAAGGGAGTAAACCGGAATCGGAGCGCAGCAAAGGCCTATCAGAACGTCTCTTCGAATCGACCAAAATAGCGTCATAAAATTGACTCTGTCGTCCTTACAGTCTTAAATACCGCACAAATCCCTCAAGAGATTCGGTTGAATGTCTAAAAATAACAAAGTGCTGGTGCTGAGCGAGGATGATTCAAGATTGCGGGACATGGTCACCATTCTTGAGTTCATCGGCGAGGAGCAGGTTCTTGCCGGCGATGAAGCCAGGGCACTTTTGAACAGCGGCGACGAGGATAGGCTTTCAGATGTCGCAGTCGCGGTGGTGAACGGAGAGGATGCTGGCGCCACCGAGGCCATTACGGTTGTGAGCAATGCGGTTCAGGGAGTGCCGTTGCTGGTTGTTGGGCACCCTGAACTCAAGGACCTGCCCGATGATGCCAGCGCGCGCATCATTGCGCGCATGGAATGGCCGCTGAATTACACCAAGTTTGTTGATTCCCTGTACCGGGCCCAGATTTACCGGGACCAGTTCAGCCGTTCCCGGGAGCGCGGCCAGCAGCGCGGTCTTCAGCTCTTTCGCAGCCTTGTGGGAACCAGCCGAAAGGTCCAGCAGGTACGCCAGCTGATGGAGCAGGTGGCGGATAAGGACGTCAGCGTTTTGATCACCGGCGAGTCCGGTACCGGCAAGGAGGTCGTCGCCCGCAACCTGCATTACCATTCTTCCCGGCGGGACAAACCGTTTGTGCCGGTGAACTGTGGCGCCATTCCGGCGGAGCTTCTGGAAAGCGAGCTGTTCGGCCATGAAAAAGGCGCCTTCACCGGTGCCATCACGGCCCGGGTAGGGCGCTTCGAGATGGCCGAGGGTGGCACTCTGTTTCTGGATGAGATCGGTGACATGCCGCTCAACATGCAGGTGAAGATTCTTCGGGTTTTGCAGGAGCGTACCTTCGAGCGGGTGGGTAGTAATCGGACCCAGTCGGCGGATGTCCGGGTCATTGCCGCCACTCACAAGCATCTGGAAGACATGATCGAGTCCGGAGATTTCCGGGAAGATCTGTATTACCGCCTGAACGTGTTCCCCATCGAGATGCCGGCTTTGCGTGATCGGGTGGAAGACATTCCTCTGCTGATCAACGAGCTTATTTCCCGGATGGAAAAAGAGAAGCGGGGCTCGCTGCGGATGAATTCGGCGGCGATCTTGAGCCTTTGTCGCCATGACTGGCCTGGTAACGTACGTGAACTGGCCAATCTGGTTGAACGCCTGTCGATCATGCACCCCTACAGCGTAATCGGCGTTCAGGAGTTACCCAAGAAGTTCCGCTATATTGACGACTACGATGAAAACCGTCCGGTAGAGGACACCGGGATGCCTTCCGGTATTCCCGGTCTGGTGGGTCTGGATGCCCCGGCGTTGCTGCCGGTGAACGGTATCGACCTCAAGGATTACCTCTCCAACCTTGAAAAGCAGCTGATCCAGCAGGCACTCGACGAAGCCGGCGGTGTAGTGGCGAGAGCCGCCGAGAAGCTGCGGATCCGTCGCACCACTCTGGTAGAGAAGGTTCGCAAGTACGGGCTACGGGAAGAGGAATCTGAGGAATCCTGAGCTGGATCTTCCGGATTCTGAAGCACATTAAACGGCGTCAAAGGTTCGTAACCTGAGGCGCCGTTTCCATTTTTGACCGACGTAAAATTGTCATCCCTCTCTTTATGGATTCTCTTTCCTTCTGAAATATAAAGAAAAAATGAAGTTGGCACGGTGCTGGCTTAACGACCTGCAAACGAAGTATCCGAACTATTGGGTCCGAACCGAAGGGCCGATCGGGGAGTCAGGTTATGAGTCAGGCACAGTTTGTTCTTCAGTCCGGCGCAGGCGGCGCGAAAGCCAACGCCAACGCTGCGGCGGATGTAAACGACAAGGTTACGGCCCTGTTTCCGGAGCAGGACGACGCGGCGGTGGATTCCGCCCTGGAACTGTTCAACCGGATGTCGCGACAGATTACTGACTCGTACCGAACCCTTGAGTCGCGGGTTAACCAGCTCTCTGGCGAACTGAATCAGGAATCGCTTCAGCGCCAGCAGGAGCTTGAAGAGAAAGAGCAGTTGGCAGACCGCCTGTCTACGTTGCTGAACGCACTGCCTGCCGGCGTTGTCGTTCTGGATAGCCAGGGCGTGGTGACGCAGACGAATCCGGCGGCCATTGCGCTTCTGGGAGAACCCCTGGATGGCGCCCGATGGGTGGATGTCATCCATCGCTGTTTTGCGCCCCGGCGCGACGACGGTCACGAGGTCTCTTTGAAAGATGGCCGCAGGGTCAGCATCGAGATCCGGACCATGGAAAACCAGCCCGGCCAGTTGATTCTGCTGACCGACCTGACAGAAACCCGGCATCTTCAGGCGCAGTTGGCACACGCCCAGCGCCTGTCTGCCATGGGTAAGATGGTCGCATCCCTGGCTCACCAGATTCGCACCCCGCTGTCTGCCGCTATCCTTTATGGCGGTCACCTTAGCCAGGAAGATCTCGACGAGGAAATGCGTCAGCACTGTGCTTCTCGTTTGATGTCTCGCCTGACCCACCTTGAGCAGCAGGTGCGGGATATGCTGATTTTCGCCCGGGGCGAAACCCGGCTGGCGGAGGAGCTGTCTGCCGGCAAGCTGGTTTCGGCGCTGGCTTCAGCGGTGGAAGGGTTGAAGCCGGCTCCCGGGGCAGAAGTGAGGCTCCAGAATGAAATCTCCAGCGACTGTCGTCTCATGTGCAATCGGGACGCCCTCGTAGGCGCCTGTACCAATCTTGTAAATAACAGTCTTGAAGCCGGCGCGACCCATGTTGCTGTTCGGGTAACCGAAGAAACCGGCGAGCTGGTCATTCGCGTTGTGGATAACGGGCCGGGCTTCGAGTCCTCGGACGCGGCGCGGTTAACAGAAGCATTTTACACAACCAAGTCCCATGGCACGGGGCTCGGTCTTGCGGTAGTGCAAGCCGTCATCAAGGCGCATCAGGGGCGGTTTTCTATTGAGTCGCCGGACCAGGGCGGCGCCATCGCTACCTTGCGGCTACCGCAATTACGTAACAGAAACTGATCGGAGGCAACCATGGCTAAGGCCCAGATTCTGATTGTTGAGGACGACCATGACCTGCGGGAAGCGCTGGTAACCACCCTGGAACTGGCAAAATTTCGGGTGCGGGAAGCGTCGAATGCCAGCGAAGCGCTTGAGCGACTGGCAGAGTCCCCGGTGGATATGGTGGTCAGCGATGTCAACATGCCGGGTCTGTCAGGACATCAGTTGCTGGCTGAGGTACAGCGGCTGTATCCGGGGCTGCCAATGATGCTGATCACGGCCTATGGCCAGATCAGCGATGCGGTCTCTGCCATGCAGGCCGGAGCCATCGACTACCTTGTCAAGCCGTTCGAGCCAAGGTTCCTGGTGGATGCTGTCAGCAAGATTGTTGGCGGCGGACGTGAAAAAGCCAGCGATGAGCCAGTGGCCGAGGACCCGATCAGCAAGCGCATGTTCCAGCTGGCGACCAAAGTGGCCGGCAGCGACTCGACGGTCATGATCTCCGGTGAGAGCGGAACCGGTAAAGAAGTGCTTGCCCGTTTTATTCACCAGCAGTCACCCCGGGCTGATCAGCCGTTCGTGGCCATCAACTGTGCGGCGATCCCGGAGAATATGCTGGAGGCCATTCTGTTCGGTCACGAGAAAGGCGCCTTTACCGGTGCCGTTGCCTCTTCGCCGGGCAAATTCGAGCAGGCCAACGGCGGCACCATTCTTCTGGACGAGATTTCGGAGATGGATCTGGGGCTCCAGTCCAAGCTGTTGCGGGTTTTGCAGGAACGGGAAGTGGAGCGGGTTGGCGGTCGCAAGACCATCAGTCTGGATGTCCGGGTGGTGGCGACCACTAACCGGGATCTGGCGGATTACGTTCGCGAAGGCAAATTCCGGGAAGACCTTTACTATCGCCTGACGGTGTTTCCGATGCACTGGCAGCCGCTGCGGGAGCGTCCGCTGGATATCATGCCGCTGGCCACGTCGCTGCTTAAAAAGCATTGCCGAAAAATGAAGCTGACCGGTATTACCTTTGGCCAGGACGCAAAAAGCGCGTTGATGAATCATCAATGGCCGGGGAATGTCCGGGAGCTGGATAACGCCATTCAGCGAGCCCTGGTACTGCACCAGGGCAATGTCATTCACTCGGGCGATTTGTGTCTGGAGCTGGGCATCACCGGCCGACCGGACCTTCGCAGCGCGGAGCCGGCTTCGCCACCCGCAATCGGTGGCAACACCGCGGACGGGGCGGGCATTTCAGACTCCGGTATTTCCACCTACGATCAGCCGCCTCATGGGCACGTAGATGAGCCTGAAGGCGCGGTTTCGCTGGGAGATGATCTGAGGCAGCAGGAATTCCGTATTATTATCCAGACACTTCGAAAAGAGCGTGGACGTCGCAATCGGGCCGCAGAGCAGCTGGGGATCAGCCCCCGGACATTGCGTTACAAGCTGGCCCAGATGCGTGACGCCGGAATCGATCTGGACGCCGAAATGGCCTTGGTCTGACCCCCTGCAAGACGAACTCCTTCATTGGCACCCCTCGGGGTGCCATTTTTTATGTCGTCAAAAGTCCGTCAGTGATTTCTTCCGGATCAGGAGGAAGTTTGCTAACTCTATGATATTTAATGTTAAAAATTACTTGGCCTGCCAATTGCTTTACCGGGATTAACAGCACCCCAAGAGCAATGCCGTCCCGGGGAGGGCGGAGCCAGGAGAGAGTTATGGTTCAACGTGCCGACATTAACAGTGTTTTGTCCGATATCCGGTCCCTGCGTTCCCAGATGATGCAGAACCAGCGGGTCGAACAGGATCAATCGGTTCGTGGCCGCATAGACGGCCCTCGCCAGGTTCAGGAAACTCAGGAGACGCCCAGCTTTAATGACATGCTGAGCAATGCTGTGAACAACGTGAACGACCTCCAGAAAACCGCGGGGGATCTACGAACCGCATACGATATGGGCGACCCGAACGTGGACATCACTCGTGTGATGATTGCCGCCCAGAAATCCTCTGTCTCCTTCGAAGCACTGACCCAGGTACGTAACCGGGTGGTTCGGGCCTACGAAGACATTATGAACATGCCGATCTGATAACGGAGCAGAGTCATGGCCAGCGTACCTGCAGAAACCAACGCCTCCAACATGCCGGCAGCCCGGGAGGGCGACGCGCCAGAGAGCCGTAGCGACCTGTTCATGGGGTTCAACCGCCTCAACCTGCTGCGCCAGATCGGCCTGATGGTGGGGCTTGCCGCCAGCGTAGCGCTGGGCCTGGCCGTCGTACTCTGGGCCCAGGAGCCAAACTATCAGCCTGTGGTGGGTGATCTCTCCTCCTACAACCCCCAGGATGTGACCACGATCCTCGAAAGCAACGGCATCGACTACAAGATGGATCCGCGCACCGGCGCATTACTGGTTCCTTCGGATCAGGTCTACAACGCACGGCTGAAGCTGGCGGCAGAGGGCGTCACGGATCGCCAAACCATGGGCTACGAGTTGCTGGACCAGGAACGAGGTCTCGGCACGTCCCAGTTTATGGAAACCATCTCTTACCGACGCGGGCTTGAGGGTGAGCTTGCCCGCACCGTTGCCAGCATGCGTGGCGTCCGGAATGCCCGTGTGCACCTGGCAATCCCGGAGCGCTCCGTATTTGTCCGCGATGCCCGCGACCCGTCTGCCTCGGTATTTCTTGAAGTCTTTGCTGGCCGTCGTCCGGAACAGGAACAGATCAACGCCATTGTAAATCTGGTTGCCGGCAGCGTTCCGATGATGAGCAAGGAACACGTTACCGTTGTCGACCAGAACGGCAATCTGCTGACTGGCAAGGAGAGTCAGAGCAGTGCGGACCAGATGGCCGACCAGTATGAATACACCGCCAAAGTCGAGGAGCGCCTGACCCGCAGGGTGGCCTCCTTGATTGGACCGATTGTGGGTGATGGCCGTTATCGCGCCGAAGTTTCCGCAGATCTCGACTTCTCCTCGGTAGAGCAGGCAGAGGAATTGTTCAATCCGGAACAACAGGCGGTCCGCAGCGAGCGTGAGCTTACAGAACAGCGTGCTGCCGGTGCCCAGGGCGGCATCCCCGGTGCACTGGCAAACCAGCCACCGGCCGATGCGACGGTGCCCGAGCAGGCTGCTGGTGGTGATGGCGAAGGGGCCGCTCCCGCGCCGGTAAATGTTCGTCGGGAATCCACGCGCAACTATGAAATGGATCGCACGGTCAGCTACAGACGCCAGGAGCTGGGAAGGGTGAAACGGGTGACTGTCGCTCTTGCAGTGGATGATATGAAAGTCGTCGATCCCCAGACTGGCGAAGTCAGCTACGAGCCCTGGCCTGAGCAGGAACTGCAGCGCCTGAGCATGCTGGTGCGGGACGCGGTGGGTTATTCTGCCGCCCGGGGAGACAGTGTTACCGTGATGAACACCGCTTTTGCACCGGAAGAAACGGTCGAATTCGAAGCCCCGGCATTCTGGGAGCAGCCCTGGTTCTGGGACCTGATGAAACAGGTGCTGGCAGGCCTGGTGATTCTGGTGCTCGTGTTAGGGCTACTGCGCCCCACACTCAAGAGCCTGTCGGGCGGTGGTCAGCGTGAGCGCGGCCTGGATTCCGGTAGCGGCGGCGGATACGGTGGCCTTGACGATATCGAGGGCGGAGATGAATTGCGCAAGGCCATGTCCGCCCAGGATGATCTGCTTTTGCCGGGTGCCACAGACGGTTATGATAGGCAGTTGAACGCATTGAAAGGTCTGATTGCCGAGGACCCGGCGCGGGTCGCACAGGTAATGCGCCAGTGGGTGAATGTCGATGACTGAGCAAGCCAATCAACAGGGTGGCGGTGAGCCGAAGAAGCCACAGCGGAAAATTCCGCGTGTGGAGCAGGCTGCGATCCTGCTGATGTCACTGGGCGAGGCGGACGCGGCTGAGATCCTCAAGCATATGGGGCCCAAGGAGGTTCAGCGCGTGGGCGTGGCCATGGCCCAGATGAAGGATGTCAGCAAGGACGAAGTCACCTACGTGATGAACCAGTTTGTTGATGCCGTGGGCGGCCAGACCGGTCTGGGTGTCGGCAATGATGAGTACATCCGGACGATGCTGACCCAGGCCCTGGGCGATGATAAGGCATCGAGCCTGATCGATCGCATCCTGATTGGCGGCAACACCACCGGCCTTGATACCCTCAAATGGATGGAGCCCCGGGCCGTGGGTGACATCATTCGCTACGAGCATCCGCAGATTCAGGCCATTGTCATTTCCTATCTGGACCCGGATCAGGCGGCGGAAATTCTTGGCACCCTCGATGAAAAAGTGCGCCTCGACGTCATGATGCGGGTGGCATCACTGGAGAGTATCCAGCCCCAGGCGCTGCAGGAGCTCAACGATATTCTGGAGAAACAGTTCTCCGGCGGTGCCGCGTCGCAGACCAGCCGTATTGGCGGTGTCAAGCGGGCAGCGGACATCATGAACTTCATGGATCGCAGCATTGAAGGCAATCTGATGGATTCCATCAAGGATATGGATCCGGACCTTGCCAGCACCATTGAAGACCTTATGTTCGTGTTCGACAACCTCAAGGAAGTGGACGATCGCGGTATCCAGGCTCTGTTGCGGGAAGTTTCTTCGGAAGTGCTGGTGGTGGCGCTCAAAGGCGCCGACGAGGAGGTTCAGAACAAGATCTTCAAAAACATGTCCAAGCGTGCTGCGGAACTGTTGCAGGATGATCTTGAGGCCAAGGGGCCGGTTAAGGTTAGCGAAGTTGAATCGGCACAGAAAGATATCATTACCATCGCACGCCGTATGGCTGAGGCCGGCGAAATCTCCCTCGGCGGTGCCGGCGAAGAAATGATGTGATGAAAGATTCCACCCGAGATGTCAACCGGATTCCCAAGGAGCAGCTGACTGCCTATGAGCGTTGGGAGTTGCCTTTGCTGGATGCCCGTGGCAACGAAGTAGCCCGGGAAGAGGAGCGGGAGGTTAAACCTCTGACGGCGGCCGACATTGACGAGATCCGTCAGGCAGCCCGTGAAGACGGTTACAAAGAGGGACGTGACCAGGGTTACGAGGACGGTCTGAAAGCCGGGAAGGAAGAGGGGCACCGGGAAGGTCTGGAAACCGGCCTGGAAGAGGGCAGGGAGCAGGGCAAAACCCAGGGCTACGACGACACCCGCAAGGAAATCGACACCAAACTCGACCGTCTCGAACATTTGATGGGTGAGCTGCTGCTGCCAATCAAACGGCATGAGGACGAACTTGAAACCTCGCTGGTCAATCTGACCACAGTTCTCGCGCGGGCGGTGGTCTATCGTGAACTGACCATCGACTCCTCCCAGATCCGCCATGTGGTTCGCCGAGCGATGGAGGCTTTGCCCTCCACCGCCGAGAACATCCGCATCCACATAAATCCCGAAGATTGCGAGATGGTCCGCGAGGTGACCGCTCGCCTGGAAGCGTCCGCTTCCGTCATTGAAGATGCCAGTATTCTGCCCGGTGGCTGCAAGGTGGAAACCCGCCACAGCCTGGTGGATTTCACCGTCGAAAAGCGCTTCCAGCGTGCGGTCCAGAGCATGCTGGACCAGCAGATGAACGACAGCGAAAGCGGAGAGACCGAGGAGCTGGATTCCATGATGGAAGACCTGACGGGCTTCCATCGAGAGGTACTGGATTCTCACGAGTCCGGGGGCTCCGAAGACGACCCGAAGCCGGCGCAAGATGAAGGTGACGGTGATGACCTCGAATCTCGCTGATCGCCTCAACCGCTTCCAGGGCTTTCTGGGTAACGAACCTGAACCTGAGCTCTCCGGCCGATTGACCCGCATGGTCGGCCTCACCCTCGAATGTGTCGGCTGCCCCATGGTCGTTGGTGACCGTTGCGTGATCTTCGGCCAGAACACCGGCAACGTGGAAGCAGAGGTGGTGGGTTTCGAGGATGACAGGGTGTATCTGATGCCCCTGACGGCGATTGAAGGGCTCAAACCCGGTGCCAGGGTGGTGCCCCTGTCCGCCGCCAGCCGCGTTCCGGTAGGACCCCAATTGCTCGGCCGAGTGGTGGATGGCAGTGGTGAGCCCCTGGACGGAAAAGGGCCCCTGCAGGCCGAAGCCCGCGTTGCGCTTACCGGCGATATCATCAACCCGCTGAATCGAGCCCCTGTGCGACAATCCATGGATGTTGGTATCCGGGCAATAAACGCGCTAATGACCGTCGGCCAGGGCCAGCGTCTCGGTCTGTTTGCCGGCAGTGGCGTGGGCAAGAGTATGTTGCTGGGCATGATGACCCGCTTCACCGATGCCGACATCACCGTGGTGGGCCTTATTGGTGAACGAGGGCGTGAGGTAAAAGAATTTATCGAAGACATACTGGGTGAGGAGGGGCTTTCCCGCTCGGTGGTGGTGGCTGCGCCGGCCGACGATTCTCCATTGATGCGGCTGCGCGCCGCCATGCTGACCACCCGGATTGCCGAGTATTACCGGGATCAGGGCAAACGGGTGCTGCTGCTGATGGATTCCCTGACCCGCTATGCTCAGGCCCAGCGGGAGATCGCCCTCGCCGTGGGCGAGCCGCCGGCGACCAAGGGCTATCCGCCTTCGGTATTTGCCAAGCTGCCCCAACTGGTGGAGCGAACCGGTAACGGCCGCCCCGGGGGCGGCTCGATCACCGCGTTCTACACGGTGCTTACGGAAGGCGACGACCAGCAGGACCCGATCGCAGATGCCGCCCGCGCGATTCTGGACGGCCATATCGTACTGTCCCGTCGGCTTGCCGAAGAAGGCCACTACCCGGCCATTGACGTGGAAGCGTCCATCAGCCGGGTGATGCCCCAGGTTACCGAGACCGAACATTTTTCCAGGGCCCAGCGGTTCAAGCAGGTGTATTCCCGCTATCAGCAGGCCCGGGACCTGATTTCCGTAGGCGCCTACGTCAAGGGCTCCGATCCCGAGACCGATTTTGCCATCACGCACATAGGCAATATGCGCCAGTTTTTGCAGCAGGGGCTCAATGAGAGCGCCCCTCTGAAAGACAGTGTTGAGCAATTGCTGGCGGTGGTGCCGGAACGTCGGTCCCCCGAGCGGCGCAAGTCGGCGGTTCCAAATCCGGCTGCCGGCGCCGGCGGGGGTGACGCCTGATGCTGCGATCCAGGCGTCTGGAAGTGGTTCTTACCCTTGAAGAGCGCAAGGAACAGGAAGCCTTGGAACGCATGGGAGAGGCCCGAAAGCTGGCTGAACAGCAGCGCGAACAGGTGCAGAACCTGAACCGTTACCAGCAGGAGTACCGGGATCAGATCCGAAACAGTCAGCAGGGTGTGGTGCAGGTGTCCCGACTCCAGGCCTGGCAGGCCTTTATCGCGCAACTGGATCAGGTGATCCGGCAGCAGCAGAAACAGCTGGACCAGGCAGAAAAGGTCTTTGAGGCACGCAAACTGGAATGGCAGCAGGCCTGGGAGCGGCGGCGCGGCATGGAAAAGTACATCGAAACCTGCCGGCAACAGGAGCAGAAAGAGCAGGATCTTCGCGAACAAAAGCTCTCGGACGAGGCGGCCGGGCGGGCCTTTAACCGCCGTCGACGCTGAATCTTGCTCCGCATCAAGCAAATACGGATGCAAAATCAGTCCACTCAGCTATCCTTACCCGAAGAAGGACCGGTGAAGAACGCCGGTTGAATGCTGCTCTTGATACCTTGGGAGGTTGAGGAATGCCGATTCAGACGCGCCGCGATGATGACGGTCAGACCCTTGTTATCAGAATCGAGGGGCGGTTTGATTTCAGCACCCATCAGGCGTTCCGGGATGCCTACGAGCACGGTGATCCGGATATCCGCGACTACATTGTGGACCTGTCGGACACCACCTATCTGGACAGTTCGGCCCTTGGTATGTTGTTGCTGCTCAGGGATTACGCCGGGGGAGACAGCGCCCGCATTGTGATCGAAAACTGCAATAACGATGTACGGCGGATTCTTTCCATCTCCAATTTCGAGCAATTGTTCAACATCCGCTGATGCTCGCGGACTGCCGGAGTAGTCATGGATGATTCCGTTGCAGAACACAACAGCCCTCTGAGAATACTCATCGCTGACGATTCGGACAGCGACCGCCTTATCCTCAAAACACTCCTGAAGCGTCTCGGGCACGAGGTTCTGGACGTGGCCAACGGACTGGATGCAGTCTCGGTATTCCAGCAGGAGTCGCCGGATCTGGTTCTGCTGGATGCCCTTATGCCGATCATGGACGGCATGGAGGCCGCCCGTCAGATCAAATTTCTGGCCGGCGAGCGGCTGGTGCCACTTATCTTCCTGACCTCCCTTTCTGAAGCTGGCGCGCTGGCCCGTTGCCTGGAGGCAGGTGGTGATGATTTTCTGGGCAAACCCTACAACCGGATTATCATCGAAGCCAAGATCAAGGCGTTCAACCGGATGCGGCTGATGCACCAGACCCTGTCGGATCAGCGGGATCTGATCCGGGAACGGAACAGACAGCTGACCGAAGAGCAGGAAATTGCCAAGCGGGTATTCGACAACGTTGCTCACTCAGGTTGCCTGGATGCCGCCAACATTCGTTATCACGCTTCGCCCCAGTCCATTTTCAATGGCGATGTGCTGTTCGCCTCGCCACGGCCCGCAGGCGGGATGCTGATTTTCATGGGGGATTTCACCGGCCATGGTCTGCCGGCGGCTATTGGTGCCATGCCGGTTGCCGAGATCTTCTACGGCATGGCCAACAAAGGCTTTAACGGCCAGGACGTGTTGCGCGAGATAAACCAGAAGCTCAAACGGATCCTGCCCACCGGGATGTTCTGTTGTGGCGCCATGATCGAGGCCGACTTCAAACTCAATCAGGTGCAGATCTGGAACGGCGGTCTGCCCGATGGATGGCTGATCCGGCCCTCAGGAGAGCACCTGGCGCTGCCATCGCGGCACCTGCCACTCGGTATCCTCTCGCCCGATCAGTTCAATGCCGATTTCGAAAGGGTCGGTGCCGCCCCGGGTGATCGGGTGCTTATGATGACCGATGGCTTTCTGGAATCTGCTGACAGTGCCGGCAAGGTCTTCGGCGAGGAGGGAGTCACTGGAACGCTTGATCGGCTGGAGGCAGGTGACCACCCATTCGACGCCATGATGTCCGCGGTTCACCGGTTTACCGGTACCTTTGAAGATGGCGACGATCTGACCCTATGCTGTCTGGAAATGATGGATGAGGCCGGTTTCGCTGGCCTGCCGGACCGCGCGGTGCCCTCTGCCCTGGCCGGGCCTGCGGAGTGGCGTTGCACCTATGAAGTCCGGGAGCGGACTCTCGGCGAGTTCAGTCCCTTGCCCCTGTTGCTTCACATCTGCATGGAAGTGCCAGGTCTTCGGCGTAAAAGCGGAGAAATTTACACCTTGCTGGCGGAACTCTACAACAACGCTCTGGAACATGGTGTTCTTGAACTACCGTCTGAATGGAAACACTCACCGGAGGGCTTCGGCCGCTATTATGCCGAGCGCAATCGGCGGCTGGCCAACGTTGAGGGACACTACATCCGGTTTACACTTCATCATTCCCTGAAACCGGATGGCGGCCGGCTTCGTGTTGTCTGCGAGGACAGTGGCCATGGGTTTGATTTCCGGAATCATCCCAGTGTGGCCTCTGGTATCTCCCCGACGATGAGCGGGCGTTATGCAGGGCGGGGCCTGCTGCTGTTGAAACGTCTCGCTGAGACCATCAGGTTTCATGAACAGGGCAATCATGTTGAAATTGTTTATGATTGGCAGTTCGCCCGAACAGCGGAGAATCGAGATGACTGATAAACCACATCTGGACGAGGAGGCACTGGCTGAGCTTCGGGACGTCATGGAAGATGAGTTCGAAGTGCTGATACAGACCTATCTGGCAGATTCCCGGGACAGAATCCAGGCGCTGCGGGAAGCCCTGAAGGCTGAGGATAGTGATGCCTTTGCGAAGACGGCCCACAGTTTCAAGGGCAGTTGCATCAATATCGGTGCTCCCAGGCTTGGCGCAATCTGTCTCAAGGCCGAGATGGCCGGAAAAGAGTCCCGGCTGGAAGACGCGCCGGGTCTGCTGGATGAGATTGACCGGGAATTCGAGCAGGTGATTGGGCGCCTGGATGGAATGCTGGTTCGATAGCTTTCGCCAACTCAGGCCTTTGGCCAGGCAGGGCCGGTGTGCTCTGGCATCACAATTGCTTTGTCTTTCGCAGTGAGTGGATTAACCGCCCAAACACCGGCCAGGTCCGGCAAGGTGAGGGCGACAATGCGATAAAAGCGGCAAGAGGTTGCCATGGCCCAGATGGTTCTTCCCCAAACCCCCGCGCCCGGGACACAAAATGATCCCGGCCCGTCCAAATCCGGAAACAGCCGGGATCCGGCTGACAGAAAAAACGATTTTGAATCTGTCTCCCAGGCGGAGCAGAAGCGGCTGGACCGCCAGAAAGCGGATCGCAACGCCGATGCAAAGGCTGCTGATGAATCCCGGTCCGCCCAGGATAATGCGTCGGATGCCAAAGCCGATTCGAACGCCAGGGCAGAGTCTGGCGAGAAGCCCGACGCGGCCGCGGGGACCGAGCCTCGGGAATCCGGTGAGCAGGGCGTTGCCAGTGATGAAGCCGGTTCAGAGCCTACTGCACTGCCTCTGACTTTTGCCGAGCTGCAGTCGTGGTTGAGCCCGCAAGCCGGTCGTTCCGGTGAGGCGACCTTGTCGGCAACCGGCCCTGGAGCCGGCGCCAGGGCTTCGGCGGGTGGGCCTGCAGCCGTGGGCGGTATGTTCAATGGCATTCTCTCGTCCACACCCGGGCAGAGCGGCCAGGCCTCTGCCGGCGTCGTCACCGGCGATGCCACATTAACGGACGCCATGAAGGCTTCGGTACTCACCGATACCGGTCGAAACCCGGATTCCGGTTCGCTGCTCGGCTCTGGCCGCTTCCAGTCTGCCATGGATCTCGTCTCCCAGCAGGTGGCCAGTGGCGCTAATGGCGCGGCCAAACTGGCAGCCGAGAACGCTGCGCCTCTGCGAGGTTATGCCACGTCCATCGACGTGCCGGTTGGTCATGCTGAATGGGGTGACAAGCTGGTTGGCAAGCTCAGCTGGCTGACCGCCCGTAACATGTCGGTTGCGGAAATCCACCTGACCCCGCCGGATATGGGGCCCATGGAGGTGAAGGTGCGGGTGCAGAACGAGCAAGCGAACATTACTGTCCATTCCGCGAACCCGGTGGTCCGGGATCAGCTGGAACTGCACTCCCATCGCCTTCGCGACATGTTGGGTGAGCAGGGGCTGTCATTGGCCGGCTTCGACGTTTCTGATTCGCCACGGCAGCAGACCGGCGAGCAGGGAGCCGGAGACGGTGATGGTTCCGGTGCCGATTCGACGTCGCTGGTCGCGGGCGATCAGGACGATGAAAACGTCAGCTCCGGCAGCCTTGATCTGAGCTGGAAAGGCGAAGTAGACATCTTCGCCTGACACCCTCCGAAGTTCTCTTTCAATCTCCTTTGCCCATCCTTCCCGGCAACGCTAAACTGCTGTTCTGAACGGGAAGGTTGGGTATTCTGGCCCGCCCTTTGCATCCAATCCTGAAAAGTCACGGAAAAACGCTTCCTCTGACGGATTTCTGGCAAATCGAAGACTATGGCTGAAAATAACGAATCTGAAGCGGCTCCCGCCAAGAAAGGGAAACTGAAGCTGATCATCATGCTGGTCGTGGTGGTAATCCTGGCGATTGTGCTGTCTGTTGTGGGCACCCTCTGGTTCCTTGGCGACGGTTTGCCGGGCATGGGGGACGACGAAGGCGAAGTGGCCGAAACCGCAGAGGAAACATTTGTACCCAGCAGCTACCACCTGATCGACAAGGCGGTGGTAACCACCGTTCAGGCGGAAGGTCGCCAGCGGTATGCCCAGGTTTATCTGGCGCTTGAGTCCACAGATCAACAGGCACTGGAAGCTGCCAAGTTGCATATGCCGTTGATTCGAAGCCAGTTGGTGACGGTGCTTGGGAGCAGCAATTTCAATGAATTGCAGACGCCCGAGGGGCGGAGCAGCCTGGCCGACCGGATGCTGACCACGGTTAATCAGGTGCTGGAACAGGAAGGCGAGCCCGCCATCAAACGGGTGTTATTCAGAAATTTTGTCGTGCAATAGCGCACGGGCCACGGTACTTCAGGGGCAGGACTACGTATGCAGGACTTGTTGTCACAGGATGAAATCGATGCCCTCCTCCATGGGGTGGACGACGGTGACATTGATACCTATGAAGAGACTGACGATACCGGCATAAAGTCCTACGACCTTGCCAGCCAGGACCGCATCGTCCGGGGCCGGATGCCGACCCTGGAAATGATCAACGAGCGGTTTGCCCGCTACACCCGAATCAGTCTCTTCAACCTGATGCGTCGCAATGCCGATGTCTCCACCGGCGGCGTCCAGATCATGAAATTCGGCGAGTACATTCACACCCTGTATGTGCCCACCAGTCTCAACCTGTGCAAAGTCCGCCCATTGCGCGGCACTTCGCTGTTCGTACTGGATGCCAAGCTGGTCTTCAAACTGGTGGACAATTTCTTCGGTGGGGAAGGGCGACACGCCAAGATCGAGGGTCGCGAGTTTACCCCGACCGAGACCCGTATTGTCCAGATGGTCCTGGATCAGGTGTTCCATGACATGAAGGAAGCCTGGCATGCGGTACTCAAGGTGGATTTCGAGTACCTGAGCTCGGAGGTCAATCCGGCCATGGCCAATATTGTCAGCCCCAGTGAAGTGGTCGTGGTCAGCACCTTCCACATTGAGCTCGACGGCGGCGGTGGTGAGCTGCATTTTGCCTTGCCCTATTCCATGATCGAGCCTATTCGTGACGTGCTTGATGCCGGGGTGCAGAGTGATATTGACGATGTTGATGAGCGCTGGGTGAACGCGCTCCAGGAAGACATTAAAGAGGTTAACGTACCGATCAACACCACGGTCTGTCGCCGCCGGATATCGTTGCGGGACATTGCCAAGATGAAAGCCGGCGACATCATCCCGGTGGAGATTCCTGAGCACCTGACGGTCACTGCCAATGGAATCCCGATCTACAAGGCAACGCTGGGTACTCGTGACGGAAAACTGGCACTGCGAATTCATGAGCGGGCATCAGTGCCCAAGGTAAAGAAACAATTGAAGGTGGGACGAAATGGCTGACGACGACAAGAAAGACGAGCAGGAACTCAGCGAAGACGAAAAGCTGGCTGCCGAGTGGGAAGCCGCCATGGAAGAGTCCGGTGATGAGGGCGAACGCGAAGACGAGTGGGCCGCTGCGATGGCAGAGGCCGGCGAGACCGGTGAGGGCGAAGATGACGTTCAGGCTGCCCCCATGGAGGAGTTTGATACCGGAAGCGAGCCCGTCCAGGGTGGCGGCCCGGCTCCGGATATCGACGTTATCCTCGACATACCGGTGACTATTTCAATGGAAGTAGGCAACACCCAGATCCCGATACGGAACCTGCTGCAGCTCAACCAGGGCTCGGTTATCGAGCTTGACCGGCTGGCGGGGGAACCTCTGGACGTGCTGGTAAACGGCACCCTGATTGCCCACGGCGAGGTGGTCATGGTGAACGAGAAGTTCGGTATCCGTCTCACCGACGTGATCAGCCCGGGCGAACGCATCAAGCGGTTGCAGAAGTAACATGTGGTCCAGACTGACTGCGGCACTGGCGCTGCTTGTGATCAATCCGGTCGTTGCCCAGGAAACGGCAAAGACGGCTGCGCCTGATTCCCCGGTGCGAGCCCCGGACACCCTCGGTACCATTGTCAGCCTCGGGCTGGGTCTGGTGGCGGTGGTTGCCGTGATCTATGGCTGCGCCTGGATCATCCGGCGGATGAATGGAATGACCGGCATGAACAACAACGCCATCAAGGTGGTGTCGGTGATGGCCATCGGCGCCCGGGAGCGTATCGCTTTAATTGAGGTGGGCGGCCAGCAGATTCTCCTGGGCATTACCCCGTCAGCGATCCGGACTCTGCATGTGTTTGACGAGCCGGTTGTCGAGGCCGGCAGCGCCGGTTCCGGTGATTTTGCCCGTCGCCTGCAGGGCATGATCGGCAAATCCTGGACCTCCCCGACAAGGAACGATTAGCCCCATGCTTGCCGCAACCATCAAGCGAGTTCTTCCTTCCCTGATCGTATTGGCAGGCTTTATCTGGGCGCCTCTGGCCCTGGCTCAGGAGCCTTCCGGTATCCCCGGTATACCGGCCTTTACCGTTACGCCCGGAGAAGGCGAGGGCGCTCAGGAATACTCGGTAACCCTGCAGATCCTGGCGCTGATGACTGCGCTGACGTTCCTGCCGGCCATGCTCATGATGATGACCTCGTTCACCCGCATCATCGTTGTGTTTGCCATCCTGCGTCAGGCCATTGGCCTGCAATCCACGCCCTCGAACCAGATTCTTCTGGGGCTAGCCCTGTTTCTCAGCATCTTCATCATGAAGCCCGTGCTGGAGGAGGCCAACCGGGTGGCGCTGCAACCCTACATGCAAGAGGAAGTGACCTCCCTGGAGGCGGTCGAGCTTGCCAGCCAGCCGTTCCGGAAATTCATGCTGGAGCAGACCCGTGAGAGTGACCTGGCCCTGTTTATGCGAATCTCCGACACGCAGTACGAGACCCCGCAGGACGTGTCTTTCTGGATACTGATGCCGGCATTCGTGACCAGTGAGCTCAAAACCGCGTTCCAGATCGGGTTTATCCTGTTCATCCCGTTCCTGATTATCGACATGGTGGTGGCCAGTGTGCTCATGGCCATGGGTATGATGATGCTGTCGCCAATCATCATCTCCCTGCCGTTCAAGATTATGCTCTTTGTACTGGTGGATGGCTGGGCCCTGATCATGGGCACCCTCGCTGCCAGTTACGGAATATAGGAGGCGTCATGACTCCGGAAACCGTTATCGACATCCTGCGCGAAGCACTCTGGATGATTGTCCTCCTTGCTTCAATCATCATCGGCCCCGGTCTGGTTATCGGCCTGGTGGTCAGTACCTTTCAGGCAGCCACGCAGATCAACGAACAGACCCTGAGTTTCCTGCCTCGCCTGTTGGTCACGCTGATCGTTATCATCGTTTGGGGCCCCTGGATGCTGACGCAGCTGTTGGACCACGCCAACCGGCTGTTCGGCAATATTCCTTACCTGATCGGCTGACGGATGATACCGGCGGAGATCAGCGCGGACGTTATCGGCCAATGGGTCGGCCAGCATCTCTGGCCTCTTTTCCGGCTGGCCAGCTTCCTGATGGTGATTCCTATCTTCGGCACCCAACTGGTGCCCGCAAGAATCCGCCTGGGGCTGGCTCTGTTGATGACCATCCTCATCGCACCCATGATTCCGCCCGTGCCTCAGGTGGAAGCGCTGAGCGCTGATGCGGTAGTGATCACGCTTCAGCAGATCCTCATTGGCGTGGGCATGGGCTTCGCGCTCACTGCGCTCTGGCAACTCTTCGTCATCGCCGGCCAGATGATCGCCATGCAAATGGGCCTGGGCTTCGCCTCCATGGTTGATCCGGCCAACGGCGTTAACGTGCCCGTACTGTCCCAGATCTACACCATCACCATCACCCTGCTGTTCCTGGCCATGAACGGCCACCTGGTTGCCTTTGAAGTCTTTATCGAAAGCTTCCGGACCCTGCCCATCGGCATGGAGGGCCTGGGACAGACCGGCGTCTGGGAACTGGCCCACCGGATCAGCTGGATGTTTGCCTCTGCCATGCTCCTGGCGTTGCCGGCGGTTACGGCCGTGCTGATCGTCAACATCTCCTTCGGCGTCATGACCCGTGCGGCACCCCAGATGAACATCTTTGCCCTGGGTTTCCCGATTGGCCTGATTTTTGGATTGTTTGCCATATGGGTGTTGCACGCCAATTTTCTGCCGCACTTCGATCAGTACACCCGAGAGACCTTTGATTTCATGCGGGGACTGCAGGGGCAGCCGTAAAGACTCATGGCCGAAGAAAACGACAACAGTCAGGAAAAAACGGAAGAGGCCACTCCCCGAAGGCTTGAGAAAGCCAAGGAGGAGGGCCAGACTGCCCGTTCCAAGGAGCTGGCCACCATGGCTGTGCTCCTGGCCGGCGCCGGCGGCATGCTCATGTTCGGCGCCAGCCTGGGTGCGTCGCTGGAAGCCATCATGCGTGACAGCTTTGTCATCGAGCGCTCCGCCATCTTCGACATGCGCCATATGAGCGTCCAGCTTATCGAATCCGCCAAGGAAGCCGCCTGGGCCCTCTCGCCCATTCTGGTATTGCTGCTGATCGCCGCTATCTTCGGTTCCATCGGCATCGGCGGTCTGTTGATCAGCGGCAAAGCCGTGGCCCCGAAACTTAATCGCATGGATCCCATCAAGGGCCTCGGGCGCATGTTCTCAGCGCGCTCTCTCATTGAGCTGGTCAAGGCCATCGCGAAAGTCGGTCTGGTTATGGCCTTGGCCATCCTGATCCTCGATCTGCGCACGGAGGACCTGCTGGCCATTGCCGAGGAGCCGGTGGTACCGGCCATGGAGCACGTTCTCTGGACCATCGCCTGGAGTTTTTTCCTGTTGTCCTGCGCCACCATCATCATCGCGGCGATCGACGTACCCTTCCAGATCTACGATCACCAGAAAAAACTGCGCATGACCAAGCAGGAAGTGAAAGACGAATACAAGGACACCGAGGGCAAGCCGGAGGTCAAAGGCAAGATCCGCCAACTCCAGCGTGAAATGGCCCAGCGCCGGATGATGCAGGACGTGCCCACTGCAGACGTGGTGATCACCAACCCGACCCATTACGCCGTTGCCCTGAAATACGATCAGAAGGCCATGGCTGCGCCAATTGTGGTGGCAAAGGGGGCCGATGAGGTGGCCTTCAAGATCATGGAGATTGCCCGTGAGAACAAAGTCGAGATTCTGAGAGCGCCGCCGCTTACCCGGGCGGTTTACCACAACACCGACATCGGCGAAGAGATTCCCGATGGCCTCTACATGGCCATTGCCCAGGTGCTCGCCTATGTGTTCCAGCTGCGTCAGTTCCGCAAGGGGCGTGGGCCTAAGCCCGGTATGCCTGACTTCCCGATTCCTTCGGATTTGCGGCGGGATGTCTGAGGTCGGTGCTTTGTTACCTGGTAGCCTGCGAGGATTGGTGCTGGCGGGTTGTCGGGTGGGCCTCCCAAAAACCGCTACGAGCACATCCATGTGCGCTTGGCGTCGGCCATCCCTGGCCGCCGACATTTTTGGGAGGCCCACCCGACAACCCGCTTTTTAGCCATTCGATATCGCATCAACAACCAAAATCGTAGGTCGGATTAGGCGAAGCCGTAATCCGACAATGCCCCTCTAGCTCCAATGCCATTTGTTGGATTACGGCTTCGCCTAATCCAACCTACGCTTCTAAGCCAACATGATTAGTCGCTAATAAAGCGATTTCCGGGCGTTATCTGAGTCGTTGGACAAGTGGTGGTGGAAGGCCTTTCCAGGACTGTCTGTGGCCATGGATGGCCACAGCCAAGCGCACATGGATGTGCTCGTAGCGTGTCCTGGAAAGGCCTCCCACCACCACGCATCTCCCAAAACTGGCAGGCTGCAATTCCAGAAAGTCAGCAACCAGCCTCGATAACCCGAACCATCGGCTCCCCGCGGCTTTCTGGAATCGGCAGAATCCCATACCACGATCGCGGATCATGCACAGTAGCTGAGGTAAAGCCGCAGGACAGGAAGTACTCCCGGGCCTGGACATCGGTCTGGAAGTGGAACGATACCTGGCTGCGAGTGGCGGCTCCGAGTATGCCGCCGAGGGCCTTGAGGGTAGTGTTCAGCAACGGCTGGCGGGGTTGGTAATAGCTCTCGGACAGGTAAACCGAACCCGGGCGTTTGGCCATGGCGGCGGCCAGTCGGCGCCAGAACTCGGTGATGGTCTCCAGTGAGAAGTAGCTGGTCAGGCCTTCGGTGATGATGATCACGGGGCCGGAATTCTCGAATACCCGGTCGATCACTTTTTCCAGTTGGTATTCGCCGTGGTCGGCGAGGATATCAATCGGTGTGACCTGATGGTGGTCCCCCAGTCGTCCCGTGGCCATCAGGCGGAGGGCTTTGCGGGCGGCCATGTCGGGCAGGTCGGCTTCGACCATGTGGAGTAGGGAGTGCTTCTGCCGTAAGCGAATCCCCCGGGGCGACATGCCGCAGGCGATTTCCAGTACCTGGGTAATGCCTTTATCCCGAATAGCCTGTTCAATCAGGTGATCAATGATGAGATGTCTTTGCAGGAGGAAGGTGCGGATGTTGCCGCCGATGGCCGCTTTGCTGGCGGCTTCGAAGGGGGTCATCAGCCGGTAAAGCCAGCGGCCTTTTTCTGTCGCCAGGGTGTCGTCAGAAAGCCCATACCGGTGCCAGACGGCACCGGTATAGAGGGCAGTGAAACTGATGCCGGAGCTGTCAGTCGGCTTTCTGCTCATAAACGGCTTTACCCCATGCTTCGCGACTGCCGGGGAGGATCAGGTTCAGGATGATGGCAGCCACAGCGCACAACGCGATGCCTTCCAGGTGCCCGAGCACCATGCCGCCGATACCGAACACCAGGGTGACACCCACGATAACCAGGTTGCGAGACTGTGACAGATCCACCTGGTGGCGAATCAGTGTGTTAAGGCCAACCACGGCAATGGAGCCGAACAGCAGGCACAGGATGCCGCCCATGACGGGTACCGGGATGGTCTGCAGTGCTGCGCCGAACTTGCCAACGAAGGCCAGTACGATGGCGACACAGGCAGCCCACCACATGACCTTCGGGTTGAAGTTCTTGGTCAGCATCACGGCGCCGGTGACTTCCGAGTACGTGGTGTTGGGCGGCCCGCCGAGCATGGAGGCGGCGCTGGTGGCCAGGCCGTCACCCAGAAGGGTGCGGTGCAGGCCCGGCTTCTCCAGGTAGTTCTTCCGGGTCACGTTGCCGATGGCCAGCACGTCACCGATGTGCTCGATGGCAGGGGCGATGGCCACCGGGATCATGAACAATACCGCGCCCCAGCTGAAGGCTGGCGCAACAAAGTTGGGGACGGCAAACCAGGCGGCTTCCTGGATCGGGGTGGTGTCCACGATGCCGGCGAAAGCGGACAGGATATAGCCGGTGATCACGCCAAACATGATCGGAATCAGCCGGAAAATGCCCTTGGCCCAGACCGACATGATGATGGTCACGGCCAGAGAGATCATGGCGATCCAGATGGCGGTGTCGTAGGGGATCAGCTGGGTGGCGCCGTCACCGGTGCGACCCGAGGCCATGTGAACCGCAACCGGAGCCAGTCCGAGGCCGATGGTCATGATCACCGGGCCGATGACCACCGGCGGCAGCAGGCGACGGACAAAGCCGGTGCCCCGCAGGCGTACCAGTCCACTCAGGAAAATGTAGAGAATACCCGCGGCCATCAGGCCGCCGAGGGTTTCTTCCATGCCAAACCGGCCTTTAGAGGCAATCACCGGGGCGATAAAAGCGAAGGACGAGGCCAGGAAAATCGGGATCTGGCCGCCGGTGACTATGTGGAAGATCAGGGTGCCCAGACCGGCGGTAAACAGCGCCACGTTGGGATCCAGGCCGGTAATCAGGGGCATCAGAACCAGTGCGCCGAAGGCCACCAGCAGCATCTGTGAGCCGGCAATGGCCTGTTTCCAGACCGGGTCGTTGGTATGGTCCTGCATGCTTAAACGTCCTTCTGCTTGGTACCGAAGATCTTGTCACCGGCATCGCCGAGACCCGGAAGGATGTAGCCTTTATCGTTCAGGCGCTCGTCGACAGACGCCGTGTAGATAGACACGTCCGGGTGTTTCTCCAGAACCTTTTCAATGCCTTCGGGAGCGGCAACCAGAACCAGGGCCCGGATCTCGGTGCTGCCGGCCTTTTTGAGCAGGTCGATTGTGGAGATCATGGAGCCGCCGGTGGCGAGCATCGGATCGACAATCATGGCCATGCGCTGATCCAGTTCGCCCACCAGTTTTTCCAGGTAGGTGCTGGCTTCGAGCGTCTCTTCGTTGCGGATCTGACCGACAACGCTCACCCGGGCCACCGGAATCAGGCTGAGCACGCCGTCGAGCATTCCAAGACCGGCCCGCAGGATCGGAACGATGGTGACTTTCTTGCCGTGAATCTGTTCCACGTTAACCGGTCCGGCCCAGCCTTCGATGGTTTTTTCCTGAAGATTGAAGTCCTTGGTGGCCTCGTAGGTCAGGAGTGCACCAACTTCCTGTGCCAGCTCCCGGAAATTCTTGGTGCTGATATCCGCACGGCGCATGATGCCGAGCTTGTGGCGGATCAGAGGGTGTTTTACCTCGTGGATTGGCATGGGGTCACCTGTGTGTCTGGTTGGAATTTTGGCGTCGCGATCAAATGGCGCAAGGATACCGCATCTGGCAAGGGGAGTCAGGCCGCAAATGGCAGGTTCACGGAAATCCACTAAGGGCTGGTACGGATCTTGCGATAACCCTTCCAAACGACGCCCCGGTGTCAGATTTTCGACCTTTAAAACGCCTGCAGGCACGGCCAATCGGAGAAGTATCCGGCATGGACAGAGCTTTAGTCCTCAATAACGTCAAAACCCTGACGCGGGGCAATCTGGGCATTCCCATCATGCTGATGGGTTTGCTGGGCATGATGATTCTGCCCATGCCGGCGTTCCTGCTGGACGTTTTCTTTACCTTCAACATCACCCTGTCGATTGTCATTCTGCTGGTGTGTGTGTACGCACTGCGGCCCATGGAGTTTGCCTCTTTCCCCACTGTTCTGTTGGTGGCCACGCTCCTGCGTCTCGCCCTGAACGTGGCCTCTACCCGGATTGTTTTGCTGAATGGCCACGAGGGCGGTGACGCCGCCGGTAAGGTGATCGAGTCCTTCGGTGCGGTACTGATCGGCGGCAACTACGCTGTGGGTCTGGTGGTGTTTGCGATCCTGATGATCATCAACTTCCTGGTGGTGACCAAGGGCGCCGGCCGGGTGTCCGAGGTAAGTGCCCGCTTTACCCTGGATGCCATGCCCGGCAAACAGATGGCCATTGATGCGGATCTTAACGCCGGGCTGATCAATCAGGACGAAGCCAAGCATCGGCGTGCCGAGATTGCCCAGGAAGCGGATTTCTATGGCTCCATGGACGGTGCGTCAAAGTTTGTGAAAGGGGACGCCATTGCCGGTCTGCTGATTCTCGCCATCAACATCATCGGCGGCATTGCCATCGGCATGCTCCAGCACGACCTGGATTTCGGGCTGGCCATGGAGCGCTATGCGCTGCTGACCATTGGTGACGGCCTGGTGGCCCAGATTCCTTCGCTGCTGCTGTCCACGTCGGCGGCGATCATGGTGACGCGGGTTACCTCCAGCCAGGACATGGGCGGCCAAATCCTTCAGCAGATGTTCAGTGCACCCAAGGCGCTGTCTATAGCGGCCGCGATCCTGATTATCCTCGGCCTGATTCCCGGTATGCCCCACGTAGCCTTCCTCGGTCTGGGTGCGCTGGCAGCGGGAGCTGCCTGGTATATCTGGAAGCACCAGAGACAAACCGTTGAGGAAGAGGGCGCATTTCCGGCCAGGGGCGGTGGCGGCGCAGCACCGCGGCCTGCGGGTCGTGATCTGCCGCCGGGCGGTGACGCAGGGGGCGATCAGGGCCGTCAGCTGCCGGCACCCGGAGAGACCAAAGAGTTGGGATGGGACGACGTGTCTACCGTCGATATCGTTGGTCTGGAAGTGGGTTACCGGCTGATTCCGCTGGTCGACAAATCCCAGGGTGGCCAGTTGCTGAGTCGCATCAAGGGTGTTCGTAAAAAGCTTTCCCAGGATCTGGGCTTCCTGATGCCCTCGGTCCACATTCGAGACAACCTGGATCTGATGCCCAACGTCTACCGCATCACCCTGATGGGCGTGACCATCGCCGAGGCGGAAATCCATCCAGACCGCGAACTGGCCATCGATCCTGGCCAGGTATTCGGAAAGATAGAGGGCATTGAAGGCAAGGATCCGGCGTTCGGTCTGGATGCCAGCTGGATTGAGCCGGACAAGAAAGACCAGGCCCAGACCCTGGGGTATACCGTGGTTGATGCCAGTACGGTGGTCGCCACCCATCTGAACCAGGTACTGCAGAAACACGCCCACGAACTGCTGGGCCACGAGGAAGTCCAGAAGTGGCTGGATCAGCTGGAGAAGATTTCTCCGAAGCTGGCCGAGGAGCTGGTGCCCACTACTGTTTCCATCAGCCTGCTGTTGAAGGTGCTGCAGAACCTCCTAAAGGAGGAGGTGCCGATCCGGGATATGCGGTCCATTGCCGAGGCCATCGTGAACGTGCATCCGAAGAGTCAGGATCCGAAGCTGCTGACCACCGTAGCCCGGCAGTCCCTGCGCCGGATGATTGTCCAGAGTATCTGCGGCAACGAATCGGAGATCCCCGTCATCACCCTGGATCCGGATCTGGAACAGTTATTGCTAAAGTCAGTTCAACAGAGTCAACAATCCGGCGGTCAGGAAGATATTGGCCTGGTTCTGGAGCCGAATATGGTTGAAAAGCTCCAGCGCTCCCTGCAGGAGAGTGTTCAGCGCCAGGAGATGCTCGGCAAGCCGGCCATTCTGCTGGTTTCCGGGCCCCTGAGGCCGGTACTGGCGAAGTTTGCCAGTTATGGGGTAGAGCGACTGCACGTGCTCTCGTACCAGGAAATTCCGGATAACAAACAGATTACGATCGTGGCGTCCGTTGGCCAGTAACGGCGCGGATGACAGAGCGGACAGCGCCGGCACGGCGTTGCCGGTGGAGGAAGAGGCATCATGAAAGTAAAACGGTTTTTTGCTCAGACCATGGCAGAGGCGCTCAAACAGGTCAGTGAACAGATGGGGCCGGATGCCGTGATTCTTTCCAATCGTCGGGTCGATGGTGGTGTCGAAATCGTGACGGCGCTGGACTATGACGAAAACATGGCGCGTCAGCGTCTGGGCAATCAGGCTGAGGAAGCGACCAACGGGTCCCGTCTCGCAGAAATGCAGGCCGACCAGCATCGCCGTCTTGAAGACGAGCTGGGCCGGTCCCGGGATCGCATTCGGGAGGTCCGGGAAAAACGGGCGGCGCAGGGCGCCGGCTATGCCGGAGCCTCGTTTGCAGCAGTGCAGGAATCACTGGGTGCGGGCTTTGATGAGCCTGAACCGATGCCTCGCGCGCCGAAGGAAGCCTATTCCGATGAGCTGGCGGAGATGCGAGCCGAGATCAGTTCCCTGCGGGACATGATGCAGGGCCGCCGGCCGGAATCGGAGCCGGAGGTTTCGGCAACCACCGCCGTTCAACAGAGGCTGGCTGAGCGCCTGCAGGAATTTGGCCTGGGCAGTGAACTGGCGGGCTCAATTTCCCGTCGCCACAAGGCCGGGCGTCTCGAGGATGGCTGGAAGCAGTCCCTCAAAATGTTGTGCACTGGTGTCCGGACCTCCCGCATGGAGTGGCTGGATGAGGGTGGCGCCTACGCGCTAGTGGGCCCCACCGGTTCCGGGAAAACCACCACCATTGGCAAGCTGGCGGCACGCTACGTGCTGAAGCACGGTTCCGACTCGGTGGCATTGGTGACCACCGACCGCTACCGAGTGGCCGCTCATGAGCAGCTGTTTGTCTTCGGGCGCATCCTGAATGTGCCCGTTCGTGTGGTGGACGAGAGCCACAGTCTCGACGATATTCTGGACGAGCTATCAGACCGTCACCTGGTACTCATCGATACCGCCGGGCTGACAAGTGCGGATAAGGGGTATCAGGAACAGCTGGCCGAACTGGCTCGCAGCCATCACAATGTCAAAACGCATCTGGTAGTCTCGGCAACCAGTCAGCCGCGCATCATGAAATCCGTCTGGCATTGCTATAAGATGGCAAATCTTGCGGGCTGTGTGATGACCAAGATTGATGAAGCCCTCACACTGGGTGAATCTCTCGGCTTTGTGATGGAGACGGGTCTGCCGGTAGCCTATTACACAGACGGGCAGAAAATTCCTGAAGACCTGCACCACGCAGAAGCCGTTCCGCTGGTGCGGCTGGCCGTGGACCGGCTTAAAACACTCCAGCAACAGCAGGCGGTCGCAGAGGGGGCCTGAACTCATGAACCCCGGGCCGGACAAACAAACAGCGAGCGTCCGAACAACAGCCCCCGGCTAGACGTGGCGAGAGACAAAAAACAGTATGAGCAAAGCACAACCGGTACAGGTGATTGCAGTTTCCGGCGGCAAAGGTGGAGTCGGCAAAAGTAACGTGTCGGTGAACCTCGGAATCGCCCTGGCGCAGAAAGGCCGGAGAGTGGTGCTGCTCGACGCCGACCTGGGGCTGGCCAATATCGACGTATTGCTTGGTATTACCGCCAACCGTAATCTTCAGGATGTGCTGGCGGGCGACTGTGATCTCAAGGACGTTCTGGTGAATGGTCCCGGCGGCATCAAGATTGTTCCTGCCTCCTCCGGTACCCAGAGAATGACCCAGCTCAGCCCCATGGAGCATGCCGGGCTGATTAACGCGTTCAGCGAGCTGGGGGATCAGATTGATGTCCTGATCGTGGATACCGCTGCCGGTATCTCGGAATCGGTGGTCAGCTTTCTGAGAGCGTCCCAGGAGTTGTTGCTGGTAGTCTGCGACGAGCCCACGTCGATTACCGACTGTTACGCCCTGATCAAACTCATGAACCGTGACTACGGTACCAACCGCTTCCGTATCCTTGCCAACCAGGTACGAAACGAGCAGGAAGGCCGGCATCTTTTCGAAAAACTGACCCGGGTCACCGAGCGCTTCCTGGATGTGGCACTACAATACGTCGGGATGGTGCCTTACGATGAGGCTGTGAAGAAAGCGGTTCAGCGACAGCGTGCAGTGCTGGATGCCTACCCCAGGGCGAAGGCGTCACTGGCTATCAAGGCTCTGGCGGATAAGGTAGACAGCTGGCCGCTGCCGTCCTCTCCCCGCGGGCATCTGGAATTTTTTGTGGAGCGGCTCGTCGAAGTCTGAATCGGATCCAGTCAAACAAAAAACCGGATACATGACATTGGCGAAAAACCTTGGAATCTATAACCAGTCGGGTGCTCAGAAGCCGTCACAGCTCATTGAGCAGCATGCGCCGCTGGTCAAGAAAATTGCCCTTCATCTGATGGCCCGCCTGCCGGCTTCCGTTCAGCTTGAAGATCTTATGCAGGCCGGCATGATTGGCCTGCTTGAGGCCGCCCAGCGCTACAGTTCCACCAAAGGTGCCACCTTCGAGACCTACGCCGGTATCCGGATCCGCGGTGCCATGGTGGATGAAATCCGCAAGGGCGACTGGGTTCCCCGTTCCGTCCATCGCAATGCCCGCCGTATTTCCCAGGCTATCAAGGCCGTTGAAGACCGTCTGGGACGTGAAGCTCAGGATCTGGAAGTGGCCGAGGAGTTGGGCATGGGGCTGGCGGAATATCACTCTTACCTTTCCGATTCCAACAGCGGCCGACTTTTTAGCCTCGATGAGCTCAATGAATCCGGAGAGCTGCCGATAGAACAGACAGAGACGCAGGATAATCCGCTTGAGGGGTTGTCCTCCGATGCCTTCCGGCGCAGCCTCGCTGAGGCCATTGAAGACCTGCCGGAACGGGAAAAACTGGTGCTGAGCCTGTATTACCAGGAAGAACTGAACCTCAAGGAGATTGGTGCAGTGCTTGGCGTCAGCGAGAGCCGGGTAAGCCAGATTCACAGCCAGGCGGCCCTGCGCCTTCGGGGACGGCTGTCGGATTGGCGCCAGGAATCGGACAGCTGATGGCGTTCAGTCTGTGTCCGCGAAGAGGCAGTCTGTAGTTTTTGGTAACCGATGCTTTACAACCGAAGCAAAGGTCTGACAATAAGCGGTTAAAACAGCGGCCTGCTAGACTTTGAACGCGAAGGTCAAACGAATTCCGGGTGTTACTAACTGGAGGTCCCATTGGACAAAAACATGAAAATCCTCATTGTGGATGATTTCTCCACAATGCGACGGATCATCAAGAACCTGCTGCGTGATCTGGGCTTCACCAACACCGATGAAGCAGACGACGGCAACACAGCGCTGCCGATGCTCAAGAGCGGCAAATACGATTTTCTGGTCACCGACTGGAACATGCCGGGCATGTCCGGTTTCGATCTTCTCAAGGCCGTTCGGGCTGACGAGAATCTGAAAACCCTGCCGGTGTTGATGGTAACGGCTGAGGCCAAGCGGGACCAGATTGTTGCCGCTGCCCAGGCGGGCGTGAACGGCTATGTTGTCAAACCGTTCACCGCCGCGGTGCTCAAGGAAAAGATTGAGAAAATCTTTGAAAGAATCCAGTAACCAGAGGTCGGATGGCTCTCATGAGCGATAGCAAAAAGAACCATCGGGGCCTTGAACCGGAGGTGACGGAAAAGCTCCAGCGGCAGGCAGCAGAACTGGCAGAGAGTGTTGATGCGGGTGATTATGCCAAAGCCATGACCCTGATCAATGAACTCAGTGAGGTCAGGGATCAGAGTCTGTATCGCGAGGTAGGGCGATTGACCCGGAGCTTGCACGAAGCAATCCGGAACTTCCAGATTGACCCCCGTAACGCCGAACAGCAGGAAGCACTGTCGAAGATGACAGATGCCTCCGATCGCCTCGAATACGTCGTGCAGATGACTGGTGAAGCGGCCAACCGGACCATGGATCTGGTTGAGGAAACCATGCCCGTGGCCAATGCCCTGCGGGACGAAGCCGCTGCTTTACGCGATGAGTGGCAGCGCCTGCGTCGCCGGGAAATGCAGCCGGCCGAGTTTCGGGAGCTTTATGGCCGGATTGATCGCTTTTTCGTGAGCATGGCGACCGACGCTGACACCATGTACAGCAACCTGTCGGAAATCCTGCTGGCCCAGGATTATCAGGATCTGACGGGGCAGGTTATCCAGAAGGTCACTGCCCTGGTGAAAGAGGTTGAGGAACAGATGCTCAGCCTGGTGGTGATGGCCAGCCATGTGGACCAGCTCACGGGCACGGTGCACCAGATTGAAGAAAAAGAAGAGTCTGCGGAGAAGGGAGTCGGGCCCCAGATCAAGGCCGATGAGCGTGAAGATGTAGTTTCGGGACAGGACGACGTAGACGACCTGTTGTCCAGTCTCGGTTTCTGAATGAAGAGGGTAACGCATGGCGTTTGATGCTGATGAAGAGATTTTGCAGGACTTCCTGGTAGAAGCCGGCGAAATCCTCGAAAAGCTGTCAGAGCAGTTGGTAGATCTTGAGCAACATCCTGACGACAGTGATCTGCTCAACGCCATCTTCCGTGGCTTTCACACGGTTAAAGGCGGCGCGGGCTTCCTTCAGCTTGAAGCACTGGTGAATTGCTGCCATTCCGCCGAGAACGTTTTTGATATCCTGCGCAATCACAAGCGCAAGGTGGACTCTGAGTTAATGGACGTGGTTCTGGAAGCCCTGGACAACGTCAATGCCATGTTTGAGCAGGTCCGCAATCACGAGGAGTTGACACCAGCCCCGGACGAACTGATTGCACGCCTGGATGCCCTGGCCCAGCCGGAGGGCGAGGGGGCACCCGCCGCTGCTTCTCAACCTGAGCATGAAGAGAACGAACCGGCAGAAGACGGTGGTGATATCACCGACGACGAATTCGAACAGCTTCTGGATGCCTTGGAGGACGAAAAATCCGAAGACCAGGCACCAGCTTCAGGCTCCGGAGCGGCTGCGGGTGACCAGGAGGGTTCCGGAGACGACGAGATTACCGACGACGAATTCGAGGCGCTGCTGGACCAGTTACACGGAAAAGGGCAGTTTGCCGGAGCACCTGCGGGCGAGGAAGAGGCTGTCAGCAAAGAAGAAAAGCCGGCCGCCAAGGAAGAGAGTGGTGGCAGCGATGACCTGATCACCGACGACGAATTCGAAAAACTTCTGGACGATCTTCACGGTAAAGGAGGAAGTCCGACCGCCGGGGGAGAGCCCTCAGCTTCCAAAGAGCCTTCAGCTTCGAAAGAGTCTTCAGCTCCCGGACAGTCCGCAGCTCGGAAAGAGCCCTCCGCGCCGAAAGAGCCGGCCAAGCCGAAGGCGGCCGCTAAGCCAGCCGAAAAGCCGGAAGCCAAAGGCGCTGCCGCACCTGCCATGCCCGCTCGCGAGAACGCGCCTGCGGCGGAAACAACGGTTCGTGTCGACACCAAGCGCCTTGATGACATCATGAATATGGTGGGCGAACTGGTGCTGGTGCGTAATCGCCTGCAGCGTCTGGGCAACGAAAGCGAAGACGAGCACATGCACAAGGCGGTGTCCAACCTGGATGTGGTCACCACCGATCTTCAGTCTGCCGTGATGCAGACCCGTATGCAGCCGATCAAGAAGGTGTTTGGTCGCTTCCCCAGGGTGGTCCGTGATCTGGCCAGGAACCTCAAGAAAGAGGTCAACCTGGTGATGCATGGTGAAGATACCGACCTGGACAAGAATCTGGTCGAAGCGCTGTCCGATCCGTTGGTTCACCTGGTCCGGAATTCGGTCGATCACGGGATCGAAGCCCCGGAGGTGCGCGAGAAAGCAGGTAAACCCCGCCAGGGTACCGTTACCCTGTCTGCCGAGCAGGAAGGGGATCATATCCTGTTGTTCATAGAGGATGACGGCGCCGGCATGGATCCGGAAGTGCTGCGCCGGAAGGCAGTTGAGAAGGGGATTTACGACCAGGATGCCGCTGATCGCCTGACCAATTCCGAGTGCTTCAATCTGATTTTCGCGGCCGGATTTTCCACCAAAGACCAGATTTCAGATGTCTCCGGTCGTGGTGTCGGCATGGATGTGGTGAAAACCAAGATTGGCCAGCTCAATGGCCAGTTGAGCATTGAATCGGAACTGGGCAAGGGGTCCCGGATTGTCATCAAGGTTCCGTTGACGCTGGCCATCATGCCCACCCTGATGATCATGCTCGGGGACCAGTCCTTTGCCTTGCCGCTGGTCAATGTGGTCGAGATCTTCCACCTGGACCTGACCAAGACCAATATCGTCGACGGCCGCGAGTGCATTGTGGTTCGGGAAAAGGTATTCCCGCTGTTCCATATCAAGCGATGGCTGGTTCGTGGCGGCACTTCCCAGGAAGTGCCTGAAAACGCCCATGTGGTCATCGTGGCCATGGGGACCAAACAGGTCGGTTTTGTTGTCGACCAGCTGGTCGGGCAGGAAGAGGTGGTGATCAAGCCCCTCGGGCGCGCCCTTCAGGGTACGCCGGGAATGGCCGGCGCCACCATCACTGGCGACGGCCGGATTGCGCTGATTATTGATGTACCAAGCCTGTTGCAACACTACGGCTGAGCCGGGACTTCAGGTGACTGTGGCCAGAGAAGGCCGGAGAACGATGGATTGGGTAGGAGAAGTGGATGACAGTTTCTGTCCTGGTCGTTGACGATTCAGGGTTTTTTCGCAAACGGCTGACGGAAATCCTGACCAGCTCCGGCCAGATCAAGGTGGTTGGTGCGGCTACCAACGGTCGGGAAGGCGTGGAGCTGGCTGAAAAACTGCGTCCAGACGTAATCACCATGGATTACGAGATGCCGGTGATGGATGGCATCTCCGCCGTGCGCGAAATCATGCGCAAGCATCCGACTCCGGTACTCATGTTCTCTTCCCTAACCTACGAGGGCGCTCGGGTGACCCTCGACGCGCTCGAGGCGGGTGCCGTTGATTTCCTGCCCAAGAATTTTGAAGAAATTGCCCGGGACAACAGCCAGCTCCAGAAAATCCTGATCGATCGAATTCTTGACGTGGCCGGCAGCCGCCCCGGCAACCGGCCTGCTGCTCCGGCCCGTCCTGAGCCGTCGGCGCCCGCTTCCCGGGCACCAGGCACAACGGCACGACCTCGTCCGGACATCACGCCGCGCCAGCGCCCGGACACACACAGCCCTGCGGTCCCGGCCAGCTCCCCGAGTGAGGCTGAAGCACCGAGGCGTCATGCCCGCCGGGGCGCCGCCAAGCATTACGCGGTGGTTGGTATTGGTACTTCGACGGGCGGCCCGGTTGCCCTGCAACGAGTGTTGACTGCGTTGCCCGCCACTTTCCCGGCACCCATCGTACTGGTACAGCATATGCCGGCCAGTTTTACGCCGGCTTTCGCTGAACGCCTGAACAAGCTTTGCCGGATTGAAGTGCGGCAAGCGCAGGATGGCGATGTGTTGCGGCCCGGCCTTGCTTTGCTGGCACCCGGTGGCAAACAGATGATGGTCGAGAATCGGGGAGGCCAGGCCAGGATCCGCATCCTGCCGGGCGACGAGCGGCTCAATTACAAGCCTTGTGTCGATGTAACCTTCGGTTCCCTGGCCAGGAGTTTTCCGGGCAAGACCCTGGGTGTCATTCTTACCGGCATGGGCTCGGACGGCAAAGAAGGTTGCCGGATGATGAAACAGAGCGGGTCCGACATCTGGTCCCAGGATGAAAAGTCGTCGGTTATCTATGGCATGCCCATGGCCGTTGCCAAGGCTGGGCTCACCGATGATGTACTGGCGCTGGACGAGATCGGACCACGCCTGGTCGAAGGTGTCTGCTGATGGATATCCTGAGTCTCCTCGGGGTCATACTGGCCTTTGCCGCCATACTCGGCGGTAATCTGCTCGAGGGCGGGGCCGTTAGCTCCCTGTTCAACGGGCCCGCAGCCATTATCGTCATTGGGGGTACCCTGGCGGCGACCATCCTGCAGACCTCCTGGCCCATGCTCAAACGGGCCTTTACCCAGGTGCGCTGGGTATTCGTTCCGCCGTTCATCAATCTGGAAGATGGTATCGGCAAGGTGATCGACTGGAGTGTCAAGGCCCGGAAGCAGGGCCTGCTGGGCCTTGAAGGCCTCGCCGAGCGCGAGCCTGAACCCTTTGCCCGCAAGGGTTTGCAACTGCTGGTGGACGGGGCGGAAACCGAGACCATCCGAGGCATCATGGAGGTGGACCTGGAGTCCCGTGAGCAGCGTGATCTGGAGTCTGCCAAGGTATTCGAGGCCATGGGCGGTTACTCGCCGACCATCGGCATCATCGGGGCTGTGATGGGTTTGATCCAGGTGATGACGAACCTGGAGGATCCACAGTCCCTGGGCAGCGGGATCGCGACCGCCTTTGTGGCCACCATCTACGGTGTGGCCCTGGCCAACCTGCTGTTCTTCCCGGTCGCAAACAAGATGCGCGGTATCGTGCGGGAACGTACCCGATACGAGGACATGATGATCGACGGCATCATTGCCATCGCCGAGGGTGAAAACCCGAAATCCATCGAATTGCGGCTGCGGGGCTTCCTGCAGTAAGCATGCGCAGGCCAACTTATGCGGCGCCGTAGGCAACCCCAGGATGATCTGCACAACAAGGAGCGGTGGCTGATTTCCTATGCGGATTTCATCACGCTGTTGTTCGCCTTTTTTGTGGTGATGTATTCGGTATCGTCCGTCAACGAAGGCAAGTACAAAGTCCTGTCGGAAACCCTGACCGGTGTGTTTAACGCGCCCCAGAGGTCCTTTCAGCCCATTGAGATTGGCGATCAGCCGCAAAGATCACTGAATGCGCCTGCAGAGAATGTCATTCCGCCGGCAGTGACCGAAGCCCCCCGTAATCCGGAGATGGACGCCCAGGCCCGAACGGAAGCGCTGCGGGCCATGGCCGACCAGCTGTCGATGGAATTCGATGAGCTGATCAACCAGGGGGTGGTGTCACTGGAGACCAGTGACGAGTGGCTGGAGTTGAATCTGCCCAACAGTCTGTTGTTTGGCAGCGGCGACGCAGAGCCCCATTACGACGCGTTTGATGTTGTCGAGAAGATCGCCACCGTCCTGAATAACAGGGACAACGCGGTCAAAGTGGAAGGCTTCACCGATAACCAGCCGATCAGTACCTCCCGCTATCCCTCCAACTGGGAATTGTCTGCGGCCCGGGCGGCGTCGATGGTACGGATGTTGGTGATGGAGGGCATCGAGCCGGAGCGTCTGGCGGCCGTGGGCTATGGCCAGTATCAGCCGGTTGCCCGCAATGACACAGAAGAGGGGCGGCGCAGAAATCGCCGGGTGGTATTGCTGATTTCCCGTGACGCCAGTATCCGCGGCGCCATGCGCTGAACAGCTCGTCGGCAGATGCGTATAGAGCCATTGGCACGGTTCCTGTATTAATCCCCGTTAACAAAAAGGCGCCGGCAAGAGCTTGCCGGCATTCCCCGGTGCGATTTGTTCAAGTTGCCCGGGGAATGGCCGATAACCGGGACTGTGGCCACAGTGATTGCCGGCCACACCGATGTGTTCTCTGGAGAATCGAAGCGTGCGAATCTGGGCAGTAGCCAATCAAAAAGGTGGTGTCGGTAAAACCACGAGTGTTGTTGCGTTGGGCGGCTTGCTTGCCGAGCGTGGCAAGCGTGTTCTCGTTGTGGATCTCGACCCCCATGGCTCGCTTACCAGCTGGTTCGGATACGACCCGGACACCATTGCCCACAGCGTTTTCGATCTGTTCCAGCACCAGGGCAAGGTGCCCGAGGGACTTCCGGCCCAGCTGATTACCGAAACCAGTTGCAAGGGGCTGTCCCTGCTCCCGGCGAGTGCGGCCCTGGCCACCCTTGAGCGTAGGATGATCGGCGTTGAGGGCATGGGGCTTATCATATCCCGGGCCCTGACCCAGCTCTGGGACGACTTCGATTATGTCCTGCTGGATAACACCCCCTCGCTTGGGGTCCTGATGGTGAACGCCCTGGCAGCGGCACAGCACCTGATTATTCCCGTACAAACCGAATTTCTGGCCATCAAGGGCCTGGAACGCATGCTGCATACCCTGAAGATGATCATGCGTTCCCAGAAAAACGAGCTGTCCTACACCATTGTGCCAACCCTGTATGACCGGCGTACCCAGGCATCGGTGAAGAGCCTGAACCTCCTGCGAAAAACCTATCGTGAGTCCCTGTGGCAGTTTGCCATTCCCGTGGACACCAAGTTCCGGGATGCCAGCCAGGGCGGTATTACTCCCTCTGCACTGGATGCGGAAACCCACGGTGTCCGGGCCTACAGCCATCTCTTGGACGATCTCATGTCCCGGGTGGGTACAGTGAGGGAGCGTCAGCATGGCTGACGATAAATTGACAAGGCTGGCTGACCCGGAAACCGCCATTGCCAGCTACCTTGACGAACTGCTGCACACGGCCACTGACACTGCGCTCCGTGAGGAAGCCGAGGCGCCTGAACCGTTGAAGCCGGCACCCCAGAAGCCTCAGGTAGCAACCCGACCAAGTCCGACCACGGTAACAACCGTCGAAAAACCGGCGGCAAGGCCCAGACCGGCCCCGGAGAAGCCTGCAGAACCAGCACGCCCAGTGGTGCGTAAGCCCCCGGAAGCGCCGGTACCGAAGGCAAAAGTGGAGGCTCGGCCTGAGCCAGAGCCAGAGCCGGCTGCGCCGTCCTCCCGTCCGGAATGGTCAGAGCAGCCTTTCGAGTGCCTCATATTCACGGTTGCCGGGCTCCAGCTGGCGGTGCCACTGATTCTGCTCGGTGCCATTCACCGTATTGAGGAAGAGATTCGGCCGATTCCGGGCAGTCCACGCTGGTATATGGGCATTCGCCCAGACCGGGACCAGAACCTGCGGGTGGTGGATTCCGCCGAATGGATTATGGCGGGGCGGGTGCCGCCTGGTGCCCGAGACAACTACCGGTTCGTGATCCGGCTTGATAACAGCGACTGGGGGCTGGCCTGTGATGACGTGGCCCAATCCTTTACGCTCCGGCCGGACGAGGTTCGATGGCGGACTGCCCGCAGTAAGCGTCCCTGGCTGGCCGGGACGGTGATTGACCAGATGTGCGCGTTGATAGACGTGCGTACCATGGCAGACTTGCTGGTGCGGGCGGAAAGAGAGCACCATCTGGATCTGAGCTGACGCAAACAACGGTTACTGAATGAAACCGAGCCGTGCTGGCACGGTTTGTGCCCTTAACTATAGTATTGGGCACTGATGATATTTTTTTGACGATCAGGTTGCCCGCCGGGCAGCCCAAGAGGAGAAACATCGCTATGGCATCCCCGAGCGGACAAACCAATCAGGCCCAGGACGATCAGGTACTGCAGTACGTTACCTTCCGGCTGGATGATGAGACCTACGGTCTGAATGTCATGCAGATTCAGGAAGTGCTGAGATACACGGAGATTGCTCCGGTTCCGGGCGCTCCGGATTATGTGCTCGGCATCATCAACCTTCGGGGTAACGTGGTTACGGTCATCGACACCCGCCGCCGCTTTGGCCTGGCGGATGCGGAAGTAACCGATGCCACCCGGATTGTGGTGATGGAATCCGCCAATCAGGTAATGGGTATTCTGGTGGATTCCGTGGCCGAGGTGGTTTACCTGAAAGCCAGCGAAATTGAGACCGCACCGAACGTGGGTAACGAGGAAAGTGCCAAGTTTATCCAGGGCGTGTGCAACAAGGATGGCGAACTGATCATTCTGGTCGAGTTCGACAAGATGCTGTCAGACCACGAGTGGGCTGAAATCGCGGCACTGTAATCCGGGGCAACCCGTTACGGGCCTGAAGATGGATGCCTTCCGTGGCAATTAACGGGAGACATCCGTCATGTTTGCAGAAATTCCTTCGTATCTTCCCTGGGCGCTGACTGCTGCCGCCTTGTCTCTGGTTTTCGTTCAGGGCCTGGTGCTCGGACGCCAGGTGCGCAGCCTGAGAGCAACCCTGAAAGAACGCTGCGACACTCTTGGCCGGGAACTGCATGCCACCACCAGTGGCAGCATGGGGGTAGGGCAGCGGCTGGTAGCCTGTGAACGCCAACTGCACGAACTGCGGACCACGCTTGATGAAATGCGTCAGAACGATCCGCTGCGCATCTCCTACGATGAAGCCTCAAGACTGGTTGATCTCGGCGCCGATATCGACGATCTTATGAACACGTGCGGAATTTCCCGTCCCGAGGCCGAGCTGGTGTCAGCACTCAGAAAACGTCAGGCGGCCTGATACCATGCCGTTACGGACGCTGCTGAATGAAGAGAGTTTATCCGAGGGCCCTTGAGGCCCTCCGATCTGTATCCCGCCATGATTTTGTTTCCGGTTCTGATCTGGTTCCCTCGATAACCGGCCATTCCATTCCCCGCGAAGAAACCGTCAGCCACATTCTCTCACTGTTGCCAGAAATCGAACCGGATCAGGTGGTCATGCACGTGGGCGGAGGTTCCGGCTATCTGGCTGCCGTGCTTTCAGGCCTGGCCCATCGGGTGATCTACCTGGAAAAGAATGCCGTTGTCGCTGAGGCCGCCAGGGAGCGTTTCTTCCGGCTCGGTTTGCATAATGTGGATGTTCTGGTCGCCAGTGCGGAAGAAGCACCGGAGCCCGATCCGCTATGCGATCTTGTACTCTGCACCACGTTCATCACAGAGCGTCGTGTTCTGGCCCGGTTGGTGCGGCAAGGAGGGCACCTGGTTTGCCTCGAGGGTCGCGCGGGACCTGTTCCGAGCCTCGCCATGTTTGTGCGTCGTGACGCGGGACTGGAGCGGGTGAGGACCCTGGGTTGGGTCGATTTCAATCGTAATGTGGAACAGATCCTCATCGATCAGGGCCTTGTGGATGACAAGATCCTGGCCGAGGCAAAGGCAGAAGCAGCGAAGCAGAATTGCCGCCTGCTTGAAGTTCTCCGGCGCAAACTGAATCTTGAAGAGATCGATCTCTATCGTTCTCTTGCCAGGCAGCGCGGAATGACCTTCACCGACGCGGACGAGATTCTGCCCGACCTCCACCCGGCACTTTTTCGGCGATTCTCCCGTACATTCCTCGACCTTTCCCGTCTGGTTCCAATTGCCGAGGAAGATGGCCGGATCACGGTTGTGACCGATGATCCGGATGCGCGCACGGATCAGCTCGAACGGCTGAGCCCCAATCAGGTGGTTGATTGCCTGTTGGTGACACCGACGGATTTTCGCCGCCTCTGGTCGGCGCTGGATCTGACCGCAAAGGGCCGGAGTTTTGCAGCGGATCACGGGCCTGGCCAGGAGCCGCAGGCCAATTCGACCGGCGGCACCGATCAGTTGCTGGGCAACGATCCGAAAAACAAGCACGTCAGTCCTTACCTCGTGTCTGTCTACGAAGCGATCTTGCTGGATGCTGTGAGCGAAAAAGCCAGCGACATCCATATTGAGCAATACAGTGAACGGATTCGCATTCGCCTGCGGGTGGATGGTGATCTCCATGATCTGCCCCAGTACCAGTTGTCGCCCCGGGAGATCAAAGGGGTGATTAACGTGATCAAGCTGCGGGCGGAACTGAACATCGCCGAGCATCGACTGCCCCAGGGTGGGCGATCCCGGCTTCAGCTTGGCGATATGGCCTACGACCTGCGTATCCAGACCCAGCCCTCCCTGCATGGCGAGCATGCGATTATCCGGCTGTTGCCGCAGACCGGCCGCGCCATGACCATCGCCGAGCTTGGCATGTCACCGCTGATCGGGGCCCGCTATCAGCGACTGCTGGACAACCCGGCGGGGCTGGTACTGGTGGTGGGGCCGACCGGCTCCGGCAAGTCCACAACCCTGTATGCCGGCCTGCAGACCCTGGCCGATGATGGCCGCCGGAAAGTGATTACGGTGGAAGATCCCATCGAGTACTCCATCGATAACATCCAGCAAACCCGGGTGCGGTCGGAGATTGGTTTTGGTTTCGCCGACGCCATGAGAGCGTTTGTCCGGGAAGATCCGGATGTGATTCTGGTGGGCGAGATTCGGGACCAGGAAACCGCTCTGGAAGCGATACGGGCCTCCCAGACCGGGCACGTGGTCCTGTCGACGCTGCACTGCAACGACGCGGTGGATTCGTTGCAACGGCTTTACGATCTGGGCATTCACCCGAATTCCATCGCCGGTGAGCTGTTGGCCGTTATTGCCCAGCGCCTGGCCAAGCGTATCTGCAAGCATTGTCGTCAGCCCGCAGAGCCGGATCCGGTGATTCTGTCCGAGGTGTTTCCGGATGGCCCGCCCGCAGATTTTCGCTGTTTTGAAGGCGCCGGCTGCGATAAATGCAATGGTAGGGGTACTCAGGGTCGAGTGGCAATTGTCGAGTACATGGAAGTCGATTCGGACATCCGGAACGCCATTTCCAGCCAACCTCCCATTGGGGAGCTGCGCTGGCGAGCTCTTGATGCCGGGCTGGTGACCATGCGGGATAGCGCCCTGGATCATGTAATTGAAGGCATTATTCCGCTTTCCGAACTGCCGCGAATTCTCCCGAGGGAGCGCATGGAACCGGAAGTTCGTGGCGGCCGCAGGAGTCAGGAATGAGCAACAAGCAATCTGTTAACAAGGCGGCCCAGCGGGAGCCCGTGGAGGCGGTCTACTCTGCCGAGCTGGACAAGCTCAGGAGTATGGATCATGGCCCGGTGCCTCCCGGCTGGTTGATGTCACCACGGGCGGTGGAAAAGTTCGTGATGGGGGATGAGAAACTCGGCATTGAACGGAAATTCGTTGCCGACCGTGCCATGGTGGTCCGGATCATCATTTCCCTGTGCACCAGCCGCGGTTGCCTGCTGGTCGGCGAACCGGGGACGGCCAAATCCTGGTTGTCGGAATTGCTGGCTGCCGCCATTTCGGGCAGCTCTACGCTGACCCTTCAGGGCGGGGCGGTGAACAGTGTGGGACAACTGCTGTACAGCTGGAACGAGGCGGTTTTGCATACCGAGGGCCCGTGTTTGAAAGCGCTGGTACCCAGCCCGTTGTTGCGGGGGATGATGGAGGGGCGAATGGTGCGGTTTGAAGAAATCGCCCGCTGCCCACAGGCGCTGCAGGATGCGCTGCTCTCCGTTCTGTCCGACAGGGTCGCGGTGATTCCCGAGCTGGCGGGTGACGACGGTGTGGTGCTGGCGCGGGAAGGCTTCAACGTCATCGCTACCTCCAACAGTATCGATGAGGGTGTCCATCGGATGAGTGCCGCGCTGAAGCGGCGGATGGACTTTGAAGAAATCCGGCCGATCCGAAATCTGGCCGACGAGATGGGCGTGGTGCTTCGCGAAGTCAACAGGGCTAACCGCCGAGCTGGCATCGAGGTGGAGCTTGATGAGGCGGTGATCGAGATTCTGGTGACCATGTTTCACGAGCTGCGCAATGGCCAGACTCTGGACGGTCGCAGTACCGACCGGCTTGCCGGCTCAGCGCTGTCCACGGCGGAAGCCGTTTCCGTTGCCCATGCGGCCAGCCTCAATGCCTGGTACTACGGTGGCGGGAGTATCACGGTTGAACAGTTGATGCACCACATTATCGGGTCAGCCCTCAAGGACCAGCCTGAGGATCGGCGCCGGTTGCGCCATTACTTTGAAACCACGGTGGCGCCAAGGCGTGGCGACAACTGGCAGCAGGCCTGGGCGCTGCGCTCACTGATTCACTGAATCATCCGGTGCGCCGGGTTTGCGATCTTCGGGGGCGAGCCCGCGAATGTGGAAGGCAAACGCCAGGATCTCCGCAATTACCCGGTAGAGCGATTCGGGAATTTCTTCATTCAGGGACAGGCGCGCGAGAATGCTGGCCAGCTCCGCATTTTCGTAGAGGGGAACATTGTGCTCACGGGCGATGCGGATGATCTCCTCCGCCAGCTCGTGGGTGCCGGTGGCGCTAATGGTCGGCGCTTTCTCGCCATCGTACTTGAGCGCAACGGCTGCTCTGCTTTGCTGTTCGGTCTCTGATGTCATGCCCGGGTATCCACCAGTCTGTGTTCGAGTCGGGTTACGCTGCTCTGAGGTGTGCCGCGGCGGCAATCCAGGTCAGTCACTTCCAGGCCCAGGTCTGTCAGGCTCTGTCGCAACGCGGGAAGCTCCTGGTTCACCTGGCGAAGGGTTGTCTGTTTTTCTGCCCAGACCCGGGCGCTCACTGCCTGTTGGCGAAGGGCAACATCGAAATGCAGGGGGCCAGCCTCATCCAGATCCATGGTCAGTGAAAGCCGCCACTCGGCTGTGGCGGTTTTCGCGGATCTGGTTTCTGACTCTCCCTTGTCCGGGTATTGTTCGATCCGGACCTGCGCCAGCCTCGGCTCGTTCTGTGGCGTCAGCCATGGCAGATCGAGCACGAGAGTAGACGCAGGTGCGGGACCGGCCGCATCGCCGCCGCCACGGGCAGTGAGTACCTGGCTGTGCAACTGGTTGACGGTGATCCGGTTGAGCATTCCGGCCAGCAGGCGGAGCATCTGCCCGACGCTGGGTGCTTCGCCACTGCCGGGGGCCTGGGGTGTGGCCAGTGGTTGCGGAAATTGAAGTGGTGCCTGCATGAGCTCTGGCGTCGAGATAGGTGTCAGCCGGTTGAAGTGTTCCGGTGTACTGCCCTGTTGGGCAAGCAATGCGGTGATCACCCGGCCCAGCGCCAGCTTGAGATCGGGTAGCTGGGCAGAGGGTGCCTGGGCCAGTCGCGACTCGGCGAACAGGCCACTTTCTGAAAGCCATTGGCGGACCTGTTGCGATGTTGTGTCCTGGCTGCCAGAACCGGGAGTCAGACTGTTCCCCGAAGGCAGCCTCGCCACCATTTGTTCAATAGCCTGCCTGGCGGCCTCCGGCAGAGGTTGGGGGCCTCGCGATGAGGGCAGTTGGCCCGGTAGGGGGTCTTGGCGGAGGCCCTGTGTCAGCGTGCCCATCAGTCTGGCCAGACCAGCGTCCAGGGTTTGCTGCCAGGGCAGTCGCTGGGCGAGGGCCCGGGCGATACCGGCTTCGGGCGCGGGAGCCAGTTTGCCCATCAGCTGCAGCTCATTGCCGGCCCGCATCACTTTTACCCAATCACCGATCGCCAGTTCGGTCTTGCCGACGGCAGCCTGGACGAGAAGCGACTTGCCCCGAATGTCCAATAACAGATCTGCACCGTTGCCGCCCTGACGGTTGATGACTTCTGCCACCCGGGCCAGGGTGGTTTCCCGGTTTGTCAGCTGCAGCTGATCGAGCAGTTGCCGTGCCGATGCAGCCACAGGCTCGCGGGCCGCTTCGGTTGTGACTGCGGGCCGGGAAGTCTGCGTTGCAGGCTGAGCTGGAGGTGTCGGGGGCTGTTGTCCGTTGGGTAGTTTCATCGTCACTGATTTGATGTTGGACAAGAGTAATCCGCCGGCACTTTCGTTATAATACGGCGCGCCGGCAAGTCATGCGCGAACACTATTCATGGCCGCCGCTGTCACGAATGCACCCGATGCCGACTTCACGCGCATCGTCCTGGTTACGGGGCCCTGATGTCTGAGCCGTTATTACAGGCTGTCGATCTGCAGTGCGAGCGGGATGAACGGATCCTGTTCCGTGACCTGTCGTTCTCCATACTGCCCGGTACGGTCACCCGTGTCGAGGGGCCGAACGGCTCCGGCAAGACCACGCTGCTGCGAATGCTGGCCGGCCTGAACGACGCCTGGTCCGGCAATCTGCTCTGGTGCGGCAAGTCCAGGTCTGCCCAGCGGGAAGAATTCCTCCGCAATACCCTGTATCTTGGCCACCGGCCGGGCATCAAGCCGTTGCTAACACCGATGGAGAATCTCCGGGCACTGACGGCAGGGCGGCGGCCGCTGCCAGATCCCGTTCTGCGTCAGGCGCTTGAGGGTACCGGATTGGCCGGGTTCCAGGATGTGCCCTGTCGCAATCTTTCTGCGGGGCAGCAAAGACGGGTTGCCCTGGCGCGCCTGTTGATTGCCGACGAGCCGCTCTGGCTGCTGGATGAAGTTTTTACCGCCATTGATGCCAGCGGTGTCAGCGCCATTGAACAGCTGCTTCAACAACGGGCTGCCGAGGGAGGTGCGGTGGTAGTGACGACCCATCACGATCTCAGATTACCCGGTATGCAACGCATTGTGTTGGGCGGAGGATCGAGCGATGAATGCTGATTGCCGACCGGCACTGACTTTGCGCCAGGATACCGTCGGCGCACTGGCGGCGATGCAGGCAGTGTTCGCCCGGGATATGAGGGTGGCTTTCCGGCAAAGGCAGGATTTGCTCAATCCGCTCTTGTTCTTTGTCATGGTCGTAACCCTTTTTCCTCTCGGGGTTAGCCCGGAAGTGTCATTCCTGCGGGAGGCCGGAGCCGGTATCCTGTGGGTTGCTGCGTTGCTATCGGTGTTGTTGTCGCTGGACCACCTGTTTCGCCATGATTTTGACGATGGCACGCTTGAGCAACTCGTGCTTCAGCCCCAGCCCCTGTTTCTGCTGGTATTGGCGAAAACAGCGGCGCACTGGGTGTTAACCGGCTTGCCGCTGGTGGTACTAACGCCGGTTTTGGGCGTAATGGTTCATCTTGACGGGAACTCCATCGGAGTTTTGTGTCTAACGCTGCTGATCGGTACACCGGTGTTGAGCCTTATCGGGTCAATCGGCGCGGCACTGACGCTAGGATTACGGTCGGCAGGGGTACTCTTGTCCCTGCTGATCATTCCGCTGTACATTCCCGTCCTGATTTTTGGAACGGGTACGGTGGCTTCGGCTGCGGAGGGCGCTCCAGTGGGTGCCTATCTCGCTTTGATGGGCGCATTTCTGGTGCTGGCACTGACTCTGGCGCCCTTCGCATCGGCAGCGGCGCTGCGTATTAGCCTGTCTAACGGGTAAAACAAGGTAACGGTAGGACGGTGACCATCTGATGTGGCAATTTTTTCACAAGCTGGGTTCTCCCAAATGGTTCTTCGGGATTGCAGCCCGGCTGATGCCCTGGCTATTGGCTGGTGGCATCCTGCTGTTGATGGCGGGCATTGTCTGGGGGCTGGCCTTTGCGCCCAAGGATTACCTGCAGGGCAATAGTTACCGGATTATTTTTATTCACGTGCCCACGGCCTTTCTCGCCCAGTCGGTCTACGTGATGATGGCTGTGGCAGCCGTTGTCACCCTGGTCTGGCGCATGAAGCTGGCCGATGTGTTTGTGAAGTCGGTCGCGCCGGTGGGTCTGGTTCTGACCTTTCTTTCACTGTTTACCGGCGCTGTCTGGGGCAAGCCCACCTGGGGAACCTGGTGGGTCTGGGACGCCCGGCTGACCTCGATGCTGATCCTGCTGTTCCTTTACGGCGGCGTGATTGCCCTGGACAGGGCCATCAATGATGAAAAATCTGCGGCACGGGCTGTATCCGTGCTGGTTCTGGTCGGGGTGGTGAATATACCGATTATCCAGTACTCCGTTGAATGGTGGAATACGCTACACCAGCCGTCGACGTTCAAATTGACGGAAAAGCCGTCCATGCCGGCAGAAATGTGGGTGCCGTTGCTCCTGTCTGTGCTTGGGCTGTACTTGCTGTTTGGCTGGCTCGCCTGTTTGCGTATGCAGACAGAGATTCTACTACGTGAACAGAGAACGCGCTGGGTTAAAGATTACGTGTTGGCCGGGAGGGGCTAGATATGGCATTTGATTCCTTTTCGGCATTCATGGTGATGGAAGGTCACGGGCCCTATGTCTGGGCCTGTTATGCCGCATTTTTCCTGCTGATGATCGGCCTTATGGTCTGGTCTCTGCGTCGCCGCAAAGCCGCCATTGAGGCCTGCCGTCGCGGTTATGAGTTCCAGGCAGGTCGGCAGGACTCGCAGGCTGCGTCAGCTTCGACTGCGTCCTTCACCCGCGTCAAGGTTTCCCAAGACTGAAAGGCAGATATCTGATGCATCCAATCCGAAAAAAGCGGCTGACCATTGTTCTGTTCCTGTTGGTGGGACTGGCCATTGCTGTGGGTTTGACGACTTATGCGCTGCGCCAGAACATCAACCTCTTCTATGACCCCACCCAGATTTCCGCCGGTGAAGCACCGGTGGATGTCAGAATCCGGGCCGGTGGCATGGTCGAGGAGGGCTCTGTTCTGCGTGATCCGGACAGCCTGATGGTTGAGTTCAAGGTGACTGACTTCAACGCGTCTGTGCCGGTTCAATACACCGGTATCCTTCCGGATCTGTTTGCCGAGGGGCAGGGTGTGGTTGCCATGGGCCGACTGGATGAAAACGGTCGCTTTGTGGCCGATCAGGTTCTCGCCAAGCACGATGAAAACTATATGCCGCCGGAAGTCGCGGATGCACTGGAGAAGGCCTCGAAGGGCCAGCATAAAGCCAGTGGCAGTGCGGAAACCGTGTCCTACTAACCGTTTTATCTAACAGCCTGGTTTCTGGAGGCCTTTGATGTATCCCGAACTCGGACAGCTTGCACTGATTCTCGCGCTGTTGTTGGCAGTGCTCCTTTCCGTAGTCCCCCTGGCCGGTTCCTTGACCGGCAGGGACAATCTTCAGGCCTTCGCCAGGCCACTTGCATCCGGCATGTTTGTGTTCGTGGGGCTTGCCTTTGCCGTCCTGACCCATGCCTTTGTAACTGACGATTTTTCGGTGGCCTATGTAGCCAATAACAGCAACAGCCTGTTGCCCTGGTATTACAAGTTCAGCGCTGTATGGGGCGGTCATGAGGGCTCGCTGCTACTCTGGATACTGATGCTGGCGGGCTGGACATTGGCGGTCGCTATCTTCAGCCGGCGCCTGCCGGCGGTGATGATCTCCCAGGTGCTGTCGGTGCTGGGCATGGTCTGTGTCGGCTTCCTGCTATTTATCGTTATCACCTCCAATCCGTTCGACCGTCTGCTGCCCAATGTGCCCGCCGATGGCGCGGACCTGAACCCCTTGCTCCAGGATTTCGGGCTGATCGTGCACCCGCCGATGCTCTACATGGGCTATGTTGGTTTTGCCGTGGCCTTTGCCTTTGCCATTGCCGCCCTGATCAATGGCCGTCTCGATGCCGCCTGGGCCCGCTGGTCGCGGCCCTGGACCACGGTTGCATGGGCGTTTCTGTCCCTCGGTATTGCCCTGGGGAGCTGGTGGGCCTATTACGAGCTCGGCTGGGGTGGCTGGTGGTTCTGGGACCCGGTCGAGAATGCTTCACTGTTGCCCTGGCTTTCCGGTACCGCCCTGATGCATTCGCTGGCGGTCACCGAGAAACGCGGTGTGTTCAAGAGCTGGACGGTACTGCTGGCCATAGTCACCTTTGCGCTCAGCCTGCTCGGCACCTTCCTGGTCCGGTCAGGCGTGCTGACATCGGTTCACGCCTTCGCTTCGGATCCGGAGCGGGGTACATTCCTGCTGGCCCTGCTGGCAGTGACCGTGATAGCAAGTCTGGCGTTGTATGCGTTCCGGGCACCGGTGGTGCACGTCCGCTCCCGTTATGGCTCTTTGTCCCGGGAAGTGTTCCTGTTGCTCAACAACGTGCTGCTGGTATCCGCCACGCTTCTGGTGGCGGTTGGCACGCTGTATCCGCTGGTTCTTGATTATCTGGAACTGGGCAAGCTGTCGATCGGTGAACCGTTCTTCAACCTGACGTTCAGTCCCCTGGCGGTGGCGACCGGCCTGTTGCTGGGTGCCGGCATCTTCTCCCGCTGGAAGAAAACCGATGGCGGCTGGCTGGCACGAAAGCTTCTGTGGCCCCTGGCAATCAGCATTGTCGCCACCACGGCGGTTCTGATCGGTTACGGCGGCTTCAAGCCCTGGGCGTTCCTCGGTATTTTTTCCGCCATGTGGGTAACGGTTGCCACTTTCTGGGATCTCTGGGACAAGTCCTCTTCCCGAAAGGGCCGCCTGCACGGTCTGAAGCGGCAGTCCCGCAGCTATTACGGCATGGTACTCGGGCATCTTGGTCTGGCCATTACCATGGCGGGCGCTACGGTGGTCTCCAACTACGGCATCGAGCGTGATGTCCGCATGGTACCCGGCGATGTCGCGACCGTCGGCGATTATCAGTTTGTGTTCAGGGATATCGGCGCGCGCCAGGGGCCTAACTTTACGGCTCAGTACGGCACCTTCGATGTCATGTTGGATGGCGAGCGTGTTTCCGTGCTTCATCCCGAGAAGCGCCATTACTCTGTGGGGATGAGCGTCATGACCGAGGCTGATATCGACGCCGGTCTGTTCCGGGATATCTTCGTGGCCATTGGTGAGCGCATCACCGACGAGGCCTGGGCCATCCGGCTGCAATACAAGCCGCTTGTTCGCTGGCTCTGGCTGGGCTCCCTGTTTATGGCCGCCGGCGGCTTCCTGGCTATCGCTGATCGCCGCTACCGTATCCGGGAGGGAGCTGACAAGAAGGTGCAGGTCGGCACTGCCGCGCCCGAGACAGGTTCTGCGACATCCGCTGGAGCGACCTCATGAAACGGTTTCTGCTGTTTCTGCCGCTGCTGATCGCCCTTGTTGTTGGCGTCGTGCTGTTCGCGGGCATCGGCAAGGATCCGACCAAGCTTGAATCGGCCCTGGTCGGCAAACCGGTTCCTGAATTCAGCCTGAAGGATCTGCACAACCCGGAGACCATGCTGGATCAAAGCCTGTTTCAGGGGCAGGTTACGCTGTTGAATGTCTGGGGCACCTGGTGCCCTGCCTGCAAGGATGAGCACGACGACCTGATGTGGCTTGCCGAGGAGAAAGGCGTCAACATCATTGGTCTGAACTACAAGGACAATCGCGAAGATGCCCTGGTTTGGCTCGACCGTCTGGGTGACCCGTACCGGAAAACCATCTATGACCCACGGGGCACCCTCGGGTTTGACCTGGGGGTTTATGGCGCGCCGGAAACCTTTGTGATTGATGCCGGTGGTGTGGTCCGCTATCGCCACGTGGGTGTGGTGAATGAGACAGTCTGGGAACAGACGTTGCTGCCGGTGATCAACGACGTTCGAGGGAATGGCTGATGGTGCGAATCGTCTGTTTGGTATTGGCTCTGCTTCTCCCGGCCCTGGCGACGGCCGACGTTGCTGATGTCTATGATTTTTCCGATCGGGCCCAGGAGCAGCGCTACCAGAACCTGATCGCGGAACTGCGCTGCCCGAAATGCCAGAACCAGAACATTGCCGACTCCAACGCGCCCATCTCCAAGGACATGAGAGACGTCGTCTACCGGATGATGAAAGACGGTGCCAGTAACGAGGAGATTGTTGAGTCCCTGGTTGGCAGGTTCGGTGAGTTCGTTCGCTACAAGCCGGAGTTTGACAGCCGGACGTTCCTGCTCTGGGCGACACCGGCCATTGCGGTCTTCGGCGGGTTGCTGGTGGTGGCCGGTGTGGTCATCCGCTCCCGGAGGGTGGGGCAGGAGAGCCCGGCGCTGAGTGCCGAGGAGAAAGCCCGGGTCGACAAAATGCTGACAGACGAGGACAAGCCGTCCTGAAGCTGGCTTTGCCCGGGATGTCCTGGCTGCTACCTCATTCTTAATTCTGAACCTGTGACTGATACTCCATGACTGAAACTTTCTGGATTGCCGCAACGGTACTGATCATTCTTGCCCTTTTGTTTGTAATGTACCCGGTCTTTTTTCATCGGCTTGGTGCGAGGAAGCAGACGGACCTGAAAAACCAGAATCTGATGGCCTACCGCTCACGGATGAAGGAGCTTGATAGCGAATACGAGGCCGGTATTCTGGATGATGAAAATTACCGCCAACTCAAGGAGGAGCTGGCCGGAAGCATGCTGGACGATGTTCCCGAGCAGGAACAGGTAAGGCCCGTGATCAGTGGGCGCAGGAGTGCCATGGCAGTGGCGCTGGTGTCGATTCTTCTGATCCCGGCGGCTACCGTTTACCTGTATGAGCGTTGGGGGGCGATGGACCGGGTTGAGCAATTTATCACCATGCAGGAAATGGGCGCCACCGACGGTTCGAGACAGGCCCAGATGATTGAGCTTTCCGGGCAACTGCGAGAGCGGCTGGAGGCCAGCCCGGATAATCCAGAGGGCTGGGCGATGCTCGGGCGCACCTACATGCGCCTGGAGCGCTATGACGACGCGGCCTGGGCATTCCGGCAGCTGGCGGACAGTGTGAATGACGATGACAGGGCAGAAGCCGTTGCCTATGGTCTTTCTGCCCAGGCGCTGTTCTTCGGTAGTCAGGGTGCCATGACGCAAGAGGTTACGGCTGCCATTGAACAGGCCCGTGAGCTCAACCCGGATGAGGTTAATGCCTTGGGCTTGTTGGGCATCAATGCCTTCAGTCAGGAGAATTATCGGGAAGCCATAGAGTACTGGGAGCGAATACAAACCGTTGCGCCAGACCACCCGCAGATTGCGTCCATACAGGAAGGGATTCGTGAAGCCTACACCCGTCTCGGGGAGGAACCGCCGGCCCAGATGGCCGAAGCGCAAGCAGCCGGGGCCGGAGTGACCGTTCGTGTGACTCTTGCCGAGGACTTCCTGGATCAGGTGCCGGCCGATACCACGCTGTTCCTGTTTGCCCGTCAGGCCAATGTTCGGCAGGGGCCACCTCTGGCCGTTGCTCGGTTGACGGCCGATCAGCTGCCGGTGGAAATCCGTCTGGACGACCGGTACGCAATGTCACCACAGGCCACGATTTCCAGTGTTGACGAGGTTGTCGTAACGGCTCGTCTCAGTCGTTCCGGCAGTGTTAGCGCCCAGGCGGGTGACTGGCAGGGCAGCACCGACGGGCCCATAGCTGTTAATGAAAGCCAGGACACGCCGGTATCGGTTGTAATCGATCAGCAGCTGATCGATTAATCCTCAGGACAGGCCTTTTGGGTAGAGCGGAGGCAGATCGGCGCTGGTTTGGGCCTGCCTGTGCCTCCGGATCTGCTCAAGGGCCCGCGCCAATGGCCGACCATCCCAGGTGTCGTTCTCGTGCCCGGGCGCAAAAAGCCGGGCCTGAAGCCTTCTGAGTTCCGTGGCCAGGGTCTCGTCGCCGAAGTGATCGACAACGTCAGATGCAGACCGGAAGCCGTGGCCGGGCGAGTGCATATTTGCCCACTCCACCACAAGCTCCGGTGTCTCTGCTGTGCCGTCCCTCGCGGCCTTGATCAGACGGTCGAACGCGGTATCTTCATCCCGGTTGTCAGTCTGTGCCGGAGTGGCTTTCCCGGCTTTGCCTGACCACCACCATGCCAACAGTGTTCCGGCCCAGAGAAATCCCAGCACCACGGCGAGCCACTGCCAGGGTCCGGTTTCGTCAGATGGCGGGCTAGCGGGGGGTTCAGTGGTGGCGGCACCCGGTTCCGGGCTTGCCTTGCCTTGGTCGCTTTGCGGAGACGACGCAGCGGCAACGGTATTCGGGTCTTTCACGGTCAGTGTTTGCTCCGGGATCACGGCAACTCGTTCCCGGTCTGCTTCCGTATCCCACCAGGCTATTCGAATGGCCGGCAGAGTCATCTGGCCAGCCTCAACGGGCACCAGAGCCACGGACTGGTTCAGTGAGGATGTGAGGCCAGCGGGTGTGGTTTCGGTCTGGCGCTCCGGCTCTTCGGGATAACTTCTCAAGCCGTCTGGTACGGCATCGGGCAACGGAGGCAGGGCCTCCGCGGGCAGTCCCGCTGCCGTGAGCCTGATTTCGCGGGTAATGTTTTCGCCGGTGGCGACTTCCAAAGTCGGCGGAAGCCCGGACTCCTCAAGCGCTAAGCCGGTTGCCGGCAGCCACGTTTCACCACTGAATTGTGCAGGTACATCGTTGACCGGCACTTCAAAGAGCTCTTCGCTGTCCCGCAGAAAACGGAGGCTGCCGGAAGCGTCTCTGGCCTGGCCCTCGAACCGGACCGGAGGAAGTTTCAGAGTCCCCGGACGCTGGGGAAATATCGCGTACCGGCGTTCCACAACGCGATATCGGACACCGTCGCGATAGCGTGAGAATTCCTGCTGCCTGCCCAGGGATTCAATGATGGCATGGGGATGGGTAGGCTCGGATAGCTCTCCACGAATAAGGTTGCCCCGGAAGAAAAGCCGAACGGTCAGAATCAACTGCTCCTGCACATACACTTCATCTTTGTCGGCAGACAGCTCGATGAAGCTGTCCCGGCCAGGAGCGGCCTGGTCCGGTGGTGAGCCATCCACGACTTCCACCGTTACCGGCTCTGACACTGCACCTTTAAAGGTGAGCGCCGGGATGGTCAGCTCACCGGTGTTTTTCGGTGCAAGCTGGTAGGTCCAGGTAATCTCGCCCACCATCTGGTTGTTCACGGTGCGGATGCTGTATTGCTGGTTCTGGGCCAGAATCTCAAAATCCGGTTCCACTTTCTCGATATCAGGCTTGGGCAGGTTGGACATGTCGAAGTCAAACAGGTTGCCCAGGTTGATATCGATCTCCATGCTGCCCTTCACGGTCAGTGTGAGGACCTCACCCTCGTAGAGGCGGGTCCGGTCTGGCTCGACCGTCAGTTGCTGTGACTGTGTCTGTGCCTGGGCCGGCAGCCAGATTACTGTTAAGAGTGCCGTCAGCAGAAACAGACAGACGGCGGGTGTAATCAGCCGTTTTACCATGGTGTATCGCCCTCATCGGATGGAGTCTGGCGTTGTTGATACTGCTGCAGGAACTTGCGCTGCAGTAAGCCGCCCGGGTTGTCCGGCACCCGTCTGAGCCATTGTTCCTGGCTCTGGGTCAGCGGCGTTTCTGAAATCGGGGCGGGTGACTGCGCCTGGCCTGACGGTGAGTCCCCCTCGCCGGAGGCCTGCTCGGGACTGCCTTCCTCACCGGGCTCCTGCTGATTCTGCTCATCGGACTGATTGTTGGGCTGATCCTGGTTGCCGGGCGAGGACTGGCTGTTTTCAGGGTTTTGCTGTTGATTATTCCCTGAGTTGCCGGAATTCTCGCTCTCACTGTTTCCATCCTGATTCTGACGGTTTTGTTGCTGATCGCCTTCGCCTCCCTCGTTGCTGGATGAGTCCGACGAATCCTGCTGGCTGCCTTCCTGGCTCTGGTTCTGCTGATTCAGAAGTTCCTCGACAATCTTCCGGTTGTGTCGGGCATCCGCCATGTCAGGCGCTTTTTCCAGGGCCGCATCGTAGGCGGCCAGAGCCTCTTCCAGTTTGCCGGCACGGGCCAGCGCGTTACCCCGGTTATAGCTGGCACGAGGACCCTGTGTGCGGGCAAACGACTGGGCGGCGCTATCGAACTGGCCGGAACGATACAGTGCGGAACCCCGCCATTCCGGGTCGTCCAGCTGCCGGGCGGCTGTTTCCGGGCTCTTCTCAATCAGCTCAGGGGCTCTCTGATCCTCCCGTTGCCAGAGTTCATCCCAGCTTATGGCGGCAGCCGGCTGTGGCCAGGCGGGCAACAGGATCAGGGCGAGGGCACTGAAGGCACCGCGGCGCCAGCCAAGCAAAACCAGGGGAAGGGCGAGCCAGAGCAGCCAGTAGCCGTCATCCTGCCAGCGACTGACCGTTAGGCCGTCTTCTGATTCCTGCCAGTCATCACTGTCTCGCGGGCTCAGGTTCAGGGATTGAACATCGGTATTATCGAGGGTCAGCTCATGGCTCTTGCCGCCGGTGCTGCGAGCGAGGTCCGACAGCCCTTCCGGGTTGGCCCGACTGATCACAATGTCGCCGTTTTCACGGATAAATCCGCGCCGGGCCAGGGGGATGGGGCCACCCTCCTCGGTTCCGACAACGAGAGTATTAAGCACGTAACCGGTACCAGACAGGGTTTCCCGGATCGTCCCGCTGTAATGATCGTTGATGTCGTCAGTGATCAGCAGGATGCGGCCCTCCCCTGGGGCGCCCTGCTGGAGCAATTCCTTTGCCCGGGTAACTGCGAGGTCTGCCCGATTGCCTGTGGCTGGCATGATGACCGGGTCCAGCACATTGAGCATCCCCTCAATCGTGCGGCCGTCATCCGTTAACGGTGTGACCACGTGGGCGTCGCCGGAAAAGACAAGCAGGCCGGTCAGGCTGCCTTCCCGAAGCTCGAGGATATCCCGGATTTTCCGTTTGGCCCGGGTCAGGCGATCAGGCTCCACGTCCGTGGCCAGCATGGACAGGGAGAGGTCCAGTGCAATCACAAGACTGTCGCCCGGCTGTTTCAGTGGGGTGGGTGCCTCCCGCCAGGCGGGCCCTGCCAGCGCCACGGACAGAATGATCAGGGCAACGACGGCCGGGGCCAGAGGCGACTTTGTCGCTTTCCCCGAGCGGCCATCATGACGAATCAGCGGCGATAGCAAACGGGCCGGAATCAGCCGGGACCAGCCACTGTCGCCCAGACGCATTTGCCGGAATGCCAGATACAGGATCGGTAATAGCAGGAGCAGCAATAGCCAGAATGGCCGCAGAAAATGAAAGTCAGCCCACATTCGCTTCCTCCTCCTTCCTGCTCCGGCGGGAGTCAGCAACAAGCTCCCGGCCGTGGCGAACCAGGAACAGGAACAGCCACAGAAGCACTGCCAGGCCGGCGGGCCAGAAATAGAGTTCGGTCACTGGCCGAAAGAACTTGCCCTCCAGCTCGATAGGTTCCAGTTGATCGATGCTCTCGTAGATGAGTTCCAGCTCCGGCAGGCTGCGTGCCCGGAAATACTCTCCACCGGTTTGCTGGGCCATCCGGGTCAGCAGGTTTTCGTCCAGATCCCTGGATGGGTTAACCCGCCGCGAGCCCAGCAGACCGCGTTGCACCATGGACTCGGCGCCGATGCCGATGGTGTACAGTCTAATGCTGGCGGCGGCGGCGATTTCGGTGGCCTTGTCGGGGGTAATTTCGCCGGCGGTATTGGCGCCATCGGTGAGCAGGACCACAACGCGCTGGTCCTGGGGCCGGTTTCTCAGCCGTTTGGTTGCCAGACCCACCGCGTCGCCAATGGCGGTGGCGCGCCCGGCCATTCCCAGGCCCGCCTCGCGCATGAGGGTTCTGACGGTTTCAAGATCGAAGGTGAGGGGCGCCTGCACATAGGGCTCGGTACCGAACAGGATCAGACCGAGCCGGTCACCCTGGCGGCGGGAGATGAAGTCATCCAGTACCCGTTTGACCGCCTGCAGGCGATTAATGCTCCGGCCCTGAAGGACCATATCCTGCTCATCCATGCTGGGAGAAATGTCGACAACCAGCATCAGATCGCGGCCGGAAACCGGCATCTGTACCTGCTCTCCCACATGCTGGGGCCGTGCCAGTGCGATTACCAGAAGCGTCCACATGAGAAACAGCAACAGTTGCTGCCAGAGTGGAACAGCATTGCCCCGACGACTCACGCCGGGCAGGTCCGACAGCCAGTGGCCGACCGGCAGCACCGGCGCGTCGACCGCTTGTCCTCCGGGCTTGCGCCATTTCAGGACCAGCGGTAACAGCACCAGAACCAGTACCCAGGGCCAGGCAAGATTCAGCATTTCTGCCCTCCCAGCCACAACCGGGCGAACGCCAGCGCCTCGGTGGGCTCAGCGGAAACTTTGGGACGCCAGGCACTGGAGACCAGTGCCTCGGCAACCGGTCGGGAGGCAATCCGGTCCCTTGGGGCGGTGGTCAGCAGAAACTCCACCCAGGCATCGCCAGACAGCGCTTCCGGGTGTTGGTCCGGGTAGCGCGCACGGGCGGCCTGTTTTAGCAGTGTGTTCAGTTGCGCAAACCACGAGGGGTCGGGGCTGGCTGAACGTTCCAGTCTGGCAAGCTCGGCCCGGGCGAATCGGAGCCACCGATTCCTTTTTCGTCGCTTCAGGATCAGCCAGATCAGGGCTGCAAGCGCCGCAATCATCAATACGGCCAGAATCCACCAGCCCGGAGCCGGCGGCCAGAAACCACCGGTCTCGGGCAGGTGAATATCCCTGAGCTGGCTGAGCGGATCCTGCGGGTTCATCCGATCCGCCCTCCCGGCCCCAGGAGTGACTTCAGAGTGGCTGCGGGATCTTCCGCGGTAGATACCTCTGCCATGGTAACCCCGGAGGTCCGGAAACATTCCTCCAATCGGTGTTCATGGTTGGTGACCTTCTCATGCCAGGCCCTCTGGAACCGAGGGTTTCCGGCGTCGAACCACATCGGGCCGTCCGGACCGGCCACCGCGAAGCGTCCGCTTTTCGGCAGCTCTTTTTCCAATGGGTCCACGATTCTCAGGGCGCTGACGGCATTATGGCGGGCCAGGGCGCCAAGCAGGGTTCCCGTCTCTGGCGAGATATCCAGGAAATCACTGATCACGAAAATCCGGCTGCCGGTATGGGCGACCCGACGGGCCTCAGTGAGTGCCGTGTCCAGCCGGCACTGGCCGGGCTGTTCGTTCTGTGTCAGCGTTCGGTTATCCCTTCGTTGCTGCTGGTCCAGGGTGTCCAGGAACCGCAGCACCGACTTCTTGCGACGGGCAGGGCGAAGGACGCTAAGGGCCTCGCCATTGAAAACAATGCCCCCCACCTGGTCTCCGGACCACAACGCCAGCCAGGCCAGAATGGAGGCGATCTGGGCACAGCGAACCTGTTTGAAGGCACCGGTGCTGGCAAAAAACAGGCTTGGGCCGAGATCGCACAGGAGCAGCACGGGCCGCTCCCGTTCTTCCTCATAGAGTTTGGTGTGCGGTTCCTGGCGCCTGGCCGTTACCCGCCAGTCGATGCTGCGGATGTCATCTCCAGGCTGGTAAAGCCGGACTTCGGCAAACGCCATACCTCTGCCGCGCTGTGGCGAGCGCTGCAAACCGACCTGCCGCGAACGCACCGGGCGGGCAGAGGGCAGTTTCAGTGCCCGCGCATCTGCCTGCAGGCGGATCAGATCCGGTAGGCCGATGTGGGTTATTGCTTCGGTGTTGCCCATGCCTGACGGCTCCCGTGTCTTGCTTCCGTCGATGGCTTCAGGCGCTCACCGGAACACGTTCGATCAGCCGCTCGATGACGGTATCGGCGGTCATGCCTTCGGCTTCTGCTTCAAACGTAAGCAGGATGCGGTGGCGGAGCACATCGAAGGCCATGGCGCGTACATCGTCCGGCGTTACGTAATCACGGCCGTCGAGCCAGGCCAGTGCCCGTGCACAGCGGTCCAGGGCGATGGTGCCACGGGGGCTGGCGCCGAAGGCGGTCCAGCGGGCGAGTTCCGGGTCCAGTGCGGCCGGATCACGGGTTGCCAGCACCAGGGCCAGCAGGTATTGCTCAACCGGTTCTGCCATATAGATGTTCGCGACTTCCGCCCGGGCGTCGAACACCTGGTCTGCGGTCAGGCGAAGGTCTGTTTTGGGCAGGCCATGGCGATAATCGTTCCTGGCCAGCTGCAAGATGGCCTTCTCCGCCTCCGCCGAAGGGTAGTGGATGACCACGTGCATCAGGAAACGGTCCAGCTGGGCTTCAGGTAATGGGTAGGTGCCTTCCTGCTCGATCGGGTTCTGGGTCGCCATAACCAGGAACAGCCGGTCCAGGGGGAAGGTGCGCATACCCACGCTGATCTGTCGTTCGCCCATGGCTTCCAGAAGGGCGGATTGTACCTTGGCGGGCGCGCGGTTGATCTCATCCGCAAGCACGAGATTATGGAAGATCGGGCCGCGCTGGAACTCGAACTGCCCCGTTTCCGGCCGGTAGATTTCACTGCCGGTGACGTCGGAAGGTAGCAGGTCCGGGGTAAACTGGATTCTGTGAAAGTCACCCTCGAGGTGGTCGGCAAGGGCCTTGATGGCGGTGGTTTTTGCCAGCCCCGGCGCGCCTTCTACCAGCAGGTGCCCGTCGGCAAGCAGCGCGATCAGCAAACGATCCACCAGCTTTTCCTGCCCGATTATCCGTTTGGCTAACTGTTCCCGTAACTCACCGAACGTATGCTGTAGCGACATTGGAAATGACTGCTCTCTGTATCTGAGGATTTTCCGGAGAAACCCGTATCGTGCGTAGGTAGTTGCCGAAGTTTTGGCGTCTGGCCGGCAAAAATCAAGGGTTTGACTATGCTTATGTGACGATACGCCGATTACGTTTATTTCACACTAACTGAGGTCGACCATGAATGCGCTGACAGTGGCCAGCAAGGATCAATTCTTTGAACAGTTGGCTGACGCTTTCGCAAAGAAGATTTCTAAAACCGAAGCCAAGAAAATCAGCGAATTTGCCAAACAGCATTATGCTCATATTCCACTTGAGGAGCTGGTCAGTCGACGATTTGCAGATACCTACGGTGCCGTCCTTGCCGCATGGCAGTTTCTGCAGAAGCGGTCCGCCGAAGAAACGCCCGTTGCTGTATTCAATCCTGATCTGGAGAGCGACGGCTGGCAGTCGACCCACACCGTGGTGTTCATCCTGCACCCGAACATTCCGTTTCTGATCGATTCCCTGCGCATTGCCATTAACCAGCGCGAAATCGGTACCCACTCCATCCAGCACTCGATCCTGCAGGTGGAGCGAGCCGAGGACGGCAAGCTCAAGAAACTGCACACCACAAAAAAGAAAGCCTCTGGCTCGGCCTACGAGGCCTTCATTGTCCTCGAGATTGATCGACACAGTAATCCCGAGGATCTCCGGGATCTGGAAGATGCGCTCCAGAATGTGCTGCATGAGGTGCGGATCGCAGTCAGCGATTTCCCGATCGTCACTGAGAAGGTGAACGAGATTCTGGGCGAGCTGGACAGCACCACCGCAGGCATCAATGAAGAGCAGAAGGAAGAGGCACGGGAGTTTCTTGAATGGCTGGCCCGGGATCATTTCACCTTTCTTGGCTATGACGAGTACGACTTTGCCAAGGATAAAAGCGGCATGGTGGTGCGGCGGGTTGCAAACTCGGAACTGGGTATCCTCCGGGTCAATAACGAACGCCCGGACCGGGTTCGCCTGAATGAACTGCCTCAGCGCACCCGCCATGAAATGACCCGGAGCGATGATATCTTTATCTTCGCAAAATCGGCCCAGCGTTCGCGGGTCCACCGCCCTGCATACCCGGACTACATTGCCGTCAAGAAGTTCAACAGCAAGGGTGAGGTGGTTGGTGAACGCCGTTTCCTCGGACTTTACACCGCCCGGGTCTACAACGAGCGGCCCGACGAAATTCCCCTGCTGCGTCGTAAATTCCAGAGCGTAATGAAGCGGTCCGGGTTCCTCCGTGACGATTACGCCGGCAAGGAGCTGGAGCAGATCCTGACGGTGTATCCCAGGGACGAGCTGTTCCAGATTGAGCCGGACGAGTTGCTCAAGGTGGCAAAAAGTATCCTGTATATCCAGGAGCGCCGCCGCATCGAGTTGTTCATGCGGGAAGATGTCTACGGCCAGTTTGTTACCTGCCTGGCGTTTTTCCCGAGGGACATCTACAACACCGAATTGCGGCTGAAGGTAGAGCAGGTGTTGGTCGACCGGCTGGAAGCCGAGGATGTGGAGTTTGTAACGCACTTCTCCGAGTCGGTGCTGGCGCGGGTCCAGTTCACCATCCGGGTACCCCAGGTTGAGAACCGCCAACTGCCCACGGCTGAGATCCGTGAAAAGGTCATCGAGCTTGCCCAGTCCTGGCGTGACGGTCTTTCCGAAGCCCTGAGCGAGGCTTATGGTGAAGAGCAGGGTAATGAGCTTTACCGGCTTTGGGCGGGCGGTTTCCCGGCCAGTTATACCGATATGTTTTCGCCCAGGCGGGCGGCCATCGATCTGGAGCACATTGCGGCATCGGCTAACAACCATGATCTGGCCATGAGTTTCTACCGGGCTCTGGAAGAGGACGAAAGCACGCTGCATTTCAAACTCTTCTATCCGGACGAGCCGCTGCCCCTGTCGGATGTTATGCCGATATTCGATAATCTTGGCTTCCGGGTTATTGGTGAGCACCCCTTCGAGGTGACTGACCGGCACAATAAGACTGTATGGATCCACGATTTCACCCTCCAGGCCCACACCGGCAATGTCGTGGACATTCACCGTATCCGGCCAATCTTCGAGGAACTTTTCCGCCGGGTCTGGTACGGCGAGGCGGAAAACGACGCATTCAACCGAATGCTCCTGTCGTCTTACATGAGCTGGCGTGAAATCGCGCTGCTACGGACCTATGCCCGTTACATGCGTCAGATCCGGTTCTCCAATAGTCAGACCTTCATTTCCAACACTCTGGTGAATCATGTTGAGCTGACACGGCTGCTGCTGGAGTTTTTCGAGATCCGCTTCAACCCGGAGCGCTACCAGAGCCCCGGCAAGAGCCAGGCGGCCCAGCAGAAACTGGAAATCGAATTCAATGCCGGTCTTGAGGATGTCGAGAATCTCAGTGAGGACCGGGTGCTTCGGCTCTACCTCGAGCTGATCCAGGCTACCCTGCGAACCAACTACTTCCAGGTTGACGAGGCTGGCGGCCCCAAGCCCTACATCAGTGTCAAGTTCGATCCATCCCGGATTCCGGACATGCCTCTGCCCATGCCGATGTTCGAGATCTTCGTGTATTCACCTCGCGTTGAGGGTGTGCACCTGAGGGGTGGCAAAGTCGCCCGCGGTGGCCTGCGCTGGTCTGACCGGTTCGAGGATTACCGCACCGAGATCCTGGGGCTGGTCAAGGCCCAGCAGGTCAAGAATGCGGTCATCGTTCCGGTTGGCGCGAAAGGTGGTTTTGTGGCCAAGCGCCTGCCGGATCCCTCAGACCGGGAGGCTTTTCAGGCCGAGGGGATCGAGGCCTACAAGACATTCATCCGGGGGTTGCTGGATATCACCGATAACCTGGTGGATTCGGGCATTGCCCCACCTGAACGGGTTATCCGCCATGACGAAGATGACCATTATCTGGTTGTGGCAGCTGACAAAGGCACGGCAACCTTCTCGGATATTGCCAACGGATTGGCCGCAGAATACGGCTTCTGGATGGGTGATGCCTTCGCCTCTGGTGGCAGCAATGGTTACGACCACAAGAAAATGGGCATTACTGCCCGGGGTGCCTGGGTATCGGTAGAACGTCACTTCCGGGAGATGGGCATCAATCCGGCACTGGATGAATTCACCGCCATCGGCATTGGTGACATGGGCGGCGACGTCTTCGGCAACGGCATGCTGTGCTCGGAGAAGACCAGGCTGGTTGCGGCCTTCAACCACGTGCACATCTTTATTGACCCCGCGCCGGATCCGGAGAAAAGCTACAGGGAGCGCAAGCGACTGTTCGGGCTCGCCCGCTCCGCCTGGACTGATTACGACAGCAAACTCATTTCCAAGGGGGGCGGCGTATTCAGCCGGAATGCCAAGTCCATCCCGGTCAGCCCGGAAATGAAGAAGCTGTTGGGTATCAAATCGGACCGGGTACCGCCAAACATGCTGATTTCCCATATTCTCAAGGCCCAGGTAGACCTGCTCTGGGTGGGGGGAATCGGCACTTATGTGAAAGGCGCCAGCGAATCCCATGGCGACGTGGGTGACAAGGCCAACGACGGTCTGCGGATCAATGGTTCGGAACTGCGCTGCAAGGTGGTCGGTGAGGGCGGCAACCTTGGCCTGACGCAGCTCGGCCGGATTGAGTTCGCCCTCCGTGGCGGCCGTCTGAACACCGACTTCATCGATAATTCCGGCGGCGTGGATTGTTCCGACCATGAGGTCAACATGAAGATTCTGCTCAACCGGGCCGTGGCCCTGGGCGATCTAACCAACAAGCAGCGCAACATCATGCTTGAGGAGATGACCGACGACGTTGCTGATCTGGTACTAAAAAACAACTACCGTCAGACCCAGGCTATCAGCATCGCCAGTGAGGATGCAGCGACCCGGCTGGAGGAATACCGCCGGCTGATGAATACCTTTGAGAGCGAGGGCAAGCTGAACCGGGCCCTTGAATTCCTGCCGGATGATGAAACCCTGTCCGAGCGCAAGCTCGACAAGAAGGGGCTGACCCGGCCGGAACTGTCGGTTTTAATTTCCTACGTGAAGGGCGATCTTAAGCAGACCCTGATCGAGAGCACTCTGCCTGACGATCCGTTGCTGGCCGGTGAGATGTACAAGGTTTTTCCACGGGACCTGACCCAGAAATTCTCCAAGGAGCTGGGAGAGCATCAACTGCGTCGTGAAATCATCGCGACCCAGATTGCCAACGACATGGTTAACCACATGGGGATTACCTTTGTCGAGCGTCTGAATCAGTCTACCGGCGCCGATGCGGCCTCCATTGCACTGGCCTGGATCATTGCCCGGGATGTGTTCCGCATTGATAACTGGTGGGACAGGATTGAGGCTCTGGATTTTCATGTGCCGGCCCAACTGCAGATGGAGCTGATGCAGGACCTCATGCGTCTGATGCGCCGGTCGGTGCGCTGGCTGTTGCGCAACCGCCGTGCGGAGCTCAGCATCCAGCACCATATGGAGCGCTTTGCCGACAGCGTCTGGGCGATTACCGCCGGCTTGCCCGAGTATCTTGGTGACCAGGCCAAAACTACCTGGGAAAAACGACATCAGGCCCTGGTGGATGCAGGTCTGCCTTCAGAGCTGGCCTCCGTGGTGTCGGGCACAGGCCACCTGTATTCGTCTCTCGGCATAATAGAAGCCCATGAAGCCTCCGGTATGCCACTGAAAACCGTTGCCAATCTTTATTATGAGCTGGGTGATCGTCTGGATCTGAACTGGTTTGCCAGCGCCATTGCCGCTCTCACACCTGCGTCCCATTGGCAGGCATTGGCCAGGGAGAGTTTCCGTGAGGACCTGGACTGGCAGCAGCGGGCGCTGACCACCGGTGTACTGAAACTGGCGGAAAAGCCGGAAGACGTCCCTGCCTGCGTGGAGAGCTGGCTGTCGCGCCATCAGCAGATGATCGATCGCTGGAAATCCATGCTGTCGGAGCTCAAGGGAGTGCGCGAGCCGGAATATGCCATGTTCTCGGTGGCCCTGCGCGAATTGCTGGATCTGGCCCAGAGTACCATGCACCAGCCACACGCTGAGGCAGAGGTTGAGACCAACTGAGTATTGCTTTGAAATCCGCATTCCCGTTCAATCGATGATCGGGAATCATCAAACGGAGTGGGATAATGGGTCAGCTTGACCATCTTCTGGAAAAAAACCGGGCCTGGGCGGATGGCATCAAGGCCCAGGATCCGCAGTTTTTCCACCGCCTGTCGAATCAGCAGGCACCGGAATACCTATGGATCGGCTGTGCGGACAGTCGCGTACCGGCCAACCAGATCGTCGATCTTCTGCCCGGGGAACTGTTTGTTCACCGGAACGTGGCCAACGTGGTTGTCCACACGGATTTTAACTGTCTGTCGGTACTGCAGTTCGCCATTGAAGTGCTGAAGGTGAAACACGTTCTGGTGGTTGGTCACTATGGTTGTGGCGGTGTGAGAGCGGCATTGCTCAATGAAGGGTTTGGGCTGATCAGCAACTGGCTTCGCCACGTTCAGGATGTCCGTGATCGGCACCAGCAGGTACTGGAGGATCTGCCAAGCGTCCAGGACCGGGTCGATCGTCTGTGTGAGCTCAATGTCGTTGAGCAGGTAGGGCACGTGTGCCAGAACAACATTGTTCAGGAAGCCTGGAAGCGGGGCCAGCCGCTCACGGTCCATGGCTTTGTCTACGATGTGGCTGACGGGGTTCTCCGGGATATGGGGCTGTCGGTCGCCAGCGAGGAGGATCGTGAACAGGTCAGGCAGAACAGTATCGACGAGTTGGTACAGAGACCGGTACGTTCGGGGCGTCAGAAAAGCGTCCAGCAAAGAATGTAAAATTGCGTCAAAAATTCGTGATGAGCGTCACTTCCTGACCCTCGGCGTCATCACAGTTGGTCACCTCCCGCTTTGCTAGAGTAGATCCTGCAGTAAGCGAGGAGGTAGACCATGAAAGAACTGATGCAAAAAGCCCTGACAGCCCTGAACCAGCGTAAAGACGTTACTGTCGACCCGGAGCAACGGGGTCGGGGGCGGAAACCTTCTGATGCCAGCCAGCCGGAAGACTGGGGTATGTCTCCTGAAGATGCCTTGAGGGTTGGTACGGTTGCACGCTACAAGTGACTGAGTTTGCCATGGTATTTACCCTCTGAAAGCCCTCCGGTCTCCACCTTACAGGGGAGACGCGAGGGCTCATTCCGTTTAGAGTATCCCGTTTCCGAACCATCCACGCGGGAACAGCCAATCAATGTCATTGCCCAACTCCCATGAAGTCCTGTTGCGAAACCGCCACCTCTTGCAGGGTCGGGTGGCCCTGCTGGGCGTAGCCGCCAATGGGCTGCTGGCCGATCTGCCTGCCGGCGGTATGGCCATGAGTGAGCATGCCGGTGTCTGTGTCGCGCTTGCCGGGAACGAGGGTTGGCAGATCTGTTTCGGCTATGACGATCCTGCACTGGCAGCCGGCATCTTTGACACCCTGGTTGTGTTTCTGCCCAAGGCCCGGGCAGAGCTTGATCTGCGCCTTGCCCTGGCACGCTGGCTGGCAGCGCAGGGCGCCCGGCTGGTGCTTGTTGGAGAGAAAAAAGAAGGCATTGCCGGGGCTGTTAAACAGCTCAAGGCCGTGGCGCCGCACGCGACCAAGATTGACAGTGCCAGGCATTGCCAGGTCTGGTGTGCCGAGCCTATCGAGCCGCTGCCCGAATTCTCGCTTCAGCAATGGATGACCTGGACGGGCATTGAATGCAAATCGGTGCGCCTGGAAGTTGCCGGGCTGCCGGGCATTTTCAGCCTCGGCGAGCTGGATGAGGGCACTCGCATGCTGCTGGAGACGCTTGACGAGAATCCATTGCGCCCCGGCTCTGTCCTGGATTTCGCCTGTGGCGCGGGTGTCCTTGGTGCCTGGCTGCATCGCTGGCATGAGCAGCAGAACCAACCCACGGTAACGGTCGACGGAATCGACGCTCAGTCCCAGGCGGTTATCTGTGCCCGGGCCACCTATGAGCGCAACGGTGTTTCCGGGCGCATTCTGGCGTCGGATGGCCTATCTGAGGTCGAAGGCACCTGGCCCGTTATTCTGAGCAACCCCCCATTTCATACCGGAGTCAGAACCGATCTGTCGATGACCGAACGCTTTCTTCGAGAGGTGGTGCGTCATCTGGCGTCGGGTGGTGAGGTGCGCCTGGTGGCGAACAGCTTTTTGCCATATGAGCCTTTGATGAAACGCTGCATCGGCCCGGTTGAGCGCCTGCGGGAGGATCGACGATTTACCGTCTATCGCGCGTTTCGTCGTTCCTGAACGCAAAAAAAAGCCCCTGGGGTGAGGGGCAAGAGGTTCGCGTCCAGAACAACGGAGCCAACCGGAAAAGGGATGTTCAGCGTGAACACCTTCCACGTTAGGGTTAATTTCTAGAATAAACAGCCTAGAATGGCGCTTTTGTGACAAAAAGCCTCCAGGATGCCCGAAATGACAACTGCTGAACTCGTTTTCTCTCAGGGCAGGCTGACCCTAAGCCGCCCGGGTACCGGTGATCCGACTCTGAGGGCGTGGGATGCAGCGGACGAGCTGCTGCTGGAGGCTGCTCTTGATTCCGCAGCCGGCTTTGGTGAGCCCCGGGTCCTGATAGTGGATGATCAGTTCGGAGCACTTGCATTGGGGCTCTCTCGGTTTTCTCCCACCATCGTTGCCGACAGCGCTGTGTTGCCAGTCGCGTTGGCAAATAATGTCGCATTGAATCCCGCATTTCCTGCAGCAGAGCCGGTTTATAGCTGGATCAATCCGCCGGCGGGCCCATTCGACCTGGTGGTATTGAGAATACCGCGCCAGGCTGACTATCTGGCCTGGTTGCTGCGCTGGCTCAACAGCGTGATGGCGGATTCCGGTGTCTTGCTGGCAGGAGGAATGATCAAGCATCTGCCGGCGAAAAGTGTCGAGGTGTTTGCCGGGGCGGTGCAGACGGAGCAGGTTTTGCCTGCGCGAAAAAAGGCCCGGGCAATTCGTTGCCGGAAAGGTACTGCGAGTCTGGCGGGCTGGTCAGGTACCTGGAAGGGGTATGCAGTAAACGGTCGGAACGGCGCCGTGGAAGTCGAGGCATTGCCCGCGGTATTCGCCAGGGAAAAACTGGATATCGGTAGCCGCTTACTTTTGCCCCATGTGGCGAAAGCGGTAACGACTTTACAGGCAGGCGACTCTGTACTGGATCTGGCCTGTGGCAATGGTGTGCTGGGTCTGGCGGTGCTGGCGGAAAGAGAAGACTTACAGTTGGGTTTCAGCGACGTTTCAAGCCAGGCTGTGCTCAGTGCCCGCCGTAATGTTGAGCAGGCGTTCCCGGAGGCCAACGCAATTTTCTCTCACTGCGACGGCATTGATGCAGTTTCGGACGCTTGCGATCTGATTCTGCTGAATCCGCCGTTCCATGAGGGTGGTGTGGTCGGTGACCATATTGCCCTGCGGTTGTTTGAGCAGGCCTCGCAACACCTCAAACCAGGTGGTCACTTGCTCATGGTGGGAAATCGCCACCTGGGTTATCACCGAAGCCTGCGCCGCTATTTTTCTTCAGTGGAACAGCTGGATGCCAGCCCCAAGTTCGTGGTGTTCCGGGCCGGCAACCGCTGAAGGGCTGCATTAGTTAAAGCGTCGGGGCCGGGCGGTCGTAACCCATACGGACCAGGGTATCGACGATGGTCTGGGTCTGGCTGTCTATTTCGATGTTCACACGCTGACCTTCGTCAGAGATGCCAAAGGTCGTGGCCCTCAGTGTCTCCGGAATCAGATGGACATTGAACCGGTTGCCTCGAACTTCGCCGATGGTCAGGCTGGCGCCGTTGATGGCGATGTAGCCTTTGGGAAAAATGTAGCGCGTCCATTCGTCGGGCACTTCAAACCAGAGGGTGACGTTGTTCTCCGGTCTCAGGATTTCGACAATCCGGGCTGTCGTATGAATATGCCCTGACAGCAGATGGCCGCCAATTTCATCCCCGATCCGGGCGGCCCGTTCGAAATTGACCTGGTCTCCGGTTTTCAGGTCCCCCAGCGTGGTCAGTCTCAGGGTTTCCTGCATGGCATCGAAATAAAGCACGCTGTTGTCCTGGCGTGTAACGGTCAGGCAGGTGCCGTTGATTGCCACCGAAGCGCCAATGGACACCCCGCCGGCTTTGTCTGCTGGCAGCCGAATAGCAAAAGTGCTCAGTCCGGGCTCGGCAGTGACGTCTTCGATGGTTGCAATGCCCTGGACAATGCCTGTGAACATAATCCTGACCTCGTTTGGTGTGGTATGCGGTTGCCTTTCCGGCAGGACAGCAAGGATAGCGAGCGGACTCATCAATGCCAAGGTGGAGCAGGGGGAATTCAAGTATCTGATGCGACGGTCGATACCTGTTTAAACCCCTGAATCCGGACGATCTGCCATGGCTGAAAATCAGAGAAAGGCTGCTACCCAGGCGAACGCGCCGACGCAGGCACCGGTGCTGAGGCCGGGCCGGGCGGCCGATCCGGTGCCAGCGCCCATAACGGCGGATGCCCCGGCTTCGGCACCGGCATCAACCAGCCAGGCTGCAGAAACAGCACCAGCCGATCAGGTTCCGGACACCGGTCAAGAGCCGGATAAATCGTCGGGCAGTGAGGGCTTCCGAAATGAGGGCAGTAGCGGGACCGAGAGGGTGTTGGCCGAATCCCGGCAACGCAAACTCCGGTTGATGCTGCGACAGTGCGACCGGGTGCTGCTGATGGACTTCGACCTGCTGGCCATGAACGGTTGGCCGGACAACTTTACAATGGCCGAGGCGCGTCGGGGTCGGGACCTCTGGTTGTTCAGTGCCTTGATCGCCGCAGCCATCTTTCTGAGCGGTCTGACCGGGTTTGTGCCGGCTTGGATTGCGGGCGGCGGCTTTGGCGCCTTTGTGATCATTCTGTTGCTGGGAATACCGGCCGTACGCAGAATCTACACCAGCAAACCCTCATATCTTGATCTGATGATGACCCGCCAGCGGATGCTCCGGGAGGCAAGGCAGCACGTTGCCCACCTGGAGGGCTCGGATGGCCTGATCTGGCAATGCGCCAGGATGGCGGATTTCAACCCTGCGCTGAAAAATACCCGGTTCAGTCACCTTCTGAGGTTGTCCGAGAATCGCATCCTGTCCCGGCAGTTGACACGTCGGGAGCATGTGCGTCTTTACCTGATCTATCTGCTGGAAGCAGAGAAAGCGTACAGCCGTGTTCAGAAAGCCTTTTTCGAGGGCAACCAGGAAGCGATTGATCAGGGTTGGGAGGAAGTGGCAGCAGAGCCTGAGCCCAGAACTTGACACCGATGCGCTTCAAACGTATGTTTCAAACAGACGTTTGCTAGAGGCATTGAAAACAAAATGGCACAGTCTGATACCGTTGACCGGATTCTCGATGCAGCCGAAGAGCTGTTCGCCGACCGGGGTTTTTCGGAAACCTCGCTCCGAATGATTACCAGTAAGGCTAAAGTAAATCTGGCCGCTGTCAATTACCACTTTGGTTCAAAGAACGCCCTGATCCACGCCGTTTTTGCGCGTTTTCTTACGCCGTTTTCAGCAACGCTGGAGAACGCCTTTGATCAGCTTGAGGAGCGGTGTGACGGTAAGCCGCCAACACTGAATCAGACACTCTGGGCGCTTACGGAAAGCGCGGTGCGAATGCCCCAGCGCAACGAGAAGGGTATCTCTATCTTCATGCGCCTGCTCGGGCTTGCCTACACCCAGTCCCAGGGGCATTTACGCAAGTTCCTGGAGCAGGAATACAGCGAGCCCTTCAGCCGTTTCATGCGGCTGCTCAAGGAAGCGACCCCGCAGCTGTCCTCGGTGGATCGATACTGGCGCATCCAGTTCATGTTGGGGGCAACGGCGTTTACCATGTCCAGCAGCGATGCCTTGAGGGATATCCTTCAGAACAAGTTGGGCGTGGAAACCACTGTTCAGGAAATTGCCGCCCGACTGGTTCCCTTCCTGGCCGCCGGCATGCAGGCAGAAGATGCCATGCTGATTCCGCCGGCCGGCAGCAAGGTCTCGGTTGCCTGAGTTCCTCTCTCTCGGTTAGGCTTCCCCTTGAACCTCCACGGGAGCCTGACCGGTTTTGACGCATCCTGCATCACTCCGCATCGACATTGATCTGACCCTCCAGTGCCTGCGGCTTGAAACCGAAGGCGGAGAGCTTGTTGCCTCCTATCCGGTTTCCACCGGGCTTAACGGGCCGGGTGAGAGCGATGGCAGTGGCTGTACCCCAAGAGGCGAGCACTATATTCGCGCGAGTATTGGCGCCGGACTTCCGGTGGGAACGGTATTTCGTGCCCGGCGCCCGACAGGCGAAACCTATAGCTCCGAGCTTGCCCGGCAAAACCCCGGCCGTGACTGGATACTGAGCCGGATTCTCTGGTTATGCGGCCGTGAGTGGGGCAGAAACAGGGGTCCGGGTGTCGATACTTTCCGCCGCTTCATATACATTCACGGCACACCGGACAGCGAGCCTATGGGAGTGCCGCTGTCCCACGGCTGTGTGCGGATGCGTAATGAAGACATTATTGATCTGTTTGATCGCGTCGGTCCGGGAACAGCTGTTTCCATTCGATAAACCTGAAGATACCAGAGGGATCCGATGATCGGGGATGTTATGGCCGTGGTGAATGGCTGGATCGAGAATTTCGGGCTTCTTTCGGAAGCCTGGCGCGTCGGGATTGTCGTGTTTGCGCTGGTTTTCGGAACGGCCACAGTGGCGTACATCGCCAGCCACATCATCGGCGCTCTGGAGCGCAAGTTCAGTCAAACCAAAAACCTCTGGGACGATGCGTTATTGCATGCAGCCCGCAAGCCGGCCGTGGCGTTCGTCTGGCTTCAGGGCGTGTACTGGGCTGCGGAGGTAGCTCACAAATACTCGGACGCAGAGATTTTCAAGGCCAATGAGTCTGTTCTGCAGATCGGTTTCATCTTCGTCCTGGTGTGGGCGGTTTTGCGACTGATCAAGGAAGCAGAGGGGATTCTGGTTTCTCCTCTGAAAATGAAGCAGCCCATGGATTACACCACCGTCAATGCGGTGAGCAAGCTGTCCAGGGCCGTAGTCATTATTACTGCAGTGCTGATTTCGATGCAGTCCATGGGCTATAGCATTTCCGGGGTGTTGGCGTTCGGCGGCGTAGGCGGTATCGCTGTCGGCTTTGCCGCCAAGGATCTTCTGGCCAACTTTTTCGGCGGCTTTATCATCCACCTGGATCGGCCGTTCAAGGTCGGGGACTGGGTGCGGTCGCCGGACCGGAACATTGAGGGCACGGTCGAGCATATCGGCTGGCGCCTGACCACAATCCGCACCTTCGACAAGCGTCCGCTTTATGTGCCGAATGCGGCGTTCACCACCATCGCGGTGGAAAACCCCTCCCGAATGACCAATCGCCGGATCTATGAAACGATTGGCATCCGATATGCCGATGTCAGGCAGATGGCAAGTATTGTTGACGACATCAAGGCCATGCTGCAGCAGCATGAGGACATCGACAGCGACCAGACCCTGATTGTGAACTTCCTGGCGTTCAATGCGTCGTCTCTGGATATCATGGTGTACACCTTCACCAAAACCACCCAATGGGTGCCATTCCATGAGGTGAAGCAGGACGTGCTGTTGAAAATCAGCGACATTATTGAGGGTTACGGTGCCGAAGTGGCTTTCCCGACCCGTACCCTGCATCTTCCGGACGGCGTGCGGCTGTCCGGATCGCAGTCAGATGAATCATCGGATAAGAACGCGGAAGCTGCTTCCGGCAAGAATGCGGAGAAGTCGCAGAATCGTCAGACAACCGGAGATGTGGAAGACTCAGGAGATTCAGAATGACGTCACCGGAGAAAATGCACCCTGTTGGTATCATTGGTGGCACCGGCTTGACCACGCTGTCAGGCCTGAAAATTACCAATGAAAAGCAGGTTGGAACACCATGGGGAAATCCATCTGCTCCACTGGTAGAGGGGCTACTTGGCGATCAGCCGGTTATCTTCCTGTCGCGCCATGGTAATCCGCACCGTATTCCACCCCATCAGGTGAACTATCGGGCGAATCTCAAGGCTCTCTATGATGCTGGCGTCAGAACGGTAGTCGGTGTCAACGCCGTCGGTGGGATCCACCCGGAGATGGGGCCCGCCCATGTAGTTATTCCCGACCAGATTATTGATTACACCTGGGGTCGTGCCAGCACCTTCTTTGAGGGTGAGCTGGACTCGGTGACCCACATTGATTTCACCTGGCCTTACGATGAGAGTGCGCGCCAGATTCTTATTGATTCTGCCGGTGCCGAGGAAGTGCCGTTTTCGGGTTTTGGGGTGTATGGCGCAACCCAGGGGCCGAGGCTGGAAACCGCGGCGGAGATTATCCGGATGGAGCGTGAAGGCTGTGATCTTGTGGGCATGACCGGTATGCCGGAAGCGGCTCTCGCAGCAGAACTGGGTATGCGCTATGTCTGTCTCGGGCTGGTGGTAAACTGGGCGGCCGGCAAATCCGACCACATTATCACCATGGAGGAGATTGAGGCGGCCATCGAGCAGGGAATGTCCGGTGTCAAACGGATTCTTGAGGTCTCAATGGCCGGCCTTGGTGTGCTTACTCCGTTGCCTCAATCTTCTTGAAGAACACCAGCACGCCGATAGTGGGGGAGTCCAGGAAATGGATTTCCTCACTGCGCATCCGGCGGGTTTCCCGGATCCAGGTCAATAGCTCAAGCGGGGCAGGCTCAGCCAGGACAGGAAGTTGCTGAGCTGCAGATTCACCGGTTGTCGCTGCGGCGGCCGTATCCTGAGTGCCAGACGCTTCTGTGGGTGAGGGCGTCTCCTGGGGCGTTCCAGTCGCAGCGTCTGCAGGCAGCGCTGGAGCGTCTTCCGCCAACTGCCAGTGGTTGAGGTCAACATTGACGTGCAGGTAGCGCTGCCGGTCGATGGTGATGTGGCCCTCCACCTCGCGAGTTCGAGCTCCTTCGATCCAGTCGCCCGTCTCAATCCTTAAAGGGGTGCCCTCGTAATCCGGTGGGAACGCCTCGTACCAACCCGCAGCGACGAGCACCCGGTACCGGCCGCTGCGCTCAAGTCGTGCCGCGGCGCTGGCAAGATGAAGATCCTGCCGGGGCGCCAGTTCCAGGGTGGTTTGCATGGTGCCATCTTCAAGCGCTGACCAAAGAATCTCCTCTGTTTCCGTCGGCTCTTCTACCGTGCGGCCAGACATTCGCTCATTCACGGCCTCGGGCTCAATGATTCGCTCAAGAATCACGAACTCGGCGCGGTAGTAGTCGTCGGGAATGGGGGTGCCAGGCTCAAGGGGCAGTGCTGCCCGGCCGGGCTGCTGGGCAGCCGTTGTGGCTGCGAAGCTCAGCAGGAGGGCGGCCAGGAAGGCCCGGGTCGGGTATCGGCACCAGCGAATTCCGTCAATCTGCAAGGGTCGTACTCCACATGTTGGTCGGCTATTCATGAGCCGGACGCGTCACTTTTTGCAGGCTCCAGCTCGCCAAGCATCCGGGAAATGCCGTCGAGTTTACCACCGGTTGTGGCATCCTTCAGCCGAAAACGGAAGCTGTTGGCACCTTCGAGCCGGTATTGGTCCGGTGAGGATTGCACTTTTTTAACCAGAACCAGAGGGTCCACCGGTGTCGAGCTGCCAAACTCGAGCCGCGCCCATTCCTTGCCGGCGTCCACTTTTACGATGCCAAGGGCTTCCGCGCGAAGACGTAGCTCGGTCTGGCGGATCAGGTTCTTTGCCGGATCCGGTAACAAACCGAACCGGTCAATCATTTCAACCTGAAGTTCTTTTAATGCGTCCGGACTGTCAACGCTGGCAATCCGCTTGTAAAGCATCAGGCGGTTATGGACATCCGGCAGGTAATCCTCGGGAATCAGTGCCGGGATTCTCAGGTTCATTTCCGTGCCGTGGCTCAGGGGCAGGTCGGCGTTGGGTGTTCGGCCTTCCCGGATGGCTTTGACGGCTTCGTCCAACAGCTGCATATAGAGAGTAAAGCCGATGCTTTCGATTTGCCCACTCTGTTCTTCACCCAGCAACTCGCCCGCGCCCCGGATTTCCAGATCGTGGGTAGCCAGCATAAAGCCGGCGCCAAGGTCCTGGGCCTCCGAGATGGCGTCCAGCCGTTTTTTTGCGTCCGCCGTAATCGATTTCGGCGGTGGTGTTAGGAGGTACGCATAGGCCTGGTGGTGAGACCGGCCCACGCGGCCCCGAAGCTGATGCAGTTGAGCCAGGCCGAATTTGTCGGCTCGCTCGATAATGATGGTGTTGGCGCTGGGAACGTCGATGCCGGTTTCAATGATGGTTGTGCACACAAGGACATTGAAGCGCTTGTGGTAGAAGTCCGACATGATCTTTTCCAGATCCCGCTCCCGCATCTGGCCATGGGCTACACCCACCCGGGCTTCGGGAATCAGTGATCGGAGATCCTCGGCAGTTTTCTCGATAGTTGCCACATCGTTATGGAGGAAATAGACCTGACCGCCACGGAGGATTTCCCGCAAAATGGCTTCCTTGACCATGGCATTGTCTTTCTGGCGAACGAAAGTCTTCACCGAGAGTCGCCGTGCCGGTGGTGTTGCAATAATAGAAAGATCTCTCAGGTGCCCCATGGCCATGTTCAGGGTCCGCGGAATCGGAGTTGCGGTCAGGTTGAGCATGTCCACTTCTGCCCGCAGCGCCTTCAGCCTTTCCTTTTGCTGTACGCCAAAACGGTGCTCTTCATCGATGATGACCAGACCCAGATTCTTGAACTTGATGTCGCCCTGAAGCAGTTTGTGTGTGCCGATGACGATGTCTGCCTTGCCATTCTCAACAGCCTCCAGAGCTTTGCTGGTCTGGCCGGCGGTGCGGAACCGACTCAGCAGCTCGACCTGTACCGGGGTATCGGAGAAGCGATCCCGGAACGATTCGTAGTGCTGTTGGGCCAGCAGGGTAGTGGGGACTAGTACAGCCACCTGTTTGCCGGACCAGGTCGCCATGAACGCCGCGCGCATGGCGACCTCGGTCTTGCCGAAACCCACATCGCCGCATACCAGGCGGTCCATCGGTCGCTCACTGGTCATGTCCTCGAACACGGACTGAATGGCGACCTGCTGGTCCGGCGTTTCCTCGAATGGGAAGCCGGCGGCAAAGGCGCGGTAGGCCTCCTTCGGATCCTCGAAGCTGAAGCCTTTGCGTGCCTCCCGGCGGGCGTACACGTCCAGTAGCTCGGCGGCGGTATCGCGGATTTTCTCGAGGGCTTTCTGTTTGGCGGTGCTCCAGCGATCCGTGCCGAGTTTATGCAGCGGTGCATGCTCGGTGTCATTGCCGGCATAGCGGGAAATCAAATGCAGGCTGGACACTGGCACGTAGAGCTTGGAGCCGCCGGCGTACTCAAGCATCAGAAATTCGCTGGCTTCGCCTTCAACGGTAATGGTTTCCAGGCCACGGTAGCGGCCCACGCCGTGGTCAATGTGGACCACGGGCGCGCCGATCCTCAATTCCGACAGGTCCCGGAAACCGGCATCGTCGGTTTCGGTGGGTTTTTCACGGCGACGGCGCTGCAGAACCCGCTCTCCGAACAGGGCCGTTTCGGTAATCAGGGCAACGGAATGCTCGGGTAGCACGAGGCCTTGCTCCATCGGAGCGATGGTGATGGCCAGCGGGCTCTCTTTATTTTCGAGGAAGGCCTGCCAACCAGAGAGGGTTTTCAGCTCAAGGCCTTGTTCGCCAAGGTTCTCCATCAGGGCTTCTCGTCGACCGGAGGACTCGGCGCAGATCAATACGTGGCCGTCGAACTCGCCTAGAAAACGCTTGAGACGACCGGCAGGATCTGCGGCCCGACCATCCATTGCGATATCCGGCAGGATTCTTGTGGGGCAATTCACCGATCCGGCGGATTCGTGGATTTCTGAGGAGACTGTCACCCTGGGGAAAGCTTTCAGGTGTCCGAACAGCTCTTCCTGCTGCAGAAACAGACGGGTCGGCGGCAGAATCGGACGCAGGCGATCGTGGCGCCGGTCCTCGTACCGGTTGCGGGTTTCGCTGTCAAAATGGCTGACCGCATCGTTCAGTCCGTCGGCAGTAAAAACATGGGTCGCCCCCGGCAGGTAGTCAAACAGGGTTGCCGTCTCGTCGAAGAACAGGGGCAGGTAGTACTCGATCCCCGGCGGAGTGATGCCGTGTGTTACGTCCTGGTATATGGGCGTGTCCTTGTCGGCATCCGGGAACTGTTCGAACCAGCGGCTGCGGAAGCCGGAACGCGCCTCTTTATGCCAGGGGAATTCGAAAGCGGGTAGCAACTCGATACGGTCAATGCGGTCGATCGAACGTTGGGTTTCGGGATCAAAGGTCCGGAGCGTTTCGATCTCATCATCGAACAGGTCAATCCGGTAGGGCTGGCTGGCCCCCATGGGGAAGATGTCGAGTATGGCGCCGCGGACCGCGTATTCGCCGTGTTCGTAAACGTTCTCGGCATGCCGGTAACCTGCGGCCTCCAGCTGCATTCGCCAGTTCTCGATATCCAGGGACTGCCCCACTTCCAGTAGCAGAGTGTTGCCCTGCAGGTAGTTAACCGGTGGAAGCCTGTGCATAAGCGTTCTTGCCGGAACCACCAATACGCCATGGCTGGTTGACGGCAAGCGGTGTAGTGTCCGGATTCGCCGGGAAATAATGTCCTGGTGGGGCGAAAACAGATCGTAGGGCAGGGTTTCCCAGTCTGGCAGTGAGAGCAGTTCCAGGCCGTCATCGCTGACGGCCGGGCCATCCTCTTCCGGGGGCAGTCCTAGGAAGAAGCGCATGGCCTGTTCAAGGCGGATGGCATCGGCGGTGCTGCGGGTGATCACCAGAGTGAGGCCCTTGTGGGCGCGCGCACTCTCACAGATGGCCAGCGCGTCAGTGCTGCCGTGCAATTGGCCCCATGTCCTGTGGTCGGCCGGCCGGGTCGGGAATTCCGGGGCAATCATGGATGGGGGCGACGGGCGTGTGCTGGCACCTTGGCTCATGGGCGATCTGGTTCTCCTGATATGTATTTCCGGGCGGCGGTGTGGCGCGTATTCTAACGCTCGCGGTTGACACTGTCATGGCGCCGATATTCGGGGCGACGCTTGCTTTATAGACAGGCGGGACCTATACGAAGGTCATGGGCTGGCGTATTTGCGGTCGGCCGGATTAAGTTGGATAATGTGCGCCCCAATTTCCAAGTGCCAACTGCAGAGGTCCAAGCGTGAGTCACGAACAGATCAATCAGCACCTGTCCAACTGGACAGAAAGAGAATCCACCGCGGAAGCCATGATTCCGCTGATCGGCCGCCTCTACCGCAAGAACAATGTGGTTACTTCTGTATACGGTCGCGCCATTATCAACCAGTCGGTTATCGACATTATCCGCGCCCATCGTTTTGTGCGCCAGGTTGAAGACAGCGAGCTCTCTGTTCACGACACCCTGCCGATCCTCCAGGCCATGGACAAGCTTGATCTGGGTCGCGCCCATGTGGATATCGGCAAGCTGGCGGTCAAGTTCAAAGAGGAAGGCGGCGACCTGACCGAATTCCTGAAGCGCGAAATCGGGCCGGTTGTTGGGCAGTATGCCGCTCAGTCCGAAGAAGACGCTCATAACGACACCAAGGATGTCGTTCTCTACGGTTTCGGCCGTATCGGTCGTCTGCTGGCGCGTATCCTGATCGAGAAAGCCGGCGGCGGTAACAACCTGCGTCTACGTGCGATTGTGGTTCGCCAGGGCGGTGCGGAAAACGATCTCGAGAAGCGCGCCAGTCTGCTTCGCCGTGATTCCGTACACGGTCCGTTCGATGGCACCATTACCGTTGATGAGAAGGAATCCGCCCTGATTGCCAACGGCAACTATATCAAGGTTATCTACTCTGATGGGCCGGACAAGGTGGATTACACCGATTACGGCATCAATAACGCCATCGTTATCGACAACACCGGTAAGTGGCGCGACGAGGCAGGCCTTGGTCTGCACCTCAAATCCAAGGGTGTCAGCCGCGTGATCCTGACCGCACCGGGCAAAGGTGATATCAAGAATATCGTTTATGGTATCAACAACGACTGGATTACCGACGAAGACAAGATCCTGTCAGCAGCCTCCTGTACCACCAATGCCATCACGCCCGTGCTGAAGGCGATTGAAGACGAGTATGGCATCGAAGACGGTCATGTTGAGACTGTCCACTCCTACACTAACGACCAGAACCTGATCGACAATTACCACAAGGGAAGCCGTCGCGGACGCAGTGCTGCCCTTAACATGGTAATTACCGAGACAGGCGCTGCCAAAGCCGTTGCCAAGGCGCTGCCGGTACTTAAAGGTAAGCTGACAGGCAATGCGATTCGCGTGCCCACGCCGAACGTTTCCATGGCGATTCTGAACCTCAAACTCAAGAAAGACGTTGATGTGGAAGGTGTGAACGACTATCTGCGGGATATGGCTCTGCATTCAGAGCTGCAAAAGCAGATCGACTTCGTGAATTCGCCGGAAGTGGTTTCCACCGACTTTGTCGGTTCCCGCCATGCCGGCATCGTTGATGCCCAGGCAACCATCGCCAGCGGCAAGCGCCTGATCCTGTACGTTTGGTACGACAATGAGTTCGGTTACAGCGCTCAGGTAATTCGTGTGGTCAACCAGATGGCCGGCGTAAGTTACCCGATCTTCCCCAAACGTGCGAGAGACTGAGCAGATCGTACCGATCCGGTGAAGTAACGGTTTCGAAAACCCCGATAGCGTTTGCTGTCGGGGTTTTTGTTTTTACGGCCAGCAAGCCGGGTCGTTTGGTTGTCGACGCTTAACCGGTTCTGGTTTCTGGTGGAAATAGGATTCCTTAATCTCTATAATTGGCGCGATTTTGGGTACGTCTGGCACTCCGTTTCTCATGGTTTTTCTGGGCCGCAGGTGTCGGACGTTACGAATCCATTGAAAAGTTTCTGATGATTGGATGAGGCTAATGATCAAGATCAAAAAAGGCCTGGATCTTCCCATCAGCGGCGCTCCCGAACAGACCATTACAGACGGCAAACCCGTTCGCCACGTGGCGTTGATCGGTTTTGACTACATCGGCATGAAGCCGACGATGGCTGTGAAAGAGGGGGACCGTGTCAAGCGCGGTACGCTGCTGTTCACGGACAAGAAGACCGAAGGCGTTCGTTATACGTCACCCGCCGCCGGCGTGGTGAAAGAGATTAACCGTGGTGAGCGTCGGGTATTCCAGTCGATCGTTATCGAAATCGATGGCGATGAGGCTGAGACCTTTGCCCGCTACACCGAAGCGGATCTTGCCGGCCTGGAACGCCAGCAGGTGGTTGATAATCTTGTGGAATCCGGTTTGTGGACGGCGTTCAAGACGCGCCCCTACAGCAAGGTTCCGGAGATCGACTCCGCCCCTCACTCCATTTTCGTGTCGGTTATGGACACCAATCCGCTGGCTGCGGACCCGACGGTGATCATTGGCGAGAACAGCCAGGCGTTTGAAAAAGGCCTTACGCTTCTCACCAAGCTTACTACGGGCAAAGTGTTTGTTACCGGCAAGCCCGGATCCAACGTGGCGGTACCCAAATCTGACGCTGTTGAGGTGCACCAGTTTGATGGCAAGCATCCGGCAGGCAACGTTGGGACCCACATCCATCATCTGGATCCGGTATCCGGCAGCAAGACGGTCTGGAGCATCAATTATCAGGACGTCATCGACATCGCCAAACTGTTCGAATCCGGAGAGGTTCCGGTGGAGCGTATTGTCGCGATTGGTGGCCCCAAGGCCCTGAAGCCTCGCCTGGTTCGTACCCGTCTGGGTGCCAGCCTCGAGGAACTTCTGGAGGGCGAAGTTGCCACAGACTGCGAGATCCGGGCGATTTCGGGCTCTGTTTTCGGTGGTCGTCGCGGCGATGGCCCCTGCGCCTACCTTGGACGGTTTGCCAATCAGGTATCCGTACTAGAAGAAGGCAACAAGCGCGAGTTCATGGGTTGGCTGTCTCCGGGCCCCAACAGATTCTCGGTGCTCAATATCTATCTGTCCAAGCTGACCAGTGGCAAGCTTTTCAACTTCACCACCACTACCAACGGTAGTGAGCGGGCAATGGTTCCGGTAGGAGCCTACGAGCAGATCATGCCTCTGGATATTCTCCCGACGCAATTGCTTCGTTCGCTGATCGTCGGCGACACAGAGATGGCGCAGAAGCTTGGCGCGCTGGAGTTGGATGAAGAAGATCTGGCGCTGTGCACGTTTGTGTGCCCCGGCAAATATGAATACGGTCCGATTCTCCGCGAGAACCTGACCCGAATCGAGATCGAGGGCTAATACGATGGCTATCAGACAGTTTCTCGATGGAATCGAGCATCACTTTGAAAAGGGTGGCAAGTACGAGCGCTGGTACGCTCTGTATGAGGCCGTGGATACCATTTTCTACACTCCCGGCAAGGTAACCTCAACCACTGCCCATGTGCGTGACGGCGTTGACCTCAAGCGCATCATGATCACGGTGTGGTTGTGTACTTTCCCGGCGATGTTCTTCGGTATGTGGAACATCGGCTACCAGGCCAACAGTTTCCTGGCTTCCAATCCGGATGCCATGGTCGCTGACGGCGGCCTGCGGACTGCGTTTATTCAGGCACTTGCCATCACCGGTGCCGGTGCTGGTGTATGGGATAATTTCGTTTACGGCATGGCCTACTTCGTGCCCATTTACTTCGTGACCTTCGTGGTCGGTGGTTTCTGGGAAGTGCTGTTCGCCACCGTGCGTCGTCACGAAGTGAACGAAGGCTTCTTTGTTACATCGGTGCTCTTTGCACTGATCTGCCCGCCCACCATCCCGCTCTGGCAGGTGGCCCTGGGTATCACTTTCGGTGTCGTAATCGGTAAGGAAGTGTTTGGCGGTACCGGCAAGAACTTCCTGAACCCGGCCCTGACCGGTCGTGCGTTCCTGTACTTTGCCTATCCGGCTCAGATTTCCGGTGACACAGTGTGGACCGCGGTTGATGGGTTCAGTGGCGCCACGGCGCTGAGCTGGGCCGCAAGCGGCGGTCTTGAAGCCCTGGAAGCACAGATCGGCTGGATGAGCGCATTCATGGGCACTATTCAGGGTTCCATGGGTGAAACCTCAACGCTGGCGGTGCTGATCGGCGGTCTGATCCTGTTGGCCATGAAGATCGCCAGCTACCGGATCGTCGGTGGTGTACTGATCGGTATGATCGGCATGTCCCTGCTGCTGAACATTATCGGGTCAGAAACTAATCCGATGTTTGCGATTCCGGCGCACTGGCACCTGGTTATGGGTGGTTTTGCCTTCGGTATGATGTTCATGGCGACCGATCCCGTTTCTGCGGCGATGACCAATACCGGCCGCTGGTGCTTCGGCATACTGGTGGGCGTGATGACCGTCCTGATCCGCGTGATCAACCCCGCCTTCCCGGAAGGCATCATGCTGGCCATCCTGTTCGCTAACCTGTTCGCGCCGCTGATGGACCATTACGTGGTTCAGGCCAACATCAAACGGAGGCTTGCACGTGGCTAAAGCTAAAGAAACTGTCTCCCGCACGCTGGTCGTTGCGCTGGTGCTGAGTATCGTGTTCTCTGTCGTGGTATCCACGGCAGCAGTTCTGCTTCGCCCGGCCCAGATCCAGAACCAGAACTTGGATATCAAGACCAATATTCTGTCTGCGGCCGGCATGCTGGAATCTGGCTCCAGCGCTGAGCAGATCGAAGAGGCGTTCGCACGCTTTGACGTCCGGCTGGTCGATCTGGACACGGGTGAATTCGTCGAGCCTTCCGACGTGGGTGTCCAGGACCCCATGAAGTACGACATGTACAAGGCTGCTTCGGACCCCCAGATGTCCACCAACATTCCGTCTTCTGAAGACAAGGCCGGTATCAAGCGCCGTCCGAATGTTGCCAAGGTCTACACCATGAGTGAAAACGGCCAGATCAACCGCGTGGTTCTTCCGATCCACGGCTACGGGCTCTGGTCAACGCTGTATGGCTTCATTTCCCTTGAGGGCGATCTGAACACTATCGAGGGTCTCGGGTTCTATGCTCATGCAGAAACCCCCGGTCTTGGTGGTGAGGTGGACAACCCGCGCTGGAAACGCCAGTGGGTTGGCAAGGAGGTCTACAATGAAGACCGTTCCGAGCCTCAGGTGCGCCTGGTCAAGGGCGGTGTAAGCTCAGACGCCCAGGACAAGGAGCACAAGGTTGATGCTCTCTCTGGCGCGACGCTGACAAGCCGCGGTGTTGAGCAACTGGTCAACTACTGGATGGGCGACCGCGGGTACGCGCCGTTCCTGCAAAAACTTCGTGAAGGGGAGGTCTGATCATGGCAGATGCATCAGCCAAACAGGTTCTCTTCGAACCGATCTTCAGCAATAACCCGATTGCCCTGCAGATCCTGGGCATTTGTTCAGCGCTGGCGGTTACTACCAGCATGAACGTTACACTTGTTATGTGCGCGGCGGTTATTGCCGTTACCGCATTTTCGAACCTGGCAGTATCCCTGGTTCGCACCCAGATTCCGGGCAGCATCCGGATCATCGTGCAGATGACCATTATCGCCTCTCTGGTAATCGTGGTTGACCAGGTGCTCAAGGCCTATGCCTACGAGATTTCCAAACAGCTCTCGGTGTTCGTTGGTCTGATTATCACCAACTGCATCGTTATGGGCCGCGCGGAAGGCTTCGCCATGAAGAACGGCCCCTGGCTGAGCTTCCTGGACGGCGTTGGTAACGGTCTGGGCTACTCCGTACTCCTGATCTTCGTTGCCTTCTTCCGCGAGCTTCTGGGTGCCGGCTCCCTGTTCGGTGTTTCCCTGATGCCGGTGGTCAACGAAGGTGGCTGGTACATTCCGAACGGTCTGTTGTTGCTGCCGCCGAGTGCGTTCTTCATTATCGGCCTGGCAATCTGGGGTCTGCGGACCTGGAAGCCGGAGCAGGTTGAAGAGCCGGACTATAAAATGTCCCGCCATGTTGCCAAGGAGGCCTTCTGATGGAACATTATATCAGCTTGATTCTGAAGGCTGTTTTCGTTGAAAACATGGCGCTGGCCTTCTTCCTGGGGATGTGCACCTTCCTGGCCATCTCGAAGAAGATCGAGGCCGCAACGGGCCTTGGCATTGCCGTCGTGGTTGTGCTCACTGTCACCGTTCCGGTGAACAACCTTCTGTACAACAGCATCCTGCGTGAAGGTGCCCTGGACTGGGCAGGTCTGCCGAACGTTGACCTGAGCTTTCTCGGATTGCTGACGTATATCGGTGTAATCGCGGCAATTGTCCAGATCATGGAAATGGTACTGGACAAGTATATCCCGGCGCTCTACGCCGCTCTGGGTGTGTTCCTGCCACTGATTACCGTGAACTGCGCCATTCTGGGTGCCTCGCTGTTCATGGTGGAGCGTGACTACACCTTTGGCGAGAGTGTGGTGTATGGCTTCGGCGCCGGCCTCGGCTGGGCCCTGGCAATCATTGCCCTGGCGGGGATTCGCGAGAAGCTGAAGTACAGTGACGTTCCGGAAGGCCTGCGCGGTCTGGGTATCACCTTCATTACTGTTGGTCTGATGTCCCTGGGCTTCATGTCCTTCTCCGGCATCTCACTGTAACTCACCCGGTGATTCGGTTTAACGAAAAGGCGAGACCATGAATACAGAAATTATTCTCGGCGTGGTCATGTTCACCGTTATCGTTCTGGCCCTGGTCGCAGTGATTCTTGCGGCCCGGTCCAGGCTGGTAAGCACCGGTGATGTGACCATTGAGATCAACGATGATCCCGAACACACGCTGAAGACCGAAGCCGGCGGCAAGCTGCTCGGTACTCTGGCGAACAGTGGTATTTTCCTGTCATCTGCCTGTGGTGGCGGCGGTACCTGTGCGCAGTGCAAGTGCAAGGTCCTGGAAGGTGGCGGTGCCATGCTGCCTACGGAAAAGACCCACTTCACCAATCGTGAAGAGAAAGAGGGCTGGCGCCTGTCCTGCCAGGTTCCTGTAAAACAGGACATGAAGGTTGAAGTGCCGGAAGAGTTCTTCGGCGTCAAGAAGTGGGAATGCGAGGTTGTCTCCAACCACAACGTGGCCACCTTCATCAAGGAGCTGGTGCTCAAGCTGCCGGAAGGCGAGGAAGTTGACTTCCGGGCCGGCGGTTACGTCCAGCTCGAGTGTCCTCCCTACGAGATCGACTTCAAGGATTTCGATATCGAGGAAGAGTTCCACGAAGATTGGGACAAGCACAACATCTGGCGCTACAAGGCGGTCAACAAGGAAGAGACCATCCGGGCCTATTCCATGGCGAACTACCCGGAAGAGAAGGGTGTTCTCAAGTTCAACATCCGTATCGCCACACCGCCTCCAGGCACTGACCACAATCCGGGCATCATGTCGAGCTACGTGTTCAACCTGAAGCCGGGAGACAAGGTGACCGTGATGGGGCCGTTCGGTGAGTTCTTCGCCAAGAAGACTGACGCTGAAATGGTGTTTATCGGTGGTGGTGCCGGTATGGCGCCCATGCGGTCCCACATCTTCGATCAGCTCAAGCGCCTGAACTCCAAGCGCAAGATCAGCTTCTGGTACGGTGCCCGAAGCGTTCGAGAGATGTTCTACGTGGAAGATTTCGACGGGCTGCAGGAAGAGAACGACAACTTCGAGTGGCACGTTGCGCTTTCCGACGCGTTGCCCGAGGATAACTGGGAAGGGCCTACCGGCTTCATCCATAACGTGTTGTACGAAAACTATCTGAAGGACCACCCGGCTCCGGAAGACTGCGAGTACTACATGTGTGGGCCCCCAATCATGAACGCCTCCTGCATCAAGATGCTCAAGGATCTTGGTGTTGAGGATGAAAACATCATGCTGGATGACTTTGGAGGCTAAGCAGTCCTGATGACATCCCGCATGGTACGACCCGCCAGGGTGGCCCTGGCCAGCGCTTTTACAGCGCTGGTCTTTGCCGTTCTGGCGGGTTGTTCGTTTCAGCCAGAAGAAAAAATCTGGGAAATCTCCGGGCCTGTTTTCGGCACCAGTTATCACATTAATGTCGTATTGACCGAGGATCAGGCCAGGCTTGAAACTCTGGCCAGTGGCATTGACGAGGTGTTGGAAAGCGTTGACGCGTCAATGTCGACCTGGCGTGACGATTCGGAGCTGTCCCTTCTCAATCAACGGACCGACCAATCCGATTGGATTCCCGTCTCAGCCGGGTTGTTCGAGGTTCTCAAGAAAGCCCAAGAGATCTCGACGATGACCGGCGGCGCCTTTGATGTAACGATCGGGCCGGTTGTGAATCTGTGGGGGTTCGGGCCCCAGGCACGGCCGGAACAGATTCCGTCGGAAGAATCGCTTGCCAAGGCTCTTGCCGCCACCGGCTTCGAAAAGCTAGAGCTTCGGGCAGATCCGCCCGCGGTGCGTGCGACACTACCGCAATATGTGGATCTGTCGGCCATTGCCAAAGGTTATGGTGTGGACGCGGTAGCCCGCTTCCTGGAAAGTGAAGGCGTAGAGGCCTATCTGGTGGAGATCGGCGGAGAGGTTCGGGTCAATGGCCGAAAACCGGATGGCAGCACCTGGCGCCTGGCCATCGAACAGCCGGTGTCCGAGGGACGTGAGGTAAACCGGGTGGTGGCGCTGGAATCACGCGCTATGGCAACATCGGGCGATTATCGTAACTATTACGAATCGGAAGGGCGTCGCTATTCCCATACAATAGACCCCGCTACTGGTGAGCCGATTGCGCACAAGCTGGCATCGGTCACCGTTATCGCGGACGACTGTATGACCGCAGATGCTCTGGCGACTGGCTTTAATGTGATGGGCTACGAGCGGGCCAATGAGCTCGCGGTGAGGGAAAATATCCCGGCCTATTTTATTGTCAGGACGGAAGAAGGCTTCGAGACGCACCAGACTCCGGCTTTTTCGTCCTACGTGACTCAATGAGGGGAGGGCAACATGGGTACCTTTCTTTTGGTTTTGTTTATTGTAGTGCTGCTGGTTGCAGCCATGTCCATCGGCGTAATTCTGGGGCGCAAGCCCATCAGTGGAACCTGCGGCGGGATTGGCGCGCTCGGTATCAGCCAGTCCTGTGATATCTGCGGTGGTAATACCCAGAAGTGCGAAGAAGAAAACGAGCGGTTGGCCAACGAAGGTAAAGAGCCCGAGGCTCTGGCTTACGACGCCAGCAAGACCAGCAAGCACTGATCTGTTTCTGACAATTACAATCATCTTTTCACGACGTAGATAAGGAGTCACTGCGCGCATGGCAGAACATCATTACGACGTCGTCGTTATCGGCGCCGGTCCGTCCGGCGAAGGCGCGGCGATGAATGCGACGAAACACGGCAAGCGTGTCGCGATCATCGAGGATAAGCCTACCGTCGGCGGTAACTGCACTCACTGGGGTACTATCCCGTCCAAGGCACTGCGTCATTCCGTCAAACAGATCATTACCTTCAACACCAACCAGATGTTCCGGGACATTGGCGAGCCTCGCTGGTTCTCCTTCCCCCGTGTGCTTCAGAACGCCCAGAAGGTTATTGGCAAACAGGTTAAACTCCGGACCCAGTTTTATTCCCGTAATCGGGTCGATCTCATCAACGGTCGGGCCTTTTTCATCGACCAGAACCGTATTGAAGTCCGTGGCAGCAAGTCCTCGGAAACCCTGCATTTCAAACAGGCGATCATTGCGACCGGCTCCAGGCCCTATCTGCCGCCGGACGTGGATTTTCGCCACCACCGAATCTACAACTCAGACACCATTCTGAACCTTTCCCATACTCCGAGAACCCTGATTATCTATGGCGCTGGCGTTATTGGTTCAGAATATGCCTCGATTTTTGCCGGGTTGGGCGTGAAAGTGGATCTGATCAACCCGGGTAGCCGGCTGTTGTCCTTCCTGGATGACGAGATCTCGGACGCCCTGAGTTACCACCTGCGCAATAACGGTGTTCTGGTACGCCACAACGAGCAGTATGAGTCGGTTGTGGGTGATGACCATGGTGTAGTGCTGTCGCTCCAGTCCGGCAAGAAAATCCGCGCAGATGCATTCCTGTGGTGCAACGGGCGCAGTGGCAACACTGAGAAGCTGGGTCTGGAGAATATTGGTCTGGTGCCCAACGGCCGCGGCCAACTGGCCGTCGACGAGCATTACCGCACCGAGGTGGAAAACATCTACGCTGCGGGCGATGTAATCGGCTGGCCGAGTCTGGCAAGTGCCGCCTACGACCAGGGCCGCTCGGCATCCTCGGATATCGTTGACGATGAGTACTTCCGCTTTGTGTCAGATGTGCCGACCGGGATCTACACCATTCCGGAAATCAGTTCCGTTGGCAAAACCGAGCGTGAATTGACCGAAGCCAAGGTGCCCTATGAGGTTGGACAGGCGTTCTTCAAGGATCTTGCCCGTGCGCAGATCACCGGAGAAGCGGTAGGCATGCTGAAAATCCTGTTCCATCGGGAGACCCGCCAGATTCTGGGTATCCACTGTTTCGGTGACCAGGCGGCAGAAATCGTCCACATCGGCCAGGCCATAATGAATCAGCAAGGGGAGGCTAACTCTCTGAACTACTTCATTAACACCACGTTCAACTACCCGACCATGGCGGAAGCCTACCGGGTTGCCGCATTGAATGGCCTGAACAGAATTTTCTAGGCTGTCTACGAAAAAGGGGCCAGATGAAAATGCTCATCTGACCCCTTTTTATTTTTCAATCTGCTGGTTTCAGCCCGCTGACATGGCCTCCTGGTTGGCCGACACGCCTTCGTGACTCTGTGGTAAAGACAGTCCCGATCTGGCCCGGTTATCAAAAAACATACGGGTGCTTGTGGGATAATCGGTAATGATGCTGTCCACCCCCATCTCTTCCAGTTGCAGCATGTCGTGAATCCGGTTCACCGTCCACGTAGACACATGCATTCCCCGGCGATGGGCCTGTTCAACCAGCGTTTTCGAGCAAAGCTTCCAGTTGATGCAGAGGTATTCGCAGCCAAGTCGGTTCGCCATGCTCAACGGTCGGGGAAACTTCCGTTCTGTGACCAGGCCAATGCGAATGTTCCTGTTTCGCCGCCGGATCTGTTTCAGAAACCAGGTGTCGGAAGAGGTTATGGCCACCGTCTGGTACAGGTTGCGGTGCTGTATAACCTCCGTCAGCCGATTGCTGAGAATATTCAGCCGCTGACGTGTGTCCTTCTTGACTTCCAGTTGCAGGTGTTCGAGGTCGTCGAACTGGTCCAGCAGGTCTTCCAGCGCGGGAATTCCGGTGGGTGTCGGCCAGGAGCTGGTGTTTCTGCGCGCATCCATGGCTGCCAGCTCGGCGGCGGTGTATTGGCTGATGCTGCCTTTCTGGCTGGTGGTGCGGTCTACTGAAAGGTCATGCACCAGAACCGGCTTGCCGTCCTTCGAAAGCACCAGATCCAGCTCGAAATGCCGGATGCCATGCCGATAAGCATGAATAAAACCGGGAAGGGTGTTTTCTGGTGCCTCTCCCTTTGCGCCTCTGTGTCCGTAGACAATCATTCCGCTGTGTCATCCTTCAGCCGTTGGTAAATGGCCTGGCGCTTCTTCCAGGTGTCGTGGCAAAGGCGAATGTCTTCCAGATACGCCGGAAGTTCGTGCATGAGCAGCGCCTGGGGCCCATCCACAAGCGCTTTTTCCGGTTTGGGGTGGAAATCCACCAGCACCATGTTGGCACCGGCTATCACGCCCTGTGCCGTTGCGTGCATCACATCCAGAATGCCATCGGGAGACTGTTCGCGGCTGCCAACGGAGTGGGAGGGGTCTACACACACCGGCATACGGGTGAGGCGCTTGACTGCCGGAACATGGGCGAAATCCACCATGTTCCGGTGGGGTTGGCCGGCCTCGGTTTTCATACCCCTCAGGCAGAAGATCACGTTGGCGTTGCCTTCGCTGGCCAGATACTCGGCGGCGTTGAGGGACTCATTAAGAGTGATCCCGAACCCACGCTTGAGCAGTACCGGATAAGTGCTCTGGCGGCCAATGGCCTTCAGCAGTTCGAAGTTCTGGGTATTACGGGTGCCCACCTGCAGCATCACGCCGGTAGGGCGGCCGAGCTTTTCGAGGCAAGTGTCGATTTCCTCAATGTGGCTCTCGTGGGTGATTTCCATGGCGATTACCTTGATGCCATGCTTGCCCGCCTTCTCGAACACCCAGGGCAGGCAGCCCTTGCCGTGGCCCTGGAACGAGTAGGGGTTGGTGCGGGGCTTGTAAGCGCCCATTCGGGTGCACACCTCGCCATTGTCTTCCAGAGCCTGCATCATCATGTCGACATGCTCGGGCACATCGACGGCGCACAGGCCCGCAAAAATGTTCAGATTGGACTGATTAAACTCCACACCGTTGTAGGCGAAGCCGCTTTGCCGGCGATCATCCCGGTGGCGACCGAGAATGCGGTAGTCATCCGAGATGCGAATAGCCCGTTCAACCGCAGGTAGCGCCTCGATTTCTTCCTTGTTAAGGGGCTTGGTGTCCCCGAGAAGATAAATCTCGGTCAGCCTCTGGGTAGCACCTTGAACCTCATGAACCCGAACCGAGACGTTCGGAAGATTCTCGAGGTAGTGCATGGTCTGTCGGTATTCTTCGCTGTCCAGAGCGGTATTCGGATGAAGAATGGCTAACATACGGTCTCCTTTTAAGAACCGGCGTCCTCTGCCCGGTGCCGCGCCTGCATGAATTCCCGGTGATTAAGGTGCAGCAGGTCTGCCATGCGGCGAATAAGGTGTTCTTCGTACTTGTCGATGCGACCGTCCGCGAAGGCCACCCGCCAGATGCTCTCCAGCAGGGCCTGTTTGCCCTCCTGGTCCAGGCACTCGTTGATCTGCCCGGTAAACTCATAGAGCGACGTGGCATCGTCTGCGTGGCTCAGGGCATCCTGAAGAATCTCTTCGGCCTCTGCCCGGGTGACCTGGTGCGCTTTCACCGCGCCATCGACGATGGCCTGCAGCTCGCGCTCATCTTCATGCTGGTCGATCCGTGAAACCTGAACCATCAAGGCAGTTGCAGCCACGGCCAATTGATGAGAATCCGGTTTCTCGCTTTCAGCTTCCGGTGCTGCAAACAGTTTTTTCAGGCTTTCGATCATGATCGGACAGTCCTACTCCTGCGTTCGAATTCATTTGAGCAGTCAGGCGGCCTTGGCCAGCTGCCGGACCCGGTTTTCCAGTTCTATCTGGTCGGCTGTGAACCGGCGAATGCCATCGGCCAGTTTCTCGGTGGCCATGGCGTCTTCATTGGATTCCCAGCGGAACAGCTTCTCGTCGATGGTGCCAAACTGATCCGGTGAGCTGGCGGTGTCGGCGACCAGTCGACGCGGCAGGTCACCCTGGTCGTCCTGCAACTCCTGCAGCAGGGCAGGGCTTATGGTGAGGCGGTCGCAGCCTGCCAGCATTTCGATTTCGCCGGTATTTCTGAAACTGGCTCCCATCACCACCGTGTTAAAGCCGTTGGCCTTGTAGTAATTGTAGATGCGGGAGACTGAAAGCACCCCTGGATCTTCTGCCGCCGGGTAGCTGTCTCGGCCAGTGCTGGCCAGGTGCCAGTCCAGAATCCGACCGACAAAGGGCGAAATCAGGAAGGCGCCGGCCTGGGCGCAGGCGGCAGCCTGGATGAAAGAAAACAGCAGCGTAAGGTTGCAGCGAATCCCTTCCTTCTCCAGTTGCTCGGCGGCACGGATGCCCTCCCAGGTGGAAGCAATCTTGATCAGCACCCGGCTGGTGTCGACACCTTGCTTGTCATACAGCTCAACCAGACGGCGTGCGCGCTCAAGCGTACCTGCGGTATCAAAGGACAACCGGGCATCCACCTCGGTGGAAACTACCCCGGGAATAAGGTTAAGGATTTCACGGCCGGCAAGTACGGCCAGCATATCGGTGGCCATGGTCAGCTGCTCGGCGTCTGAGCCGCCATGCCTGCGTGCCTCGGCCACAGCCTTGTCCAGCATAGGGCGATACGCGTCAGAGGCGGCAGCCTTGAGCAGCAGGGATGGATTGGTGGTGGCATCTTCCGGCCGCCACTTTCCAATGGCTTCGATATCGCCGGTATCGGCCACTACTGTGGTCATGGTCTTCAGTTGGTCGAGCTTGCTGGTCATTCGTCCTGTCGTCCCGGTTGATCTGTTATTGGTGCGCCCGAATCCCGGGCGCTGGCTATATGCCTACAATAACGGGCCGCTCTGACAGGAACAAGACAACAAAAGGTATGGTAGCCATTGCCTGCGATTAAGCTTCGGCAATCTCCGGCGCCGCCGGCTCACGCACCTTTTCCAGAGCAGTCTCGATAACTTCCAAACCAGCGCCGGATTTATGGGCGTTTTCGCTGATATAGCGGCGGAACTGTCGTCCGCCAGGCTGGCCATGGAACAGGCCCAGAAGGTGTCTGGACATGTGGGTCAGGAATACGCCCCGCTCAAGCTCGCTCTGGATAAACGGAAGCATGGCCCGAAGCGCCTGATGCCGGCTCTGCACCGGCGCAGTCTGCCCGAAAAACTCCGAGTCAACGCCCGCCAGCAGCCAGGGGTTGTGGTACGCCTCCCGGCCCAGCATCACGCCGTCGGTGTGCCGAAGATGTTCGTGACACTCCTCGAAGGTCTTGATGCCGCCGTTGATGATGATCTCCAAGTGCGGGTATTTCGCTTTCAGCCGGTAAACCCAATCATATTTCAACGGTGGGACCTCCCGGTTCTCTTTGGGGCTCAGGCCCTCAAGAATCGCGATCCGGGCGTGCACGATAAACGTCCGGCAGCCAGCGTCCGACACTTTTTCCACGAATTCGCAGAGATCGTCCCAGGATTCCCGGCCATCAATACCGATCCGGTGCTTCACGGTGACAGGCAGGTCGGTTGCCTCAATCATGGCGCGTACACCCTCCGCCACCTTGTCCGGGTGGCCCATCAGGCAGGCGCCAATCATGTTGTTCTGAACCCGATCACTGGGGCAACCGACATTCAGGTTGACCTCATCAAACCCGTATTGCTGAGCCAGCCTGGCGCAGTGGGCAAGTTCGCCGGCATCGCTGCCGCCAAGCTGCAGGGCCAGCGGGTACTCTGCCTCGTCATGGCGCAGAAAACGTGCCGTATCGCCATGGATCAGCGCGCCGGTGGTTACCATTTCGGTGTAGAGCAGGGTATGCCTGCTAAGCTGGCGCGCCAGATAACGGTAATGACTGGTGGTCCAGTCCATCATCGGGGCCACGCAGAAGCGGCGGGAGAGGCCGGATTCGTTCATTGCGGCGGCGTGTGATGGTAGTGCTGGCATTACGGTTACCTGATTGACTGAAAAAATCGTGTACGACGTACGTTTCCGAGTGCGGGATAGTTTAACAGGGTTGGCCGGTTGATTTCCTTAGGGCTTTGGCGAAACGGCTAATCCATGTCCTCGAGCAGCGCTTCGCAAACCGGAAATCGGGAGTGATCAAAGGAATCCGGATGGAGAAGGAAGTTACCCGCTGTCAGTCTCAAAACAAAGAAGAATGAGTCTCCCCCTGATCTTCCTAGAACACGCTCTGGAATGCTGGCATCACGGCGAACGACGGTGCCAGTAAACTGAACGGTTTGGTCTGCAAGAGGAAGGTTATCGTTCAGGATATCGATATCGAAAATTGAGCCATGAAAACCATGGCGCAACGCGAGAATGGCGTCCATGCCATCGCTCTCTGGTTCGGCCATAACAACGAACAGTTCGCTGTTGCGGGTAAGATCAAGAAGTTCACTGCTCCGAAGAGTCAATGCCTCTGTGCAATCTGGATAGATTTCCATATGCGCATTTAAGCAGCCAGCGGAGCCAGTCGTTGAAAATGTCAGGAAGGTTGCCAGGAACGTTAAAAGTGCAGCGGCCTTTACAGGCCATGTATAGTTCATAACGCGTTCCTTGCGTTGGAGTTTGCAAACAAAAGGTGTGATAAACGCAATGTACAGAAAACGTTGATCGGATTCATCTGGCAGTGATCTCGAAAGGAAAAGTAACCTTGATCAAATCCATATTCGTTACCGGTGCAGGTGCCGGAATTGGCCTGGAAACAGCGCGTCTGTTCGCCTCAAAAGGTTGGTTTGTCGGCGCAGCAGACCGGGATCAAAAAGCGCTCGAGAGTCTGCAGGCCGAGCTGGGTGAGAGAGTATGCTCTACTCATATCGTCGATGTGACTGATGAAAAGGCTGTCGCTGGGGCCCTGTCAGAATTCGCTGAATTAACCGGGGGAACCATCGATGCGCTGCACAACAACGCCGGCATTTTGAGAGTAGGTCCCTTTGAAAGCATTGATATTGCAGACCATCGCGCGATCGTTGAAATCAATGTGATTGGCCTGATGAATGTTCTGTACGCTGCCTTTCCTTACCTCAAGGCTGCCTCCGGTGCGGTGGTTGTGAACATGAGTTCGGCCTCAGCGGCATATGGAACTCCGGATTTCGCCTCCTATTCGGCCAGCAAGCACGCGGTTCGAGCCATGACAGAGGCCCTGGACATCGAATGGGAAGTGCATGGGATTCGCGTCTGCGACCTGATGCCGCCCTTTGTGAATACGGGGATGGTTCAGGCCAATGCCGGAGCGTCGCGTTTGTTCGATAGCCTGGGGGTTAACCTGGTGCCGTCTGAGGTTGCCGCTGAGGTCTGGAAGCAGGTGTGCTCACCGCAACTTCACAGGCCGGTTTCCAATCAGTTCAAAATCCTCTGGCCGATTGCCCGCTCGTCGCCGACGGCAGTGACTCGTGCCGTAATGAAAAAGCTGCGCCGGAGTTAATAACTATGCCCCTGATGGTACAGGCCCTTTTGCCCGTATTTGTGCTGATCATGCTCGGGCATGTGTTCCGCCGGATTGACTTTCCGGGTGGTGATTTCTGGCCTCAGGCGGAGCGGTTTACCTACTACGTGCTGTTCCCGGCCATGCTGGTTTTCAAGCTGGGGCAGGCCCGGTTGCCGGCCTCCGCCTATGGCGACATTGCCTTGCTGATCGGAACCATGCTTATTGCGATGACGCTGGTCCTGGCATTTGCACAGTGGTTCTGGCGCTGGTCTGGTCCGGTTTTCTCTTCCGTTTACCAGGGGAGTATCCGGTTCAATTCCTACGTGGGTCTGGCCGCGGGTGGCATGCTGCTGGGGGATCAGGGCCTTTCACTCACGGCGATTGCGGTGGCCATCATGGTGCCGTTGCTGAACCTGCTTTGCATACTGATGTTTTCGCTGGTGGCCACGGAAGGGCCGGTGAGGTTGGTGCCGGTTTTCAAGGCGATCGTGACCAATCCGCTGATTGTGGGCTCGGTGATTGGTGTTTTCTGGAGTTTCTTCGAAATCGGGTTTCATCCGCTGATCGGCGGTATTCTAGAGCCTCTCAGCAATCTGGCGTTGCCGATGGGGCTGATGACGGTCGGTGCCGGGCTTCAACTGAAAGCCCTGCGCGGTGCTTCCCTACCGTTTATTGTGTCATCCGCGCTGAAGCTGGTTGGGTTTCCGATGATGACTGCCGGGCTGGCAATGTTGCTGGGTCTTGAGGGCCTGATGGTGCAGGTGGCGATTCTGCTGGCGGTGCTTCCCACGGCCACCTCAGCCTATATTCTGGCCCGGCAGCTTGGCGGTGATGCCCCCTTGATGGCGGGCATCATCAGTGGCCAGACCTTGCTGGCCATCGTCACTATTCCGTTAATGCTCAGTATCCTCTGGTAGGCACTTGAGCACCGCGTCGACAATGCTTTGCTGGAAGTTGTTGTAACCCTCGGGCGTGGCTTCGATGTCGGTGGCCAGAGGGTCCCAGGTGCTGAAGGTAACGTCCAGGTTCTCGGTGATCGAGCGCCACCACTGCCGGTTGAACTGCGGTTCGGTCAGCAGGCAGGGGTGGTTGGCGTTGCGCAGCTTTTCCTGAACCTCTGCGATATGGCGTGCCCCCGGCGAGAGCTCCGGGTTGAGCGTAAGAACGCCTTCGAGTTTCAGGCCATAGTGTTCGGCAAACCGGGTAAAGGCGTCGTGGTAGGCGAATAGGCTGATGTCATGTGCCGGCGCAAGACGGTCGCGAATGCTGGCATCGGTTTCCCGAACGCTGACTTTGAACTGCTCGAAATTTTCGTTCAATGCGGCAGCATCAACGCCTTCCTGTGCCGAGAGGGCCTCCCGGATCGTTTCGGCCATTTCGATGGCCAATTCGGGATCCAGCCAGATGTGCGGATCCTCACCGTCACCATGATCATGGCCGTGCCCGTGGCTGTCGTTGTGGTGCTCTTCTTCCTTCGCCTCTTCCTGATGAGCGTGGCCATGATGGTCGTCCGCGTGTTCATCGTGACCGTGCTCGTCGTGGGTATCTTCCCCGGACTCTTGCTCAGCATCCATGAGTGCGACCGTTCGGTTGCTGAATTCCGGGCCGGCCAGTAGGCGATTGAGGAAAGTTTCCATGTCGGGGCCTACCCAGAAAATGACGTCGGCGTTTTCCAGTGCCCGACGCTGGGATGGCTTCATGTTGTAGTTGTGGGGGCTGGAGCCAGGCGGAACGAGACTCGTTGTCTGCATGTCTTCCGTGGCGATCGCGCTGACAATCAGCTCAACCGGTTTGATGGAAGCAACAATACGGGTCTCGGCCTGCAGAGCGCCGCTGATCAAAAGGGTGCCGGCACCGAGTGCCAGAGAAAGTGCTTTTCCGGGAACGCGCATGATAAATCAGATCCTGCGATGCAATTTGTAATGTTATAATATAACAAACGAGCCGAACGGCGGCAAAAGAAACTTTCCGCGGGTGCTTTGCGGTGCGCTCGTTAACTTCCTGATCATGCGAAACCTGACGATGGCCGGTATAATGCCCGCTTTATCAAACGGCCACCGATTTTTCAGGAAGGTTTCATGACTGTACGTACCCGAATTGCTCCGTCACCCACTGGTGACCCTCACGTTGGTACCGCCTACGTGGCCCTGTTCAACCTGTGCTTTGCCCGTCAGCACGGCGGCCAGTTCATCCTGCGTATCGAGGATACCGACCAGGCCCGCAGTACCGCGGAATCCGAGCAGGACATTCTGAAGGCGTTGCGCTGGCTCGGCCTGAACTGGGATGAAGGCCCCGATGTAGGTGGCCCCCACGGCCCCTATCGCCAGTCCGAGCGCAAACACTCCTACCGTCAGTACGCCGAGGACCTGGTGACCGCTGGGCACGCCTTTTATTGCTTCCGTACACCGGAAGAGCTGGAAGCCATTCGGGAAGAACGCAAGGCCCAGGGCCTGAACCCGGGCATCAAGGGCGACCTGGAGTTGTCCGATGACGAAGTGAAGCGTCGTCTGGACGCGGGCGAGCCATATGTGATTCGCATGAAAGTGCCCGACGAGGGCGTCTGCGAGATTGACGATATGCTCCGGGGTACCATCGAGATTGACTGGGCCCAGGTGGATTGCCAGATCCTGCTCAAATCCGACGGCATGCCCACCTATCACCTCGCCAACGTGGTTGACGATCACCTGATGGAAATCACCCATGTCTTGCGGGGCGAGGAATGGATCAACTCGGCGCCGAAGCACAAACTGCTGTACCAGTATTTTGGCTGGGACATGCCGGTGCTCTGTCACCTCCCGCTGCTGCGTAACCCGGACAAGAGCAAGCTGTCCAAACGCAAGAACCCCACCAGCATCAATTTCTATGAGCGCATGGGCTTTCTGCCGGAGGCCGTCACCAACTATCTCGGGCGCATGGGCTGGTCCATGCCCGACGAGCGGGAAAAGTTCACCCTGGATGAGATGATCGAGAACTTTGACATCCAGCGTGTCTCTCTCGGTGGCCCGGTATTCGATGTGGAGAAGCTTCGCTGGCTGAACGGCCAGTGGTTGCGCGAAGAGCTGACTGAAGAGCAGTTCATGGAGCGGATGCGCCAGTGGTGGTTTAACGAAGACGCCCTGCGTGCTCTGGTGCCTCACATCAAGGGCAGGGCAGAGGTGTTTTCGGATGTGGCGCCCATGGCCCAGTTCATGTTCTCCGGCATGCTCAACCTGAAGCCGGAGGACTTTGCCCACAACAAGCTGGAAGAGGCCCAGATCAAGCGGGTTCTGCAGTTTACGCTCTGGAAGCTTGAAGCACAGCGCCACTGGAGCAAGGAGACCATCTTTGCGGACATCAAGGCCCTGGCCAAAGCCATGGACCTGAAGATGGGAGATTTCATGTTCTCCATTTTTGTGGCGGTTGCCGGTACGCCGAATTCCTGGTCTGTGATGGACTCCATGGCGCTGCTGGGCCCGGACATGACCCGTTCAAGGCTTCGGCATGCGCTGGAAGTGATGGGTGGTTTCTCCAAGAAGGAAACCAAGAAGGTGGAAAAAGAATACGCGGCTCTGGGTATTCATTAACCGCTTTGGTGAATTAATAAACGGCTTGAACAAGGATGTTCAGAAAACTGAAAAAAAGTGTGTTTCAGAGGTTGACGCCCATAGGGCGGATCCTTAATATACGCAGCCGTTGAGGGGCCATAGCTCAGCTGGGAGAGCGCAACACTGGCAGTGTTGAGGTCGGCGGTTCGATCCCGCCTGGCTCCACCAATTTCTAGTCCCCTTCGTCTAGTGGCCTAGGACTCCGCCCTTTCACGGCGGCAACAGGGGTTCGAACCCCCTAGGGGACGCCAATACGGCTTGACGGTTTAGTCCACCGGATAGCCATCAAAAAAACCGCCTTCTGGCGGTTTTTTTGTGCCTGAATGTCAGGTCAGGCAAAACCGGGGCCCGATGACATATTCATCGGACCCCGCTTTCACGATTTCAATCAGCGTTCGGCTATGGCCCCTTTGCCAACACCTTCATAAGCCTTCACCCGGATGGTGTCCGTCGCAAACTCCACCTTGAGCTTGTCGGCCATGTGGGCGGCAATCAGTTCCACCGTGGTGTCTGTATCCAGCATGTATACGCGTTCCTCCGGCAGGGTCAGCGCAAACTCCCCCTGGTTGGCCTCGTATTCGAAGGTCACGTAGCGAACTCCGTCGTCGCCCACATGGCGCCGCACCACATCCTCCTCGGAACCCACGTAAATATCCCGCCAGAGCTTCGCCCAGCGGCATTCCAGATCGTAATCGCGGTGGCCGTTACGATCGATACGAATCGGTGAGCGATGGCCGTGGGCAATGCGCTGGCAGTTGCCCAGGTGTTTCTTCAGGCCGTGCACGTAGTGATAGTAGGCGCCGTCGATTTCCTCTTCCCGCAGATTGATCTCCACGGAAATCACGTTGGCCGGAAGTACCGCCTTGATTTCCTGTTCCAGCAGCGAGGCAACGGCTGAAGGCACAACCCGGTCGGCGGACAACCAGACGATGGCTTCGTCCGGCGAGCGGTGAATGATCTGGCTGCCATCGGTGAGTGCCCAGGTAAAGGTGTCCGGCTGTTCCTCGTTCCAGGACAGTCCCTGGTAGCCACGGGGAATCACCAGGCGATGGTCAACACGCTCATCGATCACCCGTTTGATGGTGCGTTTTACGTTGCTGAAGTCGAACACCATGCCCTGTTCGTCCAGCTCCCCGCCAAGCACCACATCCGCAATCCAGCTTTCACCCACCAACCCCCGGGTCGGGTCCAGGTAGGCGAAATCGATAACGGTCAGGTTGTCTACAAACAGATGGTTCATCAAATTTCCAGGCGGGTATGGTTGATTGATGGCCGAATTCTAGCAAAAATCACCGAATACAGCAGTCTGGCGGCTGGCCAGCGCTCCATTTCTTTTTGGATCGAGCTCATCATCTTAAACTTCGACAAGCGCAACGATCAGCAATTCCCGGTACTGATACTGGCTGCCGGTGCTTCCAGTCGCCTTGGCCGGCCCAAAGCCCTGTTGCCCCTGATGCCTGGCAACCTGGCAGAGACGGATTCCCGCAACCATACGCTTCTGGACGCCGCCATTGGCCAGGGCCGGGTCTTGAGCCCGGATGTCCGGGTAGTGTGCGGGGCCTGGTATCCCCTGATCCGGTTTCGTTGTCGACGCCAGCCTTCCTCCTGGCTACGGGCGCCGGACTGGCACGAGGGAATGTCGGCATCGCTGTCTGCGGGGCTTCGAAGCCTGGGGCCGGCGGTGAAGGGCGTTTTTGTTCTGGTGGCAGACCAGCCGCTGCTGGATCTTAACGCTCTGGCAGCTTTTGGCAAAGCGGCCCGCTGCGTACCGGAACAGCCCATTGCCGCAGATTACGGTGGCCTGCCGGGCGTACCGGCCTACTTGCCGCGTTGGCTCTGGCCACTGGTACTGGATCTGGAGGGGGATAGGGGCGCCGGGCGCCTGCTGGCAGAGGTGCGGGCAACCCGGGTAGACATTCCGGGGGTCCACGACGATGTGGACACCCCGGCAGACTGGCACAGAATCCGGGCGCTGCTCAGCCGAACAGGCCCGACAGCCAGGCAATCCCGACGCTGAAGATCCCGAGGCTTACGGCAAGACCAATGGTGTAGATCCGTGACGCCGCCGAGCGCTGCTGGGCAACAAACAGGTCGATTGTGCGCTGGGCAATGTCCTCGGCCGTTTCCCGGGAAATCTCGTGGGCCTGCTGAATGGCCTCGGATTGCAGGGTCTGCCAGAACTCCGTATCAATCGTCTGCACGCTGGTGATGTGGTCTTTCAGCTCGGCCATGTGTTCGCTGGTAAAGCCAGAGTTCTTTTTCAGCTCCTTCTTGAGTACTGCCAGCTCGCTCCCGAGGTTGAGGTTGACCTCGGCGGCGACTTCGTCGCGCAGGTTTCTGGTGCGCTCGTCGACCATGTCGGTAAGGGCGTTCAGGCGTTCCTCGATAGTTGAGTCCTGTTTGCTGCGGGATTCATCCAGGGCCCGCTTCAAATGGTCGAACTGTTCGTCGAAGAGTGAGCTGAGCAGTTCGTGCAGGCGGTTGTTGATGTGGGTTTTGACCGCGGAACGGGCAATCTGCTCAATGAGCTCGCTGGTCAGCGGAACCACATTGGCCTGTGGGTTGCCGCGACCGGCTGCATCGCCTGTCTTGGGCGACAGTTCCACCGACGCATCGGCTGGCACGTTCAGCAGTTCGTCCTCGTCCCCGGGGGAGGCGGCCGTTTCAGCGGGCGGTTCCGGCAGGGTTCCGCCTGTAACATCGCTGGCCAGTTGATCCAGAACTTCCTTGAGTCCCTCGGTTTGTGGTGGCTTGGTCAGGATGTTGTAAACACCAAAGTTTCTCGCTTCTTCCATAAACGAGGACGATTTTTTGGATGTGCACATGATGATGGGGATGCCGGCGGTCTCGGGATTGCCCTTGATGGCCTTGGTGGCTTCTACGCCATTCATTCCGGGCATCAAGTGATCCATGAAGATGACATCCGGGCGGCCATGGCTGTTGAGGAAATCCAGGGCCTCTTCGGCCGAGCCAGCCATGTTGACTTCCATATCGCGACTCTCCAGCAGTTTGCTCAGGGCAAATCGTGCCACCTTGGAGTCATCTACCAGCAGAGCGTTTTTGATCGCCATGTCACTACCTCAATCGTTTACTGCAAACGCGTTTGTTATCGGGCCGTTGTGATTACCAGCCTTCCAGTTTCGGGCACTCGGTGGCCCGGTAGCTCTTGTCCCGATAACAGACACCGGGTTCAGTGGTTCTGGCAGTGAAAATCTCCCCTGCCGCCGTGGTCAGGCGTACCTGTCCGTAAGGCTCGCCATGACGGAAAGTGGCTTCGATCGAGCTGCCATTGGGGTTCTTTAACAACCCCTTGCCATGAAACTTCCCTTCGATGTACTGGCCTTCGTATTTCTTGCCACTGGCAAAGACCTCGGCCCCGGTGCCGTGGAAGGCGCCGTTGGAGAACTCGCCTTCGTAGTGGCGCCCGTCAGGGTAGGTCAGTGTGCCGCTGCCGTGGAATTCATCGTTCCGGAAGCCGCCAACATAGAGCATGCCGTCTGCAGTGGTCAGGGAGCCGTGGCCGTTTAACTGTCCGTCCTGCCAGTGGCCGGTCAATATGTCGCCGTTTGCCAGTGTCAGGGTGCCCTTGCCATTGAAGTGGTCGGCTCGGAATTCGCCGGAATAGCGGGAGCCGTCGGAACTGCGCCACTCACCTTCGCCTTCGCGCTTGCCGGCCGACCAGCCTCCCTCGTAACGGCTGCCATCGGGATACCACGCGGTGCCCTGGCCGTGGAATTGGCCGTCTACAAAATGGCCCTCGTAGCGCAGGCCATCGGCATCCTGATAGGACCCGTCACCGGTTTTCACGCCGCCAACCCAGGTGCCGTTACGATAATTCACGGTGGTAAAGGCTTCCAGTTTGCCCACCAGGGTCATCTCGTTGCCAGCTTCCAGGGCAACGGTGTGGTTCCAGGGCTTGAAGCCAGGCTTGCTGATGGTGACCTCGTACCGGCCCGGATCCAGCTTCAGGTCCAGTCGGGTCGCGCCATATTCCTTGCCATTAATGGTGACCTGATCGCCGACCACATTGGAGCGGAGCACCAGCAGAGCCTGCGTTGGGGGTTGTGGTTGCTGCTGTTTTGCGGGTTTTTTCTGAGTTGTAGGAGCTGCGTCTGTGCGCGTTGCCATAGCCGCCGTCGGTTCAGCCACTGCCAGTACCTCAGGGTCTTCCGGCATGGGTGGAACGGTAAAAGGGGTCGTATCAACCACGGGCGTGCGGGATTCCGGGGCGGATGGCTCGGGTTTGGCGGATACGCTGGGAGCAGGTTCAGGCGGCGCGCTGGTTTCGGTTTTAGCTGCTACGGGGGCAACCACCTGATCAAGGGCGGGTGGCTCGATGGTTTCCGTCATTCGCAGATCATCCCGGACCGATGCGAATCCGGCGGTAACCAGCAGCATAAGTGCCAGGGCATTGGCGAATAGAAGCGGTCTGAAATCGACCATGACGGAACCTCTTGATCCTGCATTCTTGGAATTCTGTCTACCGGTTCATCTTACCCAGTGACTGCAACGCTATGTAACAGAAAGTGTCAGGGAGTTACCGAGAATGCAGGCCAAATCACACTTTGTCCGGAAGCTGGTCATGGTTGAGTTGCTCCCATGATCTCATGTACACATCGGCTTCGTACTCATAGGGTGATTTGAATGGGGTGAGCACGAAATCGAACACCAGGAAGAAAAACCCGATGGAAGCCCAGGCAATGACCAGCGTGCTGATGGTGGTGGCTTGCACTTCCGGGTTGGAATCGACGAAGTCCTGCAGCAGTGGAATCAGATCTGAAGCGAGGACAACCGGATTGAAGCTGGCCATTACGAACGGTACCCAGAAGGCGATAAAAACCGGGAAGAATCCGAACGACCAGAGCAAGCGGCGAAGCAGGTAAATGGCAACTTCCCGCCAGAAACGCTGTCTGATTTCCGGTACTTTCCGGATCCGGTCAAGATAACGGCGGCGTTCTGCCCAATAGGCGGCTACTTCCGGGGCGTCAACAGCCTTTGATTGAGGTGCGGGTGTTGTCATGGACGGGTGGGGTACCTTATGGCTACTGGAGTGATGCATGATAATCGATACTACGTGTTACCCTACAATTCTCCAATTGTTTAAAGACAGGATAGTTTGAATGGCTGCAGTGATCGACAACGCGACCCATCCGGCCTTTGAGAAGCTTCGCAGTCACCGGATCGAAACGCTCAACCTTGAGGTTGAGGAGTATCGCCACAAGAAGACCGGCGCCCGGCACCTGCATCTGGCAGCCGATAACGACGAGAACGTATTTTTCGTGGCGCTTCGGACTTTCCCGATGGATTCCACCGGCGTAGCCCACATTCTCGAACATACCGCACTGTGTGGCAGTGAGCGTTATCCGGTCCGTGACCCGTTCTTCATGATGATCCGGCGGTCACTGAATACCTTCATGAATGCCTTTACCAGCAGCGACTGGACGGCCTATCCGTTCGCCAGCATGAACCGGAAAGATTTCGACAACCTGTTGTCCGTTTATCTGGACTGCGTGTTCTTCTCCAAGCTGGATCCGCTGGATTTCGCCCAGGAAGGTCACCGCCTGGAGTTCGACAAGCCGGCGGATCCTTCGACCGATCTGGTGTATCGGGGCGTTGTCTACAACGAGATGAAAGGCGCCATGAGTTCGCCGACCTCTCAGCTATGGCAGAACCTGAGCAGCCATCTGTTCCCGACCACCACATATCACTACAACAGTGGCGGTGAGCCTGATCATATTGTCGACCTTAGCTACGACGACCTGCTGCAGTTCTATCGCCACCACTACCACCCCAGCAATGCGATATTTGCTACCTATGGTGATATTCCGGCTCACGAGCACCATGAAAAGTTTGAAGAGCTGGCGCTGAAACGGTTCGACCGGCTGGACATCGATCTGCCGGTTCGCGACGAGAAGCGCATGTTTGCACCTGTGCGTGTGGAGCAGGGCTACGCTGTCAATGAAGGCGAAGGCACCGACAACAAGACCCACATCGTGGTGGGCTGGCTTCTGGGCCACAGCTTTGACTTGCAGGAAAACCTGGAGGGGCAGCTGCTGTCTGCCGTTCTGCTGGAAAACAGCGCCTCGCCGCTGATGCGGGCCCTGGAAACCACGGACCTGGGGCATGCGCCGTCGCCCATGTGCGGGCTGGAAGATTCCAACCGTGAGATGACCTTTGTCTGCGGCATCGAAGGCAGTGAGCCGGACAAGCACAAGGATCTGGAAGCGCTGCTTGAGTCCACGCTTCTGAAGGTGGTGGAAGAGGGCGTCAGCGAGGAACGGCTGGAAGCCATCCTGCATCAGCTCGAGTTGCACCAGCGGGAAATCGCAGGTGATCAGTTCCCTTATGGTCTGCAGCTGATCATGAGCGCCATCGCGCCCATGGTGCACGGTGGTGACCCTGTGGAGCTGCTGGATCTGGAGCCGGTTCTGGCAACGCTCCGGGAAAAGATCCGGGATCCGCAGTACGTGCCGGATCTGATCCGCCGTAAGCTTCTGGAGAACCCACACCGGGTCACTCTGACTCTGCGTCCGGACGAAAAGCTCGAGTCTCGTCGGCAGGAGGCGATCCGTGAAGCCTTGGCCCGTCGCAAGGCCGAGCTGACCGACGATGACGTACAGATGATTGTGGACCGGGCCAAGGCACTGGAAGAACGCCAGATGCAAAAGGACGACGATTCCATCCTGCCCAAAGTGGATCTGTCTGATGTGCCGTTGCAGATGCCTGAGCCTGAAGGACGCTACGACGGCGACATTTCGGCGACCGTTTATGCCCGTGGTACCAATGGTCTGGTTTACGAACAGATTGTTGTCCCGGTGCCGGCCCTGACCGAAGAGGAGCTTCTGCTGGTGCCTTATTACACCACCCTGATCTCCGAAGTGGGTTGTGGGGATCTGGACTATCTGCAGATGCAGGACCGTATTTCTGCGGAGTCCGGTGGTATCGGCGCGGCATTCAGCGCCAAAGGCCGTATTGATGATGTTCAGGAATTGTCCGGATACATCATCTTCAATGGTAAGGCGCTGGCCCGTAACCGCAGTGAATTAACCCGTCTACTTCGGGATGTCTACACGAGTGCCCGCTTCGATGAGAAAGAGCGAATCCGGGAGAGCATTGCCCAGATCCGTGCCCGTCGCGAGCAGGCAGTAACCGGTAGTGGTCATGCCCTGGCCATGGGCGCGGCGTCCCAGGGTATGAGCCCCGGAGCCTGGCTGTCGTTCCGGCTTGGCGGTCTTGCCGGTATTCGCGGCACCAAGCAGCTGGATCAGGCCCTGAAAGATCCTGAGGAATTGACGGCGCTGTGCCACAAGCTTTCCGCATTGCACGAGAAGATTGGCAAACAGGGCCGCGAGTTCCTGGTGATTGGTGAAGAAGACCAGCTCCCGGCGATGGTTGACGATCTGAAGTCCTGCTGGCGTGACGCCTCCGAAGCGGGTGTCTCCGGCTGGAAAATGGAGCCGGTCAATTACACAACCCGCGAGGCCTGGCTGACCTCTACCCAGGTCAACTTCTGTTCCAGGGCCTACAGCACCGTAGCCGTGGATCATCCGGATGCGGCGGCACTGACCGTGCTGGGTGGCTTCCTGCGTAATGGTTACCTGCACCGTGCCATCCGTGAAAAGGGCGGTGCCTACGGCGGTGGCGCCGGCCAGGACAGTGTGAACGGGACTTTCCGGTTCTTCTCCTACCGTGATCCGCGACTGGAGGAAACGCTGGACGATTTCGACGCGGCCCTGGCCTGGCTGCAGGACAACGACCACGATTATCAGGAGCTGGAAGAGTCGATTCTTGGTGTTATCGGCCAGCTCGACAGGCCCCGGTCTCCCGCGGGTGCGGCCCGTCATGCCTTCCACAACAAGCTGTTTGGCCGTACCCCGGAACAGCGGGCGAGGTTCCGGGAGCGGGTGCTGTCGGTCACACTGGACGATCTGAAGCGCGTGGCGAGAACCTGGCTGGTGCCGGAGAAAGCCAGCACCGCCGTGGTTACCAGCCCGGAAAACCGGGCCAGGGCGGAGAAGCTGGGCCTGGCTATTCAGGAGCTTTAGAGCAGGCCTTGAATTCGGGGTCAGATGAAGTGTTCATCTGACCCCGTTTTGATTTTCCCCTATCTATTCTGACCCATTCCCGGGTCGTTGATGCCCTTAGCGGTGTCTCTTAAGCCCTGTTGTCACCATGATTCGGGTGGAGATTTCCTCCACCGAGTAGGCCGTGGTGTTCAGGTACGGAATCCGTTCACGCCGGTACATCAACTCGATTTCCTCAATCTCATGCATGCACTGCTTTATGGATGAGTAGCGGGAATTCGGCCGGCGCTCGTTGCGTATGGTCGCCAGGCGCTCCGGATCGATGGTCAGTCCGAAAATCTTCTCTTTGTGCGGTTTGAGTGCCTTGGGGATCTGTTGGTCCGCCAGATCCTCTTCCGTAATCGGGTAGTTCGCCGCCTTCACACCATATTGCAGCGCCAGATAGAGGCAGGTGGGCGTTTTCCCGCTTCGGGAAGCACCCACCAGGATCAGATCAGCTTCATCGTAATGCCGCGTGCGCGCGCCATCGTCGTTATCCAGCGCAAAGTTCACCGCATTAATCCGGCGCTCATAGCTCCCCTCGTTATTGATGGCATGGGACTTACCCACGGTGTACGACGAGGAGGACTGCAGTTCTTGCTCCAGGGGTTTGAGAAAGGTCCCGAAAATATCCACCATGAAGCCTTCGGCGGTGGCGATGATTTCCCGGATATCGCTGTTTACAATGGTGTCGAACACCAGCGGGCGGGCGCCATCTGTCTCGGCCGCCTTGTTGATCCGTTTGACCATTTCCCGGGCTTTTTCTTCGTCCGCAATATAGGGAACGGTGACCCGTTCAAATTCGATCTTTTCGAACTGGGCCAGAAGACTGTGCCCCAGTGCTTCGGCTGTCAGGCCGGTGCCATCAGAAATGAAAAAAGCAGTGCGTTTCATGCTGTATCGTCCGGTTCCTTGGTTCCTTGATTCCTGGCTTGGTGGCCTAGGTAATTTCCGCAGGTTACAGTATCATACACGCCAAGTTCGAGACTCCGCAGTGGATATTGTCTGGTTTTACTGCTTGATACCGCTGGCCCGATTTTGCTCTTAGCTTTACAGACTCAAGGGAGACATGCTTTGGAAGATTACATTATCTGGTTTGATCACCTGGGAATGTCCGACGTCGATCGGGTAGGCGGAAAGAACGCCTCACTCGGCGAAATGATCAGTAATCTCGCCAACGCAGGTGTTACCGTTCCGGGTGGCTTCGCCACTACAGCGCACGCCTATCGCGAATTTCTCGCCACGGATGGATTGAAGGAGCGCATTGACAACGCTCTGGATGCTCTGGATATCAACGACGTTAACGAACTGGCCCGGGTTGGCGCGAAAATCCGCCAGTGGATCATCGAGACCCCCTTTCCGGACGTTCTGGAAAATGCCCTGAAAGAATCGTTTGCTGCCCTGCAAGACGGTAACGAGCACATGGCAGTTGCGGTTCGTTCCTCTGCAACCGCAGAAGATCTGCCAGATGCCTCGTTCGCCGGTCAGCAGGAAACCTTCCTGAACGTGGTGGGCCTTGAGCAGGTTCGCACCTCTGTGAAGGAAGTGTTTGCATCGCTGTTTAATGACCGCGCTATTTCCTACCGCGTGCACCACGGCTTCGACCACAAGATGGTGGCACTCTCAGCCGGCATCCAGAAGATGGTGCGCAGTGAAACGGCCGCCAGTGGCGTTATGTTCACCCTGGATACCGAATCTGGGTTCCGTGACGTGGTGTTTGTTACCGCCTCCTACGGCCTGGGTGAGACCGTTGTGCAGGGTGCCGTGAACCCCGATGAATTCTACGTGCACAAACCCACACTGGAGGCCAACCGGCCGGCGGTTCTGCGCCGCAACCTGGGCAGCAAGGCCATCAAGATGGTTTACCATACCAAGCCTGGTGAAGGTGAGTTCGTTGAAACGGTGAAAGTCGAACAGGAAGACCGTAACCGCTTCTGCATTACCGATGCCGAGGTGGAAGATCTGGCCCGCCAGGCCATGATTATCGAGAAACACTACCAGCGCCCGATGGACATCGAGTGGGCCAAAGATGGTGACGACGGCAAGATCTACATTGTTCAGGCCCGCCCTGAGACAGTAAAAAGCCGTGCTTCCGCCAATGTGATGGAGCGTTACCTGCTCAAAGAGACCGGTAGGGTCCTGGTGGAAGGCCGTAGTATTGGCCACAAGATCGGTAGCGGTCCGGTGAAGATCATTACCAGTATCAAGGAAATGGACCGTGTTCAGGCCGGCGATGTGCTGGTCACCGACATGACCGACCCGGACTGGGAACCGGTCATGAAACGGGCTTCCGCCATTGTCACCGATCGCGGTGGCCGTACCTGCCACGCGGCCATCATTGCCCGCGAGCTGGGTATTCCGGCCGTGGTTGGTTGCGGCGATGCCACCGAGTTGCTGACCGATGGCCAGGAAGTGACGGTTTCCTGCGCCGAAGGTGATACCGGCATGATCTATGAAGGTTCCCTGGATTTCGAACTGCGGGAGAACACCGTGGATTCGATGCCCAACATACCGTTCAAGATCATGATGAACGTGGGCAACCCCGACCGTGCCTTTGACTTCCAGGCGCTGCCCAACGAGGGCGTGGGGCTGGCACGGCTGGAGTTCATTATTAACCGGATGATCGGTGTTCACCCCAAGGCACTGCTGAACTTTGACGGACTGCCCCGGGATATCAAGCAGACAGTCGAAAAACGCATTTCCGGCTACAGTTCCCCGGTGGATTTCTACGTCGACAAGCTGGTGGAAGGCATCTCTACACTGGCCGCTGCATTCGCGCCCAAGAAGGTGATCGTGCGGTTGTCGGATTTCAAATCCAACGAGTACGCCAACCTGATCGGCGGCACCCTGTACGAGCCGGACGAGGAAAACCCGATGCTCGGTTTCCGGGGTGCCTCCCGCTACATCTCCGACACCTTCCGGGACTGCTTCGAGCTGGAATGCCGCGCCCTGAAGAAAGTGCGCAACGAGATGGGCCTGACCAATGTGGAAGTCATGGTTCCGTTTGTGCGCACCGTGGGCGAGGCAGAGCAGGTAGTGAATCTGCTGGCGGAAAACGGGCTCAAGCGTGGTGACAACGGTCTGCGGGTCATCATGATGTGCGAGCTGCCTGCCAATGCGCTGCTGGCGGATCAGTTCCTGGAGCACTTTGACGGCTTCTCCATCGGCTCCAACGATCTGACCCAGCTGACGCTGGGGCTGGACCGGGATTCCGGCATCATTGCCCATCTGTTCGACGAGCGTAACGATGCGGTCAAGGCGTTGCTGTCCAATGCTATCCAGGCCTGCAAGAAAGCCGGCAAGTACATCGGGATCTGCGGGCAGGGCCCATCGGACCACCCGGATCTTGCCAAGTGGCTGATGGATGAAGGCATCGATACGGTGTCACTGAACCCGGATTCGGTATTGGATACCTGGTTCTTCCTGGCCGACGAAAAAATCGACTGAGTTCATTTCCAGGATAAGGAGAGCGACAACGTGACGACGATAATTACCCCGGACCTGTGTGACGAATTCCCGGAAGTGTTGGTTGTTGAGCCCGGGTTCAATAACTACGGCGGCAACAAGGCCTTTGGCGGTGAGATTGTGACCGTGAAATGCTTTGAGGATAACTCCGTGGTGAAAGAGCAGGTTGGCCAACCCGGGAACGGTCGTGTGATGGTCGTGGACGGTGGTGCCTCGAAGCGTCATGCGCTGCTGGGTGACATGCTGGCTGAGAAAGCGGCGAGCAACGGCTGGGCCGGTCTTATTATCTATGGTTGCGTGCGCGATGTGGATGAAATTGGCAACACCGCCCTCGGTGTCCAGGCCCTGGGCACCCACCCGAGGAAGAGCGAAAAACGTGGCCTCGGTGACCTGAATGTTCCGGTCACCTTTCACGGCGTAACCTTCCATCCCGGACACTACGTCTACGCCGATAACAACGGCATCATCGTCTCGGAGAAGCCTCTGGTTTGAGGCTTTTGCCGGCACAGACAAAAACGGCGGCCAATGGCCGCCGTTTTTTTATTCAGCGAGTGACTTCGCTGATGTTTGTTCCCAGGAGGAATCCATCCTCTTCCGGCTCGCAGCGAATGACTTCGCAAACGGTTTCCAGTGGCGGGAATTGATCACTGCTGGGGTGAAGAACCGTCTGGAGTTCCTCTCCCACGGCCACCTCTCGCTCGACGTATAGCTGCATGCCGGCGGCGCTAAGGTCCCGGCAAACTCCTTTGAAGCGATTGCCATGGCTATCGGTAATCTCAATCTCCGAGTTTACCTGCATACGGTGGAAATCGCGTTTTTCCGAGTAATCCTTCATGGCATCAGGCCCAGTTGTCGGTTTTTCTTGTCGGTTTGAGCATCGGGATGATCAGTGCCAGCAGCACACCACCGAGAACCAGGCCTGCGCCCAGCAGCATGAAGTCGTATTCCTTGCTGGCTTCAAGGCGTTCGTTTTCGGCGGTGAGCACCTCAAGGTCGTTGCGAATCTTCTGGTTTTCTTCACGGAGCTCGCGATTACGACGTTCCAGGTTGATGGAATCGGCTGCGATACTCTTTATCCGCTGTAGTTCTTCCTGGAGTTCCTGTGAACGGTCAGAAAGAGAGGACTCCGAGCTTTCCAGAGCGTCTCGCTCACTAACTACGTTGGACAGCTGCTCCTTGACACGGGCCAGCTCGGCGCGGGTTTCTTCCAGTTGGCGATTGGCTGTCCGAAGGCGGTCTGCGGCGATGGGCGTCTCGCTCAGGTACTGGCTGGATACCCAACCCTCATTGCCTTTCGGAGTGCGGACCCGGGTGTAACCGGAGTCAGATGCTTCAAGTACTTCCAGCGGTGTGCCGCTGGGCACCGCATTTTCGATGATCCGGTATTGGGAACCAGCGCCGGACCTCACCGGAAGGTACAACTGGTCGTCTACCCAGACAGTTTTGGCCTGGGCAACGGCAATGGACGACACTGCGAACAATACACTGATGGCGAGGCGAAAAAGCGTCACTGGTTACGTTCCCTGAAATTCTTCGGTTGAAATCTGAGCGTGATTAAAAGCGCAATTTTGTCACAGATGCCCCGCCGTGCAAGCGAGCCATCATTACAATAAACTCATGCAGCCTGGCCTTCTGCTCACGGCAGAACGGCTTTGAAAGGCTTCACGACAACGTTCTGATAGACGCCTGCATCAACGTAGGGGTCGGCATCCGCCCAGGCCTGGGCTGCTTCCAGAGAGTCGAATTCCGCGATCACCAGGCTGCCGGTAAATCCGGCATCGCCGGGCTCGGGTGTATCAAGTGCCGGATGAGGGCCGGCAACAAGCAACCTGCCTTCTGCTTTCAAAGCCTGCAGCCGCTCGATATGTGCAGGGCGGGCGGACTGGCGTAACGGCAGGCTGTTCTCGACGTCTTCACTGATAATCGCGTAATACATTCAGCTCTCCGAAATGACTTCATATACGAGATAATCGGGCAGATAATCAGCGGTCGTGTCGCGCAGGGGTTGGCTGGTACACTGTAAATCCAAGGCATGCCGCCAGTTATCTGATGATTCAGGATATTTTGTGACTATACCGCAAGACCCGCATTTGTGCATTGATCTGCATTGCCACAGCACAGCTTCTGATGGCGCGCTATCACCGGCGGCGCTGGTTGAGCGAGCTGCCGGCCGCGGCGTCACTCATCTTTCCCTGACCGACCATGACACTATCGCGGGACTTGCCGAAGCGCAGACGGCTGCGCAGGCACAGGGCATCGTGCTGATCTCGGGGGTTGAGCTCTCGTGTCTCTGGAAAAGCCGCACCATCCATATCGTCGGCCTGGATTTTGATGCTGAGGCCGACGGTTTCCGGCGGGCTCTGGAGCAGCAGAATGACAATCGCTGGGCTCGTGCGCGAATGATCTCTGAGCGCCTCGGAAAGCTTGGTGTTGATGATCTTCTGGGTAAGGCCTCCGAAGCTGCCGGTGGCGATGTCCCGGGGCGTCCGCACTTTGCCCAGGTTCTGACAGAGGCTGGCGTGGTGCGCAATGCTGCCCAGGCTTTCAAGCGATATCTGGGCAACGGTAAGCCCGGAGATGTAAAGGCCTTTTGGCCGGAGCTTCCAGAGGTCGTTCGCTGGATTATCGAGGCAGGTGGCGTTGCGGTTCTTGCCCATCCCCGAAAATACCAGCTTACGGCAACCAAGTTGAGAGAGCTGACAGCGGATTTTCGAAGGGCAGGGGGGCAAGCAATTGAGGTATCTACCTCAGGTCAGTCCAGTGGCGACTTGGGCTTTCTGGCAGAGCTGTGCCGGAAAGAAAAACTGTTGGCATCTCAGGGCAGTGATTTTCACTTTCCTGGCGCTCCCTGGTGTGAACTTGGCCGTATCATGAAAATGCCAGACGGGCTTGAGCCGGTCTGGCATTCATTCAGACAACCTGTTCTGAGCGGCGCGCCGGCTTAATCCGGCGCGTGGAACAGTAAGTACAGGTCCGTCAGTGAGTCCGGAATGGCATCGGCCATCTGCCGGGACAGCTTGTCACTGTTGCGAACCTTCTGGAAGTCCTCGTCATCGAACAGTCCCGAAAGGGTCAGCATAGGCACCATCAGATCGGCGGTTTCTTCCTCGCTGGCCGCTTCGAGCCACTGCTCTTCGTGTTCAAGGAACGTATCCACGAACCCCGCACACCAGTTTTCCAGGGCGTTCATCGGGTCGCCGTCCTCTGGCTCCGGCAATTCCAGGGCCTGCCCCATATCCAGGGCATGGGCCATGTCATTGGCCAGTTGGGCGGAGCAACGCCTAAACACCTCGGGAATCCCGGTGTCGGGTACCTGATCGGCGCCCGTGGCGAGGCGAAAGATTTCTTCCGCGCTCAGTTCAGCCGGGCCGACGACGCTGGCACAGACCACCCCGTGGAAACCGAAGAAATCCAGGGCATCATCGCCCCAGGGCTCGGCAAAGAGGATGTCTTCCAGCGCTTCAATGTCGGAGTTCGATAGCATCAGTTAGTTACTCCCGGCCTTTTTGGCCTCTTCCGCAGCCTTCTGGCGCTTGCGGACTTCTCTTGGGTCATTGTAGGCGCGGCCCGGCGTCACCGGAACGTCAACGGCCGGAGCTTCAGCAGGCGTGTCCTGCGCTGCTGTTTCCGGAGTTGAAGGCTTCCCAACCTTCTCCGGCTCTGCTTTTTCAGTCTTCACCTTCTCAGCTTCAGCCTTCGCAGGTGCCGGTTGCTTCGGTTCGGGAGCCGGGCTCTCGGTTACTGCCTTCTTCTCCGCTGGCTTTTCAGCTTTCTCGGGTGCGGCTGCCGTTTCAGGTTTGGCCGCCGCCTCGGGTTTGGCCTTCGGCGCGGGCGCCTCATTTGATTCCACAGGCTGCTCTTTGGCCGCAGGCGTCTGTTCGCCTTTGGGGGCTGCCTTGGATTCCGGCGCTGGCTTGTTGGCGGTCTCTTCTTTCGGAGCCTGGTCGGCTACCGGTTTCTGCTCATCAGCGACGGCGCTGCTCTTGGCAGGCGCTGTTTCCCTGGCTGGTTTTTGAGCCTTTTCGGCAACTTTTTCGCCATTATCCTCAGACTTCTGACGAGGTTCTGAGCTTTTTTCGGCTTTGGCCGGCTCTGCCTTTTCAGCTTTCTCCGCTTTCGCTTTATCTGCTTCAGGCTTTTCAGCCGGTTTTTCAGCTGGCTGGTCGGCGACTTTTGCAGCTGCTTCCGACCGTGCGTCAGGCTTGCTGTCTGAAGCCGCTTTGTCTGAAGCCGCCTTGTCTGCAGATGCCTGTTCAGGTTTCTGCTCTTTTTCAGGCGCTTGCTGGGCTGCCTCTGTTTTCGGTGCTTCCTTGGCAGCGGGCGCTGTCTCGGTCCGGGTTTCAGCTTTCTCGGACTTTTCGGGCGCCACCGGCTTGCTCGCGGTCTCCTGCGTCTGCTCGGCTTTTACTTCCGGCTTGGCATCGTCACGACCTTTTTCCGGTTGGGTATCCTTCTGGTGCTTCTCGCTGCGGGCGGCTTTGCGATCCGCCGGTGAGGAAGCTGGTGCTTCAGAGGGAGAGCCGTCACGATTCCGTTGGCGACGTGGCTTGCGGCGCTTCTCGTCCGTGCCGGACTTGTCAGCCGGACCGGACTTGGCTGCGTTATCCTGCGGGCCCTGATCCTTCTGATCGCGGTTGTCTTTCTGGTCCCGCTGGGGTCTGTTGCGGCCACGGCCCTGGTTGTCGCGACGGTTGTCACGGCGGTTATCAGAGCCTTTGCTGTCAGCGCTCTTGTTATCGCCTCCGCGGTTATCCGAGCCTTTGTTGTCTGCGCTCTGGCGATTCTGGTTGCCACGGCTCTGCTCATCATTGCGGTTACGTCCGCGCCCACGGTTGTCGTCACCGCGACCTTGTTGGCCACCCTGGCGACGGTCGTTACCAGTGCGGTTGCCACCGGAACGCTGGTCGTCGCCGCGGGCTACCCGGGATTTGCGACGATCCTGACGGCCCTGGTTTCGGCGATCCTCGCGCTGGCCTTTGCCCTGGTCGCGATTTTCGATCTTTTGCTCTTCCTCGCCACTGAAGAAAGCGGAGATCTTTCGACCGAGCCGGCGGAACAGGCCTTCTTCCTGCTCGGCCGTCTCGGCGGCCTTGGGTTCTGCCGGGGTGGGCGCAGGGGCGCTGGGCCGGATGGCCTTCACAGCAGCCTGCTCACGAACCGGTTTTTCAGGGGTCGGAGCCTCAAAGATTTCCTCCTCACGCTCGCTGTACTCCTGGGCCACCTGGTGGCTGGAGATATGCTCGGGCGTAGTTTCATCCTGACGCATCCGGATGATTTCAAAGTGTGGGGTTTCCATGTGTGGAACCGGAACCACCACCACGCTGACTTCCTGCCGGGCCTCAATGTCGGCCAGCTGCTTGCGCTTCTCGTTGAGCAGGAAAGTGGCAACAGAAACGGGCACGACGGCTCGCACTTCGCCGGTCTTGTCCTTCGAAGACTCCTCGTAGATCAGGCGCATGATGCTCAGGGCGAGGGACTCAATGCCGCGGATTGTGCCCTGGCCTTCACACCGGGGGCAGACTTCGCTGCGGGTCTCGCCCAGGGAGGGGCGCAAGCGCTGTCGGGACATCTCCAGCAGGCCAAATCGGGAGATCTTGCCTACCTGAACCCGGGCCCGGTCGATTTCCAGAGCCTCGCGCATCTTCTGCTCAACTTCCCGCTGGTGCTTGGCCGGCGTCATGTCGATGAAGTCGATGACAATCAGGCCGCCCATGTCACGCAGGCGTAACTGGCGGGCAATTTCCTCGGCCGCTTCCAGGTTGGTCTGGAGAGCGGTTTCCTCGATGTCCTGGCCTTTGGTGGCCCGGGAGGAGTTGATGTCGATAGAAACCAGGGCCTCAGTCGGATCAATTACGATGGAGCCGCCGGAAGGCAGTTTCACTTCCCGCTGGAACGCCGTCTCGATCTGGCCTTCAATCTGGTAGCGGCTGAACAGGGGAATTTCATCCTTGTACAGCTTGATCTTGTTCTCGAAGGTTGGCATGACCGCGCGAACGAAATTCAGGACGTCTTCATAGACGCCGTTGGCGTCAATCAGGACTTCGCCAATGTCCTGGCGAAGGTAGTCGCGAACCGCGCGAATGATAACGTTGCTTTCCTGGTGAATCAGGAAGGGGGCCTTGCGCTCACCAGCGGCCTGAGTGATGGCTTCCCAGAACTGAACCAGATAATCCAGATCCCACTGGAGTTCTTCGGTGCTACGGCCAATACCGGCGGTGCGAACGATGATCCCCATGGATTTTGGTACCTGGACATCGTTCATGGCTTCTTTGAGCTGGGCCCGCTCATCGCCCTCAATGCGGCGGGAAATGCCGCCGGCACGGGGGTTGTTGGGCATCAGCACCAGGTAGCGGCCGGCCAGGGAAATAAAGGTGGTCAGGGCTGCGCCCTTGTTGCCACGTTCTTCCTTGTCGACCTGTACGATAACTTCCTGGCCTTCGGACACCACGTCCTTGATGTTGATCTTGCCTTCGATCTGGCCGGGAGACTTCTTGAAGTACTCCTTGGAAATCTCCTTCAGCGGCAGAAAGCCGTGGCGCTCGGCACCGAAATCAACAAAGGCGGCCTCAAGGCTGGGCTCGACGCGGGTAATGCGGCCTTTATAGATGTTGGCTTTTTTCTGCTCGCGGGAGCTGGATTCGATATCAAGATCAAACAGACGCTGGCCGTCAACCAGGGCGACGCGCAACTCTTCGGGATGAGTTGCATTGATTAGCATTCTTTTCATGGAAAGAAAGAGTTCCTGTCGTTTAAATTGACAGAAAACCAGAGGGGATCGCATCAGCGAAGCAGGATGTGCGTGCCGCGGGCCCTGTTAAATCACGGGCGGACCGGCGGCCAGACGAATCAGACCCTTCGGGGGTGTGATCCTATCGGTCTGAGACCAACGCCGACGATCCGGCTGCCTGTGGGCAGGGAGAGGTCGTGTAAGGTTCGTGTCTGTTGACGCATGTTATCCGTTTTCAGGTTCACTCAGGTGCCTGGGTCTCACGTCGTATTCGTATGCTGGACGGCCCGGCCCTGGGTGGCAATGATTCTTCGCGATGTCGCCCGCGGTTTTCTGCGCGGTTTTTCTCTCTCCCGGGTACAGGGTGCAGTCTCAGGAAGATCTGTCCTGGTCCTCCGGGAGCATTTCTCTCGCCGTTCCCGGTAGTGATTGGGTGCCCGGCGTTCAAACTCTCGAATAGTGTCGGTATACTTCTGCCGCTCCGGCTTCTGACTTGAGTTGGTCAGGCCGTAGACAAACGGCAGAGCACGCCGGAATATAACAGTATTCATGCAGCCGTTCAATCCTGCAGTCACTCCATCACCCAAGGAACTTCATGTCCCGAAAGTCTGCGAGCAAGAAGCCAGCCCGAGCCAGGCCCGAAAAGCCGGTCAAGACGAGTAAGGCAAGCGGTGACCACAACGCGGCTGCGCATGGAGAGGTTCGTCAGGGAGTTCAGTGGGTGACGGTGGACGAGGATAACGATGGTCAGAGAGTGGACAACTTCCTGCTCGCGCAGCTTCGTGGTGTGCCCAAGAGTATTATTTATCGGGTCATCCGAAAGGGCGAGGTGCGGGTTAACAAGGGGCGTGTGAAGCCGGATACCCGCGTGAATACCGGTGATCAAGTACGTATACCGCCGGTAACCCGCAAGGAAAAACCCGAGCCGGTGGCGCCCGGATCCCGGGTTCAGGGCGTGATGGAATCGGCCATTGTGTTCGAGAATGACCAGATGCTGGTGGTCAACAAGCCATCCGGGATTGCGGTTCACGGTGGCAGTGGCCTGAGTTTCGGGTTGATCGAGGTGCTTCGTTCGGCTCGCCCATCGGCAAAATTCCTGGAGCTTGTTCACCGTCTGGATCGCGATACCTCCGGCCTGGTCATGGTGGCCAAGAAGCGATCGGCACTGCGTTTTCTTCAGGATGAGCTGCGCCAGAAGCGTATCCGCAAGCACTATCATGCGCTGGTTGCCGGTGACTGGCCGGCCAGTGTCGACCGGGTTGATGTGCCGCTGCTGCGCTATGAGATGCCCAATGGCGAGCGCCGCGTGAAGGTAGACGATGCCGGGAAAGCGTCCCTGACCACGTTCCGCTGTCTGGAGCGTTATGCCGGATATAGCCTGGTGGAGGCGTCGCCGATCACCGGGCGGACGCACCAGATCCGGGTTCACAGTGCCTGGGCGGGTCATCCGATTGCGGGTGACGACAAGTATATGGATGATGTCAGCCTCAAAGCGTTCCGGTCTATTGGTGGTCAGCGACTGATGCTGCATGCCCGGGCCCTGGAGTTCACTTTGCCGGTCTCCGGTGAGGCCATGCGCCTGGAGGCGCCCTACGACGATGCATTCAATGACGTGCTCAGGAAGCTTTCTGGGCGTCTTAAAGGATCCGATCAATGAACGTCAGAGTGGTTATTTTTGACTGGGACGGGACCCTGGTGGACTCGGTTGAGCACATTGCCGACAGCCTGCACCAGGCCGCAACCGATCTGGGCTACCCCGAACTGGAGCGTGAAGCTTACCGGGATATCATCGGTCTTGGCATGGTCGAGGCTTTGGAAAAGCTTTATCCGGGCATCAGCCGGGAAGAAATGAACAGTATCCGAGACGGCTATGCCCGCTATTTCTTCAGCAAGGTGACAACACCCCAGAACGTGTTTGAGGGGATGGCTGATGTGGTTGCAGATCTGCGCGGAGCCGGGCGCAGCTGTTCCGTTGCCACTGGCAAGAGCCGGCGCGGGCTGGATTCTGCCCTGGTTTCCAGCGGTCTTGGCGACCACTTTGAGATTACCCGATGCGCCGATGAGACGCGCTCAAAGCCCGATCCAGCCATGCTCGAGGAAATTCTCCGGTTCTACCGCATTGAGCCGGAAGAGGCCGTGATGATTGGTGATACCCGCTATGACCTGGAAATGGCCCAGCGTATTGGCATGCCTTCCATCGGGGTGGAGTGGGGTGTGCATAAGCGGGACGTGCTGGGTGATTATTCCCCGCGCGCCATCGTTGATTCCGTGCCTGACCTTCGTCGGGTGCTCGGGCTGTAAACGGGCCGAATTCATTGAAGTTGCTGACAGGAAGCGAGCATGAGTGACTGGGAATCTGACAAGTCTGCCGATTGGGGTGACAAGCCGGTGGAGCCGGAGAAAGAGAGTAAACCGTTTTTCGGGCGTAAGTCTCCGAAGCTTCCGCCCGAATCAGGCCGTGACTGGAAGCTTATCGAAAAGCTGGTTATGTCGCTGCAGGCCGAACAGCGCAGAAGCCGGCGTTGGGGTATCTTTTTCAAGTTCCTGACTTTCGGGTACCTGATCGCCTTGCTGTTCATGTTCAAATTTCCCCTTGGCGAGTCTCTTGAAGGGGTGGCAGGAAAGCATACTGCTCTGGTGGAGATTAACGGTCCGATCGCTGCAGACGAGCTGGCAAGCGCAGACAATATTGTTGGGTCTCTCCGGACAGCCTTTGAAGAGCCAAACTCGGTGGCCGTGATCCTGCGCATCAACAGTCCGGGCGGTAGCCCGGTTCAGGCGGGCTATGTTTACGATGAGATCAATCGCCTGCGGGAAGAATACCCGGAGAAGAAGGTTTACGCCGTGATCTCGGATATTGGCGCCTCCGGGGCTTACTACATTGCTGCGGCTGCGGATGAAATATACGCCAATCGTGCCAGTCTTGTCGGCTCGATCGGGGTAGTAGCTGGTGGCTTCGGGTTCACCGAGGTAATGGAGAAAATTGGCGTCGATCGCCGCCTTTATACTGCAGGTGAAAACAAGGCTTTCCTGGATCCGTTCTCTCCGGAGCAGGAAGAAGAGGTAGCGTTCTGGCAGAGCGTGCTGGAAAACACCCATCAACAATTTATTGCTGCAGTCAAGCAGGGTCGTGGTGATCGCCTGGCGGATGACGAGCGGCTGTTCAGTGGCTTGGTGTGGAGTGGCGAGCAAGCCGTTGAGCTAGGGCTGGCTGATGGGCTTGGCAGTGCTTCACACGTGGCCCGGCAGATCATCGGGCAGGAGAAGCTTGTGGACTACAGTCGCCGCAAGTCGCCGTTCCAGGATATTGTCGATCAGCTTGGCGTTGCCTTTGGTGAGGGCTTTGCCAGTCAGTTGGTCGAGTCCCGTCTCGAGCTGCGTTAAGTTTTTCCGGGCTCAGGCCGGTTTTCCAGTAGGGGATTCCGGCCCCAGCGCCGCAACATATCGTTCAGGGCAATGAGGGGTAATCCCACCAGGCTGTTCGGGTCTCGGCCCTCGAGAGCGTCGAACAGTGTGATGCCCAGACCTTCCATCTTAAAGCTGCCGGCGCAGTCGTAGGGTTTCTCTTGCCGCAGGTAGGCCTCTATCTCCTGGTCAGTCAGTTTTCGGAACCGGACGTTGTAAGGCTCGCAAAGGCTCTGGAGGTTTCCGGAGTCGGCGTCAAGCAGTGCCAGGCCGGTAAGAAAAAGGACTCTGTGACCGCTGCTCTGGCGTAGCTGGTTGGTTGCCTGCTCATGATCGCCGGGCTTGCTCAGCACCGAGCCATTCGGCAGGCAGGCCACCTGGTCGGAGCCGATGATCCAATGGCCGGGGAAGCGATCCGCCAGTGCCCGGGCCTTGTTCTCGGCCAGTCGCGTGGCGAGCGACTCCCCGGATTCCCCTGGTTGTGGTGATTCGTCGATGTCGGGGCTGGCGCAGGTGAAGGGCATGCCCAGCCGGTCGAGTAGAGCCTTTCTGTAAGGTGATGAAGATGCCAGTAAAAGCGGTTTTCGGGTCATAGGTAGTATCCTGTGAGTGCCTGGCCAGCGTATCTGAGGTGCGGTTATCGTAAATTACACCTATCTGCACGGAAACCCTTGTGAAAAAGCAACGAAGTCTTTGACAGCAGCGGGCTGCGCCCCTAAAATTGCGCGCCTATGTCAAACGCGTCCAACGCCGAGTTGCCCAAATCTGTTGATCCTTACCGGTTAGCGGAACAGAACAGCACACTGGAGGGAGAGATTCCCATCAGCGGGCTTGGCCGTTTTCGCGAAGCGGTTTTCGGGTTCTCGGAAGGCGCTGCGTGCCGGGTAAAGCTGTCTTTCTTTATGGACGGCGAGCGGCGTCGCGTTGTTTCGGGTGAACTGGCCGCTCCGGTGGATCTGGAATGTCAGCGGTGCATGGGCGCCATGAGCGTGACACTGGTCTCCCAATTCAAGCTGGGGCTAGTCACCAGTGACGAGCAGGCGCAACAGCTACCGAAAGAGCTCGAGCCGTTTCTGACCGATGATTTCACCGCGGATCTCTGGTCGATGGTGGAAGACGAGCTGTTGCTGGTGTTGCCACCGTTCCCGCTTCACGAACGGGACGAGTGTCCGGCCCGGGAAGATCTGGAAGCTTACGAGCCTGACGGCTCGGGGGCTGAGCCGGTGAGAAAGTCGGGCGAGAATCCGTTCAGTGTCCTGGCGGATCTCAAGAAGACAAAGCATTAACCGGGCGCGGGTGTCCCTCGGGAAGCCGGCGCACATTTAACGAACAGACGTTACTTATTCAGCAAGACAAAGTTTACGTTAACAGGTCAGGAGCATAATCATGGCTGTACAGCAAAACCGTAAGACCCGTTCCAAGCGTGGCATGCGCCGTTCACACGACGCCCTGAGCGCCGCTGCTCTGAGCACTGATGCGACCACCGGTGAAGTTCATCGTCGTCACCACGTGTCTCCGGACGGCTTCTACCGTGGCAAGCAGGTAATCGAAGCTCGCGACGAGTAATCTCGTTGCCGCTATGCATCGCCAGGAATCGGATGGCAGAACGGTGAAACCGGTCACCATCGCGATTGACGCCATGAGTGGCGACCGCGGCGCAGCCGTTGTGGTTGCCGCTTCGTTGCAGGCGGTGCGCGAAAATGAAGCCTTGAGCATCGTTCTGGTGGGAATTCGGAGCGAGCTCGAGGCTTTGTTGCGTGAAGGGCATGCCCGAATCCGCATTGTTGAGGCTGCGGATGTAGTGCGCATGAACGAGCGCCCTTCGCACGCTCTTCGTCACAAGAAAAATTCCTCCATGGCCATCGCGCTGAGCCTCGTCCGGGACGATGAAGCCCAGGGTTGTGTCAGCGCCGGGAACACAGGTGCGCTGATGGCGTTCGGGCGCACCATTATCCGGATGTATCCGGGCATAGAGCGCCCCGCCATCGCCAAGCTGATTCCCTCGCTGCGTGGACGTTGCCACGTCCTTGACCTGGGTGCCAATGTCGACTCCACCGCCGAAAACCTTTATCAGTATGCCTTGATGGGCTCACTGATGGCGTCTGCTATCTGCAGCCAGGCGGAGCCGCGGGTTGCCTTGCTGAACGTCGGTGAGGAGGAAATCAAAGGGAATGAGCAGGTACGGTTGGCATCTCACATGCTGGCCCAGTGCGATACCATCAACTATATCGGTTATGTGGAAGGCAGTGATCTGTTCCGGGACGTGGCCGATGTGGTGGTCTGTGATGGCTTTGTCGGCAACATTGCCCTGAAAACCGGCGAGGGCGTTGCCGGACTGCTGATTGAGCTGATGGAGCAGGCTTTTACCCGAAATCTCTACGGCAGGCTGGTTGGCCTGCTTGCCCGGCCGATTATCGGTCGGCTTCTGCAATTGATGGATCCTTCCCGGCACAACGGTGCCAGTCTCCTCGGCCTCCAGGGCGTGGTGATCAAAAGCCATGGCAACGCCAACGAACGCGCTATGCTGTCGGCCATTCGCCAGGCTGTCAGGGAAGTGGAGCTGGAAGTGCCTCGCCGTATCAATGAGCGTCTCGACGATCTCATGCTTTGAGTGCCTGAGACTAAAGTCTGTCCCGGTTTTGTCACGCGTTCGCGGATAATTGGCCTAACTTGTACTATTGGCTAATCTCACGTAACCACCCAATGACGATAAGATCCCGCTTATGAAATCAGCCTTTATTTTTCCAGGACAAGGGTCGCAATCAGTGGGCATGCTTTCGGCTGCCGCTGAAGCCTGGCCCATTATCAACAGAACCTTTGCTGAAGCCTCCAATGTGCTTGGCTACGACCTCTGGGCGCTCTGCCAGAAGGGCCCGGCCGAGGAGCTCAATAAAACCATGGTTACCCAGCCTGCGCTGCTTACGGCCAGTGTTGCCCTATGGCGGCAGTGGTTTGTGGCGGGTGGCAGTGCGCCGGATTTCCTTGCCGGTCACAGTCTGGGCGAGTATAGCGCCCTGGTTGCTGCCGAGAGCCTCGACTTTGTTGAAGCCGTGAAACTGGTTCGTCTGCGCGGTGAGCTTATGCAGGATGCCGTGCCGGCAGGGGAAGGAAAAATGGCCGCTATCCTGGGTCTTGAGGACGATGACGTTGTTGCGGCCTGCGAAAGCGCTGCGCAAGGTGATGTGGTTTCTGCGGTTAACTTCAATGCGCCCGGCCAGGTCGTCATTGCTGGCTCGGCAGCCGCGGTTGAGCGCGCCATTGACGCCTGCAAGGAAAAAGGCGCCCGCAAGGCCATGCCATTGCCGGTCAGCGTGCCTTCCCACTGCGCTTTGATGAAGGGCGCTGCCGAGGAATTGGCAAAAGCGTTGGAAGATGTGCGTTTTAATGATGCTGTCATCCCGGTTATACAAAATGTTAACGCTGCCGCCGAGACCGAATCCGCTACACTGAAGGCCAATCTGCTCAAGCAGCTTTATTCACCGGTCCTCTGGACGGATTCTGTGCGTACTCTCGTTGCCAATGATGTCGAAGTCGCCGTTGAGTGCGGTACTGGCAAGGTCCTGGCAGGGCTTGCCAAACGTATCGACCGGGCTTTGGCCGTTCACAGTATCGAAGACCAGGATTCGCTGGCGAAGGCGCTGGACGCCTTCGGCCAGTCCTGAAACGAAAGGGAGTTATTCATGTCTCTGGAAGGTAAAACCGCACTGGTAACCGGTGCAACCCGCGGTATTGGCCAGGCGATTGCCCGTGCGCTGGCTGCGCAGGGTGCTGAAGTCGTCGGTACGGCGACCAGTGAGGCCGGTGCCGAGTCCATCACCAATGATCTCCAATCGGCCGGTTACAAAGGCTATGGCATGGTCATGAACGTTGCAGATCCCGCCAGCATTGACGCGGGTCTGAAGGCGCTGACGGAAAAATCCGGCGCACCGCTGATTCTGGTCAACAATGCCGGCATTACCCGTGATAACCTGCTGATGCGTTTGAAGGACGAGGACTGGGCGTCAGTCCTGGAGACCAATCTGTCCAGCGTTTACCGCACCAGCAAGGCAGTGCTTCGCGGTATGGCAAAGGCGAAATGGGGTCGGATCATCAATATCAGTTCCGTGGTTGCCGGTATGGGCAATCCGGGGCAGGGCAACTATTGCGCTGCCAAGGCAGGGGTTGAAGGGTTTACCCGGAGCCTGGCCAAAGAAATGTCGAACCGGGGAATCACCGCAAATTGTGTGGCTCCCGGATTTATTGACACGGATATGACAAAAAAACTGGACGACAAGCAGCGCGAGACTATGCTGGAAATCATACCCGCGGGTCGTCTGGGTGAGCCGGAAGAAGTGGCAGCCGTGGTTGCCTTCCTGGCATCAGATGCAGCCGGTTACGTGACGGGTGAAACCATCAACGTGAACGGCGGAATGTACATGGGATAAGCCCCAGTCGGGGTCTGTGCGCAACTCCTTGTCGCACAACATGTTTATCAGAATCCCTGCTTGTTTGCAGGTAGGGTTTAAACTAAACTGGCAGCACTAGAGTTGCTTGGTTGACACACAAAGTGAGGACATTATGAGTACAGTTGAAGAGCGCGTGAAGAAGATCGTTTGTGAACAGTTGGGCGTTAAAGAGTCCGAGGTTCAGAACTCATCTTCTTTTGTAGAGGATCTTGGCGCTGACTCACTGGACACCGTTGAGCTGGTTATGGCACTGGAAGAGGAATTCGAAACCGAGATTCCTGACGAGGAAGCCGAGAAGCTGACAAGTGTTCAGGACGCGATCGACTACATCGTCGCGCACACCTGATACTCTGCATTTAAGAAAGCCAGGCAAAAAGCCGTCCTTGTGAAACAGCGAGGGACGGCTTTTTTATTGGCTGATAATCAGGTTCAATCTGCGTTCAGATTCATTCGGACAAGATCAGGTGCAACAGGCTATGACTAAACGGCGAGTTGTCATTACAGGAATGGGCATGCTGTCTCCGGTCGGCAATAGCGTGGAGTCGTCCTGGGAAGCTATTCAGGCCGGACGTAGCGGGATCGGTATGATCGATCGCTTTGACGCGTCTGCCTATAACACAAGGATTGGAGGGGCCATCCGGGACCTGGATATGGAGTCCTACCTTTCTCCCAAGGACGCCAGGAAGCTCGACGCCTTTATCCACTATGGCCTGATTGCCGCCCAACAGGCGGTGTACAACAGCGGCCTTGAGTCGTTTGACCGGCTTGACCGGGAGCGCGTCGGTATAGCCATTGGCTCTGGCATCGGTGGCCTCGAGTACATCGAGAAAAGCGTTCTCACCATGGACAAGTCCGGGCCCCGAAAGGTTTCGCCGTTTTTCGTGCCCGCTTCTGTTATCAACATGATTTCCGGGAATGCCGCGATCCGTTTTGGCTATCGGGGCCCGAACATTGCAATTGTGACCGCCTGCACTACCGGTACCCATAACATTGGCTATGCGGCCCGTACGATTGCCTATGGCGACGCCGAAGTGATGCTGGCCGGTGGGTCGGAAATGGCGACCACACGTACCGGCATGGCTGCTTTCTCCGCTGCCCGGGCACTGTCTACCCGCAACGATGAACCGGAAAAGGCCAGCCGCCCCTGGGACAAAGATCGGGACGGCTTTGTCCTCAGCGACGGTGCCGGGGTGGTCGTTCTTGAGGAACTGGAACACGCAAAACAGCGCGGTGCCACGATATACGGCGAAGTGGTTGGCTTCGGGATGAGTGACGATGCTCACCACATTACCGCGCCTCCGGAGGACGGTGAGGGCGCGGCCCGTTCCATGGCCAATGCCGTGCGTGACGCCGGCCTGAAACCGGAAGAGATTGATTATATCAATGCCCACGGTACCTCCACCCAGGTCGGTGACGTAGCCGAAGTGGCTGCTGTCCGGAGGGTATTCGGCGCGCATGCTGAAAAGCTGGCCATGAGCAGCACCAAATCAATGACCGGGCACCTGCTTGGCGCCGCCGGTGCGGTGGAAGCAATCTTCTCGGTCATGGCCATTCGCGATGGCGTGTTGCCGCCAACCATCAATCTGGACAATCCCGATGAAGGGTGCGATCTGGATCTTGTGGCCCACAAGAGTCGTCAGGCCGATGTTCGGGTGGCGCTGTCCAACTCGTTCGGATTCGGCGGTACCAATGGAACCCTGATTTTCCGTCGCTACGAAGGCTGATAATCGCTGTGTTTCGTCTTTACTGGGCCGATGAGGGCGGCCTGCCCGCCGATGACCGTGGGCTTGCCTATGGTGACGGGCTGTTCGAAACTATCCGGATGTCGGGGCAGAGAGGTGTTCTGTTGTCCCGCCACCTGGAACGAATGGTGCGCGACGCCGGGCGACTTGGTATTGAGGTTTCCCGGAAAGAGCTCGCCAACGTTTGCGTCGAGGCGGCGCAACGTTTCGCCGATCGTTTCAAGGCAGATGGCTGGATCCTCAAGCTGACACTGACCCGTGGCAGTGGCGGGCGAGGGTATCGCCCAGATCCTGGGATGGAGCCCAATCTGCTGGTTTCCGCATCGCCTCTGCCGCCAGCGCCGGATCCTGCAGGCGTGGCGGTTGATTTCTCCAAAGTACCGCTGGCGGTCAATCCGTTAGTGGCCGGAATGAAGTCGCTGAACCGGATTGAGCAAGTACTGGCGGCTGCGGAACTCGGGCCTCCGCTGTTCGAGGTGATCATGGCGGATCGCGATGGCAATCTGGTCGAAGGCACCCGTACCAATCTTCTGCTTCGTCAGGGAGGTGGCTGGGTGACGCCGCCGGCATCCAGTCTGGCGGTTGCCGGTGTGCTCAGGCAGTGGCTTCTGGAGCGCCTGAGGCAAAGGGGGGAGACGGTGACAGAGCGTCCGGTCACGGTAAATGATGTGCTTGGCCCGGATTGCCAGGGTATTTTTTTGCTGAACAGCGTGCTGGGCATTGTTCCGGTTCGCACTATTGCCGGTCATGATTTGCCTGTCGATAGCGGACTTGCGACAATCTTCAATCCTCTCGAAACACTGGAATAAATCGTTTGTTCAAGAAGTTATTGCTTGCGTGCGTTTGTGTTGCCGTCCTCGCCTCGGCAGGAACAGGTCTCTGGGTGTGGCAGGGTCTGCAAGGCCTGAAAAAGTCGGTGATACTGGAAGAGCCGCTGCTTTTTGACGTTCCCCAGGGCAGTTCCTTCATTGAAGTGGTTGGTCGGCTTGAGGCTGAGGGTCTCGTTTCAGACCGGCTGTGGCTGAGGCTGTACGGTCGGCTCGAACCTGAGCAGACCCGTATCAAGGCTGGCCAGTACGAATTTCTCAGTGGCATGAGCCCCAGGGACATGATCGGTGTCATGGTGTCGGGGGACACCAAGCACTGGTATGTACAGTTCATTGAGGGCTGGACCTTCAAGGACATGAGGTCGGCTCTGGCCCAGGCTGAGCGGCTTCAGAAGGTCACTGGCCAGTGGACTGTTGAGCAGATCATGGCAGCTGTTGGCGCCGAGGGCGAGCACCCCGAAGGGCGATTCTTTCCGGATACCTACGCCTTTACCAGTAGCGAATCTGACCTCGACCTGCTGAAGCGGGCCTTCAACCGGATGGAAACAGTGTTGGCCGAGGAATGGTCTGCGCGGGAAGAAGGGCTTCCTTACGATAACCCATACGAAGCCCTGATCATGGCTTCGATCGTGGAGCGCGAAACCGGAGCGCCCCACGAGCGGGATCAGGTTGCCGGCGTGTTTGTCCGCCGCCTGCAGAAAGGAATGCGGCTACAAACCGACCCCACGGTCATCTACGGCATGGGAGACAGTTATCAGGGGCGGATAGGGCGCAGGGACCTGCGCACCTATACACCCTACAATACTTACAGAATCAATGGCCTGCCTCCCACGCCCATTGCCCTCCCTGGCCGTGAATCCATTCACGCGGCCCTGCATCCGGATGACGGTGATGCACTTTATTTCGTTGCCCGGGGTGATGGCACGCACAAGTTTTCGCGCACACTGTCGGAACACCAGAAAGCCGTGCGTGAATTCCAGTTGAACAGACGTGACGACTACCGTTCCTCCCCTGCACCACAGAACAACGACTCCGATGAGGATGCGGGATGACGGTTCGCGGGCAATTCATAACATTTGAGGGTACCGAGGGGGTTGGCAAGTCAACCCAGTTGACGAACGCAGCCGACACACTTGATCAGATCGGTGTCGATTATATCGTCACCCGGGAGCCTGGCGGCACGCCCATGGCTGAGTCCATCCGCGAACTCCTGCTGGCTCCCCGGGATGAGCCGGTGAATGAAATCACCGAGCTGTTGCTGATGTTTGCTGCCAGGGCCCAGCACCTGCACACGCGGATTTTGCCGGCGCTTGAGCGCGGTCACTGGGTCTTGTGCGACCGTTTTACCGATGCGACGTTTGCCTATCAGGGCGGCGGGCGCGGCGTTCCGGAGGAACGAATCGCCCTGCTTGAAACTCTGGTGCAGGGCGACATTCGTCCGGATCACGTGATTGTTCTGGATGCCCCCGTGGACACAGGGATGGCCAGGGCCCGCAAGCGGGGAGAACTTGATCGCTTCGAGCAGGAAGATCTGGAGTTCTTTCAGCGAATCAGAGATGCCTATCTTGCCCGGGCCAAGGCGCAGCCCGCCAGGTATCAGGTAATTGATGCCTCGCGCCCACTGGCTGAGGTTTCTGAGCAGGTTTCGGGACTGTTGAAGCAGTGGTTGAGCCGTTCAGCGGTGCGCTGAGAGCTGCGAGTTTCCCCGATGTTTCTGTTCCATTCGTGCACTTTCTGTAATGTTCTGCTTTAATTGAGGAACATTCTCAGTTAAACGCTGGCAGTTTTAATGGTTAACGCGAAACTTCTGAAGCTTCCCATGGCAGCGCATCAGCACTGGCATGAACACCACCAGATTGTCATCGGGGTGCGGGGCGAAGCCGAGTTAAGCGTTGATGGGGCAGGGGCTTATCTGGACACCTGGCGAGCATACCTGGTGCCCACGGAAGCCCGACACGATTATCGTGGTAATGACCAGAATCATGTTCTGGTGATCAATCTCGATCCGCTTATGCCTGCCGTCAATTCTCCAGCCCACGCCGATTACGAGCGCATGATGCGGGTGTTTGAAAAGCCGCGAACCTTGCAGATGGATAGTCGCTTACATGGTCTCGTCCAGTTCGCCGCTGGCGAGTTTGACCGAGCGCCCGATCATACAACGCTCCAGCAGCACCTGGCTTCAAGCATTCTCTATTGTATGGCTGACCGGATCACAGATGGCCAGTCCTTCACGTCAAACCGGAATGCTATCAGCCCTGATACAGTCCGACGCTACATTCTCAAAAATCTCCACAAGAAGATTACTGTCGAAGATATGGCAGGAGAGGTTTGCCTCAGTGTCAGCCGTTTCCATGAGGTGTTCAGGGAGGTGGCAGGTATAACGCCGCACCAGTTTCTATTACAGACACGACTTGATCAGGCCGCCAACCTCCTCGCAACAACGACCCTGACAGTGTCCGAAATCAGTTACCGATCGGGTTTCTCGTCTCAAAGCGCGCTGACAAATGCCTTGCGGAAATACAAGGGGACCACGCCATCAAGATTGCAGGTTGGCGAGAGTGTGGCCTGATTTGGCCGGTCAGTTCCTTAGTCCCGTAGGATTGTGCAAAAGAATCGTAGGATTTCGTAAGCCTGAAATCCGCACTAATACTAAGTTATAGCGACTGGAGCCCGGTCTCACGCGAGCGTGCGGGGCGAGAGTCGCAAATGTTCTTTGCGTACTCAGGTTCAGGGAGTGATCACAAGGAAATTCCCTGCTTCAAATGAGATGGAACTCGGAAACAAAAGAAGAACAGTGCAGCGAGTTGGCATAAGGTCAGCCATGTGCTTTGCGAGCGGATCTATTCCGACTCATTAAACCGGAGGAGCCCCTATGGCTATTGGTGTTTGGATCAGTCTATTTGCTTACTTTGCGCTCATGATTGCCATCGGCGTTTATGCCATGCGCAGAGCTACGTCTTCGTCCGAAGACTATATGTTGGGCGGCCGAGCCCTCAGTCCGAAGGTGGCTGCGCTTTCGGCAGGTGCTTCTGATATGAGTGGCTGGCTGCTTCTGGGTCTGCCGGGCGCGCTGTTTGCGTCGGGTCTGGGATCTGCCTGGATTGGTATTGGCCTGCTCGTAGGTGCATTCTTTAACTGGACGCTGGTTGCGCCCCGCCTCCGTGAACAAACCGTTCACTATGGCAATGCGATCACCATCCCGTCTTTCCTGGCAAATCGATTCCCGACACAGGCGCTGTCGCTGCGCACCGTCTCGGCGATCGTTATTGTCATTTTCTTCGCGGTCTATACAGCGTCAGGCCTGGTGGCCGGCGGCAAGCTGTTTGAGAGCGCATTCGCCGGAATTTTCAACTTCGGTGGCATGAGTGATTACGCAGCAGGCATCGTAATTACCCTGGGTGTGGTTCTGGCTTACACCGTCGTGGGTGGGTTCCTGGCCGTGAGTATGACGGACTTTGTACAGGGCTGTATCATGATGCTGGCTCTGGTCATCATGCCCGCGGTTGTGCTGTTTGGTGAAGGCGGTGGCGGTTTCGCCCAGGCCTCTCAAACCCTGAACGAGGTTGATCCCACGCTGCTGTCCTGGACGGAGGGGCTAACCTTTATTGGTTGGTTGTCTGCCGTTACCTGGGGGCTGGGTTATTTCGGTCAGCCCCACATCATCGTGCGTTTCATGGCCATCCGCACCCTGAAGGATGTACCGGTTGCCCGGAACATCGGTATGAGCTGGATGCTGATTTCCCTGATCGGCGCGATTTCTCTGGGCGTATTCGGCCGTGCCTACGCTATCCGTAATGGCATGGACGTACAGGATCCGGAAACCATCTTTATCATCCTGTCAGACATGCTGTTCCACCCGCTGATCACAGGCTTCCTGTATGCGGCTCTGCTGGCGGCGGTGATGAGTACCATCTCCAGTCAGCTGTTGGTATCTTCCTCTTCACTGACAGAAGATTTCTATCGTCTGTTCCTGCGTAAGGAAGCAACTGACAAGGAGTGCGTAAATATCGGTCGCGTGTGCGTTGTCCTTGTTGGTCTGGTGGCAGCCGTCATCGCCTCCGATCCGAACTCTCAGGTTCTGGCCCTGGTTGCTAACGCGTGGGCAGGCTTTGGTGCTGCATTCGGTCCGCTGATTATCCTGTCGCTGATGTGGCGTCGAACTAACGGCGCAGGTGCCATCGCTGGCATGGTTGTCGGTGCGGCCACGGTCATGATCTGGATTTCAATGGGCTGGAACGGCTCGTTCATGGGTGGACCAGGTGTCTACGAGATTATTCCCGGCTTCATTGCTGCCTTCATCGCAATCCTGGTAGTGAGCTCGGTAACCGCCGATGCCGGCGAGTATCAGCATATCGAGCGGTAAAGAAAATCGCGCCAAGCGCGTTTGAAGAAGTGAAAAGGACTCCTGCGGGAGTCCTTTTTTTGGTCATAATGATTCCGGATCGTTCGTCTCTTTTGTGGCGACGCCCCAATCCGCAACGGAGCGCGATGAGTGACTGTTCTGGAAGTCCTGGCATTACTGTCGATCGGTGGCATTGCCGGGTTTATTAACGTTCTCTCAGCTGGCGGATCGATGCTGACTCTGCCGCTATTGATGTTTTTGGGGTTGCCGCCACAAGTGGCCAATGGCACTAACAGGGTGGCGATAACGCTGCAGAGTATCACTGCAGTAGGCAGCTTCTACCGGATGGGGCATGGCAACCTGGTCGTTAGTTTGTATTTGGCCTTTCCCGCAGTTCTCGGTTCGCTTCTGGGCGCCTGGATTGCTACCTGGGTATCGGACACTGTCTTCGAGTGGGTGTTGGTGTCCGCCATGATCGGCGCCTCCGCATTTATGCTTCTGCCGCAACCGGTGCTCAGTACCCGGCCGCTGACCCCGGAGCGTCTCAGTCCGGCCATTTATCTGGCGATGTTCGTCGTTGGCATGTACGGCGGATTCATTCAGGTAGGTGTTGGCGTGCTGTTCATTGTGGTGCTTTACCACATGCTCAAGATCGACCTGCGCCAGGTGAACGTGCTCAAGGTATCGATCGTGTTGCCTTTTACATTCGCTGCTCTGGTGGTCTTCGCTTTCAACGACCAGGTTCGCTGGGGTGTGGGGCTGACGCTGGCGCTGGGTAATATCACCGGTGCTTTTATTGCTACCCGAGTGAATATGAGCAAACGCGGAGCGCGTTGGATTAAATTGATTACCCTGGTGATGGTAGCGGCCATTCTGGCGAGGCTGGTTTTTTACTGATTGCCAACAAGTCACGCGTTGAACAGTCTATGGCGAACCATGTTGCATAAAAAAACGCCAGCCCGAGGGCTGGCGTTTTTGGAGCTAAACCTTAAAAGTCACTGCTCAGGCAACGTTCGCCTCAGAGGCCTTCTTGGTGTAGTTCTCCATCTGGTCGAAGTTGAGATACTTGTAAATCTCTTTCGACATGCTGTTGAGGTCTTTGGCGTACTCCATGTATTCCTCGGCGGAGGGGAGTTTGCCCAGTACCGCGCCAACCGCTGCCAGTTCCGCGGAGGTCAGGTACACGTTGGCACCATCGCCCAGACGGTTCGGGAAGTTACGGGTGGAGGTAGACAGCACGGTGCTCTTGGCCGCCACACGTGCCTGGTTACCCATGCACAGGGAGCAGCCCGGCATCTCGGTGCGAACACCGGCAGTGCCGTAGATGTTGAAGTAGCCTTCTTCCATCAACTGGGCCTGGTCCATCTTGGTGGGCGGGGACATCCACAGACGGGTCTTCAGGGGTTCCTTGTTCTGCGCCAGCAACTTACCGGCGGCACGGAAATGACCGATGTTGGTCATGCAGGAACCGATGAACACTTCGTCTACCTTGTCGCCGGCCACTTCGGACAGCGTCCGGGCGTCGTCCGGATCGTTCGGGCAGCACACGATCGGCTCCTTGATTTCGGCCAGGTCGATTTCCACTACGTGGGCGTACTCCGCGTCCTTGTCGGCACGCATCAGCTTCGGATCAGCCAGCCACTCTTCCATCTGCTGGGCGCGACGCTCCAGGGTACGAGGATCGCCGTAACCCTCGGCAATCATCCAGCGCAGCATGGTGATGTTGGAGCGCAGGTACTCGGCCACGGACTCTTCAGACAGGTTGATGGTGCAGCCAGCAGCAGACCGCTCGGCAGACGCGTCAGACAGCTCGAAAGCCTGCTCTACGGTCAGGTGCTCAAGACCTTCGATCTCAAGGATGCGACCGGAGAATTCGTTGATCTTGCCTTTCTTCTCAACGGTCAGCATGCCTTGCTTGATGCCGTACAGCGGAATGGCATGTACGAGGTCGCGCAGGGTGATACCTGGCTGCATTTCGCCCTTGAACCGAACCAGAACAGATTCCGGCATATCCAGCGGCATAACGCCGGTTGCAGCGGCAAACGCAACCAGACCGGAACCGGCCGGGAAGGAGATGCCCATGGGGAAGCGGGTGTGAGAGTCACCACCGGTGCCCACGGTGTCCGGCAGCAGCATGCGGTTCAGCCAAGAGTGGATGATACCGTCGCCCGGACGCAGGGAAACACCGCCACGGGTACGGATAAAGTCCGGCATGGTGTGCTGCATTTCCACGTCAACCGGCTTCGGGTAAGCAGCAGTGTGGCAGAAAGATTGCATGACCAGGTCGGCCTGGAAGCCCAGACACGCCAGGTCTTTCAGCTCGTCCCGGGTCATCGGGCCGGTGGTGTCCTGGGAGCCGACTGTCGTCATGTGTGGCTCGCAGTAGGTGTTCGGACGAACGCCTTTGCCTTCTTCCAGGCCACAGGCTTTGCCGACCATCTTCTGGGCCAGGGTGAAGCCTTTGGTGCCGGCTTCGGGATCTTTCGGCAGGCGGAACAGGTCGGTCGCGCCCATGCCCAGTGCTGTACGAGCCTTGGCGGTCAGGCCACGGCCGATGATCAGCGGAATACGGCCGCCGGCCTGAACTTCGTCCAGGATTACGTCGGACTTGAATTTGAACTCGGAGATGGTTTCGCCGGCCTCGTTCAGGATCTTGCCTTCATACGGGCGGATCTCGATAACGTCGCCCATGTTCATGTTGTCGACCGGAGCTTCGAAAACCAGGGCACCGGCGTCTTCCATGGTGTTGAAGAAGATTGGGGCAACCTTGTTACCGATACAGACACCACCGGCACGCTTGTTGGGAACGCCCGGGATGTCCTCACCAAAGAACCACAGAACGGAGTTGGTGGCAGACTTACGGGAAGAACCGGTACCGACAACATCACCAACGAAGGCAACGGGCAGGCCCTTGGACTTGATCTCATCGATCTGGCTCATGGGGCCGGTTACGCCGGGTTCTTCCGGCTTCAGGCCATCACGTTCCATTTTATAGGCAGCACGCGCGTGCAGCGGGATGTCCGGGCGGGACCAGGCATCCGGGGCCGGGGACAGGTCGTCAGTATTGGTTTCGCCAGTGACCTTGAACACCACCATCTTGGTGCTCTCGGGCACCTTCTTCTTGTTGGTGAACCACTCGCCGTTGGCCCAGGATTCAACCACGGCCTTGGCAACGGTGTTGCCTGCGTCCATCTTTTCCTTCACATCGTTGAAGGCGTCGAACATCAGCAGAGTGCGCTTGAGCTGCTCACCGGCCAGTTCAGCCAGTTCGGAGTCGTCCAGCAGGTCAACCAGGGTCGCGATGTTATAACCGCCCTGCATCATGCCCAGGAGCTTCACCGCTTTCTGCTTGTCCAGCAGGGGAGAGGATGCTTCGCCTTTAACAATGGCGGTCAGGAAAGCGGCCTTCACATAGGCGGCTTCATCCACGCCCGGCGGTACGCGGTTTTCCAGGAGATACACCAGGGTATCTTCCTCACCGGCCGGCGGGTTTTTCAGCAGATCGACCAGAGCAGCGGTCTGCTCGGCGTTCAGGGGCTTGGGAGGAATACCCAGGGCTTCACGTTCAGCAACGTGTTCACGATAGGCTTCTAACACGATATGGACCCTCATCAGTTGGAATGTCCCGCGCCGTTGGCTTCATGCCTTGGCGGGAGGTTTTGGCGGAAAGGCCGCAGGAGCCTCTGAATAATGCCTCAAATCACCGATGGGGTTTCAGGGTTTATTCAGAGACTCCTTAATCTGGCGCTGCATTCTATAGGAAACCCCTTATAAAGTTAAGTTGGACAGAGGTCGGAGGAATCTGTTAAGTGCGCTATACTCGCCGGCCGCAAATCAATCAATATACTGAGCCATGAACGACGCACTGCAAGAGATTCACGACTTCCTGCCATGCCGGACTCCGCAACGATGGATCGACAACGCCCTGGCTAATCAGGACCTGATGCTGATCGATCACGCCCACTGCGAGAAAAAGGCCGCCTCCACAGCGCTCAGCCTGATGTACCGCTACGTCGACAATACCAATCTGCTGTACAAGATGTCCCGGCTGGCCCGGGAAGAACTCAGGCATTTCGAGCAGGTGCTGGCGATCATGAATAAGCGGGGCGTGGATTATTGTCACCTGACGCCGGCTCGTTACGCCGCAGGGTTGAGACAGGAAGTTCGCACAGAAGATCCCGGGCGTCTGGTGGATGTGTTGATTGTTGGCGCCATTATCGAAGCGCGCTCCTGTGAGCGTTTTGCCGCCCTGGCTCCGTTCCTGGATGAGAAGCTGGCGGATTTCTACACCAGTCTCCTGAAATCCGAAGCCCGGCATTATCAGGATTATCTGTCGCTGGCCGAGCAGGCCGCCGGTGGGCCTATCGAGGCGCGCGTCGGCGAATTTCTGGCGCTTGAGAAGGCGTTGATCGAGGAGCCGGATACCGAGTTCCGGTTCCACAGTGGGCCGGTTTCAGCGTAATTGCCGACACAGCTCTATCCATGCGTCGATCCCCGCGCTGCGGTATTTCTGCTTGTGCAGGATGAAGTAGAACTGGCGATCAAACCGTCGGTGTGCCGGGACGGTTAGCGGCACCAGGCTGCCACGCTTGAAGGCGTCGGCCAGCACCACTTCAGACAGGCAGCCAATGCCCAGGTCTGCCTCGACCGCCCGTTTGATGGCTTCCGTGTGTTCCAGTTCCAATAGCACGTTCAGATCCGGCAGCAGTCCGTGCATGCCTCGCTCGAAGCTCTGGCGGGTGCCTGACCCCTGTTCCCGCATTATCCAGGTAGCGTTGCGAAGGTCCTCGTCCGAGAGCGAATCCCGGTTCGCCAGGGGGTGGCTGGGCGAACAGAACACCACCAGTTCGTCGCCTCGCCAGGGCAACACATCCAGCTCTGATGATTGCAGTTCCCCCTCGATCAGACCTATATCCAGCTCGAAGTCTTTGACACGTCTGGCAATGGTGCTGGTGTTGGCAACTTCCAGGGAGACTCTGGGGTGGGTAGGGGTATTCATGTATTGGGCCATCACACCCACGGCCAGATAGTTTCCGATAGTAAGCGTGGCGCCAACTTTCAGAGCACCCACTTCCGTGTGCTTACTGAAGGCCTGTTCCAGTTCATTGGCCTGGGCCAAGACGGCTTCCACCTTCGGGCGGTAAAGCCGCCCGAGTTCGTTTAACTGGAGCCGTTTGCCAACGCGATCGAACAGCTGGATGTCGAACTGGTTTTCCAGTTCTTTCAGTGCACTGCTGGCTGCTGACTGCGACATGGCCAGCGATTCGGCAGCGCGGGTGATGTTCTGGAAGTGCGACGCTGCAAGGAAAACTTCCAGCTGTCGGAAACTGTATTTCATAACTTTTAGCTCTTAATCGGCTCACTCGAATAAGGTTATGAGAATATCCCATTTTCCCGATAGGTTAGTGCCGGGTTAGACTAAGCGCAATCCAAAGTTAAATCATTCGCCGTAAAACAGCGTATCGAACAGGCAAGAGGTTTTCATGAGCAACCTGATCAAAGAGAAAGTTACCAGCGTTCATCACTGGAACGATACCCTGTTCAGCTTTACCACAAGCCGGGATCCGGGCTTTCGTTTCAAGAACGGTCATTTTGTCATGATTGGTCTGGAGACAGAGGGTAAGCCCTTGATGCGCGCCTACAGTATTGCCAGTGCCAACTATGAGGAAGAGCTCGAGTTCTTCTCCATCAAGGTGCAGGACGGCCCACTGACATCGCGCCTGCAGAAGATCCAGGTGGGTGACGAGATTCTGGTTAGCCGGAAACCTACGGGAACTCTGATTCTGGACAATCTCCTGCCTGGCAAGAACCTGTGGCTGATCAGCACTGGCACCGGGCTCGCACCGTTCATGAGCATCATTAAGGATCCCGAGGTCTACGAGGCCTTCGACAAGGTGATCCTGACTCATGGCGTGCGTTACGTCTCTGAGCTGGCCTATCAGAAGGAAATCGAAGAATTGCCGGAGAACGAATATTTCGGTGAGATGGTGAAGGGCAAACTGGTCTATTACCCTACCGTCACTCGCGAAGAGTTCCGTAATCAGGGCCGGCTGACCGATGCCATGGAAACCGGGAAAATCACCCGTGATCTGGACCTGCCGGATTTCGATCCGGAGACCGACCGTTTCATGATCTGCGGCAGTCCTAGCATGCTCAAGGATACCTGCGCTATCCTGAACAACATGGGATTCAAGGAAGCCCGCGGTGGCGACATGGGGCATTACGTGATTGAGCGGGCCTTTGTGGAGCAGTGAGTATGCAGGGGTAACCCACCTCTGAATAAGCCGGAGCGTGATGCTCCGGCTTTTTTGTGTTTGTATCTGACGGAAGTGTTCGTATAAAAGGGAAAACTCCGGAGACGACAGTGATGGCAGGCATGCACAAAAACAAAAAGATCCTGGTGAGCTTTACAATTGCGCTATTGGTCGGTGTCATTCTCGGGACCGTGGTGCAGACCCAGTTCAACCTGCTGGCGCTTCAGGAAATAGGTGTGCAGATCGGTGTTGAAGCACGAATTTCTGCCACACTTCATGACCTGGGGTCCTTCGCGCCTGTTTATGGGATTCTCTTCGGAGTCAGTTTTCTGGTCTCCCAGCTAGCTGCCGCAGGATTCTCCCGGTTGATGGGGCCGGGCTGGCGATCTCCGCTTTGTGCGTTGGCCGGTGGAGCCGGTTTATGGGTTGCGCTGGCAACCGTCAACGCGATGTTGCCAATGCCGACGCTGATCGCCGCAACCCGATCCCCGGGCGGCCTGATTGCAATGCTGCTGTCAGGGGTATTCGCCGGGTGGCTGTTTGCCCGATTGACCGCTTCTCGCAAGGAGGCGAGTGGTCTCAACACAGTGCCAGCTGTGGCGATCTGTTGTCTTGCGGTTGGTCTTGGCTGGCAGCCGGGCCTGGTAAAGGCCCAATCCGTCGCCAGTTATTCCGTTGAAACATTGGTGTCTGGCCTTGAGCATCCCTGGTCACTGGCATTTCTTCCTGACGGTGGCGCCTTGGTAACCGAGCGGGCAGGGCGACTGCGGCGAATCTTGACGGACTTGGAGTTGAGCCAGGAGCCGATTACCGGTGTGCCGACGGTTTTCAATGACGCCCAGGCAGGCCTGTTTGATGTTCTGTTGTCGCCTGATTTCGAGACTGACCAGGAGGTATTTCTCGCCTACGCCTGCGGTACCGCATCTGCCAATCACCTTTGTGTTGCCCGTGGTCAGTTACAGGGAATGGCTCTGAAAGACGTTGTCGAGATATTCCGGGCTAAACCTGCGAAACAGGGCAGTGCCCACTACGGTGGCCGAATGGCCTGGCTTCCGGATGATACGCTGATCGTCACCCTTGGGGATGGATTCGACTACCGTGAGCAGGCGCAGGACCTGTCGAGTCATCTCGGCAAGATTGTTCGCCTGAACCAGGATGGCACGGCTCCGGCCGATAATCCCTTCGTCGGCAGGGACGACGCGCTTCCGGAAATCTACAGTTACGGGCACCGCAATGTGCAGGGGCTGGTCTACGACTCCGCTGAGGGCCTTCTGATTGCCCATGAACACGGACCGCGTGGTGGGGATGAGATCAACATCATCGAGCCGGGGCAAAACTATGGCTGGCCGGTGATCACTCACGGCATAGACTACACCGGAGCGATGATCACGCCCTTTGTTGAGCGAGAGGGTATGGAACAGCCGCTGCTGCACTGGACGCCTTCAATCGCGCCCTCAGGCATGACCCGCTACCGGGGCGAGCTGTTTCCAGACTGGCAGGGTAACCTGCTTGTTGGTGCGCTTGCCGACGGAAGTGTGCACCGGGTGACGCTGGACGGACGGCAAGCCAGCGACGTGGAAACGATGCTCGAAGAGCTCGGCGAGCGAATTAGGGATGTCGCCACCGGGCCCGAGGGCGCGGTGTATCTGCTCACCGACAGCGCCGATGGCCGGGTGCTTCGCCTCGTGCCTTAGTCGCAGATTTGGGGTGTTTGTGTCCGGCCGGTGTATAGTAGGCGGTTTTCAGAAAGGGGAAGCCGCTATGTTTCATCTGGAGCTGGAGCCACGTTTCAGCGATACCGATGCCCTCGGGCACATCAGCAATACCACTTTACCGGTCTGGTTCGAGCAGGCCAGAACGCCGGTTTTCCGGATTTTTCATCCCACCCTTGAGGCGGAGACCTGGCCGCTGATCATTGCACGGCTGGAGATTGATCTGATGGCCCAGAGCTACTGGCATATTCCGGTCAAGATCAAAACAGGCGTCGGTAAAATCGGCAATTCCTCGTTCCATGTGGTTCAGGAAGCCTGGCAGGGCGATAAGCAGATTGCCCGGGGCGTCGCCGTGCTGATTCATTTCGATTATGAAACAGAGAAAGCCCTGCCGATTCCGGATGAAATCAGGGCGAAGCTTTCTGAGCATCTCGTCGGGTGATGCTTGGCAGGAGGCTTTTAAAAGTCCGAGAAGTCCAAGGTTAATGATATCGATCAATCAAGTTCGACAAAAACGAAGAAGGCCGGGAAATCCCGGCCTTCTTCGTTTTGTGGGCGGAAAGGTTGATGGCTCTGATGCGTTGACTAAAAATTTACGATCCATGCTTGCAATCTAGAGCCTGTTCAGCGTAATGCCTATTGAGGGCCCTCAAGTTTGTGCCCTGGGCTTCCGATTGGAAGGAGAGCTTGATGGAAGAGGAAAAGGATTCAACCCGGCAGGAAATGGCTGCTGAGGTCAGTCGGGTTATTCGCTCGGAACGCAAGCGGGGGAGGGCTGGCCGCTTCGCCTGGCTAGTTGCACTGATGGCGGTTTTGGCGCTCGCTGGTTGGTGGCTGTGGCCAGATGATGGCGAGGTGCTTTGGCAGACCCACAATCTGGACCGGGGCGACATGGTGATGACGGCCACTGCCACTGGAAGCCTTGAACCCAAGAGTGAGGTTTCTGTGGGTGCAGAAATATCGGGGCTGATTACGCAGGTTCTGGTGGAAGAAAACGATCAGGTGACTCAAGGACAGGTTCTGGCGCTGTTCGACACCGATGAATTGGCGGTGGCGCTGGAACAGGCGGAAGCCCAGCTTGCCCTTTCCCGGGCGTCGGTGGCGGAGGCTGAGGCGACTCTCGAGGAAGCAAGGGTGGACGAACGGCGGATCAGCGCACTGCGTGAGCGGGGCACCAGCGCTCAGGCGGAACTGGATGCTGCCATTGCGGCCCGCAAGCGGGCAGAAGCGAAGCTGGCCTATGCCCGGGCATCGGTGAGGCAGGCGGATGCGTCGGTGCTTCAGGCCCGGACCCGGTTGGAAAAAGCGGTGATCACCTCGCCCATCAACGGTGTGGTTCTGCAGCGAAGTATTGAGCCCGGCAATACCGTGGCGGCCAGTTTCCAGACACCGGTGCTGTTCCTGCTGGCGGAAGATCTGAAAGCCATGGAGCTGCATGTGTCCATGGATGAAGAGATGTCGGGATGGTGGAAGCTGGTCAGACGGCAACGTTTACCGTGGATGCCTGGTCGGGCCAGGCATTTTCCGCCGAAGTGCTGAAGGTTCACCTTTACCCGTCCGTCGACAACAACGTGGTCACCTACACCACCGTTCTCTCCGTGGATAACAGCGAGGGCTTGCTCAAACCGGGCATGACGGCCACCGCAATCATCGAAACCGGCCGTCGTGAGGATGTTCTGCGGGTGCCGAATGTTGCGTTCCGTTTTACCCCGCCGGCAACCGATAGCGGCGGTGGTGGCCTGTTCAGTCACCCCGGTGCCCGGGGTGGCTCAAATCGATCCGGCCCCTCAAACACTGTTTGGCTGCTGCGAGACGGGGCGCCGACCCGGGTGGTCGTAAAAACGGGGGCCTCCGATGGACGCTACACGGAGTTGCCTGGTGACGAGCTGGCGGAGGGTGAGGCGGTAATAACCGGCGTGCAGTCGGCGGTAATTCCGTGATGGGACCAGTTAATGTCGGTGTGTCTGAAATTTCGCAATCCTCGCCATGCGTTGTGGAGGCGCGCGACATCTACAAGATATACGGTAGCGGCGCGACCGAGGTTCGTGCTCTGGATGGCGTCAGCCTGAATATTCGGGCCGGGGAGTTTGTTGCGATCATGGGGCCGTCGGGCTCGGGCAAATCCACCTGTATGAATATCCTGGGTTGCCTGGATGTGCCCAGCTCCGGGGAATACCGGTTCCGGGGCGTGGAGGTGGGCGGCCTCAACCGGGACGAACTAGCCCTGCTGCGCCGGAACTTCATGGGATTTGTGTTTCAGAGCTTCAATCTGCTGCCTCGCACCAGTGCCCTGAGTAACGTTGAACTGCCGCTGATTTACGAGGGCGTCCGGCCAGCGCAGCGTCATGAGTTGGCGATGCAGGCGCTTACCACGGTTGGTCTCGCGGATCGGGCGCATGCGACCTCGGCCCAGCTTTCCGGTGGTCAGCAACAACGGGTAGCGATAGCACGGGCCCTGGTAACGGAGCCTCCGCTCTTGCTGGCGGATGAGCCCACGGGCAACCTCGATACCGCCATGGCCGGAGAGATCATGAAGGAGCTTGTGTCCATTCGTGAACAGCGGGGAATTACGATTCTCATGGTGACCCATGAGCCCGATATTGCCCGATACGCGGACCGGGTTCTGTTTTTCACCGATGGCAAGCTGGTCAGGGATGGTACGCCGTCCGAGGTTATCCCATGAGGGCCCTGGATACCCTGGGCATGTCGGTACAGGCTATTGCCCGAAACAAGCTACGGTCGTTCCTGACAACGCTCGGCATCATTATCGGGGTGGCAAGTGTGGTGGCCATGGTGCATCTGGGGCAGTCGGCTACCCGAAGCGTGACTGAGCAGATCGCAAGCATTGGCTCCAACTTGCTGTTCGTTATGCCGGGTACCGCCCAGCGGGGTCCCGGCGGGCTGCGCACCAGTGCGGAGAATTTCGAGTTGGGCGATGTGGAGGCCATTCGCAATGAAGTGGCTGGCATTCTGGTCGCCCCTGCGCTAACCACCAGTGCCACCGTGGTCATCGGAAATGCCAATGACACCATCCCGGTCATCGGCACCACCAATGACTATTTCGCCGTACGCAATCATTACCTCGATTATGGCCGTGAGTTCGAGGACAGTGAACAGTCTGCCGGCGCTGCCGTGTGCATCATTGGCAAGACCCTGATCGAGGAGATGTTTCTCGGGCAGGAACCCCTTGGCGCGAATATCCGTGTTGGCCGGACGGCATGCCGGGTGATCGGTGTGCTGGTAGAGAAGGGCGAGTCAATGGGCCAGGATCGGGACAAGATTATTCTCATGCCGGTCAAGGCGGTGCAGCGAAGGCTGGTGGGCGAGCTGGACGTCAGCGCCATTTATGTATCGGCTCTGGTGGATGGCACGACAGGATTGGTCCAGGCCCAGATTGAGTCCCTGTTGAGGCAGCGGCGCAATCCAGCGGCAGGTGGGGCCGACGATTTCTATGTCCGGGATACCCAGGATATTGCCCAGACCCTGGAAAGCACCACCAACACGCTGACGGTTCTGCTCGGTGCGATTGCCGCGGTCAGCCTTCTGGTCGGCGGTATCGGGATCATGAATATCATGCTGGTCTCGGTCACCGAGCGCACCAGGGAGATCGGCATTCGCCTCGCCATCGGGGCCAGGGCACGGGATGTGCTGACCCAGTTCCTGGTCGAGTCCATTGCGCTGTCCACCCTTGGTGGAATTATTGGTCTCATTGTCGGGGTTGGGGGCACCTGGCTTGTCACCTGGCAACTGGACATGCCCTTTGTTGTTTCGCCATCGGTTATGGCGGTCGGGTTTACTTTCTCGGTGGCCATCGGCGTTATCTTCGGATACTTCCCCGCTCGCAAGGCAGCCATGCTGAACCCGATTGATGCGTTGCGTCACGAATAGCGACCTGCCGGAACCTTGCCAACTATGTTATTGATTGTGTAAACAACCCGGCTATCAGGAGTGAATCATTGGTTTTCAAATCCCTCGGAGTGATTTTACTGGCAGGTCTTTTGGGTCTGGCTGGCTGCGATTCTGACGAAAAGGCGCCAGCGGCCGAGTCCGGCAAAGTGGATGCGGAGAATCCAGACTTGCAGACCGGCGACATATCCCTGGCACTAACTTCTGCCCAGTTGGACTGGGTGGGCCAACAGATTTTCCGGAACGAGTGTGCCGGTCGTTTCCAGTGTTTGGTCCACTGGAACGATGGTGAGGCGTTCCCATCGCTCGGGATTGGCCACTTCATCTGGTATCCGAAGGGCGTTGAGGGTCGGTTTGTCGAGAGCTTTCCCGCGCTGATGGAATACATGGAACAACGGCAAGTCAATATTCCCGAATGGCTGCGGGCTCTGGAGCCCTTCGATGCGCCCTGGAGCGAAAAAGCGGAATTCCTGGCTGTCGACGACTCGCCCCGGCTCGCGGAACTGCGTGAATTTCTGGCGGGAACCCAGGGAATACAGGCTGAGTTTATCTTCCGGCGCGCCAGAGAGTCGCTTGGAAGGATTGTTGAGGCCGCTCCGGATGATCGGAAGTCAGACGTGGCTGACAGGCTTGAAGCGCTTAGTCAGACACCCGGCGGCGTCTACGCCATCATCGACTATGTGAATTTCAAGGGTGAGGGGCTTTCCTCTACGGAACGCTACAACGATCAAGGCTGGGGGCTGCTGCAAGTCTTGTTGGAAATGTCTGGCTCACCTGACCGGAATGCTCTTGGGCAATTTCGGGAGGCCGCCGGCACTGTTCTTACACGCAGGGCTGAAAACGCAAAGGATCCAATCGAACGAGAGCGCTGGCTGCCCGGATGGCTGAGGCGTCTCGAGACCTATAAAGAGCCTCCTGTCTTCAAAATTTCCGAATAATTTTGCATAAAAACTAGTTCATTTACCGAACCTTGTTCTACTTTTAAGGAGCAAGGCCCTAATGCTGCCTTTTTTCGGCGCATAGGGTCGCAGTGAGGGCACTGTATCAGTGCATGAAGCAGCGCCACTTCGTTCCAGATCTGTCTGTAACGCTTCGGTGGCGGATAAAAACAATATAAATCATGGGTTTATGATCTGTGGCTCGCAAATTGCTGAGGTCACACGTCGCGAAAAACCAACTGATGTTCGGAGAAAAGACAATGAGAAAGACGAAATCGATTGCCCTGGGGATTGCTCTGGCGGTAGGCACGTTCACGGCCACTGGAGCCATGGCTGCCACCACTCTGGAAAACGTCAAGGAAAAAGGCCATCTCCAGTGTGGGGTGACCAGCGGTTTGCCAGGTTTCTCTCAGCCTGACGAAAAAGGTAACTGGACCGGTATCGATGTGGACACCTGCCGTGCGGTGGCCGCAGCCATCTTCGGTGACGCGAACGCCGTTGAGTTTACGCCGCTGACCGCGAAGGAGCGTTTCACCGCCCTGCAGTCTGGCGAAATCGATATGCTCTCCCGTAACACTACATGGACACTGACCCGGGATGCCTCTCTGGGCCTGAACTTCGCAGGTGTGAACTACTACGACGGGCAGGGTTTCCTGATCAACAAGGGTATTGGCGTGGACGACGCCACTCAACTGGACGGTGCCACCATCTGTATCCAGGCCGGTACCACCACCGAACTGAACCTGTCTGACTACTTCCGTGCCAAGGGCATGGAATTCAAGCCGATCGTATTCGATACCTCTGAGCAGACGGTTCAGGGCTTCGCGGCCGGTCGCTGCGACGTCTTGACCTCGGACCGTTCACAGTTGGCGGCACTGCGCTCCAAGCTGGCTGACCCGAGCTCTGCCAAGATCCTGCCCAATACCATTTCCAAGGAGCCCCTGGGCCCGGTTGTGCGTCAGGGCGACGATCAGTGGTTCAATATCGTCAAGTGGGTGCTGTCCGTGCAGATCAATGCCGAGGAGCTGGGTGTGACCAGCGCCAACGCGGACGATATGCTGAAGTCTGACAACCCCAACATTCAGCGCCTGCTGGGTACCGATGGCGACATGGGTGCCAAACTGGGACTGCCCGACGACTTCGGTTACCAGGCAATCAAGCTGGTTGGTAACTATGGCGAAATGTATGACCGCAACGTAGGCCCGGATACCCCGCTGGGTCTGGACCGCGGCATCAACGCGCTGTGGACCGATGGTGGTGTAATGTATGCCCCTCCGGTTCGCTAAGACCTGAAGGCCTGCGGCGAAGTCTCTTGACAAGAGGCTTCGCCGTTATCTCTGATGCTGTAAACCACAGGGACGCTTTTCAGGACACTCCATGAAAAAACAAACCATTGATACCCGACCTGCAGGGCCGAAGCCCTGGTATGACCCCCGGGTCCGCTCACTTTTCTTTCAGGCGATAGCCATTGCCCTTGTGTTCTGGGGCGGATGGGTTCTCGTCGATAACACGCTTTCCAATATGCAAAGCCGTGGCATCAGCACCGGTTTCGGGTTTCTGAAGGAAACCGCCGGCTTTGGCATCATCATGAATCTGGTGCCTTACGATGCCACCATGTCCTATGGCCGCACCTTCTGGGTCGGTCTGACCAATACGCTGCTTGTTTCCGCGATGGGTGTGGTCGCCGCCACCATTCTCGGTTTCATCATTGGTGTTGCAAGGCTCTCGAGTAACTGGCTTGTAGCCAAGATGGCGCTGGTCTATATCGAGGTGATTCGCAACATCCCGTTGCTTCTGCAGATTTTCTTCTGGTACTTCGCCGTACTCAGCAATCTTCCGTCACCGCGCCAGAGCGTTGATGTTGGCGGCGCCCTGTTCCTCAACAATCGGGGCCTGTACTTGCCCGAGCCGATGACCCAGGAAGGGTTCGGAATTGTCTGGAGCGGTATCCTGCTTGCCATCGCTGCCGTTGTTGGAATCCGCATCTGGGCCAAAAAACGCCAGCTGGCGACCGGCCAGATTTTCCCGACCTTCAAGGTTGGTGTGGCCATTCTGGTGGTTGTACCCGTGGTGTCCTACCTGGTTGCGGGGCGTCCCATCGAGTGGGATCTTCCTGCCCTCCAGGGGTTCAACTTCGGCGGCGGGATTACCATTATCCCGGAGCTGGCAGCGCTGTGGATCGCACTGTCTTTGTACACCGCCAGCTTCATCGCAGAAATTGTGCGCTCGGGTATCCTCTCTGTCAGTAAAGGGCAGACAGAGGCATCCAAAGCGCTTGGGCTTCCCAATGGCCTCACCCTGAGGTTGGTGGTTATCCCCCAGGCCATGAGGGTCATTATCCCGCCGTTGACCAGTCAGTACCTGAATCTGGTGAAGAACTCGTCGCTTGCCACCGCGATCGGCTATCCGGATCTGGTGGCCGTATTCATGGGAACCACGCTGAATCAGACGGGGCAGGCCGTTGAGGTTGTCGCCATTACCATGGCGGTGTATCTCACCATCAGTCTGCTGATCTCGCTGTTCATGAATATCTATAACCGGGCTGTGGCCATTAAGGAGCGATGATGACCGAGTCAACCATGAAAGCACCCAAGAAGGCGCTCAGGCCGGTCAAGTGGATGCGGGAGAACCTGTTCTCTGGCTGGTTCAACACGGTGCTGACGCTGGGTGTCGCCTATATGCTGGTTACCAGTGTGGGGCCCTTGCTCAACTGGTTCTTCCTCGACGCCAACTTTGTTGGCGCTGACGCGAGCGACTGCACGGGTGCCGGCGCCTGCTGGCTGTTTATAAGCCAGCGCCTGAACTTCTTTATCTACGGGTTTTACCCGGACGAGCTGCAATGGCGGGTGGACGCGATGTTCCTGCTGTTGGCGGTTTCCTTTGTGCCCCAGTTCATCGAGCGGTTTCCGGGCCGTAAGTGGCTGGGACTCTTTGGCATCTTCGGTCTGCCCGTTGTTGGCTACTTCCTGATTCCCGGTGGCTCCTTCGGCCTGGAGGAAGTGCAGAGCTCGAAATGGGGCGGTCTGATGCTGACGCTGATCCTGGCTTACATCGGGATCGTAGCCTCGTTGCCAATTGGCATACTGCTGGCACTGGGCAGGCGCTCCGAGATGCCTATCATCCGGGGGATTTGTGTGGTTTTTATCGAGGTGTGGCGGGCGGTTCCGTTGATCACGGTCCTGTTCATGGCCTCGGTGATGCTTCCATTGTTTCTTCCGGAAGGTGTGAACTTTGAGAAGTTGGCCCGTGCGTTGATAGGTATCACGCTTTGGCAGTCTGCGTACATGGCGGAAGTTATCCGCGGTGGCTTGCAGGCCATTCCCAGAGGGCAGTATGAAGCTGCTGATGCTCTGGGGCTGGGATACTGGCGCAAGATGGGGCTGGTTATCCTGCCGCAGGCTCTGAAGATGGTAATTCCGGGCATCGTGAACACCTTCATTTCCCTGTTCAAGGACACCACGCTGGTGCTGATCATCGGCCTGTTCGATATTCTCGGAACGGTCCAGTCTACGGTAACAGATCCCGCCTGGCAGAATGTTGCAATAGAGGGCTACGTATTTGTGGCGTTCTGTTTCTGGGTCTTCTGCTTCGGCATCTCCAGATACAGTCAGAATCTTGAACGAAAACTCGACACCGGTCATAAGACCTGATGGGTAACTCTATGACAGACCAAACACAAACTTCAGAAATGCAGACCCAGTCGCAAGTCCAGTCGGACAAAAAGCCTGGCATTATCCGGGTCGAGGGAATGCACAAGTGGTACGGGGACTTTCATGTTCTCAAGGATCTCAACCTGACCGTTGATCAGGGCGAGAGAATTGTTATCTGTGGGCCGTCCGGCTCGGGAAAATCCACCTTCATCCGTTGCATTAACCGGCTGGAGGAGCATCAGCAAGGAAAAATCATTGTTGATGGTATCGAGCTGACCGATGATGTCCGCCATATTGATACGGTTCGGCGGGAAGTCGGCATGGTGTTTCAGCACTTCAACCTTTTCCCGCACCTGACCGTCCTTGAAAACTGCTGTCTGTCGCCGATCTGGGTGCGAAAAACGCCCCGAAAGGAAGCGGAGGCATCAGCGATGGAGTACCTTGAGCGGGTCAAGATCCCGGATCAGGCTAACAAATTCCCGGGGCAGCTTTCGGGCGGTCAGCAGCAGCGTGTGGCTATCGCCAGGGCCCTGTGTATGAAACCAAAGATTATGCTGTTCGATGAGCCAACATCAGCTCTGGATCCCGAGATGATCAAGGAAGTGCTCGACGTAATGATTGAATTGGCGGGCAGTGGCATGACCATGCTCTGCGTAACTCACGAAATGGGTTTCGCCAAGACGGTGGCTGACCGGGTTATCTTTATGGATGGAGGTGAGATTGTGGAGGAGGCGCCACCCCACGAGTTCTTCACAAACCCACAGGAAGCAAGGACTCAGAAATTCCTGCAGCAGATACTGGCGCACTGAAGCCAAGGTTAGAAAAGCCGGGCATTTGCCCGGCTTTTTATAATGGCTGCTTTTTCAACTCGGGCTCTTCGCCCGGTTTCGCCTCAAGCCACCAGACGTTCCTGTCCCAATCCCCCAGAACAATGCGCTTGGCCGGCGAGCCGTTGGTGGTAAGCTCATGCATTGCGGGGCGATGGGTGTGGCCATGGATCAGTCTCTGAACGCCGTACTTTTCCATGTCCTTCACGACTTCCTCGGGCGTTACGTCCATGATGAATTCTTCCTTGCCCTGGTTTTTCGCCATGCTGATTTCCCGAAGCTGGCGGGCCATCTGCTGTCGGTCTTCCAGTGGGCGTTGGAGAATCATCTGCTGCCACTGCGGGTTACGCATGTTGGCCCGGAATTTCTGGTACTCCACATCGGCGGTACACAGGCTGTCGCCATGCATCAGCAGAGTAGGGGTGCCGTGCAGATCAATCACCGTTGGGTCGTCCAGAAGCGTTGCGCCGGCCCGGTCGCAGAAGTCCTGGCCGATCAGGAAATCCCGGTTGCCGTGCATCAGGAAGATATCGGTGCCGCTGTCCCGAAGCTTGCGCAGGGCCGCAGCTACCTGCTCCTGAAGCGGCGTGCGCTCGTCATCGCCGATCCAGGCCTCGAAGAAATCGCCGAGGATATAGAGCTGATCGACACCCCTGGCTTTCTCGTCAAGAAATGTGAGAAACGCCTCAGTGATATCCGGACGGGATTCTTCAAGGTGGAGGTCTGAAATAAACAGCGTGGTCACGCGTCCTCCAGAACCTCGGCCTTTTCGATAACCACGTCTTCCGCTGGCACATCCTGGTGGCCGGCGCGCATGGTGGTGCGAACGGCGCGGATCGCGTTTACCGTGTCCATGCCTTCGACGACTTTGCCGAACACGCAGTAGCCCCAGCCTTCCGCGTTCTTGGCTGTGTGGTCCAGGAAGCCGTTGTTCTCAACGTTGATAAAGAACTGGGCTGTAGCAGAATGCGGGTCCATGGTTCGTGCCATGGCAATGGTTCCCTGCATGTTGCTCAGGCCATTATCGGCTTCGTTCTGGATGGAATCGCGGGTTTTACGTGGGGTCATGCCTGGCTCGAATCCGCCGCCCTGAATCATGAAATTGCTGATCACACGGTGAAAGATCAGGCCATCGTAAAAACCGTCGCGAACGTACTGTTCGAAGTTTTTGGCGGTTTCCGGTGCCTTGTCGTAGTCCAGTTCCAGCTTGATGTCACCGTAGTTGGTTGTCAGCAGAATCATCAGGTTTTCCTGTTCAGAAAGGTTGGGTACGTTAACGTGCCCATTGTACTCAAGAGTTTCCCGCTATGCATGAGTCCGGCAAGGATTTGTGAGTATAATACGCGGTTTAAGATTCACTCCCCTTTTAACAGAGATTGTATGAGCGCCGAGTCGAAGAAAGCCCACAACTTTATCCAGAGCCTGATCGAAGACGCCATCGCCAGCGGTGAGCACACCGGCAAGGTGGTCACCCGGTTCCCGCCGGAGCCCAACGGCTACCTGCATATCGGTCATGCCAAATCGATCTGCCTGAACTTTGGCATCGCCGAGACCTTTTCCGGCGACTGTAACCTGCGGTTTGACGACACCAACCCGGAAAAGGAAAACCAGGAATACATCGACGCGATCAAGCAGGATGTGGAGTGGCTTGGCTACGAGTGGGCCGGGGACGTGCGTTACGCCTCCGATTACTTTGACGCCCTTTATGAATTTGCCGAGGAGCTGATTACCCGGGACAAAGCCTACGTCTGCGCCCTGACGGCCGATGAAATGGCCGAATATCGGGGCAGCCTGAAAGAGCCCGGCAGAAACAGCCCCTACCGTGACCGCCCGGTGGAAGAGAGTCTGCAGCTGTTCCGTGATATGCGGGATGGGAAGTACCAGAACGGCGAACTGGTACTGCGGGCGAAAATTGATATGGCCTCTCCGAACATCAACATGCGGGATCCGATCCTTTATCGCATCCGTTACGCCGAGCACCATCAGACTGGGAACAAGTGGTGCATCTACCCGATGTACGACTTCACGCATCCGATTTCAGACGCCATGGAAGGAATTACCCATTCCCTATGCACGCTGGAATTTGAGGACCACCGGCCTTTGTATGACTGGGTGCTGGATAACATTTCCGGCCCCTGCCATCCGCGTCAGATCGAGTTTGCCCGGCTGAATCTGAACTACACCATCACCTCCAAGCGCAAGCTCAAGCGTCTGGTGGATGAGCGTGTCGTTGATGGCTGGAACGATCCGCGTATGCCTACCATTTCCGGCATGCGCCGGCGCGGTTATACGCCGGAATCCATCCGAACTTTCTGCGACATGATTGGCGTGAACAAGGCCGGCGGAACCGTGGATGTAGGCATGCTGGAGCACGCCATTCGGGAAGATCTCAACACTCGCGCGCCGCGGGCCATGTGTGTGATGCGGCCGCTGAAAGTGACGCTCATAAACTACCCGGGTGACAAGAGCGAAACCCTGACCCTGCCGGTGCATCCGCAGAACCCGGATATGGGCGAGCGGGAAGTGCCCTGGACCCAGACCCTGTTTATCGATCGCGACGATTTTGAAATGGAACCGCCGCGTAAGTGGAAGCGGTTAGCACCGGACCAGGCGGTACGCCTCCGGGGTGGTTACGTAATGACTTGCAGGGAAGTAATCCGCGACGACAGCGGCGAGATTGTCGAGCTAAAGTGCGAGTACGATCCTAACACCCTGGGCGTTAACCCCGAAGGCTACAAGCCCAATGGCGTGATTCACTGGGTTTCGGCCACCGACAGTGTGGAAGCAGACATCAATCTGTATGACCGCCTGTTCAATCACGAATCTCCAGACAGCGACAAGGAAGGGGATTTGATGGATCACCTGAACCCGGAATCACTGGTGGTTCTGAAAGGTGCACGGGTCGAGAAGAGCCTGGCCGCGCCCCGCACAGATCTTCCCTACCAGTTCGAGCGGGAAGGCTACTTCTTCTGTGATCAGGCCCATACCGAAGCTGCCGGTCGGCCGGTATTCAACCGCACTGTTACGCTCAGGGATTCCTGGGGTAAGGGGGGCAAGTGATCCGCATCTACAACACGTTGACTCAGCAGAAGGAAGAGTTCCGGCCGATTGAGCCGGGCAAGGTCCGGATGTATGTCTGCGGGATGACAGTCTACGACTACTGCCACCTGGGCCATGCCCGGGTGCTGGTAGCCTTTGACGTGATTACCCGTTACCTGCGTCATCGCGGCTACGACGTAAACTATGTTCGCAACATCACCGATATTGACGACAAGATCCTGCGCCGTGCGGATGAGAACGGTGAGCCCTATAACGAGCTCACGGACCGGATGATCAAGGCGATGCACGAAGACGAAGCCCGTCTTGGTGTGTTGTCTCCGGATGAAGAGCCCCGGGCTACGGCGTATATCGACGAAATCATCGCGATGATCCACAAGCTGATTGCCAGTGGCCACGCCTACGCGGCGGACAATGGCGATGTCTACTTTGCCGTTGATTCCTTCGATGACTACGGCAAGCTCAGCAAGAAAAAGCTCGAGGATCTGCTGGCGGGCGCGCGGGTGGATGTTCAGGAAGCCAAGCGCAGCCCGGCGGATTTCGCGTTGTGGAAAGCAGCAAAGGCAGGGGAGGTCAGCTGGCCTTCGCCCTGGGGGGATGGTCGTCCCGGCTGGCACATTGAGTGCTCCGCCATGTCCACCTGCTGCCTGGGCGATACCTTCGATATTCACGGTGGTGGCCCGGATCTGCTGTTCCCGCATCATGAGAACGAGATCGCCCAGTCGGAATGTGCCACCGGCCATACCTTTGTGAATACCTGGATGCACGCGGGTGCCATCCGGGTAAACAAGGAAAAGATGTCCAAGTCCCTGGGCAACTTCTTTACCATCCGTGAAATCATGGAGAAGTACCCGGCAGAAGTGGTCCGTTACTTCCTGGTTTCCAGTCACTACCGCAGCCAGGTGGATTACTCCGAGGAAAATCTGGCCGAGGCAGGCCGCACGCTCACCCGGCTTTACCATGCGCTGAGGGGTATTGTGCCTGCCAAGGCCGCGGATGTGCCGGAATCCGAGCATGACCAGCGATTTGCCGAGGCGATGGACGATGACTTCAACACTGCGGGTGCCATTGCTGTCCTGCACGCCGTTGCAAATGAGATCAATCAGCATCGCCGCGATGGTCGTGAAGAGGGCGCCAAACGCAGTGCGGCAATTCTGGTGAGGCTCGGTAGTGTTCTGGGTTTGCTGCAGCAGGACCCAGAGGCGTTCTTCCAGGCGGACACGGGTAGTGAGCTCAGAGCAGAAGACATTGAAGCACTGATCCAGGCCCGGGCTGATGCCCGCAAGGCAAAGAATTTTGCCGAGGCCGACCGGATCCGCGACGAGCTCCTGGCGAAAGGTATTATTCTGGACGATTCCCGAGAGGGGACAACCTGGCGTAAAGCCTGAATTTCAGGGAGCTGCTGGTTGGTCAGACCAGTTTTGTGCCTGCAGGAATGATCTTGTAAGGATTTTCCCTTACAATGCGGCGCTCAAATTAGAATGCCCCCTCAAGATGAAGGGGGAGTCGGGAAACGTAACCCACTGAGGCAGACAACGATGACAGAACGCGTACAAGTCGGCGGCATTCAGGTCGCAAAGAATCTGTATGATTTCGTGAACAACGAAGCGATCCCGGGCACCGGAATCGATGCCGATAAATTCTGGGCAGAATTTGACAAGATCGTGAACGAGCTGGCGCCACGCAACCGTGAGTTGCTGGCCAAGCGTGATGCTATCCAGGAAAAAATGGACAGCTGGAACCGCGACCACAAGGGCCAGAAGCTGGACATGGCCGAGTACAAGTCTTTCCTGAAAGACATCGGTTACCTGGTTGACGAGCCTTCCGAGTTCAAGATCTCCACCTCCAATGTTGACCCGGAAGTGGCAACCATGGCCGGCCCTCAGCTGGTGGTTCCGATCATGAATGCCCGTTTTGCTCTCAACGCGGCGAACGCGCGCTGGGGCAGCCTTTACGACGCGCTGTACGGTACCGATGCCATTTCCGAGGAAGACGGCGCTGAAAAAGGCCGTGGATACAACCCGGTTCGCGGTGCCAAAGTTATCGAATGGGCCCGGAACCTGCTCGACAGCTCAGCGCCATTGGCCTCTGGCAGCCATAAAGATGCTGCCGGGTATCTGGTTGAAGGTGGCAAGCTGGTCGTCAAGCTGCAGAACGGTGAGTCCACCGGCCTGAAAGACGAAGCCGGCTTTGTTGGCTACACCGGTGCTGCTGATGAACCTACCGGCGTGCTGCTGGTCAAGAACGGCATGCACTTCGAGATCCAGATTGACGCCAGCCACCCGATTGGCAAAGACGACGGCGCTAACGTTAAAGACGTACTGATGGAGTCTGCACTGACCACCATCATGGACTGCGAAGACTCGGTAGCGGCCGTGGACGCCGACGACAAGGCACTGGCTTACCGCAACTGGCTGGGCCTGATGAAGGGCGATCTGCAGGAAACCTTTGAAAAGGGTGGCGAGCAGCTGACCCGCAAGATGAACGCTGACCGCACGTACACGGCAGCCGATGGCAGCGAACTCAGCCTGAAAGGCCGCAGCCTGATGTTTATCCGTAACGTGGGCCACCTGATGACCAACCCGGCCATCCTGCTGAAAGACGGCAACGAAGTGCCGGAAGGCCTGATGGACGGCCTGATCACCTCGCTGATCGCCATTCACGATATGAAGGGCAACGGCCAGTTCCAGAACAGCACCAAAGGCTCCATGTACATTGTGAAGCCCAAGATGCACGGTCCGGAAGAAGTGGCGTTCACCAATGAATTCTTTGGTCGTGTTGAAGATGCGCTTGGTCTGCCGCGCTTCACCCTGAAAGTGGGCATCATGGACGAGGAGCGCCGCACCACGGTTAACCTGAAGTCCTGTATCCATGCTGCCAAAGAGCGCGCTGTGTTCATCAACACCGGCTTCCTGGACCGCACCGGCGACGAGATCCACACCTCCATGGAGCTGGGTCCGTTCATCCGCAAAGGCCCGATGAAGCAGGCGACCTGGATCAATGCCTACGAACAGTGGAACGTGGACATCGGCCTGGAAACCGGTTTCCGTGGTGTTGCCCAGATCGGCAAGGGTATGTGGGCCATGCCTGACCTGATGGCCGGCATGCTGGAGGCGAAAATCGGCCATCCGAAGGCGGGCGCCAACACTGCGTGGGTTCCTTCTCCCACGGCGGCCACGCTGCATGCCACTCATTACCATCAGGTGAACGTGGCTGACGTCCAGAAGCAGCTGGAAAGCCGCACCCGTGCCGCGCTGGAAGATATCCTGACGGTGCCGGTGATGGATGATCCGGCCTCCTTGAGTGCCGAAGATATCCAGCAGGAGTTGGACAACAACGCCCAGGGTATCCTCGGTTACGTTGTGCGCTGGATCGACCAGGGCGTTGGCTGCTCCAAGGTACCGGACATTAATGATGTCGGCCTGATGGAAGACCGTGCGACTCTGCGTATCGCCTCCCAGCTGCTGGCCAACTGGCTGCACCATGGTATCTGCTCTGAAGATCAGATCATGGAGACCATGAAGCGTATGGCAGCGGTGGTCGACAAGCAGAACGCCGGCGATTCGGCGTATCGCCCGATGGCCGGGAACTTTGATGACAGCGTCGCCTTCCAGGCAGCGCTGGATCTGGTTCTCAAGGGGCGGGAGCAGCCGAACGGCTACACCGAGCCGCTGCTGCACGCCTACCGTCTGAAGGCGAAAGCCAAGTACGGGCAGTAAGCGCTGCGCACAAAAAACCCCGCTTCGGCGGGGTTTTTTGTGGCTTGTCGGATTACGGCTTCGCCTAATCCGACCTACCTGACAGACTGCTCCCTTCCGTAGGTTGGATTAGGCGAAGCCGTAATCCAACACCTGAGCTCAGTCCTTGTGCAGTACGTCTGCGGCGTACAGGGTATTCTGCAGCAGGGTCGCGATGGTCATTGGCCCCACACCGCCGGGAACCGGCGTGATGTAGGCGGCGCGTTCAGAAGCGGCTGCGAAGTCCACATCGCCATGCAGTTTCCCGTCCTCCATCCGGTTGATGCCCACGTCAATCACGGTTGCCCCCGGCTTTACCCAATCGCCCTTGATCAGGCCGGGCTTTCCGACGGCAGCGACCAGGATGTCGGCTTCCCGGACAAACTTCTCCAGATCCGGTGTGAATCGATGACAGACGGTAATGGTGGCGCCCTTGAGCAGCAATTCCATGCTCATGGGGCGCCCGACAATGTTGGATGCGCCGACAATCACGGCATGCTGGCCCTTGTAGGGCGTGTCAATGCTGTCGAGCAGGGTAATGATGCCAGCCGGTGTGCAGGGGCGCAGGGTGGGTTTGCGCTGCATCAGGCGACCGATGTTGTATGGGTGGAAGCCATCAACGTCTTTATCTGGCCGGATTTTCACCAGAATCGGATCTGCATCCAGGTGAGCCGGCAAGGGAAGCTGCACCAGTATCCCGTCCACGGTGGGGTTTTCGTTCAGCTCATCAATCAGTGCCTCAAGCGCTTCCTGGGAGGTGTCTTCCGGCAGATCATATGAGAGGGAGAGGATTCCGGCTTCATCGCAGGCTTTCCGCTTGTTGCCTACGTATACATGGGACGCGGGGTCGTTGCCGACCAGCACCACGGCCAGTCCCGGAGCCCGGAGCCCCTGCTGTGTGCGTGCTTCTACCCCGGCGGCGACCTGCTGTCTTACTTCGCCGGCAATTTCTTTTCCGTTGATCAGTTTGGCGGTCATGTCTCGTCTTGTCGGTTGGGCATCGGTAAATTGGAGGCCGGGCATTGTCTCATGCTTCCGCCGGAACTCCAATTGGGTGGGGGCTCAGCGGAACTTTCGTCAATGTGCTTTGTCACTGAAGAGCCTGTTGTTTCAGGGAATTTGGAAATCCGTGTTGACGGAACCCTCCGGCGCCGGTAATATGCGCGCCAACTTTGCTGAGGCACTTGTTGTTCAGTTCAAACGGGGTATAGCGCAGTCTGGTAGCGCGCCTGCTTTGGGAGCAGGATGTCGGGAGTTCGAATCTCTCTACCCCGACCATTTTCTGGATGTTCAGGTGGGCGAACGGTCAAGCGCCCGTAGCTCAGCTGGATAGAGCACCCGCCTTCTAAGCGGGTGGTCGCAGGTTCGAGTCCTGCCGGGCGCGCCATCAAGTCGTCGGCTTGGTCCGCGCCGGAGCGACCGTAACCAGCAAAGTTGAAAAGTAAAGGCATGTCCCGATGTGGTGGACGTAGCTCAGTTGGTAGAGCTCAGGATTGTGACTCCTGCGGTCGAGGGTTCGAACCCCTTCGTCCACCCCACTTTTCTTTAAGAGTTGATTCCGCGTTTGTTGAATAGATTGATGGCACTCTGGCCATCGGGCATTCTTCATTCTGTTGTGCGCGAGTGGCGGAACTGGTAGACGCGCTGGATTTAGGTTCCAGTGGGGCAACCCGTGAGAGTTCGAGTCTCTCCTCGCGCACCACCCCTTTCTTTTTTCTGTTTCGTCCCCATCTCTTTTTTTACCCGATTTACCAGCCGTGTTTTTAAGTGATATCAAACTGCACAGCAGGGTGATTCTCTCGGCGGTGCAAAGCATGATAAACTACCGGCTTTTAATTTTCGGTCCTTTTGCGGGAATTCCCCCGGAATCGGACTTTTGGGTTTAATTTCATTCACATACCGAACCTGTAATTTGAGGATCTTCCATGCAAGTGTCTGTTGAAACGACCTCCAACATCGAGCGTCGCATGACGATTGGTGTGCCCGCCCAGGAAATCGACCAGGCGGTCCAGAAACGCCTGCAGGAAACCGCGCGTACCGTGCGCCTGAACGGTTTCCGTCCGGGTAAGGTGCCCATGAGCGTCGTCAAACGTCGTTTCGGTGACAGCGTCCGCCAGGAAATCGTTGGCGAGGTTATGCGCGACAACTACATCAAGGCACTGCAGGAACAGGATATCAACCCGGCAGGTTGGCCGAAGTTTGAGCCGAAGACCATGGAAGAGGGCAAAGACCTGGAATTCGTTGCTATCTTCGAAGTGCTGCCGGAAATCGAATTGGGCGATCTGAGCAAGATTTCAGTCGAAAAGCTGACCTCCGAGATCACCGACAAAGACGTCGACAACATGATCGACAACCTGCGTCGTCAGCAGGCCACCATGAAAGAAGTCAAGCGCAAGTCGAAGAACAAGGACGTGCTGACCATTGACTTCAAAGGTTTCATCGACGATGAAGAATTCGAAGGCGGAGCCGCTGAAGGCCACCGTCTGACTCTGGGCTCCGGCCAGATGATTCCGGGCTTTGAGAAGGCTATCGTTGGTGGTAAGGCCGGCGAAGACATGGAAATCGAGGTTACCTTCCCGGAGGATTACCACAACGAAGATCTGGCAGGTAAGCCGGCCAAGTTCGAGATCAAGATTCACAAGGTTGAAGAGCCGCAGTTGCCGGAACTCGACACCGAATTCTTCAAGAAGTTCGGTATCGATGCCGAAGACGAAGCGACTTTCCGCGAAGAAGTCAAAAAGAACATGGAGCGCGAGCTCAAGCAGGCGGTTTCCAACAAGGTCAAGAACGACGTTGTTGACGGACTGCTGGAAACCACCGAGCTGGATATTCCGGCTGCCCTGGTTGACCAGGAAATCGATCGCCTGCGTCAGGATGCCGTTCAGCGTTTCGGTGGCCAGGTTGATTTCCAGCAGCTGCCGAAAGAAATCTTCCAGGAGCAGGCTGAGCGTCGCGTGAAGACCGGGCTGCTGTTCCAGGAAGTGGTCAAGAAGAACGACCTGAAGGCCGACCCGGCGAAGGTAGACGAAAAGATCCAGGAAATCGCGTCTACGTATGAACAGCCGGAAGAGGTTGTTGCGCACTTCAACAGCAACCCGGAGCAGAAGTCCCAGATTGAGTCTTCTGTCCTGGAAGATGCGGTTGTTGACCATGTGCTGGAGCAGGCCAAGGTCAAAGAGAAGAAGGTCAAGTACGAAGAGGCCGTTCAGGCCGGTCAGCCCCAGCGCTGATTTTGCCCGGGTCCGGCGTAAAAGCCGGTCCCGAAGGCCGACCCCGAGAACAGCCGGCATGCCCGGCTGTTTTCATCTGGGGCTGCTGCTGGCAAAGTATGGGGTGCAACATTACTGAAACTGCCGTGGCGCGAGTCCACGACCCATTGTCCATAAGGAGTTCAGGCGCATCATGACGCAGAAACCAATCGATGGTCCCGCAATGGTTACCAATTCCGGACTGGTACCGATTGTTATCGAGCAGACAGCTCGCGGCGAACGGTCGTTCGACATTTATTCTCGTCTGCTCAAAGAGCGGGTGATCTTCATGGTGGGCCCGGTCGAGGACCACATGGCGAATCTGATCGTGGCCCAGCTCCTGTTCCTGGAGTCTGAAAATCCGGACAAGGATATTCACTTGTACATCAACAGCCCGGGTGGCTCGGTAACTGCTGGCATGTCCATCTACGACACCATGCAGTTCATCAAACCGGACGTTGCGACCCTGTGCGTCGGCCAGGCGGCCAGCATGGGCGCGTTTCTGCTCGCCGGCGGTGCCGCTGGAAAGCGGGCCTGTCTGCCCAACTCCCGCGTGATGATTCATCAGCCGCTGGGTGGTTACCAGGGGCAGGCAACGGACATCGAGATTCACACCCGGGAAATCCTGAAGATCCGGCACACGCTGAACTCCATCCTGGCCCATCACACCGGGCAGGATCTGGAGACGATCGCCAAGGATACCGACCGTGACTACTTCATGGATCCGGGCCAGGCGAAAGAGTATGGACTGATTGATTCAATACTTGATAAGCGCGTACCGAATAAATAATACTGGAAGTAATCGCATCATACTTGGCCGGCGTATCAGGCAGTGACGCCGGCAAAACGAGATCAGAGGTATTTCAATGGCAGATGAAAGAAACGGCAGGGGCGACGATAACGGCAAGTTGCTCTACTGCTCGTTTTGTGGAAAGAGCCAGCATGAAGTCCGAAAGCTCATTGCAGGGCCCTCGGTGTTCATCTGCGACGAGTGCGTCGACCTGTGCAACGACATTATCCGGGAAGAAATCCAGGAGAATGCGCAGGAAGAGCCGAGCGATCGCCTTCCTACACCGGCCGAGATCCGCACTACTCTCGATGAATACGTCATTGGTCAGGATCGCGCCAAGGTGGTGTTGTCGGTTGCGGTCTATAACCACTACAAGCGTCTTCGTTATGGTGAAGGCAAGGGTGATGTTGAACTCGGCAAGAGTAACATCCTGCTGATCGGTCCTACGGGTAGCGGTAAGACGCTGCTTGCAGAGACCCTGGCGCGGATGCTGAATGTGCCCTTCACCATTGCCGATGCCACCACGCTGACCGAAGCCGGTTACGTGGGTGAGGATGTCGAGAACATCATCCAGAAGCTTCTGCAGAAGTGCGATTACGATGTCGACAAGGCCCAGCGGGGAATTGTTTACATTGACGAGATTGACAAGATTTCCCGCAAGTCAGACAACCCGTCCATTACCCGGGATGTTTCCGGTGAGGGTGTTCAGCAGGCGTTGTTGAAGCTGATTGAAGGTACCGTTGCGTCGGTCCCGCCGCAGGGTGGCCGCAAACATCCGCAGCAGGAGTTCCTGCAGGTTGATACCGGCAATATGCTGTTCATCTGCGGTGGTGCCTTTGCCGGGCTCGACAAGGTCATTCGCGAGCGTACCGAAAAGAACAGCATCGGTTTCTCCGCTTCGGTAGCCAGTCAGGACGACGCCAAGAACACCGGCGATGTCATCAAGGACGTGGAGACCGAGGATCTGGTGAAATACGGTCTGATCCCCGAGTTCGTGGGTCGTTTGCCGGTAGTTGCCACTCTCAACGAGCTGGACGAGGAAGCGCTGGTGCAGATTCTGACCGAGCCCAAGAACTCCCTGACCAAGCAGTACCAGAAACTGTTCGATATGGAAGGGGTTGAGCTTGATTTCCGGGAAGACGCATTGCGGGCTGTTGCCCGGAAGGCCATGGAGCGCAAGACCGGCGCCCGGGGCTTGCGTTCCATTATGGAAGCCACGCTGCTGGACACCATGTACCAGATTCCTTCTGAGCATGACGTGACCAAGGTTGTGATCGACGAGAGTGTAATCAGCGGGGACTCCGAGCCCTTCAAGATCTACGCGAGCAGTGATCACGCCAAGGCTGTGCCCGAGGATTGAAGGCTGTTCAGTGGTTAAAATGAAAAGGGGCGGTGACGCCCCTTTTCGCGTTTTGTATCCCGATATTCCTGCCCTGTTTCGTTTGGTAAAAATATTGCAATTTTTGCGGGCGCCCCAATGAAGGGTGATATGCTGAAGTAAATACCGTCAGAGGATTCCCAATGACCCGTATACCCGAGAATGCCGTGCAAGAATACCCGCTGCTCCCGCTGCGTGACGTGGTGGTGTTTCCGCACATGGTGGTCCCGCTGTTCGTGGGCCGTGAAAAATCCATTCAGGCTCTTGAAGCCGCGATGGAAGGAAGCAAGGAAATCCTCCTGGTAGCCCAGAAAGATGCTTCCACCGATGAACCTGGTCCCAAGGATGTGTTCGAGATGGGCACTCTGGCCACGGTCCTGCAAATGCTCCGCCTGCCCGACGGCACCGTCAAGGTGCTCGTGGAAGGTAATGCCCGCGCCACTATCAGCGATATCACTGAGGGCGAATACCTGTCCGGTAGCGCTGTCCTTATGGATGAAGAGGGGCTGCCTGAGCGTGAGCAGGAAGTGCTCGTCAAGACCTTGATGGACGAGTTCGAGAAGTACGTAAAGCTGTCCAAGAAGGTGCCCTCCGAAGTTTCCAATGCTCTCACGGGTATTGAGGAGCTGGAACGTCTGGCCGATACCATGGCCGCGCATCTGGAAATGCGCATTCCCGAAAAGCAGGAGCTTCTTGAAGCGCTGGATATCCGCAAGCGCGTGGACCTGCTGCTGGGCAAGCTCGATGGCGAGATCGACCTGATCGAGGTCGAGAAGCGTATTCGTGGCCGCGTTAAGAAGCAGATGGAGCGTAGCCAGCGCGAGTACTATCTGAATGAGCAGATGAAGGCTATCCAGAAGGAGATGGGTAACCTGGGCGAAGGCAACAACGACTTCGAGGAACTTGAGCAGAAGCTTGAGGAAGCTGGTCTGCCGGAAGAAGCCCGCAAGAAGACCGAAACCGAACTGAACAAGCTCAAGATGATGTCGCCGATGTCTGCGGAAGCTACCGTAGTGCGTGGCTACATCGACTGGATGCTGGCGATTCCCTGGAAGAAGCGCAGCCGTGTCCGTCACGACATCGAGAAAGCCCGCGAAATCCTCGACAGGGATCATTACGGCCTGGATGAGGTCAAGAAGCGCATTCTGGAATACCTTGCGGTTCAGAGCCGTGTGAAGAAGGTCAAGGGTCCGGTGCTTTGCCTGGTTGGGCCTCCTGGCGTTGGTAAAACGTCGCTCGGGCAGTCCATCGCCCGTGCCACCAACCGGAAGTACACCCGCATGGCCCTGGGTGGCGTTCGGGATGAAGCCGAGATCCGTGGTCACCGGAAAACCTACATCGGTGCGCTGCCGGGCAAGCTTCTGCAGAAGTTGTCCAAGGTGGGCGTGAAAAACCCGCTGTTCCTGTTCGATGAAATCGACAAGATGGGTATGGATCACCGCGGTGATCCGGCATCAGCGCTGCTTGAGGTTCTGGATCCGGAGCAGAATCACACATTCAACGATCACTACCTGGAAGTGGATTACGATCTCTCCGATGTGATGTTCGTGTGCACCTCGAACTCCATGGACATTCCGCCGGCGCTGCTGGACCGGATGGAAATTATCCGGATTCCCGGGTACACGGAGGACGAGAAGGTCAACATTGCCCTGCGGTATCTGTTGCCCAAGCAGATCAAGGCAAACGGGCTGCGCAAGGACGAATTGAAGCTGCCCGAGGATACCCTCCGGGACCTGATCCGATACTACACCCGTGAAGCCGGTGTGCGTGGCCTGGAGCGCGAGATTGCGAAGATCTGCCGTAAGGTGGTACGCGACCACGTGGAGAGTGGCGAGAAGGCGTCTGTGACCCTGAGTCAGGACATGCTTGAAGACTACTCAGGGGTCAAGAAATTCAAGTACGGCCTCGCCGAGGAAAAGAACGAGATCGGTCAGGTTACGGGTCTGGCCTGGACCCAGGTTGGCGGCGAACTGCTGCACATTGAATGTGCACTCACACCGGGCAAGGGCCGGGTAGTCAAAACCGGTTCCCTGGGTGATGTGATGCAGGAGTCCATCCAGACGGCCCTGACAGTGGTACGCAGTCGTGCACCCGGACTGGGTATTGCGGATGATTTCCACGAGAAACACGATCTGCACGTCCACGTACCGGAAGGTGCAACACCGAAAGACGGCCCGAGTGCCGGTATCGGCATGTGCACGGCGCTGGTTTCTTCACTGACCAAGATTCCGGTTCGCGCCGACGTGGCAATGACCGGTGAGATTACCCTGCGCGGGCGTGTACTGGCCATCGGCGGCTTGAAGGAAAAGCTGCTGGCGGCGCACCGGGGTGGCATCAAGACGGTGATTATTCCGGATGAAAATGTCCGGGATCTCAAGGAGATACCGGAGAATATCAAGGAATCGCTGGAGATTCGCCCGGTGAAGTGGATTGACGAAGTGCTGGATATTGCGCTGGCTTATCCGCCCGAGCCCAGGGCGGAAGATTCATCCCCGGAAACCGGGTCTGGTAAGCCGCGTGATGAAGAAGGTGACGCGTCAGAACGCATAAATACACATTAAAGCCTTGATGAGTTGTTGACATGCCTGAGAGCCCATTGGTATAACTGTTTCGCCGTGAAGCAGCCAATACCAAGGGCTCCCGCGCAGTTAGTGCCTATTCCGAATGCCGGTATAAAGCCGAAAGGAATAAGAAAACTGAAGAATGGAATTCTCTGACCGCTTATGCGATAGTCGAGAACGTCCGAGAAAAAACAAACCAACCTATAACATCTTCAACCTGAAATCGAAGGGGTTTAGTGTGAACAAGTCCGAACTTATCGATGCAATTGCAGAGTCCGCAGATATCTCCAAAGCCGCCGCTGGCCGTGCTCTGGACGCAATGACCAACTCCATCACCGGTGCCCTGAAAAAAGGCGATCAGGTAACTCTGATCGGTTTTGGTACCTTCTCCGTTAAAGAGCGTGCTGCTCGTACCGGTCGTAACCCGCAGACTGGTGCCGAGATCAAGATTCCGGCCTCCAAAGTGCCTGGGTTCAAAGCAGGCAAGGCCCTGAAAGACGCCGTTAAGTAACGGTTCTTTCTCCGGTGGCTCCTGTCACAGGGAGCCACCCAAGAAGAATTCAAGGCGCATTCCAGACCGGGTGCGCCTTTTTACGTTAAGTCCGCCCGTAACAGCGCGCTCAAACGAATAACACTGCACGACCTTGAACAGGGATCCGGGAGAAACATGCTTCAAGATATTCGGGAAAATGCCCAGGGCACGATTGCCAAGATCATCATTGGTCTTCTGATTGTGTCGCTATCCATCTGGGGAATGGACGCCATTGTTGGCGGCTTCTCCGGCGAGCCTGAAGTGGCAACGGTCAATGGCGAGGATATTACCGAGCGGGAGTTTCTCCGCGTGGTGCAGATGGAGAGCCAGCGCAGGCTATCCAGAATGGAAACTCCCGATCCTTCCATGCTTAACGAAGACCAGATCCGCACGGATGTACTGGATTCCCTGATCCAGGAGCAGGTCCTGATCCAGGATGCCAATGCCCAGGGTCTGGAACTCAATGATACCGATATCGATGCGTTGATTACCCAGATGCCGCAGTTCCAGGTGGACGGACAGTTTAACCGCGACCGGTTCGTTTCCACGGTGCGCAACATGGGCATGGGTGTCGGCGAATTCCGCGAAGCCATGCGCAAGCAGTATGTGGTTAACCAGATCCGTGCAGGCATCGTCCAGAGTGGCCTGGTGGCGGATGAGAACGCCGAGCAACTGCTCCAGATCCAGAATCAGACCCGCAGTTTCCGGGTGCTGGATATTCCTGCCAGCGCAGTGGCCGACACTATCTCGGTTACTGAGGCTGATATTGAAGCCTTCTATGAAGAGAATTCAGGGGCATTCCAGAAGCCGGAGCGGGTCGATGCAGCCTATATTACCCTGTCCCAAGGTGCCCTTGCCGAGAGCATTGAAATTGACGATGCGGAGCTTCAGGCCTATTACGAGCAGCGGTCGGCTGATCTGGCGAGCGAGGAGCGTCGTGCGGCTCATATCCTGATCGAAGAGGGCAGCGATGCGGACGAAACCATGGCGACTATCCAGGAGCGCCTGGCGGCCGGTGAGTCCTTTGCCGATCTGGCCCGGGAGTATTCGATCGATACCGTCTCCGCTGAGGAAGGCGGCGATCTGGGTTATGCCGGCAGGGGAATCTATGCCGAGGCTTTCGAGGAAGCGTTATTTGCCCTTGAAGAGGGGGAAATTTCCGAGCCGGTTCGTACGTCATTTGGTGTCCATCTGATCCGCCTGGAAGATGTGAGGGAGTCAGAGGTGCCGTCTCTGGCCGAAATGGAAGAGCAACTGCGTCGTGAGCTGGCTCGTGAACAGGCCAGGGAGCGTTTTGCGGAAGTTCGTGCCGAGCTTGCCGACTCTGCCTATGCAGCCGATGATCTGGCCGGCCCTGCGGAAGAGCTCGGTCTGGAGGTGCGTGAGGCCACCGGCATTACCCGCGAAGGTGGTCAGGCTCCGTTTGATCATGCCGGCCTGGTTCGGCAGCTGTTCTCCGAGGATGTTCTGGAGGCGGGCTACAATACCGAGCTGATTGATGTCGGTGACAACGTGTCCGTTGTCGCGCGGGTTCGGGAGTACCATGAGGCCGAACAGCTGCCGCTGGACGAGGTTCGTGGTCAGATCCGAACCACACTTGAGCAGCGCAAGACACGTGAGGCTCTCTCTGAAAGGGCCGATATGATTATCGCTGACCTTGAAGCGGGCGAGACCCCTGAGGGTATTGGTGAATGGTCGAGCTATGAAGGCCTTGCCAGGAACTCCTCGGATGTTGGGCCTGCCATTTTGCAACAGGTCTTTTCTCTGCCCCGTCCTGCGGATAACACCCGTTTCGGCAAGGCTGTTACGGCCAATTCAGCTGCTGTGATCGCTTTGGATGAGGTCACCGACGGTCAGGTGGCCGAAGAAAGCACTGAGCTGAACCAGCTCCGTGAGTTCCTGGCGTCGCTTGAAGGGCAGCGTGAATACGCCGCCTACCAGCAGTTCCTGAGGAACCGGGCGGAAGTCGAGAGACCCTGATGTCTGCTCCATAAAAAAGGGCGCCGAATGGCGCCCCGCGAGAGATGAAAAGCCCGGTGCGAATGCCCGGGTTTTTCTGTTATTCGGCCTTCTTGATATAGACCTGTGGCACTTCGCCGGAGGTGTCAAAATAGAAGCCATAGACCGCCGACTCCGGTGGTGTGAAACGGAAGTTCTCGAACACGGCGGAACAGTTAGCGTTTACCGGCTTGTCCAGCTCAACCACCTTGTCGTCGGCCTCTGAGAGATAGCCACAATTGGTGCCACTGCTCCAGTTGGCATCGCCAAACTTGAATTCGTAGGGCTGACCGTCCGCTTTCAGTTCCACTTCAGTCCGGTACAGCCCGCTGTCGACCTTCTTCACTTTGTACTCTGGCAGTGCATCCCACCAGGCAAACTGGCCTCTGAGATACAGCGAGTCACTGTAGTCTCGCTCGCCCCCGGTCGTCGCGCAACCGGTGACGGCCAGAACGGAAGCCAGGGCGAGAGTGTGGAGTTTCATGTTCATGGGTGTTCTCCTTCTTTTTGTAGAAGCCACCGGGTGGCCCGGTGGCTGTTTGGTGGTCCCAGTACCCGCCGGTCAGCGGGCAAAGACGCCAACGGACAGTGCGGGAACGGAGAAATCGCCGCCCGACGCGCTGGCCGTGCTGGTTGGCGAGGTGTCCGCCAAGACAGCAAAGGTGCCGGTCAGCGCCGTACTTAGAGTCTGGGTGGTATTGCTGGCATTGATCACAACAACAATCTCGTCGTTGGCGGCATCCAGATCTGCAAGGTCGTTGCTGGTGTCATCCAGCAGGCTGTAACCGATTACTCCTGGAATCTGCCCGGAGCCTGTATTCAGGAAGTGCAGCCGATTCTGGATAGCCTCGGCCGTCTGCAGGCGGAACAGCGGGCTGTCCCTGCGCACGGTCAGAAGCTCACCGACCTGTTCGTTGGTGTAGGCAATCGCTTCAGGCGTTGGCGCTGCACCGGCTCCTGCGGACTGAATCACTTCGCTGATGAGGTCCCAGTTCGAGCCGTCCTTGTCCTGGCGTGGCAGACCCCGATTCCAGGCGGAGCTCTGGTAACTGAAGTCCACTTCGTTGTACCAGTCGCCGGAGTCGTAGCTGTCCCGTTCCATGGATTTTGAGCGCAGCAACTCCGAACCCATATGCAGGAATGGGATGCCCTGGCTGAGGATGGGTACGGCCAGGCTGATCACCTGCATCTGTGCCCGCTCCATAGTGGTCGCGGCATAATCTGCCTTGTACTGGTTGTTGTCCCACAGGGTCTGGTTGTCGTGCTTCGAGACGTAGTTGATGATTTCCTGGGGATCGTCGGTGTAGCCGGCATTCTGCCCGTTGTAATCAATCTGGGCGCCACTCAGAATCTCGCCGTTGGCCGTCTCAAAGCTGAAATCCTTCAGGCTGCCGGCAATACCGATGCGCACCCAGTCGCTGAGCTGCAGCAGGCGGTTTTTCTCGTCTTCGCTGCCACTGTTGCGATCGTTCGGTAAGGTGAAGAGCCCATTGCCAAAGCCCTGGTTGGCGCGTATGGCATCGCCGCCGTCAAATGGGCCACCGCCACGGACGGCATCCCGGAGCCGGTCGTTGAAAGAGCCGATGCCGGTGCCTGCCATATTCGACTGGATGGCGTTTTGGCCCCGGGCATTATTGGCCACTTCGCCGAAGTTCCAGGCCTCCCCGTAGAAGTAGGTGTCCGGATCAACTGCCTTTACCGCTGCAAGGGCTTTTTCCATATTGCTGAGCATATGGTGGCCCATGAGGTCGAAGCGGAAACCGGAGATCTTGTACTGGTCCGCCCAGATCACCAGTGAATCCACCATGAGCTTTTCCATCATGGCGTGTTCGCTGGCGGTATTCTCGCAGCAGGTGGATTGTTCCACCGCTCCGGTTTCCGGATTCTGGCGGTGGTAATACCCCGGGACCAGCTTGTCCAGTACGGAATTCTCGGCAAGCCCGGATGAGTTGGTGTGGTTGTAGACCACATCCATGACCACGTTCAGGCCGAGTGCTGTCGCCGCCTGCACCATTTCCCGGAACTCCAGAATACGCTGGGTGCCGTCCGCATCGGAGGCATAGCTGCCTTCCGGAACGGTGAAGTGTACCGGGTCGTAGCCCCAGTTGAAGCTGTCCAGGTCCCGGAAGGTGTTGTACAGAGCCTGGGCGTCGCCGGTCAGCGGATCAAATTCAGCCAGCACCTGACGAATCGTTTTGCCACTGGCGCAATATGATTGATAGGCGCTGGCAGTATCGTCGGAAAGATCGCAAAGACGGCCGAAGTCGTCACTGATGTCGACCACCGCGGTGGGGTCCTCGTTGACGGTGGCAATATCGAAAGCGGGAAGCAGGTGGAGGTGGGTGACGCCGGCATCGGCCAGGGATTTCAGGTGTGCGACGCTGTCGACGCTACCGTCTGCGGGTGCGGTGAATGCACGGTATTTGCCCCTCAATGCCGGATCCAGGGTTTCATCGGTGGCGCTGAAATCACGAATGTGGGTCTCATAGACAACCACATCCTCCGGCGCCAGCATGGCCGGTGTTGACAGAGAATCCCAGCCAGCCGGTTTGTGGTTGCTCTCCAGATCCACAACCTGGGCATACTCGCCGTTGGTTGAGAGGCTGAGCGCGTAGGGATCTGAAACCATGGTGGTTTCGATGGCGCCTGTTCTTGGGTGGTAGACAGTCACCTCGTACTGGTAGAACTGCTGATCGAGGTCCCCAAAACTTCCGCTGTGGGTCCAGACGCCATCGGTTTCAGTCATGCTGACCGGGTAGCCTGTAAGCAGAGTGCCAGAATCGTCGAAAACGTGCAGACGCAGAGACCGTGCGGTGGGCGCCCAGACGGCGAAGTCTACGTCTGCGCCGTTTACCACGGCACCCAGCTCCCCGTTATAGGCAAACAGATCGTCCAGCACCCCCGGAATCTGGACGCCGGTCGCCATGACCAGATCGTCACTACTGTTGAAGCCGGCGGCCACTAGTTGGCCTTTGAGGGCCGCTTTGATGTCCGAGTTGCCTGCCTGAACCTCAAAGGCCGGCCAGTCACTCAGGTGCGGGAATTTTTCCGCAAGGGCAGGAGCAAGGGACGTTGCCGATAGTGCCAGGGACTGTCCCCCGTCTAGCGTTTCGCTTTCGGTAACATTGATTTGTGCATTCTGGTCGTGCCGTAGTTCAACCCGCGCCAGGCTACCTGCGTCCTTGATCACAACCGTGGTTTCATCGAGCCAGTGAGCCTTGGCCCCGGCGATGGTTACGGCTTCTGCCTCAATCGGATTTTGTGACAATTCCTGGCTGCCGCTGAGGGTAAAGATTCGGTCGCCGAGGGAGCCGAAGTGCCAGCGGTGATCAAGGCCGCCCAGATCTTTTTCATCGCCCTTGTGCATGATGAAGTTCATGCACTCTCCGGCTTCGCGCATCGGGATCAGGTACCAGGCTCCGTAAGTGTCGCTGACACCATCGGGCAACCGTGGGCTGCTCCATTCTGTTGGAACCCCCTCGGCAAGGCCGTCGCAGCCATCTGCGGGGTTGTTCCAGAGATGCAGGCCCCAGCCGCTGTAGTTTTCGTCAGGTCGTTTGTAATAGAGCAGTGCTTCGTTTTCACCCGGCTCCAGCAGTGTGTCGGTCTGGCCGCCACCACCGGTGCCGTCGTCCGGCGCAGCGCTGTCGCTTCCGGAATTGCAGCCGGCCAGCGCCAGCGAAAACGCCAGTGCCAGGCTGCCTGCAACCAGTTTTTGCTCAGGCATGGGAAATCCCCTTTTCCATTGTTTTTGTTTGGCTTTGAACCCTTTCGGGTCAGTTTCATAGTTGCGTGATAAAGCCGGAAGAACATCCTTCGGCGGGCAATTTTTCGGGGCGTAGATGGAATGGTGCTGGGGTAGTAGAAACGGTTCAGCAGGCAAAAAAAGGGGCCGGCAAAAGCCGGCCCAGAGGAGGTCCAACGAGAGTGTGGGTTTTAGAGCCTTACCACCAGGCTTCGATCTGGGCGCCGATCTGGATATCTCCATCGACACCTTCACCACCGCGAGCTCCTTCGGCTTCGTCACCAAAGAACGTTGCGGCGTAGGCACGGATAACCGGGCGCGCCCAGTATCCGGGGCCTGCTTGCCACTGCTGGGCGATCGCGAATTTACCGAGGTCCTGGGATTCGGTGAACCAGGGGCGGTCGGTGTCGCTGTAGCCCACTTCGATTGCGGTGCTCATCACTGGCGACCAGTTGTAGATCGGGCGCGCAACAATGCTCAGGCGTTCGCCGTCTTTGGCAGACGGGTCATGAGACTCAGCCTGCTCGTAGACAACGGAGTGGCCGAGATCCCAGCCTTTGCCCAGCTTGATCACACCGTGGTTGAGCACGCGCCAGCTGGATTCGAAGTAGCCGGCCACGTTGCCGTTGTCCACCCGGCCACCACTGGCATTCTCCGCCAGGGCGAAGCCCATGGAGTCAGCGCCGTACTGAACCGCAAATTTGTTGAAGCCGCCCATCACGCCGGACGAGAATTCAGCGGTGAAGAAGTAGCCGTTCTCATCATTTACGCCGGCGTCTTCCTGGGCGTCGGTCAGGTCGGCCATGGCGTAGATGCCGATCAGCTCCAGGTTGTTACCGCCTGCCAGAGGGAAGGAGTAGCGCACGTCGACTTTGTTGTTCTGAACAAAGTTGTCACCATCACTGGTATCGGAGTTGGTATAGGCCAGAGAGAGTTGGCCGGAGCCTGCGGTGATGTTCTCGATACCGGCACCGTAACCGGCGTTACTGACGTAGAACAGGTCCAGCTGGTGGATGTCCTTCCGCTTGTAGAAGCGCTTACCGGCCCAGAGGGTAGCGCCGGGCAGTGATTCAATCACGTTGTTGGCGGAGACATAGAGCTGGCGAAGCGCAATGTCACCCCCGCCGTAGGGGTCGGAGCTGTTCGAGGTGGTTTCCTGATTGCCAAAATCCACGTTGTTGATGTTGTTGAAGCCGTTCAGGGCCTGGTAGTCGTTGCCCTGGCGGTTGGCGCTGTAGGCCAGCATGGAATCAAACCGGAAGGTTTTGCCGTCCTGGCTGAACAGTTCGTCGCCAAGTGCCAGTTCAGAGTAGGTGTCGCATTCATCGGCCAGACGACCAACGTAGTGGCCGGTGGAGCCGCTGCCAAAACAGGTTTGCTCGCCACCGCTGCCAATGTTCGTGGACACGCCTGCCCGGGCATAACCGTGGAAGTCAACGGCAACGGCTGGCGTTGCCAGGACTGCGGCGGTGATCGCTGCAGCCAGGGGAAGCTTGTTTGCAGTAAAGCGCTTTTTATTTTGCATCATCTGTGTCCTGTGCTTTTTGTCTTTTTTAAATGTCAGGGAAGCGGAATCTCCGGTTGCCGGTTATGGTTCAGCCATGGCCGGATCAGGCTTCCGGTTCCCGCGATTGCAGCTTCTGCCAATCAGACATTGGGAAACCGGATTTCATAGTGTTGTAACGTAGTGGTTAGTACATCATCCGCCCCAAAGAATTTGGGGGGTGAGTTTTCAGGGGGAGGAGGGGCGTAGGAGGATGAGCCCCTCTGTTATTCGCTTTGCTACCTTTCCTGTGGTTGCTTTCAGTTCGGCGGGAAGCGGGTGGGCTTGAGGCTTTCCTTGATCTTCTTGAGGTGCCCGAGGAAGTCAGCGCCGCGTTTCAGGGTTACGCCGGTTGCCAGGATGTCGATAACGCTCAGGTGAATGATGCGTGAGGACATTGGCATATAGACCTCGGTGTCCTCCGGAGCGGTCACGCCCAGCACCACCGTGCAGCTTTCTGCCAGGGGTGAGTCGGGGTTGGTGATGCCAATCACAGTAGCACCGTTGGCCCGCGCCAGTTGGGCGATATCCACGGTTTCCCGGGTGCGGCCTGTATAGGAGATGAGCACGATGACATCACCCACGTTGGCGCCGGCCGCAACCATGCGCTGCATCAAAGTGTCGTCGTAAGACATGACCGGGATATTGAAGCGAAAGAACTTGTGCTGGGCGTCCATCGCCACAGCAGCAGAGCCGCCCATACCAAAGAAGTTGATCTGTTTTGCCTGGATCAGGTAATCGATCGCAGTGGCCAGGGCTTTCGGGTCGAGCGCCTGCCGGGCCTTGTCCAGGCTGGCAATGGTACTGAGCATGATCTTGTCGGCGAATTCGGCAACGGTGTCGTCAGGCTCGACGTTCTGGCCGATATAGGGGGTGCCGGTGGCGATGCTCTGGGCAAGGCGGATCTTGAAATCCGGGAAGCCTGTGGCCGAGAAACCCCGGCAGAAACGGTTAACCGTTGGCTCGCTGACGTCGGCGGCTCTGGCCAGGGCAGCTATGCTGTAACGGGTGGCCGCGCTTGGGTCGCGGAGAATGGCCTCAGCCACTTTCCGCTCGGATTTGTTAAGGGTCTCCAGCCTGGACTGGATGTCCTCAAGCAGATTGTCGTCACGGTGCGCCTGGTTCGCGGCCATCAATGGTACTCCCTGAATCATGGGCGGTCGTTGTCTTGAAAACGCGGTGATTATACCGCTTTTTTACCGGTTTTGGGGTAGTAAAAGTATCACGAAACGCAGTTTTTTCTTGGAAAATTGATTTTTGGATGTCATTATTTGTTTAAAATTACTACATTGATGCCTGTCATCGAGTTTTTGCGACGGGCTGCCCACCAGAGAGAAGGAACCAATGGTCAACAAGATTAATACCCGTTGTGACCTCATGCTATTCGGAGCGTTGGGTGACCTTGCCCAGCGAAAACTGTTTCCGGCCCTGTACCAGCTGGAGCGCGCCAACCTCCTGGCCGACGGTAGCCGGGTGCTGGCTATTGCCCGCACAGAGGCGGATACCGAGACCGTGCGCCAGCAGTTGTTTGACAAGCTGAAGCAGCATGTAAAGCCAGAAGAGTTCGATGCTGAACTGGCCAAGTCCTTTCTGAAGCGGGTTGATTACCAGATTCTGGATTTTAACGAACCGGACGCTTTCGGTGTGCTCAACGAGTGGCGTGATGACGCGAACAATGAGCTTATTGTTTATATGGCAACCCCGCCGTCCATGTATGGCGTCATAGCCCGAAACCTGCGCTCCGCCAGTTGCTGTACCGAGAAGACGCGGGTGGTGGTAGAAAAACCGATCGGTCACGATCTGGAGTCGTCGAAGGTGATCAACGACGAGCTGGGCGAGGTCTACAACGAGAACCAGCTGTTCCGGATTGATCATTACCTGGGCAAGGAAACCGTTCAGAACCTGATCGCTCTGCGTTTTGCCAACAACCTGTTTGCCTCCCAATGGGACCAGAACCACATCTCACACGTGGAAATTACCGTTGCTGAAAGTGTTGGCATTGAGGGCCGGTGGGGTTATTTCGACAAGGCCGGCCAGATTCGCGACATGATCCAGAACCACCTGTTGCAGCTGCTGTGTCTGATCGCTATGGACCCGCCTTCGGATTTGTCCGCGGACAGCATTCGGGATGAAAAGGTAAAAGTGCTCAAGGCGCTGAAGCAGATTACTCCGGACATGATGGACAGCTACGTTGTGCGTGGTCAGTACACCGCCGGCACCAGTAACGGCAAACCGGTTCCCGGTTACCTCGAAGAAGAGGGTGCGAATAAGGGCAGTGCCACCGAAACCTTCGTGGCGCTCAAGGCCGAGATCGACAACTGGCGCTGGTCCGGTGTTCCGTTTTACATCCGCACCGGCAAACGCCTGCCGGAGAAGCTGTCGCAGATTATCATTCACTTCAAGCCGGCGCCGCATTACATCTTTGATCCGGACCAGAAGCACCTGGCCAACAACAAACTCATCATCCGTCTTCAGCCAGATGAAGGTATGGCCCTGAAAATCCTCACCAAGGACCAGGGTCTGGACAAGGGCATGCGCCTGCGCCAGGGCCCGCTGGAGCTGACGTTTTCGGAGACGTTTGCCACCGACCGTATTCCCGACGCCTACGAGCGTCTGCTGTGGGAGGTGATGAAAGGCAACCAGTACCTGTTTGTCCGTCGTGACGAGGTGGAGTTTGCCTGGCGCTGGGTAGACCAGGTAATCCAGAACTGGAAAGACAGTGGTGAACCGCCCAAGCGGTATGCCGCCGGAACCTGGGGCCCGGTTGCCTCCATCGCCATGATTACCCGGGACGGGAGGAGCTGGTATGAAGATGTCTGATCTTCGCTTGCCCGAGGGTGTCAGCGACTGTTCAGGTGAAACACCGGAGGAAGTGGCTCTGAATCTGGCGGATGCGGTTGCCGAGTTTATGGTTGCCCGCCTGAGAGAGGCGCCCAGGGCGAGCCTGGTGGTATCCGGCGGCTCCACACCGCTGCCATTTTTCAAGGCGCTTTCCGGCAAGGATCTGGAATGGAGCAGGGTAGACGTGCTGCTGGCGGATGAACGTTGGGTGGATGAAACCGACGACGCCAGCAATACCCGCCTGGTTCGCGAGCATCTGCTGCAGAACAAAGCTGCGTCGGCCCGATTCCTGTCCCTCAAACAGCCCGGCGCCACACCTGCCGAGGGCCTTGAGATGTCGAAGGCCGAGCTGGCAGGTCTGGCCCTGCCCATCGACGTGCTGATTCTGGGCATGGGTAACGACGGCCACACGGCGTCGCTGTTCCCGGACGCACCGGAGCTGGAGGGCGCCATGGATCCGGAGTGTCAGGAAATCGTTGCGGCCGCCACGCCCGCGTCGCAACCCCAAAAACGCATCACCCTGACATGGCCACCCCTGAGAGATGCCCGCTTCACCGCCTTGCATCTCAAGGGCGAGGACAAGCTGCAGACACTCGAGCGGGCCATGTCCGAACCGGACAAGGTGCTCGAAATGCCCATCAGAGCTTTCCTGAAGCCTGGCCTCCAGGTGTTCTGGAGCCCCTGAAACGCCCGATCTTTGTTATGGAGAAAATCATGAACCAACTTTCCGATTACCATCGCGAGCGCGTCAGGGCGGTACTGCAATCCTCACCCCTGGTGCCTGTGATCGCTATTCAAGATCTCGAAGACGCCGTGCCACTTTGCCAGGCACTGGTTGATGGCGGCATCAACGTCCTGGAAATCACCCTGCGCACCGAACACGGTCTCAAAGCCATCGAACAAGTCCGCAAAGCCATCCCGGACGCCTGGGTAGGCGCGGGCACCGTCACCAGCATTGCCCAGTACCGCCAGGTGGAAGCCGCTGGCGCCCAGTTCGTTATCACCCCGGGCGTGACCGAAGCCATCCTGGAATTCGGCGTGACCTCCGAAGCCCCGCTGTTGCCGGGCATTGCCACCATCTCAGAGTTGATGGTCGGCTATAACCTCGGCTACCGCGAATTCAAATTCTTCCCCGCCGAGGTCGCCGGCGGCATCCCGGCCCTAAAAGCCTTCAGCGGGCCATTCCCGGACGTCACTTTCTGCCCCACAGGCGGCATCCGCCGCAACACCGCGGCAGATTACCTGGCACTGGGCAACGTCCAAGCCGTTGGTGGCACCTGGTTGACCCCTGCGGATGTGGTGGCGGCCAAAGACTGGTCGCAGATTACCGAGATTGCGCGTGGGAGTCTCGCGGACCTCTAACTTCGCTTCTGTTCTCGTAGCCTGAGGGTTTTGGAGTTTGCGCGCTTCGGGGCAGGGCTTCCGGGAAACGCTACGAGCGCATCCATGTGCGCTTGGCGCTGGCCATCCCTGGCCAGCGACATTCCCGGAAGCCCCGCCCCAAAGCGCTTGTCAAACTCTCCGATAACGCGAGTATTCGCCGTAACTTCGTAGGTCGGATTAGCCGCAGGCGTAATCCGACAATCAATCTCGGAAACCCAAGAGAGGTCCGTCGGATTACGCCTGCGGCTAATCCGACCTACATGCTGTCCCCATAAAGAGTTGGCCTCTCAGTAGGAGAAGCGGAAGTTTTATCCGTCGAATGATGAATTGCTGAAAAAGCTTTCGCGCTGAGATATCTTCAAGAGTTTGGAAGAGGGAGTGGGGTTCCCCTTTCCAAAAATGTCTGTGGCCAAGGACGGCCACAGCCAAGCGCACATGGATGTGCTCGTAGCGGTTTTTGGAAAGGGGAACCCCACTGCCGATTCGCACATTGCCGTAGGCTACAAGGCCATGCGCCAATCGACTAGGGGCTGGAGAGAAGGCTTACAGTCAGCGAATATCCGACCCGACCCGAACAATCTTCATGGTATTGGTACCACCCTGGGCATTCACATAATCACCCTTGGTAATCACCACCAGATCACCATCCTTAACCGCCCCGCGGTTCACCAGCTCCGACACCGCCAACGCATTGGTCCGCTCGTTCGGAATCTTGGCCGAATCGAAAGGCACCGTCTGAACGCCCCGGAACATCACAACCCGATGTTGAGTAGAGTGATGGCGCGAGAACGCAAAGATCGGCAGGCTCGATTTGATGCGTGACATCAGCCTTGGCGTGGCCCCGGTTTCGGTCATGCAGATGATGGCTGAGACGCCTTCAAGATGGTTGGCCGCGTACATGGCCGACAGGGCAATGGCCTCGTCCACCGCTTCCATGCTTTCGTGAATTCGGTGCTTGGACTGATGCATGGAAGGATGCTTCTCTGCACCCAGGCAGATCCGCACCATGGCTTCCACGGCTTCCTTCGGATAATCACCCACAGCGGTTTCCGCAGACAGCATGACTGCATCGGTGTAGTCCATCACCGCGTTGGCAACGTCTGAGACTTCGGCTCGCGTTGGCATCGGGCTGGTGATCATTGACTCCATCATCTGCGTGGCTGTGATCACCGCACGGTTAAGGACGCGAGCACGGGAGATAATGTGTTTCTGTACGCCAACCAGCTGGGCGTCGCCGATTTCCACGGCCAGGTCGCCCCGGGCAACCATCACGGCATCGGATGCTTCAATTACCGCGTCCAGGGCTTCCACATCGTCGGCAAGTTCCGCCCGTTCGATTTTCGCGACCAAGCCCGCGTCAGAGCCTGCCTCTTTCAGCAGGCGCCGGGCGATGTGCATATCCTCGGCGGTGCGGACAAACGAGACCGCCACGTAATCCGCGCCCAGTTTGGCGGCCGTTACGATGTCCTGCTTATCCTTTTCCGTCAGTGCTTCAGCGGACAGGCCGCCGCCGCGCTTGTTCAGGCCCTTGTTATTGGAGAGCGGGCCGCCGATCAGAACGGTGGAGGTGATGCTGTGGTCATTGACCGACTGCACTTCCATCTCTATACGGCCGTCATCGAGAACAAGAATGTCGCCTGGTTCCACATCTTCGATCAGTTGCTCGTAATCGATACCGACTCTTTCTTCAGTGCCCGCTTCCTTATCCATGGCGGCATCCAGGCTAAACGTCTCGCCTGCCTTGAGGGTGACCTTGTTTTCCGAAAACCGGGCAATGCGGAGCTTTGGGCCCTGCAAATCGGCCAGCAGTGCGACGAACCGGCCCTGTGATGCTGCCGCCTCGCGAACGCGGCGGGCTCGTCCAATGTGCTCCTCGGCGCTGCCGTGGGAAAAGTTAAGTCGTGTAACGTCTACACCGGCGGCGATAATGGCCGCGAGGGATTCCGGTGAGTCGGTGGCGGGGCCGAGGGTGGCGACAATCTTGGTACGCCTGAGCATGGTTGGTGTCCTTTGGTTCTTCAAAATGGTCTCGAACAGAGTAGCGGAATCAGCCGGGACGGCCAGATTTACTGGCCGGCCTTGATCAGGGCGAGGGCATTATCCAGCATGCGGTTCGAGAAACCCCATTCATTGTCGTACCAGGCCATGACTTTTACGTGACGACCCAGAACCCGTGTGTGGTTGGCGTCATAAATGCTGGAGAGCGCATTGTGATTGAAGTCCACGCTTACCAGTTTCTCGATATTATAGCCAAGAACCGGATTTTGCTCGGCGGCTGCTTTAACCGCGTCGTTCACTTCCTCCACGGTTGTTTCCCGGCTGGCAATAAAGCCGAAATCTACCAGTGACACATTGATGGTGGGAACGCGAACCGCCAGGCCGTCGAGTTTGCCGTCAAGCTCCGGAATGACCTTGCCAATGGCGGCGGCAGCGCCTGTCTTGGTTGGAATCATCGACTGGGTGGCAGAGCGTGCGCGATAGAGATCGGAATGGTAAACGTCGCTCAGCTTCTGATCGTTGGTGTAGGAGTGGATGGTGGTCATCAGGCCACTCTCGATGCCAATGGTCTTTTGCAGGGCTTCAACAACCGGTGCCAGGCAGTTCGTGGTGCAGGACGCGTTGGAAATGATGTCGTGGTCGGCGGTCAGTGTATCGTGGTTCACGCCGTATACCACCATGGCATCCGCATCGGGGCTGGGCGCCGAGATGATGACCTTGCGGGCGCCTGCCTTCAGGTGTGCCGCTGCCTTGTCGCGTTTGGTAAAAAGGCCGGTACACTCGAAAACAACATCAACACGGTGATCTTTCCAGGGCAGCTCCTCGGGATTGCGGAGAGCGGTAATGGCAATCCTGTCCCCGTTGACGGTCAGGGATTCGGCGTCGTGGCTGACGTCAGCATTAAATCGGCCATGAACGCTGTCATACTTGAGCAAATGGGCGTTGGTCTCGGCGTCGCCAAGGTCGTTGATGGCAACAACCTGGAGCTGGCTCCGGTAGTTATTTTCATACAATGCTCTGAGAACATTGCGACCGATGCGGCCAAAACCGTTGATTGCGATACGGATTGTCATCGTCTGACTCCTTGGGTGGTCGTTTTTTGTTCGCTTAACCTCGGTAATGTAGTAAATATAACAACAAAAAAAGAAGAAATGAACGATTCAACGGTGGAAATGACAAAAAAAGGAAGTAAAATTACGTCTAAAAACGACCACTCTAATAAATTATGCAATGGAGCCCACCATGCACCCGACCGTAGACAAGGTTACCCAGAGAATTATCGAGCGCAGTCGCTCAACGCGGCAGGACTACCTGGACCGCATGAATGCTCTCAAAGCCCAATCCCCGCACCGGAGTTCTCTGTCCTGCGGCAATCTGGCCCACGGTTTTGCGGCCTGTAATCAGGGCGACAAAGACACCCTGAAGTTCATGAACAAGGCCAACGTGGCCATGGTAACGGCCTATAACGATATGCTTTCGGCCCACCAACCCTACGAAAAGTTCCCGGATCTTATTCGGGAGGCGGCCCGGGGGATGGGATCCGTGGCTCAGGTGGCCGGTGGCACGCCCGCCATGTGTGATGGCGTAACCCAGGGCCAGCCGGGTATGGAGCTGAGCCTGTTTTCCCGCGACACCATCGCCATGAGTACCGCCGTGGCCCTGAGTCACAACATGTTCGATGCCACGATGCTACTGGGCATTTGCGACAAGATTGTGCCGGGCCTTCTGATCGGCTCGCTGAGCTTTGGCTACCTTCCCACCATCCTGGTTCCTGCAGGCCCCATGCCTTCAGGGCTGCCGAACAAGGAAAAACAGCGTATTCGCCAGCTTTACGCCGAGGGCAAGGTTGGCAAGGACGAGTTGCTGGAGGCCGAGAGCAAGTCCTATCACAGTCCGGGCACCTGCACGTTTTATGGCACGGCTAACAGCAACCAGCTGTTGGTGGAGGTCATGGGTCTGCACATGCCGGGGTCGGCTTTTGTAAATCCCAATACGCCGCTGCGCGATGAGCTCACCCGGGCGGCAACCGAGCAGGTGATCAAACTGTCGAAGCCTCACGGCGGCGAGCTCGGCCTGGGCGACATGGTGGATGAAAAGAGCATCGTCAATGCCCTGGTGGCATTGCTGGTTACCGGTGGCTCTACCAATCACACCATCCACTGGATTGCTATTGCCCGTGCGGCAGGGATCATCATCGACTGGAATGACTATGCCGAGCTTTCCTCGGTGGTTCCGTCCATGACCCGGATCTATCCCAACGGGCAGGAAGACGTGAATGCCTTCCACGAGGCAGGCGGTACCCCGTTCCTGATCAGGGAGCTGCTGAGCGGTGGCTTCCTGCACAATGACGTGAACACCGTGGTGGGCTTTGGCCTGGAGCGATACACCGAAATGCCGGAACTGGTGGGTGAGAAGCTGGTTTGGAAGCCGGCGCCGGAAAAAAGCCTGCGCCCGGATGTGCTGAGCCCGGTTGCGGAACCGTTTGCGCCGGATGGCGGCCTGAGAGTGCTTGATGGCAACCTTGGGCGGGGCGTCATCAAGGTATCTGCCGTTGCCCCGGAACACCGGAAAGTTGAAGCGCCGGCCGTTGTCTTTAATGACCAGAACGAACTCAAGGCAGCCTTTGAGGCTGGCGACCTGGACAGGGATTGCATTGTGATCGTGCGTTTCCAGGGGCCCAAGAGTAATGGCATGCCGGAACTGCACAAGCTCACCCCCTACCTTGGCGTGTTGCAGGATCGCGGGTTCAAGGTGGGCCTCGTGACAGATGGCCGTATGTCCGGCGCATCGGGCAAGGTTCCCGCGGCGATCCATGTGTACCCAGAGGCACTGGATGGTGGTCCCCTGGCGAAGGTCAAGAATGGTGATACGGTCTGCCTGGATGCCGAAAACGGTGTTCTTGCCATCCGCGTGGATGAACAGGAGTTCGCCGGCCGGGAATCTGAAAAAGCCGACCTGACCGGGTATCATCACGGATATGGTCGGGAGTTGTTTGGCTGGATGCGTCGCGCTGCCAGCAATCCCGAGGAAGGGGCCAGCTTTTTCTGGAATCATGAGGCATGACAGCAACACATTATTCACTGGTTGGTGATATTGGCGGCACCAATGCGCGGTTTGCCCTGGTAGAGCAGGGCAGCGTGCAGCCTCGTGCCATCGAGATTCTGCCCTGTGGGGAATATACAAATCTTGATGACGCCGTGCGGGATTATCTGGCCCGGGTCGGGGTTTCAGAGGTAAATGGGGCCTGTCTGGCAGTTGCCTCACCGGTTCGCGGTACCCAGGTTCGGATGACCAACAACCATTGGCGTTTCGATACCGATGAAGTCCGGGAACAGTTTGGCTGGTCCACGTTCAAGGTAATCAATGATTTTACCGCCATGGCCCTTGGCGTTCCCCACGTTGCGGACGACCATCTGGTGCATGTTTGTGGCGGCCCGGGTGACAGCCGTCGCCCCAGACTCGTTATGGGTCCTGGAACTGGGCTCGGTGTTTCAGGCCTGGTGCCCATTGAGCATGGCTGGGTGCCGTTAATGACCGAGGGTGGCCACGTGGATTTCGCTCCCACGGACGATACCGAAATGGCTGTGCTGCGGATTCTCAAGGCCCGGTTTGGCCGCGTGTCCGTAGAACGAATTCTGTGCGGCCAGGGCCTGCTCAACCTGTATCAGGCCCACGCAGAAATTCAGGGCGTGGCCGCCCCACTGGATGCACCGGAGAAAATCACTTCGGCTGCGGTGGAAAACACCGATAGCCTGGCTCGTCACACGCTTCGCCATTTCTGTGAAATCCTCGGTCGGGCAGCCGGCAATGGGGTTCTGACCCTGGGGAGCACTGGCGGTGTCTACCTGTGCGGCGGAATCCTGCCCCGTTTCCTCGAGTTCTTTCTGGAAAGTCCATTCCGTAATGGCTTTGAGGATAAAGGAAGAATGCGTCCGCTGCTGGAGTTCACACCGGTCTATGTGGTCACCGAGCCCTACACCGGTCTGCTGGGAGCAGCCGAGGCACTGGGCAATCCGGAGGTGTGACGCCGGATTGCCGCCGCGTGATCAGAGGTAATGCACCACTTGGCTCTGGTCGAAACGGTACTGACGGTTGTACACGCCGTTTTCTGCCCGTCGGCCGGCTGCCAGTACCATGGTCACCAGTCCTTTCCCGGGCAGGTTGAGCAGTTTCTTGACACGGTACTCGTCAAAACCCTCCATGGGGCAGGAATCATAGCCGTGGGCCCGGAGCGCAAGCATCAGATTCTGGGCCGCCAGGGCTGTGGATTTGGTGGCCCAGATTTTCATCTCGCAGGTGGAGTATGGGCCCCGGGGCACAGGTCGGGTGATTCCCACCGCAAGGCCCGCCGCTTTCTTTGCTAATCCCAGAATACCGAAGGGGCCCTGGTTGTAATGAATGGGGGCGACTTTGCGGTAGTACTTTTCAACGATGGGCGGCAGCTTTTCTTCCGGCCAATCCTCCAGCGCTTGCCGCGCATGGGCCCGCCAGGTATCGGGTCGGGCAACCACTACGATTAGCGCGGCGGCGGTTTTCGCGGCATTCTGGCCAAGGCAGGCGTGGGCAAGCTTTTCTTTCAGCTCCGGAGTGCGGACAACGAAAAATTCCCAAGGCTGCAGGTTACTGGAATTGGGAGCCAGGGTCGCCAGCTCCAGGCAATCCTCAAGCACCGTCTCGGGAATCGGCTCATCGGTGAAGCGCCTGATGGAACGGCGCGTGCGAACGACTTTCCGGAACTCTTCGATATCGATTTCGGGCAGCGGTAGAGGGCCTGCTTTGGCATTCATGATGTGTCCTTCGAGACTTGTTGTGTCGTGATTGTGCCTCTATCGTTACGAGAAAAGTCTGTTTATGCAATCACCCTGAAGACGGAACGCTCATGACTGAGGATCTTTCCCGGCTTCCCTTCGACGACCTGGTTCGACGCGTGCGGGCCTGTACGATTTGCGCCGACGTTCTGCCCCGTGGGCCAAGGCCGGTCATACAGATATCGGAAAGCGCCCGCATTCTGGTGGTCGGGCAGGCCCCGGGCAGGCGAGTGCACGAGACCGGGCTGCCCTTCAACGACCCCAGCGGCGATCGGCTTCGGCAATGGATGGGGATAACCCGGGATACCTTCTATGACGAGCAAAAGCTCGCCATCCTGCCCATGGGGTTTTGCTATCCGGGTACCGGAAAATCCGGGGATCTTCCGCCGCGGCCGGAGTGCGCGCCAGCCTGGCGCAACTTGTTGCTGGATCGTCTGCAGCATATCGGGTTGACTCTGGTTATCGGCCAGTATGCCCACGCCTGGCACCTGGCCGATTGTCGTAAATCCGTCACGGCCAATGTGCAGCATTGGCAGGAGTATTGGCCGGACGTTCTGCCTATGCCTCATCCCAGCCCCAGAAATAACCTCTGGCTGCGCCGCAATCCCTGGTTCGAAAGCGAAGTGGTGCCCGCGCTGCAGGGTCGAGTTGCCAAGCTTCTTGAGCCCGATTGAGGCCGGGAGGTTGTTTACTTGCCCGCGATGTCCCACTGCCTGAGCAGGTCCTCATAGCGGATGGTTTTGCCCTGGGGTTTTTCATTGCTCAGGCGAGGCTTCGGCGCACCGGGTTGGGCCAGCCACCACTCTTCGCCCTTTAGCTGTTCTTCATCCGCCATTCTCGGGCCGCAATCACCGGCCAGGAAATTACGCTCAATGACCGACAGGGTTCTGTCCTGTGCCGCAGCCAGGTTATCGAGCGCCTGCTGCGGGCTGACTTTACCCGTCACCGCATCGGCGATGTTTGGCCACCAGAGCTTTGCCAGCCTGGGGTAGTCTGGCACGTTCACTCCGGTGGGCGACCAGGCTGTCCTCGCTGGACTGCGGTAGAACTCGACCAGGCCTCCCAGTGCCGGCGCTCTTTGCTGCATTTGCGGCGATTCCAGGTCTGAAAGCCGGATGGGTGTCAGGCCGTAGAGGGTTTTCTGCAGTGACACGGTGCGCGAGACGGTGAATTGAGCGTAAAGCCAGGCTGCTTTCTGCTGGTCAGCCCCCATTGCGCGCGGAATAGTCCAGGCACCAACGTCCTGGTATCCCAGTTTCATTCCCTCCTGCCAGTAGGCGCCGCGGGGGGAGGGCGCCATGCGCCATTTTGGGGTGCCGTCTTCGTTGACGACGGGTAAACCCTCTTTTGTCATATCGGATGTAAAGGCTGTGTACCAGAAAATCTGCTGTGCAACCTGTCCCCTGGCCGGTACGGGCCCGGCTTCCGAAAACGTCATGTCCGCAGCTTCCGGCGGAGCGAAGCGCTGCAACCAGTCAATGTATTTGTCCAGTGCGTAGACCGCCGCCGGGCTGTTGGTAGCGCCGCCACGACTAACCGACGAGCCAACAGGATGGCAGCCCTCCATACGAATGCCCCATTCATCGACCGGTAATCCGTTGGGGATGCCACGGTCACCTGCGCCTGCCATGGAAAACCAGGCATCGGTGAAGCGCCATCCCAGGGACGGGTCCCGTTTGCCGTAGTCCATGTGTCCGTAGACGCGCTCGCCATCAATTTCCTTTACGTGGTTCGTGAAGAACTCGGCGATGTCTTCGTAAGCCGACCAGTTGATGGGTACGCCAAGCTCGTAGCCGTAATGCTCTCGGAATTGAGCCCTCAGTTCCGGCCGCTGGAACCAGTCGTAGCGGAACCAGTACAGGTTGGCAAACTGCTGGTCGGGCAGCTGGTAGATCTTGCCATCCGGGCCTGTTACGAACTCCAGACCGATGAAGTCTTCCAGCGCAAGGGTGGGCAGGGTAAACAGTTTGCCTGCCCCCTCCATGTAATCGCTGAGCGCCAGGGCCCAGCCGCTGCGAGCATGGGTGCCGATCATGTCGGAGTCATTAACGAACGCGTCGTAACGGCCTTTGGCAGCCATGATCCGCTGAAGGTTGATCTGGCGGATGACCTCGCCTTCTGGTTTTCTGTCGTGAGTTACGGGAATCTCCGTGAGCTTCGAAAACGCAGGCGCTAAAACCCGAGCTTCATAGTCATGGGTTGGCAGTTGTTCCGACAGGACCGAGATCTCGGTTCCCTTGAGCTCCATGGCTGCGTGGGCGAACCAGGCCAGCTCTTCGGCCTGTTCATCCCCCGACAGGGTCGAATCCGGAAAGTGGTCCTGGATCAGCGTGCGGATGAGCGATCGCTTTTCATCGGACAGCGAGTCGAAGAGGGGGCCGGCTATTGCCGGGCGGCTAATCACTAGCATCAAGCCGATAAATAGCAGAAATGTTTTCATGATCGTCTCTTGTTTTTGTTGCTTTTCGTACAATTAACGATCTTATGACTAGATAGAAGGTTCGTCAACGAAAAAATATTGATCAGTTGTTTATTGGTTTAAAGTGCTATTAAACAATAATTTAAGTGGTTTTTATGGTATTTTTGCCTTTCTGAAGCTCGTCTAAACGAAAATTTTTTCGATCATAAACTTTTCATTTCCGATTTTCGGCGTTAGATTTGTTCTGTTTCGAACTGTTGCGTCTTAAAACGAAAAGCGGGCAGTTCGTTAACGCAGTTAGCCACCCATGGCTATGTCCTTCGCAAGACGTTTTGGGTGGCCGACGATCGTTCAGCGCTAACAAAAACAGGAAGCTAACATGATCGAAAATAACAATGTTCCAACGTCGTCCAACAACCACTCGTTCCGAAAAGCTCCTCTGGCAGCCGCGCTCTTACTGGCGGCAGGCGTTTCTTCGCCAGCCCTGGCGGAAGTTTCTTTTGAGTCTGATAACGGGTGGAAAGCCGGTTTTAACGGGCATATTCCGATCTTTGCGGTGTTCGGGAACTATGACCAACCAACCGATGAGGATTCATTCACCATCACGACCGGCTTTAATCCGGCAACACTGCAAACCAACATCTATGCGCCGACCCAGAATGGCCTGGAAGTCTCTGGTCATTTCCAGATGAACGCCAACATTGCACCGGGCGATGCCAACGCCGAGTTCCGTAGCCGGGTTTCCGAGATTGCCGTGGCCGGCGATTTCGGCAAGGTCAATATTGGTAAGGGCTTCGGGATCTATGGGGTTCCTGCTATTGGTGATAACGGCAGCGCGCTGGGTGTCGGCCTGATCGGTGGGCCGGACCAGGTGGCAGCCACCGCCGGGCGCATCGGTAACGGTTACTTCTACGCCAACTTCACGCCCCGCGTGATGTATACCTCCAACAGCCTGGGCGGCCTGCAATTCAAAGTTGGCCTGTTCAGTCCGTCGAAGGTTAGTGAAGCAGATTTTCCAGCGGCGGCAGACGCTGAATACACCATGCCCCGGATCGAAGCGAACGTGGTGTACTCCGGCAACAATTTCTCCCTATGGTCCAGTGGCTTCACTCAGGACGTGGACTCGAAAACCGGTGCTTTTGATAACTACACCATGTCCGGTATCGATTTCGGTGGCTCCGTCTCACTTGGTGGTCTGAGTGTTCGCGGTAACTACGGCATGACCCAGGGTACCGGCAACGGCGTTTTTGCGGCCCGCCTGGACCCGAACGAGGAAGACGCCAGCCAGTGGTATGTTGAAACCACCTACCAGATCAACCGAACCACGCTGGGTGTCAGCTATGGTGAAGGCGAGGACGACTTCATTGCCGGTGACGGTGACGATACCGATCTGACCATGCTCTTCGCCCGGTATGCGGCGACAGACCACCTGACCCTTATGGCGGAATACACCACGCTGGGCACGGGTGACGGGCAGGGCGAATATGATGCGATCATCTTTGGTTCGCAGCTGACGTTCTGATTGATGCCAGATGACTGCTCCTCCAACCATAGGGGATGCAATGAAAAGGTTGAGGGTCATTCCTCAACCTTTTTTGTTGGAGTTTATGCACAAAGCTTCCGAGGGCAGGGGGAGGGCTTTCCCAAAACCGTGCGGAGCCCAGGGATGGCGGAGCCGAGCATACAGGAACGCATTTACAGCGAGTTTTGGGAAAGCCCTCCCCCTATCCGTGTACTCCGGCGTAAAAAAGCTCCGGGCGGATAGAATCCGGCCGGAGCAAAAATGCCTGAGAGAGCTTCAGGCGCTGTGGTGGAGAGCAGTTTTGCGAGTTTCAGTAGTGACAGTTTTCATCAGATAACGTTCCAGGGCTTCAATATCGGAGTCGCTGGCGTATAGCCCCTGTTTGGTCCTGCGCCAGAGAATATCCTCTGACGTCATGGCCCATTCGTTCTTGATCAGGTGCTCGACCTCGCGCTGATACAGCGTCCCGGCGAAATGTATGCCCAGATCGTCCATCGAATGGCAATCCCGGAGAATGTCATAGCTGGTTGTGCCATAGGTGCGCACATAGCGGCTAATCACCTTCTCTGAGAGCCAAGGGAAGTCTCGTCTGAGCTTTTCTTCAAGTGCCTCGTGGTTGGCAAAGTCGCCGCCCGGCAAAACTCCGGTCTTGGTCCAGCGCCCGCCAGCCTCTGGAAAGAACTGACACAGTTTGTCAGTGGCGGCTTCGGCCAGCTTGCGATAGGTCGTGATCTTGCCCCCGAAAACCGAAATCAGCGGCGCCTTCCCTTTTTCACTATTGACCTCGAAGGAATAGTCTCGTGATGCCTTTTGGGCATTCTCCTGCTCATCGTCCATAAGGGGGCGCACACCGGAGTAAGACCAGATCACATCCGAAGGCTCCAGTTGTCGCTTGAAATGGGAGTTCACGATGTTCAGAAGATAGTCGGTTTCTTCAGGCGAGATCTTTGCTTCTTTCGGGTCACCCTCGTAATCGACGTCGGTGGTGCCCACCAGCGAGAACTCATCCTCGTAGGGAATGACAAACACGATCCGCTCATCTTCATTCTGAAGAATGTAGGCTTCGGTGCCCTTGTTAAGCCTTGGAACCACGATATGGCTGCCTTTGACCATACGAATCATTTTCGGGGCCGGCATCGACAGGGTTTCACCGAATAACCTGCTCACCCAGGGGCCGGAGGCATTTACAATGGCCTTGGCCGACACGGTTTTTTCGGTTTCATCGGTCATGTCGCGGAGGGTGACTTTCCAGTCTCGGTTGCCCTGTTCCGCCTTGACGCATTTGGTGCGAGTCAGTATCTGCGCACCGAACTGCTGTGCTTTTTTCGCGGTCAGAACCACCAGGCGAGCATCGTCGACCCAGCCGTCCGAGTACTCGAAGCCCTTGGTGATATCGGGTTTCAGCGGATCGTTCTCACCGAACTTGATCGAGCGGGAGCCCGGCAGGATTTCCCGTTTTGCCAAATGGTCATACAGAAACAGACCGGTGCGAATCATCCAGGCTGGGCGCAGGTGAGGGCGGTGAGGTAACCGAAAGCGCATCGGCCACATGATGTGTGGGGAATTGCGCAGCAGGGATTCGCGCTCGGCGAGAGCTTCCCGGACGAGGCGGAATTCATAATGTTCCAAATAGCGCAGACCACCGTGTATCAGCTTGCTGCTGCTTGATGACGTGGCTGATGCCAGATCATTCATTTCGCAAAGCAGGACCTTCAGGCCTCTCCCCGCCGCGTCCATGGCAATGCCGGTGCCGTTGACTCCGCCGCCAACGACAATAACGTCAAACTGATCGTGCTCCATAGTCATTGTTGGTCATCTCCTGACGCCAATGGAAAAGACGCTTTGTTGTCATGCGCACTTTTCAATGTTCAATATGCGGTATGACTCTATTATGCGAAAGCCAAAGATATTCGTAAAGGAAAAAATAGAAAAAAAACGAAAAAGCGGAGGCGTTCACGTTTTCGGATAGAGGGGCAAGCGAAAAGCAATCAGACGATATGGAGTTGTACGTTGTGTTCGGTCAGCAGCTGGCGGATTTCCACGGGAGGTTGCTGGTCCGTAAACACGTGATCGGCCTGGGAAATGCTACCGAGTCGGACCATGGCATTGCGCCCGAACTTGGAGTGGTCGGCTGCGAGAAGAACCTGGTTGGAGTTGGCAATGATTGCCTGGGCGACGCGGACTTCGCGGTAATCAAAGTCCAGGAGGGAACCATCGTTGTGAATACCGCTGATGCCAATAATGCCGAAGTCCATCTTGAACTGGTTGATGAAGTCTCGGGTAGCTTCGCCGACAATCCCGCCATCCCTGTTGCGTACCTCACCACCGGCAATGATCACGTGGAAATCTTCTTTGGCTGAAAGTATGGACGCAACGTGAAGGTTGTTGGTGACGATCTGCAGGTTGTTTTTTTCCAGCAGGGCCTTGGCAATAGTCTCGGTGGTGGTGCCGATATTGATGAACATCGAGGAGTTGTCCGGAATCAGTTCCACTAGAGCCTCAGCGATCCTTTCCTTGGCCTCTAGATCCATGATCTTGCGGGCTTGATAGGCGGTGTTGACCGTACTGGAATCGATGCCCGCTCCGCCATGGTGTCTGCGGAGCTTTTTCTGCTTGGCGAGTTCATTCAGGTCCCGGCGGATGGTCTGGGGCGTAACCTTGAACTGGTCTACCAGCTGTTCGGTCGTGACGAAACCGTTCTGCTGGATCAGCTCCATAATCAGATCCTGTCGGCGACGCTGTGCCATTAAAACCTCCTCCGCTCTGTCATTTTTCTCATGCGAAATACTGTGCGTCCGAAAACAGTCTCAAAGTTTAGTAGTTTTCAGCGGGTTATGCAGCTTTTTTAAAGGGGCTGGTTGGTAATATGCGCGCTTACCGTGAAAACCACTTGGCATTTATGTTCAAAAAAGTAAAAATACGAAAAAATAAGAAACCGAGGTCGAAACCCTATGAGCCAATACATACTTTCCATCGATCAGGGGACTACCAGTTCCCGAGCCATACTCTTTGACCTGCAGGGCAACATACATGCCACCCGCCAGCAAGAGTTTCCTCAGCACTTCCCGGCCAGTGGTTGGGTTGAGCATAATCCGGAAGATCTCTGGTCATCGGTTCAGCAGACCTGTCACGCAGTAATGGCCGAAGAGTGTGGTGATCGTGGTGAAGTGGTTGCTGTAGGCATTACCAACCAACGCGAGACCACTGTAGTCTGGGATCGCAAAACCGGAGAGCCCGTATACAACGCCATCGTCTGGCAGGACCGGCGAACCGCCTCCTACTGCGAGTCCCTGAAAAGTGAAGGGCTCGAACCCTGGGTCAACAGCAAGACCGGCCTGCTGATTGATCCTTATTTCTCTGCCACCAAAATCCGCTGGATTCTGGAAAATGTCGACGGAGTGCGGGAGCGTGCGGAGCGCGGCGAGTTAGCTTTCGGTACCGTCGACAGCTTTTTGTTGTGGCGATTGACAGGTGGCCGCGAGCATCGCACTGACGCCACCAATGCCAGCCGTACAATGCTGTTCAACATTCACAACCAGAAATGGGATCCGGAGCTCCTGGAGCTTTTCGGCATTCCCGAATCGCTGTTGCCCGAGGTAATGGACTCTGCCGATCAGTTCGGAGAGATCACAGAGGGTGGAGCCCTTAACGGAACCTCGGTGCTCGGTATTGCTGGAGATCAACAAGCGGCCCTGTTCGGTCAGACCTGCTTCGGTATCGGTATGGCGAAAAGCACCTACGGCACCGGTTGCTTCCTGATGCTCAATACCGGCGACAAAGCCTTGCAATCGGAGCACCGGTTGCTGACCACGGTGGCCTATCGGGTGAATGGCAAGCCTACTTATGCCCTTGAGGGCAGTATCTTTATCGCCGGCGCCACCATTCAATGGCTGCGGGACGGCCTTCAGCTTATCCGGGATGCCTGTGAAACGGAGCCTCTGGCTGAGGGAACGCCAGTCGATCATGGTGTATACCTGGTGCCGGCATTTACCGGGCTTGGGGCGCCCTATTGGGATCCCAATGCGAGAGGCGCCATATTTGGTCTGACCCGCGATACCGGCATCAAGGAGATTGTCACGGCGGGCCTGCAATCCGTTTGCTATCAGACCAAGGATCTGCAGAAGGCCATGGAAAAAGACGGCATTCGCCCGGTTAACCTCAGGGTCGACGGTGGCATGGTGGCGAATAACTGGGTTTTGCAGTTTCTGGCTGACATTCTTGGTGCCCGGGTGGATCGCCCGTCGCTTGTTGAAACCACGGCCCTGGGCGCCGCTTACCTGGCGGGCCTTGAAGCAGGTGTTTACAAATCTCTCGAGGAGCTCGCGGAATTATGGCGATGCGATCGGAATTTCGAGCCGGTCATGACCAAAGAGGATCGGGACAAGCTGTACGATGGCTGGATCCAGGCGGTGGAAAAGCTTTGAAGCCCTGACTTTCCCGGCAGCGAATATCAGCGAACTCCCAATTCCCGCAGGCGCTTGTAAAGTGTGTTGCGGCTGATAGCGAGTTCTCTTGCTGCCTGAGATACGTTGCCTGTGCATTTTCGATAGACCTTGAGCGTTGTGGCAAGTGTATCTTCTGGTTCCACCTCAACGTTGTCGACACCGGGCTCCAGGATCGCTGTTTCGGACTTCTCACCGGTAGTGGCCTCGAATTCCGCGAGAAAGTCTTCCGGCAAGTGCCAGACCTGCACGTCCTCCCCGTCTGCAATCGCGATCGCCACCCGCAACACATTTACCAGTTGCCGGATGTTGCCAGGCCATGGGTGGTTCTCCAGGGCGGAAAGAACTTTGGGAGACAGATGCTCTGACTGGCCGGGATCCCGGTGCTGCGAATAGAGGGTTTGTATCAGGGGCAACCTGTCGGCCCGGTTCCGAAGCGCAGGGAGTTCTACGCAAAGGCCGTTGATGCGGTAGTAGAGGTCCGCCCGGAAATGGCCGTTGTCGATACGTGAGGCCAGAGGTCGGTTGGTCGCGGTAACCAGCAGAATATCGACAGGAACACTGTCAGTGGAGCCCACCGGGGTAACGACCCGTTCCTGCAGCACTCGAAGTAGCCGGGACTGCGCCGACAGGGGCATTTCGCCAATCTCATCAAGAAACAGAATACCCTTGTGGGCCTTTCGAATGAACCCCAGGGAACCCTGCGCCCTGGCGCCGGTGAACGCGCCCGCTTCGTAACCGAACAACTCCGATTCAACCAGTTCCGGTGGGATGGCCGCGCAGTTAACCGCGACCAGCGGCTGATCCTTGCGGTGGGATGCCCGATGAAGAGCCTTGACCAGCACTTCCTTGCCGACTCCTGTCTCGCCGGTGATAAGCACCGGTACACCTCGTTGCAATACCTTGAGACTCTGTGTGGCGCATCGTTTGACGGCTGAGTCGCCATACTCGAGGTTGTCGATGCCCAGAAACCCATCGGCTTGCCTGACCTCGTCTGGCAGCGGCGAAGACTCTGTCCGTACTGCGTTATCGCCAGGCCTGGTCGGGCGTTTGATCCGGGCGCTCAGTCGTACCTTGCTACGGGTGGTCAGCTGCAGGGTTTCGGTTTCAGGGTGCCCCAGAATGCGGTTTCGGTGGCCGGTAAATAGCTCATCCAGGCGGGCCTCAACGGTATTTATTCCCAGTAACTGGTCCGCTCGCTGGTTGCTCGCAATGACCCGCCCGGAATCATCGCAAACCAGGATGCCCGACCAGGGGCTGTCGAAGTTATCCGCCGTTGTATTTAGGGTTATCTGGAAATGATCGGGGCCAAACTGACGGTTGATGAGGCGATTTTCGACAGATTGAGAAAGTAGCCGAACCATGCCCAGGGTGTGCGCCTGTGGCAGGTAAGCGTCGCTGAATACACTGAGAACACCGGCAATCTGCCTGTGGGCGTCGAAAATAGGGGCTGCAGAACCAATGATGCTCCGGTTCGTTTTCAGGAAATGTTCGTTTCGCTGAATCTGGACGGGCGCACCGACGGCAATCGAGGTGCCAATGGCGTTGGTACCGCAATTCTGTTCCTGCCAGTTCGCTCCTGTCTGGAACCAGGGTTTCAGGCGGGTCTCGGTGATACGTTCATCACCCCAGCTGTTCAGCACCGTGGCGTGCTGATCGGCAAGCAGAATGAGGCATCGGCTGTTGGAAAGTACGTTCCGGTAGTAGGGCAGAACTTCAGCCTCGGTCACCGAGAGCAATTCGCTGTACTGGCGGTTTATTTCTTCCAGCCTGGCAGATTCCGGCATCAGCGGTGTTGGCTCATGATCGTGATCAAGGCCCCAGGCAATACACCGGTTCCACGAATCGGCAATAACGCTCCGGTAATCCGAATATTCGTTTTTTCTCATCTGGTGTCACTCTGGCATTCGTTTTTTGTTCTGGTCGACGTTCGAGCAGCTAACCCAGGCAAATGTGTCAAAGGTGTTGCTCAATCATCTGTGCAAATGGTGTTCACGTCAATGTTCAATTTGAACAAAGTATTGCTAAACGAACATTGGCATTTTCGAATGAGAAACTAGCGTAAAAATAAAATGCTATGTAAAACAGTGTTGTAGGTAAAATCACCTACGAATATTCGAAAGCTGGTATAGCCTTTGCGTAAGGAGATTCGAAATCGAATTTTCGTGGTCGGTGTAAACCGGCCCGGAGTGCGTTTCCACAAGAACAAAAAGGAAAGCCTATGTCCTTAACACTGGAGAATCTCTCCCGTGAGGTCGACGGTGTCGACTATATCCGGGATGCCAACCTCACCTTTGAGGCAGGTTCCTTTAACGTTCTGCTCGGCCGGACACTGGCCGGAAAGACTTCACTGATGCGACTGATGGCCGGGCTGGACAAGCCTGATAGCGGCCGTCTGATCTATAACGGTGAGGACGTCACAGGGCAGAGCGTGCAGAGCCGCAACATATCGATGATCTATCAGCAGTTCATCAATTACCCCAATCTGACCGTCTACGAAAACATCGCCTCGCCGCTGCGGCTTGCAAAAATGGCGGAGTCCGAGATTGATCGCCGGGTGAAAGAAACCGCGTCCATGCTTCGGATAGACCCTCTGCTCAAACGCTACCCGCTGGAACTGTCTGGTGGCCAGCAGCAGCGAACTGCCATGGCCCGGGCGCTGGTGAAGGATGCCACGCTGGTGCTATTCGATGAGCCTCTGGTCAACCTTGATTACAAGCTGCGCGAAGAGCTCAGGGCGGAACTGCGGGACCTGTTCCGGGAGCGGCAGTGCATAGCGGTATACGCCACCACGGAAGCCAACGAAGCCCTGGCGCTCGGTGGCACAACCACATTGTTACACGAAGGCCAGGTGGTTCAGACCGGCCCGGTGATGGATGTCTACCGCGCCCCCGTGAACACCCTCGCTGCACAGTTGTTCAGTGAACCCCCGATGAACATGATTCGCGGGCGTGTTTCTGAAACCGAAGTGACCTTCGACGAATATTCACACCACGCGCTGACCCAGGAGCTGGCCAAGCTTCAACCGGGTGACTACTGGTTCGGGATCCGACCCAGCCATATCGGTCTGGTGCCTACCAGCGACGATGATCTGGAAATGTCCATGGAGGTAGAGCTCAGCGAAATCAGTGGCTCTGAAACCTTCATGCATGTGGAGAACAGTCACTTCGAAATGGTCTTGCAGTTGATGGGCGTGCATCAGTACCACACAGGCTCACCAATCAAGGTGTACTTGCCGATCAACAAACTGTTCGTCTTCGACAATAACGAACAACTGGTGCACACACCGTCTCAGGTTTCAGGAGGGTCTGTCTGATGGCTGAAATTCAATTGAAATCACTCGCCCACAGTTACAGTGATATGCCCGAGGGCCCTGACGATTACGCCATCCGTCAGCTCGACCACGTCTGGCACAAGGGTGGGGCTTACGCGCTGCTGGGGCCGTCCGGTTGCGGGAAAAGCACCATGCTGAACATTATTTCCGGCCTGGTTCAGCCCTCCGAGGGCGATGTCCTGTTCGACGGAAAGCGTGTCAATGAGCTGTCTCCCCGAGACAGAAATATTGCCCAGGTTTTCCAGTTTCCGGTCATTTACGACTCCATGACCGTCTACGACAATCTGGCGTTTCCCCTCAAGAACAACAAGGTTCCAGCTTCCAAGATCAAGGCCCGCGTTCATGAGATTGCCGAAGTCCTGGAGATTGAGGACAAGCTCTACAAAAAGGCAAAGAACCTGACCGCGGATGAGAAGCAGAAGGTTTCCATGGGCCGCGGCCTGGTGCGGGAAGACGTTTCGGCCATTCTGTTCGACGAGCCACTGACGGTGATCGATCCGCAACTCAAGTGGAAGCTGCGCCGCAAGCTCAAGCAGATTCACGAGCAGTTCGACATCACCATGGTGTATGTCACCCACGACCAGCTCGAAGCCTCCACTTTTGCCGACAAGATTGCCGTGATGTACGGCGGGCAGATCGTCCAGTTCGGCACCCCAACGGAGCTGTTCGAACAGCCCAACCACACCTTCGTGGGTTTTTTCATCGGAAGTCCCGGCATGAATCTCATCGAGGTACAGCGATGTCCCCGGGGCGTGTGTTTCGGAGGCACGGTTGTGGCACTTGAACCCTGGCAGGTTGATGTCCTGCAGCGGACCAGGTCCACCAACATCAAGATCGGAATCCGCCCTGAGTTTGTGGAAGTGTCCTCAGTGGCTTCAGACGACACCTTCGAGGCGGAGGTCCTGGATGTCGAGGATCTGGGTACCTACAAGATAGTTACCGTGCAGCTCGACCACGAGAAAATGAAAGTCCGGCAGAGTGAGGACTTCGCAGCATCGATTGGCAGCCGGGTTCATCTCTCGTTCCCGAAGCAATGGCTGAAGCTGTATGTGGATGAATTCCTGATACAGGAGCAACAGTGATGCAAAAGGTACAAAACAACAAAGCCTGGTGGCTGGTGCTGCCGGTATTTCTGCTCGTTGCCTTCTCGGCGCTGATTCCGCTGATGACCGTGGTGAATTACTCGGTCCAGGATATTTTCGGTCCGGGCCAGGCGTTCTATGTAGGCACGGAATGGTTCAAGGAGGTGCTGAGCAACGAGCGCCTGCAGGATTCCCTGATTCGCCAGTTTATATTCTCTGGCGCGGTCCTCTTGATCCAGATCCCTCTCGGGATCGGGGTTGCCCTGATGATGCCCAAATCCGGCATCAAGGGCTCGCTCTGTCTGATTCTGCTGGCCATTCCGCTGCTGATTCCCTGGAACGTGGTTGGCACCATCTGGCAGATCTTCGCCCGTGGCGACATCGGTCTGTTCGGCTGGGGGATCAATCAGTTGGGTATTGACTACAACTATACCGGAGACACCCTTGATGCGTGGTTGACGGTTCTGTTGATGGATGTCTGGCACTGGACTCCGCTGGTGGCCTTACTCTGCTACTCCGGACTGAGGGCGATTCCGGAGGCCTTCTACCAGGCGGCGGAAATTGACCGTGCCTCGAAATGGGCGGTGTTCCGGTATATCCAGCTGCCCAGGCTCAAGAGTGTTCTTATCATCGCAGTGCTGTTGCGGTTCATGGACAGCTTCATGATCTACATTGAGCCGTTTGTGCTTACCGGTGGTGGGCCGGGCAGCTCCACAACCTTCTTGAGCCAGACCCTGACAACCATGGCAATCGGGCAGTTTGATCTGGGGCGCGCGGCTGCGTTCTCGCTGATCTACTTCCTCATTGTATTGCTGATTTCATGGCTCTTCTTTACCGCCATTACGCACGCCGACAAAGAAAAATAAGGAGAGTGTGATGAGACAGACACGTTCAAAAAACGTCGGGATTACGCTGTTTATTCTGCTGCTCCTGACTCCGATCTATTGGTTGTTGAACATGTCGTTCAAGACCAATCAGGAAATTCTCGGGGGGCTTACCCTCTGGCCCCAGAATTTCACCCTGGATAACTATGCCGTCATCTTTACTGATCCCAGTTGGTACAACGGCTACATAAACTCGATGATTTACGTGTCCATAAACGTAACCATTACGTTGCTTGTGGCACTGCCGGCGGCCTATGCGTTTAGTCGCTACAAGTTCCTGGGTGACAAACACCTTTTCTTCTGGCTGCTGAGTAACCGGATGGCGCCGCCGGCGGTTTTCCTGCTGCCTTTCTTTCAGCTGTATTCATCGATTGGCTTGTTCGACACCCACATTGCGGTGGCGCTGGCTCACTGTCTTTTCAATGTGCCCCTGGCTGTCTGGATACTGGAAGGGTTCATGTCCGGCGTACCCCGGGAGTATGACGAAATGGCCTATATTGATGGCTACAGCTTTCCAAAGTTCTTCGTGAAGGTGTTTCTGCCGATGATTCGCTCCGGAATCGGGGTAACGGCGTTCTTTGCCTTCATGTTTTCCTGGGTTGAGCTGCTGCTGGCCCGGACGCTGACGTCCGTGGATGCCCAGCCGATCGGTGCAATCATGACCCGAACGATAGGGGCGAGCGGTATCGACTGGGGTGTTCTGGCTGCTGCCGGTTCACTCACCATCATTCCCGGCCTGCTGGTGATCTGGTTCGTTCGTAACCACGTTGCCAAAGGCTTCGCCCTCGGACGCGTGTAAGGAGACGTTTTATGATTGCCTGGATGAACTGGACACCGACCGTTGCCATTTTCTTTGCCGTGATTGCGGGAATTCTGGCAGTAATGACGGTTTACGAAATTGTCTCCCCGTGCACCGAAAGAAAGGGCTTTCTGCCGATTGCCACCACCCGTGGTGACCGGCTGTTTATCGGATTGCTCTCGGCTGCGTACATACACCTGGCTTTCCTGGCTGTAAGCGATATCACGTTATGGGTTGCGCTTGCGGCTTCGGTGGTGTGGCTATTGGTGCTGTTGCGCTGGGGGTGAATCCGTAACCGGATGTTCGTTATGTTCTTTTTGCGAACATCCGGACCTAAAATTTCTTTAAAGGGACTTGTAATGATTTCGAAAACGAACTATTTTTAATTTAATGATCGGAATCGATCACGGGAGATTCCGGTAAAAAAAGAATAGCGACCAGAGCGCTATAACTGCGGAAACGAAACCCGGCTGTTTCGTTCCATTCATAAAAAGACGAACGAGGTTGGATATGTTCAACAACAATAAATATCCGAGGACCCTTTTGCTTAGCGCCGCCGTTGGTGTCGCCTGCATGGGTTTGAGCCTGCATGTCAGCGCCGATCAATACAGTGAAGCGGCTGAGAAGTGGGTTAATGAAGCGTTCAAGAACTCTACTCTGAGCAAGGAAGAGCAGCTCAAGGAAATGGAGTGGTTCATCAAAGCCGCTGAGCAATTCCGTGGCATGGACATTAATGTGGTTTCCGAAACCATTGCGACTCACGAATATGAGTCCAATGTTCTGGCCAAGGCGTTTTCGGAAATTACCGGCATAAACCTGACCCATACACTGATTCAGGAAGGCGATGTCATCGAGAAGCTCCAGACCCAGATGCAGTCCGGACGCAACATCTACGATGGCTACGTGAACGATTCTGATCTGATTGGTACCCATTTCCGCTATGGCAAGGTAGTGGCCGTTGAAGACATCATGAACGGTGCCGGTAAAGATCTCACTCTGCCCACTCTGGATCTCGATGATTTCATCGGGCTCGACTTCACTACAGGGCCTGATGGCAAGCTCTATCAGTTGCCGTCGCAACAGTTCGCCAATCTTTACTGGTTCCGGGCCGACTGGTTCGAACGTGAAGATCTGCAAAAACAGTTCAAAGAGATCTACGGCTACGACCTGGGTGTTCCCGTCAACTGGTCGGCCTATGAGGATATCGCCGAGTTCTTCTCGGTTCACGTGAAGGAAATTGACGGTGAGCGCGTTTACGGTCACATGGACTACGGCAAGAAAGACCCTTCCCTGGGCTGGCGCTTTACCGATGCCTGGTTCTCCATGGCGGGTGCCGGCGACAAGGGCCTTCCCAACGGTCTGCCTGTTGATGAGTGGGGTATCCGCGTTGAGGAATGTCATCCGGTTGGAGCAAGCGTCAGCCGCGGCGGCGCAACCAACGGGCCTGCGGCTGTTTATGCCACTACGAAATACGTGGATTGGCTGCGTGAGTACGCGCCCCCCGAAGCTCAGGGTATGACCTTTTCAGAGGCCGGTCCGGTTCCCGCTCAGGGCAACGTTGCCCAGCAGATCTTCTGGTACACCGCCTTTACCGCGAGCATGATCAAGGATGGCCTGCCCGTTGTGAATGAGGATGGCACCCCTAAATGGCGCATGGCACCGTCTCCACGTGGGCCCTACTGGGAAGAAGGTATGAAGCTGGGTTATCAGGACGTAGGTTCCTGGACTTTCCTGGATTCCACGCCTGAGAAACGTCGCCTTGCAGCTTGGCTGTACGCGCAGTTCACCGTATCCAAGACCGTATCTCTGGAGAAAACGATTGCCGGCCTGACTCCGATTCGTGAGTCCGACATCGAGTCTGAGGCGATGACTGAAATGGCTCCGAAGCTGGGCGGCCTGGTGGAGTTTTATCGTAGCCCGGCACGTGTGCAGTGGTCCCCGACCGGTACCAACGTGCCAGACTATCCGAAGCTGGCCCAGCTATGGTGGCAGTACATTGCCCAGGCGGCCAGTGGTGAAGCCACTCCTCAGGAAGCCCTCGACGGCCTCGCCCAGGCTCAGGATCGGGTCATGGAGCGCCTTGAACGTGCCAACGTACAACCGACCTGTGGTCCAAAGCTGAACGAGCCGCGCGACCCGCAGTACTGGCTGGACCAGCCCGGCGCACCCAAGCCGAAGCTGGCGAACGAGAAGCCGCAAGGCAAAACCGTTGCCTATGATGAGCTGCTGAAAACCTGGGAAGAGGCGCGCTAAAGCGAGCTGATTCCTGCAAGAGCAATGTCTGCCGCAACAGGACCCTTTAGTTGCGGCAGGCAGAGCACCGTTGTCACGGTGGGTTTTGGCCGGTTGCTTATAGTTCCCCCCCTTTAAAGCATTTCAAGGTAGCCCCTCCCGGGGCCAACCCTGCCGGCCCTTTTTCCTTCTCGTAATCATTTTCGTTTCCATATAACAAATTTGTCTGATTGGTCGGTTTTTTTCGCTTGATGATGTTCGTTTACGAATATTAAGATGTAATTAATGTTCGTTATCCAAAAAAAATAAATTCGCAAACAACAATGATTGAACAGGAACAACGCTATGGAACACATAAAAAAAGTCACGGCCCGGGAAATTCTGGATTCCCGGGGATTTCCTACAGTGGAAGTGGACGTTGAACTCCGTAACGGCGTGGTCGGGCAGGGCCGGGTGCCATCCGGGGCATCCACAGGAACCCGGGAAGCGCTGGAAAAGCGCGACGGTGATGCCCGCCGCTACAACGGCAAGGGCGTCCTGGAGGCAGTCCGGTGTGTTAACCAACGCATAGCACCGGCCCTGGAGGGGCGGGTGGTGTTTGACCAGTTGGTGATGGACCGCCTCATGTGCGAGATGGATGGCACACCCAATAAGGCAGAACTGGGTGCCAATGCGATTCTGGCCGTATCCCTTGCCACGGCCAACGCCGGTGCCAATTACCGGCAACAGCCTCTGTACCGGTATCTTGCCGAGCTCTATGGCTGCAACGGCCCCAGCATCCTGCCGGTGCCCATGATGAACATCATCAACGGTGGGGCTCATGCCGACAACAACGTTGATATCCAGGAGTTCATGATCCAGCCCGTCGGGGCGCCGAGCTACAGCGAGGCGCTTCGGATGGGTGTGGAAACCTTTCATGCCCTGAAGTCGCTTCTCCGGAAAAACGGCCTGTCCACGGCGGTAGGCGATGAAGGTGGTTTCGCCCCGAATCTGCGTTCCAGCGAGGAGGCCCTGGACCTCATTCTGGCCGCTGTTGAAAAGGCGGGTTACCGGCCCGGGTCCGATGTGGTCCTTGCCCTCGATTGCGCCGCTTCCGAATTCTACGAAGATGGCCTCTACAACCTGAACGGGGCTGGCAAACAGTTTACCTCTGAAGAGTTCTCGGATTACCTGCTCGACCTGGCCATGAAGTACCCCATCGCCTCAATTGAAGACGGCATGGATGAAAGCGACTGGGACGGTTGGAAACTGCTGACCGAGAAGCTCGGCGAACGGGTACAGCTGGTGGGCGACGACCTCTTCGTGACCAACACCGCGATCATCACTGAGGGCATCCGCAAGGGCATTGCCAACTCAGTACTGATCAAGTTCAACCAGATCGGGACCCTCACAGAAACTCTGGATGCGATCGGTATGGCCCAGGATGCCGGCTACACCACGGTGATTTCCCATCGCAGCGGTGAGACCGAAGACACGTTCATTTCGGATCTGGCGGTGGCAACCCGATCGGGTCAGATCAAAACCGGCTCACTCTGTCGATCGGACCGGGTCGCCAAGTACAACCGCCTCCTGCGTATCGAGCAGGATCTTGGCGCTCACGCGTTTTATCCCGGTGTCGGCGCGATTCGTTGCGCTCTGGATACCTGAAACCGCTTTTCGGGAGAAACATCATGAGAAAACCGATTCTGATTGGAAACTGGAAGATGAACGGCAGTCTTCAGGCCAACCAGGCCCTGATGGTCCGTGTGCTGCCCCGTCTCAGGATGTTCCGCAAGTCCATAGATCTGGCGGTATGCCCTCCCCACCCCTATCTCTTTCAAGTGCGGGATCTGTTGGGCTACACCGGCATCATGCTGGGTGCCCAGAATGCGTCTGGGTTTGTCTCCGGCGCCTACACCGGCGAAGTCAGCGCCACCATGCTTCAGGAGATGGGCTGCCGCTATGTGTTGGTGGGTCACTCTGAACGCAGGTTGTTGTTCGGTGAAAGCAATCAGGAGGTCGCCGCCCGTTACCGGTCGGTTCTTGGTGCCGGTCTCATGCCGGTGCTGTGCGTGGGCGAAACCCTGGAAGACCGGGAGTCCAACCGTACCGGGCTAGTCATTGAGCAGCAGATCCAGGCTGTTATTGACGAGGTAGGTCTGGCGGCCATGGCGAACGGAGTAATCGCTTATGAACCGGTATGGGCTATCGGAACGGGCAAAACCGCAACGCCGGAGCAGGTATCTGCGGTGCACCAGCAAATTCGCCAATTCATCGCGAAAAGTGCACCTGAGGCATCCGATGACATCAGTCAGGAGCTTCGGGTGATATACGGAGGCAGCGTCAAGGCTGCCAATGCCTACGAGTTGTTCAGTCTTGCCGACGTTGATGGTGGCTTGATTGGCGGTGCCTCACTGCACGCTGACGAATTCGGAACGATTGCCGGTGCCCTGGCTGAAGCTTCCGGCATTCTGGCCGGCGAATGCGAAACCAATTGATGGAGATGGAAATGCAGCCAAGACGCTGGATGCAAACCACGTTTTTTCCGAGAAAAACCGACGTACCCGAACAGTTTCGTCGGGGCGGCGTGGAAATAGCGCATACCCTGGTGGCGGGGAAACTGCGCCCCTGGGACGGTCCTTTCGCAGAAGTTCGCAGCCCGATCTGCACTATCGTGCAGGGTGAAAGCGAACCTCAGCCTCTGGTGATCGGTCGGACGCCGCTGATGGACGAGGCGGCCGCCCTCGAAGCTCTGGATGCGGCGGTGCAGGCCTACGGTCAGGGCAGCGGAGAATGGCCCAGCATGTCAGTAGCCAATAGAATCGAACACGTCGAACAGTTCCTCGTGGAAATGCGCAACCATCGGGAGGCCGTGGTAGAGCTTCTGATGTGGGAAATCGGCAAGACCCGAAAAGATGCCTGCAAGGAGTTTGACCGAACCTGCGACTACATCAACGATACTATCCATGAGTTGAAGGTGCTCGACCGACGCTCATCGAGATTTGAAATCGTCGGTGGTGTGGTGGCTCAGACCCGTCGTTTACCGGTGGGCGTTGCACTGTGCATGGGGCCGTTCAACTACCCGCTTAATGAAACTTTCACAACGCTGATTCCGGCGTTGATCATGGGTAACACTGTGGTGTTCAAACCTGCCAAATACGGGGTGCTCCTGATCGGCCCTCTGATGGAAGCATTTCGGAAGTCGTTTCCGCCGGGAGTCATCAACATTATCTTCGGACGGGGCAGGGATACCGTCGGACCATTGATGAAAAGCGGTAAGGTCGACATGTTCGCCTTTATAGGAACCCACCGGGGTGCGTCAGCGCTCAAACAGATGCATCCAAAGCCCCACAGGTTGAAGGCTGTGCTGGGCCTGGACGCCAACAATCCGGCCATTGTGTTGCCAGACGCGAATCTTGAGCTCGCCGTCAACGAATGTGTCACTGGCGCGCTGTCTTTCAATGGCCAGCGCTGCACCGCTCTTAAACTCCTGTTTGTCCATGATTCCCTTGCGGATCAGTTTGTCAGTAGGCTATCGGCAGGCGTCAACGAACTCGTTGCGGGGATGCCCTGGGAGCAGGAGGTATCGCTGACGCCATTGCCCGAGCCGGGCAAGATCGGGTTCCTCAGGGCGCTGGTGGACGATGCCGTCGCCAAGGGTGCATCGGTGATCAATGAAGGTGGTGGTGAGGTCAATGGCACGTATTTTCATCCTGCCGTGCTTTACCCGGTAACCGCCGATATGCGCATCTACCATGAGGAGCAGTTTGGGCCGGTCATTCCTGTTGCAGCCTTTGCGGACGAGCAGGAAGTGGTTGAGCACGTCCGGGATTCCAGTTACGGGCAGCAGCTCAGTATCTTCGGTTCGGATTCTGACACGGTGGGCAAGCTGATTGATCTGCTTGCCAATCAGGTAGGCCGGATCAACCTCAATGCCCAGTGCCAGAGGGGGCCGGATACCCTGCCGTTTAACGGACGAAAGGATTCCGCTGAGGGTACGCTGTCGGTATCGGATGCCCTGAGGGTGTTCTCGATCCGCACAACCGTGGCCACCAAGTCCAGTGACAGCAATCGGGACCTGGTGACCGGCATCGTGCGTGGACGACAATCGAAGATCCTAACGACCGATTACCTGTTCTGATCGCCGGATCTTTTTTGTGGACTCAGAGCCGGAGGGGTTTGCCAGCCTCCCGGCGCCGCTCTTCCCATTCTTCCCGGGTCTGAGCCGCCTGGTCGCCGGGCATGGAATCGATGATGCTGAAATAATCGGAACTGTATTCGTCAGCAATGATTGTGTTGCGCGGTTTTACCTTGACCACATACACCGTCTGGACGTTCTGGTGATCGAATTCCCGCCAGTACTGCTCGTCCTTCAGGAAGGTGTACCTGTGTCCCTCCAGGGCTTCGATCAGGCTGGCGGTATTGGTAGTGCCGGTACGTTCCACCGCATCCTTGTATTGGTAAACAATGCTGTAGGCAGAGGCCGCAGCGGTTGATGGCCGCATTTCATACCGTTCTGAGAAGGCTTCGACAAATTCTTTTCCTCTCGGGTAGTTCAGCTCGTAGGGTACGTTCCATACCCAGGGTGAGCCGCCGATAACGCCTTCCATAATGGTGGGGCCCACCTGACGTGCCATACCGAGGGTGAGGTTGGGCACAACGATCTGCATTTTTTTGGTGAGGCCCATTTCGTAGGCAACATTCAGGGCACGCACCATGTCGTCGCCGAACAGAACCATCATCAGAACCTTGGCATCGCTCGCGTCTGCCTGCTCCAGCGCCTCCCGGAAGTCAGTAATCAGCGCTCGGGGGAAAGGCGTTTTCACGCCCTGGTGGCGGTCGGTATCCTCGGTTCCCGAAAACTTGCGCACAGACTCTTCCACAGACCAGCCCCAGGTGTAGTCAGCGGTTATGTAGAAGTATTCGTCGTCGGCGTGATTGGTGGTGAGATATTGGCTCAGCGCCTTGGCGGTCATCCAGGCGTTGTAGGGCTCCCGGAACATGTGTGAGTGACCTTCGGCACCGGTGGTGGCGTTCGAGTAGGTGAGGGTGCCAAAGTAAATCCGGTTGCGATCCCGCGCAGCCTTGCCAGAGGCAATGGCAACGGCGCTGGACACGCCGCCGAACACCATCTGGACGCCTTCACGGTCGATGAGCTCCGCGGTGTTCTTGGCACCCTGGGCAGGTTCGCCGCGGGTATTTCTGATCACCAGTTCCAACTGGCGGCCCATAACACCGCCGGCTTTGTTGATTTCGTCAACGGCCAGAAAGGCGCCCAGGCGCTGTTGCAGGCCCTGGTCCTTGTAACGACCGGTTTGAGGATAATTCAGGCCGATTTTAAGAGTTTCGGCATAGACGGTGGTGCTCGCCAGCAACAGCAGGCAAGCAGAAAAGAGTACTTTTCTGACGTTCATTCAGGTTGGCCTCCGGAATTGCAGCGCCACTGGGGGGAGGGGCTGCCAATCGTTTTTTTGATTATTTGTTAAGCAGAGCTAGTGTCAGCGCTGATTATGGAGTCAACAATGGGACTAAAGTGGAATTTTGGGTAACAAATTGTAGGTCGGTGACTTATATCAAATTTGCGATGCCCCTCAGGGCACCGCAGTTTGCCGCATTGCCTCCAGTAGGGCGAACCAGAGAGGTCTTGGCAGGACCGTGCGGGCGCCCTCAAGCGCGGCCTCAATTCTGGCCTCACGCATTGAGCCAAGAACCGGGATGGGGGCGCCTGGAAGCTGTCGCAGCCAGGCGATGGCCAATCCTGTTTCGCATAGGCCGGTTGCTTCCCTGGCGGCCTGAAGCAAGCTTTCGGGAACCGAGCTGGGCAGGGTGCCGCCGGCCAGCGGAGACCAGGCAAGCCAGCGAAGCCCATCGTTCAGATGGGCCTCATAGGTGCCATCAACCAGGGGTTCTGAGTGGCTGAGAGAAAGCTCGCTCTGATTGCACACCAGAGGCAGATCGGTATTTTTCTGAAGCCAGCGCCACTGCTCCGGCAGAAAATTGGATACCCCGATATGTTGAATCTTGCCGGCGGTCACGGCCCGTTCCAGGGCTCTCGCCAGTGATTCCGCATCCAGCAGCGGATCTGGCCGGTGAATAAGGAAGGTGTGGATCTGCTCAACTCGAAGCCGGCTGAGTGACTTGTCGATTGCCCCGGAAAAATAATCAGCTTCCGCACGATAGTGTTTGGTGTTCCAGGTGGAGGAGTCCCGATGGGCCGGCACGATCCCGGCCTTGGATATAACCTGCACCTTCTGACGCAGTTCCGGTGAGGCTATCAGTGCCTCGCCAAAAACACGCTCGCACTCGCCATCCCCGTAAATGTCGGCATGATCGAAGACAGTCAGTCCTTCATCCAGTCTTCCGTGGATCCATTTTGCCAGCCTCGCCGGCTGGCAGAGATCGGGATGGTCCAGCAGACGCATCATGCCCGGAATAAGGGGGGTGTCTTCCAGAAATCTCGAATAACTCATGGTCAGGTCACTTCCTCCCGAACGCAATCACCACCCGGTCATCGCCGTTGGTTCTTGAGAATACATAGGGTTGCTGGCTGATCAACCGGTGCTCGCCTGCGCCGATCGCGGGATGACGATCGCGGAACTGACCCAGCTTCTGCCAGTGCTCAAGGATACCGGACACCTCGCCATTCTCAATGGCACTCCAGTTCATGTCCGAGCGGGTGCCCTGGTGGGGATCGGAACCGGTTGGCCCGAACGCGCGACCGGACTCGTCACCGTAGAACACCTGAACCGCTCCGGGAGTAAGCATGAGGGCCGCCGCAGCCCGCTTCTGGAGCGCCGGATCATTGCCCGCAACCTGACTGAACAGCTTGGTGTCGTGGGAAGAGATATAGCTCAGCACGTTGAAGTCGTCTTCCCCGTGGAGTTTGCTGGCGTAATCACTGTAGATGGATTCCATGGAGGGCAGGCACTGTGCACCGGCCCGGGCTTCTTCCTGTAGGTCGAAGTTAATGACCGCATCAAAGCCGGCATCGAAATAGGCGGTCTTGCGGACCGAGTGGGGGAATACCTCGGCAACCATCCAGAATTCCTCTGCCGGCAGTTTGGCGTCGGGATTGTGGCTGCGGTAATCGTCCAGGGCTGCCTGGGCCTCCTGTTTGAGCGCCAGCCAGGCTTCCGGTTCCACATGCTTGGCAGTATCTACCCGGAAGCCATCCACACCGAATTCCCGTACCCAGTCGGTCAACCAGGTGATCAGGTAATCCCGAACGGTGGCGTCGTCCAGTTGCTGGCTTCTGGAGCTGGCTTTGTTTCTCAGGAATTCCGGGAGATCCACGGGCTGTTCGGATTCGGTCTTGAAATCCGGCAGGAACGCGAGAGACCCGCGCTGGGCATCCACGGAGGCGTTCGGCGGCGTGTCGTAGTCGGCGATACCAGCCCGGACCCAGTCCTTGCCCCACCAGTTGCGCCAATCCGGATGGTCGTAATCAATGAGGGCATGATAGGCGTGGAAGTTTTCCCAGGATTCCGGTTGCCAGTCGCCCCAGCGCTCGGGCAGATGCTTTTCGAATCCTTCAAACAGCGAGCCGAACCCAAAGGTCTGCATATCCTGCAGGGTACTGTAGCCCGGATGGTTCATGACCACATCCATAACCACCCGGATACCTCGCTTGTGGGCTTCCTGAACCAGGGTCCGGAATTCTTCCCGGGTACCGAAGTTGGCATCCGGAACGGTGAAGTCCAGAGCGTAATAGCCATGGTAGCCGTAGTGCTGGAAAGCGCCCCGGTCGCCACCGCCGACCCAGCCGTGCATCTGTTCGAACGGAGGGGTAATCCATAGCGCGCTGACACCCAGTTCCGACAGGTAGTCCAGTTTCTGGGTCAGGCCGACAAAATCACCGCCATGGAAGGTGCCGATTTCATCCTTGCCGTCTGGTTGACGACCATAATTCAGGTCGTTGTCGGTCCTGCCATTGGCAAACCGGTCTGTTACGGCGAAATAGACGGTCGCCCCGGCCCAGGTGAACTGGCCCGCCTTGGCGTCGACTGATTCCAGTAACACCAGCCCCTCGGCATTGGCACCCGGTGCCATGCTTACCTCACCGTCGATAACCCGGGCAGTGTTACCTGTGTAGAAATCCCGGACCAGTGTCCCGTCCGGGAATGCGGAACCGACCGGAATCGTCATTTCGGCTGACGCGGCTTCGCAAAAAACATTGGTATCATTGGCTGAAGGTGGCCCGGCCAAAACTGCGGGCTTGCCCGGGCCCGAGGCGCAACCGGCCGTGATAAGGGCTGAGGCGATACAAGCTGAAAGTTTCAGGTGTCTGGCGCGGGTTGTCATGGCAATTGCTCCGTTTCGGATTTCATTCTTGTGGATGCCATCAAACCAGAGTCCACCCCGGGGTGGTAGAAGGAATTTTCTACGCCCGTCTACTCCCCTCTACTACGCCTCGGGGAATGAAATAAGGGGTGATGCTTATTACCGGGAATTGCCACACAGTGCCAATACTCGCAAAAGAAAGTTTGCGTTAAGTCCGGCCCGACAACCTCGTGAATGGCCGGAAAACAAGAATAAGGCAAGAACATACAGAGGAATCACCTGATGAATCGTCGAACTTTTATCCGCAGCACACTCGCCGCCTCCATTGTTGCCGCCAGCTTCGGTGTTGCCGCGCCGGCCCATGCCGAAATTGAAGAGGGCAAGCTTCTGGTCTGGATCAACGGTGACAAGGGCTATGATGGCCTGCAGGAAGTGGGGGACTGGTTCACTCAAGAAACCGGTATCCCGGTTGAAGTCGCCCACCCGGACAGCGCCACCGACAAGTTCCAGCAATCTGCCGCAACCGGCAATGGACCGGATATCTTCATCTGGGCCCACGACCGTTTCGGTGAATGGGCCCAGAGCGGCATTATTTCCGAGATCAAACCGTCCCAGAGCGTCATCGACGCCAATTATGATTTTACCTGGGATGCGGTCACGGTGGGCGGCAAGATGTACGGCTATCCGATGGCGGTGGAGTCTATTGGCCTGATCTATAACAAGGATCTGTTGCCCGAGCCTCCCAGCGCCTTCGAAGACATTCCTGCCGTTCATGAAAAGCTGGCGGAAGACGGTAAGCGCGCCATTCTGTGGGATTACAACAATACCTACTTTACCTGGCCGATGCTGGCCGCAGCCGGAGGATATATCTTCGGTGAAAATGCCGATGGTTCCGTGGATGTGAAGGATACCGGCGTGAACACCGAAGGTGCCATCAAAGGTGCCAGAGCGCTGACCCGGCTGATCGAGGAAGGCGTGATGCCCCGCGGAGCAGACTACAGCGCCATGGAGTCCAGCTTCAACAAGGGCGAGACCGCCATGATGATCAACGGCCCCTGGGCGTGGGGCAACCTTGAGAAGAGCGGCATCAACTTCGGCGTAACCACCATTCCGACGGTTGATGGGCAGCCCAGCAAACCCATGGTGGGCGTTATGGCCGCGACCCTGAATTCTGCCAGCCCCAACAAGGATCTGGCGGTTGAATTCCTGGAGAACTACGCGCTCTCCGTCAAGGGCCTGAAAATGGTGAATAACGACGTTCCCCTGGGTGCTGTGGCCAACAAGGAATTCATGGACGAACTCTCCTCCGATCCCAATATCAAGGCGACCTTCGAGAATGCCCAGCTGGGCGAACCCATGCCGAATGTACCGGCCATGGGTGCCTTCTGGTCGTCCATGGGGCCGGCCCTGCAAAACATCACGTCCGGACGCCAGTCCGTTGAAGATGCCCTGAACTCAGCAGCACAGCGAATTACCCGCTAAGCAGAAGGGTAACCCGGTGTCGGACGGCTATGCTTCCGTCCGACACCGGCCCGCTGAGACGTGCAAGAACATCCGCCGTTGCCATCGCGCGACGGTCATTAACGGGCTGACTACAATGATAACGGAAACCCTGTCCTCTCCCGGTATTGAAAGCAGACACTCCATGACCCGAGTACTTCTCAAATGGGGAGCGCTGGCTGCGCTGGTCGGCGCCGCGCTCTACCTTATACTGGCACTCTACGCCCAGCGCGAGTTTGTCTTTGCTATGCTGTTTCTGGTGCTCACCGCCTCTGCTGTTGCGGTGTTTGTCAGCAAGAAGCTGTACGCGCACCGATATATTTTTCCGGCCATCGCCGGCATGGGCCTGTTCGTCATTTTCCCACTCATGTACACCGTGGGCATCGGCTTCACCAATTACAGCGCCAGCAATCTGTTGAGTTTCGAGCAGGTGCAGGAAAACCTCCTGAGCCGGACCTATCAGTCCGAAGCGGTTCGCTATGACTACCAGCTCTACAAGACCGAAGAAGGCTATGTCTTCTGGCTTGAGGGAGAGCACCAGAACCTGACTTCAACACCTGTAGACCTGGAGGCGGGTGAACACTCGGCACCAGTGTTGCCGGTGTCGGGCAAGCCGCAGGGTGAGCCCTTGTCCATTCGAGAGATCATCCAGCTCAGGGGTGAACTCTCGGATCTAACCCTGATCACCGAAGATGGGCGTGAGTTAAGCCAGGCCAGCCTGCGCTCTTTCGCGGCGATTCACCCCCAGTTTACGCTGCATGACAATGGCAGCCTGACCAACAACCAGACCGGCGTTACCTATTTCCCGGACCAGGAAACCGGTTTCTACCGGGACGGCGATGGCAATGCCCTGTCGCCGGGCTGGACGGTCAATATCGGCTGGGACAACTATCTCAAAGTGGTGTCCGACCCCTCCATTCGCGGGCCATTCTTCGAGATTTTCGTGTGGACGCTCTCGTTCGCAGTCGCCACGGTTGTCTTTACCCTGGCGTTGGGCCTGCTGCTGGCCAACCTGCTGCAGTGGGACCAGATTCGCGGCAAGGGCTTTTACCGCACCATGCTGATCCTGCCCTACGCGGTGCCGGCCTTTATTTCGATTCTGGTGTTCAAGGGTTTGTTCAATCAGAACTTTGGTGAGATCAACCTGGTGCTTGAGGGACTGTTCGGGATCCGTCCGGACTGGTTCAGCGATCCGGCGCTGGCGCGCACCATGATTCTGATCGTGAATACCTGGCTCGGCTATCCCTACATGATGTTGCTGTGTATGGGACTTTTGCAGGCCATCCCCCGGGACCTGTATGAAGCCTCGGCCATGGACGGGGCAGGCCCGGTGAACAATCTGTTCAATATTACCCTGCCGTTGATCATCAAACCGCTGATGCCGCTGCTTATTGCCAGCTTCGCATTCAACTTCAACAACTTTGTCCTGATTGCACTGCTGACCGGGGGCGCCCCGGACATCATCGGTGCGAGCACGCCGGCAGGTACCACCGATCTTCTGGTGAGCTACACCTACCGCATTGCGTTCCAGGACTCCGGACAGAACTTTGGTCTGGCTGCCGCTATTGCCACTGCAATTTTCCTGGTGGTGGGCGCGTTGTCCCTGATCAATCTCAAACTGTCCAAGATCAAGGTGTAAGGAGCTTCTTATGGCCATGGTTGAACCCCGCTCCACCAAATACCGCGTGCTGGCATCCCACCTGGGGATGCTGGCGTTCATCGCGATCATTCTGTTTCCGCTGCTGATGGTTATTTCCATCTCGTTCCGCAGCGGTAACTTTGCCGCCGGCAGCCTGCTGCCGGAGAATCCTTCGCTGGAACACTGGTATCTGGCGCTGGGTATTCCCTACACCGGTGAAGATGGTGTTACCACGCAGCCACCGTTTCCCGTGCTTCTGTGGTTGTGGAATTCGATCAAGATCGCTGTTGTTTCGGCGGTGCTGATCCTGGCACTTTCCACCACCAGTGCCTACGCCTTTGCCCGCATGCGTTTTGCCGGCAAGGGATTTGTCCTGAAATCCATGCTGATCTTCCAGATGTTCCCGCCGGTGCTTTCCCTGGTGGCGCTGTACGCCCTGTTCGATCAGATTGGCAATCACGTCAGCTGGCTCGGGCTGAATACTCATGGTGCGGTCATCGTGGCCTCCCTGGGTGGTATGGCGTTGCATATCTGGACCATCAAGGGCTATTTCGACTCTATTGACCGCTCCCTGGAGGAGGCCGCTATCGTGGATGGCGCCACCACCTGGCAGGCGTTCCGCTATATTCTGCTGCCTTTGTCGGTTCCGATTCTGGTGGTGGTGTTCATCCTGGCGTTCATCATGACAATCATGGAGTACCCGATGGCGTCGGTGCTTCTGGTAGATACCGATAAACTGACCCTGGCGGTGGGTGCCCAGCAGTATCTGTATGAACAGAACTACCTTTGGGGAGATTTCGCGGCAGCGGCGGTACTCTCGGGCCTGCCGATCACGGTGATCTTCCTTTACTGCCAGAAATGGATTGTCGGTGGCCTCACGGCCGGTGGTGTTAAAGGATAGGCGACTTCTCTTTACGCGATCTCTGCGTCTTCCAGCGTTAACTTTCGCGACCCGGTCAGGTTAATTCCCCCTGCTGACCGGGCTTTTTTTGGCCCCAAAAAAAGGGCCGGTACGTGACGGAACCGGCCAAAGAGTAACCCCGTTAAGGGTGACGACAGATCGAATCAGACAGGGGCCGGGTAGGCCCCTCGGAGTGGGTTAGAAGTCGATGCAGGGCTCCCGGTAGAGGCGCGGACAGGCGGTACCGTCCTGGCGGAACAGATGGCACTTGTTGGCGTTCATACCCAGGGTCATTCGGGCCCCTTCCTGAATCGGGTTGGAGCCATCGGTACGCATGGTGATGACGCCCTCAACGTTATTGACGTCCAGATGTACCAGGGTCTGGTAGCCCAGGCGTTCGACCACGTGCACCTCGCCTTGCAGGTACATGTCGGCTTCCTGGTCTTCGCTCAGGTGTTCCGGGCGAATCCCGAGGGTGACGGTTTCGCCCTCGGAGAGTTCGGCGCCGTTCACCGGCAGCTCCAGACGGTGGTCACCCGGCATGACGATGGTGGCCGACTGGCTGCTGGCGGAAACGACGGTGCAATCAATGAAGTTCATCTTCGGCGAGCCGATAAAGCCGGCGACAAAGCGGGTAGCGGGGTAGTGGTACAGCTCCATGGGTTTGCCCACCTGGGCGATGGTGCCGTTGTCCAGGGCCACGATCTTGTCTGCCATGGTCATGGCTTCTACCTGGTCGTGGGTCACGTACACCATGGTGGCGCCGAGGCGCTTGTGCAGCCGGGAAATTTCGATGCGCATCTGGACCCGCAGGGAGGCATCGAGGTTTGAAAGGGGCTCGTCGAACAGGAATACTTCAGGCTCCCGGACAATGGTCCGGCCGATGGCCACACGCTGACGCTGGCCCCCGGAGAGGTCTTTGGGCTTGCGCTCCAGAAGCTTGTCCAGTTGCAGCAGGTTAGCGGCATCCTGGACCCGACGATTGATTTCAGTCTTGTTGGTTTTGGCCAGCTTGAGGCCAAATGCCATGTTTTCTGCCACGTCCATATGGGGGTAGAGGGCATAGGACTGGAACACCATGCCCACTTCCCGTTCCTTGGGCGGCAGGTTGTTAACCCGGTCGTTACCGATGTACATGTCGCCGGAGGTAATGTCTTCCAGACCTGCGATCATGCGCAGCAGGGTGGATTTGCCGCAGCCCGAGGGCCCGACAAAGACCACGAATTCTCCGTCCTGAATGTCCAGGTTAACGTCTCGGGTTACCTGGACTTCGTCATAACTCTTGCAGATATTGCGTAAAGTGACGCTGGCCATATCTCGTGTCTTCTTGTTAGGTCATTGAATGTCAGAGCCGGGCGATGTCGATGCCCCAGGGCCCGAGTGTCAGATCCTTGCCATGCCACTGGCCGCCCACGAAATCCGGGGTACCCGGTTCAGGTGAGCCAACGCCGGGCATTGGAATGGTGACGGCGCTTTCGCTCAAATTCAGTGCCACCATCACGGTTTCATCACCCAGACTGCGTGTGTAAACCAGGGTATTCTTCGGGCTCTTGCTGAACTCTATGTCCCCTTTGAGCAGGATGGATTGATCCTTTCTCCAGCCCAGGAACGCCCGGTAAGCGGCCAGCACGGAATTATCCTCAGCATGCTGGACAGCGACAGCCGCATTGTAATGATCATCATAAACCGGCAGCCAGGGGCGCGCATCGGAGAATCCGGCGTGGGATTCCTCGTGGTGCCAGACCATGGGCGTACGGCAACCATCCCGGCCCTTGTATTCCGGCCAGAAGGTAATGCCGTAGGGATCGACAAGGTCTTCGTATTGCAGTTCGGCCTCGGTCAGCCCCAGTTCTTCACCCTGGTAGATGCAGACGCTGCCGCGCAGGGTCAGCAGCATGGCCATGTAGGCCTTGAGCTGCTGCTCCGATGTGGCGTTCCAGCGAGTGGCAACACGGGCTACATCGTGGTTGCCGATGGCCCAGCAGGGCCAGCCGTCGGTCAGCTTGCCTTCGATGGTGTTCACGGTTTTGTGGAAGAAATCCGCACCGTGCTGCTCTGTCAGCAGATCGAAGGAGTAAGCCATGTGCAGCTTGTCGCCACCGCTAGTGTAATCGGCCATGGTCTGAAGGGAATTGTCGTCGCCGATTTCGCCTACCGTGGTGGTGCCCGGGTACTGGTCCAGCAGAGCACGAAGGCGCTTCAGAAATTCGATGTTTTCCGGCTGGGTCTTGTCGTACTTGTGGAACTGGTAGGCGTAGGGGTTTTCCTTGCGCACGCCAATAGAGCCTTCTGCAACAGCCTTGCTGGCAGGGTTATCCCGCAGTTTGGGGTCGTGGAAGCAGAAGTTGATGGCATCCAGACGGAACCCGTCGACGCCGCGGTCCAGCCAGAATTTAACATCTGACAGAACCTGTTCCTGAACCTCCGGGTTGTGGAAGTTCAGATCCGGCTGGCTGGTGAGAAAGTTGTGCAGATAATACTGCTTTCTGCGACTGTCCCAGGCCCATGCCGAGCCACCAAAGACCGACAGCCAGTTGTTCGGCGGCGTGCCGTCGGATTTCGGGTCGGCCCACACGTACCAGTCTGCCTTCGGGCTGTCACGGCTGGCACGGCTTTCGACAAACCAGGGGTGCTGGTCTGAGGAATGGCTCAACACCTGATCGATCATGATTTTCAGGTCCCGCTTGTGGGCCTCGGCAATCAGCTCGTCGAAATCCTCCAGAGTTCCGAAGATAGGGTCCACGTTGCGATAATCCGAGACATCGTAGCCGAAGTCTTTCATCGGGGAGGTAAAGAACGGGGATAGCCAGATAGCGTCCACGTTCAGGCTGGCGATGTAGTCCAGCTTTGCGGTGACCCCGGGCAGGTCTCCTATACCATCGCCATTGGAGTCGTAAAAACTTCGCGGATAAACTTGGTAAATGACGGCGCCACGCCACCAGTCCGGGTTCTTGATCATGTAGCCTCGCTTGTACTTCTGGCGGTGAGAAGTTGTTATTGTTGAAGTGGTCATAGGATTCCACCCAAATAGACTCGATCCATACTGCGTCTGGCGCGCCTTCCCTTCATCCTCCTGCGCCACTTTTTGTTGGCGTAGACGGGGGGATGAGGGGGGAGTAGGAGGGGGGAGCCAACGATGGTGATGAGGAGTGGATAACAGACATGGTGAACCCAGAATGAGTAATGAAGGATTTAGCGAGTGGTTATGGCGCGCCCCGGTGTTGGTAACCTGCCTCTGGCTTGCCGGCTTTGCGGGCACGGCCAGCGCTGACTGGTATCGGTTCTCCGATACCGCCATGACGACGCCTGTCGAGCTGGAGTTCTGGGCAGAGGATAAAGCGCTGGCGAACCGGGTTGGGGAAGAGGTGCTGGCGGTTTTTCATCAGGTTGATGAGCAGATGAGTCGGTACCGGGAGGACTCGGAAGTCTCCCGACTCAACCGCAATGCCGCCAATGGTCCCGTTACCGTCAGTGACGGTCTGTTCCAGGTGCTTGAAAAGGCGAGGGAGGTATCGATTCTCAGTGATGGCGCCTTCGACATCACCTTTGGCTCAGTCGGTTATCTATACGACTTCAGGGCCGGCAAAAAGCCGACGGAGGAGGAGCTTCGATCTGGCCTGCCCCGGGTGAATTTCCGGGATGTAGTTCTTGATCAGGATGCGCGAACCGTCGAATTCCGCCAGGCAGGCATCCGGGTGGATCTGGGCGGTATTGCCAAGGGCTATGCCGTTGATCTGGGCATCGAACGCCTGATCAATCTTGGCATTCGCCATGCCCGGCTGAGTGCTGGCGGCGACATGCGGCTGTTGGGTGACAAGCGGGGTCGGCCCTGGTACGTCGGCATTCGGGACCCCCGCTCAGAAGGGCGCAACGCGGTGGTTCTGCCGCTAGAAGACGTGGCGGTGTCTACCTCCGGGGATTACGAGCGGTTCTTCGTGGATGAAGCGGGAGAAAGAGTCCATCACATCCTGTCGCCTGAGACCGGCAAATCGGTTCAGGGCGTCCAGAGCGTGACCATTATCGGCGAGGACGCGCTGACAACCGACGGCCTGTCCACGGCGGTGTTTGTTCTCGGACCTGCGAAGGGATTGGAGATGATCGAGCGTTTGCCGGGTATTGATGTTGTGGTTATCGACGATCAGCGCATGATGCACGTGTCAGAAGGGCTCGTTCCGCCCCAAACAGACTAGGGGCGGAACGAGCAGTTTCCGTCAATTTCCGATAGTGCCGTTTACGACATTCGAGAACGCAATAAGGCTGTCCTGAGATGTGCCATTGCCCAGTCTGTGGCCATTGAAGCGGGTTCCGAACTGGTTTTGTTCACCGTGCAATGCCATGTAGTTGAGCAGCACGGTCTGAACCAACTGGTTGACGTTGTTGGCCGCAGGACTGGAGGCAGTTTCCACCGACGCATCCGAGCGCATGAAGCCGATCTGCCTGCGAATCGGAGTAGGGCGGCCTGCCGGGTTGTAAACCAGGAAGAAAGAGGCGGCCGTCTGCTGGTTGTCGCCGGTCCATTCGCCCTTGCCACGACCGTCCATGGAATCGTCAATCCGGCCGTTGCTCGACACCGAGCCGTCACTGAATACGTAGAGCATCAGCGGCATGCCCACCCGGGCTGCGTACTCCAGGCAGGCCCCCATACAACGGCCTGCCTGTTCGTCACGACGTTCGCCGGTTCCGCGCTCACCCGTGTGGTAGTCGTAGCCTCCCATGGTGATCGTGCCGGCACCGGCATAGCCGCTCAGAACTAGCTTCATCACAGATGCAGTTTTGCGGAATTCGCGGTTGCTGTTGAACTCATCGCGGCTGAAGATGCCAGTGGGACCAACGATTTCGAGATCCAACTCCGGATCCAGATCCGCCGGGTTGCCGAATCGGTCGGCGAGATCGGCACTCTTTACATAGCCGCAGCGGACAAGGTCCTTGACGACTTCATCCGTCGAGATGCCCGTATTGACCTGGTTCATCTTGGCGTCGCTGATGCGCTGGATGGATTCCATCACGGCCACCGCATCTTGCTGATCCAGAATGCCGATCAGATCGCCCACGTCCACCAGACCGGTAACGTCCGAGGGCCGGTCAATCTTGGTGGGGCGAACCTCTGGATTAATCAGGTTCATCGGTGCCAGCGAGTTACCACCGGATTCCGAACTCTGTGAACCGACAAGAGAGAGTAGGGAGCCGTCGGCACCGGCGCGATGAATGCCATACATCGGGTTATGGGGGTTGTTGCCGGTGTCGTTTTCCGAGCGAGCCGCAATAATGGCGCCGTCGATTGCCGCCCGGGTGCCGGCACTGGTGCTCTGCAGGATGCCGCGCAGGAAACCACTGTCGGAATGGAACGCCAGGCCCAGCTCAGTGTTCACGAACGCCGGGTCGTTGGGCAGCATGTCACCCGGTAGCCCGAGTTTGTTGTAGCCCGCAGTACTCAGGAAGTCCATTTGCCCGCCCGACTTGCCCATCAGCACGTTAGAGCCGGCGATGTTGGCGCCGCCTGCGAGGTCAAAGCAGATAAACGGAATCTTGCCAGCACCCTGAACCGCTATGCCACAGCTTTCCTTCAATGTTTCCAGATCTGAAGAAAGCGCAGCGGAGGCCATTCTGGGATTACCGAACAGGCTGAACAGAGAGGCACCGAATACCGTCGCAGAGCCGGCCATCAGCCCCTGGGCGATAAACTCGCGACGCGTCCTGGGCTTGCCGTGGTCGTCATGCAGTAGCGGGCTGCCATTGGCCAAAGGCTTTTTGCGTGATTTGCGTATAAACATGATCGGCTTCCTCTACTGAACCAGGGTGGTGGCGCTGCCAAGCACAGCCGCGCAGCTTGCCTTTACGACCGTTTCTGTGCGGTCAGGCTCACACCCTGCACCACAGCTGGTCAGTCTATCCATGAGCTCGCTGAGCTCCGTTTCGATTGCGCTATCACCGGGCTGTGATGCCAGGTTGCTGCCCACGAACCGGGACAGCAATGGCCCGGTAACCAGGCTCTTGCCGCCATGATCAAATGCGGTGCTGGCCGGCGCTGAGAAATCGAACCCTGGGAACATCTGGTCCCGAAGTTGCGCATTTGAGACCAGGGCATCGCAATACTGGATGGCCATCTGGGTAACCGCCATCTGATGAGAGGACAGGAAACCCTGGATCGTCTCTACCGTGGGCAATTGCTGCTTTACCGTGGTGTATGTGTTGAATACAGCCTGGTTGGTTGTGGGAACACCGGTCATCCGCGACATGGACTCGTTGATCTCGTCAAAAGTTTTCAAGCCGATCTCCGATGACGGTGGCAGGTCAGCGGGTTCCAGCTGCGGTGGCAGAGAAGGTTCCGAGCGGGCAAAGTTGTTACCGCCCAGTTGGTCGAACGTCAGGAAAAACTCATCGCTCTCGGGCCCGTTTTCCAGCGCAATGATGGTGCCAAGAGAGGAGAGCGGTTGCCCGGTGCCGGGTTCATAGCTGCCGCTGTCCAGGACAACGTCCAGGTTGGCCCAGGCCTGTCCGACAGTCGCTTCTTTGCCATTGATGCCCAGTCGCATGCCGCGCAGAGGAATGTTTGATGGCTCGGCGGTGTCATCAAGGCTGATGAAGAAGGGACTGGTGAACCGGTAGGCATAGCTATCGAACTGGCTGACTTCGAACACGATGAAACTCTCGGGCACGTCGATCAGGTGAGAGACTCCGAACAGGAGATAGAACTTCTGACCAACACCCACCTCGAAGTTGGCCTGGACCTGTTCTGGTGTCAGCGCACGATTGTGGATGGCAACCATCCGGATCGCACCCTGCCAGGGGGAGTTGCCATCGGTCTCGTTGCCCAGTACCAGGGCAAAGCTGTCGTCCCATTCTGTCAGCAGTCCGCCGTCGTCCGGGTCGACATCGCCGGTCGGAACGCCATTCACAAAAATCTGGCGCCCGGTCGCCGGGGTGTAATTCACCACCACGTGCTGGAGGGTTGCCTGCAGCAGCATGTCGGCGTCCTGGGTCGCGAAAGGCGTATTCTCATCACTGGTGGTGCTGCGATGCAGTACCTCGTAACGCTGGAGCGACTGGCTCAGGGTGACGTTGCGGGTGGTGGATGAGCCGGAGTAGGTCACGATCCGGGCATCCTCCTGGGTGATGTTGCCCGGGGCGACCCAGGCCTCGATGCTGTATTCGCCGGAGGCGGTCAGCAGGGTGTGCAGCTTCCGGCTGGCGGTGGTGCTGCCCTGGGCCTTGCCCGCAGGGATCATGAAACCCTGCTCGTCTTCGCCTGCGGGGCCAAGGTCAATACCCCAGCCACCAACCCAGTCGACGTTTCCGCTCAGGGTTAGGTCCAGCGCAGGCGACACGCCGCTGGTATCAAAAGCGGTCTGGCCTTCTCCGAACTTGAATTCGTAGAGGGCAATCACGTTGTCTTCAAACCGTCCGCCCGAGTTGGCAAGCAAACCGTCTGCCTGGAGGTTGAGTGCTTTGCTGGCAACCATTGCCGGGTCTACGGGCTGGGCGCTCAGGTCCTGGACCATTTGAAGAATCCTCAGCTCCATCAAATCGGCTGATGCCTCGCAGTCGTCATCCCAGCAGTTGTGGAAGTCATAGCGCAGTCGTTCAACCAGTCGGGATGCGCCCGGATTCATAGGATCAATACGGCTTTTCGCCTGATCGTAGGCAGTGGTGACATCGGCACTGGCAATGTAAGGGGTTTGGCCACCATCAGCATGGCAGTCGCTGCAATACTCTCTGAGTTCGGGGTATACCGTTGTGGCAAACAGGCCAGTGTCGCTGGGCAGGGCAACCGTGGCGCCCGGCTCTTTGAGCGCTGGAGCGCGTAGTTCAACGGTTTTGGCAGAGCCTTCTGAGCCGCCTGCCCAGTTGGAAATATAGGTGGTGAGAATGTCCACACAGGCTGACGTGCTCTGGAGCCAGCAATTGTGGCCACCGGCGACCTTGGTCACCATCGTGGACTGGGATGGATCAGACAGGTTAACGATGGAGTTCGCCTGGGCATAAGCCAGGTTCACGTCCTGCTCGTTGACGAACGTGGGTGCCTGGCCATTGGAGCCGTGGCACGCGCCGCATTTATCCTGGGTGACCAGATTGTCCCACACCGTACGTTTGAAGTTGGCCACGTCATCGGTGGAGGGTGCGGGCCCGTTGTAGGTAACCGTGCCGGAATTCTGGGAGGTATTCGGCAGTTGTTCCGTGGATTCGCCGCCGCAGGCTGAAAGCAGGAAGGCCAGGGCAGTGACGGCGATGACTGATTTGAGGGAGCTCATGGAAATTCCTTTAAGTGTTTTCATAGCGTCCTCACTCCCCCATGCAGTACACAGCGGATTCCGCGAATACCTGCTTCAGGTCGTAACCCTGGCTTGCGAAGCTGGCAACCATACTGCTTACCTGTGAACGGTCTGCGCTGTTTGAGGGAGGTCGCAGGCAGACATTCTCGAACACCTTCTTGACCTGGCACTCGGCGAAGGCGTCGGAATGGGCGAACTCTCTACCCAGGCTCTTGGCACCGGCGCCCGATCCCGGGAGCGACTGATCCCATCCCAGACGACGATTGGCGCCCTGGCGCCAGTAGTTATCCCAGCTGTCGTCGGGTGTCACATAGCCCTGCTCAAAGGTTGCAGCATTAATGTGATACTTGGCCTGAACTCTGGAGCCGGTTTCCGGATCCGTTTCGCCCATGGCGTTGTAGACGAGCCTGCCCAGCTCCCCATCAGGGTCGGCATTGGCGTCGTATTCGTAGTCGTAGTAGGCAAACGCCTGGGTCATGGGGTCCATGCCGCTGTGGCAGCCCACGCAGTTATTCAGGAATACCCGGCTGTCACCACCCGGGCTGCGGGACACATCCTGGCGAATGCGGTCTGGTGGCAGAGTAACGTCCGCAACCTGTTCCAGGTCGTTGCACATGTGATTGATCAGCGTGAAGCGGAACATGGCCCGGTTGGTGCCAGCACTGAAGAATGCTCGGGCTGAGGCTCTTGACGTAATGACGCCCGCGGTGGCAGACGGCGGAAGGCCCGTGTAGGTCGACTGATTCACGCTTATCAGATTGTTCTTGAGGCTGGCCCCGCTGTTCTCCAGGGATTCGTAGTGATTGTTGTTGCTGTTGGAGTAGTTCGGCAGATTCAGGGAAGGATCTCCGATATACAGCACATCGTCATACAGGACTTTGCGGAAATCTTCCCCGTCCCGCACCAGGCCAATCACCGTGGCGATGTAATCATTGAGGGGCACGAACTTTGACATCGCCTCGTTGGTCCAGGGGGCGGCGAAATTCTTCAGGGTGACGTCGTAGAAGGCGCTGTCCTCCATGGCAGTGAAGGCAGCGTCAATCGTGTTGCCCGAGATAATATCGCTTTCCATCTGGTTGAGAACGTCGGCGGAAGGGGGCACACCGGCTATCCGGTCGTGGATTCGTTTGGCCTGCTCTCTGGGGCCGGCCTGAACAAGGCTTGCCTGTCCAGACATCAGTGCGACGAGAACTGCGGTACTGCAAGCCTTGCAAAGCAGGCTCCTGATCCTGTTCCGGGCGGTCATGTCCTTTCCCTCGGTGATCGATAGCATTTGCACATTAATGCTTTTTGACAATTGTTAAAAGTTTACGGCTTGCTATATCCTTCGTTTTGAGTCGTAGGCCACGTTATTACATTGCGTTACGTAAAACCCTTGGAGCCTGCCAACGGAACCGACTTAATTTATGTCATGGAATGTCATCCGAAACAGGGTTTGTCACGTTGGAAATTAAGTCGCCCAGTCTAAATATCTCCCGCAGTGCTCGCCTGGCTATCGCACTTGGCTCGCTTGCCGCTCTGTCTGGCTGTCTTTCAAGCAGTGACAGCCAGCAGGCAGATCCGGTTGTTGTCGAGAACCCTGTGGCTTATGTCGAACGGGCTCTGCTTTTTGACGAGAACACCGGTGCCCTGGTGGAGGACAACCTGGCCGACCCGAGCGCCTTCCGCCCCGGTGCTCGACTGCTTCTGAAGGCCAGCGCGACCGCCGACGCCGAAACACGGGATATTGCTTCCAGGGCGTTCGCCGGGCCGCAATTCCTCGATGACAACGGCCAGTTACGTTACGACGTGAAAGATCTCCACGTATCCCACGATGGCTCCAGATTGCTGTTCTCCATGCGCGCCCCGGAGATCGAAGACGCCGATGACGAGGATCAGCCAACCTGGAATATCTGGGAATACGACGTTAGTACCGACGCCCTGCGCCGGATCATCGATTCGGACGTCACTGCCCGTGCTGGCCAGGACGTTGCGCCCGCCTATCTGCCCGATGGCAGGATCGTTTTCTCTTCAACCCGTCAGCGGATTTCCAAGGCGGTGCTGCTGGATGAAGGCAAACCCCAGTATTCCGGCCTGGACGAGGAGGGTGACAGCCCTGCGTTTGTTCTGCATGTGATGGACGATGATGGCCAGAATATTGAGCAGATCACGTTCAACCAGAGCCACGACCTCGACCCTATGGTGGCTGATGATGGCACCATTGTGTTCAGCCGCTGGGACAATGCCGGCCAGACCCGCAACAACGGTGTAAACCTCTATCGCGTGAACCCTGACGGCACCGGCCTGAGCTATCTCTTCGGTCGTCACTCTCACGATTCGGTACCAGAAACCAACGATATTCAATATCTGCAGCCCCGCAAGTCAGACAGTGGCAATCTGCTGGTTCAGCTAAGGCCATTTGAGAGTGATGATTATGCCTCGGTTCTGGCTGAGGTTGATGTTGACCAGTTTGTCGAGGCCAACCTGCGCATCGATGGGACAGAAGCTTCAGGCCAGCGCTCGCTTGTACCCGGTGTCGGCCTGGATGGGCAGCTGTCGCTGAAAGGCAGTTATGCATCGGTTTCACCGCTGCTGGACGGTACCAACCGTTACCTGGTGAGTTGGACACCCTGCCGGTTGCGGGAAACAGCAACCGACCGGATCGTTAACTGCACGGAAGACCGCCTCCAATCCGAAGAATATCAGCCCGCAGAGCCCGTCTACGGTCTCTGGCTTCTCGATATCACCAGTGAAACCCAGCGACCAGTCGTCCCACCTGTTGAAGGTATTCAGTTCGATGAAGCCGTACTGATGAAGGAGCGGCCCCTGGAAGGATTTATTCCTGAGTCTCAGTTTACCGGTGATGAGGGCGCCCTCGGGGATGCCGGTTACGGGGTTCTGCACATTCGCAGTGTCTACGATATTGATGGAGTAGACACCACGCCCGCTGGTATTGCTGCAATGGCCGATCCGCTGCAGACGCCACCGGAGGATCGGCCTGCCAGGTTCCTTCGCCTGGAAAAACCCGTTGCCATTCCCGATGAGAATGTCCGGGATTTCGACAACAGCGCTTTTGGCCGTAGCCGAGCTCAATTGATGCGGGAAATACTGGGTTACGTGCCGATAGAGCCGGACGGCTCAGTGAAGGTGGCGGTGCCGGCTAATGTCGCATTCGCCATCAGTGTACTGGATGAGCAAGGCCAGCGAATCGGTGCCAGGCATCAGAACTGGCTGACGGTGCGCCCAGGCGAGACCCTCGAGTGTTCAGGGTGTCATAACCCCAACAGTCCGACACCGCACGGCAGACCAGATGCCGGTCCAGAGTCTGTGTGGGGTGGGGCCGCAACCACCAGCCTTCCGTTCCCTAATACCGACCCGGCTCTGTTTGCCGATATGGGTGAAACCATGGCCCAGGTGTTTGCCCGCATCAACGAGATTCGCTGGCCGACGCCGGATGTGTTCTATGCCGACGAGTGGTCCGGTGATGCCGTGGATCCCAAGCCTGACAGCTTTGCTTATACCTATGCCGATCTGCAGACACCGCCGCCAATATCCGGCGTTTGTGCCACCGACTGGGCGCCGAATTGCCGGATCGTGATCAACTACGAGCAGCATATTCACCCGCTCTGGGGCCTGAATCGGGAGGTGTTGGACCCGAACACCTTGGAGGTCGTGGATGACTACACCTGTACCAGCTGTCACAGCGATATCGACGCGGCGGATATGCCCCAACTGCCGGCTGGGCAACTGGATCTTGGCGATGGACCGTCACCGGATGAACCTCTGCACTTCAACGCCTACCGGGAATTGCTGTTTCCGGACAACGAGCAGGAGCTGCTGGACGATGCCCTGGTCGATGTTCTCGTGGATTCCGGGGAAGTTCTGGAGGACGAAGAAGGTAACCCGATCCTGGATGCCGAAGGAAATGTGCAGCCGATCATGGTTACGGTGCCGGTTCAGGCCTCAATGTCTGTCAACGGCGCCCGTGCCAGTGATTTCTTCGATGTATTCGCCGAGGGGGGAACTCACAGAGATTTCCTGACACCCGCGGAACTGAGACTGATCGCAGAGTGGCTGGATATTGGCGGCCAGTATTTCAACAATCCGTTCGATGCCCCTGAAGACTGATCCAAGGACTGACACTCGCGCCATGCCCATTGCCCTTCTCATGTTTCTGTTGTTTTTGCCGGCCCAGAGCTGGGCTGGCTGGCTGTGGGGCCAGGCTGAAGAAGACGTGGCGCAAGTGCAGGTGACCGAGCCTTACATTGAATGGCGAACCGGCCCGGCAACTGGCTATCCGGTTTTCCATACCAGCGAGAAAGGGGAATGGCTGACCATTCTTCAACGCAAGACCAGCTGGATCAAAGTAACGGACGCCCGGGGCCGGGAAGGCTGGGTTGCGGTTGCCGATATCGCCCAGACCGTGGATGGCACCGGTAATCGAGTGGATCTTCAGGTACCGGATTTCGATTCATTCGGTAACCGGCGAGTCGAAGCTGGTTTAATGATGGGTGAGTTTGATGGTGCCGCTGTCACGGCAGGCTACGGCGGATTATGGATGACGAGGAACCTGTCGGCCGAGCTCTGGGCCTCCCAGATCCTGGGCAGCGCCTCGGAGATTCGAATGGTCAATGCGAATCTGGTGCATCAGCCATTCCCGCACTGGCGGGTATCGCCCTTTTTTACGCTCGGGGTCGGACATATCTGGGTTGATCCCAAGGCCACTTTGGCTCAGCCCGAAGAGCGGGATAACAGTATTGGCCATGCCGGACTCGGTATCCGTGCCTACATCACCGATCGATATTTCATCCGTGCCGAAGTGAAGGACTACAAAGTGTTCACGACCCGGTCCACCAACGAAGAAGCGACAGAATGGAAAATCGGACTAAGCATCTTTTTCTGAAACCGCTGTGTCTCGGAGCTGGGCTATGCGTAGCCGCAGCCGCCCAGGCCCAGGATGATTGGCCGCTGATCGAGCCGGATGTGACTCCGGTGCCGGTCACCGAGGCGCTGATTGACACCGAGAACTTTGAAATCGGCGCGTTTGTGGGTGTGCTCAATATCGAGGACTTCGAGTCGTCGCTGCTTTATGGCGGCAAGCTCACCTACCACCTCAGTGAGTCCTTCTTTTTCGAGGCGGGAGTGGGCTTTGCGGAGGGCGGCGAAACCAGTTTCGAGAAGCTGGCCGGCAACGTGGAGGTGCTCACCGACAGTGAGCGGGATTACAGCTATTACAACATTAACCTGGGTTACAACGTGCTGCCGGGCGAGGCCTTCCTCACTGAGAACTATGCGTTCAACACCAATTTCTACCTGATCGCAGGGGCCGGAGCCACAGATTTTGCCGGTGATACCCGGTTTACCCTGAATGCCGGGGCGGGCTATCAGGTGCTGTTGACGGACAGCGTCGCAGTCCACCTTGGTGTGCGCCAGCACTACTACCGCATTGATGTTCTGGGGGCCGAGAAGACCTCCATGAACACCGAGGTCAGCACTGGCCTGTCGGTCTTTTTCTGATTACAGGAGCAACGGTTATGAAAGCATCCATAAAATCACTGGCAGTAGCGGGCATCCTGGTCTGCCTGAGCCCACTGGCAGGCGCAGAAGCAATCAATGTTCCGGCTCCGGATTTCACCCTGGAAAGCCGTTCCGGGGAGAACCTGAGGCTGGAGGATCATCGTGGTGAAGTGGTGATGCTGAACTTCTGGGCCTCCTGGTGCGGGCCCTGCCGCCAGGAAATGCCCCTGATGGATGAGTTGTACAGCCAGTACAAGGATCTCGGCTTCACAATCCTGGCGGTCAATGTGGATGAGAACCGGGAGGAGGCGCATCGCTTCCTGGACAAGGTCCCCGTGAATTACCCGATCCTCTACGATCCGGAGAGCTCGGTGAGCGAACTGTATGAAGTGCAGGCCATGCCAACCACCGTGATGATTGATCGCAGTGGCAATGCCCGTTATCTCCACTACGGATACCAGCCGGGCTACGAAGACGAGTACGAACAGCAGATTCGCGAATTGGTGCGCGAGTAATTTTCGGACGGGACGTTTATGCGTAGTTTGTCGATCTTCACTGTCTCCGCTCTTCTGGCCGCCTCGTTCGCGGTTTCTGGATGCAGTTCAGTCAAGCCGTGGGTGAAACCTTACGAGCGGGATAATCTGGCGGATCCGGTCATGAGTCTCAGTCGTCATGGCAAAGCGGATTCCTACATGCACCACGTCTATCAGTCCCGGGAGTCTGCACGGGGAGCGGAAGGCGGTTCGGGAGGTGGATGTGGCTGCAACTGACAGAAGACAGTTGGTGCGGTCCGGGTTGCTTTTTTTGCTGGCGCTGTTGCCGTTCGGGCATCAGGCGATTGCGGCGACCTTGCCAGTGGATAACGTGGATGTTCTCTACCACCGCTACGATGGTGGTGGCATGGTCATTGACGGCCCATCAGTTCTGGTGCGCAAGGGTATTGGCTCGTCGGTTTCGTTTTCGGGGCAGTACTACGTCGACTCTGTTTCGGCCGCTTCGGTGGATGTCCTTGCAACGGCGAGCCCCTATGAGGAAGAGCGGAACGAGTACACCTTTGGCGTTGATTACCTGCACGACAAATCCATTCTGAGCCTTGGCTTTACCAACAGTACCGAAAACGATTACGAAGCCAATACCGTTTATTTTTCTGTCAGTCAGGAGTTCTTCGGGGGTATGTCCACGGTCACCATGGGTTATGCCAGTGGCTGGGATGAGGTTGGCCGGGTTGGTAACGATTCCTTCAGCGAGGAAGCCGATCGTCGCAACTATCAGCTGGGTCTGAGCCAGGTTGTCACCCGCAACAGTCTGGTGGGCCTGGACCTTGAGGTAGTCACGGATGAGGGCTTCCTGCAGAACCCTTACCGACAAAACCGCTACATCGACCCGAACGATTCCACAGCGTTCCTGTATCAACCGGAGCGTTATCCGGAAACCCGAACCAGCACTTCCGTGGCCATGCGAGCGCTTTACTATCTGCCGTATCGCGCCTCAATTCGCGGTGAATACCGTTATTTTTCCGATACCTGGGGCATCAACGCCCACACGGTCGAGCTGGGATACGTGCACGGATTGAACCAGCATTGGACCCTTGAGGGGTCCATTCGTTACTACAGCCAGAGCGAGGCGGACTTTTACAGCGATCTTTTCCCATTCGAGAACTCCCAGACACACCTGGCCCGTGACAAGGAACTCAGCTCCCTTTCCGGGACAACCCTGGCGGTGGGCGCGGTCTACGAATGGAAGCAGACGTCGCTTCCCGGCATCGATCGCCTCCAGTTCAGCTTACTGGTTGACTGGCTGAATTTTGAATATGACAACTTCCGGGATGTCACCGCAGCCGGTGACTTTCTCCCCGGCGAAGAACCCCTTTATTCCTTCGATGCCTATGTAACCCGGGCGTCGTTGATTCTTGAATACTGAGCATGCAGGAAGAACGACCATGGCCACTTGCTTGAACTCCCGATTTCCGGTGCTTTTAGCGGCATTGACCCTCGCCCTGACAGCCCCCGCATTTGCCCAGACCAATCCCGGCGCGGAGAAAGATGATACAGCCGTCGCCGAGCAGGTGGAGGCTCTCAAGAAGAAGGTGATCCGCCTGAACCGGGACCTGTTTATCCTCGAAGAGGATCTGCTGTTCCCGGCCAATACCCAGGTTGCGGTGTTTCTCAGCGTGGATGCCGGGAAGTTCCTGAAGCTTGATGCAGTGAAGCTGAAGGTCGACGATGAGATCGTTGCGTCTCACCTCTATACCGAGCGTCAGGCGAAAGCGCTTGAACGTGGCGGCATGCAGCGGCTGTACGTGGGCAACCTGAAGACCGGAGTCCACCAGATGACGGCGTTTGTTGAGGGAATCGGTCCGGATCAGCGGCCCTACAAGCAGGCCGCGTCCCTGGAATTTGAAAAGAGCACCGGCACAGCCGCTCTGGAGATCCGTGTCGAGGATCGCTCCTCCGATTACCAGCCCTCAGTTTCCATCGTGGAGTGGGAGTAAGCCGCGTCGTGGGATTGACAGTGTTCAAGCCGTTTCGGGCAGGCCCGGTACTTTTCACCGGTGCTTTGCTATGGCTGACGATGATTGCTCCGGCCCAGGCCGATGAGCCCCAACCGGAGCGTGCGGAGGACCTCAGGTATGGTTGGGTACTTTATGAATACCATCAGGGCAACGCCTTTGAGGCTCTGACCCAGCTGGCGGTTGCCCGGGAACAAGGCGGTATCGACGGACATGGTGATCATCCGGCTCTGGTAGAGGGCGGGCTCATGCTGTCCTGGGGGATGACCCGTGAGGCCAGCAGATTATTCACGGAACTGCTCGGTGCTGACGGTGCGGGCAGCACACTTTCGACGGATGTTCGCAATCAGGCCTGGTTCTATCTGGGCAAGGTGTTCTACCTGGAAGGTGATCATGACCTGGCCAGCGAGAATCTCGAGCGTGTAGATGGTGACATCCTGGCTGAGGCCAACCATGACCTGTTTCGCGAGTGGATTTATCTGCGAGCCCGACTGGCCATGATGTCTTCGAGGTTCGGAGACGAATCGGATTTGGCGTCGCTCCGGGCGAAACTGGAAGACACGGATATCTGGTCCCTTTACCTCCGGTACAATTCGGCCGTTTCCGCCCTGGCTGCCGGAGACGCCGTCACGGCCGAGGCGGAACTGCAGGCACTCATCGCCATCATTGAACAGTCTACCGACTCTGCCGAACCAGAGGCAGAACGCGAGGGGCTGTTGGGCAGGGCCCGCCTGTCACTTGCCCGACTGTATCTCAGGGATAACCAGTTCGACGCGGCCCTGGGGGTTCTTGGGGACATGCCCCTGAATGGGGTGTTCGCCGATCAGGCCCTGTTTGACTATGCCGTAGCCGCGGCCGGGCAGGGTAGGCCGGAGCGGGCACTCCATGCCCTTGATACCCTCTCGAACCGTGATCTGTTCTTGCCGTGGCGACAGCAGGTTCCGTTTGCCCGGGCCTATGTGCTTGAGCAGATGAACAGACCACAGCAAGCATTGCCCGCGTTTAAACAGGCAGCCGATCATTACCAGGCCCGTATCGAGGAACTCAATAACATCCGGAACCGGCTCAGTGAAGAAAATTTGATGGCGCAGCTCGATTTCAGCCGCGATAGTGACGGGATTCTCACAGATTCCTACGGACGACTGCGGGTTCAGCCGGTCGATTTCGGCATGGCCGAAGTGCTGGCTTCGGAAACGTTCCAGCAGGCCCTTGCGGAACTGAACGAACTTTACCGGATGCAGTCCTTCGTCGCCGGGCGGCAGTCCCGGTTCGAGTCCTTCCGGGTCATGCTGGAAACCCGCGAACAGCAGCGTCAGGTTCGTATTGCCCAAACCCGTCGGGCGCTGGAAAACCAGCAGGCGGACCAGTGGCAGCAGTTGCACCAGGAATTCAGTGAGAAGATTTCTGAGGCACTGACGGAGGAAGACGCCGGTTTCTTCATGACCTCCAAACAGAAGGCGCTGAGAGACAAGCTCGATAAGGTTGAAGAAACTCTGGCGGGCTTGCCTGACGACGCGACCACGGCCAGCCAGCGTGCGACTTATCAGAGGATGCGTGCCTACTTCGACTGGTGGATTGCGGATGACTATGGCGTGAATCGCTGGGCGGCGCAAAAACAGTTGCGGGAGCTGAATCGCGAAATGGATCGCTTTCAGGCTCAGCGGCAGCGGGTTGAAACCCTGATGGCCGACGACGCCCGCCATGCTGAACTGGCTCGACGCATCGCTGCCAGTGAACGGGAACTCGCGACCCTTGGGGAAGAGATTGCCGATGCATTGGGCAATGCCCGGCAAGCCCTCTTGAGCCAGGTAGACAGCATGCTTGTAGCCCAGCAGGAGGAGCTGAACGGGTATCTGTTGGCTTCCCGTCATGCCCAGGCCAGACTGGCGGACCAGCTGTTCCGTGCATCGCAAAATGCAGGTGCCGGGGATGAGTAATCGGACGATTGGAAAGACCGTTAAGGGACTTGTCATCGCGGGGGCCCTTGTTATGGCCAGTGGCTGCCAGATGTTGCAGTCGATGATGCCCGCCGGCGACGAGGAAATGCCCCGGGTCCGTGAGGGCACCCTGGCAGCGCTTCCGGCGACCGAAACCCGGCAAGCCAGTGGAAGTATAGAAGCTGGTAGCGACCCGGCGGGCGATGTTTCCATCGAGACGGTGATGGACAGCTACAAGGCACTTTTGCCACTCGTGGACGATCCCCGGAAGCAGGTCACCATCCGGCATCGGCTGGCCGATCTGGAGTTCCAGCGGGCGGAGCGGAAAATGGCCGATACCGCCGTCGATGAGCTCTCCGGTGCTATTGAAGCCTACCAGCGCCTTCTGTCCGAATATCCAGAACGCGAAGGCAATGATCAGATCTACTATCAGCTTGCCAGGGCCTGGGAGCTTCGGGGTGCGACGCCTCAACAGCTGGAGGCCCTGAATACCCTGGTCCAACGTTACCCCGATTCAGAATACTGGATTGAAGCCCAGTTCCGTCGGGGCGATCTGCTGTTCATCGATGGCCGGTACCGGGAAGCCGAGCAGGCGTTCGACGAGGTTACCCTGGCCAGCCAGGAACGCTTGGCCGATGCCTCGTTCCTGGTGAACGCGCATTACATGAAAGGCTGGAGCCTGTTCAAACAGGCGCAGTACCAGGAGGCCCTGTTCAGCTACGTAGAAGTGCTCGATCTGGTGATGCCCGATGGGCAACCGGTTGCGGATGTGGGTCAGCGTAGCCAGACCCTGATAGAGGATTTATTCAGGGTAGTTGGGTTGTCGCTGTCTTACCTTGACGGCGCGGAAACCCTCCAGGCGCTGTTCCGCCAGACGGGTGGGCGTCCATATGAAATCCTGGTCTACGACCGATACAGCGAGCTTTTGCTCGAGAGGGAACAATACAGTGACGCCATCGATGTCTTTGAGGCCTATATAGAAGACCATCCGGCCAGCCCCTGGGCGCCACGCTACCACATCCGGATCATCGATACCCTGGAGCTCGCCGGTTTCACCCGTACCATCCCTGAACGAAAGGCCGGCTTTGTCAGCCTTTACGGACTCTACAGCGATTACTGGCAGTCAGCGGACCCTGCGGCGATCGGTTTTATCGAACAGCAGCTGGAACAGCTGTTGCCGGAACTGGCAGACCGTCAGTACCTGCTGGCAGGGGAGGCCACGGATGATCAGCAGGCGGACGATCACTACCGCAAAGCCGCCAGTTATTATGCCGAATTTGCGGCTACTTTCCCGGATCATCCCCGCACACCCGAGCGTCTCTTCCTCCTGGGTGAGACTTATCTGGAACTGGAAGACTGGCCGGCGGCCATCGCTGCTTTTGAGCGGGTGGCCTATGACTATCCCGGCGACCAGGTGCCCGAGCGAGCAGCGGAGGCAGGCTATGCTTCGGTACTCGCTTTCCGGGAGTACGCAAAGACGTGGGGCGACGATCCCGTATCTGAGCAAATGGCTTATCAGGAACTACAGCAGTTGAACCGACTGAGGTTTGCAAATGCTTTCCCAGGTGATTCCCGGGCGCCGGCTGTGTATTACATTGCACTGCAGCGGGAGTTTGACCAGAACAATTGGGAAGAGTCAGTCAACATGGCGGCTCGTCTTGTTACCTGGCAACCGGCGCCTCCGGCCGAATTAACAACGGAAGCCTTGTTGTTATCTGGCCACAGTCTGTCCGAACTGGGTCGATATGCGGAGGCGGAACTGGCTTACCGTGACGCCCTTGCGACAATGGCTGAAGACGATGAACGCAGAAGCGGGGTTCGTGAAAATCTGGCCGCCGCGGTCTATCGGCAGGCAGAGCAGTTAGCTGATGCCGGCAATGTGGAGGCGGCCGTCAGCGAGTTCCTGCGAGTCGGCACGGCCGTTCCCGAATCCGTTCTGCGGGCAAATGCGGAATACGATGCTGCCTCACTTCTTATAACTGCCAGTCTTTGGGATCAGGCTATCAGTGTGCTGAACGGATTCCGGAGGACTTTCCCGGATCACGAACTGATTGATACGGTCCCGGCAAAACTGGCGTTGGCCTACCGTGAAACGGAGCAGTGGGAGCGAGCAGCCGACGAACTTCAGCAAATGGTGGCACTGGCGACGACGCCGGAAGAGCGAAGAGAAAATCTGTTGATTGCAGCAGAGTTGTACGATCAGGCCGGCAACCGGGAAAAGGCGATCGACACCTGGCGCAGTTACGCCAACAGCCATCCCGAGCCGGCGGATGTCTACATGGAAGCGGCCAATCGGTTGTCCGAGCTCTACCAGGAAGAGGGGGATACCGAAAAACGGGATTACTGGCTGCGCAAGCAGATGGAAACGGTGGACCGGGACCTGGACGCCGCGGACGATCGCATGAGGTACCTTGCGGCGTCAGCCTCTGCAATTCTCGCCCGCGATGCCCTTGCCCGGTATGACAGCATTCGCCTGACTCTGCCGCTGAATCAGAGCATGACAGCAAAGACCGATGCACTCGAAAGGGCAGTCAATGCCTACAAGAAAACTGCCAGCTACGGTCTCTCGTCGTTTGCAACCGAGGCCGGGTACCAGATCGCCCATATCTATGGACGCCTCGGTGCCGACCTGATGGACTCTGAGCGGCCCACCGGATTGAGCGAGCTTGAACTGGCCCAGTACGAGCTACTGCTGGAAGAACAGGCCTACCCGTTTGAGGACAACGCCATCAATATCCACGAGCAGAACATCCGGCGGGCCCGGGAGGGCATTTTCGATGAGTGGGTCAAGCGCAGCTATGAGGCTTTGAAAGTCCTGTTGCCGGGGCGTTACCGAAAAGAAGAAGTGACCTCGGGGGTTGTCTATGAAATCGATTAAGGCCTGTGGACTGTGTCTTTTGGTGATAGTCGCCCTGTCTGGATGCGTGACGGCCCCGACGCCGCCAGAGTCTGACGCAGAAGCCGAGCAGGCTGTCCTTGAAGCCTCATTCAGCGAAGCGGTCCAGGCCATGGAGCAGGGCAATCTTGCCGAAGCCCGGTCCCGTTTTGAGCAATTGGCCCGCGACTATCCGGAAAAGTCCGGACCCATGGCCAACCTTGGCATCATTGCTTTCCAGGAAGGGCACACCGATATCGCGACACGGTGGTTTGAGGCCGCGCTCGCGGTGAACCCCGAACATGTCCAGGCGTTGAATCATCTGGGCGTGATTGCCCGGAACGCCGGTGAATTTGATGAAGCAGAGCGGTATTACCGTGCAGCTCTGGCCGTGGATCCTGGATATGCGCCCGCGATTCTTAATCTGGCTTTCCTGCTTGATATCTACCTGGGTAAACCTGCTGACGCCGTTGAACTTTATGAGCGCTATCAATCAGCTGCCAGCGAGCCACACCCGAGACTGGAAGACTGGATCTTCGATGCGCAAAACAGAATCTGATATGGATAACCTGATATGAAACGTCTCGCGCTGATAGCTCTGGCCGCTTCCGCGTTGTTGCCTGCGGCGCCCATGCTCTACGCCCAGGATGCCCCGGGGGTGGTAACCATTGAGGGCACTCGCATCCGTGGCGATCAGGAAGTGCCCACGGTGATGTATCTGGTGCCCTGGCAGCCACCGGAAGTGGACGAGTTGCGAGCGCCGGAGGAACGCCTGATGGTTGATCAGGGCCTTCGGCCCCTGGAGCGCTATGAATTCCAGCGTTTTATCAAGTACCACGAAGCCTTTATCAGACAGACGGAGGCCGCCATCGGGCAGTAGAATGTGACGTTTGTCACGTCCTGAGTGTGTTCCTGCGCAAGATTAAACAAACCCTCACACAGACTTTCGCGAACTTACCCTCTCGGGGGAGGGTCGCGCATAGACTGATCTGAAAACCGGACCATGGAGTGCCCAGAAAATGATCGATACCGCCGTTCGCTTCTTCCAGGAAGGTGGCTTTTTTATGTTTCCGATCGCCGTTGTGCTGATTATCGGACTCATTGTTGCCATTGAACGTTACGTTTACCTTTCCGCCCAGAAACTGACCAACCGTCGGGACTTCAACCGTCTGCACCAGATGATTGCCAAGCGCGATCTGAAGGGCGCCCTGAATTACACCCAGGAATCCGGTAGTGCTATGTCGACCATGATCGGCTTCGGCCTTCAGCGTCTGGCCCGCCGCCAGGGGCGCGAAGAGATCGAGTACGCGATGGAAGAGGGGCTGCTGGATGTCATGCCCAGGCTGGAAAAGCGCACCCAGTACCTGGCGACGCTGGCCAACATCGCCACGCTGCTGGGTCTTCTCGGTACCATCATTGGCCTGATTGCGGCGTTCACTGCCGTGGCTGCAGCGGATCCAGCCCAGAAGGCAAGTCTGTTGTCCCAGAGTATTTCAGTCGCCATGAACACCACGGCGTTCGGCCTGATGTCGGCTATCCCAATGCTGCTGATTCACTCCTTGCTGCAAACCAAGACCAATGAAATCGTCGACAGTTTTGAAATGGCCGGCATCAAGGTGCTGAACCTTCTCAGCGACGGTTCTGGTAACAAACCGGTCGCCCAACCACAGGCCCAGAACGCCGCTGCACCGGCACAGGTAGCGACTCCGGCCGGTAGCCCGGCCTGATAACCAGCCAGAAGGATGTCAGGCCATGAGACGGAAACATCGTCGCCTACAAAGTGAGGCCGATCTCGACATCACGCCCTTCATGAATCTCATGATTGTGCTGGTGCCGGTACTGCTGCTGAATATGGTGTTCGCCCACACCAGCGTTCTGGAACTGAACTTCCCGACCGGTGAGAGCCTTTCGGCCGAGCAGGCGGAAGAGCTCCAGATCCAGGTGGTGATCTATGAGGATCGCCTGGTCGTTGCGGATAACCAGGGCGGCGTTATCAAGAACATCCCCCAGCGCGAGGGCGAGTATGATTTCGTTCTGCTCAAGGATGTCATGAAGGAAATCAAGAGTCGGGTGCCGGACAAAAAGGATGTGATCATCATGCCGTCCCGGCAAACCTCGTATCAGTCCCTGGTCTCCGTGATGGACACAGTGCGCTCCTACGAAGCTGTCGTGGCTGGCAGCGTTGTTGAGGCAGAACTGTTCCCTGAGATCTCGCTTGGTGATGCTCCTGTTAAGACTTCTGGATCCGCGGAGGTGAGTTCATGAAAGAATCCGCGAAAGCCCGTCGTCTGAAGCGCCACTATCGACGCAACAAGAGCCAGGGAAAGATGAACCTGGTCTCGTTGATGGATATCTTCACCATCCTTGTGTTCTTCCTGATGGTGAACTCCTCCTCTGACGTACAGGTATTGAACCAGAACAGCACCATCAAACTGCCGGATTCCACTGCCCAACAACCCCCGGGTGATGTTTTAGCGTTGACCGTAACCGACAGGGACATCCTGGTGAACGGGCGACTGGTGGTAAAACGCGACGCTTTCCAGACCTTCGACGGGCAGGTTGAGCCCTCCCTGAAACAGGAGCTTGACTACCAGGCCAGCCGTTCGTCGGCGCCTGCACCGGATGCTGGCCGCCCAATTACCATTCTTGCGGATCGGGAACTGCCTTACGAGCTGCTCAAGAAAATCATGTCCACCTGTGTGGACGCCGGTTATGCCAGCATTTCCCTGGCGGTTAATCAGCGTACGGAACAGGGAGCCTGACCATTATGGATTATCGGTACGGATTGCCCTGGAATCAGGAGCGCGGTGAGCGGAAACGTCTGCTGGCTGCGGCCGTTGTGGTGGTGCCGCTGTTCCTTGCGTTCGCAGGCTATGTCAGCTGGATAGAACTACCTGAGCGGGACAGGCAGGAACAGGAGGCGTTGCCGCCACAGCTGGCAAAACTGATCATTGAGAAGAAAGAGCCGCCAAAACCGGTACTGCCTGAACCCGAGCCGCCGAAACCTGAGGAAAAGCCGGTGGAGCAGGCTAAGCCAGAACCCGAACCGGAGCCTGTGCCCGAACCGGTGGTTGCGGAACCGGAGCCTGAACCTGAACCAGAAGTAGCGGAAAAACCAGAGCCAAAGCCGGAACCCAAGCCCGAGGAAGTCGCCAAGGCGCGGGAAAAGGCAAAGAATACCGGTATTCTGGCAATGGGGAACGAACTGAAAAAGCTCAGCTCGCTGGCGGAGTCGGTCAAGCTGGATGGCCCGGTTGCCAATACAGCTGAGCCTATTGCTCGCAAAACCGGTGATACGCTGGCCTCCCGCGCTACCGCGAGTGCCAAGAGCAGTGGCGTGAACGAGGAAGTGCTCAATCGGGAGGCCGGTCAGGTCGCCCTGGCTGAGCGCCAGCGCGCGGAAGTTGCGGAAGCCGAACGGGTTGCTGCAGTCAAAGAGGCAGCCCGCAATGAACGGCAGGAAACCGCTGCCAGAACCCGGAGCAAGGAGGAGTTGCGCCGGACCATGGACGCCAACAAGTCCGCGATCTACAGCATCTACAACCGGGAGCTGCGACGGAAGCCTTCGCTTCAGGGGAGTATCACGCCGGAGCTGGTGATTGAGCCCAACGGTGCGGTATCCAGTTGTTCAGTCGTGGAGTCCACCCTCAACGAACCGGCACTGGAGAACAAGATCTGTAATCGTCTGAGGCTGGTGGATTTCGGGGCCCGGCCGGGCGTCGACCAGACCAAGATCCGTTATCCGATTGAATTGCTGTCCAGTTAACCAACTGGACAGCACAGCGTCTTGCTAGCGTTTCGGGGCCGCAACTGCGATTGCGAGACTGACCAAACCAGAGCCTGCAAGGGCACCCACGAATGGCATCAGGGTTGGAATGCTGCCGGGGAAACTCGCAGCTTCCAGGCCGGCCATCAAACTGCCTCCGGACATCCAGCCGGGCAGAATCGCCCCGAAAAGCCCTGCCAGACAGCCCAGAATGGCCGCCCGGGTGGTCATTTTCCCCCAGAGTCCCATCAGCACAGGCAGTACCGCCGTGGCACACAGCAGGTCGGCGATCAGGAACAGCCGGAGCACGGAAATGCCCTGAAGGGCTACCAGAACCACCGGAATCATCAGCAGCACTGTGAACCATCGGGCACTGACAATGGAAAGGCCCTGTTTTTCGGTAACCGCCAGGGATGCGAGCGCATTCTGCAGGGTATCCACCGAGGAAGCGACCAGGGTGATGGCCAGAATAAGGGCCGGCAAAGCCAGCCAGGCCGGGGCATCGGCCAGCAAGGCAAAGAACGGAATCGGAGGATTGCCAAGGTCCGCGCCACTCAGGGCCGCCAGGATTCCTAACCCGCCCACAACGGCGACAACGCCGATGGTAACTACGCCGCCGAGCAGTGCTCCACGGCTGAGGGCATCGGTGTCGCGGGCTGACCACAACCGCTGCCAGTATCCCTGATGGAACAGGTTGGCGGCGGTGACGGCGATCACCAGAGTCAGCGCCACGCTGAGGGCCCCAGAGGTCGGGATGTCGGGCAAGGCTGCGGGAGCTGCGTCCGGGAGTTTGCCAAGCGCGACGAAACTGACAATCGCCAGCAGGCCGATCAGCAATAATGCCTGCCATTGATCGGTAACGATACTTGCCCGGAGGCCACCGACAGCCGTGTATACCAGCGTGGTAACCGCAACTCCAATGACCACGACGCCACCGTCAATGCCGGAGAGCAGCGAGGTAATGGCGCCGATGGCAGTGAGCTCGGCGGTCAGGAAGCAGAGCATGTAAAGTACTGAGATCATCGAGACATAGCGGCGCACGCCATTGCCATAGCAGGCGTTGGCAAACTCGCCGATGCTGCGCCCCTCGGGCAGGAAGCGGCGGATGGCGGGTCCACAGAAGGCGAACACAATGAATGGCAGAGCGGCACCTAGGGCATAGCCTGCCAGTGCCAGCGGGCCGACCAGCGCGCCTACTTCCGGCGGGGCAAACAGGATCCAGCCGCCCATCCCGGAGGCCAGGAAAGAAAGCCCCAAAGCCCTGGCTCCCTGACTGTTCCGTGCCGTTACGTAATCATCCAGACCGCCGTCTGCGAGCCGGGCTCTGAGTCCCAGCCAGGCGAACAGAATCATGGCGACCGCAATCGCCGCGAGGGTGGTATAAAACATCGGGTGCTTCTCCGCCAGTCATCGAGCGGGCAATAGTGCCACAACGGCGGGTGCGGGGCGAGAAGCGGTGGCCGGCAGGAGCGCGAGCCACCCAAAAGTCTACTGCTTAACTGCCTCTGCAGCTTTGACTTTGACGTAGCTACCCGGTGCGTTCTCGATTGCAGGCAATTTCCCTTCGCCCGGGATACGAGCGGGTACGTCACCGTCCGAGAAACGCGCAATCCACTCAAGCCAGTGGGGCCACCAGGATCCGGGATGGTGTTCGGATTGCTCGAACCAGGTGTCTGCATCCGGCACCAGTGTGTCATTGGTCCAGTAGCCGTACTTTTCCTTGTAGGGCGGGTTGATCACCCCGGCGATGTGGCCAGAGCCAGACAGCACAAAGCGGACATCGCCACCGTGGGCCAGTGCTCCCTTGTAAGTGGTTTTCCATTTGGCGATGTGATCCTGTCGGGCGGACAGGAAGAATGAGGGCACCTCGATCTCGGACAGATTGATGGACTCACCGAGCAGACTCAGGGAGTCTGGCTGCACCAGCCGGTTATTCAGGTACATCTGGCGCAGGTAGAAACTGTGCATCCGGGCCGGCAGGTTGGTGCCATCGGTGTTCCAGTACAGCAGGTCAAAAGCCGCCGGTTTCTGGCCTTTCAGGTAGTTATTGGTCCAGAACGACCAGAACAGTTCGTTTTCCCGCAGCAGGTTAAAGGTGAACGCCATGGCGCGACCGTCAAGGTAGCCCTTGCGCTCCAGCATTTTCTCAATGCCCCGGATCGAGTGATCGTTGATGAAGACACCGATTCCGCCAGGGTCCGAGAAGTCCAGCAGGGTAGTCAGATAGGTAGCACTGGCTACTGGATTACGGCCTTTTTTCTTGAGCCAGGCCAGCGTTGAGCCCAGCAATGTGCCACCGATGCAATAACCGATCAGATTCATCTGTTCTTCGCCGGTGGCTTCGGTAACGGCATCCATGGCAGCCAGTGGCCCGAGTTCCATGTAGTCTTCCCAGCCTTTGTCACGCATGGAAGGGCCAGGATTGCGCCAGGAAATAATAAATACGGTCTGTCCCTGGTCAACCAACCACTGGATAAAGGAGTTTCTGGAGGTCAGGTCCAGGATGTAATACTTGTTGATCCAGGGCGGAACAATCAGCAAGGGGCGCTTGTTGACGGTGTCTGTCGTCGGCGAGTACTGGATCAACTGCATCAGTTCGTTCTGGAACACCACCTTGCCCGGGGTGGTGGCCAGGTTACGCCCTACCTCGAAGGCGGAGCGATCGGTCATTCCAACATTGAACAGGGACGGGTTCTGGCGCAGATCTTCGATCAGCTGGCGACCACCGTCGATCAGGTTCATCCCTTTGCGTTCCCAGGTAATCCGGAGCACTTCCGGGTTCGTGGCAGGGAAATTAGAGGGTGACAGCGCACTGGTCAGTTGCCGGGCATAAAAAAGCATCTGGTCCCGTCCGGCTTGGGGCATGCCCTCCATGCCGGCTACCCAGTTCAGGAACGTGCGGGAGTTGATCAGGTACGCCTGGTGGAGAACATCAAAAGGCAGATGCTTGTGCCAGTCCTCGGCTTGGAAACGCCGGTCGTCGGGCTCAGGTTCGAAAACGGGCTTATTATCCTTGCCCACCAGCCGGGCGAGGGTGTAATACCCCAACGCGGCATGTTTGCGAGCCAGATCCAGTTCCGCACCGGCGAACCGGAGCGGGTGGAGTAGCAGGTCCTCTGCCATCGTACGGTAGGCATCGGACATTTCCGTCATCGTGGAGAGCGTTGCATCATCCAGGACGCCAGCGTCGCCCAGCAATTTCTCCAATTGCTGCTGCCCCTGACGGACGTTGGTTTCGAAACCGTTGACGAGCTGACCAACAGCTTTCCCGAGCGTATCCAGACCGAACATGGCTATCCCTTATTTGGCAGCTTTCGGGCTGGCTTTGGTGGTTTCTTCCGGCGTTTTTTCGAACACCTTCTGAATCTGCTCCCGGCTCTCGTTGAAATAATCCTGCCAGGCTTTCCAGTCTGCCGTGAACTGCTCGCTCAGGGATTTCAGGGTTTCCGCCTGATCACCGGTAAGGCTTTTCAGGCCCTCCAGATCACGAACTTCAGACACCTTTTTAGCCTGCTCCATGGTGACATCGGCATAGCGGCGGAAGGCGTTCATCTGCATTTCGGCAGCCTTGCCTACCTGCTCAAACAGGGTTTCATTCAGTCGCGTCGCTTTCTCGAAAAGCTCGGTGTTCATAGTCACAACTCCTTTGCATACAGGTTTGATGGGTCTCTATTCTGCCTCACTCCGCATGACGCAATTTTGACAAGCATCAATCCCGGGTTCAGCTTATGCTTTACTGTAGGAACATGTTTTCCAGGCAAGGCAGGAGGCGCCACATGACTGACCGGAAATCCGAACTTGAAACACTGAGGGCAGACCTGACGGCCAGGCTTTCCCGTTATGAAGCTCACCAGCATCGAGAGGGTGGCGCGCTGGACAAGGATTTCGAGGAGCAGGCTACCCAGACCCAGAATGACGAGGTGGTCGACTCGCTTGAAACGGAAACCCGTGCCGAACTCGCTCAGATTGAACACGCGCTTGCGCGGATAGAGAGCGGTGTTGGCGACGAATGCGAATCCTGCGGCGAGGCCATCGACCCCCGCCGTTTGCAGGTGCTGCCTTACACCACGGTTTGCGTGGACTGTGCCGAAGACTGACTGACCCATGGAGCCAGGAAAGGCAGCCAGGAGCGGCTCCGCGGTATTCCAGACCCGGGGCCTTACGAAAACCTATGATCAGGGAGAAGTTCAGGTTCATGCGCTCCGTGGGGTGGATCTGGATCTCTATGGCGGCGAACTGGTCGTCATGCTGGGCGCTTCCGGCTCGGGCAAATCCACACTTCTGAACATTCTTGGCGGGCTGGATGTGCCATCCTCCGGTGAGGTCCGGTATCGGGATATCGATCTCAGTGCAGCCGGAGACCGCGAACTGACCCGTTACCGGCGTGAGCATGTTGGCTTTGTGTTCCAGTTTTACAATCTCATTCCAAGCCTGACGGCGCGGGAAAATGTTGCGGCAGTCACCGAGATTGCATCCGATCCGATGTCTCCCGAAGAAGCTCTTGAGCTGGTTGGATTGAAGAGCCGTATCGACCATTTTCCCGCCCAGCTTTCCGGTGGTGAACAGCAACGGGTTGCCATCGCCAGGGCCATTGCCAAACGACCGGAAGTACTTCTTTGCGATGAGCCGACCGGCGCTCTGGATTCGGCCACTGGTGTGCTGGTTCTTGAAGCTCTGGAAAAAGCCAACCGGGAAACGGGCACCACCACCGTTATTATCACCCATAATGCCTCCATCGCTGGCATGGGGGATCGTGTAATCACGCTCTCCGACGGCAATATCAGTGGTGAGCGTCATAACGAACGTCGCCAGGATCCCAGGACGCTGTCCTGGTAACGGGGCCAAATGGAAGAAAAATGGCCACGAAAGGTCTGAACACGGTTCTGAATATCAAGCTACGGCGCGAGCTCTGGCAGATGCGGGGCCAGGTACTGGCTATTGCGCTGGTGATCGCCGGAGGCGTGGGTGTCTGTGTGATGTCGCTGGTGAACTATTCATCGTTACTGGCGACCAGAGCCCAGTACTACGATCAGCACCAGTTTGCCGATGTGTTTGCACCCGTTAAACGTGCGCCACGCCACGCCCTCAAGGAAATAGGTTCATTACCTGCCATAGCAAGGTACGAGGGGAGAGTTGAGGGAGCTGCAAAACTGGAAATGCCGGGCTTCCCGGACCCGGTGTCGGCCCGATTGGTGTCTATTCCTCCGGAGGGCCAGCCCGAGGTCAATCGCTTGTTCATCCGTCAGGGTCGGCTTCCGGGCACAGGTCGCAGCCAGGAAGTCGCGATCATCGGAAGCTTTGCCGAAGCGCACGAGTTAGAACTGGGTGATCAGTTCCAGGCAATCATCAATGGTCGTCGCCAGGCACTTACTGTGACCGGCATTGTTGAATCACCGGAGTTCATATACGTCATTCCGCCTGGTGGCATGCTGCCGGACTATCAGCGGTATGGTGTGCTGTGGATGAACAGGGAGGCCCTGGAATCCGCCATGGACATGAGGGGCGCATTCAACAGTCTGGTTTTAACACTCAGACCGGGGCATTCCGTTGCCTCTGTGGTCGATGCCCTGGACCGACTCCTGGCCCGTTATGGGGCGACGGGAGCCTTTGGCCGGGATGATCAGTTCTCTCATCGCTTCCTGAGTGACGAGCTGAATCAGCTGAAAACCATGGCGACGGTGTTTCCACTCATTTTCATGAGTGTGGCCATGTTTCTGCTGAACGTGGTGATCGGCCGCCTGATAAGCACCCAGCGGGATATTGTTGCCGTGCTCAAGGCCTTCGGCTACAGCAACCGCCAGATCGCCTGGCACTACAGCAAACTGGTCATCGTGATTGCGGTTATCGGTTTGTTGGCCGGCCTTGCCCTGGGGCTTTGGCTGGGGAGGTCACTGGGGGAGCTCTATATGGATTACTACCGATTCCCCGGGTTGTTGTTCCGTATCGACCCTCTATGGCTTCTGTTACTGGGTATTCTGACCATCGCGGTGGCCTGGCTCGGTGCCTGGCGGGCCATCAGACAGGCGGCCTCCCTGCCGCCCGCCGAAGCCATGAGGCCCGAAGGCCCCGCCAGGTACCGAGTGACCGTAGTGGAAAAGCTGCTGTCGGGAATCCGCTTCTCCCAGCCCTCCCGAATGATTGTGCGTCAGCTTTCCCGTCGCCCGGTCCGGACTCTGTTATCCATGAGTGGGGTCGCCATGGCGACCGCCATCGTGATGGTGGGTAACTTCCAGTTCGATTCGGTATCCCTGATGGTGCACACGCAGTTTGCACGGGTGCAGCAACAGGATCTGGCTGCGACCTTTATTGATCCGGTTAACAGCGCGGCGTTGTTCGGCTTGCAGAGGCAAGCCGGGATCCGGTACGTGGAGGGTCGCCGCTCTGTGCCGGCCCGCCTGGTTGCTGGCCACAGGGAGTGGCGAAGTGCGGTCACCGGAATACCCTCCGATGCGAGACTGCAATTTGTCATCGACAGCGATCTGCAACCGGTCACGCTCCCCAGGGAGGGGCTGCTATTGACCGATTATCTGGCTGAAGAGCTGGGCGTTGGGCCAGGAGATGTTCTGCAGCTGGAGCTCCTCGAAGGTGACCGGCGAACGGTTATGGTTCCGGTCGCCGGTATTACCAGCGAGTTTCTTGGGGTCGGTGCCTACATGGATCTGGATGCCCTGAACCGGGCGCTGGGTGACGGCCCCCTGATCAATCAGGCCATGATAAACCTGGAGCCCGACAAGGCTTCGGAAGTCTACAACAGCCTTCGTGAAACACCGGGGGTGCTTGGCTTGAGCATCCGCCAGGCCATGCTGGACAGTTTCTATGACACCCTGGCGAGAACCTTCCTGACGTTCACCTTTTTTAACAGCCTGATGGGCGGAATCATTGCCTTCGGGGTGGTCTACAACACCATCCGGATTTCCCTCGCCGAGAAAGGTCGGGAGTTGGCTAGCCTGAGGGTGCTGGGGTACACCCATAATGAGGTTGCGCATATATTGTTGGGAGAGGTTGCGCTATTGCTGTTACTGGGCATTCCGCTCGGTTGGCTGATTGGCCAGGGTCTGGCGCTCATGATTGTTACTGCCATGCAAACCGAGCTGTACCGGGTGCCCCTGACCATAACCACCCAGACCCTTGGCATGTCCGCGCTGGTCGTGGTGGTATCGGCAATCGCTTCCGGGGTGATTGCCTGGTGGCGCCTGAAAGCGCTGGATCTGGTGGCAGTGTTGAAAACACGTGAATAGGTGCGAAAGCAACCAGGGAGTGAACTGAGATTATGGCGAAAAAAGGGTTTGCCGGAAAATGGTTGTTCTGGGGCGTGTTTGTTTTGCTTGCCATTGCTGCAGTTGTGATCACGATCCGGCCCGATCCGGTTTGGGTGGACCTGGCGCCGGTAACCCGTGGACCCATGGAAATCACCATCAAGGAAGAAGGAAAAACCCGGGTGCGGGACCGTTACGTGGTGTCTTCCCCGGTTGCCGGCTACTTACACAGGGTTTTGCTGGAGGTGGGGGATCCGGTTATTCCGGGAGAGCTGCTGACGGAGGTGGACCCCATGCCTGCCAGTACCCTCGATGCCCGCAGCCGGGCAGAAGCGGAGGCCAAAGTACAGTCGGCCCGATCGGCGCTCAATTCAACCCGACAGAAAGTCGCAGCCGCCGAGGCGGAAGCAGATCTGGCCGTTCGGGAACTGGCCCGCCTGCAGGCTCTGAGTGATGACCATTTTGTTTCCGACGAGCGTTTGCAGCAGGCGAGGGCAGCTGCGGACAGGGCAAAGGCCATTCTGCGTTCCGCCCGCTTTGACGAGGAAGTAATGGCCCATGAACTGGCAGCGGCCAGAACCCGCCTTGAAGTGTCTGCTGCTCGGGCTAATGGCGACGGCGCAGTGGAGCGTGTGCCGGTCAGATCTCCGGTGAATGGCTCAGTCCTCGGCATAGTCCGGAAAAGTGAGGGTGTGATTCAGGCCGGTGAAGCCATTCTGGAACTGGGAGACCCCGGGGCGCTTGAGGTGGTTGTCGATGTGTTGAGCTTTGATGCCGTGAACCTCCGGCCCGGTATTGAGGCGCGCCTCACTGGATGGGGTGGCGGCACCCTGGATGCCGTTGTCCGACGGGTTGAGCCGGTGGGCTTCGAGGATGTGTCCGCCCTTGGAGTTGAGGAAAGACGGGTACAGGTCGTTGCGGACATTACCAGTCCTCCGGATGCGTGGCAGAGCCTGGGAGACGGCTACCGGGTGGATGCGGAGTTTGTGCTCTGGCGATCAGACAATGTTCTTCAGGTGCCGGAATCTGCCATCTTTGTCAGTGACGGCCAGCATCAGGTATTCCGCGCTGTTGAGGACAGAGCGGTGCTTACAAACGTGTCGGTCGGACGTACAAACGGATTCCATACGGTTATTCAGGATGGTCTTGGCGAGGCAGACCGTGTGGTCCGGCATCCGGATCGCCAGCTGGAAGATGGCAGCCAGATCAGGGTTCGTTAATGGCCCGTATTGCCGGCCCCGTCCGTTGAAATGAGAGGACATATCACGTTTCGCTGGCTAGACTGACGGCAGAAAACAACAAAAAGGAGCCTTTCAAGGTGGACCGGTTCGACACTCTTATTATCGGTGGCCGCTATTTTGACGGTACTGGCGGCCCCTCACGCATAGCCCATGTTGGCGTCAAGGATGGGCGGGTTGCCAAGGTATTTGATGAACAGCCCGACATCAGCCTTGCGACGCGCACAATTGACGCCAGCGGTTGCTGGGTGACGCCGGGATTTCTCGATACCCATACCCATTACGATGCCGAGTTGCTAGTGGCGCCCTCCCTGTCTGAGTCTGTGCGTCACGGTGTCACCACTGTGCTGATCGGCAGCTGTTCCCTGAGTATGGTCTGTTCCGATCCGGAGGACGCCTCAGATATTTTTACCCGGGTGGAAACTGTCCCGAGGGAAAAAGTGCTGCCCATTCTGAAACAGTACAAGTCCTGGCAGACACCCAAAGAGTGGGTGGCGTTCATGGACCAGCATCCACTGGGGCCCAATGTCATCAGCTTTCTTGGTCACAGTGATCTGAGAACCGCCGTTATGGGGCTGCATCGCGCCACCGACCGGAGCGTGACTCCGACCACCGATGAACAGGAGCGGATGGAAGCCTTGCTGGAGGAGGCTTTGCAGGAAGGTTTTCTCGGACTTTCCACCATGTGCCTTAAATGGGACAAGGTGGACGGTGATCGGGAGTGGTCCAAGAGCCTGCCAAGCACCTACGCCCGCTGGCGGGAGGTCAGCCGTCTGAATGCACTTTTGCGCCGTTACGGGCGGGTGCACCAGGGCGCACCGAATGCGGCCAATCCGTTGCAGGTGACCCAGTACCTGAAAGAGACCCTGGGCTGGTTGAGAAAGCCCCTGAAAACAACCCTCATTGCGATGATCGACCTCAAGGGTAACCCCACGGTCAAACCGATGGCGAGTCTGGTCGGGTGGCTGGCCAACAGCTTTGGTGGTAATTTTCGCTGGCAGCTGCTCCCGACACCGTTCACGGTCTATGCCGATGGCATGGATATCGTGCTGTTCGAAGAATTCGGTGCCGGTGAAATGGCCCTGGATATACGGGATCAACTGGAGCGCAACGAACTTCTGAAGGACGAGCAATACCGTCGGAAATTCAGGAAATTCTACAAGGAAAAGCTTTCGCCCCGGGTGTGGCAGAGGGATTTCGGCGATGCCGTGATTCTCGATTGCCCGGATAAAAGCGTGGTCGGCCGCAATTTTGCCGAGCTTGCCGCTGACCGTGGCATCCATGTGGTCGATTTCTTTCTCGACATGGTGGTTGCCCATGGCCGTTCGCTGCGCTGGTTTACCACGGTAGGCAACCACAGAAAGGATCGGCTCCGGAAAATGGTCGCCAATCCCGGTGCCCTGATCACTTTTTCCGATGCCGGGGCGCACATCCGGAATATGGCCTTCTACAATCTGCCTCTAAGGTTTCTGAAGCTGGTTCACGAAAGCCATGGCGAGGGTGAGCCGGTCATGTCGCTGGAACGCGCTGTACACCGGCTGACCGGCGAACAGGCAGAGTGGCTTGGAGTTGATGCGGGTCATATCAGAGTGGGGGACCGGGCCGATATAACGGTACTTGACCCCCGTGGCCTTGATCAGGATCTGGAGCAGGTTGAGTGGGCCGAGATGGAAAACTTCGGACTGGAAAGAATGGTTAACCGGGTCCCTGGCTGTGTCAGAGACGTGCTGATCAATGGCCAATCTGCGGTAACGGATGGTGAGGTGGAAGCTGCATTGGGCAGGGAATCTGGATACGGACACTTCCTGCGCGCCGGGGCGTCTGGATAATCACGGACAAAAGGAAACCTATGAACCAGCGATTTGCACCCGCAGTCTGGGTGGTGGTCTTTCTTGCAGTCTTTGTCTGGTCTGCCATCGGGCCCACGGACCGGGCCACCTGGGTTCTTGAGGTGCTGCCTGCCGCCGTTGGTTTCGCAGCGGTTGTCTGGTGTTTCTTCCGTTATCCACTCACGCCGCTGGTTTATGTTTTGGTTCTGGTGCATGCCATCATCTTGATGGTTGGCGGGCACTATACCTATGCGGAAGTGCCTTTGTTCGACTGGTTTCGGGACTGGTTTGGTTGGGAGCGCAATAATTACGACAAGCTGGGCCACCTGGCACAGGGGTTTATACCGGCAATGGTCGCCAGGGAAGTGGTCATTCGCTTCGACGTGTTCTCCAGTCGCCGCTGGGCGGCGTTTTTCATCGTCTGTTTCTGTCTGGCGGTAAGCGCCTTTTACGAGTTGATTGAATGGTGGGTGGCCTTGCTAAGTGACGAAGCCGCCGAGGCCTTTCTGGGCACACAGGGCTACGTCTGGGATACCCAGTCGGATATGGCCTGGGCCTTGTCCGGCGCCATTCTGGCCCTGATCCTGCTCGGGCGAGTTCATGATCGCCAGCTTCAGGCGCTCTGACGTTTCGCTCGCCTGCTGATGTTGAATGTCCGAATGGTGGATTAGAACCGTATGTCCGAAGAGCTCAAAGCTGACAACCAGGCCGAGGGGCTGCCCCGCAGCCAGGTCATCGGACTGATCCTCGGGGCAGCATTTCTGCTGGCAACCACCATACTCCCACCTCCGGAAACCATGGCCCCGGAAGCCTGGGCGGCGCTGGGGTTGATGCTGCTCATGGCTACCTGGTGGTCTACTGAAGCTATTCCGATTCCCGCCACTGCCTTGCTGCCAATCGTGCTGGTTCCCGCCCTCGGGCTTGGCACGGTTGCTGAGGCTACCGAGCCCTTTGCCAATCCGATCATTTTCCTGTTCCTGGGTGGCTTCACCCTCGGGCTTGCGATGCAGCGATGGAACCTGCATCGCCGGATCGCCCTGATGACGCTGAGGGCCGTTGGCAGTAAACCCCGACGGCAGATTGCCGGGTTCATGTTGGCAACCGCCTTTTTGAGCATGTGGGTCAGCAATACCGCAACAGCGATTATGATGCTGCCGATTGGTCTGTCGGTGGTGGCGATGATGGACAGCAATGACAATCCCGAGGGCATTCGGCGTTACGCCACAGCACTACTTCTGGCTATCGCCTATTCCGCCAGTATCGGTGGTATTGCCACACTTATCGGCACACCGCCAAATGCCTTGCTGGCGGCCTACCTGAGCGAAAACCAGGGTATTTCTGTGGGCTTTGCTCAATGGATGTTGCTGGGGGTTCCGGTAACGGTTGTCATGCTGGCGCTGGCCTGGTGGTGGCTGACCCGGCGTGACTTCGGGCTGGGCAGCTCCGGCGACGGTGGCAAGGCCATACGGGAGGAGCTTGACGCATTGGGGCCGCTGGGCAAGGGCGAAAAGCTGGTTGCCCTGGTGTTCCTGATCACCGCCGCCGCCTGGATATTCAGACCGCTGCTATCCGAGAATCTCATGCCCTGGTTGAGCGACACCGGCATTGCCATTGCAGCGGCTATTGCCATGTTCCTCATGCCCGTTAATACCCGTACCCGCGAATTCGTGCTCGACTGGGAGACCGCGAAGGGCATTCCCTGGGGTGTGCTGCTACTGTTCGGCGGAGGGCTGGCCATGGCCGGCGTGATCAGCAGTTCCGGTCTGGCAGAATGGATCGCCCAAAGCCTTGGCGTGGCCGGCGCCCTGCCAACCCTTGTCATGATTGTTCTGGTGGCGGGCATCATCATCTTCCTGACGGAAGTTACCAGCAATACCGCGACGGCGGCGGCGTTTCTGCCGTTGCTGGGGGCGTTGGCCCTGAGTCAGGGGGTGTCACCGCTACTGTTGACCGTGCCTGCCGCCATTGCGGCCAGCTGTGCCTTCATGATGCCGGTGGCTACGCCACCCAATGCCATCGTGTTCTCCAGTGGTCATATGCAGATCAGTGACATGATCAGAGCCGGGTTTGCTCTCAATCTGATGGGCATTGTCGTGGTGACACTGATTAGTTATCTGCTTCTTGGCGTGGTTTTCTCCATGCAGTCAGGGGTTGGCTAATCGCCCTGAATCTTGCTCAGCAGATCTTTGGCCAATTCGATGGCCTCTGAACGATGGCTGATGTTCTGTTTTTGATAAAGGCTGCGGATATGGGTCTTGACCGTTGTCGAGGCCACTTTCAGGTGCTCGGCAATCTGGTCATTGGAAAGACCAGCGTGTATCAGACTGAGGATCTGCCACTCCCTGCGGGTGAGGGGGGAGGTCCGGATCAGTTCCGGCACGTCCGGCCGGTCGATGATGTCCTGGATGATGGCCTCATCCAGCGAGATCCGGATGGCGCGGCTGAAGTCCCGTTGTTGCTGGGCCAGCTGAATCAGACGCTCCGCCCGCTGAAGTTCCATGCCTTCAATAGCTTCGTCGTTTATCAGCGCCTTGAGCAGAACAATCAGTTCCTTGCCCAACCGAAGGAAGCTGCCGACAGCACCGGTGGTACTCGCCAGTTCCAGTGCCGTTTTCATATGATCGAGAGCCTGTTCGCGCTCATCCAGTTGCCAGTAGAGGTAGGCGAGGGCAATGTGGTTGCGATTCAGATCTGTTTTCAGGCCAAATTCCCGCGCTACCGCGGTCAGTTCTTCCAGGAGCGGTCGGGCCAGTTCGTACTGGCCCAGGCTGATTAATGCCCGGGCCTGGTTGCGGCCATTGCACTGATTAAAATGGTTAGTGGCCTTTGCGGGCTCACAGAGTGGTGCAATCGTGAGCCAGCGCTGGATTGAGTCATGATCCCGAACGGCATCCCAGTACGACAGCATGGTGGCCTGGGCGTTGGCCACCCAGTCGAGGTGGTAGTCTTCGGCCGCCAGCATTTTCTGGATCTTGGCAATGTAGTCCGCACACAGGCTCTGCCGGCCCCGGGCCTGGGCGACCTTGGCCAGGGACGTGTAGCTCTGCACGTACCAGCGCTCCCCCTGCGCCTCAAGAATTTCGATGCCCTGAAGCGCGCAACGCTCGGCACTTTCCAGGTGGTGCCACTCCCACATGATCTGGCTGCGGATGCGAAACAGGAATTCCAGGATCGGCAGATGGTTCAGTTGGTTTTCTTCCGCGTATTGGAAAGCGCGCTCCTGAATGTTGTAGGCCTTTTGCAGGAGCCCCATGGCGACACTGATTTCGCTTTGCTGGCAGAGCGCCCAAATAACGTTCTGGTGGGCCTGATGGGCCCGGGCAAGATGCTCGGTGTCCTGCATGCGAGCCAGGGCTTCCTCGAGTTCTCCGCGCACAAACAGCGCTTCACCAATAACCGAGGCCGCGGCCACCCGGGATGTGGGCAGGTAACGCGCTTCCTGTTCGATGGCTTCCCGGGCAAGCGTCAGGGCGCGGTCGCCGTCACCATAATTCATGGCTACCTGGGCGCGGATGGCGCTGAACTCGCCATGAACGGCCCGCTGAGTGTCCTCGTTCATGGATGCCTGCAAACGGGCTTCCGCCGCTGATAACCAGTTTTCCACTTCATCAAACTTGTACTGGCCCTGGGCAACCCATGCCCTGAGCAGCGTCAGAGTGGGATCTTCCGCAATGATTTCCTGGGGCAGCGTATCGAGGCAGCGCTGCAACAGATGAAACTGACCCTCGGTAAAGAATTTTCGTCCGTGGATGGTCAGTACGCGGGTGATTCGCTCGGGATCTTCTGCGGCAATGGCATGTTTGGCAGCCTCTTCGGCATGGTCCAGCTCAAGCCAGGCATCGGCGGCCCGTTGATTCAGGTCTCTCTGGTTCTCACGGGTAGTACAAGTCAGGAGATGACGCAGATACACCGAGAACAGAGGGTGGTACCGGAACCAGAGCGCGGAATTATCCACGGGCGTTATGAATAGCCCCATGGACAGTAGGCTACTGAGCAGCGCCTGGCCGTCGGTATCGTCCATAACACGCATCACCATTCCCGCATTGAATCGGTCGAGAATGCTGGTACGCATGAGAAACCGCCGCTGCTGTTCGCTCAGGTCGTTTCCCACCAGCTCATCAAAGTAATCGAAGATATTCTGGTTTCCGTGTTCCAACTGATCGACAAACTCGGTGAATTCGACACTGGTTGCAGATGAAGCGGAAAGCAGCTGCAGGGCAGAAATCCAGCCTTCAACCCTTCGGACAGCCCGCTCAATATCCTCTCTCGCAATCTCGAACGGCAGCCGGCTCTGGAGATACTGCTGGGCTTCGTCCGCTTCAAAACCAAGGTCCCGGCTGGTGATTTCGGTCAGACGCCCCTGCATCCGGAGCTGGGCTACCCCCACAGGCGGCATGGTGCGGCTGATGAGAACCAGAGTCAGGTACCCAGGAAGATGCCGTAGAAGGAAGCGCAGCGCCTCGTGGATTTCGCCGTTGGTGATCAGGTGATAGTCATCAAGTACCAGATAGAGCGGCTCATCATCCTGGGGCAGACCGGCGAGCAGATCTGTCAGAAAGGATTCGAGGCTGTCATAGCCTTCTGTCTGAAGTCGTTCCAGTACCGGTTGGCAGCTCCCCTCGGTAGCTCTGGCCAGTGCATTGGCCAGGTATCCGGCAAAGCGGCCCGGTGCGTTATCACTGGTTTCCAGACGGAACCAGGCCGAACGGGCCTCGAGACTTGCCAGTCGCTCGGCAATGGTGGTGGTTTTGCCATAGCCGGCCGGTGCATGAACCAGAAGCAGACTCACCGGCTCGAGGCCATGCAGCACATCGTTGAACTTCTCTCTTGGCAGCAGCGCGGGGGGTGACACCGGGCTCTGGTTCTTGGCAGTGATAAAGGTGATCTGTCCCGGATTCAGTGTTGTTGTCATCAGGATCTACATCAGGAAATTAAGTGTCTGGACTGGTGTTGATACCGGCTTTGTGCCGTTCCGTCAACTCCCGAGGCCTTCTCGGTCAGCGTCTTGAACCAGTTCTCAAATCCGCCCCGCAAGGCCCCTCCTGCAGCGACAGATTTGAGGCACAGTTATCTTTAAGGGCGCAGGCTTTTCGGTATCTTACCGTAACAACATGTAACCCGATTAATAACGTGGCCAATAAAAACAGGGACTTCGTCTGACATGCTGCTGGTGCTCGCTGGATCCATTCTTACATTCACCATGGTGCAGGAAGCGACCGTGGTGGAGCCTTTTGAGAAGGGCCAGATCGTCATCGAGCAGGATGTGGATTCGAGCCCGATAGAGCTACGGTCCGACGTCAGGGTCGAGCCGCTGGTTGAGCAGAAATTCCGGAATATCGTGCGTCAGGCCTATGACTACAGCTGCGGAAGCGCAGCGCTGACCACCGTGCTGAATTTCTACCTGGGCCGGACTTTGTCAGAACGACAGGTCATGGAGGGGTTGCTCCATTACGGCGAAAGCGAGCGCATTGTTGAGCGCCGCGCTTTTTCCATGCTCGACATGAAGCGACTGGTGACGGCACTCGGTTACCCGTCAGGTGGCTTCCGGGCCACCATTGATGACCTCAAGGACCTTGATCACCCGGCAATCGTGCCGATCCATCACGCGGGCTTCAAGCATTTCGTGGTGTTACGGACGATCCGGGACGGGCGCGCCTACCTGGCAGACCCGTCGGTCGGCAATATCTCCTTTACCCTCGCCCAGTTCGAGGAGAAATGGGACGACAACGTGCTCTTCATTGTCTTTCCAGGCAGTGACAAGCCACTGGACAACCTCGAGCTGAAGGAGGAGGACCTTCGCTTCGTGGATGACCAGACAATGACCCTTCTGGCGCTGGAACGGATACCGGCGTTTCACGAGTCCACCCAGAGGCGGATCCAGAATCTGCTGGAACGCCAGAAAAACAATCCCGACGGCAGTGTAGAAAACACCCGAAAGCAGTTGCACTACCGTCGTAACTAATTCGCCGGGCAATCCCCGGGTCAGGAACACTACAAATAAAATAAGGGAGTCAGGATGAATCGTTGGTTTGTGCGAGGTTTTATCCTTGTTTCCACGGCAGGTCTGCTTCCGGGCATGGCCCTGGCGCAGGAAGGGAGTGTGGACCAGGCGCGGGAAGCGCTGGCCAAACAGGAGGGAGACGAGGACGCTTCACAACAGCTTGAAGAAGTGTTCCAGGCTGCAGAGAAGAACTATTCTTTGCAGAAGAAAGGCTCCCACTCCCTGAATTATTCGTTCGACTATTCCTACACTGCGGACCAGCGACTGGACCTGGCCATCACCAATGGTTCAGTGAGAAACCTGGACGTCGTGCCGTCGGCAACTCACAGCTTTACCAATTCCTTTTCCTACGATTATGGCCTGTTGGATAACCTGACGGTGGGTACCCGTATTCCGCTGGTGGTTAAATACGATACCCAGGACGAGCTCAACGTTTATGATTTTGGCGATATCTCCTTCACCGGACGCTGGCAGCCATTTGCCTACGTTCCGGGCAAGATGTCGACCACTCTGTTCGGAACCCTGTCCACCAAGACCGGCGTCAGCCCCTACGAGATAGACATCAATGAGCAGCTGTCCACTGGCAGCGGCTATTACTCTATCGGGGGTGGGGCGAGTCTTTCGAAGGTTCTGGATCCGGTGGTGGTGTTTGGTTCAGTGAGTGCCACCTACAACCTGCCAGCTGAAGACCTTCAGCAGGTTCGGGGGGCACGTTTGCTGACCGAAGTGGACCCCGGTTTCGGGTTGTCCGGTTCCGCTGGCTTTGCCTACTCGCTTTCCTACGATATTTCACTGAGCATCTCGGCCCAGCTCAGCTACAGCGATGAAACCATTCTGACCTTCTCCAATGGCGATCAGGCCGTTGCCCAGGACCAGATGACGGGTTTTCTGAGCATGTCACTGGGTACCCGTGTCAGCGACACCACCATCGTCAACACCAGCCTGGGTATTGGCCTGACCGAGGATGCGCCGGACTTCTCCCTGGGGGTCTCCCTGCCCATTAACTTCTCCGGTCTTAAAGAGTGATTGGTGTCGTTGACGATCTACGGGAAGGGAAGGACTTCATGGGACAGAAAAGCCACAACCGTCAGATTCTCGCGGCCCTGATCGCCACGACCATCTCCTGTGGCGCACAGGCCCAGCTGGCGCAGAATTTAACCATTCATCCCAAGGCATTGGCTCTCGGTAACGCCGTGACCGCCGATCCGCCTGGGATCATGGCGATTCACTACAATCCTGCTGGCCTGACCAAACTGGACGGGCGTCAGCTGGAAGTGAACCTGATGAGCGTCTATCTGGACATTGACGCGGACTTCACCGCACCGGAAGGCTATGAGATCTTCGGCATTGACGGGCTGGAGATTGATCCTCAGACGGGGAAGCAGCGGGACCCGGTTGCCAATACCCACAGTCACACCAACAATGTGGCTCTGTATTTGCCAGGATACGGTATTCTGCGTGCGCCGCCCGGGCCGGCCCTTGCGCCTTCAGCGGGGATCAGCATCAATCCGCCTGGCTCCAAGCTGACCTTCGGTAATGCTTTTTACCTGCCGTTGGCGGCCGGTTTTTACCGCGACAAGGACGATCCAGGCCGTTACCAGCCCCAGGCCACGGCGCTGCAGCGCACCACCTATCTTTCACCGACGGTCGGTTACGAGATCAACGATGACTGGTCCGTAGGAGCAGGCATCCACCTGTCTCATATGGGCATCGCGGCGGACCAGTATATGCGCGCGCCCAACCTGCTGCTGGGGGTTGCTGAAGTTCTGCAGGACGCCTTCAACTGTGAGAGTGGCGATGAGCCCCTTCAGCCCTGGTTGGCGCTTTGTGGTGGTAACGTCGGCCCCTGGGATGACATTGGCGCCCTGAACATCAATGTCCAGGAAACCTTGTCCCCCACCTATGCTCTAGGTGTGATGTGGGAGCCGACGGACTGGTTCAGCTGGGGTGCAAGCTACACCTCGGAAGCCGAAATGAACATGAAGGGCACCTTCGAGATCCAGTACACCGAAGACTGGTCAGGCTTCTGGCAGAGCGTCAACGGATCCGTTCTGGGTGCTATCACCTCGGCGATCCTGAGTCTGCCATCCGGTGCGCCAAAGGAATCCGGTAATGTCAGTATGGATTTGGTGTACCCCCAGCATTTCCAGACCGGCATCAGTGTTGACGTGCACCCGAAACTGACCCTCAACGCCGACATTGGCTGGACCGATTACAAACAGTGGGATGCCTTCGTTTTCCGGTTTGACCGCAACCTGGAGTTTCTCAATGCGGCCCGGATCCTTTCACCGGACAATGCCACACCGAATACCCTGAGGCTGCCCCTGGGGTTCAAGAGCCAGTGGAACTGGGCGTTTGGTATGGAGTTTCATGCGTCTTCCCGTTTAGACCTGCGTGCCGGTGTGGAAATCCGGGATTCCGTTATCCCGGATGATCAGCGACAGGTAATGGCACCTTTCGGTGGCGCAAACCTTTACAGCATCGGCATGGGGTACCAGTGGGACAAGGACACCGAAATTGACATGAACCTCAGCTATCTTCACTCGATAGAGTCGATTCCCGCGGACACCAGCTGTAACGTAAACTGCGACAACATCACCAATATTATCTACAACCCTTATGCGGGCCTTGATATCAAGACATCGCTGAGGGTTGTCATGGCAGGTCTCAGTTTCCGGACCAAGTTCTGAGTGGTGCCAATAACCGAAGGGTAGTCATTCGCAGTGATAAACGGCTCTGTACGGAAATCAGCCTTGTGCCTTTCTCTGGCAGCACTTCTCGGAGGCTGTCAGATTGGTGGATCCACGGTGTCGGAACGGGAAGGCTATTTTACCTGGGTAGACGAGCAGGGAAGGGTGCGGTATTCCCCCATCGCCGAAACCGGGAACAAGGAGTCTGACAAGGACGCTCAAGAGCAGGGTGACCCGGGGGCTGCGGTGGAACCAGCGCAGTCAGATAATTTGGCTGACCCTGAGTCAGAGCTGCGAGAGGAAACTGAGTACACACTTGAAAACTACCCGGATGCCGGGGAGCTTGAAAAAAATGGTTACGTTCGGCCCGGAGAGCGGCAGCCCTATTTCACCTGGCGCGACGCCGAAGGTAATGTACGGGTCAGCTATTACCGGCCGGATACCCGCTCTGACCTTGAGAAAGGGCTGGTTGCGCCCCCTGTACAGATCACCGAAGCCAGCGTTTACCATGCGGGGCCCGATGGAGCAGACCAGACTCCGGTAGAGGGTTATGACCCGGACGCCTTCGCCATCCTCGGCATCGAGGCCCCAACCGATGACTTCTTTACCCGGTTTTCAGCCACCTGTTGCGATTCCATGGATGCCGCCAGTCGGCAAGAGTGGCAATCGGGACGAGAGTTTGGAGTCACTCTGTCGGACGGTTCAGTAACCCATCCGTTTCTCACGGGAACCAGCCCCTATCAACTGGTTGAGCTCCCGGATGCGGATAAGCACGCCAGTCTGGTTATACGCCTGCGCTCCTATGCCAAAGACGGCGTGTTCTTGCCCTCCCTGGTGTTTCTGGATGAGACGATGGCACCGTTAAGGCTGGTAACAGACCTGGTTATGGATTTCACCCCGGAGAACTGGCACCGGCGAGGCTACCTGGAAGCATGGGTTCCCGCGTTTCCGCGCCAGGGGGAGCGTTGGCTGGTCCTGTTTACCCGGCAGCAGGATCTGGAGGGCCAGACGGTTATGGAAACCGGCGATGGCCCCCGGAAAATCCCTCACATCAGGCGCGGTGAAATTGGCCTGATGCAGGTCGAGAAATGAGGTCTCAGTCCTCAGGTTTGCTTAGATCCAGCCACTGCTGGGACAGCCAGTAGAAGCTGCCGTCGCCTGCAGGGTGGGTGCAGTTGTAGCGGAATCGTCGGCTGTTGAAGGTTTCTGGTGCCTGCACCTCCACGTTGCCGTCAATCACGTTAAAGTCGATACGTCCCTGGCCGGAGGCAAAGCACGTCAGCCGGTCAGGATCAATGGGATCAGCGAGCGGGAACACCAGGGTGGGCGGATTCTCCGAGATCACGCCGTCTGGAAGTCTGCCGGTATCAACAGGGAAAGCTTTGCTGCGTAGTTTGTTTTCAAGGCTCCCAAGTTGGCCATAGGCGTTCGCCATTGGAAAGCGAGGCAATCGGGTTTTCTCGGTTTGTTGGCCAATGGCGCCGGATTGCTGGCCAAAACCATACCAGCCGCGCTCGGCAACTTCTCGCTCCAGTGCTTCGTCAAATTCTCCGTAAGGATAGGCGAACATGGGCGCCGGCGCGTCCAGCTCCCGGGCGAGGGCCTTCTGGGCCGAATCAAGGCTGTTGGTAACCCGGGCCTGCCAGTCACTTTCGCTTTCCTTTGGCTTCCGGGCCAGGTGCCCATGGTCCGCGCTGTGATTTGCTATCGTTACGCCCGGACGTTCGGCCAACTCCCGAATCTGATCCCAGGTCATGTAGCCGTTTCGGCCAACCGCTTCGGTGTTTACAAAAATCGTGTAGGGATAGGCCTTGTCGGCCAGCAGCGGCGCCGCCGTATGGTAGACGGAGTCGTAGGCGTCATCGAAGGAAATAGCGATGCGACTACCTTGTCCATCGGTGCCAGCCAGTGTTGTTTCGGTGCCTTTCTGCAGATCTACAACTTCCAGCTGCAGATCCGAGATCATATCCAGTTGCCCTTCAAACAGAGACACAGATGTGCTGGTGGCAGGCGGTGTTGAATCACTGACATGATGATACTGCAGGACAACCAGGTCCGCGCGGGCTGAGATGGCCGTCGCCATAACAGCGACGGTCACGGAAAATTTCAGGAATACTTTGAAGGGCATATCGTCTCCTGTGTTTCTGTTCTCCGGCCAGCTCGAACAGACCGGTCAGATGCTATGGCGGAAATGGGCTTTCAGTACCGCGAAGGCCTGATTGAGATGCTGAATGGTTTCGGTCTTGCCGCCGCGGTCAGGGTGGGCGTGCATCACTGCCCGGCGGAAACGCTTTTTGACCGTTGGAAAGTCCGTGGGAACAGACTTGAAGCCCAATGCTTCCGCTGCTTCCCTTGTTTCGGACTGGGCAGGTGCCTGGCCAGGGGCACCTGCCCAGAAATCATTCATCATCTGTTGAATAGCTTCCTCTGGCAGGCGGTACTGAGAGAGGTCCAGATAGAAATGGCGAAGTGCGTCGACACTGTCGGGCACCCCCTCGCCACTGACCACAGTCTGCGCTTCGATACGTACGTTGAGAGGCGAAATCGTGAGGCTCTCGCCGGCCTCGGACAACTGGTCCCGGAGACGGTAAAGTACATGGAACAACAGAAAATGAACCGGGTAGAGCTTTTCCGGTTCGCTGAAAACAACGTCTCCAAGCAGTTCCCATGGCGGTTTCTGAAGCGCCTTGATCAGCGATAATTCGTTCATGCCTGCCGGTGCCGACCTGAGTTCGTGCTCAACGGCTACCAGCAGGTGCTGAATCTGCTGCTCCAGGCAGTCATCTTCATTCTCTGCTCCGGGATAAGAGGCATTTATCGGGGAATGGCTGTCTGTCATAGAGCCCATGGTAGGCCACTCCCGGCTATCAGGGAAGTGCAGCCAGCCCGGGAAGGCCGCCCATGAACAGAGCGCTCGAAAACCGGGTTGCGGTCAACGCTTCAGTATCCGCCGACTCCGGGTTGCTGTGGGCGCGTCTTGCGAGAGTCAGGCTGGTCTCGTAGGCGACGCCGAAAAAAGCGGCACACAGGTATTCGTGATCGATCCGGGGAAGCAGTCCTCGCTCCATCGCCTCGCGGACATCGTCCTCCAGGGATAGCATGGTCAAACCGAGAATATCCGAACCGAACAGTTCCCGAAGCGCACGATCATTGCGATGCGCCAGCTCATAAACCAGTGGATCCCTGGCGGTCGCGGTGAAAAGGGCCAGATAGGCATAGTGGATGAAATCCTCGGTGGTATTTGCCGAGCGCCGATGGCGGGTGAGATTGTCGTTCAGGTTGGTCAGGAAGTCGGTGAGCAGGGCGGCAAAGATATCTTGTTTGCTGGAAAAATAATTGTAGAAAGTGCCGGCGGCAAGGCCCGTACGGCGTACGATGTCGCGGATGGTCGAGTTTTCGTACCCCCGTTCTCGAAAGCACTCCCGGGCGGCATGCAGGATCGCCCTGCGGTTCCGGATCCGGTTTTGTTCCCGTTTGCCCGCGACCTCTTCACTCGATTGCAACATATCCATGTCGGTATCCTGTCCCTGAATCCATGTGACGCGTATAATCCCACGTCCACTTGCCTTATGAACGTAGTTGGTATGTCCGAAGCAATGATCGCCAGTTCCGAACAGTCCCTCAACCCAGAGCGGGAGCGCCGCCAGAAACTGGAGTTGAACAAGCTGCAGAAACGTCTGCGCCGCGAAGTCGGGCAGGCGATTGCCGATTTCTCGATGATTGAAGCCGGCGACAAAGTCATGTGCTGCCTCAGCGGTGGCAAAGACTCCTACGCCATGCTCGATATTCTGCTCAACCTGCAGAAGAGCGCCCCGGTTTCGTTCGAGCTGATTGCCGTCAACCTTGACCAGAAGCAACCCGGCTTTCCGGAGGAGGTATTGCCCGAATATCTGTCCTCCATGGGCATCGAGTATCACATCATCGAGAAGGACACCTACAGTATTGTTAAGGAAAAAGTCCCTGAAGGGAAGACTACCTGCGGTCTGTGTAGCCGGCTACGCCGCGGAATTCTCTATAATTTTGCGGAGGAGCACGGGGTTACCAAGATAGCCCTGGGCCATCATCGGGACGATCTGCTGGAAACCCTTTTCCTGAATATGTTCTACGGAGGCAAGCTGAAGTCCATGCCTCCGGTTTTGCACAGTGACGATGGCCGCAACACGGTTATCCGGCCGCTGGCGTACAGCCGGGAAAAAGATATAGCCCGTTATGCGGGTCTTCGGGAGTTCCCCATCATCCCGTGCAATCTGTGTGGTTCCCAGGAGAATCTTCAGCGCCAGGTGATCAAGGACATGTTCCAGACCTGGGATAAACAGCACCCCGGTCGGCTGGAGACCATGTTCCGCGCCATGTGCAATGTGGAACCCTCGCACCTGGCGGATACCAATCTCTTCGATTTCAAGGAAGGCAAGCGCCTCGGGGGCAAGCGCCAGGCCGTTCAGACGGCGGAACCTGAGGCACAAACGGACTTCGGGCGTCTGGATGTACTGAATATCTAGCCGGTTAGTGTCCGGCGAGATGCAGGAAAGGCAGTGTCCAGAGGCCGAACAGGATAAGCAGGCCGCCAGTGACTTTCCGGAACAACTGGTGGCTCTGCAAGCCGCGGATCCAGTTGGCCGCGAACCCTGTGGCCAGCATGGAGGGCAGGGTGCCAAGCCCGAAAAACAGCATGGTGAGGGCGGCAGAGCCCACCGTTGGCTGCAATGCCGCCCAACCCAATGTGCTGTAAACCAACCCGCAGGGCAGCCAGCCCCAGAGCGCACCAAGCGCAAGTGCCTGTCCGCCGTGATTCACGGGCAGGAAGCGACGGGTCAGGGGTGAAAGGCGTGCCCAGACTGGAGCACCGATCCGCTCCACGTAGCGAATCCCTTGCCACCACTGTCCCATGGACAACCCCATAAAGATCAGCAGAATCCCCGCCAGGGTCCGAAGCACAAGGCCCGCAGCCGCCCATTGGCTGGCGGCCGAAGTACTGGCCAGCGCAACCAGTGTGGCGATCAGCACATAGCTCCCGATGCGCCCGAAGTTGAAGGCCAGAAGCATTACCGTTTGCCGGAAACGGAACCCCCGGCCCACCGGCAAGGCCATGGAGAGGGAAGCGCTGATGCCGCCGCACATGCCAAGGCAGTGTGTGCTGCCGAGCAGTCCGATCAGGAAGGCACTCGGGTAACTGAGGTAGAGTTCCGGATTCATCCTTGCTGGGACTTATCCTCATCCGGAGTGGCGGTCTTGCTGACATCAGCTGTCTGCTCCGAGGTTTGTTCCTCTGCAGCCGGTTTATCGGTGCGAGCGTCGTCCGGGATCATGTCCTTGTCATCATCGTAGAGTATCCGATGGGCAGGGCCTTCGAGATCGTCGTACTGACCGTTCTTGACCGCCCACGAAAACAGAACGATGCCCAGGGCCACCAGGATGAGCATCACCGGTACCAGGAACATTACGATTTGCACGGTGAAACCTCGCAGAAATGAGTATAAGGCTACGGTATCAGGACAGGGCCTGGGCGCCAACCGCCGGATTGTGCTGACTCGGTTGAGGCGGTGCCTTGCCGAGTCTCAGCGCGTTTAACACAACCACAAGGGAACTGAGGGACATGCCAATCGCTGCCAGCCAGGGGGGCACCATGCCTGCCGCCGCGAGGGGCAACGCGCAGACATTGTAGGCAAGTGCCCACCAGAGATTCTGCCTGATGATGCGCCGTGTCTGACGGCTTGCTTTCAGGGCCTCGACCAGTTGCAGTAGCTGGCCGTTCAACAAAACCGCATCGGCCTTCAGTTGTGTCAGGTCTGCGGCTGTGCCCATGGCAACCGAGATTCCGGCACCGGCCATGGAGGGCAGATCGTTCAGCCCGTCGCCAACCATCATGATATGCCGGCCTTCGGATTCCAACTTCTGCAGCACTGCCAGTTTTTCTTCCGGAGAGGCCTGTCCGATCGCTTCATCAATGCCCAGGATGCCAGCCACCTGCTCAACATGCCCGGAGCGGTCCCCGCTCAGCAGTACAGTGCGAATGCCAGCTTCCTGAAGAGACTTGATGGCCGCTCGGGCGTCGTCCCTGGGTTGGTCGTCGAGCCTGAAGCCGGCCAGCCATTCGTGGTCTGAGGCAAGCCAGATCTCCATTCCCTGATGATGTTCTACCTGTGGGGCCGGCGCAGAGGTGTGCTTCTCTACAAACCCCCGGTGACCGATAAAAAGTCGCATGCCCCCAAACTGCCCCGAAAGTCCCCCGCCCACATGATTTTCCACATGTTCAACAGCAGCAGTGGTTCGCCGATGAAATACTTTGGCAATCGGATGCTCGGAATACTTCTCGAGGCCGGCTGCAAGCTTCAGGCAGGTCTCTTCATCCATACTGCCGACAACATTGGTACCAGTGAGACTGAGTTCTCCGCGGGTTAATGTTCCGGTTTTGTCGAACACCACGGTATCAATGGTGTTCATCGATTCCAGAGTATGGCCCCGGGTAGGCAGGAACCCAAGGCGGCGAAGCCTGACTGTCGCCGATGTGATGGCGGTCGGGGTTGCCAGCGACAGAGCGCAGGGGCAGGTTACCACCAGTACCGACAGGGTGATGTCGAAGGCATTGTCGGCGCCGGCCAGCCACCAGCCTATCCAGACCATCGGTGCCAGTATGAGCACCCGTCCGACAAATTTCCCTGCCATCCGGTCGGCCATCATCGCGACCTGGGGCTTTTCTGACTGCACCCGGTCCAACACCCGGAGAATGCCTGAAAGCCGGGTTTGTGCGCCTGCTTTCACCACCCGGACGTCGAGCGGGTTCTCGCCGTTTACACTGCCGGCATGAACGGTGTCCCCGGGGTGGCGGGTTTCTGGCAGATACTCGCCCGTCAATGCGGCCTCGTTCAGGGTGGACTCTCCCCGCACGATCTCTCCATCTACCGGCAGAGTCTCACCGGGGCGAACCCGAACGATATCGCCGGGTCGGATCTGATGGGCCGGAACAATGTCCGTATCCTCACCGTTCACTAATGTGGCAACGGTGGGCTGGAACCCTGCGAGGGCGTTACCGGTCAGCCCCGCGCGGTAGCGGGCCTGCACTTCGATATAACGACCCAGCAGCAGGAAGAAGGTAAACATGCACACAGACTCGAAGTAGACTTCTTCGCCGCCAAACAGGGTTACCCAGGCACTGGCGAGGTAGGCCAGCCCGATTGCAATGGCAACCGGCACATCCATGGTCAAGTGTCGGCTCTGGATATCCCGGCGGGCGTTACGGAAAAAGGGGGCGGCACTATAGACAACCACAGGGGTGGCCACCAGCAGGCTGAACCAGCGGAAAAAGCTGACAAATTCCGGTGACAGATCGTTGACCAGCTCGAAGTACAGGGGAAATGCCAGCATCATGCTCTGGAAGGAGCCTATGCCTGCGATGGCGACCCTGATAAGCATGGACCGGTGCTCGGCCTTGAGGGCCTGTTCCGCCTCGTCTGCCTGATAGGGGCGGGCGGTGTAGCCAAGCTCGTGGATGGCAATCAGAAGGTCGCTCAAAGGCGCCTGATCCTGGGACCAGACCAGGCGGGCACGTTGTGTGGTGTGATTCACCGAAAAGGACACGACACCCGGCTGTTGCTTCATGTGGTTTTCAAGCAGCCAGATACAGGCCGCACAGGTGATACCACCGATCAGCAACTGAGCTTCCTGCGCGCCTTTAACCGGGACAACAAAGGTTTCCTGAACCAGGGGATGGTCAAGTTCTCTCAGGCGATTCACTTCGGCGGTCGTCAGTTGCTTCGGTGTGACCGCCGGTTTGGTCCGAAAATCGTAAAAACCGGTCAGGCCCTCACTATGGATGGTCTGGCAAACCGCCTTGCAGCCCTGACAGCAGAAGTGACGAGTTGTGCCATCGAGCTCAAGGGTAATGGGCGGCTCACCGTCTGCCGGTTCACCGCAGTGGAAACAATCCAGGCTGGTCAACCTTGGGCAGACTCCCCGGCCTTGACCGTTATGCCGCTTTCAGAGGGTAACCAGGCTTCGCCCTTGAGACGCCATTCGTTGGCCGGGCCGCGGAGGTCATAGTACCAGCGGCCGTCGATGTCGTTGTGGAGCTTGCCGGCAAAGCGTCCTGGGGCAACCTGCTGGAACTGGATCGTACGGTCCTTGTCGGACAGCGTTGGATGGAACAGATTGAGAATCAGATAGGGGAAATCTGCCGGACCGTCAACGGTATTCAGGTCCACGGTGATGTTCCGGTTCTGGAAATCGATCTGGGCTTCCATTCCCAGGTCCACCGCTTTCTGGTCGCGGGCGATGGACATATTGATACCCCGTCCTTCCTTGGACCAGTCGTCGGTAACCATCGCATTTTCAGTGTTGATAGCGATGGTGATTGCGATGGCGCAGTAAATGATGGATGCGCCCGGAAATATCAGCAGGAACCAGAACCAGGGCTGGCGGTACCAGGGTGCTACGGGTGTTTCAGTTGTCATAACTCAGTGTCTCGTATAAACGGTCAGGTCCGCGCGATCGGAAATCAGCGCGTTGGACCGACAAATCGGCTTTCAGTTTCAAGGCTCAGCGAAGAATCTGTCTCGGACTGTGCTCTGAACAGGATCTCGTTGTTGGATTCAGTAATGGATTCCGGAGGCACGTCGACAACGGTCGGCAGTGAGCGGTTTTCACCACTTTCAACGGTTACCGAGGTATCAGTCAGGATCCGGATCCCCTCCAGGCCGGTCACTGCTACAGTGAAGGTCTGGGGAACCTCTGTCATATTGGCAATTTTCAGCGTGTAGGAGTTCTCAATTCGCCCTTCGCCATTGAAGCTGTATAGGGCGCCGCGATCCCGAAGGGCGTCCATCTGGGCCGGTACTCGCGTGGCGATTGTGAAGATGATCGCCGCAATCATCAACGAGAGGACCGCTCCATAGCCAAAGGTTCGTGGCCGCAGGAGCTTCGAGGTCTTGCCTTCCAGTTCATTCTCTGTGGTGTAACGGATGAGCCCCCTTGGGTAATTCATCTTGTCCATGATCTCGTCACAGGCATCAATACACAGTGCGCAGCCAATACATTCGTACTGAAGCCCGTCCCTGATATCAATGCCCGTTGGACATACCTGGACACACTGGCCGCAGTCGATGCAGTCGCCCAGCCCGGCCTCCGCCGGATCCACGCCTTTTTTACGGCCACCCCGTGGCTCGCCCCGGTTGGGATCGTAGGAGACCACACGGGTGTTGGGATCAAACATGACCGACTGGAAGCGGGCATAGGGGCACATATACAGACAAACCTGCTCGCGCATCCATCCCGCGTTGAGATAGGTGGCAACGGTAAAGAAGGCAACCCAGAAATAGGCCCAGCCATTGGCCTGCAAGGTGAACAGGTCTGCGATCAGTTCCCGGATCGGGTAGAAGTAGCCGACAAAGGTGAGGCCGGTAGCCAGGGCGATCAGGAGCCAGACCCCATGCTTGGCGGACTTCTTGGCGATCTTGTTTGCCGAGCTGGGAGCTTTGTCCAGCTTCATCCGCTTGTTCCGGCTGCCTTCGATGCGCTCTTCAACCCACATGAAAATGAAGGTCCAGACAGTCTGGGGGCAGGTGTAGCCACACCAGACCCGGCCAAATAGCGTGGTAATGAAGAACAGGCCAAAGGCACAAATAATCAGCATTCCCGAGAGCAGGATGAAATCTTTCGGGTAAAAGGTGGCCCCGTACAAATGAAACTCACGGGCAGGCAGGTCAAAATGAATCAGTGGCTGTCCGTCCAGGGTGAACCAGACAAAGGCAAAGTACATGCCCATCAGCAGTGTCAGGCTGACATTACGAATGCGCTGAAAGAAGCCTTTGACTTCCTTGACGTAAATCTTTTTGCGGCTGGCGTATAGCTCGACGGTTCCGGATTTATTGTTGTTGTCGGAGGGGTCAGAGGATGGGTCAACCTGTTTGACCGGAATCTCACTGCTCATCGTTACCTCCAGAAAAATGGTGATGCGGGGCAACAGGCTTTTAGGCTGCTGATCTTTTCAAGCCTGTGCCCGCAGTGCAGACACAGGGTTGAAAAGACCGGGCCGGGGATTGCCCCCGGCCGGCTGACTCAGTTCGAGAGGCTATAGACGTAAGCCGCGAGAATCTGAATCTGATCGTCGGAAAGCAGACGATCCTGGGCAGGCATCTGGTTCTGGCGACCGTTCATGACGGTCTCCTTGATCCACTCGTAGGTTGATCCATAGAGCCAGGTATTGTCGGTCAGGTTGGGCGCGCCCATAGCCTGCATACCTTTACCCTCAGGGCCGTGACAAGCCACACAAGCCTGTGCGAAGACCTGTTCGCCTGCCTTGGCAGCTTCAGCGTCTTTTTCCCGACCACTGAAGCTAAGAACATAGTTCACAACCTGGTCTACCTGCTCGTTGGTCATGCCGGGCATGGTGCCTTTGGCGGGCATGTTACCCATACGACCATTGTGCAGGGTTTCCAGGATTGCTTCAGGCGTTCCGCCCCAGAGCCAGTCGTCGTCAGTCAGGTTGGGGAAGCCAACCTGGCCACGAGCAGCGGAGCCGTGGCAGACCGCACAGTTGTTGGCAAACAGACGCTGACCGATTTTCATCGCGTCGTCGTTCTCGGCCAGCTCGGGAACCGGAGTCTGGCCGTACTGGGCGTAAATCTCACCGTATTTCTCTTCGGCTTCAGCAACTTCGGCTTCCCACTGGTTGACCGCGGTCCAGCCAAGGAGACCTTTCCAGTTGCCAAGACCCGGGTACAGCGCCAGATAGCCGAGTGCGAAAATACAGGTAGCCAGGAACAGATAGAACCACCACTTGGGCAGTGGGTTATCGTATTCCTCAATGCCATCAAAGGAATGGCCCATGGTGCGGTCGGTTTCGGTATCGGTCGTCTGGCTCTTGCGGGTTGCCCAAAGCAGCCACCAGCAGCCGAAAACGGTACCGAGCACGATCACACTGATCCAGATGCTCCAAAAGGTACTCATTCTTTTTTCTCCGTTTTTTCCTGTTCGAGCGTACGCTTTTCCACGTCGTCATCGTCGAAGGGCAGGTGAGCTGCCTCGTCGTTGGCCTTCTTGCGGTGGGCGCTGTAGGCCCACCAGACGATTCCAAGGAAAACCGCCATTACCAGAAGTGTGTGAATGCCGCGTAACTCATTAATATCCATGGGTTCACCGTTTGTCTGAAATCACTGTACCCAGCTGTTGCAGGTAAGCGACCAGAGCCTCGATTTCGAATTTGCCTTCTACCTGGGCAGAAGCCTCTGCAATCTGCTCATCGGTATAGGGCACGCCCAGCGTCTGGAGGGTCTCCATCTTCGCGGCGGTCTTGGTGTGATCTACCCGGTCTTCGAACAGCCACGGGAAGGCCGGCATGTTCGACTCGGGTACAACGCTGCGCGGATCATAAAGATGCTGGCGCTGCCAGGCATCAGAATAACGACCACCTACGCGGGCCAGATCCGGGCCGGTGCGCTTGGAACCCCACAGGAACGGACGGTCGTACACGAACTCGCCCGCAACGGAGTAGTGACCATACCGCTCGGTCTCCGCCCGAAACGGGCGGATCTGCTGGGTATGGCACACATGGCAGCCTTCACGGATGTAGATGTCCCGGCCTTCCAGCTCAAGTGCCGACAGGGGTTCGAGGCCCTCAACCGGCTCATTGGTTTCTTTCAGGAAGAACAGGGGCACTACCTCGGCAAGAAAACCACCGCTGATGGTCAGGACAATCAGTACGATCATCAGACCAAGGTTCTTTTCAACTATTTCGTGTTTCATCTGATCTCTCTCCCGTTACGCCGGCTGTGTTGCCGCGTTGTCCTGCGCAACCGCATCTTTCTGGCGAACAGTCATGTACACGTTGTAAGCCATGATGAGCATGCCGGACAGGAAGATTACGCCACCAAGGAAGCGGACAAAGTAGCCCGGGTAGGAGGCCTCCAGTGCTTCAACAAAGCTGTAGGTCAGGGTGCCGTCCTGGTTGACCGCACGCCACATCAGGCCTTGCATGATGCCGTTTACCCACATGGCAACGATGTACAGCACGGTGCCGACCGTCGCGAGCCAGAAATGCGCGTTGATCAGGGCGGTGCTGAACATGGCCTGGACGCCCCACAGCTTGGGAATCAGGTGGTAAACCGCGCCGATACTGATCATGGCAACCCAGCCAAGGGCGCCGGAGTGAACGTGGCCGATGGTCCAGTCAGTGTTGTGGGAAAGCGCGTTCACAGTCTTGATGGACATCATCGGACCTTCGAAGGTGGACATGCCGTAGAAGGACAGGGAAACCACCAGGAAGCGCAGAATGGGGTCAGTGCGCAGCTTATGCCATGCGCCCGAGAGGGTCATCATGCCGTTGATCATGCCGCCCCAGGACGGTGCAAGCAGAATCAGGGACATGACCATGCCTGCGGTCTGCGCCCAGTCCGGCAGGGCAGAGTAGTGCAGGTGGTGGCCGCCGGCCCATACGTAGGTTGCGATCAGGGCCCAGAAGTGGACGATCGATAGACGATAGGAGTAAACGGGACGGTTGGCCTGCTTGGGAACGAAATAGTACATCATACCCAGGAAGCCGGCGGTGAGGAAGAAGCCTACCGCGTTGTGGCCGTACCACCATTGCATCATGGCGTCAGTGACGCCCGCGTAGGCGGAGTAGGACTTGAAAGCACTGGCGGGCAGCGCCATGTTGTTACCAATGTGCAGGCAGGCAACGGTAATGATAAAGGCACCGTAGAACCAGTTAGCCACATAGATATGCGGGGTAGCCCGTTTCATGACGGTTCCGAAGAACACCAGAGCATACGTCACCCAGACGATGGCAATGGCGATATCGATAGGCCACTCCAGTTCGGCATATTCCTTTGAAGAGGTAAGGCCGAGCGGCAGGGTAATAGCTGCCGAGACAATGATCGCTTGCCAGCCCCAGAAAGTGAACGACGCCAGGCTATCGGAAATCAGACGGGCCTGACAGGTGCGTTGCACCACGTAGTAGGAGGTAGCGAACAGGGCACTTCCACCAAAGCCGAAAATAACGGCGTTGGTATGCAGCGGCCTGAGGCGGCCGAAGTGGGTAAAGGGCAGGTCGAGGTTGAGGGACGGCCAGACCAGCTGTGCTGCAATCAGCACACCCAGCGCCATACCTACAATACCCCATACCACTGTCATGATGGCGAATTGTCTCACCACCTTGTAGTTGTATGTCAGGTTTGCATTTACTGTGCTCATAGCCTTACCAATGGGTTTAAAGTGGGGAAATATGCGGGCGCAAGTATGGAGAAACGATTAGCTGTTTGCAATGACTCAGGTCAACTCCTGACATCCGTCAAATGCGCCGAAATCAGCAACATGGCTTCCTTTTCAGTGCCGTTCTTGGAGTTGTTTCAGCGCAGGGAATGTGTGTTGCCTGAGTGCAATGATAGTCGCTTAATTGGATGAGGTGAATTCCGTGGAGTTGATTAAGACCAAAGGCTGTGAAAGTCATTCGGAAGTCGTACTGATTCTGGCGCACGGTGCGGGTGCGCCGGCCGACTCGCCGTTCATGGAAGAGCTGTCTGTGGCGCTTGAGCGTGAGGGTATTGGAACGGTTCGTTTTGAGTTCCCCTACATGCAGAAACGACGCCTGGATGGAAAGAAACGTCCGCCCGACCGGGAGCCGGTATTGCTGGAGTATTTTTCCGGGGTAATTGACCAGATTCGCGCAGAGCTTGGGAGCAAAAGCATGATCCTGGTCGGAGGCAAGTCCATGGGCGGCCGCATGGCGAGCATACTGGCCAGCCGTCGGGATGGCATTGATGGGGTCGTCTGTTTTGGTTATCCGTTCTATCCGCCGGGGAAAATGGACCGTTGGCGAACCGCACACTTCCCCGATCTGAACTGCCCGATGCTGGTGCTACAGGGAACAAGAGACCCGTTTGGCAAGCCGGCCGAAATGACCGGCCGTGAAAGGGAGCTGGACGGCATCAACTTGCGCTGGCTGGAAGGTGGCAATCACGATTTACAGACACTAAAAAGCCAGGCACAGACACAAAGTGAACTGATCTCCTCGGCTGCCCGGGAAACCCGGATCTTCGTGGATGAGCGGCTTCAAGCGTGATCTTTACTCCACTTCAATAGCTTCAGATAGCTGAGCGCGGTTGCGGCCTTTGCTTTTCGCGCGGTACAGCGCTTCATCTGCTCTCTCGAACAGCTGGTTCTGAGTCTCGCCGGGGTTGAGTGATGCGATGCCGGCGCTCAGAGTCATTCTTACCTCGGTACCATCCGGCGACAAAAGCGGGGTACTGGCGATATCCTCAAGCAGTGCCGTACAGACGTTCAGGGCGCCTGAGGCATCGGTTCCCGGTAGCAGCAGCGCAAACTCTTCACCGCCGAAGCGGATAGCTACATCCCTCGGGCGCTTTACATGTCGGGTAAGCATTTCGGCGATGAACTGAAGACAGGTGTCCCCGAAACCGTGGCCCCAGGTGTCGTTAATGTTCTTGAAATGGTCGGCGTCTACCAGAGCCAGAGTCAGTGGTTGGGAGGTTCGACGGGCTTCGGCGCACAGCTCGGGGAAAATGTTATTCAGGTGCCTTCTGTTATGCAGGCCTGTGAGGGCGTCGTTCAGACTCATCGTCGATAACTTCCGGTTGGCCTTTTCCAGTTCCCTCATGGTGTTTCTGAGCTGTGCAGTGCGCTCGTGCACTTTGAATTCGAGCTCTGTCCTTGCACTGTGTTCCACATCCAGAAGTTTCTGGTTGAGCAGGCGCCATCGCTGCACCATGGCATAGTTCAGCAGGATCACCTGACCACCCACCGCCGATTGCATCAGTGCTTCCCGCGCCAGGAAGTCGGTGAGGTAGCCGAAGGCCGCAAGAGCATATATCAGGCCGCCAACGAGCATGATCAGCCACGCCAGCAGGTACCAGATGGCTGGTTGATAGCCCTGCCTCCACCGGACCGCCGCAATAATGAACAGGCTCGAAATAACCGTCATCGCCAGAACCGTGTTGAGCAGAATGGTCTTGTTGTAGGGCAGGATCAGTGTCAGCGCCAGGAACCCGATGCAGAACCAGGCCTGACCTTTGAGCACGGTCTCCGAGATGGTTCCCCGGCCCACTTCCAGGAACGACCGGCCAAAAAGTATCATGGCTAAGGCGCAAAGTGACAAAGACAGAGGAATGGACGTATTGGCAAAGCTGGCATTGTCTGGCCAGAAGTACTGGTTGGCGAATCCGCCCATGGCGAACAAAAAGAGCCCTAGTGCCGCAAGGTAGAACGCATTATAGAAGTAATAACCGGTTCCGGAGCTGAAGAAGAGCAGCAGGTTGAAGACCGCGAATACCAGCAGGGCTCCATAGAAAAGCCCGTGAGTCAGTGTCAGGTGATTGCTGCGGGCAATCACTTCTGCCGCAGTTTCAAAACTGAGCGGCACGTTCAGCGCGCCATTGCTATGGATCCGGATCGTTAAAGACCGGGTCTCGCCGCCATCCAGTGTGACGGGTAGCAGAAAGTACCGGTAGTCTACCGCCCGGGATGCAAAAGGACGCTGATCACCGGTAACCAGTGTCTCTGTAGTATCATCCCCGGTTTGCCAGAATGTAACTTCGTCCAGCAGGGGGTAGTTGACTTTCAGGTACCAGCCGGCACGTTCAGTCCCGGAGTTTCTGACGTGCAGATGGGCCCAGTAAACGGATTTGGTATGGCTGAACACCAGGTCCCGCCCGTTTGCCGGCGTCCACTCCAGATCCTCCGGAAGCTGTTCCGGATCTGTCGCCGTATGGCCAGGCGCGCCCGGCGGGGCGCTGTAATAGCAAACATATTGCATCAGGGAAGCGCGGGCGGCAGGATCGGTTGCCTCGAGTGTGGGGCAGCCGGACGGGACGGATCCTTCGTCTGGCAACGCCAGGGCAGGGACCAGCAAAAGGCTGAGAATGGCAATCAAGCGCAAAACGGACGTCATTCATGGCTTCCCGCGGTTATCAGAGCGGGAAGTGTAGCCAGAGAGGACAATCTGCGCTGTTAAACAGATTCAACTTTTACGGGTTGGTCTCCAACCCTGTTTCGGGAAATGCATGGAACAGATTCTAGTGTTTTGCCGGCCCGGATTTGAAACCGAAGTCGGCCGTGAAATAACCGACTCCGCCGCGGAACGGGGTATCTTCGGCTATTTCGAGCCTGTTAAAGATCAGGGGCTGGTGCGTTTCTACCCGGCTGCGCCTGAAACTCCGGATGATCTGATGGCGCGCGTCGCCCTCGATGATCTGGTTTTCGTCCGTGACTGGATGGTGGTGCTGGGGGAATTCAGTCTCCCGGAAGCGGACCGTGTTGGTGCCGTGATAGCAGGGCTCAGGGGCCTCGGGCGCGGTTACCCCGGTTGCGCGCGGCTGGAAGTCCGGTTGTCGGAAAATAACGCGGATGGTGATCTTGGTAACTTTGCCCGAAAGTGGGTATCGCCTCTCTCCCGGGGCTTGCGAGGAGCTGGCCTGCTCAAGGCCGACCAGAATGCTTCGGCCCCGGCCCGCCTCGAGGTGTTCCTGCCGGATTTCGCCTCGGTGGTTGTCGGTTTCAGTCTGGCGGATAACCGCGCCCGGTATGTCGGTGGTATACCGCGACTTCGGTTGCCAGCTTCAGCGCCCAGCCGGTCCGCCCTGAAACTTGAGGAAGCCTGGAAGGTCTTTCTGCCACCTGATCAGGAACTGGACTACCTTGGTGGCGGCAAAAAAGCCGCTGATCTGGGAGCCGCCCCCGGAGGCTGGACCTGGCAGCTGGTGCGCCAGGGCATGATGGTAACCGCTGTCGACAACGGCCCCATGAACCCGGAACTGATGGCGTCGGGGCAGGTGGAGCATGTGGAAGCGGATGGCTACGGCTGGCGCCCCAAACGGGGTATCGACTGGATGGTTTGCGATATTGTGGATCAGCCCAGGAAAACCGCAAAGCTGGCTGTTACCTGGCTTGCTGAGGGGCTTTGTCGTTACACGGTATTCAATCTCAAGTTGCCGATGAAAAAGCGGTACGACGAGTGGTTGATCTGTCGGGACATTCTCGTCAATGGCCTGAGTGCGGCGGGCATCGGCTTTCGTCTCAAGGCCCGCCACTTGTATCATGACAGGGAAGAGATCACCTGTTTCATCGAGCGGACTGGCTAGAAGGCGCTTTGCTCCAGAACGGTTATGTGTTCTTCTTCGTCCATCATGGGAATAAGCTCCAGCATGAGCTCGCGGCGTTCATCGGAGTGAAACCAGCGGTCCCAATCCGCTTCAGATCGCCAATTGGCCAGGGTAAACCGGTGATTGGGGTCATGGCTGTCTGCCAGGGTTTCGCCGGATATAAATCCGGGCGCACTCACAGCCTGCTGTAGAACCTTGCGCGAACGTTCTTCGTAAGCTGCTTCCAGGGTTTCAGCAATATGGCGTTCAATCAGAACCCGGATCATGACAAACCTCCAAGTGTTTTAACTGTTATAAACAATAATTTAGCAGGTTTTTACGAAAAATCAGGTTCAATGACAGGAGACCAAGTGTGAGCGCAACCGAATACGACCTGGAGCTGGACGCCCGCGGCCTTTTCTGCCCCGAGCCGGTGATGATGCTTCATAACCGGATCAATGATGTTCAACCCGGTGGTGTGTTGCGAGTATTGGCCACTGATCCTTCCACGACCCGGGACATACCGAGGTTCTGCCAGTTCCTTGGTCACGAGTTGATAAACCAGGCTGAAGACGATGACCTGTTTATCTACCTGATACGCCGTGGGCAATAGCTGCGCATAGCGTTAAACCTCCGGGCGCAGCGACCGGAGGTGACCAAGGAATTCCTCCCGATCCATTTCGCCAAGTACCCGCCGCCGGGGTAGCTCTTCTCCATTGCTGCCGTAGAACAGGATGGCCGGGGGGCCAAAGAGGCCAAGCTCGTCCAGCATGGCCTGTTGTTCCGGTGTGTTGTCGGTCATGTCGATCTGCAACAAGGTGTAGGGGGCAAGCGCCTGGATGACATCCGGCTTGCTGAACACGTTGCGCTCCATGACCTTGCAGGAAATGCACCAGTCGGCATAGAAATCCAACAAAACGGGCCTGCCCTGTTCCCGGGCCTGCTGCAACATCGCCCGGATTTCAGTGGGCTGTTCGAGGCGCAAAAACTCCGCGTGCTGGAGACCTCCGGTGCCAACGGTACCGGACGACGCAGAGGCTACTGTAAAGGGAGCCAGAGGTTTTAACGGGTCATTGGCCCCGCCCACAGCGCCTGCGAGCAAAGCCAGGCCGTAGGCGAAAAGGACCAGGCCAAGGCCTTTGCGTGTTCTCTCCCAACCCGCTTTAGCGGCATCAAAGGCGCCCAACTGAACACCGGTGATGGCAACAAGAAGGCCCCACAGCGTCAGTGCGAGCCACCCCGGGACCAGGCGCTCAACCAGCCAGATGGCCACCGCCAGCAACATCACACCATAGAAGTGTTTCACTGCGGTCATCCAGTGGCCGGTAGTTGGCAGCAGCTTGCGGCCTCCGACAGCCACCAGGATCAATGGAATGCCCATGCCAAGGCCAAGTGCAAAAAGCGCGACTCCGCCGATTACGGCGTCCTGGGTGGTGGAGATATACAACAGGCTGCCAGCCAGCGGCGCCGATACGCAGGGCGATACAATCAGCGCAGACAGGGCGCCAATACCAAAGATGCTGAAAACCCGGCTTCCGGTGAGCTTGTGGCTGGCGTCATTGAGCGGTTCGCGAATGAAACGGGGTAGCTGGATCTCGAACAGATCGAACATGGATAGCGCGAAGACCACGAACAGCAGGGCAAAGACGCTCAAAACCCAGGGTGATTGCAATTGTGCCTGAAGGTTGAAGCTGGCCCCGAGCAGACCGGTCAACACGCCGGCTGCAGCGTAGGTCAGTGCCATGCCCAGAACGTAACTGCCCGACAAGAGAAGGGCGTGCCCGGTGGTTCGGGTGTTTCTGCCGGAAACAAGCGATGAAATAATCGGTACCATGGGCAGAACGCAGGGGGTGAAGGTCAATCCCAGCCCCAGCAGCAGAAACACCCCCGCTATCACAAGGATGGATTGCTGGGCGAGAAAACCGGCAAGACCGGTGGCGGTCTCGGTGTCGACGGGTACGCTGCCACCACCTGAAAAACCGGCTGCCGACGCTGTCTGGGAGCCAGAGCCGCCACTACCCTGATAGAAAAGCACATCCCGGGTCTGGGGCGGGTAACACAGCCCCGCCTTGGCGCAGCCCTGATAGGTTACCTGCAGTTGGGCTTCCCGGACGCCGGCGGGAAGCGAGACCGGGACACGGGCTTCAATGGGGTCGAAAAATACCGTGGTTTTGCCGAAAAACTCGTCTTCCGTCACCGTTCCCGGCGCCGAAAAGGCCGGTTCTCCGATCCCGACATCGGGATCGGTGGCGGTGATGCTGACCCGTTCTCTATAGAGATAGTGCCCGGGTGTGATATCCCAGGAGAGAACCACAGCGTCAGCGTCCGTGGTGAAACTGAAGGGCAGTGCTTCATCCACCGGCAGGAACTCGTTGCCCTGGCCGCCAAACAGGGAGCTCCCATTGCTGCCAAGGGCCCAGGCAGACGAAGAGGCCCAAAGCATGAGGGTGAGTGCGAGTAACAGGCTAAGCGAACTCGCCCATTGGCGTTTCATCTCTGATACTGCAGCGAAAGCCATCATTGATTGTACGATTTCCCGGTTAGTGTCTCTTCAAGTAGAGTCTTTTCAAGTCGGACTGTTACAGCGCAATCGCTGCCGGATCACGCCAGCAATGGACACGAGGGGGCTGTCAAAGTTCCCTCTGGTATTGGGGGCGGTAAAGTCGCACAATAGCCACCCAATGAATCACAGTCCAAATGATCTTATCATGCTGTTTAATGACCTTTTCCGGGAAGCATACCGGACAGTTCTGGTCAAAGGCAGTGACGAACCTGAATACTTGCCTGCCAGCGGGCCCGAAGGTCTCGCTCAGGTTATTTTTGCTCACGGCTATTATGCCAGTGCTTTGCATGAAATAAGCCACTGGTGTATTGCTGGTGAGTACCGGCGCACACTTCACGACTATGGTTACTGGTACTGTCCGGATGGCCGTACACTGCAGCAACAAGAGGCTTTCGAGCAGGTCGAGGTCAAGCCGCAGGCCATTGAATGGTTGTTTTCGGTGGCTGCAGGTTCCCGATTCAACATCAGCGTGGACAACCTCTCCGGAGTTGGCGCCGCCAATGAACAGCGGTTCCGGCACAACGTTCGGGACCAGGCAGGCGAGTATCTGGTGCGGGGATTGCCGCACCGGGCCCAGACATTTTTTGATGCGCTGGCAACGTTTTATGGTACCGGAGAAGCCCTTGAAGAGCGCTGGCAAGAAGATGCCCGGCGTATCGCTCCGTTATATTCTGAATCAGGACATCCCAGGAATACTGAGACTTTATGACATCTGACCCAAAACACACCGGCGACCTGAGATTCAGCGATCTGAACCTCGACAAGCGTTTGCTGGATGCCATCACCGCCATTGGTTTCGAATACTGCACACCCATTCAGGCAGAAACACTGCCCTGGACACTGGCCTGCGAAGATCTGATTGGCCAGGCGCAGACCGGCACCGGTAAAACCGCTGCGTTTCTGATTACGGCAATCCAGAGTCTACTGGAGACCCCGATTCCCGAGAAAGACCGATTTGCCTCTGAGCCCCGGGTGCTTGCACTGGCTCCCACCCGGGAACTGGCCATGCAGATCGCCAAGGACGCAGAGCAGTTGTGCCAGCACACCGGCCATAATGTGGTGACGGTTGTGGGCGGCATGAACTATGACAAGCAGCGGGACCAGCTGCAGAACGAGATTGTCGACATTCTCGTTGCGACTCCCGGGCGCCTTATCGACTTTCTCGGATCCCAGGACGTGTTTCTGGACCAGCTCGACATCCTGATTCTTGATGAAGCTGATCGCATGCTCGACATGGGCTTCATTCCGGATGTGAAGCGGATCATCCGCAAGTGCACCCCCAAGGAGGAGCGCCAGACCCTGCTGTTCAGTGCCACCTTCAACCAGGATGTTCTCAATCTCGCCTCCATGTGGACGAGCAACGCAGAGTTCGTGGAAATCGAGCCGGAACAGAAAACGGCGGAACGGGTGGAGCAAACTGTTTACCTGGTGGGCGACGACGAGAAGCTTCCGGTACTGGTTAATTTCCTGAAACGGCCGGAAGTGGAAAAGGCGCTGGTATTTGCCAACCGCCGGGATCAGTGCCGCGACCTGGAAGAAGACTTGAGGAACCAGGGAGTCAAGGTGGCTCTGATGTCTGGCGAGATTGCCCAGAACAAACGCCTTAAAACCCTGGACCAGTTCAAGAAGGGCAGTATCCAGGTGCTGGTCGCCACCGATGTGGCCGGCCGTGGCATTCACGTGAACGGCGTGACCCACGTCTTCAACTACAATCTGCCGGATAATGCCGAGGATTATGTGCACCGTATCGGGCGTACCGGCAGGGCTGGCAAGCATGGGGTTTCCATCAGTTTTGCCGGTGAGGACGATTCTTTCGCACTCCCGGCCATCGAAACCTACATCAGCCAGAAACTGAAGACCGCGGTACCCGATGAGGCGCTCATGGCGCCGATGGACAACCCGCCGATCACCCGCAAGCGTGGCCGACGCCCCCAGGGTTCAGGCGGTCGTGGCCAGGGTGGTCGCAATCAGCGTCAGCGCAGGAACTGACAGGGCCGGACATCATCATGTTGATCGTAGCAGACGAAAACATTCCCCTACTGGACTCCTTCTTTGGCGATATCGGTGAGATTCGACGGGTGTCCGGTCGTACCATGTCGAACGCGGATGTCCGGAACGCCGATATATTGCTGGTTCGTTCCGTCACCAGAGTCAACAGAGAACTTCTGGAGGGCAGTCGGGTCCGGTTCGTGGGCACATCCACCATCGGTACCGATCATGTCGATCTCGACTGGCTAGAACAGGCGGAGATCCGTTTCTCTGCGGCGCCGGGCTGTAACGCCAACAGTGTTGCCGAGTATGTGTTGTCCGTGCTGTCACTGCATGCTGAACGGCGCGGACTTTCAGACTGGTCCCAGCTCAGCGTCGGTATCGTAGGCGTTGGTAACGTTGGTGGTGAGCTGGCCCACAAGCTGGAGCGCCTTGGATTCGATGTGCGTCTTTGCGATCCGCCCAGAGCAGACAAGGAAGAGGGTGATCAGGAGTTTGTGGCGCTTGAAGAAGCCATGAAGTGTGATGTGGTGTCCCTGCATACTCCGCTGACCCGTGAGGGGGACCATCCCACTCTGCATATGATCGGCGGCGCTGAACTTGAGGCCTTGAGTGCCGGCCAGCTTCTTATCAATGCTGGTCGGGGAGAGGTCATCGACTCGTCAGCGCTGCTCGCTCGTCTTGAACAGGCCAACCCGCCGACTGTGGCCCTGGATGTATGGGAGCAGGAACCGAGGATTCGTCCCGAGCTGGTTGACCGGGTCTGGCTGGCGACACCGCACATTGCTGGATATAGCCTGGAAGGCAAGGTGCAGGGAACGGAAATGATCTATCAGGCTCTAAGCCAGTTTCTCGGTTTGCCGGTTCGCAAAAAAGCAGGCCAGTTTCTACCGGAGCCAGCCCTCAGCAAGATTTCCTTTACTAGCTCTGCCGACGAAGAAGATGCGATTCGCATTGCTCTGCGGGCCTGCTACGACCCTCGCCGGGACGATGCAAGGCTTCGCAACGCCATGACAGGCTCTCCTGAAGAGCGGGGTGCGGCGTTTGACAGACTGCGCCGGGACTATCCGGTTCGTCGGGAGTGCTCAAGCCTCAAGATTCAGCTCAAGGGCACCAGCAAATCCCTGCAGGACAGTTTCCGGGCTATCGGGTTCAAACTGAAAATCTGATCGTAGCCCGCTCCGAAAAGAAAGCCGGGGTCATAAGACCCCGGCTTTTTTGTTTACAGTCTGGCGCTCTGCAACGCCTGTATGCGGTCTTCCAGTGGCGGATGGGTCATGAACAGGGCACTCAGGCCGCCTCGGGCTCCCCGGTTAATGCCAAACGCCTGAAGGCTGTCGGGCATCTGGTCCGGCACTTCGCTTTCCTGCTTCAGCCTAGCCAGCGCGCTGATCATGGCTGAGCGGCCAGCCAGTTGGGCACCGGCAATATCCGCTCGGAATTCCCGGCGGCGGGAGAACCAGAACACGATCGTACTGGCAAGTATTCCCAGGACAATCTCGGCAACGATGCTGACCGCGAAAAAGCCGAGCCCATGTCCGCTTTCGTTCTTGAAAATCACCCGGTCGACAAACGAGCCAATCACCCGGGACGCAAAGATGACGAAGGTATTCACCACACCCTGAATCAGCGCCAGCGTCACCATGTCACCATTGGCGACATGGCCGATTTCGTGGCCCAGGACCGCCCGAATCTCATCCTTGTTAAAGCGATGCAAAAGTCCTTCGCTGACAGCTACCAGCGCATCGTTCTTGTTCCAGCCCGTTGCGAAGGCATTGGACTGGGACGCCGGGAAAATAGCGACCTCCGGCATGCCGATACCGGCGTTCTTGGCCAACTCCGCCACAGTGTCTACCAGCCAGCGCTCGGCGGGTGTTCTCGGGGAATCAATGACCCGGGCCTTGGTGCTCCACTTGGCCATTCGCTTGGATATCAGCAGTGACACGATGGCGCCGGCGAATCCGAAGACCGCAGCAAAAGCCAGCAAAGAGCCGTACTGAATACCATTCTGGGCGAGGTAGCTGTCCACGCCCAGCAGTCGCAGTGTGAAACTGGCGACAAGGATTACAGCAAGGTTGGTTGCCAGAAACAGCAGAATACGCATGTTGGTTCCCTGATCAGTTCGTCACAGAAAATAAAGCCGTCATTCAGACCGTTATATGCGGCCGCGGTTCAATCAATCAACGAGCTTACGGTGATTTAATAATTGCCGCGGTCCGCGAAGAAGGTTGTCTGCATGATCTGGCTGATTCGGGCGGAGTTGCCGCTGCGCAGCGCTGTCCGGATCAGATGAATGTGAGTGGAAAGATCTTCTTTGACTGAGGGAGGCAGGGAGCTGGCCGAACCTTCCTCGGGAACTCCGAACTCCCTGGCCAAAGCCTGCGGCGCTGGAGAACTCAAGCGGATAAATGCGTCTCGGGTCAGCACAGCCTGGTCCAGCGCTTCCTGACGGATGGTATCGATGTATCTGAGCAGGCCTTCCTCCGAAAGCCAGAGCAGGGCACCAAAGCAGGCCATATGCCGCTTGCTGTGGAGGCCGAACTCGTCCGGCTCATCCGTACCGGCAATATCCTCGACAAACAGGTTTATCCGACGCGGGAATGCGCCGTATAGCTGCACCAGAGCAATCGCCGCATCCTTGTAGAATTCCTCGACGTGAATATCCGCCATGGTTTTCCCCGTTATTGCTGGTATTGGCCAAGGAAATTCCCGAGCCGGCCCATGGCGTCCTCCAGGGTGTCTTCCCGTGGCAGGAACACCACTCTCAGATGCTGCTTGTCATCAATGTTAAAGGCCGAACCCTGTACCAGCAGGATTTTTTCCTGCAACAGGAGGTCCAGAACCAGCTTTTCATCATTCACGATGGGGAAGTGCTTCGGGTCCAGTTTCGGGAACAGGTACAACGCGCCCTGAGGCTTGACACAGCTTACCCCCGGAATGTCGTTGAGCATTCGCCAGGCGGTTTCCCGCTGCTCATACAGCCGCCCTTCTGGTGCCACCAGATCGTTAATGGACTGGTAGCCCCCCAATGCTGTCTGAATGGCCAACTGGGCCGGAACATTGGCACAGAGCCGCATGTTGGAGAGCATGTCGATGCCCTCAATCAGATCCTTTGCCCGATGCTTGGCACCACTGACAATCATCCAGCCGGAACGGTAACCTGCTGCCCGGTAGTTCTTGGACAGGCCGTTATAGGTGAAGAAAAGCACATCGTCGGCCAGTGAGGCGGTGGAAATATGCTGGGTACCGTCATAGAGAATCTTGTCGTAGATCTCATCGGACAGGATGATCAGGTTGTGCTTCCGGGCCAGTTCGATGACCTGTTCGAGAAGCTCTTTCGAGTACACAGCGCCGGTCGGGTTGTTCGGGTTGATCAGAACAATGGCCCTTGTTCGCCGGGTGATTTTCTTGCGGATATCGTCAATATCCGGAAACCAGTCCTGCTGTTCGTCGCAGCGATAGTGCACAGGCTTGCCGCTGGAAAGCGTAACGGCAGCGGTCCACAGGGGGTAGTCCGGGGCCGGGATCAGCACTTCGTCACCGGTGTTCAACATGGCCTGCATGGTCATCACGATCAGCTCGCTGACGCCATTACCCAGGAAAATATCGTCGATATCGACTTTGTCGATGCCACGTTGCTGGCAGTAGTGCATAACCGCCTTACGGGCAGAGAACAGCCCCTTCGATTCCACATAGCCCTGGGCAAGGTGCATGTTGTAGATTACGTCCTGCTGGATTTCCTCAGGGACATCCAGTTCGAAGGCGGCAGGGTTGCCGATGTTGAGCTTGAGTACCCGATGCCCCTCTTCTTCGAGTCGACGCGCTTCCCGCAGAACTACGCCACGGATTTCATAACACACGTTATCCAGCTTGGCGGATTTGTAGTAGTTCTGCATAAGACCCGGACGTCCTTCTTTTGAGATCGAAAAATGGCACCTGCCAACACGACAGGCCTTTATTCTAGCGGAGCGAGGGCCGGCGGCAACAGGGGAATTATGATGAATTGTGTCCTGATAAGGCAGATTTAGCTCACAAACCTGAACCGGTTTTTAAAAATGATCCCCATAGAGCCTGCATTGCCATGGTTTTTTGGACTGTGTTGTGAACAATGGTTGAAGAAGAGTGCAAACCATCAGATGGAGAACCTTATGGCAGGCGAAACGGTCTATGATTTCAAGGTCCGGGATATCAAGGGTAACGAGAAAAGCATGGCAGAGTATCAGGGCAAAGTGCTCCTGATTGTGAACACGGCCAGCAAGTGCGGTTTTACGCCCCAGTTCGAGGGCTTACAATCCCTTCACAAGGAATTGGGCGATAAAGGCTTTGAGGTCCTGGGCTTTCCCTGTAATCAGTTTCTGAATCAGGATCCGGGCGATGAGGATACGATCAGCCAGTTCTGCAGCCTGAACTACGGTGTCGATTTCCCCATGTTCTCCAAGATTGAAGTCAATGGCGATGGCGCACATCCGCTATTCCGCTTTCTCAAGCGCGAAGCCAAGGGGCTTATGGGGTCTGAGAAGGTGAAGTGGAACTTTACCAAATTTCTGGTCGGGCCCGATGGCAAAGTTGTTCGCCGCTATCCACCCACCACAAAACCTGAAGATATCCGGGCCGACATCGAGAAGCTGCTAACGGCCTGAACCCTCGGGTGGGGCAGAGGGGCGCCAGCGCTCAATCACTGACCGGAGCTCGTCTCGCTTGTACGGCTTGGTTATATAGTCGTTCATACCTGAGGCAAGGCAGTCTTCGCGATCGCCCTGCATCACATTGGCCGTAACCGCAATGATTGGCAGGTTTTTCCATTCCGGGTTCTGGCGAATCCTCTGTGTTGCCTCATAGCCATCCATGACTGGCATCTGACAATCCATAAGCACCAGATCGTAGTGGTTCTGTTCAAGTGCCTGTATTGCTTTGAGGCCGTTTTCGGCCGGGTCTGCCCGGTGACCGAGTTTTTTCAGCAGACTGGTCGCCACCAGCTGGTTCACCTGGTTGTCCTCAACCAGAAGGATCGACAGAGAAGATTCCGTACCGTTACGCTCAATTGGTTCAATGGCGGAGGCAAGCTGATCGTCAGCGGGAATCAGGCCCGCGGCCCGGGCCAGGCAGCGTAGGAGCTCGTCTCGCCGTAAAGGCAGTGACAGTAGCTGATGACGCCCCTTCCCTGGGGGCAGGGTTCCGGTGAAGTCGGCAAGAATGACGCCGGCGCCTTGCCAATCGGCGGCAAATTCCAGGGTTTCTTCATCCTCGGCACTGGCCAGCGCCAACAGAATTCCGTCCGGGTGCCTGCTTGCTCCGCGGATCGGAATGCCCCACTTCCGAAGCTGAGCCTCAATCGCCGAACGATACGGATTATCGGCGGGGATGGCCATGGCAATACCAATGTCTTTTAGCTGGTTGTCCACCTGCGGCAGATGCTGCTCTCCGGACACCTCGTGTATCGGTAATGGCAGGGTAACGGTGAAGTGAGTTCCGCTGCCCTCCCGGGAGTCAACCAGGATCTGGCCATGCATGCGCTCCACCAGTTGACGGCAGAGGGTCAGGCCAAGGCCAGTACCGCCATAAAGCCGGGTGGTGTCCACGTCAGCCTGGGAAAACGGAGAGAATATCCGGTGCAGGCCTTCGTTGGACATACCAATCCCGGTGTCCACCACGTCGATTCTCAGGCTGCCACCGGAATAGGCCGCGCGAATCTTCACGCTACCTTCGTCGGTGAATTTGATGGCGTTGCTCAGCAGGTTGTTGAGTACCTGGCGTACCCGTGTCGGATCGCCGAGGAAGTTTTCGGGCAGATCAGGGTCGATTTCGGTCACCAGGTGAATTTGTTTCCGGCGTGCCTGCTGGGCGTGGAGTGTTGCGCATTCCTCGATCAGATGCCGGACACTGAACGGGATGTTTTCCAGGCTGAGTTTGCCGGCCTCGACTTTCGAGATGTCCAGTATGTCGTTGAGCAGACCAAGCAGGCTCTCGCCGGCGTTCAGGGCGATTTCCATCCGGTTGCGTTGTGCCGGGTCCAGTTCGCCCTCAAGGGCCAGGCCCAGCATGCCCAGAACGCCATTGAGGGGGGTGCGGATCTCGTGGCTCATGCTGGCCAAGAAGTTGGCCCTTGCCCGTGCCCGGCGAACCGCATCTTCCTTGGCTTTCACCAGGGCGCGGTTACCGCGTTGCAGGGCATCGTTCTTCTCGGAGATTTCCCGGGTCCGATCCTCAACTTCCTGTTCAAGCTGGGTGGAGTAATTCTTCATGGTACTCTCAGCCTGCCGCAGCTGGGCAAGGCTCGAGTCAATGGTTTCGAGATGTTGGTTGATAATGCCAACCATGGTCCCGATCTCGTCTTCCCGATGGTTTGCCGGTATCGGGAGCCTCACCTTTTCGGGAGAGCTGGCCCGCACCTGACTGAGCGCGCTGATCACGTTGAGCATGGGGCGGGTAAGCACGAAGTAGAAGATGGCTAGCAATGCCGCAGACAGGATCAGGCTTTTCAGCAGCCCGCTGAGCAGTGTGTAGCCGGCCCTCTGAAGAAACAGCGCACCATAGTGATAGGTATCGATGGTGACGATCAGGTGCCCAAGTGGCAGATCCTCTAGCTGTGGAACCTGCAATTCCTGACGGAAAACCCGGTCGGAGCCGAACAGCAGATCACTGACCCATCGGTAGGGCGACACCGGACTGCTCTTGCTGGCTGCAGCCATGGTCTCGTCGTCGTTGTCGGTAATCCTTGCATCGATGGTGGCGGGATGGCGAAGCAGACCATCGAGTAATTCTTCCGCCAGTCGGACATCAATATTGTAGGCAATCTGGGATGCTGGGCTGTTGCTGATATCGATCAGCGCGTGGATTTCCTTCTCCATGGACTCCTTTGCGCTGAAGTAATCCAGGGTAATCTGGACAACATTCAGCACCAGCCCGAGGGCCATGGCAACCAGTACCGTGTCCCGAGTCAGTCGATAGGAAAGTCGTTGTTTGAAGCCCTTGCTCACGGGTTTGCACTGTCCCTGTTGGCGGGCCTGCAATGGCGACCCGTTCTGTGCCTTCAGTCGTCGTAATCGGCCTTTTTCTTCCACTCGTCGTCGTGGAGGAAGGTATCCCACTCTCGATCCAGTTTGGATTCTCCCTGCGGACTCTCCTTGCCCTCTGCACTCAGTGCCTCAAGTTCCTTTATGCGGGTACGGAAACTCTTGACCGCTTTCATTGCGAGAGGGTTGTCGCGGGATTTGCCCATTTCGGTACTGGCAAGATGATAGGCGTGGATGGCCTTCCGAAACTGGTTCTGGCGCACGTAATCCCGGGCCTGAAACACATGCAGGTCTGCGTGGGTCTTGTGGACCAGGAAGAGTACATATTTCAGGTTTTTCTTAGCGGTGGCGGCATCAATCCGGCCGCTCTTGTGCATGGCTTCTATCATCTTGAACAGATTCTGAAGCAATTCCTTGACGTAATTGGATTTTTCGGCGGAATCAATCTTGACCGGAGTGGTGGTGTCACGCTTTTCGATGATCTGGGTTTTCAGTTCGGCGGCGGAGTTCTGCCACTCTTTGACCGGCAGGTTGGACTTCAGGCCGGCAAGCTCCGCACAGGCTTCTTCCATGCGTTTGATCAAGAGCAGTTTCAGATCGGCCGTCAGATATTGGCCGGGAATCTCGGTCAGTAGCCGATTGGCCCTGTTGTAGGCGTCTTCCTGGGCCGTAATCTTGCGTGCCCGTTCAATACGGGCGCGCTCTCGCATCTGGCTGAGCACAATAATGACAATCGAGACGGTAACGATGGCCGCCAGTAGAAGGACGATCGTAGTGGTATCCATTTTGTCAGTAACGACTCCGGCTTCAGGATCAAATGATGGCGGGTCTATAAACCGGCCTCAAAATACCGATATTATTCAGCAAGTATCCGAAAGACTAGCAGAAATCCCGCTCCAGATCCGTTTTCAAATGTGAAAGTTCGTGTTGCTGATTGATTACGTGAATCTTCGGTATCATGTATATTGTTTTTGTGAATGAGCTTGGCTTTTCCCGTTTTTCTGGCGTTCCGGAGTTTTTGTGGATATTTCCCGTGTTGATCTGAATCTGCTCGTCTACCTGGATGTGTTGTTGCGCGAGCGGAATGTTACCAAGGCCGCCAACCACCTGGGTATTACCCAGCCTGCGATGAGCAATGGTCTGAAGCGGTTGCGGGACCTGTTCAGTGATCCGCTGCTGGTGCGAACCAGTGAGGGGATGACGGCTACGGAGCGCGCGCGGGAACTGCAACCACTGGTACGGGGAATCCTGTCGGACATAGAACAGGCCGTGCAGGACAAGACACCGTTTTCTGCCTTGGAAAGCCAGCGCGTGTTCCGGATCATGGCCAGTGATTATGCCGAATCCTGCCTGATGCCCCGGGTTCTCAGACGGATCCGCCAGGAGGCACCCCACGTTACCCTGGACGTACTCACTCCCAGTGATGTCAGCTTTCTGGATGTGGAGCAGGGGCGGCTCGACATGGCCATCAACCGGTTCGACAAGATTCCGCAGTCTTTTCACCAGAAGACCCTCTGGACCGAGTACTTTGCCTGCCTGATGAACGCCCGGAATCCGGTACTGAAAGAGCCCTTCACCCTGGATACCTATCTGGACGCCAGCCATATCTGGGTCAGCAAGACCGGGTTTGGCGTTGGCGTCGGTGTGAACCCCAAGGATGTTCAGCGCCTGGGCTGGGTAGACGAGGCACTTTCGAGAATGGGCCGCAAGCGCCAGATTTCCGTATTCACCCGCCACTACCAGGTGGCCATGCTGTTGGCCGAGCAGCACGATCTGATTGCCACCTTGCCATCCCGGGCGGCCTGGCTGCAGAAAGACAATCCGAACCTGGTGGTGAAAGTGCCGCCGTTCGAGATTCCGCCGTTTGAACTGAAGATGGCCTGGAGCCCGCTGTTGCAGCACAACGCAGATCATCAATGGCTGCGCAAACTGATTGCTGAGGTGGCTACCGAGGTAGATACCGAATTTGCTCCGTTCGGGGCCAGGTTCGAAGCGCCGGACGCGCCCCAGGCCCATCACTCAGAGCGGTAGCTCCCGAAGCTCCAGGGAAGGGCGGGCTGCATCCCACATGCGCTGGAAGTTTTCCGACAAGAGCTTTACGCGGCCGCCGTCCGAGAACTTGGCGAAACCCTCTGGCTTGTAGAAATCATGTCGGTACACCACGCCTTCACGGTCAGCAATAATGAAGGGCTGGTCCTCAACCGGGTAGTCCTCGTTGACCAGTCGAAGTTCCATGCGGCTCGGCAGCCGGCGCATCAGTTCGACCAGTGTGTGTCGACGTTTCACCAGCGGCTTGTCGTCATGGATCAGCAACCTGACTTCGCTGAGCCGGTGCCGACGGGCCAGGGCGGAGATCAGCTCCCGGAAACGATGCCGGTCATACAGATCGTGTTCGAGCAGGCGGTCATACAGCCAGATGCGCTGGCCGGCCTGGCCAACCACTGAATCCATCAGGCCCAGAAGTCTGGCCTCGGTGTCAAACAGCCAGGAATCCGTGTCGCTGCCAAGAATCATCGGCTGGTCCTTGGTCCCGAGACTCTCGGCGGCAAGATCCGGTGCCAGGCAGCGCATGTCAAAGTGGGGAATGCCGGCGTCGTCATAAACGCCCGAACAGACATGGAAGCCTGAACGCTGGTAGAAGGGAACGGCATGGTCCTGGGCAGACAGCCTGAGCTCGGAAAACCGGTCGGCGGATTCTGCGATCAGGTGCCTCAGCAGTGCTTCCCCGATGCCGTGTCCACGGTACTGGGGCAATATCGCCATGCGACCGATATGGCCGGTTTCTTCGAGGGTTGAAAACAGGCGGGCGACGCCGGCGGGGGTGTTGTCCGGGAGCACTGCCAGGTAATGATCGGCAATTTCATCGGTTTCATCCCATTCCAGCTCCGGCGGGACTTTCTGTTCCTCAATGAACACCTGCTGGCGGATATCCCGGATGGATGCCGGAGCCAGTTGCCAGCTGTATTTGCGAAACCGAATGCTCATAATACCTATTCGAAGTAAACAGAGCCCTGATTGTAGAGCGTGGTCAGAAGCCCCAGCAACACTTCATCTTCGGTAAATCGGGCCAGGGCAGCCATGTCAACGCGGGCAGCAGAACAGAGTAACGGGGCGACAGGCCGGGCGTCGCCCTTGAGCAGGAACTGCTCGCCATCGACAAACAGGGCGGTTTCACTGGGAAAGTCGTAGTAAGCGAAACGGGAACCCTCGTTCCAGCGCAACTGTTCGCCCGCATGAATCGCTTCGGCAACATCCTCGGGGGATGCAGGCTCCTCGGCGGGAACAACAATGTCCATGCTCTTGGGCGCTGTTGAAAACTGGCCAAACCAGAGCGCCAGTTGCCGGCGGTCCCCGAGCTTTTCCCGGATGACACTCTCCAGGCGGTCGACCACATCGGGTTGAATCGTTCCGGGATTGTCCTGGACCTTCAGGTCCGGATCGTTCAGGTGGTCCGCAGCGTCGGATTGACTGCACAGGAAGTCAGTAAAGCCGGTAAGGATATCGTCCATAGTCGGCGCCCGGAACCCAACCGACAGGGTGATACAGTCGTCCTCGGCCACGCCGTGGTGGCCAATGCCCGGCGGCAGGTACAGCATGTCACCGGGTGCCAGGGTAACGGTTTCCTCGCCATCCCAACTGCTCAGAATCCTCAGAGGGGTGCCTTCCACCCGGGGCGAGGTGTGGTCGCAATGCCCGCCAAACGTCCACCTGCGGTGACCCTGGGCCTGGAGCAGGAACACATCGTACTGGTCGTAGTGGGGGCCGACGCTGCCGCCTTTCGGCGCAAAGCTAGCCATGATGTCATCCAGGCGCCAATTGGGAATGAAGCGGAAGTGTTCCAGAAGATCGGCAATATCGGGCACCCAGTGGTCCAGCCCCTGTACCAGCAGCGTCCAGTCCTGTTCGGGCAGGCTGCTGAACCGGTCCGGCGAAAAGGGGCCGTTGTGGAGCTGCCAGGGCTTGCCATCGTCATTTTCGATCACAATCCGGGACTCCACGCCCTCTTCACAGGCCAGGCCCGCAAGTTCATCGGCGCTGACCGGGCAATGGAAGTCGGGAAATGCCTGGCGGATAACCAGCGGCTTTTTCTGCCAGTAGTCCCGCAGAAATTCAGAAGGTGTCAGTCCGCCAAGCATGTCCATGGGTGTACTCCCAGTTTCAGATGTTTTGTGCCTGATCGACTGCGTTACCGATGTAGCGGCCCGGCGTCAGGGCCATCAGTTCGGCCTTGGCCTGCTCCGGAATGTCGAGGCTCTCCACGAAATTCTTGATCACTTCCGGCGTCATTGCCTTGCCGCGGGTCAAAGCCTTGAGCTTTTCATAGGGCTTTTCAATGTTGTAACGGCGCATCACGGTCTGAATCGGTTCGGCAAGCACTTCCCAGGCATGGTCCAGGTCTTCATCCAGGCGAGTCGGGTTGATTTCCAGTTTGCCGAGGCCCTTCAGTGTGGCTTCATAGGCGATCAGGCTGTGGGCAAAGCCAACGCCCAGATTGCGCAGTACGGTGGAGTCAGTCAGATCCCGCTGCCAGCGCGAAATGGGCAGCTTGGCGGAGAGGTGGCTGAACAGCGCATTGGCGATGCCCAGGTTGCCCTCGGAGTTCTCGAAATCAATGGGGTTGACCTTGTGGGGCATGGTTGAGGAACCCACTTCGCCTTCCACTGTTTTCTGCTTGAAGTAGCCGAGAGAAATATAGCCCCAGACGTCACGATCCAGGTCAATCAGGATTGTGTTGAAGCGGGCGACGGCATCGTACAGTTCGGCGATGTAATCGTGTGGTTCGATCTGGGTGGTGTACGGGTTCCAGTCGAGGCCGAGGCTTTCGATGAATTCCCGGGCATTCAGGGCCCAGTCGATTTCCGGGTAGGCAGACAAATGCGCGTTGTAGTTCCCCACGGCGCCATTGATCTTGCCCAACAGCTCGGTTCCACGGATCTGTTTTACCTGGCGACGCAGACGGTGAACCACGTTCGCCAGTTCTTTGCCAACGGTAGTGGGGGAGGCCGTCTGGCCGTGTGTGCGCGACAGCATCGGCTGTTCGGCGTGGTCGTGAGCAAGCTGCGCCAGCTTGTCGACAACGCGGTCCATGGCTGGCAGCAGGCCGTGGTCCAGGCCCTCCCGCAGCATCAGGCCATGGGACAGGTTGTTAATGTCTTCGGAGGTGCAGGCAAAGTGAACGAATTCCGTGACGGCGTGCAGCTCCGGAACGCCGGCAATTTTCTCCTTGATGAAGTACTCGACCGCTTTTACATCGTGATTGGTAGTGCGTTCGATGTCCTTGATGCGCTCGGCGTCTTCAAGGCTGAACTCACTGACCAGGCTGTCCAGAATTTTGTTGGCTTCGGCGGAGAACTCGGGCACCTCAGTTACCCCGGGATGAGCGGCCAGCTTCTGCAGCCAGCGGATCTCGACGGTTACCCGGTTCCTGATCAGGCCATATTCACTGAAAATTTCACGGAAGACGCTGACCTTACTGCCATAGCGTCCATCGACCGGGGAAATGGCGGTCAGGGCGGTGAGTTCCATCGAAAACCTCTCAAGTCATCAAAGATTCGGATCAAAAGAAAATAAGGGGTGCATATCATACACCACCGGAGGCACTGAATCAGCGCCGTCAGTGGTACAGGGAGCGATTGGCTTCCTCGGCCAGCTCGCCGGCGAGCCGGATAACCTTTTTCCGGGCAAAGATCAGCTGCCAGCGGCGGCCGCCGGTCTGACGCCAGAGCACGGCGGAACGAATGCCCGCGAGCAGCAGGGCACGTACTTTTGCCGCATTCTCCTCCCGCTGCAGCACCGAGGGGTTGCCGCTGACCTGGATTCGCAGTCGAAAGGTGCTGATGGTGTCGGCATAGACCGATGCCAGATTGCTGATCAGGTTGGGGTGGGTGTACCCGAAATGGCTTGCGGTATGCCTGGCCTGATCAATACGACTGCCAATCACATCCAGCATGTCAGAGCGGCGATTAAGTTTGGATTCGAGTTGCACCAGGTTAAGGGCATAGCGCAATACTTCGATGTCCTGCTGCCGGGACTGCTGGCTAAGCACCGAGGACAGGGTCACAAGGCCTTCGCGGATGTCGCGAAGTTCGCCGCCGTAGACGTCCAGGGTGTTTTCAGGATTGGTGGCAAACAGGGAGCGGATGGAGGTTTCCAGGCTGGCCTCGTTGCACTGGCCGTTGTGGGCAATCTGCTGCACCAGGTTGGCGGCCTGAAAAACCCCGGCCAGCGCCAGGGTCTGATCCTTGAGGGAGCGGCTCATGCGGTCTCTTCCTGGGGCCGGGTTCCGGTCAGGCGGGCGGGCAAGGGTTCCCCGTCTCGCCACGTCTCTTCAATGACGCCGCCGCCAAGACACACATCGCCATCGTAGAAAACAACAGATTGTCCAGGAGTGACAGCGCGTTGGGCGTCATCAAAGTCTACCCGAACGCCGCCTTCGATCACGACAACCTCGCAATCCTGGTCCGGCTGCCGGTAACGGGTTTTGGCCTTGCATCGGAACGTCCCAGCAGGTGGTTCGCCAGCGACCCAGTCAATCGGTCCCGATACCAGGCCCCGGGAAAAGAGCAGGGGGTGATGCTTGCCCTGAACTGCAATCAGGACATTGCGACTGAGATCTTTTTCCGCCACATACCAGGGCTCGTCCCCGAATTCACTGAGGCCGCCTATGCCCAGACCCTGACGCTGGCCAATGGTGTGATACATCAGGCCCTGGTGCCGGCCAATTTTCTGGCCATCGGGTGTTTCGATGTCGCCGGGCTGGGCCGGAAGGTATTGCTTCAGGAAATCCTTGAACTTGCGCTCGCCAATGAAGCAGATGCCGGTGGAGTCCTTTTTATCATGGGTGACAAAACCCTGCTGCTCGGCAATACGACGCACCTCGGGTTTCTCCAGCTCGCCTACCGGGAACAGGGTCCGCGCGATGCGATCGCCAGAGACGGCATGCAGGAAATAGCTCTGATCCTTGTTGGGATCGAGGCCCTTGAGGAGCTGGGCCTTGCCCGGGGCGTCGCCAATCGGTCGCTGACGGGCATAGTGGCCGGTGGCGATATAGTCTGCTCCGAGAGTAACGGCATAGTCCAGGAAAGCCCGGAATTTCACTTCCTTGTTACACAGGATGTCGGGGTTGGGTGTCCGCCCGGCCTGGTACTCGGAGAGGAAGTGCTCAAATACCCTGTCCCAGTATTCGGCGGCGAAGCTGGCGGTGTGCAGTTTGATGCCGATGGCGTCGGCCACGGCCTGGGCGTCGGCCAGGTCCGTCATGGCGGTGCAGTATTCGGTACCGTCGTCCTCATCCCAGTTCTTCATGAACAGGCCTTCAACCTGGTAGCCCTGATCCTTTAGCAGCCAGGCGGCCACGGACGAGTCCACGCCGCCGGACATACCGACGATCACGCGGGTGTTGGCATTGCTGGTTGAAGAGTGCGCTTCGGATGCGATGGTCATGACAGCTTTGTTACCGGCTAAAAAACCGGAAGTTTATCATCTTTCCGGAGGCGCCGTCTGCGCATCCACCACCACGTCCAGCGGGTATAGCCGGCCGTTTCGGTAATCTTCTATGCACTGGAGCACGAGCGGGCTGCGCAGTTTATCGCCCAGCGCGCGAATTTCATCAAGGGTCAGCCAGTGAGCGGCAATGATGCCATCGTCCAGCTGATCGGTAAGGCGGGTGCGGGCCCGGGCCGCATAACAGAACCGGTAGTAGGTAACTCCGTTGGCGGGCGCCTTGTAGGTGTAGATGCCCAGAAAATGCAAGGGCTCTATGTCCCAGCCAGTCTCCTCAAGGGTTTCCCGCCGAACGGCATCCAGAATGGCTTCGTCTTCCTCCACATGGCCTGCAGGCTGGTTGAAAACAACCTCTCCGCCGCTGACTTCTTCAACCATCAGGTAGCGGTCGGCTTCATCCTCAACAATGACGGCCACGGTAGCGTGGGGTGTCCAGGTCATGGTTTCCGGTTTCTCCTGGGTCGGTCGCCGGCGCCACTGCGTCGGCGGGGTGATTGTGCTGGCGCTGGAAGATTGACAGTAACAATCCGATGGCCCCCGGACTTTAGTCCGTCGAGGGTCCAGTCGCCAATCCGGTATCGGATCAGTCGCAACGTGGGAAAACCCAAGGCGGCAGTCATTCGTCGAACCTGCCGATTCTTACCTTCGGTGATGGTCAGCTCAATCCAACTGGTGGGAACTGTATCGCGATGGCGCACCGGCGGCACCCTGGGCCAGACTGAAGGGGCGGGTATTCTGGCGGCTTTAGCCGGCCGGGTCAGACCATCTTTCATTTGAACTCCGGCCGCCAGGTGTTTCAACGCCTCTTCCGTAATGTCGCCTTCCACCTGAACCCAGTATGTCTTAGGCATCTTGAGCGAAGGGGATGCAATCCGGTGTTGCAGTGAGCCTTCAGAGGTAAGAAGAAGCAGGCCCTCGGAATCATAGTCGAGGCGACCGGCCGGGTAGATGCCCGGAATCCGCAGGTAGTCCGCCAGGGTGGCTCTCGGTGACTCACCGCCGGAGGCGCCATCGTCGGTAAACTGGCTCAAAACCTGGAAGGGTTTGTTGAAAAGCACGAGTTCAGCCATGCGCTGATAGGTTCCCGGAATTCTGATGTCTTTGGTGAAGGCAGGGTACTGCAAAGCGGGGCGCTGGCAAAGCAACGTTGACGTCGATCAAGAAGGAGTGGGATTAAAGGACAAAAAAAAGGAGGGCCCACCAGCGGCCACCGGTGGGTGCGATTACTTTATTGTAACAGTCGATCAGGCGTTTACTGCACGGGGCGGATAGCCGTCCCGGCCTGACTCCTGCTGCCCTGATTGCCCGGCAGAGTCGCTGCTGGCGCCAGTTTGTCCCTTGCTGGCGGGCAGTTCGTCAGGGACGATGTTGACTGCGTGAATGCCCTTGTCGCTGGGCTTTTTGTCGAAGGTTACGGCCTGGCCGGCTTTTAAGGTCTTGTAGCCGTCCATCTGCACCGAAGAGAAGTGCGCAAACAGGTCGTCACTGCAGCCATCCTCGATGATGAATCCGTACCCTTTGGCATTGTTGAACCACTTGACCTTGCCTCTTGGCATGATGAACTCCCCTGTTCTTTTGCTGTCTCTATTGTTGTTGATTCTTTGTTTGCCTATCGGTGCCGTCGCACAGCCGGTCCGAATCCTGTTACACAATCCTTGCATGGATTTACATTATTTTACAATGCAACTTAACTTTCGACCAATCATGGCGATGAGTCAATAGTTTCTATGCCGGGAATGTGTGGTTGAACGCAGTCTGGAAGCGGTATCATGTTCGTATTGATAAATATCTCATGCCCCGCTTGAAAACCCGGGGGCGGACATCCACATTTAACAGGAGCACCGATAAACCGGTAAGGAATGATGCGGACTATCGAAAATTCTCTACTAGTATTTAATCAGGGGGAGGACGAACAACCGGGGCGACAGGATGACCTCAGCGTTGCTCCCGAGAAGCCTGCTCTCAAGCGTCCGGCGCGATATCGAGTGGTGCTTCTGAACGATGATTACACGCCCATGGATTTTGTTGTGGATGTGTTGATGAAGTTCTTCGGAATGAACGAGGAAAAGGCGACGCAGGTGATGCTGCTCGTCCATACACAGGGAAAAGCTGTATGCGGGGTATATACCCGGGACATCGCGGAAACAAAGGCGGCACAGGTGAACCAGTATTCCTCGGAATGCGAACATCCGCTCCTTTGCGAGATTGAACGTGCGGACTGAAAGACGTTGGGGTGGCCCATGCTGAGCAAAGATCTAGAAATTACGCTGAATACGGCCTTCAAGAGTGCCCGGGACAAGCGTCATGAGTTCATGACCGTGGAGCATCTGTTGCTGGCCCTACTGGATAATGAATCGGCAGTGGGCGTTCTGAAAGCTTGTGGCGCAGACCTCAAGCGGCTTCAGGAAGAGCTCGTCGAATTCGTGGATTCAACCACGCCATTGATTCCCAGCAGTGATAGTGAGCGGGAGACACAGCCCACACTGGGGTTCCAGCGCGTATTGCAACGGGCGGTTTTCCACGTGCAGTCCTCGGGCAAGAAAGAGGTGACCGGTGCCAACGTGCTGGTAGCCATTTTCAGCGAACAGGAAAGCCAGGCGGTCTACGTGCTCAAGAAACAGAGCATTGCCCGCATTGATGTGGTGAACTTTGTGTCCCACGGCATTTCTCGCGTCCAGGGTGCGGAAGACCAGGAGAGCCACGACCAGGCATCCCATGATGAGGCTGGCGAGGAAGGCGGTCAGTCCAAGCCGCTGGAAAGCTATGCCACCAATCTGAATGAACAGGCCCGTCAGGGCCGGATTGATCCGCTGATTGGTCGTGAGCACGAGGTGGAGCGGGTCGTCCAGATTCTGGTGCGCCGCCGCAAGAACAACCCCCTGCTGGTGGGTGAGGCTGGCGTCGGCAAGACTGCGATAGCGGAAGGCCTTGCCAAGCGCATTGTCGATGGCCAGGTTCCTGACATCATCTCGGATGCCGTAGTCTACTCGCTGGATCTGGGGGCTCTGCTCGCCGGAACCAAGTATCGGGGCGACTTCGAGAAGCGTCTGAAAGGGCTGCTTGCCGAGCTCAAGAAAGAGAACCACGCGATTCTGTTCATCGACGAAATTCACACCATCATTGGGGCGGGCTCCGCTTCCGGTGGCGTGATGGACGCCTCGAACCTGTTGAAGCCCATGCTCAGCTCCGGAGAGATCCGGTGCATCGGTTCAACCACGTTCCAGGAGTTCCGGGGAATCTTTGAAAAGGACAGCGCCCTGGCTCGCCGTTTCCAGAAAATTGATGTGAACGAGCCGAGCGTTGAGGATACCTATCAGATCCTCAAGGGCCTTAAGCCCAGCTTTGAGAAGCACCACGATCTCAAGTACACCGACAAGGCCCTTCGGGTAGCTGCAGAGCTGTCCGACCGCTACATTACAGACCGTCATCTGCCAGACAAGGCCATTGACGTTATTGATGAAGCGGGTGCCCGTCAAAGGCTTCAGCCTGAGGGTAAGCGCAAGAAGACGGTAGACGTCACCGAGATCGAGGATGTGGTTGCGAATATTGCCCGCATTCCGCCGAAGAACGTCTCTACCAGCGACAAGGATCTGCTGCGCAATCTGGAGCGGGACCTCAAGATGACCGTGTTTGGTCAGGATCCGGCCATCGAATCGCTGTCCACTGCCATCAAGCTGGCCCGTGCCGGACTGAAGTCTCCCGAGAAGCCTGAGGGTGCCTTCCTGTTTGCAGGGCCGACCGGTGTTGGTAAAACCGAGGTTACCAAGCAGTTGGCCAAAGTTCTGGGCATCGAACTGGTGCGGTTTGACATGTCCGAGTACATGGAGCGCCACACTGTGTCGCGGCTGATCGGTGCGCCTCCGGGGTACGTCGGCTACGATCAGGGCGGCCTGTTGACGGAATCGGTCAACAAACACCCGCACTGTGTACTCCTGCTGGATGAAATCGAGAAAGCCCATCCGGAAGTGTTTAACCTGCTGCTGCAGGTCATGGACCATGGCACGCTGACCGATAACAACGGTCGCAAGGCGGATTTCCGCCACGTGATCCTGGTAATGACCACCAACGCCGGCGCCGAAAGTATGGCCCGTCGCTCCATTGGCTTCAGCGAGCAGGACCACAGCACGGACGGCATGGAAATCATCAGCAAGACCTTCACGCCGGAATTCCGCAACCGTCTAGACGGTATCATCCAGTTCGGTGACCTGCAGATCGACACCATCACACACGTGGTGGACAAGTTCCTCACCGAGCTGCAGGCGCAGCTGGACGAGAAGCATGTGGTTCTGCATGTGGACGACGAAGCGAAAGCCTGGCTGGCCGAGAAGGGCTACGACGTCACGATGGGCGCCCGCCCGATGTCGCGCCTGATCCAGGACAAGATCAAGCGGCCGCTGGCCGAGCAGATCCTGTTCGGGCGTTTGTCAGAGAAGGGCGGGGATGTCTTCATCCACCTTCGTGATGACGAGCTGGTATTCGAGTACGAGGACGAGCCTGCAGAGGCTGTCTGACATACTTCAACAAGGAAAACCGCTGTCCGGGTAACCGGCAGCGGTTTTTTTACGCCCTAACGAAAAAAGCCCCCGAAGGGGCTTTTTCAGATGTCACGGGAGCATCAACGGGCGCGGTATACGATGCGGCCCTTGCTCAGGTCGTAGGGAGTCAGCTCAACCTTGACCTTGTCACCTGTCAGGATGCGGATGTAGTTCTTGCGCATCTTGCCGGAGATGTGAGCTGTCACAACATGACCGTTGCTGAGCTCAACGCGGAACATGGTGTTTGGAAGGGTGTCGATAATAACGCCTTCCATTTCAATGGCATCTGATTTCGGCATTCAGTAGAAACCTCGTTTGGATATGCTTCTCGTAATTTTAAATTGCGCAATTCTGCCTGATTTATCGGCGTTTGGCAAAGTTAGCCTGGGTCCAGTTCACGCCAGTGCCCGTCTCGAAGCGCCTCGATCGGGCGAAAGCGGGTTTTGTAGTTCATTTTTCGGCACTGCTTGATCCAGTAACCGAGATAGAGATGGGGCAGTCCTCTGCGGCGAGCTTCCTCGATTTGCCACAGGATCGCGTAGGTGCCCAGGCTCCTGTCTTCGAGATCCGGGTCGAAAACGGTGTAGATGGCCGAGAGTCCGTCGTCCAGAAGGTCCACGGCCGCCAGTCCCACCAGCCGCTCATCCTTGTGGATTTCCAGGAACCAGGAGTCGGTTGCCCCTTCCACCAGGAACGACGTGAACTGTTCCCGGGTGGGTGGGTACATATCGCCATCCTGGTGCCGTTGCTCAATGTAGTTGGCGTAGAGCTGGTAGTACCTTTCCGCGAAGGTGGCCGGCACCATGGTGCACTTCAGGTCTGTATTTTTCTTGAGCACCCGTCGCTGGCTTCTGTCCGGATTGAAATCATCGACTTTTAATCGAACCGGTATGCAGGCATTGCATTGCTCGCAGTGGGGCCGGTAATAATGCGATCCGCTGCGGCGGAAACCAAGAGCGGTGAGTTGGCTGTAGAGTTTTTTATCGACATGGGCCCGAGGATCCACAAACATGGTGGTTGCCTCGCGGTCTGGCAGGTAGCTGCAATCATGGGGTGGCGTCGCGAAGAACACCAGGGTTCTGAGATTGCTCATTCACTCCTCCGGCCCGGGCCAACGCCATTGGAAGGTCCAGTCGGTCTGATCCGGTTTTTGGTCGATACTCATCCTGAGTATAGATAAAAACTCTTCCCGGGGAATAGTCCGCGCGCCCATGGTCAGCAAATGCCGGCTCTCAACCTGGCAGTCCATGATTCGGTAGCCCCAGTTCTGTAACTGGTGCGCCAGGTGGACCATGAGAACCTTGGACGCGTTGGTCTCCAGGGAAAACATGGATTCCCCGAAAAAGCACCGGCCAATAGCCAGTCCGTACATGCCACCGGCCAGCTCGCCGCGGCGGTTCCAGATTTCGATGGAGTGAGCCACGCCCATGCGGTGGAGCTCTGAGTAGCTGGCAATCATTTCTTCGGTAATCCAGGTGCCTTCGGCCCGGGTCGAGGCGCACAGGCGGATAATCCGTCCGAAGTGTCTGTCTGCGGTTACCTGGAAGCGTTGCTGGTTCAGGGTGCGGCGTAGGCTCCGTGAAACGTGGATTTCGTCCGGAAAAAGGACGCACCGCGGATTCGGTGACCACCATAAAATGGGCTGGTCGTCGCTGTACCAAGGGAAGATGCCGTTCCGGTAGGCCAGTATGAGTCGCTCGGTGGAAAGGTCGCCGCCGAGGGCAAGAAGGCCGTCCGGGTCGTCCAGGGCTTCGTTGGCGGGGGGGAACCAGAGTTGGTCAGGGTCTAGCCAGGGTAGTGAGGTCATCCTTCTCCGGTTTTTACTGCCTAGTTCGCGTTGATCTTGTTGCTAACGGGCCTCGGAGTCGCGCCCGGGAGGACCAGTCTTCTAAAACACGCCGTAAATACATCCCTGTAGGCTTGGCTCCGCCATCCCTGGCTCCGCACAGTTTTAGAAGACTGGTCCTCCCGGCCTCGATCAGCTTCCGTGTCGCCTTCTAAAAGACTAGATCAATCCTGTTGATCCAGAAACTTTTCCGCATCCAGGGCGGCCATGCAGCCGAAGCCGGCGGAGGTGACGGCCTGGCGGTAGACGTGGTCGGCTACGTCGCCGGCGGCGAAGACGCCGGGGATGCTGCTCTGGGTGGCCATGCCTTCAAGGCCGGAGCGGATGCGGATATAGCCGTTTTCCATGTCCAGCTGGCCCTGGAACAGGTCGGTGTTGGGCTTGTGGCCGATGGCGATGAATACGCCGGCCAAGTCCATTTCCTGGGTGGAGTCGTCTTTGGTGCTTTTGATGCGCATACCGGTGACGCCGGTGCCGTCGCCCAGGACTTCGTCGAGGGTGTGGTCCCAGACGATCTTGACGTTGCCGTTTTCGGCTTTTTCAAACAGTTTGTCCTGGAGGATCTTTTCGGCACGCAGGCTGTCGCGGCGGTGCACCAGCGTCACTTCGTCGGCGATGTTGGACAGGTACAGGGCCTCTTCAACGGCGGTGTTGCCGCCGCCGATAACGGCGACTTTCTGTTTCTTGTAGAAGAAGCCGTCGCAGGTGGCGCAGGCGGATACGCCCTGGCCTTTGAATTTCTCTTCCGATTCCAGGCCCAGGTACATGGCGGAGGCACCGGTGGCGATGATCAGGGCGTCGCAGGTGTACTCGCCGCCGTCGCCCTTGAGGCGGAAGGGGCGGTTGCGCAGGTCAGCTTCGTTGATGGTGTCGTAGACGATGCTGGTTTCGAAGCGTTCGGCGTGTTTGAGCATGCGTTGCATGAGCTCTGGGCCCTGAACGCCGTCGTTGTCGCCGGGCCAGTTGTCGACGTCGGTGGTGGTGGTGAGCTGGCCGCCGACTTCAATACCGGTAATCAGGGTCGGGTTCAGGTTGGCGCGGGCTGCGTAGACAGCAGCGGTGTAACCTGCGGGGCCGGAACCGAGGATGATCAGTCGGGAATGTTTGGTGTCGCTCATTGGGAATTCTCTCACTGAAAAAGCCGTACGTTGCCGGGCCCGGTTTCAGGGCCAGACGCTTCGGGGAAAGGAGCAAAGGCTAACATGAAAGGCGCGGTCTGCCATTCGTTTTGGCCAATTCCGCTTATAAAACCTTGCTATTTACTCAAGCACGGAAACGGTTGCCAACAGCTGGCGAACCCTTTCAGCGCTTTTGCCGGACTCGCCCTGTTCGAGGCGGTGGGCCGCCACGGCGGGAAAGACCGCCTGGATGTCATCCGGCAGTACGTGATGACGACCCTCCATCAACGCCCAGGCCTTGGCGGCCCGTACCAGCCCCAGTCCCGCCCGGGGCGAAAGCCCGTACAGAAGCCCGGGCATTCTCCGACTTTGTTCCAGCAACCGTTGAACATAATCCAGAAGAGCCGGGCTGGCGGTTATCCGCGTGACGCCTTCCTGCAGGGTTTTCAGGTCGGCCTGGGAGAGCAGTGTGGGGAGTTTTTCGGTCATGGCACGACGGTCTTCGCCCTCCAGCAGCTCCCGCTCTGCCCGCGGGTCCGGGTAACCCAGACGAAGGCGCATGAGGAATCTGTCCAGTTGGGACTCGGGCAGGGGGTAGGTGCCGCCCTGTTCGATGGGATTCTGGGTGGCAATCACGAAGAACGGATGTGGCAGTGGCCGGGTCTCTCCCTCAATGGACACCTGCCGTTCTTCCATGGCTTCGAGCAGAGCGCTCTGTGTGCGAGGTGATGCCCGGTTGATTTCATCAGCCAGCACCACTTGGGCGAAAATTGGGCCGGGGTGGAATACCAGGCTGCCGGCCTGTTTATCGTACATGGAGTAGCCAAGCACATCCGCCGGAAGCAGGTCGTTGGTGAACTGAATCCGCTGGTAACTCAGCCCCATGACCTTGGCGAGGGCATGGGATAGCGTTGTCTTGCCCATGCCGGGAATGTCTTCGATCAGCAGGTGCCCCCGGGCCAGTAGCCCGCACAGGGCAAGGCGTACCTGTTGGTCTTTGCCCAGGAGTATCTGGTTCAGTTCACTGACTACGGTATCGACCAGTTTTTTCATTCCGGGCTCAGTCCCTTACGCGTTTGAGGATGTCACCGTACGCGTCTATACGGCGGTCTCTCAAATACGGCCAGATACGGCGAACCGATTCACTGCGGGTGCGATCAAGGGTTACAGCCAGAATGCACTCAGAGCTGTCATCGCCCCGGGCCAGAAACTCACCCTGCGGGCCACAGATAAAACTGTTGCCCCAGAAGCGAATGCCGTCGCTGTGTCCTGAGGGGTCGGGTTCGGTGCCTACCCGGTTCGGAGCCACCACCGGCAGGTTGTTGGCAACCGCATGGCCCCGCTGCACGGTGACCCAGGCGTCCAGCTGGCGTGCCCGTTCATCCGGGTCATCCGTTACATCCCAGCCGATGGCGGTGGGGTATATGAGGATCTCCGCGCCGGCCAGGGCCATCAGCCGGGCAGCTTCGGGATACCACTGGTCCCAGCACACCAGCACCCCAAGCCTGCCAACGGATGTATTAATGGGCGTGAAGCCGCTGCGGCCATCATTGAACTGGGCGTCGCCGGGCGTAAAGTAGAATTTCTCATAGAAACCCGGGTCGTCCGGAATGTGCATTTTCCGGTACAGGCCTGCCATGGAGCCGTCTCTGTCAAACACGACCGCGGTGTTGTGGTAAACACCGTTCATGCGACGTTCGAAAATGGATCCAACCAGAACGATGCCCAGCTCACGGGCCAGTTCTGACAAACGCTGGCTGGTGGGGCCGGGAATCGGCTCGGCCAGTTCGAAAACCGCTGTGTCTTCGGTCTGGCAGAAGTACAGGGTGGCGTGGAGTTCCTGGAGAATAACCAGGTCTGCACCACTGGCCGCGGCTTCGCGGACCAGTTTCTCGGTAACGGCGAGGCTGGCCGCCTTATCACTGCTGCAGGCCTGCTGGATGGCGGCAACATTGATCTGGCTCTTGCGCGATTCACTGCTCATCAACTGACTACTCCGGCGGGGATTTGCATGGTCACACAGTGAAGGCTGCCATGCTGGCGAATCAAGGGTCGGCAATCAATCGGCACAATCTCCCTGCTCGGGAAAATCTCTTTCATGACAGTGATGGCGTCTTCATCCTGCGGCACGTCGTACACCGGCAGCAACACCGCATCGTTGATTATCAAAAAGTTTGCATAGGTAGCCGGCAGGCGCTCACCGTCCTCGTCATATATGGCGTCGGGCCAGGGCAGAGGCGTCAGTTTGTAGGGGGAGCCGTCGGCCTGACGGAATTCCTGAAGCTCTTCTTCCATGGCCGCAAGAGCGCTGTAGTGTTCATCGGCCACGTCGGGACAGGACACATAACAGATATGATCCGGTGCGCAGAATCGGGCCAGGGTATCAATGTGGCTGTCGGTGTCGTCTCCGGCAAGGTAGCCATGGTTCAGCCAGAGAATCCGGCACACGCCCAATACCTCTGATAGCAGTTGCTCAATGGCTGTGCGATCCATGGCCGGGTTTCGGGTCGGCGTCAGCAGACATTCCGAGGTGGTCAGAAAAGTGCCCTGACCATCCGATTCAAAGGAGCCGCCCTCCAGTACGAAGTCCACCTGCTGTGTCGCTGTTGTGCCGAATACACCCGCATTAAACAGATGATTGTTCAATGCGTCGTCTTTTTCCGAGGGAAACTTTCCGCCCCAGGCGTTGAACCGGAAATCCAGGAGTGTGGGCCTGTCGTCAGTCAGGATAGTGATCGGCCCATGGTCCCTTGCCCAGGTATCGTTAGCAGGCGCGGGAACCGCCTTCGCACGGCCCGGGAAACTGTTTTGCTCGGCGTAGAGGTTGAGGTCCCGCTCTAGCTCCTGCAGACGGGTTACGTGTTCGCAACTGATAACCACATGTTCGTGTCGGAGAACGGCTTTGGCAATGTTCTCGAAAACTGGCTCCACCTCATCGATCAGGTCTGCCCAGTCGGTTCCCGGATGGGGCCAGGTCAGCATTACGGCGCTTTGGGGCGCCCATTCCGCGGGCAACACTCGTTTGGTTGTCACTACGTCACCTTGAATCATAAAAGACGCCATTCTAACCAACGATTGGTTGAACGTCAGGACATGAGAAGGGGATTTCCGACCTGGAAAGGCCCCTCGGGCCTTCAGCGATTATGCTTGAGAACAGTATGGATAACCCGGTCGCCTTCGAAATACACGACAAAGTTCTGGTAATGCCATTGGATAATCGGTGGCTGGCCAATCGGGCCCTGAATCTCCATAGGCGCGCCCCAGGACGCGCGGACTGATGATTGGCTCATGCCGGAGCCCGGAAAGCTGGCCTGATCGCGATCGGCCTGGGCACCAATCGGCACGCGAACTTCTTCAGCTACCGCGGACGTCATCGGGAAAAAGGCCAGTGTGGCAGTCACTGCCAGTGCGCCGAACAGGGTAGATTGTTTTCTCATTGATGGGTCTCCATGAAAACTGGCGTCCTCAGAAGGACATGGATAAAGCGTAATATCCGAAAAAGATTAGCAAAAGTCACCCGTTTTTCCCCAGTCTACTCTTTTTGACGCTGTCGAATCTGCCACCGCATCACATGCCGTGCGATTTGTTGGCGATCGCCGTCATCAATCCGGGCAAATTCGGTGTGGACCCTTGCTCCGCCTGAAGAATCGGGGTGTACCTCGAGAACACGGGCGATTGCCTGGGGCTGAAAAAGTTCGGGTGGCAGGGTCATTCGGACAGCAAGCCGGTCTCCGGGTTGCCAGGCAGGGGTGCTACTGGAGAACGACAGGCCGCCTTCGCTCAGGGTCACCTCCTGCCAGTCCTCAGGTTGCAACGGATTTTGCTCAAAGGCCATAATGCGCGCAAGCGTATCCAGCTTGCCATTCAGGGATTTGATCAGCCCGGTAAGCAGCCGGTCTTTTTCGGCAAGGCTGGCAAGCTGGGATTTTACGTCCTGGTCCAACCGCCTGAATTCAGCTTTCAGGCTTTCGAGGTGGTCACCATCGAAGGCATTCCCGTCCAGTGGAGTGTCGGGGGCCAGCTTGCGGATCTCCAGGCCGATCCGGTCTTCAATGCGGTAAAAGTCCCGGCGTTCGGGTGAATAGTCCACCGGTTCGTTTGGGGTGTCGGACGACTGCATCGCGGCTCCGGAAAGCTGAGTTTTTATTAGTACAGAACAGTTTAGCAGTTTCCCTCCGTGCTGGAATGTAGAAAGTACTCGGGAAAACCAGACCACGACAGACCTGAAGGTAGCAACAGGCACCTCTTCATGTTCAGACCCTTATCATTTTACATTGGCTTGCGATACACGGCCGCAAAGCGCCGCAATCACTTCATATCCTTTATTTCCCTGACCTCGATGATCGGGCTGATGCTGGGGGTGGCGGTGCTGATCATCGTGCTGTCAGTCATGAATGGCTTCGACCGGGAACTCAAGCAGAGAATTCTCGGGATGGTTCCCCACGCCACCATACAGGGCGCCGGCCCACTGGATGATTGGCAGTCCGTTGATGCACGGGTACAGGAGCATCCCCGGGTGCTGGCTGCGGCTCCATTCATTCAGGGGCAGGGCATGGTCACCGGGGGCGGGAATGTTCGTGGCGTCATGCTTAATGGCATCCTGCCGGAAGAAGAGCGCACGGTGTCCATCATTGAGAATCATATGATCGAAGGTGGGCTGGATGATCTGGCCTCCGGCGAGTTTGGCATCATCATCGGCCGCTTGATGGCGGCCAGCCTGCGTCTTCAGGTGGGTGACAAGGTGACCGTGGTGCTGCCGGAAGCCTCGGTGACGCCAGCAGGGGTACTGCCAAGGCTCAAGCGTTTTACGGTCAAGGGCATTTTCAGTGTCGGGGCTGAGCTGGATGGTAACTACACCCTGATCCACATGGATGATGCCGCCAAGCTAATGCGCACCGGGGGTAAGGCCGAAGGCGTCCGCCTGCTGGTGGATGACCTGTTCGCAGCGCCCAAGGTGTCGCAGCAGGCCGCTGAGGCCCTGGGCGGCCGATACTACGTATCCGACTGGACCCGCACCCACGGCAATCTGTTCCAGGCCATCCGCATGGAGAAAACCATGATCGGCCTGCTTCTGATGTTTATCGTCGCCGTGGCGGCCTTCAATATCGTTTCCACGCTGGTGATGGTGGTTACTGATAAAACCGGTGACATCGCGATCCTGAGAACCATGGGAGCGACGCCGGGTCGGATCATGCGCATCTTTATCGTTCAGGGAGCGGTCATCGGTATCTTCGGAACCATCGTTGGCACGGCGCTAGGTGTCTTCGGGGCACTCAACATCAGTGCCTTTATCTCCTGGCTGGAGGGTGCGCTTGGGCACCAGTTCCTGAGCGCAGATGTCTACTTTATCAGCTACCTGCCGTCCCAATTGCAATGGCAGGACGTTTTCATAATCAGCGGCGCCGGCCTTGCCATGAGCTTGTTGGCAACCATTTACCCGGCCTGGCGGGCCTCAAGGGTGGATCCGGCGGAGGCGCTTCGCTATGAATAAGGAACCTTCCGCTATGGCGCATTCTGCCCCGGTGATCGACTGTCGCCAGGTGACCCGGACCTACAACGAGGGCCCCGGAAAGCTCACCATTTTTTCAGATATCTCACTGGAAGTTGCCCAGGGTGAGACCGTTGCCATCGTTGGCAGCAGCGGTGCCGGAAAAACAACCTTGCTGAATCTTCTGGGCGGGCTCGACAAGCCGTCGTCCGGCCAGATCTCTATCTGTGGTGAGGACATTCACCGGCTCTCCGAGTCGCGGCGTGCAAAGTTTCGCAACGCCCATCTGGGCTTTGTCTATCAGTTTCATCACTTGCTGCCGGAATTTACGGCGCTTGAGAACGTCATGATGCCCTGTGCATTGGGTGGCATGGCGGTGTCGAAATCGCGCGACAAGGCAAGCAGCTTACTGGAGCGGGTTGGCCTTGCCGAACGGCTTGATCACAAGCCTGGCGAGCTCTCCGGGGGCGAGCGTCAGCGGGTGGCTATAGCGCGTGCGTTGGTAAATGAGCCGGACTGCGTGCTGATGGATGAACCGACCGGTAACCTGGATGAACATACCGGCGAGGGAGTCCAGGCACTGATCGAGTCTCTCAGGGATCAGTTGGGCATTGCGTTTGTCATGGTAACCCATGATATGAAAATGGCCCGAAGCCTCGGGCGGGTCATGCGGCTTGAACAGGGCCGGTTGATTCAGGAAGTCTGATCAGCCGCCCGGCGGCGCCTGAGTCGAGCGGTGCGCCGCACCTGCCAGTCAGAGCGAATTTTCCGGCGCCACAGATACTGGATAATCAGGTAGGCCACGCAAGCGGAAACCGTTGCGACCACCAGGGACCCGAGATAGAGGGGAATGCCGATATCCAGCAGCCGCTCGCTGATCCAGGACCAGGAGAGTTCGAACTCAAAGCTGAGTACGGGACGGTCCAGGGCCCAGGCCCCGATTTTGTAGTTGAAATAGAACATCGGCGGCATGGTCACCGGGTTGCTGATCCAGACCAGAACCACTGAAAGCGGTAGGTTGGCATTGAACCAGATGGCGAAGAAGGCTGCCGCAAGCATCTGGAAGGGCATTGGAATAAAGCAGAACCAGATACCGACCAGAAACGCCCTGGCGACACTGTGACGGTTAATGTGCCATAGGTTCGGTTCATGAAGAATATCGCCCAGAAAGCTCAGCGACTGCATCGCTTGCACCTTCTCTGGTGAGGGCAGATAGCGTTTCATGAACTTCTTTGGCATTGGAAGTTCTGCCTTTAAACGGAGTTAATATACCGGCTCATCGGATGTCGCCGGTGTTTGTGACATACAGGAGGACAAGGATTGTCCGGAAGTATCAACCGCCCGGCATGCTCTCTTGGCACGTCCGGTTCAGCAGTAGTGGGCGTGATCGCCTTCTCTTTTGGCGTTATCTTACTGTATTGGTTGTCGATACTGCCACCTCCCGAATGGTTGATCGCCGCGATACTGCTGCTCGCTCTTGCCTTTTCCTGTTCTTTATCGACCGTCGCCACCCGGTTAACAGTGTTCGCCTTTGGCCTGCTTGCCGGACTGCTCTGGGCCTCCTGGCATGCTGGTGAACGGCTCTCGACCACCCTTCCGAGCAGTCTTGAACGGGAGCGCCTCGCGGTCTCGGGATACCTGTGCGACATTCCTTCGAAAGGAAGCTTCAACAGTTTACGTTTCAGTTTCTGTGTCACCCAGTGGCACAACCTTCCCATCGAAACCGGGCAGGAAGCAAGGATGCCGCGCCTGCTCAGATTGTCCTGGTATGGTCACGGGAATGAACAACTTCCCGGGGCCCGCCTGCGGCTGGAAGTCGCTCTCAAACGCCCTCATGGCAGCCTCAACCCTGCAGGCTTCCGCTACGAGGACTGGCTTTTTCGGAAGGGGTACCGGGCCACAGGAAGCGTCCGTAGTGTTCAGGTCGATCCAACGGTCAGGTGTTTGCTGCATTGCCAGTACCGGAGTCTCCATCTTTGCCTTAAACACTGGACCACGGAGCAGTTTGGCGATGCCAGGCATTTTCCGCTGGTTTCTTCGCTCTTAATTGGCCATCGCGGCTATATGGAAGAGAAGCACTGGGATGTACTCAAGGCGACCGGCACCATTCACCTGGTAGCGATATCGGGTCTGCATCTGGGGCTGGTTGCGCTGGGTGCCGGCTTTTTGTGCAGGCGACTGTTGCTGGCGTTGCCGGCCCGAAGGGTCAGTGACGAGGCCAGACGCTGGATTGTCTTCACATCGGTTCTGAGTTGTTGCCTGATTTATGCCCTGTCGGCCGGTTTTACCGTGCCGACACGTCGCGCCCTTGTCATGGTGGTTGCAGGCGGTTGGCTGATTCTTATGAGTCGTCAGGCGCCGGTTTGGCAGGCCTTTCTGGCTGCATTGGTGGCTGTTCTTCTGCTGGATCCTTTTGCGCCACTGGATCAGGGGTTCTGGCTGTCGTTTACGGCTGTCGCCGTGCTGATTGCTGTGTTTTCGGTGCGGCTTGAGGGAGCCGGGTCGTTGACCGGGCTCGTCGTTGCGCAGCTCGCCGTATTCGGCGGTTTGTGGCCAATCCTGGAGATATTTGGGCAAGGACAGCCGCTGGTTGGTTTGTTGGCCAATCTCGCAGCGATCCCATGGGTATCCTTGGTAGTCATGCCAGTACTGGTCGCGGGCGGGTTGATCACGGCCGTTGTTCCCGGCGCCGCCCAGCTATTTGTGCCACTGTTCGATTGGACTCTGGGCGTGCTCTGGTACGTGCTGACATGGTTCGCGGAGTGGCAGGCGCCGGGCATTGAAGCCAGTGTTCCGGAGATTGTGGGTTGGGCGTTGCTGACTGTGACCCTGGTTTTTATGCCGTTTGCCAGATTTCGCCTTGTTGCCGCTCTGTTGGCCGTGTCATGGCTGATGTATCCGGGCCCGACCTCGGTGAAGAATCCCTATTTGAGCGCGCCGGAAATACGGGTCTGGGATGTTGGCCAGGGCCTGTCGGTTCTGGTCCGTCATCAGCATGAGGTATTGGTCTACGACACAGGCCCTGCCGTTCCGGGTGTATTCTCGGCTGTTGAATCGACCCTCCTGCCAAATCTTGAGGCCGAGGGCATCAGGCGGATTGATACCCTGGTGATCAGTCACGCAGACAGTGATCATGCCGGGGGTGTATCCGAACTGACCCGGCAGATTGAGGTCGGAAAAGTCATCGCTGGCGAGCCGGTAGCGGTCAGAGAGCAGGTTGCCGATCTGCCGGTTCGGGGCTGCAAACGATCATCCCAAAGACTCGGCAGCCTGATGCTGGAATTCTGGCAGGGGGAGGGGGCGACAGAAGGTAACGATGCGTCCTGTGTGCTGCGGATATACCATCCCGAATCAGGCACCGAATGGCTACTGCCGGGGGATATCACCGACCACATGGAAGCCCGGTATCTGGCTTATCTCGCTGATCGAGAGGATCTTCCGGCGCCAGTTGCCCGAGTGATTGTCGCGCCCCACCATGGCAGCAAAACGTCATCCTCCGAAGCCTGGGTCAAGGCCTTGAAGCCGGATCAGGTGATCTATACCGCCGGCTATCGACACCGGTATGGCCATCCTCACCCGATGGTTACCGCCCGCTATGCCGGGATCGGGGCCGTTTCGCTGAATACAGCCTGTTCCGGCAGCATCGTGATGACGATTGAGGATAACCGGTTGGAGTTAAAGGAAATGCGCCATCGGTCGCCGTTCTGGATTGGCGGCCCGGGGCTTGCCCGTGATCAATGTAAAATACCGTGACATTGCAGGTGTGGCCTCCACCGGTAGCTATGCTAAAGTAGCGCGGCTTGCAAACAATGAGGGAGACCAAGCGTGTTCGAGCTGTTGAAAGCCGGTGGCATTCTCATGGTGCCAATTGTTGCCTGTTCCATTCTGGCGCTGGCCATCATTCTGGAGCGTATCTGGACCCTTCGTGCCTCCAGGGTAGCGCCTCCCCAGACCATTAACGAGTTATGGCGCTGGATCAAGAAAAAAGAACTCAATGGCCGGAAGCTGAAAGCCCTGCAGGGTTCCTCGCCCCTGGGCCGGATTCTGGCCGGTGGCCTGCTTAACGCGAAGCATGGCCGCGAAATCATGAAAGAGAGCATCGAGCACGAGGCGAGCCAGGTTATCCACGATCTGGAGAGATTCCTGAACCCCCTGGGTACCGTAGCGACGATCACCCCTCTGCTGGGTCTGCTGGGCACCGTTATCGGCATGATCAAGGTGTTTGCCGAGATCCAGCTGGCCGGGGTCGGCAACGCGGGCAACCTGGCTGGCGGTATCTCTGAAGCGCTGATTACCACGGCTGCCGGCCTGAGCGTGGCTATTCCGGCGCTGATCTGCCACCGCTATTTCATCCGCCGGGTGGATGAGCTGGTTGTCAGTATGGAGCAGGAAGCCATCAAGCTGGTTGAGGTAGTACACGGAGACCGCGAAATCGACGTGGAAGGAGCCTGAACGCCGTGAAGTTCAAGCGCCAGAGAAGCCAGGAAGTCGGGGTAGACCTGACACCACTGATCGACGTGGTGTTCCTGCTGCTGATTTTCTTTATGGTTTCCACAACCTTTACCCGGGAAAGCCATCTGCAGGTCGAGCTTCCCGAAGCCAGTGGCGAGCCCGCGCCGGCATCGGAAGTGCAGCAGATTGATGTGGTGATCAATGCCGAGGGGCAATACATCCTGAATGACCGAACATTGGTCAATAACCGGCGAGAAACGCTTGAACGGGGTGTGCGCGAGCTTGCTGAAGGCAACAATTCGCTCCCGTTCATCATTACCGCTGACGCCCGTACTCCCCACGAGTTTGTGGTTCGTGCCATGGACGTTGCCGGACGTCTGGGATTTGCCAAGCTCAGCATTACTACCGAGCGGGAGGCTGAGAACCAGTGAAGGTAACCGAGCCCTTGCCTGACCCCTCGGCCGGGTTACCAGCGGGCAGTTGGGAAACCTACAAACGCCTGCTCGCTTATGTGAAGCCCTTTCTGCTGGCTTTCTCCCTGGCGGTACTTGGCAACATCATCTATGCCGCAGCATCAACCGGCATGGCGGCGGCTATGGAATACGTCATAGCGGCTATCGAGAACCCGACCGAGCAGAACCGCCTGATTCTCACCCTGGTTATTGTAGGGGTGTTCGCTTTCCGGGGGCTCGGCACGTTCCTGAGCCAGTATTTCATCAGCTACGTTGGTCGCCAGGTCATTAATGCCTTGCGCAATGACGTATTCGATCGCCTGATGACACTGCCTTCCCGGTATTTCGATGACAACGCAGCCGGCCGCCTGGTCTCCAAGCTCACCTTCAACGTTGAGCAGGTTGCGGAGGCGACGACCAATGCCGTGACCATTACCCTCCGTGAAGGCCTGACCATCGTCGGTCTGCTGGGCTACATGTTCTACACCAACTGGAAACTCACGCTGATTTTCCTGGCGGTGGGGCCGCTAATTGCCGCGGTGGTCAGCTATGCCAGCAAACGCTTCCGCAAGATCAGTCAGCGGATCCAGGGCTCCATGGGCGATATAACCCATGTGGCCTCAGAGTCGATTACCGGCTATCGCGTTGTTCGCACCTTTGGTGGCGAGGATTATGAACGCGATCGTTTTCAAGAGGTCAACAATAAAAACCTCAAGCAAAGTCTGAAGATGGCATCCACCCAGGCCATCAGCGTTCCGGTCATTCAGGTACTGGTGGCCATTGCCATTGCCGGATTGGTCTGGATGATGCTGGCGCCGGAAATCCGTGGCGAAATGACCACGGGGCAGCTCGTAGCCTTTATCACCGCTGCAACCACCATGGCAAAGCCGATCCGTCAGGTCACCTCGGTTCATGCCAAGATCCAGAAGGGTGTTGCAGCGGCCTACGATGTCTTCGAAACCATTGATGAAGCCCCGGAGCAGGATCCGGGTACCTACTCTCCGGATCGGGTTGAGGGCGACATCGAGTTTGATGAGGTGTCCTTCCGGTACCGGGACCAGCTCGACAATGTTCTGGAAGGAATCTCCTTCAGCATTCCTGCCGGTCAGAGTGTGGCACTCGTCGGTCGTTCAGGGAGCGGAAAGTCCACCCTGGTGAGTCTCATTCCACGATTCTATGAATACACCGGCGGCGATATCCGCATCGATGGTCACTCGCTGAAGGAGTTCTCCCTGAAAGGGCTGCGTTCCCAGATTGCACTGGTGAACCAGAATGTGGTGCTTTTCAACGACAGTATCGCCGCCAACATCGCTTACGGGGCGCTTCGGCACTGTACTCGCGAAGAAATTCGCGAGGCCGCCGCGAAGGCGCACGCCCTTGAGTTTATCGACCGCATGCCGGAAGGCCTGGACACCATGATCGGCGACAATGGTGTAATGCTCTCGGGCGGGCAGCGGCAGCGGCTCGCGATTGCCCGGGCACTGCTGAAGAATGCCCCGATTTTGATCCTTGATGAGGCGACATCGGCACTGGATACGGAATCCGAGCGCCATATCCAGGAAGCGCTGGAAACGGTCATGCAGGGACGTACCACACTGGTCATCGCGCATCGGCTTTCCACCATCGAGAAAGCCGACAGGATTCTGGTGATGGATAACGGACGAATCGCCGAGTCCGGGCGCCACGACGAACTCCTTGCTGCTGGCGGCGCTTACGCTCAGCTTCACCAGATGCAGTTCAGCGAGCAGCCATGAGTGCGGTGCAATCCGCCATGAGTTCGCTGGTTGAACGTCTCTGGTATGGCAGCAAACGGCCCCTGGGCTTTCTGGCGCCGCTGTCCTGGTTGTACCGAAGCATCGCAGAAGCGCGTCGCCGCGCCGCCTGGGACGCACGGGATGCCTCGCTTCCTGTTCCGGTCATTGTGGTTGGCAATATCACCGCTGGTGGAACCGGGAAGTCACCGCTCACCGCCTGGCTGGTCTCTGAACTGGCATCTGCTGGCTGGCGGCCAGTGATCCTCAGCCGGGGATATGGCGGTGATGCAGGCCAATACCCACTGGAAGTCGCGGCAGATACCAGCCCAGCCAAAGCCGGTGACGAGCCGGTCATGCTGGCGCTCAGCACGGGTTGCCCGGTCGTCGTTGATCCCCGCCGTCGCCGTGCTGCCGATTATGCTCTCGAGAACAATCTCGGTGATGTGCTGATCTGCGACGATGGTCTCCAGCATTACAAGTTGCCCAGGGATCTGGAACTCTCGGTATTCGATGGCCAGCGGGGCATCGGCAACGGTGCCCTGATCCCGGTCGGTCCCCTGCGAGAGCCGGTTTCCCGGCTCGCTTCCGTGGATTTTGTTATCGTAAATGACAAGCAATTCTCGGAGCAGGCTATGGAGAGTTTTGTCGGCGTTGACCATCCGGCCATTTATTCCATGGTTCTTGAGCCCGCGACCCTGATCCACCTGAAATCGGGGGCGTCCAGAGCTGTCGGAGAACTGAAGGGGAAAACGGTCAAGGCGGTAGCGGGCATCGGCAATCCGGCCCGGTTTTTCGATACGCTCAGGGCCCTGGGTGCATCGGTCACCGAGACGGCTTTTCCGGATCATCACCAGTTTCGCCCGGAGGATCTGACAACCGAAACCGATGAGTGGATTGTCATGACGGCAAAGGATGCGGTGAAATGCCGGGAATTCGCGCCCGAGAATGCGTGGAGCCTGGTGGTTGAGGCCAGGTTGCCGGAACAGTTCCGGGATGCGTTTCTGGCCCGGGTTCGCCAGTGTTCCGAGCCTATAACTTCGTGATTTCAAGTGAGTAAGCAACATGGATAAAAAACTGTTGGCGATGCTGGCCTGTCCGGTCTGCAAGGGCGATCTGAAGCTCAACGAGGACAGAACCGAGCTGGTCTGTTATCAGGACGCTATGGCATTCCCGATCCGTGAGGGAATTCCTGTGATGTTGGCCACAGAGGCCCGGACCCTGTCCACCGATGAGCGTCTGCACAAGCGCTGAACCCAAGTCCATCAGGGTAGTTACCTCATGTCTTTTACCGTTGTGATCCCGGCCCGCTATGCCTCCAGTCGCCTGCCAGGCAAGCCGCTGGCGGAAATTGCCGGAAAGCCCATGATCCAGCACGTCTGCGAGCGTGCTTTGGAAAGCCGGGCAGATCGTGTGGTTGTGGCCACCGACGACGAACGAATCCGCACCGTTTGCGAAGGCTTTGGTGCCGAAGTGGTCATGACATCCCCGAATCATGCCAGTGGCACCGACCGACTCGAGGAAGTTGCCCGGGCGCTTGGGTTTGAGGCCGACCACCGGGTGGTCAACGTGCAGGGTGACGAACCCCTGATTCCGCCGGAACTGATCAATCAGGTGGCCGACAACCTGGAGCTGTATCCGGAAGCCGCCATTGCCACCCTGTGCGAGCGAATTCATGACCCGGAGCAGGTCTTCAATCCCAACGTGGTCAAGGTGGTGTTTGATCACCAGGGGATGGCGCATTACTTCAGCCGGGCACCGATTCCGTGGGCCCGGGACCAGTGGCAGGAGGGCACACCGCTAACGGGTGTGGATGGGTCCCTGCCAGACAACATCGGGTATTTCCGGCATATCGGGATCTACGGCTACCGGGCGTCAGTCCTTGGTGAGTTTGTCAGTTGGGCGCCAGCCCCCACAGAGGTTACTGAATCCCTGGAACAGTTGCGGGCGCTCTACAACGGCGCCCGGATCCACGTGGATGTGGCCGCCGTGAACCCGCCGGGCGGTATTGACACGGAAGCCGATCTGCAACGGGTCCGCAACTGGCTGGAAAGGAGAGAGATCGACAATGGCTGAACCGGTAAAGGTACTTTTCGTTTGTCTGGGCAACATCTGTCGCTCGCCCAGTGCCGAAGGGGTGTTTCGTTCCCTGGTGGAGCAGGCTGGCCTCGCGGAAAAAGTTCACATCGATTCCTGTGGCACTGGTCACTGGCATATTGGCAAGAGTCCTGATACCCGGGCCCAGGAGGCCGCCTTGCGCCGTGGCATTGATATCAGCGGTTTGCGAGCGCGCCAGTTCGGTCCAGAGGATCTGGACACCTTCGACTACGTGCTGGTCATGGATCGCCAGAACCTGGCCGACATCAAGGATGTCTGGCATCAGAACGGCGGCACCCGGCCAGCACTGTTCCTGGAGTATGGCCGCTCGGCGCATAAGGAAGTGCCAGATCCGTACTACGGCGGTGACGAAGGGTTTGAAACCGTGCTTGATCTGATAAACGAGGCTGGCGAGGGGTTGCTGGCGGACATCCGGGGGCGCCTGGCTTGAGTGAGCAGCCGGAGATCCGGGAAAACGTCGAACTGGAGGCGCTGAACACCCTGCATGTGCCGGCCAGGGCCCGCTTCTACGTGGAGGTTCACAGCGCCGAAGAGTTGGCCCGGTCCCTGGACTGGGCTGCGTCCGAAGACCACGAAGTGCTGATTCTCGGTGGTGGCAGCAACCTGGTATTGGCCGGCGACTTTATGGGCCTGGTGGTCCGTCTGGCCATTCGTGGACGCCGCTGGGCGCACATCCAGGATCACAAGGCCACCCTGGTGCTTGGCGCTGGTGAGAACTGGCATGAGGCGGTTCTTTATGCGGCCCGGGCCGGTTATCGCGGCATTGAGAATCTGGCACTGATTCCCGGAACCGCGGGTGCCGCACCTGTGCAGAATATCGGTGCCTATGGGGTTGAACTCTGCGATTGTCTGGAATCTGTCACAGCACTGGATCGTGATACGGGCGAGCTGGTAGTTCTGGAAAACGCGGAGTGCCGGTTTGCTTACCGAGACAGCCTGTTCAAACAGACACCGGGCCGTTATGTGATCACTGAAATTCGTCTGGGCCTGTCCCGCTCGCGGCCCCTGGTGCTGGGGTACCGGGATCTTCAGGAATACCTTGCTGATACGCCGGAAACCGCCCTTGATCCTTTGCATGTTGCGGAGGCTGTGATGGCCATCCGGCGACGCAAGTTGCCGGACCCGGACATCATTCCGAACGCCGGAAGTTTCTTCAAGAACCCGGTGGTGGAGAACGCAACCTATGAGGCTCTCAGGGAACGGAACCCCGATATTGTGGCCTATCCCCAGGAGCACGGCGTCAAGCTGGCCGCAGCCTGGCTGATTGATCAAAGTGGCTGGAAAGGGTTCCGTAATGCCCGGGTGGGCGTTCATAACCGGCAAGCACTGGTCCTGATTAACCACTCGGGCGGCACTGGCGCCGACATACTCGAGCTTGCGGAGACGATCCGCCAATCGGTGGCAGACCGTTTCGGGGTAACGCTGGAAATTGAGCCGGGGATCGTGGGTAGCCAGAGGTAAGCCCGCCCGGAGGCGGGCACGGATTCAAAGATCCTTTCACAGTCCTTTGCGGGGCGAGGCATTTACCAGGAATGGCAGCGCTTCGGCCACCGGCACATCCTGTTTTTCCGCATCCCGCCGGCCCTTGTATTCCAGGGTTCCTGCTGCCAGACCGCGCTCGGATACCACAAAGCGATGCGGGATACCGATCAGTTCCATATCGGCAAACTTCACGCCCGGGCGCTCTTTTCGGTCATCCAGAAGTACGTCGTAGCCCGCCTGGCGAAGCTGCTCGTAAAGCTTTTCACCGGCTTCGGCAACCGTGGGTGACTTGTGGGCGTTCAGGGTCACGATGGCCACTTGGAACGGTGCGATGGCGTCGGGCCAGATGATGCCGTTGTCGTCATGGTTCTGTTCAATGGCTGCAGCAACTACCCGGGAAACGCCCAGGCCGTAGCAGCCCATGTCCATGATTACGGTTTTGCCATTCTCATCCAGAACTGTGGCGTTCATGGCGGTGCTGTACTTGTTCCCGAGTTTGAAGATATGGCCGACCTCAATGCCGCGACGGATTTCCAGAGTGCCCTTGCCGTCCGGGCTGGCGTCGCCCTCAACCACGTTGCGCAGGTCCTCGACACGGTCAAGCGCTACATCTCTCTCCCAATTCACCCCGGTCAGGTGGAAGCCTTCCCGGTTGGCACCGCAAACAAAGTCCGCCAGGTGGGCAGCACTGCGGTCAACAATCACCGGTACATTGAGTTTTACCGGTCCGATAGACCCGGCCTTGCACCCGACAGCCTGTTCGATTTCCTCATCGGTGGCCATGGTCAGAGGCTCGGCAACGCCGGCCAGGTTTTCGGCCTTGATCTCGTTCAGGGTGTGATCGCCGCGCAGAACCAGTGCAACCAGGCCGGAGTTGCCGTCTTCGTCCGCCTCGGCCTTCACCAACAGAGTCTTGACCGTGCGGGTGGGGTCAATGCCCAGCAATGCTGACACGGCCTCGATGGTTTTCCGGTCGGGCGTGGCGACTTCCTTCATCTCCTCGGCCGGAGCCGGGCGATCTCCGCTGGGCGCTACCGCCTCTGCTTTCTCGATATTGGCTGCGTAATCGCTCTCTGTGCTGAATACGATGTCGTCTTCGCCGGAGGAGGCGAGTACATGGAACTCGTGGGATGCGCTGCCGCCAATGGCGCCGGAATCCGCCTGCACCGCACGGTAATCCAGGCCGAATCGGTCGAAGATGGCGCAGTAGGTGCGGTGCATCAGCTCATAGGTTTCGTTCAGGGATTCTGCGTTCAGATGGAAGGAATAGGCATCCTTCATGAGGAATTCCCGGGCCCGCATGACGCCAAACCGGGGGCGACGCTCGTCCCGGAATTTGGTCTGGACCTGGTAGAAATTGGCGGGCAGCTCCTTGTAGCTGCTCAGCTCGTTCCGGATCAGGTCGGTAATCACCTCTTCGTGGGTTGGCCCGAAACAGAAGTCCCGGCCGTGCCGGTCTTTCATTCGCAGCAATTCGCCGCCGTACTGGGTCCAGCGCCCGGATTCCTCCCAGAGCTCGGCCGGCTGGACCGCCGGCATCAACACTTCCTGGGCACCACTCTTGTCCATTTCTTCGCGAACAATCCGCTCAACCTTACGCAGGGTGCGCAGGCCCATTGGCAACCAGGTGTAAAGCCCGGCGGCCAGTTTACGAATCATGCCGGCACGCAACATCAGCTGGTGGCTGATGATCTCGGCGTCAGCGGGGGTCTCTTTCTGGGTGGCAATCAGGTAACGGCTTGCTCGCATCGTGTCTTCCGTTTGTAATAAATCTGAAGTGTTAGACTAATGGACAGGCGGCGGTTGGCCCGCCGAAGCCTTTATTTGTCGTAAAGTGGCCATTATTGTACGGAGCCTGTTGCACAAGGTACAGATGATGACCGACGAATCTATTGATGTGGCCCCGCGGCGCCGGCCGGTCCAGGCGCGCAGCCGGGAACGCGTCAACACCATCCTTCGCCACGCCGCCGCCATTTTTCACGAGACCGGCGTCGAGGCTGTCAGCATGTCAGCCATTGCCCGGCAGTCGGGAATGTCCCTGGCCTCCCTGTATCGGTATTTTCCCAACAAGGCGGCCATCGTTCATGCCATTGCTGAACAGCATGTGGAGAAGATGGAACGTGCTCTGAGGGAGCGTTTACAGGAACTGAGCGTGGTTGATGCGGTAGACGTTCTCATTGATCAGTTCTACGAATTTTACCGCGATGAGCCTGCCTATTCGGCTATCTGGAGCGGCGTGGAGGCCATGCCGGAACTCCGGGAGCTGGATCTGAGAGAGCTGTACACCAACGCCCGGGACCTGGACGAGAAGCTCAGAAAGGAATGCCCCCAGATCGCTGACGCCCGGCGCTGGACAGCAAGCTTGTTGCTGCCACGGTCTGCGGGCACTGTGCTGCGGCTGGCAGTGACCCTCCCGGAGGCACAGGGCCGGCAACTGGTGGAGGAACTCAAGTGCATGGCCCGGGCTTACGTTCGCGAGCTTGTCGCCTGAATCAGGAAAGATAACCCAGGGGCAGGGCGGTACTGTCGATTACTCTGCGGAGTACAAAGCTGGAATGTACACCGCTGACCCCCTGAATGCGGGTGATACGGTTCAACAGGAAATGGTGGTAGTGGTCCATGTCCGGCACCACCACCTTGAGCATGTAATCGGCGTCCTGGCCGGTGATCAGGTAGCACTCCTGAACCTCCGGGTACTCGGCCACCTGCTCTTCAAAGGCCGCGAATCGCTCTGGCGTATGCCGGTCCATACCAATCAGTATGATCGCGGTCAGTGAGAGGCCAAGCTTCTTGTGGTCCAGAATAGTGACGGTTCTGACAATAATGCCAGCATCCTCGAGAGCCCTCACACGGCGCAGGCAGGGTGAAGGTGACAGCCCGACTTTCTCTGCCAGTTCCTGGTTGGTCAGGGAACCATCCTGTTGGATGTGTTCGAGGATTCGACGGTCCATCTTGTCAATTTTGACGAGGGTTTTCTGATTATCAGCCATAAAATTCCACGAATCCTATTTAGCGGGCAATTTATAGATTACAAAGTACGCATTCCCGTTGAAGTTCGCAATCAAATTCCAGCTTTATCGGGTTAACCTGTACACACTGAAGATTCCATTCCCGAAACCGCAAGGAATTACACGCATGGCTTTCGATCATCGCAAATACGTTGCGTTCAAACCTGTTGCCAAAACCGACCGTCGCTGGCCGGACAAGGTCATCGAGAAGGCGCCGACCTGGTGTGCCGTTGACCTTCGGGATGGCAACCAGGCGCTGGTGAAGCCCATGTCTGTTGCCCAGAAAACGCGGATGTTCGAGTTGCTGGTCAAGCTGGGCTTCAAGGAAATCGAGATCGGCTTTCCCGCTGCCAGCCAGCCGGATTTTGATTTCTGTCGCAAACTGATTGAAGAAAACCGCATTCCCGAGGATGTGAAGATCCAGGTGCTGACCCAGGCTCGCCCTGAACTGATCGAGCGCACATACGAAGCACTGGCCGGCGCCCGGAAGGCAATCGTGCATGTCTATAATTCCACGTCCACGGTTCAGCGGGAGCAGGTGTTCGGCCTGGACCGTGATGGCATCAGGGACATAGCCGTTAATGGTGCGAAACTGGTTCGTGACATTGCTGCCCGCCACCCGGAAACCGAGTGGACCTTCCAGTATTCACCGGAAAGCTTTACCGGTACCGAGCTCGATTTCGCTGCGGAAGTGATCGATGCCGTAAGTGAGGTCTGGCGCCCGGAAGAGGGGCAGCCGATGATTATCAACCTGCCGGCCACCGTTGAAATGGCAACACCGAATGTCTTCGCCGACCAGATTGAATGGATCTGCGACAACATCAAGCGCCGGGAACATATCAGTATCAGCGTGCACACCCACAACGATCGTGGCTGCGCCGTGGCCGCCGCCGAACTGGCGGTGATGGCGGGAGCGGACCGGGTCGAGGGTACCCTGATGGGTAACGGTGAGCGCACCGGCAACATGGATCTGGTGACCATGGCCATGAACCTCTATTCCCAGGGCATTGATCCCACACTGGATCTGTCCGGCATGGCAGAAATCACAGAGGTAGTCGAGGCCTGCACCGAGATTTCCACCCATCCGCGTCATCCCTACGCCGGCGAGCTGGTCTTTACCGCCTTCTCCGGCAGCCACCAGGACGCCATCCGAAAATGCCTGGCGCGCCGCAAGGAAGGGGAGACCTGGAATGTCGCTTACCTGCCCATCGATCCGTTCGATGTCGGCCGCCGGTATGAGGAAGTGGTGCGAATCAACAGTCAGTCTGGAAAGGGCGGTGTCGCCTATGTACTGGAGCGGGATTACAACATCAGCCTGCCGCGCTGGCTGCAGATCGAGTTCAGCAAGGTGGTGCAGCGAGAAGCGGAAACCAACGGTGGTGAGATTGACTCACTGACCATTCATCGCCTGTTCGAGGATCGCTACCTGAAAGTCCACGCCGACTGGGCTCTGCGCTCCTACGACCTGCACCGTGACGAAGAGGGTGTGCACGCCGAGGTGTCAGTGGGTCGCGATGCGTCGCCGATTCGTCTGGATGGCCATGGGCTGGGCGCTGTGGAGGCCGTATCGGAGGCGCTGGAGAAGCGCTTTGGTATCGCCATCGCCGTCGAGGCTTACGACGAATTTGCCCTGGGTGAGGGCACCAATGCCAACGCACTGGCCTGTATCCGCTTGACCGCAAGCGGTATGCATTGCAGTGCAGCGGCACTGGCAGAGGACACCACGTCTGCTACTTTGCAGGCTCTGTTTTCGGCGGTAGCCCAGGCGGTGGGTGTTGAAATGCCCAGGAAAGAAATGGAGGCTGAAACGGCCGGTGCCTGATAACGCACTGCCCTGACGACACAAGCCGGCACGAGTGCCGGCTTGTTGGTTTTCCGATGCCCGTGAGGGGCAAAGGACGGAGCGTAAACCCTCAGACCGGGGTAACGTTTTCCGCCTGCGGGCCTTTCGGACCCTGTGTGACGGTGAACTGTACCTGCTGACCTTCGGTCAGGGTACGGAAACCGCTTGCGTTGATTGCGCTGTAGTGAACAAACACGTCGCTGCCACCGTCCTGAGCGATGAAGCCAAAGCCTTTGGACTCGTTAAACCACTTAACGTGGCCGGTTTTAGTATCGGACATTGATCTTTCCTGTCTTTCTGTAATTTGCCCTCACGGGACCTTCAAAATTCCACATGGAATCGTTGCTGAGAAATCCAGAGAGTACTGAGGAAGGGGCAACGAAGAGCACTTCGGCAGGACGTTGAAACGCATTCACCAAATACCGCTGTATTTTCACAGCAATTTCAGTATAGACCGACTTTGGGGGGCGTCAACGAAATTTTTGCACCTTTCATGCAGGTTTTATTGTCGGCAAAAACAACGGCTTGGGATTTGATTGAATAAAAAATGCCCGCTCCCCGTTAACCGGGGGCGGGCAGGGTTCAGGGCGCTTCCGTCAGTGGCGGAATTGCTCGCTGATTTCTTCCAGAATGGCCGGATCATCAATGGTGCTGGGCACCGAGTATTCCTCGCCATCAGCGATCTGACGGATAACCCGTCTCAGGATCTTCCCGGAACGGGTCTTGGGAAGTCGGTCCACTACCAGGGCGCGACGGAAACAGGCGATGGCACCGATCTTGTCGCGAACCATCTCCACCAGTTCGTCTTCCAGTTCGTCATGGTCGATGGTTGCGCCATCCTTGATGAGAACCAGTCCGATGGGAATTTGCCCTTTCATGTCATCGTGAGCACCTACCACGCAGCACTCGGCAACGGCGGGGTGTGAAGCCACCACTTCTTCCATCTCGCCGGTGGAAAGACGGTGGCCAGCGACATTGATCACGTCATCGGTGCGGCCCATGACAAACACATAGCCGTCATCGTCAATAAACCCGCCGTCACCGGAACTGTAGAACCCCGAAATCGGTTCCAGATAGGTTTTGCGGAAGCGCTCGTCGTCGCCCCAGACCGTCATCATGCAGCCTGGCGGCAGGGGCAGTTTCACGGCAATCTGGCCTTGCTCGCCGGCGGGCATCTGGCTGCCTTTCATGTCCACCACCTGAACGTTGTAGCCGGGTGAGGGCACGGTCGCAGATCCCGGTTTGGTGGCCATCAATTCGATACCCACCGGGTTGCAGCAGATGGCCCAGCCCGTCTCGGTCTGCCACCAGTGGTCAAGAACCGGCAGGCCGGTATGTTCCTTCAGCCATTCATAGGTGGCTGGATCCAGGCGCTCGCCGGCCAGGAACAGGCGTTTCAGTGAGCTGATGTCATAGCGTGACAACTGATCCGCTTCCGGATCTTCCTTGCGGACGGCCCGGAATGCGGTCGGCGCGGTAAACAGCATGTTGACCTTGTGGTCCTGTACCACACGCCAGAATGCGCCGGCATCCGGCGTTTTCACCGGCTTGCCCTCGTACAGGATTGTGGTGCAGCCGGCAAACAGTGGGGCGTAAACGATGTAGCTGTGGCCAACGACCCAGCCAACGTCTGAGGCGGCCCAGTAAACATCGCCGGGTTTGGCATCGTAGACCAGCTTCATGCTGTAGTTTAGGGCAACCGCGTGACCGCCATTATCACGCACCACACCCTTGGGTTTTCCGGTGGTACCGGAGGTGTAAAGGATGTAGAGCGGATCCGTTGACTTGACGGGCACCGGGTTGGCGGGTTCAGCCGTTTTCATCAACTCGTTCCAGTCGTGGTCCCGGCCAGCCTGAAGGTCGGCCTTCACCTGGGGACGCTGGTAAACAATGCAGGTTTCCGGTTTATGGCTGGCCTGATCGATGGCCTTGTTGACCAGCGGCTTGTATTCGATCACGCGGGCGACTTCAATGCCGCAGGAGGCGGTAATCACGGCCTTGGGTTTGGCGTCATCAATGCGCACGGCCAATTCGTGGGCAGCAAAGCCGCCAAAAACCACAGAGTGAATAGCCCCGATCCGCGCGCAGCCCAGCATCGCAATGACGGCTTCCGGGATCATTGGCATGTAGATGATGACCCGGTCACCCTTGGTGATGCCCCGGTCTTTCAGGGCACCGGCGAAGCGTGCAACCTCGTCGGTCAGTTCGTTGTAGGTGTAGGAACGCTGGGTATCGGTAACCGGAGAGTCGTAGATCAGGGCTTTCTGGTCACCACGGCCTGCGCGGATGTTGGCATCCAGCGCGATATCGCAGGTGTTCAGGGTGCCATCGGGGAACCACTCCCCGTGGCCATTGTCTGTTGGCTGCCAGATGGTTTTCGGCGGCTCAATCCAGTCAATTTTTTCCGCCTGTTCACGCCAGAAGTCGTCCGGTTTGTCTATCGACCGCCGGAACTCCGAGTGGTAGTCCATACATTCCACCTCATCGTGCCTGTTGTTGTTTTAATACGTTTCCTGACAACTTTAGGCCGTTTGAAATCATGGACTAGTAGACCATTGGCTTAGTCTGCGCGCTCTAGGGGCCAGTTTCCTCTGCAGATTTGACCGACGTCACCTTTGCCTTCATTTCACCCTTGGCAACCCGGGCGGAAATGGTATCGCCCGGGCCGACTTCAGATGCTTCCCGGATGATGTTCCCCTGGTTGTCGCGGACGATCGCATACCCCCTGCCAAGGGTTGCCAGGGGGCTGACCACGTTCAGGGTCTGCGCCGCGTGTTCCAGGTTTTCCCGGCGGTGCCTCAGATCCTGCTGGATGATAGAAGTCAGTCGTTCGCCCACGCGCCGAAGGGCTTCCCGGCTATCAGAAAGCTGGCGGCGCGGTGACTGCATGACCAGTCTCTGGCGTAGGTGATCATTGCGCACGCCCACCGTTGTCAGGCGCTGTCGGATAGCCTTCTGAAGTCGCAGCTCCAGTTCATCCATCCGCTGGGCTTTCTCCAGAAGTTCCCGTCGCGGGTCCCGCAACAGTGCACCCAGGTGCCCGAGCTGAGTACCAAGGCGCTTCAGGGCAAGGCTCATGGCATTGGAAAGACGGAATTGCCGCTCACGGAGCTGTCTGAGCCAGTCAGACTGATCCGGTGAAATCTTTTCAGCTGCCGCCGACGGTGTCGGTGCTCGGAGATCCGCCACGAAATCCGCAATGGTCACATCCACTTCGTGGCCAACCGCGCTCACGGTGGGAATCCGGCAAGCGGCAATGGCGCGGGCTACCGCTTCTTCGTTGAAGCACCAGAGATCTTCCAGGGAGCCACCGCCGCGACCGATAATCAGCACGTCGGCAACCCCGTGGCTCTGGGCGGCTTCAATGGCGCCAACAATATCGGCCGTGGCGGCCTTGCCCTGAACAGCCGTGGGGTAAAGTGTCACGGGAATGGCGGGGCAGCGACGGGCCAGGACGGTCAGTATGTCGTGTATCGCGGCGCCGGTGGGCGAGGTAACCACACCGATGTGTCGGGGCAGAGACGGCAGTGGTTTCTTCCTGGCCTGATCAAACAGGCCCTCGGCCAGCAGCTTGCGCTTGAGCTCCTCGAAGGCCTGCTGCAGAGCGCCGAGCCCCGCTGGCTCAATATGCTCAACGATGATCTGGAAGTCGCCCCGGTTCTCGTAGAGGGTTACCTTGCCGCGTATCCGAACCTGATCACCCTCTTTGGGCAATGTCCGAATACGCTGGTTCATTCCCCGGAACATGGCGCAGCGAACCTGGCATTTGCGGTCTTTCAGGGAAAAGTACCAATGGCCGGAGGAGGGGCGTGAGAATCCGGAGAGTTCGCCTTCCACCCACACCTGCATGAAGCTGGACTCCAGCAGATGTCTGGCCTGGTGGTTGAGCTCGCTGACACTGAGCGCCCGGGGCCGGGTGTCCTGAAGATGCAGATGCGGCGCCGCCGGTCCTGATCCGTCGTTATACATACGCAATAGCCGAAAAAAGGAAGGGTAAAAATAGCGAAATTTCAAAAAGATGCAATCGAACCTTAAAAACGCCCCGGTTTACTGTCCCCGAGAGCCCCATTATAATAGATCGATTAAGGATTTTGCTTTGTCGTACCGCCGCGGGTACGGCACGGAAATTCCCAACTTAGCACGATCAAAAGGCGGATCCCAATGCTGCGAATTGCCGAAGAAGCCCTCACATTTGATGACGTTCTGCTGGTTCCCGGATATTCAGAAGTGCTGCCTCACGAGGTTAGCCTGCAAACCCAGCTGACCAAGGGTATCACCCTCAATATCCCTCTTCTGTCATCCGCCATGGATACCGTTACCGAGGCAGAATTGGCCATCGCCATGGCCCAGGAAGGCGGTATCGGCATCATGCACAAGAACATGACCGTTGAGCAACAGGCGGCTGCCGTCCGCAAGGTCAAGAAGTTCGAGAGTGGTGTTGTCAAGGATCCGATTACCGTATCGCCAGAGACCACCGTTCGTGAGTTGGTCGATATCACCATGGCAAACAGCATTTCCGGCCTGCCGGTCGTAGATGGCCACGACCTGATCGGTATCGTGACCGGCCGTGATATCCGGTTTGAAAGCCGCATGGATACGCTGGTTCGGGACATCATGACGCCGAAGGACAAGCTGGTGACGGTCAAGGAAGGTGCCTGCCTCGAGGAAGTCAAAGAGTTGCTGCATCGTCACCGGATCGAAAAGGTACTGGTGGTAAATGACAACTTTGAACTGCGCGGCCTGATCACCGTGAAAGATATCCAGAAAGCCAAGGATTATCCGCTGGCGTGCAAGGACGACCAGGGGCGTCTGCGGGTTGGTGCAGCGGTCAGCACCGGCGGTGACACCGAGGCGCGGATCACAGCACTGGCCGAGGCCGGCGTTGACGTCATCGTTGTGGATACGGCCCACGGCCATTCCCGTGGCGTTATCGAGCGTGTTCGCTGGATCAAGAAGAACTTCCCGGATGTTCAGGTGATTGGCGGTAATATTGCCACGTCACACGCGGCGCTTGCCCTGGCAGAAGCCGGCGCGGATGCCGTGAAAGTGGGTATTGGTCCCGGTTCCATCTGTACCACTCGCATTGTGGCTGGTATCGGCGTACCGCAGATCTCAGCGGTTTCCAACGTGGCGGCAGCCCTTAAGGAGCTTGGAGTTCCAGTGATTGCGGACGGTGGTATCCGTTTCTCCGGTGATATTGCCAAGGCCATCGCCGCTGGCGCCCACAGTGTCATGATCGGCAGTCTGTTGGCAGGCACCGATGAGGCACCTGGCGAGGTAGAGTTGTTCCAGGGGCGCAGTTACAAGGCGTATAGGGGCATGGGCTCCATTGGCGCCATGGGGCAGGGCTCCAGCGATCGCTATTTCCAGGATGCCAGTAAAGGCATCGAGAAGCTTGTGCCGGAAGGCATCGAGGGCCGCGTTGCCTGCAAAGGCCCAATGCGTAACATCGTTCATCAACTGGTTGGCGGTCTGCGTGCGGCTATGGGCTACACCGGTAGTGCGACCATGGAAGAAATGCGGACCAAGCCGGAATTCGTGCGCATCACCAACGCCGGCATGCGTGAGAGCCACGTGCACGATGTGACCATCACAAAAGAATCGCCCAACTACCGTATCGGTTAACCATTGCCCTACCAGACGCGGCCCCCAGAGGGCCGCGTTGTTTATTCAGCTCCGAGGACTCCATGGCCCAGAACATTCACGACCACCGCATCCTGATTCTCGATTTCGGTTCCCAGTACACCCAGCTGATTGCCCGCCGTGTAAGGGAGATCGGCGTTTACTGTGAAATCAAGGCGTTCGATATCACCGATGACGAGCTCAATGACTTCAATCCCAAGGGGATTATTCTTGCAGGTGGTCCGGAGTCAGTAACTCAGCTGGGCGGTCCCCGGGCGCCGGAAGGGTTGTTTGACCGCGGCATTCCGATTCTCGGTATCTGTTACGGCATGCAAACCATGGCAGAGCAGCTTGGCGGCCGCGTTGCCAGTTCCGAGAAGCGAGAGTTTGGCTATGCTCAGGTGAAGGTTCGCGCCAAAGGGCCACTGCTGGCGGATATCACCGATCACCTGACGCCGGCTGGAGAGTCTCTTCTGGACGTGTGGATGAGTCACGGTGACAAGGTGGTGGCGATGCCGGAAGGCTTCGAGCTGCTGGCCTCCACCGAGAGTGCTCCGATTTCCGCAATGCAGGATCTCAGCCGGAATTTGTACGGTGTTCAGTTCCACCCCGAGGTTACCCACACCCTTCAGGGTAAGCGGATTCTTGAGCATTTCATTCTGACCATCTGTAAATGCGAGGCTCTCTGGACACCGGCCAAAATTGTGGATGACGCGGTTCAGCAGATTCGTGAACAGGTCGGCACTGACAAGGTACTGCTTGGCCTGTCCGGCGGTGTTGATTCCTCGGTAACGGCTGCGCTGCTTCACCGCGCGATCGGTGACCAACTGACCTGTGTGTTCGTAGACAATGGCCTCCTGCGTCTTCACGAAGGCGACCAGGTGATGGATATGTTCGCCAGCAACATGGGCGTGAAAGTGATTCGGGTTGATGCCGAAGACCTGTTCCTGTCGAAACTCAAGGGCGTGAGTGATCCCGAGCAGAAGCGCAAGATTATTGGCAATACCTTTATCGACGTGTTTGATGACGAGGCGGCCAACATCAAGGACGTGAACTGGCTGGCCCAGGGCACGATCTATCCCGACGTCATCGAGTCTGCCGCCTCCAAAACCGGCAAGGCCCATGTGATCAAGTCACACCACAACGTAGGTGGCTTGCCGGAAACCATGAAAATGAAGCTGGTTGAACCGCTGCGGGAGCTGTTCAAAGATGAGGTCCGCCGGATCGGACTTGAGCTCGGCCTTCCGTACGACATGGTTTACCGCCACCCGTTCCCGGGGCCGGGCCTCGGCGTGCGTATTCTTGGCGAAGTGAAAAAGGAATACGCCGATATCCTGCGCAAGGCCGATGCCATATTCCTGGAAGAACTTCATCGCGCGGATTTCTACCACAAGACCAGCCAGGCCTTTGCGGTGTTCCTGCCGGTCAAGTCGGTAGGCGTGGTAGGAGATGCCCGCCGCTACGAATACGTAGTGGCCCTCCGGGCGGTAGAAACCATCGATTTCATGACCGCCCGCTGGGCGCATCTTCCCTATGATCTGCTTGAAACCGTGTCCAACCGGATCATCAACGAGATCACCGGCGTTTCCCGGGTGACCTACGATGTTTCGTCCAAGCCACCGGCAACGATTGAGTGGGAATAATCAGCGGGTGATCGGGTCCGATGTCTGAGGTGACAGCGGAAGACAAATACTGGATGACTCGAGCGCTGCAGCTGGCTGGTGAAGCCGCAGCCAAAGGCGAAGTGCCTGTTGGTGCTGTTGTGGTTCTGGACGGTAAAGAAGTCGGCGCTGGTTTTAACGCGCCGATTTCCGGTTGCGATCCCACGGCTCATGCGGAAATCCGGGCTTTGCGCGATGCCGCCGCCCGGGTGGGCAATTATCGGCTGCCCGATGCCACGCTTTACGTTACTCTGGAGCCCTGTACCATGTGCGTGGGCGCTATCGTTCATGGCCGCATCAGTCGGCTTGTCTACGGTGCCAGTGAGCCCAAGGCCGGGGCAATAGAATCTGCACGCCGAACGCTTGAGGAGCCCCACCTTAACTGGGATGTGACGGCGGTTGGCGGTGTTCTCTCAGGCCAGTGCAGCCAGGTGATCAGTGAGTTTTTCAGCCGGCGCCGGGCAGAGATCCGGCGTTTGCGTAAACAGAATTCAGGGAAGGAGTAGTTCTCGCCTATGAAAGTCCTCGTTACCGGCGGAGCCGGGTATATTGGCAGTCATGTTGTTCGTCAGCTTGGCCAGGCTGGTCACGATATCGTGGTGTTCGATAACCTCTCTACAGGCTACCGCTGGGCGGTGACCGCCGGCGAACTGGTGGTCGGCGATCTGGCTGATGAGGGGGCGGTCGAGGATCTGTTCTCCCGTCACCGGTTTGAAGCCGTTCTGCATTTTGCGGCCAACATTGTGGTGCCGGAATCCGTCGCCAATCCCCTGAAGTACTACAGCAACAACACCCGCAATACCCTGAACCTGCTGAAAGCGGTCGAAAAGCACCAAGTGCCTTACATGGTGTTTTCCTCCACCGCCGCCGTTTATGGTATGCCCGAGCAGACGGTGCTCACCGAGGATTTGCCGCTGGCTCCGATCAATCCCTACGGCGCGTCCAAGATGATGAGCGAGCGGATGATCATGGATCTGTCTGCGGCCTCAAGCCTCAACTATGTGATTCTCCGTTACTTCAATGTGGCAGGGGCCAATCCGGAAGGGCTGCTGGGCCAGGCTACGCCCGAAGCTACGCATCTGATCAAGGTGGCGTGCGAATGCGTGACCGGCCAGCGTGAGGGGATGAGTGTCTTCGGCACCGATTACGATACCCGGGATGGTACCTGCATTCGTGACTACATCCATGTGGAAGATCTCGCCAAGGCTCATGTAATGGCGCTGGACTACATGGCAGGCGGTGGTCATTCGAAGGTAATGAACTGCGGTTATGGTCGCGGCTTTACGGTCCGGGAAGTGATTGATGTGGTCAAGGCGCAATCCGGCGTTGATTTTCCGGTCACCGAAACGGGCCGCCGCGCCGGCGACCCGGCGGCGCTGATGGCGGACAACACGCGTATTCGCCAGACCCTGGGCTGGCAGCCTGATTACGACAATCTGGAAACGATTGTGAGCACGGCTCTGGCGTGGGAAGCGATCTGGCAGAAGAAAAAAGCCGACAACGCCCAATAACTTTTCTGTATTTGTATCGGGATTTAAAGGATGAAAATAACGATTTTTGGAACAGGCTATGTAGGCCTGGTCACCGGCGCATGCCTGGCGGATGTTGGCCACAATGTACTGTGTATGGATGTTGACCAGGGCAAGATTGAAAAGCTCAAGAATGGCCAGATTCCCATCTATGAGCCGGGGCTCGAAAATATCGTTAAGCACACCGTTGAGGCGGGCCGCCTCTCCTTCACAACAGATACCGAAGAGGCCGTCCGTCACGGAACACTCCAGTTTATCGCAGTGGGCACGCCCCCGGACGAAGACGGTTCTGCCGACCTCCAGTATGTTACTGCCGTAGCCCGTTCCATTGGTGAACACATGGAGGACTACAAGGTGGTGGTCGACAAGTCCACGGTACCGGTGGGTACCGGCGACAAGGTCCGGGCTGCGGTTCGCGCCCAGCTGGACCGTCGTGGTCTGGAGCTCGATTTTGATGTGGTGTCCAACCCGGAGTTTCTCAAGGAAGGCGCGGCCATCAACGATTTTATGAAGCCTGATCGTATTGTTGTCGGTACCGACAGCGAGCGGGCGGCGGAACTGCTGCGGGAGGTTTACTACCCGTTTAATCGCAACCATGACCGGATGATCTTTATGGATCTGCGGTCCGCGGAACTTACCAAGTATGCGGCCAACTCCATGCTGGCCACCAAAATCAGCTTCATGAACGAGATTGCGAACCTGGCAGAGCGGCTGGGAGCCGATATTGAAGCCGTGCGCCGGGGCATTGGTTCCGACCCGCGGATTGGCTATCACTTCATCTATCCGGGTTGTGGTTACGGCGGTTCCTGTTTCCCGAAGGATGTCCAGGCATTGGCCCGAACCGCCAGCGACTGCGGCTATGAAGCACGCTTGCTGAACGCAGTTGAATCGGTGAACTATGCCCAGAAACACGTGCTGTTCGACAAGATCAGCCATTACTTTGGCGGCGATCTGAATGGCAAGGTCGTCGCGCTCTGGGGACTGGCATTCAAGCCAAATACGGATGATATGCGCGAAGCCTCTTCCCGCACTCTGATGGAAGATCTCTGGAAGGCCGGTGCCAAGGTGCAGGCTTTTGACCCGGAGGCCATGGAAGAAACCCAGCGTATTTATGGTGATCAGGATGGCCTGACCCTGTGTGGTACCAAAGAGCAGGCTCTCAAGGGTGCAGATGTGCTGGCGATCTGTACCGAGTGGAAGGAGTTTCGTTCGCCGGACTTTGAATCCATTGCAGCGACCATTCGCGAGCAAGTGGTCTTTGACGGCCGCAACCTCTACGAGCCGGAAATGCTCGAGCGCTACGGCCTCATTTACTACGCCATTGGCCGTGGCTGTACGCGGTTCCACTCGGAGTAAATGCAGATAATGGGGAGGGAATCATGAGTGAGCCGGTGGTTTTCCGGTTACATGAGCGACTGGAGGCCGACACGATGGGCCTTGGAAGCACCTCGCTGTGTGAAATCCGACTGATGAACGACAGTACCTGGCCTTGGGTGCTCCTGGTGCCGGCGGTTGCCGGGATCCGGGAGATTTACCAGTTGTCGGCGGATCAGCAGCACCAGCTGGTCCGCGAGTCCTCGGCCCTCAGTGAAGCCATGATGGACGTTTTCGGCGGCGACAAGATGAATGTCGCCGCCCTTGGCAACATGGTGCCCCAGCTTCATCTTCATCACATCGTGCGGTTCGAGGGCGATCCGGCCTGGCCGGGCCCGATATGGGGCAAGCGGGCGCCGGTACCGTATTCCGATGAGGAATTGGAGCAGGTTCGGCAACGACTGGCGCCAGTGCTGGCGGAACTGAAAGCGGGCGTTTAATCCCAGTGCAGGCTACTGGCGCTTTGCCAGAGTCTGCGAGCCCACCAGAATCATCCGGAGCTCGGTTTTCAGCTTGGCCTTGAGTTCTTCACGTTCTGCCGGCGTTGCATCAAGCGCTTCGGCCCCCTGATTGAAGACCAGCGTCACCATTGATTCGGCCACCAGTCTTGCTTCGGAAAGCGGTCTGTTCTGTTCATCGGCGATCCGCCGAAGATCATCTGCCAGCTCGGTGACAAAATGATCAATCTCGGCCTTTACCGCTGTCCGGAACGGCTTGGATACCCCGGTTCTTTCCCGCAGCATCAGTCGGAACAGATTCGCGTTGTTGCCCAGGTACTCCATGAAGGTTTCCACAGAAGTGGAAATGGCGCTGCCACCGTCCCGGGCAATCCGCTTGCGGGCCTGACGCATCAGTTGCCTCAGCGCCACGCCGCCTTCGTCCACCAGAGCCAGCCCCAGCTCATCAAGCTCCGCAAAGTGCCGGTAGAAAGACGTGGGGGCGATTCCCGCTTCCCGGGCAACTTCCCTTAAACTCAGGCTGCCAAAGCCCCGGTCGGCACTCAGTTGCGAGAGCGCCGCATCCATCAGTGCCCGCCGGGTTTTCAGTTTCTGCTCCGCTCTGGTTGCCAAGATGAGACTCCATCCCTCTGCCGTTAAAAATCAGCATTCTAGTCCTCTAATACCCCACAGTCATCCTGCCTTCCAATTTACGCCTCAGGGGCGCCTGATTTTCGGGCCAATAGTGTTTATAATGGGCGGCTTTTCCGCTATGGTCGCAGCATTTTCAGCGGGCACGAACAAAGTAGCGCCGGGTGTGGTGGCTCTCTCCGAAACCTTGCGGAGCCAGGGATGGCGGAGCAGAGCGTACATGGATGTATCCACAGCGTGTTTCGGATAGAGCCACCACATCCGGCGCGGCACTTCGAGCAACAAATTTGAACACATTAAACGTAACGGGAACCGGTATGCGCAGTCACTATTGCGGTGGGATTAACGAATCCCACATCGATCAGGAAGTCACACTTTGCGGATGGGTCCACCGCCGCCGTGACCACGGTGGGGTTATCTTCCTGGATCTGCGGGATCGGGATGGTATGTCTCAGGTGGTTGTTGATCCTGATACCCCTGAGAGCTTTGCGCTTGCGGAAAAAGTCCGCAGCGAGTTCGTGATCAAGGTAACCGGCCGGGTGCGTCGTCGTCCTGCCGGCACCGAGAACAACAACATGCCGACCGGGCAGGTTGAGCTTCTGGGTAAAGAACTGAGCATCCTGAACGCCGCCGCAACGCCGCCGTTCCCGCTGGATGAGCATGTCGATGTGGGCGAGGACGTGCGCCTGCGCTACCGGTTTGTGGACCTGCGTCGTCCGGAGATGATCAACCGCCTGCGTTTCCGTTCCCGGGTAACCAGTTATATCCGTAACTACCTCGACAGCAACGGCTTCATGGATGTGGAAACTCCTATCCTGACCCGTGCCACGCCGGAAGGCGCGCGGGATTACCTGGTGCCGAGCCGTACCCATGAAGGCTCCTTCTTCGCGCTTCCGCAGTCTCCCCAGCTGTTCAAGCAGTTGCTGATGGTGTCTGGTGTTGATCGTTACTACCAGATCGCCAAGTGTTTCCGGGATGAAGACCTGCGTGCAGATCGTCAGCCGGAGTTCACTCAGGTAGACATCGAGGCCTCTTTCATTGATGAAGAGACCCTGATGAAGCTAAACGAGGACATGATCCGGGCGCTGTTCAAGGATGTGCTGGAGGTTGAACTGCCGTCCTTCCCGCAAATGCCGTATGCCGAGGCAATGCAACGTTACGGCAGCGATAAGCCGGATCTGCGTATCCCGCTGGAGCTGCTGGATGTGAACGATCTGGTTGAAGGGGTAGACTTCAAGGTCTTCGCCGGTCCCGCCAAGGATCCAAAGGGTCGTGTGGCGGCTTTGCGTGTGCCGAAGGGTGGTGAGCTGACCCGGAAGCAGATTGATGACTACACCAAGTTCGTCGGTATATACGGCGCCAAGGGTCTTGCCTATATCAAGGTCAATGATCTGTCCAAGGGCGTTGAAGGTCTGCAGTCCCCGATCATCAAGTTCCTGGGCGATGACATTGCTCTGGCCATCATGGAGCGCGTAGGTGCCGAAGACGGCGACATCGTGTTCTTCGGTGCGGACAAGACCAACGTGGTCAACGAGGCCCTGGGCGCACTGCGGATCAAGATCGGTCACGATCTGGACATGCTGACCTCCGAGTGGGCACCGCTCTGGGTTGTGGATTTCCCGATGTTCGAAGAAACCCCGGACGGCGGCCTGACCGCGATTCACCACCCGTTCACTGCGCCTTCCTGCAGCCCGGAAGACCTGGCCGCAGACCCCGCCAATGCGCTGTCCCGCGCCTATGATATGGTGCTGAACGGTACCGAGCTGGGTGGCGGTTCTATCCGTATTCACGATGAGAAAATGCAGGAAGCGGTGTTCCGCATCCTGGGTATCGGCGAGGAAGAAGCCCGAGCCAAGTTCGGCTTCCTGCTGGATGCCCTGAAGTTCGGTTGCCCGCCCCATGGTGGCCTGGCGTTCGGCCTGGACCGTCTGGTCATGTTGATGACTGGTGCGACGTCTATCCGTGACGTCATCGCGTTCCCGAAAACCCAGAGTGCCACCTGTCTGATGACCCAGGCGCCGGGCGAAGTGGATGAGAAGCAGCTGCGTGAGTTGCATATCCGTCTGCGAAAGCCGTCAAAGCCGGTTGAAGGCAACAAGGCGGAAGCCGGAGAGGGCAACGAGTAAGTCAGTGATTTAAGGGAGGAGCTGTATGGCGGGTCACAGTAAGTGGGCCAACATCAAGCACCGCAAGGCGGCACAGGATGCCAAGCGGGGCAAGATCTTCACCAAAATCATTCGTGAGCTGACCGTAGCCACACGCCAGGGCGGGGGGAATCCAGACGATAACCCCCGTCTGCGCGCGGTTATCGACAAGGCGCTCACCGCGAATATGAAAAAAGACACCATCGAGCGCGCGGTAGAACGTGGCGCCGGTGGTGGCGATGACGACAACTACGAGGAGTTGACCTACGAGGGCTATGGTCCCGGTGGCGTGGCAATCTTCGCGGAAGTCATGACCGATAACAAGAACCGGTCCGTTGCCGAGATTCGTCACGCATTCAACAAGATGGGCGGTAATCTCGGCACTGACGGTTCGGTGGCCTACCTGTTCAGCAAACAGGGCATCATCAGCTACGGTCCGGAGTGGGAAGAGGACAGGCTGGTGGAAGCCGTGCTCAGCGCTGGCGCCGAGGACCTTGCGGCCCAGGACGACGGCTCCTGGGAAATCGTGACCACGCCCGAGCAGTTTCTGGACGTCAAGGAATCGCTGGTCAATGCCGGTCTGGTGCCGGACAATGCCGAAGTAACCATGGTTCCGTCCACGCGAGTGGAGCTCGATCGGGACGGCGCAGAAACCATCCTGAAGCTTATTGATATGCTCGAAGATCTGGACGATGTTCAGAATGTCTACCACAACGCGGATATCTCCGGCGAAATCATGGAATCGCTTTAACCAGTCAGGGGCATTGATGTGGCGATAATTCTGGGCGTTGATCCGGGATCACGAATAACCGGTTACGGCGTCATTCGGGTCGATGGTCGACACATCGAGTATATCGACAGTGGCTGTATCCGGGTGGGCGAGAAGCCCATGGCGGAACGCCTCCAGACCATCTTCCAGAGCCTTGCCACCCTGATCGGAGAATATCGGCCGGAAGAATTTGCCATTGAGCAGGTGTTTATGGCCCGCAATCCCGATTCGGCTCTGAAACTCGGTCAGGCCCGCGGCGCGGCCATCGTCAGTGCCGCCAACAGTGGTTTGGCGGTTCATGAATACTCTGCCAGGCAGGTAAAACAGGCAGTGGTTGGCAAGGGTGGCGCTGACAAGTCCCAGGTGCAGCACATGGTTCAGGTGTTGCTCTCGCTCTCACGCAAACCCCAGGCGGATGCGGCCGATGCGCTCGCCATTGCCATGTGCCACGCCCACATGAGCCAGAGTATTCTGCGGGTGGCCAGTGGCGCCGGAAAGGTCCGAAGCGGTCGCGTGCGACAACAATAAACCGCTCCCAGGAGCGACAGGAGATTCAACTTGATTGGTCGTATCCGAGGTATTCTGGTTGAAAAGGCTCCGGGCCAGGCGCTGGTTGAGTGCGCCGGCCTGGGTTACGAAGTCGACATTCCCTACACCACCTTCTTTCACCTGCCGGAAACCGGCGATGAAGTCACCCTGCACACCCATTTTGCCGTCCGTGAAGACGCCCAGAGCCTTTATGGCTTTGCCTCCAGCCTGGACCGGGACCTGTTCCGCCTGCTGATCAAAGTCAACGGTGTTGGCCCGAAACTGGCGGTCGGCATTCTTTCCGGTCTGGACGCCCAACAGTTCATTCGCTGCGTTGAGAACCGTGACTCCGCCTCACTGGTCAAACTCCCCGGTGTTGGCAAGAAAACCGCAGAACGCCTTCTTATTGAAATGGCGGACCGGATAGTGCAACTTGAAGGGCAATTTGTGCCAACGTCGCCAGAGACGACAGGAGTTGTGCAGCCGGGCGGACAAGGTCCCGCTGGCGGGCCGGCGGCCACCGAGGAAGCGGAAGCCGCACTTATTGCACTGGGTTACAAGCCCCAGGAGGCCGCCAAGGCCATCAGCAAAGTGGCCGAGGAGGGTATGACCAGCGAAACCCTCATCCGTCTGGCCCTGCGAAACATGATACCGGCCTGAGCGTGAAAACCTGTCGTGAACCTGTAGAGAGCGTAACGTGACACCTGCAAACCCCTTTGTACAATTGGGGCTGCGCTGGAATAGCGGGCAAACGTGAGGCACGATGTTGATTCCCACACTATGGGTGATGCCATGATCGAATCCGACCGGTTGATCTCGGCCCGGGCCGGTGAATACGAGGAAGTACAGGACAGGGCCATTCGCCCGACCTTGCTGGCTGAATACGTTGGCCAGCCTACGGTTCGTGAGCAGATGGATATTTTTATATCCGCTGCCCGTGGCCGTCAGGAAGCGCTGGACCACGTTCTGATTTTTGGCCCGCCCGGTCTGGGCAAGACAACCCTGGCCAATATCATCGCCAACGAGATGGGCGTGTCCATCAAGACCACCTCTGGTCCGGTGCTTGAAAAAGCCGGGGACCTGGCAGCCATGCTGACCAATCTTGAAGAAGGTGACGTTCTCTTCATCGACGAGATACACCGTCTCAGCGCCGCCGTCGAAGAAGTCCTTTATCCGGCGATGGAAGATTACCAACTCGACATCATGATTGGTGAGGGTCCGGCGGCCCGATCCATCAAGCTTGATTTGCCGCCGTTCACTCTTGTAGGGGCCACCACCCGCGCGGGATTGCTAACATCGCCCTTGCGGGATCGCTTCGGGATCGTGCAGCGGCTGGAGTTCTACAACACCGAGGATCTCACCAGCATCATTCTCCGTTCCGCGCGGCTCTCTTCGGTTGCCGTTGATGAGGCGGGCGCGTTTGAAATTGCCCGTCGGTCAAGGGGCACGCCACGGATCGCAAACCGTCTGTTGCGTCGGGTGCGGGATTTTGCGGAGGTGCGCTCCGACGGTCGGATCACGTCTGACATAGCTGATCAGGCCCTGAACATGCTGAAAGTGGATAACCAGGGTTTCGATCATATGGACCGTCGTCTGCTGCTGGCCATGATCGAAAAGTTCGACGGTGGCCCGGTGGGGGTTGAAAGCCTTGCCGCCGCGATCAGTGAAGAGCGCGGCACCATTGAGGATGTACTTGAGCCATTCCTGATCCAGCAGGGTTACATGGTCCGAACCCCCAGGGGACGGATGGTGACCTCCAACGCCTATCAGCATTTCGGCGTCATTCCGCCGAAGTCGGGCAGGGAGGACGATCTTTTTGGTTGAACAGGCGCCAGAGGCAAGGTTCGAGCTGCCGATCCGGGTCTATATTGAGGACACCGATGCCGGCGGCATCGTATTTCACGCCAAATACCTCCATTACATGGAGCGGGCCCGAACCGAATGGGTACGCAGTTGCGGAGTTGGCCTCAGGGCGGGGCTGGCAGACAACATCAGTTATGTCGTGCAGCGTCTGGACATTCAATACGCGGTAGCCGCAAAGCTTGATGATGAGCTGCTTGTCACTGCCGAACCGGTGGCGTTTGGCCGGGTATGGATGGATTTTCGGCAGCGTGTCCTGCGGGCCGCCGACCGCAAGGTTTTGAGTGATAGCAATGTGCGGGTCGCCTGCGTTGCGCTCGATACCGGCCGCCCCCGGCGTTTGCCGGAAAACATGCAGGAATTGCTGGCCAGGAATGTCCAGCCCACTGAAACGATAAACAGAACGAGCCAGGAGTAAGAAGTGGATTCAGAACTTTCAGTCTGGTACCTCATTGCAAATGCCGGTGTCTTGGTGCAACTGGTCATGCTTTTGCTGGCCCTGGCGTCGGTCATGTCCTGGGCGTTGATTTTCCAGCGTCTGCAGGTATTCCGCAAAGCCAAGCGGGCTCAACTGGCGTTTGAAGAGCGTTTCTGGTCTGGTATGGATCTGGGCCAGCTGTACCGGGAGGTGAATGCCGATCCGACGCCGTTTTCCGGCATGGAGTCCCTGTTCCGGGCCGGTTTCAAGGAGTTTTCCCGTTTGCGCCAGCAAAGCCGGGATGCCGATGCGGTTATGGAAGGTACCCAGCGGGCAATGCGTGTGGCCTTCTCCCGGGAGCACGAGAGGCTTGAGGCCAGCCTGCCGTTTCTGGCCACGGTTGGCTCCACCAGTCCGTACATCGGCTTGTTTGGTACCGTCTGGGGCATCATGAACTCGTTCCGCGGCCTGGCCCAGGTTCAGCAGGCAACCCTGGCCACGGTGGCGCCCGGCATTTCGGAGGCCCTGATTGCGACTGCCATGGGCCTGTTTGCCGCAATACCGGCGGTTATCGCCTACAACCGTTTCTCGGCCATGTCCGATGCACTGCTGAAGAACTATGAAACCTTTGCCGATGAGTTTTCCAGCATTCTCCATCGTCGCGTGCACCAGAGCGAAAAGGGTGCCGCATGATGGCATGGAAATTCATGGGCAGGGATCAGCTTAGGAGCACTGCTTTATGAAAGGCATGGGAATGATGCCGGAAAACCGGCGTAAGCCAATGTCCGAGATCAACGTGGTTCCGTACATTGATGTCATGCTGGTGCTGCTGATTATTTTCATGGTCACCGCTCCGATGCTGACCCAGGGAGTCAAGGTTGATTTGCCTCAGACTACCTCGGACCCGATCCAGGCAGATAAAGACGTTGAGTCGATCATTGTTTCCGTGGATGCGAACGGTGCTTACTACGTCGAAATTGGTGATGAAGGCAGTGACCCCATGACTCTGGCGGATTTACGGGAACAGATCTCCAAGATTCTTTCGCAGCGCGCTTCAAGTGAGATCCTGGTTCGCGGTGATGAAAACGTTCCTTACGGCACCGTTGTCAGATTGATGGCGGAATTACAGGGTGCCGGGGCGAGCAGTATCGGCCTGATCACTGAATCACCCCGGGACGACAATTGATCGTGGTGCGGGCAGGAGTGTTGTGAGAGATCACGAGCGCGAAGTAACCACAACCGGAGTGCCACCCTGGAAATCACCGGTGGCGCTTTCGGTAACGCTTCATCTGTTGATTCTGGGTATTGCGCTGGCAGGTTGGTCCTGGACCAGTACCGATCACGAGCCGCCGCCCAGAAGCATATCGGCACGGTTGATTACCCAGCAAGAGCCGGAGCCGAGTCCGGTTGTTGAGCCAGATGATCAGCAGAAGCGCGCTGAGGAGCGCCGGGCTGAGGAGCAGCGTCGCCGCGAGGAGGCAGAGCGGCAAAAGCAGGAAGAAGAAGCTCGCCGTATCGCTGAGCAGAAGCGGCAGGAAGAGCAGAAGCGGCTGCAGCAGCAAAAAGAGCAGGAGCGTCAGGAAGCCGAGGCGAAGGAACGTGAAGCCCAGAAAGCGCGTGAAGAAGAAGCGGCGCGTCAAAAGGCAGAAGCGGAGGCCAAGGAACGGGCTCGACAGCAAGCCGAGGAAGAAAAACGCCGCCAGGAAGAGGCCAGACGAAAGGCCGAAGAGGAGAAGCGGCGGCAGGAAGAACAGCGTAAGCGTGAAGAGGCTGAGCGCAAGCGCCAGGAAGAACTGGCCCGCCAGGAAGCAGAGCGCAAACGTCTTGAGGCGGAGCGTAAGCTGCGGGAACAACAGCTTGAAGCCCAGGCGGAGGCGGCTCAAAAGGCTCGGGAAGAGGAAGCACGTCGCCAGCAGGAGGCGGCTGCCGCGAAAGCCCGGGAAGCTCAGATGCTGTCGGAGAGCGAGAAGTACCAGGCACTGATCCGGGAGCGATTGAGCCAGGCATGGTATCCGCCATCCTCGGCTACGGAGGATATGACTGCGCGGCTTCAGATTACCCTGTTGCCAACGGGAGAGCTTGCAGGAGTGCGTCTGGTCAGCAGCAGTGGCAACACTGCGTTTGATAATTCCGCCCTGGGTGCGGTGCGCTCACTGAGCCGTTACCCGATACCCAATGATCGGGATACCTTTGAACGGTATTTCCGACAGTTTACGATTGAATTCAACCCACGCCGGTTGAGATAAGGATACGGATAACACCATGACACATCGGATTTGGTACAAACCGTCCAGAACACTGCTCGCCGTCCTTGCATTGATCTTCTTTGCGGTTTCAGGAGCCCGTGCCGAGCTGTTGATCCGGATTACCGAGGGTGCGGATTCCGCCATTCCTGTTGCGGTAGTGCCCTTCGCTGAGTCGGGACAGATGCCGGCGGGAGACAAGGTTGGCAGCGTTGTCCAGGCCGATCTGACCATGACGGGGGAGTTCCGTACCTTGCCTCCGGAAAAAATGCTGAGCCTGCCATCCCAGCGGGAAGAAGTGTATTTCCGGGACTGGCGTCTGCTTGGTCAGCGCTACGTCCTGGTCGGTTCGCTCACCAGAAGCGGTGACCGTGTCCAGGCGCGATATGAGCTGTTCGATGTCAACCGGGAAGAAAGGATTCTTGGCGAGACAGCGGCAGCACCCGCCTCCAATATGCGTTCTCTGGCGCACCACATCAGTGACAAGGTGTATGAAGCGATCACCGGCGTGCCCGGTGCTTTCTCAACCAAGCTCGCCTACGTCACGCTGGATACCGCCAATGGCAAGCCTCGTTACCGGCTGCAGGTGAGTGATGTCGATGGTAAGCGTGCCCGGATTCGCCTCGAAAGCCAGGAGCCGATTCTGTCACCCGCCTGGTCGCCGGACGGGAAAAAACTGGCGTATGTCTCTTTCGAAACCGGAAAGCCCGTTATCTTTGTGCATGAGCTTTCAACCGGCCAGCGCACCAAGGTTGCTGATTTTCCAGGTCTGAACTCGGCGCCGGCCTGGTCCGACGACGGCAGGTCGTTACTGATGACCCTTTCGAAGGATGGCAACGCCGAAATCTACCGGATGAGTCTCGATAGCCGGCAACTGACCAAGCTTACCAACCACTGGGCCATTGATACCGAACCGAGCTACGACGCCAGTGGCGAGGGTATATTCTTCACCTCGGATCGTTCCGGCGGGCCCCAGATTTACCATATGGAAACACCGGGTGCGGAGCCTCGTCGTATCACCTTCGGCAGCCGCTACAACGCCCGGCCCAGGCCCGACAATGACGGCAAATATGTCTATTACGTTCACCAGCGGGACCGGGCATTTCACATTGCCCGTACCGAACTGAAAACCGGGGAGGAAACGATCCTTACCCGTACGGAGTCTGATGAGTCTCCCAGTGTTGCGCCCAATGGTCGGATGCTGATCTACGCTACCCGGCAGAACGGAAGCAACGTGCTCACGGTTATTTCTGCGGATGGTGGGGCAGCCTACAGCTTGCCGGCATCCGAAGGGGATGTCCGTGAGCCTGCCTGGGGACCTTTGGTTCGCTGATTGCCCATGCCCTTCGGCGTCGGCAATCGTTCAATTAATAATGTTACTCAACTGAAAGGAAGAAAATATGATTTTCTCGGCTCAATCAAAAGCGTTCGCACTGTTGCTGTCCGTTGGCCTGGTAGCGGGCTGTAGCTCCACCGGTGGCACCTCAGAAGACGGTGGTGAGTTCGGCTCTGACGTTTCTGCGGTAGATCAGGAAGGCGGTTCCACCGTTTACGGCGGTGATGATCAGGGTGGTGTTTCTTCTTCAGCCATGACCGAAGAAGAGCGCATGGCCGCGCGCGAGCAGGCGGAGCAGCAGGCTCTCCGCGAAATTACCGTGTTCTACTTTGATTTCGACACTGCCGAAATCAAGCAGGAAGCCCGCGACGTGCTGGTGGCCCATGCTCGCTTCCTCGCCAACAACCCCGGTCAGAACGTGCGTATCGAAGGTCACGCCGATGAGCGCGGCACCAAGGAATACAACCTGGCTCTGGGTGAGCGTCGTGCCAACGCGGTACAGCGCTTCCTGATCGTCAATGGCGCTTCACGTGGCCAGCTCGAAACCGTAAGCTATGGTGAAGAGAAGCCGGCAGTGATGGGTTCCAGCGAGAGTGCTTGGGCCCAGAACCGTCGTGTGGAACTCGTATTTGAGTAATCACACAGGAAGGACCATGAGAAAAATCCTCATGGCGACAGTGGTGCTCCCGCTTGCCCTTGGGCATGCGGGAGTTACTCTGGCGCAATCAGCTCAGGACACTCAGCGCAACGCCAATAATAGCCAGGCGACAGCTGAGCTGTTCTACATGATCCAGCAGCTTCAGGGTGAAGTCAGGCGGCTCCAGGGCGAAGTCGAGGAGCAGAGGCACCTGATCAACCGCCTGCAGCAGCAGGGGCGTGACCGCTATATCGATCTGGATCAGCGTATTCTGGATCTCTCGGAGAAGGTGGCTTCTCAACCCGCGCCCGAGGCCAGTACAGCCAGTAATTCCACAGCTTCGGGGTCAGCACCGGCAGCAAGGGAATATCGTCAGCCGGATGCGGAGGAGCGAAAGGCTTACGAACAGATTCAGGATCTGATCCGTAACCAGAAAAAATACGATGAGGCCATCAGCCGGATATACGAGTTTATCGATGAGTATCCAGAGGGTGATCTGACTGTTAACGCCTACTACTGGCTGGGTGAGGTGTATCTCGTCAAGCCGCAGCTGGAGCAGGCAAAGCAGGCGTTCACCATTGTTGCCACCCGCTTTTCAGACCACCGTAAAGCGCCGGATGCCGTCTACAAGCTGGGTGTGACCCACGATCGTCTGGGTGAAAAGGATCAGGCACGGCGCACTATGCGAACCGTGATTGAGGATTACCCGTCCAGCAGCGCTGCGGACCTGGCCCGGAAGTTCCTGGAGTCCTAGAACGGCTGATTGTCGGGCGTGGCAAAAATGTTGAGAAACCTGAAAAAAAGGGGTTGATCAGCGGCCAAAAATCATTACTATATGCGCCTCGTTTGGGTCGTTAGCTCAGTTGGTAGAGCAGTTGGCTTTTAACCAATTGGTCGAAGGTTCGAATCCTTCACGACCCACCAAACACGAAATGCCGGGTGGGCTGAGTCATTCGGTATGGATTGAAGTCGCGGCTTCAGTCAGCAGTTCAGGGTCGTTAGCTCAGTTGGTAGAGCAGTTGGCTTTTAACCAATTGGTCGAAGGTTCGAATCCTTCACGACCCACCAAATAACAGAAACCTGCGGGTTTTTGTGAAAAAAGAGCCTCCGGGCTCTTTTTTTTTGCGTATACGTTCCTACCTAGGTAAACAGGTAACAGAAAACGAAATCACAACTTTGTGATAGCACTGTTTCAGAAACATGAAGGCCGGGCATGAATGCTATAATCCCCCGGTTAACGCAACACAGAGACGCAGTAATGACATACGCCGAAGACCGTATCCTTGTTCAAGAACACCTGGCACATGCCGCCGAGCCGAAGCCGCTCAGCGAGGACGAAAAGTCCGAGCTGGAAGCTCGTATCAAGTCGGCCCTGCAGGATCAGGATGCGGTACTTGTAGCCCATTACTACACCGATCCTGATATTCAGCGCCTTGCCGAGGAAACCGGTGGCTGTGTTGCGGATTCCCTGGAGATGGCCAGGTTTGGTAACCAGCACCCGGCTTCGACCGTCGTGGTTGCCGGCGTGCGGTTTATGGGTGAAACGGCGAAGATCCTGAACCCGGAAAAGCGTGTTCTGATGCCAACCCTTGAGGCAACCTGCTCCCTGGATGTGGGTTGTCCTGCCGATGAATTCGCCGAGTTTTGCGATCAGCACCCGGACCGCACGGTTGTGGTCTACGCCAACACATCTGCGGCCGTGAAGGCGAGGGCGGACTGGGTGGTTACCTCAAGTTGTGCCCAGGCGATTGTTGAGGATCTGGATGCCCGCGGCGAAAAAATTCTCTGGGCCCCGGACAAGCACCTGGGTCACTACGTTCAGAAAACCACAGGCGCAGATATGCTGCTCTGGGATGGTTCCTGCATCGTCCATGAGGAGTTCAAGTACCGTGGGCTGGAGGATCTGAAAGCGCTCTATCCCGACGCGGCTGTGCTGGTGCATCCGGAATCGCCCGATGCGGTGGTTGAAATGGCAGACGTTGTGGGCTCGACCTCGCAGCTGATTCACGCTGTTCAGACATTGCCCAATGAAAAGTTCATTGTTGCCACCGACAACGGCATCTTCTACAAGATGCAGCAGCTGGCTCCAAACAAAACGCTGATTGAGGCGCCCACTGCAGGTAATGGCGCTACTTGTCGTAGCTGCGCCCATTGCCCCTGGATGGCCATGAACGGCCTTCAGAATCTGCTTCAGGTGCTGGAGCAGGGCGATCAGGAAGTCCTCGTGGATTCAGAGCTGAGAGAGAAAGCACTGCAGCCTTTGCAGCGTATGCTGGATTTTACAGCCAACATGAATCTCGAGGCTGCCGGTAACGCCTGATCAGCTGTTGGCCCGCGCGTGCAGGCGACTGGTAATTTCCGCCAGTCGCTCGGTCACAATCTGTCGTTGCGGCGCGCCCGCGGGTAACTTCTCCTGCGCCTGCCTGAGCTGACGCTGGGCAGATTCCAGATCGCCCATCAATACGTCGTACTCTGCCCGGGCGCGATGCACGCCGACAATGTTCCTTGCCATACCCTCGGCCTCGGCCAGTTTCAGCCAGAGGTGTTCCTGCCCCGGAAACTGACGGGTCAGCTGTTTCAGGTATTCAGCCGCTGCGGCACCATTGCCGTCTGCTATTTCGGTGCGAGCCAGGGTGTGGATGATCGGATAATTCCCCGGATTCCTCGCCAGTGCGTCTTTCAGAACATCCCGTGCCTCGCCCATACGATTTTGCGCCAGCCTGACTTCCGCCAGCGTCACCTGAAATGTGATTCGCCCGGGGTTCCTGGTCAGCAGGTCGTTCAAAATGTCCACGGCTTTGTCGTATTGCCTGTTCTCGAGGTAGGCCACGGACAATCCATATCGGATAGCGTCGTTTCTCTGGGCATCCGGGCTTTCCAGATAGGCCTCGAAGGTTTCCACGGCAACATCAGGCGAAGGTGCGTAGTGCACCTGAAGGCGGCTGCGCATCAGGTGGTATTCCTGGCCGTCCCGGATGTTCTCGTCCGGATACTGTTCGGCACGGCTGCGGGTGTCGGCAACACGGCTCTGGGTTAAGGGGTGCGTTGACAGATACTCGGGCAGGCGATTTCCCTGCATTCGATTCTGGCGCATCATGATTTCGAACATTTCCGGCATGCCACGAGGATCCATGCCTGCACTGGCCAGAATGTCGAGCCCGACCCGGTCGGCTTCCTGTTCATGAGCCCGGCTATACGCCAGCATGTTCTGGGCCGCCAAAGCCTGGGTTCCTGCAATGGCAGCAAAACCAATATCCGACTGGGTGACCGCCGACAACACAATGCCGGCAATCATGCCTGCAAGTGTAAGCGGAGCGCTGGTTTCCTGTTGTTCCATGCGCCGGGCAAAATGCCGCTGGCTAAGATGGGCAAGCTCGTGGGCCAGGACGGAAGCAAACTGTTGCTCTGTTGCAGCATTGAGGAACAGGCCGCCGTTGACGCCGACAATACCGCCGGGCACTGCGAATGCGTTGATGGCGGGGCTATCAATCAGCGCGAGGGTCAGGTCCCGGTCCTGAAGCGGAGCCGAGGGAACCAGTCGATAGGTGATGGCGCTCAAATAGTCATAAACGAGGGGGTCGCTGATCCTGGGTGCCGATCGGCGGATAGACACCATGACCTGCTGGCCGATATCCGATTCCTGCTGGCCCGCGATCAGGCCTCCGCCACTGCCACCAATGCTCGGTAGCCTGCTTTCCTGGGCGTGGCCGGTCAGGGCAACGAGCAGCAGTGCCAGCAGGGCGGTGACGGCCAGTGACGGTAGCGTTCGGGTTCGGGGTTGGTTAACAATCATGTAGTGCCGGGTGCCTGTGGTCTGAGTCGCCGGTTTGACAGCGGTTTACGATAAAAAGTTCTGATCCCCTGCTTGAAGAGGATTGTGATGCAATACATTATCACTGTCGGCATAATGCCCGCTTGTTAAATCCGCTTATAATTTTTGCGAGAGTGTATCGCTAGTATGGTTGATCGAACGCTTGATGCCTCCGGGTTACGCTGCCCCATGCCTCTGCTGAAGACCAAATTGGAACTGAACAGCATGGCGCCGGGCGAAGAACTTGAGGTCATTGCCACGGATGCCGGTTCGGCCCGCGATATCCCGGCCTTCCTGCAGTTGTCCGATCACAAGTTGATGAGCAGTTCTGAGTCCGCCGGGCAATACCGGTTTGTGATAAAGTGCGGCGGTTAAGGATTCGGAGCTGTAAATGATCAGTACACTACGCGGTCTCGCCCACAAATATTTCTCGGATGAAGAAGCCGTCATCCTGTTCCTTATTCTGGTAACGGGAACCATCTTCGTTATCTGGTTTGGTGCGATGCTTGCGCCGGCCATTGCCTCTCTGATCATAGCCTTTATTCTGCAGGGCCTGGTGACCAAGCTCAACAAACTGGGTGTGCCGGAGACGGTATCGATCATTGGTGTATTCCTGGTGTTCCTCGGTGTGCTCGTGGGCTTTCTGTTCGGCCTTTTACCGTTAATCTGGACCCAGTTGAGTAACCTCGCCGGTGAGGCACCGCGCATCATCCGCGAGCTGCAATCCTATCTTGAGCTGCTGCCGCAGCAGTACCCGCACCTGATCTCCGGCGAGGCTGTCAGCACGGTCTATAGCCAAGTGAGTACCGAAGTGGGGCATATGACCCAATGGCTGGTGTCTTTCTCGCTGTCCAGCATTCCAGATCTCGTGGCATTGCTCATTTATATGGTGCTGGTGCCCATCCTGGTGTTTTTCTTTCTCAAGGATCGGGAAGTTCTTCTTAGCTCCATTGCCAGGTTGCTGCCGCCCCAGCGCCCGATGATGCTGCAGATCTGGCACGAGGTGAACCTTCAGTGCGCCAACTATGTCCGCGGCAAGGCGGTGGAGATACTGATCGTGGGCGGCGCCACCTACATTGCCTTCAAACTGCTGGGCATGCCCTATGCGGCACTCCTCTCTCTGCTGGTTGGGCTAAGCGTGGTTATTCCCTATATCGGTGCCGCTGTTGTTACCATCCCCGTTGCGGTGATTGCCCTGTTCGCCTTCGGTTGGGGTAGCCAGTTCATCTGGGTGATGGTGGCCTACGGTGTTATCCAGGCGCTGGATGGCAACGTACTGGTGCCGATTCTGTTCTCGGAGGTCAACAATCTGCACCCGGTGGCAATTATCGTTGCAGTATTGTTCTTCGGGGGCATCTGGGGCTTGTGGGGCGTTTTCTTTGCCATTCCGCTGGCAACCATGCTCAAGGCCGTGTTTGCCGCCTGGCCGGTAAAGGAGTCTGCGCCGCTGACCGAGACCAGCGACGCCTGAAAGGCGCCTAAAGCGCCTTTACAGCTTCCAGGACCTCGTCCGCGTGGCCTTTGACTTTCACGCCACGCCATTCAGCTCTCAGAACTCCGTCCTTATCGATCAGGAAGGTGCTGCGATCGACGCCCATGTACTCCTTGCCGTAGAGCTTTTTCAGCTTGATCACGTCAAAAAGGTTGCAGAGGGCTTCGTCCTTGTCTGAAATCAGGTGGAAGGGAAACTCATGCTTGGCGCGGAAGTTCTCATGGGCTTTCAGGCCGTCTCTTGATACCCCGAGAATAACCGTATCCAGTTCTTCAAACTGCTTCATTCGGTCCCGGAAGTCCTGGCCTTCGGTGGTGCAGCCGGGTGTGTTGTCTTTCGGGTAGAAATAAATCACCACATTCTGGCCTTTAAGATCGTCCAGTCGAATGGTCTGGTCTCCGGTTGCCGGAGCTTCAAAATCCGGAACGGGTTTGTTTAACTCAACTGATGGCATGACATCTCCTTTAATTCCCTTGTGTCAGTTCGTGCCCAACATTACCATATCGGTTTTATTCGGACGGAGCTTTTATGATTACGGGTAGCCTTGTCGCACTGGTCACGCCCATGCATCCAAACGGTGACATTCACTGGGAGGATCTGGACAAGCTGGTAGACTTTCATATTGAAAACGGCACGCACGGCATCGTTGCTGTGGGCACCACCGGCGAATCCGCAACGCTCGACCCGGAAGAGCATTGCCAGACCATTGGCCATATCATCAAACGCGTTAACGGACGTATCCCCGTTATTGCGGGCACGGGCGGTAACAGTACCCGTGAGGCCATTGAATTGACTGCGGAAGCCCACAGGCTTGGCGCCGATGCCTGTCTGCTCGTTGTTCCTTACTACAACAAGCCGACCCAGGAAGGCCTGTATCAGCATTTCAAGGCTATTGCCGAAGCCGTCCCCGGCATGAGCCAGATGCTTTACAACGTGCCGGGTCGAACGGCCTGCGACATGCTGAACGAGACCGTGCTTCGGCTTGCGGATATCCCGAATATTGTGGGAATCAAGGACGCCACCGGCAACATTCCCCGCGGCGCTGAACTGATCGAAGCGTTGAATGGCCGTCTGGCGGTCTACTCGGGTGATGATGCCACTGCAGCGGAGTTGATGCTGGCCGGTGCCAAGGGCAACGTGTCGGTTACTGCCAACGTCGCTCCGAAAGCAATGTCCCAGCTATGCGAAGCGGCTGTAGCAGGAAACCGTGAAGAGACCGAGCGTCTTAACGAACTGCTCATGCCTCTCAACCGGAAGCTGTTCCTCGAGGCGAACCCGATTCCGGTGAAGTGGGCGCTCCATCGCATGGGGATGATTGGGGAAGGCATTCGTCTGCCGCTGACACCGCTCAGCGAAAAATTCCATGGCGAAGTGGAAGATGCCCTCAAGGCCTCAGGTGTACTCTGAGTTTGCTTAAATCATCCCATCCCCGGAGTAACCTGATGCAGGTTCTAAAAGGAACCGGTAGTACCCTGATGTTGAAACCCGTTGTTATGGTATCCGGGCTGCTGCTTCTGGCAGCAGCCTCGGGATGCAGTCTTGTTGAAGATCGTTCCGAACGCTATGTGAATGCGAAGGAAGGGAAGCCACTGGAATTGCCGGCAACCGCTGACGATTCCCGCTTCAGCCAGACCATGCCAATCCGTGATGTCCAGCCGGCCGATGCCAGCAAGATGTATCCGTCCGATATACCGCAGCCGCCGGACATGACCTCGGACATCCTGGATGAAAACTACGTGATCGAAGAGCTCGATGGCCGGCTCTGGCTGTTGGTAAACGACGTGCCTGGAAGAATCTGGCCGGCGGTGAACAGCTACCTTTCCGAGCGCGGTCTGGGTGTTGGCTTCGATAGCCCTCAACTGGGCATCCTGCAGACCGAACTTGCCAACTTCAGCAAGCGGGCCCGGAATCTGGTAGAACTTTCCGATAACCCGTCTGCCGGCGAACAGAAAGTGGTCCTGCAGGTGCGTATGGCCCCCGGCGTTCGACGCAAGACCACCGAAGTGCAGGTGCGCAAACTGGAAGTTCCGGATCAGCCGGAAGAGCTGATCCCCTGGACCGGTGTATCCGATCCTTCGGAGCAGGCGCTGGAATTGCAGAGACGCCTGTTGTCTGACCTGGGCGATTTCCTCAGGGCCCGGGAGGAAACCAAATCCTTTTCCCGCGCTGCATCCGGTATGGTCAGCGATCCCCTTGTCCGCCTGATCTCGGAAAATGATGAGGCGGTCGCGATCCGCATGGAGCTTGATTACGGTCGCTCCTGGGCGGAAGTAAGCCGGGCACTGACAGACTCGGGAATTCCTGTTGTTGATCTTAACCGCAGTGAAGGCTGGTTCCATGTTGACTTCCGCACCGAAGATGAGCGGGATTCGGGCTGGTTCAGCTGGTTCAGCGACAAGGAAGAACCCCAGCATACCCATACAGTGAGCCTTAGCCAGCAGAGCGACGCCATTGTCATCTCTGCCGAGGAGGTTCCGGGCTACACCGGCAGCCGTACTACGCCGGATTTGCTCGCGCAACTATTCGATTACCTATACTGATTCAGGAAGAGGCCGCCCAGGGCGGCCGCTTTTCGGAGAACCCCAATGGAAAAACGCGAAGAACTTTATGCCGGCAAGGCAAAATCCGTCTACCGGACTGACAATCCCGACCGGTTTGTGCTGGAGTTCCGTGACGACACATCCGCCTTTGACGGCGAGAAAAAGGAACAGCTCAATCGCAAGGGCATGGTGAACAACAAGTTCAATGCGTTCATTATGGAAAAACTTGAGGCGGCGGGCGTACCCACACATTTCGAGGGACTGCTGTCGTCCACCGAATCGCTCGTGAAGAAACTGGACATGATTCCGGTTGAATGCGTGGTCCGTAACGTCTCCGCTGGCAGCCTCTGCCGCCGCCTGGGCGTAGAAGAAGGGCAGGAGCTGAATCCGCCAACCTACGAACTGTTCCTGAAGAACGACGCGCTCCACGATCCCATGGTCAACGAATCGCTGGCCGTCAGCTTTGGCTGGGCTGCAGCTGATGAGCTGGAGCAGATGAAAGTGCTGACCTACCGTGTAAACGACGTACTCAAGGCCCTGTTTGACGCCGCCGGTATGTTGCTGGTGGACTACAAGCTGGAGTTTGGTCGCAGTGAAGGGAGGATCGTGCTGGGCGACGAATTCAGCCCGGACGGTTGCCGCATCTGGGACAAGGAAACCCGCAAGAAGATGGATAAAGATCGCTTCCGTCAGGGCCTCGGCGAGGTCATTGAGACTTACGAGGAAGTCGGGCGCCGGTTGGGAATCCAGTTCGACTGATCGAAACAGACAACAAATAGAAGGTGTGTCATGCGTAAACTGATGCTTGCTGTAGGTGGTTCATTGATCCTCGTGGCGCCTCTGTCACAGGCAGACGTGGTTGGTCTGGGTGCCAGCGTGAGTTACTGGGATTCCGATCTTTCCGGTAAGGCTGCTGACAATGGTGACGTAGTCGATGTCGAAAATGATCTGAACCTGGATAGCGACTCAAATGCCAACGCATCGCTATATCTGGAACACCCGGTTCCGCTGCTGCCCAATGTTCGATTGAACTACACTCTGGTTCAGCAGAGTGGTCGTGGGCAGGTGAACGGTAGTTTCGGTGGAGTAAATTTTGGTGGCCTGGATGTTCAATCTGATCTCGATCTGGAACAACTGGACCTTACTCTTTACTACGAGGTTCTTGATAACTGGGTGAATCTGGATCTGGGCCTGACCGCTCGCGATCTGTCCGGGGAGCTGATTGTAAAGGAAGCGATCACAGGCTCACCGTCAAATGAAACCAAGGTCGACGCTGTTATCCCCATGGGCTACCTGGCAGCGCGTTTCGATCTGCCGTTAACCGGCCTTTCTGTGGGGGCAGAAGGTAATTTCATCAGCTTCGACGGCGACTCGCTGCACGATTTCAACGCCTACGGTCAGTACGAAATCTCATTGATCCAGTTCCGTGCGGGCTATCGTCAGATGTCCATTGATTACGAAGATGACAATGATCGCCTCGATGTCGAGATTGGTGGCCCGTTCGTGAGTGCAGGCGTTTCGTTCTAAGGATGGCATTCCTTTCAAGGAGAGACACTTGAAGATTCTTGTGACTGGTACGGCCGGGTTTATCGGTTCTCATCTGGCGCATCGCCTGCTCGACAGGGGAGATGAAGTTATTGGCGTGGATAACGTCAATGACTACTACGATGTGAATCTGAAGGAAGCCCGGCTGCAGCGCCTGGTTGGCAAGGCGGGCTTCACCGAGGTTCGTGAGGATGTGGCAGACCGAACCGCCATGGAAGCGCTTTTTTCTGAGCACAAGCCAGAAAGGGTGGTGCATCTGGCAGCCCAGGCAGGTGTGCGGTATTCGATCGAGAATCCGCACGCCTACGTGGATGCCAACCTTGTTGGCTTCATGAACATCCTTGAAGGGTGTCGGCATAACAAGGTGAAACACCTCGTATATGCCTCCAGCAGCTCAGTATATGGCGCCAACGAGACCATGCCTTTCTCGGTGCACGACAACGTGGATCATCCTCTGAGTCTCTACGCGGCCTCCAAGAAGGCGAATGAGCTCATGGCCCACACCTATAGCCATCTGTACAACCTGCCAACCACAGGCCTGCGGTTTTTCACCGTCTATGGTCCATGGGGCCGGCCGGATATGGCACTGTTTATCTTTACCAAAAAGATACTCGCCGGCGAGCCCATCGACGTCTTTAACCATGGCCACCACCGCCGGGATTTCACCTACATCGACGACATCGTGGAAGGCGTGATCCGGACCCTGGATCATGTTGCCGAGCCCAACGATCAATGGAGTGGTGCAACCCCGGACCCTGGCACCAGCAAGGCGCCATACCGTTTGTACAACATTGGCAGCAATAACCCGGTTGAGCTGTCCCGGTTTATCGAGATTATCGAGGAGCGGGTCGGCAAGAAAGCGGAGAAAAACCTGCTTCCGTTGCAGCCGGGAGACGTGCCCGCCACCTATGCCAATGTCGATGATCTGATCGACGACGTAGGCTACAAGCCGGCCACTCCCGTAGAGGAGGGGATTGCCAGGTTTGTTGACTGGTATCGGGACTTCTACAACGTTTAAAACGAGGGCCAGCAACTGCTGGCCCTTGTTGTATCTGTTACTCGAAAATGGAGCCTTAGCGATGATGGCAGTGTTAAGAAGATGGTGCCTGATCGTCGGGCTTATGGGTCTGGCCAGCTGCACCAGCCTTCCGGAAGGCATTGAGCCAGTCTCTGGTTTTGATAGTGACCGCTATCTGGGTACTTGGTACGAAATCGCCCGCCTGGACCATTCATTCGAGCGCGGCCTCACCAATGTTCGTGCCGAGTACAGCCTTAACGACGACGGCAGCATCAAGGTCATCAACCGCGGCTATAACGCCGAAGAAGAGCAATGGGAGGAAGCTGACGGCCGTGCCGTATTTGTCGAAGACGAAAACACAGGCCATCTGAAGGTGTCCTTCTTCGGGCCCTTTTACGCCTCTTACGTGGTGTTCGAACTCGACAAAGACGAGTATTCGTATGCCTATGTGACCGGCTACGACCGTGACTATCTCTGGTTTCTCTCACGCACGCCGGAAGTCAGCGAAGAGGCGATTGAGGCGTTCAGGGATCGGGCCAGGGCGGAAGGATTCGATCTGGATGAATTGATCCTGGTAGGGCAGGAAAAGAACCTCGAGGAGCCCTAGGGCTAACCGCCTAGAGCGGTCTGAACTCCTCAAGCCTGGCGTACTTGGTAAACCGTTGGCCATCCCAGTAGAGCGTATAGTGGCCAGCCTGAACAACGGGTGTCGTTGCCGGCGGTCGGAACAGGGCAATGGCTTCTCCCCCCGGGTTGCGGACCGAGTTATAAAGAACTCCGAATTCACCAGCATTCAGAAGATCCGCGGCGACCTTCTGCCCGGGTTCATAGTTGGTTTCATGCATGTATTGGTGCTGGTTCCGAAGGTCCACCAGCGGTTTAGCCACGTGGCCACTGTAGCAACGGACCACTGCTGAAAAATCGTTGCCAACACCAAAGCCCCGCCACACATTGCCGGCATGGTAGACCCATTCCCGGAGTGCCGTTTCAACAGAATCGCCCGCATAGTAAGCCCCACGGTTTCTGGTATTGAAACGCCCCTCTGCGGGGTAGCAGAAGGACGCCATGACGGGGCTCCAGCCGGGGCCGGCCCGAAAGTCTGCTTTATCGACGTAACGGGGCCAATGCGCAATACGGTCGCTGGTGGCGGACTCCAGCTCCGCAAGAATCATGGAGTCGGGGCTGTCAAAGCAGTCGATCGGAGGGTGCTTGCTATGGATGACCCGGTGATGCTTCCATTCAGGCTTTACACGATTCAACCCATACTCCCTGTCGTTTCGATATTCTCATCCGCGCATCGCGTCAAGGTTCCGGCGAACGTAATAGAGCGCGTCCATGGACCCTTGCTCAAGCAGGTAGTCGCGGATCGATGTTCCCTGCAGGCCCATAAGCTCGATTGGTGTCTGGAACCACTCATACGCCAGTTGCTCATGCCCGGCCGGGGTAAGCAGTGTCAGGGCCTTGTGAATGCCCAGGAGCAGACTGATTCGATCCATGGTATCCCGTGAGACTTCCACTTCATCTCCACGATTGGCCCGCTGCTGCCAATCTGTAAGCGTCCTGCGGCGAATGCCACCAAGAAGGATTCCCAGTTGATCCATAGTCAGCCCCCAGTGCTCCCTGTGTTCGAATAACCAGCGAAGTCCGGCTGTGCTATGGGTAGCTGTCAGAACGCGTCCGGAATTGGTGGGCGGGGTAGTGTCCAACGGCTGATGGTGCTTCAAGCCAAGCATGGCTGCCTCTCTTGGCCCTCAATATCTATAGGCCCATTACTGAATAGTTCAGTAAAAGTATAGGCTCCTCCCTGGCTCTGCGCAATATTGCTTATTAGAGGTTAAGGTGAGCATAAATGCTCGCCGGCGTACAGTTGTACTTCTCGCTGTACCGGATGACGGGCGCAGGTAACGGAGGCAGCAGGGAAATTGCGGGCACAAAAAAAGCCAGTTCTTACAGCGGATGTAAGTAACTGACTTTCTTCGCAGGAGTGGTAGGACCACCCAGATTCGAACTGGGGACCTCTACCATGTCAAGGTAGCGCTCTAACCAACTGAGCTATGGTCCTGTGTCCTGCAACGGGGACGAAATATACTGATTCAGCCGATGCCGGTCAACCACTTTTATGCGGTTTTCCGGCTCCGGAGTTTTTCCTTGATGACTTTGCTCAGAACCGCCCAGCGGTTGACGATCAGTGCCGCGAAAATGAGACCGCACCCGGCCAGCTGAATACTGGTCATGGTCTCGCCAAACCAGCCTGCAGCGAACAGAGCGACCCACACCGGCTCCAGTACCAGAATCACGACGCCATGGCTGTTTGCAGACAGGCTCTGGGCCAGGGTTTGAAGCAGGAAGCGGCCAGCCGTGCCAATGACGGCACTGGCCAATACCCACCAGACCAGAATTGGCGAAAGGTTATTCAGGGTCGGCAGCCAGGGCTCCATAATCATGGACTCAATGAGGGTGAGCATGCCGACCGTGAGCAGAGCAATGGCTGTCAGGGGCAGGGCGGGTACACGATGTTTTTCAACGGTCGTGCCCAGCCGGTTAATCACCGTTCTCTGGTTAGCTGCGCGGGTATTGAGATTGAAATACAGGGCGAAGATCGTCGCTGCCATAACAAAGAAAATCTGGCCCGCTTCCGGACGGAATCCGTTCTCGAGGGACAGTAACGCCAGCCCGGCGACCGCAATGGGAATGGCCAGCCAGGTGCTTGGAGGCTGGGCTTCCTTGAATACCAATCGGGCAATAATGGGGACAATCACAACCCCCAGGCTGGTCAAAAAGGCGCCTTCGCCCAGGCTGGTTATGTGAACCAGACCCATCACCCAGCAAGTCATGGCCGTGCCGAACACCAGGCCCACGCCCACGCTTCGACAAAGCTGATCCTTGCTGAGCTTCATCAGCGAGCGGCGGGCAAAAAATGCAAGCACGGTACCGGCAATCAGGAACCTGGCGGCCATGAACATCAGCGGAGGCATGAGCAGAATCGCCTCTTTGGAGAACATCCAGCTGATGGCCGCAAACAGCGTGACAACAATCAGGAGCAGATCGGATTTGTGGGTGTCAGACATCGGATATCGCTTGCCGGCAGTGGGTGAATCAAACGGGGAAGCGAACCAATGTATAGTTTGCGAACTAAAAAGAAAAGATGGGTAGAATTACCGAGGCAAGAAGTGGCTCTTCCCTGAGCCTTTCGTTTACATGGTCCGGATGGGTCTAGTTATTCAGAGTTGTGTACACCAGATTGGACATATCCGTCTGGTCCGAGCCGGGAACCTCAATGTACCGGTCACCGGAACCCCACCACTGCCACCAGGCGCGCTTGTTGTAGGTGCGGCTGGCGAAGTCCAGCTGCAGACCGTTGAGGGTGGTGTTGTTGACTACCGGTGCAGAGATGTTGCCCGTCTCGGAGCCCAGCACACCGCTGTGGGTAACGTCCTCGTTCATCAGCACCGGGTAGTGGTTGTAGTACAGAGCGCCCGGGCCATTCTGGCTCGTTACCTTGCCCGCCAGGCTGATGCTGGAGGAGCAGGAATCAATCCCGGTGGCGGAGGTTGCACCGCAAGCCGAATGGGTGGGTACCACGCCATCGTCGGTGCCGGCGATGAACGGTTTGGTGATACCGCCATAGGAGGAGCCGCCGGCCACGAAGCGCAGCCTGGGGATTGAATTCGGGCTTACCGCCAGGTTGCGCGCTGCGTTGGTCTGCAGGTCATTTACCACGCCCAGCTTGCCGGGCTCCGGCTCTATGCCGGTGAAGGCTTCGACGGCCGCCCTGAGGGGCCAATTGTACCAGCTGTCGTTGTAGGCAAGACTCAGGGCCAGGTTGGCCAGTTCCGTCCCGCCCCCGGCGCCGGAGTAATCCAGGGCTGCCAGGATCTTCAGGGGTTGAAGGCCCTCAGACTGGAGCCACCGAGCCTGGTTTTCCAGCAGATAGCGGGTAACCAGATCACCGGTGGAGTGGGAGACGACGATGCAGTAGTCATTGCACAGCCCTTGCTGACTGATCTGCCGCATCTGTTCATAGGCCTGCTGGGCAATGCCACCTTCAACGCGTCCGTCACTGCCCCAGTCAATTCGGGCTTCGGCACGGGAGAGCCAGAAGGTGCGCCAATAGTCCTCACCAGCACTCTTCACTTCCTGAAGGTTGGCGGGAGGATTGGCCAGGTCTTCCTGCTGGAATCCGTGCACCAGTATCACATTGTGCCCGGCCAGCTGGGCCTGGGCGGTGCCGGCAAAGAGGCTGCCGGTGATAGCGACCGCCAGGGCGGTCTTACAGGCACTTCCGATCTTTGTTGTTTTCATAGTTGCTCCGTCTTTGCTGAATTATTGTTGTCAAAAGACGTTTCTCCGCCATTTCTGGCGGTACAGCCCGGCGTCAGCCGGCGCAGAGCTTACGCTCTGCCATCAGAACTTGTCGGCAAGCTGCCGCAGCAGCGCCGCCCGTTGTTCTGATTCGGGGTTCACCGCCGGCGTATCGGTAAGACTGTCGAGGTCCGGCGGTGTGAATGTGTAGCCCTCGTCAGGGCCGAACGCGTAGTTGGTTCTGTCACCCGGCCTGGCGGGGAGTTGGCGAATCTGCAGGTTCTTCAGCTGTAGTTGACCGTCCACGGTCTGGTTTGCCAATACCGTGCCATGAGCCTTCAGGTTGATGGTGTCGGAGGTGCTGTCCAGCCGCTTCTCCATCTGCAGCTGGGCAACCGGACGCTGCCCGATGAAAAGCTGGGCCGAGAGCGCGTAAAAGCCGGGATCTTCCGGTGAGAACCGCACGGGGATAATCAGATTGTTGTTGCTGATGCGGGCATCGCCCAGCCCTTCGAACTCTCCCAAATAGGGTTCAATGGTCAGCGTTGACGCGTGGCGAACCGGTTTGCCGTCAAGCCGGGCTTCGACGATCAGGCGGTATTCCCCCGGTGATTCATCGGCGGACAGAACGCCCTCGAAGTAACCCGGCGAACCGGCTTCCTGAAGTGTGGTGCTAGCGACTGCATCCCGACTTTCGGGTCGCTCGAGGGTTGCAGAAAGAGAGCGGTCAACCACCTGAGGGCCCTGGATGGCTGCAGCAACAAGGATCTCTTCGCCCTCTGTAAACCGGTACTTTTCAAGCGTGACCGTGAATTGCCCGTTTCCCTCCAGTGGCAGGCTGACCGGCTCGTAGTGATTGCCACGATAGGCGCTGGCCTGTTCCGGGCTGAGTGGCACCGACCAGGCAGGAAAACGGGTGGATTCGGCGTACTGGTCGGCAACGCTGGCCAGCATGAAGCCAAGGGCGTTGTCCGATGGAGGCTCGGGTTGCTGTGTGGGGGCGTTGGGCGGTTGCTTTGCCGGCTGTGTGTTCTGAACAGACCCAGATTCGTCTGTGCTGGCCAGCTCGGTGAGCCAACTGAATTGGCGGTGGTTGTCGGCGGAAAGCAGATACCCGGTGCCAACCACACCGGCGGTTACCATTGTGAACAGTAAAGCTGCCTTACCGGGCATGCGGCAGGTCCCTTGTTTGTTGTTGTAGGTCTAAACATAACGGGAATTACGCCGCAGCCCAAAAAACCGGCCTGTTTGTGTAACAGAATGTGTCCACATTGTGCGCCGGGTCACATTCCAGTTGCCCGGAACACTCAATCAGTAATCAGAGCCAGCCGGACTCCCGAATGGCTTCGAACCCGAAGTGCAGTTTCACTTCATCACCGACCATTTCACCATCAAGGCCATAGGTCATGCCCCATTCACTGCGTTTCAGCGTGGCGGAAGCGCTAATCCCGAGCGTGTATTCCTCGTGGCCGAAGGGGTAAACGTCAGATTTGTTCAGGGTTACATCCAGAACCACGGGCCGGGTCTGGCCCAGCAGCTCCAGATCTCCTGTTACTTTGCCGGTGTTCTCGCCGGTGGTTTCAAAGTCGGTGACGGTGAAGGTGATCTCCGGATGCTCTTCGCTGTCGAGGAAGTCTTCATTTCGAACGTGTTCGTCCCGCTTTTTGTGGTTGGTAAACACGCTGTCACTCTGGAACACCAGTTTGCCGGATTTGAGTTCCCTGGCTTCCTCGTCGTAAACGAACTGGCCTTCGACTTCCCGAAACATGCCCATCACCGGGGCATACCCGATGTGCATGATCTCGAAGAACATCGAGAAGTGCTCGTCATCAACGACAAAGTTTTGCGGCTCGGCCATGGCTGCAGGGCTCAATGCGAGGGCCGCAGGCAGGGCAATGGCAGAGTGGGTAAGGGTTTTCCGGTTAACGAACATCATGGTGATGTCTCCTCTTATAAAGCCAGTGAATATCCACGAAGAACGACCACACCAGCAGCGCAAGGGCGGTTGCAAGGGTGGTGGTGGCAAACAGCGTATTGACTGGCGGCAGTACCGCCACAAGTAGGGTAACGATCTGCCATACGCAAACCGTCTTACGTCTGAAGCTGTCCGGCAGTGGCCCATTCAGCCAATCGGCGAAGTGGCTGGCAGCAACAAAGGCGTAGCGAATAAGGCCAAGGGCCAGCACCCATATGCCCGCCTTGCCCAGTGTCAGAACGGCGATACTGAGCCCGAGGATGAATAGGGCATCCAGCTCCATGTCGAACCGGGCGCCGAAGTCGCTCTCGGATCCTGTCGCTCTGGCAACCTTGCCGTCCACTCCATCCAGAATCAGCGCCAGCAATGCCATCCAGCCATACAGCCAGAGGCTGTCAGTCAGGTGTCCGGAAAATGGGGCCAGGGCCACCAGGACAATCACCAGGCAGCCCCTCAAAAGGGTTGCCCGGTTGGCCCAGCCGAAGTCCCGGGTTTCGGGCCAGGCCCGGATAACCAGGCCACAAACGCCCAGATAAAGTGCGGCTGCCAGCAAATAGAAAAGATCGGGTGGAGCGGTGAGCCAGCCTGTGGCCAGGCATAGCAGGGCGACAAGACCAAACCCCCAGGCGAGGTCCAGCGGCAGGGGAACCTTTTGTGAAGCTGAACTGCCGTTAGAATCCATCACTGAACTCCAGCGTATAGGTTTGCAGGCATCAAACACCCCGGATGCGCTGTACACTGACTATAGTTGATATGTCTGAGTGTGCTTACGAGCATTGACCGCGTTCAGACCTGAAGGTTCAGCCCGGGAAGGGCGACGACAAAAGCCGCTGAGAACACTGCCAAGAAAGGAGCTCCCATTGCAACGCGATCCTGAAGTACAACGCGATCCTGAAGTGCAACGTGCCCCTGACACTCCCAACACCGAGACAATGGCCCGGGCCTGGTGGGTAACCGGCGCCGGAAAAGGCGAGATTCAGGAAACGCCGTTGGCGAATCCCGGGGTTGAAGAGCAAGGAGAGCTGGTCACTGTTCAGTCCCTTTATTCAGGCATCAGCCGGGGTACCGAATCACTGGTTTTTCATGGTCGGGTCCCGAGAAGTGAATACATCGCAATGCGGGCCCCCTTCCAGGCAGGGGATTTTCCGTGGCCGGTGAAATACGGCTACGCCAACGTCGGCAAGGTGACTGAAGGGCCTGCTGAGCTGGTGGGGCAGACCGTGTTTTGCCTGTACCCGCACCAGAATCGCTATCGGGTGCCGGCATCGGCGGTAACGCCTTTGCCGAAAGACCTGCCCGCCGAGCGGGCGATTCTGGCGGCCAATATGGAAACCGCTGTCAACGGCCTCTGGGATGGCGCACCAGCGGTCGGTGACCGGATTGCGGTGGTTGGTCTCGGTGTGGTTGGCCTGCTAGTCGCCTGGCTAGCCAGTCGCATTCCGGGAACCCGTGTCACCGCGATCGACACGAATCCAGAGAGACAGGCCGTCGCCGAGCAGCTGGGACTTACTTTCAGCAGCGGACCCGGGGCCGACGATCACGATCTGGTAATCCATGCCAGTGGCCACCCATCGGGCCTGGAAACGGCCCTTGGGCTGGCTGGCCAGGAGGCTACCATTGTTGAAATGAGCTGGTACGGGGATCAGCTGGTACCTGCACCATTGGGTGCCGCATTCCATCCGCGGCGTATGACCCTTAAATCCAGCCAGGTGGGCCAGATTGTGCCCTCCCGCGTTCCGCGGTGGGACTATCGCAAACGCCTGGCACTGGCGTTGGAACTGCTCCAGGACGATGCGCTGGATGCGCTGATTACCGGCGAGTGCCGGTTCGATGACCTGCCAAAATCCATGGCACGAATTCTCATTGATGGCCGGGACACTCTCTGCCATCGAGTTGTTTACTGATAATCCAAACTACCCGCTAAGGAGAGACTATGTTCGGCTTGACGGTCCGGGACCATATGATGATTGCCCACAGCTTCAACGGAGAGATCTTTGGCCCTGCGCAGAAGGTCCATGGTGCCACCTATGTGGTGGATGTGACCTTTGAACGTCACCAGCTGGATAAGGACGACCTGGTCGTGGATATTGGCCTGGCCTCTGAGCTTCTCAAGAATATTCTCTCCGAGTTCAACATGCAGAACCTGGACGAGCTGCCGGAACTCCGAGGCCGCAATACCACCACTGAATTCATGGCCAAGCTGGTGTTCGACCGGATGGCGGCGGCCATTCACGGGGGCCGCTTGGGCGAGACGGGTAAAGGAATTGTCAGCCTGAAAGTCACCCTCTCTGAATCCCATATTGCCTGGGCCAGCTACCATGCCGGAATCTGACGCGCCGGAATCCGTCGAGTTTCTGGTGCCGGGCGATCCGCAGCAGAACACTGGCGGTTACCGGTATGTCCGCAAGTTGGTGGAGGCACTTTGCGAGGATGGTTGTATGGCCCGGGTAAGCGGTTTGCCCGGGCAGTTCCCGCGCCCGGACAGGGTCGCCCGCAATGCGATGGATGAGAGGCTTGCGAGCTTCCCCGATGGCACTTGTGTAGTACTCGATGGTCTGGCGATGGGTGGCCTGCCGGAGATCCTCGAAAAGCATTCCCATCGCCTGAATCTTTTTGCCCTTGTGCATCACCCCCTTGCTGACGAGACGGGCATCAGCGAGGCCGACAGGCAGTGGTTTTTTGAGTCTGAAAAATGGGCGCTGGGGTTCGTGAAGGGAGTTATTACCACCAGCCAACACACGGCTTTCCGTCTGGCGGATTACGATGTGCCGACCGAGGCCATTCGGGTCGCTGAGCCGGGTGTGGCCAGAACCGATAACCCGAAAGCCCGAATTGAGCCTGCTGAAAGTAATGGGCCCCACATTCTGTGCGTTGCCCACCTGTCACCGAGAAAAGCCCAGCACCAACTGGTGGAGGCGCTGGAAAGCCTCAGCGACCTCCCGTGGCAGTGCACGCTGGCAGGATCTGACAGTCGTGATCCGGAATACAGCCAACAGGTGCGTTGGGTGATTGCCGAAGCTGGCCTCGAAAACAGGATTCAACTGGTCGGTGAAGTGGACGAGACCGAACTTGCCGATCTTCATGGGCAGGCTGATTTCTTTGTGCTGCCGTCGCTCTATGAGGGTTATGGCATGGTGATCGACGAGGCGTTGGCAGAAGGGCTGCCAGTCATTTCCTCTGATGGCGGCGCCCTGGCCAAAACCTCCGCAAGGCCGGGAGTGGTTCAGTATCGTGCCGGTGATGTCAGGGCCCTCGAGGCCCGGATCAGGAACTGGCTTGAGCATCCGGACCAGCTCGACCATTCCCGCAAACTGGCTGCCAGGGAATCAAGGCGGATCCGCTCATGGGCGGATACCGCTAACGACGTTCGCGAAGTGTTCCGATTCTTTCAGGGTTTGCCTTCCAACTTGCACCAACACTCCGAGTTTGCGAGCGATTGGCTGGCGGCGCGGGAGGCGGCAGATCATCGGGCACGTTCCAGGGAACTGACTGAAGAGTTAAATCAGTGGCTGCTCCTCCATTACGATAGCCTGCCGCCCGAAATTCATTGCCCCGTGCAGATTGTCGATATTGGCACCGGGCGTGGTTCCAATGCGCTGTTCCTCGTGCCTTCGTTACAGGTACCGCAAACCTGGCTGGCTCTGGATCAGGATGCTGCGCTACTGCGTGAGGCCAGGCAGCGGGTGGACATACTGGACGTGCCCTTTGAAACGACCACCGTACAGTTGTCACCAGAGAACATGGAGCAACACCTGCCTGCCGAGGTTAGCCTGATCACGGCGTCAGCACTGATTGATCTTGTTTCAGAGCCCTGGTTGAAAACGCTCAGCCAGGCGGCGGCGCACAGGAAATCAGCGATGCTCATTGTGCTGAGCTATGCAGGTCATTTTGAAGTGTCCCCAGGTCATCCGGATGATGAGCTGCTTCGGAATCTGGTGAACCAGCACCAGCATGGCGACAAGGGCACTGGCGCGGCCCTCGGGCCTGAAGCCCCCATCGTTCTTAGAGACCTGCTCACCCAGGAAGGGTATCGGGTCAAGCTGGCGGACTCCCCCTGGACCCTGAGTAGTGGGGATCAGGCATTGGTGGGGATGCTGATGCAGGGATGGACCGACGCCGCCATCGAACAGTCGCCCACCGACCGTGATCGCCTGAACCGATGGCTGGACACGCGGAACCGTCAGTTGTCCGAGGGCAAACTGAAGGTTGTTGTCCGGCATCTGGATCTGCTGGCGCTGCCACCCGGGGAGTTGCCTTGACGGAACTGCGCCAAAGACAGTTGCGACTGGCGGCCCGTTGGCTGTTCACAGTTCTGATCATCGGATTTGTTGTCCGCTCCGTGGATGCCAGCGCGCTCTTCGAAGAGCTTGCCCGTGTTTCTCTCTATGTGCTGTTGCCTGCATTGGCGCTTACGGTTTTCCAGGTGGCACTTTCTGCCTGGCGCTGGCGCTATACCGTGGAGCGGCTTGGTCTGCCTCTGGCGTGCCCTGTTGCGGTTCGGGAGTACTATCTGGCCACTTTTCTCAATCAGGTCCTGCCGGGCGGCGTCCTCGGCGACGTAAACAGGGCCTGGCGCCATGGCAGCGGCGCTGGTGAACGTTTGTCTGCGGTTCACGGGGTGGCCATCGAGCGACTTTCTGGCCAGTTGGTGCTGGGTCTGGTTGTCGCTCTCTCCGTTGGCTGGCTGGTCAGTTCCGGGCATCTCACTTTCGGGCCCTGGGACGGTGGGCAATGGCTGGTTATTGTCGCTGTTGTCGTTGTTCTGGGCGCCTGGATGGCGGTGAAAACCGCAATCGCAAGTTACCTGCAGCGTCTTCGGCATGATCTGTATCTGTCGCTGCTGAATCGCACCGTATTGCCGGTCCAGCTTGGCTCTTCGCTACTGGTGTTGGCGAGCTATCTTGGGGTGTTTCTCTGCCTGGCCTGGGGAGCCGGTTATCTTGATGGCGTGGAATCTGTGGCCGTGATTGCCGGGCTGGGCAGTATTTTGCTGTTTAGCATGGTTATTCCATTGACCGTGGCTGGCTGGGGGATTCGGGAAGGTGCTGCCGCCGTGCTTTGGCCTATGGTTGGGCTGCCGGCAGAGCAGGGGGTGGCGCTTAGCGTCGGGTATGGGGCGTTGGTGCTGGTTTCGAGTTTGCCCGGGGTGGTGTTTTTGTTCACCAGCCGCTAATCCAGCTTCGTGTCGCGGGAAAAATCGAGATCGAAGAGCATGTCGCTTCCAAGGTTCACCAGCTGTGCCCGTGGCCGGAGTGCGTCATCCAGAAAATCGATCTCCGGAAGGGAGAAGGCCGGCCTGCCGCTGCCTATGATCATGGGGGCGACCATCACATGGAGCCGGTCCAGCAAGCCCGCATTGAGGAACGAGGAGACGGTGACGCCGCCCCCTTCCACGAACACCTTTTTCAAACCAAGATCCGCCAGAACCTGAAGGATGAACTTTGGATCCACGGGCTCCTCGGCGTTCGCATCTCCAAGGCAGTGGATCTCGCTAACACCGGAACTGATAGATGGGTTCTTGCTTTTGTCATAGTGGCCGGCCACCAATCGCAGGGTAGGGGCCTCACCGTCGGTAAACAGGTGATGGCTGTCTGGTACACGGCGGTGACGGTCGATGACAACACGTACCGGATTACGCCCGCTGGTGCGACGCACGGTGAGGCGGGGGTTGTCGGTGGAGGCCGTGCCGGCACCCACGATCACGGCATCCGACACCGCACGTATCCGATGGAGATGGGTAATTCCGTCATCTCCGTTGATGAAACGGGAACGACCGGTCACCGTTGCGATCCGCCCATCGAGGCTCTGGCCCAGCTGGCCGATGACTTTGGGGTTGCCATCTTCTGGTACGGGCCGACACAGGGGAAGAAACACCGAGAGCAGATCCTTCGCCTCGCCAGTGGCCGGCTGCATCAGGTGCCAGGCGCCGTGGCCATTGAGTTTTACTGCTTCTTTGTCGGTTCCCGGCAATGGCAGTGTCACATTGCTGCGGTTAACTGCGCTAAGCACCAGCTCCCATGCCGAGTCGATATCCAGGGTTCTTGCCGCCATAAATCGCCTGTTCAGTTGTTGCCATCTTCAGTATAGGCAGATTGTGTGCAAAGCTATATGTACGTTACATTTCCGGATTGATTCACTTCGCAGGGCATTATTGGGGCAAGTATCCCGATTTGGATGACGAGGTAAATGGCCATGCAACATGCGCAACCCATTCAGCACTGGGAACCAGAGAGGCCTGAGGACCACGGGCAACTTGAGCTTCCCGGTATTGCCCTGGACAAGAGTGATGAGCTGCTGGAGTCGCTGGCTGAGCTGGAGGAAGCGCTTGAGAAGGTGCAGCTGACTGCAGAAGAGGTGGAATTGCTTCGCCGGTTCCGCAGGACGAGCGCGGAAAACCGGCGAATGATTCTTCAGATTCTGGGCAGCTGAACCCGCCCCGGATCCGTTACTTGCCTTTCTTGTAGATATTCTCGTAGACGTAGTTGGTGGCTTCCACAAAGCCATCAATGCTGCCGCAATCGAACCGGCGCCCCTTGAACTGGTAAGCCAGTACGCAACCGTTCTTTGCCTGTTCGAGAAGGGCATCGGTAATCTGGACCTCACCGTTTTTGCCCGCCGGCGTCCGCTCGATAATGTCGAAAATATCCGGGGTAAGAATGTACCGCCCGATAATCGCAAGGTTGCTCGGGGCATCTTCCGGGGCCGGCTTTTCCACCATATCGGTGATCCGGTAGAGACCATCTTTCATGGATTCACCGGCAATCACCCCGTATTTGTGGGTTTCGTCGGCAGGCACTTCTTCAATGGCAACAATGGAGCAGCGGAACTGGTTGTAGAGCTTGACCATCTGCGCCAGTACGCCGTCTTCACCCTCGGGGCCAATGCAGAAGTCATCGGCCAGCACGACTGCAAAGGGACTGTCCCCCACAAGGTTGCGACCGGTCAGGATGGCGTGGCCGAGGCCTTTCATTTCATTCTGTCGGGTAAAGGCAAAACTGTTGTGGTCGATCAGATCACGGATGGAGGTCAGCAGGTCTTCCTTGCCCGAACCGGCAATCTGGTGCTCAAGCTCGTAGCTGATGTCGAAGTGGTCTTCGATAGCCCGCTTGCCCCGACCGGTTACAAAGCCGAACTCATGAATACCGGCTTCCGCGGCTTCCTCAACACCATACTGAACCAGGGGTTTGTTCACCACCGGCAGGATTTCCTTGGGCATCGCCTTGGTTGCCGGAAGAAAACGGGTGCCGTAGCCGGCGACGGGAAACAGGCATTTTTTGATCATATCATTCGTCCTTTAATGGTCGTTTTCGCGCCCTGTGGGCTGCTCAACGCCTCTGCGTTGGCCTATGAACGGTTGTTCTTTCACAAAGTGTGCCGAGTTTACCCAAGTTGTTGAGACAAATGCAGGGGGCATCCACATTTGTAACTGTGAGTATCTCTGTGTGTCCCACGAGGGCTGGTTGGAAACGTTAAGATACAACTTTCACAGGGCGCCCTAACACTCTGTTTTTTAGGTAGATTAAAATTGTAAGTTTTAGCAAAAAACCATAGCCCAAACCGCATACCTCTTTTAAAGTGTTGGTAATCCTGAACCTGACCGGCCGAGGCGTTTGTTTTGCGAATTTATTGTCTGGCTGCACTACTTTGGTGCGCACCCGCCAGCGCCGTTTCGATAGCTGAGAAGTTGCCCCTGAATCCTTCAGGCTGGAATCTGTACCCGGAAGACCTGCTCAGGTCTGTCACCAGCTATCTCGCCTCCACTCTCAAATTTTCCGGGGATTCGACCCACACCAATGACGCTGCCAGCGGGCGTCTTAATGTGTCTGGCAACAACATGATTCTCTCTAGCCACGACATTTCGCTGGATTTCAGGGATTCGGTGTCGCGCCGGGGCAGTGGCGATGCCCAGTCTCTGGCTATCCGCTATGCGTTTCCGGTTGCTGGCGTTAACTTCGCCATAACGCTTGAAGACTCGGAGTATGTTGGCGTAACAACCAAAACAGGGCAGCAAGTGGATACCCGCGGTGAATTCCAGGGGGTGAACCTTTCCGGAAGCCGGGCACTATGGTCCTTGAACGGCTTTGAAGTGAACAGCGTGTTCAACCATTCCAGCGGAACAAACCACAAATACGAAGAATCAGTCTGGATATCGGACACCTCCCATCAGCTGTCCAGTTTCGGGTTGCGATGTTCAGGCCGGAAGGAGCTGGTCGGTGGTGTTCAGGCAGATACCACCGTTACGGCCCTGGGGGGATTGGAGGGCAGTGAATCCACTATGTCATCGGCGGTGACATCGGAGCGAACCCGTTTCCACAAACTGACCCTGGGTGCATCCCTGAGCCGGTCCTTCCACACCTGGGATCTTGGGCTGGACGGTAGATATCAGTTGGCATCGGAAGATCTTGCTTCCTCGGAATACTTTTTGGTCGCCGGCCCTTCGATGTCCCAGGGTTTTAATGGCCAGTCCATGTATGTATCCGAGGGTGGGTGGGTTCGCATGAATGCCAGAAGTCCGGGGTATTCCCTGCCTTTTTTCAATTCGGTTAATTCCTATGTCTCGGTGTCGGTTCTCAAAGGGTGGGCGCCGACATCGGTAACTGACGGACAGGGTTTTGGCGCCAGCACCGGAGAGGTCTCGCTTCGCCTCCAGGGCAGGGGATTCTATGCCAGCATGAATGTTGGGCAGATTCTGGATCTCTCAGGAGAAGCCATGCGTCGTCCCGCGGGTCCGGATGTATCTCTTTCCATGTCCCTGGGGATCTGAATCTGGCGCCGGAAAATCGGCAAAATCCTTTCAAAGCCGTTACGAAGATGTCACTTGAGGCGATGCGCCCATCAGGTGCTACATTCAAGCAACGGAAAGCAAGGGATTTTGTGCATGAAAGGTTCAGGACTACCAACAACTTGTCTGATGATGTTTTTCCTCGCCTGCCATCCATCACTGGCGAATGCTTTCGGCTTTGAGGATGTGGTGGGCAAGGCTAATGAGCTGGCCAGGAAAAGCTATCAGCAACCACAACCTGCACCGGATTTCCTCCAGGCGCTGGAATACACTGTGTACCAGGGCATCCGCTTTAAACCTGAGGCAAGTCTCTGGCGCTCAGGGCGCTCCCCATTCCAGGTAATGATGATCCCTCAGGGAAGTTTCTACGCCCACGCGGTAAAGCTCCATGTGATTGATAGCGAGGGGGTGAAGTCGGTCGCTTACGACAAGGCTGATTTTGACTACCCGACGCCGGAGCTTGCCAAGCGCATCCCGGCTGATCTCGGCTATGCCGGTTTCAAGCTCACCTTTCCCTTCGATGGCAAGAACGTACAGAACCAGTTTCTGGTTTTTGGTGGTGCCAGCTATTTACGGGCTATTGGCAAGGGGCAGCAGTTCGGCCTCTCCGGGCGTGGTATCGCGGTTGATACCGGCTTGCCCTCGGGTGAGGAGTTTCCGTCTTTTAAGGAGTTCTGGCTGGAGCGGCCCGCCGCAGACAGTGACACCATGGTGGTGTACGGGCTTCTCGACGGGCCCAGTTTGACCGGTGCATACCGTTTTGTGATTCAGCCAGGGGAAAGTACGCGGATTCGTGTAACCGCTGAACTTTTCTTCAGGGACGATATTCAGCAGTTGGGCCTGGCGCCGCTCACCTCCATGTTCTTTTACGGTGAAAACACACTTCGTCCCCGGGGAGAATGGCGGCCCCAGGTGCATGATTCAGATGGACTCCTGGTTCATGATGGCCAGTCTGGAGAATGGCTATGGCGGCCACTGATCAACCCATCGCAACTGCAGCTGAATTTCCACGAGGTAGGGCAGTTGAAGGGGTTCGGCTTGATGCAGCGGAATCAGCAGTTTCAGCAGTTCCAGGATAGTGAAGCACGCTACGATCTGCGCCCCAGCGCCTGGGTTCAGCCGGTTAAAGACTGGGGGCCGGGCTCTGTTGTGCTTGTTGAGATTCCCTCCGGTGCAGAAACCAATGACAACATTGCGGCCTTCTGGAAACCGGATCAGGACGTGAAGGAAGGGGAAAGCCGCCGATTCGAATACGATCTGGCCGTCGGATCGCCATCAGTATCCCGCCACCCTTCAGGCCGCGCGATCCACACATTCGTGGGAGATGGAAACCGTACTGGCGGAGGCAATGAGGTTGGAGCCTATCGGTTCATAGTCGACTTTCAGGGCAAACAACTGAGCGCCCTGGGGCCAGAGGATGCCGTGGTCAGTCAGGTCTCGGGTGGCAAAGGCGTCGAGATAATAGAGCATTTTGTAGAGTACATCCCTGCCACTGATGCCTGGAGGCTCTCGATTCTTGCAAAACCCTCTGAAGAAGAGCCGCTGTCATTGAGGGGATTCCTGAGCCTGGGTAGTGAGACGTTAACCGAAACATGGACTTACTCATTGCCACCCGCTACCGGATTGCGGGCGAAATCTGAGTGACGACGGCAGACGAAAGGAGGCAACGATGACAGCGCAGACGCTACAGCAAGTAGTCGCTCGGGTATCCACCTACTTGACGGAATCCGGCGTAACGATGAACCGAAGCATGTCCCGCAAGCTTCTGAAAATGCTGGATGATGTCCTTGCGGAGACGGGCGGGGAGGGTGAGACCAATGATTTCAGCGAAGCGCAGTTACTCGCCCAGGCCATGGATCGCCTTCCCAACTACTTCCCCGTTGTGGAGGAAACGATTCCCGCGCCAGCTCCGCCGCTGTTGCGCGGAAGCATAGGGTACCCCGCTCATGGCTGAAGTTCCCGGCGCCACCTTGTCTCAAGGCTACCGCTGGCGACACATTGCATTCGCTCGCCGTAGCCTGCTGATCCTGTTTGTGCTGGGGCAGACAGCCGTAGCCAGCTACTACCTGCTCTGGGTGCTTCCATACCATGGAGGGACCTGGCTCGAACTGGGTATGACAGCGCTGTTTGCCATTCTTTATGCATGGATTGCAGTCGGTTTCTGGACGGCGGTATTCGGTTTTGTGCTACGCCTCACCGGTGGCGACCGTCACGGGCTATTGCGGCGCCATAATCCGGAAGCCCTTGCCGCTACGCCACTGGCAAAAACGGCTATTTTGCTGCCGATATACCACGAGCCGGTAGAGTGGACCCTGAGCGGCCTGAAAGCGGTGTACAGGGACATTGAACGGACAGGCAGGATTGAGCATTTCGAGTTCTATATTCTCTCGGACAGCCGTGATCCCGATGTCTGGCTGGAGGAGCAGCGGTGGTGGCATGAGCTCGCCCGAGAGCTGGGCGCCGAGGGTAGACTGTTCTATCGTCGGCGTCCGGTGAACCTCAATTACAAGAGCGGAAATGTTGCAGACTTTCTCCGGCGTTGGGGGCGGCGGTGCAAGTATATGGTGGTACTTGATGCCGACAGTCTGCTCAGCGGCGATACGGTTGTGCGCATGGTGCAGCTGATGGAACGGGAACCCGGTGTCGGTATTCTGCAAACCAATCCGACCATCATCAACGGGAAATCACTGTTTGCCCGTGTTCAACAATTTGCCAATCGGTTCTATTCAACGTTGTTTGCTACGGGCCTAGCCGCGATTCAGATGGGCGACGCCGCTTTCTGGGGACACAACGCGATCCTCCGGACCGAACCATTCATGAAGCATTGTGGTTTGCCCAAACTGGGCGGATTCGGCATTTTTGGTGGCCCGATCATGAGCCACGATTTTGTCGAGGCAGCCTTCATGGGCAGGGCGGGATACGAAGTCTGGCTCGAGACGGGATTTGGCAACAGCTTTGAGGAATCTCCTCCCACGCTTGCTGATGAACTGTCCCGAGACAACCGCTGGGCCAAGGGCAACCTCCAGCATCTTTGGGTGATGTTTCGTGAGCCGGGACTGCGCTTTGCTCACCGGATGGCATTTCTCAATGGGGTAATGGCGTACCTCGCATCCCCACTGTGGTTTGGCTTCCTTGTTCTGACCACGTTAGAGGCAGCGAGAATGACGCTGGCTCCAATCGAGTACTTTCCTGAAGGTCATCAAGGGCCGTTTCCGCTCTGGCCGGAATGGCGGCCGGACTGGGCCCTGGTGTTGGCGTTAAGCACCTTCGCACTGCTGTTCCTGCCCAAATTCCTGGCCATTCTTGATGCTGTTCTCCACCGTTACACCCGGGAGTTTGGAGGATTCCTTCGGCTATTTGCCAGTGTGTTGCTGGAGATAGTGATCTCGATCCTGTTGGCACCGGTAAGAATGTGGGCACACAGCCGTTATGTTGTGGCAGCGTTGCTCAATTTGTCGCTTTCCTGGTCTGGCCAGAACCGCACGGAGGAAACAACCTGGCGGCAGGCGCTGGTTACGCAGTTTCCCGGAATGCTCGTTGGTGGGTGCTGGTCGGCGTTTGCATTGAGCCTGGATAAACTGTTTTTCCTCTGGTCATTGCCAGTTGCCATTCCGTTGTTGGTGGCGGCTCCAACCGCAGTTTATCTGAGCAGAATCGGGCCGGGCAGCGTACTAAAGGCCTGGGGCCTCCTGAGAATACCGGAGGAACGCGAGCCTCCATTGCCATTGCTGGATGATGCGCGCACTTTTCGTTCGGAGCCCGTTTGCGATTCCGTATGGAGTCCCTTTGAACAGGCCGTTCTCAATCCCGGCCTGAACCGGTTACACAGGGCTCTGGCAAAAGATCACCGCAGAGGACCGAGGAGCGAAAAGCTTATGGTCGCCGTTGACCGCTGCCTTGAGAAGGGACCATCGGTGATGAGTCGTGCAGAACTGAGTGGCCTGGCTAGAGACAGCCAGTCCCTGGCTGACCTGCATAAAGGCGCCTGGCGTGCACCTGAACGGGGCTACTGGGGCCAATGCATCACCCGCAGAAGTCACGAGCAGGTATCCAGGCAAGACCCAGTATCTGGCTAACGGAGCCGGATGCCGGAGTTAGAGACAGGAGGAAAAATGGAAAGGGTCACCAAGGTGGATAGACGATCAGTGGTCAAGGCGTTGGCCGGAATCCTAGGCGTCGGTTTCCTGCCGCTAGCGCCCCTGGTAAATGGAGCCGGAATTCAACCGGTATCTGGCAGCAGGCTCCGTGCATTCAGCTACGCCTGGCTCAAGGGCCGCGCCCGGGCGCTGGCGGCCGAGGCGTACGTATCCCATGAAGGTGAATTGCCCCAATCCCTGAAAAATCTTTCCTGGGACGATTACCAGGCCATTGCTTTCCGCGCAGATAAGGCGCTTTGGCAAGACGACGATACCGCTTTCCAGATTCAGCTCTTCCACCTTGGGCTGTATTTCCAACAACCCGTAAAAATCCACGAAGTAATCGATGGCCAGGCCAATGAGCTGGCCTATCGACAGGATCTGTTCCGGTACAGCGGAGAGCAGCCTCTGGGCGATCTGCCGGAAGACCTCGGCTACGCCGGCTTTCGGGTTCATTACCACAACAACTTTGCCCTGGACCTGGCCGCCTTCCTGGGCGCCAGCTATTTCCGGGCGGTGGGCTCCGAGATGCAATACGGCCTGTCGGCCAGAGGGCTGGCCATTGATACCGGCACTGCCGGCGAAGAAGAGTTTCCCCGGTTTTCCGAATTCTGGTTGGAGAAGCCGGCACCGGGCAGCCAGCTCCTCCGGGTATGGGCTCTGCTGAATTCGCCCAGCACCACCGGCGCTTACGCCTTTGTGCTCGACCCGGGGCGCAACATGGTCATGGATGTCGATGTCGCGCTGTATCCCAGAACCGAAATCACCCGGGCAGGCATTGCGCCGCTGACCAGCATGTACCAGGTGGGTGAAAACGACGATCGCATGGGCTACGACTGGCGGCCGGAGATACACGATTCTGACGGCCTGGCCATACGCAACGGAAGCGGCGAGTGGTTGTGGCGGCCATTGGTGAATCCCACCAATCTCCGGTTCAACAGTTTCCAGGATAACAACCCGATCGGCTTTGGCCTGTTGCAGCGGGACAGGAATTTCGACCACTACCAGGACGACGGTGTGTTTTACGATCGCCGGCCCAGCCTCTGGGTGGAGCCCCGGGGGGACTGGGGCCGGGGCAGTGTGGATCTGGTGGAAATCCCCACCGTGGATGAAACCTTCGATAACATCGTTGCTTTCTGGCACCCGGAAAAACCCCTGTTGCCGGGCCAGGAGTATCTCTACAGCTACCGCCTGCACTGGGGGGAGCAAGCGCCGCTACAGCCCTATGAGTTGGCCACGGTGACAGCAACCCGCACCGGGCTGGGCGGAGTGGTAGGACAAAAGCGGACCTACTTCTCATGGCGCTTTGCTGTTGATTTCGCCGGCGGCGCGCTGGAGATGCTCGGTAAGGATGCGGATGTGGAGCCGGTTATCAGTGTGAGCAGGGGAGAGGTCGAAATCACGTCCGCCAGACCATTGTCTGCAATCGGCGGCTACCGGGCCATGTTTGACCTGGTGCCGGACGACTCCGTTGAACCTATCAATATTCGCCTGTATCTCAGGCTGGGCGGCGAGCCACTCACGGAAACCTGGCTATACCAGTACACACCACCCCCGGTTGCCCAACGCCAGATCTATTGATTGATTACAGCTATTGTAAACAATTTGAAGCTGAATTTAGTCAATATTGTTGACAATATGACCACTCAGGCGTAGCTTTTCTCAAAATCAACCCGGTTTTGTTGACAAACTATGACTGAGTTACTGTCTACCACCTATACGCGCGCCGATGAAGCTTTTGATTGTCTGCAAACGGCAATCGTGAAGGGCGAGCTGGCGCCCGGCGAAAAGATTGGCGAGCTGGAGCTTTGCTCCCGTTTTAACCTCACTCGCGGCCCTCTCCGGGAAGCGCTAGGCCGTCTTGAATCCCGTGGTCTTCTGGTGCGCCGCCCCCATGCCGGCGTTAAAGTGGTTTCAGTAAGCGCCTCAGAGCTGATGGAGCTCTACCGCATTCGCGAAGTTATGGAGGGTCTGGCCGCCCGCCAGGCAGCCGAGCGCATGACCGATCAGGAAATTGCCGATCTCCAGGCCACCCTCGATACCCACGAACGCATGATCGACGAAGCCCAGGGCCAGGCCTATTACCAGGCCGAAGGGGATTACGACTTTCACCACAGAATCGCCACCGGCAGCCGCAACACCAAACTTGCCCAGATGCTGTTGGGTGATCTTTATTACATGGTACGGATGTACCGCTACCGTCTCAGCACCTCCACCGGGCGCCCCCAGCGTGCTCTCGGTGAACACCGCCGTATCGTCGAGGCCATCGCCCAGCGCGACGGCGAACTCGCCGAATTTCTGATGAAACGCCATATCAACGCAGCAAGACAGAACATCGAGAAAAAGATCCAGGAAGGCGAAATCTCCATTTAATGAAAGAGGCCAACACCATGTCCAACAAACTCAGCCCCGGCGCCCGCTTCCGCAAGGCGCTCAAAGACAACCAGCCCCTGCAGATTGTCGGCACCATCAACGCCTATGCCGCCATGATGGCCGATAAAGTGGGCCACCAGGCCATCTACCTGTCCGGTGGCGGCGTCGCTAACGCCTCCTACGGCCTGCCGGATCTGGGCATGACCACCATGAACGACGTGGTCGAGGACGTTCGCCGTATTACCGCAGCCACCGACGTGCCGCTGCTGGTCGACATTGATACCGGCTGGGGTGGCGCATTCAACATCGCCCGCACCATCCGCGAAATGGAACGTGCCGGTGCTGCAGCTGTCCACATTGAGGACCAGGTTGCCCAGAAACGCTGTGGTCATCGCCCGAACAAGGAAATCGTGTCCCAGGAAGAAATGGTCGACCGCATCAAGGCCGCCGTTGACGCCCGTGAAGACGAAGACTTCTTCATCATGGCCCGCACCGACGCCTTCCAGAAAGAAGGTCTCGAAGCCGCCATTGAGCGCGCCAAAGCCTGCATCGAAGCCGGCGCCGACGGCATATTTGCCGAAGCGGTTACGGAACTTGAGCACTACAAGGCCTTCTCTGAAGCGCTGGACGTGCCGATCCTGGCCAACATCACCGAATTCGGTGCTACACCCTTGTACAACCGCAAGGAACTGGCCGAAGCCGGCGCCGACATGGTTCTGTACCCGCTCAGCGCCTTCCGCGCCATGAACAAGGCAGCCCTGACTGTTTACCAGAACATTCTGGAGAAGGGTGACCAGAAAGATGTGGTTGATCTGATGCAGACCCGTATGGAGCTTTACGATTTCCTGAACTACCACGATTTCGAGCAGAAGCTGGACCAGCTGTTCCAGCAGAGCAAAGGTTAATGAGGTTTGTTGGATTACGCCTTCGGCTAATCCAACCTACAAAAATTCCGGCATTGGTAACGTAGGTCGGATTAGCCGAAGGCGTAATCAAACAAGCAGTGCCAAAAACCAGAAATGTAGGTCGGATTAGCCGCAGGCGTACTCCGACAACCCAATCCAAAGTTAAGCAAAAATATCAGTAGGTCGGATCAGGCGAAGCCGTAATCCGACACCCCAAACAAGATAACGATGGGAGACAACAATGGCTGAAGCAAAACAATTGAGCGGCGCAGGCCTCCGTGGCCAGGTAGCTGGCGAAACCGCCCTGTGTACAGTAGGCAAAAGCGGCGCGGGCCTGACCTACCGCGGCTACGACATCGCAGATCTGGCTGAGAAAGCCCAGTTCGAAGAAATCGCCTACCTGCTGCTGCGCGGCAAATTGCCAAACCGTCAGGAACTGGATGCCTACAAGAAAAAGCTCCAGAGCCTGCGCGGTCTACCTGCTGCCCTGAAAACCGTGCTTGAGCAGATCCCCAAAGACGCGCACCCGATGGACGTGATGCGTACTGGCTGCTCCATGCTGGGTAACCTGGAAACCGAAGAGGACTTCAGTGAGCAGGACGACAAGATCGACCGCATGCTGGCGGTGTTCCCGTCCATCATTACTTACTGGTACCGCTTCGCCCACGAAGGCGTTCGTATCGAAACTGAAAGCGACGTGGACTCCATCGGCGGCCATTTCCTGGAGCTGCTGCACGGCAAGAAGCCCAGCGAACTCCACGAGCGCGTGATGAACGTGTCTCTGATCCTGTACGCAGAGCACGAATTCAACGCCTCCACATTTACCGCCCGCGTTTGCGCCTCCACGCTGTCTGACATCCACAGCTGTGTGACCGGCGCCATCGGTTCTCTGCGCGGTCCTCTGCACGGTGGTGCCAACGAGGCAGCCATGGCCCTGATCCAGAAGTTCAAGACCCCGGAAGAGGCCGAAGAAGGTCTGATGGGCATGCTTGAGCGGAAAGAGAAAATCATGGGCTTCGGCCATGCGATCTACAAAGAATCCGACCCGCGCAACGCAATAATCAAACAGTGGTCCAAGAAGCTGGCGGACGAAGTGGGCGATACCGTTCTGTACCCGGTATCCGAGCGCTGTGAAGAAGTCATGTGGCGCGAGAAGAAGCTGTTCTGTAACGCCGACTTCTTCCACGCCTCGGCCTATCACTTCATGGGCATTCCGACCGAATTGTTCACTCCGATCTTCGTGATGTCCCGGGTATCCGGCTGGACCGCCCACGTGAAAGAACAGCGTGAGAACAACCGCATCATCCGCCCAAGCGCCGATTACACCGGCCCGGCGGATTCGAAGTGGGTACCGATCGACGAACGGCCGTGAATTAACCAATCCCTGAGTGTCGGATTACGCCTTCGGCTAATCCGACCTACGGGTTAGCGCCATCCTCCAAGTAGGTCGGATTAGGCGAAGCCGTAATCCGACAAGTTTTCGCAGGTCGGATTAGCCCATGCCGTAATCCGACAATGTTTATGTAGGTCGGATTAGCCTACGGCGTAATCCGACAAAACCAGAATCAGGGTACCGCCCATGAACACCGAATACCGTAAAAAATTACCAGGCACCGACCTGGACTACTTCGATACCCGCCAGGCCGTGGAAGACATCCAGGCCGGCGCGTACGAAAAACTTCCGTACACCTCCAAGATCCTTGCGGAACAACTCGTTCGCCGCTGCGACCCTGAGGTGCTGACGGACTCACTGAAGCAGCTAATCGAGCGCAAGCGCGACCTGGACTTCCCCTGGTACCCGGCCCGCGTGGTTTGCCACGACATTCTTGGCCAGACTGCCCTGGTGGATCTGGCGGGTCTTCGTGACGCCATCGCCGAGAAGGGCGGTGATCCGGCCAAGGTTAACCCCGTGGTCCCGACCCAGCTGATCGTGGATCATTCCCTGGCCGTTGAGCACGCCGGTTTTGAGAAGGACGCGTTCGAGAAGAACCGTCAAATTGAAGACCGCCGCAACGACGACCGGTTCCACTTCATCAACTGGACCAAGACCGCGTTCAAGAACGTGGACGTGATTCCCCCCGGCAACGGCATCATGCACCAGATCAACCTGGAAAAGATGTCCCCGGTGGTTCAGAACCGCGACGGTGTTGCCTTCCCGGATACCTGTGTTGGCACTGACAGCCACACACCGATGGTGGATGCCCTGGGTGTGATTTCTGTGGGTGTAGGTGGCCTGGAAGCGGAGAGCGTTATGCTGGGCCGCGCCTCCATGATGCGCCTGCCGGATATTGTTGGCGTAGAGCTGACCGGCAAGCTGCAGCCAGGTATCACCGGTACCGATATGGTCCTGGCCATTACCGAGTTCCTGCGCAAGGAGCGCGTGGTTGGCGCCTACCTGGAGTTCTACGGTGAAGGCGCTGACAGCCTCACAGTAGGCGATCGTGCCACCATATCCAACATGACCCCGGAATACGGTGCCACCGCTGCGATGTTTTACATCGACGGCCAGACCATCGACTACCTGAAACTGACCGGCCGTGAAGACGATCAGGTTGCTCTGGTGGAGAAATACGCCAAGGAAACCGGTCTCTGGGCCGACAGCATGAAGAACGCCGAATACGAGCGCGTGCTGAAGTTCGACCTGTCCAAAGTGACCCGTACCCTGGCTGGCCCCTCCAACCCCCATGCGCATCTGCCGACATCCGAGCTGGCAGAACGCGGCATTGCCGGTGAGTGGGAACAGGAAGAGGGCAAGATGCCGGATGGCGCCTGCATCATCGCCGCCATCACCAGCTGCACCAACACTAGCAACCCCCGCAATATGGTGGCTGCCGGCCTGATCGCCCGCAACGCCAACAAACTGGGGCTGACTCGCAAGCCCTGGGTGAAAACCTCCCTGGCGCCGGGCTCCAAGACGGTCAAGATGTACCTGGAAGAAGCCAAGCTGCTGCCAGAGCTGGAACAACTCGGCTTCGGTGTTGTGGCTTTTGCCTGCACCACCTGTAACGGCATGAGTGGCGCCCTGGACCCGAAAATCCAGCAGGAAATCATCGATCGGGATCTGTATTCCACTGCGGTCCTTTCCGGTAACCGCAACTTCGACGGCCGGATTCACCCATATGCCAAGCAGGCGTTCCTGGCGTCGCCGCCGTTGGTGGTTGCCTATGCGATCGCAGGGACCATCCGTTTCGACATCGAGAAAGATGCCCTGGGCTACGACAAAGACGGCAACCCCGTCACCCTGAAGGACATCTGGCCGGACGACGCGGAAATCGATGCTATCGTGAAATCCAGCGTGAAGCCGGAACAGTTCCGCAGCACCTACATCCCGATGTTCGACATCACTCGCGATGCGCAGGCCAACACCAACCCGCTGTACGAATGGCGCCCGCAGAGCACCTACATCCGTCGCCCGCCTTATTGGGAAGGTGGCATGGTAGGTGAGAAAACCCTCAAGGGCATGCGCCCGCTGGCGGTGTTGCCGGACAACATCACCACTGACCATCTGTCGCCATCCAATGCGATCCTGATGAACAGCGCAGCCGGTGAATACCTGCACAAGATGGGTGTGCCGGAGGAAGACTTTAACTCCTACGCCACACACCGGGGTGACCACCTGACCGCTCAGCGTGCCACCTTCGCCAACCCGAAACTGTTCAACGAAATGGTCCGGGACGAAAACGGCAACGTGAAGCAGGGCTCCCTGGCGCGGATCGAGCCGGAAGGCAAGGTCACCCGTATGTGGGAAGCCATTGAAACCTACATGGAGCGCAAGCAGCCGCTCATCATCATTGCCGGTGCCGACTACGGGCAGGGCTCCTCCCGTGACTGGGCCGCCAAAGGCGTGGCGCTGGCCGGTGTAGAAGCCATCGTGGCTGAAGGTTTCGAGCGGATTCACCGTACCAACCTGATCGGTATGGGCGTGATGCCCCTGCAGTTCGAGGAAGGCACCACCCGCAAGACCCTGGGCATCGATGGCACGGAAACCTACGACGTGGAAGGCACCCCGGCGCCGCGCGCTGAGCTCACTCTGGTCATCCATCGGAAGAACGGCAGCACCGAGCGCATTCCGGTTGTCTGCCGCCTGGATACCGCTGAGGAAGTGTCTATCTACAGCGCCGGTGGCGTGTTGCAGCGGTTTGCGGAGGATTTCCTGCAGTCCGAAGGGGCGGCTTAGCCTGAAGAAATGTCGGATTACGGCCCTCTGGGCCTAATCCGACCTACGCCATAGTTATCGCCAAACCAACGTTGTCGGATTACGGCCCCTTGGGCCTAATCCGACCTACGCAGAGTTACCGCCAAACCCGTAGGTCGGATTAGCGAAGCGTAATCCGACATTAAAACCGGCCTAAGTAGGTCGGATTAGGCGAAGCCGTAATCCGACAAAAAGCCAAAAGGTACCCCCATGCCTAACAAGCCACAAATCAAAATCCCCGCCACCTACATGCGTGGCGGCACATCAAAAGGCGTCTTTTTCCGGCTGAAGGATCTGCCGGAAGCTTGTCAGACCCCGGGCGAAGCCCGGGACAAACTTCTGCTACGAGTCATCGGCAGCCCCGACCCCTACCAGAAGCAAATCGACGGTATGGGCGGCGCTACCTCCAGCACCAGCAAAACCGTGATCCTGGCGGAGCCCACCCAGCCGGATCATGATGTCGACTACCTGTTCGGCCAGGTCTCCATCGACAAGCCGTTTGTGGACTGGAGCGGTAACTGTGGCAACCTTACTGCTGCTGTAGGCGCTTTCGCCATCAACAGCGGTTTCGTGGCCAAAGACCGGATTCCGGAGAATGGCACCTGCACCGTCCGCATCTGGCAGGACAATATCAAGAAAACCATCGTCGCCCACGTGCCCATCACCAACGGTGAGGTACAGGAAACCGGCGATTTCGAGCTGGATGGCGTAACCTTCCCGGCTGCCGAAGTGCAGGTGGAATTCATGGACCCGGCCGATGGCGAAGGCTCCATGCTCCCAACCGGCAATCTGGTGGACGATCTGGAAGTGCCGGGCGTAGGCACTCTGAGAGCCACCATGATCAATGCTGGCATCCCCACGATCTTCGTGAACGCCGAAGACATCGGGTACAGGGGCACAGAGCTGCAGGACGACATCAACTCCGACCCCAAAGCCCTGGCAATGTTCGAAACCATCCGGGCCCACGGTGCGGTGAAAATGGGTCTGATTCAGAACATCGAAGAAGCCGCCAACCGTCAGCACACCCCGAAAGTGGCCTTCGTGGCGAAGCCTTCGGATTACGTATCCTCAAGCGGCAAAAACATCGGGGCAGGGGACGTGGATGTCCTGGTTCGCGCTCTGTCCATGGGCAAGCTCCACCACGCCATGATGGGCACGGCGGCGGTGGCCATTGCCACGGCATCGGCCGTTCCCGGAACCCTCGTAAACCTCGCTGCTGGCGGTGGCGACCGGACGCATGTGACCTTTGGTCACCCATCAGGCACTTTGCGTGTAGGGGCAGAAGCGAAGGAAGTGGATGGTCAGTGGACCGCAACCAAAGCCATTATGAGCCGCAGTGCGCGGGTTTTGATGGAAGGTTGGGTGAGGGTGCCTGGCGATACGTTCTAACAAAAACGGCGGCCTTTTGGCCGCCGTTTCATTCTGCTTTTGGCTCAATCGTGCAGGTCTTTCTGTCAGGCTTTCTTGCGACGCATACCTGCAACACCGAGGAGTCCCAGACCCAGCAAACCTAGTGTTGCCGGTTCAGGAACCTCGCGACGAAGCTTTTCTTCGAGGGTAGCCTGGAAGTCGTTGAAGTTACTCGCCAGAAGCGAAAACGATCCCGGTCCATAAGCGAAGTCGGGAGCAGTGCCGGTTCCGATGCCAATTGCGTTGACTACATCGGCATTGCCATTTTCCACGGCCCACGCTGATGTGCCGGTTATGGCTGCAGATCCTGCAGGATCAGTTCCCACATTGTTAAAACCGTCTGTTGAAACATCAATGATGGAACGTTGCGCTAAGCCGCTAAACGTGCCTTCAGCAGAGGTTATCCCGCATGAAATGCAGGTGAGGTTACCATTTCCGCTTTGGCTGAGACCAAGGAAAAAGTTTGCCAGATTTGTCCTGGCGGTAATGTCGGTAATCGTCGTCATGGTCCGCACGACACTTGCGGTCTGTGCAAACCGGATGACCGAAATGCCAACGCTTCCGTCAGTGGGCACCACATTGTTGATTGCGTTAGCGTAACCACTCATCTGGAGGTTCCAGTTACTGCTACTGATACTTCCAGATGCATCCACCACCAGAGCCAATTCCGTAATCGGAGCTGCTGACGCTGAGAATGGCGCAAATGCCGTGCAGCACGCCAGAAGCAGAGCTGCGAATGTTTGCTTGATTTTCATATGAAGATCTCCTTGAAAATTGTTTTTACAGGTTTCCGAACCCGCCTTTGCCTGAGCAACGCAGTCGCTTGCTCTATTCTTTTCGATAGCCAGACTCGTGCCAATAATAAATTCATCACTATAAACAGTGACCTATGGGTTTCTGTCTAAAAAATGACACACTGAGGTGTAAATTTTTTCAACATCAGCCGATCCGCGATCACTGAATTCCGCTGGGTATTCAACTAGTCTTGCTGGTAAAGCTGACTTCAGAAGAGGAAAACGGTTTATGTCTGCGCAATTCGATATAAACGAACGCCCCGATTATGACGAAGTCCTGAGCAAAATAACTGACTACGTTCTAGGCTATCGCATTGACAGCGACGAAGCCTGGAACACCGCTCGCTACTGCTTGATGGATACTCTCGGGTGCGGTTTTCTGGCTCTGCGTTTTCCGGACTGCACGAAACATCTTGGCCCGATCGTTGAGGGCACGGTGGTTCCTCATGGTGCGCGCGTACCCGGAACGTCTTTCCGGCTTGATCCGGTGAAAGCCGCCTGGGATATCGGCTGTATCGTTCGCTGGTTGGACTACAACGACACCTGGCTGGCGGCAGAATGGGGTCACCCATCGGATAATCTCGGTGCCATATTGGCCGTGGCAGACCACCTCTCGCAGAAACGGGTCGCTGAAGGCAAAGCCCCCCTGACTATGCGAGCGGTTCTGGAAGCCATGATCATGGCTCACGAAATCCAGGGGGTCCTGGCGCTTGAGAATTCGTTCAATCGCGTGGGTCTGGATCATGTAGTGCTGGTGAAAGTCGCCTCTACAGCAGTTGCGGCGAAAATGATGGGCGCCAACCGGCAGCAGCTACTCTCTGCGTTATCCCATGCATGGGTAGATGGACAATCACTCAGGACTTATCGTCACGCACCCAACGCAGGCTCCAGAAAATCCTGGGCCGCCGGCGACGCCACATCGAGGGCAGTGAGGCTGGCCGATATAGCCATGCGTGGGGAGATGGGAATACCGGGAGTGCTGACAGCGCCGCAATGGGGTTTCTACGACGTACTATTCAGCAAAACCAACAAAGATCAGAAGCTCAAGCCAGAGGGCAAAAGAGAGTTCTCCATTCCCCAGAATTTTGGCTCCTATGTAATGGAAAACATCCTTTTCAAGATTTCCTTCCCGGCCGAATTCCATGCCCAGACCGCTGCTGAGGCAGCTGTAACGCTTCATCCAGAGATACAGGACCGGCTTGATGATATCGACAGGATTGTTATTACCACTCACGAATCGGCTATCCGGATCATCTCCAAGGTTGGAAAGTTGGCGAACGCGGCGGACCGGGATCACTGTTTGCAGTACATGACAGCCGTACCTTTGATTTTCGGAACTCTCACTGCAGAACACTATGAGGATTCATTTCACGAGGCTCACCCGATCATCGACACCCTTCGGGACAAAATGGAGATCGTTGAAGATGAGCGCTATACCCGGGAATACCTGGAGGAGGACAAGCGTTCAATAGCCAATGCGGTCCAGGTATTTTTCAGAGATGGCAGCAGCACCGACAAAGTAGCCGTTGAGTATCCTATTGGCCATCGCCGGCGGAGAAAAGATGGAATGCCATTGCTGTTAGATAAATTCCGCCACAACCTCGCCACGCGGTTTCCAGCTCAGCGCTGTGATCAGATCAACGCAATATGCAAGGACCAGCAGGATCTGGAAGCAACTGCCGTACAGGATTTTGTTTCACTTTTTACCATTTAGCGAGGTTGGACAAGGGACAAGTGAGGCCGCCTGTCAGTAATTTTTACACAACGTTAAGCTCATTGGCTTATTTTTTGTTTAACTAATTGAAAGTAATAGGTTAAAAATTTCGGCCCCGAATTTGCTTCAAGGAGCAGACATCAAAAAGGGAAGTACCAAGGAGCAGTATCATGGTGATGTCTTCATTCCTTCGATTGGCGGCCGGCATCTCGGTCGCATCAGCGTTTGCTTTTTCGTCCATCGCTCAAGCCAGTATCGTCCATTACGTTAGCGGCCCCGGCGCCACCCAGGATGATGAGCAGTTTTTTTGGGGCCAACTCTCCAGCCGACAAACGGAAGGTTTTGAGGGGCTTACAGGTGGCTTTCAAAGCCTGGTAGTCAATACCGGGGTCGGCGAATTCTCTACCTCTGAGAATAATCCGGATCAATATGGCCAATCCTGTAATCAAGGGAGTTTTTCTTGCGGTGAAGGTTTGGGGATTGTGCAAGGTGACCTTTACGGCCGCTTCCCGATGCCAAGTGACACTGACAACGAACAGTATCTGGATAGCCTCGATCATCAAGCTTTCGATTTCAAGCCAATAGACGGTGTTACTGCCATTGGCTTCTTCCTTACTGACCCTAATGACCAGTGGGGCACCCTGGATATCAAAGTTAGCGGAATTGACGACGTTTTCACCGAATCAATTCAAAATATACTTGGAACGAATGGCAACGTATCCTCCGGAAACACCTACTACCTCAGCTTTTTTTCGCTAAGCGGTTCTATTGAAAAGCTTTCTTTCAATATGAACAACACCAGTGATGGCATTGGTATAGACAACGTTACCGTTGGCCGTGTGACGGTCCCTGAGCCTGGAACTCTGGCTCTTCTTGGCCTTGGTATTACCGGGCTCGCGCTGTCGCGGAAGCGAAAGCAGGCGAAATCGTAAGAAGAGGTTAACGTAACTGGCAGGTCGGAGAAGTACGGCCTGTCAGTTTTGTTTACAAATAGCGGAATGCATCGAAAAGGTTACGTCCCCTCGATTGAAGTAAACCCAAATTGAAGTACACTGTTGCTCTGAAATCGCTGTATAGAACGCAAAGGATGCAGTTTTATGGTTGTGAGCAGCAAAAGGAGTCGACGTGGCCCACGTCAGATTGTTTAGACACTACATTCATCTCCCCTTCGTCATTCTTGGCCTGATCGACTGCGCTGTCCTGGTCCTGGCTTGTGCACTTGCCATCTTTTTCCGGTTTTTTGGAGATGTTGAGCTTTTCGGCGCTAATCTGAAATTTATTCTTCCTTCCTGTGTTGTTTTTGCAATATTCAACCTTGTCGTGATGGTCGCTTTGGGTGTTCATCAGTCCCGGGTTGAGGAGGGCATGTCCGGCATGATGCTCCGGACTATCATGGCCGTTGTTATTGCGCTTCCACTGAGTGGTTTTGCCTGGTTTACCTCAAGTGAATGGCTTTGGTACCTGGGAGACAGCAGTGTTCTGACGACCTCTTCGGTATTTGGTGTTTTTCTTCTTGGTATTGCTCGTTCGGTATTTTTTGCGGTCATCGGCAAGGATGCGTTCAAACGGAAAGTGTTGGTGCTGGGCGCCGGCGTTCGTGCCCGACAGTTGCTGGAGGATCTGAGAACGCCATTTAACAGGAAGGGATTTGTGTTGGCCGGGTTTGTCCCCATGCCGGATGCCGCTATTGAAGTCGATCAACAATACCTGCTGAACTTTCCGGGCACGCTTCACGATTATGTGCTGCGCAGCCCGGTAGCCGAGATTGTGGTTGCTGTCGATGACCGTCGAAAGGGTCTGCCGATGGAGGACCTTCTGGAATGCAAAATGGAAGGCATCAAGATTGTCGACGGAGCGAGTTTCTATGAGCGTGAGTCGCGCAAAGTTGCCCTTGAGATGATTACGCCAGGATGGCTGGTGTTCTCGGACGGTTTCAATGTTTCTTCTGTATTTGGCGCAGGCAAGCGCTCTCTCGACTTGCTTGCCGCCGGCGCGCTTTTTATTGCTACCTGCCCATTGATGTTGTTGACCGCTATCGCGATCAAGATTGAGGATGGCTGGAAAGCACCGGTGTTTTATAGTCAGGAAAGGGTTGGACTTAACGGCAGACCTTTCATGGTCCACAAGTTCCGCTCAATGAAGACCGACGCTGAGAAAGATGGCGCAGTATGGGCGAAGAAAAACGACTCCCGGGTAACCAGGGTCGGAGATTTTATTCGAAAGGTAAGAATTGATGAGCTGCCTCAGCTATTCAACGTCCTGAATGGCAGCATGGCTTTTGTTGGGCCGAGACCAGAACGTCCTGTGTTCGTTGAGCAGTTGACCCGCAAGATTCCATTCTACAATGAACGACATCGCGTAAAGCCTGGTCTGACCGGGTGGGCGCAGCTTTGCTTTGCGTACGCCGACAATGAAGAGGACACTCGCGAGAAACTCAGGTACGACCTTTATTACATCAAGAACCAAAGTTTACTTCTGGATTTGTTGGTTATAATTCAGACAGTAGAGGTGGTATTGTTCAAAAAAGGATCAAGGTAGCTGTGGGTCAGAGTTTTCTCGTCGATTACAGCTTTCCCATTCACGGAGAAGAAAGAGAGTAATGAATATGACTGGCGCAAAGTTTTTGCTGAATGGTTTTGCCTCTGTTCTGGCTTTGATCGTGTTGAGCGGTTGCTCCTCAACACCGTCATCCTCCCCCGATCGAATTCAACGGGCCCTGGAGGCGCCGGTGACACAAGAGAATGAAGAATACGTTCTGGGGCCAACCGACGTCGTTCAGGTTTCCGTTTGGAGAAATGAGGACCTTAGCATAGCGGTTCCTGTCCGGCCGGACGGAAAGATCTCTGTGCCTCTGGTAGGCGATGTTCAGGCTAGTGGTAGATCACCACAACAGTTAGCCGATTCCATCGAGACGCAATTGGCACAATATATTCGCGAACCTCAGGTGAGCATTGTTGTTACTTCCATGGGGAGTAACGAGTTTGTTAATCGGGTGAGGGTGACTGGCGCCGTCCAGCAACCAACCTCTGTCCCATACCGTGAAGGGATGACCGTTCTTGATATGGTGCTGGGTTCAGGCGGTCTAACACCATTTGCTGCCGAAAATGATACCCGCCTCTATAGAGTTCATGAGGGAGAAGTGGTCGCCATTCCTGTTCGTCTCGGAGACATTCTGAGTGATGGGGACATCACAACAAACTATTCCCTGCGACCGGGCGACATTATCAGCGTCCCTGAGCGCAGTTTCTGAATAGATCCCTGAAAGACCATCGATTCCTGAGTGAGTATTTGAAATGGCTCTTCCTTTAAGTCAGTTGCCACGAGAGGCCCTGCGTGAAGTCCGGTCGCGGAAATGGCTGTCCTTCCTGCTATTTGCAATTGTGAGTGCGGCGGTTCTGGCGCTTGGTTTTCTGTGGCCATACAAATACGAATCGAGCGTGGTAATCTTCGTTGATGACCAAAACATTATCAGGCCTTTGATGGAAGGAAGTGCGGTACCGACAGAAATAAATGAGCGGGCATCAGCTGCCAAGGAGCTCCTCTGGTCGCGCAGCGTCATAGAACAGATAGCGACGGACCCGGACATCTTTGGTGAAGGCGCTGCGTCGCCATCTCCGGAGGTTCTTGAAGGTCGAATCGCTGGTTTGCGGAGCAATCTTATTGTCAGGCCTCGTGGTGACTCCTATTTCAGTATTGAGTACACGGCAGAATCGCAGATCCGCGCATTCAAGGTGGCACAGCGTTTTGGGCAGCTGTTTATCGAGGAGAATAATCAACGCAAGCGTTCTGAAAGCAGAGCTGCGTACGACTTCATTGATAAACAGGTAAAGAGCTATGAGCAGCAGCTCGCAGAAGTTGAGAGGCGCCTTAAGGACTTTCTTTCCAGGAACGTAGATGGCACAGAAGGCGAAGCCAATAACAGGATGGCGGACCTCCGGCGTCAACTTGAGCTGGCACAGCTAGAGCGAGAAGAGCTTGAAACTAGAGCTGATTCCCTCCAACAACAATTGAGTAATCTGCCTCCCACTCTTCGCCAAGGCAAAACGGAAAATGCCTTTCAGGAGCGGATCAATACGCTCGAGGCTCGTCTTGACGCCCTTCGACTGCAATACCACGATTCTTACCCGGACATAGTAATCCTGAGAGAGCAACTGGCAGAGCTTCGCAAGCAGCGTGACAGGGCGCTGGCGGAGGCGACTCCTGAATTGAATCAGAATCAGGGGGAGAGCGTCGCCAATCCGGTCTATCAAGAGGTTCGATCCGAGTTGGTTACTACCCGGGCGGATATGGAGACGATACAAACCCGCATTCGCTCCATCGAGAGGCTGATTTCAGAACAGAAGGAAAGAATGGAGCGGATCCAGGCGAATAAGGCCCAATACTCCGAGCTCACCCGCGACATGGAGGTAAATAAACAGATCTATGATGACCTCCTGAAACGTCGCGAAAAAGCGCGTGTATCCATGCACCTGGATATTGAAGGTCAGGGCCTGAATTACCGAATAAACGAAACAGCCCAGTACCCACTTGCCCCGGACGGGCCAAGGTTTGAGATGTTCGCCATGGCCGGCCTGTTCATAGGTCTTGTGGCTCCGTTCGGGGCGGCAATCGGATGGGTTCAAGTCGATCCCAGAATAAGAGTGCGTAGTCAGGTGGAGGAAGAGTTTGACTTCCCGGTGCTTGAGCAGATACCGGTGGTTCGGACGCCTTATGAGAAGCGTCGTGACAGGCGGATCACCGTTGCTGTATTTATTCTGTCGGCATTGGTTGCTGCGGCATACATTGCTGTCGCTGCCGCAACCATCATTGGGGTGATTTGATGAGAGATGTTGACGCTAACAAAAAGCTGGAGCGCTCCCAAGAGGATAAACAGGTTGAGGAGCAAGCGGACTGGAATGATTCCAGACTGCTGGTACCGAGCTCTTTGGAATTGGGGCCTGGCGCCGTCGACAAGTATGTCCTGAGCAAACAGATTGCCCGGATGCAGGAGCCTCGGAAGCTCACCAAAGAGGATCTGGATGAGCGCCGGATAATCTATCCTGAATCGGCAAACAGGGATCTTGTGAACAGATTCCGTAATCTCAGAACCAAACTGCTTGAGATATCCGGCGGTAATAACTTCACGCTGGTCGTCAGCGGGGCGTCCGAATCCGCCGGCTCCTCATTCGTCGCGCTGAATCTCGCAGCAGCATTCGCTTTTGATCACGCAAAAACCGCTCTCGTTATCGACTGCAATCTTCGGGAACCGACGTTGCATTCAGCCCTGGATATCATGCCGGAGACTGGCCTGACAGATTTTCTGGACGACCCGGATTTCGATATTGGTCGAATTCTCTACCCAACAGGAATTCCACGTCTACGACTGATACCGGCTGGTAGCAGGCGTGAGACGCCTGCGGAATTTTTTACGTCATTCCGAATGAAACAATTCCTTCAGGCGGTCCGTCGGCGCTATCCCGATCGCTTTATTGTACTGGATACAGCACCTATCTCGGATTCGCCCGATGCCAGAATACTTACTGAACTTTGCGACTACGGAATGCTGGTTGTTCCGCACGGCAAGATTACCGGTTCTGGTCTGGAGCAAGCTGCAAGCGCCTTCAGTTCGAATAAATTCGTGGGAGCGGTAATCAATGGATAGGTCACGAATGTCACGGACGACTCAATACGTCAGCCACCTTACTTTCATTGCTTTTGTTGGCCTTGGTGCCCAGCATGTTTTTGCCAAACCTGTAACCTTATCGGGAGGCGTAGAGTCCAAATACAGTGACAACGTCACCCAGAGCGCGAACAATGAACTCAGCGATACTGAAACCCGTGTTACGTTATCTGTTCAGCACCAATCTGATCCGGGCAGGTGCGTGTCAGAAACGGGTGGCAGTCTTGGCTATGGGGTCTGGGCAGATTCTACCTATGACCCTGAGACCTATGCCGACCTTGCATTCAGGGGGCTGTGTGAACTACGACCAGGGTTGACCTGGCAGTTGTCCGATAATCTTAGGCAGGTTCAACAGGATTCGCGCGGAACCGATACTCCGGATAATCGCACTCTCAAAAACGTCTTCCGCACAGGGCCCAGCTACGTTATTCCCATTAGCAACCGGGACCAGATCAATCTCTCGATAAACTATGAAAATACCGAGTTTCGCGAACCTGAAGAAACAGACAGCGAAAGATACATCGGGTCGGCAGGCTGGAACCATCTGTTTAATGCAACCCTCTCGGGGGGAATAAGCTTTACTGCAGACAGGGCAGAACTGGATACAGGAGGTGAGATTGATACCGATTCGGCCTCGTTCAACTGGTCCAAGGAGTGGGCGGCCACTCGATTTCGTGGAAGTCTCGGTTATAGTGAGCTTACCAGCCGTTTTGGCAGTTTCGAGCAGAGCTCGGATGGGTGGATAGGAGACCTGTTCCTTGAACGTGATGTGACCTCATCCTTGGCATTCTTTTTTGAGGCCAGCCGGGAACTTACTGATCAGACATCTGACTTTGATATCCGGTTTCAGGACTTCGTCTTCAATTTGCGGGAAACGACTGAAGTAGAAGTAACAGCTGTAAGCACCGGGTTGAATAAAAGCTACAGCAATAATGCTGACTTGAGCGTTCGTTTATACGCAAACAGGGCGGATTACCTCCGCACCGATGACCGCGAAGATGTTGCAGGTTTAAATATTGCCTACAGTCAGCCCTTGAGGCCTTTGCTGAGCGTCCAGCTGTCCGGTAATTACGAGTATTCTCGCTTCGAAGTCAATACCCAGGATGACGTGGCGCTGAGGCTAAGGACGGGAATCACTTATTCAGCAACGAGTGACCTCGATCTGACAGCTCAAATTGGTCATGAGAATCGCGAAAGCGATCTTCCTGCGAATGATTTTGAAGAGAACTGGGTGAGTGTAGGAGTGAATTACAGGTTCCGGTGAAATAGTTAAGCCTCCCCAGAATGAATATTTCAAGCGCCTCTGAAGGCAGTGGAGTACACGGAAGTGATCAGGAATGCCCTAACGATCGATGTTGAAGATTATTTCCAGGTAGCCGCGTTATCCGAAGCAGTCAGTCCTGAGGATTGGCCTTCAATGGAATATCGTGTTGAAGCCAACACAGACCGTCTCCTGCAGTTGTTCTCGGATAAAGACGTGAAAGCAACCTTTTTTACCCTCGGATGGGTGGCTGAACGTTCCCCGAATCTTGTCAGAAGAATAATGAATGCTGGACATGAAATAGCCAGCCATGGATACAGTCATCAGCTTGTCTATAACCAGAGTCCTGAAGTTTTTCGAGAAGAAACCCGCAAATCGAAGGGTATCCTTGAGGACATTACTGGCGAAGCGATTACCGGCTATCGGGCGGCCAGTTATTCAATTACGGCACAATCCCGCTGGGCTCTCGACATCCTGTGTGAGGAGGGTTTCACCTGGGATTCCTCGATTTTCCCCGTGCATCATGACCGCTATGGCATGCCAGGGACGCCTCATGAGCCTTACCGACTGCGTGCGCCGAATGGAGGCACGCTGATCGAGTTTCCTCTGTCCACCTGCCCATTGGGAAATTACCGATTACCCATTGCCGGAGGCGGATATTTTCGTCTTTTCCCCTATTGGTTGAGCCGTTGGGGGCTTGGGCGAATCAATCGGTCAGGGCAGCCTTTCATCTTCTATTTGCACCCCTGGGAGATCGACACCGACCAACCCCGCCTGAAAGTAAAAGCGTTCTCGCGGTTCCGTCATTACAACAACCTCGATAAATGCATGGGGCGGCTGGAAACCCTTCTCGGCGATTTTCATTTTGGTTCAGTACAAGACGTACTATCAAGCGTGGAACTCCGCCCTGAACCGGTTTCAGTCTAGGGAACGGATATGGGTTCACATCGCGAATTCCCTGATGCCGGGCAGCTAAAAGCACAGTTGGAAAGGCTCCGCGACAGAAAGGGTGATTTGAACAGAGCGATCGGAGCGGCCAAAAAAACGGGCGCCAACACCGATGAACTGATCAAGAAGCTGAAGACGGTCTCAAGTGAGATCAAGGAACTTCAGAAAACGCTCAAAAAGCAATTAACGGTCGACGAGCAACCCAAAGCCTGGTTTCCCGGAACGCCGGATGTTCCCTCGCCAATCCTGGATAACCCCGTAGCCGGAGAAGTCCGGATAGTTGATGCGTTCGCCTGCAGAGAGTTCCTCGCTGCTGCGGATGCTTACGTGCGGGCGCACCCTGCGGGTTCAATCTGGCATTCCACAGGTACTACCAGGTTCATCGAAGCAACCTCTGGCCATCAGACCCGATATCTTTGCGCACTGGACGAAAACAACCGTGTTATCGGGGTTTTGCCCCTGGTGCGCATGAAAAGCCGTCTTTTCGGTGATTTTATTGTCTCGGTTCCCTACTTCAATTACGGCGGGGTGCTGGCGAACCACCGGAAGGCGGCTGATTTACTTGCCAATAATGCCGTTTCCTGGCGAGATGAAACCGGGGCAGCTCATGTCGAACTGAGGCACGCCTTCGATATCGGGTTTAAGTTTCCCAAGCGCACCGATAAACTGACCTTCTGGCTACCTCTTCCAGAAGCGAAAGAGGACCTGTGGAACAGTTTTCGGCCCAAAGTCCGGGCCCAGATTCGCAGGGGCGAGCGGGAAGCGGATGAGGTCGTTTTCGGCGGGAAAGAACTGTTGAGTCAGTTCTATCAAGTGTTCGCCCGCAATATGCGAGACCTTGGGACACCCGTTTACGGCAAGGAATTCTTCTCCAACTTGTTGAGAGAGCTAGGTTCTGGTGCCAGCCTGGTGGTCGTTAAAAAGAATGGCCGGCCAGTCGGGTGTGCTTTCATCGCAGGCCAGGGTGGGCGCCTCGAGATACCCTGGGCCTCGACGATTCGCGAGGAGAATTACACCGGAATTAATATGTTGATGTACTGGCGAATCCTTGAATACGCGATTCAGAACAAATATCAAATATTTGATTTTGGGCGCTGTAGCAGGGGAGCGGGCACCTCAAGGTTTAAGCGACAATGGGGTGCAAGTGAAATCCCTCTGTTCTGGGATTATGCGTTGCCCGAAGGGAAAAACCTGCCAGAGTTGAATCCGGACAACCCAAAGTTTCGCCTTTTAATTGCGATTTGGAAACGAATGCCAGTATGGATGAGCCGGCTAATTGGTCCGGGTATTGTAAAAAACCTCCCTTGAGATCGGATGTTCAATGGAAAGAGCGCAAAGGGATAATCAGACGATTGGTTCGGTCATCGCTCCAGTTGAATTACTGTCAGATTCCCAGAACTGGCCGGAAGTTCCTTACGATTACCTGTTTATCAATCAAAGCCAGGATAAGCCAAAAAAAACCGCTGTAGTATTTGGTGAAGATGTTCTCACGTACCGGGAGTTGGAACTCCAGAGCCGGCAGTGGGCGTATTGGCTTCTGTCAGAAGGCATAAAGACGGGAGACAAGGTTCTGGTGTGCATGGAACGTGCCCTGGAACTGCCTGCTGTGTTATTGGGTATCCTTCGGGCCGGGGCATGCTATGTTCCAGCCGATCCAGCATTTCCGCCGGATCGCATCGCCGTGATCATTGAAGACTCCGATTCGGCCGCTGTGATCTCAGACCGGGAAAGTGAGGCGCTCCTTCCCCCGAGCAATCCGTCCGTTCGCTTTGTGGTGGAGGACAAACCTGCCCAGCTTGAGGCCCGATCTCTTCCTGAATGGCGCCCGGACGATCTCGCCTACCTGATATTCACGTCCGGCTCGACAGGCCGCCCCAAAGGCGTCCCCATCACCCGGGCAGCCATGATGAACTTCCTGCTGGCGATGGCGGATAAACCGGGTATAGCTGCCGAAGACCGGGTTTTGGCCCTCACCACAATTTCTTTCGATATCTCCGTTCTGGAATTGTTCCTGCCGCTGATTGCCGGAGCCACCGTTTATGTTGTTTCAAAACGAGACAGCCTCGACCCTCAATCGCTATCGCGGGTCATTGATGAAAAACGTCTGACCCTGATGCAGGCTACGCCGGCAACCTGGCGATTACTGTATGACTACGGTTGGCGGCCCCAAAGACACCAGAAGTTGCTTTGTGGGGGGGAGGCGTTCCCGTTGAGCCTTGCGAACGGACTTGTCGCCTGCGCCGGGGAAGTCTGGAACATGTATGGCCCAACTGAGGCGACCGTTTGGTCCAGTTGCCACAGAGTGACGGCATCTGATCTTCAGGATGGAAGGATTCCGCTTGGAGATCCGGTTCCCAACCTTGAATATCGGGTTCTCGATGAGTCGGGTAATTCATGCCCGCAAGGCAGTCCCGGGGAGCTTTTGATCGCTGGGGTTGCTATCACTCCTGGTTACTACGGTCGTCCCGAGCTGAACGAGGAAAGATTTCTCTCGATGGAAGCAGGCGATACCCGTCGTCGATACTATCGCACCGGTGACCTTGTCTTTGAGAACTCCCGTTCGGAACTGATTTACGTCGATCGACTGGACAACCAGGTGAAGATTCGCGGATTCAGGGTGGAACTCGGCGAAATCGAAGCATCACTTTCGCGTATTGTTTCAGCTGGAGACTCCGCGGTGGTGGTGGCAAATCTTGGGGAGGACGAGCCTGTGCTGGTCGGGTGCATTCAGACCGGCAAGGATGTGAATCTGAAGCAGCTTGAGGATGGGCTCTCAAAAACCTTGCCTCCCTATATGATTCCCAGGGCCTGGAGGTGGTACCCCGAACTGCCCAAGACACCAAATCAGAAAATTGATCGAAAAGCGTTACGTCGATTGGTAGAGGGCGAACATTCGAACCAGGAGTTTGGTGACTCCAATTTTAACGACCCCCTAATGAGAGCGATAGCTCATCACTGGCGGAGCCTGTTGGGCGTCGAACCAGATCGGGAATCTGATGACTTCCTGGCCTTGGGTGGGCACTCGCTCCTGGCAGCGCGCTTGAGTGTTGCACTCTCAAAAGAGACCGGGCAATACGTAAGACCAGTCGAGCTGCTTAGCCAGAGTACCCTGGCTGACCATTGTCGCCTCGTAAGGCAAGCCAAGGGAGCTGGCCCAGTAGAAAAAAACGGGTCTTTCAACAGTGCTGAGGTAACACGCATTCCATTTTCCGCTGCGCAGAAGCGTATGTGGTACACGGTTCAGTCCGGAGATTCAGCAGGTATTTTCAATGAATCCGAGGCTTATCGGGTCGAAGGAAAGCTGGATCTTACCCGATTGAAACATGCTGTTCGCAGTATCATGGATAAGCATGTCGCATTCAGAATGGTCGTTGAAGATGAGCGTGACCTGACCTGGACCGTTTTGCAGAGTCCAGACTTGCCGTTGCGTCAGGTGAATTTGGACGAACATGGGCACCGATCCTGGGAGTCTTTGTCTCAGGAAATGCATAATGAAGCTTCACGAAGTTTTCGTTTTTCCGAGGAGCCTTTAATTCGCTTTGTCGTTTATACCGATGGCAACGAGCGGCATGTTGTTCAGTTTGTAGCCCACCACCTTATTATTGATGGCCTCTCCGAAACGCTTTTATGGAAGGAACTGGCTGAGTTCTATCAGACCGGCGCAGAGCAATCGCCTGGGAGGGAGAGCCAGCAGGATACGGCCTATCTCAAATACCTTGGCAGCGAACCTGTCAGAGACCCGGCGAGCCTGGAATTCTGGGTTGATCATTTGCTGGCGGCACCCGAAGTTCAGCCTCTTGATCTCAGAACGGATTATCCTCGGCCGGCGAAAATGGATTATGCCGGGCAAGACGTTTTTCTGGACCTGCCTCCAGATCTGGAAGCGTCCATAAGGGAACTCGCCAGAGACCTTCACTCCACTCCATTCACCGTGTATTTGGCCGTATATCTTGTTTGGCTGGCCAGGCATTCCAATCAAGGTGAGTACGTTATTGGTACCCCGGTTAGTGGAAGGGAGCCCTATTGGCCCGATGATATGGTCGGTTTGTTTACCAATACCATACCGCTGAGATTAAGGTCCCAGGTCGAATTGCCGTTTTCCGACTTGGTAAGTGCAGTTTCCAGGATCGCCCTGGATGCGATGAAGCATGATCACGTTCCGTTCGATGAAATCGTCCAGAGGGTGAATCCGGAGAGGGATCCTTCACGCACACCGATTTATCAGGTGATGTTCGCCCTCAACGAATACAGCGAACGGCCCACAGGACTTTCGCCAGAGTTAAAATGGGCTCCTGAGCCTGTGAACGGAGGGTTCTCTCCGGTTGATCTGGTGCTTTTCGTTGATCTTTACCCTGACAGGTTGAGATTGCACTTCCAGGCGAGTGATCGGCTCTTCAGTCAGGAGAGCCTTGAACGGTTTGTGCGCCGTTACGCGGTGATGTTGGAATCGGTGGTCGAAACTCCGAATCAGATCTGTACGGGCCTGCCGGGTATTGATCGTTGGGAAGAAAAGCAATTGAAGGAGTGGAGTGGGACGGCAACAGAGTTCCCGCGCGAAGAAACGATTGATCATTGCTTTCAGAGACAGGTTTCCATTTCTCCTGATGCGCCAGCGGTCGAGACCTCTCGGGTTTCGCTGAGCTATCGTGAGCTCTCTGAATACGCGGATTATGTTGTCCGGTTGCTGAAAGAATCTGGCGTATCGGAGGGCGACAGAATCGGTGTCGCTGCACGACGATCGTTGGAGACCGTCGCTGGTATCCTGGGAATTCTTCGATTGGGTTGCACCTACGTACCGATGGATCTGTCCTATCCGGCCGAGCGACTCCATTTTATCGCACATAAGGCAGGTATTAACGCTGTCCTGTCTGCGAAAATGCAGGCTGGCGATGTTAAAGAACTGGCACATTCAGTTTCTGTCATTGAGATGGCAAGTTGGCCCGAAGCGGCTCGAATAAACGGGGAACGTTCAGGAGCGGCCGAGGAAACCCGAAGGTCTGCTCAGAGCCCTGCCTACGTGATGTTCACATCTGGTTCGACAGGCGTGCCCAAGGGTATCGAAGTATCGAATCGTAATGTCGTGAGGTTGGTCATTAACAACAACTTCATGACACTGGATGCAAATACCAGGTTTTTGATGTTTGCGCCGGTGGCATTTGATGCCTCAACTCTCGAAATCTGGGGGCCGATCCTGAACGGAGGGACCCTCGTAATTCCAGACGACGACCAGTCTATGGACCAACTGGAATGGGTCCTTGCTAACCGCAATGTCAATTCCTTATGGCTGACAGCGGCATTGTTCCACTATATGGCTGAGCATTCTCCTGCAGCCTTTTCAGGGTTGAGTTTTTTGCTCGCTGGCGGGGATGTTTTATCGTCCAAATGGGTCAGGAGAGTCCTTGCGGCCAATCCGGGGCTTACGTTGATCAACGGTTATGGGCCAACAGAGAACACAACGTTTACTTGCTGTTATCCGATGGCTTCTCCGAACGACGTAGTTTCACCGGTCCCCATTGGCAAGCCTGTGGCTAATACCCGGGTCTACGTTCTGGACCAGAGTGGGAACGATTGCCCGATCGGGGTTCCGGGAGAGCTTTATGCTGGCGGTGATGGTGTTGCACTAGGCTATGTAGGGGAGCAGGGGCTTACGGAACGTTCTTTCCTCGAAAATCCGTTTGGAAGGCAGATCGGTCGGGTCTACCGAACTGGCGATAAAGTTTGCTGGCGTAGTGATGGTTCCCTCGAATTCCTTGGCCGCTACGACAACCAATTGAAGATCAGAGGGTTCAGAATTGAGCCAGATGAGGTCAATGAAATCATTGAATCCTATCCTGGTATTGAGCATGCCATAACCATCGGCTGGACAGCGCCTTCCGGAGACACTCGACTGATCAGCTATTTCACCCCGTCGTTTCCATCACGGGACGACGTCGAAAAGTTGCAAAGATGGCTTGGCCAGAAGCTGCCACGATACATGCTGCCTGCCCGACTTATCGGGTTGAGCGCATTGCCAGTAGGTTTAACAGGAAAAGTTGATAGAACTCGGTTGCCTGATCCTCTCCTTTTCCCGGAAATATCGGAAACTGGCGGCAGAACACGCCCGACATCTACCACCGAAAAGGCATTGGCGCGCATCTGGGAGAAAATTCTGGAAGTTGATGGTGTATGTCGTGAGGATGATTTTTTTGCCCTGGGGGGTAGCTCCATTAAGGCACTGGAGGTTTTTAGTCACCTCGCCCGGGACCTCAAAACAGATATTCCATTATCGACTTTGCTGGAATACCCGACGCTGCGCGATCTTGCCCGTGAACTTGACAGGGCCAAAGCACGCAAGGCGTCGGCAGTGGGCTCTGAAACCCATCGGTCTGGCTGGAATTGTCTGGTGGAGCTGGGCGGTGAGGGCACCCGTAAACCCATTGTCTGTGTGCATGCGGTAGGCGGTAACGTGTTGAGCTATCGTCGTGTGATGGAGCTGATAGGAAAAGGCCGACCACTTCTTGGTTTCCAGTCTCGCGCTCTGGACGGAAGAACACCGCCACAGGAAAGCCTCCATCAAATGGCAAATGACTATGTTCAGGAGCTGTTGTCATCCGGGTTTGAGGCACCGTATACGTTAATGGGAGGTTCCCTCGGGGGAACCATTGCGCTGGAGATGGCCCGCATACTCAGCGCAGAGGGCGTAGAAGTCGACTGGGTGATTCTCCTTGATACCATTGGGCCAAATGAGAGGGATGTTAATGGCGTGAATCCTGAAGAAAGGCCGCTCAGAAAGCGCGTCTGGAAGAGCGCGAAGGCGCGTATTGCCTATTACGCGCGAACAGGGGCTGTACTATCGTGTCAGAGTTTGGGCTTCCGTATTCCGTATAGCCTGAGGCCCTTCTTTATTGAAGAGCATCACAAGCGATTGCTAAGCCAACACATTGATGCGGAATATCGTGGCAATGTTTTCCTTATCAGGGGCAGGCAAGGGCTGGGAGGTGTGTACGAAGATCCTTATCTTGGTTGGGAAGGTGTGCTCACCGGGCATTTGAAAATAAGTGAGATCGACGTACCCCACGATGTGTTCATGGAGTCACCTGAAACAATTGAACAGCTGCGATCTTTCTTTCTCCCTGAAATAGATGATCAATTCAGAAGAGAGCAATAAAGGGAAACATACTCGCGAGTATTCATCTTCACGTCGAACAGATCCTGAGCGTGCTGGCGGCCTCTATCACTCAGCTCTCTCAGGTCATTGACGTGATTCAGCGCATCATTTACGGCGATTGCGTAACCCGCTGGGGAGTGTTCATCAACCAGAACTCCGCATCGACCATTGCCAAGTGCCTCGGGAACTCCGCCCACGTTATGGGCAACGACCGGAACGCTCAGGGCAAGTGCCTCAATGAGTGTCATTGGGAGTCCTTCATGATCTGATGTCATTAGCAGCATATCGAGCTTTGCAATCTCGGATGCGGCGGGGTTGACGAAACCAAGGAACTCCACCCGATCAACCAGATTGGATTCCCGAACCTTCTTCTCCAGTTGTGCTCGGAGAGGGCCATCACCAATTATGATGCCTTTGACAGCCCGCCCGTGGTGATTGGTCAGTCTCTCAATTGTTTCTATAAACAAATCAACACGTTTCACCGGAACCAGGCGCCCGACGAATCCAATCAACACTGGCCCATCTGAGCGTGAAACCCTTAAGGATCCAAACTCCGCCTGAAGAGACTCAACATCAAAAAAGTTGTAAATCAGCTTGGTCCTGCGCGGGAACACATCCTCCAGTTTGCTCTTTAATTGTTGTGACACTGCCACCACGGCGTCCTGTTGATACCGACCGATCCACTGATCCAGGATCGCTACCATGCGTTTAACCGGATTTCTCCAGCTTCGCTGGTATTCCGGGCTGCCATGCACGGTACGAACGGACACCGGGACGCCGGCAAGGCGCTGAGCGGCAACCCCCAACACATTCTCTTTAAAGCCATGGGTGTGTACCAGATTGGAGCGCTGGGCTTTGAGGTGGTGACGGATTGAGGCAACCATCCGGAATGGTGACAGGGACGATTCGTCGACGACGGTTACGGGAATGCCGAGTGCTTCCAGCTTTTCCTGAAGTACTCCGTGGTTAAACAACACTGCCGTAGGTTGAACCTCTCCAGACTGAAGCAAACCTCGAAGCAACTGATACACCTGAACTTCAGCTCCCGCCCAAATATCTCCCGATGTAATATGAGTAACGACCTTAGGCATTACTTGATGAGACTCCGTCCGATGGTGCCCAGACAGAGCAACGCGTTGCTGCCATTGCCATCGTGGAAATTGAAACGCTGCAGACCATAAGCAGAAGCGCTTTTGTTATTGATCCCGGTGCGGGTCGTGCAAGCGCCCTGGTACGTTTGGGCCACGATCTGCTCACCAGAGCTCGTAATGTCACCGTTCGGATAGCAGAAAAGCGTCGCCGGGCCCAGGCCGAGTGCCTTTAGATCATCGATGCATTGAACAATCTCATTTTTCAGCAGGTTCTGATCTGCGAGTTTGTTAAGCCGGTAATGGTGACAGGTATGTGTACCATAACGAACCAGCCCTGACTTCTGCATTTCGAGAAGCTCATCCGTATTCAGAATGAGACGATCCTCATGGCCGCTATTAAGGGTGGGGAAGACCTCGTAGAATTCCTCCAGCCTGGAGAGAATTTCAGTGTCATCAAGGGATTTCATTCTGGTGACCACCGTATCCGCCTCGTGTCTCTCTAACGGGCGAATACCGAGTGGCAAGCTTTCACAGAATGGTCGCAACCAATCGATAACCTGCTCTGGTACATCAGAGGGTGCTTGTGCGAGAAGATAGATAATCTGTTCAGGCCAGAATACTCGCTTGGTATTCAATAGCCGGCTTACCAGGAATATGGTTGCCGGAACATTCGAAGCCCGGAGTACAGGGAATGCGTAGGTGTGGTTATCGCGCCATCCATCATCAAACGTGACTGCGATAGCCAGTTTCGGAAGTGGAGCCCCCCGGTCCCTCTGGGCAATCCAGTCGTCAACATGAATAAAGACCGCACCAAGGCGTCTGAACAGCCGAAGGTGAAGGGCCAGAGTATCAGGCGAAGCTATCATTCCCGGCTGCTCATACTGCCGGAGACGGGATTGCTCCGGGATAATCCGGTGATAGGTAAGTATGATGAGAGCAGGTTTCGAGCGGATTTTTAACCGGATAAGCGCATACAGGCTCAAAAAACCGTAGAGCACAGGTTTGAACAATTGTTTGACTACGTCCATTTAACCAATTCCTGATCGCTATATGCGGTACAGAGGGCTTTAATTCCAGATCGATATGCTAGCATAATATTTATTTACCAGGCCGCAGCCTTCTGACCCCAATTCCAAAGAGCCCAGCAAAAAATGCAGTTTGGTCTACCTGAACTGACAGATAATGACAGGGGGTTCTCTTCCCTTTGCGTTATATGGGAAATCGGCGACGCCTCAATGGATGGCTTGCAGGGAGCAATGACACAGGCCCTGGAGGAGTCAGAAATTGAACGCTGCAATACACTGGTCCTGGAAAAGGACCGAAAACGGTATTTATGCTCGCATTTTCTCAGAAGGGTGCTGCTTTCAAAGCTGACCGGCTCGCCAATGTCGGAAATTGCATTCTCCAAGGGGAGCCACGGAAAGCCCTTTGTTTCAGAAGGTGAGCGTTGGTGCACGGCCGGAAAATGGCACTTCAACACATCTTCGTCAGGAAGCCGGATCGCATTTATTGCAACCACTCCTGGCCAATGTGGTATTGATATCGAGAGGGTGCCAGATGAGCAATCGTTGCCAGACCTGGCAGAGATGGCACAGACAAAGGTCTTCTCAAGCGCTGAAAGGGAATTTCTGATGTCCGGGCCGGGTTCACTGACGGAGCGCTTCTACAGGTTATGGACGTTGAAGGAAGCCTACCTCAAGTACATAGGGCAAGGTCTGGGTGGCATTGAGCAAACGGACCTGTTTAACGTGCTCGACTTTGGGCAACCGCTGCCAGATGGCTGGCTGGTCGCACTTAGCGGGGAGCTGGCGGCGTATCATTTCATTGAAGAACACTATGCTTTTTCGGCCGTGGTAAGCGGGAAGCAGAGCGTCCTTCAGGTACACATGCTGAACGACGAGCAGGTGTTCTCGTTGGCTAAAGGAACCTCCACCCGGGAAAGGAAGTCGGATACCAATGCTTGAGGTTATTTTCTGGGCGTCTCTATTGGGCGCCATTTACAGCTATTTTCTATACCCTGCGTTGCTGCATCTCGTTCCATCGAGGCGCAAGAACGTGCATGAAGAAGGTGGCCAGAGTCCACGGATTTCGCTGATCGTTACAGCTCACAATGAGGCGAAGAGAATTCGTGAGAAAATTGAAAACTGCCTTGAGATTGATTATCCCGATCTTCAGCTTATCGTAGCGTCTGATGCTTCAGAGGATGGCACCGACGATATTGCTCGGGAATATACCGGGCAGGGCGTGAGCGTGGTGCGTGCCAACGAGCGCAAAGGTAAAGAATATGCCCAGCTACAAGCCATCAACAAGGCCGACGGCGAGATTCTGGTTTTTTCCGACGTAGCCACTCGAATTCCGGAAGACGCCCTTCAAAAAATTGCCGCCTACTTCCGGGATTCCGGTGTTGGAGCTGTCTCCAGTGAAGACCGGTTTCTCACCAGGGATGGCAAGATCGCCGGCGAGGGTGCCTATGTGCGTTATGAAATGTGGCTCCGGCGACTGGAATCCGACAAGGCAGGTCTGGTTGGTTTGAGTGGTTCGTTCTTTGCCGCCAGAAAGGAGGTGTGCCAATCGTGGGATATTTCGTCTCCCAGCGACTTCAACACCGCACTCAACTGCGCAACTGGTGGGCTGGTTGCTGTCACAGCGCCCGACGTGCATGGTTATTACGAGGATGTGGCGGATAAAAAGAAAGAATATGAACGGAAACTCCGGACCATCATCAGAGGGCTAACTGCGCTTGAGCGCCATCCCGATGTGCTCAATCCCTTTAAATATGGATGGTTCACGTTTCAGGTTCTGAGCCACAAGGTGTTGCGCTGGGCGGTGCCCTGGTTCCTCCTCTTGCTCTTGATTACAACACTGTTGTTGAACCATAAGGGAGGCATTTACTCACTGGCTATGCTTGGTCAGGTTGTTTTCTATGGTGTTGTTGGGGCTGGCTATCTGAAACCCGGTTTGCAAACCCGGAGCGTGGTAAAAATTCCGTTGTTCTTTGTCCAGGTTAACATTGCCATTGCTCATGCCACGGTAAAGTTCCTGTCCGGCACCAGAATGACGGTCTGGACACCGTCCCAACGTTAAGCATGATGAAGTTAGGTAAGTTAAGGCCCGTTGGTAACAGGGTTCCTGTTCCTGACAGAGCCCATGATCTGGTTATGCCGTGGGAAAGCGCCTATGCAACGCGGTTTTTGGATTCAGGAACCTCTGCATTGTCCATCGCAATTGGAATCGCGCGTAAGGCCAGGCCAGCGATCAACAAACCGGAAGTGATACTGCCCGGTTATGGGTGCCCGGATCTCATCGCTGCTGCGATGGCGCAAGGTGTTGTTCCAGTCCTGGTTGATCTTGCCGAAGACTCCCCCTGGATGAACCCACGGGAGGTCGCTGACAAGATTACCGATAACACCGTTGCAATCGTCGCAGTGAACTTCCTTGGCCTGGCCGCTCCACTTGAGCAACTTTCGGAATTGACCAGAAGATCAGGGTTACTCCTCATCGAGGACTCGGCACAACGAATGCCGCCGTCCTCAGCAGAAAACGGATGTGCAGATCTTGTCGTGCTCAGTTTTGGCAGAGGTAAGCCGGTTAATTTGATGGGCGGAGGTGCTCTACTGGTGAGGCACCATTTGGAGGAGGAGGCACGAATGTTTTGCTCACCACTCCCCCTCGTCAATGAGCGCCGGACGATCAGTTGGGCTTTTAAGCGTCATCTCTTTAATATCCTGGTATCGCGTTTATTCTTTGGGCTGCTTGAGAAAATACCCGCACTACGTCTTGGAGAAACTCGTCTTCACGCCCTGGAGCGAACCTACTTGGTAGATCCAATCCCGGGGTTGCTGGCTTCTGCTTTGGTGCGGTTTCATGAAGCGCCGGATTACCGGCTTGAACTGGATCGACAGCTTGCTGTCCTGGACCGACAGGGCTGGGTACGCCTTCCGGCAACACTGGGGCAAGCTGAAAAGAAACCCACGAAATTATTGAGGTACTGCCTTCTCGCACCTGATATGGAAACCAGGGATCGGTCGGTTCGGCTTTTGAATCAGGCAGGTATTGGCGCTAATGCATTCTACGGTGCAATACTCCCCCATATTCCCGGAGTGAACGACGTTGTTCCAGAGACCAACGGGCTGAGATACGCCAAAGACTTCGCATCACGACTGATCACACTGCCTGTACATGAGGATGTAACCCCGAGAGACGTCCAGAAAATGATAAAAACCCTGCTCAGGAGCGCTCAACAGCAGAAACAAATGCTTTGAAAGCTTCCCTTTGTTCAACGCAGCTATCTAGAGTAAGGCCATCGCATTGTCCGGCAAGGGCCAGAAAGGCACCTTTTGAATCGCCAGTGAGCGCCAGCAACCCCCCCACCAGTTTGACCTGGAGCCTTGAGGGGCTCGCAAAGCTTCCGACCTCATACCACGACCACACCAACACAGTACGACCGGTTGATTCGTTCAGAAGCATTGTCTCGGTGACTTCGTCTACATTGAAAACGTTCGTGGGTTCCAAAGCCCTCCTATTAGAGGAAAGCTGGCGCCACCCATCATCAAACAGTCTATTTCGGTAGTACACCAACTCTTTATTCTGGGCCTGGGAACGATAACCCACCAACGAAAACTGCACACGCTGGAGGTCCTCCGAGACAAACATTAGGTTCTCGGAAATGTCCGCATTTACGAAGGAGGGCTGCCAGACTTCGGCAAATCGCAACGGCCCCCGCCACTGTTCGTTGCTGACTGGAACCGCGGGGCTCCAGTCCGGGTTCTCCGATTCGAAGAGAACTGTCTGAGTATAGAAAATAACAGGAACAGCCAGGATAAAGGCAGTAGCGAGCGTGGGGAAAGCCAGGCCAACGTTGTTTGATCTGGCTACCTTGACAGAATGTGGTATTCCGTTCGGTGATGTTTCGGTGGCGCCTTTAGGCTCAAGGGCCCTTGCTATAAAGAAAAGTGGCCCGAGGCACAGAACGATAAACGTTATCCAGCCAAACAGTTCGTGATCGTCGATCAGCGAACTTTCCATATTCGTTACATGGCCCGCAAAGATAATTCCAAACACCCGAATCCAGTTCGCGAACATCGAAAGGAAGCCGGCGATGAGAGTCAGGATGAGGGAGCGGGTAAAGTTTTTGTAGTAAAGGTAGCCATAAAACGGCGCAAGGAAGAGCGCTACCATAAGGTATCGCACACCGCTGCAGCCACCGGCCACGAAAAAAGTACCGCCTGGAATCGTAATATAAAATTCCTGAATTTCCGCCGGAATGTTTGCTATTTCCAGTAGAAAGCGGTTGAAGAAGACGGTTATTGCCTGAAACAACGGCGACATATCGTCCCAGATTGGTGCCGCGAACACTAACAGCAGAACGGGAACACCGGCCTTGCGCAGATAATCAAAGCCCCAAATGGCCCAACCCCAGCATGCGATGATGAAGGGCACCGCCAGCAACCTGATGGTTTTTATGTCCGCCGCTTTTGCAACAAGCATAATCACGCACAGAACGAAAAGCCCAAGAAGTGCAGTTAGTGAAGGGTTTAGAGGCAGTTCAGCTAATTCGTCTCGGTTGCGAAGCAGCAGGAAGAGAATGGCAGCAAAAACAAGGAACCCATGGGCGTAAACAATGGAGGTGTCCCAAAGCTCGAAATAGTCGGCCCATTCCGGAAAAAAAATAACTGCAAAAAAGAGGAGCGACACCAGGTGGATCAGCCCACCCCTGGACATTGCGGCTTTCATGGAGAGCGAAGATCCTTTTCAAAATACCCACTACGAAAAACAATCCAACCGCAGTATAGCAGTGCATTGCACGGGCGTGCGATTGAAAATAACATCTTGTTGGAGTATTGCCTGGGCCGGGGCTTTCCCACCTTAAGGACAAATAGCAATACAGCGCATTTTGTTGATATGCTGTGTCCCCGCACGGCCTCTGTGTGCAGAAGCAGGAAAATGCCTCCCCGGCAAAGGAAAGGAATCAAACGGTAATGAAGGTCCTCACTGTTGCAAATGTGAATCCGGACAAATTCGGCAGTTTTGAAAAGTATCTTGTCGAGTTCACGGACTTTCTGGCGAACAAGGGCCATGAACACGAAATACTCTTTTCCAGTGAGCCAATCGCCGAAGTCAGTCATGCTCTGGACCGGGTCGGGGCGATTGTAAAGGTTATGCCCCCGGAAGATGGCCAGCCTCGGCTCGGTGGCTGGACTTTGTTCAAGCTGGCAAGGTCTGTCAATCCCGATATTGTTCATATTCACTTCTATCCAATCCTTTGCCTGTTTTCATTCTTGATGTTGTTCAGCAGAGCGAGACTGTTTGCCACCTACCACATGTCGGGCGCTCCTGCGGATAACGGAACAGCTACCCGCGTGCTGAAGAACATACGATGGTGGCTGCTGGGTTCAGCCTACCGTCGCATTTTCTGCGTCTCCCGATACAACAGGGAGAAGTTCATTAATGACTATCGGTGCCCACCAGCCGTCGCCGAAGTCGTTTACAACGCGGTTAATCAGACAACATTCGAATCCATACGTGCACAGCGGAAAAACCGGCCCAGAGACAGAACCCTGCCAGTAAAGTTTATCTCCGTTGCGTACCTTATCCCGGAAAAGGGAATACAAGACCTCATCAAAGCCTGCGCCGTGCTCCAGAAGCGTAATCTGGATTTCTATTTGGATATCGTCGGAGACGGGCCCTATCGTGAGGAACTTGAGCAGATGGCTGAAGCGTGCCGGTTTAATGGCAAGGTGACCTTTCTGGGGATGAGAAATGATGTTCCTGAGCTGCTGTCCCAGGCAGATGTGGCGGTAATTCCTTCGGTCTGGGAGGAGGCTTTTGGTTACACCGTTATAGAAGCAATGAGTGCTGGTTTGGCGGTCATTGCAACTAGAGTAGGTGGCATACCGGAAATCGTAACACACGGCCACGACGGAATACTGGTTTCAAAGAACAATGGCGAGGAGCTAGCCGAAGCAATGGCATCCATGATCGAATCCGATGAGCTTTGCGGTCGTTGTTCCGAGAATAGTGCAACGAGTGCTGTTGAGAAATTTAGTCTCCGTAGAATGTTTGAAGAACAACTGGAATATTACTCTTTCGCAGAGTAGGGCGGGAGGCTGAAATTGACCTCAAGAAGAGCACCCGACGACGAAAAGGTTCAACCCACGTGAGCAAGAAAGTATTAGTTGTTTCCTATTACTTCTATCCAGATCAAGCTGTTGGCGCAAAAAGGGCAACGGAATTGGCCAGGTCAATGACAGAGGAAGGTTGGGACGTTGAGGTAATTACGAAATACATCGGCAAAGCTCCTCGTGAGGCGAGAGTTAACAATGATTCGATAGGGAAGATTCATTCGATATATCAGCACCCAGGAATAATTAACCCAATGTGGGCACTTGTAAAACGCCTACGGGGTAACAAAAAGGGCCAGGCGCAACCAATCGCAAATCCCGAAACACCAATAGCCGGCGAGGCCGAGGCCAGGGAGACTCTGAAGTTCAGAGCAAAGCGTTATATAATTTCGACGCAGGCTACCTTAAACGCTTGCAAGGCATGGGTCCTGGCTTCAGTATTGTTTCTCATCTACCTCAAAGCCAGGGGTCGACGGTACGATGCAGTAATCACTTCCAGTCCGCTGTCCTCCTCACATTTGATCGGATTAACAGCCAGGTCGCTCTTCCGAGCGACGTGGATAATGGACATACGGGATCCGATCAACATGTGGGAAGAGGTCCTACCCATCTGCAGGTCTCAGTTGAGAAGGAAAGTTGAGACTGATCTGGAAAGAATATACTACAAAAAATCAGACGTAATTGTTGTAACAAGCCCTAGTCTAAAAGTAGATTTATGTGGCCTTGACATAATTGATGAAGATAAAGTCCACTTAATATATAACGGTTACGATGGTGATCTGAGACCTAAAAAAGAAAAAGAGACAGATACGATACGCATGATATATGCAGGGGCTTTGTATTTTAACAGGGATCCCTTTCCTGTATTCGAGGCAATCAGAGACCTCGCGAGCGAGGGTGTAATTAGAAGTGGGTCATTTGTTTTTGATCTATTTGGCGACTGCAAAAATTGGAATAATATTGATCTTGAGGCATGGGTAGCTAGGAACGGCGTTGATCATTTGATCAAATTCCACGGCAATGTGACAGCGGAGGAGCTCGAACCACAGCTTCAAAGCGCCGATATCCTATTGAATCTGGCTCAAGGCCAAAAGAAGCAGATCCCCGCTAAGACTTTTGAATATTTAAAATTTCAAGCAGAACAATTCTTGGTTTCCGAGCCCGACTCTGACATTGCACAGTTTTTATCCTCCCATAATTTTGGTGTTGTGGCTGACTCAAAAAAAGAGGATGTTAAAGAAAAGTTAAAAGCTGCGCTTTATGAAGTTAATAATGAAAGTATGCTTCACCGCTTTACTGAAGAGAGCTTAAAGGGAAAATACTCGAGAAAAAATCAGAATAAAAACTATATTTCGGTTATAAATCATGCATTCTGACGTTTTAAGAACATCAAGGACGCGACGCCTGGCGGAGGGATCAAAGACGTCGTCAGGAAGAAACTGGGTATATATTCTAGTTGCGTATTATGGCTTTGAATATGTCAGGTTCCAGGATAGCTTTTTCCCTTTTTTGTCTCCTTTTAAAATTCCTATGCTGCTGACTTTGCTGTTAGCCGCGTATGTAATCGTTAATTTTAGAAGATTACGAGTCGACAGGGCCCTGATAAGCATTCTCGTAATATGGGTATTAATATTGGCCTGGGTGCCATTCGCAACCAATAATTTCCACGCTTTCCAGACCGCAAAGTCTATGTCCATGGTGATGTTCTCATGTTTCGCAACTTTGCTGATAGTGGATACAAGAGAAAAATTTAATATATTAATTAAGTCGTTTATTGGTTTCTTTATCGTTGTGTCGTTTTGGATAATTTACACAGGAGGTCGTGGGCCAGGAGGGTTCATATATGATGAAAATGACTCCGCTCTTTTAATGGTGTGTGCTCTTCCTATAGTTTTTTACAGCATCTTCCATATCAAGAACCGAAAGTTCCGTTTCTTTTTGATCCTGGGTTTATGTTCTATAGCCACTGCGATTGTGTTGACTTATTCGCGGGGTGGGTTTGTTGGTTTGGTAGCGGTGATTTGGTTTATGATTTGGTTAGCGAAAAAGCGCTGGAAAGTTATATTTATTGCTTCAGTGCTTGCGCTTTTTTCGGGTGGAATTGCGCTATCCTTGCTTCCAAAGGACTATGTTGAGGATATGAGCTCAATTACCGATAAAGAGGATGGCACCAGAAATCTTAGGTTGCTACATTGGACCACCGCTCTTGAGATTTTTAAGGACAATCCAATATTTGGCGTTGGCCCGAATAATTATCCCTGGACGTCAAATATGTACTTGCATTTAAGTCCCTATTTTAAAGAAGGAACTAGGGTTCGAACCGGTCGTCAATCACATTCGCTATATTTTACTCTTATACCGGAGCTCGGGATTGTTGGTATCTTCTGTTTTCTTGTTTTGGTTATCAATTACAGGGCCAGTATGATTAAATTAATGAGTCGGGATACTGAAGAAAGCACGGGTGCGATGGCAAAGGGACTATATGTTTCGCTTATAGGTTTTCTTACGGCAGGTGCTTTTATATCGGTACTATATTACCCAATATTTTGGCATCTGGTATTTTTGGCCCTCGTATTCTATCGAATCGAAGATGGTGACTATTTGATATCAAAAACTGAGAGATCGAGAAATGAAAGGCAAAAAAAAGAAGCGAATTTTAATAATATCGCCCGGTCCAAAATATAATTTATCTAATGCATTTGAGGAAAGATGTCGTTACTTAAGTGAGTCATTTTATGGAGACATACTAACGAGCGGTCCAGTTAAAGAAAAAGCAAAGTATGGCGATTTCCTTGTCACTTGCGTAAGGGATCCATTTGGAAAATCCCTCTTTAGTGCAGTGAGCTTTCTTTTTTTGTCATTTTTTAAAGTTTGGACTGCTCGATCTCCGTATTCCTATGACATGGTCGTAACATACGACCCGCTTAAGACCGGGCTAATAGGGCTTATAGTCGCTAAATTGAGCGGGACGAAACTCGTGGTGGAGGTAAATGGGGATTATACCAGTGATTGGAATTATGCTGAAATTAAATCGCCTCTCAAGAGGTATATTAAAAAAAAGGCGATGCTTTCTGTAGAAAGGATTGTTCTTAAGAACTCAGATGGGATCAAATTGCTTTACCATGGTCAAGTAGACTACTTTTTGCCCTTGCCCAGGCCTGTAATAGGTGTATTTCCTAACTATGTGAACGCCTCCAGATTTCATAACGTAAATGATAAACAGGAGGTACTTTTTGTTGGATTTCCTATGTACGTTAAAGGGCTAGATATCCTCGTGGATGCCTTCAATTCGATCTCATCAGACTATCCCGACTGGACATTAAAAATTCTTGGTTATTACCCTGACAAGTCGGAGTTGGATGCACTTTTAGGTTCAAGCAAAAATATTTTCTATCATCCTCCTGTCGATCCTGACGAAATGCCTGAACATATTGGCTCCTGCGGTGTGTTTGTGCTGCCTTCCAGAACAGAGGCGATGGGGCGTGTTCTGGTTGAATCCATGGCAGCGGGAAAGCCGCGAATCGGCTCTAACGTAGGTGGCATTCCTACTGTTATCGAGGACGGAGTTGACGGCCTGCTATTCGAATCTGAGAACCGAGAGGATCTTGCCAGGAAGCTGCGTATGTTGTTAAACGATCCCGGTCTTCGGAGCAAACTTGGAGGGCAATCAGCGCGGCGCTACCAATCTGGCTTCCGGCCTTCTGTCTATTTTGAGAAGTTGGTCAACTTTTACGAGCGTGTCTAGGGTAACTGGGTCTAACGCCATACTTCTCATAAAGAAACGATCTATTCAGCACCCTTGTTTTACAGGCTCATTCGTTCGGTTGATGTAGAATAACAGTAGAGCACTTTTTCAGGAGTAGAGGTTCTATGAAGGCCATCATTGCGCTAAAAGCCGTCACCTTGTTCTTAGGTTTTTCCCTTATTGCATCGGTTTCTTATTCTCAAGAAGTTGAGCAGGGCGCTTTTTATGTTGATATTAACTCCGGTTCAGACAGTAATGATGGCCGTGCTGTGAGAGAAGGTGGGAGCGGTCCCTGGCGAACGGTTCAGCATGCTGCACAAACCCTTGAAGCAGGCCAAACCGTTTACATCCGCGAGGGAGTTTACACCGAGCCTGATCCGATCGAAGGTTCAACGAAAGCTTGGGGGATACGTCCTGCAAATGATGGTGCTGATGGGAACTTGATTAGATTTCTAGGGTATCCTGGAGAAAAAGTTGTGATCGATATGAAGTTCCAAGCTCCGTGTATCGTCCTATATGGTCGAAAATACGTTGAAATAAGCGGGCTCGAATTAACGAACTGTTGGCAGTCCGGTGTTTGGGTAATGAGCGGAAGTGGTCGAGAGAATTCAGACATTCTGATATCTAATAACATTATTCATGGTATAGATGCTGGTTCCGGGACTAATGTGGCTGCAGTCCGGATGGACCATGTTGGTAACTCGCGCATTCAAGACAATGTCATGTACAACATAAGAGTTGCAGGTGTTGATAATGCGAATGCTGCGGGTGTTCTTTCTTATCGTATGCATGACGTAATTATTAATAACAATGAGATCTATGATGTCTATTCAGGTATTTTTCATAAGATTCCGGATTATGAAGGTAGAAAGGGCGGAATTTTTGAGAAAAACCTGATCCATGATGTAAAGCTTGCTTTCTACTTTAACACCAATGAGGGCGTTCCTGAGCAAGGAATACATTACAATACTGAGATTAGACATAATGTCGTTTATTCGACAACTGCGTTTATCTACGAGACTACTGATCAATCTTTGGGTCAGAATCGTGGTTTGAAAGTCTACAATAATACTGTTGACGGCGGTGACATAAGCCTCCGAGGATTTGCCGATGTTGAAATTTTTAACAATGTCTTTTTCAGATCGGGCGGTATATCAACTATTTACCAAAGTGATGCGCTTTCTAGGTCAGACAGGAAAACTCCGTCGATATCGTATTCTGACTATAATCTCTTTTACCCAAGCTTTCAGGGAGTAATCGGCCTATACAGCGGAAGCGAAGTAAAGGCTGCATCATTGTCGGAGTGGCAACGTATTGGGTACGGAGGAGATCCCTTCACTTTAAACGTCAGCGCTCCAGGCCCTGATCAAAATAGTATTGAGAAGGATCCATTATTTGTTGGCCTGAACGCTAGAGATTATCGGCTGACGGCCCTTTCGCCCGCAAAAACCTCGGGGAGGAATGGTGATAATATTGGTGCTTATACCAGCAATGTTACTGAAGTGGGTCCGAGGGGAACAAAGTACCCTGAGGGTACCCGAGTTGCACCACCTCAGGCACCAGAATTAAATGTTCAGTAGGAGATCACAGGGCTAGTGAATCTATGTACATTTGAAATTTCCCGAATCCTTCGGATTCGGTCTTATTAAATTTTAAAAACCCGGGTTTTACTTGTAAATTGGTTAAACGCCGCTAAGTATGCGACATAGTTAAATAATGCAAGAGCTGGCATTGCATTAAAAGAAAGGTATAGAATTTTTAACTCTATCGTAAACCAGTAAAAATGTAGATTCATTGCGGTGACTGCATTTTCTTGACTAAGCGCATTTTTCCTGACGCTTCTCTTGGTATTTTAGAAACATAATTTATCTTGATGGTGACTGAGTTGCCAAACTTTGATTTTATTCGCTCATTTATTAATATCTCTCCAAAATCGGGAAGCCTTTCGGTCACCAGGTTTACAGTTATCGAATTATTTTCATTTTGAATGACTTGGAATTGTGTGATCGTTTTAATCTTAGCCTTTAACTCTTCGAAGATGTACATTACGTATTCAGGGTGGACCTTTTCACCCGTATCCGTCTCTAATATGTCATAGGCACGCCCATGAATTTTATCGAGGATTGATAAATTCCTGCCGCATTTACATTGGTGGTCTGTCAGGGTTCCATAATCACCAACCTCATAGTTTATTAGCGGAAACGCATAGTTGTGGAGGTCAGTGACAATGAGTTCTCCGCTTTCCTCTTTACTATCCGTGGTAGAAATATTGACAACAAGGTTATCGTCCATCACATGAAGTGAGCCTTGCTCACATTCATGCGCGATTGAACCAACCTCGCCACAACCATATTCATTAAAGACTCTTAGGCCGGTTTTTTTTTCGATTGACGTCCGTAGTTGGTCGGTAAGAACTTCAGATGTTGTTATTACGCATTTGGCGCTCCTGGGTACACTCAGGGAGTTCTTGTCCAGAAAATGTGCATACGCATCGACAATTGAGGCATACCCATAGAGATAGGCTGGCTTAAAACTTCTCAGCTCCGCATGAAATTTGGCGAAGTTTTCATCGCTAATAGCAAATGCAGAAAACCGTCTTCTGTTAGCTATTATATCGACCAGTTTGTGCTTGACCTGGTTCAACTGTTTTAAAGGGACGCCCCAGAATCTGGCTTGTGGGTCTCCAACAGAAATCCCTGCCCACTCATACGATCGCCAGGTAACAGCGCGCTCATGAGCGAGTGCCTTAGCATTTTTTGTTACGGTGACTGCTCGACCGGTAGAGCCTCCAGTCGTTTTATGGGTGACAAAATAGGATCGAGCTTGGTCTGTCGCTATCTTCCCAGAGCTTTCAACAATATCTTGTTTGGAAACAGTTGGAAACTTTTTGAGATCGCCAAGACTTGAAAAGTCCTTCGGTGATACACCATGAGCTGAGTATAGTTCGCGATAGAATTGGCTATTATTGAAAGCGTGTTCGAGTAAACGTTTTACCCTGATTTCTTGATATTCTTTTATATTGGCCTTGGGTTGATATTGGAATTGGCGTGCAACTTTCAATAAGGGCGAAATATTTTCAGCTTTTAGCAATGTTGCCGGGTAATAAAACAAGTACTTGGAAACGAAGCTATTCATCGGCCGGGCACTCTTTTAATATCGTAGAAATTAATTTCGAATAATTCTTACCGATGTTCTCATATGAGAAATTCTCTCTTATAAACTCCGGTCCGTGAATGGTCAAGGAATTTCTCAGTTCATTGTCGTCTAGGATTTTGTCGATTTGATCTGCGTACTCTTCTGGGGAACTCGCAAATAAAACGTGTTTTCCGGCCTTAACAGCAATGCCTTTGCAGGAAAATGTATGTGCGATAAGGGGCACGCCTACGGCAAGGGCGTCGAGAATCTTTAATTTTGTACCACCACCATCCCGGATTGGGCAGACATACGCTGTTGCATCCCATAGGTATGGACGCACGTCGTCTACAAAGCCATGTACTACGAAGTTTGGATCCCTTTGGCTGAGATCGAGGAATTTCTTTGTTGGGTTTCGCCCTACGAGCGACATACGGAGATTTGGTCGCCGTGATTTGATTACAGGCCAAATCTCATCAACAAAATAGTTCATTGCGTCTAGATTCGGGTACCATGATAGGCCACCCGCAAATACTAGGTAAGGGTGAGAGGCGGCGGGCCGATCATTTGGGCGGGGATAAAAGTAACTGATATCGACCCCGTTAGGTATGACTTCGACATTGCTATCGGGAGATATTCTACGCAGTTCCTCTGCGTCATCGTCCGAGCAGGTAATATTTAGATCAAAAGAGGCACAGAGATTTTGTTCTGCAGATAAAACCCGCGCGCCCTCCGTCTTAAAATATAAGCTCTTGAAGAAATTCCGTTCATTTCTGCTGCGGTCAAGCAACATCTGAGATTCGATGTTATGGTGGTTAAGAATGGTCGGTATGTCAGATGTCACATTCTTATAAACGCCGAGGCTTATTGTGTCGAAATGGACTGCGTCAAAGTTGATTTCCTCTATTAGGCGCTTTATCTGGTTGACAGCCTTCCCGCTTTTTAGCCAGCTTTGGGTGTAGGATTCATTCGTAAATAATGCTTTTAGAGCGATAAAGTGTTTCCCAAAGCGATACTGGCTGTACGGTATATCGATCACTTCTACTCGACTAGTATATGGCGCCAGACCTTTAATAGCTTCGTCTAGAGGTGCGTTACTTTCGGGAAAGCTGCTTTGAAGAAACTCTGACTGGTTAAAGCAGAGTAGGTACACGTCGAAATCCTTCGAAATTTCGCGTAATAGATTGAACGATCTCTGGAGAACGCCTCCTTTTGGTGGATATGGTACAAGGTGGGATAGCCAGAGCAGCTTTCTCCTTTCCATGCTTTTTTTCCTCATTCTTCAGCGACCTTTCGTAGGAATATCGACGCAGCCTCTTCGTATGTGTGTTTGGCCGCTTCGTCTATGATGGCATCAGGTGACCATTTCATCGAATGAGCTTGCTTGATAGCGGAACAGAGCCCTTCTTTATTATCGATTTGCAGAAGTATCCCTGTTTTTTCTGAGATTATGTCGTTTAGAAACCCTTTTGCTATTGAGATCACAGGCACACCATAACTCAAGGCAAGCATTGCTGATCCAGAGGTTAGAATTTCGGCGTAAGGAATGCAGAAAACATTTGCTGCAGCAAGATACTTGGACACTTCTTCATTTGGTACGAAGCGATTATCGATTGTGATCTGATCGCAATCTTTGGCCAATTCTAGAGCTTGAACAAAGTATATTGGATCGGAGAATTTTCCTGCAATAACCAGATGGTCCCTTGGTTCGCAGGCTTCTTTAAATGCCTCGATTAGAAAATGGATGTTCTTATATGGCTTGCATTGTCCGAATAGGAGGTAAACGAATGCATCCTCCTTGATGCCAAGTTGGACTTTGGCTTCCTGAGGTGATGGGCCAGGAGGGTAGGCCCCAATCCAGTTGCCATGAGGGATAAGATGGCACTTTTCGGCAATACCAGGGAAAGCTTCGTCCAAGACCAGCTGTGCTTGTTTTCCATGTACGAAAACGCCCTTTGATAAATATATTATTAACTTTCGCGCTAATGTATCCAGGGATTTAAAACGCGAGGGGGTGTGAGGGAAAAGATTGTGTGCGGTCCACCATAGATTTCTGGATTTTATAGTGGCGATGCTCAAAAGAATCAGAAATCGGGCATATCTTTTCGCAGTGTGTATTATGGTCCCATTTGATTCGTACAGAAATGAAGGCCAGTGAATATGAATCACATCGTCCTTTCGTATGTTCTTAAGCAGCCACCTCCCTTCCCAGTGGCCTTCGATAACCGGTATATTTTTGTTTTCAACCGCTCGGTAAAAGGATTCGTTGTAAGCAATGCCTTTATAAGGGAAAGCAACTATTCTCATAGTTTACTCAATATCTTGAGTTGGGTGTGTGATCCGTTCTTTTTCATGGCCTAAGCTTTGCTGGGATCAGGTAATCACTTAAGAGCGACTCTATTGTTTTTCTCTCTGAGCGGGAGAATATCACCCAATGGAAAACAATGACGTAGATGCCAAACATTGGGATGCTCAACAATAGAGCGGCTAGGAAACCGTAGTGGAAGTCTGCTTGATCTAGTGCGTACCACAACACAATCTGCGCTGGGATCACAAACGTTAGTTGCTTGAAAATATGAAATTGAATATGACCTACGGGCGTCCCCCAGGCTCTTTTCACGAATTCGGGGATCAAGGCGATTCGCCCAATTGCCAATATGGTTCCAATTGCCCAACCAACTGCGGCTAATCCACCTAGGGTCGCGGCCACAATGGTGGCAATGGTCAAAGCGACACCCTCCATAACTTCGTAGCGAGCGAAATTTTTGTGCTTTGCAAGAGCAACAAGCAGCTGAAACGAAGGGTAGTGAAGAAGAACGCAGAAGTATCCGAGAGAAAGCGGTACCAGCGTGTAGTAAGCAGAATCGTAGCCATCTCCAATCCAGAAAGAAATGAAAGGCTGGCCGAGGGCAATCATACCACCGGTGAGGCAAGAGGCAGTCAATGTCGAAACTTTCAGGGTAAACAGATAGCTGTTGGTCAGTTCCTCGTTTTTCCCTTCACTGAACAAACGTGTGAATGAGGGAGTGAGTACGCCCAACAATGCAGATTGCAGTTGATTGAGATACTGAACGAGTTGTGTCGCGATCTGGAACACCGTAACCGTAGCTATTGAAAGAGTGCCTGCAATCGCAAAGTGGGGGCCACGATCACGCAATTTGCTGCCGATGAACATAACAAAGCTGTGGAACCCAAAGTTCACCAGCTCTGCCATATTGGTCTTTGATACGTGCGAGAGCCTTGGTGCTATCCAGGGTGCTTCACGCTTTGCCGCCTGGAGGATGATGAACTGAGAAATCAGGTCATAAAGTACTGTGATAAGCGCCAGGTTAATCACACTGGGGTCGTTTTGAAAAACGATGTAGATAGTCGCTGCGCGGAATACTGCTTTGAAGATGTCTGTGGAGGCCTGGATGTCGAATCTGAGATAGGCAGTCAGGATGCCGTAATAGGCGTTCATCACAAAATGAATGGCGAAGGTGCATCCCATCACCAATATGATGGTTCGGAATACATCGCTGTCTTCGGGATCGTCGAAGAAGAAGTCTGCGCTGAGTCCAATTGAAACGCTGGCGATCACCGCGATTACGGCGATAAATGCGTAGATGAAAAGCGAATTCGACAAAATCTGGTTAAGGCGCGTCTCATCACGCTGCCCAAGCGCATGTGAAATATAACGCTGGGTCGCGCTGGACAGCCCGAAGTCGAACACGCCGTAGAACCCCAGTGTGCTGGCAACCAGTATCCACAAGCCGTACCAGTGGTCGCCCAGGCTACGGATCAGAAAAGGCATCATCAGGAATGAAATGGCCATTCCAATGATTAGCGCACCGAAGCGGAGTGCTGAACCCGTCAGGAGTTTTCTGCTACTCATGTATGCCAACAGTTTTTTGAGTTAGCACCTCGACAATGCGAGTTGAGGCATGGCCGTCGCCATAGGGGTTGTGAGCCCGGGACATCGTCACGTATAGGCTGTCGTCTGTCAGGATCTGTTCGATGGTGCTCTCGATTTTTTCCCGATCCGTGCCGACAAGTTTTACTGTGCCTGCTTCGACAGCCTCAGGGCGCTCAGTAACTTCACGGGTAACGACCACGGGTTTTCCAAGCGATGGGGCTTCCTCCTGAATACCCCCGGAATCTGTCAGTACCAGGTCGCATTGATCCATGAGCCAGATGAATGGCAGGTAATCTGCAGGCGTGGTAAGGATGATGTTGGTTGAGCTTCCCAGTTGTTGGGTTACGGGTTTTTGGACGTTAGGGTTTAGATGAACGGGATAAACAAATAGCCAGTCTGGGTGCTTTTGCGCGAGGTTGTGGATGGCCTGGCAGAAGTTCTGGAATCCCTGGCCGAAATTTTCGCGTCTGTGTCCCGTAATGAGAATCAGTCTTCCGGTGTTTCTCGTAACCTTGTCCACCAGAGGTTCGCCCAGTCTGGTTTTCCAGAACTCTGGTTTATAGTCTCCCAGTGTTGATCTAACCATTAACAGGGCGTCAATCACCGTGTTGCCGGTTACCCATATTTTGTCACTTGCAACGTTTTCTTCAATAAGGTTTCTTCGGGCTGTTTCTGTGGGGGCGAAATGCATTTCCGTCAGGCGGCCTGTAAGGTTTCTGTTGGCCTCCTCTGGATAGGGCGCCCGCATATTGCCGGTTCTCAGGCCGGCTTCCACATGGCCCACCGGCACATTCGCATAGAAACCTGCCAGAGCGGCCGCAAAAGATGTTGTGGTGTCTCCGTGGACCAGGATGATATCGGGTCGTGAAGATTCAATGACCTCCCGCATTCCAAGAAGTACCCTGGATGTTACGTCGTAAAGGTCCTGATTCGGTCTCATTATATCCAGGTCGTACTCTGGAGATATTTCGAAAAGATCCAGAACCTGGTCGAGCATTTCGCGGTGTTGTGCGGTTACTGCAACAACGCTCTCAAGCTCGGGAGAATTCTCAATGGCTTTCACCACGGGGGCCATTTTTATTGCTTCGGGCCGGGTGCCGAATACGGTAAGAATGCGTTTCATGGTAGGCCTTAACGAATCGCGCCACGGGTATCGATGAGGATCTTCTCGTTCAGATCTGATGCCTTGAGTGCCTTGAACTCCCTGTGGTCCACCAGTAGCAACACAATGTCGGCTGAACTCAGGGCTTCATCCAGGGAAAGCAGATCATATTCCGGGTGGCTTTTTACGTTGGGTTCACAGACTACTATGTCACCCAGTTCCTGTTTTCGAAGCTCATTCACAATCTTTACAGCAGGAGACTCCCGAAGGTCATCCACATCAGCTTTGAAGGCGAGGCCCAGGCAGGCAATGGTGGGGTGTTTGAATTTTGCGGCTTTTTCGCGCACCTTCTCGATTACCCAGTTTGGCTTGTAGTCGTTTACACGTCGGGCAGCCTGCAACAGGCCTGAATTATCGCGGTCACTGGCGATAATGAACCATGGGTCAACTGCGATGCAGTGGCCGCCTACACCGGGACCAGGTTGCAGGATGTTTACCCGGGGATGGCGGTTTGCAAGTCTGATGAGGTCCCAGATGTTAACGCCGAGCCTGTCACAAATAAGTGACATTTCATTGGCAAAAGCGATGTTTACATCCCGGAAAGCGTTTTCCGTGAGCTTGGTCAGTTCTGCAGTGACGGCATTGGTCTCCAGCACCTCGCCGCGAACGAAAGAACGATAGAACTCCGCCGCACAATTGGTCGACTGGGGATTAATCCCGCCCACGATGCGATCGTTTTCAACCAGCTCCACGAGAATTCTTCCGGGTAGCACGCGCTCTGGGCAATGGGCAACAAATACATCTTTTTCCGTATCGTGACCGTGTTCGCGAAGTATTCTGGCCACCGTAGTGTCAGTGGTGCCGACGGGACTCGTGGATTCCAGGATGACAAGGTTGCCTGGTTTCACGTAAGGGCAGATAGCCCTGGTAGCTTCCTCAATGTAATGAAGATCAGGCTCGTGGTTGTCCTTGAAGGGGGTGGGTACGGCAAGAACGAAGACGTCACTCTCCCTCGGTGTCAGGGAGGCTTTCAGATTACCCGCATTCACGGATGATTTGACGAGTATGTCCAGATCTGGCTCGACAATGTGTATCTTGCCTTCATTGATGGTGTTGACGACTTTCTCGGAAACGTCCACGCCCAGCACGTCGAACCCCTTTGTACCCAATAGAGAGGCAGTTGGGAGCCCAATGTAACCGAGGCCTATTACACAAATACTTTTGAATTCACTCTTCATAGCATCCTTTCCAAACCGAGGCTGAGGTCAGTCTGTCAGCCGACAAGTTTCTCGTATAGATTGAGATAGAGCTGATTGTTTGATTTCCGTGAGAATTCCGTTTGGGCGTGCTCCCTGCTTCGGGCCCCAAACCGCGATCTCATCTCACCATCCTGAATGAGGACTCTCAGGGCCGCCATAAGCTGCTGGCTATCAGTAGGTGAAACGACAAAGCCATTTTCCTTGTGTAGCACGATTTCCCGGTTGCCTCCTACATCACTGACAACGGCTGGCAGGCCAAGCGCAATTGCTTCAAGAATACTTCTTGAAAGCCCCTCAGTAGAAGAGAACTGCACAAAAATATCTGATTTTCGGAGCCATTGGGGCACATCGTCTCTGGCGCCCAGAAGAAAGATACTTCGGTTCAGATCCTGGCCTGCCAACTGCTCAAGTAGAGCTTCTTCGGGGCCTTCCCCGATGATAAGAAGGCGTACCGGATACTCAGCCGACAGTGTCTGAACAGCTTTTACTACAAGGTCTACCCGCTTTAATGGAATAAGTCTGCCCACACAGGCGATGGTAACGAATTCTTTGTCTTTCTCTAGGTCTGCTACTTCGTCTGCAACTGAACCAACTGGAGTGAGCTCCCCGGAATCAATCCCATTATAGATTGTCTGAATTCGGCTACCCCCAAATCTCATTCTGCCGGAATAGAAGCGCTGCATATCTTTCGAGACTGTGACAAGTTGTGTGCCAAGTAGGATAGCCATTTTTACAAGTAGCATTCGCGATGGTTTTTCTTCAATCATGTAAACATCGTGCAGTGTACCTACATGCGGAATGCCAGCGAGGAAGGATGCCGGGGCAGCACCGGTTACCGGCCCGAAAAGGTGGCTATGAAGAAGTTCGATCTTGTGAGCCTTGAGCCAGCGGCTGAACTGGAAGGCAAAGGCTGGTAAGCGTAGCGTGCTTTTGAAGGTGTGGCGAAACGGGACGATCAGCTGATCAATCTGGTGACGCTCACATTGCTGGGCAATCCAGGGATGGCCAAAGTGGAGCACCACGGGGGAAAAAATCTCTGACTGGGCTTTGGTGAAGCGGGCCAGGTCAACCATGACCTGCTCCGCGCCCCCTGCCAACTCGGTTTCGATAAAATGCCCGATACGTCTGTGTTGGGCCACTGTCTCGTCCTTGATTACCCGATACCGTTTAGGAGGAGGCAGTATATTACAAACCTGATCGTGATATACAGCCGTGCGATTCAGGTTGGTTATTGAATTGAAAAACTGACCGGTTCTGATTGGTCGCTGGCGAGCCCCTGAGTATCGACCACACGAATAGCGAAGAACCAGTCACCTGTGGCGAGGCCATCAAACGTGTAAGAGGTCTCTGCGGGACCCACCGTGACGGTTTCTGTCAACCGATCGACCGACTGGCCATAGCTAAGCTCATAGTAGTCTATCTCGCTGAGCGAGATGGACGAGCCATCTGTCCGGGTTGATGGGGCTGTCCAGGTGACCGTTACGGAGCCTGAAGTTGAGGTTGGAGGAGGGGGGGAAGCGTCCTCAGGAGATGACGGGGGTTCATCAACTTGCTCCAGAGTCCAGGGATTGAGGCCAGACTGATAAGCGTCCAGGGAGGTCACACCTGAATCATTCAATACCGCGCTGCTATCCTGCTGGTACAGATTAGTCCCAAAGCGGAGTTCCCAGGCATCTGGAATGCCATCAGCGTCCGTATCCTGCGTGTGACTGCTTTGAGGGTCGGGTGCTGTCACATGGTCTGTGTTGTCAATCACATTTCCTGAATTCAGGTCGGTTATGGTCAGGGCCGCCACGGCATCTCCGGTGTTTTCATAGTACTCAATGACGATCGGAATTATCTGCCCAGCTTGGACGGTGCGTTCATGGGTATTGGTAGTGGCAGAGCGATCTACCCACCGATCGATAGCCAGCTCCGAATCAAGATACAGCCTCACGCCGTCGTCGGTACGAAGTTCGAACCGGTAGCTTCGGGTTCCGGATGAATGGGGGGCCTCAAATTGCCCAATCCAGCGAACGCTGAAACGGTCAACAGGGAGTCCTGCCATTGGCGCTTCCCGTGCCCAGTTGAACTGGATGCTTTCGCCAGTCTGTGTAGTGAAGAACTGATTGAATTCCATACCTGAGAAGTATTGGCCAGCAAACCCTTGAAGGTAAGTGGGAGCGACCTCCGGGAAGTCGTCAGGATTATCCAGCGTTGTATTCGCCAAATATTCTTCCAGGTTGCTGGCACCGTCACCGTCCAGGTCCTGGTTTGCATCTGAGCTATTAAGAGGATCGAGCTTGTACGCAAACTCGACCCCATCTGGAATGCCGTCGCCGTCGGTATCGGCCATGCTTTCGCGAGTGCCAAGGGCAAACTCGTCGGCAGCGGTGAGGAGGTCATTGTCTGGATCTGAGTTAGCGTCGCCGGAATCTCGGGGGTCTAGCCCCATGACAACTTCCCAATTGTCGTAGAGGCCGTCTTGATCCTCGTCGGTTGGAGGGTATTGCGGATTAAAGGAGAGATTCTCATTGCCATCCAGATAACCCACGCGATAGCCCATTGAATAGGCAACTTTTGATGCATTGTCGAGTGGGTAGAGCGGCGCACCCCATGACTGAAGGTATTGCCCACTGATTACTTGAAGACCCAGTCCGGGACCCTCCCAGGCAACGCTGAAGTGATCATCACCAACGCCCTCTTTAAAAAGCAACTGGAAGTAGTATCTGACCCCGGAGTCCAGGGCGATAATGCCAGATGTTTGTGCGCTGAATTGGCTGTAATTTTCCGGATAGGTCCAGCTCGGTACAGAGGCTATCAGCCGGGCATTTTCAGGGTTTGCATCAGTACTGAGCAAAAACTGGGTCTCATCGTCTCCGCTGACAAAGAAGCGGTATTCGCCTGACTCTTCAGGCACGATAAAACCCTGAACCATCGCACCATAGGACTCAGCCCTGTTCCCGATTAATTGAAGAGATGAGACCTCCTCAACCTCTGATGGATTATTGGGATAGGCGTCCAGCGAGGTGAGATCCTCAACTTTCGCTCCTGCAATGTTGTCCCAGAACCGGATCTGCACTTTTCCGGGCTCACTCCGTTCCGGAAGAGTGGCGGTGGGAGGCAAATCCTCTAGCCGCTGATATTGCCAGGATTGGCATCCCGTTAAAGAGAAAATGAGGATCACTACTGTAACTATGCTGGAAGCATTCATAGGTCACCTGTTAGCGGCAATGGTACTCATTTGCCTAAGTATTGGTTCGGTGCCAGTTGCCCGCCAGTTAAGTCTTGGATTAATTGTGAATGTCAGGGTAGGGGTTATATCGAAAAAATATGGGCGTTCTGCCTTGTGCAGTAGTTGTGTCAGCTTAATTTACAAAGCGTCAGCAAAAACTTTCATTGGGTTTTTATAAATACATAAAAAACAATGCGTTGCCGGATGTGGATCAACGATTGCATGGAATTGATCGAGGATTAAACTGGACCTCAGGAACAACAGGGAAAAGGATTGAGATTATGAAAACGCTGAATAAAGCTTTGATAACGTCTTTGTTGTCGATGGGATTGGCTTCAGGAGCTGCTGCCTACACCATCGATGACCAGGGTGCAGACCAGTATATCGGCGCCGGTGCCAACGGTAATGATGTCTACGGGCCTGCAGCTGAATTTCAAGTTTTCGGCATGAATGTGTCGAATGACATGAACTATCTTTACGTCGATGTCGACACCAATTTCGACGACGTGAACAGTATTTATGACTTCGGTGACCTGTTCATCAGTATTGATGGCTGGAATCCATTTGGTACCGCACCCTACGCGGCCGACGACGCCTCTAATGGAGAGACTTGGGAGTATGCTGTAGACGTCAGCAGCCTGTTGGGTGGTTCTGCCAATCTTCTGAATTTGGTTGGCGCATCAGATCCTGTCTTGTCCAGCGATCTCTTTGCTTCAGGTGTCCGTGCAGGACAGGAAGTGCTGGCGGCGGGTGATGCTACAGTCGCCGGGTCGGCTTCGGCAGCCATCACTGGAAATACCGGTGACAATTCGGTGCTGACCAACTTGAGCTTCCAGATCGCTCTCGCTGATCTTGGTCTGGACGCGCTCAATCCACAAGAGATTGGTCTGCGCTGGACTATGACCTGTGCGAACGACATCACCGAGGGTTCGTACACTGTTCCTGAGCCTGGCACTCTTGCATTGCTTGGCCTTGGTCTGATTGGTCTTTCGCTAAGGAAGCGCGCAAAGGCCTGATGGTCACGAGCAGTCAAAGTGCTTGAAGCCAGGCTTTATTTAGCATTGCTGGTCAACGCAGGGTGGAGATCTCTCCATCCTGCGTTTTTGTTTGGCGTCAGTAAATTTTACAAGTGAAATCCCTGCGGTATTGCGCTTTACTGTAGCTGTTTTGAACTCAAGGGCGCGTGTGTTCCATGGATGATGACTTCGTCAATTCCTCTCCTGTGTATATTCTCGGTATTTCAGCTTTTTACCACGATTCAGGTGCCGCTTTGTTACGTGATGGCACCATACTTTGCGCCGCCCAGGAAGAAAGATTCACCCGAAAAAAACATGATCCGGGGTTTCCCGCTCACTCAGTCAGGTTCTGTCTCGAATTCGCCGGCATTGGTCTGGACCAGGTCCAATCAGTGGTTTTTTATGACAAGCCATTGCTGAAGTTCGAGCGCCTTCTGGAGACTTATCTTAGCTTTGCGCCAAAGGGGCTTGGCTCGTTCCTCAAGGCCATGCCCGTCTGGCTGAAGGAAAAGCTGTATCTGAAGCAGGAGCTGCGCTCCCAGTTGTGCGAACTCTCCGGGCTGGCGCGCAAAGCGTTGCCGCCTCTGCTGTTTACTGCCCACCATCAGTCTCACGCAGCGTCAGCTTTCTTTCCATCCCCTTATGAGAAGGCCGCAGTGCTGTGTCTGGATGGGGTGGGAGAGTGGGCCACAACCTCGGCATGGGTGGGGAGTTCAGATAGGTTGGAGCCGCTGTGGCAGATTGATTTCCCGCACTCATTAGGGCTCTTGTACTCGGCGTTTACCTACTATTTGGGTTTCAAAGTTAACTCGGGAGAGTACAAGGTAATGGGGCTTGCCCCTTATGGAGAGCCCCGTTTTGCCGAGCTCATTCGCTCTGAGTTGATTGATATCAAGCCCGACGGCTCGTTTCGGCTCAATATGGATTACTTTGATTACTGTACCGGGCTGACCATGGTGAACGAGCGGTTCGGGAAGCTCTTTGGATTGCCAGTCCGGGCGCCTGAGAGCGATGCGCTGACTCAGGCCCACATGGATATCGCTGCGTCCATTCAGGAAGTAACCAACGATTGTGTCGTGCGCCTGGCTCGCCAGCTCAGAAAAGAAACGGGGATGGAGCACTTGTGTCTGGCCGGGGGGGTGGCTCTGAACTGTGTGGCGAACAGTGAGGTAGCTCGCCTGGCTGGCTTCAAGGGCTTGTGGGTTCAGCCCGCCGCCGGGGATGCCGGAGGATCAATAGGAGCCGCCCTGAGCGCCTGGTATGCGGGTGAGCATCCGCAGCGGCGACAGGACAGCCCTGATGGTATGAACGGTGCTTATCTCGGCCCTGAGTTCTCTGATGAGGATATTCGTTCGGCCCTTAATCGGTTTGGCGCGGTTTTCGATGAAGAGACCCAGGAAACTCTTTGTTCCAGGGTAGCGAAGCTGCTTGCCGATGGAAACGTCGTTGGCTGGTTCCAGGGAAGGATGGAGTTTGGTCCCAGGGCGCTGGGCCATCGGTCCATTCTTGGTGATCCGCGCCTCCCCGGAATGCAGGAGAAAATGAACCTCAAGATCAAGTTCCGGGAGTCGTTTCGGCCGTTTGCACCTTCGGTACTTGAGGAGGATACAAAGGATTGGTTCGAGTGCGAATTTACCAGCCCGTATATGTTAATGACTGCCCCGGTTTCAAAGACGCGCAGGCACGAGTCGGCTGATGGGGAGGCTCTTACGGGGCTTCAGAAGTTGAAACAGGTGCGTTCAGCCATTCCCGCCGTCACCCATGTGGATTACAGCGCCCGGCTCCAGACGGTAGGCAAGGGTGGGTCCGTTGTGTATCGACGCCTTTTGCACGCATTCAAGGCGTTGACAGGGTGTCCGGTCTTGATAAACACCTCATTTAATGTGCGTGGAGAGCCAATCGTCGCAACACCTGAAGACGCGTTCCGCTGCTTCATGGCTACAGACATGGACTACCTGGTGGTCGGGAACTTTGTGCTCAGCAAGGGCTCTCAGTCTGGCAGGGAAGCCTTTATGGATCATGTGGATCAATTCGAGCTGGATTAGGAGCAGGGATGGAACGTTCGGCGGAAAGGTCAGATTTAAAGAAGTTCGGAATTGGTCTTGCGATTATCATCGCCGTTCTATTTGGTGTGTTTCTCCCATGGCTGTTCAGTTATTCCTGGCCGTGGTGGCCCTGGGTGACGGGGGCTATCTTGTTGTTCATTTCCTTTCTGGCGCCTTCTGCCCTCTCTCCAGTCCAGCGAGGTCTCCTGAAGATTGCTGAACCGCTGGGGCGTATTAACTCAGTGATACTTCTCTCCGTGGTGTACTTTCTCCTGGTTTGTCCGATGGGCCTGATCATGAAGCTGTTTGGAAAGGATCCAATTCCGAAAGCATTCGAGCCAGACGCTGAGACCTACAGGAAAAAGAGCGATCCAACGACCAGTCTGGAGGTGCCGTTCTGATGTGGGAGTTGCTGAAAGATTTTTCTATGTTTGTGCGGGCGAGGAAAAAGTACTGGATGATTCCGCTGCTGGCGACGCTCATGTTGCTGGGTGGCCTGATTGTTTTCAGTCAGGGTTCGGCCTTTGCCCCATTTATCTATACGCTGTTCTGACGAAATGAAAAAAGGGGCCTCCTGGGAGGCCCCTTTTTGATTTTAAGCGCGATGACCAGGTCAGGCAGATTCGCCGTCCTTCTGGTTACGGCGACGCAGACCAAACATGGCTACGAGCGAGAGCCCGAGAAGACCAAGGGTGGCCGGCTCGGGAACGTCAACTGCGCCTTCGATGGTGTCGTTACCACATGTCATGTTCCAGTGAAACGCAATTTCATTACCGAACAGGAGGCTGGTGCCGGCCAGATCAACGCCGAAATTCAGGACGTTGTTGGTTGAGTCAATGCTCCAACTGCCAGAGATCCCGGTGCTGATCGCAGTTTCATTGCCCAAATCGACGAGTGTTTCCTGGCCGTCCCGGAAAATTCCGCCGCTGCTCATCACATCTTCGGTAAGGATGGCGTTTGCGTCATTGGTCGCGCCAGTAAGCTGGTAAAGACTGGCAATACCGCCATTGTTACTGGAACGATCATTCAGGACCAGGCCGTATTGCCAGATGGTTCCGTTGGCGTGGTTGTCCAATTTGTAGCCATCAGAGGCGCTACCGGCCGGGTTCCATTCACTTGCCAGGAAAAGGTCCCCGAGAGTAACGCCGAGACCGTCCTTGGTAAGGTTGGGGTAGATACCCACGTGGTTAACAAAATTGGTTTGGATTGAAAGATTCAGGAAACTCCCTGTGAGAGATGCTTCCGCGCCAGTGATGTCAAATTTCGTTCTGTCGGCATTGTTTGAAATGACGTCGCCGTATCCGTGGTCATCGGATCCAACGTACGCATCACTGATCAAATCTGCGTAAACCGGTTGAGCGGCTAGGGCTCCAACGAGCAGGCTGGCTTTTACTGCATTTTTCATAATAATCGTCCTGATTTGCTCCACAGAAATGCTAAATTCGCTGTGCGAACATGCAGTACCGTATGCAGCAAAAACCAGGCCGGAACGGAAATATCTTGTTAAAACAGCAAAGTAAGATTGTTGGGAGGAGGTTAGTGTAAATAAAATCGACAGTACTTAGCCGAGCTGTAAATTTCTTGAGACACTGAAACATAAACTTCTTGAATTGGTAAGGAAGCTGAGGATGAAACAAGGTAACTCTGTCAGGAATGCCCTGTTCGGAATTGTCACCGTCGTAATTTCTGTTGTGATTGTTCTGGTAGTCTTCGAGTGGGTTCTGAGGACTATGACCGGTTCTATGCAAAGCAGTGAATCCATGGATGAGGGATTTATACTGTTTGATTCCCGGCTTGGCTGGAAGCTAAACCCCGGCTGGGAGGGCAAGCACCGGCATCATGATTTTGAGGTGCAGTATCAGGTGAACGAACTGGGGTTTCGTGGGGATGCTCTCGAATTTTCCGGGGAGAGCCAGAAGGTATTCTTCCTTGGCGATAGTTTTACATTCGGGCTTGGCGTTGATGAGGGGGAGACCTTTCCGGATTTCCTCAATAGTTCAGCTGCTGGGGCACATACAGACTTTTTTAACCTCAGCGTGCCCGGTTATGCTCCGGACCAGCAACTGATACTCCTGGACGATCTACTGAGTTATCGCCCGGACACATTGGTGTGGGTGATCTACCTTGGCAACGACTTGTTGGACATTCGTTACCCATTCCCGTTGCAGGCTGGTTACGGAAAACCCTATTACGTACTGGATGGAAATCGCCTGCGTCTGGAAAACAGCCCGGTTCCCTTGAAAGCGAAAACCCCGAAGTATCAGGCAATGTCAGTCAGTTCAGCGATCTTGGAAGGCTTTGACCTGTATCCGATCTGGCAGGATCTTCTTGCTGATTCCCAGATCGGGACGCGCATTAACTCGATTATCGGCTTTGATGAGAACGCCCTCCAGTCACATATTGAAGAGCGTCTCAAGAGCGATGTGGCCCTTTTCCTGGCTATGACAGATAGGGCAAGGACGATGGTAAGAGGGCAGGGTGGTGAGATGGCGTTCGTTCTGATGCCCGGCAGCGGGTATTTCCGGGAAAATACGGTTCCAGGGGTTTACCAGAAGAGCGCCGCAAGAGCGTTGTCGAGTGAACTCAAGGACCGGGAATACCGTGTGGTAAATCTCGGGCCCGAACTGGCAAATCTAATTAACTCAGAAAAGCAACTATTTCACCCCAATGAAGGCCATCTGACGCCTGAAGGGCATAAAGCGGTTGCTGGAATTCTCGCCGGTTCAGGTCTCTGGGACGAGCAGTGAGGGCTCGGGAGGCGATACCGGCGAATCGCCTCTCTGTTTATATCAACCCTGACCACCAAACTTTTCCAGAATCCGCTTCGCTTCGTCTGTATTGCCAGTTGCTTTGTAAGCCTCTGCAAGGTGCATAGCGATCTCTTGGGAATCGGGCTGGAGTTCGTGGGCCTTTTTCAGAACCTGCAGACTTTCTTCAGCCCTTCCTGATTTAAACAGAATCCAACCGTATGTGTCCGCTATAGCGCCGTTTTCTGGCTGTAGTTCATAGGCCCGCTTAGCGAGCTCCATGGCCCGCTCGTCACCATCTTCATGGTAAATCCAGGCAAGATTGTTGAGGGCCACGACGTTTGAGGGCGTCAACTCCAGAAGGCTCTGGTAAGCGGCCACGGCCTTGGATATTTGCTGCTGATTTTGGAAGAGAATTGCCGATGTCATTAACACAGACGGGTTCGAGGGATGGGCTTCGATCGCATTTTCGGCAGCTTGTAACGCGTTCTCGGTCTGGCCATCGGCTTGCAGCGACCTGATGTATCCAACGTGTATGTTGGCAGCATTGTCCTTCGTTAAAGCAAGCTCATAGAGTTCCGAAGCCTGCCGATTCTCTCCTTGTCGCTCGAAAAAAGACGCCTCAATCAGGTATGGGTTAGCCGATTCGGGGTGGAGTCGCTTCATTTCCCGAATAATATCGCGCGCGGCATTTTTCTCCCCGGACTGATATGCGAGGTCTGCGGCCTGAAGTGCGATGCGTTCATTCTCTGGAAACAGTACTCGAGCGCGTTCAAGAATTGAGGCTGCCCTCTTCGGATTTTCTGCTCTGATTTGGGCCGCAACACCGCTATAAATATTCATGGCCGCTGGCTCTGAAGCGGAGGGAAGGTCTGGTTCTTCCCGATCCAGTAATTGGGCCGTGAGCTCCTCCGCACGCTTATCATTGCCTTCGGTAAGTGCGGCATCCAGCAACAGCAATTTCGGACCCATGGCGTCAGGGTGGATGTCTGAAAGAGTGTTCATCAAGGCAAGGGTTTCATCACGAGAGGTGACCTGGCTGAAACCGATCAGGGCCTGGCGGTTGTCGGGCTCAAGTTCAAGTGCGCTCTTGAAGTAATCGCGAGCTTGGTCTTTGTTTTCCCGGGTAAGTTCCATATTGCCAAGCGCCACCAGAGGTGCCGATGTATTGGGGAAGGCCTTTTGGGCTTTGTCGAAATAGGTCTCGGCCTCTTTCAGGTTGTCGGCCTCAAGCGCCAGTTGACCCCGCATTAGCAGCGGCGCCTGACTTGAAGGTCGGTCCTCAATCCATCTATCTGCGGCGCTGATAGCCTTTTCTGGGCCGCCTGATCGAGCCAGGGCCTGAATCTGAACAATGCGAGCGTTGTCGTTATCCGGGGAAGCCTCAATAACGGTCTGAGCGTTTTTAATCGCTTCATCAAACTTGCGGACCTCCGTCAGGTAGCGTGCAAAGCGCAGCCTCAGGGCATGGTTGCCTGGGTTTTGTTCAAGAGATTTCCGTATTAGTGTTTCGCCGGTTTCCAGATCACCGCTGGCGAGAGCCGCAATTCCGGCAAGCGCGGTGGTCGATGGGTCGCTTCCGGAATCCTTGAGGTTCGCCAAAATCGCTTTTGCGCTTTCGGGATCGCGTAGCTTGATCCGGGTGGCTGCCAGAAGCTTACTGGCTTCCTCAGAATCGGTTGCCTCAACGATGGGCGTAAGCAGCTTCTCGGCATCCTCGACCCGCCCCTGACGAAAACGAATTATTCCCAATAGCAGATTGCTTTGCGTGTGGCCTGGGGCCTGCCGGAGAATTTCCTCAAGATTGCGTGCCGCTTCGTTCAAATCCCCACGGTTATAGGCCTCCTGTGCAGCAATCAGGCTGCTGCGGATCATTCCAGGCCCGGATTTGGCGAGGATTTCCTCGTACACAAAGGCCTCAGAGGATTTACCTTGGGCCCGAAGTACGGTGATCAGGGACGACATGGTCTCATATTTCCGGCGGGTCATTACGTCAAATTGCCCGATGTCCTCCAGAGCTCTGATGTAAGCTTCTTCGGACTGTTCCCATTGTTCTCTGGCCTGGAAGAGCTGGCCCTTCCAAAGCCAAAGTTCTGGTTCTGCTGGGTCCACATTTTCGGCCTCTTCAAGGAAGGCTGTGACCTCCTCATTGTTACCCATGCTAAAGGCCAGGCGTGATAGACCGACTAGAGGCAGTGAAGAGCTGTTATCAATATCCCGCGCGGCCTCGTAGGCTTCTTTGGCCTGTTGATGATCTCCTGTAGCGTGATAGATCTTGGCTTCAAGAAGCTTGGCATCCAGTTGTTTAGAGCGATCTGAAAAAGAGGCAGACTGCAGAGCCGCAAGGGCTTCCTTGAATTCCCCTTGATGAAAGTTTGCTTCAGCCCGGATGAGGCTCGCCTGGCTCTCAATCGCAGGAGTGATGTCTGTTTCATGCTCGTTCATGGCGGCTAAAAGCTGATCCAGCTGGCGTTCTGCGTTTTCCGCATCCCCGGCTGCAAGTAGATTTTCCAGTATGATGAAATACGGATCAGGCTCGTCTGATTGGAGCTCTATGGCGTTACGTGCTTCGAGTGTGCTTGCCCGAAGTTCTCCCTGTCTTTGGAAAAAGCGTGCCTGATCGAGATGACTGATGTACTGAATTTCTTCGTGTGTCATCTCTGGTGGATTGTCGCCGCAGGCGGTGACTGAGAGAGCTATGGCGGTTGATAGAAGGGTGACTCGCGCTGCCTTGAATACTTTCATGCCCAGTTCCTTTGTTTTATCAGCTCTTATTATGAATTCCGTACCGGCGATTCAGGTACCGGTAACTGTCTGCGAGGTGTCGATTCGATATTTGTCTGTCAGGTTATAGAGGGTTGGGCGAGTAACGCCAAGCAATCGGGAGGCCTGAGCCATATTGAAATTGCAGGTTCGCAACGCCTGAATAATGGCCTGCCTTTCTGCTACTTCGCGAACCTGTCTGAGGTTCAGCTGAGTATCAGATTTCGATTCGCCAAGAGGAAGTTCAAGATCCTCGGCAGTAACTCGCTTTCCATCCGCCATGATGGTGGCCCGCTTGACCTTGTTGATCATCTCTCGCACGTTTCCCGGCCAGGAATATCCATTGATTGCATTGATAGCGTCTTCAGTAAAAGCGAGGTTGGGCCGATCCATTTGCTTGCCGAGGGATTTTAGTAGCGATTGGGCAATCACAAGGGCGTCACCTTCACGCTCACGAACAGCCGGAACGTCCAGTGTAATTTCGCTGATCCGGTAATAGAGATCTTCCCGGAACTCACCGCTATCGATCAGCTGTCGGACGTCCCGGTGGGTCGCGCAGACCACTCGCACATCCACTGGAACAGGGTTTACTGATCCGACGCGATCAACAACTCTTTCCTGGAGAAAGCGGAGCAGCTTGGCTTGAAGCGCCATCGGCATGTCGCCAATCTCGTCAAGGAAAAGGGTTCCGCCATTTGCGCTTTCAATCTTGCCTTTCTTGGTCTGATTGGCGCCGGTGAATGAGCCTTTCTCGAATCCAAAAAGTTCGCTCTCTAGCAGGTTTTCGGGGATCGCTGCACAGTTGATCGCGGCAAAAGGCTTGCAGGCACGGTGACTAAGATCATGGAGAGCCTTGGCCAGCAGTTCCTTGCCGGTTCCTGTTTCTCCGGTTATCAGTGTTGTCACATCTGTTGGGGCAACCTTTTCGAGGGTGCGGCAAATAGTCAGCATTTGTGGGCTGGCAGCAACAATTCCCTTGATGTTGGTTCCGTTGCCCTGCCGGGCCAGGTCTCGGTTCTCTTTTTCAAGCTCAGCGAGACGGAAGGCACGATTGACAACAAAGGTAAGTATGTCGGCGTCCAACGGCTTCTGGTAGAAATCTGAGGCGCCCATACCAATTGCTTTTACAGCGTTCTCTTTGTCCTCACGGCCGGTCACGACGATCACTTTGGTCATGGGGGCAAGGCGCAGGATTTCTTCAAGCAGGCTGAAGCCTTCGGTCGCTCCTCCCGGATCCGGCGGAAGTCCAAGGTCCAAGGTAACGACGTCAGGCTCATCTCGCCTCAACGCTGTCAGCGCTGAATCCCGGTCAGAGGCGACTGCTACTTCGAGGTCTTCGCTGAAACACCAGCGCATCTGGCTTTGTAGGCCTGGATCATCCTCTACAATCAAGAGTCGTCTAGTCACAACAGCACTAAGTCCTTTTTTAAAGTGTTTCCATATTCGTGATTCTTAACTGATCATTGGCACTTTGCAATGTCGGTTTGCATTGATCAACAGGTGCGCCGGTTAATTGGCGCTCTCCTTCCGATCAGTGGTGTCAGAAATTGACCGTACAGCCTGTTGTTTTGCCTCCATGGCAGAGGCGTCAGCAAGAGGAATTCTCACCGAAAAACATGAGCCGATGCCAGGCTCGCTGGTTACATCAATATTGCCGCCAAGTTTCTGAATATATTCCCGTGCCTGGTATGCTCCAATGCCCATTCCCGTAAGCCCTTTAGTGCTTTCGAAGGGCTTGAACAACTGGTCGCTAATAAAGTCTTCGGTCATACCGCTCCCGCTGTCCTGGATGAAAAGCACCACGTTGCCTTTAGCAGGCTTCAGAGTCAGGGTGATCTCTCCGTCTGGGGGGGTGGCGTCCTGGGCGTTCTGGATCAGGTGACTCAAAACACTGCGAAGCTGTTCGGTATCGGCCTTTACGACTACGTCAGGGAAGGCGCCGTCCAGACGGGGGGCGGGTGCACGATGCTGATGGTTCGCAACAAGCTTATGAATCAGCTCAGTTAGATTTATCGGTTTCATCAGGCCGACATTGTCTGTATCTGGCTTGCGAATATGGTCGACAAGGTTGGACATCTTCCGGACTGCATGATCGGTTGTGTTGATCATGTCATCAATGAAGGCCGGATTATTGCGATGTTTGGGGGCATTCTTCACCAGCAATGAAAGTTGCGCAATGACGGTTTTGAGGTCGTGAACCATGAATGCTGAGGCTTTGCTTACGGCCTCGAACTGCATGGCTCGCGACAGACGGTTCTGGGCATCGGCCTGCGCCAGCAGGTTACAGGTCTGCCGGGCGACTACCTTGATGAGGTCAAAGTTCTCCCAGTTCAGTTCCACTCGGGCATAGGGATTGCCGACCAGGGCTATTCCATACAGTTCATTACCCAGGTAAAGCGGAATAATGAGCCATCCGTCGGGTGTCTTGGCAATGGCATCCGGAATTTCAAGCAGATTGTAGCTCACGGGATCTGATTTATATTCGTGAAGGTCTACAATCCACTCGCGATCCCGAAAAAATCGAACAATCTCTGAATCGCTGTCTATCATGGTGTACTTCGGCATCGAGAGATTGACGGCCGCCTTCAACACATAGGCATCCTGCTCGCCAATGAGCCAAATTGCTCCAGCATTGCTCTCCACCAGTCCTGCCAGCATCCGGATAACCCGGTGGGGCAGAGGAGGGTCGTCACTCAGATCTGCCAGTTCCCGTGTCATTTTTAGCCATTCTTCCCGGTAGTCGTATTTATAATCGAAGAAGTTCTGGCTGATGAGCACCATGAGTTTGGAGCGAATGCGCCGGGACAACAGGAGTGTTGTCAGGAAAACCAGGGAGATGGTGAAGAACAGAACCTGAAGGGCGTCTCCCCAGTCGCCACCGAGTACACGTACGTAATATCCCCCAAGCGCCAGGAACAGCAGGTAGCCACCAGCAAACAAAAGTGTACCCGCGTGGAAAACGGCGGACCTGGACAGCTGAAAGTCCACGGGCTGTTTCCGTGTATTAATTACGTTGACGGCGAAAAGCGGCGTAAGCAGGGCATTGACAAAGCCGCGCGCGTTCCAGAAAGGGTCAGCAACGTGACCGAACAGCAGCGCGTCTGCATACATAAAGAAATCAAAAGCAAAAATGGTGGCTACACCAATACAGATATACTTTATGCTTGAGCGCCCAAAGCTTGGTGAATTGCGCCAGATCTGTTCTACCAGAGATAAGCCGAGGAGCGAGAGTCCTATCTGGCCAAGCAGCTTGACTTTGCCAGTAGCGACGTTAATTCCGGCGAAATTCTCGGCAAGTCCGATCCCCAGCAAAATCACCAGCAGCGTTGCCGCACCGGCGCCAAGAACCTGCTTCACCCTGCCCGTAAGCCTGTTTTCCCTGAGACCGTCTTTGAGTAACGCAAACAGCAGGTAGATCCAGGCTGCGTCCCGGATCAATTCGATAAGATACCGGATATTGAAGCCAGGGTATCCCCAGAGGCTTTGGCTGACGAGTGATGATGCCCAGATTGCGGTTACAGCAGCTGCAAGTGCCAGCGCCCGATCGACGCCGCGCCGAAGATATCGTGTTGCAACCAGTACCGCCAGGAGCCCGAACGTAATCGCTGCCAACGAGTAGCTGAGTACGTCCATGTTGCTGAACATGCTTCAATGCCCCAAAAAAATGAAAGTTCCCTGCCAAGAATAGCTTTGTTTGAAAGTCAGGGTAACTCATTTGTAAAAAAGCCAGCGGGTTTTAAGCGCTGGCTTATATTGCTTTAGGGTCAGTGTCAGCTCTTGCGTCTGCGCGCGATCCCAAGCCCAGCCAAGCCAAGCCCCAGAAGCGCGAGGGTTCCGGGCTCGGGCACCTTGGCAACAACGGAAACGTTATCGAGGAAATTTCCGAGGGTTTCAGTATCCGGGTTGATTGAGGTGAACATCAGTCTGGTAGATTCGCTGGATGCGGTGAACATGCCCGAAAACAGGGTCCAGACGCCGGTGTCGAAGTTGATTATATCCATATCGAGATCGGCAACCGTAACGTTGAACGACTCCTGACCAACCCTCGCCCTGTAGGCAAAAGTCAAGTGGTAATTCTCGTTCGCGACTGTGTCAAAATCCTGAAACAGCGTAAATGCGCTTCCGGTCGTATTCGGGTGAGCGTTCAGCTCTGCAAAGCGGGTGCCGTCCTGAGCATCAACGTCATTGTAGCCGGAGTTCCAGATCTCGATGTCGTTGGTGTCGCTTGACCATCCGTCGACATCGCTTGGGTCAAAATAGCCCCATCCTCCGCCGTCCTGATTCAGAGTCAGGGCCTGCTCAAAACTGCCGTTTTCAAGCAAGTTCGCTGAGGCGAAGGGAGAAACCACCAACGCTGCCAGCCCGAGAGCGGTTCCAATACGTCTTATCTTGGACATGATCCATACCTGCCTTTCTGGTTTGTCAAATGAACACATAGGGCTAAGCACGTACCATTCCAGATTCCCTAACCTCCTGTTTAGAAATAGAACAATTCCGACCGCATTGATGATGTGTAAAGAAAGGTGACGCTCATCATTGTGTGATGTATCGAAAATTGAACAGTTTGATCAAACCGGCCTCTTATTCTCCCGATAAAACCGGAAAATCTCCTTCAGCGGCCGCTTGGGCTCAAACCCGAACTCCTTCACAAACGCCCGCCCGTCAATCACCACCGGGTACTTGAAGAACGCCATCAGATAGGACGGAAAACTCTTCAACTTCAAGGTGCCAAGTATCATCTTCGGAATCATCGGTGGGATGGAGGGCACCTGAATCCTTTTGCAGCCGCAAAGCTTGAGCGCGTGTTGGTACGCCACCCAGTCCTGCGGCGCCACGTTGTACACGCCACGTGTCGGTTTTTTATACGCCAGTACAATGGCATCGGCCATATCGTCGATATGGATAAACTGCATCATCGGCGAAAAGCCCGCCAGCACCGGCGCGCGTTCGCTGGCCAGCAGGGTACTGATGGTGTTGCGCACGCCCGGGCCCACGATATTGCAGGGGCGCAGAATGGTGATGTTCAGCTCCGGGTAGCGCCACAGGTAAATGTTGGCCAGGTTTTCCAGCTCCACGGAATCAATGAGGTCGGCACTAAGTCCGGCGCTCTTGAGCGGCGCCGCTTCATCAATGAGCGCGGGGTTGTAGGCTACGGCACCGTATACGTGAAACGTTGAGAGCACCACCACACGCTTGATGCCGTACTTGTGGCTCAGGTCCAGCAGTTTCTGGGTGCCCAGCACATTGCCGTTGTAGCGCCGCATACGGGTGAGCTGGCTGGACATGATCCGGCCCATGTGGATTACGCCATCAAACTGGTAGCGCCGGAACAGGTCCTCGAATACCCGCTTGTTGAAATCGATGCAGTAGCTCGGGATGTCGTCGCCCAGGTAGACCTGTTCCCGGAAATCCACGGCGACCAGGTCGCAGGTATCCCTGAGCTGTTCGATGACCTGTTGGGCGAGGGCGCCAGCGGCGCCGGTAATCAGAATGTGCGGTCTGCGTTGTTCGGTCATCAGAAAAGCCTTTTCCTTTCGCTCAGTCCCTTGTCGATCAGCCGGCTGATCTCGGCCTTTACCTTCTCCACTCGATCGGTGACCTGTTCTTCGGGGATTTCCAGATCGTCAAAGTACATCGGGGCTCCGAAGTTCAGGTGTACCTTTGCCGGCAGCACCACGGGCATGGCAACCGGAGCGTAGGGGATGCCCAGGGCCTTTGCCAGGGGCTTGATGTTGGCGATGGCCGGGATGGTTTCTTCGCAGCCCACCACACCCACGGGCACGATTGGCGCCTTGTACTTCATGGCCAGGTGCATGAAGCCGTTACCAAACCGCTTTAGCTGGTAACGGTCCTGGTAGAGTTTGCCGGATCCTCGCACGCCCTCTGGGAACACAATGACGGCTTCGTTGTTGGCGAGCATCTTGGCGCAGTTGACCGGGTCGCCCAGCACAGCGCCCACTTCATTCAACAGGTTGCCCAGCCAGGGCACGGTCGGAAAAAAGCGTTCAATCATCGCCCTTGGAATACGGGCATCCTTTTCCCGGGAGGCCAGGGCATAGCCAATCAGCAGACCGTCGATCGGTAGCTGCCCACTGTGATTGGCTATAATCAGCACTGGCCCATCCGCGGGGATGTTCTCGACGCCGTGCGCCTGTACCCGGAAATACTTCTCGTAAATCTGTTTGGTGAGCGAAAGCCCGTATTTCATGGCTTCGTTGTTGTAGCCCCACGGATCGTAGCCCAGGCTCCCGATGGGTTTGCGGATGCGGTTGATGTGCTGGTCCAGTTCGGCGGGAACCAGTCGGGTTTTGAGAAACGATGCCAGGCTCATGATTTCCTTCCGATGAATACGCCCAATGTGTGGCTTTGCCCATTATTTAGCACCCGGTAATCGCTGGCGGCATTGGCGGTTTCGACGCACAGCATGGACTGCCAGGCCGTATCGGGAAAATCCGACAGTTTTGCCGCTTTCGCAGGGCCCGGGTTCCAGACGACGGTTGAGTCGCTGCCCACCGCGGAGAGTTTGCGGCCAGTTCGGGGTGTCACGATGGTCAGGGTCTCGCCGCTCTCGTAGATCCGGTCAGTTTCGCCCTCGAAGTACACCGGCCCCTCCTGGTTGCGGTATTCCCAGTTATCCAGGGTGTCGATGTACTGGCTGTTGCCCAAGCCCAGTACTCGAGTGCGGGTTATGTCGCTGGTGGGTAAATAGGTATGGAGCGCCTGGGTAAAGGCCAGGGGATCGTTGCCCAGATTTGTTGTGGTCAGCGCCAGCTGGCAGCCCCGGATGGAAAAGCTGAAGGTGAGCAGGGCGAGTGCGTGGCCGGCCCAGACATCACTGAAATCTTCATTAGCATCCAGGGACAGGCTGATTTCTACCTCGTGGGCGTTCTCCCGGACATCTTCCAGTTTCCAGAGCGCGGTGCGGGCAAACCCGTGGGCTTTGTCGGTATGGATACGCTTGCGAACTTCCGGCGCATTGCGGGCCGGATCACCGAACCAGGGCCAGCAGACCGGAATGCCTCCACGAATGGCACGGCCAGGCTCGTAGCGGGCGGTTGGGCTCATCCACAGCCAGTCAGATTCGTCCTGGGGCTTGAAGCTTGTCAGGTGGGCGCCCTGTAAAAACAGGGTGGCCTGGAACAAGGGGTGGTGTACCTCAAGGGCTTCCAGTTGCCCGATCGTTTTCCAGCGCGTGAAGGACCATTGGCCCGGAGAGAGTGAGAGCGGTGGCCTGTTACTGCTTTCTGACATGGTTATCTGCTAAGTGAAACCGGTTAAGTGTATTTGCCTACACAGAGAGTAAATTAAAACTCCCGCCCCGGCGAGAATTGCGCCTAAAATACGCTCAAATTTTGCGCGAGACCCGCCGATGGAAACGCCGGTAATCATTCCGATCCATGATCCCCTTATCACCCCTTTGCAGAGCGCCGAGGATGCGGTGGCGGGTAGTGATGTCCAGCTGATGGACCCTGCGCCGGATCAACATGCGGCCTTGCCTGATGACTGGCTGGATGAGCTGGCTTCGGGGCTGAGTGAGCACGGTTGGATGTCGCTGGATGTGCGATCACAGCTGGGGGCCAACCTGCTGGCGGCACTGAAACAGGAAGTGCAGATTCTGGATCGTACCGATGCCATGAAAAAAGCCGGCATTGGCCGCGGCAATGATCTGGTGCGTGACCGTTCGGTACGCCGCGACAAGATCGCCTGGCTGCAGGGTGTTACTGCGCCTCAGGCAGCATTGTTCGAATTCTTTGAGATGATTCGTCAGGGTCTGAACCAGAGGCTGTTTCTGGGCCTTAAGCGGTTCGAAACGCATTACGCTACCTACCACTGCGGTGACTTTTACAAGCAGCACCTGGACAGCTTTAAGGGCAGGGCGTCTCGAGTGGTGAGCCTGGTGCTTTACCTCAACGAAGACTGGCAGGCAGCCGACGGCGGCGCCCTTCAGGTGTTCAATCGCGATAACGACCTTGAGGTGTGCGGAACCGTGTTGCCCGAGGCAGGGCGCATGGCGTTGTTCATGAGCGAAGAAATCCCACACGAGGTGTTGCCGGCAAACCGCACCCGTTACAGTCTCGCCTGCTGGTTCCGCCAGGATGAGGTGCCGCTGCCTTTATAATAAGGCCTGTGCTGGCGGCGTGCGGATTTGTCATTGTAGTGTGCAAACCCTTTTGCTAATATGCGCGCCGCTTTCAGGGAATTGTCCTGAAACGCCGTTATGGTGGCTCCATTGGTGCCTCCGCAACATGAAACCGTGAACCCGGTCAGGCCCGGAAGGGAGCAGCCGCAGCGGTGGAATTGTGTGCCGGGGTGTCGCTGATGGAGTCACCCCCAGTTTTATCCCCTCGCTTGTTTTTCCTTCTGATTATCCTTGATAGCCATGAACTTATGTGCGGCACTTGTGCGTGCGTTTCCGGGATCAAGTCTGCTTCTTATAGATCTTTGTCCGTGCTAAGGTTAGAGCCGTTTTTAACTGCAGTTGGCGGAACATGAGCTACCAGGTACTTGCCCGTAAATGGCGCCCACGCACCTTCGAGGATATGGTGGGCCAGGAACACGTGCTCCAGGCGTTGATTCACGCACTGGAAAGCCAGCGTCTCCATCACGCTTATCTGTTCACGGGGACCCGTGGGGTAGGCAAGACCACCATTGGCCGGCTTCTAGCCCGCTGCCTGAACTGCGAAACCGGCGTTACGCCCAATCCCTGCGGCGAATGCTCCAGCTGCCAGGAGATCCAGGAAGGCCGGTTCGTGGATCTGATCGAGATTGACGCCGCGTCCCGCACCGGCGTGGATGATATGCGTGAACTGACCGATAACGTCCAGTACGCGCCAACCCGTGGCCGCTACAAGGTGTACCTCATTGACGAGGTGCACATGCTGACCAATCAGTCGTTCAATGCCTTCCTGAAGACTCTTGAAGAGCCGCCAGAACACGTCAAGTTCCTGCTGGCCACCACCGACCCCCAGAAGTTGCCAGTCACCGTGCTGTCACGGTGTCTGCAGTTCAATCTCAAACGCATGACTCCGGAACACATCGCTGGCCACCTCCGCCATGTGTTGGGTGCCGAAGAGATTCCGTTCGAGGAACCGGCCCTGTGGCTCCTGGCCCGGGCTGCCGATGGGAGTATGCGAGATGCGTTGAGCCTGACCGATCAGGCGATCGCCTTTGGCAACCAGAAGCTGTCCGCCAGTGATGTCAGCAATATGCTGGGCACCATTGACCAGCGGGATATTGAGCGCATCGTGAATGCACTCGTTGAAGGCGACGGCCCCGCCTTGCTGGCGGAAATCAGCCGGATTTCGGACTTTGCGCCGGATTACAGTGTCATCCTTGCCGATCTGCTGTCGCTCTTTCACCGGGTCACCATGGAGCAGGTGGTTCCGGGCAGCGCCGATAACGCCCTGGGCGATGCCGAGCAGGTCCAGGCCCTGGCCCGTAAGCTCAGTGCCGAAGACGCCCAGCTTTTCTATCAGTCTGCGCTGATCGGCCGGAAAGACCTCACCATTACGCCCGACGCCCGGATGGGTTTCGAAATGACGTTGCTCCGGATGCTGGCCTTTCGCCCCGGGGCTGACCGGCGGGAGCCGCCCGCCATAAGCTCCGGCGGTCAGTCTGCGGCCTCTGAGCCACGGGATGAGCCCGACCCGGCGCCGACACCACCACAGGAGCCGGCTGCGCAAATAGAATCGAAACAGCCGGAACCGCAGCAGCCACAATCCGGGCCGGCAACGGACGTCGCCGCGGAGCAGGCTCAAGAATCCAGCGAGGTTCCCGCACAGTCAGAGCCTGAACCGGAATCCCAGGACGAGGCTCCGCCTTTGGCGGACGAGGATGCATCCTGGCTGGCCAGTCTCGATGCGCAGGCTGAGGCGACCGCAGAGTATGAAGAGAACTATCCTTTAAGTGATGAGGCTCCTGTTGCAGAGGAGTCAGCACCTGAGGTTGCCGCCGAGCCAGCCGTTCAGCCTGCCCCGGCTCCGGAACCCGCTTTTGCAGAGCCTCAACCAGAGCCTGAGCCAGCGGCCGAAGCTGCCCCTGAAGCTGAGGGGGAGTTCGTTTGGCACCGGGATTTCCGGAGTCTCGGCATTGTTGGTATGCCCGGTAACCTCGCCAGTCACGGCGCCATGTCGCGGGATGGCGATGTGATTACCCTGACCATTGATGAGGGCCACGCCAGGCTGTTGAACAGCCGGCACGAGGAAAAGATTCTCGCTGCCTTGAGAAACCGTTTTGGCGACTCCATTCAGTTACGTACAGAACAGGGCAATCCGGGGCCTCATACCCCGGCGGCTTATGAGGAACGCCAGCGAAAGGCGCGTCAGGAAGCCGCAGAGGCGTCCATTCACCAGGATCCGGTCGTAAAGTCTATCGTTGAACGATTCGAGGCGCGGGTAGTCGAAGAGAGTATCCGGCCGGCCGAGACGAGGCCAGAGACAAGCAGGAGATAAGATATGATGAACAATATGGGCGACATGATGAAAAAAGCCCAGAAAATGCAGGAAGAGATGCAGAAGGCCCAGGAAGAGATCGCCAAGGCAGAAGTGACTGGCGAAGCCGGTGCCGGGCTGGTCAAAGTCACCATGAATGGCCGCCACGACGTTCGTAAAGTGGACATCGACTCATCTCTGATGTCTGAGGAAAAGGACATCCTGGAAGACCTTCTGGCCGCTGCGGTAAACGATGCCGTTCGGCGTGTTGAGGAAAATCAGAAGGAGAAGATGTCCGGTATGATGTCGGGCATGGGTCTGCCGCCCGGTTTCAAGATGCCGTTCTGAATTTCATCCTGCAGTCGTTTGAGGACCTTTCATGGCGTTCAGCCCGCTGGTTGATGAGCTTGTAGAATCCCTTCGTTGCCTGCCTGGAGTTGGCCAGAAAACTGCCCAGCGCATGGCTTTCCATTTGCTGGAGCGTGGCCGTTCCGGCGGCACCCGTCTCTCCGATGCACTGAGCCAGGCCATGAACGGTGTCCGGCGCTGCGAAAGCTGCCAGAACTTTGCCGATACCGAAATCTGCGGCATTTGTGACAATCCCCAGCGGCGTACCGGTACCCTGTGTGTGGTGGAAAGTCCCTCGGATCTTCTGGCGATTGAGCAGGCTGGTGATTACCGGGGTGGCTATTTCGTCTTGATGGGGCACCTGTCACCCATTGATGGCGTGGGGCCGGAAGAAATCGGCATCGAACGCCTGCTGAAGCGGATCCGCGACGAAGGCGTTACGGAACTGATCCTGGCGACCAACCCGACCGTGGAAGGCGAGGCTACCGCCCACTACATAGCTGACCGTCTTGATGGCCATGGGATCCTGATTACCCGGCTGGCCCATGGCATTCCGGTTGGTGGCGAGCTGGGCTATGTTGACGGCTTTACCCTGACTCACGCATTCCGCGGCCGCAAGCCGCTCTCCGATTGAACCAGACCGAATAACCCTACCAGGCACATTTATGGATATTTCTGCCCAGGCCGCTGCGGCTGTTGACGTTCCCCCGGCTCCGGCCAGCATTCATTGGGTCCGGGAGCCGGAGGCGCTGGACCAATGGCTGGATCGCGCGCCGGGCAGGCCTCTGGCTCTGGACACTGAATTCGAGCGGGTAAACACCTTTTACCCGATACCGGGCCTGGTTCAGCTGGGTCTCGACGGCGAGTTCTGCCTAGTGGACCCTTCCGTCGCCGAACAATCCCGGCGTTTCCGGGAGATCCTGGCGGATCCCAATACCCCAAAGCTCCTTTACGCCATGAGCGAAGACCTGGAACTGTTTCGCCAGTGGCTCAACATTGAGCCTGCCGGTGTGATTGATCTTCAAATCGGTGCCGCAATGGCCGGCGCCGGGTTTTCCCTGGGTTACGCGAGGCTAGTGGAAACCCTGTTCGGAGAGACCCTGGACAAGTCCGCCACACGCTCTGACTGGCTGGCGAGACCGCTAAGCGATGCCCAGCAACGCTACGCCATTGAAGATATCCGTTTTCTGGAGCCGATGTACCAGTGGGTTAGCACATTATTGCGCGATCGTGGACTGGAGGCGGCCCTGGTTGAGGAATCGGCTCGCTTTGCCGATGAGCTGGCGGGGCAGGAGGATCCGGATAACCACTACCTGAAACTGCGAGGTGGCTGGACGCTTTCGGCTCAGCAACAGGGGGTGCTCAGGGAACTGGTTCGTTGGCGTGAATTGGAATGTCAGCGGCGTGACCGGCCCAGGAACCGGGTGCTGGCGGATGCGCTATTGATTGCCATTGCGGAACGGCTACCAGGCTCCCTCAAGGAGCTTTCCAACGTTCAGGGTGTACCCTCTGGCGCAGTTCGTCGGTACGGCGATACTCTCATTGAACTTGTTAGCCGGGGATCGACCGCGGATAATTCGTCCCTTGAGAGGATCGCGCCACCCTTGTCCCGGGATCAGCAGGGATTCTTCAAACAGTTAAAGCGCCTTTTCAGAAAGGCAGCGGAAGATGCTGATATTCCGATGGAATTGCTGGCGCCCAGAAAACGTCTTGAGAAGGTTGTGCAGCACCCCGATCTGGCGCAACACGAATTTTTCCAGGGTTGGCGGGCGCAGATTCTCGCGCCGGTTCGCGCTGATATCGAGGAATTACTGAAGTCATGAAAGAGCGTGAATTTGTCTCTGTTTTCCGGAGCAGCAAGAAGAACGACACCTACCTTTTTGTTCGCCGCGGGCAGAAATGGGAGGAGCTTCCCGAGAGCCTCCGGGGTATCTTCGGGCAGCCGGTTCATTCCATGGATCTGGTGCTGACACCGGACCGCAAGCTGGCAAGAACCACCGGCAAGCAGGTTCTGGAAGCGATCGGCGAGAAGGACTTCTTTCTCCAGATGCCGGAAGAGCAGGAGGGCTACGTGGTGGACTTCAAACGTAAGCTGGACCAGCGCAATCCATGATTGCCCAGGTGCCGTTCTGGCAGCGTAAACGCCTGCATGAGATGACGCCTGAGGAATGGGAGTCCCTCTGCGACGGTTGCGGTAAATGTTGCCTGAACAAACTGGAAGACGAAGACACTGGTGAGGTTTACCACACCGACCTGGTTTGTCGTTATATGGACGAGGAAACCTGCCAATGCACCGTCTATGAAGAACGGCTGCAGAAAGTGCCGGGCTGCACAGTGCTGACACCGGATACCGTCAGCGACTACCATTGGTTGCCGTATACCTGCGCCTACCGGACGTTGGCTGAAGACCGGCCACTGGCCGACTGGCATCCTCTTCGAAGTGGGGATCCGGATTCGGTGCACGAGGCCGGCGTTTCGATCCGTCACAAGGTGATGTCAGAGGACCGCGTGCCGGAAGAAGACTGGGAAGAACACATCATTCACTGGATCCTGTAATGATTGATACTGATGCACAACTGGCCTACGGGATTTTCTGGGCCGCCTACGCCATTGCCTTTGTCGTGTTCTTTTACATGATGAAGAGCCTGGTCCGTTTCCTTCCATTTTACGGGGTGCGGACGCTGATTCTTGCAGCCCTGGTGGCTTTGCTGCTTACCCCGGTTGAATCGCCGGATCTGGCCGGTTGGTGGATTCCGGCCTGGCTGTTTGGCGGCTACGAGATGATTCTTGGCGACGCCGACGCTTCAGGCCGGGCCCTGTTCAATCTTGGTCTGGCCGGATTGGTGATGCTGCTGGTCTGGGTCCTGGATCTGGTTCGCTACCGTCTTGTTCGCAAGTAACGCAGAAAAACAAAAGAAGAAAAGGATGGATGCCTTGAGAGAGATGACATCGAGATGGCTTGGTCTGTTTGCGGTTTTCCTCGCGCTCAGCCTGCCTGTCGGGCTTTACGCTCAGGAAAGTGATGACGTTCAGCTGCCAGCGCAGTCGGACGTGCGGATCATTGTCGATATCTCGGGTTCCATGAAAGACACCGACCCGGAAAACCTCCGTCAGCCTGCCGTTCGGCTGCTTGCCCGGCTATTGCCAGACGGTGCCACCGCCGGTGTCTGGACCTTTGGGCAGTACGTCAACATGCTGGTGCCGCATCGGGAAGTGACCGACGCGTGGCGCGACATTGCCATTCAGCGCTCGGCGCAGATCAATTCGGTCGCCCTCAGGACTAACCTTGGAGCGGCGATCGAGACGGCAAGCGATGACTATTTCACTGACGGCGATCTGAGCAGTACCCACTTTATCCTGCTGACTGACGGCAAGGTCGATATCTCCGACGATCCGGCGGCCAATACAGCAGAGGAAAACCGGATACTGGACACCATTGTTGCGGACCTCATAGAGCGGGGCGCCACGTTCCACCCGGTAGCCCTGTCAGAGGCTGCCGATACTGACTTTCTGAAAGCCCTGGCGACGGAATCCGGCGGCCGGTTCCAGGTGGCCGATACGGCGGATGCACTGAACCTGGCGTTCCTGCAGGCCCTGAACACGGCGGTGCCCCAGGAGCAGATCCCGATTGAGGGCAACGGTTTCACCGTGGATGAAGGCGTTCGTGAATTTACCGCCCTGATTTTCTGGGGAGAGTCGGAGACCTCGGCAACACGGGAGCTTGCACTGGTTCGCCCGGACGAACAGACCGTGAATCTCTCCGAATTCCCCGATAATGTCCGGTGGGCAAGGGAAGCCGGCTATGACCTGATCACGGTCAATGAGCCGTTGGCCGGGCAGTGGCGTATCAATGGCGAGCTGGGCGAGGGTAGCCGGGTAACAGTGGTTAGCGACCTCAGGATGGTGGTTAATCCACTTCCACCGTCGTTTACCGCGGACGAACCACTCAACATCCGGGTTGGCTTTTTCGAAGAAGGGGAGAAAATCACCAATCCTGATTTTCTGGGTGTGATTGAAGTCAGCCTCAGTATCACTTCGGAAGAAGGCAGAAGCGGAACCAAGGTATTAAGCGGTGAGCAGCCGCCGGAAGACGGCACCTATCGGGATACCGTGAGTCGATTGCCAGCTGCGGGCCTCTACACCTTTGATGTGGTCGCCGACGGCCAGACCTTCAGCCGTAAGTTCAGTGCTACCGTCGGGTTCACGGTGCCTGAAGGGGCAGAGCCTGCCGATCAGCCAGTTGAACAGGTGGAGCCTGAGATGACAGAACCAGCGCCCGCCACCGAGCAGCCTGAGCCGGAGCCGCCAGTAGCCGAGCCGGAGCAACCCGAGCCCGAACCGGCGATTGCATCGCCCATCGACGTGAGCCAGGCAGAGGAACCAGAGCCGACTGCCGAAGAGCCCGCACCGGCACCGGAGAAACAGGAAGACGCTGAAACGGCCTTTGCCGTACCTTTGTGGATGATCGGTGCAGCGGGCGTTGGTCTGGTGTTGATTGGCGGCCTGGTGTGGTTTGCCCTTCGCCAGCGGAAGCAACGCCAGCAGGAGCAGGCAGAGGCCGCCGCCGAGCGCGAAACGCTTGAGGATCTGCAGGAAGAGCCGGAACCAGAGCCGGCCCCGGCGCCTGTCGTCGAGCCGGAGGAAGCCGGCGAGCCCGAACCGGATGAGATTCCGGAGGTCACCGAGGAAGCACCAGAGGACGATATGTCCGAACTGGAATCCGTGATCGATGAGCATGAGGCCACTTTGAAGGCGGAAGATGAAGCGCTTTCGGAACCCGAGTTGGAATCGGCCGATGAACTGGAAGAGGACATCCCGGTGGCCGATACTCCGGTGGAGGAAGAGCCTGCGGATATGGACGAGGATATCCCGGAGCTGGAGGATGTCGCCGATCCCTCAGACGCTGATGCGCAGGAAGACGATGACGAAGAAGAGTTCGGGCTTGAGGATTTCGATCTGTCCGAGTTCGACGATTTACCCGATTATGATCAGGACGAGTCCGGATTACCCGAAGACGATCCGAAAAAGAAACCTGATCAGAAAGACCAGAAAAAGTAACCAACAGGAACCAGAGCATGAAGTTTACCGGTACCGAGAAGTACGTAGCCACCGATGACCTGCAAATGGCCGTCAACGCAGCAATTGCGCTTCAGCGCCCGCTGTTGATCAAGGGCGAGCCGGGCACCGGGAAAACCCTGCTGGCGGAGGAAATGGCCGCCGGTCTGGGGATGAGGCTGATTCCGTGGCACATCAAGTCCACCACCAAGGCCCAGCAGGGGCTCTACGAATACGATGCGGTTTCCCGTCTGAGGGACTCCCAGTTAGGTGATGAGAAGGTCAAGGACATCAGCAACTATATCGTCAAGGGCAAGCTCTGGGAGGCCTTCGAGGCGGACGAGCAGGTGGTTTTGTTGATTGATGAGATCGACAAGGCGGATATCGAATTCCCCAATGACCTTTTGTTGGAACTCGACCGGATGGAGTTCTTTGTCTATGAGACCCAGAAACTGGTTAAGGCAAAGAAACGCCCGATCGTGGTGATCACCAGTAACAACGAGAAGGAACTGCCGGATGCGTTCCTGCGCCGTTGCTTCTTCCACTACATCAGCTTCCCGGACCATGACACCATGCAGAATATCGTGGATGTGCATTTCCCGGGCTTGCAGCAGGAAATCGTGCGCGATGCCCTGGAAGTCTTCTTTGATGTGCGTAAGGTTCCGGGCCTGAAGAAGAAGCCGTCCACCTCGGAGCTGATTGACTGGCTGAAACTGCTGATGGCTGATGAGCTGTCGGCGAAAATGTTGCAGGAGAAGGATACCAGCTCGGCGTTGCCACCTCTGTACGGTGCCCTGGTGAAGAACGAGCAGGATGTGCACCTGTTGCAGAAGCTCGCCTTCATGGCCCGTCGCCGCAGCTGATTCTCGGCAAGATCATTGGCAAGAGTCACGTTTTATGTTGATTGAATTTTTTCTTGAAGTCCGGCGCGCACGGGTGCCTGCCAGTCTGAGGGAGTTTCTGGACCTTCTGGAAGCCCTGCAGAAACGGCTCGCCTTTGCGGATATGGAGGAGTTCTATTACCTGTCCCGTCTTTGCCTGGTCAAGGACGAGCGCCACTTCGACAAGTTTGACCGTGCTTTCCAGGCCTATTTTGAAGGTATCGAGAATCTCGACGACCTGCTGGAAGCCCTGATTCCTGACGACTGGTTGAGGGCCGAGTTCGAGAAGCACCTGTCGGAGGAAGAGAAGGCGAAGATCGATTCTCTGGGCGGCCTGGAGGAGCTGATCGAAACCTTCAAGAAACGGATGGAAGAGCAGGAGGAGCGCCACGCCGGCGGCAACAAATGGATCGGTACCGGCGGCACCTCGCCATTCGGGGCCAACGGGTACAACCCGGAAGGCTTCCGGATCGGCCAGAAGAATGGCCGCCACGGCAGGGCCGTGAAAGTCTGGGAAAAGCGCGAGTTCAAGGATCTGGACGATAGCGTGACCCTCGGCATCCGCAACATCAAGGTGGCACTGAGGCGGCTGCGTAAGTTCGCCCGACAGGGCGCAGCAGATCAGCTGGATATGGACGATACGATCCGTTCCACGGCTCGTAATGCGGGTTTTCTAGACTTGAAGATGGTGCCTGAACGGCATAACGCGGTAAAAGTGCTGATCTTCTTCGATGTAGGCGGGTCCATGGACCCTCACGTTCGCGTGTGCGAGGAGCTGTTCTCGGCCGCACGGCTTGAGTTCAAACACATGGAATATTTTTACTTCCACAATTTCATCTATGAGAGTGTCTGGAAGAACAATATCCGCCGGATGAACGAAACCACCAGCACCTGGGACATTCTTCACAAGTACACGCCCGACTACAAAGTGATCTTTGTCGGCGACGCGACCATGGCACCCTATGAGATTTCCCATCCCGGTGGCTCGATCGAACACTGGAACGAAGAGGCGGGTGCCACCTGGTTCCAGCGCGTCACCGAGCACTTCCGCAAGGTTGTGTGGATCAATCCACTCCCCGAGAGTTACTGGGGTAATGGCGGTTCGTTGGGCATGACCAAGCAACTCGTTAACGATCACATGTACCCTTTGACCGTTGAAGGCCTCGAATCGGCCATGAAGCAACTGAGTAAATAAAAAAAAGCCGATGCGGTTGAGAGCATCGGCAAAGCTCGGCATATCAAGCGGGTTTGCCTGAAGGCACTCCCGCCGCTTTCCAGGGAGCAAATACAGGGCCACTTGATTTAAAAGCTGCTAAAACAGTCGTTTAAAATTCAACTTATCCGCTGAGCCTCCCTGGCGCCCCGATATCCCTCCTGACTCTGTCAAATAACTCGACACTCTTCCCATTCTTCCGACCGCTTAAGCTTTCGCTGTGCGTTTTCCATTTGGTGATCTGTATACCGTTCTTGGCGGTTACCAAGTGTTACGCTTTCTGCCGATCTGTTACAGAAGTTTGCATGAGTTACAGAGGCTACAAAGGCAGGAGGCTTATGTTCGGCTCACAACAATCACAAAGGCGCCGGATAGAACACCAAAGGTTAGTGCGCATCGGGGCACTGGTTCTGGCATTGCTGGCCGCCTCGGCTGCAGCCGCCGACGGGCTTGATAAGGAACTTGAACGCCTGAATGCTGAAATCGCCAGTCATTCCGAGCGCGTATTCGCCCTTGAGCAGAAGGTCCTGCATCCAGCCAATACCCGACTGGCAGTTTTTCTGACACTTCAGAGCCGGGATGCCCTCGATCTTGATTCCGTCGAACTGTTCGTCAATGGCCAGCCTGTGGCTTCCCACCTGTATTCCGATAGAGAGCGGGCTTCGCTTGAGCGCGGCGGCATCCAGCAGTTGTTCACCGGGAACCTGGAAAACGGCGAGCATGAGTTGAAAGCGGTGATTACTGCCCGCTCTGCCGATGATGATTTCGTACGGCGGGAATCCACCCATCGGTTCAGAAAACGCCCCGGTGTGCTCCGTCTGCAGATGAGCCTGGAAGCACGGGAGCCCAAATACGAACCTCGGGTTTCGTTCATGGAGTGGGAGTAGGGCGCCATGATATTCCGGGTCCTGCTGTTTGTGTTGCTTCTGACTGTTTCCGGTTTTTCCGTGGCGGCCACTCCGGCAATGCCAGACGACGTCCTTTCTGGTCTCAAGCAATTCCGGCAAGCCGGAGAAGTCGGCGTGGATCTTGGGGATGGACGACAGCAAGCACTCTATGAAGATGCTGAGAAGGCACGAACCGCGGGCCGTACTGATGAGGCCGGGCGAATCCTGGGCGGCATGAAAGAAGGTTACTGGGCGGCTCTGGGTTACCTCAATCTTGCCAGCGATTACGCGAAAACCGATCTCAACCCGGCCAGGGCGCTGGTTGCGCTGCGGGTGGCGTTAGCCATGTCGGACGGTGATGCCAATTCCGAGCGCAGCCAGCACCTGAAAAATAATCTGCTGGTCCGCGCGGGCTACCTTGCTTACCAGCACGGCGAGTTCGATAAAGCGATCAGCTTTCTGGAGAAGGTCGATCTCGATAGTTTCAGCACGCCAAGGGCCCTTTACCTCCATGGACTGGCCCTGGCAGAAAAGGGTAATCACCGGGCCGCCATGCAGAGCTGGCATCGGGCCAGGAAATATCCCCTGGCATACCCCGGGGTTGCCGATGCCTGGATTGGCATGGGGCGCGGTTACGATCTTTCCGGCTATCTCGGGCAGGCCGGAGAAGCCTACCTTGCCGCCAACGCCGCGTTCGAGAGTGAACGGGTGACCCTTCGCAAACTGGCCGGAAAGATTCGGGAACAGGGGGCCTATAAAACCCTGGTGGACGATGCCCGGGAAACCGGGGTCGACTGGTTTCTGGCCGACAGCCGTACACTGACCCAGCCGCGCATGGCCTATCTTCTTGCGTTCATGGAGGACCCCGACGTCCAGAGGGCCGCAGGGCGAGTGGCAGCCCTTCGTTCGATGGCGGTAAAACTTGAACGCCATGGTCACGATCTTGAGGTGTTTCAGGGCGCTCTGAGAGAACAGCTGGTCGGCATCCATCAGCAGGAATCCAGGCAAAGCACCGCTGATCTTAATGCTCGGGGGGAAAAGCTCGGTGCACGGCTGCAGCGCCTCGCGGATAGCGCCGGGCCCGGCCAGCAACCTCGCATCCAGGCTCTTCGGAAAACCCTGTCGGATGCCCAGACCCGATTGAGTCAGGTCCGGAGCAAGGCATCGGGGCAACCGGAAATCCTGGAACAGTTACGTCGCTCAGCCGCAGCACTGACAGAGCGCAACGAAGCGCTGTTACTGTCTGTTCGTCAGTTGCTTGAAGCATCTGAAACGGCGTTGAACGACCTGGCGCTCGACTTCGTCGAAGCCAGGGACCAGCAGATGGCCTTCGCACTGGACAAAACCGAACAGCAGATAGCTCACCTGTATGAATACCTCGCCCTTCAGAACCTGGAGGAGACCCAACTATGATCCGGCCGTTTCAGAGCCTCTGCCTTTCCTTACTGCTGGCAGCGCCGGCTGTAGCCCAGGAATCTTTTCGTGTGGAACTGGGCCGGGACGGCGAGACCATCGGGGATATGCGTCCGGTGTTCCTGACCTTTGAAAGCCGGCCGATGCCGGCGATCTCGCCTTCGGAAGTTGCTCGCCGTTACCATCGCCTTTTCCAGACTTCGGACGAACCAGAGGTCCGGATTGATGCCCTTAACCGCCTGAGCAATATCCGGGACCGTTCGGGTGAAGACATAGGGTTTTCTCCGGCTGAAGAGGAAAGGGTCTATAGCGAAGCGATCAGCAGCTACGAGTCCATTCTGGCGCGCGGCTCCTATGGTGGGCGGCTGGATGAACTGCTTTACCAGATGGCCAAGGCCCATGCCCTGACAGGACAGCAGGATGCGTCGATCCAGAGGCTGAAACAGCTGGTCGGGCTCTATCCTGATTCCTCTCTGGTACCGGAGGCCCAGTTCCGGTTGGCGGAATCCGCCTTTGCCGCTGGCCAATACGCTGAGGCAGAAAGCGGCTACCGGCAATTGATTGAATCCGGCGACAGCAAAGAGTTCAGGACCAAGGCTCGATACATGCTTGGCTGGAGCCAGTTCAAACAGGGGCCGTCTGCGTGGAACAGGGCCGCAGGCACCTTTGTCGAGGTGCTGGACGAGTTTCTGCCGCAGGAACAGAGCCTCGAGTCGGTCAGTGAATCCAGTGTTGATACCATCGACGATACCTTCAGGGTTCTTGCCATGATGGCGGCCCGAAAGGGTGGGCCGGACACCCTCATTGCGTGGCTGGATAAGGCCCGGCCGCGCCCCTGGGAACACCTGTTGTTCGACCGGCTCGCGGACTATTACGCTATCCAGGGCGAGACCACGGCCAGTGTTGCCTCTAACCGGGTCTTCATCGAGTATTCCCCGAATCACCACTCCGTTCCCGCCTTTCGGTTGCAGGTGGTGGATGTCTGGCAAGCGGCGGGTGACGCGGAGCGGGTTCGTACGGCCCGGGCACGATTCGTCGACAGCTATAGCGCGGATTCCGCCTTTGCCGGGCTGAATGGGAGCCAGCAGGACAAGTGGCGGAGCTTCAGCAGACGGCTGGCAGACTATCACTATGATTTGGGCGCCCGCTCGGCGGAACAGGGGCAGGTTGCAACCTCTGAGTCTGCCTTTGCAGAGGCCGCCACTTACTATGAAGGACTTGCACCCCGGGTTGGCCAGAGCGGTGAGGTCTTGCGGCTTGCCGGGGATGCCCGACTGCAGGCAGGCCACTTTCCGAAGGCGCTGGCGAACTTTCGCAAGGCTGCCTACGAAGCGCCCGGTTACAGTGAGGCGGCTGATGCTGCCTGGGCTGCCGTTACCCTGTTGAGAGACGGCATCGACCAGCAGTACGGGGCTGCAGCGTTCAGGCCTGGTCTGGAGGATCTTTCAGACGAAGCCGATCGTTTTAACGAGCGATTCGCGGGTGATAACAGGGTTTCCGGCCTGATGGCGGATCTGGCTGCCCGTTGGCTTGCTGCCGGCGAGCATGAGCGGGGGTTGCAGTATGCTTCGCAGGTTCTTACCGCCCCCGGGGCATCGCCGGCAGAGCAATACGCTGCTTGGCAGGTAACGGCCCGGATCCGCCAGAAAGAGGGCGATTATGGACTGGCGGAACGTGCCTGGAATCAGGCGCTGGATCTTGCCGAAAGCGATCAGCTCAAGGATGTAAACGGCGACCAGCTGGCGGCCATTCGCAGGCAACTGGCGACGGCAGTTTATCGCCAAGGGGAAGTGGCAGCATCCCAGGGCAGGCTCGGAGAGGCTGTGGGTCATTTCCGGCGGGTTGATTCAGTGTTACCCGGCTCCGAAATCGCCATCCGGGCCCGTTACGACGCCGCCAATACCTTGCTCAAGGCATCAGACTGGACAGCCGCTGTTGTCGATCTGCAGGAGTTCCGTAACGACCACCCGCAACATGAGCTGGCTGCGGGTATCAGTGAAAAGCTGGTACACGCCTGGATTCAGTCCGATAAACCCACCCAGGCAGCATCCGAATTGCTGCAGGCCGCTGAAAATCAAGCCAACCCCTGGCAATTGCGGCTGCGGGCCGCGGAATTGCTGAATGAAGCCGGCAATGTAGCGGAGCGGAATGCCCTGTACAGGGACTATCTTGCGACCGGCCCGAAGGCTGGCGACGGATCTGAACATGAGCGGCTCCAGACCTTCCGTTATCGCCTGGTAGAAACCGGTGACGATCCGGATGACTGGCGGGAAGCACTGGTCCGGTCAGAACTGGGCAGCGCCTGGCACAGTGCCGACACCCTTGAGTGGGCATCCCGGTCTTCTCTGGTGCTTGGTGCCCGTGCGGCTGCCGCGTTTACCAGCATCAGCCTGAGTCAGCCTCTGGAGCACTCTCTCGCGCGCAAGCAGAAGGCATTGGAAACTGCTCGACAGCGATTCCTGGATGCCGAAGCTCTCGGCGGGGAGCGCGTTCTGTCTGAGTCGTTGTTCCGCCGCGCGGAGCTCTACCGGGGCCTGGCCAAAGACCTGATGACATCCGCAGTACCTTCGGACCTGAATGAGCTTGAGGCCATGCAGTACCAGATGCTGCTTGAAGAAGAGGCGTATCCCTTCGAAGAGAAGGCCATTCAACTGCACACTGAAAACCACCGCCGGATTACATCAGAGGGCTATGACGCCTGGATAGGTCGCAGCCTTGGCGTTCTTGCGGAACTGCACCCGGGACGTTACGAGCGGAGTGTCAAGTGGCTCAGCTGGAACATGGAGTCTAACGATGGGGTGTAATCCGTTGCGTAAGGCAGGGCTGCGTTGGGCATTCCTGCTGCTGGTGTTTCTCGCCGGTTGTGCCGGTCAGGAAGTCCGGCAGCCAGAGGAGCCGGTCAAAGCCGATCCGGAAATGGCGGCAAGCTTTGAAAAGGAAGGGCGCAAGGCCTTCGAGGAAGGTCGCAAAGGTGCGGCCGTGGACGCCTGGCAGAAAGCCGTGGAATTGGACCCCACCAATGCGGTTACCGTGAACAATCTGGCGCTGGTCCTGAAGGATCAGTACCGGTTCGCCGAAGCCGTCAAATTGCTGGAAACAGGCATTGCCCATTCACCGGATGTGGCGGAGCTGCACTTCAATCTGGCGGTGATTGCTGAGCTCTATCTGCTGGATCTGAAAACAGCCCTCACGCACTACAACCGTTACCGGGAACTGACGAAAGCAGACGACCAGGAGGTGGCCGGGTGGATTGCGGACCTGGAAAGGAGGCTGGAATAAATGGTTGGTAGCCGGAAAACCTCTAAAAACCTCTTTACTGCGCTGCTGTTGTCCGGCCTTCAGGTGCTGTTCCTCAACCAGGCGCAGGCGGATCAGGATGACACTGTCAGGCTCAGTGTTGAGGGCCTGTCTGCAAGTCTTGGCGAAGACGAGCCCCGGGTACTTTACATATTGCCCTGGCAGGCGCCGAGCCTGCCAAGACGGCCAAGGGCAGATCTCAATGACGATGCGCCGGAACTGGTCCGTCCGGCTGATCCGGTCGCCCTGGAGCGGCACCGTCTGTTTCGCGAAAACCTCAACCCTATGATCCTGAGTCCCCTCGGAGACTCAGCAGTGACTGCGCAGTAATAACGGGAGAACAAGAATGCTGGACACCATCGTACGTTTTTTCCAGGAAGGCGGGCCCTTCATGTACCCCATTGCCATCGTATTGGCGTTGGGGCTGGCCATCACTCTTGAGCGGTTCTTTTATCTGTCGGCGGTGCGGCGGCGTAACCGGGTTGCCTTTGAGCGCGGCATCCTTCCGCTGCTGAGAAAACGGGATTATCAGCGGGCCATGAAAGCTGCCACCAACTCCGACAGTGCCATTGCCTCGATCATGGGGGCCGGTATTGGCCGGTTGCTCAGCAACAGCCGGCGAGAGGATATCGAGTACGCCATGGAAGAGGGCCTGATGGAAGTGCTGCCGCGCCTGGAAAAGCGCACCCAGTACCTGGCGACCCTGGCCAATATCGCCACGCTTCTCGGCCTTTTGGGAACCATTATCGGTCTTATTGCGGCGTTTACCGCCGTGGCGGCGGCAGATCCTTCCCAGAAGGCCAGCCTGCTGTCGGAAAGTATTTCCGTGGCCATGAACACCACGGCCTTTGGCCTGATGTCGGCGATCCCGTTGCTTATGTTCCATGCGGTGCTCCAAACCCGCACCAACGAGATTGTCGACAGTTTCGAAATGGCCGGGGTGAAGTTGCTGAACATTGTGTCTGAACCATGAGGCGCCGTCACCGCAGGTTAACTAGTTCGCCGGAGCTGGATATCACCGCCTTTCTCAATCTCATGATTGTGCTGGTACCCGTCCTGTTGCTTGGCATGGTGTTCAGTCAGGTCCGGATGATCGAGCTGAACTTTCCGGGTATGGAAGCCGGGCAGGCGCCGGAGCCTGAGGAATTGCGGCTCGTGGTTACTTTGATTCCGCAAGGTATCGAGATCGCCGACAGTGACCGCGGCCTGATCCGGGTGCTGCCCGTGGGCCGGGAGGGGCAGGATTTTGCGAACCTTCGTCAGGTACTACGGCAGATAAAAACCCGTGTGCCGGATAAAACCGACGTGGTGTTGGAAGTCGGACCGGACGTCGATTACCAGACGCTGGTCACGGCCATGGATACCGTCCGCTCTTATCCGGCCGTGGTTGCGGCCAGCGTGGTTGAGGGGGAGCTGTTTCCTGATGTCTCTCTGATGGATGCGCCTGAGGACAGACAGCTTGCCGTAAACGCCAGTGCCGAATCAGGGGAGGGCGCATGAGAACGTCCCGAAAGGCGAAAAGAATTCGTCGGCATTACGGCCGGATGCACAAGCCCGGGGGCCTGAACCTGGTGTCGCTGATGGACATCTTCACCATCCTGGTCTTTTTCCTGATGGTGAATTCCTCGGATGTGAAAGTGATGCAGAACACCGCAGACGTGCCTTTGCCAAAGTCCACGGCTCAACAGGAGGCGGTTGAGAGCCTGACCGTTCAGGTAACGGGCAATGCCATTCTGGTCCAGGGCAGCGAAGTGGCAAGACTGGATGGCATTGAGACCAGTGACACCTTTATCGCCGGTCTGTCGGAAGAACTTACCTGGCGCCGCAACCGCTGGTCTGAAATTCCCGCGGAGGGGCTCGAGGTAACCATAATGGCGGGTCGGGATACCGATTACCGATTGCTTCGCAAGGTCATGCAGACCTGTGTTGATGAACAATATCGACAGGTGCGCCTCGCTGTGGAAGGGGAGGTCCGCAATGGCTGATAACGGATATTCCCCAACAGAGCGTTCGGGGCTGCCATGGAGTCGTGATCTCAACGAGAGTCGAAGATTTACGGGTATTGTATTGTTGATGCTGGCGCTGTTTTTGCCGCCGGCGTTCCTGATCCCGATGCTGGATGTACCGGAGGTTGAGCGCAGTGAGGCCGAGAAGGTTCCTCCCCGGCTGGCGCGGCTGGTGGAGAAGCCGAAACCGTTGGTCACACCGGAGCCCGCCCAGCCCGAGCCAGAACCTGAGCCAGAGCCGGAAGTGAAGAAAGAGAAACCAAGGCAGCCGGAACCGAAAGTGGCCAAGGTTGAACCCGACCCTGCGCCTGCCCCGAAACCAGAACCCGAACCTAAGGCCGTATCCGAGCCGAAGCAGACCACCGAGCAGGCCCGGGAAAAAGCGTCCCGTTCCGGTCTGCTGGCTATGAGAGACAAGCTGGCTTCACTCAGGGCGCCCGAACCCACACCAGCCCGTGAGTTTGCGGTCAATACCCAGCCGGCAGCGGCCGAAGCAACGAAATCGCCCAGGGATTCTCAGCAAGTCCTCAGTGGAAGCGGTGGTGTTGAAGATGCTCCGGCGCCGAAAACCACCGTCGCTGTGGCTGAGCATGAGGTCAGAACGGTTGATGCTCCCGAGGAAGAATCCCGAAAAGTGGCCGCCAAACCGGCAAAGGCCGAACCATCGGTTGGCGAGCGGGCAATGAGTAATATCCGGCAAGTATTCGATGCCCAGAAAACGGCGCTCTATTCCATGTACCGGCGGGAGCTGCGGCAGGACCCGACCCTCGAGGGCAAGGTGTTGTTGGAGTTGGTCATAGAGCCGGATGGCTCGGTGTCCGCCTGTGAGGTGGTCAGCTCAGAGCTCCAGCACCCCACGCTGGAACAGCGGATTGCCATGCGGGTGCGGCTGTTCAATTTCGGGGCTGACAATGTTGAGGCCCGGAAGGTCAGATTTCCGATTGACTTCCTGCCCGGCTGATAAGGCAATCGGGCAGCCAGCGGGGGGGACTGCCCGATGCGGGGAGCTCAGTTCTCGATGGTGATTTTCGGCAACCGGGGTTTGTGCAGCGACACTTTCTCTGATGGTGCGATGACCTTCGCTTCCCCAATGACCACCTTCTGATCGTTCTGATTGCGTACGTCGCACTCGACAACGACACGGCCTTTCGGTTCCTTGCGCAGGATTTTCAACTGAACGGTGAGGGTGTCGTCCAGTTTCACCGGACGCTTGAAGGACAGGCTCTGGTCCAGGTAGATGGTACCGGGGCCGGGCATTACGGTTGCCAGCGCCGCCGAGATCAGGGAGCCGCTCCACATACCATGGGCAATTCGCTCCTTGAACATGGAGCCGGCTGCAAATTCGGAGTCCAGGTGTACCGGGTTTACATCACCGGAGACCGCTGCAAACAGCACCAGTTCGTCCTCGGTGAGGGTGCGCGTAAAGGTGGCGGTGTCGCCCTCGTTCAGCTCGTCGTAGGTGATATTTTCCAGGGTATCAAGGGTATCGCTCATCGCGTGCTCCGCACTGTTGTCATTTGAGTACAGGTGTTCGGGTAAGAGTCTCGAAAACTACCTCATCGGTTACAAAACTGCTATTCTCTCCCCACTTTTTTGAGGCTGATACTTTTGTAGGGTTGATTTTTTGAACAACCTGACATTGGTAAATCATTACAATCAAAAGCGCCAAACAGGAGATGGTGATGGATTTTGAGCAGTTCTATCAGGATAAATACCCCGCCGGCGTGCCCCGCGAGGTGGACCTGAACAAGTACAAAAGCATGGTGGATGTGTTCGAGCAGTCAGTGAAAAAATATGCTGATCGTCCCGCATTCAGTGCTGTTGGCGCAACTCTCACTTACCGTGACCTCGACACCCAGAGCCGTAACTTTGCGGCATGGCTCCAGAACAAGACAGATCTGAAGCCTGGCGACCGTATTGCTGTGCAAATGCCTAACGTCAGTCAGTACCCGGTTGTTGTGTTTGGCGCCATGCGGGCTGGCCTGATTGTGGTGAATACCAACCCGCTTTATACCACGCGGGAGATGGAGCACCAGTTCAACGATTCCGGTGCCAAGGCCCTGGTGGTTCTTGCCAACATGGCCGAGAACGCCGAGAAGGTGCTGCCACATACCGGCATTGAGCACGTGATTGTTACCGAAATCGCGGACATGCATTCGCCGATCAAGCGCACCCTGATGAATGCCGTGGTCAAGCACGTCAAGAAGATGGTGCCGCCGTTCAATATCCCCCAGGCGCACAAGCTTCCGGCAGTCCTCAGTGCAGGCGCCCGTGAGAAATTCACCCCCGTAGAGTGCAAGCAGGACGACATTGCCGTGCTCCAGTACACCGGTGGTACCACTGGTGTGGCGAAAGGCGCAATGCTCACCCACGGTAACCTGGTAGCCAACCTGCTGCAGACCCGTCCGATGATGGAAGACATGGTGGTTGAGGGACAGGAAGTGGTGATTGCGCCCCTGCCGCTCTACCACATTTATTCCTTTACCCTGAACTGCGGCATCATGCTCGAGGCCGGCGCCCACAACGTGCTGATTCCGAACCCGCGTGATATTCCGGGCTTTGTGAAAGAGCTGAAGAACCACAAGTTCACCGCCTTCCTCGGCCTGAACACCCTGTTTGTTGCGCTTTGCAACAACGAAGAATTCCAGGATCTGGACTTCAGCAGTCTGAAGCTGACCTCGTCCGGCGGTATGGCTCTGACCAGCGACACCGCCAAAATGTGGGAGCGGGTCACCGGTTGTGAAATTTGCGAAGGCTTCGGGATGACCGAAACTTCACCGGTGGTCACATTTAATCCGCATAGCGCCATTCAGATTGGCACCATTGGTCTGCCGATTCCGTCCACGCAGGTCATAACCATCGATGAAGAGGGCAATGAGACGCCCCTGGGCGAGCCTGGCGAGCTGTGTGTGAAAGGCCCGCAGGTCATGCGCGGTTACTGGCAGCGCCCGGAAGATACCCAGAAATCCTTCACCGAGGACGGCTACCTGCGTACCGGTGATATCGCCCTGATCCAGGAAGATGGCTACATCCGCATCGTCGATCGGAAGAAAGACATGATCATCGTTTCGGGTTTCAACGTATTCCCGAACGAGATTGAGGATGTGGTAAGCAGCCATCCGAAGGTGGTCGAGTGTGCCGCCGTTGGCGTACCGGATAGCAAGAGCGGCGAGGCGGTCAAGGTTTACCTGGTGCCCACGGCTGAAGGCGTGACAGAAAACGAACTCAAGGAATTCTGTCGCGAGCGGCTCACCGCCTACAAGGTACCCAAACAGTTTGAGTTCCGTGACGAACTGCCCAAGACCAACGTAGGCAAAATTCTGCGCCGTGAACTGCGGGACGAGGCGAACAACAAGTAAGCCTGTCTGGCAGTTGATCAAGGAAAACCCTGCTTCGGCGGGGTTTTTCCGTTTTTAAGAAGCCGACTTTCCCGATAGACTGTCGCCCAATCGAATCCGAGTGAGCGCTATTCCGGCAATTCAATGACAGACACCCGTTCCGAAACTCCGAGCACACCGACACCCAAACCCGATGGCGAAGCGGCCGTCAAAGCGATGATGGAGCAGCTGGATGCCTGCAATCAGCAGGAAGCCGCCCGCATCGTGAAAACCGTTGCCCGTACCAAGGGAAAGCCGGGCCAGAAAGACCTGGAGAAAATGGCCAGGTGGCTGGAACGAGGGCTGGAAAAGGTTCAGCAGCGTCATGCCCTGCATAAGCCAGCCAGCTTCCCGGAGGGCTTGCCGGTTTCCGAACGGGTTGACGACATCCGGGAGGCCATCGAAAACCACCAGGTGGTGATCATTGCCGGCGAAACCGGTTCCGGTAAGACCACACAGATCCCGAAAATCTGCATGAACAGTGGCCGGGGTATCCGGGGCCTGATTGGTCATACCCAGCCCCGTCGTATCGCTGCACGCAGTGTGGCCGCCCGGATTGCCGAGGAAATCGGGGAGCAGACCGGCCAGCAGATCGGGTATCAGGTCCGTTTTACCGACAACACCTCGGAGCAGTCCCGGGTGAAGGTGATGACCGACGGTATCCTGCTGGCTGAGGTTCAGCACGACCGGTTTCTCGACCGCTACGATACGATCATCATCGATGAAGCCCACGAGCGCAGTCTCAACATCGATTTCCTGCTCGGCTATCTTCGGCAGCTCTTGCCCAAACGCCCGGATCTGAAGGTTATCATTACCTCGGCAACCATCGAGGTTGAACGATTCAGCGAATTCTTCGACAAGGCGCCGGTGATTGAGGTGAGTGGCCGCACCTATCCGGTGGATGTGCGTTACCGGCCGCTGACCGGCGATGAAGATGATCGGGACCAGGGCTGGACGGACGGCGTACTGGGCGCCCTGGATGAAATCGAACAGCACGAACGCATCGAGAAACAGCCACCGGGGGACGTGCTGGTGTTCCTGCCCGGGGAACGGGAGATCCGCAATCTCAGCAAGGTGCTGCGCCATGTGGACCTGCGGCACACCGAAGTGCTGCCACTGTACTCCCGGTTGAGCAATGCCGAGCAGAACCGGGTGTTCCAGTCCCACAAGGGCCGACGGATCGTGCTTTCCACGAACGTGGCGGAAACCTCGCTAACGGTGCCGGGCATCCGCTACGTGATCGATACCGGGGTTGCCCGGATCAGTCGTTACAGCGTGCGCTCGAAGATCCAGCGCTTACCGGTGGAACCGATTTCTCAGGCCAGCGCCAACCAGCGGGCAGGACGTTGTGGCCGGGTAGCGCCGGGTATCTGCTTCCGGCTTTACGACGAGACGGATTTTATCAACCGCCCGGAATACACCGATCCGGAAATACTCCGCACCAACCTGGCGTCGGTCATTCTACAAATGGCGACGTCGGGGCTTGGTGAAATTCGGCAGTTCCCGTTCCTGGAGGCGCCGGATAAGCGTCAGGTCAACGACGGCTATAAGCTCCTTGAAGAATTGGGGGCGGTGGATGACAAGCGCCGCGTTACCCGGCTTGGTCGAACCATGTCGCGACTGCCCCTCGATCCACGCCTGGCCAGGATGCTGGTCACTGCCGCCGAGCTTGGCAGTCTGGCGGAAACATTGGTCATCATTGCTGGGCTGAGTATTCAGGACCCGCGGGAGCGGCCCCAGGACAAACAGCAGGCGGCGGATCAGGCCCATGCACCGTTCAATGACAAGGAATCGGATTTCGTCACCCTGCTGAATGTGTGGAATTTTTATGAAGAACAACGTCAGGAGCTGTCCCAGAATCAACTCAAGAAGGTTTGCCAGAAGAACTTCCTGAGCTGGATGCGAATGCGGGAATGGCGGGATATCCATCGCCAGCTGACGTTGATCTGTCGTGAACAGAAGCTGGCGGTCAACAAGGATGCCGCCAGTTACGAAGCGCTGCACAAGGCGATACTGACCGGTCTTCTGGGCCAGGTAGCCGTGAAGGTAGAAAAGAAGGAATACCTGGCGACACGGAACCGGAAGGTGCTGATCTTTCCCGGCTCCAAGGTAGCCAAGACCGGTCCGAAATGGATCGTTGCCACCGAGATTGTGGAGACCAGTCGGGTATTTGCCCGGGTGGTGGCGTCCATTCAACCGGAATGGATTGAGCCTCTCGCCGGTCATATCGTCAAACACCATTATTTTGAGCCCCATTGGGAGCAGAAGCGGTCCCAGGTGATGGGCTACGAAAAGGTCACCCTTTACGGGCTGGATATTGTCGCCAAGCGCCGTATTCCTTACGCCAAAGTGGATCCGGCGGAATGCCGAAACCTGTTTATCCGGCGAGCGCTGGTGGAAGGGGATTATCGGTCAAAGGCGCCCTTTATAGCCCGTAACCGGGAGATGCTCGACACCGTTGAGAATCTTGAGAAGAAGACCCGGCGGCGTGACCTGCTCGTTGACGATGAAGTGCTCGTGGCCTTCTACGATGAGCGCCTGCCTTCGGACATCATCAGTGGCCGGCATTTCGAGACCTGGTGGAAGGGGCTCTCGGCGGAGCAATTGAAAGAACTGGAGCTCACCGAAGCCGACATTCTTCAGCGACCGGTGGATGCCCAGGCCGCGGATCTGTACCCCGATTATCTGGAGTGGCAGGGCGTTCGCTACCCGCTGAGCTACGAGTTCGAACCCACCAGTGAAAAAGACGGCGTCACGCTGCAGGTTCCCCTGATGGCCCTCAAACAGATTCCGTCTCGTCGTCTGGAATGGCTGGTGCCGGGATTGTTGAGAGAGAAATGCATTGCCCTGGTGAAGTCTCTGCCCAAGGCGTTGCGCCGTAACTTTGTGCCTGTGCCTGATTTTGTGGACGCAGCCCTTGAGAACCTGCAGCCGTCCAACGAACCGTTAACGCTTCAACTGGGCGAGCAGTTGCGACGAATGACCGGCGTACAGATCGATCCAGAGGCCTGGTCGGAATCGGAGGTGCCAAAGCACCTCAGGATGAACCTGCGTGTCATGGGTGACGGCGGTCGCACTATTGCCGAGAGTCGCGAGACGACTGATTTGCAGCACCAACTTGAGGGTCAGGCCGAGCAGGCGCTTGAGTCGGCGACAAAAGATGATTCGGCGGCGGAGCCGAGCGGCGAGTACACGGAATGGCATTTCGGAGCGTTGCCCGAACAGGTCCAGACGGAAAAGGGCGGTATGCAGGTGACTGTCTATCCCGCGCTGGAGGATCTGGGCAAGCAAGTGCGCCAGATACGCTGTCTGGACCGGCTGACTGCTGAAGATACCACCCGGAAGGCAATCGCCCGGCTGATTCTTAACCGGTTCGGCAGGACGCTCGATGACCTGGAGCGGAAACTTCCGCGTTTCAAGCAGTCTGCTTTGATGTTTGCTCCTGTCGGCCAGTCGAAAGTCTTGCTGGATGATCTGTTGCTGGCAACGGCCATGCAGCACTTTCTCGCGGAGGGTGTTCCGAGGACAGCAGAGGACTTCGACCGTGTGTTTGACGCTCACCGGGGCGACTTCATCCCGGCTCTGGAGCAGGCAGACGAGCGGTTGTATCAGGCGATGTCCGGTTATCAGAAAGTGGCGAAGCAGTTGAAAGGCAAAATCAATCTCGCCCTGGCCAACAGCATGGCCGATCTCAAATTTCAGCTACAGAACCTTGTCTATCCCGGATTTCTGGTGGAAACACCGCCTGAGTGGCTGGCGGAATTCGGGCGTTACTTCGAGGCGGCTCTGATTCGGCTGGAGAAAATGTCCCGGGAAATGGGCCGGGAGCGGGAGTTTCTTCACACCATTGAGCCGCTCTGGTCCCGCTACGCGGTGAAGCGGGACGAACAGCAGCGGCAGGGGATTCGGGATCCTGAATTGGTGTTGTACCGGTGGATGCTCGAGGAGTTCCGGGTGTCGTTCTTTGCCCAGCAATTGGGCACGGTGATGACCGTGTCGGTGAAACGTCTGGACCGGCAGTGGGAAAAGACCAGAGTCTGAGGAAGGCAGGCTGCACCAATCCGGTGCTACTGACTGATAGCCGACGGGCAAAACCCCGATACTGTGTTAGTATTTCTGGCAGTAGGTCAATGAACGAATCAGACGGGACGCCAGTCATCCCGTTTTCACAATCATGACGTGGGGTTAGCGTGATTAAAGCCGTTATTAGCGGGACCGGTCTCTACACACCGCCAGCAACCATTGATAATGACGAACTGGTCGAAGCCTTCAACCAGTACGTTGAACTGTTCAACGCCGAGAACGCAGATGCCATCGCCAGTGGCGATGTGACGCCGCTGCAGCCATCGTCCTCCTCGTTTATCGAGAAAGCCTCCGGCATCAAGCGCCGCCATGTGATCGACAAGGATGGCATTCTCGATCCCAAACGCATGAAGCCCTATATCCCCGATCGCAGCAACGAGGAGCCCTCGGTGCAATGCGAAATGGCTGTGACAGCCTGTCGTGAGGCCCTGGAGCAAGCGGGCAAGTCTGCACAGGATGTTGATGCCGTGATCGTTGCCTGTTCCAACCTTCAGCGAGCCTACCCGGCTGTTTCAATCGAGGTTCAGGAAGCGCTGGGTATCGACGGCTTTGCCTACGATATGAACGTGGCGTGCAGCTCCGCTACGTTCGGCCTTCAGGCGGCTGTCAATTCTGTCGAGAACGGCACTGCCCGTTCTGTTCTGGTCGTCAGCCCGGAAATCTGTTCCGGCCACCTGAATTTCCGAGATCGGGACAGTCACTTTATTTTTGGTGACGCCTGCACAGCCATTCTGGTTGAGCGCGAAGAAGATACCCGTGAGGGGCAGGGATTCGAGATTCTCGGTACCAGCCTGAAAACCAAGTTTTCGAACAATATCCGGAATAATTTCGGGTTTCTGAACCGTGCCGATGATTCCGGTGTTGGTAAACCCGACAAGCTCTTCGTTCAGCAGGGTCGCAAGGTGTTCAAGGAGGTGTCGCCGCTGGTTGCCGAGACCATCCAGAAACAGCTGCAAAGCCTGTCTCTGGCGCCGGATGATCTCCGTCGCATGTGGTTGCACCAGGCTAACCTGAATATGAATCAGCTGATTGCCCGCAAGGTGCTGGGTCGCGATGCCACTGAGGAAGAGGCACCGGTGATTCTGGATGAGTACGCCAACACCAGCTCCGCCGGTTCGATCATCGCCTTCCACAAGCACAAGGATGACTTTGTCAGTGGCGATCTCGGGGTAATCTGTTCGTTCGGGGCAGGTTATTCCATCGGCAGCGTGGTGGTACGCCGCCGGTAGGAGTCTTCCGGTTCAGGTCGTTGCCAGGGCCCGGAGGGTGTCTGGCAGCGGGGCCGAGGAACGTGTTTCCCGGTCGAACCACACGATTTTCGCATAGCCTTCCGCATAAACAGCGCCGGTGTCGACATCTGTCAGCAAATGATAGGTGTCGAGGCTGGTGTTACCCGCCTTGTCGGCGTATGTTTTCACCTCAACCGTTGCCGGGTGGTTCAATTCCTTTAGAAAGGTGGCACTGGTCTTTATAATAACCGGGCCGGTCGGCTCTTCGGGGCCGCCCAGCTCCAGTGAGGCCAGCCAGACAATGCGCGCTTCCTCAAAGAATCGGAAGTAGACTGTATTGTTGGCATGGCCGTATGCATCCATGTCTCCCCAGCGGAGCGGCATGGTAATCGTGCTTACAAGATTTCCCGGTACTGACATCGGTTTCTCCGGAACAACGGTTTAATAATAAAAAAAGTAGCGCCGGTATTTTCGACGAATTGAAACGAATTAAACAACCCAAGAGCAGATGATGAAACACATTTTTATCCGGCGCCGGCTGTTTACGCTCACCATGTTGGTGTCCCTGGCCATATTCCTGCCAGTGGGCCAGGCCTTCGCGCAGAATATGCAGCAGCCCGCCCCCGAAGGGTCTGTTCCGGTTGACCCGAAAGATCCCTGGGAAAACTGGAACCGCAAGGTATATACCTTCAACGAGACCATCGACCGCTGGTTCCTGAAGCCGGTCGCGCAGGCCTACAGGACGTTTACCCCGCAGATTGTTGACCGTGGTATTACCAACTTTTTCAATAACCTGACTGAGCTCCGGAACTTCACCAACAGTGTGCTGCAGTTGAAAGGGGAGTCTGCGGTGGTGGCTGTCGGCCGCTTTACCTACAACACCACCTTCGGCCTGGGCGGTCTGATTGATGTGGCAACCGCCTTTGATCTCCCGGAGCGGCCCGAGGACTTTGGCCAGACCCTGGGATACTGGGGCGCGGGATCCGGGCCCTACCTTATGCTGCCGTTTCTCGGCCCGTCCACGCCAAGGCACTTTACCGGGTTTGCAACTGACGGCTTTGCGCTGCCATCAGCGTGGGATACTGTGGACAGTCCGGAAGTTTATTACGCTCGGGCCGTGCAGGTAGTTGATAAGCGCGCGGATTTGATTCCCGCGGAAAGCTTCATATCCGGCGACAGCTACGTATTTGTCCGAAACGCCTTCCTGCAGCGTCGGGAATTCCTGATCAATGATGGGAAAGTGGTCAACGATCCGTTTGCCAGCGGTGATGATGAGGATCTGATGCTCGATGATTTCTGAGCGTCATCGGGATTGATAGGAGGTCAGCGGTGCTGAAGGATCCAAGAATAGTCAAATTCCGGAAAATGCTGGCCGAGGCGCCGAACTACGAAGTCTGGAAGGCCGCAGCGTTGGAACTGGACTTTCTGGAAGGTAACGCCGAGTGGAAAGAGGATTTCGCCTCCGACCTCTATCACTATGAACTGATTTACGACCGCCTGAGCAATCTTAAGCAGTATCGCCAGCAGAATGATGTGGAACGTCTGAAACGGGCCCTCCGGGAAGGACTGCACCACGATCTAGGGAATATGGGCAACCCGGTGCTCTACACGCGGTCGCGAGTTGGCACCAAACACCTGATTGAAGAATACATCACCCAGGTTTGCGAAGCGCTGGATTATCTCTGTGATCAACCGGTGCCCGGTTTTCCCGTTGCGGACAAGCTTCAGTTTTTCCGCGATACCCTTACCAGCTACGGTCGACCAGCACTTTTGCTCAGCGGCGGTGCGACCCTTGGTGTGTTCCACTTCGGGGTAATCAAGGCCCTCTGGGAAAAGGGGCTTCTGCCTCAGGTCATTGCCGGCTCAAGTATTGGCGCCATTATCGCGGGTATTCTTGGTGTACACACCGACGCGGAAATCCCCGAAATGCTGGTGCCGGAGAACCATAATCTGAAAGCCTGGAAGTGGCGTGGCCTGCTCAGCGCGGTGCGCGGAGACGGGCTCATGGATCAGGAAGAGCTTCGAAATTGCCTGCGTGGCAATATCGGTGAATACACCTTTGAAGAGGCTTACCAGCGTACTGGCCGTTCGATCAATGTGAGTGTCTCACCGGTTCAGGCCCACCAGAAGGCTCGCTTGCTGTGCGGATACACCTCGCCTTACCTGATGGTCTGGAGTGCAGTGTTGGCCAGCGCCGCGGTTCCCGGTATTTTCCCGCCGGTTACCCTGATGAAAAAGGACATTCAGGGCAACACGCTACCCTATATGCCGCGCCTGAAGTTTGTGGATGGCTCGGTTGTCAGCGACCTCCCGATTGAACGTTTGATGCACCTGTACGATGTGAATTACACCATCGTGAGCCAGACCAATCCCCACGTGGTGCCGTTCCTGAGCCAGCGGGGGCGGGATGAAAAGTTGTCCCTTGGCAACCTGCCCATGCACTTGTTGAAATCCGAAATCCAGTTTCATGGCCAGGGGGTGTTCGACTACCTGCGCAAACGCCTCAGGCCGGAACTTCTGCGGCAGATGTCCGGTCAGCTGTACACTATCATGGCGCAGCGCTATTCGGGAGACGTTACCATTGCGCCCTCATATTCGTTCAAGGATTACAGCAGGATGCTGGCAAATCCAGATCCTGCCTACGTGCGGCAGATGATTCTGGCCGGCGAACGGGCCACCTGGCCGAAGATATCCATGATCCGTTCCCATGCCCGTATCTCGAAAACCCTGGAGCGGTGTGTCCGGCGGCTCAAGCAACAGAACCGGCGCACCGCCGAGCTCAGACTGATCAGCAACGCGGATTCCGGTACGTCCTGATATGTATTACGACTTTTTCGGCTTTCGCGAACCGCCGTTTTCCATTGCTCCAGACCCTCGTTACCTGTATCTGAGCGATCGCCACAAGGAGGCGCTGGCGCACCTGATGTATGGGGTTCAGGGGCAGGGCGGCTTCATCGTGATCACCGGTGAAGTGGGAACCGGGAAAACAACGGTTTCCCGCTGCTTCATCGAGAACGTTCCGGATAACGTAGATATCGCGCTGATCCTTAACCCAAGGCTCTCTGCGCGGGAATTGCTGTCCTCCATCTGCGATGAGCTGGAAATACCCCACGAGATCAGTGCCACCATCAAGGAACTGGTGGATCTGATTAACCAGGACTTGCTCAAGGCCCATGCGGCCGGGCGACACAAGGTTCTGATGATCGATGAGGCCCAGAATCTGTCGGCCGAGGTACTGGAACAGCTGCGGCTTCTGACCAACCTGGAAACGGCAGAGAAAAAACTGCTGCAGATTGTTTTGCTGGGCCAGCCCGAATTGCAGGAAATGCTGGCGCTTCCGGAGCTGCGCCAACTGAACCAGCGCGTAACCGCGCGGTACCATCTGGATGCCATCGGCCGGGAAGAATTGCCCGCCTACCTTCGCTACCGGCTCAGCGTCGCCGGTATGCGAGGCGATATTTTCTCGCAGCGGGCGGTGAATCGTCTTTACCGCGAAAGCCAGGGTATTCCCCGGCTGATCAATCTGATCAGCGACCGGGCGTTACTGGGCGCGTATGCCGAAGGGGAACATGAAATCACGGCTGATCACATCCGCCACGCGGCAAAGGAAGTGCGGGGACACTCGATTGGTCCCGCGCCTTCACGATCAGGCCGGTCGCCGGACAGGTCCCAGTACCTGGTTGTTGCCGCTTCGATTCTGGTGGCTATCATCGGAACCGCCTGGCTGTTTGAGCGGTGGTCCCCCGACAGTTCAGCTTCGACGGGGCACTCGTCGGCAGAGCCTCTTGAAGGCGCGGTTGAACGGTTGGAAGAGCAGGAGCAAGAACAGGAAAGAGTGGGTGAAGGGTCTGGAAATTTGCCAGAAGAGCCGCCGGAGCCGGGCGAACTGGCCGTTCCGGATCAACTTCTGGATTCGGTGTCGGCGTTTCAGGTACTTTTCGGAATCTGGGGGCGGAACTATCAACCAGCGGAAGCACCTGTGGCCTGCGACTGGGCCAGAGAAAATGGGCTGGGTTGCCTTAATCGCCAGGGCAGCCGCCGGAGCCTGGAGTTTCTTGATCGCCCGGCAATGCTTCAGCTCCAGGATGAGGCAGGTAACACCGGATTCGTCGTCCTCCGCCATCTGAATGGCGATACGGCAGAAGTTGCCATGCCCTCTGGCAATCAGACCGTGTCCTTTGCCAGTATCGAGCGATACTGGTTCGGAGAATATCGGGTATTGTGGCGCTTGCCGGAATACCTTACAGGGGACGGTTTTTACAGCAATGGTGGTGGCGAACAACTCTGGATTGGCGCCCGAATGATGGATCTGGCAGACCGGCACAGTAAATCCCGTGCAGAGAGCGACCGCGTTAAACGTATGAACGCGGAAGAGCAGGTTCGCTGGTATCAGGCATTACGGGGGCTCACTGTGGATGGCATTGCCGGCGCTATGACCATCATCCAGATCAATAATGATCTGGAAGCCTCCATCCCTCGCCTGAAGCCCCTGAAGCCGGAAGGTCGAGAGTAGTCATGTCTTACATTCTTGACGCATTGCGAAAATCCGAAACCGAGCGGCGGCAGGGTCGCGTTCCGGACCTCGGCCAACAGGTGCAGTTGATTCACCGGCCGAAGAAAAAGAGGGTGTCACCAGCTCTCTGGGTGTCGCTGGCACTGTTGCTGAACGCCGCAGTCCTGGCCTTTGTGTTCTGGCCGGGAACGCCGTTGCCGTGGTTTGCGGAGTCACAATCAGAGGCGCCAGCCGCCCTGGAGAAAGCGACGGTCCCTGAACCTGTGCCGGTACCGACCGCGACCGAGGCAGAACCGACATCAGAAGATCCCGTCGCGGAGACGGGGGCAATCCCGGAGCCCGATCCTGTTGAGGCAACGCCGTCGCAGATCGCCTCAGAACCTCCGGTAGCGGAGAGCAGGGATCGGGCGACGGTTATTGTGCCATCATCCGCAATATCCGAAACCGCGGTGCCGATGGTGGAACAGGAGCAGGCGGGCCGTGTGCCTCATCTGGTAGAGTTGCCGCTTTCATTCCAGAAGAGCGTTCCCGACTTGACCTTTAACAGCCATATTTACTCTTCGTCTCCTGGGTCACGCCGGGTGATGATCAACGATACCTACCTTCGGGTGGGCGATACCTTTGAAGGCCTGCGGGTGGACGACATCACCGAAGAGGGTGTGGTTCTGAGCCGTGACGGTCGCCGCTTCCGGGTTGGTGTGGTGCGGGACTGGGTGAGCCCCCGCTGATGGCACTCACCGACGACATCAAGCAATCCATCCAGCAAGGCTATCGCGATGTGCTTGCCGGCAAGGACATTCGGGCGCGCTATGGTCAGCGTCTGATGATTGCCGAAATTGCCAAGTACATGGGCGATATCACAGAGAACGATGGCCAGAGAACCTCTCCGGCTGCGGCCTGTGTTGTGGAGGCGGGCACAGGTACCGGCAAGACCCTCGCTTACCTGATCGCCGCCATTCCGGTGGCTAAAGCCCTGGGCAAAACCCTGGTTATATCCACCGCGACCGTCGCCCTACAGGACCAGATTGTGCTCAAGGACCTCCCGGACCTGAAGAAGCACAGCAAGATGGACTTCAACTGGACGCTCGCCAAGGGCCGGGGTCGCTACCTGTGCATGTCCCGACTGGAAGCACGCTTGCACGATGAGGGTAATACCGACAGCGATACCATGCCCCTGTTCCTGCTGGATGGCCCCAAAAACGAAGAACCTGGTACCCGGGCGTTCTTTGAAGAGATGCTGGCAAGTTATGGTTCACGGGAATGGGACGGTGACCGGGACCATTGGCCGGAGCAGATTCCGGACGATGTCTGGCGACAGGTGACCACGGACCACCGCCAGTGCACCAACCGCCATTGCAGCTACTTTGACAGCTGCGCGTTTTTCGATGCCCGTAAAGATCTCGACGATGCTGATATCGTGGTAGCCAACCACGACCTGGTGCTGGCCGATCTGGCCTTGGGCGGCGGGGCGATTTTGCCGGAGCCGGAGAATGCCCTGTATATCTTTGATGAGGCTCATCATCTTCCGGACAAAGCGCTGAACCACTTTGCGGCGTCGCTCCCGCTTAACGCCACCCGGCAATGGCTGAAACAGCTTTCCCAGGCGCTTGTTAAAATGCAGCCTTATCTGGCAGCCGGCACCCAGGCCGCCAAGTCCCTGGATCGCATCAGTTCTGCCTCAAGGGAAGTGGATCTCGTGCTGAACCGGGTTTACGAGGAAGCCGAGCAGAATACCGGGTGGGAGTTCAACGAGGAGCGCCGGACGGCCCAATGGCGTTATCCGGAGGGTGAACTGCCGGAAGCCATGGCAGATCTATCAGCCGAGAGCCGCATTGCGACCGCCAATATGGTCCGCCAGCTTGGCGTTCTTGCAGACGAACTGCAGGGAGCATTCGACGAGCGCAAGGAACATGAGATTGACCGGGAAACCGCAGAAGCATGGTACCCGGTGATTGGCTCTTTCCACGCAAGGGCCGAGGACCAGTTGAGACTCTGGACCGCCTGGTGCGAGCAGGGCAATGCAAAACCCGCCAGCGAGTCAGAAACGGATTCTGAAGCGGGTGAAGAGAAGGAATCCAGGCCGCCAGTGCAGAAAAGCCCGCCACCGGCCCGCTGGGCTGTGCGTCAACGCTGGGACCATGCCGAAGACATTACGCTTTACAGTTCACCGGTACTGGCGGACAACCTCCTTTACTCCCGGCTATGGTCCCGGGCCTACGGCGCCGTGCTCACCAGTGCCACCCTGACCGCCCTGGGCAGGTTTGATCGCCTGAACGCCCGGGCGGGATTACCCCAGGGCAGCCGCTTCCTGGTTGTTCCCAGCTCATTCCGCTATGGCGAGATGGCGACGGTCGAGGTCCCGGCGATGTCCGCCATGCCGACGGACGACGGTTTTGCTGATGAGCTTGTTAAACGACTGCCGGACCTGTGGGCCGGCGAGAAAGCGACGTTGGTATTGTTCACTTCCCGGCGCCAGATGCAGCAGGTTCGGGACGCTCTTGCCCCTGATTACCCGGAGCTGATCATCACCCAGGACGATATGGCCAAGGGCGAGGTGCTCAGGCAGCATTGCAGCCGGGTCGATGAGGGACGGCCCAGTGTCCTGTTTGGCGTGGCCAGTTTCGCCGAGGGCATCGATTTGCCCGGAAAGTACCTGCACCACGTTGTGATTACCCGTCTGCCGTTTTCAGTGCCCGATGACCCTATTGAGGCGAGCCTGGCAGAGTGGGTAACCCAACGAGGCGGTAATCCCTTTATGGAAATCACCGTTCCGGATGCTTCGATCAAACTGGTCCAGGCGGTGGGCCGGCTACTTAGAACCGAACAGGATACTGGCAGGGTGACCATTCTGGATCGCAGGATCATTGCCCGGCGGTATGGTCAGCTGCTGCTGGATGCCTTGCCGCCTTTCCGCCGAATTATCGAACGTTAGATCTCATCGACAAACCATTCAGCCATAAAAAAAGAGCCGCCCCCGGAGGGTTGGCTCTCATCAAATGGGTTCTTTCGAACCCGGGCGTCGAAACAACGCGGAACAAGAAATCTGAAGGCCTGAAGTTTCAGAATTCCTGGTGAGGTTTCCCTCACCGTTGGAATAATAGTAGGGGATTAGAGGGCGTAGACGGATCGTCCAAAGGGCGTAGCGGGCTTAGATAGTTGAAGCAAAATGTGATGCTCATCACATTTTTGCTCCCTTGGGTGTCAGCCTTCCAGTAGCCCCAGATCCCGGGCCCGAGCCAGTGCCTCGGTCCTGCGGCCGACGCCCAGTTTGCCGTAAAGGTTGCGAATATGAGCTTTTACGGTAGCCGGCGCGACCTTCATTTTTGAGGCAATATCCTTATTGGCATGCCCCTCGTGAATCAACTCCAGCACTTCCAGCTCTCTTTGGCTGAGTGGTTCCGGTAGTGCTTCCGGATCAATTGCCGGACGTTCAGGCACACTGGCCCCTGAGCTTATGCTGCTTTTGAGGTGTATCTGACGAGACTCTCTTTGATCAACAAGCATCTTCCTGACGTTGGCGTTCCAGCTGCCAGGTGAGTTCAGCGCGGGCAGATCCAGCAGTAGGGTACGAAGATCCGGACTCTCTTCGGCAAACAGCCGCATGAACCCGGCCTCGGAAGCCAGGGTTACAGCACGGGTCAGCATCTGTTCCGATTCGTCTTTCCGCTCCTGTTGTGCAAGGGCCTCGCCGTAGACCAACAGTATCTCCACCAGGTGACGGTTGTGGGCATTGCGTTCAGCCGGTTTCAGTAAGGCGCTGAGTATTTCCTGGGCACGCTCTGGCTGGTTAAGTGCCACCAGCACACGAGCTTCGCTGATCCGGCTTTGTTCCAGGTGAAGCGGGTTCGTGAATTCGGTGTCGGGCCTGGAATCCAGGCTGGCACGTGCCTTTTCCGGGTGACCGGCGGCAAGATAGCACCGGGCAAGAAGAGCGGTGCTGGCAGGCGGCTCGAAAACAATCTGCTCGCGGCGCTTTCGGCCTGTCTGGGAAGCGTCTTCCAGGGCCTCAATTGCGTCCTCAAGTTTGCCCTCGCTGAAGGCAAGGTGACCACGAACGTATTGAATGATTACGTGCTGCCCCGGCTCCGTGCCCCGTTCAACATGCTCCAGCAGAGGCTGGAGGTGCGTGGTGGCGAGCTGGGGATGATTTCGCTCCCGGTGGATTTCACACAGGGTGCTGTTCTGCCAGCAGGAGATGAGTCTTGGTTGGCTGGGGTCTGAGTAGTGTCGGTCTACCCATTGCCGGATGTCGGTGCAGGTTTCCAGCGCCAGATCGATATCACCCCGATTGTACTGTATCCACGCCAACAGGCCGCCACTGGATAACACGGTGCTGGGTTTATGCTCTACCTGTCCATAACGAACGGCAGACTGGAGCGCGCCTTCGGCCTCGGTAAGCTCACCCTTGCCGTAGTAATCAAGGCCCAGCCCGTAATAGGTTACGGACTTCAAAGGGATACGGGTGTGGTCTATCTCCCTGAGCACCTGTCGGGTGAGGTCGGCGGCGCTTTTGTCGTCACTCCGGGTTCGGGCTAAATACGAGCGCATCAGCGAGATCTCGCTTTGCAACCCCAGGGCCCCTTCGGCATCCGGATGGGAATCAGCTACCTGCCGGTCCAGCAGATCCTCAAGTGCCGACAGTAGAGGCTCGAGCGTGTCCACCCGATTCGCAAAGAACAGTCCCCAGATCCGGAGCATCTGGAGCTGCGGATGATCGGTTACCAGTTCCTTTGGCAGGGCATCGAGCCAGTCCAGCACGGGAAGGTGATAACCACTATGGATCAGATTGTTGCCATGTTCCGCCAGTACCCGGGCCAGCCACGACCAGTCCTCCTGACGGACAATCTGGGCAATGGCCTCCTGAACATGACCGTGGGCCAATAACCATTCCACAGTGCGTTGCCAAAGGTAGGTTGCCTTCTCCGGTTCTGTGTGACTGATCCTTAGCAACAGCGCATCCCGGAACAGGTCGTGGTATCGGAACCATTCGTTCCGGGTATCCAGCGGAATCAGGAACAGGTTCTGGCTCAGGAGCTTTTCGAGCATCTCCTGGCTGTCGTCCGACTCACGAATTGAGTCACAAAGGGACGCACAGAGCCGAGGACAGCAGGCGGTTTCAAGCAGGAAATCCGCAATATCCCGGGGTTGCTGTTCCAGCACTTCGCTCAGGACATAATCGCTTATATAGCGCTCATCCAGATTTAACTGATTTCCGGATTTGGCTGCGTCCTTCCCGGAAAATGTCGAAGAAAGCGCGGATAGCTGCATGGCGGCCACCCAGCCTTCGGTTTTGCGGACAATGGCATGGACATCCTCGTCACTGATATCAAGCCCCATGGTGTCGCGGAAAAACTGCCGGCATTCGTCTTCAGAAAAGGCCAACAGGCCAGGGTGTATGTCCTGGATCCAGCGGCGAACGCGCCAGCGTGCCAGTGGCAATGGTGGCTCCGTTCGGGACGCCAGGGTAATCAGGATTTCCGGCGGCAAATAGTCGATGAAATAGCCGAACTGCCTGTGGATGGCCGGGTTTCCAATAAAGTGGAAGTCGTCCAGGACCAGGGCCCACGCACTGCCGTCCTGAGCCAGGAGATTGATCAGGCCGGTAATGGCCTCGGTAAAGGTTTCATCGGATTGGTGGGCCAGTTGTTTACGCAACTCGGCCGCATCGGTCAGCCCGGCCTGTTCGAAGGCGCCGATGACGTACTGCCAGAATCGCCGGGGTTCATTATCGTGTTCATCCAGGGAAAGCCAGGCGGTAGGTGAGGAAACCCGCGAGCACCACTGGGCCACCAGTGTAGTCTTTCCAAAGCCGGCCGGCGCAATCACCAGATTCAGCCGTTTGGGGCTTTGGGGCTCAAGCAGGGCGCTCAACCGGTCACGCTTGACCGCGCGCGAGTCTGACGTTGGCCTGAGAAACTTGGTGGTAAGCAGCATGGATTCCCTGAAAACTGGAGTGTTGAATTGCCCAGACAGGGCATAAAGGATTGTGTCCTTTGTAATCACCAAGTCAAGGGCCATGAAGCCACTTTAATCACGCCAGGGTTTTATCAGAGGCTGCGTAAATGCAATTTTGGTCTAAACTGTGTGAAAGTAGTTGCCTATATTAAAAAAGAATGAAAACCTGTATTTTTATGCGTATTCTTCAACAAGGTCCTTCGATCTCCAGGGAGCAGCAGATTCAATGAAACTACAACAGTTGCGCTATATCTGGGAAGTTGCGCATCACGATCTGAATGTGTCAGCAACCGCTCAAAGCCTGTTTACATCCCAGCCGGGTATCTCCAAACAGATCCGGCTGCTGGAGGACGAACTGGGGCTGGAAGTGTTTGCCCGCAGCGGCAAGCATCTCACCCGCATTACACCAGGCGGTGAAATCATTATCCGGGAAGCGGGAGAGATCCTGCGGCGGGTTGAGGGCATCAAGAAAATCGCCCAGGAATTCAGCAACCAGCGCAAGGGCGATCTGAGTATCGCCACGACTCATACTCAGGCGCGGTATGCGTTGCCACCGATTATCAGCGGTTTCATTGAAGAATACCCGGACGTATCCCTGCATATGCACCAGGGTACGCCCATGCAGATCTCCGAGATGGCGGCCAGCGGAGCGGTGGACTTTGCTATCGCGACCGAAGGCATGGAGCTGTTTAACGATCTGATCATGATGCCCTGTTACAAATGGAACCGGAGCGTCATCGTGCCCAAGGATCATCCTCTGGCCAAATTACCGGAATTGACGCTACCAGAGCTGGCAGAGTACCCACTGGTGACCTATGTGTTCGGTTTCACCGGCAGATCCAAGCTTGATGAGGCGTTCCAGTCCCAGGGGCTCACACCCAAGGTGGTATTCACCGCAGCGGATGCGGACGTCATCAAAACCTACGTAAGGCTGGGTCTTGGCGTCGGAATTGTTGCCAGTATGGCATTCGATCCCAAAACCGACACGGATCTGGTCGCGCTTGATGCCCGCAAGCTGTTCCGTCCCAGTGTCACGCGAATCGGCTTCCGGAAGGGGACTTTCCTGAGGGGGTATATGTATGATTTCATTCATCGATTTGCGCCCCACCTCACCAAGGAAAAGGTGGACGAGGCCGTGTCCCATCAGGGTAGCCGGTCTGAAATCGAGGAACTGTTCAGGGATGTCGAGCTACCCACTCACTAAAAGGTGAGCGCGTAGTATGCGCCCGGGTTAGTCCCGGGCGATCAGGTTGCCGGCGTGCAGTCCGCATTCTTTCTGGGTAGCTTCTTCCCACCACCAGCGACCCTCCCGCTCGTGCTGCCCGGGCAATACAGGACGGGTGCAGGGCTGGCAGCCGATACTCACGAAGCCTTTCTCGTGCAGCTCGTTATAGGGCGCCTCGGACATCCGGATGTAATCCCACACCTCTTTTGACGTCCAGTTCGCCAGCGGATTGAACTTAATCAGTGTTTTGTCATCGGTTGAGAAGGCAGTGTCCTCCTGAACAACCGGTACATCGTTGCGTGTGCCCGGGCTCTGGTCCTTGCGCTGCCCGGTAATCCAGGCGTCAACGGTTGCCAGCTTGCGGCGCAGGGGATTGACCTTGCGAATGCCGCAGCATTCACTGTGTCCATCCTCGTAGAAGCTGAACAGACCTTTCTTGTTCACCAGATCCTGTACTTCCTGAGCATCCGGAAACAGAACCTCGATCTCGATGCCGTAGTGCTTGCGCACCCGCTCCACAAACTCGTAGGTTTCCGGGTGAAGACGGGCTGTGTCCAGGGTAAAAACCTTCAGGTTGTCGGTCAGTTTGTGTGCCATTTCAATCAGCACGACATCCTCCGCGCCACTGAAGGAGATGGCTATGTTGTCGTACTGTTTGAGGGCGGCTTTGAGAATCGAGCGGGGGCTCTGGTCTTCGAGCTCTTCCCGCAGGGTCTGAATATCGGTCATGGCCCGGCATTGCCTTATCTGAGAGTGCAAGAGGATCTAACTGTTCGAAAAGGCTACCATTAAATGCCTCATACCCTGAAGGAATGACAATCTATATGGTTATTCCGCGCTTAAGAGCCCGGGTTTACACTTCTACGATGCAATCACGCCCGGTTTTTCTTATCATACGCTCCGAATAGCGGCACACGGACAAACCGACGTTGCCCTTAACCAATTGAAGCAGGAGATCGTTGTGGAACTGGCATGCCTTGACCTTGAAGGAGTATTGATCCCGGAAATCTGGATCGCGTTCGCCGAAAAGACCGGCATTGAAGAGCTCAAGGCAACCACCCGCGATATTCCGGATTACGACGTGCTGATGAAGCAGCGTCTGAAGCTGCTGGACCAGCACGGCTACGGGTTGCCCCAGATCCAGGAAGTAATCGGGGAACTGGACCCGCTGCCCGGCGCCCGGGAATTTCTGGATTGGCTGCGGGAGCGTTTTCAGGTGGTGATTCTGTCTGACACCTTCTACGAATTCGCGATGCCCCTGATGAAGAAACTGGGTTACCCGGCGTTGCTTTGTCATAAGCTGGAAGTGGCAGACGACGGACAGATCACCAACTACCTGCTGCGTCAACGCGACCCCAAGCGCCAGTCCGTAAGGGCGTTTCAGCTTTTGAATTACCGGGTGATTGCGGCGGGTGATTCCTACAACGACACCACCATGCTGGGGCAGGCCGAAGCCGGTATCCTTTTCCACGCTCCACAGAACGTAATCGACGAGTTCCCGCAGTTCCCTGCAGTGCATAACTTCGAGGATCTGAGGCAGGAGTTTCTGAAGGCAAGTGCTATTCACAACGCCTGATTGGAAGACTGAAATCGGGGTCAGAAGAACGCTTTCTTCTGACCCCACGTTCACGCATGTTCACGATCACTCAATAACCAGCTCTTCCAGAAACCGCATCAAAGGCCCGACTTTCGCGAGCGTCTCCTGATACTCAGCTTCGGGATCTGAATCCGCAACAATACCGCCACCACCCCAGCAACGAATCGTACCCTGGCCATCACAAAGCATGGTTCGTATCGCAATATTGCTGTCCAGCGTGCCATCCAGTCCGCGATAGAAAATCGAGCCGCAGTAAGGGCCACGCCAGTGGGGTTCAAGCTCGCGGATGATTTCCATCGCCCTGATCTTGGGCGCGCCAGTGATTGATCCGCCCGGAAAAGCGTCAAACAGGGCTTTCATGGGCGTGACACCCTCGGCCAGCTCGGCGCGGATATGGCTGACCAGATGATGAACGTTGCGGTAGGACTCCAGTGCAAAGAGCTTGTCGACTTTCACACTGCCTGGCTTTGCGTTCAGGCTCAGATCGTTGCGGAGCAGGTCGACGATCATCAGGTTTTCGGCAAGGTCCTTTTCGGAGCCTTCCAGTTCAGTGGCGTAGGCTGAATCGCTCTCCGGAGTGCCGCCCCTCGGCCGGGTGCCCTTGATAGGGCTGGTAGTGACAGTCCGGTCGTGTATCTCGAGAAAACGCTCGGGGGAGACCGACAGGATGGATGCCTCTCCGGCGCGAATGAAACCGCTATAGGGCGTAGGGTTAGCATCCGAAAGCGCCTGGAATGCTTGCCAGGGATCACCCGTGAAATGACCTGAAAATTCCTGTGAGAGGTTCGCCTGATAACAATCGCCGGCTTCAATGTATTGGCGAACCCTTTCTACGCTCGTCCTGAAGGCATCCGGTGTTTGCCTGGGCTGAAATCGGGACACCATAGACCATCCGGTGGTGGCTGCTGGTTCGTCCGAGCCCAGCCACTGCTCCAGCAGATTCCGTGTCTCACCAGGGCACTGCGGATGAATCCAGAGCCAATACTGATCTGTCTTGCGATTGTGACTGGCCGTCCAAAGGTAGAAACCTGCAGACATGAGGGGAATATCCAGGGATGGGCATAGCTCTCTGAGCCGGCTTTCCCTGACATACCCGAGCTCATAGCCCATAAAACCGATCCACCCGCCGGACAGGCATTCCGGGTTAGGCTCCTGTTTGATCTGGTACTGACGGACGAGGCTTTCCATGCTCTGGGCAAGCTGATCGGAGCAGAAATCTGCAAGCACAGGTTGCTGGAGTACTTCGGTGGCAAGAGCTCTGGCAGAAAATCCGCTGAAAACTCCTCGGGCCGGGCCGTTACCGACACTCCCGATATAGGCGAAATCCGTTTCCCGGCAGGCATAGCTTAGCAGGCGATGGTAGCCATTCTGATTGAGTTCAAGCGCGGTTGCCGGGTTCAAGTTGCCTCCGGATTCTTTGAGAAATGATAAATGGAACACAAAACGGGCGTTGTAGGTTTTGGGGACTCGCTGATCTAATGAAAATGCTCTTTGCGACTAGTGTCGGTCTACCAATTGATGGGCATTCTAGCCGAGTTGGAAGAGTCTCCCCAGTATAAAAACTAAATTGGAAGCCTTCTCCCGGATGGGAAGTCAGAGCATTCCACGCCATATGGAGTAAATATGACGATGTACAGAATTCCGACTAAATGCGTTTTTCTCGTGTTTCTTTTTCTAACTTGGTTTTCGGTAACAGCAAGTTCCCAGGAAAACCTAGCGAACGATTCTGGCATTTTGTCGGACGGCAAGCTCACGAAGGAGGAGTTAGCGGCAGCAATGTTAACAGCAGAGAAGGACCTTACGTCCATGCTAAAAGCATCCATGTCTGATCTAGAGCAGGAGTTAGAGAGCTCTGCGATTTTTGGGCCTGGGGCATGGATGGTTCTTAAAGATCGTAAACTCAAAAAAGTTACGTTGGACGAGAAGTCTGAAAATGCACCTCCTTCAGCGAAGCTGCAAGTTTTCAGGGCTAGCCTGCGGTCTTTGGCCCGGCACAATAAAATTGATGCCGCGTTAATTGTTTATCCAGGCACCATAACCAAAGAAGGTGAGAAGCAGAGGGTTGTAGTAGTAGAGCATGAACATCGACTGGGCATCTCAGGCTTGAAATTGATTCCTCTTGAGTTAGACCAAGGGGATGTCTCATTCGGAGCTGCTATGTCGCAGGAAAAGTCGTTTCAGATCTTTTATGACCAGAAGAAAAAGGGTGTCTGAGTGTCAGGCGCAAGCCGTAGCTTAGGGTTCCTGAACTGTGCGTTCATTCACGGACTCGGACTGTAAAACAATCTTAAATGGAGGTGTGAGGTTACAGAACTTCACAAAAATAAAACTCGGAAAACAATCAAAAAGAGTTTACTCAAGGAGATAATAATGAAAGGCCTGAAGAAACTTGCTCTTGCTACAGCAGTCGCTGCTGCCCCTTTCGCAGCAAATGCAGACCTCAAGGCGTTGGATGATAGCGCAATGGGGAACGTAACTGGTCAGGCGGGTGTAACTATCGAATTGGAAACCCGCGTTTCCATCGGCGAGTTCACCTACACCGATGAAGGTACGTTCGCGGTATCTGACATCGAAATCGGCGGTGCCAATGCGAGTGGTCTGATTCCTACAGACCCAAACACGGGTGACCCCGTTGCTGTTCCTGGTTTGGCTACTCAAAGCAATCTGCTGGACGACCTGAAGATCGATATTGATGTTGCGGCAGATGGCGACGCAGTTATCCATGTTGGTTCAAACACTGGCGCGCCCATCGACTGGGGTATGCAGGTTGGCGAGATGTCCCTGCGCGCTGCGGATAACTCCGAGAACACCACCCTCATTTCCGACATGAAAGCTTGGGGTCTGTTGGGTGCTCTGGATATTCGCGTTGACACCACGGACGTCGCAGCTGGTGCTAACACTGGCACTCTGAACCTGGATGTTGCCTTCACTGTCGAGCAAATGGACTTTGAGGTAGACTTCCTGGCGGTTGGCATTACCGGCCTGAGCATCCAAGGTGCAAACGCTGGCGGTCAGACATACACTGACGCAGAGATTGCTGCGCTTCTGAACGATGCAAACGGTGAAGACCCGGTACTTGAAGGCACCCTCGCTGCGCTTGCTTCCGGCAATAACGGCGCCAACAAATCCTTCGCGGTTGCCCGCCTTGATGTATACAAAGGTGACAATCTTGATGGATCACGTGCGGATGTCCTGCGCGTAGACGTTGACGATGTGCTGATGGATGTGAACATCCAAGAGACCCGTGTTGGTGGAACTAACATCGGTACTATCGGTATCGATAACCTCCACATCTCTGACACCAAGCTGGCTGTATACGGTCACTAATCTGACCTAAAGCCAAAGTTGGTGAAACGCCCCGCTCTGCGGGGCGTTTTTATTGGCCAGATAAAAATTTAAGCCAATAAAAAACGGCAGCCAACCCTGGCTGCCGCTTTCCAATCGACTCAGCGCATTCTGCGTTATTGATCCGGCACCGCAATAGAAAGATCAAACCCACCACCAGGCCGCGGCGTCAACGTAATCGGCCCTTCATTGATAGCCTGTGGAACCTCGATCTGGTCAATCCCCGGCGGGTTACCAATACTGAAGTTCAGATTCTGGCCATCAAAGCCAATCCCCAGTTGATCGTTAAGAAACGTCTGTGTAAAAGGCTCTTCCGGAATCTCTGCCTGCTGCCCAAAGATTATTGGAGGAATTGTCGGGGTAAACTCTGCTGGCGGCTGTGCCCGCGCCAGTTCTTCCTGGGGCAGCAGCAGGGCGCGGCGGAGGAATTCCTCTTCTGCGTTTTCCAGGGCATCGGTCTTGCCTTCATCAACGTATCGTTGCAGGGCGTCCCGGTAGGCTTCCTCTTCCGCTTCAGTCAGCACCGGTTCGCCGGGGGAAATGGTCAGGGAGCGCAGGATGCGTTGCCGGTCGGCGTCGGATTTCTTCCGTTCTTTGGGCACAACAATAACGGCGGAATCCTTTACGTAGGTCTCTACCATTTCGTCCGAGGTCATGGTCTGAACGCCACCAAAGGCAGGTAAAGCAACAACCAGACCGCTAATGGCGGTGGTGAGCAGGTGTCGGCGTTTCATAATCTGGCCCTTTTGTTTAAAAAATACGCTCCCTGAGCCGAGTATTCGGTTTGTAGGACAGGAATTCAAGCTGGAAGATCCGGGATTGTGATCAGAATCTTTGATTTTTCGGTACTGTTACTAATCACAGCAAAATCATGATCGAATACCATGAACTTTTTGGGCAGCGCAGGGCCTCAGTGACACTATGAAAAATCCGTTCAGAAACCGATTCAGTCGCTGGATTAACCGACGGATTCCGCGGTCCGATCTACAGACGTTCAGTCAGAAAAATATTTTTATTCTGCCGACTGGCGCCGGCGTGGTATTCGGGCTGTTGCTGGTCATTATGCTACTAACTGGCATCAACTATCAGAATAGCCTTATCTATCTGAGCACGTTCTTGCTGGGCGCGGTATTTGTTGGAGCCATGCACCAAACCCATCGAAACCTGTCAGGCCTTGAGCTTACACTGGTTCAACCGGGGGAGGGCTTCGCCGGCGATGATATCCCCTTCCGCTTTCGTTTGAAGGCGGGACGTGATGACGCCATCGCCATCCTGCTCTCTTGCGAGGAATCCGGTCTTGCTCCGGTGCACGTCCACTCAGGGCAGTCCGAGGATGTTACTTTGCCGGTTCATTCTGCTCATCGGGGCTATTTGCGGCCCGACCGGGTTCGTATTGAAACCCGTTTTCCGTTCGGTCTTTTGAAGGCCTGGTCCTGGCTTCGGCCGGTGTCAGCCGGTGTTGTGTTCCCACGGCCGGTTCCTGCGCCAGAGGCTTTCAGCACCGTCGAGGATGGTGAGGAGTCTGCAGAGGCACGGTCTGTTGAAGGTAACGATCACGCCGATATCCGGCCCTGGCGGGAGGGCGATCTGAGCCAGAGGGTGCTTTGGAAGCGGTATGCACGAACCGGGCAGATGGTGGTTGCCGACTGGGAGGGTGAACAGGGCAGTCCCTACTGGCTGGATTTTAACGCCTACCCGGGAGCGGACCATGAATTGCGCTTGAGTTACCTGGCGTATCTGGTGAACGAACGCGGCCGCAGCGGTGTACGGTTTGGATTGAATCTTCCCGGACAGATCATCGAGCCTGATTCCGGTCCGGCCCATGCGGCCCGGTGCCTCCGGGTATTGGCAACCTGGGGAGAGGAGCGGCCGCGGGATGCGATGGCTGAGCACCATGGAACGCGAAAGAAACAAAGAGGGACAACCTCCCAGTGGGTTGCGGAGGGGCAGGCTTGAGTTTAATCGATCGCCTTAGAGGCAATGAGTCAGACGAAGGGACAACGACCAATTTGCCTTCCAGAGCTTTGCTCTGGCTGATTGCCAGTTTTGCCCTGTTGCTGTCGCCCCAGTGGGACCGTCTGCCCCTGTGGCTGATCGCCGCCTGTGCCGTGTTGGCCGCATGGCGATGGCTGGCGCAATACGGGCGGGTAAGGCTTCCCGGTCGCTTGTTACGCACCGGGATCATGCTGGTACTGATCGGTGTTTACGTTGCAACGGTTCAGGGGCGGTTTACGGTGGATACTGCCGCCTCGTTTTTTGTGCTGGCGGTGGGGCTCAAATGGCTGGAAACCCGGTCAGTCAGGGATTTTTATGTGCTTTTCTTTATCCTCGTCTATCTGGCCTCTGTGAATTTCCTGTTCCATCAGGAGATTCTCTGGGCACTGGTCAACTTCACCGGCATAGCTCTACTGCTAGTAGGGTTGCAGGTGTTGAATGCGCCGGATTTACCCGGGGGTATGACGTCTGGCTGGCGCAGACTCGGTGGGATGTTCCTCAAGACATTGCCAATTGTGGTTCTGCTGTTTGTGTTCTTCCCACGGATGTCGCCTTTGTGGAGCGTGCCGCTTGTTTCGGGTGAGGCTCGCACGGGCATCAGCGACACCATGCGACCCGGCGATATTTCCAATCTTGCCCAGAGCGGCGAACGGGCCTTCCGGGTAACGTTCGGCGGCGAGATGCCTGCCTATCGCGACCGGTACTGGCGAGGCCTGATTCTCGACTATCTGGAAGGCGAAACCTGGCGCCAGGGTCAGAGAGATGGTTTCCGCCCTCTTGGCCGGGTTGCGGTTGACGGAGGCATAGGAGAGCTCGAACCAAACCAGTATGACGTCCTTCTGGAGCCAACCGATCAGCGCTGGGCGTTCGCGCTTGAGAACTCCAGGACTGTCTCGGACAACGTCTTCGAAGACAGCGCCGACCTTTTCAGATTTCGCCGACCCGCCGACAGCCCGGTCCGTTACCGGCTGGCTCTGGAGGGAGAGGCTTCGACGGCTGAGACGCAAAGCCCCGCCGATTTGCGGCGATACCTTCAGTTGCCCCGCGATGGCAACCCGAGAGCTCGAGAGTTGGCCCGCGAGCTTCGCCGAAGCATGGGTGACGAGCAGATAGTTCGGAGTCTGTTGGAGCGATTCCGCGAGCAGGAATATTTTTACACACTCAGGCCGCCGGCCATGCCTGATGATGGCATTGATTCCCTGCTGTTCGACGAAAAACGCGGTTTCTGCGCCCATTACGCAGGTGCAACTACGTTCGTTTTACGGGCGGCCGGTATTCCCTCGCGGGTCGTGGTCGGCTACCAGGGTGGGGAAAGCGGCGCGGGGGGCGATTACCTGATTGTGCGCCAGTATGATGCCCATGCGTGGGTAGAAGCTTATATCGATGGGCGAGGGTGGGTGAGGATCGATCCCACGGCGGCCATCGCGCCGGACAGGATCGAGTCCGGCCTTAGAGACGCCGTTGCCGAAGAGGGATCGTTCCTGGAAAACGACTGGGCGTCACCCCAGCGTTACGCAGATGTCGCCCTGGTGCAATGGGCGAGCCTTCAGCTTGATCGGATCAATTACCAGTGGCAGCGCTGGGTCGTCGGTTACCAGGGCCAGAGCCAGATGGATCTGATGTCCAGGTTGCCCGGTGGTTTCGGTATGCGAGAGCTGGGGTATATGACGGCTGGTATCGTCGGTGCTGGCTTGCTGATTGCCGGGTTGATTTCCGCCTTCCAGATGCGGCGCGGAGAACGACGTGACGCCTTTCGGAGAGTGGTGGATACCTGGCATCGGCTTTGTGCCAGTGCCGGGGTGCCGGTGCGTCATGGTGAGACGCCATCGGCGCTGGCGTCACGCCTGGCGAAAGCGGAACCGGCTGCTGCGGATTCGGCCAGGCTTTTTGCCCGCCTGGTCAACAGCCATTACTATAGCGCTGGACAAGACGAAGAGGGTGGTGAACAGCTGAAGCGAATGCGTCGTCTGCTCGCCACTATGAAGCGTCAACTACGGAAGCGCCAAATGCGCAGATCCAGGACCCGGACAGGAAAATCCAGTGACTGATATTGCCCAAGACATGCCCTGGCTCAGCCGCGCCTGGCAAACCGTCCAGAGCCGCGTAGCAGAGGACAGGCTCCCGCACGCCCTGATCCTTGTGGGAGAGCGTGGTGTCGGTAAGCGGGCCTGGGCCGAGGCTGTCGGAGGATTGTTGTTGTGTGATAATCCTCTGAACCGGGAGTCTGGTCAGCCAATTGCCTGTGGCCAATGCAAACAGTGTGAGCTTCTGGCCGCTGCCAGTCACCCCGATATCCGGGTTTATGCGCCGGAAAAATCCCGCATGGTGAAGGTTGACCAGGTGAGGGCGCTGTCGTCGTTTGCGGTGGCGTCTCCGCAGGTGGCACACCACAAGGTGGCAATCATTGATCGTGCGGATCAATTGAATATCAATGCGGCGAATGCGCTGCTCAAAACCCTGGAAGAGCCGTTGCCGGATGTAACCCTGATCCTGTTACAGGAAAGCGGGCGTCCGGTCCTGCCTACCATTCGGTCCCGCTGCCAGACATTGACTGTTCCCGTGCCCGCCAACAACGAGGCCAATCAGTGGCTCGCGAGTCGTGTTCGGGATTTTCCCGAAGACGCGCAACCGTCTGCAGATGTTCTGGCCAAAGCCCTGATGTTGGCAGGAAACGCGCCGAGGCTGGCTCTCGACTATGCAACCGGCGATTTCATCGGTCTGAGGGATACGGCACTGGAACGGTTCAAGGAATTCATGAAGTCCCGGATTCCGGTGGGTGAAGCGGCCAAGGCGTTCAAGGCCATTGGCCTGGAGGATACTCTGTGGTTGTTCGAAACCTGGGCTGCAGATCTTGCCCGCCTGATAGGGGGCGGCAATGCCCGGGACACCGAAGCCTCGGATATGCTCGGTTTCCTGGCCCGAACCACACCTGCCTGGCGGGCCCATGAACTGCTCGATATGGTAAAGGATTCGAGGGCGGCGGGCGTTTATAACGCCAGTCCGGAGCTGGAGGCGAGTCGGCTTCTTATCGCCTGGCAAAAGCTGATGCCAGTCAAACGCCCGGCGGCATAGGTGGTCGTTGTCCGCGAGATTGCGCCTTTGGGGCCAACAGCTGCTATGATTCCGGAATGAAAGGTATTTTCAGATCCCGAAAAACGTTCAAAACGATCTAAGAGAAAGGTGTCAGTTATGGGGCCAGGATTTGGTGCGCGCAGTGGCATACTCACCCTGACAATCAAGGACAAAGCAGTGCTCTACGCTGCATACATGCCTTATATCCGCCAGGGTGGCCTGTTCATCCCGACGCAGAAACAGTACCAACTGGGTGACGAGGTTTTCCTGCTTCTTAACCTGATGGACGAACCGGAGAAGATACCGGTTGCCGGTAAGGTGATATGGATCACTCCCAAGGGTGCCCAGGGCAACCGCGCAGCGGGAATCGGTGTCCAGTTTAATGGTGACGACGAAACCGCCCGCACCAAGATTGAATCCTATCTGGCAGGCTCGCTGAGTTCCGATCGCCCAACCCACACAATGTAAAGGCGGGAACTGGATGAACGATATGGCGATTCCCACGGAGGCTTCCGGCAGCCAACCGGAGGGCAGCGGCATCCGGGAAACCGCCCCGGCATTCCGGGAGTCCGAATGGAAGCTCCGGCACATCACCCTGGCCGGCCTCAGTTGGCCTTCGACACCTGAAGCCCACGACAATACTCCGATCATCATGCTGCACGGCTGGCTCGACAACAGTCTCACCTTTGTCAAGCTGGCACCGGAACTGACAGCTCTCGGGCCTGTTTACGCCCTGGACTTCGCCGGACATGGCCATTCCGGACACCGCCCGGAAGGCCAGAGTTACCTGCTGATGGACTATGTGGCGGATCTGGCGGAACTGGTTGAGCGCTATTTCCAGGAAACACCGGATGGCAGGATCAACCTTGTTGGTCACTCTCTTGGTGGTATCGTCGGCGCTCTCTACGCGGCTGCTTTCCCTGAACGGATTCGGAATCTGGTGATGATCGACAGCCTGGGCGCTCTCAGTCGTCCGGTTAAAGAGACCATTCCCCAGCTCCGAAAGGCGATCAAGAAACGCATTGCCGGATCCGGAAAGCAGGTTGTCTACCCGGATATCGCCACTGCAGCCAAAGCCCGGGAGGGCGGACTGAGCCCGCTCAGCCCTGAAGCTGCGCTGACGCTCATTCCACGTAATATGAAACCCCAGGGAGACGGCTACATCTGGCAGACCGATCCCCGGTTGCGGCACCCCTCGCCACTGATGATGACCGAAGAGCAGGTGCTGGCCTCGCTGGCAGCGATAGAAACCCGGGTACTTTTTGTCAGAGCCGATCAGGGTCTTCTGTCGTACAGAAAAGATCTGGATAAACGTGCGGAAGCAATCGCGCACCTCCAGATTGCGAAAGCACCCGGGGGTCACCACTGCCACCTTGATGGTGATACCGGCCCGGTTGTAACAGCCATCAGACAATTTCTGGAAAATGAGTAATCGCTTGCTGAAATCACTGTTTAGCCGTTTTGCTGTCGTGGCCGTCTGTTCGCTGGTTCTGCCGTCCATCGGTATGTCCGCCCCGGAAGATGTGCCGGCGCCGTTCCCGCAATCGACGCTCGAGAATACCGTGAGGATCGAATCGTCGGGCCATTTGATATTGTTCAGTCCGCTTCGTGAGGTTAATAACGAAATCCGCTCCGAAACCATGGCCAGACTGCCGGTTTCCGGTGAAGGAAGGCTGTACCAGATTGCGCGGGATTCCAGTCGGGAACAGGCTCGGGATCATTACCTGCGGATTCTGCGACAAAGAAATGCACAGATTCTTTTTGACTGCGAAGGTATCCGTTGCGGGCGGAGCAACGTTTGGGCCAACCAGGTGTTTGGCCAGGCTGTGTTGTTGGGGCGGGATGCCACGCAGGATTATCTGGTGGCTGGCACCGTCGCAGAGGACGGTAGCCGTTGGTTGACTCTGATCTACACGGTTACACGGGGTAATCTTCGGGAATACGTCTGGGTGGAGCACCTTCGGGTTGAGGCCGGTGCGACTGTCCCGGGCTTTGGCAGTGTGAGCAGGCGCGTTGAGGGCCCGATTATCGTGCCTTGGCAGGGTGGCGTCACCTATCGTTTCAATTGGCAAGCGACTGATCGCAGGCTGGTAACGGATCTCGCACGGGAGGAAGGCGCGGTCGTCGCTCTGGTGGGCTATTCTGTGTTGGAGGAAAACGAAACTTTCTCCGAGGCCATGGACCGCGCGCGCCAGGCCACCGAGTCCCTGTCTGAAGTGTTATCAAAAACCGGAGTACCCAAAAGTCAGCAAGAGATGATCATCGTGGGTCCTGCGGTAGTTTTTAGTGGTCCGGATCGACAGGGTGACCGGGTAGAAGTGGTAGTCATTTCGAGGTAGAGATCATGGGCTCATCAAAGGACGACGACCAGGATCGCAAGGACAAATCCCCGGTGGGTCAAGCCGGGGATGATGTGTCCAAGGTGCTGCAAAGCTCTGACGTTTCGGCGACCCACGCGCCGGCCAACCCTGCAAAAGGCAGTGCTTCTGAAAAGCCGGGAAAAACCGTTGCCCTGACTCTTGGGAGTGGTGGGGCAAGGGGATATGCCCATATTGGCGCAATTGAGGTTCTGGTCGAGAGGGGCTACGACATCGTTGCCATCTCAGGTTGCTCCATGGGAGCACTGATTGGCGGCATGTTCGGCGCCGGCAAGATGCAGGACTACAAGGACTGGGTCACGGGCCTGGGCCAGTTTGATGTCCTGAAACTGCTGGACGTCACCTTCAATTCTGTCGGCGCCATTCGCGGCGAGAAGATCTTTTCGGTGGTCAGGGAAATGTTGGGTGACACCCGGATTGAAAATCTGCCCATTGCGTTTACCGCTGTGGCCACCGATCTGCTTGCCCATAAGGAAATCTGGTTCCAGGAAGGCCCGTTGGATCAAGCCATTCGCGCCTCGGTGGCGATCCCAAGTGTTGTTACTCCGCTGGTTCTTAATGGCCGGGTTCTCGTTGACGGCGCCTTGCTCAATCCATTGCCAATTATCCCGACCATTTCCTCTCATGCCGACATGATTGTCGCAGTTAACCTCAGTGGCGAGGATGATCGGCGTCGACGTATTCCCGATGCCGCTTTTTCACCCATACAGGACGAAAACACGGACATGGATGAATGGGTGGATACGATCCGCGAGAAAGCATCGCGTTGGTTTGACTGGGACGCCCTGAAATCACTGACAGCCCGGAAACCGGACAATGGAGACAGCCCGGAAGAGAAAATCAGCCGTGCTGTGCATAAAAAAGAGCACCAGAAGCAACATGATAAGAAACCGACCGACAAGAAGAGTCAGGAAGAGCACGAAACCATCAACTGGGACAAGCTCGGTATCGGCAAATTCGATGTGATGAACCTTACCATCGAGACCATGCAGAGTGCGCTTGTGCAGTACAAGATCGCCGGGTATCCGCCGGACTTATTGGTTAATATTCCCAAAAATGCCTGTCGAACTTACGATTACCACAAGGCCCCGGAATTGATTCAGTTGGGCAGGGAACGGATGGCAGCCGCGCTGGATCGGTTTGAGGAAAGCCGGAACAGCTCCGGCCCGCTGGCGATCTGAGAGATTTGCATGCGGCCGCCTCCGGTGGGCTGCAGTTGGACGCCTAAACAGCGTATAATCCGGCGCTGACACGCTCTCGCACAGGATTTACGTTTGTGACCAGCCCCATTGACGACCTTCATAGCGTTCGGGATTACCTTCGCTACGCTTCCTCACAGTTTGCCGCTTCGCCCCTGTTTTTCGGCCACGGAACGGATAACGTCTGGGATGAGGCGGTTCAGTTGGTCATGCGCAGCCTGCACCTTCCTCTGGAAAACAACACGGTGTTCCTGGAAGCCCGGCTAACCCGCGAAGAGCGAGAGCTGATCCTGGGAAGGATCAGCCGCCGTGTGAACGAACGGGTGCCTCTGGCCTACTTGTTGGGTGAGGCCTGGTTCATGGGCATGCCGTTCCATGTGGACGAGCGGGTGCTGGTGCCGCGTTCTCCCATCGGCGAACTGATCGAGAGTGGCTTTCAGCCCTGGCTGGGTGATAAGCCGGTTGAACGCATCCTTGATCTCTGTACTGGTAGCGGTTGTATTGGCATTGGCGCGGCGTCCGTTTTTTCTGAAGCGGAAGTTGACCTCTCGGATATCTCCGTAGATGCGCTAGAGGTAGCAGAATCGAATATTGAACTTCACGGAGTCCGCGAACGAGTTCGTACCGTACAATCGGATGTCTTTGAAAATATTAAAGGCCGCTACGATATCATCGTGAGCAATCCGCCTTATGTGGATGCGGAAGATCTTTCCAGTATGCCGGACGAATACCGCCACGAGCCTGAACTCGGCCTGGCTGCCGGCAAAGATGGGCTGGATATCGCCCACAGGATCATTGCGAGGGCGGCTGAGCATCTCACCCCTGGCGGGCTCATGGTTGTCGAGGTTGGTAATAGCTGGGTAGCAATGGATGAGGCCTACCCGGATCTGCCGCTAACCTGGCTGGAGTTCGAAAATGGCGGCGATGGCGTCTTTCTGATTACCGAACCGGACCTGAGCCAGTGGCAGGCTTCGAGTTAATCTGAATTCTCAAAAAAGCTGAACAAGATACTGAATTATGTCGGGAAACACTTTCGGAAAACTGTTTACGGTTACCTCATTCGGCGAGAGCCACGGGCCTGCGCTGGGGTGCATCATTGATGGCTGCCCCCCTGGGTTAGAGCTATCGGAAGCGGACATGCAGCGGGACCTGGATCGCCGTAAACCGGGCACCTCCCGGCATACGACCCAGCGCCGTGAAGCTGATGAGGTGAGAATCCTGTCCGGCGTTTTTGAGGGCAAGACCACCGGCACACCAATCGGGCTGGTGATCGAGAACACCGATCAGCGTTCCAAGGATTATTCCAAGATCTCTGAACAGTTCCGGCCGGCGCACGCCGATTACACCTACATGCACAAGTACGGTGTGCGTGATTATCGTGGGGGCGGCCGTTCTTCTGCCCGTGAGACCGCTATGCGGGTGGCCGCCGGCGCGGTTGCCAGGAAATTCCTTGAGCAACGCCTGGGTATCCGGATTCGTGGCTACCTGTCTCAGTTGGGGCCCATCAAGGCGGAAAAGCTGGATTGGGATCAGGTTCACCAGAACCCGTTTTTCTGCCCGGACGCGGACAAGATTGCCGAGATGGAGGCCTATATGGATGCACTTCGCAAAGAGGGTGATTCCATCGGAGCTCGCATTAATGTGGTTGCCGAGGGTGTGCCGCCAGGACTCGGCGAGCCGATCTTCGACCGTCTGGATGCGGATCTGGCTCATGCGCTGATGAGTATCAATGCGGTGAAGGGTGTGGAGATTGGCGCCGGCTTCGACTGCATCGATCAGAAGGGCACGGAGCACCGTGATGAAATGACTCCGGAGGGATTCCTTTCAAACAATGCGGGTGGTGTGCTGGGTGGCATTTCATCGGGGCAGCCGATTGTTGCCAGTATTGCACTTAAGCCGACCTCGAGTTTGCGATTGCCGGGCCGCAGTATTGATGTAAACGGTGATCCCTGTGAAGTGATTACCACTGGGCGGCACGATCCCTGTGTCGGGATTCGCGCAACGCCGATTGCTGAGGCGATGATGGCCATTGTGTTGATGGATCATTATCTGCGTCACCGTGGGCAAAATGCCGATGTGTCTGTTTCTACGCCGGTGATTGGGCAGCTCTGATACTTGCTTTCAGCCTTGGTGGAACGGCTTTGGCGGGGGCGGCCTCCCAAAAAACGCCCGTAAAGACTTCCCTGTAGGGCTTGGTCGCGCCATCCCTGGCGCTCCACATTTTTGGGAGGCCGCCCCCGCCAAAGCCGCCAAGCCTTTTCGATAGTCGTACAGAGGTTTCGCTATTTACTTTCGACTTTCCAACCTCTACTTCTGGTTTTTCGCCCTCCTCGGAGGGCTCCTGCCGTACTGGTCCCTCTACCTCGAGGGCCAGGGATTTTCCTATCTTCAGATCGCCACACTGATGGCGACGATCCAGCTGACCAAAATCGTTGCTCCAAGCGTCTGGGGCTGGCTCGGGGATAAAACCGGCCAGCGGGTTCGTCTGGTCCGGTTCGGGGCCATCACCGGTTCACTGTTCTTCGCTGGTGTATTCATGGAACCAGGGTTCTATGGCCTGCTGCTGGTAATGCTGGCGTTCACCTTTTTCTGGAATGCCATTCTGCCGCTTTATGAGGTGATCACACTTCGAACCCTTGGCGAACAGAAGGAGAAATACGGCCGGGTCCGGCTCTGGGGCTCTGTGGGGTTTATCGGCGCGGTGGCGCTGGTGGGCGGTTTGCTGGAGCTGGTGCCGATTCAGAAACTTCCTTGGCTGTTGTTACCGGTGTTCGCAGGCATCGCCGTTTCCGCGTTTCTTGTACCTGCCGAGCGGGGCGAGCGAAAGCCGCCGGCGCCGAAAGGCAGCTTGAAGGCAATTGTCACACACCCGGCGGTGGTGACGTTCTTTCTAATGAATTTCCTGCTTCAGGTGTCACATGGCGCCTACTACACCTTCTTCAGTATCCACCTGGAACAGCATGGTTACGGCAAGCTTTCGATTGGTCTGTTGTGGTCTTTGGGAGTTTTGGCGGAGATTGCGCTGTTTCTGGTGATGCATAGGCTAACGCGTAATTTTACGGTTCGGCAGATTGCGATTGGCGCACTGACATTAACCATGATCCGCTGGGTTCTGATTGCCGAGGTAACCGACGTGGTTGCAGTGCTGCTCTTCGCTCAGCTGCTGCATGCGGCGTCTTACGGGGCACTGCACGCGATTTCGGTTCAATACATCCAGGGGTTCTTCGGCAAACACCACCACGGACAGGGCCAGGCCCTGTACAGCGGACTCACGTTTGGTGCTGGTGGTGCTCTGGGAGCCTGGCTATCGGGTTTTCTGGTGGATGGTTTCAACACCTCAGCGGCCTTCTGGGGTGGGGCTGCGGCCATGGCGGTTGCAATCGTGATCACGTGGCGAGGTTTGCGGCCGCCGCCAGCCCAAAGCGAGGGCTAAGTCTCAGGCGCCTTCTTCTTCCTGCACGATGGTTAGGAGGGCCTTCGCCGCGTTGCTGAGTTGCCGCCCGGATAATCCGATTCCACCCAGCACCCGAGCAACTGGCTTGCCCACCTCTAGCACTTGAAGGCTGTCATCAACCATTCGTAGGGGCAGAACACTCCACCCCAGGCCAACGCTGGTCATCATCTTGATGGTTTCGAGGTAGTTGGTGGGCATCTGTGGATTCAAATGCAGATTCGCCTCCAGAAACAGCCGGCTTACAACCCGATAGGTCGCGGTACTGGTATCCGGAAGCAGTGCAGGGTGATCCGCAAGATCCGACAACGCTGGTTTGCTGAGCGAGGCCAGAGGATGCTCCGCGCCAGCCACAAACACCATCTGGTCCGGCCATTGGGCGAAAACGTGAAAACTCGGTTCCATACTGTCGCTGAGCGTCACGAACGCCAATTCGGCGTTCCGTTTACGCATCTGCTCGTAGGCGGCATCGGATTCCATGAATTGGAGGTTGATCAATACCTGGGGGTATTCCCGTTTGAACCGTCGCAGCCAATTCGGCAAATGGTGCAGGCCAATGTGGTGGCTGGCGATAATTTGCAGTTCGCCTTCTACCTGCCCGGAGTCGGGCGACAGCGCTACCCTGGCATTGTGGATTTCATCCAGGATCCGGCGGGCATGAGGTAATAGCCGGCTTCCAGCGTCGGTTAGCCGAATCTGACGGTGACTTCGGTCAATGAGACTGGTGCCAAGCTGGTTTTCCAGTGCGGCAAGGCGTTTCGAGATGGCCGGCTGTGTCAGGTGCAGGGTTTCCGCGGCTTCTGAAAAGGAGCCCTGATCAACAATGGTCAGAAAAGCTTTTAATGCGTTTGAGTCCACAGAATGGTCCTCTTTGTTCTGAAGCTTGGGTGCAAGTTGCCTGGAGGGGCAAACCTCCCAAAACACGCCCGTGAATACATCCATGTAGGGCTCGGTCGCGCCATCCCTGGCGCTCCACGGTTTTGTGAGGCCCGCCCCTCCAGGCGCCCCGGGCAGCATTGAGGGCTGCACAATTGTCTGGGGAGCGGGTTGGGAGAGCACTTTCAAATCCGTAGAGGGCCAGGGATGGCCCGATTCGAGCCCACATGGATGTGCTTGCCGGCGTGTTTTGAAAGTGCTCTCCCAACCCGGGACCTTCACTGAAGTATAACCAAAACGGATGCCAAAGATAAAAAACATGAATTGAGGTTATCCGGTCGCAGGCGGTAAGATGGCTTTAACAAACGTTAGAACCAGAAACCCCCAGAGAGTGAGAGAGAACAATGGCGGGCAAGACCTTATACGACAAATTGTGGGACGATCATCTCGTCAAGCAGCGCGATGACGGCTCCGCGTTGATTTACATCGATCGCCAATTGCTGCACGAAGTGACATCACCCCAGGCATTTGAAGGCCTGCGTCTGGCTGGGCGTAAGCCCTGGCGGATCGATGCCAACATCGCGACACCGGACCATAATGTGCCCACCACGGACCGCGATCGGGGTGTTGAAGGCATTGTTGACCCGGTTTCCCGGATCCAGGTGGAAACACTGGACAAGAACTGCGACGAGTTCGGGATTCTTGAGTTCAAGATCAAGGACCAGCGCCAGGGGATTGTGCATGTCATCGGGCCCGAGCAGGGCGCGACCTTGCCGGGAATGAGCATTGTTTGTGGGGATTCCCATACCTCCACCCACGGCGCCTTTGGCTGCCTTGCCCATGGTATTGGCACCAGTGAAGTTGAGCATGTGCTGGCCACCCAGTGCCTGGTTCAGAAGAAGATGAAAAACATGCTGGTCAAGGTGAACGGAAAGCTGGGTCCGGGCGTTACCGGCAAGGATGTTGTGCTGGCCATCATTGGCAAGATTGGAACTGCCGGTGGCACCGGTTACGCCATTGAGTTCGGTGGTGAAGCCATTCAGGGGCTGAGCATGGAAGGCCGGATGACTATCTGCAACATGTCCATCGAGGCCGGTGCGCGGGTTGGCATGGTGGCGGTAGATGACACCACCATCGAGTATGTCCGTAATCGTCCGTTCGGGCCCAAGGGTGATCAGTGGGACGCTGCGGTTGACTACTGGCGGACCTTGCACAGCGATAGCGATGCGACGTTCGATAAAGTTGTAGAGCTGGAAGGCTCTGAAATCCAGCCGCAGGTGAGCTGGGGCACGTCACCGGAAATGGTTGCCGGAATTGACGGCAAGGTGCCGGATCCGGAACAGGAAGCCGATCCCATCAAGCGTGAGGGCATTGTTCGCGCCCTGAAGTATATGGGTTTGCAGCCGAATATGGCGATTACCGATATCAAGCTGGACCGGGTGTTTATTGGCTCCTGTACCAACAGCCGGATTGAGGATCTGCGCGAGGCCGCTGCCGTGGTGAAAGGGCGTAAGGTGTCTCCGATCCTGAAGCAGGCCATGGTGGTCCCGGGTTCCGGCTTGGTAAAAGCACAGGCGGAGCAGGAAGGTCTGGACAAGATCTTTATCGAAGCCGGCCTGGAGTGGCGTGATCCGGGTTGCTCCATGTGTCTGGCCATGAATGCCGACAAGCTGGGGCAGGGTGAGCATTGTGCCTCCACCTCAAACCGGAATTTCGAAGGCCGTCAGGGCTTTGGCGGGCGTACCCATCTGGTAAGCCCGGCTATGGCGGCCGCCGCCGCGGTAACAGGCCATTTTGTTGATGTCCGTGAGCTGATGAACTGATCCACAGGAGAGAACCATGCGCGCATTTACGCAACACCAGGGCGTTGTCGCCCCCATGGACCGTTCCAACGTGGATACGGACATGATTATTCCCAAGCAGTTTTTGAAGTCCATCAAGCGCACCGGCTTCGGCCCGAATCTTTTTGATGAACTGCGTTATATGGATGAGGGTAAACCGGACCAGGATTGCTCCACCCGGCCGATCAATCCGGATTTTGTCCTGAACCAGGACCGGTATAAGAACGCCAGTGTACTGTTGGCGCGGCGTAACTTTGGCTGTGGTTCGAGCCGGGAACACGCACCCTGGGCGCTGGAGGATTTCGGCTTTCGGGTGATCATTGCCCCAAGCTTTGCCGATATTTTCTATAACAATTGCTTTAAGAATGGTCTGTTACCTATTGTTCTCCCAGAGGAAGTTGTCGATCAGCTGTTTAAGGAAGTCGAGCAGAGCGAAGGCTACCAGTTGGCAGTGGATCTGGAAGGCAGAACCGTGACCACCCCGTCGGGAGAAACCTTCACGTTCGAGGTGGACGATTTCCGTCGTCATTGCCTGCTGAACGGCCTCGACGATATCGGGGTCACTCTGGAAGATGCGGAGTTGATCAGGTCCTACGAGGAAAGCCGGCGAAAGACGGCGCCCTGGTTGTTTGGCGCTGGCGGCTGATTTTGCTGTCGGATTACGCTGGCGCTAATCCGACCTACCTGTTCATCGCGCAGGAATATCCAAAAACGTAGGTCGGATTAGTCGAAGACGTAATCCGACATAGACGCGGTAGAAATACAATCAAGTAGGTCGGATTAGCGCCAGCGTAATCCGACATCAAGGAATGAAACAAGGAACTAGTATGTCCAGAACAATCCTGATGCTTCCCGGCGACGGTATCGGCCCGGAAATCGTTGCCGAAGCGGAAAAGGTACTTCATAAAATCAACGAACATTTTAATCTCGACCTGAATTTCGAGTCCGGCCTCGTAGGTGGCGCGGCAATTGATGAAGCCGACACGCCGCTCCCGGAGGAAACCCTTGAGAAGGCGACCAAGGCAGATGCTATTCTGCTGGGCGCCGTTGGCGGCCCCCAGTGGGACAGCCTGCCCATGGCCAAGCGCCCGGAGAAAGGGTTGCTTGGGTTGCGCTCCAACCTCGAGCTGTTCGCCAACCTGCGCCCGGCAATTCTTTACCCTCAACTGGCCTCCGCCTCTTCCCTGAAGCCGGAAGTTGTTTCCGGGTTGGATATCATGATTGTCCGTGAGCTGACCGGCGGCATCTATTTTGGCCAGCCTCGCGGCGTGCGTGAGCTTGAAAGTGGCGAACGCCAGGGTTACAACACTTACGCCTACACCGAATCGGAAATTCGTCGTATTGGTCGGGTCGCTTTCGAGGCTGCTCAGCAGCGGGACAAGAAGCTCTGCTCCGTGGACAAGGCCAATGTGCTGGAAGTGACTGTTCTGTGGCGGGAAATCATGAATGATCTGCGTCGGGAATATCCTGATGTGGAGCTGTCCCATATGTATGTGGACAATGCCGCTATGCAGCTGGTCCGGGCACCCAAGCAGTTCGATGTGATTGTGACTGGAAACATGTTTGGTGATATTCTTTCGGACGAAGCGGCTATGCTCACCGGCTCGATTGGCATGTTGCCATCGGCGTCGCTGAACTCGGAAAAGCAGGGTATGTATGAGCCCTGCCACGGGTCTGCGCCGGATATCGCCGGGCAGGGCATTGCCAATCCGCTGGCCACCATCCTCAGTGCTGCCATGATGCTGCGGTACAGTCTGAATGAGGAAAAAGCCGCTGAAGCCATTGAAGCGGCGGTCAGCAAGGTCCTGGATCAGGGTCTGCGAACAGCAGACATTATGTCTGAGGGCGCAAAGAAGGTGTCCACCCGGGAAATGGGTGAGGCGGTTCTGGCTGCGCTGTAAAGATCAGGCCCTGACAGGCGTATTTGAGACCCGACGGCAACGCGATGCAGTTGCCGCGGGATCATCCATCCTGTCCCTGCCAGCGATAAAGGCATGGGGCGGGCATAAAACGAGGTCTGAAGATCGCACATGAAGCGAGTTGGACTTGTAGGTTGGCGTGGCATGGTGGGCTCGGTCCTCATGCAACGCATGCGTGAAGAAAACGATTTCGCCGATATCGAACCGGTCTTTTTCACCACGTCCCAGGCTGGCAAGCCTGCGCCGGACGTGGGAAAACAAGACGTTCCGCCTCTGCAGGACGCGTTTGACGTCGAGATTCTGAAAACCATGGATGTCATCGTGACCTGTCAGGGTGGCGACTACACCGGCGCGGTTTATCAGAAGCTCCGTGACGCGGGCTGGGAAGGTTACTGGATTGATGCAGCCTCCACGCTGCGGATGGTCGACCACTCCGTTATTGTTCTGGATCCGGTCAACCGAAACGTGATTGATGCCGCGCTCGAGAAAGGCGTCAAGGACTACATCGGTGGTAACTGCACCGTGAGCCTGATGATGCTGGCCCTGGGTGGGCTGCTTGAGCAGGATCTGATCGAGTGGGTGTCGCCCATGACTTATCAGGCGGCTTCCGGCTCTGGCGCTCAGAACATGCGAGAGCTGTTGAACCAGATGGGCGAGTTGAACAATAGCGTCAAGACCGAGCTGGACGATCCTTCCTCCGCAATTCTGGAAATCGACCGCAAGGTGACCGAGACCATGCGTTCGGATGGCTTCCCCACCGAGCACTTCCAGGTGCCCCTGGCCGGCAGCCTTATCCCGTTCATCGATAAGCAGCTCGACAACGGCATGAGCAAGGAAGAGTGGAAGGCGGGTGTCGAGACCAACAAGATTCTTGGTCGCTCCGATAACCCGATTCCCATCGACGGCATCTGTGTACGGATTGGCGCAATGCGCTCCCACAGTCAGGCGCTGACTATCAAGCTGAAGAAGGATCTCCCGGTTTCTGAAATCGAGTCGATCCTTGCTAAAGCCAATGACTGGGTAAAGGTTATCCCCAATGACCGCGATGCGACCATTGAGGAACTGACTCCGGCGAAGGTGACCGGTACCTTGAGCGTGCCGATCGGGCGTATCCGCAAGTTGACCATGGGGCCGGAATACATTTCAGCGTTTACCGTGGGTGATCAGCTCCTGTGGGGTGCCGCCGAGCCACTGCGCCGTATGCTCCGGATCCTTCAGGAGCGTTAAAAATTGTTACACAGAGGCAATAAATGCCAACTGTGTCCGGTTTCGGTAAACCGGTGAGGGGCGGAGGCTGATTTCAGCCTCCGCCCCTGTTATTTTCAAGAGCGCTAGGTAGTTCCGCGCGATTGATAAAAAAATGGTACAAGGATTGCGGCTGATTGATTGATAAAAGAGGTTTTATCAACAATACTTGCCGGACTGAAAATTAAAAAGAACACATAATAACGAGAATTATCCAGACGGAAGTCATCCAACCTCGTCCGATTCTGTTTGAAAGAGAGCAGTAACGAATAACGGAGACTGGAAAGGAAAAAGCATGAAGGTACGCAAGCTTGCGGTTGCCCTGGCTCTGGCGGGAGGGCTCGGATCCGGCGTCGCACAGGCCCTGGGGCTGGGTGAAATAGAACTTCAGTCCTATCTGAACGAGCCACTGGACGCAGAGATCGTTCTGCCCCAAAGCCGTGGCGTCAATCCAGCGGACGTGTTCGTCAATATTGCCTCGGAACAGGCATATGAGCGGGTGGGGCTGGATCGCAACCAGTTTCTCAGTAAGCTCCGGTTCCAGGTGGTTACCGGCAATGATGGCAGTCTCATTGTCAATGTGTCCTCCCGTGAACCACTGAGGGAACCGTATCTCAACTTCCTGCTTGAGTTGACCTGGCCAAGTGGCCGGTTGATGCGGGAATACGCCGTGCTTGTTGATCCGCCTGTTTACGCCGAAGAGTCCGGTGTGCAGGAGCAGGTCAGCACGCCAACCGTCTCCACGACCCAGACTACCAGTCAGCCGGCCACCACTCGCAGTGCCGAGTCCGTACGCCGGCAGGCTCAGGCTGAGCGGTCCCTGAGCACCGGATATCAGGCCGATACGTTCGGGCCTACGGGAGCTTCGGACACTCTTTGGACCATCGCTTCTCGTGTGCGTCCTGACAACAGCGTTTCCATGCAGCAGGTCATGCTGGCAATCCAGGACCTTAATCCGGATGCCTTCATTGGTAACAATATTAACCGACTGAAGCGCGGTGAAGTTCTGCGCGTTCCGTCTCTTGATCAGATCCAGGGCCGCACTCGTGCCGAGGCTACCCGTTTGGTTGCCCAGCAGAATCAGGAATTCCAGGCTCCCCAGCGCACTGTGGATGCAACCGCTGAGCGACAGCCCGAACCTGCGACTCAGCAAGAGGCTGTTTCCGGTGGCGATGAACTGAAGCTGGTGGTCTCTGATGAAACCGGTACTGAGTCCAGCGAGAGTGGCTCTGCGGGTGGCGACAGTGAGTTGCCGGGCGGCGTTGACGCTGGCACAGCGGTCGCTATGGAAGAGCTTGAAAGCGCCCGTCGCGAAAACGAGGAGCTGAACAGTCGCGTAGATGATCTCCAGGACCAGGTTCAGACCCTGCAGCGACTGCTTGAGCTGAAGAACACACAGCTGGCTGAAATGCAGCAAGCAAGTGGTGCAGAGCCGACCGAGCAGGCGGCGCCCGTTGAAGGCGAAGTTACCGATGCGGCAACGGACGAATCTGCGGCATCGGAAGACATTGCTGCAGCAGACGAAGCTGCTGAAGGTGAGGGGCCCGTAGCTGTTGATGCAGACATGACGGCCGGAGAGACGGAAGAGGCCGCAGGTTCAGCCGAATCCACGGATATGGCCGAGTCTGAGGCCATGGTCGATGACACTGAGGGAATGGCCGAGTCTGATGAGACAGCCGATGATCAGGTTGTTGCTGACGCCGGTGAGGCACCAGAAGAAACAGGCATGGCCGATGCGGAAGAGTCAGCTGGTTCGGACGCTGTCGAAACTGGTGAGGAGACGGCCGCAGCAGCCCCAGCGGCCTCAGAACCGGTCCAGGCGGAGGAGGCCGCTCCGAAGCCGGCACCCCAGGCACCTGCAGCGGATAAGGGTTTCCCGGGTAACGTCATTGATGCCATTACCGGAAATCCGATGTATCAGATTGCCCTCGGTGGCGGCCTGATTGTTCTTCTGTTGTTGCTTCTGCTGCTTGCCCGTCGCAATGCCAACCGGGAAAAGGCGTTTTATGAGCAGCTCAACAGTGAAACCGATGAAGAAACAGACTCATTTGATCTGAGTCTTGACGAGGAAGATCAGGAATCAGCAGCCGGTAATGCGCTGGAAGAGGCTGACACTTACATTGCCTACGGACGCCACGATCAGGCAGCGCAAACCCTGGAGACCGCAATTTCCCGGGAGCCAAGCCGGACTGATCTGCGCCTGAAACTGCTGGGTGTCTACGCGGACACCCAGGATCGCGAATCCTTCGAGAAGCAGTTCGGTGAAATCGAGGCTCTGGAAGATGAAGAGGCACTGACGACGGCCAATGAGCTGCGCGCAAGGTTGGAAGAGGCAGAGTCGATGCCCAGCATCGATGATCTTGAATCACAATTGCGCTCAGACTCCTTTGCTACGTCTTACGACTCCGAAGACGCTGGTGAGCAGCCGGCTGAGAAGCAGGATAAGCCTGAATCCGAGGAGCTTCTGGCCGATCAGTTCGATTCGGAGCAGGAAGAGCCCGCCGAGAATGAGTTCGGAGATTTCGACTCGGATCTGTCAGAGACCGACCTGTCGGATTTAGAGCTTGAAGAATTTGAGGAGCACGAGACCAAGAAGTCTTCCGAAGATGAACCGGCTGAGGACGACAAGGAAGAAAGCCGGGACGACATGATCGAATATGATCTGTCGGGTCTCGAACTTGAATCTGATGAAGAAAAAGTTGGCACCGAAGACGCCTCGGAACTGGAAGAGTCCGGTGACTGGGACCTGTCTTCCGAGTTCGAGCAGGACTCTGAAAAATCTACGGGTGAAGAGCCAGGAATTGATGAGTCTGAAGACGACCTGAGCCTTGATCTGGAAGAGGGGGACCTTGACGAAGCTGATCTGGCGGAGGAGCAATCAACCACCAAGTCGGACACGTCTTCGGAAGAGCTCTCAGAACCGGATGCCGAAGCAGACATCGATTCGCTGGATGAATCCTTCCTGGATGAACTCGATGCTGAACTGGACAAGGTAGCCGGCGAAGAAGATGAGCTGGGTGGTAGCGAGATGGAAGAGTCCTCTCTGGACGATCTGGAGCTTGATGTCTCTGATGAGGATCTGGCTCTGATGGAGGAGTTTTCCGACAGTGCCGATTCAGCGAATCCTGATGAAACCGAAGAAGCGTCTCTTGACGAGGAGCTTGGTCTTGAAGACACGCTTGGTGAGGGCGATGCGGAAGAGGCTGATCCCGAGCAAGCTGTAGAGGGCGCCGAGGAGCTCGAACAGCAGGGCATCACTGAAGAACTGGAAGAACCCGAAGCGCCCGTCACTGAAGAGGAGGCGCCCGAAGAGGATCTGGATCTACCAGTGGCTTCTGATGCGGTTTCCGATGGTTCAGGTAAGTCACAGGTCGCTGATATAGAAGAAAGCGAGCTGGGTGATGAAGACGACTTTGATTTCCTCTCAGGAACCGATGAGGCTGCCACCAAGCTTGATCTTGCGCGGGCTTACATCGAGATGGGTGATGCGGACGGAGCCCGCGATATCCTTGAAGAAGTCGCACTGGAAGGAAACGAAGATCAGAAAGCAGAGGCGCAGGACCTCCTTAAAAATCTGTCCTGATCCGTTATAATCGGGTGTGACAGGTAGCAAGCGCCGGCCGCCGGGTTAAGTCCCGGCAAGATGCCGGCGCTTTGTTTTTACAGCAACACTCTTTCCGGATTCACACTTGTTTCTCGAAACCCAGCAACTGACCACGGATAACGCCATCGGGGCAGGGCGCGTCGCGCTCGCGTTTGAGTATGATGGGCGCGGTTTTCATGGTTGGCAGTTGCAGAAATCCGGGGTCCGTTCGGTAGAAGCGGAACTGACCCGGGCTGTGGCAAAGGTGGCGGATCATCCGGTTGATCTGGTGTGTGCCGGGCGAACCGATGCTGGCGTTCATGCCAGTTATCAGGTTGCCCATTTTGATACCTCTTCTGTCCGTAATCTCCGATCCTGGGTTATGGGTATCAATACTGCCTTACCTGAAGACATTTCTGTGCATTGGGCCGGGAATGGCATCGGCGATTTCCACGCCCGATTCTCAGCAACCTACCGGCGCTACCGTTACATAATCTATAACCATCCTGTGCGCCCTGGTATTCAAAGAGGTCAGGTAAGCTGGACATTCCGCCCGCTGGATGCGGAACGCATGCATGATGCGGCGCAGGTGCTGGCCGGGGAGCATGACTTTTCCTCCTTTCGGGCCGCTGGTTGCCAATCCCGTACCCCGATCCGGTTTCTTGAGCGTATATCGGTAACCCGGAAGCGGGATTTTGTCGTAATAGACGTGCAGGCCAATGCGTTTTTGCATCACATGGTCCGGAATATTGCCGGTGCCTTGATGGCGGTTGGTTCGGGAAAGCAGCGACCGGAGTGGATTCATGAGATACTGGTCGCGCAGGATCGAACAGTTGCAGGTGTAACCGCGCCTCCCCATGGTCTGTATCTGGTCGACGTGGGCTATCCCGACGAGCTCGGGATACCTGCAGCCGAATGTGGTCCGGGTTTTTTGCGGCCGTGGTTCAGCAGGGCCGAGAACAGTCCGGTCACACCAACACATATTCATGTCAAACAGCGGGTTCCGAGCCAATGAGCGTCAGGGTCAAGATTTGCGGCCTAACTCGTCCCGAGGATATTGACGGCGCTGTTCAATCCGGTGCCGACGCACTGGGCCTCGTGTTCTATGAACCGAGTCCCCGTTCCGTGTCCGTGCAGAAGGCAGCGGAGCTGGCGATACGCGTCCCGGCGTTTGTGTCGGTTGTTGGGTTGTTCGTGAATCCGACGAAACAGGACGTCGAGGCGGCTTTAGATAAGGTGCCCCTGGACTTGCTCCAGTTCCATGGTGATGAATCACCCGCTTTCTGTGCCAGTTTTGGGCGACGCTGGATCAAGGCTATTCGCGTTCGTGAGGCGGGGCAGATAGAGGCGGCCTTCAGGGAGTTCCAGAATGCATCCGGCCTGTTGGTAGACGCCTGGGATCCGGAGCGGTATGGCGGTACCGGGAAGTCGTTCAACTGGGATCTGATTCCCGACCATCGACCGCTCCCCATCATATTGGCCGGTGGGTTGTCATCTGATAACGTATTTGCCGCTGTGAAGCAGGTGAAACCTTGGGCTGTGGATGTCAGTGGCGGTGTTGAACAGGACAAAGGCATCAAGGACATCCAGAAAATTTCTCATTTCATTAAAGAGGTTCACCGTGTCTGTAAAACTGACTGAAGAAATGCTGAGCGCACTGCCGGACGCGCGGGGTCACTTCGGGGCCTTTGGTGGGCGGTTTGTTTCCGAGACTCTGATGGATTCCCTGATGACGCTCGAGAAAGAGTACGCTCGCCTGAAGAAAGATCCGGAATTCCAGGCGCGGTTTGATAAGGAATTGGCGGACTATGTGGGCCGGCCGACGCCTTTGTACTTCGCCGAGCGTCTTAGCCGCGAGACCGGCGGTGCCCAGATCTGGCTGAAGCGTGAGGATCTCTGTCATACCGGCGCTCACAAGGTGAATAACACCATCGGTCAGGCCCTGCTCGCGAGCTTTCTCGGCAAGAAACGGATCATCGCGGAAACCGGTGCCGGCCAGCACGGTGTCGCCACTGCCACGGTCTGTGCTCGTCTTGGCCTTGAATGTCATGTGTTTATGGGTGCTGAAGATGTACAGCGCCAATCTCTGAATGTGTTCCGTATGAAGCTTCTGGGTGCGACGGTGCATGCCGTTGAAGGCGGCACCAAGACCCTGAAAGATGCCATGAACGACGCCATGCGAGACTGGGTGGCGAATGTGGATGACACCTTCTACATCATCGGAACCGTTGCCGGCCCGCATCCTTACCCACTATTGGTCCGGGATTTTCAGTCGGTGATCGGCCGGGAAACCCGCCGTCAGGCTCTCGAGAAAACCGGGAAATTGCCGGATGCTCTGGTGGCCTGTGTGGGTGGTGGCTCCAACGCCATTGGAATGTTCTACCCGTTCCTGGCTGATGAGTCGGTAGAGCTGTACGGAGTCGAAGCTGGCGGCCTCGGTATTGATACCGGCAAACACGCAGCACCGCTTTGTGCGGGCCGTCCTGGTGTGCTTCATGGCAACCGAACCTACCTGATGGAAGATGAGAATGGCCAGATTGCGGGCACCCATTCGGTCAGTGCCGGTCTGGATTATCCGGGTGTGGGACCCGAGCACAGCTGGCTGAAGGACATCGGGCGGGCGCACTATGTGTCGGTCACTGATGATGAGGCCATGGAAGGATTCCGGAAGCTGACCCGGGTTGAAGGTATCATGCCCGCTCTGGAAACCGCGCACGCAGTGGCTTACGCCATTAAACTGGCGGCGACCATGGATAAAGACCAGATCGTCGTTATCAACGTTTCCGGGCGTGGCGACAAGGACATCAACACGGTTGCCAAGCTTGAAGGCATCGAGATCTGAAATAGACAGGAGCAGGCATGAGCCGAATTGAAGGGGTCCTCAAGGCCCTGAAAGGACAAGGTCGAAAGGCACTTATTCCCTACATTACCGCCGGTGACCCCCATCCCGATGTCACGGTGGATCTGATGCACACGCTTGTGAAAGCAGGTGCCGATATTATCGAACTAGGTGTGCCTTTCTCCGATCCGATGGCAGACGGTCCGGTTATCCAGTTGGCCTGCGAGCGTGCATTGGTTCATGGCACCTCCCTGAGGCAGGTAATTGCCATGGTCAAGGAGTTCCGCAAAACAGATGACGCTACCCCGGTAGTGTTGATGGGCTACCTGAATCCAATGGAAGCCATGGGGTACGAGACTTTTGCCGACGCCGCCAAGGATGCCGGCGTGGATGGCATCCTGACCGTGGATCTGCCGCCGGAAGAAGCCGACGAAGTTGCGCCGCTGTTTACCCAGCGAAATCTCGACGCCATCTTCCTGCTGGCACCGACAACTACCGATGACCGGATCCGTGCAATCAGTGAGCACTCGTCCGGTTATGTGTACTATGTTTCTATCAAGGGTGTGACAGGATCCGCCACCATCAACGTGGATGAGGTTGCTGAAAAAGTTAACCACATTCACGAACTGACCGCGCTTCCTGTTGGTGTCGGCTTCGGAATCCGCGATGCGGAAACCGCCGCAGCGGTTGGTCGGGTATCCGATGGTGTAATTGTTGGCAGTGTCCTGGTCGATACAATAGCCAGAAATCAGGCAGATACCGACCAGCTCAAACGGGCATTGACGGATCTGCTCCACCCGATGCGTGAAGCACTGGACAGTCTCGCCTCCTGATTAAAGGGGAGGAGGGCAAACAGGCGTCAAAGGACAGGATGAAATCATGAGTAACTGGCTGGACAAGATCATGCCGAGCAAGATTCGCTCGGAATCCAAGCAGAGAACTGGAGTGCCGGAGGGGTTATGGAAGAAGTGCCCCAAATGTGGCGCCTTTCTCTACAAGCCGGAACTTGAGAAAAACCTCGATGTTTGCCCCAAATGCAACCACCACCTGAGGGTCACGGCCCGTCGTCGCCTGGACGTTTTTCTTGATCCCGAAGGGCGAGAAGAAATTGCCGCTGAGCTTGAGCCCTGGGATCGCCTGAAGTTCAAGGACAGTAAACGCTACAAGGATCGCCTGTCGCAGGCCCAGAAAGGCACGGGCGAGAAAGACGCTCTGGTGGCCATGAGAGGCACAACGCTTGGGGTGCCGTTGGTTGCCTGCTCTTTTGAGTTTGGCTTCCTGGGTGGCTCCATGGGGCAGGTGGTGGGCGAGAAATTCGTCCAGGCTGCCAATGTCGCTCTCGAGCATCGGATTCCCCTGGTCTGTTTCTCCGCCAGTGGTGGGGCCCGAATGCAGGAAGCCATCCTGTCACTGATGCAGATGTCGAAGACGGCTGCTGTGCTTGAGCGGATGAAGCTTGAGGGGATCCCCTACATTTCGGTAATGACAGACCCTGTGTTCGGTGGTGTTTCTGCCAGTCTGGCCATGTTGGGCGATCTCAACATTGCCGAGCCGAATGCCTTGATTGGCTTCGCCGGTCCGCGGGTCATCGAACAGACGGTTCGTGAAAAGTTGCCGGAAGGCTTCCAGCGCAGTGAATTCCTGCTGGAGCACGGTGCCATCGATATGATTCTCCATCGTCACCAGATGCGTACGCGCATTGCTCATGTGCTGGCCAAGTTCACCGGTCAGGAGCGTCCCGGAACCGAAGAGCCCATTGAATTTGAAGTTTCGGAAAAGCCTGAAACAGATGCCCCCGTCGAATAACCGTCCAGACCAGCCTCCGGCTTCGCCGGGGGCCGGGGCCACTGTCGATCAGTGGCTTGCCTATCTTGAAGCAATTCATCCCACCGAAATTGACCTTGGCCTCGACCGGGTACTTGTGGTTTTGCGCCGGCTTTTCCGTCGGAAACCGCAGGCACGCATCATCACGGTGGCAGGCACCAACGGCAAGGGTAGCGCTGTTGCGGCGGTGGAGGCATTGTTGCGAGCTGCAGGGCGCCGTACTGGAGCCTATACCTCGCCACACCTGCAGCGTTATAACGAGCGGGTACGCCTGAATGGTGAGGAGATTGCCGACGAGGCCCTTGTAAAGGCGTTCGAAGCGGTTGAGATAGCCCGTGGATCCGTCTCGCTCACCTATTTTGAGTTCGGAACCTTGGCCGCGTTTGTCGCTTTTGCCGAGGCCGGCCTGGATGACTGGATTCTGGAGGTGGGTCTTGGTGGTCGCCTGGACGCGGTGAATGTCCTGGATGCCGATTTCGTCATACTGACCTCTGTGGACATTGACCACGTTGCCTTCCTCGGTGATAACCGGGAAGTCATCGGATTCGAGAAAGCCGGCGTGCTCCGACCAGGCATCCCAGCGGTTTACGCCGATACAGATCCGCCCCGCTCGGTGCTTCAGCAGGCCGTCGCCCAGAGAGTCGATCTGGACCTGTTCGAGCGGGACTATGAACTGGTCAGGGAGGAGCAGGGCGGTTCCGGTTTTCCGGCAGCGCTGCTGAACTATCACGATCAGGTTGTTCGCTTGCCCGCCGGGCCTTTGCCAGTCACAAGCGTGGCAGCGGCAGTTGTTGCCATTCGCAAGCTTGAACCGGAGCTCCCGGTTTCCGTCATCGAACAGGTGCTTTCAGGCCTTTGCGTGCCCGGACGATTCGAGCGCCTTGGGTCCTCCCCAGATATTTTTCTGGATGTTGGTCATAATCCCCATGCGGCCGGATGGTTGGCTGAACAGCTGGGTAGTCTGAAATCCCCTGGCCGACGGGTCCATGCAGTTTACGGTGCTCTGGCGGACAAGGATGTGGAAGGTGTCGGAAAAGCAATGGCTGGGGTCGTCGATGCCTGGTACCTGGCGAGCTTGAAAGTGCCGAGGGGGCTATCCGGCCAGGAGTTGCAGTCAAGACTGGTCGATGGGGGCATCGGTCATGCTCCGGCCTTTGAATCAGTAGGAGAGGCGCTCAAATCGTCGCTTTCCAGCGCGGCCCCGAACGATCTAGTCGTCGTTTTCGGTTCGTTCTTCACAGTTGCCGAGGGGCGGGCAATTCTAAGGGCTGAAGATTCGGCCGGAAGCTAGACAACCGGCCTTAAACTTTGTCCATGGCGGCGGGTAGCACTTTGAGTTCCGCCCTCCGGGCAGTTAGTATCTGCGGACAGGTGCCTCTCGGGGCGCAGTCACAACAGTTGGGAGCCTAGCAACGTGGATGGACTGAAACAGAGAATAATCGGGGCGCTGGTCCTTGTTTCCCTGGCGGTTATCTTTGTTCCTATGCTCTTTGATGAGCCTCATTCCGAGCGCACCTCTACCACCATCAAGATTCCGGAGGAGCCACCGTTCCCCGAAGTGGAAGCACCCGACTCCGAATTGGAGCCCGCGCCGTCCTACGGCCTTGAGTCCAGCGATAGCAGTGTGGCAGCGCCAGCGGTTGAAGACGATGGCGGTGACTCCCCGGGATATCGCATTCTTGAGGAGTCTCCCGGCGCCGAAGCAGCCTCCGAGGTGACACAGTCGTCCGACGGCGGGCAGCCCTCGGCGCCCCCTGCTCAGGAACAGGCCAGTGCTCTGGCCGAAACTGAAGAAAAAGCCTCAGAGAGTTCGGCTACGGAAACCGCTGAATATGAACGTTCCCTGGAAGGCGCCTGGGTGGTCCAGCTTGGAAGCTTCGGCAATTCCGATAATGCCCGCCGGCTCAGAGACCAGGTACGAGAGAAAGGTTATGGCTCTCATCTGCAGGAAGTTGTCCGCGGGGACACCACACTGACTCGCGTCTTCAGTGGGCCTTTTGCATCCAAATCCGAAGCCGAATCCGCCAAGAGGGCATTGGACGATGCCTTTGGTCTGAACAGTCTGGTTACCTCCGGCGAAAAATAGCGATCGGGTTCGGGTTTATGTGTGTCTTGCGGTTTGGCGAGCCGCGGTTTCCTGATAGAATTCGCGCTTCCTTTTCTCCACCGGGTTTTCAATGGAAGCGCTGATCTGGATTGACTGGGTCATTATCGCCCTCATTACAGTTTCCACCCTCATCAGTCTGAAGCGGGGCTTTGTACGGGAAGCCCTGTCTCTGGTGACATGGGTGGGGGCGTTCATTCTGGCTCGAACCTTCCATCCCCAGATGCAGTCCCTGCTGGAAAGCACGGTTGAAACGCCTCTGGTCCGGCTCATCGCCGCGTTCGCCATCCTCTTTTTTGGAACCCTCATCGTCGGGGCCATCATCAATAACATGATCGGCCATCTGATTCGGGCCACTGGACTGTCCGCCACCGATCGGGTGCTTGGCATGGGGTTCGGGCTGTTACGCGGTGTGGTGGTGGTGATTGTTGCCATTGCGTTCACCCGCTATACGCCGCTCGCCCAGGATACCTGGTGGCGAACCTCAATTATTATTGATCGCCTGGCCGTGGTGGAAGACTGGTCCAGGCGAACCCTGGGCGATGAATTTGCACGCTTTTTGGGACCTGCGCCGGAAAATGCGCCGGAACCGGAACCCGTTACAGAGCAGGAAGGCGTGGAACCCGCGTCCGCGTCCCGCTAACATTCAGTTTTAACACTCGGAGATAGTCTTATCCATGTGTGGCATTGTCGGCATCGTCAGTACTTCCAACGTCAATCAGTCGCTCTATGATGCGCTGACTGTACTTCAGCACCGGGGCCAGGACGCGGCGGGCATTGTGACATTTCAGGATGAGCGGTTTTTCCTCCGCAAGGACAATGGCCTGGTGCGGGATGTATTCCACACCCGGCACATGCGGCGACTGGTGGGGAACGTAGGCATCGGCCACGTTCGCTATCCGACAGCGGGCAGTTCCAGTTCAGCCGAAGCCCAGCCGTTTTATGTTAACAGCCCGTACGGCATCACCCTGGCCCACAACGGCAACCTGACCAATGCCGATGATCTGAGTAAGGACTTGTTCCGGACCGATCTGCGCCACATCAACACCAACTCCGACTCGGAAGTTCTGTTGAATGTGTTTGCCCACGAGCTGCAGAAACTGGGCAAACTCGACCCGACCAAGGACGAGATTTTCTCGGCGGTCAGTGCGGTGCATAAGCGCTGCCGGGGCGCCTACGCTGTGATTGCCATGATTACCGGCTATGGCATTGTCGGCTTCCGGGATCCGAATGGTATCCGGCCGGCCTGCTACGGCGAGCGCACGGACGAAAACGGCCGCAAGGAATACATGATTGCCTCAGAAAGCGTCGCCCTGAACGCGGCAGGCTACACCTTGGTGCGCGACATTGCGCCAGGGGAGGCGGTCTATATCGAAACGGACGGCACCCTGTATACCCGTCAGTGTGCGGAGCAGCCGCATCTTTACCCGTGCATTTTCGAACACGTGTATTTTGCCCGGCCTGACTCCATTATTGACAAGGTGTCTGTTTATAAGGCTCGCTTGCGGATGGGCGAAACCCTGGCAGAGAAAGTACTCCGTGAGACACCTGATCACGATATTGACGTGGTCATGCCGATTCCCGATACCAGTCGGACCTCAGCCATGCAGATGGCGCACCGTCTGGGAGTGAAGTTCCGTGAAGGGTTCATCAAGAACCGTTACATCGGTCGGACATTTATCATGCCCGGCCAGAAAATGCGCAAGAAATCGGTCCGCCAGAAGCTCAACCCGATCGATCTGGAGTTCCGTGGCAAAAACGTAATGCTGGTGGATGATTCCATTGTTCGCGGTACCACTTGCAAGGAAATTGTGCAGATGGCGCGGGATGCCGGTGCTCGCAAGGTTTATTTTGCGTCTGCGGCGCCGCCCGTGCGCTACCCGAACGTTTATGGGATCGATATGCCCTCCGCCAGTGAGCTGATTGCCCATGGCCGCACCGTGGAGCAAATCCGGGAGCTGATTGGTGCCGACTGGCTGCTCTATCAGGACCTGGAGGACCTGATAACCTGTGTCAGTGAAGTGAACGATGACATTGAGGGTTGGGAGTGCTCCGTATTTACCGGCGATTACGTGACCGGTGATGTTGATGAAGCCTACCTCAGCCGAATAGACGGCTTGCGCAATGACGAAAAACGATCCGAGAGTGCCGGTGGTGCTGACGGGGACAATGGCATTATCGACTTGCATAACGACGAAGACTGAACGCCGCTTTCAGGCAGGAGATGTAGATGACTTTTCGCCGCGAAGAAACTGTCTGGATCCCGGAGTCCGACCTGGACGGGATGTCCGTGGACACCCTGGCCGTGAGGGCAGGGCAGATCCGCACCGGGCAGCTCGAGCACAGCGATGCGATATTTCCCACTTCCAGCTTCGTTTATGGCAGCGCAGCACAGGCAGCGGCGCGATTTGGCGGCGATGAGCCCGGCAACATCTATTCCCGATTCACCAATCCGACGGTTCAGGCTTTCGAGGGTCGAATCGCTGCTATGGAAGGCGGAGAGCGGGCTGTTGCTACCGCCTCCGGCATGTCTGCGATCCTGAGTACCTGCATGGCGCTGCTGCAGAGCGGGGATCATGTGATCTGCTCCCGGGGTGTGTTCGGCACCACCAACGTTTTGTTTCAGAAATACATGGCCCGATTCGGAGTGGAAACCACGTTTGTCAGTCTGACCGATATGGAAGAGTGGCGGGCGTCGGTGCGTCCTGAAACCCGGATGCTGTTCATTGAAACTCCGTCCAATCCCCTCTGTGAAGTGGCGGATATGGCGGCTCTGGGACAGCTTGCCCATGACAATGATGCTCTGTTCGTGGTGGATAACTGCTTCTGCACCCCTGTGCTGCAGCGTCCGTTGGAGCAGGGCGCAGACATCGTGATTCACTCGGCCACCAAATACTTGGATGGCCAGGGCCGCTGCGTCGGGGGTGTTGTGGTGGGCCCCGAAAAATTGATGGAAGAGGTCTTTGGCTTCCTTCGTTCGGCCGGCCCCACCATGAGCCCCTTTAACGCCTGGGTGTTTCAGAAGGGCTTGGAAACCTTACCAATTCGTATGCGCGCCCACTGTGACAATGCGTTAGAGTTGGCCCTGTGGCTGGAGCAACAGCCGGCAGTTGAACGTGTTTTCTATGCCGGGCTCCAGAGTCATCCGCAACATGAGTTGGCGAAAAAGCAGCAAACCGGATTTGGTGGTGTGCTGTCGTTCCAGCTCAAGGGCGCGCGGGAAGAGGCATGGGCCTTCATTGATGGCACCCGAATGATTTCCATTACGGCAAACCTGGGTGACGTTAAAACCACGATCACACATCCGGCCACGACGACTCACGGGCGCTTATCGCCGGAGGATAAGGCGCGGGCCGGGATTACGGAAAACCTGATCAGGATTTCCGTTGGAATCGAAGCTGTTGAAGACCTGAAAACCGATCTTGAAAGGGGCTTTCAGGCGCTTCGGAACGCAAGCACCGATAACGTCTGAGCATTCATGGCCGAATCTGCAAAAGCGAAGAAAGCACCACAGGAACTGACAGAGAAGCAGCTGCGCTTTCGCCGCCTGGCAGCCCAGGGCGCCCGTGAAGGCGCTGTTATCGCGCTGATAGCCCTGTCTATATACCTCTCCATGGCACTGGTCACCTTCAGCCCCTCAGATCCTGGCTGGGCAAGCATTGGCCATGACACCAGCGTTCAGAATTATGCCGGTCGCACCGGCGCCTGGCTGGCCAGCCTTTTCATGGACTTCTTTGGCCATGTGGCGTATTTGTTCCCGGTCATGATTGCCGGTTACGCGTTGATGCTTATCCGTCGGCGTAACGATTCCCTGGATCTGCACTGGCCGCTCTTCATGATGCGGTTTGGTGGCTTCCTGCTGATCCTCCTCTCGGCAACCAGCCTGTTGTCGCTGTATTCCGTGTTTGGTCTCGGGGCCTCCTCAGGCGGCGTGCTTGGAACGGCCGTAGCCGACGCCATGGTGCGGTTTTTCAATCTGCCGGCCACGACGCTTTTGCTGATTGCCATCTTCCTCTTCGCACTGACTGTCACCACCGGCCTGTCCTGGTTCTGGTTGATGGATCAGGTGGGTGGGCTGACCCTCAGAACGGGGCTTGCCATCAAGAGCCTTTTCAAAGGCAAGCCGAAGCCTGAGAAACCAGAGCCCAAAGCTGAGCCCCCGGTGGTCAAGGACCGTGTCCCCACTGTGGACAACTCACGGAAGAAAGCGGATTCCGACAAACCGCGCTGGTGGCAGCGGATTCCAGGTTTCGGACCGAAGAAGCCGAAAGCCCCGAAGGCTGCTCCAAAGCCGGAAGCCGGTCGAAAAGAGCCTGCACTGGATGGTTTCTCTGCCGAGGTCGACCCGGAACCGGCGAGGCTCGAAAGTTTTAGCTCTCGTGATGAGGTGCCCGCTGCAAACGGGAAGCCCGCCAAGGCTGAGCCAGCTTCCCAGCCGGCCGGCCGGTCGCTGAAGATTTCGCCCTTCAAGAAAGATGAACAACCTTCCCAGTCAAAAGACAAGGGCAGCAAGCAGCCTTCGTTGCTGGAAGATATTGAAAGCCCGATTCCGCCAATTTCCCTGCTGGATCCGCCCGAGGAGCATAAGGAAAGAGGCTACTCGGAAGAGTCCCTCGAACATATGTCCCGGTTGCTTGAGGAAAAGCTTGGTGATTTCGGGGTATCTGTTGAAGTTGTCGAGGTCAATCCCGGCCCTGTCATTACCCGGTTCGAGATCAAACCGGCCCCAGGCGTGAAGGTCAGCAAGATTTCCAATCTGGCCAAGGACCTGGCCCGGTCTCTGGCGGTACTGAGCGTTCGGGTGGTAGAGGTAATCCCTGGCAAGTCCGTCGTGGGTATCGAGATTCCCAACGAAGAACGGGAAATGGTCCGGCTCAGCGAAGTTCTGGGCGCGCGCGTGTTCCAGGAATCCAGTTCACCACTGACCCTGGCATTGGGTAACGATATTGGTGGCAACCCCATGGTCGCCAATCTCTCCAAAATGCCGCACCTGCTGGTGGCGGGCACCACCGGTTCCGGTAAATCGGTCGGCGTCAATGCCATGCTTCTGAGCATGCTGCTGAAGGCAGGCCCGGAAGAGGTCCGTTTCATCATGGTGGACCCCAAGATGCTCGAACTGAGCATCTACGATGGTATTCCCCACCTGCTGGCGCCGGTGGTCACGGATATGAAAGAGGCTGCCAATGCGTTGCGCTGGTGTGTGGCTGAAATGGAGCGCCGGTACAAGTTGATGGCCAGCCTCGGGGTTCGGAATCTGGCTGGCTACAATCGCAAAATCAAGGACGCCGTGGCCGCAGGTGAGCCACTCCTGGACCCTTTCTGGAAGCCGGATGAGTATCTTGCCAATGATGAGCAGGAGCGCCCAGAGCTCGACACCCTCCCATTTATCGTGGTGGTAATCGACGAATTTGCCGACATGATGATGATCGTGGGCAAAAAGGTCGAGGAGCTGATTGCCCGGATTGCCCAGAAGGCGCGTGCGGCCGGTATTCACCTGATCCTTGCCACGCAGCGGCCCTCTGTAGATGTGATAACGGGTCTGATCAAGGCCAACATTCCTACCCGAATGTCGTTCCAGGTATCGTCCAAGATCGATTCGCGCACGGTACTGGATCAGGGCGGTGCCGAGCAGCTTCTGGGGCACGGTGACATGCTCTACCTGCCACCCGGGTCGGGCCTGCCCGTTCGGGTGCATGGAGCTTTTGTGGATGACGATGAGGTTCACCGCGTGGTCAGTGCCTGGAAAGCCCGTGGCGAGCCCGTCTATGTGGACGATGTCCTCAACGGCGCTGAAGGCGAGAGCCTGCCCGGGGTACCCAACCTTTCAGAAGGCGGTGGAGACAGCGAAGGCGATGCGCTCTACGACGAGGCAGTCGCGTTCGTCACTGAAGGGCGCCGAGTTTCGATTTCCTCGGTGCAGCGAAAATTCAAGATCGGGTACAACCGGGCGGCAAACCTGGTTGATGCCATGGAAGCATCCGGCGTGGTAAGCGCCGCAGGCCATAACGGGGCCCGTGAAGTTCTGGCTCCGCCGCCACCCAGAGATTAGGAGTAACAAGCAATGGGACAATCTTTTATGAAATGCCTGGCCACCCTGATCATGGCGGTGCTTATTGCCGGCTCTGTGAGTGCGAGCGAGGGCAGCGATAACGCGAACGAGTTGGCCTCGTTGCTAAAGGGCTACGAATCGTACCAGGCGGATTTCATCCAGATCGTTGTCAACGAAAATGGCAACAAGGTTCAGGAAACCCGTGGTTCGCTAAAAGCCAAGCGCCCGGGATTGTTTTACTGGGAAACCAGCGCGCCCCTTTCGCAGTTTATTGTGAGTGACGGAGAGACGGTGGAAGTCTACGACCCGGATCTGGAGCAGGTCACTATTCACAATCTCGATGACCGGGTGCAATCCACCCCGGCTCTCCTGCTCAGTGGTGAGGTGGATAATCTGGAGGAAACCTACGAGGTGTCCGGTCGCCAGATTGGTGACAACACCCGTGAATTCATACTGGAGCCACGGAGCCCGGATTCCCTGTTCACGTCCCTGAGACTGACCTTTTTCAAGGGTGAGCTTCAGGAGATGCGCATGCAGGACTCCCTGGCCCAGCTGAGTGTGCTGAGCTTTGACCGTATTAGGCTCAACGAGCCGGTTGAAGCCGGCGCGTTTACCCTCGACTACCCGGAGGGTGTGGATATTATCCGGGACGGGGCCTGATGCAGGACAGCCTGTTCGCGGAATCCTCGGGTTTCCGCCCCTTGGCCGCCAGAATGCGGCCCGCAACCCTGGATGATTATGTCGGCCAGGCCCATCTGGTTGGGCCCGGCAAACCGCTGCGACGAGCGGTTGAGCAGGGTCAGCTTCACTCCATGATTCTCTGGGGGCCTCCCGGAGTAGGTAAAACCACCTTTGCCCAACTTCTGGCGAACGTCAGCGACCTGAGCTTTGAGACGGTTTCTGCGGTGTTGAGCGGTGTGAAAGAAATCCGGGCCGTTGTGGAGCGGGCCCGCAATCGCAAGCAGTCTCATGGCCGGGATACACTGCTGTTCGTGGATGAAGTGCACCGCTTCAACAAAAGTCAGCAGGACGCGTTTCTCCCGCATATTGAGGACGGTACCTTCATCTTTTTTGGTGCTACCACCGAGAATCCTTCTTTTGAGCTGAACAGCGCCTTGCTGTCCCGGACCCGGGTCTACGTGCTCAAGAACCTCGAGGAAGAGGACATTCTCCAGCTGTTACGCCGTGCGCTGACAGCTGACGAGGGCTTTGGTGGGCGCCTGCGGGTTGATGACGACGTGTTGACCCTGATGGCCTCTGCGTCTGGTGGTGATGCTCGCCGTGCGCTGAACATTCTGGAAGTGGCGGCCGATCTTGCGGAGCCGGATGAATCCGGAGTGGACCGTGTCGCGGCCGATCAGCTTGAACAGGTCATGCAGACCAGTCTGCGCCGCTTCGACAAGGGCGGTGATGTGTTTTACGACCAGATATCGGCCCTGCACAAATCCGTTCGTGGTTCAGATCCGGACGGTTCGCTGTATTGGTTGTGCCGAATGCTCGATGGCGGCTGTGATCCGCTCTACGTTGCCCGCCGTCTGGTGCGGATCGCCAGTGAGGACATCGGTAATGCCGATCCCCGGGCCCTGCAGCTAAGCATGGAAGCCTGGGACGCTCAGGAACGCCTGGGGTCTCCAGAAGGCGAGCTGGCGCTGGCCCAGGCGGTGACCTACCTGGCCCTGGCGCCCAAGAGCAACGCTGTTTATAACGCCTTCAATCGGTGTATGGCCGACATCCGCCAGGACCCGGACTATGAAGTGCCGGTACACCTGCGTAATGCACCCACCAAGCTGATGAAAAGTATGGGCCATGGGGATACTTATCGGTACGCTCATGATGAACCCGAAGCCTTCGCCGCCGGGGAGTCCTACCTGCCCGAGGCCATTCATCAGCGCCGGTATTATGAGCCGGTAAACCGCGGGCTTGAAATCAAACTGGCGGAAAAGCGCCAGCGTCTGGATTCCCGCAACGCTGAAAGCCCCCGCAAACGCTACACCTGAGTCTTTTGCTGCGGTAGCCACGAGCGCCAGTGCAGGTATAATGGCCAGTCATTCAAAACATCGCTAACCGGAAGATTCAGGATAATCATGCTCGATCCCAAACGTGTCCGCACCCAGACAGAAGAGATCGCCCGTCGGCTGACCATCAAGAATTTCAAATTCGATACCGCCGCCTTCGAGCAGCTCGAGGAGCGCCGTCGTGCCCTTCAGGTAAGCACGGAAACCCTGCAGAGCGAGCAAAACAAGCGATCGAAGTCCATCGGTAAGGCCAAGGCTGCCGGTGAGGATATCCAGCCGCTGCTGGACGAGGTGGAAGACCTGAAAAAACAGAAGTCAGAAGCCGAGGACGAGCTCCGTACCCTGCAGGAAGAACTCAACGCCTTCCTGGCCGGTATCCCGAATCTACCGGATGAAGATGTTCCGGCAGGCGATAGCGAAGACGACAATGTCGAGATTCGCACCTGGGGCACCCCAAGGAACTTTGATTTCGAGCCCAGGGACCACGTGGCCCTGGGTGAGGGGCTCAAAGGCCTCGACTTCGAGACTGCCACCCGTCTGGCGCACTCTCGATTTGCCGTTATGCGAGGGCCTGTGGCTCGGCTTCATCGAGCACTGGCCCAGTTCATGCTGGATCTGCATACCCGCGAACATGGTTACCTGGAAACCTACGTACCGTACCTGGTGAATGCCGATAGCCTTTATGGAACTGGCCAGTTGCCCAAGTTCGAGGAAGATCTGTTCAAAACCGAAGGCGAGCATCCACTGTACCTGATTCCCACTGCGGAAGTACCCGCCACTAACCTGGTATCAGATTCGATCCTTGATGCCTCTGAGCTCCCGCTCCAGATGGTGTGCCATACGCCTTGCTTCCGCAGTGAAGCGGGTTCTTACGGTCGGGATACCCGTGGCATGATCCGTCAGCACCAGTTTGACAAGGTAGAGCTGGTGCAGGTGGTTCGTCCGGAGGATTCAGACGCCGCGCTGGAAGCCCTGACCGGCCATGCCGAAAAGGTGCTTCAGTTGCTGGAGCTGCCTTACCGTGTTGTTGCTCTCTGTGGGGGCGACATGGGCTTTTCGGCGGCCAAGACCTACGACCTGGAAGTCTGGTTGCCGGGCCAGGACAAGTTCCGTGAAATCTCTTCCTGCTCCAATACCCGTGATTTCCAGGCACGCCGCATGCATGCCCGTTGGCGTAATCCGGAAACCGGAAAGCCCGAGCCCGTCCACACCCTGAACGGATCGGGTCTTGCCGTTGGTCGCGCATTGATAGCGGTCATGGAGAATTACCAGCAGGCTGACGGCAGCATTGTGGTTCCGGAGGTTCTCAAGCCGTATATGGGAGGCGTCGACAGAATCCAATGAGTGATAAGCCAGACATCGCACCAGGGAAGGGCGTTGGTGCAACCCCTGCACCAGTAAGGTACAGGGTTAACCCGGTTACTTCGAACCCGAACACATCCGCGGGTGAGGTTGCCCTCGTCGGGGCCGGGCCGGGAGATCCTGAACTGCTGACTCTCAAGGCCTGGAGGTTGATTACCTCTGCCGAGGTCGTGCTCTACGATCGTCTGGTTTCCCCGGAAATACTGGCCATGATCCCAGACACCGCCGAGATGGTTCACGTTGGCAAGCAGCGGGCCAACCACACCTTGCCTCAGGATCAGATCAATCAGCGACTGGTGGAGCTGGCCAGACAGGGGCGAAAGGTGGTTCGTCTCAAGGGTGGTGATCCGTTTATCTTCGGTCGCGGTGGCGAAGAGATTGAAACCCTCGCCGATGCCGGCGTCCGGTTTCAGGTTGTGCCGGGTATAACTGCCGCCTCCGGCTGTGCCGCCTACGCCGGCATTCCTCTGACTCATCGGGATTACGCTCAGTCTGTGCGGTTCGTGACTGGCCATCTGAAAAATGATACCTGCGATCTACCCTGGAAGGACTTTGTCCAGAACAACCAGACCCTGGTGTTCTATATGGGGCTGGTGGGCCTGCCGATCATCTGCCGGCAGTTGGTCGCCCATGGTATGTCCCAGGATATGCCTGTGGCGTTGGTCTCGAAGGGGACAACGAGGGATCAGCGTGTGGTTACAGGGAATCTCTGCAACATCGTTGAGAGAGTAGAGGCGGAAGCGGTCCAGCCGCCAACGCTGGTTATTATCGGCCACGTGGTGGCGCTCAGAGAAAGGCTGGACTGGATAGGTGGGGTTATGACAACGGGGAGCTGAGGCTCCCCGTTTTATATCATGCTTCGATCAGCCGATCTTGCGCTTGGGCAAGACATCCTTCAGCTTGTTGCGCATATCCCGAATGGCTTTTTCCGTAGTTGGCCAGTCGATACAGGCATCCGTCACCGATACGCCGTACTTGAGATCTGCCAGATTCTCGGGAATGGACTGGTTGCCCCAGTTGATGTTGCTCTCAACCATCAGGCTCTGGATCGACGTGTTGCCTTCCAGGATCTGGTGGGTCACATCCTGCATGACCAGCGGCTGAATGGCCGGGTCCTTGCTGGAGTTGGCATGGCTGCAGTCAATCATCATCGACTTGCGCAAGCCTGCTTTATCCAGCGCCTGTTCGCACAGGGCGACGCTCACGGAATCGTAGTTGGGTTTGCCACCGCCGCCACGAAGGACAACGTGGCCGTAGTTATTGCCCTTGGTGCGGATAATCGCCACCTGTCCCTGCTGGTCGATGCCCAGGAAGCTGTGGGGGTGAGACACGGATTTCATGGCGTTCACCGCAACGTCCAGGCTGCCGTCGGTGCCGTTCTTGAAACCGATCGCCATAGACAGGCCGCTGCTCATTTCCCGGTGAGTTTGTGACTCGGTGGTACGGGCGCCGATGGCGGACCATGCAATGGTGTCCTGCAGGTACTGAGGGGAAATCGGATCGAGCGCTTCGGTGGCTGCGGGCAGGCCCAGTTCGTTGATATCCAACAGCAGTCGACGTCCGATGTGAAGGCCCTGCTCAATATCAAAGGTGTCGTTCAGGTGCGGATCGTTGATCAGACCTTTCCAGCCAACGGTTGTGCGAGGTTTCTCAAAATAGACCCGCATAACGATCAGCAGGGTATCGCTGACTTCATCGGCAAGCTTCTTCAGGCGCGCGGCGTAATCCCTGGCGGCCTCAACATCGTGAATGGAGCAGGGGCCCACCACGACAAACAGGCGGTGGTCCTTACCATCCATGATGTCATAGATGGCCTGGCGGCCCTTTGAGACGGTTTCTGCGGCCTTGTCGGAGAGCGGCATCTCCTTCTTCAGCGCTTCAGGAGTGATCAGTGCTTCCTGGCTCGCCACATTCAGATTCTCTAGTTTGTTGCCCGACATGTTGTTCTGCTTCCCCGATTCTGATCGTTGCAGCCCTGGTGGACCATAGAATATGCCAACAGGGTTGCAGATTAACGCGAATAGCGCCGGTGTGCGGTTGCGGTAAACCCCGGCGAGTTGGTTATACTGCGTCATTTACAGGGCCTTTTCAACGCTTCTTAGGTATGGGGAACGGATGTCGCAAAACAGGCAGAGACTGAAGGATGTGCCTTCCGTTGCAACGGTTTCAGGCAAGATAGACGATGTCCTGGCCGGCATACGTGTTCCTGACCTGCCATACCCGGCGGGCAAGCTCGAACCAGACGCTGTCAGCGACTGGCGTCCGCTGCTGGTTTCCTGCTGGTCCGAGCAGCGCGATGAGCGGGTGACCCATGTTATCCGCTCCGTTCATCTGGAGTGGTCGGCCCGGCAGGTGAACGCGGCCTATGTGGCTGACCGCATTATGGACGTCTTTCTGAAAACAAGCGGTCTGCATCCCAGCCTGGCCCGTCGGGTGGCAAGGCTGCGTTTCTATCTCGCCTGGCGCATGAATCTGGAGGGCAAGAAGGCTTTCAGCAAGGCTCTCCTGGAGTGGCTGGACAGCCTGCAGGAGTGGCGCGGCTGGAGCGATTCCGGAGGCCGCTCCTCCAAAGTTCTGCTGGATCAGCTTGATTCGCTGGTAATAGCCGTTTCTGCCAGTTTCGAATCCGGCAAGACGGAACCTGTGAGCGAATTCTGTTATCGCTGGCAGGAAGACGCTGAGAAGAGGAACGCCCAGGTTGGAAAACTTCGCCAACGGCTACTCGAAACAGAGCAGGGTGCTGCCAAACAGCGTAAGGCAGAACAGTCTTCCCGGGCATTGATTGGTCGTGCTCTCCAGGGGCGCAAGTTACCGCTTCCGATTGTCCGGTTTATCCTTGATCACTGGCAGGGTTTGCTGAAACAGTCGATCTGGGATTCCGGTCTCGAGGGCGAGAATTTTCGGCATGGCAGCAAGTTGCTTGAGTGGCTGGTCTGGATTGGTGATCCGTCACTTTCCGACAAGGACCGTAACCGGCTCTATCACGTGGGCGAACAGATCGGCGATCGTATCCTGGACGTCTGGAAACGTGTTTTTGACGAATCCCTGCCTGCGCAGTCCCTGTCGGGGATCGAATCCGTCATGGTTTCCAGGCTGCGAGGGGAGGCACCGGACCTTGTGGAGGCTTTGCCGGCGGCGGGGAGTTTCCAATGGGACAGCAACTGGCTGACCTTCGAAGTGCCCGCCGCAGAAGCCTTTGAACCTTATGAGGGGCAGTGGTTTGTCGAGGGCGAGGGCACCGGAGAGCAGCGGCGTTATTTCTATGCGTTTTTACCTGAATCGGCAGAAATCCTCTGGACCAACGGCGCCGGCGTAAAGTTGGGGCTGCAGACCTGGGGTGAATTCCAGGCCGCCCTGGAAAAGGAGCAGATCCGGCCATTGCCGAAGCTCACACCTTTTGGAAGGGTATTGGCAGAAACCGTCGAACTGCTTGCCCGCGTCTGTGAGAAACAACGTCGGCAGAGGGAACAGGCAGCGGAAGCTGCCAGGCTGCGCGCCGAGGAACTGCGGCGGGAAAAAGAAGCCGCCGAAGAAAGGCGCAGGGCTGAGGAAGCCGAGCGTGAAGCCGAGCTTGAGCGCCAGCGGCAAGCCGCTGAAGAGCAACGTATCGCCGATGAACAGGCCGAACAGGAGCGAATCCGTAAGGAAAGAACGCTGCTGGCCGAGAAGCAGGTGGACGCCATCAAGCTTGGTGGCTGGATTGTCGTTGAACCCGATGAAACATCCGATGAACCGGCCCGCCTGAAACTGGCCGTACGCATCAATGCGTCCAGAAAGCTGGTTTTTGTAGACCGTCTTGGCCTGAACCGGCGCGAATTTCTCGAGGACGCCCTGGTTGAAGGGATTGTGGAAGGCCGGATCCGGGTTCTTGGAACCTCTGCAGAATTTGATGACACCCTAAGCAGGGTCGTTGGCCGAATCCGTGTAGGCCGAAACTGATATTGCCGAAGCAGGAAAACAACAATGGCAGATAACGATTACAGCTTTGGAACCCGGAATGATCCGCCTGTTGATCAGGATAACCGTGCCGATTACCGCCTGACTGCCCGAGCCCGGGCGATTCTCGAGCTTGAATCCGGATTGCCGGAAGAAGCCGGGGCCGAGGAGCGGGAGCTTGTCTGCGGCATTCGCGATATATCCGCCAGTGGTCTTTGCCTGACCGCTGACGAGCCTCTTTCCCTGGGGGCTCTGCTGCCGGCGAGCGTCTTACTTGGCAACCATGCGGAGCCTTTCAGTCTAATGGTAGAAGTGGTCTGGTGCCGACCCAACGAGTCGAGCTTTCTGGTGGGGGCGCGAATCATCGAATCCGACGACACCGCCTACGTTGAGTGGGTAGAAGCCGTGGCGTCGGCGATGGACCAGGATTGATGAAACTTCACTCCGTTTAACAAAAAGAGCCGGCATAAAGCCGGCTCTTTCGTTTCCGAGTGAGGGAAACTTACTCTTCCAGTTCGCCCATCCCGGTGATGTTGAAGCCGCCGTCCACGTACATGATCTCGCCGGTAATGCCACTGGACAGGTTGGAACCCAGGAACGCGGCGGCATTGCCCACTTCATCAATGGTCACGTTCCGGCGCAGCGGTGCACGCCTGGCGTTTTCGGCCAGCATCTTACGGAAGCTCTTGATGCCGGAGGCGGCCAGGGTCTTGATCGGACCGGCGGAAATGCCGTTCACGCGAATGCCATCACGGCCCAGGCTGGCAGCCATGTAGCGAACGTTGGCTTCCAGCGAGGCCTTGGCCAGGCCCATCACGTTGTAGTTCTGCAGAACCTTCTCGGCGCCCAGGTAGCTCAGGGTAATCAGTGAGCTGCCTTCGTGCATCATGCTGCGAGCGCCCTTGGCCAGGGCCACAAAGCTGTAGGAGCTGATGTCGTGGGCAATGCGGAAGCCCTCACGGGTGGTGACGTCCACGTAGTTTCCGTCCAGTTCGTGACCCGGAGCATAGCCAACGGCATGAACAATAATGTCGATGTTGTCCCAGTGCTTGCCCAGTTCCTTGAAGACATTCTCGATTTCTTCGTCGCTGGCCACATCGCAGGGGAAGGTCAGCTTGCTGCCCCACTGTTCGGCGAATTTCTCAACCCGTGGCTGGAGTTTTTCGTTCTGGTAGGTGAATGCCAGTTCGGCGCCTTCGCGGGCGAATGCCTCGGCGATGCCGTAAGCAATGGACAGTTTGCTGGCTACGCCAACGATCAGTGCTTTTTTGCCACTGAGGATTCCCATGGGTCGTTCTCCCTGTGTTCCTGATTTGGGTGCATTATCCCTGAGTGCTCTGGCAGGGGTAACGCTCAAATAGTCGTAGTTGTGTTCTGGTAAAAGAACGCGGCGTTCAGCAGTTCACGGGTGTAGTCCGCGCGCGGTGTATGGAAGATCTCGGCCGCGTCACCATACTCCACAATCCGGCCATGCTGCAGCACCAGTAGTTTGTGGCTCAGGGCGCGGACAACGGCCAGATCATGGCTGATAAAGATATAGCTTAGACCATAACGGGTCTGGATATATCTCAACAGTTCAATGACCTGCTTCTGTACCGTTCGGTCCAGGGCCGAGGTGGGCTCGTCCAGTATGATCAGGTCCGGCTGCAGCACCAGCGCCCGGGCGATGGCGATGCGCTGGCGCTGGCCGCCAGAGAATTCATGGGGGTACCTGTGCCGCGCCTCCGGATCCAGGCCGACATCGGTCAGCGCACGTATGACTTTCTGATCATGTTCTGCGGCGTTATCCGCGTCATGAATTTCCAGACCCTCCCGGACAATTTCGGCAATGGACATTCTCGGGCTGAGACTCCCGAAAGGGTCCTGGAAGACGATCTGGACACGCCGCCGCCAGGGCCGGAATTCCCTCTGGTTCAGAAATGCCAGCTCTTCTCCGGCCAGACGTATGCTGCCTGTGCTGGCGGTAAGCTTAAGCAGGGCATGGCCTATAGTCGTCTTGCCGCTACCGCTTTCACCTACGATACCGAGCGTTTCGCCACGGTTAAGTTGGAAATCTGCACTTTGCACGGCATGAAACGATTCCTTGACCTTGCCCAGTAGACTCTTGCGGATCGGGAAGCGTACATCGAGGCGTTCAACGGCCAGCAATGGCTCCGCCCGCTTACCAAGGGCCAGGGGTGCTTCCGGAGGTTCAGCATCCAGCAGCTTTCGGGTATAGGCGTGTTGCGGGCTGGCGAACAGGGTGTCGGTATCGGCTTCTTCCACGAGTTTTCCGTGCTCCATCACCGCCACCCGGTCCGCGTAGCGTCGCACGATCGTCAGGTCGTGGGTAATGAGCAGGATGGCCATGCCCAGCTTCTTCTGCAAATCCCGCAGCAGCTCCAGAACCTGTTTCTGAACCGTGACATCCAGCGCGGTTGTGGGTTCGTCGGCAATCAACAGATCTGGTTCGTTGGCCAGGGCCATGGCGATCATTACCCGTTGCTTCTGCCCACCTGACAATTGGTGGGGATAAGCGCCCAGCTTGGTTTCCGGGTTCTGTATACCTACCAGTTGCAGGAGCTCCAGGCATCGCTGCCTGGCCTGGGGCCCCCGCATCCCCTTGTGCAGTTCCAGGGTCTCGCCAATCTGTTTTTCAACGGTGTGCAACGGGTTCAGAGACGTCATTGGTTCCTGGAAGATCATGCCGATCTCCCGGCCCCGGATCTGGCGCATTCGCTTCTCGGTGGCAGCAAGCAGGTCCTCACCGCGGTAACGGATTTGTCCGCTGGGATAGCTGGCGTGGCGTGCATCCAGGAGGCGCAGGATCGACAGTGCGGAAATGGACTTTCCAGAGCCGCTTTCGCCCACCAGCGCCAGCGTTTCACCTTCCCGGATAGCCAGTGATAGGGACTCGACTGCTGCGGGCCCCTGATCGAAACAGATGGAGAGGTCGGAGATCTGAAGCAGTTGGTTCATATCAGCTCTTCCTCGGATCAAAGGCATCGCGAACGGCTTCGCCGACAAACACCAACAGGGTGAGCATCAGCGACAACGAGACAAAGGCAGAAATGCCCAGCCAGGGTGCATGCAGATTGGCTTTGCCCTGGGCAATCAACTCACCGAGGGAGGGTGAGCCGGAGGGCAGACCGAAGCCGAGGAAGTCCAGGGATGTGAGGCCAGTGATTGCGCCCGTAAGAATGAACGGCAGGAAGGTGAGCGTGGCCACCATAGCGTTGGGCAGGATATGCCGAAACATGATCTTGCGGTTGTCCAGGCCGAGCGCTCTGGCAGCTTTGACATACTCAAAGTTGCGGGCCCTGAGGAATTCGGCACGGACCACATCCACCAGTCCCATCCAGCTGAACAGCAGCATGATGCCCAGCAGCCACCAGAAATTGGGCTGGACGATACTGGAAAGAATGATCAGCAGGTAGAGCACCGGCAAACCGGACCAGATTTCGATAAAGCGCTGGCCCAGCAGGTCGATCTTGCCGCCGTAAAACCCCTGGATGGCACCAACAATAACACCAACAATGCAGCTGGCAATTGTCAGGGTCAGACCAAACAGTACTGAAATACGGAAACCGTAGATGACTCGGGCGGCAACATCCCGGCCCTGATCGTCAGTTCCCAGCCAGTTCTCGGCACTGGGGGGCGCCGGCGAGGGCACTTCAAGATCGTAATTGATGGTGTTGTAGCTGAAGCGGATCGGTGGCCAGACCATCCAGCCGTTGGCAGTTATCTCGTCGGCGATGAAAGGGTCCCGATAATTCGCCTCGGTGGGAAGGAACCCGCCGAAGGTCTCTTCCGGCACTGACTGAACCACCGGGAAATACAGATCCCCCTTGTAGGAAACAACCAGGGGGGAGTCATTGGCGATCAACTCTGCCACCAGCGACAGGCCGAAAAGCGCCAGGAAGACCCACAAGGACCAGAAGCCCCGCCGGTTTTTCCGGAAATTACGGAGTCGCCTCTGCTGGATCGGAGTCAGGGACCGGAAGCTCACGCGCCCTCCCGGCTTTCAAAATCGATCCGTGGGTCGACCAGGACATAGGTGATGTCGCTGATCAGCTTCAGGATGAGTCCCATCAGGGTGAAGATATACAGTGTGCCAAAGATCACCGGATAGTCCCGGTTCAGGGCCGCTTCAAAGCCCAGTAATCCAAGCCCGTCCAGGGAGAAGATTACTTCAATCAGTAGCGAGCCGGTAAAGAACAGGGCCACCAGAACACCGGGAAGACTGGCAATCACAATCAGCATGGCATTCCGGAACACGTGACCATACAGCACTTCTTTCTGGTCCAGCCCCTTGGCCCTGGCGGTCACCACGTATTGTTTTCCGATCTCATCCAGGAATGAGTTCTTGGTGAGCAGGGTCAGGGTGGCAAACCCTCCAATGACATTCGCGGTGACCGGCAGCGCCAGGTGCCAGAAGTAGTCACCGATTTTCTGATACCAGGTGAGTTCGTCGAAATTCGAAGACGTCAGGCCCCGAAGCGGGAACCAGTCAAAATAACTGCCGCCGGCAAACAGCACGATCAGCAGTATGGCGAACAGGAAGCCCGGTATGGCATAACCCACCACGATGGCAGAGCTGGTCCAGACATCAAATCTGGAGCCATCGGTAACGGCCTTTCGGATGCCCAGGGGGATGGAAATAAAGTAAATGATGAGTGTCGACCAGAGGCCCAGGGAAATGGATACGGGCATCTTGTCGAGAATCAGGTCAATGACGCTTTTTTCCCGGAAGAAGGAATCGCCGAAGTTGAAGGTGGCGTAATCGCCAAGCATTTTGAAAAAGCGTTCGTGGGGCGGTTTGTCGAAGCCATACATGACTTCGATTTCCTTCAGGAGCTCATCTGGAATACCGCGGGAGCCGCGCGTATCGCCAGAGGAATCCGCTACCTCACCACCGGTGCCGCCTCCGGAGGCGCGGGCCAGAGCACTGCCGCCGTGGCCTTCCATTTCCGCAATAAGCTGCTCAACGGGGCCGCCTGGTGCGGCCTGCACGATGACAAAATTGAGCAGCATGATTCCGATCAGCGTGGGAATGATCAGCGCCAGACGCCTGAGTATGTAGATGCCCATTTAGCGGCGTGTTCCTCAGGGCTTCGCCCACCAGTTGTCCAGGTCGATACCGTTCTTGGGCGTCTCGGCCGGACGTTGGAGATGGTTCCAGTAGGCAACGCGGTCGCTTCTCAGGTGCCAATGGGGAATCACATAATGATGGTGCAGGAGAACCCGATCCAGCGCATGAACCCGATGCACCAGCTCCTCACGGTCTGGCGCCTGAATCACCATGCTCACCAGGTCATCAATCACCGGATCGCTCACGCCCATGTAATTCCGTGAGCCTTTGGCATCCACGGTGGAGGAATGCCAGTATTCGCGCTGCTCGTTACCCGGTGAATCCGACTGGCCGAACACCTGAGTGATCATATCGAAATCAAATTCCCGCAGCCGCTGGATATACTGGTTGCTGTCTACCAGGCGGACGGTAACATCGATTCCGAGCCGGCCGAGATTGTTCTTGAAGGGTAGAACCACCCGCTCGAAGCTTTTCTGGAACAGCAGGATTTCGAACGCCAGTGGTTCGCCTGTTTCGGCGTGTACCATCTTGCCATCGCGGATGACATACCCAGCGGACTTTAGCAGCTCCATGGCGGTTCTCAGATTCTCGCGCAGCCCTTGTTGACCTTCGGTTGTGGGTGGCTGGTACTCCTCGGTAAACACATCTTCGGGTAACCGATCCCGGTAAGGTTCGAGTATTTCCAGTTCACGGCCGGTGGGGAGACCCGAGGAAGCGAGGTCGCTGTTCTCGAAGTAGCTGTCAGTACGGGTGTATTGGTCGAAAAAGAGGTTCTTGTTGGCCCACTGGAAATCGAAACCGTAAGCCAGGGCTTCGCGCACGAGCGGGTCTGAAAACACCTTGCGCCGGGTATTGAAGGCAAAGCCCTGCATGCCCGAGGGCCGGTGGTGCTCGATGGCCTCTTTGATAATAGTGCCATTCTCGAACCGTTCACCGGTGTAGGCGGTGGCCCAGTTCTTGGCGGACGATTCCAGCCGGAAATCAAAACTTCCGGCTTTGAAGGCTTCCAGAGCCACGGTGTCATCGGTGTAGTAGTCGTAGGTAATCTGATTGAAATTGAACCGGCCTGTACGGACCCCCAGATCTTTGGCCCAATAATCCTCAACCCGCTCATAGGTGATGGATCGGCCAGCCTCGAAGTCGCCTATCCGATAGGGGCCACTGCCAACCGGCGGATTCAGGCCGTTTTTGCCAAACTCACGATCGGCCCAGTAGTGCGATGGCAGTATCGGCATCTGACCGAGGATCAGCGGCAGCTCCCGATTGCTGGTATCGCTGAAATCAAAACGTATCCGACGAGGGCCTTCCACCGTGACGGTACTGACGTCCGCGTAGTAGTTGCGGAAGAAGGGATGTCCCTTGGTGGTGAGAGTGTCGAAAGAAAATTTCACGTCTTCGGCGGTAATGGCTTCGCCATCGTGGAACCGCGCCTGCTCCCGGATGTTGAATACCACGTAGCTGCGGTCTTCCGGGGTTTCCAGGGATTCGGCAATCAGGCCATAGGCCGAGAAGGGCTCATCGTCGGAGGATTCCAGCAAAGTGTCGTAGAGGTAGGTGCTGATTCCTGCCGCAGCCACACCCCGGATATCAAACGGATTGAAGGAATCGAAGCCGTTGGCGACGACGGCCATCTTCAGCGTGCCGCCTTTCGGGGCGTCCGGATTAACGTAATCGAAGTGACTGAAACCTGCCGGATATTTTGTTTCGCCGTGCATGGCAATGCCATGTGCTGGCATTGCCTCTTCGGCGATAGAAAACGGAGAAATAAGCGGTGTGGCAATGAACGCCAGGGCTGAAAAAAACGACGTAAGGGATGAGGCTTTCCGTGTTCTTGTCATAAGTCTCGCACGTCAGGGACTGTTTCGGATATCAACGTAGAGTACCAGACTTTGCCCGGGTTGCAGATAACGGGCGGTATTCAGATCGTTCCAGCTTGCGATATCCCGCACATTCACGGAAAACCGGCTGGCAATACGGGCCAGAGAGTCGCCCTTGCGCACCCGGTAGCCCACCTTGCGAACCATCGCCTCACCACGGCCACTGTTGGCGGCCATAACCGTGGGCTGACTGGTTTTGGACCAGATAACCAGTTCCTTGCCAGGCATCAGCGGGTCGCCGGGTGCCATACCATTCCAGGCGGCAACTTCACGAACGGAAACCCGGTGCTCGCGGGCAATATCCCAGAAAGTGTCACCTTTGCGAACCGTGTAGCGAACCTTGTTTCCGTCCCGCTTTCGCTCCTGTTTGCGCTCAAGCCGCTGGGAGGCACTCAGGGCGTAGGCATCGCTACCCTTGGAGGCGGACGGAATCATCAGGCGCTGGCCGATCCGTATCAGGTCGCCGTTCAGGTTGTTCACCTGCTGGAGTACCGACGGTGTCGTGGAGAATTTCCGGGAAATTGAATTAAGGCTGTCGCCGGATTTAACCTCATAGTTACGCCAGGAAACCCGTTGATCGGCAGGAATTTGCGCCAGTGCCGTGCGGAAGTTCTCGGCGTTCTGAACCGGAACCAGCAACCGGTGGGGGCCGTCCGGTGAGGTGGCCCAACGGTTATAAGACGGGTTAAGCAGGTAGATCTCATCAACATCCACGCCGGCCAGTTCCGCCGCCTGGGCAAGATCCAGCTGGGAGCCGGTTTCAACCACCTCGAAGTAGGGCTCGTCTTTCAGTGATGGCAGTTCGATGCCATAGGCCCCTGGGTTGTCGAAGATTTTAGCCAGTGCAATAAGCTTGGGAACGTAATGGCGCGTTTCCCGTGGCAGCTGCAAGGACCAGAAGTCGGTCGGTTTGTTGCTGTTGCGATTTCGGCGCATGGCGCTTGAGACCGTGCCGCCACCGCTGTTGTAGGCGGCCAGAGCAAGGGTGTGGTCGCCATCAAAACGGTTGGCGAGGCGATCAAGATAGGTCAGGGCGGCGTCGGTGGCTGCAATAACATCCCGACGCTCATCGTGCCACCAGCTCTGGGTCAGACCAAAGTACTTTCCTGTGGAGGGGATGAACTGCCAGAGGCCTGCGGCCCTGCCATGGGAGTAGGCGAAGGGATCAAATGCACTCTCAACAATTGGGAGCAGGGCATACTCGGCCGGCAGTCCTCGCTTTTCGGTCTCATTGACTATGTAGTGGAGGTAGCGGCTACCACGCTCAACCACCCGGTCGATGTATCCGGGATGACGGGCATACCAGTTCAGCTGGTCCCGGACGCGTTCATTGTCGATGTCATGGTCCAGTACAAATCCCGAGCGCAGTCGACCCCAAAGATCTTGCTCGACTGCCTCTGTTTCAGCGGTTTTCTGAACCGGATTGTCGAGTTTCTCGCGGGCATCCCTGGCGGCATCCTTCAGCTCAGGCGCAATAGCCTCGTCCAGTGGCTCATTGCGGGCAGCATCGCCGTCTTTTCCGGTCTCGACGGCTTTTTTCAGTCCCTCGTCGCCAGCGGCAACGGTGACTTCCTGAGTGTTCAGCGGGTTTTCTTCACTCTGGTTGATCAGGCTACTGCAGCCGCTCGCGAGGGCTCCGGCGAAAAACATCAACGACAATCGACTGACCGACATATAGACATCCGGTTTCAGGTTGAGGCCGGACTCAGAATCGGAAAGCCCGGCATATTTAACAGTTTACGTTCACAAAGTTGAAACGATTCTATGGGACCGCTTTTCAAAGGGTCAAGAAACCTCTCGTTACGGCTGTGAGAGGAATTGTTAAGTGCGTATCGCCGGGCGTCAGAAGTTATCCTTGCCGTGGCGGATAGCCGCAAAGATGGCGTTCTCGGAATCTGCCGGCAAGCCGTGGCTGGCGCAATAGGCACGGGCGGAGTCCATCACAGCCGGATCGTCCCAGCGGAGGAAGGGATTCAGCCGTTTCTCGTCTTCAAGTATGGAAGGAACAGTCGGCCTTCCTTCATTGCGGGCGTTCTGACACTGCTGCTCGAAATCCCGTAGCCCTTCATCATTCGGAAGCCAGTTGCGGGCGAAACGGAGATTCGCGAGGGTGTATTCGTGGGCGCAATAAACGGCGGTTTTGCCCGGCAGGGCCCTCAGGGTCTGAAGAGATTGGCGCATCTGTTCCGGAGAACCCTCGAACAGGCGGCCGCAACCACAAACAAACAGGGTGTCGCCGCAGAACAGGACTGGCCGGCCATTTACCTCGACATCCGTGAAATAGGCAATATGGTCCAGGGTATGGCCGGGCACGCCGAGAACCTGGAAGGTGATGTCTTCCCAGATCACCTCATCGCCCGGGTGAACCAGGTTGGTGCTACCCTTGAAGGGGGAATCAGCGGGACCGGTTACACGGCAATCCGGAAAACGGGAAACCAGTTCTTTGACACCCCCAACATGATCGGGGTGATGATGGGTCACCAGGATGGTATCGAGTGTCAGGCTGTTTTCGGCCAGGTGTTCGAGAACCGGCTGGGCCTGGCCGGGATCGACGATCAGCGCTTTGCCGCTGGAAGCGTCGGAAAGGCACCAGATATAGTTGTCACTGAAGGCGGGTATGGCAGAAATGGTCAGCATAGGGCCCCACATGTGCGTATCGAATGTGACTGATATGATAGAGCATTAAATACAAGGCCCCAACCACAGGTTCGGGCTTCCGGGAGTGGCGCATTGGTGAGTGAATCCGACGCAGTTGATTATTCCGCCAGACATGAGAGCTTTGAGCGCTGGTTCCAGACCCCACTGGGCCGGGCACTGCTGGCGGATCAAAGGCGCTTTGTTGACGCCGAGCTCCAGCGTCTGACAGGTGCCAGGCAGTTACAGGTGGGCATAAGCCATCGGTTACCACTGGCCACGGGCACGGATTTTTCCCAGAAAATCATGACAGCGCCCCGCTGGTATCCCCACATACCCGACGGAGTGGCCATCTGCGATGCCGACGAACTGGCCTTTCCCGGTGACTCCATGGATCTCGTGGTATTGCACCATACTGCCGATTTCTCACCTTACCCGCACCAGGTGATCCGGGAGGCTGCGCGAGTACTCAGGGGGGAGGGCACCATGGCCTTGTTTGGTTTTAACCCGCTCAGCCTCTGGGGCGCTCGCAAGTTGATCACCAGGAGCAGCGAAGGCCCCTGGGGCGGTCGTTTTCTGTTGCGCGGGCGGATGGAAGACTGGCTTCACCTGCTGGGGTTCAATGTCGAGGCGTCCGTTACCCGGTTTTTCAGAACCCCGCTGCAACGCGCCGGCCGCAAACCTGTCAGCCGGATTGACAACCGTCTGTCCGGAAATCGGCTCCTGCCAGTAGGCGCCTATTACTGTATCCTTGCCAAAAAACGCGTGCATGCACGGCTGCCGAGACGGCCTGTCTGGCGACAAAGCAAGGTTATTGCCCTGCCGGGGACTGGCACTGTTGGCGCCTCCCGCAGCTGCAACCGGAATGGCACGCCCCCACACAAGTTAAAGTGAATTATTGATAACCGAACCAGGAGACTGAATGGCCGGCAAGGTAATCCTGTATACAGATGGCGCCTGTAAGGGCAACCCGGGCCCGGGCGGCTGGGGTGTGGTTTTGCGCTACGGCGATAACCGTAAAACCCTGCACGGCGGCGAAGCCAACACTACCAATAATCGCATGGAGCTCATGGCGGCCATCCGGGGGCTAGAGGCTCTTAAGCGCCCCTGCGAAGTGGAGCTGTTTACTGACTCGCAGTACGTGCGTAAAGGTATCACTGAATGGATGGCTGGCTGGAAGCGCAATGGCTGGAAAACCTCTGCGAAAAAACCAGTCAAGAACGAAGATCTCTGGCGCGAGCTGGATACGGAAGTCGCCCGCCACAAGGTCAACTGGCATTGGGTAAAGGGGCACTCCGGGGTTCCCGACAACGAGTTGGCGGATGAGCTCGCCAACCGCGGTGTCGAAGAGCTTTCCAACGCATAAAAGCAGACAACCAGGACAGGTAATGAGACAGATCGTACTGGATACAGAGACCACGGGTATCGATCCCGCCGAAGGTCATCGGATCATCGAGATCGGCTGCGTTGAACTGATGGAGCGCCAGCTCACCGGACGCAACTATCACGTTTACATTAATCCGGACCGTGAGGTCGAGGCCGAAGCAATAACCGTTCACGGCATCACCAACGAGTTCCTGGCGGATAAGCCCCGTTTTGCCGAGATTGCCGACGAGTTCTTCGAATTTATTAAGGGGGCCGAACTGGTTATCCATAACGCCGCCTTCGACGTCGGCTTTATGGATTCAGAATTCGCCCGGCTGAAACCGGTGCGCAAAACCGCTGAGCATTGCTCAATTGTCGATTCTCTTGCCATCGCCCGGGCCCGTCACCCCGGCCAGAAAAACAACCTGGATGCTCTCTGTAAACGCTACGGCGTGGACAACAGCAACCGTGACCTCCACGGCGCTTTGCTGGACGCGGAGATCCTGGCCGACGTTTACCTGCTGCTCACCGGTGGACAGACCGCGTTGTCACTGGATGCGGGATCCGAAAACGGTGGCGGCAACGGCGGCATCAGAAGGCTGCCCGCGGACAGGGCGCCACTCTCGGTGGTTCGCGCCTCCAGTTCAGAAAATGAAGCCCATGAGGAGTTCATGTCGCTGCTCGAAAAACAGGCCGGCGAAACCGTATGGGGCAAACTCCAGAGCGCAGAATGAGAACTGGGTCGGTCTGTACCAAATGTTACATTCCGCCTTTCTTGAGGTACTTGAGTTTTATGTTATAAGTAATGATAAGTTCGCCAGTTTTTTGCGAACTGGCTTTGGCCGGAAAAGGGGTTAACCGGCCCAGAACAAAAAGGCCTGGTCCGCTATTGCCGGACCAGTGACCACCAAAGAGGATGCGGTAGTCTCCGCAACATTAACGGGAAGCGTTTATGGTTCAGTCGTCTCTCGCGACGAAATCGCAGTCGTTTGATCTGGTCAAAAGTGAAATAGAACAGACGATCAAGCAGGCAGAATCCAGCCTTGAACGCTTTCAGGAAAACCGCGAAAGGGGTGAGGATCTCCAGAACTGTGTTGATTTCATCAATCAGTTGCGGGGCATCTTTATTTTGGTGGAGCTTCGTGGCGGCACCCTGCTGTGCCAGGAAGCAGTCACCATGGCCAACGATGTACCTGTTGGCGCGAACGACGACAAAAACATCCTCTTGACCACACTTAATAGCGCACTGTTTATTCTTCGTCGCTATGTAGAGTATTACCACCAGCAAAGGGAAGATCATCCCGAATTGCTGCTTCCTGTGATCAATGATCTTCGGGAGGCCCGACGGGAGAAGCCCTATCCCGAGTCCTGTTTCTTTGATGTCGACGTCAAGGAGCGTCCCGATTTCTGTGCCGGCCTGACTTTGCAGCCGTTTGAAGGCAATGAGGCTGATTACGAGATCATGGCCCGGCGCATGCGCCTGACCTTCCAGGTGGCGCTTCTCGGTATTCTGCGCGACCGCAACGACGTCGTGAACAAGAAGCTGATCGGGCGGGCTTCCCGGGGTCTTGCGCGCCTGTGTCAGGGTGCACCTATGGGGCAGATGTGGTGTCTCGTTGGCATCGTTGCGGACACCATGCTTGATCGGGCGATGGTATTTACCAAGGCTCGCAAGCGCATGTTCATGCGGATTGAGAAATACGCCCGGGAAGTGGTTTACGTCGGGAAGGTCGCCACTGGCAAAGACGCGCCGGATTCGCTGATCCGGGACCTGGTCTACCTGCTGTACCGCAGTGGCTCCGCTAACCCTGAAGTTTCCCAGGTGCTCTCCGCTTATCATCTCGCCCCGGCCGATTTCCCGGATTCCATGCTTGAGGCCCATGCGCGCAGGTTGTATGGCCCCGGCAGCGATGTTCTCAAGTCCCTGTCAGAAGCCTTGCAGGATGAATTGAACCAGTTGAAAGACAAACTGGACATTATCGAGCGTGGTATTGAGCCCGATCTGGCAGAATTGTCTTCCATTGCTGACGCCCTCGAGCGGTTGGCCAACACGCTGGTCATGCTGGACCTGAACAAGCTGGCGGGCATTTCGCGGGAAGAGGCGAGTAAATTGCGCGGCTGGGAAGAAGAGTCCCGGCTGCCCGGTGATGATGAGCTATACCGTCTGGCTGACTCCGTGCTTGGCATTGAAGATGCCGTGATGCAGATCGTGACCCGGGGCATTACCTCGGAAACTGACGCACTGGCCGGAGGCGAGCGCAAGCGTGAAGAGTCTGTGTATCTTCGAGAGGCGCTGTATGTGGTTGCCGATGAGGCTCGTGGAGCGCTGACCCTCGCAAAGCGCGCGATTACTGCCTTTATTGAATCCGACTACGACAAACTCCATCTGGCCAACCTGCCTGCAACCTTGCACAGCATCTGGGGTGGCCTGCAGATGGTCAATGACCCTGGGGCTGCTGGGGTTCTTGAACGTGTGGCAGCTTCTATTCAGGAGCGTTTGCTGGATGCCAAGGAAGCCCCGGCGGCTCAGGTCCTTGAGGCACTTGCCGACGCGCTGACCTCGCTGGAATACTACATCGAGAGCATCGGCAAGAGCGAAGACCGCAACGTTGACCTGCTGAAGCTGGCCGAATCGTCGCTGGACGATGTAGGTTTGTAGTTTCATGTCCCATACGCTCGCCACCATTGTACTGGCCGCTGCAGGCGCGGTAATGGTGATCGCGGGCCTGCTGTTTTTCAGACACCCCCGTTGGTTGCTGGCCTGGCTGAAAGGAATGGCGGTATTTGGCGTCATTCTCGCCGGGCTTTATGCCCTCGTTGTTGCGGCAAATCTCACAAGCTACCGGTCGTTGGTCGGCATGCAGACCGTTGCAACCATTTCCACGCAGCGACAGGCTGAGCAGATCTGGCAGGTCACGCTCCAGAGTCAGGGTGAGATAGCCGCGGTAAGAACACTTCAGGGGGATCAGTGGCAGATCGACGCCCGGATTATCCGGTTTTCGGGACCTTTCCGATGGCTTGATATTGCACCGGGCTATCGGTTGGAACAATTGAGCGGGCGTTACACTTCCCTCGAGCAGGAGCGATCTGCTCCAAGAACTGTGATCGGACTTGCCGAGGGCATCTGGCCGGATCTCTGGCAGTGGGATCAGCAGTTCAACTTGCCGTTTGTGGAGGCTGTGGACGGGAACATGACCTTCATGCCGATGCGGGATGGGGCTGTTTTCGAGGTAAAACTTTCTTCGTCGGGCCTGGTCGCTGTCCCGGTTAATGAGCAGGCGAGGGCGGCCGTCCAGTTCTGGAATCAGTAGGAATATGGGGTACAAAAAAACCTGCGTCGAAACGCAGGTTTTCTAGCAGCGCTTGCCGGGGGCAATCAGCCCATCTTGAACAGTTCGCCCAGCTTGGTTGCCAGCATCATATCGCCTTCAGCACGCAGCTGACCGGCCATGAATGCCTGCATGCCGTCAGTCTCGCCGGAAACGATGCCCTGCAGGGTTTCGGAGTTCATGATCAGGGTAACGGAAGGATCGTCATGAGCGCCTTCGTGCATCTTGCAGGTGCCGTCATTAATGACGAGGTGATAGGTCTTGTCGTCTTCGATGTCGAACTGGAATACCAGGTCCAGGCCTTGAGCTGCGTCTGCGTTGAAATTCTGTTCGAGTTGTTCAAATACCTGAGCTACAGACATTGTTTTACCCTTTTGATGGTTGTCTAGTCATGATCACGACGGCTTGATGTCCCTGGCTGCACGAGCCTGATCGGGTGCCCGGGTGGAGCCGACCTCGCAATCCGACTTTATGGTTAGTGGTCGGCTCTGTCAAGATCGATCGAACGCTTGTTTTAATTTTTTTGCTCTCCTTATCACCATAAATTCGGTAAGTTACACTCTTGCCTTTGTACATCCAGTTGGAGAAGCACTTTGGAGTTCCTGACAGAATACGGTTTGTTTTTAGCCAAGATCGTTACTTTCGTGGTGGCGGCCCTGGTGGTGATCTCTGTCATCATGTCTGCCGCCCAGAAGGATCGGGGCGATCATGAGGGCGAGGGAGAGCTCAAGATCCGGAAGCTCAACGAGAAATACGAAAAACTTCGCGAAACGATTCAGTCCAGGCTGATGTCTGATCAGCAACGCAAGGCGTTCCAGAAGGCCCGGAAGAAAGAGCAGAAGGCCGAGAAGAAAGCGGCCAAGGCGAAAAAGGATACCGGTGGGCAGGACGACAGTCGTGGTCGTGTTTACGTCCTCGATTTTGACGGTGATATCAAAGCCAGTGATACAGATCCGCTTCGCCGTGCCATTACCGCGGTATTGAGTATCGTTGATCCGGACAAAGACGAAGTGGTTATTCGTCTGGAAAGCGGCGGAGGACTGGTTCACTCCTATGGTCTTGCTGCCGCCCAGCTGGATCGCATTCGCAGCAAGGGTGTTCGCCTTACTGCCTGTGTCGACAAGGTCGCGGCCAGCGGTGGTTACATGATGGCCTGTGTTGCCGACCGGATTGTTGCCTCGCCGTTTGCCATTCTGGGGTCTATTGGCGTGGTTGCCCAGCTCCCGAATTTCCACCGTTTTCTCAAAAAGAACGACGTGGACTTTGAAGTGCTGACAGCCGGCGAGCACAAACGCACCATGACCATTTTCGGTGAAAACACCGACAAAGGGCGTCAGAAATTCCTGGAAGATCTGGAAGACACCCACGGACTCTTTAAAGAGTATGTGAGCGAACGACGCCCGGATCTGGACATAGCCGCGGTTGCCAATGGCGATATCTGGTTTGGCAAGCGGGCGCTGGAGGTAAAACTGATCGATGAGATCAAGACCTCCGACGAATATCTCATTGAAGCCTGCGACCGCGCAGACGTAGTCTCAGTGGCATACCAGCGCAAACGCACCCTTCCGGAAAAGCTCGGATTGGCGACCAGTGCAGCGCTTGAACACACCGTCTGGAAAGTGCTGGGTGCCTTCCGCAACCAGAAGTTCCAGTAGACCACTGAAAACGGGGAACAATGATGACAACCAATACCGAATTCAAAGCCTGGCGTGTTGAAGAGCAGAACGGTGAATATGTCGGCGCCGAGAAAACCCTGAGCACCGGGGACCTGCCCGATGGCGAGGTCCTGATTCGGGTAAGCCACTCCTCGCTGAATTACAAGGATGCGTTGTCAGCCTCCGGCAACAAGGGTGTCACCCGTTCTTTCCCCCATACACCGGGTATCGACGCCGCCGGTGAAGTTGTTGAATCTGCCACGGGCACACCGTCCAACGGCAACCCCGTGATCGTTACCGGCTACGACCTCGGCATGAACACCGACGGGGGCTTTGGCGAATACATCCGCGTGCCTGCCGCGTGGTGCGTCCCGATGCCTGCCGGCTGGAATGCCCGCACCGCCATGATCTATGGCACCGCCGGCCTCACCGCCGGGCTTTGTGTCCAGAAACTTCTGACCATGGGCGCCAAGCCGGAGCAGGGCAAAGTCGCCGTTTCCGGAGCCTCCGGTGCGGTTGGCACCGTTGCGGTTGAGCTGCTTGCCAAACTCGGATTCGACGTCGTTGCCATTAGCGGTAAGGCCGACCACGCGGACGATCTCAAGGCTCTGGGCGCCAAGGAAGTTGTGGGTCGTGAAACCCTGGCAGAAGAAAAGAAACCTCTCGTTAAACCTGCGTTTGCCAACGCCGTGGATACCGTGGGTGGTGGCCCGCTGGCGGAACTACTCAAGCAGATTCAGCCTGGTGGCTCCGTCTCCTGCTGCGGCCTTGTCGCCGGTCCAGGTCTTCAGACCACCGTGCTGCCGTTTATCCTGCGAGGCGTGAATCTGCTGGGTGTGGATTCGGTTGAGATTCCGCTGGCGGAGAAAGAAGCTGTATGGAAGAAATTCTCAGGAGAGTGGGCATGTCCGAAGACTGAGGCTTCCGCTCGTGATATTGGGCGTGGTGAGCTTGATGGGGCGTTGAAGGCGTTTTTGAAAGGTGAATCGTCCGGGAAGATTGTTCTGGATCACTCCAGGTAATTCTTTCCGGTTGGTGTTGTTTGTCGGATTACGGCTTTGCCTAATCCGACCTACCGAACTCCGAAGCTTGGATAGAAGAGAGAGGATTTACTTTCCAAAACTGTGCGGAGCCATGGATGGCGGAGCCCAAGCGTCACATGGGTGGGGCCGAGCGCTTATGAAGCGAAGCTTCATGCGAAAGCCGCACGACTGCAATCTACGATTGCAGGCCGGACCCCGGAGGGGTGCCGCAAGGAGCGTGTTTTGGAAAGTGAATCCTCTCTCTTCGTACTCTAAAGTCTGAAAACTAAGACGCCCGACGCCGGAACAGAGGGATTTCGGTGTCGGTTGCAGCCTGGTAGCCCTGACTGAAGAAGTTCAGGCATTTCTGCGCCTTGGTGATGTCCTTGTCGGCCCTCAGCACATAGGCATCAAATCCACAACGCTTCATGAACTGCAGCTGATCCAGCAGCACATCGCCGATGGCGCGTAGCTCATTCACGTAGCCAAAGCGCTCACGCAACAATCGGCCAATGCTATAACCCCGGCCATCACTGAACTTCGGGAAATTCACCGCAATCACCGGCAGCTCATTGACCCGGCCATCCAGGATCTCCGGTTCGTCGTGGCTGTCAAACCATACGCCGATATCCTGCCTTCCGGTGAAGTGCTCATAGCCGGCCAGCCAAAGATCCGCCGGGATCAATGCCGGCTGGTCCGCCGGAATGTCCAGCGATTCGCCTTCGGCCGGGCGGGGCATCACAACCCAGTTGTCCTGACGGATGCTGCCATCCGGAGAAATAACGTTAGGCATATACCCGCTCCTTGAAAGGATCAATTCCTACACGACGATAAGTATCCAGGAAGGTCTCTTCTTCCGTGCGCTTATCAACGTAGACATCAATGATTTTTGAAATCACCTGAGGCATCTCGTCTCGGGCAAACGACGGTCCAAGGATCTTGCCAATTGAGGCGTCATGGTGGGACGAACCGCCAAGGCTGATCTGATAGAACTCCTGACCTTTTTTGTCGACGCCCAGAACACCGATATGGCCGACATGGTGGTGACCGCAGGCGTTCATGCAGCCGGAGATGTTCAGATCAATGTTGCCAAGGTCGTAGAGGTAATCCAGGTCATCAAACTGCCGCTGGATGGCCTCCGCTACCGGAATGGACTTGGCATTGGCCAGGGCGCAGTAGTCTCCACCGGGGCAGCAGATAACGTCCGTCAGGGTATTCAGGTTTGCGGTACCGAAGCCCATGGGTGTAATCGCCTGCCACAGCTCAAGCAGTCGATCCTGGCGCACATCGGCCAGCACCACATTCTGCTGGTGGGTAACCCGGACTTCGCCAAAGCTGAACTCGTCTGCCAGATCGGCAATCTGTTCCAGTTGTTTGTCGCTCACATCACCCGGAGGCGTACCGGTCTTCTTCATGGTCAGTGTGACAATGGCGTAGCCCGGCTTTTTGTGGGTATCGACGTTGTGGGTCAGCCACTGATCGAAGCCCCGGTTCTCAAAGCGCTGGCTGGCCAGCAGGTCCGTGGCATTATCCAGTGCTGCGTAATCCGGCTCGGTGAAGTAGGCCTGAATGCGTTGAACCGCCTCCGGTGTCAGCCGGGTAGGGGAATCCTTGATGTGCTGCCACTCGGCTTCCACCTTCTCGGCAAAGCCCTCAGGCGTGAGCGCCTTCACCAGAATCTTGATCCGGGCCTTGAACTTGTTGTCCCTCCGGCCATAGCGGTTGTAGACGCGCAGAACGGCTTCCAGATAGGTCAGCAGATCCATCTCCGGAAGGAATTCGCGAATGACCGGCCCGACCATGGGTGTACGGCCGAGGCCGCCGCCCACGTGGACCCGGAAGCCAAGCTCGCCGGCTTCATTGCGCACCATCTGCAGCCCGATATCGTGGACCTGGATGGCTGCGCGATCGGTATGCTCGGAAGCATTCACGGCAACCTTGAATTTCCGTGGCAGGAAGGCGAATTCCGGGTGAAATGTGGACCACTGGCGAATAATTTCACAATAGGGACGCGGGTCAGCGATCTCGTCAGACTGAACGCCGGAGAACTGGTCTGTGGTGGTGTTACGAATGCAGTTGCCGCTGGTCTGGTTGGCATGCATCTCCACTTCCGCGAGTTCCGCAAGAATATCGGGAACATCTTCCAGTGCCGGCCAGTTGAGCTGCACGTTCTGGCGGGTGGTGAAGTGCGCATAGCCTTTGTCGTAGTCCCGGGTAATCCGGGCAAGCCGGCGAAGCTGGTCCGAACGCATCATGCCGTAGGGAACACAGATCCTGAGCATGGGGGCAAGACGCTGAACGTACAGGCCGTTCTGCAGGCGAAGGGGAAGAAACTCGTCTTCTGCCAACTCACCGGCCAGAGCCCTTTCGGTCTGGTCACGGAACTGGGCAACCCTCTCGGCAGCCATTTGCCGATCGTGTTCATCGTATACGTACATAGTGGGAAGATCCTGCTTGAAAGCGACATATCGAGGCCGGCGGCCTTATATCTGACGGGAAGGATAACAGCGGGTTTTTATTCTTAAAATGATTATTTCAAAATATGTTTATCGATTCAGGCGATAAGCAAGCGGAACAATGGACTGGACGAATATCAATTAACTGCTTAACTTAGTAAAGGTAGCAGGGCCGCTGTGCGGTGCTGCCTTGAAAATAAGAAAAACACGAGACACAACTCGGAAAGAGGAACAGACATGAAAAAGACCGTACGCTCTGATAGTCAGGCCGATGCCGTTGCCGCCGTTCTCCTGGTGGTTCTTGCCGTTGCGTTCGCCGTAGTCTGGGTAGCTGGCCAGTAATCCTACTGGCTCGCCAGGACCAGATTCACGATAACAATCAGGCCCACCACGAAGCTGGCTGTGAACAGGATGCCAGCGATGATATAAGGCCAGGGGCTATGGCTTGAGAAGTCCTCTTCCCGGCGCTTGTCGGACTGTACTCCGAAAGCACCGGCCAGAATGCTTTGCATGACTTTGAAAACGCCAGGTCCGCGCTGCTTTTTCTGATCCTTTTTCTCAGCCTCTGAAGACTCCGTCATACATCTGCCCCTGATCTTTGTCCCGACTGAAGCTTACTCTGCTGGATCGTAGGCCAGGCTCGGCGCAAGCCAGCGTTCCGCTTCGGCCTTGGAAATGCCTTTGCGTTCAGCATAGTCCTCAACCTGGTCCGCGCCAATTTTCCCTACCGCAAAGTATTTGGATTCCGGATGCGCAAAGTACCAGCCCGACACTGCTGCGGTCGGGAACATGGCGAAATGCTCCGTCAGCTCGATGCCTGCAGTATCAGTGGCCTCGAGCAGGTTGAACAAGGTTGCCTTTTCAGTGTGGTCGGGACAGGCCGGATAGCCGGGCGCCGGACGTATCCCGCGGTACCTTTCCTTAATGAGGTCGTCATTGGCCAGCTTTTCATCAGCTGCGTAACCCCAGAATTCCTGACGCACCCGCTCATGCATGCGCTCTGCAAAAGCCTCCGCCAACCGGTCGGCCAAGGCCTTGACCATGATGGCGTTGTAATCGTCATTGGCATCCTTGAACTCGACTGAGAACTCCTCGGCACCAATCCCGGTGGTCACGGCGAAACCGCCCACGTAGTCCACGGTATCGGAACCTTCAGGCGCGACGAAATCAGACAGTGCCATCATGGGTTTGCCGGGTGCCTTTTCATCCTGCTGACGGAGGTGGTGCAGGGTCGTCAGTTCCTCGCTGCATGAATCATCTGTGTACAGCACGATATCGTCGCCGCGGCGGTTGGCTGGCCAGAACCCGATGACGCCACGGGCTGACACCCGTTTTTCATCAATCATCCGGTGCAGAATCTTCTGGGCATCATCAAAGAGGTTACGTGCCGCCTCGCCCCGCTTGGGATCATCAAAGATGGCCGGATACTTGCCAGAAATATCCCAGGACAGGAAGAAGGGTGTCCAGTCGATGTAATCCACCAACTCATTGAGATCATATTCGTCGAATACCCGGATCCCGGTGAAGGCCGGCTTCGGAGGCTGGTAGCCTTCGAAGGAGATAGCCGGGGCGCGATCGCGGGCTTCCTTCAGGGAGACCAGCTTGGTCCGGTCACCCCGGTTCTTGCGGCGCTCGCGGATCTCGTCGTATTCGGTGCGGGCAGCTCCCACCAGATCTGGTTTCGCGGTTTTGCTGAGCAGCTGGGATGCCACGTTTACGCAACGGGACGCGTCCGACACGTACAGGGCAATGTCGTTCTTGTACTGGGGCTCGATCTTGACCGCCGTGTGGGCCTTCGAAGTGGTTGCACCGCCGATCATCAGCGGAATGTTGAAATCCAGGCGCTGCATTTCACGGGCCACATGGACCATCTCATCCAGCGACGGCGTGATCAGCCCGCTGAGGCCGATAATGTCGACATCGTGCTCCTTGGCGGCGGCCAGGATCTTGTCGCAGGGAACCATAACGCCGAGATCGATCACCTCGTAGTTGTTGCACTGCAGCACCACGCCCACGATATTCTTGCCGATATCGTGGACATCGCCTTTCACCGTGGCCATGAGGATCTTGCCCTTGGCTTTCTGGTCTTCGGTTTTCTCGGCTTCGATGAAGGGAATGAGGTGCGCCACCGCCTGCTTCATTACCCGGGCGCTCTTCACTACCTGGGGCAGGAACATCTTGCCGTCGCCAAACAGATCGCCGACAACGTTCATGCCATCCATCAGAGGGCCTTCGATCACCTCAATCGGATGTGTGGCTCTCTGACGGCATGCTTCGGTGTCGTCCACTATGTAGGTGGTAATTCCCTTGACCAGCGCATGCTCCAGGCGTTTTTCCACCGGCCATTCACGCCAGGCGAGGTCTTCCTCCTGGGTTTTGCCGCCTTTGCCTTTGTAACGCTCGGCAATCTCGAGCAGTCGGTCGGTGCCATCGTCTCGGCGGTTCAGGACAACGTCTTCCACCAGCTCCTTGAGCTCCGGGTCGATCTCATCATAGATCACCAGCTGGCCGGGGTTCACGATCCCCATGTTCATGCCCGCCTTGATGGCGTGGTAGAGGAAGACTGAATGAATGGCCTCCCGGACCACGTCATTGCCCCGGAACGAGAACGAAACGTTGCTCACGCCACCGGAAATGGAGGCATAGGGCAGGTTTTCACGAATCCAGCGGGTGGCGTTAATGAAGTCCACCGCGTAGTTGTTGTGCTCTTCGATGCCGGTGGCAATGGCGAAGATGTTCGGGTCGAAGATGATATCGGCCGGGTTGAAGCCAATCCCGGTCAGAACATCGTAGGAGCGTTTGCAGATTTCGGTTTTGCGCTCATAGGTATCGGCCTGGCCCTGTTCATCGAACGCCATGACCACCACTGCGGCACCGTAGCGCATGCAGTCTCTGGCGCGTTTGATGAATTCCTCTTCGCCCTCCTTGAGACTGATGGAATTCACCACCGCCTTGCCCTGGATACAGCGCAGGCCGGCTTCGATGACATCCCACTTGGAGGAGTCGATCATGATCGGCACCCGGGAGATATCCGGCTCGGAGGCCACAAGATTCAGGAAGGTGACCATCACCTCCTTCGACTCCAGCATGCCTTCGTCCATGTTGATGTCGATAATCTGGGCACCGTTTTCAACCTGGTCCCGGGCAACGCTGAGGGCTTCCTCGTACTGCTCCTCCTTGATCAGACGCAGGAAGCGCTTGGAGCCGGTAACGTTGGTTCGCTCACCTACGTTAATGAACAGAACGTTGTCGTCGCCGGTGAACGGCTCGAGGCCGGACAGGCGCAGCGCCTTGGGGCGCTCGGGAATCTTCCGGGGAGGGTACTTGGCCACCGCCTGGGCAATCGCTTCGATGTGGTCCGGTCGTGAGCCACAGCAGCCACCGATGATGTTCAGGAAGCCGTCACGAGCGAAACCTTCGATGATCTCGGCCATTTCCTCGGGTGTCTGATCGTATTCACCAAACTCGTTGGGAAGCCCGGCGTTCGGGTGGGCGCTGACATAGGTTTCTGCCTTGGCCGACAGCTCTTCCACATAGGGGCGTAGGGCGTCCGCACCCAACGCACAGTTCAGGCCAACGGAGATGGGCTTGGCGTGGGCCACGGAATTCCAGAAGGCCTCGGTGGTCTGACCGGAAAGGGTTCGGCCGGAGGCATCGGTGATGGTGCCGGAAATCATGATCGGCAGGGTGATGCCGCTGTCTTCAAAGTACTGCTGGGTGGCGTAGATCGCCGCCTTGGCGTTAAGGGTATCGAAAATGGTCTCGATCAGGATCAGGTCGCAGCCGCCCTCCACAAGCCCTTCCACCGCCTCATAATAGTTGTCGACCAGGGTCTGGAAGTCGACATTCCGGTAGCCCGGGTTGTTCACATCCGGTGAGATGGATGCCGTGCGCGATGTGGGCCCGACGGCACCGGCCACAAAGCGCGGCTTGTCCGGGTTTTTGGCGGTGTATTCATCGGCGATCTGACGGGCCAGCTGGGCCGCGGCCACGTTGAGTTCCTTGGCAATCTCTTCCAGCCCGTAGTCTGCCTGGGAAAGCTGGGTGGAGTTGAAGGTATTGGTTTCGATGATGTCTGCGCCGGCGTCCAGGTAATCCGCATGGATGTTGCGGAGCAGGGCGGGCTGGGTCAGGTTCAGGAGGTCGTTGTTACCCTGGACTTCCCGCTCATAGTCGGCAAACCGATCGCCACGGAACGCCTTCTCGTCCAGCTTGAGATTCTGGATCATGGTGCCCATGCCGCCATCAAGGATCACAATGCGTTCCTTCAGGGCCTTGTGGAGCTGGTCGAGACGAGTGTTGCGATCGGTCATAGAATTACTTCCGGATGTCGTTAATAACGCTGTAATAATTTCAATGGCGCGGGATCATAGCAAAAATGCCTGAGCCCGTCTTAGTACGAATGACGATTATCAATTGCCTTTCGCAAATACCTGCCAATACGGGAAATTCATTACCTTCGTAAAGCCCGACTATTTTACTTGGTCTTTCATGTTCCCGCGAACTCCCTTAAAATGAACTCAAACTTTCAAACGGGTTGAAAACATGGCTCAGGTTACTGTGACAGATCCCGCACGGGATTATCTTGCACAACTTATCGAGAAACAGGACGTGGAAGGCATGGGCGTGCGTATTTTCGTTACCCAGCCCGGTACCAAGAATGCCGAGACCTGTCTGGCCTACTGCCCGCCCAATGAAGTGGTACCTACGGACGAGCAGGTGGATCTGGACAAATTCATCCTGTATCTGGATCACAATTCAGTGCCCTTCCTGGAAGAAGCGTATGTGGATTACTCCAAGGACCAGATGGGTGGTCAGCTCACCATCAAGGCACCGAATGCAAAAGTGCCAAAGATCGATGACGATGCGCCTCTGCCGGATCGGGTGAATTACATTCTGGCTTCCGAGATCAATCCGAACCTGGCGGCCCATGGTGGCGAGGTATCTCTTGTGGAGATCGTCGACGAATCCGTGGCGGTGCTTCGGTTCGGCGGCGGTTGTCAGGGTTGCTCTGCGGTGAGTCTGACCCTGAAGCAGGGCGTTGAATCAACATTGAAGGAGCGCGTGCCGGAAATAACCGCCGTACGTGATGTGACCGACCACTCCTACACTGAGAACGCCTACTACCAGTAAGAAGGCCATCTCTCCCCGGTGTATCGCGTCCCTGTGGACGCGGTACCTCCTTCAGACTGCCGCAATACCGTCACCACCATGGCTGCACGGCCAATGTTGTGACATTTCAGTTACTTCATCATTTGTCGCATACACAGAAACATCAGACAGGTACTATCCTGACTGCCCGTTAGCGGCATTATCACCGGCTTAAACGGATTTCACTCTTACACCGGGGTCTAACTTGTTCGACGTTGCGCTTCTGTCCGTGCCACTCATGGCGGCCGTGGTTGGTTGGCTGACCAACTGGCTTGCCATCCAGATGTCCTTTTATCCGGTGCAGTTCATCGGCGTAGGCCTGGTGGGCTGGCAGGGGGTGATCCCCCGCAAGGCTGAAAAGATGGCGCACATCTGCATCGACAGGACTCTCCAGCAGTTCGGCGACCTGAACGCCGTCTACCAGAAGCTCGAACCCCAGCGCATCGTTGAACAGGTTATTAGCCAGGTTACCCCGCGGATGGATGAGTACATTGATGAAGTCATGTACGAGATCCAGCCCGTTCTCTGGGACAACCTGCCTTTGTTTGTCAGAAACCGTATTTACCAGTGGGCCCGGGAGCAGTTGCCGTCCAGGGTAGAGGAGCTGGTTGAGGACTTCGGCGACGATCTGGATGAGCTGGTGGATCTGAAGGCTCTGCTCAGCCGGGAACTGGAGAGGCATCCGGATATGATGAACCGGATCTTCCAGCAAGCCGGTGCGGTGGAGCTGCAATCGGTGATCAACCGTGGCGCGATCATCGGCGGCATCCTGGGAGCGGTTCTTGTGCCTTTATGGACTCGCTACCCTGAACCCTGGCTGCTGCCACTCGGAGGCTTTGTGGTCGGGTTCCTAACCAACTGGATTGCGATAAATCTGATCTTTGCCCCGCTGAGGCCCCGGCGGTTTCTGTTCTGGAAAATCCAGGGGCTGTTTCTGCGGAGGCAACCGGAGATCAGCGATGTCTGGGCAAAACTGGTGGCGGAAGAGCTGATAACTGTCGAAAAAGTAGCCGATGCCATGATTAACGGTAGCCATGGCGACCGGACACGCGCAATCATCCAGAAACACCTTCGGCCATTGCTGGACAACTCTGTCATCATGAAGCTGACCGCTCAGGTGACTGTAGGAATGACGGGGTACACGGAGCTGAAGAAGGCCATGAACCAGAAGGCAGTGCTTGCCACCCGGGACGTGTTCAGCGACCCGGCCTTCAACCGGGAACGGGCGCCGGTAGTGGCAGAGGTTCTGTCCGGCCAGATGAAAGCGCTAAAACCCGATGAGTTCCAGGACATCCTTCGCCCGGCGTTCCGGGAAGAGGAGGTTCAGTTGATGATCGTGGGCGGTATTTTCGGGGCCCTGGCAGGATTGCTTCAGTTCCTGTCCCTGAACTATTTGAATTTCTAGCCGGAGTGCGCCCTGTTTTGCCTGACGCACAAGGAGGAAGGCCATGCCTTTATGGGCAACATTAGCAATCCAGATTTCCGCAACCGTTGTTGCCGTGCTTGCCACCCTGTGGGGCTTCTGGCGGTTCGTTGTGCGTCCTTACCTGGATGCCAAGGTCGATGAACTCATCGAGGCCAGCCGGGAAATCGAGCCCGCCGTGACCCGTGGGGTGAAAAAGGGTGTGGCCGATACCATCCGGGAGCTGCCGGAAAGCGCCCTGGACGGCACCGTTAAGGAGTCCACCCGTCAGTTCCTGAAATTCGGCTCAGGCCTCTTTGAAAACGGCCTGAGCAGTTTTCTCGGCACTGCTGCTGATCTGGAGCGCAACAGGCGGAGCGAGACAGGTAACACCTCCAAGGGTTCTACAGACAGTTAGTGGGGCGTGGTAGTCCGGCAATCCGGCAGGCGGTTTTTGCCGGTGTGCCGGGGAACAACTGCATCAGATAAATGCTGTTGCCCTTATCTTCGCCCAGCGCCTCTTTAACCGCCTTCACGAACAGTCGGTTCGAGGGTGGCGACATTTCATGTTCTTTATAAAAAGAACGAAGAAACTGGATGATTTCCCAGTGCTTTTCGGTCAGCTCCATCTCATCCTCGGCCGCAATGGCGGTCGCGACAGCTTCCGTCCAATCCTGAGCGTTTTCAAGAAAGCCTTCGTTGTTTCGTTCTGGCATTGAATTACCCGTCATGGTCTACCAACTGACTACCCTTTGTGCCTGAAGTGAAAGCTGGACCATCTCTGCGAAATCCACAGCACTGGCGCTACTCCATTTCAGCTTTCCGAGACCGCGGGCGTCAACGTCCGGCGAAAGCGCAAATACCTTGGCGGCGCCGGGCAGGTTTCCGGTTGCAAGGAACAAAACACCACCGCCGATAAGCAAGAGACCATCTTCCTCCGAGACCATTTCAAGACATTTGGCCGCGCGGGGATTATCGGGGGATTTGTTCAGGATGTGTAATGTCTTGATGGCAGTCATGGTGGCTAACCTGCGAAAGCAGTGTGGTCATAATTTGTGAGCAGAGCGGCATCGGCATCCACCAGAGTCACGCCTTCAATCAGCGAATTCTCATCCAGCCCGTAGGTGCTGCATGCAGAACGATCGGCCATTATCGCCTCAATACCGAAAATGGGTGCCGCTGACAAATTCTTCTCCACAGACTTCTGCCCAATACCGCCGGCTTCCTGCGCCTGTCTCAGCCAGTTAACGCCGGCCCCCGTGAACAGCAGTGATGCCGGCTGGTCAAAGGCTGCAAGCGAGAACGCCATATCCAGGGCCTCCCGGCCGGTCCACGCGCCGTAGGGTGGCTGGTCAATCATGATCAATGTGCTCACGGTTAGTCTCCAGCGTGAAAGTAGAGTGTTCGTGTGGACTTAATCCGTCCTTCGACCCACTCTCCGAGGCCGGCGATTTCAAACGGAGCGCGCAGATTGGCCCCTGGCAACTCGTAGCGTTTCTGCTCGGTTTCGTTTGCCAGCCCACGACGCAGCGCCGAGGCAATGCAGGCGACGCCGGGAACGCTGTGGTCCGCCAGAAATTGAGACCATGCCTCAGACCAGTTGGTCTCGTCAGACGGCGGTGCGCAGAGTGCCGAGGCCAGATGCACACCGTCACCGTAGAGGAAGACCCGGTCAATGCGGTGGCCGGCCTCTACGGCAGCCTGTGCAAAGCCAAGGGCGGTCTGGGGTGCCTGGGACGAGTAGGGCGCGCCGGTAATTACCAGGGTGAAGGTTTCAGAGGTGGTTTCCGACATGGTTCCTGTTCGTTCCTGATCTGCCGTGTACAGGCTTTCAGTGTACCGAAAGCAAAAACCCCGGCAACTGCCGGGGTTTTAAAGCGGCTAATTCAGCCTGGTATCAATCTTCGCCACTGAACGCAGACAGCAGGTGCAGCAGGCTGACGAACAGGTTGTAGATGGATACATACAGGCCAACAGTGGCGATCACATAGTTGCGCTCTCCACCCTTGATGATCTGGCTGGTCTCAAACAGGATCATGATGGACGCAAAGATGGTGAAGCCAGCGGACACCGCCAGGTGAAGAACAGAGCTCTCCATCAGGAAGGCCAGCAGCATGGCACCGATCAGCACGAACGCACCCGCAGTCAGGAAGCTGGACATGAAGCTGAAGTCTTTCTTGGTGATAATTGCCGTGGCAGACAGACCAACGAACGCAACAGCGGTCAGTGTCAGCGCCTGGGCCACAATCGAGGAAGCGCCGGCAGCCACAAACGCGCCGATGATCGGACCCAGGGTGTAACCCATGAAGCCGGTCAGGGCGAAGGTGGTGACGATGCCCCAGGGGCTGTTCTTCAGCTTATAGGTTGCGAACAGCAGCCCAATGTATCCCACGATGGTGATCAGGAAGCCCGGGTGGGTTCCGTTCATGTTCAGGAATGCCGTCAGCGCCGAGAAGGCGAGGGTCATGCCAAGCAGCATGTAGGTGTTGCGCAACACCTTCATCGCATCATCGCTGATGCCAGTGGTCGCGCGCTCCGTCTGGGGAGTCGAATAGGCTCCCTGAGAGTTCTGAACGCCGAATCGTCTGTCTTCCATTGTCATCTCCGTTTATAACGACTGGATACTGTGTCCCATAATAGTGTCAGATACGCAACTTTCAATCATTTACGACAGGAAACCGTCTTCCGGATTCCATTAAAAACCGTTAATGTTGAAAAATGCGGCGGGTTTTATGCAGAGCGTTGACAGCACAGGCAATTCCGGTATCATGCTCACCGCTGTCGCAATGGCGGCGAATGGAAAAACCGGTGGGCTGGCAGAGTGGCTGAATGCAGCGGTCTTGAAAACCGCCGAAGGTTAGTAGCCTTCCCGGGGTTCGAATCCCTGGCCCACCGCCATTTTTTCCTTTTATCTCCTTTCTTCTGAACTACCTCCTCTCCCAAAGCGCCAACTGTTCATGAATCGCTGTGGTTATCCCTACTTGGTTTGGGGCCAATTAACCCTCATCATCAGGGTATAGATTCTTCGAGGGCTTGTTATGACCGACTTTCAACATCTTGAGTCACCTGACTCCAGTTCAGCCGAACGTCGCGATAGGAAGTTTTCTGTGTCCGCCAATCGGGGCAAGGCGAGTCATAAGGTGCGTTATGTGGAAGCCGGCGGTGCAGCGGTGGATACAGACGAGTGCACGTTCTGTCAGTCTGTACCGGATCTTTCTGTAGATACTGAGGAGAAGGGGGAAGACCGGAGCAGGTGATGCCGCCCCGGTACTGGGCCTGGGTCAGATCAGAGATCCCTGCCCGGATAAATCATCTCTTTCTGCTCATCGGCTCTTTGTTGACGGGCAGACAGAGCCTCAGGTTCGTTCTTCGGCAACTGCCAGCCTTCCAGGTTCTCTTCGATCAGTTTCACCAGGGCTTCGATATGCCCCGGCGTGGCGTTCAGCGCGGTAATATAGCTGAATCCTTCGCCACCGGCTTCCATGAAGTACTCGCGGTTCTCTTCGTCAATTTCCTCAATGGTTTCCAGGCAATCTGATGAGAAGCCGGGGCAAAAAACATCGATGGATTTCACGCCTTTGCCTGGCAGCGATTTCAGGGTCTCATCCGTGTAAGGCTTGAGCCACTCTTCCTTGCCAAATCTTGACTGGAAAGTGGTCATGTAGTCTTCCTTGCTCAGACCGAGCCGTTCCGCCAGCAGTCGTGAGGTTTTGTGGCACTCACAGTGATATGGATCGCCTTTGGTCAGGTACTTCAGTGGCACCCCGTGGTAGGAGAGCACCAGCTTCTGGTTGCGCCCGTGATTCGCCCAATGCGCCTCGATATGGCGCGCCATGGCCTCAATGTAAGGCGGGTAATCCGGGTAGTGGGAAATAAACCGGAAATCCGGCAGCCAGCGTCGCTTGGTGAAATCTTTGGCGATGGCATCGAAGGTGGATGCGGATGTGGAGGCGGAGTATTGCGGATACAACGGCAAAACCAGCAGTTTCCGCACACCCTGTTCCTGCATCTCATCCAGAACCCGGGCGATCGAGGGGTTGCCATAACGCATGGCAAAGCCGACGACCACATTGGGGCCATACTTGCGCTTGAGCGCCTCACGGATGCCCTCAGCCTGCTTTGCGGTGTGCAGCAGCAGGGGAGAGCCTTCCGGCTGCCACACGCTGGAATAAGCCTCTGCACTGCGCTTGGGCCGAATGCGCAGGATAACCCCGTGCAGGATCAGCCACCACAGAGGCCTTGGCAACTCCACGACACGCGGGTCCGAGAGAAATTCAGCCAGGTAGCGCCGGAGTGCCGAGGTGGTCGGGGCGTCCGGGGTCCCCAGGTTGGTGACCAGCACCCCCAATCGGTCAGGCTGGTTGTGGCTGAAATTCTCTGAACCTTTGTATTGCATGCGGTGGATCCTGAACGTTGATTAGGCGGTTGGACTGTCAGCCTTTTTCGGCGGCCTGCTGCGCCATCCTTGGTGCAAGGCCGGAAATGTCGTAACCGGCGTTGCGCGCCTTGGTAAAGATTTCATTGGCTGACGTGTTTCGGGCCGCACTCAGTGCCCACAGAACGGTACAGCGGGTTCCGGAGCGGCAGAATGCCAGTACGGGTTTTTCGGCGTCCCGGATCATAGGTGCGAAGCGGTTTACGTCGTCATCAGTGATGTTGCCCGACTCCACTGGCATGTAGACCCATTCAAGGCCCTGTTCCCGGGCAGCTGCTTCAATCTCCGCCATTACCGGCTGGCCCGGCTCTTCCTGATCGGGGCGGTTTGCCACCAGGGTCTTGAAGCCCAGCTTTGCGGCTTCTGCCACGTCTTCGACTGAAATCTGGGGCGCTACCGAAATGTTGTCATCAATCTTTCTGATATCCATGGATGTCTTCTCCGAATCGGGTAATGGAGCTGCCGCCATGATCGCACAGCCTCCGGGCTGTGTCAGAGTGACGGCAGGGAATTTAACAGAAACTGATCAGGCTTTCGCTCGGCTGCGCTCAATCACCTCGAAGATGCCCATGCCCGCGACCATGGCCGCCACAAACACCGCCGCCTTGATTTCACCGGCACCGAGCGCTACCAGCCCTGGTCCCGGGCAGAAACCAGCAATGCCCCAGCCAACACCAAAGGTCAGACCGCCCAGGATCAGCCGTTTATCGATGTGGGTGTTGGCTGGCATTTTCATGTGATAACCGAGGAAAGAAAGGGTGCGCTTGCGAGCTACGGCAAACGCGACGACGCCCACCATGATGGCGCCACCCATCACAAAGGCCAGTGACGGATCCCAGAGACCAGCGATATCGAGAAAGCCAAGCACTTTCTCGGGATTTGCCATACCGGAGACGATGAGGCCAAGACCAAACACCAGGCCGGCAAACAGGGAAGCAAGGGAAAATTTCATGGCATCAGGCTCCCAGGAGATGACGAATGACGTAGACAGTGACAAACCCGGCACCCATGAAGCTCAGGGTGGCTGCCAGAGAGCGAAGCGAAAGCCGCGAGAGGCCGCAAACCCCGTGCCCACTGGTACAGCCGGAGCCGTATCGAGTGCCGACACCCACTAAAAGCCCTGCAATAATCAGCGCTGGGTAGCCGGCCTTGATTTCAATGGGGGGAAGTTCAGTAGCCAGTATCCAGACTGCCGGAGCGCCAATCAGCCCGACGAGAAACGCCAGCCGCCAGGCTATATCGCCCTTTGCTGGTGAAAGAAGGCCGCCAAGAATTCCGCTGATGCCTGCAATCCGCCCATTCAGAAGCAGAAAACTGGCTGCAGCAATGCCCACCAGAATGCCACCCACCATTGCGGACCAGGGGGTGAAGTTACTCCACGCGATTTCAATCATCTGATACTCCGAACGTTAGACGTGGTTGATTTGGAATAAGCATATATCTTGGGGCAATAATACCAAAAAAAAGCCCGGCAAAGGATGCCGGGCAGAGGCGTGCGAGTAGTATCCATGAAAGACTTCCAGACAAACCGGCATCAGCAGGGACGCCGGTATTGGGAAGTATTGACTATATTTTGAACACTTCAAGCGAGAGCGACTTTCGTTTGAAAACATTTTTTCATATCGGATACGTCTTTATACTGCGGCCTTTCATTGTGCGGCTTACAGCCCGACTGAAATCCGGCCAAAGCTGTAATACAATAGGCTTCCGAGAGAAATATCCGTACCCCCGAGGTTGTTACATGTCTGACGAGAACGACAATAAGCCGGAGAATGATCCGCAACTGGCGGCAAAAATCAAGGGTTCCGCCCGCCAGATCTGGCTGGCCGGGTTGGGCGCCTACACCAAGGCCGAAGAGGACACTGGCCGTTTCTTCGATCGTCTCGTTCAGGAAGGTGAGCAGTTGGAGAACAAAACCCGGGGCGTGGTAGAAAAGCAGATCAAGTCCGTGGAGGACCGGGTTGAAGGCGTTCGCGAACGTGCGACTGGCACCTGGGACCGGCTTGAGCACATGTTTGATGAACGGGTATCCGGGGCACTGAGACGTCTGGGGATCCACCGTCGGGAAGAGATCGAGTCCCTGGAGCGGAGGATTGAGGCCCTTGAATCAGAACTCGCCCGCCTGCGCAATCGTGCCGGCGACGATGAAAAGGAATAGTAACACCACTCAGAGATAGTCCCGGCTCATCAGCCGGGCTTCCTCCCGATGGTCGGGCTCCAGGTAGGGAATAACCAGGTGCATCATCTGGTAGACCCCGCGGCCCGGATCGACTGATTCCCTGTCATCCAGGTGTGACAGAGTATCAAAAGCGCTCCAGTAACAGGCAGTTAGAGTTAGCTGTTCACACAAAGATTCAAGTTCTTCCGCTTCAATCGCCATGATTCCCTGGCGCCGGAAACTTTCGCAAATGGTTTTGAAAGCGAGCATTTTCTTCTTCTGGATGCGTTTGAACCGGACCTGTAGTTGGTCGTAGCGGGACAAAACGTTCACCAGATCCTGGTAGAGAAACCGGTAGCGGGCGACGGTCTCGAACAGCAGATGCAGGAAAAATCCCTGTTGGTCGAGGCTGATGTCGGCATCTTCCGGGACTGCCAGCAGATCCACCATGTCGTGCTCATACTGGTCGAACAGCTCCTCGACAATATCGCCCTTGCTCTTGAAGTGGTAGTAAAGGTTGCCCGGGCTGATGTCCATCTCATCAGAGATCAGCAGTGTTGTGACATTGGGCTCGCCGACGCTGTTAAAGAGCGCCAGGCTGGTCTGGAGGATACGGTCGCGGGTTTTGATTTTTTTCATGTCGCGCCGGGCCAGCCCTTAGAGTTCGAAGCTCGCCCAGACCGGACAATGGTCGGACGGCCTTTCCATGGCGCGAATGTCATAGGAAACGCCGGCTTGCCGGGCTTTCGGTAGCAGGCTGTCACTGGCCATAATCAGGTCGATCCTGAGGCCACGCCTGGGGTCACGTTCAAATCCCTTGCTGCGGTAATCGAACCAGCTGAAGGTATCCGCCTCATCCGGGTGCAGGTGCCGGAACACATCGGTATAACCCCGCGACTCAACCTGGCCAAGCCATTCCCGTTCTTCCGGAAGGAAAGAGCATTTTCCGGTCCGCAACCAGCGTTTGGCGTTGTCTGCGCCAATGCCAATGTCCTTGTCGGTCGGGGAGATGTTCATATCACCCATAACCACCACATGGCTGCCGGCTTGCTTGAGCTCGTCGAGATAGCGCATCAGGTCGGCGTAGAACTTTTCCTTGGCAGGGAACTTCACCGGGTGGTCACGGCTCTCGCCCTGGGGAAAATAGCCGTTAATCACCGTCAGTTTTTCACCATTGACGGTGAAATGGCCGGTAATCAGCCTGCGCTGGGAGTCCTCGCCGTCCCAGGGGTAGCCTTTGACAACCTCTTCCGGCTCCGCCTTTGACAGCAGGGCAACGCCGTAGTGGGTTTTCTGGCCGTGGAAATGCACGTGGTAGCCAAGCTCCCGGATTGCTTCTACCGGAAAGTCGTCGTCCTGAACCTTTGTTTCCTGGAGACCGATAAAATCAGGAGCAAGGGCGTCAATGACGGCTTCAAGCTGGTGAAGGCGGGTACGGATACTGTTGACGTTGAAAGACACGAACATCATTGCAAAAAAACTCTCCGGCGTTGGTTCCCGCCGGAGTTTAACACACTGGCACCCGGGTTCTGCCTTGGCAGCGGCGACAGTTTCAGGGGGTCAGTTCACAATCCGGGCTGGTTTCCACGGAATAGCGGATGTGGGCGGTGTAATTCTCGTCCTGATTTTTCCGGATATTGGTCAGGCCAAGATAATCGGAAAGGGCGCCGGAGTCGCTATAACCCAACACAATCGGATCCACCAGGAACCTCAGCACCATGCCGGTCGGGCGTATCTGGACCACATGGTCGGCATCCACCCGGTCGTTATCGGCCCGTTCCAGCACGAAGCCATAGTGCTCGCCCCGGGTAGGCCCCAGAAACCGGAATTCCACGGGCTCGCCGGCAACCACACTCTGCCAGTTCTGGCGGACAAAGTTGTCGAATCCCGCATCCACAACGGTATTTGGCGGGTACGCTACCTCGAACCTCTCCGAGTCGCCGCGGGGCGTCTGCCAATTAATTAGCAGGGTCTCCGGTTCGGGGTAGGTTATCTCCATTTTTTCATCGAACGTCGGTTGAGAGAAGTCTACGGTCGGGCGCAGTACCGAGGCGTCATATTCCAGCGCCTTACTGGCGAACGACTCCTCTGCATCCGGTTTGTGATAGGCCACATCGTGCTGTTGAGGCCGGAAGATTCCATCCTCACAGGTGCCGCTAACGGCATGGCGCTCCTCGTAGATGACGCTACCGCTGTCAGTAGTCGCGGTACCGGTGAAGCGGAAATCCTGAGCTACCGCTGGCAAAGAAGCAGCCATCAGGGCAAGGGTAACCATCACGGTTTCGTTTCTCATCGCACCAGCTCCGGATAAAGCGTTTTACGGGCGAACAAGAGCAGTGGGAAAACAACCAGCCAGCCAAATGCGAGTGCGATCAGCGAGGGAATCAATTCCGGCAGTTGCACTGCACCGAGCTGGCTTGCCGACCAGTAAGCGAATGGGCCGGCGAAGGGCGCAAGCACGAACGGCAGCCACGCCTTCTTGCTGATCCAGTCCAGAGAATGGCTCAGGGTGGTCATGAAAATGGCCCAGATGGCCACCAGCCACGGCGGGGTCAGCATCACCTGGCCGGTGCCGTCGTCCAGAATACCGGTCTGGAACCAGATGCCGTCCAGAACGGAACCAACCACGGTGCCCAGGCCAATGAACTGCAATTCGGTCACCCGGTTCTGGCTGACCAGCACGAAATGCAGGATCAGAAACACCACGACGACCCCGGCACCGATCAGCCCCGGATAGAACACACAGGCAAACCACCCCGCCTGGAAAAGCAGGAAGTTCAGTACGTTACGAGCCGTTTCTGACGCAATCATATGCTCAAGATATTCTCGCGTTTGTTGCCGGGCTTGGCGAACACCAGCTGAGCCACGCCAATGGCGCGTTCGCTGAAGCCCGCCTCACAGTAGGCAAAGTAAAAGTGCCACAGCCGTCGGAATGCCTCGTCGTAACCCATTGACTCCAGTTTATCGCGCTGGGCCATAAAGCGGTCACACCAGTCACGAAGTGTACGGGCATAGTGGAAACCGGTGTCTTCGGCATGGGTCAGCACCAGCTTGCTTTCCTTGCGAACCGATTCGAGGATCGCCCCGAATGAAGGAATAAAGCTGCCGGGGAATATGAAGCGCTGGATGAAATCCACGTTTTTCAGGGCCCTCTGGTAGCGCTGTTCCGGCATGTTGATGGCCTGTACAAGCGCAAGACCATCCGGCTTGAGCAGGGCGTTAATCTGGGAGAAGTAGCTGTCCAGGAACTGCGGGCCAACGGCCTCGATCATCTCGATGGAGACCAGCTTGTCGAACTGGCCCTCAAGATCACGGTAATCGTCGAACAGGAGGGTGATACGGTCTTCCAGACCTTCCTTCTGAACTCGCTCTTGCGCCAACTCCAGCTGCTCTCTGGAAATGGTCGTCGTGGTCACGTGGCAGCCGTAATGCCTGGCAGCGTGGATCGCGAAACCGCCCCAGCCGGTGCCGATTTCAATCACCTTGTCACCCGGTTGGAGATCCAGTTTCTGGCAGATGGTGTCCAGCTTGTGGACAGCGGCTTCTTCGAGAGTGGATTCGGCACTCGGGTAGATAGCCGAGGAATACATCATGGTCGGGTCGAGGAAGGTCTCGAACAGGTCGTTGCCCAGGTCGTAATGGGCACTGATGTTCTTCCGGGAGCCTTCCTTGGTGTTGCGATTCAGCCAGTGCAAACCTTTCAGAGCCGGCTTGGTAACCCAGCTGAACCGGTCTTCAAACTCGTTCATGCGGTCGACGTTGCGGGTAAAGAACCGGAGCAGGGCAACCAGATCTGGCGTCGACCAGTCACCGGCCACATATGCCTCTGCTGCGCCAACGCTTCCGCCGGTCAGCAGGTCCCGCCAGGTACTGTGATCATGGACAATCAGTTCGGCAGGCTGGTATTGGCTGTTGCCGTCTCCGAATACCAGGTCTTCAAACCCGGATTCCTTGACCGTCAGCTGGCCTTCGCCCAGTAATCGGAGCTGCTGAATCACCAGCGTCCTCGCAAACCGGCTGAGGGCCGGCAGGCTGCCGGAGCCGGATGAGGTGTTTTCAACCGAAGTATTCAGGTTCTCCATGAGCTTACCCTTCCACGAATCTTGTCATTGGTCTCGGCGCTGGTGACATCCAGCCCGGAATCATCGTGCCCACGGCGGTAGGCACTGTCGTCTTCGGGCAGTTTGTCCGGGTGGCTGTAAAACGGTGCCCCCTTCAGCTTGAGACGGAGCGCATGCCAGTAAATGCCTGCCACAACCTTGAACGCCTCTAGCGGAAACTTTCGAAGACTTCTGTGCACATCTTTACGATTGAGAGGGGTGCGTTGGACTACCAGGGTGGCATCAAAATGCTTGCGACCTTCCTCCAGAACATTCATGTGGATTCTCAGCTCCGGGCCCCGGAAACTGAATGTCCACTCGTAATGCTGGTTCATGCCATTGAACGGCGACACGTGAAAGCGCTTGCTGAAGCCAAATTGCTCGGTGCGCCAACCGGCCTGGTTGGGTTCCGCTCCTTTGGTCTCCAGACAATAGGCATGGCGATCGTGCCAGGGTGTGTTGGTAATCTGGGCAACGATCACTTTGGGAACCACACCATCGGCGGGACATTCCCCGGACCGATAGCAGAAATAGAAACTGACAGGATTGAACACATAGCCGAAGTAGCGGGGGTGGGTAATCAGCTCCACTTCCCCGTCCGGGCGCCAGCCGGTGGCTTCTTCCACGTGATCGCGAACAGCCACCGACAGGTCGTCGGTTTCCGGGCGAAAGTAATCCTTGCGCTTCAGGGAGATCCAGTTGAATCCTTCCAGGGAGAAAAGCGGACTGATCCCGGCAACCTTGCCCCACTCATCGGTGTCCAGGGCCAGCATGCCGGTGCTGTAGCTGAATTCGTGTTGCACCGGGTACTTCCGTCTGTGCCGGACAGTACCCTCCAGCCACTGGCTGTTCATGGTCAAAGCTCCACCCCGAAGGCCTCGGTTACCCGCAGCGCACTGCGGACACCGTCTTCGTGGAACCCGTTGAACCAGTAGGCGCCACAGTAATGGGTGCGATTCTGGTTGCCGATTTCTTCGTAGCGTTCCTGGGCGGCCACCGCATCCAGGGTGAACACCGGGTGAGCGTACTCAAAGCGCTTGATCACCTTGTCGGGATCGATATCGCGGCTGCGATTGAGGGTCACGCAGAAGGTTTCCGGAGCATCGTGGAAGTTCTGCAGAATGTTCATGTTGTAGGTAACGGAGACAGGTTCCGTGCTGTGGGTCGGGATAAAGTAGTTCCAGGCGGCCCAGGCGCGGCGATTGTCCGGCAACACCCTGCTGTCGGTATGAAGCACCACATCGTTGTTCTGGTACGCCATGGCGCCCAGGATATCGCGCTCCTTGTCAGTTGGCTCTGCAAGCATGGCAAGCGCCTGGTCACTGTGGCACGCGAAGATCACCTGGTCGAAGTGATGATCCTCGCCCTTTGCCGAAATGGTGACGCCGCTCTCATCCCTGACCACCCTGTCTACAGGGCTGTTCAGGTGCGTGGCATCCCCCAGGCGTTCCATCATCTTTTTCACGTACTGGGCGGAACCGCCTGAAATCACCCGCCACGTGGGGCGATCATCCACGGACAGCATGCCGTGGTTGTTAAAGAACTGCAGGAAGAACCGGATGGGAAACTGCTCCAGAATGATCTCCGGCGCTGACCAGATGGCCGCACCCATGGGCACGATGTAGTAATTCCGAAAGTAACGGGAATAGCCGTTCCGGTTCAGATATTCGCCAAGGGTTTCCTCATTGTTGATGTTTCCAGCTTCAAGGTCTGCCCGTGTTTCCTTGTTGAAGCGCAGAATCTCCCGCACCATTTTCAGGAACGGCAGGTTGAACAGGTTCCGGCGCTGGGCGAACAGGGTGTTCAGGCTGGTGCCGTTGTATTGCAGGCCGGTGCTGCTGCAATCCACGCTGAAGCTCATGTCGCTGACTTCCGATGGCACGCCAAGCCGCTCCATTAATTTGATGAAGTTGGGGTACGTCCAGTCGTTGAACACAATAAACCCCGTGTTCACCGGCCAGGTTCGACCACCGGCCTCAACCTGTTCTGTGTTGGTGTGGCCGCCGGCATAGTCGCCGGCCTCAAAAATCTGAACCTCGTGTTTCTCGGCCAAAAGCCAGGCAGCCGTGAGGCCGGAAACGCCGGCCCCAATGACAGCAATTCGCTGACGTTCACTACTCATCCATTATTTTCCTGTTCGGTGTTGCTTTTTCGGGCCATGGAGGCCGACATACGGTCGATCAGAGGCCGGGGAAGGGCGCCCAGCGCTTTCAACATCCAGGTGAAACGCTTGGGAAAGGCTATTTCGTTCTTACCACGCGCCAGGCCACTTACAATCCGTTCCGCCGCATCTTCTGCCGAGACCAGAAAAGGCATGGGAAAATCGTTGCGGTCGGTCAGCGGAGTCTTCACAAAGCCGGGTGACACCACGACGACGTCGATACCTTCAGCGGCGAGGTCCGCCCTGAGGGCATGGGCGAAATAGGTCAGGGCGGCCTTGGAGGCGCCGTAACCTTCTGCCCGGCCGAAGGGAAACCACCAGGCCGAGGAGCTAACGATCACCAGGGTAGCCGGCTGTCCCTTTGCCCGGCTCCGGCGAAGGGCGGGCAGGGCGATGTCCAGGCACCTTGCCGTGCCGATTACATTGGTGTGTATGTTCTTTTCGATTACATCACTGCTGTAATGGGCAATCTCGAGATACTCACAGGTGCCGGCATTGAGTATCACCATGTTCAGGTCGCCGTGATTCTCCAGTGTCCCGGCTATGGCTTGCAGATCTTCCTTGCTGGTGGTGTCTGCTGCAGCCGGAATGATCCGCTCGGGCGCAACAGAGGCAAGCTCCTCGAGGACTCCCTGGCGTCGACCGGTAATCACAAGGCGGTGACCGCCGCGAGCAAGAGCACGGGTAACGGATTCGCCAATGCCTGAGCTGGCTCCGGTAATCCAGATGTTCGAGGTTTCCTGAAGTCGATCACTCATCCTGCCTGATCCTTGATCCAGCGAATGACCCTGCCAACGACAGGCAGGTTTTCGTAAAGCATTTCCCCTGCGTCAAAGTAGTCCCGGTGGTAGCACACCATGCCATCCCGGATTTCCAGGTGGCTCATGCCCTGAACCTGAACCTCCCGGCCCTTGCGAATGCGCTTGTGTCGCAAATACATAACCCAGGGCAGCGCAGCAAACTCTCCCTGCACCACAGCGTCACCAAACTCGAAGCGACAGGAAATAACGTTGGCGTAGGCCTCAGCGAAGTAATGTGTGAGGTCATCCAGCCCTTGAACCGCATTCAGCGGGTCCTGAAAACGAATTTCCTCGCTGTAAACCCGGGAAAGTTTGTTGAGATTGCCCTTATCGAGTTCATTGAACAGCGCCCGAAAATTGTCGAGCGTTGCCGGCACCGCCGAGTTACGCGTACCTACTTCGATTTTTGAGGCGGTTGTCATTGTCTGCTCCTCCTCATTCTATCCAGCTCGCGTGTTTCTTCCTGAATGTGTTTCGGGATAGGGTTCAGCTCCCAGATGATGCCCAGCTTGGACATCAGCCAGAGGCCATACCAGGTGATGTCAATTTCATACCAGCGGAACCCCTGACGAACAGACTGGGGCCAGCGATGATGGTTGTTGTGCCAGCCCTCGCCAAGCGTAAGCAGGGCCAGCCAGAAGTTGTTACGGCTGTCGTCCGATGTATCGAACCGGCGCTTGCCCCAGACGTGGGAGAGTGAATTAATGGAGACCGTGGCATGGAACAGCACCACCGTTGATATGAAGAAACCCCAAACCAGAAGCTGCAAACCGTTCGTTCCCAGGCCCGGCGCCCAGGCCGCCAGAGCCTCACCAAGAGCGTAGATGCTTACCGCGGCCAGGGCCGGCACGAGCGCATCAAACCTGTTAATCAGTTTCAGCTCAGGAAATTTGAGCCAATCGCGAACCCGGCGTTCGTCGGTGGCGAAGCCGGCGTCACAGGTAAACCAGCCCATGTGGGACCACCAGAAGCCGCCTTGATGGGGCGAGTGGAGGTCCTGAACATCATCGGAATGCTGATGATGATGCCGGTGGTGAGCGGCCCACCACAATGGTCCGCGCTGGGCAGCACTGGCGCCGAGAACGGCGAACACAAACTGGGCAGGGCGGCTGGTCTTGAACGTCTTGTGGGCAAAGTAACGATGATAGAATCCGGTGATTGCAAACATGCGCACGAGGAAAAATGCGATCGCAAAGCCGATGGCGAAGGCGCTAACGCCGGTATAGAAAGCCAGTAAACACGCCAGGTGAAGCGCTATGAACGGTATAACACGTAAAAAATTGAACGATCTGGACGTGGTGTCGATGTGATCCGAACCCGCCTCGGAGTCGAACCACCTCAGAATGTTTGTAAGCCAATGCTGCATTCGGGTCATACCCTGATTGCCCTTTCTCTTTTATGGAACCTTGATCGCACGCTCAGCCCTGTGGCCAAAGCAGTTTCATGGGGAGTTGTACGATCTCACTACCGGAATTGGATGCACGATAAACCATGTTTAATCAAACCTTTCATTCGCCTCTTATACGCCGTATCGCTGTTGTTGGTTCAGGCCTCGCCGGGCTAACGGCGGCTATTCAACTACAGGGCCTCGGCCATCGCGTCACCGTCTTTGAGAAAAGCCGGGGGCCCGGTGGCAGGCTTGCAGCCAAAAGAGTAACCGGTGGTTCGGCGGATGTGGGTGCACAGTACTTCACCTCCCGAAACCCGGATTTTCTGCCGTTTCTCCGTGAATTTGCTGGCACTGATAGTTTCGGACCGTGGAAAGGCCGGTTTGGTTTCCAGACAGAGGCAGGTAATTGGGAGCCGTTCCCTCCGGAAACGCGTTTCGTGGGCACGCCACGTATGACCGCCATCACCCGGGCGCTGTCCGCTAATGCCTCGGTTGTCACTGAAACCCGGGTTGGCAAATTGGCCCGAAACGACCAGTCCTGGCGCCTCCTGGACACCTCCGGCACCCCCCTTGGCGACTTTGATCAGGTGATCATCACCGCGCCTTCAGCACAGGCTCGGGATCTGCTTGCCGACAGTGGCCTGGACGAATTGGCGTCGCAGCTTGATGATCCGGTGAGCCGGGTCCTGCCGTGCTGGGCCGTCGCCGCGCACTTCCCGACCTCGCCCTGGCCTCATCATGAAGGCATGCGTTGCCAGCACCCGGCACTGTTCTGGGTGGCCAACAATTCCAGCAAACCCGGTCGGGAGGACGATGGTCAGTGGTGGGTTCTGCATGCGAGCCCCGCCTGGACGGAAGACCATGTGGATGCGCCCGCGGATGAAGTTGCCGACAAACTCCTGGCTGCCTTCCAGGAGCTGACGGGCTTTGATGCCGGGCCAGACGACGTTGTCACTCATCGCTGGCTTTATGCCCGCTCCGAAGGCGGAGAGCAGCCTGGCCACCTGTGGTTCCCGGATTACGGGCTCGGGCTGGCCGGCGACTGGCTCAGCGGTGGTCGGGTTGAAGGCGCGTTTGACAGCGCCTGCGGACTGGTTGCCGAGCTGAATGCAGAGACTGCTACTCAGTAAGCGATTCCTGGCTGCCGGTGGTGACATCCGGGCGTGTGTAGAAATGGGTGATGGTGCCGTCACTGAATTTACTGAAGAAGGCGCTCACATCGGTGATCTTCTTCAGTGAACGAGTGCGGTGAATGGGCTCGCGCACCAGTACCTTGATACCGTTGAAATTGTCCTGGATATTCGAGAAACGCGCCCGCATGGAGCAGGTCACCACCTGGGCCGGATTAAGAGAGAGCTCCCCGGCCAACCAGGCGCTGTGCCGCTCAATACCCCTGGCCGAGAGGTCTTCCCGGGTATCCAGGTGGTTCAGCTTTACCCGGTTCACAATACAAAAAGAGAAGCTTTTCGGGTGCTTGCGGGCCACTTTGCGGAAGGCTTCCCAGAAAAAGTTATCGGTGAGCTCCGCAAAATAGGTCATGTCACTCAGGCAGGTATCCACCCATTCGAAATTCTCCGGGTCATCCAGTACCTCATTGATCGCTTCCCGCAGGAGCCAGTCAAAGCCAAGCGCGGTCTTGTGGGCATACACTTTCCGGTACATCTGGTGGCGACTGTAAACGAAGTCTTCAAGTGCCCCCAGTCCTTTCTGGGTAATGGCAAGCCCCAGCCAGGGTTCAGACACATCCCAACCAAACCGCAGGTTACTCAGCAGGTGGTCCAGGTTGAAACCGCCAATTGTGACTGATGAGTGGAAGCCATCCCGCAACATATAGTCGGCTCGGTCGGCATCGATTTCGCCGGAGACAATGGACGAGAGGAGGTCCATCACCAGGCCCGGAATATTTTCACTCAGGGGCGATCCCGCCGCGGCATCCTCACCGGCTATAAAAGCCCAGAAAGTCCGGGCATGACGGCAGAATGTCTCGCTGGGCCTGACCTCGGTGGTTTCCATGATGCCGATAACATCCCGGGCATAGAGACCAGCACTTTCCAGATCCACGGCCGTCAGTACGTCGTGAGCGACCCGTACGGAATAATGCTCGTGTTCCAGTTCATCGGGCTCTTCCGGGTGGTAGGTGGAATAATCCACACCCCGCCAGAGATCCCGGAAACGGCCCGGCCGCGACATCAATTCTCGAATACGCCGGGCCTGGGTGAACTGGTGGGAGAAACTGGAATGGCCACTGTCGTGCAGCAGGCAGCCGAGCCGGATGGTTTTGGCAAGGTAGTCGATGGCATCCAGCTGGCTCAGGCTCAGGTCCGTCTGCTCACTGAGCTGCCGCTCTCTCAGGTAGGCGTCTATCATTGACCGGAACATCCGCGTACCCACGTGCATCACACCGATGCTGTGAAGGAATCGGGAATGGGTCGCGCCGGGAAAGACCAGGCTCAGGATGTCGTTTTGACAGATGTTGCGCAGTCGCTGGAACAGCGGATGATCGATCACCTGGATTTCGTGCCGGTAAAGTGGAATCCCTCCGTGAACCGGATCCATGATCAACTTGTCATAGGCTCCGAGAAGATCGTTAACGGCACGTCGCATCAGATGGAATCTCCCAATTTCATAAAACTGGCCTTGTTATATCACAGGGGCGTGCCAGAATAGGCTTAATCATGCCAATTTATCGTTTATCGCTGGTAGTTTAGGGCAGTCGCCATGACCTCGCGCACCGAGCGCATACTTATAATAGACGCCGATGAAAAGGCCCGTACGGATCTCGCCCGGTACCTTGAAGCGAGGGGGTTCTATGTCACGGGATACCCGGATCTCGCCGGCGCCAGGGCACTGTTTGACGATAACATTCCCGACGTCATCTTTGCAGATCTGTCTCCGGAGGCCATCCGGGACCTTGCCAACCGCCTGGAAGAGGCTGAAACCTTCACCCCGATCGTCGCTTGTTCATCGAGTGAATCCAGTGCCGATGTGGTCAGTGCGCTCCGGGCAGGCGCCGCGGACTTCGTCCTTAAACCCTGCAACGACGACAAGGGCGCCCTGGATGACGTACTCGGTAAACTGTTTGACAGGGTGCGGGTCAACCGCCTGAACCAGCTGTACCGGCAGGAACTGGAAGAGGCCAACCGGGATCTTCGGGATGGCATTGCCGAGCTCAGGGCAGATCAGCGTGCCGGCCGGAAAGTCCAGTTACGAATGCTGCCTGAACACGAGCAGGTAATGAGTGGCCTGCACGTGGACCATATGATCAAGCCGTCGCTCTATCTGAGCGGTGACTTCCTGGACTACTTCCGCATTTCCGACGACAAGGTTCTGGTGTACATCGCTGATGTCTCCGGGCATGGGGCCAGCTCCGCGTTCGTGACGGTTCTGCTGAAGAACCTCACCAACCGCTTGCAGCGAAACCTCCGGAGGGGGTCCAGTGAGGACATCCTGTATCCGGATCGATTCCTCGAACGCATCAACTCGGAACTGCTGGATACCGGCCTCGGTAAACACGTAACCGTTTTCGTTGGCATCATTTCCCTGAGTGAGCGTAAATTGAATTACGCAGTGGGTGCACATTTCCCCATGCCCATCCTGTCCTTCGAGGGAGGAGAGACGGCTTTTCTCGAAGGCAGCGGGCTGCCAGTAGGGCTGTTCGAGACGCCGGAGTGGGAGGTGTACGAAGTACCCCTGAACAAACCTTTTCATCTGACCCTGTTTTCGGATGGAATTCTGGAGGTTATCCGGGAAAAAGGTTTGGATGAAAAGGAACGGACACTACTTGAACTCGTATCGGGAGGTCGTCACACTATCGCCTCTCTAAGCGAAGCTCTGAATCTCGATCAGATCTCAGAGCTACCGGACGATATCGCTATCGTATCGGTAACTGATACCATGAACGGATCAGATAACACCCCGTCGAATTAGTGGCAGTGTGAAACATGGCTGGTTACAAGATCCTGCAAGCTGAAAAACAGGGCATCTATGTCCTGAAGTTTATTGGGGAAATCCGGCTGAACCTGTGTTCGACGCTGGACAATCTGGTTGAGTCCATCACCCAGGATCCGCAGTTCAAAACCGTGGTGATCGACCTGACCGAAACCGAGATCATCGACAGCACCACGCTCGGCCTGCTTGCCAAGATAGCCATGGCGGCCCAGAAACAGAGCCATTTCCTGCCCACACTGATTTCGACCAACCCCGACATTACCCGCATTATCACTTCCATGGGGTTCGACAAGATTTTCATCATTGTTCGAGAACCCGCGTCCCGTATTGAAGAGCTTGAAGAAATACCTGTACTCAGGGCCAGCGAACAGCAGGTTCGGGACAAGGTTCTCGATGCCCATAAGGTGCTGATGGGCCTGAACAACCGAAACAGGGAAGAATTCAAGAATCTGGTGCGCGCTCTGGAATGTGAAGAGCCCGGCTAACGCCTCCTGCCCTTTGAGCACGGCGCCGCCGGTTTCACACCTGATCTGACAAAACGGAAGAACTATGTCTGAACAAACGACGCCTCAAGACACCGGGGCAACCGGACCGGTGCACGATGTAGCGGTTCTGGGCGGTGGCAGTTTTGGCACCGCCATGGCCAAGGTACTGGGTGAAAACGGCCATCGCGTGCACTTCTGGATGCGCGGAGAGGCCCAGGCCGAGGAAATTCGCACCACCCGTGTCAACAGCCGCTATATGCCGGGCATCGAACTCTCCGGTGATATCCAGCCCACCACCGACCTCGCGGATGCTGTCAGCAAGGCAGAAATCGTATTCGTTGCCATCCCCAGCAAGGCTTTTCGGGCCGTCATCCGTGAAAACTGCGATAAATTCCGCGACGACCAGATTGTTATCAGCCTGACCAAGGGCATTGAAGAGCACGGCTTCAAGCTGATGAGCGAGATTCTCCAGGAAGAGATTCCCCGCTGTCGTATTGGCGTGCTCAGTGGCCCCAATCTGGCGGGAGAAATCGTCAACCGGGACCTGACCGCCACCGTAATCGCCGCCAAGGATCCGGATGTTCGCCGTGCTGTTCAGGATCTCCTGGGCTGCGAGTACTTCCGGGTTTACGCCAATGTGGATGTGTATGGTGTCGAGCTCGCGGGGGCACTGAAGAATATCTATGCGATTGTCGCCGGCCTTGCCTCCGCCCTTGAGATGGGGGAGAACGCTAAGGCCATGCTCATTACTCGTGGCCTTGCAGAAATGAGCCGGTTTGCCGTCAGCCTCGGTGCCAACCCGATGACCTTTATGGGGCTGGCGGGTGTAGGCGACCTGATTGTCACCTGTACGTCGTCGAAGAGCCGAAACTATCGCGTGGGCTACGCAGTGGGGCAGGGCCAGAAGCTGGACGACGCCGTCGCTGAGCTTGGGCAGGTTGCAGAAGGCATCTATACCCTGAAGCTAGTGAAGGAAAAAGCCGAGGCGATCGGTATCTATATGCCCCTGGTCCGTGGGCTTTACGAGATTCTGTACGATAATGCTTCAATAAAGGCGGTAATCAACAGCCTGATGATGTCGGTCCAGAATTCCGACGTAGAGTTTATATTGCCCCGTACCATCAGCCAGTAAAACGGCCAATAAACGCCGGAGAAGGTCGGAAAGGAGAGAGCCCTTGCAACTGCTCATCATGCGTCACGGCGAAGCTGGCTGGCACACACTGGATCAGGAGCGTGAACTCACCGAATCCGGTCGGCTGGGCGTTGCCGAGGTTGCTGCCCGCATCGCCGGGTCGCCCTGGCGGCCAAAGCTGATCTGGAGCAGTCCCTACGTACGGGCCCGGCAAACCGCCGCTATTGTGTCCGAGATCCTCAATTGCCCCGTTGAGGAAAAGATGTTCCTCACTCCGGACGACGACCCCGGCGAGTGCCTCGATGCGCTGATCGAACAGCACGAATCGCCATTGATGGTTGTCTCCCACATGCCCCTGGTTGGTGGCCTTGCCACGCTTCTGGTAGACGCCCACCGCCGCGGCATTCCGTTTATGACCTCCCAGGCGGTGATGCTCGACATGCCGGTGGTTGGCCCTGGCTGCGCAGACTTGAAAGCGCAGTTTCTGCCCTGATACTCCAGTTATCCGATTTCCGAATCCTCAAATTCGAGCCTGACTATGTACAGCTTTCCGATTGACTACGTAGAGCCGGTATTCCGGCCCCCCAGCGAAGCCAAGTCCCTGATCCTGCCGGTTACCAACGGCTGCTCCTGGAACAAGTGCACCTTCTGCGAGATGTACACCCAGCCGCAAAAGAAATTCCGGGCCCGCAAGCCCGACGACGTGCTGCAGGACATTCAGAACGCCGCCCGAAGCCTGGGCGGCGTGCGCCGGGTATTCCTGGCGGACGGTGATGCCATGGTGCTGCCGACCCGTCGGCTGCTGGAGATTCTGGGCCAGCTGCGGGAAGCTTTTCCGGACCTTCAGCGGGTTTCCAGTTATTGCCTGCCTCGCAACCTTGCCAAAAAGACTGTGGAAGAACTGGCACAGCTGAAAGAAGCCGGGCTCCAGATTCTCTATGTTGGAATGGAATCCGGCGATGATGAAGTTCTGCGCCGCGTTAACAAGGGCGAAACCTGGGAGTCGACCCGTTCTGCGCTGTTGAAGATTCGTGAGGCCGGCCTGACCAGTTCTGTGATGGTGCTAAACGGACTGGGCGGTGAGAGCCTCTCGCCCCAGCATGCGATCAACACCGCCACGCTGTGCAATGAAACCCAGCCAGACTACCTATCTACCCTCGTGGTGAGCTTCCCTCAGGGTGAAGAGCGTTTTCGGGAAGGCTTCGGTGATGATTTCGTCCCGCTCTCGCAGCAGGGTCTTTTCAAAGAAATCCGTCTGTTACTGGAACATCTGGAGCTCGATAAAACCATCTTTCGCAGCGACCACGCCTCCAATTACTTGGTACTGAAAGGAACCCTTGGTCGCGACAAGCAGAAAATGCTGGATCAGGTTAACCTGGCCATCACGAATCCTGGCGCAGCGCCGCTTCGAGCGGAGTGGATGCGTGGGTTGTAAATCTCTGAACCGGGAGCCACCGTTATGAGCATGAATCCGGATAATCTCGCTAAAAAGGTGGAGGAAACCGTGAAAAACCCCGGCAACCCGCCAATCGATCAGTGGCATCCCGAACTGTCAGGCGACATGGATCTTCGCATCAGCCGTGATGGTCAATGGATCTTCAAGGGTGAGCCACTGGCACGGGAAGCCATTGTAAGACTGTTCTCCACCATTCTGCGCCGGGAGGAAGGTGGTGAGTACTACCTGGTGACGCCGGTAGAAAAGTGGCGAATACAGGTTGAGGACGCGCCGCTTCTGGCGCATTCGCTTCAGGTAACCGGGGAGGGCGACCGGCAGGTCATCTCACTGACCACCAACGTGGGCGAAACCCTCGAGATTGGCCAGCACCACCCCCTTGAAGTGGGAACCTATCCGGACTCCGACGAACCGCGCCCTGTCGTCAAGGTTCGCCACGGCGTCGAAGCTCGCCTGGTAACCGCCGCCTATTACGATCTGGCCGAGCATGTGGTCGAGCGAAATGAAGACGGCCATCCTGTTCTCGGCGTTTTTAGTCACGGAATTTTCTACAAAATCGGGCAGGGTGGTTGAAAACCCGTACTGCGGCCCCAGAATTACGGTAGAAAACGCATTAGCTCAGTTGTTAAACTGTGTTTTCATACTTGTTATGAGCCTGGCTCTCTAACGAGGCCCGGTGGTCGTTAGTCCCTCTGTGCAGTCTGGCTGTTCACGATCACTTTCGATTGCCTAAATCAATTAAACAGTCATTGCGACACGCAAGGAGATCACATGGCCCAACCTCGTGTTGTCACCATCCATTACACGCTCACCAACGATCAGGGAGAGCAGCTTGACTCCTCCCGTGTAGAAGGTCGTGAGCCTCTGTCTTATCTGGAAGGTGCACAGAACATTATCGGTGGACTGGAAAGTGCACTGAACGAAAAGAACGCAGGCGATCAGGTTAAGGTTTCTGTAGACCCTGCTGAAGGCTACGGCGAAGTTAACGAAGAGCTGATCCAGCCGGTTCCGCGTTCTGCATTTGAAGGCGTAGACACCATCGAGCCGGGCATGCAGTTCCAGGCGCAGACCCCGGGCGGCCCTCAGGTTGTTCGCGTGGTTGAAGTTGGCGACGAGACCGTCACCATCGACGCCAACCATCCGCTCGCCGGCCAGACTCTGCACTTCGACGTAGAAGTAGTAGAAGCTCGCGAAGCGACTGACGAAGAGCAAGAGCACGGCCACGCTCACTAAGCTTTTCTGAAGCGCAACGAAAAACGGCTCCCGCGGGAGCCGTTTTTTTATGTACGGAAGCCGAACTTACATGTTCGGATAGTTCGGGCCACCGCCCCCTTCCGGAGTCACCCAGTTAATGTTCTGGGCAGGATCCTTGATATCACAGGTCTTGCAGTGAACACAGTTCTGGGCGTTGATCTGGAAGCGCTTGCCGCTACCGTCATCCTTCTCGACAACTTCGTACACACCAGCCGGGCAATAACGCTGCGCAGGCTCGTCGTATTTCGGCAGGTTGTCGCGAATCGGCAACTCTGGGTCCGTCAGCTTCAGGTGTACCGGCTGATCTTCCTCATGGTTGGTGTTGGAGATAAACACCGAGGAAAGACGGTCGAAGGTCAGGGTGTTATCCGGCTTGGGATAGGTCACCTTCTTGCACTCGGCCGCCGGCTTCAGGGTGGCGTAGTCCGGAGTGGTATCGTGGAAGGTGATCGGCAGGCTGCCACGCAGGATGTTCTGCTCGAAGAAGGCGATAGCACCGCCAACCACGTTGCCGAACTTGTGCATGGCCGGCCCGAAGTTACGCTCGGCGTAAAGCTCCTTGAACAGCCAGCTGTCTTCAAACTTCTTCTGGAAGCTCTTGATCTCTTCACCACTCTTGCCGTCCTTGAGCGCTTCGAAGACAGCCTCGGCGCCCAGCATGCCGGACTTCATGGCAGTGTGGGAGCCCTTGATCTTGGAACCGTTCAGCGTGCCGGCGTCACAGCCCAGCAGCAGACCACCCGGGAAGCTCATCTTGGGCAGGGCGTTGTAACCACCTTTGGTGATTGCACGGGCGCCGTAGGAGACGCGCTTGCCGCCTTCCAGGTGTTTCTTGATCTCCGGGTGATGCTTCAGGCGCTGGAATTCCTCGAACGGACTCAGATGCGGGTTGCTGTAGGACAGATCGGTGATCAGGCCCACGTAGACCTGGCCATTCTCGAGATGATAAAGGAAGGAACCACCGGTGGAACCGGTCTCCTTCAGCGGCCAGCCAGTGGTATGAACAACCAGTCCCGGCTCGTGTTTGGCTGGATCAATGTCCCACAGCTCTTTGATACCGATGCCGTAGTGCTGGGGATCCTTGCCTTCGTCAAGGTTGAACTCGTTGATCAGGCGCTTGCCCAGGTGACCACGGCAGCCCTCGGTGAACAGGGTGTATTTGGCGCGCAGTTCCATGCCCGGCATGTAACCGTCTTTTTCGGAACCATCACGGGCCACGCCCATGTCGCCGGTAATAATGCCTTTTACCTGACCGTCCTCAACGATGGTCTCGGAGGCGGCAAAGCCGGGATACACCTCAACGCCCAGCTGCTCGGCCTGTTCGGCGAGCCAGCGGCACAGGTTGCCCAGGCTGATAATGTAGTTGCCATGGTTGTGCATGTTCTTGGGCACAAACGCATTGGGGATCTTGGTGGCGCTTTCCTGGTTCTTCAGCAGGAAAATATCGTCACGGGTAACCGGCGTGTTCAGCGGGGCGCCTTTCTCTTTCCAGTCCGGGAAGAGTTCGTTGAGGGCAGTGGGCTCGAATACGGTACCGGCCAGAATGTGAGCGCCGATCTCAGAACCTTTCTCTACCACGCATACGGTGAGTTCCTCGCCAGCTTCCTGCGCCAGCTGCATGACACGGCACGCTGCCGACAGGCCCGCCGGGCCGCCGCCGACGATCAGAACATCAAATTCCATCGATTCGCGTTCCACGTTGGTCTCCTCAAACATCTTTAATGGAAATTATATGCCCGCAGGCCAATTATTCTGGGCCGCCATCATACCGGTAAAAGTCGCTATAGACGACTGCCCCAAGCCGTTTGACCCGACTTGCATAACCAAAAGGATACCGTATTTGAAGAATCAAACAAACGTTTGTTTGAAATTCGCTCTGTCCTTTGGCATTGTAAGAGCACACTGAAACATCGTGTGTTTTGAGTCGAAATCTAGTATCGTCTCATTGCCGTTCCCGGTCAATACCGGGGAATTGGCTGAAAGTTCAGTCCTGGCGCGTCGTTTGAGGCTATTGATTCTGCTGAGTGTTGCCTCCATCATTAGTGCGCATTGAATTTCGGCAGGCTCTGCGCGAGGACTGCAAGTCATAAACCCATCGTAGAAGAACGAGGAATCTATGAAGGTTCTGGTCGCTGTAAAACGAGTAATCGACTACAACGTAAAGGTGCGCGTCAAGCCGGACAACACCGGTGTTGACCTCGCCAACGTCAAGATGGCAATGAACCCGTTCTGCGAAATCGCGGTAGAAGAAGCCGTTCGCCTGAAAGAGAAGGGTGTTGCCAGTGAAATCGTGGTGGTATCCATTGGTCCGAAGGCCTCCCAGGAGCAGATCCGTACTGCGCTGGCGCTGGGTGCTGACCGTGGTATCCACGTCGAAACCGACGAGGAGGTTCAGTCTCTCGAAGCGGCCAAGCTGCTCAAGGCTGTTGTTGAGAAAGAAGAGCCAAAGCTGGTTATTCTTGGCAAGCAGTCCATCGATTCCGATAACAACCAGACCGGCCAGATGCTGGCCGCGCTGACCGGCATGGGTCAGGGCACTTTCGCTTCCGAAGTGGTTGTTGAGGGCGACAAGGTCAACGTAACCCGTGAGATAGACGGTGGTCTGATGACCGTTGCCCTGAACCTGCCTGCGGTTGTCACCACCGACCTGCGCCTGAACGAGCCGCGCTACGCTTCTCTGCCGAACATCATGAAGGCCAAGAAGAAGCCGCTGGACAACATGAGCCCGGCCGATCTGGGTGTCGACATCGCTCCGCGCCTTTCCACCCTGAAGGTTGAAGCGCCTGCTTCCCGTCAGGCGGGTGTGAAAGTGGCCGACGTTGCCGAGCTGGTCGATAAACTGAAGAACGAAGCGAAGGTGATCTAAATGAGCATCCTTGTAATTGCTGAACATGACAACAGCAGCCTGAAACAGGCTACCCTGAATGTTGTAGCGGCTGCCAAGGCCATCGGCGGAGACATCGACGTACTGGTTGCCGGTGAGAACTGCGGTGCCGTTGCTGAAGCAGCTGCCAAGGCCGAAGGCGTTAACAAGGTACTGGTTGCCGATAACGCTGCTTATGGTCACTTCCTGGGCGAGAACCTGGGTGAGCTGGTTGCCGAAGTAGGCAAGGGCTACAGCCACATCCTGGCCGCCGCTGGCACCGTGGGCAAAGACTTTATGCCACGTGTTGCTGCACTGCTGGACGTTGCCCAGGTTTCCGACATCATGCGTGTGGAGTCCGAAGACACCTTCGTTCGCCCGATCTACGCTGGTAACGCCATTGCCACTGTCAAATCCAGTGACAGCATCAAGGTAGTTACTGTTCGTCCGACCGCATTTGATCCGGTCGCTGGTGAAGGTGGCTCCGCTGCCGTTGAACAGCTCGACGTTGTAAAAGACGCTGGCCTGTCCCAGTTCGTAAGCGAAGAGCTGGCCAAGTCTGACCGTCCTGATCTGGCAAGCGCTGGTATCGTTGTTTCCGGCGGTCGCGGCATGCAGAACGGCGACAACTTCAAGATGCTTGAGCAGGTTGCCGATCTGATGGGTGCCGCTGTTGGCGCATCCCGTGCTGCGGTTGACGCCGGTTTCGTACCGAACGACATGCAGGTTGGCCAGACCGGTAAGATTGTTGCTCCGCAGCTGTACATCGCCGTGGGCATTTCCGGTGCCATCCAGCACCTGGCCGGTATGTCTGACTCCAAGGTGATCGTTGCGATCAACAAGGACGAAGAAGCCCCGATCTTCCAGGTTGCCGATTACGGCCTGGTCGCGGATCTGTTCGAAGCAGTTCCGCAGCTTGAAGAGGAGCTGAAGAAAGTTCTATAACTTTCTGTCCGGCTTGAGAAAAGGCACCTACGGGTGCCTTTTTGTTTTGGGTGGAACCAAAATTCCTGCCATGATACCCGACCCCGACTTTGGAACCGGATACACAAACCATGACCACGATGCCGTTTGACGCCTTAGCTTGCCCACTGGACGGCTGCCCGCTTACGCCCAGCGAAAAGACCTGGCGCTGTGAGAATGGACACAGCTTTGATGTTGCCCGGCAAGGTTACGTGCATCTGTTGCCCGTTCAGAAGAAGCGTACCCTGGACCCGGGTGACAGCAAGGAAATGGTCGCCGCCAGACAACGGTTCCTGGGTGCCGGCTTCTACACAAAGATCGCCGAGGCGGTTAGCGATCTTGCAATCCAGTCGTTCCCGAATGGGGGAGTTGGTTCGGTGCTCGACGCCGGTTCCGGAGAAGGCTATTACCTCCGGCACCTTGCAAACGTGGCCGGCAACACAGAGCTTGCCATGATTGGCGTCGATATCTCGAAGTGGGCAGTCCTGGCTGCGGCAAAACAGGACAAACAAACCCGATGGGTGGTGGGCAGCAATGCCAACCTGCCGGTACTGCCGGAATCGCTGGATCTGGTGCTTTGCCTGTTCGGGTTTCCGGTTTACAGCGAATTCGCACGGGTACTCAAGCCCGGCGGGCAGGTGATCCAGGTGGATGCCGGTGCGGACCATCTGCGGGAACTGCGCGAGATCATTTATCCGGAGCTGAAGTCGCCGGCAGACGCTGAGAGCTCAGCCCCCGAAGGTTTCCGGCAGCTGGATTCAACCGTGGTACGTTTCCCGCTGAACCTTCCAGACCAGGGCAGCATTGCCGATCTGCTAGCCATGACACCGCACCTTTATCGGGCTACCCAGGAAGGGCTTGAGAAGGCGGGGACACTCGAATCGCTGGAGGTAACCGTCGAGGTGGTTCTGAAGCGTCTGGAAAAGGTCTGACCGCCGAAGTCTATTAACCGCCGTCAGAACCCTCAGCTTTTCCGCGCTTGCGGGAAGCGAGCCGTTTTTCAGCCTTCCCGATGATCAGGGTGTCAGCAAGAATATGCAGTGCCTTGTTGGTGGTGCGCACGGTTCGGTAGATCTGCTGACTGGTCTGATCATGGGTGGCCCTTGCTTTACGGGCCGTCTGCCGGAACTCTTCGTCCTTCGAGAACAGATCGATCAGCCCGAAGGTGGTGTTGGAGATCGCTTTGTGGAGTTTCTCCACCGCGCTGGCACCGCCTGAGACGGAGTCCTCCAGTAATCGGGCACGGTTTCGAACCTCAAGAAGGTCCATTCTGCTTTTCTGGATGGCGCTGTGCGCCGCCACCCGATGGGAGTTCAGAATCCGGGCCTCACGGCGGCACAGCAGCAACTGCCAGTAGGCAAAGCAGAGCCCGCTGAACGCCAGAAGCAACAACAGAATTACGATGCCAGTCGTGATCATGACAGTGCGCTTCCATCATTCATCTTGAATACCCCAGTTATCGATACTCGATCTGCATTTCCACGTCTATTTCACGCTCCGTCATCTCTTCTTCAAGCTCTTTCATCACTTCCTGATACACCATCTTGCGAACCATGACGGGCAGTTTGTCGGCAAGCACCCGGGCAGAGCGTGATTCCCGCTTCGCCAGGGCAATCGGATTCAGCACCCGAAGCGTAATAACCAGCTCCGGTTCCTGCTCGGAATCTGCGATGTCGTCGTTCTCCATCATTCGCGCGATCACTTTACGCTGTTCAAGAACCTGCCAGCCGACAAAACCGCTGAACAGGACAAGCAGCATGCTCAGTACCATCAAAAAGGTGATCAATTCGAACCTCCGGAAGTCGTTTCGTGCACTGCCCTGCAGTGTGCCCTATGAAGTGTGACAAACGATTGGCCGTGACGACGGATTCGGGGGCGCGGCCAGGAAAGTAGAACGAGCGCTCAAAACTGTTAATATCGGTTGCAGTTGTTGAATGAGCTACGCAGAATCAACGAGTTAAGGCCAACTATTCATACCAACAGAGGATTGTTCATGGTTTGGTTCAAGGCGTTTGCAAGTGGTTTTCTCGCGACCCTGGTGTTTCATCAGGGCCTGTTCGCACTCTTCTGGTTGGGCGGTATTGTGCCCGCAGCGCCGTTTAACCTGTCTCCGGTACCACCTCTCGGCGTTCCGCAGGTTGTATCCCTGGCGTTCTTTGGTGGCCTGTGGGGCATGTTGCTCTGGCTGATTCTCGGCCGCCTGGCGGGGGTGAAGTTCTGGCTGGGGCATGTCATTGTAGGGGCAGTAGGTCCCACTGCAGTCGCCATGCTGGTTGTATTCCCCCTGAAAGGGCTAGATGTCTCGGCCCAGACCTGGGTGGGCGGCTTGCTCCTCAACGGTTTTTGGGGCCTGGGTGTTGCCGTATTCATGCGTCTGATGGGCGAGAAAGCAGTTGCCGGGCTCCGCTGAAATACCATTGATTCGTTATCAATTTCTGTTGTCATCACTGTTTACTAAGGAAGAGCAATGACCAAATCCGCAGAAACAGCCCATGATCTGGTGGTGTTCGGTGCCACCAGCTTCGTCGGCCAGATTCTTACCCGTTACTTGCTCGAGACCTACGGTGTAGGCCAATCGGTAAAATGGGCGATTGCCGGACGCTCCGAGAGCAAGCTCAACACGCTGAAGAGCAGCCTTGGCGACAAAGCCAGGGATCTGCCGGTGATTCTTGCCGATGCCGCCGACGACGCAGCCCTCAAGTCCATGTGTGAGCAGACCCGCGTGATTATATCCACGGTCGGCCCTTATGCGCTTTACGGCGAGCCGCTGGTCAACGCTTGCGTACAGACTGGCACGGACTATTGCGATCTCACCGGCGAAGTTCAATGGATTCGCAAGATGGTGGAGCGTTACGAGGCGGAGGCGAAAACCTCCGGAGCGCGCATTGTCCACTGTTGTGGTTTCGATTCGATTCCCTCTGACATGGGCGTCTGGTTCCTGCAGAATCAGGCGGAGCAGACTTTCGGAATGCCGTGCCAGGATGTCCGCATGCGGGTCAAGACCGCCAAGGGCGAGTTCTCCGGCGGTACGGTTGCCTCCATGATGAATGTGGCGAAGGAAGCGGCGGCGGATCCGAAGCTGCGCAAGGAGCTGGCCAACCCGTTTTCCATCTGTCCGCCGGAACATCGCTCCAAGACCCGGCAGCCCAGCCTCAAGGGCGCCGAGTTTGATAAGACGTTCAACGCCTGGCTTGCTCCCTTCGTGATGGGCGCCATCAATACACGGGTGGTGCATCGCTCCAATGCCATGCAGAACGCGCGGTACGGCAAGGAATTCACCTACGATGAAGCCATGATGACCGGTCGTGGCACCAAGGGCCGGCTGGCTGCTTATGCGATCACCGGCGGCCTGGCGGCGTTCTTTACCGCCTCGGCCATCAAACCGACTCGCTGGCTGGTGGAGAAGTTTGTCCCTCAGCCGGGCGAGGGCCCAAGCCCCGAAGCCCAGAAAGCCGGTTTTTATGATCTGCGCTTTGTTGGTCGCACCGAGGACGGCAAGACCATCATCACCAAAGTGACCGGGGATCAGGATCCGGGCTACGGTTCCACCGGCAAGATGCTGGGCGAAGCGGGCATGTGCCTGGCATTCGATATTCCGGCGGATCAGCCGGGTGGGTTCTGGACACCATCCTCATTGCTGGACGGCAAGCTGATGGACCGGCTCACCAGCAAGGCGGGCCTGACCTTCGAGGTTCTGGAAACCCGCTAACCGCTCAGGTAAATCACACGGTTGGTGCCCGGAAGGGCATCCGGCCCGTGTGCCAGGCTAACCACGGTTTTTCCTTCCAGAAGTGTTTCCATCCTTTTTGAAACCCGCGCCCGGGTTTCGGCATCCAGGCCGGTAAAGGGCTCGTCCAGTATCACCAGCGAGGCAGGGTTAAGAAGCACCCGCGCCAGGGCCACACGCCGGGCTTCACCGCCGGAGAGTCGGCTGCCGGCACTGCCCAGCCAGGTATCGAGCTGATCCGGTTCCGTGGCGAAGCGCTCGGCCAGTTCCATGTGCTCCAGAATGCTCCAGAGTTCGGTGTCCGAGGCCTCAGGCGATCCCAGCAACAGATTGGCGCGAAGGGTGTCCTCGAACAACACGGTTTTCTGGGTCAGGTAGACGCAATCCCTGCGCGCCAGGCTGCCCTGGGCAGTGGGCAACAGGCCGGCGAGTACATCCGCCAGTGAGGACTTGCCGCTGCCGGAATGACCGAGAATACCAATGCGCTCCCCGTCGTCGATCCTTAGATTGAAACGCGTGAATAGAGGCGCGTAACCATCGTGTTTTACCGCAATATTTTCTGCCAGAAGCGCGGTTTTTGGTGGTAATTCGGAACTGGAGGTCGCGGTGTTTTGTTCCTCCTCACGACAATCCCGGTTCAATCGCCCAGCGGAAGCGACCGTTGCTCCCAACTTGCCAAAGGCATCCGGCAGCATGGCATAGACCTCGGCCAGGCCGAGCAGTGCAATGGGCAACAACACAAGCACCGGGCCGGAAACCGAGCCCGACTGGAACAGGGCAAACCCGGCCCAGAGTGCCAGCACCGCAGAAAGGTTGACGAACAGATGGGAGCCGGCCAGATGCCAGCCTAAACGGGTGTCGGCCTTCGCCTGCTCTGACGTAACCTGATGGGCCTGGCGCATTAGCCAGGCGGCATGTTTACCGGTACGCCCGGCGGCAGTCAGTTCGGAGAAACCTTCGATGTGTTCGATCACCGCCGTTCTCAGTTCTTCCTGCCGGTCGCTTTGCCGGGCGGCCAGACGCCAGGTTCTCAGGTAAACCCCGACGGTGGCGATCACCAGGGCAATGATCAGCAACAGTCCCACCAGCAACGCCGTGCCTATATCGAAGAGAACCGCAGCCAGAATCACCACCAATAGCGTTACCAGGCCTGCAAGGGCGGTGGGCGCGATTAAACGTAGGTACAGGGTGTCCAGTGCATCCACATCGCTGGTGAGCCGGGACAGCCACTGGGCGCCGCTTAGCTCCCCACGGCGAACGCGGCTGGCGCGAGAGAGGCGCTGGAACAGAGCCACGCGAATATCTGTCAGCAACCTAAGAACCGTATCGTGGTTGTAGACCCGCTCCAGATACCGGAACACCGTGCGGGAAACGGCAAAAAACCGGATGGCGCCGCCGGGCACGTAGAGGTTTATGGTCGCCGCCACGCCCGCAGCCAACAACAGGCCGACCAGCGCGGTTTCGGTTATAAACCAGCCCGAAACCGCCAACAGGCCAATGCCGGAGAGCAGGGTGGCGAAAATCAGGAAGCCGCCCACAACCAGGCGACCCGGGCGCTTGAAGATCAGGTCCAGCCAGGGCTTCAGGTCACGCATCCCGCACCTCCCCGCCGGAAACCAGCAGCACTCGGTTTGCCAGGGTCAGCAAGGCCTGGTGGTGCGTCGAGAAAATCAGGGTTTTGCCGGCCACCGCCAGTTTATGCAGTGCCTCCAGTACGAACACTTCACTGTCGCTGTCCAGGCCGGCGGTGGGCTCATCCAGCAGGATGAGGTCGTAATCCGCCAGAAAGATACGGGCCAGACTCAGCCGCCGGGCCTGGCCACCGGAGAGCCCCTGGCCCTCCTCCGATACAGGGCTGTAAATACCCTGTTTGCGACTGTCGAGCAGGGAACCAAGGCCGACATTGCGCAGGGCGGTTTCGATGGCAATATCAGAGGCATCGGGAGTGGTCAGTCTGAGGTTATCGGCCCAGGTTCCCTGAACCAGAAACCCTTTCTGCCCCAGCCAGCCAAACCGGAAACTGCCCGGTGCTTCACCGAACAAATGAATTTCTCCGGTGTCCGGCGCCAGAAAGCCCGCCAACAGATGGAGCAGGGTGGATTTGCCGCCGCCGGAGGGGCCGGTCAGGGCAATCACTTCGCCTTGTCGGATGGTTAGTGTGAGGTCCCGCAGAACCGGTTGATCAGACCGGAAGCTTTTACAGACAGAACGCAGCTCAATACGGTCCTGCGCACCCTCTACAGGGGCCATTTCGGGTGTGGTCTCCAGGTTCACCCGGGTTTCCAGTCGCTCGAGGATCTCGGTGCCTGCGCCCATGGCTGCGGCACGATCGTGGTAATGCTGGGAGAGTGTTCGCAACGGCTGGAAAAACTCCGGGGCCAGCAAAAGAATCAGCAGCCCGGAAAACAGGGTCAGATCTTCAGAAGGGCCGTAGGTGATATACCCAAGCAGACCAAACCCGATGTAGATGGCGATAACGGCTATGGCCACCGAGGCGAAGAACTCCAGAACCGCCGAAGACAGAAAAGCCACCCGTAGCGTTTTCATGGTAATGCGCCGGTAGTGATCCGAGCGTTTGCGAATAAGTTCGGCTGCTCCGGCCGTCTGGCCGAACAGTTGCAGCGTGGTCAGGCCGCGAACCTTGTCCAGGAACTGCCCGGAAAGCCGGCTGATGGTTTCAAAGTGCTGCTGGTTCAGTTTCTCCGCGCCCATGCCCACCAGGGCCATGAACAGCGGAATCAGCGGTGCGGAAAGCAAAAGAAAGATGCCGGCCAACCAGTCCAGCCAGAACACCAGGGCGAGGATCAGAAGCGGCACAATCATCGACAGGGTCATCTGTGGCAGGAACCGGGCGAAATAACCGTGCAAGGCTTCCACGTGGTCAATCCACTCCCGGGCAAGCGTGCCGGCGGAGGACTGACCCAGTTCCACCGGACCTGTGGCCTGCCAATGCTTATGGAGCTGACGCCGGGCATCCCGGCGAACCTGTTCGCTGCAACGGGCCGCAAACCGGGTCTGAAAACCCTGGCCCAGTGCTCGAACAGCCAGCGCCAGAATCAGGCCGAGAAAGAGGGGAGTGAGGTCCGCAACCTGGACCTCGTCAATCACACCCAGATGGATAATCCGGGCCAACAGCACCATCTGAATGATGGTGGCAATGCCGGCAACGGTGCCGGCAACCACAGTGCCGCGAATCCACAGGCGGCTACCACGGGCCAGATCTGCAAGCCATCCCTTAACGGCTTTCTGATCGGTGGCGGAGGCACTCTCCCCGCCACCCTTGGCCTGTGGCTCCACCACTTAGTGGTATCCCTCGCCCGCGCGGACCTTGCCGCGGAACACCCAGTAGGTCCAGGCGGTGTACACCAGCACGATGGGAATCACGAACAGTAGGCCCAACAGCAGGAACAGCTGGGATTCATAGGCAGACGCCGCTTCCCACAGGGTGTATTCCGGCGGAACCACATAGGGCCAGCGGCTGACCACCAGGCCCAGATAGGTGGTGATAAACAGCCCCATGGTGGCCACGAACGGCATGCCGTCTTTGCGATCACGAACCGAACGGTAAATCTGGATAGCGCAAAGCAACGTCAGAACCGGCAGAATCCAGATAATGCTCAGGTTGGAGAACCAGCGCTCACGAACCATTTCATCCACGAAGGGCGTCCAGACACCGATGATGCCAAAGACCACAAGAACCGCCAGGAGCAATGGCAGGGTGATCTTGTAGGCCCACTGCTGCAGGTACCCCTCCGTTTTCATGATCAGCCAGGTGGAACCCAGCAGGGCATAGCCAGCCAGCATGCCCAGGCCAGTAAGCACGGTGAACGGCGTGAGCCAGTCCAGGGCGCCGCCCACGTATACGCCGTTGGCGGTTTCAAAGCCCTGGATATAGGCCCCAACCACAGCGCCCTGGGCAAAGGAAGCGACAGTAGAACCGCCGGCAAACGCCCAGTTCCAGAGGTAACGGGACGTCCGGGCCTTGAACCGGAACTCGAACGCCACGCCCCTGAAAATCAGCCCGGCCAGCAGCAGGAAGACACCAATATAGAGCGCCGGCAGGAAGATGGAATACACCATAGGGAAGGCCGCCAGAAGACCCGCACCACCCAGCACCAGCCAGGTTTCGTTGCCGTCCCATACCGGGGCCACCGAGTTCATCATGGTGTCCCGGGCTTCCTCGTTCGGCGCGAAGGGGAAGAGAATCCCCACGCCCAGGTCGAAGCCATCCATCAGCACGTACATGATGATGCCGAAGCCAATAATGAATGCCCAGATAAGGGGCAGATCAAACAGTTCCATAATCAGTGACCTCCCTGGCTGGCCGGTTTACCGTGATGCTCGTCTTCATCAATCTCAAAAGGCACGTGTGCAGCGGAGAAGGGACGTTTCGGCCGCTCGGCTTCATGCTCGTCTTCATCCCGGTCTTCGAGACCCACATACAGCACCCGCATCAGGTAATACACGCCGGCAGAGAACACCAGAGCGTACACAACGATATAGCCGATGAGGGTGAATAGCGCCATACCGCCGGTCAGTGACGGGGTCAGGGCCTCTGCCTGAGTCATCTGCCCGTAGACCAGCCACGGCGCCCGCCCCACCTCGGTTACGAACCAGCCGGTCAGTACCGCAAAGAAGGGCGCAATACTCATGAAGCGCATGCCCTGCAGGAACCAGCTGGTGCGCCAGTAACGACCGCCGGCACGCAGAACCAGGCCGGTAACCGCGAAAGCAATCATCAGCAGGCCAATACCTACCATGACCCGGAACGACCAGAACACGATCGCCACCGGTGGCTGCTCGTCAACAGGCACCGCGCTTACGCCCGGCACCTCACCGTCCCATTCATGGGTGAGAATGAAACTGGCCAGGCTGGGAATACCAACCTCGTAAAGGTTCCGCTGGTTCTCCTGATCGGGAATGGCAAACAGCAGCAACGGCACATTGCGGGAGGTTTCCCAGTTGCCTTCCATCGCCGCTACTTTGGTCGGCTGATGCTCCAGAGTGTTCAGGCCGTGGAAATCCCCCAGTACCGCCTGGGCGGGGGCAATGAACAGGAGCAGCCACAGGCACATGGACAGCGCTTTCTTGTTCGCCTCAACCTCGCGACCCAGCAGCAGATACCAGGCACTCACACCGGCCACCACAAAGCCACCGGTCAGGAAGGAGGCCAGTGCCATATGGGCGAATCGATAGGGGAAGGAGGGGTTAAAGATCGCCTCGCTCCAGGAGGTTACGTAGAACACGCCGTCGCGAAGTTCGGTGCCCGCCGGAGTCTGCATCCAGCTGTTGGCCGACAGAATCCAGAATGACGAGATGAAGGTGCCCGTAGCAACCATGATGGCGGCGAACAGGTGAACCCCGGCCGGAACCTTATCCCGACCGAACAGCAGCACCCCGAGGAAAGCCGCCTCCAGGAAAAACGCCGTGACCACCTCATAACTCAGGATAGGGCCAAGGAAGTTGGCGGAGGCCTGGGCGAAGTTACTCCAGTTGGTGCCGAACTGGAACGACATCACAATGCCCGACACCACCCCCATACCGAACACCACGGCAAACACCTTGGTCCAGAAGGCAGAAAGCTTCACCCACAACGGATTCTCGGTTTTAAAAGCGAGGCCTTCAAGTACCGCGATGTAGGAAGCAAGGCCGATGGTAAACACCGGAAAAATGGCGTGAAATGACACCACAAACGCGAACTGGATTCGCGATAGGATAAGAGGATCAAGTTCCATGGGAACCCTCCGGTAACGTCCACATCATAACAAACGGGCCCAGCGAACCCGTTCAGCCGCTGCCTTAGCTCTATTTGTTATATTGTTATTACCGGCAGATAGTTTCTATGCTACTAAACATAATAGCAAATACGATAGGGCCGATTGTCGCACCCTTGATATAAAACAATTATGGTGATGCCGATGAGCTTTTACGAAGACAGGATACTGCCCCACATCATAGACCGGGCCTGCTCCATGGGCCAGGTAATGAAGCTTCGTAGCCAGCTAGTACCCCACGCCAAAGGGGTAGTTCTGGAAGTGGGCATGGGCTCGGCTATAAACATGGAATTCTACAATTCCGACAACGTAGACATGGTATACGGCCTGGAGCCTTCAGAAGGCATGCGCCGCAAGGCCCAACCGAATCTCGCAAGATCCCCCATCAAGGTAGAGTGGCTGGACCTGCCGGGTGAGAAGATTCCCCTGGAAGACCACTCCGTCGACACCGTACTGCTCACTTTCACCTTGTGCACCATCCCCGACTGGCAGGCCGCGCTTCAGCAAATGTGGCGGGTATTGAAACCGGGCGGCGAACTGCTTTTCCTGGAGCACGGCGAATCCCCCCACGATGGCACCCGCAAGTGGCAACACCGCATCACCCCGGGATGGAAAAAACTGGCCGGCGGCTGCCACCTGAACCGCCACATCGCAGACCTGATCCGACACGCCGGCTTTGAAATCCAGGAACTGGAAAACCTCTACATCCCCAAGGCACCAAAAATCGCCGGATACATCTATAAGGGCAGGGCAACCAAGCCCGCAGCAGCCAGCCCAGCTGCTTGAAGGCGAGGGCGGAATCCGAATTGCGTTACCCCACGCAGACTTATACAATTCTGCCCGTCAAAACCTCCCCCGAATGCTCCGGTGGTGAAATTGGTAGACACAAGAGACTTAAAATCTCTCGACCGTTAGGTCGTGCCGGTTCGATTCCGGCCCGGAGCACCATTATTTCCTAGACATCGCCTCCAGCATCTTATTAACCGCTTCCAGATGTTCCGGCTCGTTATGGCACATGCCCTGGAAGTTGGCACACACGTCCAGAAAATCCTTCAGTTCCATTCTCGGCGCCATTTTCATCAGGCGCTTTGTGAGCCGCGTGGCTTTTGGCGGCTGGCTGGCCATGCGGCTGGCCATGGCATTTGCGGCATTCATCAGTTCGTCCGCTGGCACCACTTCCAGCACAATGCCCAGCTCCTTGGCCTCGGCGGCGTCGATCACACGGCCGGTTAGCGTGAGCTCGAAGGCGCGCTGGTAGCCGATCAGCCGCTGCATGAACCAGGCACCGCCGTCGCCGGGGATGATGCCGAGGTTGAGGAAGGTTTCGCCGAACTTTGCGCTTTCCGAGGCAATGCGGATGTCTGCCATGTTGGCCAGATCGAAACCGGCACCGATGGCGGGGCCGTTTACGGCGGCGATGATGGGTACTTCCACATTCTGAAGGGCCAGGGGGATGCGCTGGATTCCTTTGCGGTAGCGGTCGGCGCATTCGGCTACGTCACCGGCAAAGTCGCCGCTGCGGTTGGCCATGTCCCGGATGTTGCCGCCGGCGCTGAAGGCAGAGCCCGCCCCGGTGATCACCAATACCGACACATCGTCGCACTGGTTCACCCATTCCGCGGTGGTCACGATGTCGTCAATCAGGTTTGAGCCTGTCAGCGCATTGCGCAGGTCGTGGCGGTTGAGGGTGAGGGTGGCTACCCGGTTTTCCAGGGTGAGCAGTGCGTCGGTGAGCTTGGGTACGCTGGTCATGGTTGCGGTTCCTTGTTTGTGATCAGCGCGTATCTTCGCGCGCGGGAACCGGGTTAATCAACTGCCAGCCGCGCCTTTCGGTATCGGCTGACTTCCGTCCAGCCGTGCACCGCCAGGGCGGAGAACACGATGACACCGCCCACCAGGCTCAGTTTTGGCGGCACCTCGCCAAGGAACAGCCACACCAGGAAGGACCCGAGCAGGGTCTCCAGTAGCAGCATCAGGCTGACTTCCGCCGCCGGAATATAGCGCGGACCAATCTGGATCAGAATGCAGGCGGTTGGCAGGAATACCAGGCAGAGCAGGGCGATAAAAAAGAAGTCCCGGCCCGATGGCATCTGGGCTCCGCCAAATACAGCGGCCACGATTGCCAGCACCAAAGCACCGAACATGAGCATCACGCTCATATCGCTGTCGGGTTTGGATCGGGCCACGTTGAGGTTGGAGGCCAGGGCCGTGGCGGCGACCACTGCCATCAGCAGCCCCAGCGGGTCACCCTTGCCAAACTCGCCCACGGCCATGAAGGTGGCACCAGTAACGCACACCAGGATGACTACCCAAGTTCGCAGGGGCAGGGTTTCCTTCCACACCGCCCAGGCGATGACCGCCGCGATCACCGGCGCGGTGTTGAGGATCACCAGCACGTTGCCCGCAGCCGTGTTCTTCATGCCCACCACGAAGCCGAGGGTGCTGATGGCAAAGGCACTGGCGCAGAACAGGCCTTTACGGCCGCATTTTCGGATTTCAGGCACCAGCCGGGAACGGTAGCGGGCCCAGCTGATAACAAAGAAACTGATGGCCAGCAATAAGCCCCGCCAGAACAGGAACACCACCGGGTCCACGGAAGTGATTTTCACAAGCAGCGCATCCGGGACGATAAAAAGCACGCCGAGGGCGGCGATGGTCAGTCCTTTGATTCGGGTTGTCTGCAATGTGGGTTCGCCTGTTCCGCAGTGGTTTGTGGTCTAGCTTACGGGTTGTCCTGCTCTGGCAGCGGCTGGATGCTGTTGATGTCGCCGGTTGGTGTTGCAGGTTCGTCTTTGATGATAATGAAGATTGCTCCGCCAATAACTGCGATGGCAAAGATGGCTTTGAGGATTATCGATTTCGACATGCGTTCTTCCTCTCTGCGTTTTGGCTTATACCAACAGCCTATGGGCGGCAGGGGGCTATAACAACCTCAAGGCCCAGAAAACTGAGCATCCTACAAAAGTCGCTTCGACAGTATAGACGCAGTCAGCAATACTCTGGGTAAGTTTGCAGGTTGCCTGGTGCAGCAACGTCAAAAATGGAGTGTCCTCATGACTGAACAAACCGCAGATCTGGTTCACAAGTACAGCGAAAATGGCATTACCACGCTCACGCTGAACCAGCCGGAGAAGAAAAACAGCCTGTCCATGGCCATGCTGGAGGCCCTGTCTGAAGAGCTTGAAACCATCGCCTCCGATACCGAAACCCGGGTTGTGGTTCTCGCGGCCCATGGCAATGTGTTCTGCGCCGGCCACGACCTTCGGGAAGTGCGGGAGCAGTTTGATAGCCATGAGTTTCAGCTGGCACTGTTTAACCAGTGCAGCAAGGTGATGCAGCAGATCGTCAATCTGCCCCGGCCGGTGATTGCCCGGGTAGCCGGTGTTGCCACCGCGGCGGGCTGCCAGCTGGTGGCCAGCTGCGACCTGGCTGTAGCGGCAGACACCGCAAGGTTTGCCACGCCAGGGGTGAACATCGGGCTATTCTGTTCCACGCCGATGGTGGCACTGTCTCGCAATGTCTCGCGCAAGCACGCCATGGAAATGCTGCTGACCGGTGAAATGATTGGTGCCGTGAAGGCGGAACGGATCGGGCTGGTGAATCAGATAGTCGACGAGCAGCACCTGGACGAGATGGTCTACAAGCTGGCCCGCACCATTGCCGACAAGTCCGGGCACACCCTGAAAATTGGCAAAGAGGCCTTCTACCGGCAGCTGGAAATGCCGCTGGAAGATGCCTACGAGTACACCTCCAGGGTGATGGCCGACAACATGATGGCCAACGATGCCCAGGAAGGTATCTGCGCGTTTCTGGAGAAGCGCAAGCCGGAGTGGAAAGACAGCTAGGCTCGCTTGCAGGAATCCGCCCGGCCTATCGCGCCGGGCAGTTGTCCTTTCCCAGGTTCAGCCGGTCGCCACGCCTGATGCCATGATCCTGGAAAAAGCCGGCGTTCATCTCTACGGCCTGGATAAAGGGCACGCCGGCGGGGTAGGTAGGGCAGCCGGAACCGCTGGCCGATGCGCAGGGCACCATGTGGCGGATACTGCCGATGACGCCCTCGCGGTTCAGGTAGGCGATGTCCAGGGGAATCAGGGTCTTGTACATCCAGAAGCCGTGGCTGGCTTGCCTTGGCTCACTGTATTCAAACAGCATTCCTGCGTCAGTCGCCAGAGAAGTGCGGCCCATCAATCCCTTCTGGCGCTGTTCGGAGCTACTGGCCACTTCCAGTTTTACCGGCACTGTGCCCGCCGCGGACACAAAGCAGGCCTCGATAACCGGCAGGCCTTCCTGTGGCGCGGCGATGCCTGAAGAGCACCCGTAAATCAGAGCACTGACCGCCAGTACAAACCAGACTTTCAACCCTCGAAAAATTCCCGATGCGGCTTTCACGAGCGCAACCGGTAGCCGGTTTTGAAGATCCACCAGATGCCGACCATGCACGCGGTGAGAAAGACCAGGGTCATGCCTACGCTGATGCCGACATGAACGTCTGAAACACCGTAGAACGCCCAGCGGAAGCCGCTGATCAGATAGACCACCGGGTTGAACAGACTTACGGTCTGCCACACATCCGGCAGCATATCGATGGAGTAGAAAGTGCCGCCAAGGAACACCAGGGGTGTGATGATCATCATCGGGACGATCTGGAGTTTCTCGAACCCATCCGCCCAGATCCCGATGATGAAGCCGAACAGGCTGAAGGTGATGGAGGTCAGCACCAGGAAGGAGAACATCCAGAACGGGTGCAGCACGTCGTAATCCACAAAGAACTTCGCCGTGGCCAGGATGATCAGCCCGAGGATCACGGATTTGGTGGCTGCGGCGCCAACGTAGCCCAGAACCACTTCAACGTAGGACACCGGGGCCGAGAGCACTTCGTAGATGGTGCCCGAGAACTTGGGCATGTAGATGCCAAACGAGGCGTTGGAAATGCTCTGCATCAGCAGGGACAGCATCACCAGCCCCGGGATGATGTAGGCACCGTAGGCGATGTTGTCGATATCACCCATACGCGAGCCGATGGCGGAGCCGAAGACGACGAAATACAGGCAGGTGGAAATCACCGGCGAGAGTACACTCTGCATCACTGTGCGGCGCATTCGGGCCATTTCGAATTTATAAATTGCGCGGATACCGTAAAGGTTCATGCCTTTCTCCGTTGGGCCGGCGGGCTCACTCGTGCACCAGGCCGACAAAAATCTCTTCAAGGGAGCTTTCCCGGGTTTGCAGATCCCGGTATTCGATACCCAGATCCCCGAGTGTGCGAAGCAGCCTGGCAACGCCGGCCTGTTCCTGCTGGGAATCGAAGGTGTAGATCAGCTCGTAACCATCCTCGGACAGCTCCACCGGTTCCAGGGTGAGTTCGCCCGGCACCTTATCGAGCTTTTGCGCAAGGTGGAGGCGCAGCTCCTTTTTGCCCAGTTTGGTCATCAACTGGGTCTTGTCCTCCACCAGGATGATTTCACCCTGCCGGATTACCCCGATCCGGTCGGCCATTTCCTCGGCTTCTTCAATGTAATGGGTAGTGAGGATGATGGTAACGCCACTTTCCCGGAGTTTGCGGACCATCTCCCACATGTCCCGCCGCAGCTCCACATCCACACCCGCGGTTGGCTCATCCAGGAACAGGATCTGCGGTTCGTGGGATAGCGCCTTGGCAATCATTACCCGGCGTTTCATGCCTCCGGACAGGGACATGATGCGGTTGCTGCGCTTTTCCCAGAGGGAAAGATCCTTCAGCACCTTTTCGATATGGGAGGGCTTTGGCGGCTTGCCAAACAGGCCGCGGCTAAAGGAAACGGCATCCCAGACGGTTTCGAACGAATCGGTGTTCAGTTCCTGGGGCACCAGGCCGATGGTCTCGCGGGCTTTGCGGTAATCTTTGACAATGTCATAGCCGGCGGCTTTTACCTCGCCCGAGGAGAGATTCACAATGCCGCAGATGATGCTGATGAGCGTGGTCTTGCCGGCGCCATTGGGGCCGAGCAGGGCGAAGATTTCGCCACGACGGATGTCCAGGTTGATGTTCTTCAGGGCCTGAAAACCGTCACCATATACCTTGCTCAGGTGCTTAACGGAGATATCCGGCTGCACGGGCGTGTCCTGTGGTCAAAATGGGTCGAATTGAAGGCGCGGTATTTTCTCATGACTGGCGCCAGTTTAGAAACCTTTGCCTTGGCGGGAGAAAACTCCATAATGCCCGGCAGGTTTGTTCGGGGTGCCGTTATGTTACGCGCTATTGCTTTGGCAGGATTGATTCTGGGGCTTATTGCCGTGGCTGCTTTCGGCCCGGGCATGCTTGGGGACGATGATAAAAACCAGGATACCGGGCTTTCAGATGAGCGTGCCGCCAAGGCCCGGTGTGATTTGCTGCAAGCAGGCCCATGCCGGTGGTCGGATAGTTCGGGTGATTGGGAAGTTAGCCTCAGCGAAGTGGGCGAGGGCACCCAGGGCACGGAATACCGCCTCACGGTTGTTACCCCAGAGCATCCCGAACGTTTTCTTGCCGTTCTCCGGGGAGAGTCCATGTATATGGGCGAGTACCCGGTACCGCTGGGCAACCAGGCAGGAAACGAATACGCCGCACGCTTTACCGCACCCTTCTGTACCGTAGATGCCACTATGACGTGGCGTATTGACCTTCAGCAGGGCCAAAAGCCCTTCGAAGGCATCCCGGTAAAGCTGGTTTTTCAGGCCGAACCGCACTGAGCCAATTGGAACTGGCGGCCCGTCGGCTGACAACGGGCCGGGATTGTGTAAAATCACCATACCGCCACTACCAGGGACAACGTGATGGATTACGGAGATAGCGTTCAGAAGGTACTGCTGAGAAAAATCCGCAAAGCCGAGCAGGACCTGATTCAGCTCAAGCTGGATTACTGCAGGTTTGTGTTCGGATTGACTCACCGGGCGAAAGTGTTGTCCGGCGGCGTGACCTACGTTGTTCGTTCGGTAGATGTGGACAGCATGGCCAATACCGATGATGGCGGGTTCAGCCGGCCCGAGATTACCGGCACCCGTGCAGACGAACAGGATCATGCCGAACCCGTGGCGCTGGGCACCGACTGGGTGCTTGAAACCGCCCCAAGTCGGGCTGTTAAATAAACGCGTTAGCGGTAATCGCTTCGTAGAGACTCGATGTCGGCGGTACGTAATGGTTATACCGCCAGAATTCCGCGCCTTCCAACCCCGCCCTGAAACAGGCCAGGTAAACCGTGCTGGCCGTCAATGTCGTTATCGCCTGAACAGCCTCCGGCTGACGAATCCCGGTTTTTCGACTGGCAATCTGGGCAACGATCCCGACCAGCGCTGCAGAGTGCCGGGTGCTTTTATCACTGAGGGCACATCCGGCGCCATAGAGCCAGGCAGCGGCATAAGCCTTGACTGCTTCTGGCGCGGTTGCCAGTTCCAGGCCGTTACCGCGGCAATCCCTCTCTTGAAGGCCTGCCAGGATATGCAGCCGGGTAATGAGTTCGGCACGATCCGGGGCAGCATCGACTACCGGTTTTCGCACCGCAACGGGCCACTCGGAAGTGTTTGCGGGAAGTTCGGAGTGATTCGCCTCGATTGTGTCTTTGCCGGACCAGATTTTTTGATGGCCCGCTGCCAGGGGCTCCGAGCGCACCAGTGTAATCATCCTTATAGCCAGCAGGACAAGCAGGGCCAGCAGCCCCACCTGAATTAAGAGAATCAATCCGTTAACCATCATCACCAGAACTCTGAATGTTGCAACAGGTGATCAGAGTGTAACGGAATGTATCCGGCAAATACCGCTAACCCGTCGCCATTACCTGGCCTCGGATTGACTGAAATGACGGAACTGTGACGGGGATCGCAGCGATTGTGGCTAGCAGGTGGGCATGGTCTGCAGGGCTAGTTTGCGACGGATGTAACGGCCGAGGGCATCAATGCCGATGTTCAGCAGGGCCGTGATCAGTATCAGCACCATGGCACGATCAAAACGGATGTTCTGGATTGCGCTGTCGACGTAGAAGCCCAATGTGTAGATCCCGAGAATGCCCAGAATCGCGGTCTCCCGCATGATGATCTCCCAACGATAAAAAAGGAACGCCAGGAACGAACGGTAAACCCTGGGCACCAGTTCCCAGCTGTAACGGTTAAAGCCGGTTGGCGCGTCTGGCCGCAGGCGGATGCCATTGGTCTGGCGGCCAATCAGGTGGCCGATGATTCCGCCATTGTGGAGGGCAAGCGCCACCACCGCGGGTAGCATCGACGGGCCCCAGAGCTGAAGCAGAATGTAGGCGAGGATGTATTCCGGCGTGGACCGTGCAATCACCAGGAATACATGACCAGAAGTACGCCGAACCGGGCCACCGAAATGGTTTGAGATCAGAGGGAAGGCGAGCAAAGTGAGTATACCCGTGGCCACAAGCGCAATCTGGGTGAGTATCACGGTGTTCCAGATACCGGGCATCGCCTCGTTGATCATCAAATCGTTGAACCAGGGGATCAGCCCGGCAAGGCCCTCACCGTCGCGGAGAGGGCTGGGGACAATGTCTTCCGTGAAGAAACGCTCCACGTTGCCCCAGACAATGGGCAAACCCTCACCGAGAAAGAAGGGCGCCCCCAGAATATAGACGGGCAGGATTTTCGGCTTCACCCACAACGGCATGGTAGCGATCAGTACGTAAAACAGAATGAGCATGGCGCCCGCGTCGGAATAGAGACCCTGTGAAAACGAGGATTCGAGGTAGAAGCCCAGGGTCGGCAGCCCGACGAACCCAAGAATGGCGCTTGAGCGGAGGCCGCACTCGAGGCGATAGGCCGTATAGGTGCGAAGCTGCACCCAGCAGTCGGGAATTCGGGTATAGAGAAACGCGGCAATGGTGCCAGTGCCCGGAGGCAATAACCGCCCCGGTTCCGGGTCGGCTTCATCCAGGATTTCGGAATACACCTTGGCAAAAATCCCGGAATAGGGGATGGCGATTGCCAGTACGCCGGTCAACGGGTGAAAACCGAAAAACTGGAGAAAGATCAGGGCCCAGAAAAGCTCGTGAATGGCCCGTATAAAGGCACAGAAAATTCGCACCGGCAGAAACCGGTAGACCAGTGACAACAAGAAGCCGCACACGCTTCCCAGTGCCACGCCCACAAACGCAAAGGCAACCGTTCTCAGCAGGGCGGTCATTAGTCCTTCGCTGCTGAAGAAATTTGGCGTTAAAACCCCAAGGAAGAAATTTCCGAGATCTCGCCAGGGATTGGAAGCGGTTATGGCAATGTCCGCGAACAGCAAGCTAATCAGTGCGACGGCAACAAAGATGAGACTGGTGCGGACCGTTGGGGAAGAGAGCATGGCGAGGCCGTTTCCCTAGTACAGCGACGTAATATCGGTGGCGGTCAGGCGTTTACTGGATTCATCCAGAGCCACCTGGCCGTCCTGAATGCCGACAATACGGCTGCAGTACTTCAGCGCCATCTCAACATCGTGCAGCGCAATGACACTGGTCTGGAACCGTTCTTTTAACAACTCCATCACCAGATGCGCCATAGGGCCATCCAGGGCGGAGATGGGCTCATCCGCCAGAAGCACCGGGGCGTTACGATACAAGGCACGGGCAATGGCAACACGCTGGCGCTGGCCGCCGGAGAGTGAGGCCGTGGGCAACCAAAGCTTTTCTGCCATGCCCAAAGCCCTGAGCAACTCACGAACCTCGTCACGGTTTCTTGAGAACGGGCGGATCAGGGTGAGCGTGTTGTACCAGGTAGTGTGTTTATCCAGTTTGCCCATGAAGACGTTATGGAACACCGGCAGAGCGTTCACTAACCCGAGATCCTGGGGCACCAGAGACGACTCCCGGTTTACCCGCTCGTGGATCAATCGGATCAGTGTGGATTTACCCGCTCCGCTTTTGCCTACCAGGGCGACCTGTTCGCCCTGTTTAACCGTCAGCGAGAGCGGGCCGATAACCCGCTCGCCGCCAAAGGAGGCCGTCAGGCCTGAAAGATCGAACCCTGACATCAGTCCAGGATTCCAATCTCTTCCGCTGTTTTGCGAATGGGCTCGTAATCGTCGTTCGATGCGGGAATGAAACCGGAACGTGGGAAGCTTTCCAGCAACGCCTGGTCGTCCAGATTCAGCAGGGCTTCGGTAACACGCTCTTTGAAGCCATCGCCGAAACGCTCGTTGACGTCACCGCGGATGGTCCACTGGTAGTCCGGGTAGGGCGGGGTTTCCCAGATTACCTGAACGGCGTCGGTGTCGATGTTGCCGTCGGCCAGTTCTTTTTCCCAGACCTGGAAGTTCAGGGCGCCAACCTGATAGGTGCCGGCTTCAACAAGGCGCAAGGTACGTGTGTGGTTGCCGCTGAACCCTACGCGGGAGAAAAACTCCTCTGGCTGGGCACCAAACACGTCACGGATGTAAAACTCGGGCATCAGGCGCCCGGAGGTAGAACCTTTCGATCCAAAGGTGAAGGTTTTGCCTTTTAGCTCCTCTTCAAGAGCGGAGAGCTCTTCGGCGCTTTCGATTCCGGTGCTGGTATTGGCAATAAAGTAAGTCTGGAACGCTTCGTCTTCCACGCCCTGGGCAATGGCTTCGGAGCCAGGCACCAGTCGACGTGCCTGTACACCAGACAGCCCGCCAAACCAGGCCAGTTGCACCTGGTTGTTACGGAATGCGGAGACTGCTGCGGCATAGGATTTAACCGGGATGTAGCGCACTTCCACATCCAGCTCCTGGGAGAGATAGTCAGCCACACCTTTGAATCGCTCGACCAGCTTGGTTTCGTCTTCATCGGGGATGGCGGTAAATACGAAGGTTTCAGCCGATGCTGTTGCCGCGGTGAAACAAAAAAGGCTGGAAAACATCAATTTCCGTATAAGATTAAGGGCCATTGGAGTTCCTTACTTTGCCAGACTGTGTGGGTTGCAATACGAGGGAAGTCAACGCTTCTCGCTGCCTTGCAGGATACCTTGATTTACGTTAACTCTGAACAGCTATACGGTTTGCGGGTTTAAACGGCTCAGGACCGAACGCTCCATTTTTCAGTAACCTGGGTCTGACCAGACACTATGCAACTCATAATGATCACGCCGGCACAGCCGGGTTCGAGAGCAGGAAACCGGGCAACGGCAGAGCGCTGGAAAGCCCTGCTGGAAAACGCAGGTCACGCTGTCGAGGTTGTTACCCAATATCACGGTGAAGCCTGTGATGCCCTTATAGCCCTGCACGCCTGGCGCAGCGTTGATGCCATACGTCGGTTTCGTGAAACCTGGCCCGAAAAGCCCCTGATCGTGGCGCTGACCGGCACGGATATCTATCACCACCAACACGAGTACCCAGAAGACACCCTCTATTCCATGGACGTGGCCGATACCCTTATCGGCCTGCACGATCTCGTAGCCGAAGACATACCTGCCGACTTGGCCGACAAGCTGGTTACCCTATACCAATCGGCGGAGGGTCCTGAGTCCTTTCCCGCGCCACGGGCCGAAGGCAATAGCGGCACGTTCGGCGCATGTGTGATTGGCCATCTGCGGGACGAAAAAGATTCGCTCCGGGCGGCCTATGCCGCGCGATTGCTTCCGGCAGACTCGCAGATCGGGATTTTTTGCGCCGGCAAAGCTCACAGCGAAGAGTGGCAACACAAAGCGGAAGCTGAGATGGCTGAGAATCCGCGTTTCCATTGGCTCGGGGAGTTGGACAAAGCCAACACCCGACAGTTGATGGCGAACAGTCAGGTGATGGTGATCAGCTCGGTAATGGAGGGCGGCGCGAACGTGGTATCCGAGGCCTGCCGGGTTGGCTTGCCGATACTGGCATCCGATATCCCGGGAAATGTTGGTTTGTTGGGCCGGGACTATGCCGGATATTTCCCCGTTGGAGACGAACAGGATCTGGCCAATCTGCTTCATCGCGCAGAGACCGATCCAGTGTTTCTCGATATCCTCAAAAAACAGGTTGGCAAGTTGGCCGGGCGTTTTCTGCCAGAAAAGGAGCAGGCATCCCTGGAGCAGGCGCTGCAGCTTGCGATGCAGCGCTGCTCAAAGAGACATTAATCCCTGAGGGAAATGGGCTCGATGGGCCCGGAATCATCCTGGGCGGTGATGCGGCCGATGATGGCTGTATGCGGATAGCCCAAAGACTTCAGCTCCCGAACACATTCCTCGGCCTTGTCTGCCGCAACGCTGGCGAGAAGTCCTCCCGCCGTTTGCGGGTCGAAGATCAGCGGGTACCGTGGATGGTTAACCCACTTTTCCTGATCCCGGATACCCCGGCGCAAACGGATGTTTGCCGGTTGCAGGGAACTCAGAATGCCCGCTGCGGCAGTCTCCTCGGCGCCAGGAAGGATGGGGATGGCCGAGAGATCCAGCTCGGCATCGACGCCCGAGGGTTTGGTCATTTCAACCAGGTGCCCGAGCAGGCCGAAGCCGGTAACGTCTGTACAGGCTTTGGAGCCGAATTTCCGGAGACAGTCCGCCGCCGCCTTGTTGGACTGAACCATTGAGGCCAGCGCAGAATCGATCCATCGGCCCTTTGCAGCCAACTTGGCGTGGGCGGCGAAGAGGGTGCCGGTGCCGATGGGCTTGGTAAGGATCAGAACGTCTCCGGCTTTCAGCCCACCCTTGCTCATGACATCTTCCGGGTCGATCAGGCCGTTCACAGCAAAGCCCAGAGCCAGTTCCTTACCCTCGCCGGTATGCCCGCCAACAAGTGCACACCCGGCTTCGTTCAGCACTTCCACAGCACCGGACATCATCTGGTAGACCACGTCCTCAACCTTGGATTCAATGCCGTAAGGCACGGTGGCAACGGCCGTGGCACTCTGCGCCTCGGCACCCATGGCAAACACATCACCCAGGCTGTGATTGGCCGCCACCTTGCCAAAGATATAAGGGTCGTCAATGAATGCACGGAAAAAGTCCACGGTGTGAACAACGGCTTTGCCCGGCGGTACTCTCAACACAGCGGCATCGTCCGGGGCATGAAGGCCGATCAGGATATCATCACGCTCGATGGGTTTGAGCTCTCCCAGGGCGCGTGAAAGAACCGTGCTGCCCACCTTGGCGCCACAACCACCACAACGCATCGCAACCGCAGAGATTGCCTGGGAAGCTTCTTCGGCATTCTGGGCCGCAGCGGTATCCGGCAGTTTGGATTCTTCCTCCATCGGAGGCAGATCAGTGAATTTCTTCATGAACCGGCGATCAATCCAGTCCTTCCAGCGCCAGACCCAGGCGCCATCAAACTGCATGTCGCCCCGGGAGGCGACCGCGTATTTATCGCCCGTGCTGATCAACGCCAGCCATTTTTTCTGGGGGTAGAAATCCTTCGGATCTTTTCCGGTCGCCAGACGCTTGAGGTTGTCGGCCAGTGGGGGACCTTGCCTTACAGCGAACACGCCCGCTTTTTCACGGGGGTGGTTAAGCACATTGGCGATGTCGCCGGCAGCAAAAATGCTGTCGTCGTTCTCCACCTGCAAGGTATCGCGTACCCGCAGGAACAGCCCGTCATCCAGCGCGAGGCCTGTGTCTTTCAACCATTCCGGACCACCGGCCCGGGTCACCCAGAGCACTTCGTCGGTTTGCAGGGTTTCACCGGATTCGGTGACCAGTAACCCTTCCTGAACCTTGCTCACCGGAGACCCCAGGTGAACCTTCACACCGCGTTCCGACAATGTCCTGCGAAAAACCTCGCGAACCTTCGGGTTATGGGTGGGAAGAATTTCGTCTGCGGCGTCAAAGAGGTGGAAGTGAAGCTGACCGGGATCTTTGCCCCGCTGCTTCAGTTCATTCTTCAGGCGGAATTGCATTGCCAGGGTGAGTTCCACCCCACCAGCGCCAGCCCCGACCACAGCAACCGTAAGGGGGCCGTCGTGGTTTTCAATACGGGAGAGCAGGGCAAGCCAACGGTTATTGAAACCGGTTATGGGTTTTACCGGCACCGCGTGGTCCGAGGCGCCTTCCACTTCATTAACCCGGGGAGACGAGCCAATGTTGATGGAAAGAATGTCGTAGGGCACATCCGGACGACCACGGCAGATAACCCGCTTCCGTTTACGGTCGATACCCATGGCTTCGGCACGATAAAACCGGGCGCCTGCGTATTCGGCCAGGCGGCTCAGATCAATGTGCACATCATCGTAGCTGTAATGGCCGGCCACGTAGCCGGGCAACATGCCGGAATAGGGGGTGTGGGTGTCGCGGCAGATGAGAGTCAGGCGCACGCCGGGAACCGGGTTCATGGCGAACCGTTTCAGTACCCCGACGTGGCTGTGCCCGCCGCCAATCAGGACAATGTCCCGTAATACAGGCTGGTCAGGCGTTCGCATTAGCTGATTTTCTTGGCTTCAGCTGTAAACTGGCTGTATCCCTTGACGTTTGAGAAGGCCTTGAGTTTTTCCTGGTCTTCCGCAGACGGGTTGGCGATCTGGTCGATGGAAGTGATGCCGGCATCCTTCATCTTCTTGGCAGTGGCAGGGCCAATGCCTTTGACCAGTGTCAGGTCGCTCTTATCCACCGGCTTGGCAGCTTTGGCAGCCGGCGCTTTCCTGGCGGCAGGCTTCTTCGCCGCTGGCTTTTTAGCAGCAGGCTTGCTGGCAGACGCTTTTGCTTTAGAGGCCGTTTTGGTGGTTTTCTTCGGAGCAGATTTCTTGGCGGCTGTGCTGGCTTCCTTGCTCACTTCATCGGTGAGCTTCTTCACTTCCTGCCCCGCCTCCTTGGAGGCCACACCCAGGCGCTCAAGAATGCTGCTCTGCAGTTCGTGGAATTCCTCAAGGCGACGTTCAAACTCTTCGTGGAAACGCTTCATCTCCCGGTCGCGAAGTTCGTCAATTTCCTTGAGCAATTTGCGCACCGGTTCCTGGACCTGATTCTGCAGGCTGTCGAACTGCTTCAGCGCATCGTTCACCAGGCCTTCGATCTGGGCGGAGGTCTTTTCGAACTCCTTGTTGACCTTTTTAACGATCTTATCAACGTTCTGTTTGGCTTTCTTCGCCATGGAATGTCTCCTTACGGGCAGGTTTCAACGAAAAATCAGGATCAGGCCATTTGCCGGAAACCGGAAATGGAGCCTGGGGAACGACGTGATTTGAGTGATTGCTTTTTGGATACCACTTCCCGGATTCTGCGGAGCTTTTCCGCCAAAGAGGAGCCCCCGTTGGAGTCAAGTTCCACAAAATCAATGGAATAGAAGAAATTACTGCAGTGCTTTCTGCGCTCTGTCACCAGGCCGGAAAGGCCTTCCGCCCGGATCTCGTCAAACGGCATATCCATAACGAGGTCCAGCACCACGGTATCACCGGGGTTGAACACTTTGTCGGTTTTCATCACACACCCATAGCCGTCCAGTTCGTACAGGGCGGCCTCGACAAGTTCCTTTCGGAAAAGGCCCTGTCTGATTCGAAATCGGGCGACAAGATCCGGCAATGCTTCGTTCATGAATCAGGTTCTCTGGTGATTTCCGTATCCACAGCAACCTGTCTCATCGGGAGACAGGCTGGATATTGATTAAACAATAGACACTGAACTTTGGTTTTGCAACGCCATCAGTGCCATACGTTCGACCGCTAACGCAGTTTTTTAACAATCTTTTACGGCCAATCAGGCCAGTTTACTTTGTCTTCAGCTCGTACATATCAACGCGGCGATCTTTCAGGTTGGTGACAGACCCCTCGTTGCGTACCAGCTTCAACTTCTCCAGGTCCATATCGGAGAACATGATCATCTCCGTATTCGGCGTTGTTTCGGCCATCACCGCATCGTGGGGGAAGGCGAAATCGGACGGCGAGAATACGGACGACTGGGCGTACTGGACGTCCAGGTTCTCGACTTTCGGCAGGTTGCCGACACTGCCGGTGATTACGACATAACATTCATTTTCGATTGCCCGGGCCTGGGCACACTGGCGAACCCGAAGGTAGCCGTTCTTGGTGTCTGTCCAGAAGGGCACCATGATGATATCGACTTCCTGGCTGGCGGCAATACGCCCCAGCTCGGGAAATTCAATGTCATAACAGATCATGATGGCAACCCGGCCGGCATCGGTGTCGAAGACCTCAAACTGGTTGCCGCCTTCAATAACCCAGTCCCGACGCTCGTGGGGTGTAATGTGAATCTTGCGCTGCTCATCCACGCGGCCATCCCGGTGGCAGAGGTAAGACACGTTATAAACCCGGTCGTTCTCGATCAGCGGCATGGAGCCGGTGATGATGTTGATGTTGTAACTGACCGCCATTTCAGACATCTCTTCCCGGAACTGCTGGGTAAACCCGGCCAGGAAACGGATGGCCCGGGTCTGGTCCATCTGGTCGGTCAGGCCCATCAGTGGCGCGTTGAAAAACTCCGGGAAGATCGCAAAGTCGCTCTTGTAGTCTGATAGCGCATCCACGAAGTACTCCACCTGCTCGAGCACTTCTTCAACAGAGGTAAATTCACGCATCTGCCATTGCACAGCGCCAAGCCGTACCTGCGTTTTCTTTACGCTCAGTACCGGGGAGGGCGGGGTGTAAAGAATGTTCCGCCATTCCAGCAACGTTGCGTAGCCCTGGGATTTCTCATCCTCTGGCAGGTACTTGTGCATCAGCCGGGTGACCTGAAAATCGTTCGAAAGCTGGAAGCTCAGGATCGGATCGTAGATTTCCTTGCGGTCGACGCGCTGAATGTACTCCTCTGGAGAATACTGCTCGGCGTATTTGAAGTAGCTCGGGATACGCCCGCCCGCGAGAATGGCACGCAGGTTCATGGAGCGACAGAGTTCTTTCCGCGCCTCGTACAGTCGACGCCCCAGTCGATAGCCCCGGTAGTCGGGGTGGATGAAGACATCCAGTCCGTAGAGGGAGTCGCCATTGGCGTTATGCCAGATCTTCTCGTTCCGGAGGATGAGATCATCGTAGGTGTGCGGGTTACTGAAGCGCTCGTACTTCACACAGACCGTCAGTGCAACGGCAATAAGCTGTCCGCTTTCCTCAATACAGATCTGGCCGTCAGGGAACTGCTCCACCAATGCTTTGATGGTTTCCTTGGGCCAGGCGCCTCCGATGTCGTCGTAAACGCGATCCATGAGCTTCTGAAGCTGTTCGTAGTCTTCAAGCTTCAGGTTCCGGAGGTTGAGGTGCAGTTCTTCATGGGCCATTCAGTTCGGCTCCCGTTCGTTTTGGAGTGAGGACAAGCTCAGCATTTGCGTCAATACTGTAAAAGTTTAACAGAAGCCGCTAAAGACTTCGCATCGCAGGCCGAAAGACAAATTAACGAATATCAATTTTCATTGCAGAGGATTGAACTGTGCAGCTGACATTCGGGCAAAAGCTCCTGACTGCTTTCGGTATTCTGTTGCTGTTGGTTATGGGGGCTTTCACGCTCTCCGGCGATTTACGGCTGCAGAACACCACCAAAACCTATGTAGACGCGCTGATCGACGATACCGTGCAGCAAAGCACCTCAAGCATTGCCGAGTGGCTCAATACCCGGCTGGTGATGACCGAAGCAACCGCCAAAGCCCTGGAAAGTGCCGGGAATGATGAGGAAGCCAGGGTAGTGCTGCAAGCCATAACTACTGGCGGCGGGTTCCGGGATGTCTATGTCGGCCGCACAGATGGCTACATGCTTATGAAGTCGCCGGAAGCCAATGCAACGCTGCCGTCCGATTACGATCCCCGCGAACGCCCCTGGTACAAGAAGGCCATGAGCCTTGGGAGCGCATCATTTACCGAGCCGTACCAGGACGCCAGCACCAACGATATGATCATCTCCACGCTGGCGCCAGTTAAGCGTGGTGAATACGAAGGCGTGGCCGGTGCAGATATCGGCCTGGGCGCCATCGCAAAAACCCTGTCGACCGTGACCCTTGCGGATACCGGTTACGCAGCCCTGATCAACGAACGGGGTACCGTGCTGTTCCATCCCCGGCAGACCCTTGTCGGCAAGAACATCAGTGAATTGATTGGAGGCAAACCGGATTTCGGCGGATCCGCCCACGAATACAGCAATGAGGAAGGGAACTGGGAGGCCAGTTTTCATCCCATCAGTGAAGCTCGCGGCGTGGAATGGTACCTGGGCACGTTTGTGAATGCCGACAAAATAAACGCCCCGGTTCAAAGTGCCCGGATGACCGGGCTGATCATGGCGGTCATTGGCCTTATTGTGTCACTGGTGATACTGCACCTGGGCATCAAGGTGCTGATGGCCCCCGTTCGCCGGCTGAACAAGGCCATGGCCGACATCGGTAGCGGCGATGCAGATCTGACCCGACGCCTGGACGATAGTGCAAAGGATGAGTTTGGCGAGTTGGCCAGAAGCTTCAACCAGTTTGTTGAGAACATACAGAACGTGGTTCGGGATGTTCAGCAGGGCAGCGCCGAACTGGGCCAGAACGTCAGCTCCCTGAGAGACACCGCCAGCACCAGTCGCTCAAGCGTAGAGAGCCAGCAGGCAGAGATCGACATGGTGGCCACCGCCATCAACGAAATGTCCGCCGCTGCAAATGAAATCGCCCAGAACGCCCAGCAAACCGCAGATGCAGCCAATAATGCCGACGGAGACAGCCGCGCGTCGCTGGAGACCGTTGCCGCCTCCCGGGACGCCGTCCAGAAACTCTCGAAGGAGGTCAACGCTGCCGCCGAGGTTATCGACACCCTCGGTAAAGATGTTGCCTCCATTACCACCGTGCTTGAGGTAATCCAGGGCATCGCAGAACAGACCAACCTGCTGGCGCTCAACGCAGCCATCGAAGCGGCAAGGGCCGGTGAGGCCGGGCGTGGTTTTGCAGTTGTTGCAGATGAGGTGCGCAACCTGGCTCAGCGCACTCAGTCCAGCACAGAAGAAATCAACAATATGATCGAACGCTTGCAGAAGGGCGCCAGTGATGCTGTTGATGTGATGCAAGCCTCCACGGCCGTTTCCAATGTCAGCATGGAGAAAGCACAGGACGCCATGGAAGCCCTCAATCGTATTGCCGAGGCCATTACCTCCATCAGCCAGATGACTTCGCAGATTGCCACAGCCTCGGAAGAGCAGACGTCCGTGACAGAAGAGCTGAACTCGTCGATTACCCGAATTGCGGATCAGGGCCAGGAGGCAGCCGCCGCCGCGACGGAAAATGACGTCTACAGCGGCCAGATCGAAAGCATTGGCAAGGCCTTGAACCAGAACGTATCCCGGTTCCGGGTGTAGTGGGCAAGTCTAGCGACTGAGTAGGTCGAGGCGCCGGCGCAGGTTTTCCAGTGTACTGCGCCCGACGTACCGCGATTCCTCGCTCAGAAACGGATTTTCCAGAGCGATCACCGTGCGGGTGTCGAGGTTGAGATCCCTGACGGCTCGGGCGTAGTAGGCCCTCAGGAAGTCGCTGAAACTTCCGTCATATATGGCTCGTTCAATGCCCAGTTGCAGACGATGGGCGGTCTCCTGATCGTGGGGGCCGACGAAAAGATAGGAAGGCATGGGGTAAGCAATCAACAGATTGGGTTCGATCACCAGGTTTGGATCCTGCTCCATTTCCAGGTCGTAAAGTACCTCACTCACGCCCCGGGCAAAACAATCAAAGCGTTTGTTCCGCAGCATCCCGAAAAGTATCTCGTATCGGGAGTGGGTAACTACCGGAATACCATTTGCCTCCAACACCGGCGTGTCCGGCCAGTGTGAGCCCTGGCCGATCCAGATCTGACTGGCTCGAAGGTCATCCAGATTCTTAATACCTGCGAACTTCGGTAAGGATTCAGGCAAAACCACGCAGACCCGAAAACCCAGAAGGCCGCCATCAACCGGGAAGGGAATTGCGGTCAGGAACTCCTCCCGCTCGGCCGACGTCGCTACATTGGCTATATCAACAAGACGGGATTGGCCATCTGTCAGTTCGCGAAGCGCACGGCCCTGGCTCAGTTCTTCACTCCGGATAACCCGGAAGTCGCCATACTCCGGGGTCTTCTTCAATGCCAGCTCAACGAGTGCGCGGATAGCCGGGCTGTCATAATTCCGGTACCAGAGGACATAATCTCGACCGTTGGCTTGCGGATCAATTGCGACTGGCGCCGCTGCGGGCAGGGGCGCTGAAAAGAGGCAGAGGCTCAGAACCGAGAGGCGAAGCACCAGTTTCCGAAGAGGGGAGCTGTTCATGAAAGCGGGCAGATAACATTCCAAATCAGAGATCCTTTCTTAATCCTGGAAACGCTGGCCTTATTGGCAATCGTGATTCACACGGGCACCTCTCACTCTAGAACAAAAACTCAAAAATAAATCGGACAATCTCCAAAAAAATTGTAAAAGATTCTTGCGGCTTGGGGAGACCATTGTAATCATCGGCTTCGACCAAAAAACGGAGCAGGATAATGGCAATTATCGACAACCTTATCGGCGCTACGGGGCAGTGGGTGGCAAGTGCGGATCCCAAGGCTACCTTGAGCAGCCCGTTGGCCTGGCTGAAGAAAACCGGCGGTTACGCGGCGGTGAACAAGATCGTTGGCCTGTCCATCCCTTTTGCACCGAGGAATAACTTCAGTGTTGAAGAGGTGAGACCGGGCTATGTGCGGGCGAAAATTCGGCTGAAAGGCAACAAGAACCACTTCGGCAGCCTGTATGCCGGTGCCTATTTCCTGGTGGCCGAAATCCCGGGTGGTGTGCTGACGCTGTTTGACCTTGGCCCTGCCTACACGCCAATCCTCAAGGAAATGACTCTGCAGTTCCTGCAGCCGGCTAACAGCGATGTCACCGTGGAGTTCACGCTGCCGCCAGAAACCGTGGCAGGCATTCTTGCAGACGCCGACGAAACCGGCCGGGCCAAATTTACCCTGGAAGGAAAGCTGGTGGACCAGGAAGGCAACCATGTGGCGACCTCCATCGCCCATTACCGGGTGCGCAAGAAGGGCTTTAAAGCAGAGGCCTGACCATTACGACTGGTCCAGGCCGGCAATGGTCTGGAGGAAGATCTCGCCATATTTCTCGAGCTTGGCGGCACCCACGCCGCTGACTTCCGCCAACTCGTCCAGGGTGCGGGGCTTGCGTTCAAGCATTCCAAACAGGGTAGTGTCATGGAAAATGACGTAAGGCGGCACGCCCTGTTTGTCGGCCAATTCCTTCCGGCAGGCCCTCAAGGCTTCCCAGCCTGCCTGGTCGGTAATCTGGTCCTTCACCGGACTGCTGGACCGGCCGCCGGAAGCTCGGCCTGCCGTTTTCTTGATCACCGGATCCTTGCGCAGCTCGATGGCCTGCCGACCTTTTAATAGGGGACGGCATTGCTCTGTTAGCTGGAGTGCCCCGTAACCCTCCGGATCGGCCCGCAGATAGCCATTGGCCACCAGTTGGCGGAAGACGGATTTCCATTCGTTGGCACTGAGCTCTGTGCCAATGCCGTAGGTGGAAACCTGATGATGGCCGGATTGCAGAATCCGTTCGTTTTCCGAGCCCCTGAGCACATCAATCAGGTAGGTTACGCCAAAACGCTGGCCAGTGCGGAACACGCAGGACAGGGCCTTCTGGACGGCCACGGTTCCATCCCAGGTTTCCGGCGGATTCAGGCAGGTATCGCAGTTGCCGCAGGGTTGCTCAAGCTCGTCCCCGAAATAACGCAGCAATACCTGACGACGGCAACTGGTGACCTCGCAAAGCCCCAGCATGGCGTCGAGCTTCTGGCGCTCCACCCGCTTGAAGTGGTCGTTGCCCTGGGAGCTCTCCAGCATTTGCCGAAGTTTGATCACATCCTGCAGGCCATAGACCATCCAGGCAGTCGAGGGCTTGCCATCCCGTCCGGCCCGGCCGGTTTCCTGGTAGTAGGCTTCAAGGCTCTTGGGCAGATCCAGATGAGCCACAAAGCGCACGTCGGGTTTATCGATACCCATGCCGAAGGCGATGGTGGCGACAATAATCACGCCGTCTTCACGCAGGAAGCGCTCCTGATGATGGGCGCGCTGTTCCGAGGACAGGCCGGCGTGATAGGGCAGAGCGGTATAGCCTTTCTGGGCCAGGGTTTTCGCGGTAGCGTCCACCTTGTTGCGGGAAAGGCAGTAGACAATGCCGCAATCGCCCTCATGTTCGGCTTTAATGAAGTCGAGTAACTGTTTGTTTGCGTTTATTTTTGGTGCGATTCGATATTGAATGTTCGGGCGATCAAAGCCACTGACAAAGTGCCTTGCCTCGGTCAGTGACAGCCGTTCGGCAATCTCCTTTCGGGTACGCTCGTCGGCGGTTGCCGTCAGCGCGATGCGGGGGATGCCGGGAAACTGCTCGGCCAGCATGCTGAGCTGGAGGTAATCGGATCGGAAGTCATGGCCCCACTGGGACACACAGTGGGCCTCGTCGATGGCGAACAGCGAGATCGAGGCGTCATGAAGAAGTTGAATGGTACGTGGCTGTATCAGCCTTTCCGGCGCGCAGTACAGCAGGTCCAGCTCACCGGTCATCAGTGCATACTCGGTGGCCCGGGCCTGCTCGAAATCCATGGTGGAGTTGAGGAACGCAGCCCGCACACCGAGCTCTTTAAGTGCCGCAACCTGATCCTGCATCAGGGCGATCAGCGGCGAAATCACAATCGCCGTGCCTGAGCGCACCAGTGCCGGCACTTGATAACAGAGGGATTTACCCCCGCCCGTAGGCATGAGCACCAGGGCGTCGCGCCCTTCCGATACCTCCCGGATGATGTCACCCTGCAGCGGCCGGAACGATTCGTATCCGAAGACTTCGTGCAGCACCTGTTCCGGATCACGTCCCGAGGTGGTGGGGCGCTCGGTGGAAAGCTGTTCGAAGTCCTGATCAAAATACATAGAGTAACCGGTTCATCGGCCTGGAGCCGCTGTATTGAGACGGGTGAAATGCCGGGTTCGGCGCGGTTGGCAATGATACCAGATTAACCCTGAGGATTGGCCAGCAAACCCATGTGTCGGATGGAGGCAAAGTAGTGGAAGAAACGCTACAATACCGCGTTTTTGAACTACCGTTTAACGCCATACTGTGACAGACACTGATAATAACAGGGCTTCCATGCAGGAATTTGATGCCATCCGTCCGTATTCGGACGAAGAAACCGGCGCTGCTATTCACCGCCTGGTCAATGATCAGGAATTTCTGGATATGGTTGGTCGCTTCAAGTCTCCGACCCTGGCACGCTGGGCGCCGGCCATGTTGCGTGTATTTACCCGTCGCTGGCTCAGCAGCCATTTTGGCCACTACACCCGCGTTGATGATCTGCAGGCCGGGCTTTCCGGCTACGTGGGTGAACTGGTTGACAGCACCACCACAAGAGTGACGTCCAGCGGGCTTGATAACCTCGACAAGCACGGCGCCTACCTGTTCATTTCAAACCATCGGGACATCGTTTTCGACCCCATGGTGGTGAACTACCTGCTGTTCCAGAACGGTTTTCATACCACCCGGATTGCCATAGGCGACAATCTGCTGGCGAACCGTGTGTTTGCTGAAATGATGCGGCTAAACAAAAGCTTTGTGGTGCGCCGGAGCATGACCAGCCCGCGGGAGATGCGCGATGCCTACATCACACTCTCCGGTTTCATTAACCACAGCATCGACACAAATCACAGCATATGGATTGCCCAGCGGGAAGGCCGGGCGAAGGACGGCCTTGATTTCACCGATCCGGCCATCATCAAGATGTTCTACATGAGCCGGAAGAAAAGCGGGCTCAGTTTCGCAGAAGCCATGAACCGGCTGCATGTGGTGCCGGTTTCCATAGCCTATGAATACGATCCCTGCGATGCCGACAAGGCCCGGGAACTGGAAACCCGGGCCAGAACCGGCCAGTACATCAAGCGCGAGGGCGAAGACACCGAGCAGATCATGAAGGGACTGACCGGTTTCAAGGGGCACGTGCATGTGCACTTTGGTGCGCCCATTCATGACTCCCCGGAAAACCCGAAAGATCTGGCAGGCCGTATCGACCGGGAGATGCATGCGAACTATCACCTGCATGCGTCAAATCTGGTGGCTTACCAGCAACGAGGCCTTCATCCCCAGTCTCACGACACACCGGATACCGTCAGCGATTCGGTGGTCACTGCCGAAACCTGGTCGCCGGCAGAGATGGAGGCTGCCGAGGCTGAGATGGAAAGGCGCCTGGAAGCCTGCGATCCGGCCATCCGGCCTTATCTGCTGGATATGTATGCCAATCCGGTAGTCACCGCGCTTGAGGCCAATGCCGAAAAATCCGGCAACTCCGAATAAGCCGGCACACAATTTTCAGACGAGAGGTAAACCGTGCAGGATCTTCAGTACATCGAAATTGAAACCGGGGACAACCCGACCGCAGCCGTCATCTGGCTCCATGGCCTTGGTGCCAGCGGCCACGACTTCGAGCCGGTGGTTCCGGAACTGGGCCTGCCGGAAGATGCCGCGGTGCGTTTTATCTTCCCCCATGCGCCCAACCTGCCAGTGACCATCAATGGCGGAATGTCCATGCCGGCCTGGTATGACATCAAGGCCATGGACATTGATCGCGTGGTGGATACCGAACAGTTGCGGGCGTCCGCCGACGCCGTAGCAAAGCTTGTTGAGCGTGAAAAGGAGAAGGGCGTTCCGGCAGACCGGATCATCATCGCCGGTTTTTCTCAGGGCGGGGCGGTTGCCTACGAATTGGGGCTCAGCTATCCGGAACGGCTCGGTGGCATTCTGGCGCTTTCAACCTACTTTGCCACTGCAGACACGGTTCAACGTTCGGAAGCAAACGCCGATGTGCCAATCAGCGTGTATCACGGCACCTTCGACCCGATGGTGCCGGAATCACTGGGTGTGCGCAGTGTTGAGGCCCTGAAGGAAATGGGCTACGAGCCCTCCTACCAGACCTTCCCCATGGAACACAGCGTGTGCCTTGAGGAAATCCAGGACATTGGCCGGTTCATTCGCCGACACCTGCTTTGAAGAACCGCCATGCCCGGGCTCATACCCAGAGCATGGCGCCCATCTCCAGCGGATGGGTTAGCGATTCATGGTACGGATACATCCGTAACCTTAGGGTCTGCAAGCCAGGATAGGGTGGCTGCACACAGGTGGCGAACACGGTTCGGCCCTCCGCTTCACTCTCCTTATCCAGAAAGAAGCTGTCAGGCCCCGGGCTGCCGTGGGTTCCGGTGCATTCAGGACTGACCAGGCATTCCACGCGAACATCCTCGGCTGACAGGCCATTGAGCGTCGCCTCTACCCGAAGCTCTACGGCGCCATCATGGGGACACGAAGATTTAACGCAGCCGACCACCCGCAATTCAACACCCGGCCAGGCGTACCTGACCCTTGCTTTCCAATCTGCCAGCCCGATGGCAACCTGGCCGCCGTCGGCCATAAGAATTGCACCCTGGCTTGATGCTGGCTGGTAATAATTATTCACGTAGTCCATCACCATGCGCTGGGCATTGAACCGGGGCGTAATGGATTTCATCGAAGCCTTGGAGCGCTTGACCCAGCCCTTGGAAAAACCCTGTGAGGCACGATCGTAGTACAGGGGCACCACCTCGAATTCGATCAGGTCAATCAGGTCCCGTGCTTCTTCCTCGTTACGGAACTCCGGATCCAGTTCGGTATCCCTGGGCGGAATGCCCCAGCCGTTCTTGCCGTTGTAGCCTTCCCCCCACCAGCCATCGAGTACGCTGAGATTCAGGGCACCGTTCAGGGCGGCTTTTTCGCCGGAGGTGCCGCTGGCTTCCTTCGGGTATTCCGGGGTGTTCAGCCACACATCCACGCCACTGAGGAGCCGGCGGGCCATGGCCTGGTCATAATCCTCGAGCAGAATCAGGTGCCCCATCAACGAGGGGTGCATGGACAAATCATGGATAACCTTGATCAATTGCTGGCCAGGCTTGTCTTTCGGATGGGCCTTACCGGCAAAGACCAGCACCACCGGCCGATCCGGATTGGTGAGAATCCGATCCAGCCGCTCCAGATCGGAAAAAATCAACGTCGCGCGCTTGTAGGTTGCGAACCGTCTGGCAAAACCGATGACCAGCGTGTCTTTTTCCGAGGACGTGAGCTGCCGGGTCATCCGGTCTGTCACGGAGTGACCAGTGCCGTTGCGCTTATGCTGGCGCTTGAGGCGCCGGACGACGTACTCGCCCATTTGCTGTTTTAGCGCCTTGTGTACGCTCCAGTAGTGATAATCCGGAATCTGGTCGATAAATTCCCAGAAATCCGGGTTCCTGAGCTCGCTCTTCCAGGTGGGCGCCTGAATATCAAACAGACTGGACCATTCCGGCGCCAGAAAGGTAGGTACGTGCACACCATTGGTGATGTAGCCGATGGGGTTTTCTGCCGGCGGCACCTGGGGCCAGATATCGCCTTCCATCAGCGAAGCGACACCTCCATGAATACGGCTGACGCCGTTGTGGTACCGAGAGCCACGCAGCCCAAGGCTGGTCATGTTGAAGCTGTCGCCACCATCTTTTGCACCCAATGCGAACACCTGCTGGAAATCCAGCCCGGCTTCTTCCAGATATCTACCGAGAGCATGATGAACCAGGGCTCTCGGGAAAATATCGTGCCCGGCAGGTACCGGTGTATGGGTGGTAAACAGGGTAGCGCCGGCAACTGCTTCCAGAGCTGATTCAAAGCCGAGCTCCGAATTCATCATGACGTTGCGGCAACGTTCGAGGATCTGGAACGCAGCATGGCCTTCGTTGATGTGCCAGACAGTCGGCTTCAGGCTCAGGGCTTCCAGTACCCGCGTTCCGCCGATGCCAAGCAGCATCTCCTGGCTGATACGGGTGGATTCGTCGCCACCATACAGCTGGAGCGTGAGATCCTGATCCTCCGGGCCGTTTTCCTCGGTGTAGCTGTCCAGCAGGTACAACCGGATATGACCGACCCGCGCCTCCCAGACTCGCGCCACCACGTCGCGACCGGGGAAGGGAACCGACACCTTGAGTACCTGGCCGTCTATTTCCACTGGCGTTATGGGCAGTTCATCGCTTGAATGGGACTGATAGCGCGCTATCTGTTGGCCGTGGGCATCAATACTCTGAATAAAGTACCCCTGCCGGTACAAAAGCCCGACCGCTACAAACGGCAGAGCAAGATCACTGGCCGCCTTGCAGTGATCCCCGGCCAGGATGCCAAGACCGCCGGAATAGATCGGAAAACTCTCGTGGAAGCCGAACTCGGCGCAGAAGTAGGCCACCAGGGCCTGCTCCGGGTCCAGCTTCTCCGTCACTTCAGGGCCGGGACCGGCCTCAAGATAGGCATCGTAGCTGCTCAGCACCCGGCGATACTCGGCCAGGAAGGCACGGTCTTCGGACGCTTCGTCGAGCCGGTCCTGGGCGACCCGGCGCAGGAAAAGCTTCGGGTTGTGCTCCACCTTCTGCCAGAGCCGGAGATCAATCCGGGCGAACAGGCTGCGAACCCCATGATCCCAGCTATAGAAGAGATCGTTGGCAAGCTCTTCCAGTCTTTCCAGGGGTTCTGGAATCAGGGGATGGGCTTCAAGTCGGAATTCCGTTGCTTTATGCATGTTGGTTGCCTCCAGGCGGGCAAACGCTCGCACTAATCCAGCTGTTGTTGGTCACGTTCTTTGAGGATGCGCTGATACAGTTCGCCATAGGTGCGAGCCCGCTGTTTCCAGGAATAGTCGATTGCCATGCCGTTTTCCTGTAACCGCCGCCACTGTTTGCGATTTTCAAAAAACTGGAGCGCCCGGCTTAGGGTGGCCAGCAGTGACTCGGCGCTGGCGCCGGTAAAAACGAATCCGTTGGCCTTATCGATTCCAACGTTTTGAGGGTCCTGAACCGTATCGGCCAGTCCGCCAACACCGTGCACCACTGGAACCGTGCCGTACCTGAGGCTGTACATCTGGTTGAGCCCGCAGGGTTCGAATCTCGAAGGCATCAGGAACAGGTCACAGCCGGCTGTGATGCGATGGGACAGCCCCTCGTTGTAGCCCAGGGTGAGGGACATCTGCCCCGGCCATTGCCGCGCCAGTTGCTTCAGGGGTTCCTCGTAGCGGTCCTCTCCGGAACCGAGAATGACAAACTGGCAGTCCTGTTCGAGCAGAGCCGGCATCACGGACAGCATCCAGTCCACGCCTTTTTGTTCCACCAATCGCCCGATAAAACCCAGCAAGGGGCCACCGTTCACCTCCAGACCAAGCTCTTGCTGCAAATTGGCCTGGCACTGGGCTTTGCTCTTCAGATGATCACGACCATAGTGAAAGTCCAGCTCTGGATCTTCCTCCGGGTCCCAGACCCGGGTATCTATGCCATTGAGAATGCCGGTCAATGCGTGTTGCCTGTGCCGCAGCAGGCCATCAAGACCGTTGCCGAATTCCGGAGTCTGAATCTCGCGAGCGTAGGTGGGGCTGACGGTGGTAATCCGGTCACTGAACACCAGGCCGCCTTTAATGAACGAAAGCTGGCCGTAGAATTCCAGCTGCTCGAGATTCCAGAGTGAGTCTGGCAGGCCCAGGGCACGGAACGTCTCGTGGGAGAACAGCCCCTGATAGGCGAGGTTATGAATGGTAAACACGGTGCCGGGCCGGTCCTGGTAGGCTTCCAGGAACACCGGTATAAGCCCGGTCTGCCAGTCATTGCAGTGCACCAGATCCGGCCTCCAGTTCAAACCCGCTTCGCCCATGGCGATCATGGCGCCCACTTTGCCAAACAGCTCAAACCGGTGGGCGTTGTCCCACCAGTCTTTCCCTTCCTCATTCTTGTAGGGGTTGCCAGGCCGATCAAAAAGGGGCGGGCAGTCCACCAGCCAGAGTGTAACGGCGGTGCCTGGAAGTCGGGTCTGCCAAAGGCTCACGTTGTATTGGCCGAGTTGGAGCCGGGCCTTTCTGCGGGAACCAGCCTTTCTGGCAGCTCTAACAGCGTCCGGGTAGCCAGGTAAGAGAATCTGAACATCGTATTCCAGGCGGCAGAGCGCTTCCGGCAAGCTGGCAGAGACGTCGGCAAGACCGCCGGTTTTCACCAGCGGGTAGACCTCACTGGTAGCGAAGAGAACCCGGATCATTGCGCCGGCCTCAGGATGATTGCCCCCAGCGGCGGCAGGGTCAGTTCCAGTGACCAGTCCCGGTTCATCCAGGGCTGCTGATCGGCAGGCATGGGGTAGGGGTTGCCGAGGTTGCTGCCACCGTAATACTCAGAATCGGAATTGAAGATTTCACGCCAGTTGCCGCCCTGGGGCAGCCCAATCCGGTAATGGTGTCTGGGCATTGGGGTAAAATTGACCACAATAACCGATGTCTCGCCTTTGGCCGTGCGCTGGAAGCTGATCACAGACTGGGGGGAATCATGGCAATCGATCCAGTCGAAACCATCCGGGGTGAAGCAGGCACCGTGCAGCGAGACTTCCCGCCGGTAGATCCCGTTCAGGTCCTGAACCAGCTTTTTGATACCCTGATGCTCAGGGTACTCCAACAGTGACCAGTCCAGCTCCCGGGATTCGCTCCACTCCCGGCGCTGCCCAAATTCGCCGCCCATAAATAGCAATTTGGCACCGGGATAGCTGAACATGTAGGTGAAAAGCACCCGTAACGTGGCTCGCTGCTGCCATTCGTCGCCGGTCATTTTGTTGATCAGGCTGCCTTTGCCATGAACCACCTCATCGTGGGACAACGGCAACAGGAAATTCTCCGAAAACGCATACAACAGCCCGAAAGTCAGCTTGTCGTGATGGTACTGGCGGTAAACCGGGTCCTGCGCCAGATAATCCAGGGTGTCGTGCATCCAGCCCATATTCCATTTCAGGTTGAACCCCAGGCCGCCAATTTCCGGTGGCCGGGTCACCCGTGGCCAGGAAGTGGATTCTTCCGCACACACCAGCGTTCCCGGGAATCGGCTCTGGCAGACCCGGTTCAGTTCGCGCAGAAATTCGATGGCTTCGAGGTTTTCATGGCCGCCATGTTCGTTGGGCAACCACTCGCCTTCCTTGCGCGAATAATTGAGGTAGAGCATGGACGCCACCGCATCCACGCGCAGCCCGTCGATATGAAAGGCATCCAGCCAGAACAGGGCACTGCCAATCAGGAAGTTCCGCACCTCATGCCGGCCATAATTGTAGATCAGGGTGCCCCAGTCCTGATGACGACCCTTGCGAGGGTCCTCATGTTCATAGAGCGCGCTGCCATCGAATCGGGCGAGGGCGTGCTCATCGGTGGGGAAGTGCCCCGGAACCCAGTCCAGGATCACGCCAATGTTGTGCCGGTGACACTGGTCTACCAGGTATCGAAGATCGTCCGGGGTGCCGAAACGACTGGTCGGCGCGTAGTAGCCAGTGGTCTGGTAACCCCAGGACTCATCCAGTGGGTGTTCAGTTACCGGCAAAAGCTCAATGTGAGTGAAGCCCAGCTCCAGTACATAGGGAATCAGCTGGTCCGCCAGCTCTCGATAGGTCAGCCATCGGCCGGACCCGTGGTGTCGCCACGAGGCGGCATGAACTTCATAGATAGAGATGGGAGAATCCTGCCAGTTCCAGCGGCCCCGCCTGGCCAGCCAATCGCCATCACCCCAGCCAAAGTGGCCGCGTTCGGTGACTACGGCGGCAGTAGAGGGCCTCAATTCGAAGGCTTGGCCGTAGGGGTCCGTTTTCAGAAGCTGATGGCCTTTCTCCGTGGTAATGGAAAATTTGTAGAGGGAGCCAGTTCCAATGCCTGGAATAAAGCAGGACCAGACACCCGTTGCAGCGTGTGGAGTCATCGGGTTGGCGCCAGAGCTCCAGTGATTGAAATCTCCGACAACGCTGACAGCTTGGGCATGGGGCGCCCAGACTGCGAACCGCACGCCTTCCACATTCCGGCTCCTGCAAAGATGGGCACCTAACACGTTGTATATGTGCCAGTGGCGGCCTTCGCCAAAGAGATGAAGGTCAAATTCGCTGAGCGTTGGACTATCCATAGACCGTGCTATTCCTGACCAGGTGGAGCGCATTGGGCGTCCGTTCATTGGACGCGAACGGGCCTGTTTAAAAAATGACCCAAAACAAGTTTACGTCATAATTCCGTGCTAGTGTTCTAATATAGTTTAAGGCGTCAAAAACGTGGCAAACCCTTGCGGTTGAACGACCGGTCACAGGGAAGGTTTTCTCCAGGGAAGCAGCTATGCAAACGGCCAAGCGTTTCGTCAGTCGTCTCACTCGTCAGACTCTTGCTCTGGTACTTGCCGGAGGGCGGGGTTCCCGCCTCCATGATCTCACCAAATGGCGTGCCAAACCGGCGGTGCCTTTTGGCGGAAAGTTCCGGATCATCGATTTTCCACTTTCCAACTGCATCAACTCGGGCATAGGCCAGGTTGGCGTAATTACCCAGTACAAATCCCATTCCCTGATACGGCATATTCAGCGTGGCTGGGGCTTCCTCCGGGGTGAACTCGATGAATTTGTCGAGCTGTTACCGGCCCAGCAACGCATCGAAACCTCCTGGTATGAGGGAACGGCCGATGCTGTGTTGCAGAATCTCGACATCATTCGCAGCCACATGCCCGAGTATGTTCTGATTCTCGCCGGTGACCATATCTACAAGATGGACTATGGGACGATGCTTGCTGCCCACGTTGAAAACGACGCCGATATCACCGTTGGCTGCATCGAAGTGCCCATTGACGAGGCCTCTGCATTCGGAGTCATGTCGGTGGACGATGAAATGAAGATCACCGAATTCGTGGAGAAGCCGGCGCACCCCAAGGCCATGCCTGGTCAGCCCGATAAAGCTCTGGCATCAATGGGTATCTATGTATTCAGCACCCAGGTTCTGTTTGATGAACTGATGCGCGATCAGCAGATGGATGGCGACTCTTCCCATGATTTTGGCAAGGATATAATTCCGTCCGTGATCAAACGCCTTCGGGTTGTGGCCTTTCCCTTCCGCAATCCGGTCCAGAACAAACCGGCGTACTGGCGGGACGTGGGCACTATCGACGCACTCTGGCAAGCGAACCTTGAGCTGATCAGTATCAGCCCGGAACTGAATCTCTACGATTCCCACTGGCCGATATGGACCTACCAGGAGCAGTTGCCGCCGGCAAAGTTTGTATTCGACGATGACAATCGGCGGGGGATGGCGGTGGACTCCATGGTGGCGGGAGGCTGCATCGTGTCTGGCGCTCTGGTGAAGCATTCCCTGCTTTTCTCCCAGGTTATGGTGCATTCTTTCAGTGAGATATCAAATTCGGTCATCTACCCGGATGTGGAGATTGGCCGCCACTGCCATATCCGCAATGCATTGATTGATCGTGGTTGCCGTATTCCGGGGGGCACACGCATCGGTTTTGATGCTGTCGAAGATCGGAAACGGTTTTACGTTTCCCCCAAAGGTGTTGTGCTGATCACGCCCGAGATGCTCGGGCAGGATTACCCCCATGGCCTCTGACACAAAAACGCCGGTTGTACTGTGCTGGCACATGCACCAGCCGTCCTATCAGGATATGCGAACCAATCAGTTCCTGTTCCCCTGGGTGTACCTGCACACCATCAAGGATTACAGCGATATGGCCGCGCATCTGGAGGCAGCCCCGGAGGCGAGGGCGGTGGTCAATTTCGCCCCGGTTCTGCTTGAGCAGATCGAGACCTACCTGATCCAGATAGAGCGTTGGCGCCACGGTGCCGGCGAGATTGGCGATCCTCTACTGTCCGCTTTGGTAGCCGAGGAGCTCCCGGAAACCGGAACACCGGCGTTTCTTGGCCTGATGGAGAAGTCCCTGAGGGCCAATCGGGTGAGGATTATCAATCGGTATCCCGCGTACGCGCGACTGGCAGAACTGGCCGAGGTCTACCGCGGCAAACCGGAACTCCAGAGGTACATTTCCAGCCGGTTGCTGTCCGATCTGCTGGTCTGGTACCACCTTGGCTGGATGGGGGAGACTATTCGGCGAAAAAGCAACTGCATCCAGAGCCTTCAGGAAAAAGGCCATAACTTCTCGATGGATGACCGGCGAGCGCTACTGGATGTGATTTTTGATGTGTTATCCGGCATCGGTCCGAGGTATCGTCACCTTGCGCAGAAAGGCCAGGTAGAACTGTCTGTTAGCCCCTATACCCATGCCATGCTGCCTCTGCTGATTGACCTGGCCTCCGCCCGCGAGGCCATGCCAGAGATTGCCTTGCCGGTTCACAGTCATTATCCGGGTGGTAAGGAACGGGCTGGCTGGCAGCTACAGCAAGCAAAAGCGGTATTTCAGCGGTTCTTCGGCGTTGATCCTACCGGTTGCTGGGCCTCCGAGGGCGGCCTCAGCCAGGCCACTCTGGGCTTGCTGGATGACCATCAATTCCGTTGGACCGCCAGCGGGGATTCCGTTGTGCACAACAGCCTTAACCGGGCCAGGGAAACAACCCCGGACCTGCCGGATTACGGCATTCACCGGCCCTACACCTTCGGCGAATCAAGCACATCGGTGTTCTTTCGGGACGACGGCCTTTCCGACCTTATCGGGTTTACCTATGCGGACTGGCACGCCAAGGACGCCGTTGGCGACCTGGTTCACCACATGGAAAACATCGCCGGACAGGGCAAAAGCAAAACACGGACTGTGATTTCCGTGATTATGGATGGCGAAAACGCCTGGGAGTATTACCCGGAAAATGGCTTTCATTTCCTGGATGAACTCTACCGGGTACTGGCAAACCACCCCACACTGAAATTGACCACCTATAGCGATTTGATTGCTAGCCCGGTCACTGAGCCCGTTAATCTGCCGCATCTGGTTGCCGGAAGCTGGATTTACGGAACCTTCTCGACCTGGATTGGCGATCCGGACAAGAACCGTGCCTGGGACCTGCTCTGTGAGGCCAAGGCCCACTTCGACCGGGCCCTGGAAAACGGGGGCCTCAATTCGGATCAGAAAGAGGCCGCCATGCAGCAACTTGCGATCTGTGAAGGGTCCGATTGGTTCTGGTGGTTCGGCGACTACAACCCGGCCCAGATCGTCAGCGACTTCGAACATCTTTACCGGCGCCACCTCGTCAACCTCTATGAAATGATCGGGCACCCGGCGCCTCCTTCTGTGTTCCAGCAACTAAGCCAGGGCAGCGGAGAACCCGCCCGTGGCGGGACCATGCGTCCGGGACACGAAGCGGATAAACCGGCATGACGTTAGCCAACGCCAATGATCTGTTCAGTGTCAGAAGGGCGGGCGTGCTCCTTCATCCAACCTGCCTGCCCGGTACCCTGGGTGTTCTGGGGGCTGGCGCGCGCCGCTTCGTCGATTTTCTGGCCGCCAGTGGCATCACCGTCTGGCAGACTCTTCCTATCGGTCCGACCCATCGGGATCTTTCCCCCTATCAGTCGCTGAGCGCGCATGCGGGCAACCAGGACTTTATCGACCTGTCCGAACTACTGCAGGCTGGTCTGCTAGCAGACACGGAACTGAAACAGCCCGTTGCCGAATCACGCCAGCAACTGCTGGGCATTGCCGCCCAACGTTTTTTCGATGGCAAGGGGGAAGCCCTGAACGGCCTCGATCTGGCAGGTTTCGATGAGTTTCGCGCCAAAAACGACTACTGGCTCGATGATTTCTGTCTGTTCTGTGCAATAAGGGAGGTTCAGGAGTCGCCGGGCTGGCTTCAATGGCCAGAGCCGCTGAGAGACCGCTATTCCGCCGAGCTGCAGGCATTTATTGACCAGAACCAGGGACGGCTGGCCCGGATACGGTTCGAGCAGTTTCTGTTTAACCATCAGTGGCAGGCACTGCGCAATTATGCGCGGGGCAAGGGCATCCTGCTGTTTGGTGACATTCCTATTTTCGTCGCCCATGACAGTGCCGACGTCTGGGCCAATCGACATCTGTTCAAACTGGATGGCCGAGGCGACCCCACGGTCATTGCCGGTGTACCGCCTGACTACTTTTCCCCTGACGGACAGCACTGGGGAAACCCGCTCTACAACTGGCAGGCCATGGCGGAAGATGGTTACCAATGGTGGCTGGAAAGGCTCGAAAGCCAGCGTCATCTTTTCGACCTGATCCGGATCGATCATTTCCGCGGTCTGCAGGCTTACTGGGAGATTCCGGCCGAAACGCCGCAACCAAGATTTGGCTATTGGGTTCCCGGCCCGGCCGATCATTTTCTCCAGGCCTGCTTCAACCGGTTTCCGGACTTGCCACTGGTGGCCGAGAACCTGGGCATCATCAGCGACGATGTGGAAGAGCTTCGCAAACGGTTTCGGTTGCCGGGAATGACCGTGATGCAGTTTGGTTTCGACGGTAGCCCCAACAATCCCCACCTCTTGCACAACCACCATGCCCGGGATCTTGTTTACACCGGCACCCACGACAATGACACCACACTGGGCTGGTACCAGAGTCTGGACGACCACACCCGACGCTACGTGAATGATTACCTGGGAACCACTGGCGACGGGATGCCATGGCCCGTAATTGAGGCAGCTTTCAGGTCCGTTTGTTCTCTCGCTGTTGTGCCCATGCAGGATTTTCTTGCACTTGGAACAGAGGCGCGATTCAACACGCCGGGCACGACAATTAATAACTGGATCTGGCAACTGGATTGGAATTTTCCCGAAGAAGACCTGTCAAAAGTTATCTCTGAAGCGGTACAGCGAAATGGGCGCCTCCCCCAAGACTGACCATTTTTTGATCAGCATCAAAGAGGCGCGCGCAAACCTTCGATATAAAACACAGGCAGTATCAAAAAATGGCGTTCTGAATGAGTCACCAGGGGGGAACATGGAACATAGACTCAGTAAACGCGTACAGGGAAAGCTCGGCCTGTTGGTATACAAACGTGGAATGCCGGTGGCAACCGGACAGATCCGCGATGCTTCCAAGCGTGGGCTGTTTATAGCCACAGACTACACCGACATTCAGTTAAACCAGACCGTAGAACTGGAATTTCGTTTTCCTGACACCCAGGAAAAGCGATTCCGTCGCCTCAAAGCCCATGTGGTCCGGAAATCAGACCGGGGACTGGGTGTCGATTTTGAAGGGGTTGAGAACGACAGTTTCACCATCTCATCACTGATGCACTGGCTGAAAAGCCATCATATGCCCGTCAACTATTTTCCGGTTCGCCGGCAGCAAGCCTATTGAATTGATCAGGGAGATCTCTCATGGAACGACTTAAAGGTAAGGGCGCGGTCTATCTCGCCTCCGACGAATCCAGGTTTGTTACTGGCAGTGAACTGGTAATCGATGGCGGTTACACCGCTCGCTGATATCCGACCAACCTGAGCGGAGCTCAAATTTGACGCTGGCAGCCTATACGCCGCGGTCCTTGCCGGAATCCCTGACCGGGCTCTTTCAGCTGGCCCTGGACCTGAGATGGACCTGGCACCACGGCACCGACGAGCTTTGGCGTGCCCTGGATGCGGAAATCTGGGACACCACCCGGAACGCCTGGCTGGTGCTGAATAGTGTCTCCGGTGAGAGGTTGGAAGAGCTGGCTGCCGATCCTGATTTCCAGGAGCGCTACCGTGAGCAGATGGCGGCCCATGATGAGTTTATCCAAGCAGACACCTGGTATTCCTCCGACTGCCCGGGTGATCTGGGCGAGGGCATTGCCTATTTCTGCATGGAATACGGACTGAGCGAGTCTCTGCCGCTCTACAGCGGTGGGCTCGGGGTGCTTGCCGGAGATTTCCTGAAGGCGTCGAGCGATCTGGGTGTCCCGGTGGTAGCCGTAGGCCTTCTTTACCAGCAGGGCTATTTTCGCCAGGCCATCAGCACCGATGGCGAACAGCTCGAATTTTACCCCTACAACGACCCGACAATGCTGCCGGTTTCTCCCCTGAGGGACAACGAAGGCCAGTGGGTGAGGGTGGTTGTTCCGTTCCCCGGGAGGCATGTGCGCCTCCGTGCCTGGAAAGCTCAGGTGGGCCGCTGCGAATTGCTGTTGCTCGATAGCAACGACCCCCGCAATGAACCCGGCGACCGGGGGATTACCAGTGAGCTTTACACCGGCGACCCGGAAAAGCGCCTGCAGCAGGAAATGGTGCTGGGAATTGGAGGCTGGCGCCTGCTTGAACAGTTGGGCCGTAAGCCCGCCCTCTGCCACCTCAACGAGGGGCATTGCGCCCTGGCACTGATTGAGCGCGCCTTCAGTTGGCAGGACCAGTATAACTGCGAATTCCACGTTGCCCGTACCGCAACGCGGGCAACAAACCTGTTTACCACGCACACCTCGGTGGCCTCCGGCTTTGACCATTTTTCCCGATCGCTGTTGCGCTTGTACCTTGCGCCATGGCTTGATGGACGCGAATTGGATATCGACCAGCTCATGGCTCTGGGAAGCGAAAACGGTGACACAGGTAATCAGCCCGGAAACCCAAAGCTCAATATGGCTCTACTGGCGTTGAACATGAGCGGACGGTTTAATGGCGTCAGCCGTATCCATCAAAAGGTTACCCAGACTATTTTTCAGCCGTTCTTTCCCCGCTGGCCTGCCGAGGATATTCCAGCAGACTATGTGACCAATGGTATTCACTCGCCCAGCTGGGACTCGCCGGAATCTGATGCTATCTGGACCCAGGCCTGCGGCAAGGACCGGTGGCGCCATCCGCTCCAGAAATCCTGCCCTATGACCGATATCACCGATGAGGCCTTATGGGAAATGAGGCGCCTGCAGCGGAACCGGCTGATCAGTTATCTGCGCCGACGGCTCTCAAGCCAGCACTGCGAGCAGAACCCGGGGTTCGACCATTCGGCCGCCTGCGGGCTATTACTGGACCATGAAACCCTGACTCTGGGCTTTGCCCGGCGTTTTACCGAATACAAACGGCCGGACCTTTTGCTCAAGGACCAGGAGCGACTGCTAAAACTCCTGGCAAGCCGTGATCGCCCACTCCAGATTGTCCTTGCCGGCAAGGCTCACCCCTATGATCTTCCCGGCAAGGACATTATTCGCCAGTGGAAAGCGTTTTCCCGGCGACCGGATGTGGAAGGCAAGGTCGTGTTCATTGAAGACTATGACCTGGGGGTGGCCAACCAGTTAATCCAGGGTGTGGATGTCTGGCTGAACTGCCCGAGGCACCCCTGGGAAGCCTGTGGCACCAGCGGCATGAAGGTTCTGGTGAACGGGGGGCTGAACCTGTCCCAGTACGACGGCTGGTGGGCGGAGGCCTGGAACCAGGATGTGGGCTGGGCCATTCGACCCGGCGCAACCTTTGATGAACTGAGCGGCTCCAACAACCATGACCACGACGTTTCCGACGTGAATGAGCTGTTTGATCTGCTGGAAAACGAGGTCATTCCGGGCTTCTACGACGTCGACAGCGAGGGCATCCCACGAAAATGGCTGAGACGGATGCGGGCCAGCATGGACCAGCTGACGGCGGCGTATTCTGCCAATCGAATGGTGCGTGAGTACGTGGAACAGTTCTACCTGCCCATGGCCGATAAAGGCAGCAAACGCACGCGGGAAACCTCGAAGGCCCTGTTGGACGAATACAGCACAATAAAACGGCACTGGCCGCGACTGAGATTCAACAGCTTCAATAGCAGCGAAGCCCCCGAAGGTCAGACCTGCACGGTAGAAGTCTATCTGGATGGAATCGACGAACAACGGATTGCGGTGGAACTGGTAGCGGAACAATCCGAGTACGGGCCAAGAACGGTAACCGCCATGGAAATGAAACACCCACTTAGCGGTTCTGCCCACACCTATCTCTACGAATGCACGGTGCCTTCACGGCCGCAAGGGCACTATACCCCCAGGCTTCGCGTGCGGGATGAACGCCTGAACCTGCCTTTGGAAAACCCCGCCATACTCTGGCTCAAGTAATCCTCAGCTTCTCCAGAACGCCGGGGAAAGCACAATTACTACGCTCAGAATTTCCAGACGCCCCATCAACATGCCTACAGACAGCACCCACTTTGCGGCATCGGGCAGGGGGCCGAAGTTCCCAGCCGGGCCAATGATGTCACCGAGCCCCGGCCCAACATTGGTCAGAGAGGTGAGGGCGCCTGACAGGGCTGTCACGAAATCCAGCTGCATCGCGGCCAGGGCAACCGTGATCAACAGGAGACAGAGCAGGAAAATAAACGTGTAGGCAATCATTGACGAGATAATCTCATCGCTCACTGCCCGACCGTTGTAGTTCCGGGTAAGCACGGCTCGCGGGTGCAGGAGTCGCATCAGCTGTTCACGCAGAATAATCAGCGAGAGCTGGAAACGGAAAATCTTCATGCCGCCGGCCGTCGAGCCGGAACAGCCGCCTACGAACATCAGGAAGAAAAACAGCACGAACGCCAGTGGTCCCCAGGCTGAATAATCCTCGGAAGCATAACCGGTGGTGGTTACCACGGAAGTGACGTTAAACAGGGTGGCCGCATAGTTGTGAATGGGGTCAAACGGAACCGGAGACACCATCCAGCGATAAAGCGTGAGCAACAGGGGCACGAAGAACAGAATCGCCAGGAACAGACGAACCTGCTGATCCCTGAACAGGACACCGTGCTGGCCGTGCATTTCGCGTACAAACAGGAAGAAGGGCAGGCTGCCGATAATCATGAACAAGGTGGCTTCCATGAGAATCAGATCATTGAACTTGCCCATGGACAGATCTGAGGTGGAAAAGCCGCCGGTGGCAATACTGGTGAGACCGTGGTTAAAAGCATCGAAGAGCGTCATGCCAGAGAAATAGTAGGTCACCACCGCTATGATCGAGAACGCCAGATAAACCACCAGCAGGCCACGGCTGAGGGTTTTCATTCTGGGCAGCGCCTTGTCCGTCCACTCGGAAGACTCCGTGGCAAACAGCCTCATACCACCGACACGAAGAAACGGAAGCACCGCAACGAACATGCCGATGATCCCGATGCCGCCGATCCATTGCAGAATGGAGCGCCAGATCAGCAGATCCCGATCCATATCGTCCAGGCCACTGAGGACAGTTGCCCCCGTGGTTGTGATACCGGACGTGCCTTCGAAGAAAGCGTCAGCCGCGGAAATCCCAAGGTCACTCAGGTAGAAAGGAAGGGATGAAAAGAGCGCGATGATGAACCAGGACGAAACCGTGAGCACAAACATGTAACGGGGCTTTAGATCCCGTGGCTTGCTATAGGTAGCGGCCATCCCAAGGATTCCCAGCCCGCAGACAATAGCGGCCGATTCCGCAAACGCCATGGCATTCGGCGTTTCGGAGCCCGCAAGCAAAATGACAGGCAATGTCATGAAGATGCTCAAAAGCACGAACATGACGCTGACAATGAAAATGACGGGGTAGAGATTTCTCAATGGATGCTCGAGCCAGCTGATACCGGGAGACGGCGTCAGAATACCTGTGGGTTCCGGCTTCCGCAAGGTAACACCGCGCGGATGCTGAAATTACCGGCGAATTAAATCGGTGTAAATAACGCGTAAATGCGGATCTTTCTGATGGTAAAACGCGTGAGCCTGGTGCAAGTTCAGCGATGTACACCGAATGATTCGGTTAAGGAGATACCAAGATGAAACACGTACGTTCAATTGCCGTTGTTTTTGCCACCGGTCTGGCTGCTGCCGGCACGGCCTCGGCCCAGGATATGTACAAGTCTGGCGTTGGTGGGCTGTACACAGGCCTGAACTACACCTTTATGAATCTTGAAAGCGGTAACGCGGACGCCGATGTTGGCGCCCTCTCTGCCAAGGTTGGTGTGATGGCAACGCCTTACCTGGGAATCGAAGCCCGGGGCGGTTTTGGTGTGGATGATGAGCGAATCGGCGGCGTCGACTATTCACTGGATAACTTCTTCGGTGGTTACGCCACGTTCAATCTGGCCAACGAATCGCCAATCACCCCTTACGCCGTTCTCGGCTTTACCCGGGTCGAAATTGAAGCCTCTTCGTTCCTGGGCACAGCGACCGAGGACGAAACGGACGTGTCCTATGGCATCGGCATGAATATGGAATTTGCGCCGAACCTGTCCGGCAACCTCGAGTACATGCGTTACTATGAAGACAGTGATGCTGAAATCGATGGTCTGGGTGTCGGCATTCAGTTCAACTTCTGAGACCAGGCCACCGGGGAGACTGTTTGAACCATCTGGCCCATGTATTTCTCGCGCCGGACTCGCCCGAAGCAAGGGTGGGGAGCATTCTCGGTGACTTTACCCGGGGTGTCGACCTCTCGACACTCCCGGATTCCGTGAAGCAGGGCGTTCGACATCATAGGGCGGTCGACAGCTTTACCGACCAGCACCCCGACGTACTTGCCAGCAAGCAGGTGTTCTCCCGTCAGCGACGGCGATTTGCCGGCGTTGCACTCGATATTCTTTATGACCACTTTCTTCTCAAGCACTGGAACCGGTTCAGTCACATTGAGCGAGAGGCGTTTATTCGCCGTATCTACAACGAGTTGCAGCAAAAAGAACATTTAATGCCGGACAAAATGGCCCGGGTTACCCGAAGGATGGTTTGGAACGACTGGTTCGGAGCCTACCAGGACCTTGAAAACATCGGGTACGCACTGGACCGTGTTGCAGGGCGCATACGGTTCAGAAATGATTTTACCGGCATGATCACGGAGATCCGCGCAAACCAGGACGAACTGGAGCACAAATTTTTATCGTTTTTCCCAGATTTACAGGAATTTGCAGGAGGTATTGAATGAGGTTTGTTAACAGGGCGTTGTTGGCTGTGGCATTGGTTTTTCCATCAGCGATGGCGGTTTCAGCCGAAACCGACGCACAAAAGGATCAGCGCCCACCGGAAACCCTTGGTTACGTTGAATGGGTTGTCATGCAGGATACCAGCCTTCGTCTCAAGGCCCGGCTGGATACTGGCGCAAAAACCTCATCACTACACGCCGTAAACATCGAACCCTTTGAAAAAGAGGGTGATGAATGGGTGAGTTTCCAGATACCCCTGGGAGATCACAGCGACCAGCCCACGGAAGGCGAACTTGACCACGAGGATATCATTCTTGAGTTGGAGCGGCCTGTCGAACGGACAGTGCTGATCAAAAGAAAGGGGGCGCCATCCCAAAAACGATATGTGGTCATGATGGACTTCTGCATCGCCGGAACCACCCACACCACCCAGTTTTCACTGACTGACCGCGGGAAATTCTCATATCCGGCACTGCTGGGCCGGCGATTCATGCGCGATGACAATATTCTCATCGATTCCGCAGACTCGTTTATGGCCGAAAAAGAGTGTGAATACATGACACTCGAAGAACTGGTCGAGAAACATGAGGCGGACATTCGAAAGGCGACGGACGCTGAATAGCAAAACCCAGGCGCGATTCCCGGGGCCCGGCCATGCCCGGGTGTAAGAAACAGTGGTTCATCGAAGGCGGGGGCATACCCAATGCCCCCGCAGTGTTCAGCCGGTCATCTTACGGATATTCACATCTTCTCAGAGCGCATATCCAAGATCCATTCAACCAGCTTTCTGGCCTGTTTTTCGGAAACTTCAGCTCTTTCATCCATTTCTGGCATCTTCGCTGAACCCCAATGGTCTTCCCCACCTGTCATTACAACCTGAACCAGCATGTCCGCATCGTCCTGAGTATATTTTTGCGCAATACTTTCGAATCCCGGAGCGCGGGGCACTTCAGCGCCGGTAGCGTGACAGGCCATGCACTGTTTTTCTTCAGCTAGTTCCATTGTGCTCTTGGCGTGGGAGTCTGCCAGTGCCATGGCAGAGCCAATGCAGAGGCAAAGTGCAGTGAATCCAATTGTCTTTTTCATATCGGCGTCCCTCGATTAGACAATCATTTGACCATCCGAGATTACCGCCCTTGGCCTTGGCCAATACCACCATCTCTCTACTAAGCTTAGACCAAAAAGCAGGGGTTAAAGAAAAGAGAGCGGAGTCAGGCTTACAAGCCAGTCGAATAACCAATGTAATGCTCTGGCAAGGGTGCATGTGGACGTTTCGCTCATGCGCTGACTCAAGAGAGGAGGGCGTTCGTGCCCAGGCCCCCGGATACCAACATAGACGCTCAAGGAAAACGCATCCGGTTGATGCTTGTTCTTCTATTGTTGCTGGCAAATGCTTCCACATTCGCCGCCGAGCTCATCACGTGCGCTGCTCCGGGCGTCAATGTGTACAGCGACCAGGCTAAAGACGGTGACCTCGCATGCCAGGCAGTGGGTTCGACATTGGTATTTATGAAAAGCATGGGCTTCCATGTCGATACTCGGTTTACTATCGAGTTAGTGGACCATCCGCTTAGTCTGCATGGTTCGGAAGTGACTGGCACTTATGACTCCAGGCACCTTTACATTAAGGTTCCGACCTTCAGTCAAGCGCAACGGGTCGCCGTCCGACACCCGCCATTCGGGATGTTGATGAGTCACGAGATTTGGCAGAGCTTCATTGCACACGAGGTAGCTCACGCAGTAGCGCAGGCAAACTTTCGGGTAGCAAAGCCCGGACTTGCGGCACATGAATATATTGCTTACGTCGTTCAGTTAGCGACCCTTCCGAAAGATACAAGACAGGAGCTGCTGGAGCGATTTGATAATTCGCCATTCCTACATGAAAGACAAATCAACCGCGTATTTTTAGAGCTGGATCCGGAGGTCTTCGCGGTGAAAGCTTACCGGCATTACCTGGCCCAACCCGAGCCCTCCGTCTTTTTTCAGCGTCTGTTGAATAGAAGCCTTAGTTCGCCTCGTTAGTGGGGGGGCACATTCCTTATATGTGGCCGGCGATAGTGGTGATTAAAGTTTCGCCCGAAATTCGCGCCGTTGTGAAAACAAGCAGATAGGAAAGGTTTCAAGATAGAGTAAATTTTTCCGTAAACCTTACTCGTAAATTCCTTCAAAAAATAAAGCTAAACCGGAAATTTGTCACCGCAAAACTTTTACAATACAGTCGGTTACAGTCAAATCTACTTACAGATTAGACTAAGTGACAGGAAACGCAAGAAGCCCCATCAGTTGGCTTCTGGTGCGGCGTTCGAGGTTGGGAAGTCAATTGAAATTGGTTGAATATTCAACCTTTGAAAGTAGGGAGGTTAGGTCAATCTACAATGATGTGTTCCAATTCTCGATGAGCGCTTCGTAGTCCGGGTCATCCTGGGTTGACATGCTCCCAACTTTCTAATCCATCGTGATCTTAGTAATGTTCATCACCAGAGAGGACGATGAACATGAAGAAGCGATTCACCGAAGAACAGATCATACCCATTCTGAAGGAAGCCGAGGCTGGCCTTCCGGTCAAAGAGCTGTGCCGGAAGTACAACATCTCGGACGCAACCTTCTACACGTGGCGCAAGAAGTATGGCGGCCTGGAAGTCTCTGAAGCCCGTCGCCTGAAAGATCTTGAGGAAGAGAACGCCCGACTCAAGAAGTTGCTGGCTGAGTCGATGCTGGACACAGAAGCTTTGAAGGCCGCCCTCAACCGAAAGCATTGACCGTCGGGAACAAGCGCGAGGCTGTGCGCACCATGCTGTCGGAGACGACGATATCCGAGCGCAAAGCCTGTTCACTCGTCGGGTTATCCCGCGCAACGATGCGGTATCAGTCTCAACGCTCGCCAGAGGAGCGTGATCTGACAGAACGCATCAAAGCCATTGCGTTCGAACGTCGCCGGTTCGGGTACCGGCGTATTCATCAGTTACTGCGTCGTGAGGGTGCTGAGGTGAATCACAAGAAGGTTTATCGACTTTAGCGGGAGCAGGCTTGGCCGTCCGCAAACGCAAGCGCCGTAAAGGCGTGATGGTCGAACGGCAGCCCTTGGTGCTGCCCGATGCGCCGAATCATACGTGGTCTATGGATTTCGTCATGGATTCCTTGGCCAACGGGCGCAGGATCAAATGCCTGACGATCGTGGATGATTTCACCAAGGAATGCCTCGACATTCCCGTTGCTATGGGAATCTCCGGCGAACAGATAGTCCGCACCCTGGATGGCATAGCGGCCACCCAAAAGCCGTCAGAACCGATCAGGGGCCGGAATATACTGGCAGAGCATTGGATCAATGGGCTTACCATCATGGCGTTGAGCTGAAGCTGATCCAGCCTGGAAAGCCGATTCAGAATGGTTACGTCGAGAGCTTTAACGGAAAATTCCGCGATGAGTGTCTGAATGAACATTGGTTCCAAGATCTTGCTCACGCCCGGCAGAAAATCAGTAATTGGCGCTTGGACTACAATGAGCAGCGACCGCATTCATCCTTGGGGTATCAGACACCCCTGGAGTTTGCCTCCGCTCTCCGACTTGGAAAAACTGATTCAAAAGTAACGGACATTACTAGGGAACAGTTGGATTAAAGACTGGGGGGCAGGTCAATAGCCACCTGTGAAATAGGCCGATGCGTAGTTCTGGTAATTCCATTTCATCAAAATTTAGCATTTTTGCTGTCCTTTACTAAGCTACAAAAACGACGGCCTATTCACTCTGTAGGCCGGCCCGTCTCTGATGTCCTGCCGTAGAGATCCTTTAACCTTGCAGCATGCAGTTTAATGATGTTGAAAGCCTAGCACTGTGCATGCGTCGCCCCGGAAGGGTAGCCAAATGGATATTGAGCTGATAACAGAGAACAAAGAACTGAGAAAGATAATTCGAACTGCGAAAAATGAGTCAAAAGAGCGGTTTTTCAGCGACATAGTCGACGGATCGGGTCACCAATATGTTGATCTGGTTATGGAAGGTGGAGGAATGCTCGGGATAGCCTTGGTCGGTTATGTGTACGTCCTAGAGCAAGTCGGTATTCGATTCATGGGTATCGCAGGGACTTCGGCAGGGTCAATAAATGCTTTATTGCTCGCGGCTCTTGGTACGCCTGAACAAAAAAAAGGAACGAAATTACTCAACCTCCTAGCAAGCAAAAACTTTTGGGAATTTGTGGATGGTGACTCAGACGCCCGAGACTTCATCAAGTCCTGGCTAGGTGGAGCTGGTAAGATCAAGTTGGCCTTTAAAGGGGCTCAGGTGATCGACAATTTCCAAGAGGAACTTGGCCTAAATCCCGGCTCTAATTTTCTGGAATGGATCAAAAATATTCTTCGGAATGAAGGCATTTTTACGGCGTGGGATCTTGAGAAGAGGATGCGAACGCTCCCACCTGGTTTGACTGTGCGAGAAAGTTTAGATCAGTTCGCGGCGACTGATGACCTGCTTGCAAGGCTTGCGATTATTGCAGCCGATGTAGCTACGGAAACCAAAGTTGAGTTTCCCCGAATGGCTGCACTCTACTGGAAAAATCCTGAGAATGTTGACCCTGCGCTTTTCGTTAGGGCGTCGATGTCTATTCCATTTTTCTTTCATCCTATGGTGGTGACGCCTCTTCCTAAAGGGAAGGACTTGGTAAAAAAGTGGAAGGATATGGCAGGCCTAATATGCGACCAAGAAATTCATTTCCCCAGAAAAGCTGTTTTTATTGACGGCGGAATCATCTCTAATTTTCCGATTAACGTTTTTCACGACTATGGACAAGTCCCTCGCCTTCCGACGTTTGGGGTTAAGTTACAATTGGATCAACGTGTAAAGGAAATTTCTGGACCGCTAAATTTGGGCCTGGCAATTTTCAATTCGGCAAGGCATGCCTTGGATTACGACTTTATAACGCAGAACTCCGACTATAGAAATCTTGTTTCGTGGATACCTGCGAAAGGCTTTAATTGGCTAGATTTCGCTATGACAGACAACGATAAGGTTGGGCTTTTCCTCGAGGGTGCGTCTGCAGCTCAAGAGTTTCTAAAAAGCTTTGATTGGAAAGAATATAAGAAGGTTCGAAAAGGCTTAATCAACAACTTTGGGTAAAATAGGATTTTTTACCTGACCGATTCACTGCTGTAGTTCCGAGTGAGCGAAAAACCTCTGAGGGGAGCGGCAAAATGTGTGAATGGCGCAACTACAAAAAGGACGGCGATGATAAAAAAGGTCGCAAGATAATAGCAATTTATGCACACGACACCGACCATATTATCTATCAAAGCGATGATGGCTTGCATTTGGAAGGAAATGTTGAATCCTTGGATAAGGATCCAGAGGTGAATCACTACGTTTCTCAAATAAAGGCATTAGCTCCAGTTAACGAAGCTGAAAAATCACTTCACTTTTCTCAATTGGCAACCGCGCTTTCCTCCTGTGTTGGCGGAGATATAACCGGCTGTAAAATGCAGTTAAAGAGGATCTTTGAATCACTCCAGAATAAGCGTAATGCTGTCGCACGGTTAATATATTTATGGGCGGCAGTCGGTTTTGCCGCTTCTGTATGGATTATAGTTTTATTCATCTCCAATACTAACGGCAGTAATTGGTGGGGACTGACTTGGGCTCTCGCGATTTCCTTTGGCGCGACAGGAGGAGTTCTATCTGTTGCCTGGCGACAGCAACAGATCCCGGTCGATCCAGATAGAAGCCCGAAAATGCATATTAGTAATGGAATGGCCCGAATTATTCTAGCGGCGCTATCGGGTCTGGCTTGCTTTTTGGCGATTAAATCTGGAGTGATCCTGAATTTACTACAAGATCAGCCCAAAAACTATGACGTGCTTTTCTTTTGTTTTCTTTCAGGATTCAGTGAAAAATTCATGCCAAACGTTCTGAGCAATGCAGACCAACAAAAATAGACTAGGACTTTCGACTGCTTCGGGGTAGGTCCAATCAGTATGAAATCACGATTGAGTGACAGCATCTAACGTTTTGAGAATGAACGAAAGGCTTGAGATATGAGCGAAGCAGCAGAACCGACCCAGAGTGGACTCGTTTCAATTGTTATTGGCGTAATTGTTTCGATAATCCTGGCGGGGACCGGTCCGTCAATCTGGTATGTACCCTTAACCCTGATTTTGGCATTAGCGTTACTTCCTTACTGGCATATCCTGAGTGCTAAAAGGACCCACCAGCTAACGTATGCATTTGTTTTCGGGTTTGCTCTAATCCCGGGATTGGCGTGGCTTCTGAGTCCAATCCAGCCGATCATTTTTGAGGGCATCAGGCTTACGTGGTGGAACATCAGGGATCAAGAATTGGAATTGTTCCTTTTTTGGTTGCTGTTTTCGGGAGGGGTTTATGTGGCTCGACGATGAAAGTAGCCGATTGCCGCTCGTCGCGGTAGCGTGCATCCTACTATTATTTGTTTCAGGATGCGCTGCAGACAAGCAAGCGGGTTTCGGAGGAATTCCTGACTTGGCTGTAGTGTTCGAGGAGCGTTACGGAGATTCGGTTATTTTGAAACACAATGTCCATGGGTGCGCCGTAATGGTTTCTGCAAGGTCTGATGGTGATTGGCTTCTATGTGACATCGGTACGGATTTCGTTAGGTTCTGCGCTGCAGGTACAGATGCTGAAATAACTTATCCCTTGGGCAGCCTGTGTTTATCGACAGGTTATAGTGACTAGTAATAGGCAGAACAACGCGACGAAACCAATGCTGAGATTCGTCGCTGATGATGGCCGGCCTGGGCGTCGCAAGCTGACAGGTTAGTTTGTTTTCGAATAGGACCAGAGCCAGATTCAGACTCTATCTTGGCCTTTGCTGTTTAAAAGTGCGCGGGCCGTCGTGCCCGCGCTTGAATAATCCCCGATACTCTGAGACTAAAGTTTATTAACGCCTCAGACAAAAAATCTGTTGGGGCGCAGAGCTTGGTCTCTCAAGCAAGCTCTATGCAGAAATTATGACATTTCCTCGATCAACTTCCTCACGTCATCTGCACTAAGACCTCTTTCGAGCATCGAATTCTTCAACTCTTCTTCAGGTTTTGGGCCATCTTCATAGCTTCCTGTATCCAGGTTGAACCACTGCCCATTGGCTATCTGAATATCAGAGATCCGTCGATCACTTGGCCGGTGTTCACGAGATCTGTTTCCAATGACGTCCATGAAAACCGGTTTCACGTTTTTTTCTCCGTGATTGATGAACACAACTGCCTCTCTCATCAACGACGTGTAGCCTTCAAGATTGAAGATGTGATCGAGAAGTTTCGTTTGATCCCCATGTGCCGAATAGTAAGAAGACATCTCGACGACCTCGGCTCCAGCATGGTCACTCAAAGGATCCAGGGCTTTAGCAATAAATCTTTTGCCGGCTGAGCCTGCCGACATGAAACCAGTGGTGAGCAAAGTGTTTTTCGAGTCGTGCCGGAGTTCCTCCAAATGACGCTTAGCTGGTCCGTGATCGCACATACCGGCGCTGGCAATAATGACATCGGCCCAATCCCGAGCCTGATCGGCATCTTGTCCACCCCCTGATACCGGCTCTATTTCGAGGCCCGGAAGGGTGACTGTTCGTCCCGATCCCAACTCTCTGAAAACTTTGGATAGCTGCTCGCCACTCATGCCAATCCGCTCTGGAAGCTCATTGTTCAGATATTGGTACTTTCCTGAGGACACTCGAGCGCCCAAATACTGACCAAAGACCTTGCAGAGCTTTGTTGCCAGGGAACTGTGCAGTGCCACCCTCAGCGGGCGACCCTGGTCAAACATTGGCTCATCTTCGGAAGCCTCCTGCTCAGCCAGCCAGATAAAGTCCGCGATAACTTCCTGAGCCCGGTGAAACGAAAAGCTTGGAATAAAAACTTTTCCGCATTTAGCAAAAACGGTGCGTTCAACAGCATCTGAAAGAGCAGCCAGTCTGTTCTGAGCGACCTTGATCTCTGGATTTCGCACTGTAGCGCCATAAGTAGACTCGACAACCAAGTAGTCCGCATTAGGGAAGGGCTCAAAACCGTCCTTCATCAGGGGAAGGTAGGAATTCGTTTTATCCTGGCATCCAATATCGCCGCTGAAACAAATGCTCTTCAGAAGCGGTTTACCGCTTTCATCGATTTCGCTGGTTTGCCAAGCGATCGAAACCATGGCAGCACCCAGTACGTGACTACTGCGCATGAAATTGACGCTGAGTCCATCAGCTAATCGCAGCATCTTTCTCCAGGAAAAGTCGTTTTGGTCGATGGCATGCCACTTAATCTGATCCACGTGACGCTGCTTATAGTCGTTCTGCTGTCGGGCGGAATCGGCAAGAAGGAGCTTTGCAATATCTCGCGTTGCTGCCGTGCAATACACGTGGCCACGAAACCCCTCTTTGACCAAGCGAGGCAATAGGCCGCAGTGGTCGATATGGGCGTGTGTCAGCAGGACATACTTTATTTCGGTAGGGCGGAAAGGAAACTTTTCATGGTTTTTGAATTGGATATCGTGGGTGCCCTGATGCATGCCACAGTCCACCAATAACTGGGTATTCGTGGCTTCATGCTTGAGCCAGGAACAGGAACCCGTTACACCATCAATAGCACCAACAAATTTGACCTTCATAGTATTTTCCTCAACACGATTGGTTTGATCAAAAACGGGCTTTAACGCCCGGTGATCAGAATCAATCAGTGCAATGCACTACCAACCGCTGTGAGGAAAATTTCTATCTTTTTCGGAAAAAACTTAGTAACTCACTGAACTCATGGGCTTCTGCCAGCTTCCGATCTACTTCGGTTTTGAGGGCGAGCAACTCGGCGCTGCCGGAAGGTAGCTGAGAGGACAGCTCTTGGGCAGCGTCCCAGTCTCCGTTTAGATAGGCGAGCAGAAACGAATCTGTAGGTTCCAACGAGGCAGCCTGAACGAGGAGGGCGTGGAGAAGGGTGGAGTTTTCCCCAAGAGCGACCTGGGGCAGGACCTTAAAAGGGTTAGGGATGGGTTCTTCTCGCAAATTTCGTTCGGTATCCGCAAGGAGTGCGACCATCTGTTCTGAGGCCCCGGATTGAAGGGCTTGGCCCAGGACCGATTCCCGATTGGTCAGTAAACTCTTAACAACATTGGCGCACTCACTGCGGTATTGGTCATCCTGAAAGATTCGTTTGACGTCTTTCGGATTGGGAAACACCGCATTCAAAACCAGAGCATTGTGAAGGGTGATGCCCTGGCCACTCTCCAAATAGACAGCAGGCCGATGGACCTTTTGCTCTTTTCGTACGGCGACCAGTCCATTGCGGACGAAAGATGTGGCCTTGTCTTTAAGTAAGTGGCTTTCTTTCGCCACATCAACGCCAAAGAGTTTCCGAATTGCCTCCGGGACGGTGAACCCCTCAGTATCCACAGGCATACTCTTCAAGAATGTCCATTGTTGATGTTGTAACTGCCTCACGTGCTGTCAAATTCAATGATGCAATGCGCTTGGCATTTTCGAACCAGTCTGCACTTCCCACGCAATATTGATCGTAAGCATCGGCAAATTGCTCAAGAACGCCAATGCAGTAACCAGCCCTGAGCGCTTCGGAAAGCGATGTTCTGTAAGCCGCCAAGTAGCCTGTTTTCTCATGCGATGAAAATACATCCACCGCTTCCTGGCATGATTGGACCAACAGACTGGCATCCTTGTATTCGAATGGTCCTTCCTTGGCGAAAAGGGATTGGGAAGCGGCCAGGATGGATAACCCCAGAATTATGGATCTAAAATTCACATTGCGTCCTTACACTTGTTTTTCGGCTGACGGGTTTAGAGTTGGGGGCTCTGGTTCTGAGCTGTTGCCCGCGTGCCTATCGTCTTGTCGCCCAGAGAATTGTTTGCTTGGCGCATGAGTTTGAAAAGACAGCGGAGGTAAGGGCGTAGCAACGTAAATCGCGATAATGAAGGTGCAGAAGATTCCATAAAGCAGCAGATCATCCGCTCCCCCGGCTAAATGCTCATTTGCCAATTCGGGTTCTACGAGTGCAATAGAGGCGAAAATTCCCACTACCGAAAGCAGGACCAATGTAATAAAGGTAAGTGTGAAGGCGAATCTTTTCAGAAGGGGCCAAAGTGTGGTCTGGCTTTGTTTCCCGCGATGGAAGTAACGCCACGTGGCCAAGGCAAGCAGCGCCAGAACGATCAAGTCAGCCATAGCAAGATCATCTTGCCCGTAGCTGTATTCAAAAGTCGCTGAAACCAGAAGCACGTAGCTTGATACAGCGACTACGGCATTGAAGATGAAGATTATGCCAAGCGAAAGCAAACGTGTCAGATGCCCGAAAGCGAGGCTTAAAGTGTTTAGTGATTGCAGCATCGGTAGGATTGGTATTTGTTGAATGGTCTCACGTGCCTGACTAGGTTAGTTAACTAACTAGAGCGCGAAACCTCAAGAATACTGGAAGAAACCATTCCAAGTCACTAACAACTAAATAAATGTTAGCTTAACGGGGCATTTTGGGTGAGGATCAGCACATCAACAGAGGCCAACCTCCCAGCGGAAGTTGGTTGCCTCGATCCAAAACCTTGATTGGGTGGCAGGGGGTATAAAGCTATTACCCACCTGTTTTCGCGAAATTTTTAGAACTACCATCTTTGATGGATGACTGAACTAAAATCAAGGAAAGATCTATGCTCGTTAAGTCCATTGTCGGTGAGATGGTCCGTGAAAAATGCAAACTGTACCAGGACCACCCTGACACCGTAGCTGGGCACATCGCGCACGAGCGGGCTGTAACCAACGACTATCGTGGAAGAGTTCTATATGAGCTACTTCAAAACGCAGTGGATCGTGCTGAAGCCAATATTTGGATATCACTTTCTTTCTAAATCGGAAAAAGCTTGCTTTTCAGTTTTCCCCAACAATTTAGTGGCATGTTGTGATCCTTGTAATAAACATAAGGGTAGTAAAATCCCTAATTCAAGAAACAAGCAATTAGTTCATCCATATTTTGAAGACTTCTCAAATGTGCAATGGCTTAAATGCAAGGTAAGAAGAACCAGCCCAGTATCATTTGAGTTTTTTGTACATAGAGCTGAGGAGCTTTCTGAAGTCGATTTTGAGCGGTTGAAAAATCAATTTGTTGAGTTGAAGCTTAACGATCTCTTTATCAGTAATGCTGGTAGATTCTATGCTACGTTAAAGCCACGACTGGAGCGTCGATTTCATACTGAGGGTTGGCAGACAAACGTGAAAAATAGCCCAAAAACACTCCCAACCTATTGAACTACCGTTTTTTTGGTCACCCGAACCCGAGTTCATGTCATTCTGACCGATAAAAGTAACTCAGCCTTGTTGTCGGCCCCGCAGACTCTACTCGACTGGGGACTGACCTTAGCGGATGCGGATTGCCTGGAAGACGCCGTGCCGAAGACCCGGCTGATGTCGAGTGAAGATGCTACGGTGTTGTGGGGCGCTCGGCACCAGCTTTTTAAAAGCCGGTCGCCGGTCACAACAGACAGCAAGGGTGTCTGCCAGGGCGACAATACGCTGAGGGCCTCCGGTCTCTGAAGAAGCGAGGAGTTACCTGTCTCAGTGAAAGGAGAAGTTCCTTAGCTGGCCTCGGAATCCGCGTGATGTTGCCTATTGATCTGGTGCAAACCTGGCTAATGTGTAACTGACGCTTGTCTATATGATTAGCTTGCGATTTACTGTTACTGAATCGTCAATAGCAGGACAGTGACATGGCCCCGCACTCCCCTCGAGATCAGTTTCCTCTCACCAATGCCCGGGTAGCAAGGCGCTGGCGTAAGTTGTTGGATGAGCGCCTGAAAGATTTGGGGGTTACCCAAGCTCGCTGGTTCACCATGGTCTGCCTGCAGCGTGGTGGTGGAGGATTGACCCAGCGGGAGTTAGCCCGCTTGATGACCATCGAGAATCCGACATTGGTCCGCCTGCTTGACAGCCTCGAGGAGCAGGGTCTGATTGAGCGCCGGCCCAGTGAGCGTGATCGGCGCGCCAGGCTGCTTTATCTTACCAATGCCGGTGAGCACTTTATGAGCGAACTGAATGAGCGGGCGAATGTCTTGCGAGAGGAGATTGCATATTCCGGCCCATCGTGACCGCCCATTCCGTTTGAACGTGACCGCCCGTTCCGGGTGATCGTGACCGCTCATTCCGTTTTATCGTGACCGATTTTGGACGTTTTTCCGGAATCGCTGGTCACG